>MCHG01000001.1_pt1:0-1085000 | contig 2037191 bp, 1961 predicted proteins | sample 787351 | NCBI WGS metagenome assembly MCHG01 (sample SAMN05430296, study PRJNA330682) | permafrost metagenome | biome: Cold desert; feature: permafrost; material: soil; isolation source: enrichment culture inoculated with soil incubated with H2/CO2 at 20 degrees... ... | reverse complement strand
GGACGGCGTACCCGTGTGGGCACACGACACCACGAACAGATCCGGAAGGATTCCGTACCGGAATGAACTCATCAGACCGATCGAATCAGGGCCCCCGACAGAATCCGCAGCCGCGAAAGCGCACGGCGCGGACCACACCACCGACGGGCAACCGTGGGCGGCGCGGCGACGCGATCCGCGGTGGTGCAGCATCCCGGGGCGCAACCCAGCCGAGACGTCCGGCAGCGGGAACCTCACGGCCGCGCCCCAAGAAGCGCGGCCGCTGGCGCACATTCTGGCGAGTACTGCTGATAACGCTCCTGGTGCTCGGAGTGGCGGGCGGGATCACGGGGTGCGTAGCCTACAAGCGCCTGACCGACGATCTTCCGGACCTCTCGGCAAGCAACGTCGCACTCGCCGAAACCAGTGTGATCTACGATCGCAATGGCAGCATCTTAGTGGAGTTGCACGCCGAGCAGAACCGCACGCATGCTCCGCTCGCGAGCATTCCGATCCAGCTGCGCCAGGGCGTGATCTCGACCGAGGACCAGCGATTCTACGAGCACGAAGGCGTGGACCCGCTGGGGATCGCCCGCGCGCTGTGGGTCAACGCGACCAAGGGCAAACGCCACGGTGGTTCGACGATCACACAACAGTACGTGGTGAACACATTCATAGAGCGTGAGGACACCCTCACCCGCAAGATCAAGGAAGCGGTCCTCGCCTATAGACTCGAGTCGGAGTTCTCCAAAGACGAGATCCTCGAGAAGTACCTGAACGCTATCTACTACGGCCATGGCGCCTACGGTGTGCAGGCGGCCGCACAGACATACTTCGGCAAGGACCTGGGGACGCTGACCACGGCGGAGTGCGCGATGATCGCGGGGCTGGTCAGGTCGCCGGGGAACTACTCACCGCGCAACGACCCTGAGGCGGCCAAGGCGCGGCGCGACACCGTGCTCGGTCAGATGCTGGAGCAGGGCTATATCGACCAGGCGACGCACGATGCCGCGGTTGCCGAGCCGTTCACGCTCGCCGCGCCCGAACCGGCCTCCCACGCCGCGCCGTACTTTGTGGAGTGGGTCAAGCAGTCGCTCATCGACAGCTACGGCCCGGATGCTGTGTTCAAGGGCGGGCTTCGCGTGAAGACCACCATCGATCCTGCTATGCAAGCCGCTGCGGAGTCGGCGATCGCCTCGGTGCTCGATCGCCCCGAGGACCCGTCTGCCGCTATCGTGGCGATCGACCCGAAGACCGGTGAGGTCAGGGCACTCGTGGGCGGTAAGGACTTCAACACGCAACAGTTCAACGTGGCAACGCAGGGAGTCCGGCAGCCCGGCTCGGCGTTCAAGCCGTTCGTACTGGTAAGCGCACTGGAACAGGGAATCTCGCCGGAGCAGTCCTATGAGAGTGCAGCGGGATCGTTCGCGATCCCCGGCGGACAGACGTGGAACGTCTCCGGCTCGTCCGGTGGCGGACCCCTGCGTTTGCGCGTGGCCACTGAGAAGTCCGTCAACTCGGTGTACGCCCAGTTGATCCTCGCCGTGGGTGCCAAGCAGGTTGCCGAGACGGCCACACGCATGGGCATCACCACGCCCATCAAGGCGGTCCCGGCCATCGCACTCGGTGCCGCAGAGGTCACGCCGCTGGAAATGGCGTCCGCGTACGGAACGCTCGCGAACGGTGGCGTGCATATGGAGCCGCACGGAATCCTCGAAGTGGTGGACTACACCGGAGCCGTCATCTATAGCGCGCCCACTGCTGGAACAGAGGCGGTGGACCCGGCCGTAGCGTACCTGACCACGGACATACTCAAGGGTGTCATCTCATCCGGCACGGGCACAACCGCCAAGATCGGCCGGCCCGCCGCCGGCAAGACCGGCACCACCCAGGAGTACCGCGACGCATGGTTCGTGGGGTACACCCCGGACCTGGTTGCCGCGGTATGGATGGGTCACGTTGAGGGACAGGTCGAGATGACCGACGTCCACGGCAAGCGGGTGACGGGCGGGTCGTTCCCGGCCGAGATCTGGGCGGCTTTCATGAAGGCTGCGCTCGCGAACACACCCGAGTCGGACTTCACGCGGCCCAAGGGAATCACGACCGCCACCATCTGTTTGGACAGCGGCGGCACGGCCAGCGAGTTCTGTCCGTCGCAGGGCAGCGCACTCGTCCTTGCCGCCCATCAACCAGCGGCCTGCACGCTGCACGTGGCCCCCGCGATGGTCGATGTGCCCAACCTGGTTGGCACGATGAAGGCCGATGCGCTCGCGCTGCTTGCGAGTCTCGGCCTCACTGCGACCGTGGAAGAAGGCCCCGCGGATGGCGTGCCGGCCGGCATGGTGAGCGATCAGAGCCCCGGCTTTGGCAATCAGGTACCGATCGGCACGAACATCATCGTGGTGGTGTCCACCGGAAGCGTGAAGAAGCAAGAGCCGATCGCCTCGTTCAAGTTCACGCCGGCGGCGGTGAAGCCCGGTGAGGAGATCACCTTCGACGCATCGAAGTCGAGCGACCCTGACGGCACGATCGTGAAGTACTCATGGGAGTTCGATGACGGCGCGCCACTCGCGACCGGCATGGTGGTAGCGCACACGTTCACTTCGTCCGGGAAGTATACGGTCACGCTCTGGGTGACCGATAACGACGGGCTCGTATCGAGCCTGCCGCTCACCATCGACGTCAAGTAGGTTACAGAACGCCGCGATAGAAGTGCCCACTGGTGGGCGCCTCCGCAATGGGCTCGGTCGGCGTGGCCCCGTGGGCCACGACAGCGGTGAGCGCCGAGCGCACCGCTCGGACCACCGATGCCGCCCGGGCCGCATCCTCGTCACTGAAGTCGAGGCGGATCGCGGCGACTCCCGCGGCCACGATCTCGTCAAGCGCTCGCGTTAGGTCGAGCGTGGCCGAGTTCATGATGTGCGAACGACCGCCCGGATCCGTGGTGACCGGGAACTCGTAACCCTTGCGATCGCGCAGTCGCCACCATCCCTGCCGTCGCTCGCACGAGTGGCACCGTCTCCCGCACGGTCCGGCAGCCTGGAGCACGCACTGCTCCGAGACCATCATCTCGATGCGTCCCCAAACGAGGCATCCGACAGGCACGGGCGAGGTACGGGCAAGCTCGGCCAGCTGTCGCCCGCTGAGCTCCGGCGAGGCCCACACGAGATCCGCGCCAAGATCAGAAAGCGCGGATGCGGCGTGAGCGTTCAGAACGTTGAGCGGCCAGTCGCCCTCCACGGAGACTCCGGCATCGGCACGCTCGACCGAGCCGAGGTTCCCTGCGGTGATCGCGCCGCCGTTCATCCATGCGTCGTACTCCGAGATCTCCTCCGGCCAGATCACTCGCGGCAACAGTGGGGTCACGTCCGACGGCAGAGTGGACGGCGCACCGGGATCGTCCGACCCCCAGACTCGCAGCAGCACTCTGTCCGCACCCGCTTCCAGGCAGGCGCGCGCCACGTCGAGGTCCCACGCGGATGCTACGACCGCCGGGGGCTCGCACCTGCCCGCCGGTCTCCCCGGCGAGGGCACCTTCGGTTCGCGCAGGCGTCGTCCGGACCAGTGCGCAAGCCGCTTCTCGTCGAGAAGGCCGAGCGCCTCGCGCCGCAGGGCATGAAGCGCCGAGAAGCCGAGACCGGCTCCCGCGTCCAGATCGATCGTCCACGCTCCAGCGCGATAGTCGGATCCCCCGAGGCGACCGACATGTTCGACGATCTCGTCGGCCGTGATCGCCTTCGTACGGGCCGAGCTCACCTCACCCGCACAGACCTCAACGCGGATACCACCCGTTTGCGCCGCGATCCTCAGTGGGTCGCCCACCCGAACGGTTACCTCGAAATCGACCGTGGCGGCGCGATGTTCGTGGGCGGCCGCAGTTGTGAAGGTCCGCCGCGCGGCGTTGAGCAGCGCGGCGTTAGCGACCCGGAAGACGCGATCACCTGTAGCTGCCTGTCCCTCGAGAGTGATCTCGACGGTGGAGGCGGCCGGTGCCGCGGCCAGGGTGGTCCCGGCAACCGCGAGCGACCCGGCGGACTGGGTGAAACGTCCGGCGCCAGTCCATATCTCCAGCGTGTCTTCGGAGTCGAGCGCACGATCCAACGCGACCCTGGCTCGACCCCCTGCCACCGAAGCTATGCGCCCGATGAGCACGCCGCGGTTGTTGGGGCGAGAGTAGCTCATCAGGTCCTCGCCGCGTTTCCCGGTAAGGTACCCGTCCGTGAACCCGCGGCTGAACGCCTCCTCGAGCATTTCCCACTCTGTTGGGGTCACACGGTAGTCATCAGGATCTGCAAGCGCGCGGTCGAGCGCCGCCCGGTACACGCTCGTGACGATGGCCACGTACTCAGGGGACTTCATCCGACCCTCGATCTTGAGCGCCCTAACGCCAGCCGAGGCGAGTCGGGGAAGGTGCTCGATGCCCGCAAGATCCCTCGCTGATAGCAGATAGCGTCCCGGAACGGGCATCTCGCTGCCGCGGGCGTCGATGAGGTCGTAGGTCAGACGGCACGGCTGCGCACACATCCCGCGGTTGGCCGAGCGACGGCCGATGAGGGATGACATGAGGCACTGGCCAGAGTAGCTGTAGCAGATGGCGCCGTGGACGAAGGACTCCACCTCGATGCCGGTGCTGGCACATGCGGCGATCGCTTCGATCGACAGCTCGCGGGCCAGGGTGACCCGGCTGACTCCCACCGAGGCCAGCGCTCTCACAGAGTCGGGGTTCATGGCGTCTATCTGGGTCGAAGCGTGAATGCGAACCTCCGGCAGGGCTTCACGCACTGCACGCAAGAGCCCGAGGTCCTGGATGATCACGGCATCGGCACCCGCCGCCCAGGCTGCGTCGATCATTGACAGCGCAGGACCGAACTCGCCGGGCAAGACCACCACGTTCGCCGTGAGGTACACGCGGCTTCCGCGAAGGTGGGCGAATCGTGCCGACTCCTCGAATGACTCGAGCGTGAAGTTGGCCGCCCCACGGCGCGCGTTGAGATCGGCAAGGCCGAGGTACACCGCATCGGCACCGTTGTTTATCGCCGCAACGAGTGCGTCGGGACCTCCCGCGGGAGCGAGCAGTTCGACCGTATGCTTGTGTGATTCGGGCAACAGTTCCCTTTCGGCATGGGCGCGACAGACGAGGTTGCCCTCGCACGGTATACTATGTCACCGGTCGGATTGTTTAGGACGGGATGCGTATGCAGCCGTCCAGGTCATGATAGCCCGTTGATGCGGAAGGGGTCGCGTGTCCAGACGCAGCAGGCGCAAGCGACAGAAGCACCCGAAGATCATTGCATTCCTGGCGGGTGCCATAGCGCTCATGCTCATCGGAACCCTCGCGTTCTCGGGAGCAGGTGTGGCGCTCGGCCTCGGCGTGGTCGGCTCCTGGCTCGACGGCCTCCCCGACATCAACGACCCCAACGCGTTCTCAGTCGCGCAGACGACAAAGGTCTACTCCGCAGATGGCGTCCTGCTCGCTAACCTGTACCTCGAGAATCGGCGCGTCGTGCCGCTCGATCAGATCTCGCCACACCTGCTTCATGCAGTGGTTGCCGTTGAGGACGAGCGCTTCTACCAGCACAACGGCGTGGACTTCCCGGGCATCGCGCGTGCCGCGGTGACGAACATCGCCACAGGGCGTCAGGAAGGCGCATCCACGCTGACGCAGCAGTACATCCGCAACACCATCCTCGCTGATGAGCGGTTCGAGATCTCCTACCGGCGCAAGGTTCGCGAGGCATACCTCGCGATGGAGCTCGAGAAGAAGCACTCGAAAGACGAGATCCTCGCGCTGTACATCAACACCGTCTATTACGGCGAGGGAGCCTACGGCGCCGAAGCCGCCGCGCTGACCTACTTCAACAAGCACGCGGTCGACCTCACGGTTGCCGAGGCGGCGCTGATGGCCGGCCTTCCGCAGTCGCCGGGTCGCCTCAGCCCCTACGACAACGCCGACGGCGCGGTCTCCCGTCGGCAGTGGGTGCTCTCCAAGATGCATGAGCAAGGCTACATCACCTCCGAAGAGTACGAGGCCGCCAAGATCGAGGGCCTCGCGCTGCAGCGGTCGCCCGAGCTCGACGAGGGCGGCATCTACGCGGCACCGTACTTTGTGGCCCACGTGAAGAAGGTTCTGCAGGAGCAGTACGGCACCTCCCTGGTATTCAAAGGCGGCCTGACCGTCTACACCACGCTCGACACGCGTCTTCAGACCTACGCCGAAGAAGCGGTTCGAGGCGTTCTCGACCGGCCGGAGGACCCCGACTGCGCACTCGTGGCCATCGAGCCCTCCACCGGCTACATCAAGGCCCTCGTGGGCGGTCGCGACTGGAACGCCAACAAGTTCAACTTCGCCACACAGGCCAAGCGGCAGCCCGGGTCGTCGTTCAAAGTGTTCACGCTGGTGACCGCCCTTGAAGAGGGCATGCCCCCCACGCGCAAGATCGACTCTTCCTCCCCCGCCGTGATTCCCACCGGCGGACGCCCCTGGAAGGTCGGCAACGCCGAGGGCGGCGGCGGCAAAGGGTACATCACCCTACAGCAGGCGACAGTGGGCTCGGTCAACACCGCCTTCGCGCGGCTGATCGCCGAGATCGGAGCCGACAAAGTCGCCCGCACGGCGCGCCGCATGGGTGTGGAGACGGAGATAGAGCCGTTCCTCTCGATCACCCTGGGTAGCCAGGAAGTCACGCCGCTTGAGATGGCATCGGCGTTCGGGACGCTTGCCGCCGACGGCAGGCACTACCCGCAGACCGCGGTCACGAAGATCATCGATTCGAGCGGCACCACGATCTTTGAGGCAAGCCCGACCGGCGAGCAGGTCATCAGCCACAGCATCGCCTATGCGGCCACGCAGATTCTCAAGGGCGTCATCACCTCGGGCACCGCGACCCGGGCCAACATCGGCCGGCCAGCGGCAGGCAAGACGGGTACCACCCAGGACTATCGCGATGCCTGGTTCGTTGGCTATACGCCGCAGCTCTCGTGCTCGGTCTGGATGGGCTACACGCCTGAGAGGCCGATGCGCAACGTGCACGGGCGCAAAGCGTTCGGTGGAACGTTCTGCGCACCCATATGGCACGACTTCATGCAGCGGGCGCTTGCCGACCAGCCCAAACTCGACTTCAACCCGGCACCGGCACCCGACTACACGTGGAAGAAGACGTGGGAGGTTCCGAACGAGAGCGTGCCGAGCCTGATCGGCATGACGCAGGCCGAGGCGATCGCGGTCCTCTCCGATGCCGGCTACGAGTACCAGGTGACCTCCACCTACAGCGACACGGTGCCGTCGGGTCGCGTTGCGGGTCAGACCCCCGGTCCTGGCGCGAAGGCCGACCCGGCAAAGACGGTCGTCACGATCTCGATCTCCAACGGACCCGATCCGAACAGGGCTCCACCGCCTGTCGCTCCGCCACCACCCGTGGATCCGCCGTCATCGGAGCCTTCGACCACGCCGTAGTGGACCGGATGTGCTTTGGCTCTCCTGGTACTGCACGGACAGCAGGTATGACAGGACCCCCGGCCCGCGCGGCCGGGGGTCCTTCTTTAGCTCTCCAGACGGGCAGCGCGGAAGCCCGCGAAGACTACGAGCGCTGAACGCGTACCATCCCGGAAGTGCAGATGACCTCCACGCCGTGGCTCTCGATTCGATCGAGCACGAGGTTCATCCCGAGGGTGTCCGAGCTCACATGTCCGGCGATCACGAGGTTCAGGTGCAGCTTCTCCGCATGCTTCCTGTGTTCCTCGGAGTAGTGCATGCCCACGAGCGTGTCCACGCCCGATGCCACCAGCTTGTCGAGAGCCTCCTTTGGCCCCTCGGTGCCACCGGTCATGTCCACCAGGCATGAGCCTGCGCGCTTGGAACCGCTGCCCTGGATCAGGATCGGACCGTAGCCCTTCATCGCGGCGTCGGCGTACTCGGGAACCGAGTGCAGCAGCTTCACCAGGTCGTCGAGCGTGCGCGGGGACTCAGTATCGAGCAGGTTCTGCACGAACCGGTTCACGCTGTTGTCGGCCGGTGTGTGGCATGACATCGAGGCGAAGTCCAGATGGCGCGCCGCATCGATCGCGCGGTAGTGGTTCACGGGCATGATGTGACGCCGAACCTCCTCGGCGCGCTTCTCGATGAGCGAATCGGCCACACCGATGCCCACACCCCGTGCCGCCCACAGGTCGGCCTGCATGTACATCACGCGATGCAGGTTGGCATACCCGGGCCCCTCGGGGTGGTGCGCAAGGACGAGGTCGATCGGTGCGCCCTTCTCGCGGAGGCGGTCGGCGAGCAGGACCTCGCCCACCTCCATGTCGATGCCGGTGATCAGCCCGCGCACCTCAAGAGATGGATCGCCTACGCAGATGCGCGTGTCGTCGTACGGGTTGGTGAGGCGCTCGGTGTCGAAGAATAGCTTCTCATCGGCGTCCATTCCATCGAGCTCTTTGGCCGCCGCCGCGAGATGTGCGTCGATCTCCTCGCGCGAGCGCCCGTCGGCCTCGATGCCCGCCTCGACGGCGGTGCGGTAGATGTCGCCCAGCTTCATTCCGACTCTCCTATCTGTCGACTACCGAACTCGAACCTTGTTTCGCTTCAGGGTGCCGAGGAGGACATCCAGCGGATGCGTGTTGAGCACCTCTGCGGGAGCCATCCAACCGCGGCGAGCAGTGGCCACGCCCCAGCGGATGTGACTGAACTGGCGCGCCTCATGCGCATCGGTGTCGATCGCGATGCGCACGCCCGCCTTGCGCGCCATGCGCAGGTGCACGTCGTTGAGGTCGAGCCGCTCGGGATGCGCGTTGAGCTCGAGTGCGGTACCGGTCCCGGCGGCTTTGGCGATGACGGCTTCCATGTCGAGGTCGAACGGGTCGCGTCGGCCGAGAAGGCGCCCTGTGGGATGGCCGATGATGTCCACGTACGGGTTGTCCATCGCCACAAGCAGCCGCTGCGTGGCCTGCTCGCGTGGCTGGCCGAAGCCGTGGTGGAGCGAGGCGATGCAGTAGTCGAAGCGCGCCAGCACCTCTGGCGGGTAGTCCACACCGCCCTCGTCGTTGATATTGAGCTCGATGGACTTCAGCAGGCGCGGCCCGCCGTCGCCGAGGGCGTTCAGCTCGTCGATGGCCGCCCACTGCGCCTCGAGCTCGGCGAGGTCGAGCCCGCCGACCATCCGCAGGTCGTACGCATGATCGCTGCATCCGAGGTACTCGTAGCCGAGCTCGGCTGCGCGGGCGCGGTTCTGCTCGAGGGTGGAGCGGCCGTCTGTGGCCACGGTGTGTGAGTGCAGGTCGCCGCGGATATCGGCGAGCGTCACGAGGTCCGGAACGCGGCCGTCGAGCGCGAGCTCGATCTCGCCTGCGTTCTCGCGCACCTCGGGCGGCATGAGCACCATGCCCAGGGCCGCGTAGACATCCGCCTCGGTCGCTCCGGCAACGCGCTCGCCGCTCTCAGCGCGGAAGACGCCGTATTCGCTCACCTTCAGGCCGCGGCCCTTGGCGATCTCGCGCACGCGCACGTTGTGCTCGGTCGAGCCGGTGAAGTACTGCAGCGCGGCGCCCCAACTCTCGGGCGGGACCACGCGCACGTCGACCTGACGGCCGGAGGTGGTCATCACACTCGTCTTGGTCTCCCCCGCCGCCACGATGCCCGTCACGATGGGCAGCTCCCGCACTGCGGCCATCACCGCCGGGCCGTCGTCGGCGGCCACGAGCACGTCGATGTCGCCGACGGTCTCCTTCATGCGCCGGATGCTGCCTGCGCATGTGCCATCCACAACACCCGGGAGCGCCCGCAGCTCGCCGGCGAGCTTCTCGGCAAGCGGCAGCGCATCAGCCAACAGAATGCGCGCCGAGAGCGTGCGGTAGCGCTCGATTCCTGCCGCGATGTTCTCGACGGTCTTCTCGCCGAAGCCGGGCAGGCCCGCAAGCCGGCCTGCGGCGATGGCCTCCTCAAGGTCGTCGATCGAGGCGACCGAGAGCTCCTCGTAGAGCGCCTTCGCCTTCTTCGGACCGAGACCGGGGACGCGGATAAGTTCGATGATCGACGCGGGGAGCGTGTCTGCGACGGCCTGGAACTCGGGAAACGTGCCGGACTTCATAATCGAGGAGATCACCGCAGCGATCTTGGCCCCGATGCCCGGGATCTCAGTGAGGCGTCCGGCGAGCGCGGTGGCCATGACGTCCTCGTCCCACGCGCGCACGGCGTGGGCGGCCTTGTGATAGGAGAGAAAGCGGTAGCGATCCGCACCGGCGATCTCCAGCAGATCGCCGAAGTCGTCGAGGGCGGTCGATATCGCGGCGTTGTCGTAGGTGGGCAAGGGAGGCTCCTGGATCGAGGGTTCATCCCGAGGGTACCCGAAGGATGCGCGGAGCGGGTAGTGGCTAGCGCCAGACCTCGAGCGCGAGACCGGGGACGCGCTCGAAATCGCGCGCGTTCGCGGTGATCAGCGTGTAGTCGCGCGCTATGCACGTGGCGGCGATCCACAGGTCGTGGGCAGGAACCGGCGTGCCGGCTCTTGCGAGTTCCGCACACAGGCGCGCGTGAGCGCGTGCGCTGGTCAGATCGACCTCGAGGACCGGGAGCTGTCGCAGGATCTCCTCAACGAACGCCGAGCGCCGGGACCGCTGTGCGGGATCGGTTGCGCGGTGCACGCCATGCAGCAGCTCGCTTGCCGACAGGGCGGATAGGTAGATCCCCTCGTCCGCTCGCGCGGCGATATGCGCCGCGAGATCCAGCCGACCCCGCTCGCTCTCGATCAACACGCAGGAGTCGATCACAACGCCCATGGATCCGAAGCCTCCCCCGCCTCTGCCCGCGCCGCGTGAAGCTCGCCTGCAAAGGCCGCCGCATCCTCCGGCCCGAGATGGGGCAGTGCTGCCATCAGGTCCGGCAAGTCGCCCATCAGTGGCGCGATGACACGAGAGCGATCGACCTCGTAGACTGCTGCATCTTCGCGCGCCATGAGGCCGCGTTGGCTGCGATACAGGCGCACCATCGCGCGGAAGAGCTCGCTTTTGGTGCGGCCCTCTTCGATGGCGAGGCGCTCGATCGGCAAGCCCCTTGTCGGTGGTGCCACGCTCCCCCGTCACAGCCCCCGCCGCATGTACGTCAGGAGCACACCATCGGCCGGGGCGCCCCCGTGGTGAGAGTACGCCCCGGCATCCTCAAAGCCGAGCGAGCGGTACATGGCCTGCACGCCGGGCATCTCGTTTGGGAGCGTGGTGAGCAGCATCTCGCGGTAGCCCATCGCCCGGGCCTGATCCATCGCCGCACGCACCAGCGCACGCGCGATGCCCTGCCGGCGCATGTCTTCGCGCACGTGCAGGCGCTTGATCTCGCACGCGTCGCCTTCCGAGGCGCGGATGCCCACGCAGCCGAGGGTCTCGCCGGCGTCGTTGCGCGCCACGAACAGCGCGCCGTCGGGAGACGTGTACGGCGCCGGGAGCGACGCGATCTCGCCGGGCAGCGTGCTTCCGCACACGAGCGGTCCGAGCCAGTTGAGGTAGTGCTGCAGCAGTCCGCGCACCTCGGCGATGACCGAGGCGTCGGTGGGCTCTACGAGTGAGATGTAGGTGTGCATGCGGCTAGCGGTCTCCTAGCATCGTCGGGTCGCCGAGGAGGCCGGCAAGCTGGTCGGCGGTTGGAGTGGCGATGCGAGGTGCTTGTCCGAAGGGGTCATGGCGCGCTCCTGAGGGCCGGCTGTGGTCGGTGTCCGAGCGGCACAACGTTCAACATGCAGCTTCCATAGTGAACGGTGTGACGCAAGGTCCAGTATGGCGAACGCTGAGCCCAGGGAGAAGCGCGAAATCCGCCTTGCAGCGGCATCCGCGCCGCACCTTTACCGTATCGGTAAACCGCGCTATCATTACCACATCGGTAAACGCAAACACGGAGCACGCTTGGAGATCATCTTCGCATGCAGCAGGCTCGAGAAGGCCCTGGCGACAGAGCAGGCACGCGTTCGGACATATGGCCCGGACGCCGCAAAGACGCTCTACCGCCGCATGACGCAGCTTCACGCCGCGGAGAGCCTGGATGCGATGCGTGGGCTCCCGGGCGGATGTCACGAGCTCAAGGGCGCCCGCCACGGACAGTTGGCGGTCGATCTCACCGGCGGCTCGCGGCTGGTCTTCAAGCCCACCGATGATCCGCCGCCTGCGAAGCCAGACGGCGGGCTCAACTGGAGCGCGGTCACCGCGATCACGATCCTGGAGGTGACGGACTACCATGGCTGATCTGCACATCGGCTGGAAGCCGGACGTGCCGCTCGCGCCCGGCGAGACCATCCGGGAGATCCTGGATGAGCGAGCGATCTCGCAGATCGACTTCGCCACGCGGCTGGGCAAGAGCGAGAAGTTCGTGAGCCAGCTCATCAACGGCAAGGCGTCGCTCACGCACGAGACGGCAATCGAACTCGAGCGGGTGCTGGGCGTGCCGGCATCGTTCTGGAATGCCGCCGAAGCAACATACCGCGACCTGCTTGCGCGTCGGCGCGATGAAGCAGGCGCGGAACAGGCGGAGTGGGTGAGCTCATTCCCCCTCAAGGAGATGGCCGCTCGCGGCTGGATAGCACGCGAAGCGGGCACGCTCGAACAGGCCGAGGAGCTCCTCTCCTACTTCGGTGTGTCATCAGTCGACGCGTATCAGGAGTACTGGGGATCCGAGAAGCGACTCGCCGCTCGCATGAGCACCGCATACACCGCGGAGACGCCGGCGATCGCCGCATGGCTTCGCGCGGGCGAACGAGAGGCGGAGCGGATCCGCACCGAACCATTCAATGAGGCGCGATTCCGCGTGGCGCTTGATGAGCTGCGGGCAGCGACCCGGTTGAGCCCGGACCGCTGGATCCCGCTCATGACGGAGCGATGCGCCGCTGCGGGTGTGGCGGTGGTGTTCGTGCAGGACATGCCGAAGACCCGCTGCCACGCGGTGAGCTGGTGGGCAGGCCGCAGCCGCGCGATCATCTTGCTCGGGTTGCGCGGCAAGACCGACGATCAGGTCTGGTTCAGATTCTTCCACGAAGCCGGTCATCTACTCTTGGACGACCGCAGTAGCTCGAGCATCAACGACCTCAACGGTGATAGCGCGGCTGAGGCCCGCGCCAATGCATTCACCGAAGACTTCCTCATCCCACCGGCCGAGTATGCGGGGTTCGTTGCCGAGGCCGGTCGTCCCAGCAAGGCCAGCGTGGCCGCCTTCGCCGAGCGCATCGGGATCGCTCCGAGCATCGTGGTGGGACGGCTGCAGCGGGACGAGGTCATCCCGCACAGCTGGATGCAGGACTTGAAGATGCGACTGGAGTGGGTGGGGTAGGCGCAGCGCCTTCGTGACCACTTGAAATCACAACCTGTGACGTCAAGATGGTTTCCCCTGCTCGGGGTCACCGCCCGCGCCGAGCCAGGTTCTGCACCTTCCACGCCAAGACGGGATCCGTGAGCGCACGCTCCGCTGAATCGGGCGCGTCATCCCCTCACCCACTCCTCGTACAGAGCGTTATCCGGCACGTACAACCTCCACCGCGACACGAAGCGGCTTGGCGTACGCGGGGCACCCAGCCGGTACGTACCGCGACCGAGACCGGCACGCATCTTCTCCAGCACCGCCGGATCCGGCTCCCACTGGTCTGTGAAGAGGTCCAGCGCCCACCCGAGCCGGGCAGTCGCCCACTGACGAAACTGCGTGCCGCGGCCGGAGCGAACACGATAGCCCACGGCGAGAATCGCATCGAGGTTGTAGTGGTCGATCTGGCGAGCGACATCGCGCGATCCCTCGCGTTGAACTATCCGGAAGCGTGGGGTCAAGAAGCTCGCCGAGACCGACCCCGAGCGCGCCGACCGTATCGCCGACGAGCTCATCCGCAACACGTACCGGGTGCTCATGACCCGCGGGATGAAGGGCTGCTACGTCTTCTGCACCGAGAGGGCGCTGGCCGAGCACCTGAGGAGCCGAATCCCCGGCCCGCGTTACACCGCGAGCGCTCAAGATCTGCCGCTTGCCGCAGAAGACCCCCTGGAGGGCTGATACCGATGCTCGAAGACCTCACCCGACAGATCGTCGAGTTCCGCGACGAACGTGATTGGAAGCAGTTCCACTCGCCGAAGAATCTCGCTGCAAGCATCAGCATCGAGGCCGCCGAGCTACTGGAGTGCTTCCAGTGGAGCAGCGACGAGACGATTGCCGGGGACGTGGAGAAGCGGCGCGGCGAGATCGAAGAGGAGATCGCCGACGTGCTGATCTACGCGCTGCTGCTTGCGCACGACACGGGAATCGACCCGGCCGAGGCGGTACGGCGGAAGCTCGCGAAGAACGGCGCGAAGTACCCGGCCGAGAAGGCGAAGGGCAAGCGGGAGAAGTACACGGAGCTGTGAATCTCGCCCCGCGCACGCATCCCGGCGCTATAAGTGGCGGCTACCAGATGCCTGCACTAGCCAGCAGTGCGACGATCTCCACGTCCGCCGGCGCTAGTGGGTACTCGACGAGATCCTGTCGTTCTACCCAGGCGATCGCGTCGTGCACGAGCGCTCGATACCCCGACTGGCGCGCGACAGGCATCGCGAGCAGCTCGAACGACCCGTGACTGTAGTGATGAATTGTTGACGCGATCACATCGCCGGCATGGCTGCTCATCCCAAGCTCCTCGGCAAGCTCTCGTTCGAGGCATTGCTGCGGCGTCTCGTCGGCCTCGATCTTGCCGCCAGGGAGTTCCCAAAGACCAGCCAACGGATCTCCTGTGGGGCGCCTACACAGCAGCAACCGCCCATCCTCGATGATTACCGCCGCTGTCACTTGTCTCATGTGGTCTCCTCGCGCCTGATGATCGACTATGATACGCAGCGGGGAGGAGACGCGCGATGACGACCACCTACCAGCTGCCCGCCTGGCACGTAGCGTCGCTCAGATGGTTTGAGGCCAACTCTGGCCGCAGCTTCGCGAAGCGACCGTTTGACGTTGGGCTGCCCAAGAAGATCACGTCGCTTCAGCGCGGAATCTGGAAGCCGGGCGCAACGCAGTATGCGGTGAGCGTCGTTCAGACGCACAAGGGCGTGTACGAAGACTGCGACCCAATCGATTTCGAGGACGGTACGTGGCGCTACTACTATCACCAGGAGGGAAAGTCGACGGAGGATCTGCGCGATCCTGAGCGACTGTACTCGAATGCCGGGTTGTTCAAATGCTGGCGCGACGGGGTGCCGGTGGGCGTGATTATCCCGGCCGAGTCGGGCCGTGGGTACCAAGTGCTCGGCCTTGCGATGGTGGAGAGTTACTCCGCAGGCTACTTTGGGCTGGTAGGCCCGGCGTCGGTGGGCGCAGATGCGCTTCCTGTGGTTGCGGGGGATTCGGCCCGCGTCTCAGTATCCCTGATCGACTTCCCGCTGGGCGACTTCGATCCCAACTCCGAGGAAGATTCGCGGCTTAGAGTTGTTGCAGCGGTGCATCGTCGGCAAGGTGCTCCTCGATTCCGCCGAGCGCTACTCTCGGCGTACGACGGACACTGCGCCGTGACGCGCTACGACGCGCCGGAAGCACTGGAAGCCGCGCACATCATTTCGTACCGGGGACCACAGACGAATCACGTTGCAAACGGGCTGCTGCTGCGTGCGGACATGCATGACCTGTTTGACTTGGGGCTCGTGGCGGTGGATCCCGAGTCAATGCGACTGCAGTTGGCGCAGGAGCTCGCGGGGACCATGTATGAGCAGTACTCAGGCGAGCGACTGTGGATACCGGAAGAACGTGAACTACGTCCGAGCGCAGAAGCGCTTGAGAAGCATCGGCTGACGTCCCGAGTGGCGTAGGTGCTTACCCTTCGGTGCACGTGAGTCGCTTTACCGGGACCACGGGGTGAGTCCACAGGTGATGAGCGACAAGTCGATCATCTTCCCCACTCCCCGTGAGTCGGTTTCAAACGGCCGTAGACACACCAAGCGCGAGTTCATGGATGACGCCGACCACGACGCGATCACCGACAACATCCGCGCGGCCTTCGAGCGGTGACCCGGAGCTGGAGGCCGAGGACCAGCGGGTCTTGAGCGAGCAACGGCTGAAGCTGGACGAGGGGTGGGGCCGGAGGCGGTGTCAGCAGGACCCCAAGGTCCTGACCACCGAGTGGCTGTGGTGGGACCTGCCTGAGTAGCGCTTGCAGGCCTCGTTAGTCCTCCAGTTGGGGCAACTCCAAAACTGTGCACCGGGATTGCGCCCCTTACGGGCAGTCTTCAGCTGCATGTCGCATCCGATGCGCTTCGGGGTAGCGGCACCCTTACGGCCATGACGATCATCTCAGAGACGTGCGACTTCGCTCGCTTCGGCGACGCGGGAAGCTACATGGCCTTCACCGGGCTCGTGCCGAGCGAGCACTCGAGCGGGGCTTCTCGGCACCAGGGCTCGATCACCAAGACGGGAAACCGGCACATACGCCGCATGCTGGTGGAGCCGGCCTGGGCCCTACCGGTATGCGCCTGCCGTGCGCGGCAAGCTGAGAGAACGGCTCCAAGGCATGCCGCCTGGGGTGGTCACCTACTCGTGGGCCGCGCAGACACGGCTGAACGCCACGTACCGCCGACTTGCCGCTAAGAAAGGAGCGCACACCGCGGTGGTCGCCACCGCACGTGAGCTCGCCGGGTTCGTGTGGGGGCTCATCACCGAGCACCTGGAACCTGCGCGGTAGTCAGTCATGCATGCGGCGCCACATTCCGGAGAGATCCTCAATCACGTTATGCGACACGTGTAAGCGCGCGCCTAGTTGGAGGCAGGCTCCGGTCCGACCGAGATGTGGGGTTGAAATCCCCGGATATCAGCATGGTCGAGCGCCGAACCCATGTGCCCGCCCGCTTGCAGCGACTCGAATGAAGAGAGGACCGTGAGCGATCGCAGGTTGACCGGCCATCTCATATCAACGTCCTTGGGCATCACCAGCGGCGCGCCCAGATTCCCCTCGGAGCCGAGTGTAACGCACACAGCGCGCCGTCTGCGTGGATGCCCGGGTTAGCGTTCAGCTCAGTAGATGCACGCATCAAGAATCGACAGCACTTCTTGGAGAACCGGCTCCGGGGCGCTCCCGATGCGCTTCACATCGCGCGAATGAAAGTCAATAGACTTGACCTGTTCTACCATGACCACGCCGGTCACCTTCTGGCCTTCGGGAATGGTGACATGGAAAGGGTAGTCGCGACGCGTGTTCGTAATCGGGCACGCGATGCAGAGCCCAGTGTGCTTGTTGAACAAATCGTTGCTGACTACCAGTGCAGGGCGACGCCCTCGCTGCTCGTGCCCAGACTGCGGATCGAAGGTGATGGTCACGAAATCCCCCTTCCGAGGGACGTAGGCCGCCATCTACCACACCTCGCGACCGGTCGGAGGACCCCAGTCGAGCTCACCAGGCTTGTAGTCCGCGGGAATCTCCCTAACGAGCTGTCCGAGGTCGAGTCTGCCCCTGACGCGACGGACCGGCGTCACGACGAGAGCCCCGTCGTGCACGACCACGTCCACGGGGTCACCGACCTCGATGTCAGCATCACAGAGCAGATCCTTGCTGAGCCGCAGACCCTGGCTGTTGCCCCACTTCTGGACTTTCGTGATCACCACAGTCACCTCCAACGGATATCCGAAGTATAGCCGCCGGAATCATGATGACGCAAGTCCAGGACGGTGGTGGCTGTAACGCTAACCCGCACTTCTGCGGTCTGCGTAGCAGCATACCGCGACTCGCAGACTCCATCGCCGGCTACGTCCGAACAGCCCCCACGCAGACTCACAGATCGAGGAACGCACTCGGCCCATACGGGATCCCGTCCTCGGTCCCATCGTCATGGCGCTCTTCGGACACCATCACCATCTTCTCGCCGCATCCACCGCACACGACGGTAGCCGAGTAACTGGAGGCCTTCTTTTGACTCATGGTGACGATCTCATCGTTGTCGCACGCGAAACACCGGAAATGCTGGACGACCTTGCCCATCTACGTGGCCCTACCCTCTCCTTGATGTCTTGCCGCTCCTAGCGACGAGCGCCTTCGTGGTCGAGCCTCGGCCGGTATGCCGGCCCTCGGAGCCTACACCACGATGAATCACGCCGAAGAACTGGTCACCCAGGTCGCTGATGCGCTGCTGGGCGAGTCAGACGGCCGCGCGCGCTAGATCGAAGCCACCCGGTTAATCTCGCAGACCTTGGAACGGCCGGTCAGCCTGTTCCCGCGTCCTCGTCCGCTCTTGGGTATATCCTCCATATCCGGCTCTCATCCCGAGGAGGACTTGCGATGGGCTGTTGTCTGGGTGCCGTACTTCTCGCGGGTGCGCCGCGTCTTGCGTTGATCCTGTGGTGGTTCTTCAATCCCGCGCGCGTCGAGGCCACGTTCAACTGGACCACCGTCATCGGCGGCTGGACCATCCCCGTCTGGCTCTGGGCAGTCCTTGGCTTCGTGTTCCTCCCGTGGGTGACCGTCGCGCTCGTGTTCGTCTCGCCTGGTGGGGTCGCCGGATTCGAGTGGGCGATCCTCGTCATCGCGCTGCTGATCGATTTGGGCGCCGTCGGCGGCGGGCGGGAAGCCCGGCGCCGGAGGACGTGATCGCTACGGCGTGAGCCCCGGCGGCTCGGGCAGCTCCCCGCCGTAGGTGCCGAGGATGACGATCGTTCCGGCCGCGACCTGCACCGGATACGACTCGGCTACCGGCCCCTCGAACCACGCCTCCACCACCGTACCCACCGCGACATCTAGGATCTCAGCGGAGGCAGTGGAGCCGTCCGCCGCGCGAGAGAGAAAGACCGTGCCGCTGGTCGCCGTCACCTGGGCGGCGTCGTAGGCCGCCTGAGCGCCGACAGACTCATCGCCGTTGGCGCTGGACGGCCGCACCTGTACCAGCCAGGGCTGGCTATTCATGCTCGTGGTCCCATTCACCCATGTCGGTGTCAAGCCACGCGCGGTCGATCATGGCTTGCGGTAGATCGCCCATGAGATGTAGTCGGCAACCTGCTCACGGTCGACGCGGCATATCGCCATCTCACTACCTCTCGGCCGTCGCCAGTTCTCTGGTCCGCGCCACCACACCTACTACCGCCCGTTCCAGCACCTCGGGACCGTCATGAACCCAACGCTTCACGTCGCCGATCTCGACACCGAACCCCTCCGCCCGGAGTGCAGCCTCGTGCTGTTGGAGCGCGCCGTACAGGCCCACCCATCGCGCGTCCTCGCGCATGTCCCGGGGCCGCAGATGCTCCAACAGCGCCACAAGCGCTGGCCATACAGCCGCCCAATCAACGTAGAGCGGAACCCCGCCTGCGGCATCGCGAAGCGCTAAGCCCAACCTGTAGAGCGTTCGCCGACCATCCACACGACGCTCGGCCCAGCCAGCTCCCGCAAATGTCGAGAGGTAGTCGGCCACCGACGCCTGGCCGTAGGCTGAACGCGACGCGATCTCCCTACCGTGCGCCCACTCATGCGTCCAGAGGTACGTGAGCACCTCGGCACGCGGCCCGATGCCCACGAGCGCTCGCGCACGGAAGCGGAGGCACGCCGGGAGCGCTGTGTCCGGTCTGCGCGACATTGCCCGCAGATCCAGCGGACCGCGGAGATAGCCCGCCTCGCCGAAGAGCGGGTCTGTCTCCTGTCCCGGCATCAGCAGCGGTTGACCCTCGGCGGTCATGAAGAGCGCCTCTTCGCCGAACCGGCTCTTCGATTCGCGCGCGATGAACTGCTCGTCAGGCAGCCGTCGCATTGTCGGTCCCGCACCATGGAGCCCCGCAATCTGCGCGGTCACACCCAGGAGCCGTCGTTGATGACTCGTGCCGTTCCTCGCGAGTCTCTTCAGACGTGCGATGTCGACCTGCGGAGCGTTGTGAACGACCCAGTAGAGCGCCTCGTCGAAGAGGCGCGGGTCAGTGCGTGCCACCTGAAGCGTTGCGAGCAGCAGCGCCTCGGGATCGACGAGCACGCCGCGGCTCGCGCGCGTGCCCGCAACCCCGATGGCGGTCCACTGCTGCCACGCCAGTTCGAGCAGCGCGTCGAGCAGCGATGAATACAGGTCATTAGGAGCCATCGGCCAGCACTCCCTCGTCGGGTACGCATCCGAAGTACTGGAGCAACGCAAGCAGCATGGTGCGAAAGCCATCGGAGGGGTCCTGGCTGTGCGCCCAACGCACTCCGACGATCAGCTCCTCGCATGTAGGATTCATCGCACGAAGGTCCTCCGTGTGACGGCCGGGACCGAGATCGGCGGCGGCGTAGACCTTGAAGCAGATCAAGTCCTCTCGCGCCGGAACGAGCACGGTCAGCCGGGAGCCGTAGACTCGCGGAGTCAACCGCCTCGCGAAGCCTTCCGGAAGGCCCCAGTCCATCAGCCCCGTCGGCCCCGCATTCAGCCACCCCGCATCGAGTCCGAGAAGGTCGGCGACGACAGCTGCGGCCGAGACAAGTGACTCGGGCATCAACTCGCACTTCACGAGCACGCATTCGCCCGCTTGATCGCCGCGCCGTCCGTGTCCGGAAGGTTCATAGCACCTGACCGCCCGGCATTGGGTTTGTCTGACTGTTTGATACGGTCATTATGACTGTTTCATACGGTCAGCACAAGGGGCGGTCCACTGCCCCGGTCCCGCAGGTCTTACTCCCCGACCCGCTCGTCCCGCCACGCCTCGTCCGCCGCAAGACGCTCCCTCGCGGCCGCCATCTGCTCCTGCACCCGCACGGGACTCGTCCCCCCCGCGCTCTCCCGCCGCGCCACCACGGCCGCGATCTCCACGGCCCCCAGCGCATCCTCCCCAAACGCCCCTGACGCAGCCTGCAGCTCCGCAAGCGTAAGCTCCTGCAGCGTCTTGCCCGCGCGCTCGCAAGCGAGCACCAGCCCGCCCACGATCTCGTGCGCTTCGCGGAAGGGCACGCCGTGCGCGGCGAGGTAGTCGGCCAGGTCGGTCGCGGCCATGAAGCCGCCGCGGGCGCCTTCGGCCATCTTCGCCTCGTTCACGCGCATCGTGGCGATCATGCCGGATGCTGCAGTGAGCGAACCGGCGTAGGTGTCGATCGCGTCGAACGCCGGCTCCTTGTCCTCCTGCATGTCCTTGTTGTACGCGAGCGGCAGGCCCTTGAGCGTCACCAGGAGCGACGTGAGGTCGCCCACGGCGCGCCCGGTCTTGCCGCGCACCAGCTCGGCAAAGTCGGGGTTCTTCTTCTGCGGCATGATGCTCGAGCCGGTGGACCACGCGTCCGAAAGCGTCACAAAGCCGAACTCCTCGGTGGACCAGAGGATCAGCTCCTCGGCCAGGCGCGAGAGGTGCACCATGCCGAGCGTGCACGCGTACGTGAGGTCGCACAGGAAGTCGCGGTCGGAGACGGCGTCGAGCGAGTTGGCGGTCACGGCCGAGAAGCCGAGCTCGGCGGCCACCGCGCTGCGGTCGATCGGGAAGGTGGTGCCCGCGAGCGCCGCGCTGCCGAGCGGGAGTTCGTCGGCGGCCTTGTAGGCGCGCTTCACGCGCTTGGCATCGCGCGCGAGCATCTGCGCGTACGCGAGCAGGTGATGCGCGAAGAGCACCGGCTGCGCCTTCTGCAGGTGCGTGTAGCCGGGCATGATCGCGTCCGGGTGCGCCTCGGCGCACTCCATGAGCACACCGCGCAGCTCGCCGATGGCCGCGTGCAGCCGCAGCGCCTCACGCTTCATATGCAGGCGCGTGTCGGTGGCCACCTGGTCGTTCCGGGACCGCCCGGTATGCAGGCGCTTGCCCGCATCCCCGATGCGCCGTGTGAGCTCGCCCTCGATCGCCATGTGGACGTCCTCGTCGGCGGCGTTCCACACAAACGCGCCCGCCTCGATGTCCTTGAGGATCCCGATGAGCCCGGCCTCGATGGCCTCGGCGTCTTCTACCGTGATGATGCCCTGGGCGCCGAGCATGCGTGCGTGCGCGATCGAGCCCGCGATATCCTCGGCATAGAGGCGCTTGTCCACATCGAGCGATGCGCCGAAGCGCTGTTGGAACTCGCCGGGCGTCTCGGAGAACCGGCCGCTCCAGGGTGTTGTAGCGTCGCTCATCGTGTGCCTCTCGTCGCGTGGCGCAACCGCACGGCTAGACCTCGCCTTCCTTGCCCACCTTGCGGCGCTGGCGCGCCCAGACCTTGACCGGCAGGCCGTGGAGGTCGATGAAGCCCTTGGCCGCCTTGTGGTCGAACGAGTCCGCCGCATCGTAGGTGGCGAGGTTGTAGTCGTAGAGCGAGTACGGGCTGCGCCGACCCACGGTCACGCACGACCCCTTGAAGAAGCGCAGGCGCACATCACCCGTCACCAGCTGCTGGGTGGTCTCGATGAAACCGTCGAGCGCCTCTTTGAGCGGCGAGAACCACATGCCGTTGTAGACGAGTTCGGCCCACTTCTGCTCCACGCCGAGTTTGTAGTGCAGCACCTCTCGCTCGAGGCACAGGTCCTCGAGCGCCTTGTGCGCGGTGATGAGCGTGAGCGCGCCGGGCACCTCGTAGATCTCGCGGCTCTTCACGCCGATAAGGCGGTTCTCGATCATGTCGATGCGGCCGAATCCGTGCTTGCCGGCGAGCTCGTTCATCGCGTTGATGATCTCGTGAAAGCTCATCGTTTCGCCGTTCAAGGCCACGGGAATGCCCTGCGCGAAGCTGATCTCGGCATACTCCGCGTCATCGCATGCCGAACCGCGTGAGTCCGCAGTGAGCGTGTAGATGTCCGCCGGCGGCTCCACCCACGGGTCCTCGAGCACGCCGCACTCGATGGCGCGTCCCCACAGGTTGTCGTCGATCGAGTACGGGTTGTCCTTGGTGGTGGGCACCGGGATGCCCCGCTCGGCGGCCCAGTCCATCTCCTCCTCGCGCGTCCTTAAGTCCCACTCGCGCACCGGCGCGATGATCTCGAGATCCGGATCGAGCGCGGCGATGCCCACCTCAAAGCGCACCTGGTCGTTGCCCTTGCCCGTGCAGCCGTGCCCGATGTACTTCGCGCCGCAGCGATGCGCCTCTTCCACGAGGTGCTTCACGATGATCGGCCGGCTCATGGCGGAGAGCAGCGGGTACTTGTTCTCGTAGAGCGCGTTGGCCTTGAGCGCACGGCTCAGGAACTCCTCCACGTACTCCTCGCGCACATCCTTCACGATCGACTCCACTGCGCCGATGGTAAGCGCCTTGGTGCGCACGAACTCGAGGTCCTGGCGCTCCTGACCCACGTCGATCGCAAGCGCGATCACGTCGAGGTCGTGGTTCTCCTGGATCCAGCGAATCGCCACCGAGGTGTCCAGGCCGCCGGAGTACGCGAGTACACACTTCTCTCTTGCCACTGATCGCACCCTTCCTGTGTCTGCAAACGGCCTAGTAGCGGCCGCGGAACTTCTCGATTCCGGCGACCACCGTCTCGGCATCCTCTTCGCTCGGGGTCACGATGAGGATCGTGTCGTCACCCGCGATGCTGCCTACGATCTGATCCAGGTCGGCGGCGTCAAGCGCAGCCGCCACTCCCTGGCCGCCGCCGGCGGTGGTCTTCACCAGCACCAGCTGCTGAGACCGCACAACGCTCTGCACCAACTCGGCCACCATGCGCTGAAGGTGGATGTCCTCGGCCAGCACGTACGCGCCCTCGGGGAGTTTACGCAGGCCCATGTCCGCGATATCGCGCGAGACCGTGGCCTGGGTACAGGTGTAGCCCTCCGCCTTGAGGTGCTCTACGAGTTCCCGCTGCGTGCGTACGCGCTCCCTTCGCACGATGGTGCGGATAGCCTCCTGGCGCTGAGTGCGCTTCCTCATGTGGTGCTCCCCTCTCGGTCACTACACAACGAGCGACATCCACGCGCGCTGGGCGTGCAGTCGGTTCTCTGCTTCATCAAAGACCGCCGAAGCGGCCGAGTCGATCACGGCATCGCTGACTTCCTCGCCCCGGTGAGCGGGCAGGCAGTGCAGGAAGATGGCCTCACCATCGGCCTTGGCCATGAGATCTTCGGTCACGGTGTAGCCGGCGAAGTCACGCAGGCGCCTGGCGTGCTCCTCCTCCTGGCCCATCGATGCCCAGGTATCGGTGACCACCACGTCGGCGCCGGCAACTGCGGCTGCGGGATCGCGCACTACCTGGATGGTCGAGCCGGTGCCGTAACGCGAGGCGAGTTCGCGCGCCTGCTCCACCGCGGCGGCCTGGGGATCGTAACCCTCGGGTGCGGCGATGGTGACGTCAAGACCGGCCAGCGCACCGGCGAGCAGATAGGTGTGCGCCATGTTGTTGCCATCGCCGATGTAGACGAGCTTCAGGCCCGCCAATGCGCCCTTGTGCTGCCTGATGGTGAGCAGGTCCGCAAGACCCTGGCACGGATGGTAATCGTCGGTGAGCGCGTTGACCACCGGAACGGACGCGTGCTGCGCTACCTCCTCCACGTGGGAGTGGGCGAACGTGCGCAGTACGATCAGATCGACATAGCGCTCGAGCACCTTGATCGTGTCGTGCACCGTCTCGTGCCGCGAGAACGCGTCGTACGGGCCCATCACCACGGGATGGATGCCAAGCTGCACGCACCCGACCTCGAAACTGACGCGTGTGCGCAGTGAGGGCTTCATGAAGATGAGCCCCGCCGCAGCGCCGTCGAACCGCGACCACTGGCTCGCAGGCTGCTCGGCCACGTCCAGAACGTGGAGAAGCTCCTCGGGCGTCAACTCGGCCAGTGTGAGCAGGTCTCTTCCTTTGAACGTATGCATCAGGCGGCTCCAAGGATGGTATGCAGTGTATCAACTAGTATATCGGTTTCGCGCTCGCTGCATACGAGTGGAGGCAAGAAACGCAGGATCCGATCGCCTATCGCGTTGATGACCACGCCCCGCTCGAGGCATGCGGCGGCGACCTCCTGCGCCCGCGGTGCGGTGAGCTCGGCCGCGATCATGAGCCCACCTCCGCGCACCTCACCTATCGCGCCCGTCGTGCGCGCGAGCGCCAGGAGCGCTGCCCGGAGGGCCTCGCCGACCGCGATGGCGTTAGCGCCCAGGCCGCTCGATTCCATTGCATCGATCGTGGCCAGCGCGGCCGCCGTGACCACCGGACCGCCGCCGAACGTTGAGCCATGATCGCCCGGGCTGAACGCTTCGGCTGCGCTGCCGCGCGCCATCACCGCACCCACCGGCAGTCCGTTGGCGAGTGCCTTGGCGAGTGTCATCACATCGGGTCGAACGCCATATCCCTGCCAGGCGAACGCCTCGCCCGTGCGGAACATCCCGGTCTGAACCTCATCGAGCATGAGGAGGATCTCTCGCTCATCGCACAGGCGCCGCACGGCCTCAAGGTACGCCGTGTCGCACGGATAGACACCGCCTTCACCCTGTATCGGCTCAAGCAGCACCGCGCAGGTGCGGTCGCTCACGGCCGCCTCGAGCGCGGCGAGGTCGTTCAGCGGTACGTGCACAAAGCCGGGCAGCAACGGGGCGAACGCGTCTTGCTTAGACGCCTGGCCGGTTGCCGAGAGCGCCGCCATCGTACGCCCGTGGAAGCTGCGCTCGGCCGAGATGATCTCGAAGCAGTGCTCGCCGCGCCGGGCCTTGCCCCACCGGCGTGCGAGTTTGATGGCGCCCTCCACCGCTTCCGTGCCCGAGTTGCAGAAGAAGGACTTCCACCCGCCACCCGCCAGACCGGAAAGTCGCTCTGCAAGCTGCGCCCGATTCTCCACCTGGAACAGGTTCGAAACGTGCACGAGCTTGCCCATCTGCGCGCAGACGGCGTCCGCAACGCCCCGGTGGGCGTGGCCGAGGTTGACGACCCCGATCCCGGAGACGAAATCGAGGTACTCGCGCCCGTCATCGTCGTACAAGGCCATACCGTCGCCCCGGACGAACAGCACCGGCTTACGCGCGTAGGTGGACAGGTGGTACGCGGCATCGAGCGCCGCGGTCTCATCATAGGCAGTCCCCATGCTAGAGGGTCACCTCGCCCTCGTACGCCGTGTAGGTCGTGTCATCCGGCAGGCCGAGGCTGCTGCTCTCACCCGTGATCATCGTGCCGATGCCCTCGTCGGTGTAGACCTCGAGAAGCAGGGCATGCGGAATCGTCCCGTTCAGGATGTGAGCGCGCTCCACGCCGCGCCTCAGTGCATGCACGCACGCACCGACCTTGGGTATCATGCCCGAGGCGAGCCGCTCCTCGGTGAGCATCGTCTCGGCCTCGTCGAGGCTGAGCGCGCTGATGAGCGAGCCCTTGTCGTCGAAATCGGCATACAGGCCGTCCACATCGGTCAGGAAGATGACCTTCTCCGCGCCGAGTGCCGCCGCCATCTCGCCCGCCACCAGATCCGCGTTGATGTTGAAGCTGCCGCCGTCATCCCCTGCGCCCACGGACGCTATGACCGGGATGAACCCGTCACTGACGAGGTTGGCCACGACCGTGGTGTCGATCGCCGTGACATCGCCCACCCTGCCGAGGCGCTCGTCGCGCATGGTGGCGCGGATCAGGTTGCCGTCGTCACCGGCAAGCCCAACCGCCAGCCGGCCATGCGCGTTGATCGCTGATACGAGATCGCCGTTCACCTTGCCCACGAGCACCATCTTGACGAGCTCCATGGCCTCGGGAGAGGTCACCCGCAGGCCCTCGATGAACTCTACCGGCATGTTCAGGCGGCGCATGTAGCCGGTGATCTCCGGGCCACCACCGTGCACGATCACCGGGTTGATGCCCACGAGCTTCATGAGCACGATGTCGGCCGCCACGCTGTGCCGCAGAGTCTCGTCGGTCATCGCGGCGCCACCGTACTTGATCACCACGGTGCGGCCCCACGCGCGTTTGATCCAGGGAAGCGACTCCATGAGAATCGCTGCTTTATCGTGCATGTCACTCATCTGCTTCACTCACCTCACGACCGGTAGTCGCCGTTGATGCGGACGTAGTCGTAGCTGAAGTCGCAGGTCCAGACCGTAGCCTCGGCGTCGCCCACGTGCAGGTCCACCATAAGCTCGATCTCCGGCTCGGACAGACGCACTGCGGCCTCTTCCTCGCTGAACTCCACGCCCATGCCGTTCCTGCATGTGGTGATGCCCGCAAAGACGATCTCGAGCCGGGTCTGATCCACGTGAGCGCCCGACTTGCCCACGGCCATCGCCACCCGGCCCCAGTTGGCGTCCTCACCGAACAGCGCGGTCTTCATAAGCGGCGAGTTGGCGATGGAAAACGCGGCGAGCTCGGCGTCGGCCTCGGACGACGCGCCGCGCACGGTGACGGTCACGAACTTGGTGGCGCCCTCACCGTCGCGAACGACCATCTGCGCAAGCGCCGTGGCTACTTCGAGAACCGCGGCTGCAACCGCATCGTGCTCCGGAGTCTCGGTCGCAAGCATCGAGCCGCCCTCGGCTCCACTGGCCATGAGGATGCACGTGTCGTTGGTAGAGGTATCCGAGTCCACGGTGATGCGGTTAAACGAGCGAGCGACCGCCGAGCGAAGCACGGTATCGCACGACGCGGAGTCGAGCGGCGCATCAGTGGTGATGAACGCCAGCATCGTGGCCATATTCGGCTGGATCATGCCGCTGCCTTTGGCCATCCCGCCCACAGTGAACATCCGCTCGCCAACCTCCACGCTGATCGCGACCTGCTTGGCGAAGGTATCGGTGGTCATGATCGCCTCTGCAGCATCATCGCCGCGCGTGCTGTCCAGGTCACCCACCGCATCCCGGATGCCGGCAGTCACCAGATCAAGCGGCAGCGGTACGCCGATGACACCCGTGGAGCACACGGCCACCTCGGCCGGCGCGCAGCCGAGCGCGGCGGCGGCGGCCTCGGCCATCTTGCGCGCTGCCATCATGCCGGGCTCGCCAGTGCATGCGTTCGCGTTGCCGGCGTTGACCGCTACCGCGCAGAGCAGACCGCTCGCGATGTGCTCGCGGCTTACGATCACCGGTGGCGCCACCGTGGCGCTCGTGGTGAAGACGGCGGCGGCGGGACACGGGGTCTCAACGGCGAGAACGCAGACATCGCGCTTCCCGGACTTCTTGATGCCCGCACTGACACCCGCGGCCATGAAGCCCGCGGGGGCGGTCACGCCGCCTTCGGCATGTGAGAACTCGAACTGCTCGGAGTGCATGTGAGAGCTTCCCCCTAGATGACCGGGACGGGAGCGGTGAGGCCGGCCTGCTCATCGAGGCCGAGTGCGAGATTGGCGCACTGCACCGCCTGGCCGGCGGTTCCCTTGACCAGGTTGTCGATCGCGCAGGTGACTACGAGCGTGTGCGAGAGTTCGTCGAGCGCCACCGCGAGATGTGCCCTGTTCGAGCCACGCACGTGTCTCGTTGCGGGCTGCACACCCGGCTCGCAGACGGTGATGAACGGTTCTCCTGCATAGGCATCGTCGTACAGCGCCTGGGCATCGCCGGCGAGCAGGTCCGGGTCCGCCTCGAAGTAGACGGTCGCCAGCAGACCGCGGTCGAGCGGAGCCAGGTGGGGCGTGAATACCACGGCGGGGTGAGGCAGACCCAGGTCCGCCATGCCTTGCGCCATCTCGGGGGTGTGGCGGTGGGACGTGACCTTGTATGCGGACACCGACTCCGTAGCATTCACGAAGTGAGCCGGTGCCGAAAGCGACCGGCCGGCGCCGGAGACACCCGAGATGGCGTCGACGATCACCCGGCTCGAGATCACTGCACCGCCGCGAATGGCCGGCGCCGAGGCGAGCAGCGTTGCGGTGGGATAGCAGCCCGGTACCGCAACGAGCTTTGCGCCCGGGATGGCATCCCTCCACAGCTCAGGCAGTCCGTAGACCGCGCCATCGAGCAGCCCCGGGGCTGTATGCGTGGTGGCGTACCAGGCCGCGAACACCTGAGGGTCGCGCAGCCGGAAGTCAGCCGAGCAATCGATCACGGTGAGTCCGGCGTCAAGAAGGGCCGGTGCCATGGCCATGGCGGCGGTGTGCGGCACTGCGAGAAAGGCCACCTCGGCCACATCGGCCACGGCTGCGGCATCATGCGCGGTGTAGACGAGGTCACATCCCGCGAACGCAGGGTACAGATCGCGCACCCTCCGGCCCTCGTCCTGGCCCGAGGTGACGCTCACGAGGTCGAACGACGGGTGCCCGAGCAGCAGGCGCATCAGCTCTGCGCCTGCATACCCCGCCGCGCCGATTATGGAAGCCGAGATCACGATGCCGTCCCTTCGGTGGTATGCCGCACTGCGACAATACACCGTTGAGTGCATCAGGGTCAAATCCTATTCGAAATATGTAGATAAATGCTGCGTTTCTAAACGTTTTCGGTTCTCATGCGCACATATGCGACCAAACCCGCTACGACCGGACCTCGGCGCCGACCGCTCCGGACACCTTGCGCAGCAGCTTCTCGTGAACCGGCCGGACTTCGGCCTCGGAGAGCGTGCGATCGGGCGCGCGATAGGCCAGAGCGAATGCCATCGACTTCTTACCCCCGGGGAGACGGCGCGCCTCGGCCGGGGTATCGGGCGCGTCGCGGTACACGTCGAAGAGACGTACCGACTCGAGGAGCTGCCCGCCGGCGGAACGTATCGAGGCTGTCACGCGCTCGGCCGTCACCGACTCGTCCACCACGAGCGCGATATCGAGCGAGAATGCCGGCTGCCGGGGAATCTCCCGGTAGGTGGTGGTCTCGCGGGACGCCGCCTTGGTGAGCGCGGGCACGGATATCTCAAAGATCACCACAGGGCCGGTGGCGCCGAACGCGTCGAGCGTTGCTGGCGCAACCTCGCCCAGCCACCCGACGACATCGCCTGCAACGATCACGTCCGCGCTTCGCCCGGGCTGCAGCCAGGGACGCTCGGTCGCACGCACGCTCCAGCGACCCGCATGCGCCGCGTCCATGAGCGTGCCGAGGACCCCTTTGCCGTCGAAGAAGTCCAGCGCACCCGCATCGTCGTTCCACGACGGACGCGTCCAGCCACCTGCAAGCACGCCGCCCGCAGACAGGCGCTCCTTGGGCTGCTTGCGACCCTCCGACGTGATGAACACGGTCCCCATCTCGTAGAGGGCAACGTCGGGGATCCCGCGGCGTTGGTTGTGGGCAACAGCGCGCAGCAGACTCGGTGCCAGCGTCCACCGGAGCACCGCCTGCTCCTCGGACATCGGGTTGATGAGTTCCACGAGCGTCTCATCGGCCGCAAGCACCCATCCGAGCCGATCGATATCCGCCGGGTCGCCGAACGAGTAGCCGATGTGCTCGTCGAGACCCGCCGCCCTCAGAGTCGCTCCCAGGCGCACACTGAAGTGCTGCGCCGCCGTGCGGCCGCCGATGCGGCCCCGGCCGCCGGGGCGGGTGGAGGTGATGTTCTCCAGGCCGAACAGGCGTGCAACCTCCTCAACGAGATCTATCTCTCGCTCCAGATCGGGGCGGAACGTGGGAACGGTGACGGTGAGATCGTCACCCGTCCCGGCGATCGTAAGCCCGAGCGGGACGAGCAGCGCGCGCATCTCGCTCGACGAGATCGTCGTTCCGAGTATCGCGTTGGTCTTAGCCACGCGCAGCGGCAAGACGAGCGGCTCGCGTTTGCCGGGGTAGTTGTCGATGACGCCCGGCGCGACCACGCCGCCGGCAACCTCGGCGATGAGCGCAGCCGCCCGGTCCGCGGCACGGGCCGCCAGATCCGGATCCACGCCGCGCTCGAAGCGCAGCGATGCCTCGGAGATCAGGCCGAGACGTCGGCTCGTGCGGCTGATCGACGCGGTGTTGAAGCATGCCGATTCGAGGAGGATGTCGGTGGTGGTTGCGCAGACCTCGGTCGCCTCCCCGCCCATGACTCCCGCGAGCGCGATGGGGCCTGAGTCATCGGTGATGAGCAGCGTGTCGTCGGCGAGAGAACGATCCTGCCCGTCGAGGGTACGGATCGTCTCGCCAGCCGCCGCGGGCCGCACCGTGATGACGGCCTTGCCGTCGCGCGGCGTGATGGTCGCCATATCGAACGCGTGCAGGGGCTGTCCGAGCTCGAAGAGCACGTAGTTGGTGACGTCCACCACGTTGTTCACCGGCCGTGCGCCGGCGGCAGCCACACGCTCGGCAAGCCATGCGGGCGACGGGCCGATCGTGACGCCTGTGATCACGCGGGCGGTGTACCGCGGGCACAGCTCGCCGTCGGCAATCTCCACCCCCACCAGATCGGCCGCCGGAGTCCCCGATTCGGCGGGCGTGCTCTCCGGTGTGGTGAACGGCACGCCGGTGACGGCTGCCACCTCGCGGGCAACACCCACCATCGACAGGCAGTCCGGCCGATTCGGGGTGACCTCGAGCTCAAGCACGGTGTCAGCCAGGCCGTGGTACCGGGCGAACGACTCTCCCACGGGCGCATCGGCCGGCAGGATGAACAGACCGCTCGCGTCGCCACCCACCTGAAGCTCGGTTGCGGAGCACATCATCCCCTGCGACTCGAGACCGCGCAGCTTGGCGCGCTTGATCACCATCCCGCCGGGGAGGGTCGCCCCCACGCATGCGACCGGGACCTTGTCGCCTGCGACAAAGTTGCTGGCGCCGCACACGATGTTCAGCGGGACGCCCGTACCAACGTCCACCGTGCAGTAGGACAACTTGTCGGCATCGGGATGCGGCTGCTTGGTAAGCACCTGCCCGACAACCACTCCTTCGAGAGCTTCGCCGAGCGTGTGCACGGCCTCGACCTTGGTGCCGGTCATGTCCAGGCGATCGCAGAGCTCCTCAACGGGCAGCGTGATGTCTACGAAGTCTGCGAGCCATGTGAGCGATACGCGCATCGCGGGTCCTTCCATGAGTTGACGGCAACGTGTGGCGTGCAGGTGCGATCAGAACTGGTGCAAGAACCGGGTATCGCCCTCAACGAACAGCCGAAGGTCGGGCACGCCGTATTTGAGTCCGGCGATGCGCTCGGCTCCCATGCCGAAGGCGAATCCGCTGTACTTCTCGGTGTCGATGCCCGCAAATCCGAAGACGTTCGGATCGACCATGCCGCACCCGAGGATCTCGAGCCAGCCCTCGCCACCGCAGGAGCGACAGCCCGTGCCACCGCAGATGCCGCACGACACGTCCACCTCGGCGGAAGGCTCAGTGAAGGGGAAGAAGTGCGGACGCAGGCGAACCTTGCGATCCGGGCCGAACATCTCGCGGACAAAGTGCTCGAGCGTGCCCTTGAGGTCGCCGAACGTGATCCCCTCGTCCACAACGAGACCCTCGACCTGCGTGAACTGCGGCAGGTGACTGGGGTCGGCAACATCGCGCCTGTAGACCTTACCCGGGACGATCACGTAGATCGGCGGCTTCTGTGTCTCCATCACGTGCACCTGACCGGGGCTCGTGTGGGTGCGCAGCAAGACATCGCTCTCCCCCTCGACCACCGCCCGGTCGCCGGAAAGGTCCTTCACGTAGAAGGTGTCCTGGAGCGCCCGGGCCGGGTGATCCGCCGGATGGTTGAGCGCCGTGAAGTTGTAGTAGTCGAGCTCCACCTCGGGTCCCTCGGCAATCCGGTAGCCGAGCCCGGAGAAGATGTCCACGATCTCATCCACCACCTGATGCAGCACGTGCTGATGACCCACGGGACGGCCGCGCCCGGGCAGCGTCACATCCACCGCCTCCGACGCGATGCGAGTTGCAACCGCTGCCCCGTCGAGCGTGGCGTGCTTCTGCGTGAGTGCGCCCTCGAGCGCATTCCGGACCTCGTTCGAGACGCGGCCCACCTCGGGACGCTCTTCGGCCGTCAGGCCTCCCAGCCCGCGCAGGATCGATGTCAGCGAGCCCTTCTTGCCGAGGTACCCGATACGCGCTGCCTCGAGTTCGTCGAGCGTGGAGGCTGCGGCCACTGCCGCAAGTGCCTCGGCTTCGAGCACCCGCAAGTCGTCGATGATCGCCATGTGACTCCTCACATCCCCATTCGAAGATAAGGGAGCCGCTCTGTCCTTGTTGCCAAGGACGGGAGCGACTCCCGCGGTACCACCTTGTTTGGCCGACGGTGTTCATCGGGCCCTCTTGTCTCCACCGTCCCGTGATGCGGACAGCGGACCGGGTCTTCACCCCGGTTGCCCGGTAACGGGGGCTCCGGCTCCCCTACTTGGCCAACGGCCGTTCAGGTTGCAGCTGATGGAGTGAACCGCGGTGCCGCCACCTCGGGGCCCTTCCAGTCTAAGGGGCCCTTCCCTGGTGAGGCGGGCATCAGGCGCCGCGCATCTCCGTCATCGCTTTGCTTTGCGATTGGTACGACAGTCTAGCATCAGTGACCGAGGCCAGCCAACCGCCGAGACCAGCGCCCCGCCGGAAGGTGCGCGACCACCTCGCCCCTCACGAGGGTTGCTTCTACGGCATCCCGGTCCACCGCGTTGTTCGCATCACCCCGTGTGCGCAGTGCGCCGCCGCGGAGCAGCCCTGCAACCCGATGGATCACGAGCTGACCGTCGTGCTCGAAGACCACCATATCTCCCCGGTCGGGGGTTGCACCCACACGCCGGTACACGATCAGGTCTCCAGCCGACAGCGCGGGTTCCATGGAGCCTCCCTCCACATACAGCACGCCGTGCGTCCATCCCACAGTGACGATCACGCATGCCAGGAGGCATCGGGTCACGCTCGCTGCCCACCGACCCACCCGCTCAGTGCGACTGTTCGGCATCGATGTACACCGAGACGCGAACGTAATCTCCCTGCAGGTCGTTGCCGGCGTCAGCGGGCAAACCGATGGCATAGGTGATGCTCTCGGTACCTCCCCGCCCGATCGACACCGGGGTGGTGCGCATGGCCGACAGCGGTCCGGAGTACAACTCGGTGCCGTCGCAGGTCACGCGACACTGCAGTGCATTCCAGAAATCCGTGATGCCCGCCTTCTTGGCGGCGGTGGTAACGGCGGTGAACCCCAGTGTGCCCGTGTTGCTGACATCGAGCGTGCGGCTGACGGTCTCACCTGGCGCAAGCGCATCGATGGTGAGCACGGCTGCGGTCGGCTCTACCGAGATGCCCACCGATCCCGCGCTGATCATGCTGTCCTTGACCTCCGTCTGAGCAGTGAAGTACGCCCGCGCACCGCCAACGGACAGGACCGCGGCCAGGATGGCCGCGTAAACGAGCAGTCGTTTCATTGTCTCCTCCTGTAGATGAATCGTGCCGTCGAGGGAGACGACTCGCGTGCAAATGGTGCGGGGCCCCGCAACCGAGATGATGCGCTCACCTCATCAACTGCTCAGCCGCCTTTGTTCCCCGAAATCCAAACCGGGTAGGGCCCCACAGGCGGGCTGCGAGCCGCCGCACACCACGCCCGAAACACACGAAGGCCCCGCGGTGGCGGGGCCTTCGAGATCACATTCGGCCTGGTGGCCGAGATCACTGCATGGTGCGGACCTAGGCGCTCTGAGCGGCCTTGGCAACCTCGGCGAGCGCGGCAAACGCCGCCGGGTCGTTCACGGCCATATCGGACAGGACCTTGCGGTCGAGTGCGATCTCAGCCTTCTTGAGGCCGTTCATGAACACCGAGTACGACAGTCCGTTCAGGCGAGCCGCAGCGTTGATACGCGTGATCCACAGGCGGCGGATCTCACGCTTCTTGTTGCGCCGGTCGCGGTACACGTACTGCTGAGCATGCTGAACCTGCTCTTTGGCGCTCTTGTAGCGACGGCTACGGTCGCCGTAGTACCCCTTCGCCTTCGCGAGAACGGTACGGCGTTTCTTCTTTGCGGTGACTGCACGCTTCACCCTGGGCATCTTCGATCACTCCTTGTATCACACGCGAGCTTCGGACTAACCGATGCCCAGCTGCTTCTTGATGACCTTCACGTCAGACTCATGCACAAGCCCATCCTTGCGGAAGCCGCGCTTACGCTTGGGGCTCTTCTTCTCGAGGATGTGGCTCTTGAACGCCTTCGCTCGCTTGATCTTGCCGGTGCCGGTGAGCTTGAACCGCTTCGCCGTACCCTTATGCGTTTTGACCTTGGGCATTACTCTCTCCTATTCGTCCGCGGTCGGCGCCTCAGGGGCGACATCGTCCGCGTCATCGTCCTTGGCAGGTTTCGCCTTGATGATGTCCTTCTTGTGTGGCGCTACGAGCATGAACATGTTGCGGCCTTCGAGCTTCGGCCTGCTTTCCACGAATGCAAGCTCCGTGATCTCGCTCTCGAGACGCTCGAGAATGGCCAACCCGCGCTCGGCGTGAACCATCTCGCGGCCACGGAACATGATGGTCACCTTGACCTTGGCCCCGGCCTCCAGGAAGCGAACAACGTGCTTCTTCTTGGTCTCATAGTCGTGGATGTCGATCTTGGGACGGAACTTGATCTCTTTGATCTCCACCCGCGTCTGGTTCTTTCGGGCCTTCTTGGCCTTCTGCTCCAGTTCGTACTTGTACTTGCCGTAGTCCATGATCTTGCAGACCGGCGGATCGGCCGTGGGCGCAATCTCCACGAGATCGAGCGCGGCCTGGTCGGCCATGTGCAGCGCGTCAGCCATCATGAAGATGCCGAGCTGCTCGCCATCCTCTGCGATGAGCCGACACCGCTGGGCCCTGATGCGGTCGTTGAGCCTGGGCTCTGTAGTGCTAATAACGTCACCTCCGGTGATGCGTGGACGACACGTCGCCCCGAAATCAAGAAACGTCCCTCGGCGCACTGCCGTCGGGACGTTATAAGCACGCGAAGCGCACTCATCGGCGCTCGCTCGCTTCATCGGACCAGACGGCTACATCGTAGTGCACCGGCAGGTGGGGACCGATCACAACCCCGAGGGGCGGGGTCCCACTTCATCTCTATGCGGTTGTAAGCCTCGCAAGTATAGCGACCGACCCGGCCGGTGTCTACCTGGCAGCCGCATCGAACCGCCTGCGCACCTACGGGCGCTCGGCACACACCCTGGCTGCGAACTCGTCCACGCCCATGGCGCCGATGTCGCCTGCCAGGCGCTCACGCACGCCCACCGCATCCGCTTCGATCTCCTTGTCGCCCACAACGAGCATGTAGGGGACCTTCTGCTGCTGCGCTTTGGCGATCTTCACCCGCATGGGTTCGTTCTCCGAGTAGACCTCGGCACGCACGCCTGCCTTGTGCAGGCGCTTCCTCACGGTCTCGCAGTGCTCCAGGTGCCGGTCGGCGATCGGGATGATGACCGCCTGGGTGGGCGCGAGCCACGTGGGAAACGCGCCGGCAGTGTGCTCGATCAGGATGCCGAAGAACCGCTCCATCGAGCCAAAGATGGCCCGGTGCAGCATGAACGGCTGCTCATCTGTGTTCTCGGCGGAGCGATAGGTGATGTCGAACCGCTCCGGGTTGTTGAAATCGACCTGGATGGTGGAGAGCTGCCAGATGCGCCCGATGGCGTCTTTGACCTTGATGTCGATCTTGGGGCCGTAGAAGGCACCGTCGCCTTCGTTGATCTGGTACGGCAGGCCCCACTCCTCGAGTGCGGTCATGAGCGCCTTCGTGGCAAGGTCCCAGTCCTCGTCCCGACCGACAGACTTCTCGGGCCGGGTGGATACCTCGGCGGTGTACTCGAACTCGAACGTGTCCATGATGAACTTGACGATGTCGAGCATGGCCTTGACCTCGGGCACGATCTGCTCGCCGGTGCAGAAGATATGCGCATCATCCTGCGTGAAGCCGCGGGCGCGCATCAGCCCGTGCACAACGCCGCTCTTCTCATTGCGATACACGGTGCCGAACTCGAACAGGCGCATCGGCAGGTCGCGGTATGACCGCATGTTCGAGCGGTACACGAGAAGCGCACCGGGGCAGTTCATCGGCTTGACCGCGTACTCGGTCGGCTCCTTGCCTTCGCCTTCATCTATCTGGAAGGGGTACATGTTCTCGCGGTAGTAGTCCCAGTGACCGCTGGTCTTCCAGACATCGGCACGGTATATATGCGGCGTGCGGATCTCGGAGTAACCGCGGTCGTACAGGTCGGTCGACAGCCACTCGATGAGCTCGTGCAACACGCGCGCGCCCTTGGGGTGGTAGAAGACCAGTCCGCTGCCGGCGAGTTCATCGAAGTGGAACAGATCGAGCTCCCGGCCGAGTTTGCGGTGGTCGCGCTTGTCGGCCTCCTCCAGGCGCGTGCTGTACGCCTCCAGGTCCTTCTCGGAGAACCAGGCGGTACCGTAGATTCGCTGGAGCATCGGTCGAGCGGCATCGCCACGCCAGTACGCACCGGAGACCTTCATCAGCTTGAACGCCTTGATCCAGCCCGAGTGCGGGATATGCGGCCCGCGGCACAGGTCGGTGAAGGAGCCCTGCGTGTACGCGGAGATCACCGCGTCGTCAGGCAGTTCGCGAATCAGCTCGAGCTTGTAGGGCTGGCCGTCGAACAGATCGAACGCAGCCAGGCGATCGACCTGCGTGCGAGCAAACGGCGCCTCCTCGGCGATGATCGAGCGCATGCGCTCCTCAATGGCCGCAAGATCATCGGGGCCGAGGGTGCGATCGATGTCGATGTCGTAGTAGAAGCCATCCTCGATGGCAGGACCGATGCCGAACTTGGCCAGCGGGTAGAGCTGCTTGATCGCCTCGGCCATCACGTGTGCTGCGGAGTGACGCAGAAGCTCGAGTGCCGCCGGGTCGCGCTCTGTGATGATCTCAATCTTCGCGCCCTCGTGGACGACCGCCCACCTGTCCACCGGCTGGCCGTCGATACGACCCGCGAGGGCCGCTGCCGCCAATCGGGGACCGATCGCCGCGGCAACATCGGCGACGGTGGCTCCTTCGGCAACGCGGATAGCGCTGCCATCCGGCAGCGTGACAGAGATCTCAGGCATGGTGAGCTCTTCCTTTCAGGGACCGTCGCTTGAGGCCCGCGCGCGGCGGGCCGGCGGTCACTGCTTGGTCTTGCAGTACGGACAGACCTGCCAGTCGAGCTTGAGAGCCTTCTCGCAGTTGGTGCACTCCTTGCGAAGCTTCTTCATGCACGACGGGCAGATGAGAAAGTCGGGCTCAACGGGCTTGAAGCACGCGGGACAGGTGGCGGCGTCGCGTGCCAGCTCGGCCTCGCGCGACATGATCTCGAGCTCGCGCTCGCGAGCATCCGCAGCGTATTCGGGCGGACGGACGACCATATAGATCATCCAGCCGAAAACGTTGAAGATCAGCACGACGAGTGCCCAGAACCACGGCATCGCACCCCGACGCTCGGCGTCGCGCCACGTCCAGAAGATGAGCGCAACGGTGAACACGACGAAGAAGAGCACGCAGAGATTCTTGCTCAACGCCACAGCGGGATGAGTAAGGATCGGGTCGAGAAGATCGCCGAACAAGTCGTTCATGCCGTCCCCTTCCGGGATGGTACACGCCGCGTGCGCCCTGTGGTCCCTCGTACACGCGGTGTCGAATAGGCTACCGGGATTCTAACAGAAGAGCACCACACGATAGCTACCCGCCGAAGACCTTCCGGACAGCGCCGGCGGTGTACAGGCTGCCGGTGACCACAACGCCCGACGGTGCCTCCGAGGCAAACGCGAGCGCCTCAGCGAGCTGCGGCCTCACCGCGGGACGAACACCGGTCACCCGCTCGACAACATCGGCGAGCTCCGCTGCGGGTATGCATCTCGGCGAACCGTTCTCAGTTACGACAAACGCGGTGGCAACCGGCGCCAGCGCACTCACGATCCCCCCGGCATCCTTGTCACTCAGAATCGCGAGCACGATCGTGGGACACTCCGTGCGAAACGCCTCACGTATGGCGTGGGCGAGCACGCCGGCAGCCTCGGGATTGTGTGCGCCGTCGATCACGAGCGGGGGTGCCACGCGCAGCACCTCGAAACGACCCGGAAAGGTGAACTCCACAAGCATGTCGCGAATCGCAGGCCCGTTGAGCGGGGCCCACAGGGCCGTGCCGCACGCCAGCGCAGCCACGGCGACATTCGGAGCCTGGTACGAGGGAGCATGCAGCCTGAGGCGTGGCAGCTCACGCAGCCCGACCATATCGAGCACGAGCACGCCGCCGGGAGAGTGCGGGCGACCCGCGATCGTGTATGTCATATCGGCTCCTTCAGGAGCCACACGGAACAGCGGCGCACCCACCGCCTTCGCCCGCTCCTCGAAGATGTGCTCCACGCCTGTGCAGCCGGGGCCGAGCACCGCGGCGCAGCCTGGTTTGATGATGCACGCCTTGTCCGCAGCGATCTCTTCGCGCGTGGTGCCCAGACGATCGGTGTGGTCGAGGCCCACGCCGGTGATCACCGCCACTGCCGGGGACACCACACTCGTGGCGTCCCAGCGCCCGCCCATCCCAACCTCGAGGACCGCCCACTCAACGCCGGCGTCCCGGAATGCAACAAGCGCTGAGGCTGTGAGCAGCTCGAACTCGGTGAACTCCCGGTCGAGCCGCCCAGATGCCTCCAAGACCGTTGAGAGCGCGGCCGCAAACTCCGATTCGGTCAGCGCAGCACCGTCGATCTCGATCCGCTCGGTGTAGGAGATCAGGTGTGGGCTCGTGTAGGTCCCGGTCGAGTAGCCGTGGGCGGCGATCATCGCGCTCGTGAGGCGAACCACCGACGTCTTGCCGTTGGTCCCGGTCACCTGGACCGAACGGAACGCATCCTGAGGCCTGCCGAGAGCCTCCGTGAGCTCACGGATGCCATCGAGCGATGGGTTGATGCCAAAGGCGAACGCCGAGGTGAGGCAGGCTATAGCCCGATCGTAGGAGAGCGCGTCCTCATACATCTGACTACTCCGAAAGGTCAGCGAGCTGGTCCGTCAACTTGGCGACTGCACCTGAGAGTTCCTCCGCCTTCGCGCGATCTTTCTCGATGATCTCGGGTGCCGCCTTCGCGAGATAGCCCTCGTTAGCGAGCTTCTTGGATATCCTGCCCAGGTCCTCCTGCGCTTTCGCGAGTTCCGCGCCCACGCGAGCGTGCTCGGCTGCAAAGTCCACGAGTCCCTCGAGGGAGACGTACACCTCGCTGCTTGCCGCAACCGCAACGGCGGCGTGCGGGGGCTTCGTGACGTCGGCGCCGATGAGCAGATCGCTCACCCCGGCAAGCGCACGGATGTCATCCGCCATCGATGCGAGAACCATACCCTCGGCGTCTGGCGCCTTTACGGACACCTCGAGTCGAGCTTTGGGGGACACGCCGTAGCGAGCGCGAACAGCACGCACCGAAGTCACCATCTCTTGCAGCAGGCCGATACTGCGCTCGGCATCCTCGTCACGGAAGTGCGCGAGTGATGCCGGCTCGGACCAGGCGGCCACCATGAGTGCCTCGGCGCGATCCACGTCGGCCAGCGGCAGACGTCCCCAGATCTCCTCGGTCACGAACGGCATCATCGGGTGGAGGAGCCGGAGCGCGTGATCGAGCACGAAGACCAGATTGCGGAGCACCGTGGCGCGTGCCGCGCCGCCCGCAACCAGGCGGGGCTTGGCGAGTTCGATGTACCAGTCGCAGAACTCGTTCCAGAAGAAGTCGTACAGAACGCGAGCGGTCTCACCGAACTCGTAGGAGAGCAGTCCGTCGTCCACCTTTGCCGCAAGGTCGGCAAGCCGGGAGAGTATCCACGCATCGGCGACCGTCTCCACCTTGGGCTCGCCGGGCTCGAACCCATCGTCGAGGTTCATAAGCACGAAGCGGCTGGCGTTCCATATCTTGTTCGCGAAGTTGCGGCTCGAGGCGAGTTTCTCCTCGGCAAACTTGATGTCCTGGTTGCCGGTGACCTGGAGCATGAGCCCGAACCGCATGCCATCGGCACCGTAGTGGGCCATCAGGTCGAGCGGATCCACGCCGGTGCCGAGCGACTTGCTCATGCGCTTGCCTTCGGCGTTGAAGACCGTGGGGTGGATGATGACGTCTGAGTACGGGACATCGCCCATGAAGTGCAAACCGCTCATGATCATCCGCGCCACCCACAAAAACAGGATGTCGCGCGCGGTGGAGAGCACGGTGGTGGGATAGAAGAAGTCGAGCTCCGGCGTCTTGTTCGGCCAGCCGAGCGTGGCAAACGGCCACAGCTGCGAGGAGAACCAGGTGTCGAGGACGTCCTCGTCCTGACGCACCGGGCCGCCGCACTCGGGGCACGAGTCGAGATCGTCCATGCTGGCCCTGGTCAGGCCGCACGCGTCGCAATAGAAGACCGGGATCCGGTGGCCCCACCACAGCTGGCGGGAGATGCACCAGTCCCGGATGTTCTCCATCCAGTGGTAGTAGACGTTCTCCCAGCGCTTCGGGTAGAAGACCACGCGACCATCGCGAACGACATCTATGGCCGGCGCCGCAAGCGGCTTCATATCCACGAACCACTGGTCCGAGAGCCACGGCTCGACCACGGTGTGGCAGCGATAACAGTGACCTACCGAGTGGACGTGATCATCGATGCCCTCGAGCAAACCGGCCGCTTCAAGGTCGGCGACAACGCGCGTGCGGGCCTCATAGCGATCGAGCCCGGCGTAGGCCCCGCCCGCCTCGGAGATGGTCGCGTCGGCATTCAGGATGTTGACCTTGGCGCACCCGTGCCGCTCGCCGATCTCAAAGTCATTGGGATCGTGTGCCGGAGTCACCTTCACGGCGCCGGTGCCGAACGTCGGGTCAACGTACTCGTCGGCGACGATCGGGATCTCGCGCCCGATCAGCGGCAGTACCACCGTGGCGCCCACGAGCCCGGCGTAGCGCTCGTCATCAGGGTGCACGGCAACGCAGGTGTCGCCGAGCATGGTCTCGGGGCGGGTGGTGGCCACAACGACGTGATCGCGTCCTGCGATCGGTTCCGCGAGGGGGTAGCGGAAGCGCCAGAGGTGGCCATCGAGCTCCTCGTGCTCGACCTCGATGTCCGAGAGCGCTGTGGAGCAGCGCGGACACCAGTTGATGATGCGCTTGCCGCGATACACAAGCCCTCGCTCGAACCAGTCGACGAAGACCCGGCGCACCGCCAGCTGGTACTCCTCATCCATCGTGAAGTGCTCATCGGAGTAGTCGCAACTACATCCCATGCGCTTGAGTTGCTCGATGATGATGCTGCCGTGCTCGCGCCGCCACTCCCAGCACAGCGCGATGAACGCCTCGCGGCCCACGTCATAGCGCGACAGCCCCTGAGCAGCCAGCTTCTGCTCCACCTTGTTCTGGGTCGCGATGCCGGCGTGATCGGTTCCGATCACCCAGCGGGTGGGCCGTCCGGTCATGCGCGAGCGCCGGATGACAACGTCCTGGATGGTGTTGTTGAGGGCATGGCCCATGTGAAGCGAGCCGGTCACGTTGGGAGGCGGGATCACGACCGTGAACGGTGCCTCATCACCGGCCGGAGCAGCCTCGAAGAAGCGTCCTTCGGACCAACGGGCGAAGATCGGCCCCTCAACAGCATCAGGGTCGTATGCCGACGGCATCTGGGTCATGGGCGCGAAACGTCCTTTCGTCATGGGTCGCATCAGGATACTACGATAGGCCGCTTACCTGCTCATGCGCGCTCGTCGGGCCGTGGGCGCTGCTCGTGGAATCGGAGCCTTTGCTGTACGCTGGGGCAGCGTCAATGTGGCATTATTGTGAATGAAGGCACATGCAACGAATGTACGAGAGGCGGCGATAGCGACAATGGCCGACTGTGAGCTGCTCGACACGTGCCCATTCTTCAACGACCAGATGGCCGAGATGCCCTCCATGTCAAACATCATCAAGGAGCGCTACTGCAGGGGTAGCAACACCCTGTGCGCGCGCCACATGATATTTCGCGTGAAGGGTCGGGAGTACATTCCCGCCGACCTCTTCCCCAGCCAGGTGGAACGCGCCGATGAGATTTGTGGCAACAGATGACGATCGCCTGAAGCGACACGAAGGGCCCCGGGATCACGGGGCCCTTCGTAGTTGTGCATGCACCTATGGTCAGGCGGTAGCGGTCTGCGCGGTGAGAGTGAGCACCGGCTCCGTGGTGCCACACACGACATCCTCGGTGATGGTCACGCGCTCGACGTCGGTGCGACTCGGCAGCTCGTACATGGTGTCGAGTAGGAGCGACTCAAGTATCGAGCGCAGGCCGCGGGCGCCGGTCTGGCGGGTGATCGCCTGGCGTGCCACTTCCTCAAGCGCCGCGGCTGTGAACGAGAGTGTGACGCCCTCCATCTCAAAGAGCCGCTGGTACTGACGCACGAGCGCGTTCTTGGGCTCGGTGAGGATGCGCACGAGTTCCGCCTCGTCGAGCTCCTCAACGTGCGCCGTCACGGGGATGCGGCCGATGAACTCGGGGATGAGCCCGAAATGATGCAGGTCCTCCGGCAGCGCCTGCGCGAGCAGAGAGCCGGTATCGTGCTGATCGGCCTCGTGGATCTCGGCGCCGAAGCCGATGCCCTTCTTGCCGATGCGGTCGGCGATGATCTTCTCGAGACCCACGAACGCCCCGCCGAGGATGAACAGCACGTTGGTGGTGTCGATCTTGATGAGTTCCTGCTGGGGGTGCTTGCGCCCGCCCTGCGGCGGCACGGAGGCCTCGGTGCCCTCGATGATCTTCAGGAGCGCCTGCTGCACGCCCTCGCCCGAAACGTCACGGGTGATCGAGAGGTTCTCGGCCTTGCGCGCGATCTTGTCGATCTCGTCGATGTAGATGATGCCGACCTCGGCACGGGGGATGTCGAAGTCCGCCGCCGTGATGAGCTTCAGGAGGATGTTCTCGACGTCCTCGCCCACGTAGCCCGCTTCGGTGAGCGTGGTGGCATCCGCGATCGCGAACGGTACCTTCAGGATGCGCGCAAGCGTCTGCGCGAGCAGCGTCTTGCCGCAGCCGGTGGGACCGAGCAGCATGATGTTGCTCTTGGCGATCTCGACCGTCTCGTCGGCGTCCGCCGCGCAGCGCATACGCTTGTAGTGGTTGTACACCGCGACCGAGAGCGTCTTCTTCGCGAGGTCCTGGCCCACCACGTAGTCGTCAAGCGCCGAGAGGATCTCCTTCGGCGTGGGCAGCGCCTCGGTTGGGGCGAGCACCTCCAACGCTTCGGCCTGCTCCTCATCCACGATCTCGCAACACAGGTCGATGCACTCGTCGCAGATGTAGGCGTTCGGGCCGGCTACGAGTTTGCGCACCTGGTGCTGCGGCTTGCCGCAAAACGAACAGACAAGCCGGTCATTTCCTTCGTTACGATCCATGGTGCGGATCAGCTCTCTTTCGTTGCGCGCTTCTCGAAGACAGCATCGATGATGCCGTATGCCAGCGCCTCTTCGGCGGTCATGATGTTGTCACGCTCGGTGTCGAGATGGATCTTCTCGATCGTCTGCCCGGTGTGATGCGACATGATGCGGTCGAGGGCGTCGCGGATACGCAGCATCTCCCTGGCCTGGATCTCGATGTCGGTCACCTGGCCCTGGGTGCCACCCCACGGCTGGTGGATGAGCACCCGGCTGTTGGGAAGAGCGAATCGCTTGCCAGGCGCTCCGGCGGCGAGCAGCACGGCTGCGGCCGAGGCGCACTGGCCGATGCAGATCGTGGAGACATCCGAGCGGATGTACTGGATGGTGTCGTACATCGCGAGCGCGGCTGTGACCGAACCGCCGGGTGAGTTGATGTACAGGCTGATGTCCTTGCCCGGATCCTCACTCTCGAGGTGGAGCAGCTGTGCGATGACAAGGTTCGCGATCACATCGTCGATCTCGTGTCCCAGAAAGACGATGCGTTCGTTGAGAAGCCGGGAGTAGATGTCAAAGCTGCGCTCGCCGCGCGAAGTCTGCTCGACGACGATGGGCACCAGTGCCTGAGGGTCGGTGATCATGACTGCTCCTCTTCGGTTACGGTGACCGCGTCAAGCAGCCACTTGAGGGTCTTGCGATGCATGACCTGCTCGCGAACGATGGGCAGGGCTCCGTTGGTGGCGAGCTGCGTGTGCAGCTTGGTGGCCTCAGCCTCATCGCCGGCCGCGATCTCAAGCACGGCGTCATCCATGTCGGCGTCGTTGATCTCGAGTCCCGCAGCACGAAACAGGGCTTCGAGCGCGAGCTCCTCGCGGACGCGGCGGTCGGCCTGCTCCTTGAGATCGTCCTGCATCTTCTCGGGGGTGATGCCCGTCATCTGCAGGTACTCCTGGACGGAGATGCCGCGGCCCTCGATGCTCTCGAAGAACTCGCGCAGCATCGATGCGGCGCGGCTTTCGATCATCTCGGCCGGCACCTCACCCTCGAGGCGCTCGATCAGCGCGCCGAGGGCGGCGTTCTCCACCTCGTGCATGTGACCCGCAGCCTTGGCCGAATCGAGCTTCTCGCGCACGTCGGCGCGGTAATCATCCATGGAGTCGAACCCGCCCGCGGACGCCGCGAACTCGTCGTCGAGAGCCGGGAGCACCTTGGACTTGACCTCGTGCACTTCGATCTCAAAGCGCGCGGTCTTGCCCACGAACTCCTCGTTGGAGGACGTGTCCGGGATATCGAACTCGGCAACCGCGGAGCCGCCCGGCGTAACGCCGATAAGAGCACCGTCGAACTCGGGAGGCATCATGCCGCGACCGAGTTCGTAGAGGTACTTATCCACGGTGTTGCCGTCGTACGCCTCGCCGTTGACCATACCGGTGAAGGAGATCAGGACGAAGTCGCCCTCTCCCACCGGCTGGTCGACCGACTCAAGCGTGGCGAACCGCTCGCGGGTGTGCTCTATCTGCGCGTCGATCTCGCGGTCTTCGGCGTGCGTGGGTGCGACCGAGACGGTGAAGTCCTTAACGCTCGAAAGCGTGAGCTCGGGGCGCAGGGTCACCTCGGCGCTGTACGTGTAGTCCTTGCCGGCCTCGATCAGGTCGAGCTCGCCCACATCTGGCTGACCGAAGGTACGGATATCCTCCTGCGAGAGGGCCTGGCCGTAGGAGTCGGAGACGACTTCGTCCTGCGCCTCGGCAAGCACGGCTTCGCGACCCACATGCGTGTCGATCACGGGGCGAGGCGCTTTGCCCGGCCGAAACCCGGGGATGCGCAGTTTGGCGCCGATGGCGGCGTAGGCGTTTGCAATCGCGGCATCCACATAAGCTGCGGGTACGGTGACAGTGATCTTGACGCGGTCGCCTTCGAGGCGTTCAACACTGGTCTGCAAGGGTCCTCCTCCAAAATGGGTCTTCTGTGTCACAGGGGCGACGATGCGCCAGTCGTGTCGTTCGTGCGTATCTGGTGCGGGCGAGAGGACTCGAACCTCCACGAGTTTCCCCACCGGGACCTAAACCCGGCGCGTCTGCCAATTCCGCCACGCCCGCAGCCGAGAATCGCCGGATAACTATAGCAGAGGACACAGCAAACTGGAGCGCTCGCGGCTGCAGGGCACGGCTGGCAGGAACGTGGGGCGCTTCGTCTGCGCCACGCGGAAGTGCGAGAGCCGACCTCTGATGAGATCGGCTCTTGAAGTTTCGCGATGGTGGGCCGTGTAGGGGTCGAACCTACGACCTTGGGATTAAGAGTCCCCTGCTCTACCAGCTGAGCTAACGGCCCGAACGCTCGCATAGTGTAACCGCTGCCACGCGGATTGCAAACTCATCCGCGGGGACGTCGCACCACTCCGCACCCCCACCTTAGGACAGCCCCACCACGTTGCCCTCGGCGTCGATATCGATGTGCTCACCTGACGGCTTGCCCGGCAGTCCGGGCATGGTGGTGATGTCGCCGCACATCGCATAGACGAAGCCCGCACCGGCCGAGATGTGCACGCCGCGCACGGGAAGGCGCCAGCCCGTGGGTGCGCCCTTGAGCTTCGGGTCATGCGATAGCGACAGGTGCGTCTTGGCCATGCACACCGGCAACTCGCACATCCCTGCGTCGCTGATCACCTGTATAGCGCGGGACGCCTCGAACGAGAAGTCCACCCCACTCGCCCCGTAGATGCGTGTGGCGATGGCGGCGATCTTCTCACTGATCGGCGCGTCGCTCGGGTAAGTGAACGTGAGCGTGGACGGCACGTTGCACGCGGCGACCACGGCCGCCGCAAGCGCGAGCCCTCCCCTTCCCCCCTCGGCGTGCATGTGGTGCGTCACCACGTCGAACACGCCAGCCTCACGGGCCGCCTCACCGATGAGCGCGTGCTCGGCCGGTGTGTCGGTCGGAAAGGCATTGATGGCCACGACCACGGGGATGCCGAAGGAACGCACGTTCTCGATCTGCCGCACGAGGTTGGGCATGCCGGCTGCGAGCGCGCCGAGATCCTCGGCGAGCATTGCGGGATCGAGCGGACGACCGGGCTTGACCGTGAAGCGACCGGAGTGCGACTTAAGCGCGCGCACCGTGCACACGAGCACTGCGGCATCCGGGGCAAGACCCGAGGCCCGGCACTTCATGTTCACGAACTTCTCCGCGCCCATGTCAGCGCCGAAGCCGGCCTCGGTGACAACATAGTCGGCGACCTTGAGTGCGATGCGGTCGGCCACGATCGAACTGTTGCCGTGCGCGATGTTGGCGAACGGCCCCGCGTGCACAAAGACAGGTCCGCCCTCGAGGTCCTGCATGAGGTTCGGCTTGATGGTCTCCTTCATGAGCACCGTCATCGAACCGGCCACCTTGAGGTCCTCGGTGGTCACCGGCTCGCCATCAAAGGTGCGGGCCACGATGATGCGGCCGATGCGCGAGCGCAGGTCGTGGATGTCCTCGGCAAGCGCCAGGATGGCCATGAGCTCGCTCGCCACGGTGATCTCAAAGTGCGACTCGCGCGGGTTGCCATCGGTGCGACCGCCGAGGCCGATGACCACGTTGCGCAGCGACCGGTCGGAGATGTCCATCACGCGCGTCCAGCTGATCGCGTGCGGGTCGATGCCCAGCTCGTTGCCGTGATAGATGTGATTGTCGATGAACGCCGAACACAGGTTGTGCGCCGCGGTGATCGCGTGGACGTCACCCGTGAGGTGCAAGTTGATGTCCTCCATCGGCACCACCTGCGCGTAACCGCCGCCCGCGGCACCTCCCTTTATGCCGAACACCGGGCCGAGCGACGGCTGGCGGATGCACGAGACGGCGGTATGCCCGGCGGCACGCAGCGCCTGCCCGAGGCCCACGGTCGTGAGCGTCTTGCCTTCGCCGAGCGGCGTTGGCGTGATGGCGGTGACGAGCACGTAGCGACCGTTGGGCTTCTCCTTGAGACGATCGAGAATCCTCAGTGACACCTTCGCCTTGTAGCGACCGTTGGGCTCCACCTCATCGGGCAGGATGCCGATGCCCTCGGCGATTTCGCGCGCGGGACGCACGCTGGCGGCATGGGCGATCTCGATGTCTGACAGCATGAGGTGCTCCTCGCGTTGGACGGACAGGAGTCCTGGTTAAGTGTAGCCAAGCGACGCCTCACACTAACGCGCAACCACCACCCGAAGATGGCGCGGAGGGGCACGCACGACGGCCCGCACGAAGGCGGGCCGTCACAAAATGATTCATGGGGTGGGTAACGGGACTTGAACCCGCGGCCTCCGGAGCCACAGTCCGGCGCTCTAACCAACTGAGCTACACCCACCATAGTGGTTGCTGGCACGCCCGGAGGGATTCGAACCCCCGACCTAGAGATTAGAAGTCTCCCGCTCTATCCAGCTGAGCTACGGGCGCATGGTCGGGCGCCTCCGAGTGCCGAGTGCAAACGGTACCTGCGGCGCCACGCATTGTCAATCGGCACGCAAGCGCGAGCCGAGGGTCGATATGGAGCGGCGGACGGGACTCGAACCCGCAACAATCAGCTTGGAAGGCTGATGCTCTACCAATTGAACTACCGCCGCAAAACTGGTCGGGCCGACAGGATTCGAACCTGCGACCCTCTGCTCCCAAAGCAGATGCGCTACCAAGCTGCGCTACGGCCCGACCCCGCACCCGAGCGTGCCCTCAAACGGACCGCTGCTCGAGAGCATCGACCAGTATAGGGGCGAGCGCGGGCGCGGGCAAATGCCGCTTCCGCGATCACGCTTCCAGGGTCGCCTTGAGGGCTCGCAGGGCCGCGCCACGGTGCGAGATGAAGTTCTTCTCCTCGAGCGTAAGCTCGGCCATGGAGCGACCGGGGGTGGCATCGGGCAGGAACAAGGGATCGTACCCGAAGCCGCCTTCTCCGCGCAGCTCGTAGCCGATCATGCCTTCGCAGGCACCCTCGGCCACCGTCTCGTGACCATTCTCGTCAACAAGGACGATCACGCTCCGGAACCGGGCCGAGCGCTGGCTGGCGGGCACCTCTTCGAGTTCCATCATCAGACGCGCGTTGTTGGCGGCGTCACCGCCGCAGCAGCCGCCCGCGTAACGTGACGAGTAGACCCCCGGCGCGCCGCCGAGCACGTCCACCTCCAGGCCGCTGTCATCGGCAAGCGCGGGCAGGCCGAAGGCGGCATGATAAGCGTGCGCCTTCAGACGGGCGTTGGAGACAAAGGTATCGCCGGTCTCCTCCACCTCGAGGGTCTCGGCTCCCAGATCGGCGGCGGTCACGAACTCCCAGCCGTCGAACGGGAGGGCCGACCGGATCTCGGTGAGCTTGCCCCGGTTGCCCGTGGCGACGATCACGCGGCGAGGCTCAGGCGCGGTCACTGTAGACCTCGAGGTTCTCGGCGATCACACGCCGCTGGAGGGTCACCAGGCGGCTCGTGCCTTCGGCCGCCATATCGAGCAACTCGGTGAGGCGTGCACGGTCAAACGGAGTGCGTTCGCCGGTGCCCTGCACTTCGATGAAGCGTCCTCGCCCGTCGCAGACAACGTTCATATCCACCTCGGCGATGGAGTCCTCGCTGTAGTCGAGGTCCAGACACGGCACCCCATCCACAACGCCGACCGACGTGGCGGCCACAAAGTCGATGATCGGGAGGTCTTTGATGCGACCCGCCTCGCGCCACGTGTTCAGCGCGTCGTGGACCGCGAGGAACGCACCGGTGATGGCCGCAGTGCGGGTGCCGCCATCGGCCTGGATCACATCGCAGTCGACGTTCAGTGTGCACTCGCCGCCCAGGCCGCTCATGTCCACCACGGTGCGCAGCGATCGCCCGATGAGCCGCTGGATCTCGTGAGTGCGGCCGCTCGGCGAGCCCTGGGAGACCTCGCGACGGGTGCGCGTGTGCGTGGACGCTGGCAGCAGAGAGTACTCGGCGGTCACCCATCCGAGGCCGCTTCCGCGGCGCCAACCGGCCACCGTGTCGGCAAATGTGGCTGCGCACAGCACTTTGGTATCGCCGAGCTCGAACAAGCACGATCCGTGCGCGTGCTTGAGGTAGCGACGGGTGATGGTGACGGGACGCATCTGCGTAGTGTCACGGCCTTCCGAGCGTTGCACGGGCGGCTCCTGTCAGTCGATGTCGAGTGACTCAAGTTCATCGGCCACGATAACACGCCCGCCGAACGCCTTGCGTGCGTCCGCGCCCGCCATCGCGCGGTCGACCGTGGGCCACAAGTGCGTGAGGATGAGCGTGTGCGCACCCACTGTCGCGGCGAGATCTCCCGCCTCCGCAGGCGTCATATGCGGCGCACGGCCCTCGAACGGCGGCGGCAGCGTGGCTTCGGCCAGCAGCACGCCCGCGCCTTCAGCGGCACCGATAGCGGCGGGGCCGAATCGTGTGTCGGAGGTGTAGCACAGCCGCAGGGCTCCCTCGTCAACCACCAGCGCGAACGTGTCGTCCACGTGGTCGACCTGGCGCGGCGTGATCGTCAGGTCGCCGATGCTCACAGCGCGATCGGCCTCGAGCTCGTGTACCTGAAACGCCTCGGATAGCTCGCGCGCGCCGTGCTCGGTGAGCACCGCACCCATCCGCTCGAAGAGCCCCGCCGGCAGGTACAGCGGGAGCGGCGGCACCGGACCGTCGGGCGCGTAGCGCAGCGCGGCCTGAAGGGCGTAGATGTCGGCGAAGTGGTCGATGTGCGCATGAGATATGAACACGGCGGCAAGACGCGTGGGGTCCATGAGCGTGCCGAGGTTGGAAAGCGTCCCATTGCCGCAGTCGAGCAGCACCGCAGCAGGGCCGCTCGAGACGAGGTGTCCCGCGCACGCCCTCCCCGCATCGGGATACGATGCTGCGCTACCGAGCACTGTCAGGCGCACGTCTCGCTCCTCTCGAAGTCCCGCTGCGCGGCTCGTACCTCATCGGTGAGCAACGCTTCGAGCTCGCCCAGACTCACATGCTCGGAGCCGGCCACGTCACGCCCGAGAACCCTCGCGCCGAGCGCGGCGAACTCCGCCGCGTCACCGGTGGTCGCAAAGGTCTCGAACCGCGGGCCGCCTGCCGGTGCGAGATGTCCCCGGGCCTCGAGCGTGGCAGCCACCTCACGCGCCGTCTCCTCCGCCGAAGAGATGAGTTTGACGGAGGGACCGACCACCTGCTGGATCGGCGCGGCAAGCAACGGGAAGTGCGTGCAGCCAAGCACCAGCGTGTCGATGCCACTGCGCTTGAGCGGGTCAAGATAGTCGCGCGCCATCTCGTAGAACGAGGGGCGGATGTACACGTTGGAGGCATCGGCCAGCAGCTCCTCGAGCGTGCCGTCGCCGAGCCGAAGCCCCTGCTCGACCACATCCACGAAGCGTGGTGCCGCAACCGAGAACACCGTCACGCCCGCGTCGAGTGAACGGACAGCGGCGCTGTACGCACCGGAGTCCACAGTCCCGACCGTGCCGATGACGCCCACTCGCCGGTTGATGGTCGCCTGCACCGCGGCGCGCGCGCCGGGCTCGACCACACCGATCACCGGTACATCAAAGACGCACTGGGCGAGCGCCAGACCGGCCGCGGTGGCGGTGTTGCAGGCGATCACGATCAGCTTCACGCGACGTCCGATGAGCCATTCGCCGATCTGGAGCACGAAGGCGCGCACCTCATCGGGCGTACGCGGACCGTAGGGGCAGCGCGCGGTGTCACCCAGGTAGATGACGCTCTCATTTGGAAGGGCGCGCATCACCTCGCCGGCGACCGTGAGGCCGCCGAGTCCGGAATCGAATATGCCGATGGGGAGTTCTCGCATAGGACTGAGTATAGCGGCAACGCTCTGCTGCTATACCACTCCTACGATCCGCTCGATCTCCTCGGCGATGCTCAGGACCGGCAGCACGGTGCCCGCGGCCCCGATATCGATGGCGGCCTTCGGCATCCCCCACACCGTGGAGGTCGCCTCGTCCTGGCAGATCGTGGGGGCACCCATGTCGTGCAGGCTCTTCAGTCCCTGCGCGCCATCAGCGCCCATGCCGGTGAGCAGCACGCCCGCCGCACGACGCCCGTAGGAGCGCGCGGCCGACAGGAAGAGCGTATCCGCCGAGGGGATGTAGAGCTGGCCCGAGCCGGGCTTGACGAACCGCAGCGTCCGGCCGTCGATCTCGAGATTGCAGCCGGTGGCTGCCAGGTACGCCACGCCGGGGGCGACAGTGGCGCCGTCCTCGGCCGGGACGACCTTGATCTGGCATCCCGAGTCAAGCCATGTGGCCAGTCCGGGCACGAACCCTTCGGCTATGTGCTGGGCGATGACGATCGGGAGGGGGAAGGTCCCCTTGAGCCTGCCGAGCACGTTCAGCAGCGCAGAGGGCCCGCCGGTGGACGACCCGATAGCGATGAGCTGAAGTGCAGCCGCGCGGCCCCGGTACTCCTCGACTGACAGGTGCTCCGCCGGCTGCGCCATGGTGTGCCGGCCCCTGATGTGCGTGATCACGCGCACGCGGGCGAGGATCTTCACTCGCCGGATGAGATCGCGTCCGATGGCCTCAAGAGCGGCCCACTCCCGCGGCTCCGGCTTCTTGATGACTTCCAGCGCGCCGATCGCCAGCGCGTCGAACGCGCGACCCATGCCCTCGCCGTAGACGGAGGAGGACACCACCAGGATCGGCGTCGGTGTGTACGCCATGATCTGCTCGGTGGCCTCGAGCCCGTCCATCTTTGGCATGTGGACGTCCATGGTCACCAGGTCGGGCCTGAGGCGTGCGACCATCTCCACGGCCTCCTGGCCGTTGACAGCCTGCCCCACCACCTCGATGCCCGGGTCAGAGGACAAGATGGTGGAAAGCATCTCGCGTGCAACGAGCGAGTCATCGGCAATGAGAACGCGTATGGGCTTGCCGGGCGTGGGTGCTTGAGGTGTCATCCGCTACCTGATCAGACGCTCGACGGTGTCGAGCAGGGTGTCTTGGTTGAATACCGACTTGGTGATATACGCATCGGCTCCGGCGCTGATGCCTTCGGCCTTCTCCTCATCGCGCTCGAGCGACGTGACGATGATGACCGGGATGTCCTTCAGCGAGTCAGCGTCCTTGATCGCACGCGTGAGCTCGAAGCCGGTCATGTTCGGCATCTGCACGTCGGTCACCACGGCGTCAGGGTTCATCCCCTCGCGCAGCCTGGCAAGCCCGGCGGCGCCGTCCACAGCCGTTTCCACTTCGTAACCCGCAGCCTCAAAGATCGAACGCTCGAGTTCGCGAGTGGTGAAAGAGTCCTCGCAGATCAGGATGCGGCTCGGCCCCTTGGTGTCGGCCTCCTTGACCTGCACGCCGCGCCTCACCCGCGCGCCCGTGAGCAGACGCCCGTTGGCCATCAGGTCGGGCACGTTCAGGATCGGGACGACCTCGCCCGCGCCGAGGATGGTGACACCCGCAACGTTGTCCACGCGCTTCAGGTGCGTGCCGAGGGTCTTGATGACGATCTGCTGCTCGCCCACGAACGCATCCACCATGAGCCCGATGCGGTGACCGGAGAAGCCGAGTGTGGCTATCGGTATCTTCGAGCCGATCACGTCGGTGTCAGAGTCGATGCCGAGGATGTCGCGCAAGTGCACCAGGGGAACCGTCCGCCGCTGTCGGCGTATCACCTCGTGTCCTTCGACCTTGATGATGGCCGAAGGCTCCACGCGCGACGTCTCCTCCACCGAGGATGTGGGGAGCGCGAAGGTCTGATCTCCAACGCGGAGCAACAGCGCGCGGATGATCGCCAGGGTGAGCGGGATAGTGAGCCGGAACGTGCTGCCTTTCCCGAGCTCTGAATACACGTCGAGCGAGCCTTTCAGCCGCTCGACCACGTACTCGCGGACAACGTCCATCCCCACGCCGCGACCAGAGATCTCGGTGATGATGGCCGCAGTCGAGAATCCCTTCTCGAAGATGAGATACCGGGCCTCCCGGTCCGACATCGCCTTGGCCTCGGATGCGGTGATGTACCCTTTTCGAACAGCGGCCGCCTTAACCTTGTCCGGGTCGATGCCCGCTCCGTCATCGGAGATATCGATGACGATGTGGTCACCTTCCTGGCGGGCACTCAGCTTGATAGTGCCCTTGGCAGGCTTGCCCAGCGCCACGCGATCGGTGGCTGTCTCGATACCGTGATCGACCGCGTTGCGCATTATGTGCACCAGCGGATCGTTGATCTCCTCGAGGACCTTCTTGTCGAGCTCGGTGTCCCCGCCCTCGATGAACAGGTCGACGTCCTTCTTGAACTGGCGCGCCAGTTCGCGCATGGAGCGTGGGAACGAGTTGAACACGGTGCTCACGGGGAGCATCCGCATGTCCATCGCTTGCTCCTGCAGGTCACCCACAACGGTGGAGACGCGCGAGCTGTCATCGGCATAGTCCTTGGAAAGCGCCGCAAGCTCCTTGCGCTGGGCCACGAGAAGCTCATCAATGATGCGGATGTCCACATCAAGCGGCGCGCGCTCATCGTCAGGGAGTGACAGCAGAATCACCTTGAGCCGGTTCCATGTCTGAGCCGTCTCCGAGGCGCGTGCAGCGACGCTACGCATGTCGCGCACCCGCTGTTCTGCCTTGATCTGAGAGATCACAACCTCGCTCACGAGGTTCAGAAGCCGATCGACCTGAGCGGTCCTGATGCGGACGGTGGTCTGCTCTTTGACTTTGATCTTGTCATCGCGGTGAACTGCCCGGGGCCCCGACGTGCCGTCGGTTCCACCCTCCGTGTCGTCATCAGAGGTCGACTCTTCGACGTGAGAATCGACATCCTCCACTGATGCCGACTCGTGTTTGGGAGCAGCAGTGTCGCTGCCTGTGGCAGGCGCGGGAGCGAGTTGCACCACTCCGGATGATGCCAGCCCGGCAAGGCGGCCTGTGAGCCCCTCGACATCAGCCTCCGACGCGCTAGGCTTGCCCGCGTGCTCGGTGAGGAACACGACCATGTCGAGCGCCTCGAAAAACGAGTCGGTCATATCAGCGGTATAGGGCATATCGCCTTCGCGCACCTTGACCATGATGTCTTCCATGCGATGCGCGATATCGGATATCTCGATAAGCCCCACCATGCGCGACGAGCCCTTGAGGGTGTGGGCGTCACGCAGCCACTGGTCGATGAGCGGCCGGTTAGTCGGCTCGGCCTCGAGTGTGATGATGCCTTCGTTCAGGCGCTGCAGGAGGTCTGTTGCCTCCTCCTGAAACTTAGAGATGAACGCCGAACGGTCGAACTCGACCATGGTGTCTCCTTCGTGCGGGCGGTCGTGGTCCTACTGTCCGACGATCTTGAACGCCGCCCCGATGTGGCTCGACTCCTTGGCGATGCCCGACAGCTGCTCGGCGGCGCCTGCCACCTGCCGCGAAGCCGCCGCCGTCTGCTGGGCGACCGAGGCGACCTCGCGCATCGCCTTGACGACCTGCTCTGTGGCGCTGCGCTGCTGCTGCGTGGCCGCGGAGATCTCCTTGGCCGCAATCGTTGTCTGCTCAACCGTCTCGAGTATCTGGTCGAAGCTGTCACCCGTGGAGTGGGCAAGCGCCACGCCGCTCTCCACCTGCTTGAGCTCCTGCTCGGTGGCGATCACCAGATCGTTCGCCGCGCCCTGGATCTCGGTCATGATCGACTCGATCTCGCCTGTGGAGTCCACCACCGACTCGGCCAGCTTGCGGATCTCAACGGCCACCACACTAAAGCCCTTGCCCGCCTCACCGGCGCGCGCTGCCTCGATGGCGGCGTTGAGCGCCAGTATCTTGGTCTGGTCCGCGATGCTGTTGATGATGCCGAGCACCTGCCCGATCTGCTGGCTGCGCTCGCCGAGCTGCAGGATCTTGGCAGCCGAGGACTGCGACCGGACCTTGATGGCCTCCATCGAGTCGAGCGTGTTCATGACCGCCTGCTGGCCGCCCTCGGCATTGCCGAGTGAGGCTTCCGCCATCTTGACCACCTGGTTGGCGTTCTCGGCGATCTGGCGATACGTGGCGGCAAGCTCTTCCATGGTGGCGGTCGTCTCGCTGATCGATGCCGCCTGCTCGGCAGCACCCGATGCCTGCTGCTCGGTGGCTGAGAGTATCTCAGTGGATGCACCGGAGAGGCGCGTGGAGGAATCCTGCATCTGGCTGATGAGGTAGATGATCAGGTCGAGCATCTGGTTGTACGAGCGCGAGAGGACACCGAACTCGTCTTTGGTGCCACCGGTGACCTTGTGGCCGATCTCGCCTTCGCACGCGGCCTTGATGCTCGTGACCACTTCGTACAGCGGCGCCATCATCTTCTTGCCGACCTGACGCTGGAACAAGGCAAGGGCGAGGAGCACGGCAACGAACACCGCGATCATCTGAGCGGTGCGCAGCAGAAGCTCTCCGGAGAACTCGCCGAGGTTCTCTCGGAAGATAAGAAAGCCCGCAGCGATCTGGATCGTGTTGGCCACGGCGATCAGAAAGAGGTTGAAGATCGAGTACTTGAGGAGGAAGTTACCGTTGATCTTCTCGAAGAATCCCTTGAACATGCTGTGCTCCTGTCAGGTGTTGTCTCCGATAGGTTCCAGGACTTTGTCCAGATTCACGATTCCGATGAGCTTGCCGTCCACGTAGACCGAGCCGGCCACAAACTCGGCCTGCGTCTTGTCCAGCGTGGAGAGTGCCGGCTCCACGTTGTCCCGGGAAACCTCCAGGATGTCGCTGATCTCGTCTACCACCACGGCGGTCACGCAGGTCTCATTGGCGACGATGATGCCCGATGTATGCTCACCCTCGTCACCGCGCGCCATGCGACCCGGAACACGCATCATAGTGCCGAGGTCGGTGACTGACATGATCTCCCCGCGCACGTTGATGACGCCCAGGATGTAGTCGGGCGTCCGCGGTATGCTGGTCACGATGTAATCGTTGTAGATCTCCCGAACATGGTCGATGGGAAACGCGTACCATTCGTCACCAAGCCGGAACAGCAGCATGCCGGAGGTCTGGGTCGTGCCCTCCTCCTCCTGGGTCTGAGCGAGGGCCTCTGCCCGGGCGCGCAAGACTCCGTTGATGTGCGCGGAGTGCATGGCTTCGGGCCCGTGGATGGCGGAGGCAGTCATCATCGCTCATCTCTGGAGGTTTCGGCGGCCGCGATGGCCGCATCGGGAATCAACCGGTCGATGTCCAGCAGCAGCAGCAACCCCTGCGGCAGGCGGCACATGCCGAGCATGCGGTCGGCGAGGTTGTATAGGCTCGAGGGCGACTGCAGACCGTCAACCGGCAGGTCCACCACATCCTCTACGCCGTCGACGATCAGGCAGACCACATGCTCTCGCACACGGCAGAAGACCATCGGCGTTTCTAGCGTGAATGCGCGGGTCCCCAGACCCACGAGCACCCGCAGATCGATAGCGGGCACCACCTGACCGCGGAGGTCGATGAGGCCAACGAGCGAAGGTGCGGTATCCGGCAACGGCGTGAACTCCACGAGCTGCTGGATCTCCTGAACGACCTCGATGGGGAGGCCGTAGAGCTGGCCCTCCAGCATGAAGGTGACCGCCCGGGCAAGCGAGCCGGCGAGCGGTGCCGCTTCGCTCGTTGCGTCGTCGATCAGACCCTCTTCGGGGCCTGTCTCGGTATGCGATTGATCTTCTACTTCTGGGGACGCGGCGGGCTGTTCATCGGCCTGCCTGGCTTTACGCGGCACCGAGCCTCCCTTACTGGACGAATCGCAGTACTCTGTTCAGTTCCTCGGCACTCACGTCACCGTTCTTAACCCTTGATAGTCCGGACACCATGAGCGGGCGCATGCCCGCCGCCGCTGCCGCGCTCGAGATCTCGGCATCTGACGCGTTGCGGCCAACCGCGGCTCGAACGGATTCGGTGAACGGAAGCACCTCGTGGATCGCTGTTGCCCCCTTGAAGCCGGACTTGCCGCAGTTGGGGCAGCCCGACCCGGCCTTGTCCCGCAGCCCGGCAGGCGCGCCCGGTATCCGGGACGCGAGCGAGCCGTCGGTCTCCATGGAGCAGTTGGGGCAGTTGAGCCGAACCAACCGCTGCCCCACGCCGAGCGTGAGCGCGGCGGCCAGGCTGTGCGGCTCTGCACCGAGATCGAGCATGCGGCGGACGCCCGAGGCGATGTCGGCCGCCGGAAACGTGGCGATCACGAGCTTGCCGAGGCCGGCGGCCTCCACGGCGAGGTGAACATCCTCGACCGTACGCAGGCCGTCGATGGCGATCACGTCGGTGTCCTGGCGCATGCCGGCGGCGATGTAGGCAGCAGGCGACGGTCCGCCCGGCTCGAGCATCACCTGCGCAACAGCGGCGATCTCGTAGTCGATCGACTGTTCCACCGAGTAGACGGTCTTGCCGCTCGCCGCGGCGTGCGCTAGCAGCGCGTAGAACGTGGTGCTTGCACCGGCCGCAACGGGTGCACACACGAGCAGAATCCCCCGTCCACGCTCGACCATCGCACGAAGTGCGCGGATCTCCGCCTCGCCGATGCCCAGCTCGTCGAACCCGCGGGGCTGCGGCTTGAACGGGGAAAGCGTCACCACGAGGCGCTGCCCGGAGATCGTAGGCACCACGGAGACCGTGAGCACCCGGTCCTTATCGCCTATCTTCGTGCGCACCCTGCCGAGGGCAGGACGCGACGAGGGCACGGCGCTGAGCTTCGCGTAGTGCTTGAAGCCATCCACGAGAGCTGCCTGAAGCGAAAGCGGAGCGGCCGCGATCTTCTCGAGGCTCCCCTTCACCCGGTAGACGAGGAAGAAGTCCTCTTTGTACGGTAGGAGGTGAATACGAGTGGCGCCGCGCGATACGGCGTCATCGAGAATGTCCGCAACAAGCAGGGAGACCTTTCGAGCGTCTGCCACCGCGAGGACGTCGAGGTCGATGGCGGCACGCCCCTGCGGAACCGTCTCGGACGCCGCCATCTGCTCGATGCCGTCGGCCGCGGGTGCCTGCTCGGCCTCGGTGAGTGGCGCATCGGCCACGGGAGCAACCGGCACTGCGGGTGTCTCGTCAGCCGGCTCCTCGAAGAAGTCGGACGCCTCCACCATATCGGTCTCAGCCACACGGGCCAATGGCACACCCGCAAACGCGGCGGGTTCGGCGACGGCCCCGGCGGGGTAGTACTGCTCGAGCGTGGCGGCGAACGATGCACCGTCCGCGAGTACCGGCTCAACCTCAAGACCGATGTCCGTGGCGACGTCATCAAGTGCGAAAACGTCCATGGGGTCGCCCACGGCCACCGTGAGCATTCCCTCGATCTCGAAAAGCGGCAGGACCTTCCTGCCGCGCGCAACCGAGGCGGGCACGAGCGCAAGCGCATCGTCTTCAGGCGTGTAGCTCGAGAGATCGACCTGCGGGACACCCATCTCGTGTTCGAGCACCGAGACAACATCGATGGGGCTTACGAGGTCACGCTCGGCGAGCACTGCGCCGATGTGCACGCCACGCGTTGCGGCCGCATCGCGAACGCTGGCCACTTGCTCGGCAGTGATGAGCCCTGCTGAGACCAGGCTGTCGAGAACCCGGCTTGAGATGCCGTTACCGGAGGTCATGGAGATCCCTAGCCCTGGACCTTTGCGAGCTCTTCGGCAACCGCGCCGAGGAGCGTGTCGGGCTCGACCGGTTTGGTGAGGTACTGGTTCGCCCCGGTGCGGATGCCGGTTGCCATCGCCTGCTCCTCGGTCTTAGCGGTGAGCATGATGATCGGGATCGACTTGTAGTTCTGGTCGAACTTCAGCAGCCGGCACACCCGGTAGCCATCGAGCTTGGGCAGCATTACGTCGAGCAAGATGAGGTCGGGCTTCTCCGCACGGGCCGTCTCGAGGGCCTCAGCGCCATCGGTGGCGGTGATTACCTCATAGCCGCCAGCCAGAAGAATGGCCTTGATCATCTCGAGGATCGTGGGGCTGTCATCCACCGCCAGAATCCGGGCGCCTGCCATGCTGTCTCCCTCCCGTGCCACCCTCCGGATGCCGCGCGGTGCGCGCCTCGGAGCGGGTGGCTCCGCGTACCAGACCTACGTTCCTCCTGCGGCCTTCCGACACTCTAACAGACTGCGCTCACACGTCCTGACCAGCAGATCCACTTGGAATCCGCCGGAGAACTCCGTCCACTGACCATCAGGACTCGCGCGCAGCGCCTTCAGGGCGTTCTCATACTCTCTGGCCGCAGCCTCCCACTTGCGCTGCGACTTGTAGATGTTCGCAAGGTTCAGATGCGCGAGTGCAAAATCAGCATCGATGTAGATCGTCTTCTTGAGCTCGCTGACAGCGCGCACGGCATCACCCTGTCGCTGATAGATGATACCGAGGATATATCGCGCCACCGGGAGCAGCGGATTGATCGCCAGCGCACAGTGCGACTCACGAAGGGCGTCGTCGTACCCACCCGCATCGGCATGCACGTAGGCCGCGAGCAGGTGGGCATCGGCGTTGTTCGGATCGACCGCGAGCACCTGCGCCACCGCCTCCAAGACGCGCTCGGGACGACCATGCTTTAGGTCCGCACGCGCCTGCTCGAGGGGGTCGGCGGCCTGGTGGACCGGACGCGCCGGCACGGGAGTGGCGCCGCGGGCGGCTCGCGCCGTCTGCCGGGCGGCGGCCGCCTGGGCAACCGGCATGCGTGGCACGCGGGCCGATGAAGCGAGTTGACCAAAGGCGAACGACTTGCGTGCGACCGGCTTGCGGTACAGGAAGACGCCGCCGATCTCCACCGCCTCGAAATCGTCGCTGATGGACGTAAGCGTCTCCGAGTGGCCGACGAAGAGATAGCCGCCTTCGTTCAGGCTGTCATAGAAGTTGCGCACCACGCGCCGGGTGGATTCGATGCGGAAGTAGATAGTCACGTTCCGGCAGAAGATCACATCCCAGTTGCCCATGAGCGACAGAGGATACGGCTCCTTGATGAGGTTCTGATAGCCGAAGTCAACCGCGGTGCGCACGCGGTCGCTGACCCGTTGCTCCCCGGTGACCGTGGTCTCGAAGTGCCTGGTGAGCACATCAGGCGACACGTTCATCACCGCGCGCTTGCCGTACACACCCGCCTTCGCGCGAGCGAGCGCTTTGGTGGACACATCGGTTCCCAGGACCTGCGGCTTGTAGCCCGCTACCTCGATGCCCGCATCGGCGAGCGTCATGGCTATCGAGTAGGGCTCCTCGCCGGTCGAGCATCCCGCCGACCAGATGCGAACCGCGCGATTACCCGCGGTCCTCCCGCTCATGATCTCCGGTAGCACCTGGGTACGCAGCGCATCGAACTGAGCCGGGAAGCGGAAGAAGCTCGTCTCGTTGATGGCCACCAGGTTGATCAGCTCGTTGAACTCGCTCTCATCCCGGGCGAGCGCCGCGAAGTAGTCAGCGAGCGTGGTATACCCGAGTCTGGTGGCCCGAGTGACAAGCGAGATCCTGAGTGAGTCGAGCTTGGACTCCTCGAGGTAGATGCCGGATTGGCGATGCAGGAGATCCCGGAAGCGACGGAACTCCTCGAGCGTCAGGTCCTTTGCCAGGTCCTCGTTTAACACCGTCGGATCTCGCCCATGCGCTACGACACCCCCGGCTCTTCGCCAAGTCGCTCGATCAGACCGGCGGCATGCATGCCATAGAGTATCTTCGCAGTCTCAAAATCGTTGTATCCGGTGAGATCGACAAGCTCGCGCACCGAACGCCCGCCATGCAGGTAGCACAGCAGCATCCACTCGCGCGGCTTCAGGTGGATCTCCATCGACTTGTCGCCCGGTGTGGACGCCATCACGAACTCGGTATCCATCGACGGGATCTTCTGGCGGATGCGGCCCCACAACTCGAGGCGGCGCGAAGCCTCCATGATGATGTTCTCCACCGATACCGAGATGCCGATGTCCTCGTCGTCACACGACTCGTCCGGCTCGAACCGAAGCTCCCCCTCTTCCCATCGGAAGAGGTCGAAGAGCGTGTCGTTGATCTGGTCCTGGATGAAGGTCTCGAGCACCTTACCGTCCAGATAGCCCTCATCCACAAGGATCTGGCCGAGCCGGCGTCCGGCTTTCTCCTTCTTCTGGATCTTCTGCAGGCCGAGTGCCTGGCGCAGTTGCTTCTCCGAGATGACGCTCGCTTTGACCAGGCGTCTGCCGAGTGACTCACGGTGCCAGTTGGAGCTGGCGAAGAACACGCGACCCTTCTTGAAACAGACCTTGCCCTGGGCGTCCGGACGCTCGAGATGCAGTGTGCCTGTCTTCCTGCCGGTGGCAAGCAGACGGAACATGTCCGCGATGGAGAAGTCCTTGAGGTTGCCCTCGAGCGCCACGCGCATTACTCCCCGGGTCGAAACCGGACGCATACGGGAAAGCGCGGCCATCCGGATGGTCGGCCGCAGCGCAATCGTAGCACGTCACCGTGGGTGCTCAAACCCACTCCGAGCAGTCGCATCGGTCGGTTTTGTGCGCGCGTAAACACGTTATCTGAAAGTTCTTGCGCATTCCCTTAAGTTGGATTACGGTTGGTCCTAGTACATTCGCATATTCGAATGTGTAGGAGAGCCCATGAACGACGCACGGTTCTACTGCCTCCATTCCGAGATCTGCAAGACTCTGGCTAACGAAAAGCGCCAGATGATCCTCGGAGCACTGCGCGCCGACGAGTTGACCGTCGGCCAGCTGCAGGAACGTACCGATATCCACCAGGCCACCCTCTCCCAGCACCTGTCCATCCTGCGCAACCGCGGCGTGGTCACATCGCGTCGCGCGGGGAATCATATGTACTACGCGATCGCCAACCCAAAGATCATCCAGGCCTTCGATCTCATCACCGAGGTCATGCTCGAGACGCTTGAGCAGCAGAAGGGCGTGGCCGACCGGGCGTTGTCCGGCGACACAAAGGCGTAATCACGGCTCGTTATGAGCCGTGTGGCACTAACCCTGAGTCCGCGACAAGGAGGACGGCACTATGAACGAAGATGGTAAGAAGAGCCTCGCGATGGTGGTGATGAGCGGCGACATGGACAAGCTGTTCGGCGCCTTCATCATCGCGAACGGCGCGGCAGCGATGGGCATGGACGTCACCATGTTCTTCACGTTCTGGGGCCTGCGGGCCATCAAAAAGGATGTGAGAACGGGTAAGACGTTCTTCGGGAGGATGCTCGGCACGATGTACGGCGGCGACATCATGAAGGCCAACCCGAGCAAGTTCAGCTTCGGGGGCATGGGCCGCTGGATGTTTGGCAAGATGATGGGCAGCCACAACGTGCAGAAGCTCAACGAGATGCGCGACCTGGCGGTGGAACTCGGCGTGAACATGTACGGGTGCCAGATGTCCATGGACGTCATGGAGATTCCGCAGGAGTCGTTCATCGACGGAGTCAAGGAACCGGTTGGCGTGGGCTTCTTCATCTTGAAGGCGCAGACCGCCGAGATCCAGCTGTTCATCTAGACATCGCGAGGTAGTACGCTGCGGCGCCACGAAGGCCCCGCGGTCAAGATAGCCGGCACCCTGCCGGGTGTGCCGCACAGACGAAAGGATCTACCATGTCTGACGACGTCAAGGTCGACCTCGAACTGGACCTCAAGGGTCTGCTCTGCCCGCTGCCGATGGTCAAGGTCAGCCAGAACATCAACAACGTAGAAGTGGGCGGCGTCATCCGTGCCGTGGCCACCGACCCGGGCGCCATGGCCGACATCCCCGCGTGGGCTGCCAGCACCGGTAACGAGGTACTCTCCGCCGGTAAGGAAGGCTCCGAGTTCGTCTTCCTCGTCAAGCGCGTCAAGTAGCGGGGACACACAACGACCATGGAAACTTACCTTTGGATCACCTCCGTCTGGGGCGTGTATCTCGGCCTGACGGTGTTCATCGTGGGGATGGGATGGCGCATCTACGACTGGGCCACGACCCCCAAGTCCGCGGTGCGCCTCGGGATGTTCCCCAAGCCTGCCACAAAGACAGGCCGCTTCTTCAAGATGCTGAAGGACACCTTCATCGCGCCGCAGTCGGCACGTATCGAGCCGAGGATGTGGTTCTTCGCGATGATGTTCCACGTTGCCGCCCTTGCGGCGTTCGTTGGACATCTGCGGATCTTGGGCGAGTATCCGATCCTGCCGGGACTGCTGGAGTCGATGGGCATCACGATGAACGACTTCGCGGGGTGGGCAGGCGGCATCGCCGGCGTACTCATGATGGTGGCGGTCATGTACTGGATCGCGCGCCGCACGTACGGCCCGTTCAAGAACCTGTCCGTGCCCGAGGACTACTTCCTGCTCGCGCTGCTCTTTGGCGTGATCATCATGGGCAACCACATGCGGTTCTTCGGTGAGGGTGTGCACGCCACCGACTACCGTGAGTGGTTCACGAGCCTGCTCGCGTTCAAGCCGATGTTCCCCAAGGTGCTCTCGGGGTCCAACATCGCCTGGTCGCTCGGCACGCACATGCTCTTCGTGGATGTGTTGTTCATCTACTTCCCGTTCAGCAAGCTGGTGCATACCATCGGCTCGCTCTCATCGAACCTCGTGAGGAGTGAGTAGCGATGGAGACAGTTGAGATGAAGACCCTGGCGGGCGTGATCGACAAGAAGATGAATCGCCAGCTCAAGCAGTACATCGATATCTGCGCACGCTGCGCGATCTGTAAGGACGCATGCCACCAGTACGTTGGCACGGGTGACTTCAAGTACCTCCCCGCCCGTCGCGCGGAGCTCATCCGTCAGGTCTACAAGAAGTACTTCGACAAGGCAGGCCGCTTTGTCCCTGCGCTGTACGAGGCGCGGGACCCGGATGACAACCTGCTCGACGAGCTCTACGACTCAACATACGCATGCACCGGCTGCCGCCGCTGCATGTACTACTGCCCCTTCTCGATCGACACCGCATGGATACTCTCGGTGGCCAAAGCCGTCCTTATCGCTGCGGGTCGGGGCAACGAGATGCTCAGACAGCTGGCGGATGCCGCCATATTCAAGGGCGACAACGTGGCGATGTTCGAAGGCGTGATCACGAGCGGCTTCGAGGATATCGCCGAGGAGGTCCGCGAGCTCACGGGCAACCCGGAGCACGGCGTGCCGGTGAATAAGGAAGGCGCCGACATCCTGTATGTGGCGCTCGCCGGCGCTCACTCCATACGGCCGGCGGCGGTCATCTTCGAAGAGGCCGGCGAGAGTTGGACGATCTCGCTGTTCGAGGCCGCCAACTACGGCTTCTTCTATGGCGACCCCGAGAAGGCGCGCATCATCACCAAGCGCTACATCGATGAGGCCATCCGCCTCGGCGTGAAGGAGATCGTGGTACCGGAGTGCGGTCACGCATACCGCGTTGCCGAGTTCTTCTACGAGGCATGGTCCAAAGAGCCGATGCCCTTCAAGGTGAGCCACATCCTCGAGAAGGTGGACCAGTACATCAAGTCCGGCCGGATCACGGTGGACAAGGGCCGCGTTGCCGGCAAGGTCACGTACCACGACCCGTGCCAGCTCGGTCGCAACGGCGGCAAGTTCGAGGAGCCGCGCGACATCGTGAAGGCAGTCACCGACAACTTTGTGGATCTGACCCCCAATCGCGAGCAGCAGTGGTGCTGCGGCGGTGGCGGCGGAATCGTGGCCATGGAGGAGTTCAAGGACGTGCGCCTGAAGTCGGGCATCAAGAAGGTGGAGCAGCTCAAGGCGAGTGGCGCGAAGGTTCTCGCGTGTCCATGCGAGAACTGCCGCCTTCAGATCGAGGAGCTGAACGAGGTACACGGCCTTGGCATGGAGATCTGGCAGGTCATCGATCTGGTCGTGGCCGCCATGCCGCTGCCGGGCGCGAAGGCACCTGCCGAGGCTGGCGCTGAAGCGTAGTAGCGAGAGCCACACGGCACGAGCACGCACGAGGGGCGTCGGGAAACCGGCGCCCCTTCTTTATGCGCGACCGGAGTGGCCCGGCGCCCGAGGGCCCACCGTCAAGCCATGGGCAGCAGCAGTCTAGACCCTCCTGGCCGCCGAAAGCGCCGTGATGAGCCCGGTCGTCTCGCGCGGTGAGCTGATGCCGCCGTCGTCTGCGACGAACAGGCCGCCTGCCTGCGCAAGAACGCCGATGGTGCTGCCTATGGCTTCGGCGCGTGCGGGATGGCCGAGCTCTGAGGTGAGCAGGCCACCGATCACGGCGAGGCCAACGTCGCGCGCGGCCCAGAAGAGACGGTCGAACGCTTCGAACGAGAGGCCGCCCCCGGCGTGCACCGCGACGAAGCCCGCGCGCTTAATGGCGGGCAGAAGCGGCCTGATGTCACCGTCGGAGTGAAACACGGCAGGCAGACCCGCAGTGCTGGCCTCGGCCACGATGCGCTTGTAGCGCGGCAGCAGCTCGGCGATGGCGAAGTCGGGCGCCACGAGCGGGCCGCTTGTCCCCGCAAGATCCTCAGCGAGCACCAGCGCGCGCGCGGACAGTGACGCTCCCCTGCCCACCTCGGTGAGCAGTGCATCGAGTCTGGCGTCGATTTCGGCGCCCACTTCTGCGGGATGCGTGAGTGTGGCTCGCAGACCCGCGAGCGCACCACGGGTCTCGATCACCTGCCACAAAGGACCGGAGAGCGCCCACATGGCAGCAACCCCCGCGTCCGTGAGCGCGGCCATCGCATCGGCGGCCCAGGCCGCATCCGCAGGCACGAACGCGAACGACGCCCGGAGCGCCACGCATGCATCAGAGAGAGCCCGCGCCGGCCCCTCGGCACCGGGGGCGAGTGGCGCGAGCGCCTCCGGGGCAATGAAGGTGAGGCCGCTCGGAAACGGAGATCCCGATAGCGCGAGGCGGTCCATCGGCTAGATGCTGCGAACGCCGAAGCCGACGAGCTCAGCGAGGCCCCATACCACGAGAAACGCACTCGTCACCCCGGCCGAGACCGCGAGGAACGCCCGCTTGGGCTCCATGTTGAGCAGCCACGCGGCAGCAGTACCAGCGTAGGCCCCCGTGCCGGGAAGTGGCACCGCCACGAAGACCGCGAGACCCCAGAAGCCGTACTTCTCCACCAGGGGATGCGCTTTCGCGCGAATGTGCTCGAACTTGCGGTGCAGCCAACTGCTCTCCGGGAACCGATCGTAGACGAACTCAAGAAAGAAGTAGCCCGGCCAGAAGATGGCGAGGCTCGCCAACAGGATGATCGGGAGGTACACCGTTTCGCCGGCGGCAACGGCCCACGGGATGGCCGCCCTGAGCTCGATGGTCGGAATCCACGAGACCACAACGTACTTCAGCCACTCGGGGAGACCTGACAGGAACTCGGGCATGCACTACCTCTCTTCGGCGTACACGGCATAGATGCGCTCGACTTCGCTTCTCCAGTACGCCTCGGGATCCGTCACATCACGGCCGAGGCGCGTGGCGTTCCGGAAGTAGCCGTTTCCCGGGATGCCGGTGTCGGCGCGCACAACCAGCGAAGCGAGCATGATGCCGTACTTGGCGTCTGCTTCGGTGCAAATCTCGTTCAGAAATCCCATGATCGCCCACGAGAACGGCTTCAGGGTGATGGCTTTCACGCTGCGGCAGATCTCGGCGTAGGTGATCGTGCCTCGCTCACTCGCGCGCTCGGCAAGCAGCGCGTTGGCCTGCTGCTTGGCCGCTTCCCACGCCTCAACGGGGAAGCCATATCGGGTGTCTTCGGGCATGCAGGGAGTATCGCATACGCGGGGTAGAATGGGTCCAGCCAATGAATACCCGTTACCACATACCAGCCGATGACGCCGGACTGCTCGCCGAGTGCGAGGTCCAGGCGTTCCGCGCCACGGGCCCGGGCGGCCAGGGCGTGAACACCACTGACAGCGCCGTGCGCATCAAGCACCTGCCGAGTGGGTTCACGGTCGTGTGCCGACGCGAGCGCAGCCAGCTGCAAAACAAGCGCACGTGCATCGAGCGGCTCAGGCAACGCCTCGAGGAGCACAACGCGGCGCTCGACGCGCCGAAGCGCGTGCCCACGCGCAAGAGCCGTTCGGCCAAGGTGCGCCAGGTGGAGTCAAAGCGACAGCGGGCTCGCGTGAAGCGAACGCGCGGACGAGTGGAGCCGGGGGAAGAGTAGCGGGCTCAGCCCTCGATCAGCAGCACATCCGGGTACGCCCCGTGAGCGCGGGCGTCCGCACTCGCGAGCGTCGCATCCAGCAGCACCGCACACGCCGGCGCGATAGCGTCGTAGAACGAGCAACCAAGTGACTCGCACTGCGCCGCTGCCTCGGCGATCACCTCGGTGGTGAGCGGGAGAACGGTGATGCCCGTGGCCTGGATGACATCCCATGCCTCCATGACCGCACGCGCCCCGCTCTCGCGTTTCACCGCCGCCAGTACCTCATGTACGAAGTGCGTGGCGGCGGCAAGACGCACCTCGCTGGCCTGCGCTCTCGCGTAGAGGTCGCGTGCGATGTCGGAGCCCTTCTCGCGCTTGAACCATTTCACGCCAACGGAGGCGTCGAGAACCACGAACGGGGCGTCGCTCACTTCTTGTCATCCCCATATCCCCGCAAAGGAGCACTGTCATCGGTCTCGCGGATCTCCCGCAGGATCTCGAGCGAGGGCCGATCATCGTAGACGGGGTACCGATCCCCGAACGTCCGCATCTGCTCCAGGACCTCGAGCATGCGCGAGCGGCGCGCATCCGTCTGCCGCTCATCGGCGGACTTGCCGAGGTAGGTGGCGAGCGACTCCTGCACGAGTTCGCTGCGCGGCACGCCGAGCTCCTTCGCCTCTGCATCGAGGCGCTCGAGCAGATTATCGGGTAGCGAGACAGTCACCTTGGCGGTCATGGTGTGGCTCCTTCGGTCATACCTGTGTTCACACCTATGGTATGACCGGCAGGAGCCACGGCCAAGGGTCGCCCTCAGCTCTGCTTGCGATACACGTCTCGCCGATGACCGACGCGGACGACCCACACCACGAGCGCAGCGTCCTCGATCGAGTACACGATGCGGTAGTCCCCCACCCGGACGCGGTAACGCTCGAGCGCGGAGAGCTTCTCACAGCCGTGGGGTCGCGGTTCGTCGGCCAGTGCACCGATGCGCTCCATGATGCGCACGCGGTCGTGCGACGGAAGCGGCTCGAGGTCCTTGAGCACCGAGCGCTTGAGCGAGACGCTATAGCTTGCCATCGCGCTTCAGGTACTCGAGCGCATCTTCGTAGGCCACGAGCGGTTCGTCGGCGCGCTCCGAGAAGGCCCGCAGGTCCTCCTCGTCTTCCGTGAGGGCGGCGCGAATCGCCTGGTTCACGAGGTCGGACACCGAGCGGTCGGTAGCTGCCGCCTTGAGGCGCAGCGCCTGGTGAAGCTCCGGCTCCAGATAGATCGTCGAGCGACGCGGTGTGGACATCGCGGTCACCTCCAGGGGCATCATAGCGCTGTAACGTTACAACGTTCAAGCGCCATCAGACAGTTGCGCACAGCGCCGCGCGGGTTGGTGACGCATGAGAGGTTGTAGTTCGGGTCGTAGGTGTAGGCCCAGGCGTTGTCTAGCGGGTCGATCACGCTCGCGAGCTTGTCCATCACATCGTAGGAGAAGTGCGTGGTCTTGCCGGAGACACGGCTACTCTGATTCACGTTGTCGCGTGGCGAGAATCGCCTGCACGGCCGAGGAGACCAGCCAAGCCCAGGCACAGGTCAGCACCCCCGCGAGCAGCGAAACAGCAGCAATACCGCTTACGTCCCTCCCGAGGATCAGAACCATCACCGTGGTGACGATGCCCGTCACGAGAGCGGACTTTCGACTTCCTGTGATTCCTGCAAGGAGTCCAGTAACCATCACGTTCATCGGTGGTCAGCTGGTCGTACTCCCTACCGTCGAAGAAGGTGCTGCTCGTGTCGTTCAGGCTGCACCACTTCTCCGGTCTCTCCTCCTCAAGCCACGGTCCGTACTCCTCCAGCAGCCTTCCGCCGTTGTCCTCGGCGTATGACTTGAACTTGACAGCTGTCGACACAAACCCAACTGCGAAGATGCCCAAGGTAACCAGCGTAACTACAGCTTGTAATGCGATCATCCCCACGCCCCTTTCGCGCATGCAAACGCGCCCGTCCGCTGCGTGCACGGACGGGCGCGTGAGGTGTGTGGTGGAGGCGCGGAGAATCGAACTCCGGTCCACGACAGCCCCCTGGGGAGCATCTCCAGGCTCAGTCACATCTTGGGTTTCGGTCGGGGCTACACGGTGTGACGAGCGTGCCCTTCCCTAGCTGGTTCGGTCTTTCGCGGAAGCATACCGGCTACGTCTTACGCGGCAGTCCCCTTAAGTGACGTCAGATCCGGTGACGGGGACGCGCACCGGGAGACGTCGCTGCACTATTTAGGCAGCGAGAGCGTAATTATTGTCGACGTTTGAGCGTCGTTTGCCCCTGTTTAGCGAGGTAAGGCGACCTCGGCCTGCTTCTCCCCTCAGAACTCCCGTGTCGAAACCAGTCGCCCCCGGGTGTGTGAGGTATGTGAAGGTGCTCCGAACCCTCACGGTCCGGACGAAGAGTATAGCGCGCGGCGTGCCATCATGCGCCCTACTCCCCCTTGGTGCGCTCCCTCAGCGCGCGCTCAACATCGCGCTTCTGGTCGCGCTCGGCGATGGCGTCGCGCTTGTCGTAGTTCTTCTTGCCTCGCGCGAGCCCGATCTCCACTTTCACGAGATTGCTCGTCGACAGGTAGATCTTCAGCGGCACGAGCGTGAAGCCCCGCTCCTTGGTCTTGCCAACGAGATACCTGATCTCGGCCTTGTGCAGCAGCAGCTTGCGTTCGCGGTCGGCGCGCACGTTGCTCCTGTTGCCGTGGCTGTACGGCGAGATGTGTACGCCGTGAAGCCACACCTCGCCCTTGCGAAGCGTGGCAAAGCTCTCGCGCAGGTTCGTCTTGTTCTCGCGCAGCGACTTGACCTCGGTGCCGGTGAGCACGATGCCCGCGTCGAAGGTCTCGTCCACGAAGTAGTCGTGGTACGCCTTCTTATTGGTGGCTATGGTCTTCTGTTCGCGCGCCAAGAGTGGGCTCCTCGGGAGATGAAACGCGGGCGCCCTTACGGCGTGAAGTCGGTTGCCGGGTCGAGACGGCGCACGAATGCTGCCAGCAGCTTCGCGGTGTTCTCCACGTCCTCGAGCGCAAGTACCTCGGTGGGTGTGTGCATGTACCGCAGCGCCACGCTCACGAGCGCGGCCGCCTTGCCGCCGCGCGAGAGCTGGATGGCGTTGGCATCGGTGCCGGTGCCGCGGGGCGCGCCTTCGATCTGGTACGGGATCTTCTCGGCCTCGGCGGCCTCGATGAGAAGCTCGAGCACCTTCGGGTTGATGTTGGCGCCGCGCGCGAGCACGGGGCCCTTGCCGCAGCAGACCTCGCCGAACTTGCGCTTGTCCACGTCGAGGTAGTCGGTGGCATGCGTCACCTCAACGGCGATGCCCACCACCGGGTCCTGGCTGTATGCCGAGGTGGCACCGCCGCGCATGCCAATCTCCTCCTGCACCGTACCGGCGGCCACGAGGTCGCCCGCAGCGCCGCCCGCCTCCTTCACGAGGCGCAGCGCCTCGGCGCAGATGTACGCACCCATCTTGTCGTCGAACGCGCGCGAGACGGCCATGCCTTCGCCGAACGTCTCCAGGCCCACGCCGTAGGTGACCGGATCGCCTACGCGCACCTGCTTCTTCACGGCCTCGCCGCCCAGGCCGAGATCGATGAACATGCGGTCGATCTTGACGACCTTCTTGCGGTCCTCGTCCTCGAGCAGATGGATCGGCAGGCGGCCGAGCACGCCACGGAGCACGCCGCTTCCGGTGTGCACATCAACACGCATGCCCGGAAGGATCTGCGGATCGTGACCCCCGATCGGCGCGAAGGCGCAGTACCCGTCGTCGGTGATGTAGGTGACCATGAAGCCGATCTCGTCGATGTGACCGGCGAGCATGACGCTCGGGCCCTCGGCGGTGCCCTTGAGCAGCGCGTGGACCGAGCCCATCACGTCGGTGGTCACCTCGTCGGCTATCGGCGTTACGTAGTCGCGGTAGACCTTTGCGGCGGGCTGCTCGTAGCCCGAGGGCGACGGTGCCTCGATGAGGGCTTTGAAGAACTCGAAGGACTCCGGACGCATGAAACGGCCTCCTCGTTGTATCGGACGGTGAAACGACAGTGTACCGCCGGTCGGGTACACGCGCCACGCCAGGCTACGCCAACTCGAAGTCGATCCGTCTCTCGGCTACGCTCGCGTCAAGTATGCGCACACGCACGGGCTGGCCGAGACGGTATGTGGCTCCCTTGTTCTCGCCCCACAGCATGAACCGCTCGGCATCGAGCCGGTAGTAATCGTCTTTCATGGCGTCCACGTGAACGAGTCCCTCGGCGGTGTTCTCGAGTTGCACGAACAATCCGAAGCCCATCACGCCGGTGATGATGCCATCGAACGTCTCGCCGAGGTGACGCGCCATGAGCGCCACCAGCTTCACCTTCTGGCTCTCGTTCTCGGCAGCCTCGGCCTCGCGCTCCATCGTTGATGAGTGCTCGGTCAGCCACTCCAGCTCGGTCACCATATTCGCGGTCGGCGCCTTCCCGAGCGTGCCGGCCAGTTGCGCTTTGAGCAGCCGGTGCACGATCAGGTCGGGGTAGCGACGGATGGGGCTCGTGAAGTGCGTGTACGCCTCGCTTGCCAGGCCAAAGTGCGAGCCGAGGTAGTCAACGTAGCGTGCGCGCTCCAACGCTCGCAGCAGCAGCGAGTTGATGAGACGCTCTTCGGATCGCCCGTGGGCGAACGCCACGATCTTCTGGAACGTGCGCGGACCGGCGCCGTGGAGCTCGGAGACGGGATAGCCGAACTCTTTGAGCACCACGGCGGCCTGGGACAGCGCATCGGCGTCGGGATCCTCGTGGATGCGGTAGACCATCGGCGCCTTGGCTGCGGTCATGTGGCGGGCGACAACCTCGTTGGCGAGGATCATCGCCTCTTCGATCATGTTGGTGGCCTCGGTGCGCGAGCGCAGCACCACGTCGATGGGCGCGCCGAGGTCGTCGAGCCGCACGCGCGCTTCGACCGTGTCGAAGTCGAGCCCGCCGCGCGCCACACGCCGCGCGTGGATCGCATCGGCGATGGTGCGGAAGTCCGTGAGCGCACGCTCGGACTCGGCGTCGGGGAATCCGCCGCCGCCATCGAGCCAGCCCTGCACCTCGTCGTAGGTGAACCTGCGGTCGCTCAACATCACCGACGGGTAGCACTCGTAGCGCTCCACCAGGCCGGTCTTATCGAGCAGCATCTCTACCGTGAAGGTCAGGCGCTCCTCGCCGGGGTTGAGCGAGCAGATCACGTTTGAGAGGTGCTCGGGTAGCATCGGCAGCACGCGGTCCACGAGGTAGACGCTCGTAGCGCGGTGGCGCGCCTCCACATCCACCACCGAGTCCCACGGCACGTAGTGGCTCACGTCGGCGATGTGCACCCACACCCGGAAGCCCTTGCCCTCGCGCACGATCGATATCGCGTCGTCAAAGTCACGCGCGTCGGCGGGATCGATCGTAAAGGTGAAGAGCTCACGGATGTCGCGACGACCGCGCGCCAGCTCGCCTGCGATATCCTGCCCGAGCGCCTCGGCGGCAGCGGTGACCTCGGGCGGGAACTCGGTTGCGAGCCCGTGCTCGGCGATCACGATCTCAACGTCCACTCCCGGCGCGTCTGCGGCACCGAGCACCTTCGTGATGATGCCCTGCATCGCGTCGCGACGGTCGGCATACCGCGTGATGCGCGCTATCACGATATCGCCGGCCTTTACTTCGGCGGGCGCCTTGGCCAGGTCCGTGAACAGGTCGCCTCTGATGCGTGCGTCGGTGGGCACCACGATGCCGAGCTTCCCGTGACGCTCGAACCGGCCCACGATCTCGGTCACCGCCCGCTCGAGGACTTGCACCACCACACCGGCACGGCCTTCGCGGGTCGTGCGCTCGAGCCGCGCCGCCACGGTGTCGCCATGCATCGCACCCGCAGTCTCGCTCTTGGGGATGTAGATGTCGCCCGCGGCGCTGTTCACGAATCCGAACCCGCGGCGGTTCATCGACAGGCGCCCTGCCACGAGATTTCGCTCGCGCAGCGCCAGGTACTTCCCGTTGCCGAGCGCAGCCACGGTCCCGGAGCGCTCCAACTGGCCGAGGAGGGTGGCCACCTTTGCGGCATCCATGTTCTCGCCGTCCGCAAGCGTGATGCGTGCGGCCACGTCTTCGGCACTCTGCGGAGCGCGGGCCTCACGCAGTGCTTTGATTACGAGCTTCTCGGGTCGCATGATCTTCTCGTCTCCGCTCCGACCCGTCCGCCGACCGCTCGGCGGACGGGTCCGACCACCGGTTGTGCCTGGGGTAGAATCCACGTATGGTGCAACCTTACCCCAAGCCTCGGCGCCAGGAGTCGTGATGGATTCACATCGACAGCTTCCCCCGCTCCTCGTTGGCAACGGTACGCTCACCGGTCCCCGCGACATGGTGCGCGCGCTGGAGACGATCGAGACATTCTCATACCGCTACCTCGTGGACGGCGACGAGATCGCAGCCGGCAAGGCAACGCTGGTGCGCATCATGCTCGACGACTACTCGGCAACCACGCTCGTGAACAACTGCCTGTTCCTCAACGTCACGAGCTTCACGTACCTCAACTTCCGCACCGATGCCGAGGGGCAGGCGCGCTTCGAGCTCTTTGCCGAGGGGTCGATCCTCGAGATCACGCCGCTCGACGAGCCGGAACTGCGCAGCGGACAGCGTCAGGTGATCCGCCTCATGGACGAGAGCGTGTTCGAGGGTACGTCGTTCGTGTCGCTCGACGATGAAGACGAGGACGACTAGGGCCGCGCGGCCCCCGTATAGTCCCTGCGGCTGGCCAGACTCGTCACCTTCACCACGTCGCCGGTACTCGGCGAATGCACAAAGTTGCCGTCCCCGATGTAGATCCCAACATGGCCGACCGGCGCGCCGAAGAAGACCAGATCGCCCGGCTCCAGATACGCGCGCGCCACGCGCTGCCCCACACTCGCCTGCAACAGCGAACTGTGCGGCAGCCGGATGCCGATGTGGGCGTACGCCCACATCGTGAACCCGCTGCAGTCGAACCTATCCGGACCCGCAGCTCCGTACAGGTACGGCGCGCCGAGCTTCGAGAGCGCGATGCTCACAACCTCGGGGTGCGGCGCGTTGGTGGGCACACCGTATCCGCCGTACGACTCCGCAACACGAAACGCCGGGCCCTCGTACGTGTACGTGCGGCCGAGGGCACCCTGTACGTACGCCCGCTCGTCCTCATCGGCCGTGTAGAAGTGCGTTCCGCTGGCAGAGCGGTAGAACCGGTGAACGGTGACACCGCCGGTTCCAGAGACTGGCGACACCCCGTATGCCTGTCCTTCGTAGCTGAACAGCTGCCCGAGGTTCGCCCGGGCGTTGTCCCGCTCGGCTTCATCGGCGGTGTAGAAGTGGGTGCCCGTCCGTGTGTTGAAGAAGCGGTAGAGCGGGGTCACATCCGCCGCCGGGTCAACACCGTAGGCGGCGCCCTCGTAGGCGTACACGTAGCCCAAAGTCGCCTGAACGGCGTTGCGCTCCGCCTCAGTTGCGGTGTAGAAGTGCACGCCGAGGCGCGAGTTGAAGAAGCGGTACACCGGAGCGGCCGCACAGGCGGGCCCGGCGTGAATCAGCAGCGGCAACGCCAGGAGCATGGCCAGCATGGCCATCCCGGTGAGTTGACGCGCTCGTGATCTGGTGTGCCTCATACACGTCCTTTGCTCGATGCCTACCGATCAGGCGTTGTGTCAGTGACGTAGTACGCCTCTCCACCTTCAGGGCGCGCTTCTACGAACGCGCCTCCCGAGTTGTCTTCGACAAGATTCCTGCGCGCCTTGAGGACTGGCGGACAGGCGGTAGCGCCGGGCGCCGACGGAATGCGGCGCGCCGGACCGCATGATACACAACAGGGGCGCCTCTAAGGGCGCCCCTGTTGTGGTCGTAGTGCTGCCTCGAGGGCCGCGAGTCCCGCTTACAGGTCCCGGCGCAGCTCGGTGATCGCTCGCTCAAGCTGCGTGTCGGTGGCCTTGTCGGCCTGCAGTTCCGGCTCCATGACAACCTCGACGTCGGGGGTGAGACCGACCTTGTCGATCACGCGGCTCTTGGGAGTGACGTAGTGCGCGATGGTGAGCTTGACCGCTCCGCCAAAGGACAGCTGCTCGATCTGCTGCACGCTCCCCTTGCCAAAGCTCTGCTCGCCCACCAGTGTTGCGCGACCGTAGTCCTGCAACGCGCCGCCAACGATCTCCGAGGCGGAAGCCGAGTTCCCGTTGATGAGCACTACGAGCGGCGCCTCGGTGGCAACGCGGCCGGTGGCGCGATGCTCCTCCACCGTGCCCCGCCTGTCCTCAACACGCACGACCACGCCGTCGGCTACAAACAGCGAACTCACGTCCACCGAAGACGAGAGCAGCCCGCCCGGGTTGTCGCGAAGGTCGATGATGAAGCCCTTGGCACCCTCGGCGGTGAGCGTCTCGATCGCGGCACGCAGGTCATCGGCGGCCGGCTCGGTGAAGCTGTAGAGGCGGATGTAGCCCACACCATCTTCAAGCAGCTCGCTCTCGATGTTGGGGACATCGATCTTGGCGCGCGTGATCTGGAAATCGCGAAGCGTCTCGGCACCATTGCGACGAATGCCGAGGGTCACGGACGTGCCCTCCTCGCCGCGGATGCGCAAGACGGCCTCATCGGTGTCCCATCTCTCACGCGTCTCGCCGTTGATCGCAACGATGATGTCATCGATCTCCAGGCCGGCTGCCTCGGCAGGGGTGCCAGCGATCACCGAGCGGATGACGAGATCGTTGCCCTCATTGGAGATGGTGATGCCGATGCCGTAGAACATGCCGGAGCTCTGCTCGTTGAAGTACTCGAAGTGCTGCGCGTCGAAGTACAGCGCGTGCGAATCCTCGAGCGACTCAAGCATGCCTTTGATGGCGCCGGCGGTCAGAGACGCCTCGCTCGATGGCTCGAGCGCCTGGGCGTCGATGATGCCGGCAACCTCGGCTACCGCGTCTTCGAGCTCCGCGCTGCCCACCGTGGGGAGGGCATCTCCCCTCGTGCGGTCGAAATACACGCCTGCGGCAAAGGCACTTACCGTCAGTATCAGCACGACCGTGATTGCGGCCGTAGCCTTCAGCAGTTTGTTCATGTGAGTTAGACCTTCAGGTAGCGCCTCAGGGCGAGGCCCGAGCCAGCAAGACCGATCACTATTCCGGCGGCGATGAGGATGAAGGAGACCTGCGCAGCCGCGGAACCAGCAAGGCTGATCGGCAACCAGGGCAGCATATCCTTCAGGCTTGGCAGGACGTAGAACCACACGAGGCTGAGCGTGCCTATGGCCAGAAGAGCGCCGATGAGGCTCTGGACGACACCCTCCATGAGAAACGGCGTGCGAATGAACCAGTTGGATGCACCCACGAGGCGCATGATGCCGATCTCCTTGCGACGCGCGTAGATGGCAAGGCGAATGGCGTTGTTGATGAAGATGAGGCTGATGACACCGAGGAGTGCAATGAACACAGCACTCACCGTACGGATGATCCGCGTGACAGTGAACAACTGATTGACGATCTGCTGCCCGTACTTGAGCGACTTCTCGGGGTCGTCCGGCCGGTCAGCCACGGCGATGAACGACGGACTGACCTTGATGGCGTCGACCACGGTCATCACCCGGCGCGGATCGGCCAGGTCGACATCGAGTGATGCCGGGAGCGGGTTGCCCTCGAGCTGCTCCACGATCTCCGGGCTGTCCTGGACGATGGTGGTCTTGAATTCCTCGAGTGCCTGCTCTTTGGACGTGTACGTGACCGTCTTGACCTCGGCGTTAGCGAGCAGCTCCTGCTGCAGGACGTCAACAGCCTCGGGCGCGGCACCGTCTTTAAGGAACACGCGAACGGATACCTTATCTTCAACCGACTGCACGACCTGACTTAGCACCATGCCCGAGCCCACCGAGACGCCCACGAGCAGAAGCGACAGATAGATCGTGATGATGGCGCCGAGGCTCATCACCCAGTTGCGCTTGAAGCTGACGAGCGACTCCTTGGCAAAGTACCCGATGTTAATCGCCATAGCCGTAGACACCTCGGTCCTGGTCACGGACGACCTTGCCACCCTCAAGCGCGATAACGCGCTTGCGCATGGAGTCGACCATCTCGCGGTCGTGCGTGGCCACCAGCACCGTGGTGCCGGTCTTGTTGATGCGATTGAGCAGGCTCATGATGCCGAGCGACGTTGCCGGGTCGAGGTTACCTGTGGGCTCATCCGCCAGCAGGAGCGGCGGACGGTTCACGAACGCGCGTGCAATGGACACACGCTGCTGCTCGCCACCGGAGAGCTCATCCGGATAGCTCTCCATCTTGTCTTCCAGGCCTACCAGGCGTAGCACCTCGGGCACCTGCGTGCGCACAACGTGCTTGCTGCGTCCGATGACTTCGAGAGCGAACGCGATGTTCTCGTACGTGGTCTTGTTCGGCAGCAGCTTGAAGTCCTGGAACACGCAGCCGATGTTGCGGCGCAGGTACGGGACCTTCCAGTTCTTCATCTTGATGAGGTCCTGACCCGCCACGATGATCTGCCCCTTTGAGGGCAGCAGCTCACGCAGGAGCAGTCTAATGAATGTGGACTTGCCTGAGCCCGAATGGCCTACCAAGAATACGAACTCGCCCTGTTCGATCTCGACGTTGCAATCAGCGAGAGCCGGGGGCTTGTTCGGAACGTAGATCTTGCTGACGTTCCGCATAGATATCATATGGGGTGCTCCAATACTGTGCGACGATTCCCGCGATAGTCTAGCAGAACCCACGCCGTTCACACTCCACGGGGCGCGTTCCGTCACCGAATCCATGACTTCTCTACATGTAGTTACGTGCGCCTGGTAAGCACCTCGCGTGCCGCCTTGGCGATGTCGGCAGCCGTGAGCCCGAAGTGCGCCATCAGCTCGTCGGGTTCGCCGGACGTGCCGAACACGTCACGCACGCCCACACGCGCCAGCGGCACCGGCGCGAGCTCGCCGAGTGCTTCGGCCACCGCCGAGCCGAGCCCGCCGATGATCGAGTGCTCCTCGCAGGTGACCACGGCGCCGGTCTTGCGCGCTGAAGCGGCGATCGCCTCGGCGGGAAGCGGTTTGATCGAGGAGACGTCGAGCACCTCGGCGTGTATGCCCTCGAGCGCGAGCTCGTCGGCAGCGGCGAGCGCTTGTGCCACCATCAGGCCGCACGCGGCGAGCGTGACGTGCACGCCCTCGCGAAGCACACGCGCGGCTCCCAGCTCGAAGGTGTGACCGGCGTCGTAGATGACCGGCGCGGCAACGCGACCGAGGCGGATGTAGAACGGACCGGGCGTAGCCGCGGCCAGACGCAGGGCGGCCTTGGCCGCCACGTAGTCGGCGGGAACCAGCACGCGCATGCCGGGGAGTACGCGCATGAGGGCGATGTCCTCGAGCATCTGGTGGCTGCCGCCGTCGGGACCGACCGTGATGCCCGAGTGCGTGGGTGCAAGCTTCACATTGAGAGCCGAGTAGCACACGGTGTTGCGCACCTGGTCGTAGGCGCGACCTGTGGCAAACACCGCGAAGCTGCCCGTGAAGACGATCTTGCCCTCAACAGCAAGCCCTGCCGCGGTGCCGATCATGTTCTGCTCGGCGATCCCTACGTTGATGTGGCGCCCGGGGTGCGCCTTGGCGAACTTGGCCGTGGTGGTGGCACCGGCCAGGTCCGCGTCAACCGCGATGATGTCGACACCTTCGTTGGCAAGCTCGATGAGCGTCTCGCCAAGTGCCTCGCGCGTTGCGCGCTTCTCGCTCATCGGGCGCTCCCTTCGGCCAGCGGGATTGAAGGAAGCGGGACACCGGCCGCCTCAAGCACGGCGGCGAGTTCGCCGAGGGCGGTGGCTGTCTGCTCGGTGTTGGGCGATTTGCCGTGCCAGCCGGCGTCGCCCTCCATGAACGAGACGCCCTTGCCCTTCACGGTGTAGGCCACAACCGCCACCGGCACGCCGGGGGTGGTCGGCGGCGCGGTGAGCGCGTCGAGCAGATCCTCGACATCGTGCCCGCCCGCCTCGCGAACCTCCCAGCCAAACGCGGCGAACTTCTCGGCCACGCCCGCGAGGCACATGACCTCATCGCACGTGCCGTCGATCTGCAGGCCGTTGTGGTCCACGATGGCCATCACTGTGTCCAGGCCGTGGTGCGGCGCGAACATCGCCGCTTCCCACACCTCGCCCTCCTGAAGCTCCCCATCGCCCATCAGGCAGTACACGCGGGAGGCCGAGTCGTTCATGCGCAGCGCAAGCGCCATACCGTTCGCGATCGCCAGCCCCTGGCCGAGCGATCCGGTGGAGACCTCCACGCCAGCGCACTTCTTGCAGTCGGGGTGACCCTGCAGCATGCTGCCCAACGTGCGCAGCGTGCCGAGGTGCTCGCGGCCAAAGTACCCGGCCTCGGCGAGCGCAGCGTAGAGTACGGGCGCGGCGTGACCCTTTGAGAGTACGAAGCGGTCGCGTTCGGGCCAGTCGGGCCGCGTGGGGTCGTGCCGGAGCACGCCGAAGTACAGCGTGGCCACGATGTCGGCTGCGGAAAGCGATCCGCCGGGATGGCCGCTACCGGCGCCCGCGATCATCTCCACGATGTCGTAGCGCATGCGCGCCGCGCGGGCCTCGATGGCCGCCACCTGTGCCGCCTCGGTCATAGGTCTGCCCCTATCTCCTTGAAGCCTTCACCGAGTGCCTCATGCACATCGGCGATCACCACGAACGCTTTCGGGTCCACCGCGTGCACGAGTGCTTTGAGGGAGTCTATCTCGCGACGGGAGACCACGGTGAACACCATCTCACGCGGTTCGGACGAATACAGCCCGCGAGCCATGATCCCGGTAGCACCGCGACCGAGCTGATGCATCACGGCATCGGCCACCCGGCCGGGCTCGTCGCAGATGATGAAGGCGGCCTTCTCCACCGAGATGCCCTCTTGCACCACGTCGATGGTGGCGCCCATCACAAACACGGCAACGGCGCCGTAGAGCGCCAGGTCAGGGCCGAGGACGATGGCCGCCACGAGCGTGACCACCGCATCGGCGGCGAGCATCAACTGGCCGATGCCGAGGTTAACCTTCTCCACGAGCAATTGCGCCACGATATCGGTGCCGCCGGTGTTGCCGCGCGCCTTGAACACGAGCCCCATGCCGATGCCGGTGACGGCGCCGCCGTAGAGCACCGCCAGCAGGTTGTCGTGCGCGGCCAGGTGCGGCGTGAACGGCGCGAATACGTCGATGGCGAGTGACAGCGCCACCATGCCGTATACGGTCCTGGCACCGTAACGCCACCCCCTCGCGCGCACGCCGATCACAAGCAGGATCGCGTTCATCGCGAGCATCTGAGCGCCGATGGGGATGGTTACGCCGAACTTGTCCTGGATGAGGTAGTAAAAGACCGTGGCAAGTCCGGAGACGCCGCCGGCGGCGAGCTTGTTGGGGATGAGAAACGCGTTGAGGCCCCAGGCGGTGATGAGGATGCCCGCCGTGATGAACGCGTAATCGCGCACCCGTCGGCTCTTGAGCACGGCCGAGGGTGAGGTCTTAGGGAGCATGCGCTTCACTTCTCACCGCCCCCTTCCCCGCGCGGACCTCCACAGCCCGGCGCATCAGCTCCTCAACTCACCTGCACGCGCTATGCGCCCGTAGCGGCTTCTTGCTCGGCGGAGACACGCCAACGATGGTAGCCGATGACGAACTCGTCCAGGTCCCCATCGAGCACGCCGTTCACATCGCCCGTCTCCACGCCCGTACGCACGTCCTTCACCATCTGGTACGGGTACAGCACGTAGTTGCGAATCTGGCTGCCAAAGGAGATCTGCTGCCGATCGCCCTTCAAGGCATCGAGCTCGGCCAGGCGCTTCTCCTCCTCAAGCTCGTAGAGGCGCGAGCGCAGGATCTTCATCGCGGTCTCTTTGTTCTTGAGCTGGCTCTTCTCGTTCTGGCAGGTGACCACCAGCCCGCTCGGCATGTGCGTGATGCGCACCGCCGAGTCAGTGGTGTTCACGCTCTGGCCACCGGGACCGCTCGAGCGATAGACGTCCACGCGGATGTCCTCGTCGCGGATCTCCACCACCACGTTGTCGGGGAGCACCGGGAGCACCTCGATGCGCGCGAACGTGGTCTGGCGGCGCTTCTTCTCGTCGGTGGGGCTGATGCGCACCAGGCGATGCACGCCGTTTTCCGACGAGAGCATCCCGTAGACGTTGCGACCGTGAACCGTGAACACCGCGCGGTCGATGCCGATCTCCACGCCGGGAGTGGCATCGTGCACGTCCACTTTCCACTTCCGGATGCCGGCATACTTCACGAGCATCTTCATGAGCATCTCGGCCCAGTCCTGGGCTTCGAGGCCGCCCTGACCCGGCAGGATGGTGATCAGTGCGTCCCCGGCGTCGAACTCGCCGGTGAACCACGTGGCAAGCTCGAGGTCGTTTGAGGCGCGCGTGAGGGCGAGCAGGCTCGCTGCCGCCTCGGCACCCAGCTCCTCGTCGCCGTCGGCCACCGCGAGCTCGTTCACGACCTCGACCTCGCCGAGATCGCTCACGAGCGCCTCGTACTGCGCGATCTCATCGCGCAAGCCCGACGCCTGCGCCATCACATGCTGCGCGCCGGACTGGTCATCCCAGAAGTCGGGTGCCGTGGTGCGCTCCTCTAGCGTGGCCAGATCGGCGCGCTTTGCATCGAGATGGAGGTACTCGGCGATGCGGGCGATGCGCTCTCGAAGCGCGGAGATATCGCTGGTGAAGTCCTGGATCATGGGTCTCTTATCCGTTGGTGTGGAACCCGCCTAAAAGCCGCGCGCGGGCAGACGGATTGTAGCACGCACGTGGGTCCTCACGGCTGCGTGTGGACCGCCACGCCGAGACAAAGAAACGGGCCCGCGAGTACACCCGCGGGCCCGTTGTATGGGTCGGTGGCGTGCTACCGCCCTATCCAAAACGCGGGTCCCTCATCGCGCTTCCGGCTAGTTCGCCCCGTGGCAGTACTTGTACTTCTTCCCGCTGCCGCAGGGGCAGGGATCGTTGCGGCCGACGTTGGCGTAGGGGTCGGCCTTGTCCTTTACCACGGTGGCGGCGCCGGGCGTGGCCGAGCGCCTGGCACCCGCAGCGGCGGCCTTGGCCATCGCGTCGGTGGCTCCCCCGCCAACCTGTGCCATGGCGGCCTCGTTTGAGGCTGCCTGCTGGCGTGCTCCACCAAAGATGCTCTGCTCCGAGGGTGCCGTGTAGGTGACGTTGCTCACCTCGGGGGCCGCCGGCGCGGGCTCGGCCACCAGCTGGATGTGCATGATGGTGCGCAGGAAGTCGCGGTTGATCTCGCCCACCAGGAACTTGAACATCTCGTAGGATTCGCCCTTGTACTCCACGAGCGGATCGCGCTGGCCGATGGCCCGCAAGCCGATGCCCTCGCGCAGATAGTCCATCTCCAGCAGGTGGTTCATCCAGCGCGCATCGATCACCCGCAGCATCACGTGGCGCTCGAGCGTGCGCAGCTGCTCGGCGCCGAGCGATGCCTCTTTGGTCTCGTAGGCTGCAAGGATCTTGGCGGCGAGCACGTCAGCGAGCTCGAACGGGTTGTCCACGGCGCGCGCTTCGTCGTCGATGAGCGAAAGGCCGGTGACCTCGGTGACCTGCTCGTTCAGGCCATCCCAGTCCCACTCCTCGGCGTAGCTCTTCTCGGGGCAGAACTCGGTGACGATGGCGGTGATGGTCTCGCCGATCATCTCCTCAACGCGAACACGGATGTCCTTGCCGTCGAGGATCTGGTTGCGCTCGCCGTAGATCACCTGGCGCTGCTTGTTCATCACGTCGTCGTACTCGAGCACGTACTTGCGGGAGGCGAAGTTCTGCGCCTCCACCTGCCGCTGCGCGCTCTCGATGGCCTTGGAGACCATGCCGGCCTGAATGGGCATGTCATCCGGGATATCGGTCTTCTCCATGAACGAGCTGATGCGGTCCATGCGACCACCGCCGAACAGGCGCATGAGGTCGTCCTCGAGCGAGAGGTAGAACTGCGAGAGACCGGGGTCGCCCTGGCGGCCGGAACGACCGCGGAGCTGGTTGTCGATGCGCCGCGAGTCATGGCGCTCGGTACCGAGCACGGCCAGGCCGCCCGCATCCACCACTTCGATGTGCTCGGCGGCGCAGACGCGCTTGGCTTCAGTGGCAGCCTCTTCGCGCTGCTCGTCGGTTGCGTCTTCAGGCTGCACGCCCTTTGCGCGCAGGAGCTCGTCGGCGAGGAACTCGGGGTTACCGCCGAGGATGATGTCGGTGCCACGCCCGGCCATGTTGGTGGCGATGGTGACGGCGCCCTTGCGGCCCGCCTGCGCGATGATGTGCGCCTCCATCTCGTGGAACTTGGCGTTCAGGACCGCGTGCGGGATGCCCCGGCGCTTGAGCGCAGCGGAAAGGCGCTCCGAGTTCTCGATGGAGATCGTGCCCACCAGGCACGGCTGCCCTGCCTCGTGGCGCTCGGTGATCTCGGTGGAAGCGGCGTCGAACTTGGCATTCACGCTGCGGTAGATGAGATCGTTGCGGTCGTCGCGCACCATGGGACGGTTGGGCGGGATCACCACCACCGGGAGCTTGTAGATCTCACGGAACTCGGCGTCTTCGGTGACCGCGGTGCCGGTCATACCCGACAGCGTCTCGTAGAGGCGGAAGAAGTTCTGCAGCGTGATGGTGGCAAGCGTCTGGTTCTCCTCGCGCACGTGCACGTGCTCCTTGGCCTCGATGGCCTGGTGGAGCCCCTCCGAGTAGCGACGGCCCACCATGAGGCGCCCGGTGAACTCGTCAACGATGAGCACTTCGCCGTCTTTGACAACGTACTCAACGTCTTTCTTGAAGAGGAACTGCGCCTTCAGCGCCTGCTGGAGATGGTTGACCATCTGGCCGGAAGGATCGCCGTAGAGGTCGTCGATGCCGAGGAGCTGCTCCACGCGCCCGATGCCCTCTTCGGTGGGGGCCACGGTGCGCTTGGCCTCGTCAAGCTCAAAGTCCTCCTCGGGACGCAGGCGCGGCGCGATCTTGGCGAACGACTTGTACGTGTCGGCCGAACGCGTGCCCGCACCGGAGATGATGAGCGGCGTGCGCGCCTCGTCGATCAGGATCGAGTCGACCTCGTCCACGATGGCGTAGTGGTGACCGCGCTGCACCCGCAGCTCGGGGCGCGTGACCATGTTGTCGCGCAGATAGTCAAAGCCAAACTCGCTGTTGGTTCCGTAGGTGACATCGGAGGCGTATGCGGGCTTGCGCGCCGCCGGGTCCATGCCGCTTTGCACCACGGCAACCGACAGGCCGAGAAAGCGGTAGATGCGACCCATCCACTCACTGTCGCGCTTGGCGAGGTAGTCGTTGACGGTGACCACGTGTACGCCATCACCGAGGAGCGCGTTCAGGTACACCGGCAGGGTTGCCACGAGCGTCTTGCCTTCACCGGTGCGCATCTCGGCGATGTTGCCGCGGTGGAGCACGATACCACCGATCATCTGCACATCGAAGTGGCGCATGCCGAGGGTACGCTTTGACGCCTCACGGACAACCGCGAACGCCTCCGGCAGCAGATCATCGAGCTTCTCGCCGCCGGCAAGCCGTGCACGAAACTCATCGGTCTTGCCGCGAAGCTGCTCATCGGTGAGCGGCTCGATGGACGGCTCGAACGCATTGATCTGATCAACGATGACATCGTACTCGCGGAACTGCTTGCCCTCGCCGAGGGTGAGAATCTTTGTGAAGAGACTGGCCATGGGGAAGTGGATTCTCCCTGGGTTGGGGTCGTGGAAAGAGCCAAGAGATTGTAGCATGGGAAGGGATGGGGCGGACTGCCACAGACACTGGAACCACACAACATGAGAGGGGCCGGGGTCTCTTGCTCCCCGGCCCCCGCAGCATGCCCAGAAGGTCTGCATGGTACCCTCGCACAACTGGTGCCCCTCAGGAGGTCTCCCGTCTCCTCACCGCCATGCGCGTGCCCCTGCACTTCAGCCAATCGGCGGCCTCCCAAACCGCTGCAAGTGCATCGTATCCCGAGGGGCTTAACCAGTTCTCACCCAATCCTAAACAGTAGTGCCAGGCACTTGGCCATCAAGCACGCCCTCTTCCAGGGCAAGGACGGCCTGATACAGCCGAGCGGTCTCGGTCGAGGGATCAATTCCCAGATCATCCACCAGCCTCGCCCTGCACGATAGGTATGTTTCAATGGCTCTACTTCTCTGCCCCGCGGCCATCTGACAGCGCATCATGCACTGATATATATCCTCCCTCCACGGATCCGCGGCGCTTGCCCGGCGGAGCAGCGCAAGTGCATCGCCGTAAGCTTCAATCGACTCCGCAGCGCGCGCGCCGCGCATCATCGCATCGCAGAAGTCGTGCTTCGTTCGTTCGCGGACTTCTGCGAACCATTCCTCATACACATCACCGGGCAGAAGTTCATCGCGGTAGACAGAAGCAAGTTGCGAAGCTGCGGCGACAACCCCTTCAGCATTATGGATAGCGTCTGCCGACCGCAAATGGCCGACAGCGTCGTCAAAGTCATCCAGATCACTCCGGACCGCCCGCGTGACTCGACACACGCCCCCCGCGCAACTGACAAGGTGCTTCGCGTCAGCCGGCGTGCCGTTCCCCGCAAGCGCTCGCTTCATGGCGCTCCATGTGACGTAGAAGTTGCGCTTTGCGCGCTCTACGTCCATGTCTGGCCACAGACGCTCGAGTACCACATCACGGGGCACGTCCTGGCCCTGACGGACCACAAGCATCGCGAAAATCAGCCTTGCCTTGCGCTTTCGCCAACACTCCTCGGCAACGACACCCTCCCCACACCGCACCTCAAGCCCGCCGAAGAGACGAACACTGCATGCGGTGACGGAGGGGCTGGGCGCCGGCGTGACCACTGCCCACTGACCGCCGCTAACACGGTGGCTTACGATGACTCGATCATCCGGTCGTGCGAAGGATTCCCGCTCTCCGAGCGACCTCTCGAGCACATCCTGGGGGACTAGTCGAAGCATGCGGAGAGGCAAGGACTCAGGTCCATACGCCGAACACAACACCCCCAGCAGACCTGGAAACGCACGAATGTACATCGCGACGCGCCAGTTTGCCGAGCCGGTTGCCACATACTCCGCGTGCGCTAACACGCGCTTGACAGCATCGGCCACCCCGCACTCGCGTCTATCAACTTCCGCCAGCACCATGTCCGCGCACAGCAGGAGTTCACAGGCACCAGAACCTACAAGGTCGCCATGCATCTCGCTAATGCTGAGTCGTGCGCCCCAGCCGTCTCCCATTGCCAGCAGCGATGCTGCCAGTTCAACCTGTGCAGCCATCGACAACGCCTTGAGGGAATCTCCGCCATTCTGGAGACACAATAGGGCCGCTTCCGCATGACCCAGCGATTCAGCCGCCTCCCCCGCAGCTCTCGTTAGCATTGCGCGATGCACCTCGCCAGTCGCCCGCCCAAGAATGTCACCAAACTCAACGCATACCGCCTGGGACTCAGCGAACATGCGCTCGCTGGCCTCTCGATCGGTCATCCACATCAAGTCCGACCAAGTCCCGGTGATGTATGCACTCAGCATGCGCATTCCGGCATCCTGGGCATCCGCGTTCGCGCGGACAAGAAGCTTCTCTGCCTCGTCCAAGAGGCCCATCTCCAGGTGGGCGACCGCCGCATTCGCTCGGCATATCAGATACTCCGATGCCGAACGTCGGGGCCATCCATCCACCCGTCCGAACACCTCCACCGCCCTATCCCAGCGTCCGCAAAGTACCCCTTCAACTCCCGCAATGCAGTTGGCGGCTAGAGCAGCCCCAGGCGACCCGCCACCTTCGAGCCGCTCGAAGCGCCGTCTGGCCTCGACTAGACGGGACTCCGCGTTCGCCCAGTCCCATGCGGTCGCTGCAAGCAGAGCCTCGTAACATATGCAAAGACACGCCGTGGCGGGCTCGAGTCCGTCTCTGAGTTCACGACGCATACCGTCGAGCGCGCGTCGCGCCTTGGAAAGGTCGGGCTCATCGAGCGCGAGGCGGACCTCAAGCAGCGCAGCTGCCGACTCCGTTGCGATGTCGCCATCAACCTCTGCCATTCGGCGCGCAAGCAGTCCGCATGAGAGCGCCTCTGCAAGATGCTCTCTCTCACGAAGGACTGTCGCCCTCAACAGTAGTACACGTGCGCTTGATGCGGTGACCGCCGCTGGGACCTTGTCCAGACACCTTTCGACAGCCGCGGGTCCAAGCGCGCACAGCATCTGAGAACCACTGCGTTCGCACCACGATGCGATTTCCGCCCCGTCGCATGCTGCAAGCAAGATCGCATGCGTTCGGACCCAATCATGCGCATGCGCAAGCAGCGTGAGCGCGCGGCCGCAGATCACGTTAGCGATGTCCCTGGAAACCCACTCCTCCGGTTGATTAAGAAGCACATCCCTCAGGATAGCGTGCATCCGAAAGGACGGCGGCCCACTCTCGCGTCGATTCACGGTCACCAGAGGCGAGGCCATGCACAGCCCAGTCACATCAAAGGGCGCAGCGTCGACTGACTGAACGCACTCCCCAATTTCGGCGACATGGCCCTCTCCGAGCAGGGCGGCCGCATACAACGCCGGATGAACATGGCTGGGCAACTGACTGACAAGACGTCGCATATACCAGATCAAGTCCTGCGGTGCAGCCGCGTTGTCATCAATTCGCGCATGCCGCAGCATCAGCGCGGTCAGCGCCGGGTGTCCGCAGAATCGATCTAGCAGACGCCGCGCCTCCCCCGGTCTGCTCGCAGGGAAGCGTGAACACTCCATCAACGCGTTGATCTCGCGCTCGTCGAAACGGAGATCATCCCCGCTGACAAACCAAAGCCCCTCGGGGTCCGGAGCTCGACCATTCCCGCCGATCGAGCGGCAAGTGACGATCAGCATGCTCTGAACGGATGTGGATCGCCTGAGGAGAGAGGCAATATCTTCCAGCATTTCAAGATCTTCAACTCGTCCAATTCCGTCGAGAACCACCGTCAGCGGTTCACCGCCAAAGGACCTCAGCCCCTCCATGATCCGCAGCATTGCATCCGCCCGCGTGCCCCCGGCTGAGGCAGACAGAATCGCGCCTGGCCCGCGCTCCTCGGCGGCATCCTCAGGGCCAACGAGGGCAACGATCCGAGAGACCCATTCATCACCGCGTGCATCGCAATCATGCATGGTCGCCCACCGAATCGAGGTAGCCGAGGACTCCCTGGCAAGCTGAGCGGCGAACACGCTCTTGCCGAAACCAGGTGGAGCGCAGATGACTGTGAGCTCGGGCCGAGCAACACCTACCATGCGCAACAGATGGCTGCGTTCGATGACGGGACCAAAGTCCGGAACCACGTGCTCGAGACTGTGCACCATGCCACTCCCCCCAGAATTGGCTATGGAGACCTCATGAAGGTAAGTAGCATTTCATCGCATATCGCACGGATAGTGCAATAGTCTCATCGCATATCGCAGTGCACGGAGCGCGAATATCTATCTGCTCCTGCATCCTGCAAACACCCACGCTGCGAGTCCACCAGCAAGTAAGAGATCGCCAACGCTCACCACTCCCCGCTGCCATGGTGGCCCTGGGATCGCGATCACATCCGCGAGAATGGGTATCTGGGAGGTCTCATCAAGCTCGTTGTGAAGGCAGTCAACCACGAGTGCTGCGCGCGCATCTTCCCGGGTGCCACCGATCTCGGCAGCGGCCATCAGGCTCACCGGCATCGCTCCGTTCAACGCGATTACGATCATATTTGCGACGATGCCGACCGCAGCGAGCACGAGCCCCCACTGGCGACGGGAGTTGAGAACCAGGACCACCACTAACGCCGCCATCATCACCAACCAGAGTGCGATGCTCATTCCGCACCCTATGCCCAGCAGTCGCGAGATTGCGGACCAAGATACCTGAAGGGGGAGCAGGACGAGCAATGCCCACTCTCCCTTAAGCTCCTGCTTGGTGAGATTCCTGAGCGAACCTCCCGTCCCAAGCGCCAGCAACAGCGCGGCGGCAATGACCTCAAGTATGATCATCGTCCCACACAAGCCCTCGTTGACTGCATCCCTACTATCTCCTCGAGGATCCCCCTGGTCAGACTGGTGACGGCAGCACGCTCGGAACCGGGGTCACCTTGCTCTTCGAAGAGAAGCTCGAGGGCGCGGGTGCTGCCCACCTGGGCGCGCAGTCGGTCATACCTTGAACACAATCGCACAATCGCTGCGCCTGACGACGAGCCCGGGTCAGTCTGACAGTAGTCCGAGTCGATGAGCGACGCTACTCCAGCTAGGAAGGGGATCGATGCCACAATATCTGCACCGCGACGCAAGTGTGCATCACTGCTGGCGTCTCCGAGATCGCCTATGTAGCCGATGTCATGAAGGAGAGCTGCATATCCGATCCTCTCAAGATCACCACTGGCAAGCCCCATCCTTCGACCCACCGCGACCGAGAGATCGGCTACCCGACGTGCGTGTCCTGAATCGTACGGCCTGTCCAACTCCGCGGCGTGGGCGAGCGCGCCAATCGTCTCAGCGTATGCGCGCCGAATGCGCAAGTAGAGGTTGAAACTATTCTGCAGAATAAGAGTCAGTAGCAGGGCGATGGGGAACGCCCACGTGCCCGAGGTCGCGGAGAGGCGAATAGCAACAGCTGCCATCGCCAGATGCACGAGATATGCGGTACCCAGCGGCCTCAACAGCGCAGCGATGCCTTGTCGCACGGGAAGTCCCCCAAGTATCCATTGCTGGATGGACACCGTTACGACATCACACACGACGAGCGATGCTCCTGCAAGCAGCGCCCACCCAATGATGGCATCATCCGCAACTGCACCTGCCGGGTCGTGCTGGAGCAGGAGCTGCCAAGGCGACACTAGCGCGAGGACTGCGGCCCCGCGAACCGCATCTACCAAGCGCGCTTCGGATTCTAGCCAGGTGGACTGGGAAAGCCGAGCTACTACATCGAGCAAACTTGCCGCTGCGGATGCCAAGATCACGGATCTGATATCGAGCACAGTCAAGGCATAGAGTCCAACCACCAAAGTGACGCAGACCTCGTCCCCCTGCGGCAGTCGCGTCGTGAGCAAGCGCGCTACGAGGAAAGCCATCGCGAGCCCCACCACGGGTCCAAGACCCACAGGCGGCAGCACCAGCGCCGACTCCAACCATGCTCCCACCCCAAGCGCGGCCATCGCGAGAACAAACACGTAGAATGCAAGTCCCCTGGGACTCCGCAGGCTGATGCCAGTGAAGGGAGCTGCCGTCACGCGAGCACACCTCCACTCTCGCGCATCATGGACACGAAGCGGCGCGTGAAGGCTTCATCGAGTTGCGTGCCCGCGACTCGGGTCAACTCTGCAAGCGCCTGTTCCTCTGACATGCCCGATCGGTATGCTCGGTTCGAGGTCATCGCGTCGTACGAGTCCGCGACTGCGAGCATTCTCGCGAGCGCCGGAATGCGGTCGCCAACCAGACCGTCAGGGTAGCCTGCGCCGTCAACCCTTTCGTGATGATGCCGCACGATTGGCACGATGTCGGATAGGAACTCGACGTCACTGACCAACTGGCTACCGAGCAAGGGATGACGCCGAATCTCGCGCACCTCTTCCGACGCCAGTTGCACCGGAGATGTCAAGGTGTCCAGATCAATGCCGATCTTGCCGACATCATGCAGAAGGGCGGCGCGCTCAAGCAACTCCACTTCGGAGCGCGACACGCCCATCGCCTCCGCCAGCCGCCGGGCATACACCGCCACTCTCTCCGAGTGACCGTGGGTGTATGGGTCCTTCGCCTCAACGGCCGCGACCAGCGAACGAACCGTTGATGTGTATGCCTCGCTCAACTCTGCGTACACCCTGAAGGTCCGCCTCGCCGCCATGAAAGGAAGCACGAGCAGCAGCAGCCCTATCCAGCTTCTTAGCGCGAGAAGGTTGGCTACGATTAGACCCAGGAGAGCAAGCACGACGAGACTCGCACCATACGAGACGAAGCCTTGACCGCGGATGGTCGTGAAGAAGGATTGGCCCGTAAGCAAGCTGGCGCCGTAACCAACCAGTAGGACATTTACACAGAAGAAGACCACCGCCGCCGCCAGTGCCGCGAGCGGCGGAGAGGCGATGCCCCACCCGCCGCCAGCCACGAACTGCCCGCCTAATCCTCGGTAGGTCAAGCCAGCAAGACCCGCGGAAAGGGCCAGTTGCCCCACGTTGAACATCCGCAGCACCAGCGGTTTTCCTTCGCGAAACTCCTGCAGGTTGGTTGATCCAGCGATAGCGCACACGACTGCAGCCAAGGGACCCGAGTGAAGCAGCGCGGCAAAGCTGAAGGCGAAAGCGAGCGACACCGAGCCACTTACCGGCAGCGCGAATGCGAAGTTCTCGACCACGACGTTCAGCGCAGCCAGTGCAAGCACGGGCAGCCAGTCATCGACTGGGTTGGTCCTCACCAGGTACATCGAGAGGACAAGTGCCGCTATGAAGACCGCCGCAGAGTACGCGCGCAACTTCGAGGAAATCATCTACGTGCCCCTGGGGGACGATGTGGGCCAACGCCGTGGCTGAATCGCGCTACAGACGGAAATGTGCCCCGCCACCCATAACGAGAGCGGCGAGTGAGGCAAGCAGAACGGCGATACGCTTCATGTGAGAAGACCCCCTGTCTCAGTGGAATCTCCTCCCATCCCGCTAGTGATGGAAGAACCCTGTCCGCTTCGCTCAGTTGATGGCTGACAGTGTTCAAACCGGTTCTCACGGCGTTGGCCCAAACTGGGTCTCTATGAGGTTGTCAAGAAGCCGAGACGCCTGTTGATAGCATCAAGCGTGGCCCGGACGATGGAATCCTTGTCGTTCTGGCGCACCAGCGCCGATCCTGCAAACGCCTGCTCGCCCAGCGAGGTCACGAGCACCACGCACGCGGTGGCCACGCTCTCGCGGCCCAGGCGGATGATCTCCACATCTTCAAGCGCAAAGGTGAACGCGCCCTGGAGGTACTGCGCAATCGCGTTGAGGGTGGCTTCGGCAACCAGTCGTTCCCGGCCGGTTCTGCTCGCCGGCCCGGTGGCCTTGCCCAGATAGAGCTCGCCTTCAAGCTCGAGCGAGACGCCGATGTTCACGTACACGCCAACAACCTCAACGTTGATGTTCTTGATCTGCGCGCGGGCCTGCGGCTTCACCACATCGGGAACCGTGGGCATGCTCTCCTGGCCCAGCTGCGCGATGGAGATCTTCTTGTGATCGATGGAGATGCCAAAGGCAGCCATGAGTGTGGACTCGATGTCGCGCACAAGCTGCTTGGGCGCCTTGGAGGGAAGCGCGAGAACGTGGATCTCGTCGATAGTCCCGTCGGGCGAGGTCACCACACGGGCGGCCCGGATCTCCGAGACCTGCGAGAGAGCTTGCTCGATCTCACTGACGAGAGCTGCTGGAATCAGTTGCTCCACTCGGGCTCCTTGCATCATCAAGGCTACGTTTGTTGCTGCGATGTATGACTACGACCCAAGTACTCCTTCGTCACAATAAGCGCGACGAACGAGGTGTGTCAACCGATAGACGGTCGTTCGCGGCACCTCCGGCGCATGAAGAGAGGCGCGGCATCAGCCGCGCCTCTCTCTTCTACCATCGGCGCACGCGCTACGCCGAGGTGATCAACCCGTAGTCGCCGTCGTGACGGCGGTAGAGCACGTTGGTACCTTCGGCATCTTCATCTCTGAACACGAAGAAGTCGTGGCCCAGAAGCTCCATCTGCAAGATGGCCTCGTCAGTGCTCATGGGCTTGGTGGCAAGCGCCTTGGTCTTGACCACCGCGGGCTCGTCCGGCTCTTGCAGAGCCGGTGCCATCTCATAGACAGGCACTCCCTTGGTGTGACGGTCCACGGTCTTCTCTTTGTACTTGCGTACCTGGCTTTCGAGCTTCTCGCTCACCAGGTCGATCGCCGCATACAGATCCGAAGCAGCTTCCTTGGCGCGGATCACGTGGCCCTTGGTGTAGACCGTTACCTCGGCTACCTGGCCCTTCTCGATGGAGCGGTTGCGCTCCGTGTAGACCTCCACCTCGGCACTCGTGATCGTACCGTTGAGAATCTTTGCGACCCGTCCGATCTTCTGCTCTGCGTAATCGTGTATGGCGGGCGTAACGTCCATCCGACGTCCCTTTACGATCATCTGCATAGCACGTCCTCCTTTGTAGTGTCCGGACACAAAGAAGATACCCGTGCGGACGCGTATGAGGCAGCCGCACGGGTATCTCCGCAAAATCCCTACGAGATGTGGCCGAGGAAGTCCTTGGTGCGCTCGTTTTGCGGGTGATCGAACACTTCGGAGGGCGTGCCCTCCTCCACGATCACGCCGTCGTCCATGAACACCGCACGCGTGGCCACGTCGCGCGCAAATCCCATCTCATGGGTGACAACGAGCATTGTCATGCCGGCCTTTGCGAGCTCCTTCATGACGTCGAGCACGCCGCGGACAAGCTCCGGATCCAGTGCCGAGGTGACCTCGTCAAAGAGCATCACGTGCGGGTCCATGGAGAGCGACCGCGCGATTGCCACGCGCTGCTGCTGGCCTCCCGAGAGCTGCGCCGGGTAGTAGTCCACCCGGTCGCCCAGGCCCACGCGCTCGAGCTGCTCGATGGCGATGCGGTCGGCCTCGCTCTTGGAGCGCTTGAGCACCTTGCGCTGCGCGAGCATCACGTTGCCTTTGGCGGTGAGATGCGGGAACAAGTTGAACTGCTGGAACACCATCCCCACGCGCTCGCGTACTTCGTTGATGTTGGTCTTGGGGTGGTTCACCTGGACGTCTTCGAGCCAGATCTCCCCACCGGTAGGCTGCTCGAGGCGGTTCACGCAGCGAAGCAGCGTGGACTTGCCCGAGCCGGAAGGCCCGAGGATGACCACGACCTCGCCCTTCTGCACGTCCATGTCCACGTCGCGCAGAACCTCCAGCTGGCCAAAGCACTTCCGCAGGTTGCGGATGCGAACGATGGGACCGCCGGTGGCCGATGTGTTGCCCGGTATCATCGCTGCTCCCTTCCCTGCAAGGCGTCGCGCTGGAGCGCTGCGGCCTCGGCTGCGGCCTTCTTGGCGGCCACTGCAGCCATATTGTCCTCGGTGCTCTTCTCAAATGTGGCCTCGCCGCCACCCTCCGAGCGAGCCAACCGGTTCTCGAGCTGCTGCACAAAGCGACCAAGCGGGATGGTTATCACCAGGTAGAAGCCGGCGGCAAGCAGGTACGGCGATACGTTGAACGTAGATGAGGCAACCTCACGGGCGCGCATGACCATCTCGCCCATGCCCACTGCCGCGAAGAGCGCCGTGTCCTTAAACAGCAGGATGAACTCGGACATCATCGTGGGCAGGATGCGGCGGACCGTCTGCGGGATGATGACAAACGTCATGGCCGCCGTGGTGGTCATGCCAAGCGAGCGCGCGGCCTCCATCTGACCTTTGCTGATGGACTGGATGCCCGCGCGGAATATCTCGGCAAGGTACGCGGCCGAGTTGAAGCTCAACACCACGAGCGCCCTGATCCACATCGAGTTATCCACGCCAAAGAGCCCCTTGGCGTTGATCACGGGAAACGTGGTCACAAGCGTCTGCCACCAGGGCAAGAGCGTGAGGCCGAAGAAGACGATGAGTATCTGCAGGAAGATCGGCGTGCCACGGATGAAGTCAACATAGAGCGTTGCGGGAACGCGGGTCCACGGCGTCTTGGCCATCTTCATGAACGCGAGCATCAGACCGCCGGGGATGGCAAGCGCAAAGGACATGAGCACCGCCACGAGCGAGACGGGAAACGCGCGCAGCACCACGGGGAATGCCTCGACGAGGATCTTGGGCGAGGCGTAGGTGTGCGAGAGCTTGCCCGCTTCCCACCAGTCGAGCCCACCGGGGATACCGGTGCGGCCGCCATCAAAGATCACATCGGAACCGCCGACTGTGATCACGTCACCATCGGCCACCTCGGCACCACTGGCAACCTCGTCGCCGTTGAGAAGAACCGGCGTGGGGCTGGTCTCCTCGGCCTCGAGCACCCAGATGCCCTTGCCGAGCCCGGCGCCTGCCGGCGTGCGGGTGAGGGTGGCCGCGAGATTGCCGTCCATCTCGGCCAGGTCGGTGACAACGTTCACCGAGGCCGTGCCGATGGTCACCTCGTCGCGCAGCGGCGAGATGACGTAAACATCATCAACCGTGCCGCTCTGGCCGCGCCGAGCGTTGTGCTCGTAGAGGACCCGCTCCGGGCCCGTCATGGTGAGCAGCAGCGCTGCGAGCACTACTACTACGATTGCGAATGCCGTGTAGCCAAGAGTGTTCCGGAGTCTAGAACTCACGGGCCCTCCTACAATGGGCTCGGACACTGACAGGGCCGGCGGCATAAACCGCCGGCCCCAGTGTATACCGACTGCGTCAGAAGCGGTGCTACTGCGCCTTCTTGACCGCAAGCGACTGGTTCGAGTTGATGTACGGATCGGAGAAATCGACCGACTGCTTGCGCTCGTCGGTGATCGTCATGGCCGATGCCACCAGGTCAAACTCGCTGCCAGCCTGCACGCCCGTGATGAGCGCGTCGAACTTGTAGCTCTTGAACTCGACCGTCACGCCGAGCTTCTCGCCGATAGCCTTCATGAGATCGACGTCAAAGCCCACCGTCTCGCCACCCTCAACGTTCTCGAACGGCGGGAACGCGGTGTCGGAGCCGACGACGATCTTGCCGGAGGTGATCAGACCCATCTCGCCGGCGGGCTTGGCGGTGATGCCACTCTCGGGCTCGGGGTAGGACATCGGCTTGGCGCCGAACCAGGTCTCGTAGACCTCGTCGTAGGTGCCATCCTTGATGACCTCCGCGAGTGCCCAGTTGACCGAGTCGCGCAGCACAGCGTCGTCCTTGCTGAACGCGAAGCCGTAGGTCTCGTCGGTTGTGATCTCTTCAACGATCTCGAGGCCGCGCGTCTCGTCCTTCACGATGTCCTGGCTGATCGGCAGGTCGTTGATGACACCATCAACGTCGCCGGCCTGCAGGGCCGAGAAGGCAAGCAGGATGTCGTCGTACGGAACAACCTCTACGCCGTTGGGCTCGAGGTTCTCCTTGGCCCAACCTTCACCGGTGGTGCCGGACTGCACGCCGACCTTGTCGCCCTCGCCGAGATCGTCGACGCTCATGATGGCGGCGCGCTCGGTGGTGCCGGTCTCAGTGCCGTCTTCCTCTGCCGCACAGCCACCGAGAACGCCCATGGAGAGGACGAGCGCAGCGACCATGAGAAGCGCGAGGAACTTCTTGCTCTTGCCCATGGAGCCTCCTTTGAATGCCTACCGAATGAGGGCCTCACGGTCCCCCCTGCTACCACGATGCATAACTATACAGCAAACCCGAATAGATGCGTCAGCGGGAACCCATATATCCAAATGGCCCAACAGAATATGCAGCGAGGCCCCGAAACCGTCCGGGGCCTCGCAGTGCGTATGCAGATTGACGCGAGTCAGTTACCCCGCGGTGTCCCCTGTCTTCACCTCAAGCGCCGGCAGATCACCGAGCCACTTGATGCGAATGGTGTCGAGCATGCCGTCAGCGGCCATCGCATCGAGCACGCTGCGGACCGCCGTCTCGAGGTCGGTCGCATCCTTCTTCACCGAAACGCCGAGGGGCTGCGCGGTGCCAAACTGCCCGGCGTACGCAACGGTGGGATAGTCGCGCGCGATGTACGCACACACGGCGGCATCACCGATCAGGACATCGGCATCGCCGGCCACAAGGGAGTCGAACGCCTCCACAAGCGATGCGGCGGGAATCGCAAAGCCCTCGCCAATATCCGACTCTAGCGCCCAGAATGCGGGACTCGAATTCTGGGTCACCACGCGCAGCTTTGAGAGTTCGCCGGCAGTGATGGTGGTGGAAGCCGAGCCTTCGGCCACTACTGAAAAGATCGCCGGACCATCGATGAGGTACGACCCCGCGTTGGCCACGTCGGCGAGCACCGCATCGGTGATGGGCGTGGCGCCCAGCATGATATCCACGGTGCCTTCATTGAGCGCGGCAGCGATCTCGTTGGGCCCAACATCCACGAGCTCGAGCTTGAGACCGAGACGGTCGGCGATGGCGGCGGCCACGTCAACATCGATGCCCGCGTCAACACCCTCATCGGTGCCGGCAAACGGCGGATACGAGAGGTCCACACCGGCTTTGAGCACGCCGGCCGTGCTGATCAGTGGCGGCGCGATCGTGGGCTCGAGCGCGGGCTCCTCGGGCTCCTTCTTGCAGCCTGTCATCACGCCGGCAAGCGCAACGATGAGCACCAGTGCCGTTAGGCGTCGTACGAGCCTCATGCCACTCCCTCCAAAGAAACGTGCAGTGCTTCCACCCGGCTGACCTGGTCTTTGGCCCCACACCCGCATACAGGGGCTTCCGCTTGATGCAATCTCACTACCGGCCCTCTCGCCCGCCAGCCGGGATGGCTGGACCGGACGGTACGACTTACCCCTAAGGCGCGCCATGCTCACGACGAGGCGTGGCCTCGCGCTTACGTGGATCCTTTCGGCCGCGCCTACCATGGACTAGGACGCTTACGCGTCCGCAACCACAGACCCGGGTGGAAGCATGATGAAGTGTACCAGGTGGCGCGGCAGGGTTCACGCGCGGGTGAGGTTGGTCACCCCACTGCGGTGAGTGGCTTAACCACCCGCTGCGGACGACTGCGCGCCAGGTCGTGGGAGGTTTGCAGGTTCATCCAGAAGTCGGGTGTGGTAGTGAAGGCTTCCGAGAGCAGCCACGCGGTCTCAGGCGTGACGCCGCGCTTGCCGCGTACGAGCTCATTGATACGCTGAACCGGCACACCCACGTGCGCGGCAAGTGACACCTGAGAGATGCCGAGGGGAACGAGGAACTCCTGACTCAGGATCACGCCGGGATGTGTGGGAATCCGGCTCTCGGGAATCATGCGTGACCTCTCTAACCGTGGTAGTCGATCAGCGTAACGTCATGTGCGTTGTGCCCATCCCAGCGGAAGATGAGCCGCCACTGGATGTTCACCCTCATCGAGCACCGACCTGTCATATCGCCCCGCAGCGCCGCCACATGGGGCGGGAAACGCCGCGCACGGCTCGTTGTGCGCCCGTGGTACAGATCCCCCGTGGCAGCATCGCCGAACGAGACGATCATCGCACCGCTCCCATCTGGTCTGACTTTAATGCATTCACGGTTACCGTGCAATCATTAAATGCGGTAGGTACGAGTGCACCCAAAGCGACCCCGTGCGAGCAGGCTCGCGCGACGGCGAGCGCGCGCACCTCGGTCGCTCCGGCGACCAGCAACACCTGCGTGGCCGCGTTAAGCGTTGCGCCGGTGGTGAAGACGTCGTCCACCAGCACCACGCGCGCCGGTACGCCGCCACCGCCGATGCCGCGGGGCTCAGCCAGCCGGAACGCACCCTGCCGGTTGGCGAATCGCTCGTCCCTGCCGAGTGCGCGTTGATCGGCACTCGCCGCCGAACGCAGCGGACGGGCGACATCGCACCCGATGAGAGCGCCGAGTGCCCGGGCGATGTCGCTTGCGTGGTCGAACCCGCGTCGCCGGACGGCGGCTGGCGAGGCTGGCACCGGCACGAGCACGTCACCGGTGAGAAGCCAGCCCCCGGCGGCTCGCGCCAGCAACTCGGCGAGCACGCCCGCATAGCGTCGCTCGCCACTGTCCTTGAGCATCACCACCGCCCGCGACACGGGTGGCTCAAGGAGCGCAGCACAGCGCGCCGCGGTGAACGACAGCGGCCTGTCGCGACACTCAGGGCACCCGCGGCACGCGCCCGTCTCACCGGGCAAGCCCGGGTGAGATCCGGCCCCGGGGGCAGCGCCGCCCGCCGATACCGGTGCCCCGCAGCGCGCGCAGGCCCGCGCGGGATCGATGAGCGGGAGCGCCGCGCGGCACGCATCGCACAGCAGCACGCCCGGACGATCGCAGCCCGCGCACCTCGGCGGGAAGATGAGATCAAACAGGCCCTGCACCACTCCCCCTCTCAGGGACGTGGCGCACCGGCCGCGATCAGCCGATGAGCAACTGCAGCAGCGGAATCGTCACCACGGACCCCACCATGGTCACCAGGATCGCCGAAGCGATGAAGTCCACATCGAGCTTGAAGCGCAGGCCCATGATCATGATCATCATCATCGTGGGCACGCCTGCCTCGAGCACCGCGATGCGCTGTGAGGCCACATCGTTCAGAAGCAGTGTCCCTAGACCAAGCGCAACGAGCGGCAGCACCACGAGCTTCATGGCCGCCACGACCGAGGCGTGTGCAAAGTGCCCGCCGAGCGCCCTCGGCTTCAGCGTGAGCCCCACCGAGATCATGATCACCGGCACCACGAGCTTACCGAGCGCCTCTAACCAGGATGTCACCAGATCCGGAACGGGCACCGAATGCAGCACGAGCGCGAGGGCCAGGGCGATGAACGGCGGGAAGGTGACGATCTCCTTCAGCGTGTTCACCTTCACATCGTGCGCGCCGTAGTGGCTCGCGATGATCGTGCCGATGGAGATCACGGCGGCGGTGTTACCGAACACGTCAGAGAAGATGGCGCGCACGAGGCCGGCATCTCCGAGGAGCGCCTGCGCCACGGGGTAGCCCACGTACGCGGTGTTGCCGAAGACGGCCACCATGATGAAGGCGCCAGCGGTAGGGCCCTCGAGCTTAAGCAGCCGTGCAAGGCCCCATGCGGCACCAAGTCCGACCACCACCACGATCCACCCGACGACGGGCAGCATCGCGAACTCCATGCTGAGCGGCGACCGCTTCACGGCGCTGAAGATGAGCGCCGGCAACGCTACCCACACGAGCACGGTGTTGAGTGGACGCGCGTCTTCGGCGGTAAGCAGTCCCGTGACGCGCAGGATGACCCCGATGGCCACAAAGCCGAGGATGCCGCCGATCACGCCAAGAAGACTGCCAACGTCCATCGCGGGTGCGCCTACCCGAGCTCGTGCAGTGCGCCGGTGCCGCAGCATGCCTCGGCCAGCGAGGTGGCGTACGGCGCGCGCAGGATGCCGCGCTCGGTGATGATGGCGGTCACGTACGCCGCGGGAGTCACGTCAAAGGCGGGGTTGTACACCTCGATGTCGGGCGGAGCGATGCGCACCCAGGCGTCGAACTGGTACGCGCCGCCCTTGCGCGAGACCTCCATCCGGTGGCCCTTCATCATGCCGAGTGAGTACGGACCCGCTTCGGTGAGCGCGTCGAGTGCTTTGGTCTCGATCGACGTGCGCGGCTCGATCACTCCCGAGACCGTCATGCCCGTGATCTCGCGCTCGTCGCGTTCCTCGATCACGATCTCATCGCCGGTTGCCAGCGTAAGGTCCACCGTGGAGGACGGTGCCGCAACGTAAAACGGGATGCCGTGCTCCTTACAGAGCACCGCCAGCCCGTAGGTGCCGATCTTGTTGGCCACGTCGCCGTTGGCAGCGATGCGGTCGGCGCCCACGATCACGGCATCGACCCAGCCGCGACGCATGATGCTCGCCGCCATGTTGTCGCAGATGAGCTTGAACGGCACGCCGGCCATGCGCAGCTCCCACGCGGTGAGCCGGGCGCCCTGGAGCACCGGCCGCGTCTCATCCACCCACACCTGCGCCACCCTGCCCTCGGCGTGCGCCGTGAAGATCACGCCGAGCGCGGTGCCGAAGTAGGCGGTGGCCAGTGAGCCCGCGTTGCAGTGCGTGAGGATGCGCGAGCCCGGCTCGATGAGCGCGGCACCGTGTGCGCCGATATCGCGGTTGCGCTGCTCGTCCTCGGCACGCACCGCGAGCGCCTCCTGGAGCACGAGCGGGCGCAGGGCATCGATGCCTATATCGGCGTTGTCGCGCGCGAAGCGCTTCATGCGCTCGGCACCCCACTTGAGGTTCACGGCCGTGGGACGCGTTCCGGCTATCTCATCGGCCACACGGTCGAGCTCGCCGAGGTAGTACGCAAAGTCGGTGATCTCGGCACCGGCGGTCTCGCTCCAGAGCGCCACCGCAAGCGCAGCCGCCACACCGAGAGCGGGTGCGCCTCGGACCGCCATGCCGGAGATGGCTGCGCACACGCCTTCGTAGGTGTTGCAGACCAGCAGGTCGCCCACGAGCGGAAGGCGGCTCTGGTCGATCATGCGGACGGTGTCGTCTTCCCACCAGATAGTGGGCGGGATGTTGCCGAGTGAGGGCATTAGATCTCCAGTCGGTGCAGTGTCTCGCGGGGGGCCGTTGGCCGGGCTCCAAGTATAGCGGAGTGGACGGTGCGCGAAGCCCCGGCAGATGACAGGCACCCGGGACTACTCGTAGTGGCTCCACATGCGGAGAACCTTCACCACGTGCTCACGGTCGAGGACCTGGTACACCAGCCGATGCTGGATGTTGATGCGCCTCGAGTACGCACCGGCCAGGTCTCCCATCAGTCTCTCGAACGGTAGAGGCGCTGCGTAGGGATCCTCCGCGAGCAGACCGAGCAGGACGATCGCCTTCGGCTTCAGCCCGGCGGCTGCCAGGCGCTTGGCGTCCTTCTGGGCGGCCTTCGCGTAGACGAGACGCCAACTCACCAGCCCGGGTCGCTCTCGAGCTCGTCTACGGGCGTTGCCATGCCCTCGAGGATGGACTCGCGCATGCCGGGAATCGAGACGAGGTGCAGCGTCTCCTGAACGGCACGCCAATCCTCCTCCGAGACGAGAACGGCGTTGCCGCGTTTGCCGGTGATCCACACGGGCTCGTGCGACTCCTGCACGCGATCGACGAGGCTGTAGAGCTGCTTGCGAGCCTCGGTCGCACTGTAGTTGGTGGTCATGTGACTGCTCCCTTCGCGTACGGGATAGCGTACGCGCCGAAGGGTGGGAGGTCAAGGCTGCTGCACCCGCGGACCTGCCTACCCCGCGAGGTCCCGAACGTACCGGGCCGCTGCGGGCGAGATGCGGTCGAGCGCAGGAACCGACCTGGCTACCCGATTTGACCACGACCTCCCCCGGAGGGCGAGTGCCTCCCAGGCGAGCACGAGGTCGCCCGGACGTTCCTCGTGCAGCGCCTCGAGCAACTGCGCGGCCTGCAGAAGGTCCTTCTCCCGCTTAGACTGCATCGCAGCCGGGCGCTCCCCCGCGACGATCAGCTTGTGCAGGGCGAACCGCGCGGGGTGGGGTACGTTCACCGCAACGACACCACCGTCCACCACCGCTGCCCGCACCGATTCTTCGATCAGGTAATCGAGGAATCTCAAGGGTTGCGCGGCTGCGGCGAACCTCGGCAGACTCACAGGCTGTGACCGGACCCTCGTAACCGGTGTCAGGAGGTCTACACGCAGACTCTGTCCCCGCACCTTGAACGAAGTGGTTGGGCTCTTGGGATCAAGGCCCGGGACCGGAAGGAATCCCATCCGGAGGCTATCCAGCGCCGAGGGCAGGTTGGCGCTGATGTCGGGTACGGCGATGTCCAGCCTGGCGTCAACCGCGATGTCCACATCCTGAGTCCGCAAAGAGCTCTCCCACCGGATGCCGAGCAGGTTGCCCAGCACGATGAATGCATGGGTTCCGATGAGCACTCCGCCCGCGTGGAACACGCCCGCATCCGCGAGCGCGCGAAGCACTCGTGCCGACGGCGCATCGGTCACCATTGCGCCCCCCACGCGCAGCAGTGCGGCAAGCCGCTCGATGGAGCGCTGATCCTGCAGAAGACCGTCCCGTCCCGCGGCGAACCGTGCGGCGAGCGCATCGAGGGCGGCATCCCGGCGCCCCAGGTACGTCTGGTGCTTCGTCCCGCCGGGCCCCATGTGTTGGAAGTAGTAGTACTCCTGGCCCTTCACCGTCTTCGTGACGAAGGAGCCAGCAGCGTATCCGATGGCGCGTGAGGCCTCGTACGCGTCGAGCTGTTCGAGAAGCTCCGCGTAGATGGTCTGCACTTCTAGTGGCTGTCTGTGCATCGGTGCGCCCCCCAAAGTTATACGCAGTATACGTCCATGCTGCGTATAACGCCAGGATCAAGACCCGGCGGAGTAGACCGATGTTGACAACACGCCTACAGCGGGCGTTCCAGGACCTCGAGGACCGGACGGGCGACCCACACCTTGCCCCACGAACGGCCCGTGAACTCCTCAAGCAGCCCCACAGCTTCAAGCGCAGCGATGGCCGAACGCGCCGTGGGATCGGAGACGTCGAGCCGGCCCCCCAGAAACCCTCGATACATGATGCCCCCCGCCATGCCGATACCGGACGGAACAAGCCTGCTGCATTGGGTGTTCGTCATGAGCGAACGTGCTCCTGCAAGAATCTGCTAGGCGCTTCCGTGCGCGGTGGCTGATCGTACAACGAAGGGGCGAGCCATCTCGGCTCGCCCCTTCGGCAGTCTGTATGGTTGCCCGGGTCTTTAGACCGTGCCCTCCTGCCAGGAGCTCAGGTACTTCTCCTGCTCCTCGGTGAGCTCGTCTATCTCAACGCCCATGCTCGCGAGCTTGAGGGCGGCGATCTCCTCGTCGATCTCAACCGGCACCTCGTAGACACCGGCCTCCATCTCAGCGCAGTTCTCAACCATGAACTCGGCGCACAGTGCCTGGTTGGCAAAGCTCATGTCCATGACCGAGGCGGGGTGACCCTCGGCGCACGAGAGGTTCACGAGGCGACCGTCGGCCAGCAGGAAGATCTTGCGGCCGTCGGCGAGCACGAACTCCTCAACGAGCGGACGCACCTCGCGGGTGGAGACCGCAATGGTGCGCAGGTGCGGGATGTTGATCTCCACGTTGAAGTGGCCCGAGTTGCAGATGATGGCGCCGTCCTTCATGGCGTCAAACGCCGGCGAGTCGATGACGCTGATGTCGCCGGTGACCGTGATCCAGATGTCGGCCTGCGCGGCCGCCTCAACGGCGGGCATCACGCGGTAGCCGTCCATGACGGCTTCGAGCGCCTTGAGCGGATCCACTTCGCAGACGATCACGTTGCCGCCGAGACCCTCGGCACGGCTCGCGATGCCGCGGCCACACCAGCCGTAGCCGGAGACGACCACGGTGCGGCCGGCGATCAGGCGGTTGGTGGCGCGGATGATGCCGTCGATCGTGGACTGGCCGGTGCCGTAGCGGTTGTCGAAGAGGTGCTTGGTGTTGGCTTCGTTCACAGCGATGATCGGGTACTTGAGCGCCTCGTCATCGGCCATCGCGGCCAGACGGATCACTCCGGTGGTGGTCTCCTCGGTGCCGCCCAGGATGCCCTCGAGCGCCTCGGGGAACTTGGCGTGGATGCGGCCCACCACGTCGGCACCGTCGTCCATCGTGATCTGCGGCTTGGTCGCGATCGCGGCGTCGATGTGCGAGTAGTAGGTCTCCGTGTCCTCGCCCTTGATGGCGTAGGTGCGGATGCCGTACTCGGCCACCAGCGCGGCGGCTACATCGTCCTGAGTGGAGAGCGGGTTGCTCGCGCACAGTACGCAGTCCGCGCCGCCGGCCTTCAGGGTGCGCATGAGGTTGGCGGTCTCGGTGGTAACGTGCAGGCATGCGGCGATGCGCATGCCCTCGAGCGGCTTCTCGGCCTCGAAGCGCTCGCGGATCTGCGCGAGCACCGGCATATCGGCGTCGGCCCACTCGATGCGCGCCTTGCCCGCAGCGGCCAGCCCGAGGTCTTTAACGTGATGATCCATGGGTGTTCCTTTCAGTTGAAACGCCGGCTCATCGGAGCCGACGGCTGTTCACAACCCTCGTAGTATAGCAATCATCAGGCGGGTCAGTCTGTCGGCCGCCGATCTACCGGCTTCGAGCACTTCTTCGTGCGACAACCCCTCGCCCGCCGCAGCATTGGTCACGAGCGAGAAGCCGAGCACCTTCAGGCCAAGCGCGCGCGCCGCGATCACCTCGGGCACTGTGGACATACCCACCACGTTGGCACCGGTGCCGCGCAGGTAGGCCACCTCGGCGGGCGTCTCGTAGGTGGGGCCGAGCAGACCTGCGTAGATGCCGTCGTGCACGCTGATGTCCTCGTCCGAGGCAGCCAGGTACGCCGTGGCGCGCAGGCCGGGGTCGTAGGCGTCGCGCATGGGTACGAACGGAGTGCCCCCCGCCGGCCCCGACCAGCCGGTGAGCGGGTTGGTGCCCATCAGGTTGATGTGGTCGGAGATGAGCACGATGTCGCCCGAGACTAGCCGCTCGGAGATACCGCCGGCAGCGTTGGTGACCACGAGTATCTCGCAACCGAGCGCCGCGGCGAGCCGAGCCGGATACGCCGCATCGAGCGCACTCACGCCCTGGTACTGGTGCGCACGGCCCTGGAACATCACGACCTCAACGCCCGCCAGGGTGCCGCAGACGAGTGCGCCTGCGTGACCCACAACGTTGCCGACCTTTGGGAAGCCCTCGAGCTCGGCGTACGGGAGCGACACGGCCCCCTCGGCCACATCCGCGAGACCCGAAAGCCCCGAGCCGAGAACGAGCGCCACGCGCGGCGACGGACTGACGGCACGAACGCGGGCGATGTCGGAGGCTGGTACGTCAAGCAGAGTGTGGGACATGGTGCTCCCTTCGAGCGAGGGCGAGGTCACGCGCAGGTGCGGCGGGCGCACGCGGCAGTGTGTGCGGCGCCCTACGGTGTGGATTCCCCTTCGGACGGCCCGGCTCCCAGAATCTCCTCGTACAGGCCGAAGAGCCGGGCTTCAAGCGGCGCCCAGTTGAGACGCTCCTCGATCAGGCGGCGTCCGGCGAGGGCTGCCTCGCGCGCGGCTGTAGGATCGGCGAGAAGGGCGAGCACCGCGCGTGCGGCACTGGCCGGGTCGCCGGGCGGCACCAATCGGCCGCCCACGCCGCCGGTGAGTTCGCGCACGGGCGTGAGGTCGGTGGCGACGTACGGGAGCGACGCGGCCATGTAGTCGAACACCTTTGTAGGGACGTTCTTCTGGAACTTGGGGATGTTGCGCAGAAGCGACAGACCCACCGTGGCCCCACGCATGACGTTGGCGATCTCGCCGTAGGGCACGGGACCCTTCACGATAACGGCGGGGTCGTGAAGCGCTGCCAGACGCGGCCGCACCTCGTCGGTGGGGGTACCCACGAGCAGGAGCTTCGCGGCGGGGAGGTCCTGGCGCACGAGGCGGATGGTCTCGAGCATGTCATCGTATCCGCGCACCTCGGAGAGCGAACCCACGTACAGAAGAATCGGGGCGGCTGGATCGGCAACGGACGACCCGGCGGCATCGAACAGGTCGAGCGGCGGGAAGTTGTCGAGCCGCACCACGCGCGGCGACCAGGCCGCATATCGCTTCTCCAGTGCGGCATCGGCCACCACCACTGCGGCGAACGTGGGCACGTGCCGCCGCTCGATGCGCTCGGTCAGCGCGGCCACACCCGGGCGAGCGAAGCGCGGGATGTACGCCTTGTTGGCCATCGCGTCGGGATGATGCTCGTGCGCGTCGTAGATCACGGGGATGCCGGTCAAGAGCGCGAAGCGGGCCATCGTGGGAACGAGCTCGATGTTGTGGAAGTGGTACAGCTCAGCGTGCACCCCCTCGGCCAACCGCATGAGGCGACCGATTGAGAGCCAGCGCTGCAGGCGTCCGCCGGAGCGGGGTATCGGGAGTATCTCCACACCCTCGATGGTGCGCGCAGGAGCGTCGTCGCGGCAGACGAGCACCGTGCGCCAGCGCGTGGCGAGCGAGCGACACTCGTGGTAGAGGATGCGTCCGTCGGTGGGGATGTTGACCGAGGTCACGTGGCAGATCACGGGTGCGGAGGTGGTGCCGGGGACCGCATGTCCGCGCGGATGCCGCGTACCGGCGTGAAGCCCCAGGGCCGCTGCGCCCAGTCCGATGGTGAGCCACAGGAACTTGCTGCCCTCGAGGCTGTAGGTGAACGCCTGGGCGCAGAGGGCCAGGCCGGCCGCGCCGGCACCGACCGCGAGCGCCCGGGTGGCGCCATCAGATGCGCGGCGGGCGACCGGAAGCGTGGTCCGCCCGAAGAAGCGACCGAGCACCCACAGGAAGGCCAGCAATCCGAGCCATCCCAGCTCGGCCAGCACCGTGAGGTATGCGGTGTGCGACTCCACCAGGCCCACGCTCGCCTCCGGATTGCGATACGCCGGGTACTCGAGCGGGAAGTTGCCGGGGCCCACGCCGAACGGGTGGTCGAGCCACATCCGCACGGCCCCTTCGGCCAGGTAGATGCGGTCCATGGTGGAGGCGTCGTTGGCTGCATCGGCAGCGGCGTCTCCACCCACCCGCGCGGTGAGCACGAAGGCGCCCACCAGAAGCGCGATGATGATCACGGCGGCGAGGAAGATCCTGCGCGTCCGGCCGCCGGCACGCATCAGCGCAACGATGCAGAATAGTCCGATGGTGAGCCCGCCGAGTGCGCCACGCGAGAATGTGGCGGCAAGGCCGGCCAGCGCGAGCGCTACGCCTCCCCAGCCGAGCAAGCGCGTACGGCGCCCGAGGGGAGCCCACAGAAGCTGCGGGACGGCGAGCAGCGCTCCGGTCATGAGGAAGCTCGCCAGGATGTTGGGATCGGCAAAGGTCGCCCGGGCGCGGATCTCCCCGGCCGGGCCGATGATCGCAGGAAGGTGCACCGCAAAGATGCCGGCGGTCTCCAGGACCGCGAGCGCGCCGAGCACGGCAGCGATGCCGAGCGTGCCGAGAACCACCCGGGTGCCCTGCGAGGGGCTGCGAACAAAGATGACCGCGAGTGCAGCGAGTGCGGCGCTGGAGGCGAGACTCACCGCCTGTACGAGTGCCACGCCACGATCCCCTGCGGGGATGATCGCCAGTGCAGCGGCAGCCACAAACGCGAGCACGGGGATGGTGAGCGGGGTGCGCGGCAGGGTGAGCCGCCCGGAGGCCAGGAGCCACCCGGCAGCCAGGATCATGGCGAACGCAAGCACCTGGTAGACCGTGAAGCGGGCGGGCCCGATGGCGCCGAGGCGGCCCGTGACGTCGAGCGCAGCCGCGGCCACCAGCGCGATCACCCCGGTTGTGGCCAGCGTGCCGGTGCGCCCGGCCATCACTCGGCCAACTCCGCGGACGCGGGGCCGGCGGATGCCTGCGCGATCCAGGCGAATGCGAGCGCCACTAAGATCCAGCACACCTCGGCCACACGCTGGGTGGCGAAGAACCCGCCGGTGAGGGACACGCCGGCAAGTGCGATCCACGCCAGTAGCGCGCCGGGCAGATAGCCCGGGGAGGCGGGATACTGCCGCACCGCCCGCCACAGCCGGCTGCCCACAGCCCACAACAGCCACGTGAACCCGGCGAGCGAGAGGACGCCGAAGTTGTGGAACAAGTCGAGGTAGAAGTTGTCATGCATCGGCAGCGCGGCGGGTGCGCCTTTCATGCCATCGGAGGCCATGTCGATCCTGCCGGAAACGCTCGGATCCGGCACCACCTCGCCGGTACCGGTTGTGGTGCCGAGCAAGTCCAGGAGGCGCGCCGGCATCTTGTTGGGGAGCACGGCCATGAGCGCCATCCACGCCGCGGCCACCCACCCGAAGATCCGCTGGCGGAAGAGGAACGCGAGCACGAGCAGTCCCGCCGCGGTGAGGAATGACGCGCGGCTGGTGGTGTAGAGCACGGCGGTGAGCATCACAAGTGAGCCGGCCGCCCACGCAAGCCGCTCGCGCGTGGTGCGCGAGCGCTGGGCCATAGCTGCGGAGAAGAGCGCCATCATCACAAGCGCCACGCCGAAGTGATTCGGGTTGCCATCAAATGCGCTCATCGAACGGAACCCTTCGCCACCCGGTACATACGGGTAGGTGAACCCGCCGTCGAGCGTTGGATACGTGCGTGCTATCCACGAGTGCACCGGGCCGGAGTAGTACTGCGCGATACCGAGCAGCGAAGACGCTACAGCCGCCACCGCGGAGGTGACCGCCACGGCGTTCAATCGCCCGGGACGCGCGCCCACCGCCCACACAACGAGCATGAACAGCGCAAGATGCAGCGCCTGACGCGCGAGCGGCAGGGCCATCGCCCGCAGCGAGGCATCCGCGCCGAATACGATCTTGAGCACCGCGCTTGCCACGGCGAGCGCCAGGAATATGAGGAATGCGCGTTCGACGCCCGTGGGCTTGTAGTCGCGGCGCACGGCCAGGCGAACGGCGGCGCCCGCGAGCGAGGCGAGCAGCAGCAGCTCGTCGGGCCGGATGTCGGACACGACGACATTCATCGGGATGAGCGGCAGGATCCACAGCGACGCTGCGATGCCGAGCACGCCCGCAAACGGCCAGATCGCCGCGAGGATGCACGCAAGCGCCAGTAGCGCCACGGCGCCGCTCACGTGACCACCCCGAGACGGCGGTAGACGTCGAGCAGGACCTCGACGTCGATCCCCCAGTGATGCCGGGCCCGTGCAGCCTCACGCGCACGCGCGCCGATCGCCTTGAGCGGCTCCGGCCCATCCAGCAGGGCGCGCACCGCCCTCGCGATCGAGTGCGGGTCTTCGGGGTCCTCGATGAGCTCGCCCACACGCTCGGCGCTGACGACGGCGGCCATCTCGGGCAGATCGCTCACAACCACCGGGAGCCCCGAGATCATGAACTCGAAGAGCTTGTTGGGCGCGGCGTACACGTAGCTCAGGCACGACCCCACGAGCGGGAACACACCGATATCGGCTGCCGCCGTGTAGCGCATCATCACGTCGAACGGCACGGCATCGAAGAAGCGAACCTGCGCCTCAAGGCCTGCAGAGCCAGCGCGCTGCTTGAGTTGGGCTTCCATCTGGCCGTAGCCAACGAACGCGAGACTGCACTCCGGCAGCTCTCGCATCGCATCGATGAGCTCGGGCAGGCCGCGATTGGGGTCATAGACGCCCTGGTAGATGAGCAGGTAGCGCCGGTCGCCGAGCGCGGCGGCGCGGAACTCATTATCCGGATCAAGTGTGGCGATGTCGTCGGGCACGTTGCGCACCACGGCAGGCCGCAGGATCGTATAGCGCTCGGCCAGGATGTCCGCGCGGCCGGCGTCTGAGGTGATGACCGCCGCCGAGCGTCGGATGAAGAATCCCTCGTAGCGGCGCATCGCGAAGCGCCACCACTTCTTGCGCGCCCACGGGACGTTCATGTCGAGGTTGAGCTCGTCGGAGTCGTAGACGACCCTGGCGCGCCTGAGCGCGGCAGCCACATGGGCAACGAGCAGCGGGTTCGCGTCGCGCGGGTTGTAGATGTCGGCATTCTCACGCCATGCGGCGACGAACGTGCGCCAGATGGCCTCGGCAAACCGCAGGATACGCAGACCGTACTTCCCCGGCAGCCTTCGGCTCTTGAGCTCCACGCGCCTGACCGTGTACCCGTTGCGCTCCTCAAAGGCCGGAGTCTCGTCGTCTTTGATGGCGATGAGCACGACCTCGCACCCGGCCGCAACCAGCGCGCGAGCGCTGCGGTCGACACGGGTGAGGAACCGTGAGGCGTTGTACTGGATGATGCAGACTTTGGGTCCGGTCACCGTTCACCTGACACAATCGAGGCCAGCGAGTGCGCTGGCCGGGCCACCTGGTAGCATAACACCCGTGCGGTTGGGGGATTCGCGTGCCTGCGCGTTTGACACCGAACCGCGATATGGAGGGTATGTGGACACGCAGCAGCCCGCCCGGAACGAGGACGCGGGCGTACTCAAGAAGGCACTGACGCTGGCCGGCTCGGATGCCGCCCGCTACATACCCGTCCGTTTCATCCCGGCGCTCACCTCGCTCGTGACCGTGCCGCTGTTCACGCGCGCGATAGACCCCGCGGACTACGGCGCATTCTACCTGCTCAACTCGTTTCTGGTCCTCGGCGCAGGCGTGGCCTCCGAGTGGATCGGGAATGCGGCGGTACGCCTCTACTGGCCGAGCAAGAAGGCGGGTACGCTCGACAGCTTCAGCTCGACGATAGTCTGGAGCATCACCATCGCGCTCGTGGCGGCAGGTGCCGTGATCGCCGGAGTGTCGTGGTTCGGCCGCACCAGTCTCGACCCCCTCGTGGTGCGCCTGGTGCCCGTGGCGGTGGCGTACTTCGTTTTGAACTACGCGCTGCAGACCTACATGCAGGTGCTGCGCGCCGCCAACCGCGCTGGCGATTACGCCCGCCTCTCGATAGCCGCCACGCTCATCACCAATGCGCTCGCAGTGGTGGCTGTCGTGGTGCTCAAGTGGGGCGCCGCAGGCATCTTCGCCGGAGTGGCGGTCGGCTCGATCATCATGATCCCGTGGACACTCGCGCGCATCGGCACCGAGGGCTCTCTTGCCCCCACCGCCGCGCGCCGCGACCTGCTCGCCGAGGTTCTCTCGTACGGCATCCCGCTCATCCCTGCCGGCGCCGCTTCGTGGGCGCTCGGCCTCACCGACCGGTTCATCCTCCAGTGGGCGCGCGGGGCCGGCGAGGTGGGGCTCTACGCAACGGCGTACGGCCTCGGCGAGAAGATCATGCAGCTGGCCACGCTTCCGCTGATCCTCACGATGATGCCGGTCCTCATCCGCACGTTCGAGGAGCATGGCCAGAGGACCGCCGAGCGGATGCAGACGCAGTTCACCCGCTACTTTGCGATGGTGACCCTGCCGCTCCTTGCGGGGCTCGTTGTGGTGGCCCGCGACTTCATGGCGGTGTTCACCGGCAGCCAGTACCGCGCGGCATATCCGGTGCTCGCCATCGTGGCGGTGGGCGCGCTCCTGGTCGGCCTCACGCAGATCGCCATCACGGGCCTCACTATCCACAAGCGCTCGAAGCGGATCATGGCCAACACGATCGCCGCAACGGTGTTCAACATCGCGCTCAACCTCGTGCTCGTGCCCCGCTTCGGCTACACGGCTGCCGCATGGAACACCGTGGCTGCCTACGCGCTTCTCCTGCTGCTCACCTGGCTGCAAAGCCGCACCCTCATGCGTTGGAGCATTCCCTGGGGCGGAGTGGTTCCGGTGGCCGCGGCAAGCGCGGTGATGGCAGGCGCGGTCTACGGCCTCGGCACGCTCATGCCTCCGGTGTGGTGGGCGCTGGTGGTGCAGGGAGCAGGGGGGATCGTCGTCTACCCGGCAGCGCTCGTCGCGCTCGGCGGGGTGCGCGCCGACGAGCGTGCGTTCGCCCGGGACATGCTCGGTGCGCTCCGCGCGCGCCTCACCCGCTAGTCGCGCGTGACCACCATCGTGCCGAGCGGCACCATCGGGTAGAACTCGAGCACGTCGTAGTTGTGCATGCGGATGCAACCGTGCGACGCGTATGTGCCGATGCTCGAGTCCACGTTGGTTCCGTGGATGTTGTAGGCGGTGTACACGAAGCTGTTCCCCTGCTGGCGGAACATGCGCATCTTGCGCGGCCCGAAGACTCCCGAGGAGAAGTACTTGGCGTCGATTCGCCAGATGCCGTTGGGAGTGGGGGTGCTCGCCTTGCCAACGGCCACCGAGTAGACTTTGACCAGCATTCCCTGCTCCACGAAGTACAGCTGGCGCTCGGACTTATCCACCACGATGTACCGCGTCCAGGGGTAGTTGAACGGCGTGGGCACGCCGACTGCCGGTGCCACCGGGGCAACCGCCTGAACCGGCCGGCCGCCGATGTCGAAGGCGTCCATCGTAACGTACCGCTCCACTGCGGCGCCGTTGCGGCGCCCGCTCCAGGAGATCTGCACGGTGTGCGTTCCCCATCCGAGCTGCCCGGTGCTGTACACCACCTGCCGGTAGCCCACGGCGGGGCTGTACAGATCCAGATCGACAGCCGGTCCGCCGTCGAGGCTCACCGTGGCGATGCCGAACTGCGGTCCGGTGAGCGCCACCCAGTCCATCCGCGCGCCCTCGAACGAGACGTTAACGGCGCCCCACGAGGGACCGGCCGTGATGTAGCGGGAACCGCTGGCGAGATAGTCGGCGTACGCGGCGATGCCGCCGCCCCAGCCGAGTTTGGACTCAGTCTCCTCGTAGCGGATGAGCGCCTGGGTGATCGTGCCCTCGATGATCACGCCATCGATGCTCGCATGCGTGCCCTCGGCAGAAGAGTTCTTGCGACCGCTCACCGTCACTCGCACGGTATGCGCCCCGGGCGCGAGAGCAGCCGTGCTGAACACGACCTGCCGGAACTGGCTTGTGGCTGCATACAGATCGACGTCCACCGGCGCAGCGCCGTCCACGCTCACCGTGACGATGCCCATCTTGGGACCGGTGAGCGCCACCAGATCGAACCGCATACCGGTGAATGCTACAGACGCCTGATCACCGGCGGTAGAGGTCATGAAGTGCGATCCGCCGACAAGACCCGGTGAGCTGTACGGCGTCCACGCTCCCCGGGTGACGATGCGATTGTCGCCCTGGTCAGTCGGCTGCGCGCACGGGACTCCCGTGACCGCGGCCGCATCGATGCTGACAAACGTATCCGCCGACGCCGCGTTGGCGGTGCCGGTGACCGTGACCGTCACCGTGTGGAACCCGGCGACGATATCGCCGGTCGAGAAGACCGTCTGCTGGAAGGCGGTGTTGGGGGCGTAGAGGTCCACGACCACGGGAGCGCCGCCATCCACACTCACGTTGACCCTGCCCGACTTCGGGCCGGTGGTTGCGATGAGGTCGAGGCGGCTGCCGATGAACGGCATGCTCACCGTGGCGCCTGCGGTACTCGCCACCATGTGGCTTGCGCCCGACAGCGCATCAGAGGTGTAGGTACTCCACGCGCCGGCCGAGATCCAGTGTGGATCGGACTGCTCGAATCGAGCCGGGACGGCAGAAGAACCCACGGTACCGGCAAACGCCACGGATGCGGGGAGCAGCGCCGTAAGAGCACACGCGACGCACAGAAGCCGCAGCACACCGGAACGGTACTGGTTACGCGGGCCCATGGAGTGCATGCTCGACCTCCGTCGCGAGTGATGGTGCCCGCCGATGCCCCAGGCAAGCGGCCCGAGCGGGTTTGCGTATGACTTTACCATCCCTCGGCAGCCCCTATCCAGATGCCCCCGAACACCCGCGCTCGTCCGGGCGTCCTGACACCCGTCGGGGGGCTATGCTAGCCTAGCCGTTGCGGGTGATTCGGCCGCACTTGAGCGAAGGGACCTCCCGGGGATGAGTGCTACAGCCACCGTCATAGGCACAGGGTACGTCGGTCTGGTGACAGGCGTGTGCCTGGCCCACTCCGGCCACTCGGTCACATGCGTCGATATCGACGAGCGTAAGGTCGCGATGCTGCGAGAAGGCCGCTCGCCTATCTACGAGCCGGGCATCGAGGAGCTGATCGCCGAGGGCCTCGCCTCCGGCAATCTCCGCTTCGAGACCCCTGCTGCGGGATGGTCCGCGCTCATCGGCGACGTGACTTTTGTGGCCGTGGGGACGCCGATGTCCGCTAACGGCGCGGCGGATCTCTCCGCCGTACGTACGGTGGTAGGCGAGCTCGCTGGCGCCGCCGAGCGGCCGTTCCTGCTCGTGATGAAATCCACTGTGCCTGTGGGCACCGGCGCCGCGCTCAAGGCACGCTACCTTGATGATGCGACGGTGCCGATTGCCTATGCGTCCAACCCCGAGTTCCTGCGCGAGGGCAAAGCCCTTGAGGACTGGTTTGACACCGACCGGATCGTGCTCGGCGCCGATGACCCCGCTTTCCTGGCACCGATACGCGCACTGTACGCGGATATCGACGCACCCGTGCTTGAGACCGACATCGCGAGCGCCGAGACGATCAAGTACGCATCCAACGCGTTTCTGTCCACCAAGATCTCGTTCATCAACGAGATCGCCAACCTGTGCGATGCGGTCGGTGCGGACATCGATGCCGTCTCCCGCGGAGTGGGCATGGATGCTCGCATCGGCGCCCAGTTCCTTAACGCGGGCATCGGCTACGGCGGCTCGTGCTTTCCCAAGGACACGCGCGCGCTGGACTTCATCGCAACGCTCGCCGGCTACGAGTTCAGCCTCCTGAAGTCGGTGATCGACGTCAACAACCGGCAGCGCCTGCTTCCCGTGATCCACATCCTCCGCGCCCTGCCTGACATCAACGAGCGTACGGTGGCGATCCTCGGCCTGGCGTTCAAGCCGGACACCGACGATGTGCGCGAGTCGCCCGCCATCGACATCGCCCCGCTTCTGGCCGAAGAGGGCGCAACGATAACGACGTACGATCCGATGGCGGCGCCTCTGAGCCTGCCGGGTGCCACCCGCTCCGAGACGGTGTGGGGGGCGCTCGACGGTGCGTCCGCGGCGATCGTGGTCACTGACTGGGACGAGTTCCGGAACCTCGACTGGGCGCGTGTGCGCACGCTCATGACCGGACCCGGGATCATCTTCGACGGCCGCAACTGCATCGACCGCGCTGCTGTGGAGGCCGCCGGACTCACCTACATGGCGGTGGGGCGCCCCGGGGCGCATCGCAGCGGCCAGATGACGTAGCCCGCCGTGCGAATCCTCTACCTGCACCAGTTCTTTGCCACGAGGGAGTCCTCGCTCGGCCTGATCCGTAGCTACGAGTTCGCCCGGCGGATGGTGGATCGCGGTCATGAGGTCACCATGATCACGAGCAGCTCGCGCTTGCCCGCCGGGTACGACGAGCGCATCTTCACCGAGGGTGAGATCGACGGCATCCGCATCCGCTCGGTCCGTGTGCGCTACTCCAACTACATGGGCTACGCGCGACGTATCTTCTCGTTCGTGGCGTTCACAGTGGGCGCGAGCTGGCTAGCGGCCACTGCGGGCAAGCACGACGTGGTCTTTGCCACCTCCACGCCGCTCAGTGTCGGCATTCCGGGATGGTTCGCCGCATCGCTCACCCGACGGCCGTTCGTCTTCGAGGTTCGGGACCTGTGGCCCGAGGCCGCCATCCAGATGGGTGCGATCAGGCGCAACGGCCTGGTCGGGCGCATCGCAAAGGGCCTCGAGCGGTTCTTGTACCGCCGCTCGGCAGCCGTGGTGGCACTCTCCCCCGGCATGGCGGCAGGCGTGGTTGCCGAGGGCATCGCCCCGGCGCGCGTGCACATGATCCCAAACTGCGCCGACCTCGACCTGTTCACGCCCGGGGAGAAGATCGCGGCTGACATCGAACGCTTCGGCGTTGGGAAACGCTTCGTGGTGGGCTACGCCGGTGCCATCGGGCCGAGCAACGCACTTGAGGCGGTTATCCCCGAAGCTGCACGCACGCTTGCCTCACGGGGTCGCGACGACATCGTGTTCCTGATCGCGGGTGAGGGAAAGAGCCTGCCTGCGCTCACGGAGCAGACTGCCGGGCTCGGCAACGTCATCTTGCTCGGCGCGATTCCCAAAAACGAGGTGCCCGGCGTGACGCGCGTGTCAGATATCCTGATGACGCTCTTTGCCAACGTCCCCATCCTGGCCACGAACTCGCCCAACAAGTTCTTCGATGCGCTCGCCTCCGGTACCCCCGTGATCGTGAACCAGCCCGGCTGGACGCGAGAGCTCGTGGAGGAGTCCGGGGCCGGACTGTACGTTCCTGCGGGCGACGGAGCAGCGCTCGCAGAAGCGATCGAGATCATCGCAGACGATGCTGATCTCGCGAGGACCATGGGCGCCGCAGCGCGCGAACTCGCCGTGGAGCGATTTGGCCGCGACGCGATGGCCGACCGGCTGATAACCGTGCTTGAAGAAGCCGAGGGCACGCAGGGCTAGTTCTGCGAGGCCTTCCATGTGGTGTAGTCCTTGCCCACCACAACGAGAACCTCGGTCGTGAACTCGTACATCCCGCGACTCTCGACGACCTTCGCCTTAGGAAGAGCCGAGGCAACCTGCACCGCGGCAGCGCGATCGGTGGCGAACACCACGAGGGTCTCCTCGTAGACGAACTGGTTGGCGTTGCCCACCTCGCCCACCGCATAGCCGAGCCCACTGAGAATGTCGGCCGCGGCAGTGGCGCACCCCTCGATTCCTGCGCCGTTGCGCACGGTGACCGTCACGCTGGCCGGGTCGAAGTCGGCCGGGTCGACCGTGGCGGTTGCGTCAAACGCGCGACCGGCCACCATCGCACTCACGAGGAACTCCTTGCGCTCCATGTCGGTCCAGACATACGGAGACTTCCATTCGCCCACGAGGGTGGCGGTCGAAACGTTCGCCCCGCCCATGTCGCGCAGCGCCATGGCCACATCGACGATCTGCGTGATCGACATATCGCTGGACATGTACTGCGAGACGTCCTTCACCATCCCGGGGATCTTGAGGACGTTCTCAAACTGGGTTGCCTGATCCGCAAGCGCCTTGAAGAACTGCTGCTGATGCTTCATGCGCGTGAAGTCGGCATCGGGGAAGTCACGGCTGCGGACAAAGGTGAGCGCGTGATCCCCATCGAGTAGTTGATAACCCGCCTCGATGCGGGATGCGGTGAACGACCCGTGGCTCGATGCCTTCTCGTCGTCTATCTCTTTGTCGACGTCGATCCATACACCGCCGAGCGAGTCGACCACCTGGATGAATCCATCAAAGTCGATATCCATGTAGTGGTTGATCGGGATGCCGAGGAACTCCTCAACGGTGTCGACCATGAGCGCCGGGCCGCCGTGGAAACTCGCGGCGTTGATCTTCTCCGTGCCGTAGCCGGGGACCGAAACACGCGTATCACGGGGCACGGACAGGAGCCACACCTTGTCGTTCTCGGGGTCGATCTTGGCCACGATAATGGTGTCTGCACGCGCGTTCTTCTCACCGGGACGCCTGTCGTTGCCGAGAAGCAGCACGGTGAAGGGTTCCTTGGGGACACGCTCCGTAAGCGCCTCCTGGAGCTCGCCCGTGAGCTGGGAATTGTCATTCATGGTCTTCTGTGCCGAGTGCAGGATCGAGTACGCCCATGCGACGGTGCCGGCGGCAGCCACCACGAGCACCGCAGCCGCTACGACAGCAACGCGCTTGACCGCCTTCTTACGACGGGTCCGCTGAACGCGCATGCTCGGAGAAGACTCCACCATCTCGGGTCCGCGTTGCCGCGAGCCCGAACGCGGAGTATCCAGCTTCGGGGAGCGCCCTCGCGAGAGCGGCGACTCAAGGCCCGCCGCTGAGCGACGCCCACCTGCTGGTTTGCTGCGTTTACCTGCCGAGTGACGACCCACGGAATCAGACCCCGTTCACTTCATCTGCCATGCCAGACGACTGTCGAGTGTAGCCGACAGCCCTCGGCGCTTGGTCAACCGTTACCGAACGCTCACAGAACAACGACGTTGTCGCCCGGATACGCCCGCAGTGCATTTCGCGTGTCGAAGACAAGGCTGCTCTCGCGGGCGACAAGCTCAAAATCGAAGATCGTGTGCGCTGTTAACACGAGTGCGACATCGGCCTCATGCAGCGTATCCGCCGTCACATCAACGCGGGGAACCGCGCGCCCGTTCACCACAAAGTGCTCCACATACGGGTCGCAATAGACCACGTCGGCTTCCTTATCAAGCAACAGTTCTGCCACCCTGATCGCCGGCGACTGGCGCATATCGTCGATGTCGGCTTTGTACGCCACGCCGAGAACCACCACGCGAGCGCCCGCGAGCGACTTGCGCTGAGTGTTCAGCGCGTCCATCAACCGCGTGACCACGTAGTACGGCATGTTCTCGTTGATGCGACCCGACAGGTCGATGAACTCGGTCCGGAAGTCGTACTCCCGGGCCTTCCAGGAGAGGTAGAACGGGTCGATCGGGATACAGTGCCCGCCGAGTCCGGGCCCCGGGTAGAAGGGCATGAACCCGAACGGCTTGGTCTTGGCCGCATCGATGACTTCCCAGATGTTGATATGCATGCGCTCGCACAGCATGAGCAGCTCGTTCACGAGTGCGATGTTCACGCCGCGGAACGTGTTCTCCAGCAACTTTGTCATCTCGGCCGTGCGCGTGCAGCTCACCGGCACCATCGTGTCGATATACCGACCGTAGAACGCCAGCGCCACCTCGGTGCATGCTGCGGTCACGCCACCCACGACCTTCGGCGTGTTGCGCGTCTGCCACACGGGGTTGCCGGGGTCTACGCGCTCGGGAGAAAACGCGAGGAACAAGTCGTCTCCCGCCCTCAGGCCGCCCGCCTCGAGAATCGGTTGGATGACCTCCTCGGTGGTGCCCGGGTAGGTTGTGGACTCAAGCGTGACCAGCATGTCCGCATGCAGGTACGGCGCAATGGCGCTGGCGGCCGCAACCATGTACGAGATGTCCGGCTCCTTGGTGCGAGTGAGCGGTGTGGGCACGCAGATGGCAACGGCGTCGGCCCCGGCTACACGCGAGAAGTCTGTGCCAGCCGAGAGGAGTCCGCGGTCGACCAGGTCCTTGACGTCAGCCGAGGGCACGTCCGGTATGTAACTCTCGCCCCGGTTGATAGCCTCGGCCTTCTCGGCCGATACCTCGAGTCCGATGACCCGGTGGCCCGCCTTGCCCATCTCAACTGCCAGCGGCAGGCCCACGTAGCCGAGACCCACCACCGCGAGCACGGCAGTGCCATCGTTCAGTCGCTCGAGAAGTCCCATTGGAGGCTGCGCCCTTCGTCGTGGAGCGGAGATGATCGTGGCAACCGGGCTATTGTATCGCGAACATCAGTGAACCCGCGCACGCCAGCTCGCCGTTTACCAGCGCGCGGGCCTCGCCAAAGCCGATGCTCGCGCGGGCCTTGGTGATCGTCGTCTCGAGAGTGAGCGTGTCTCCCGGCACGACCTGACGCTTGAAGCGGACCTTGTCGATCCCTGCGAAGAATGCGATCTTGCCCTCGCTCCCCGGCAGCGACAGCAGCGCCACCGCCCCTACCTGCGCGAGCGCCTCGACGATCAGCACGCCAGGCATCACGGGGTACTCCGGGAAGTGCCCGGGGACCCAGAACGCGTCTGACCGCACATCAAGCTCACCGATGGCGCGAACGCCCGGCTCGTACTCAAGGATCCGGTCCACGAGCAGGAACGGGTCCCTGTGCGGGATGATCGCCTTGATGGCCTCTCGGTCAAGCATCGTCCCCCCCTTCACTCACCGGACAGCCGGATGTCAGCGCCGAGCGCCGCCAGCTTACCGGTGAAGTCCTCGTAGCCTCGACCAATGTGGTGGATGTCCCCCACGTCGGTCTGCCCCTCGGCAACGAGCGCCGCGAGTACCAGCGCCGCGCCACCCCGGAGATCCGGCGAGCACACGGGTGCGCCCTGGAGCGATTCCACCCCGCGGATGAGCGCGCGATGGCCCTCGATGTCGATGTCCGCACCCATGCGCTTGATCTCGTCGGCGAACATGAAGCGGTTCTCGAAGACGTTCTCGGTGATGACCGAGTTGCCACCGGCAAGTGACATGAGCGCCATGAACTGCGCCTGCATGTCGGTGGGAAAGCCCGGATACGGCAGCGTGGCCACATCCACCGGCCGGATGGGACCATCACGCCGGACGGTGGCTCCATCGGGCAGCATCTCAAACGAACACCCCGCGAGTTTCATCTTGGTGAAGAGCATCTCCAGGTGCGCCGGGTCAAACCCCGTGACGGTCACCGGTCCACCCGTGAGTGCACCGGCAACCAGGAACGTCCCGGCCTCGATCCGGTCCCCAACGGTCACGTGCTCCACCGGAGAGAGGGAGGGCACGCCCCGGATCTCAAGTGTGGCCGAGCCCCGACCGGAGATGTGTGCGCCCATGGACACGAGCATGTCCACCAGGTCACCGATCTCCGGCTCACGCGCGGCATTCTCGATAACGGTGGTTCCTTCGGCAAGGACAGCGGCCATCAGGAGGTTCTCGGTGGCCCCCACACTCGGGAAGTCGAGGATCACGTGCGCGCCTGTGAGGCCGTTGGGCGCGGTGGCGTTGATGAAGCCGTGCTCGAACGCGATGGTCACGCCGAGATGCTCCAGCCCGTAAACGTGCATGTCGATCTTGCGCGTACCGATGTTGCATCCACCCGGCATGGCCACACGCGCGCGGCCGAATCGGGCCACGAGCGGGCCGAGTACCACGATCGATGCACGCATCCGGGCAACGAGTTCGTAGGGAGTCTCAACCGAGGCGATCTCGGCGGCGTTGATGCGCACCACGTGGTCCTCCCGCGTAACGCGAGCGCCCAGACCTTCCAGGACGTCACCCATCAACGCGACATCGCTGATGTCGGGCACGTTGCGTATCACGGACTCGCCCGGCGCGAGGAGCGCGGCGGCCATCAGCTTGAGCGCGGAGTTCTTGGCGCCGCCAACGCGCACCGTGCCGGTGAGCTCACGCCCGCCGGTAACGATAATGGATGCCATAGGTGCCTCAGGTTCCTTCCACCGAATGTGCGTACCCACCTTAGCGAAGCCCGAGCGCATTGACCAACGCTTCGCGGCAGGCGTGGGACAGCCGTTACGCGAACAAGCGGCGGGCCCGCAGACACGGACCCGCCGCCTTGATGGCACGGTAGTGCGGCCGCGCGGCCACGTTACGTGCGCTCGGCCACCTGGAGCTGGACCTCGCACCACTTCAGGTCCGCCTCGCACTGACCGGCATCGGTGCGCTCGGTGAGCGGGCGTTCCTTTATCTCGGCCATGCGCTGGGCCGCGTGTTCCTTGGCCTGGCGCGCGCGCTCCACGTCGATGCGTGAGGCGTGCTCGGCAGCATCGGCAAGCACGATGACCTTGTCCTCGTGAACCTGCAGATAGCCGCCGGAGACGGCGAACCACTCCACATCCTTGCCATCGTTGTAGCGCACGCGAAGCTCTCCCGCGCGCAGTACGGTGACAAGCGGCGCGTGAAGCGGCATGATGCCGACCTCACCGTCGAGTGTGGGAGCGATGACCATCTCCACCTCGTTGGTGTAGACGATGCGCTCGGGCGTGACGATCTCGCAGAGGAGGGTGCGGGCCATAACTATGCCGTCGCCTTCATCTTCTCGGCGGCCTCGAGCACTTCTTCGATTCCGCCAACGTAGCGGAACGCACCTTCGGGGATGTCGTCGTGCTTGCCCTCGACGATCTCGGCAAAGCCACGGATCGTGTCCTCCAGCTTCACGTACTTGCCGGTCATGCCGGTGAACTGCTCGGCAACGAAGAACGGCTGCGACAGGAACTGCTGGATCTTGCGGGCGCGGGCCACGGCGAGCTTGTCCTCTTCGCCGAGCTCGTCCATGCCGAGGATGGCGATGATGTCCTGCAGGTCCTTGTAGCGCTGGAGGACCTGCTGCACAGCACGGGCCACTCGGTAGTGCTCCTCGCCGACAACGTCGGGCGAGAGCGCGCGCGAGGTGCTCGCGAGCGGGTCCACGGCCGGATAGATGCCGAGCTCCGCGATACCACGCGAAAGAACGGTGGTGGCGTCGAGGTGCGTGAATGCGGTGGCCGGCGCCGGGTCGGTCAGGTCGTCGGCAGGCACGTAGATGGCCTGCACAGACGTGATCGATCCGGTCTTGGTGGACGTGATGCGCTCCTGGAGCTCACCCATCTCAGTGGCCAGCGTGGGCTGGTACCCCACGGCCGAAGGCATACGGCCGAGGAGCGCCGATACCTCGGAACCCGCCTGGGTGAAACGGAAGATGTTGTCGATGAACAGGAGCACGTCCTGGCCCTGGTCGCGGAAGTACTCCGCGGCGGTGAGGCCGGCGAGTCCCACGCGAAGGCGGGCTCCCGGAGGCTCGTTCATCTGACCGTACACGAGCACCGTCTTCTCGATGACGCCCGACTCGGACATCTCGTTGTAGAGGTCGGTGCCCTCACGGGTGCGCTCGCCAACGCCGGTGAACACGGAGGTACCGCCGTGCTGCATGGCCAGGTTGTTGATGAGTTCCATGATGATGACGGTCTTGCCTACGCCGGCGCCGCCGAACAGACCCGTCTTGCCGCCGCGGATGTACGGCTCGAGCAGGTCGACGACCTTGATGCCGGTCTCGAAGATCTCAGTCTTCGGTTCGAGGTCCTCGTATCTCGGGGCCTCGCGGTGGATCGGGTAGTAGGCCTCAACCTCCGGCATCGGCTTGCCGTCGACAGGCTCACCCATCACGTTCCAGATGCGACCGAGGGTCGAAGGACCAACGGGCATCTGGATGGGAGCGCCGGTATCGACCGCGTTCAAGCCGCGGGTGATGCCGTCAGTGGTGGACATGGCCACGGCGCGCACGAGGTTACCGGGCAGGTGCTGCTGCACCTCGGCGACCAGGTGCACATGGCCGATCGCGGTCTCGCCATCGACGGTGAGCGCGGTGTGGATCGCCGGGATCGCGTCGGGCGCGAACTCCACGTCGATGACCGGACCGACGACGCGAACGATTCGTCCGACGTTCATAGGCGACTTCTCCTTGGTCTGGGGCACGCTGATCTTAGACCTCCTCGAGCGCCGCGGCGCCACCGACGATCTCAGCGATCTCGGTGGTGATGGCTGCCTGGCGGGCGCGGTTGTAGCTTCGGCTCAGCGTGGTGATCATCTCGCTCGCGTTGTCCGAAGCAGACTTCATGGCTGTGCGACGCGCGCCGTGCTCGGATGCGGCCGACTCCATGAGTGCACGGTACACAAGCGTCTCGACATAGGTGGGGAGCAGGTGCTCGAGGACCTGGGCAGCTGTGGGCTCGAAGAGGTACTCGGCGCGCATGCCGTCCTCTCCCTCCGCAGACTCCATGACCCGGTGCTCCACCGGCAGCAGTTGATACGTCTCGGCCCGCTGCTCGGCCACGTTCTTGAAGCGGTTGAACACGACGTAGGCGGCATCGATCTCGCCGGCCTCGTAACGCCCGATGATGGTGGCCGCGATGGAACGCGCGTCGGCAAACGTCGGCTTGTCGGAGATGTCGCGGTACGCGGCAACCGGCTCGATGCCACGGTAGCGAAGATAGCCGATGGCCTTCTTGCCCACAGCGATGACGTCGGTCTCAACGCCCTCGGCGCGCTCGGCGCGCATCGTGTCCTCGGTGATGCGCAGGATGTTGCTGTTGAAGGCACCGCAGAGGCCGCGGTCGCTCGTAACGGACACCACGACGATGCGCTTGCGCTCGGGGTGTTCCTCGAGCAGCGGATGCGTGGCGCCCTGCACGTAGCGGGCGACGTTCTGCAGCACCTCAACCATCGCGAACGCGTAGGGGCGCGCCGATTCGATGCGCTCCTGCGCCTTCTTGATCTTCGCGGTCGCGACCATCTCCATGGTGCGCGTGATCTGCGACGTGCTCTGCACGCTCACGATCCGCTGCTTGATGTCGCGAAGGTTTGCCATGGTATCAGGCCTGACCCTGGATCTCGAAACCGGCCTTGAACTCGTTGATCGCTGCGGCGAGTGCGTCGTTGGTTGCGTCCGACAGCTTCTGCTCATCTGCGATGGCTCGGCCGATCTCCGGATGCGCGCTCTCGAGGAAGCTCAGAAGCCCATCGCGGAAGCGCAGAACATCGCTCACGGGCAGATCGTCGATGTAGCCCTTGGTTCCGGCGAAGATCGCCATGACCTGCTGCTCCACCGAATACGGCACGTACTGACCCTGCTTGAGAAGCTCCACAAGACGCGCACCACGAGCAAGCGTGGACTGAGTGGTCTTGTCGAGATCCGATCCGAACTGCGCGAATGCCGCAAGTTCGCGGTAGCGCGCCAGGTCGAGTCGCATCGAGCCGGCAACCTGCCTCATGGCCTTGATCTGCGCGTTACCACCAACCCGGGACACAGAGATGCCCACGTTGATGGCGGGGCGCACACCCTGGAAGAACAGGTCGGACTGCAGGAATATCTGGCCGTCGGTGATGGAGATGACGTTGGTCGGGATGTACGCCGAAACGTCTCCCGCCTGAGTCTCGATGATCGGAAGAGCGGTGAGCGAACCGGCACCGTTGGCGTCGGAGAGCTTCACCGCGCGCTCCAGCAGGCGGCTGTGCAGGTAGAAGACGTCGCCGGGGTACGCCTCGCGGCCCGGCGGGCGGCGGAGCGTGAGGGACATCTGGCGGTACGCAACGGCCTGCTTGGAGAGGTCGTCGTAGATGCACAGCACGTGACGGCCCGGGTTGTCCGCCGAAGCGGGCTTGCCGTCAGCGCCGTTGTACATGAAGTACTCGCCCATCGCGACGCCGCCCATGGGGGCGAGGTACTGCAGCGGTGCCGGGTCCGACGCGTTGGCCGCGACCACGATCGTGTACTCCATCGCACCATATGAGGCGAGGGTCTCCACAACGCCGGCCACCGTTGATGCCTTCTGGCCGATGGCGACGTACACGCAGATGACGTCCTTGCCCTTCTGGTTGATGATCGCGTCGATCGCCACCGCGGTCTTGCCGGTCTGGCGGTCGCCGATGATCAGCTCGCGCTGACCACGGCCGACGGGGATCATGGCGTCGATGGCCATGATGCCGGTCTGCAGCGGCTCGTGGACGCCCTGGCGCTCGATGACTCCGGGGGCGCGGAACTCGGCCGGGCGATAGCCCTCGGCCTCGATCGGGCCCTTGCCGTCGATCGGCTGGCCAAGCGGGTTGACGACGCGGCCGAGCAGCGCGGGGCCCGAGGGCACCTCCACGATGCGGCCGGTCGTGCGAACGGTGTCGTTCTCCTTGATGAGCGAGGTCTCGCCCATCAGCACAGCGCCGACCTCGTTCTCATCAAGGTTCAGTGCCATGCCGAAGACGATCTCGCCGCCTTCGCCGACGAACTCGAGGAGCTCGCCTGCCATGGCGCCCTTCAGACCCTCGACGCGGGCGATGCCGTCGCCGAGCTGGATGACGGTTCCGACCTCCCGTACGTCAACGGAGGTCTGGTACGACTCGAGCTGCGCTCGCAGCACGTCGCCGATAGCACTTGCGGTGATCTGGGCCACTTACGCCTCACCTCCCTGACGTGCGGTAGTAAGCGCCTGACGCACGTCGTCGAGCTGGGACGTGACAGTCCCGTCGAGAACGCGGCCGGCTACGTTGATGCGGATGCCGCCAAGGATGTCCACATCTACCCGCTCGCGCAGGCGGACCGGACGACCGGTGGCGGTGGTCAACTGCTTGATGAGCTTCGCCCTGAGTGCGTCATCGAGCTCGATTGCGGTCGTGACCTCGGCTACAACGATGCCCCGCTCGCTCTCGGCAGTCTCGCCGAAGACGCGTGCAAGGTCACCGAGTGAGTCAGTGAGGTCACGTTCCACCATAAGCGTGACGATCGCGAGCGCTTCGGGCGTGACCGACTCGCCGAAGATGTCGCGCATGATGTCGCGCTTCTTCTCGGCGGGCAGGCTCGTGTCGCGCAGCGCCTGGTGCAAGTCGACGTGACCACGGACGGCCTTGGCGACCGACACGAGGTCGGCACCCACAGCGTCCACGTCGTCAGCGAGCGTCGCGAGCTCGAAGAGGACCCGGGCGAGGGTCTCGATCGTCTCGCTATTTCTCATTCAGGCTCCCCACTTCAGCGAGGTACTTGTCGATGAGTGCCTCGTGGTCGGCCTTGGTCAGGCTCGATCCGAGGATCTTGCCCGCAACGGCTACCGAGAGACTCGCGACTTCGCCCTTGATCTCGGCCATGGCGGCGGCCTTCTCGGCCTTGATGGCGTCGATCGCCTTCGTCTTCTCAGCCTCGGCCTCTTCTTTGGCCTTGGCCAGGATCTCGGTCTTCATCGACTCGGCCACCTTGCGGCCCTGCTCGATGACCTTCGTGGCCTCGCCGCGTGCCTCGGCCATCTGTACCTTGTACTCGTCTAGCAGGCGCTCGGCCTCGACACGGGTGTCTTCGGCACGCTCGAGCGACTCGCGGATCTTGTTGGCACGCTCATCGAGCATCTTCGTTATCGGCGGAAACGCGAACTTCGCCATGACGATGAACAGAACGATGAACGCGACAACGTTGACCGCCATCTCGATGGTAGTTGGGATGATCAGTTCCACGCTGTTCGCTCCTCTCGCTTGTGGCTACGGTGTCTAGCCGGCGTTCAGAACGAAGGCGAGAACGAAGCCCAGAAGCGCGATGGCCTCGATCATACCGAGAGCGATGAACATGGTGGTCTGCAGGCGGCCGGCCATTTCAGGCTGACGGGCCATCGACTCAATGGTCTTCGCACCGACGATGGCGAGACCGATGGCGGCGCCGATGCCCCCAAGACCGAACGCAAGCGCAGCACCCAGAGCTGACATAACTTCCTCCTTCTAGTTCCCACCCACCGGATCATCCGGAAGGTGACGTGTCCAAGACCTTCGCGTCGCATCACGTAGCGACGATTGAAACCCTAGTGTTCGCCCGCGTGCAGAGCACCGTCGATGTACACGGCGGTGAGGATCGAAAAGATGTACGCCTGGAGTATGGCTACCATGACCTCGAAGGCGCGCAGAATGACCTGCATGAGGAACGAGAGAGGCAGCACGATCGCGCTCACTGCGGTGAAGTTCTCGATGGCGAGCGCCGCGAAGATCGCGAACACGCCCAGCATGATGTGGCCGGCGTACATGTTGGCAAAGAGTCGAACGCCCAGCGTGAACGGCCTCAGCAGGTGGGAGATGATCTCGAGCAGGAAGATGAGCGGCGAAAGCCACCCGGGCGTCCCGTTGGGGATGAAGCTCTTGATGTACTTGACCGGACCGACCTTCTTGATACCGATCGCGTTGTAGACGATGAAGACGATGATCGCCCAGGTGAACGTGGTGCCAACCGTACCGGTGCCTGGCAGTGCCGGCGGGATGTTGCCCAGCAGGTTGTTGAAGAGCACGAAGAAGAAGATGGTCCCGATGAACGGGAAGTACTTCTTCCCCTCGGGACCCATCACATCCACGCAGATGCCGTTGCGGACGAAGTCCACGCCGGCTTCAGCAAGGTTTCCGATGCCGCTCGGTACGAGCTTCACTTTGCGAGAAGCAGCGATGAAGAAGACCAGCATCAGCGCGATTGCAACAAGCAGCCAGAACATGTAGTTCGTGAGGCTGAACGTTGCATGTTCCGAGAACGGCAGCACCGAGAGCTCGTGCAGCAGGTGCCCGATCTTCTCGGTCATCGGACTCACCTCTGCCGCTGCTCCAGCGGCGGTGACAACAGGTGCAGACACGGTGGCGGTCTCCCTCCTAGGCGGACGTGTGGGGTGCGTGCGGGTTAGAAACTCTCACGGCCTCGAACGCAAGGCCGGCAACAAACGAAAGAGCAAGCGCAGGCCCGAAGACGACAAGGCCATCACGTGCGAAGACGAGGTACGCGCCGAGTGCGGCGATCACGATGAGAAAACGCGCGCCCATCGCAAGCGCCACGACCGCCAGCCCGTGCATCGGATCGGCGGGGGTCACCCGCGATGCAGCCCTGTGGGAAATGACAGTAAGCGCGACGCCAAGCAGCGCACCAAGCGCCGCGGCGACCACAGGATGGCCAAGCAGGGAGGATACAGCGGAAATGTTGCGTTCCCTTCGCACGAGTCCCCAAAACTTGCGAGGTCACGTACCGGGATCAGGTCAGACGATGCACGTGCTCGAGCGAGGGTGCCGCTTGAGATGCGCGTGGTCTGGGTCCGGGCCCCGGGGGTGGCCTCGGAAAGCGTGCTCACTATACAACAACGACTAAGGCGCAACAACAAACACACGGTGCCGCGTGGAGCCTCACTCGCGCCGGGCTACTCGCCGTCGTGATGAGCCGCCTCGAACAGGCCCAACCAGTACGCCATGAGCCCGGAAAGACCCGCAAGGATCGCGAACGTGAGGATCTTGAAGACCGGCGCCACCCACCGCATCGCATAACCGCCAAATGCCAACGCGATGGACCAGATGTAGATGATCAGGACGGTCTGGCGCTGGCTGAAGCCGCGGCCGAGAAGACGGTGATGGATGTGCCCGCGATCGGCCTCCTGGATCGGCCGCCCGTGCCGACGGCGCCTGACGATGGCCGAGAACGTGTCAAAGACCGGTACGCCGATGATGAGCAGCGGCACCACGAGCGTGATGGCCGCCACCGACTTCATCACGCCGAGAAGGGCGATGCACGCCAGCGCAAAGCCCAGGAACAGCGCACCTGAGTCGCCCATGAATATCGACGCCGGGTTGAAGTTGTAGCGCAAGAAGCCGATACAGGCACCCACGAGCGCAGCGGCCATGACCGACGCCAGCTCCTGGTTGGACTCCTCGGCCAGAACGAGGAGACTGACGGCGGCGATCGCTGTGATTCCCGCGGCCAGGCCATCGAGCCCGTCGATGAGATTCACGACGTTGGCGAATCCGACCATCCAGAAGAGCGTGACCGGCAGCGAGAGCACGCCCAGGAGCATCAGCCCGCCGCCGCCGAAAGGACTGCCCACGAAGTCGATGCGCACCCCGGCGGAGAACGCCACGCCGGCGGCCAGGATCTGGCCGACGAGCTTCCAACCGGGTGAGAGGTCGACGAAGTCATCCACGAGACCCACGAGGAACATCGCCGCGAGACCGGCCAGGACGCCGACCACGGGCTCGCCCGGAAGGGTGAGTGCGTCGGGCCAGCCCCAGAAGACCTCGCCCGCCCAGCGCATCGCGATCGCGGCGATGAACCCGGTGAACATCGCCACGCCGCCGATCCGGGGAACGGCCCCGTGGTGAACGTGGCGGCCGCCCGTCTTGGAGACGATGCCCCACCGGTTGCCGACAAGCCGCATCAGGGGGGTGACTGCATACGTGGTCACCAACGCGGCGGCGATGACCGCAAGATGGTGGAGCAGGTTCACGCGTTCTCACCGCTATCGAAACACCGTGGTGTGATGCCGGCCTCGGCGAGCATCTCGTTTGCGAGCGTATCGGGGTACGGCTCGCGGTACACGATGCCGACCACGCCGGCATTGATCAGGATCTTCGCGCACAGCACACACGGCTGATGGGTGCAGTACACCGTAGCGCCGTCGATGGCGATCCCGTGTCGAGCCGCCTGGATCACGGCGTTTTGCTCGGCGTGGATGCCGCGACACAGCTCATGCTGTGTTCCTGAGGGGATTCCGCGCTGCTCCCTGATGCACCCCACGGTCTCGCAGTGTGCAATGCCGGAGGGCACGCCGTTGTAGCCGGTGGCCAGTATCCGCTTGTCCTTCACGAGCACGGCACCGATGTGGCGACGCGTGCACGTCGCCCTCTGGGCGACTTGGTCGGTGATGGCCATGAAGTACTCGTCCCACGAAGGCCGGGGCATCGTCGCTCCCCTACTTTGTGCCGAAGAGGCGGTCACCGGCATCGCCCAGCCCGGGAACGATGTAGCCGTGATCGTTGAGATGGCTGTCGATCGCACACGTGTAGATGGTGATGTCCTTGCAGGACTGCACGACCTCGTCGATGCCCTCGGGAGCGGCGATGAGCACGAGAAGGTTGATCTCCCGCGCGCCCCGATCGCGCAGGAACTGCACCGCGGCGGCGGCCGAGCCACCGGTGGCTAGCATCGGGTCGACGATGAGCACATCGCGCTCCCCGATGTCCTCGGGCAGCTTGCAGTAGTACTCGACAGGCTGCAACGTCTCCGGATCGCGGTACAGCCCGATGTGCCCGACCTTTGCGGCCGGTATGAGCTCGAGGATGCCGTCCACCATGCCGAGGCCTGCCCGCAGAATGGGGATGACCGCTACCTTCTTGCCAGCGAGAACGTAGGTTGTCGTCGGCGTGATGGGCGTGGTGACAACCGTCTCAGCGAGATGGAACGAGCGAGTCGCCTCGTACGCCTCGAGCATCGCGAGCTCCTTCACCAGCTCGCGAAACTCCTTGGCGCCTGTGCCCACATCGCGCAGGATCGACAGCTTGTGCTGAACGAGCGGATGGTCGATGACCACCACATTTTCCCAGCGCGGGTCTCGAGCCATGAACGACCTCCTCGCTTCTTTACAGCTCCGGGTAGAGGGGATGCGCGCCGATCAGCTGCTGCACCTCGGCGCGGATCGCCTCGAGGCGGGCGGGCTCGTTGCGCTTGAAGATCGTCTCGGCGACGAGACGACCCACGGTGTGGGCCTCCGCCTCGTCGAAGCCGCGCGTTGTCATCGCGGCGGAGCCTATGCGGATGCCACTGGTGACAAACGGGCTCTGCGGATCGTTCGGGATGGCGTTCTTGTTGACCGTGAAACCGATCTCCTCGAGCAGGTGCTCCGCCTCTTTGCCTGTCACGTCCGCAGGGCGCAGGTCCACGAGCATCAGGTGGTTATCGGTGCCGCCGGACACGAGGCGCAGGCCGCCTTCGACCATCGCGGCGCCCATCGCCCGGGCGTTGAGAACAACCTGGTCGATGTACGTCTTGAACGCCGGCTGCATCGCCTCGTGGAAGGCCACGGCCTTGGCCGCGATGATGTGCTCGAGCGGCCCACCCTGGAGGCCCGGGAACACCGCCTTGTCGATGGCGGTGGCGTGCTCGGCCTTGCACAGGATCAAGCCGCTGCGCGGTCCGCGGAGCGTCTTGTGCGTGGTGGAGGTGACCACGTCGGCATACGGAACCGGCGACGGGTGCGCGCCGGTGGCCACAAGGCCGGCGATGTGGGCCATGTCCACCATCAGCTTTGCGCCCACGTCGCCCGCGATGGCCGCAAAACGCTCAAAGTCGATCGTCCGCGGATATGCCGAGGCACCCGCGATGATCATCTTCGGCCGGCACTCCTTGGCAAGGCGCTCGACCTCGTCGTAGTCGATGCGCTCATCGGCACCCAGGCCGTAGGGCACCACGTTGAACCACTTCCCCGAGAAGTTCACCGGCGAGCCGTGCGTGAGGTGACCGCCCATGGCGAGGTTCATGCCCATGAACGTGTCACCCGGCTGAAGAAACGCGTAGTAGACGGCGAGGTTGGCGGGCGCACCGGCGTGCGGCTGTACGTTGGCATGGTCGGCGCCGAAGAGCTTCTTGGCCCGCTCGCGCGCCAGATTCTCGACAACGTCGACCTTCTCGCATCCGCCGTAGTAGCGCTTGCCGGGTAGCCCCTCGGCGTACTTGTTGGTCAGTACCGTGCCGGCAGCCTCGAGGACCGCCATGGACACGAAGTTCTCCGAGGCGATGAGCTCGATGGTGCCGCGCTGGCGGACCAACTCGGCATCGATGGCCGCCGCCAGTTCGGGGTCGGACGCGGGCAGGTAACGCAGTGCCATAGGGACTCTCTCCTCTACCGTTCGTGCTCTTCGAGCGCGCTGATCATGTCGATGCGACGCTGGTGGCGTCCGCCTTCAAACTCGGTTCCAAGAAACGCATCCAGGACGGCATCAGCCTGCCCGATGGTGATGTGGCGACCGGCAAGTGTCACCACGTTCGCGTTGTTGTGCAGCCGCGCCATGCGTGCCATCTCGGGGTCCGAGGCCTGTATAGCGCGCACTCCCGGAACCTTATTGGCCGCGATCGCCATGCCGAGGCCGGTGCCGCAGACGAGCACGCCGGCATCGGCCTCTCCCCGCGCAACCGCGCCACCCACCGCAGCGGCAAAGTCGGGGTAGTCCACGGAGTCCTCGGCGTACGTCCCCACATCGGTCACCTTGTGCCCGCGAGCCTCAAGCGATGCCCGGACGTGTTCCTTGAGCTCGAATCCGGCGTGGTCGGCGCCGAGATGGATACGCATGGACTCCCCTAACGTGTGTGCGGGAGGCGACTGACACGGTCGCCTCCCGCAGATTGTAGCGTATCAGCACAGCCGGTCGGCTCTAGGTTGCAAGCCCCTTGGCCACCGCGGTGATCTCCTCTTCAGGAATCGGTCCGACCCGCGTTACGACCGGCTCGGGACCCGTGCAGTCCACCACGGTCGATGCCATCTTGTGCGGAGTCTCTCCGCCGTCGAGGACCACGTCCGCCGCGGCGATGATGCGGTCCTCCAGCTCGGCGAACGAAGATGCCGGCGGCAGTCCCGAAGTGTTGGCCGAGGTGGTGACAACCGCCGCACCGGATCCCCGGATGAGCTCCTGCACGAGTTCGTGGTCGGGCGAGCGCAGCGCCACGGTGCCCCGGTCGTCGCGGAACTCGGGAGCCACGACATCCCCCGCCTTCACCACGATCGTGATGGGTCCGGGCCAGAATGCGAGCGCCAACTTGTGGGCGTAGTCAGGAACGTCGACGCCGTACTTATCGAGCGCTCCTTCGCCGTCCACGAGCCAGGGCAGCGGCTTGTTCTTTGCGCGCATCTTGATATCGATGATCTCCTGGGGCCCGATGCATGAGGTAGCGGAAGCGCCGATCCCGTACACGGTCTCGGTCGGGAACACGATAATGCCCCCGTCTCGTAAGATCGTGGCGGCGAGATTCACCACTTCCGCCGAGGGGTTTTCCGGGTCGATGTGTATCACCTTGTTCATCTGTGCATCGCCCTACCTTTCCGTGCATAGACGATACGATCCCGGCCGGTGAGGTCCTGCCTGACCGTTACACCCTCGAAACGCCCTTCAAGTAACGCCGCCGCATCCGCGACCCGCGCGCTGTCGAGCTCAAGAGCGAGCCCGCCGCCAGGCGCCAGCCATCCATCAGCCTGATCCGCGATGCGCCTGAACACGTCAAGGCCGTCGACACCGCCGTCGAGCGCCTCGCGCGGCTCGAACCCGAGAACCTCTGCGGGCAGATCGGTGAGATCCGCGCTGGGGATGTAGGGCGGGTTGGACACGATGAAATCGATCGTACCGAGAAGCTCTCGTGGCAGTGGATCGAAAAGGTCTCCATGTAGTACTTGTACCCTGTCCGCCACCTTCGCGTGAAGCGCATTTCGACAAGCGGCACAAAAAGCCGACTCACCGATGTCCACGGCCCACACGCGGGCGCCCGGATGCTCGGTGGCGATCGATGCCGCGATGCATCCCGAGCCGGTGCACAGATCCACCACAACCGGTTCGGAACACGCCTTGATGTGCTCGAGCGCCGTCTCCACCAGGACTTCGGTCTCGGGCCGGGGGATGAACACACCGGGTTCCACATGCACCACCAGATGCCGGAACGGCATCTCACCGGTGACGTACTGCAGCGGCGTCCCGGACGCACGCTCGGCCACCAGTGTGCGGTAGGACTCACGCTCCTCCGGCGAAAGCGGTCGGTCGTGGTACGCGTAGAGCTCGACTCGCGACAGGCCGGTTGCTGCGGACAGCATCCACTCGGCGGATCGGCGCGGGTGCGGATCGGCCTTGCGGCCCAGATACTCGCACGTCCAGTCGAGCGCGTCTTTGACTGTCCAGACGCGCCCGGTCACCGCTAGACCACCGCCGCCAGGCGCTCGGCCCGGTCCGCGGCCACCAGGCCTTCGATCAGGGTATCGAGGTCCCCCATGAGCACCCCGGGGAGGTTGTGCACCGTCAACCCGATGCGGTGGTCGGTGATCCTGTCTTGCGGCACGTTATAGGTGCGGATCTTCTCCGAACGATCGCCCGAGCCGATCTGGCTCTTGCGGGCGGCGCCCAGCTCAGCTTGCTGGCGATCGAGCTCGGCCTCGTAGAGCCGCGCGCGGAGCACACGCAAGGCCGCCTCTTTGTTCTGGAGCTGTGACTTCTGATTCTGCGACTGGACCACAAGGCCGGTGGGCAGGTGCGTGATGCGCACCGCCGAGTCGGTCGTGTTGACCGACTGGCCACCGGGTCCACTTGATCGGTAAACGTCTATGCGGAGATCGCTCATGTGCACTTCGACTTCCACGTCCTCGGCCTCGGGCAGAACGGCCACGGTGGCGGTCGATGTGTGGATGCGGCCCTGGCTCTCGGTGGCGGGCACGCGCTGTACGCGGTGCACGCCGCTCTCGAACTTCATCTTGGAGTAGACGCCCTTGCCCTTGATCATGAACGAGACGTCCTTGTACCCGCCCACCTCGTTTTCAGAGACGTCGATCTCCTCGACCTTCCACTTCTGGGTCTCGGCATAGCGGGTGTACATGCGGTAGAGGTCACCGGCGAACAGGCCGGCCTCGTCGCCGCCGGCGCCGGCACGGATCTCCACGATGACGTTCTTCTCGTCGTTAGGATCCGCCGGGAGCATCATGACCTTGAGCTCTTCCTCGAGCGGTTCGACCAGGATTTCGAGCTCATCGAGCTCGTCTTTGGCCATCTCCTTCATCTCGGGATCGGACTCGGTCTTCAGGATATCGCGCGCACCGGCGATGCCGTCGAGCACGCCGAAGTACTCTCGGATCTTGTTCGCGAGCTGCGTCATGCCCGAGTGCTCTTTGGCCAGGCGGGCGTACTCCTTCTGGTCGCTGAGTACGGCCTGATCCGAGAGCTTCGTGGTGATCTCGTCGTATGTGGTGAGAATGGACTGGAGTTTGTCACGCATCAGCGGTGCTTCCTTCTGCAGGTTGGTCACAGCGTACCGCTTCGGCCTGCTCGCGCGCGACCACCAAGGACATGGCGGCCACGGCGATCTCGATCATCGAGTCATCGGGCTCGGCGGTGGTGAGACGCTGCATCTGCATTCCCGGCCAGAGCAGCACCTTCACGAGCGGATTCTCGGGGCGGGTTCCGGCCCACTTCACGGTGATCTCGTAGGCGAGACCGGCGATCAGCGGCAGTAGCAGGATGCGAACACCGATGTTGAACAGCAGGACCAGGATGGCCGCATCCACGTTCCACCCGGCAAGGATCGCTTTGCCGGGAACCAGGGAGAACACCACGATCGCCACCACCATGACCATCAGCAGGAACGAGGTGCCGCACCGAACGTGAAGCGTGCCGAACTCCTGGATGGTGCGGGCGTCCAGCGCAAGCCCGCGCTCGTAGGCATGGATCGTCTTGTGCTCGGCGCCGTGATAGGCGAACACGCGATGGATCTCCTTCACGCGGCTCACGGCCCAGATGTAGAGGAAGAAGGCCACGAGGCGCAGCACACCGTCGATCACGTTCCACGCGAACGGGTCGTCGATGGAGTTGACGAAGAGGTTTGTGACCACGGCGGGCAACACGATGAACAGGCCGACGGCCAGAACGAGGCCAGCTACCATCGTGAAGCCGATCTCCTTGCTGGTGAGCTGCTCTTCTTCGCTCTCACCCGAGTGTTCGGCCGAGATGCCGAATGCCTTGATCGCGAGCGCCATCGTCTCGTAGAAGCCCCACATGCCCCGGATGATCGGCCACTTGAGCCAGGCATGCTTGTCCTTAGCCGATACCAGATCGTGCTCCTCGGTGTAGATCTCCCCCGACGGCTCTCGCACGGCCACGGCCCAGTTGTACTTGCCGCGCATCATGATGCCCTCGAGCAGGGCCTGTCCGCCGATATGAGTGGGACTGATGGCGCACTCTTCGTGCGTGGTGGTCTCGGGCATGGTTACTCCCGCCGTGGGGCTTTGGGATAGGGATCGCCGCAGGTCATCGTTCCCTCGCGGCAGGGACCGCGGCGGCACGATGCGCCAGCGTCCATGAAGATGTACGGCGCCGTGGACTCCGCAAGCGCGAGCATCTCAAGCGCCAGGTCGCGAATCTCCCACTGCGCCCGCTTGCAGCAGCGAAGCTCGAAGAAGTGCAGGAGTTCGCGAATGTTCATAGTGACGACGATCTTTGTCTCCATCGCGTTCGGCAGCAGGTACCGCGCATCTTCTGCCGGGACACCGGCATCGAGTAGCGCGCGATACGCATCGAACGCGGCACGCGTGGCCACAGCGTACGCCTCGGCGGCAGCAGGATCCCCGGCCACCGCGGGCGGAACCACGAACGATGGTTCCTCGGCATACGTCACGTAGCGCTGCGACTGCTGGTTGTAGCTCGCCAGGCGGTGACGCACCAGCTGGTGGGTGAGCGCGCGGCTCACGCCATCGATAGCGAATGTGTAGCTCGCGTGCTCGAGCGCCGAGGTGTGTCCCGAGGAGATGATCGTCTTCAGCACGCGGCGGACCGCCTCGGCAGACATCACTTCAAGCAACTCGGCGGCACCCACCGGCGCGTAGCACAGCCGCGCGGCTGCGGCGATCGCGCGCTCGGGATCGGGCGTGTGGTTCAGAAGCCGAACGTCCACGTGGAGTGCCTCCATAACACAGGAAGGCGGGTACTCCCCGCCTTCCCGATGATACCAGCGTTCCTGTGGTTCGGTGAGACTACTCGGCAGCTTCGGTCTCTACAACGTCAGCATCCGCGTCGCCGCTCTCGACGGCGGTCTCAACCTCGACCTTGGCCGCACGAACGGCCTTGGTGGAGTCCTTGACTGCCTTGGCCTCACGAGCGACAAGCGCAGCCTCTTCGGCGGCCTTCAGGCGCGCCTCGCGGGCAGTGGCTTCCTTCTCGGCAACCGCGGCGGCAGCGTTACCGAACTTGTCGGAGAAGCGCTGTACGCGACCGCCGGAGTCAACCAGCTTCTGCGTGCCCGTGTAGAACGGGTGGCACTTGGAGCAGAGCTCGACGTGGAGCTCTGGCTTGGTCGAGCGCGTGGTGAAGGTCTCGCCGCACGAGCAGGTGACCTTGGCCTCGACGTAATCGGGATGAATTCCTTTGCGCACTGTAACTTGCACCTCCGATGAATCGCGTCTGGTTTCCGACCAGACGCTGGTGACAGCCGACGAATCATAGCACGGTCGATGGCGGTGGGCAATCCGCTTCCGGGAGGTCACATGACCACGCCGCGAAGTGCACGCCGCGCGCGTTTTACCGGCCCGCGCGCTAGAGCTCGATGCCGTTGTTGACGCGCTTGTTCTCCGCGCTCTTGGCCATCTTGGTCAAGAACTCGGTGTTGGACTTGGTCTGCTTCAGGCCCTTGATGAGCATGTCCATCGCGCGCTCGGTGGAGTCCACGCCATGCAGTATACGGCGCAGGCCCCAGACGAACGGCGCCTCCATGGGCTCGAGGATGAGCTCCTCCTTGCGCGTACCGGAGGTGATGACGTCGATCGCGGGGAAGATACGGCGGTCGGCGAGGCGACGATCGAGGCGCAGCTCCATGTTGCCGGTGCCCTTGAACTCCTCGAAGATGACCTCGTCCATCTTGGAGCCCGTGTCTACGAGCGCAGTGGCGAGGATGGTGAGCGAGCCGCCTCCCTCGATGTTGCGGGCAGCGCCGAAGAACTTCTTGGGTGGGTACAGCGCGGTGGAGTCGACACCACCCGAAAGGATGCGTCCCGACGCGGGCGTGGCGAGGTTGTATGCGCGGGCGAGGCGCGTGATCGAGTCGAGCAGGATGACCACGTCCATGCCGCTCTCCACGAGGCGTTTCGCGCGCTCCATCACGAGCTCGGCTACCGCGATATGGTTGTCGGCGGGCATGTCGAACGTGGATGACACCACTTCTCCATGGATGGACCGCTCCATGTCCGTGACTTCCTCGGGACGTTCGTCCACGAGCAGGCACATCAGGTAGACCTCGGGGTTGTTGGCGGAGATCGATGCGGCGATGTCCTTGAGAACCGTGGTCTTGCCCGCTTTTGGCGGCGATACGATCAGGCCACGCTGACCTTTGCCGATGGGGGCCACCAGGTCGATGACGCGCGCGGTGATCTCCTTCTCGCCGTGCTCGAGGCGCAAGCGGTCCTCCGGGTAGATCGGTACGAGATCGCGGAAGACCTTGCGGCGTCGGGCGGTCTCGGGATCCAGGCCGTTGACCGACATCACCCTGGTGAGCGCCGGATACTTCTCGGTCTCCTTCGGAGGCCGCACCTGGCCCCGCACCATATCGCCACGGCGGAGTTCCGCGCGGCGGATCTGCGACATCGGGCAGTACACGTCGTTGTCGCCGGGGAGATAACCACCCGTGCGGATGAAGCCATAACCCTCGGGCAGAACGTCCAGGATGCCGTGGATCTCCACGAATCCTTCGGCCTTGACCTTGGCTTCGTACACCGCCTCGACGATCTCGTCCTTCTTCTTGAGCGCTTTGATGTCGAGTTCGAGATCGGCCGCCATGGCGCGCAGGTCGGCCACTGTCTTGGTCATCAGCTCTTCGCGCGTGACCGACGGCTGAACGGCTTCGGGCTGGCCGCCGCCTCCGCGGCGTCCACGCTTGCGGGGACGTGCACTCACGCGTTCTTCACCTTCTCCCAGTCTGCGAGAAACGACTCGAGGCCACGATCCGTGAGCGGATGCTTCACGAGCTTCTCGAGAACGTTGAACGGCACGGTGGCGATGTCGGCGCCCATGAGCGCCGCAGCCACAACGTGCTGGTTGTGCCGAACCGACGCGGCGATGACCTCGACGGAGTGCCCGAAGTCGTAGTTGTTGAGAGCGGAGATCATGTTGCCGAGGTGCTCGAGCCCGTCTTCGGAGATGTCGTCGAACCGACCGATGAACGGGCTCACGTAGTGGGCACCTGCACGCGCTGCAAGAAGCGCCTGGGGAACCGTAAAACAGAGTGTCATGTTCACGTCGATGCCCTTGCTGGCCAGCACCTTGGTTGCGGCCAGGCCTTCGGACATGACCGGCACCTTCACGACAACGTTGGGGGCCAGTGCGGCGAGCTCCACGCCCTCACGCACGATCTCATCGCGATCAAGCCCCACGGTCTCGGCCGATACAGGACCATCGCAGATATCGCAGATGCGTTTGATGTGCCCGTGGAAATCCGCCAGAGATCCGCCCTCACGGGCGTACAGCGTCGGGTTGGTGGTCACGCCGGAAAGAACTCCCCATGATGCCGCTTCTTCGATGTCCCGCAGGTTCGCGGTGTCCAGGAAGAACTTCATCTACTCCTCTTCCTCTCGGTCGGCCGGCACGTTGCCCGCCTTCTCTCGTGTCTCATCCTCGCTGATAACCGTGTCGACGATGAGCTCCAGTACTTCGGCAACCGTTCTGTCCAACTGATGGCTATGGACGACCGGTATGCCGTGTTCAACCGCAAGATCCTCGATGTAGCGTCCGAGCAACCGGATGTTGCCAAAGTTCGCCCGGTAGCGCTCGAACGGTCGCATCCCCTCGGTCTGTATCTCGCGGATGTAGAAGTGGCTTCTGTGGGCCTCTTCGTCGTCCACGCCGATGAGCAGCTGTACAACCGAAGCGTTCTTGAACTGGGAAGGCTCGATATAGCCGGGGGCAACATGGATGCCCTCGAGCACCATGCTGACGCCCTCCTTCACCGCACGATCGATGAGCGACGTCATTGCGGTGGCCACTACGGCGGCCTGCTCCCGGAATCCAACGATGACGGGGCTGGCGCCGTGGGGGACAGGAACCCTCAGGCCGCGCCACGCGTCAAACGAACTCTCGTAGATCGCGGGCATGAGGTCCCGCGCAAAGATACCACGCATAACCTCCCGAATGCTATCGGTCGAGATAATGCGAGTGATGCCCAGCCGGTGAGCGACCTCGGTGGCGATGGTGGACTTGCCCACGCCGGTGGTGCCACCGATGAGAATGATAAGTGGGCGGTCGAGCTTTGAGATCTCGTTCAGCCGGGTGTAGCGCTTGGCGATCTGGGCGCCCGCCACCTCGGTGAGCACGCCGGCTGCGTAGTCCTGCAGCTCCGCGAGCGTCAACTCGAGGCGCTCCGCCTCCCGCAGCTCATCTTGCACGCGCTGCGCTGCCGCATACGCCCGGACAGGGCTCAAGCCCGTTGCCGTGAACGACTGAGCGAGCAGCCCTTTGCTCATCGGCAGTCCGTGCTTCTGGTCCTTGATGATGACGGGCGGGTTCGTGGGCATCAGGTGCTCCTGGCGTCATGTCGTGCGGCGGACAGGTGGATGAGGCGCTCGATCATCTCTCCGAGATCGCGACCCTCAGTGGAAATCGGTTCGTTATCGCACAGCACGGTGGGCACGCCCGCCTCGTCGCCTGCAGCGGCCACGACATCTATCGCCGCAGCTTTGAGCTCGGTCAGAAGCACGTCGTACCGCCCGGCCCAGGCTTGCATGTCGTGCCGCAGAAGTGCCCGGTCGGACAGGTGCGGGCTCGCCGCCACCACCTCGCACCCATGCTCGCGCTCGAGGTGCTCCGTGAGCACAGGCAGCAGGTGCGCGGGTGCGGTGGTTGCAAAGAACACCCGCTTGCCCGCTACGGGCTCAAGCGGGCGCGGACGGAACGTGATGAGCGCAACAGGGATGTCCGCCCGAATCCGCCTGATGGCCGTGACGATCTCCCCGACCTCGGCAGCGCTCGCCGTGGGCTCCTCGGCACCCGTCACCACCACGGCATCTGCGCGGTTGAGCCGGTACGGGCCGAAGAAGTCGCGGACATAGGAGACTCCCTGGGCCGCGCCGATGACCAGAAGCGTGGCATCCGCCACTACCGGTGGTGCCGCCGCGCCGGAACCCTCGAGCACCACGAGCTCTTTGCCCAGCGAATCCGCAAGCGCCGCGCCCTCGGCAACGTTGGAGAAGAACGTCTCCCCCGCCAGTCCTCCGCCACAGCGCCGGCATCCCACCGTGGTCACCCGACTCATCACCGCATCCTCGTAGTTGTCCGAGGAAGCGTGCACGCCGGTTCGCGCGAGCGCAAGAAGATCTTTGGTGGAAAGCGATACCTCGTCGCCGCGGATGAGCTCGGGTGTGGCGGGGCCTCCCCTGCCCATCGCCAGGACGACGATGTCGCGGCCGGACGCCTTCAGGTAGCGAGCCACGTACGCCGAGACCGAGGTCTTGCCTACCCGCTTGCCGGTTCCGATGATCGAAAGCGTGGGAGTGGCGGTGCGCAGATGGCCACGCGGCGCGTGAAACGTGAAGTCCGCGCCCCGGTAGTCGGCGCCGTACCCGAGCGCGATGCTCGCGAGCTCCATGCGCTCAGGCGCGGAGAGCACCGGTTCGTCGGACAGGTCGATGACGACTTCGGGCGAGAATGTGGATAGGGCCTCGCGAAGTGCAGCCTCTCTGGACGGACCCACGACCACGGGGAGTCCGTACACGCTCTCACTCGCCGCGGCATCGACCTTCTCGGTGCCGCCGATGAAGACGGCGGCCACCACGGTATGGGTGGCGGCGAGCTCGCCGAGGGCGAACCTGACCACCGGCGGGTAGTGCTCTCCGTCGATGAGCGCGATGGCACGGCTCACTGGTCACACTCCCCGTGCAGGCCATCGGCGTGCGGCTGCCAGGTGCACTGGTGGCGCAGGTCGCGCTCGAAGTCCGCCACCACCTCGGGTGGATCGAACGGGTGCTTGAGGATGACGCGAACCCGGTCGGGGTAGATCTCGATGATGTTGTAGCTGGCCCGCGTCATGCCGCGAAGCCGGTGCGAGCACGCGGTGCCCGCGTTGACGATGATCATCTCCTCGAGGCGCCACACGTGCGGCACATGCTTGTGCCCACACAGTACGAGGTCGCATCCGCTGCTGTTGAGGACGCGCAGCAGGTCACCTGCGTCATACACGATGTTGCGCTCGCGTCCCGTACCGGGCACCGGCAGAAGATGATGGTGGAGCGCCACGATCTTGAACTCGGTGGGATCCGAGAAGCGCTCCTCTATCCACTTGTACCGCTGACGGCCTATACGCCCGGAGTCGAGATCCGGCTCCGAGGAGTCCAGCCCCAGCATGTGCACGCCGCCGAATACGCACTCGGTGGAGCGCGCGCCGAACAACTCCTCGAAGTGCAGGTCACCGACGTTGCGCGCGTCGTGGTTGCCCGGCAGCACCATCACGTTGTCCACGGACATGCGCGAGATCAGGCGATGGGCCACCTTGAACTCCTGGCGGAAGCCCATGTCGGTGAGGTCGCCGGTGACCACAAGCGCATCCGGCGCCAACGCGTTGATCTCATCGACCACACGCGTGGCAAGACTCGGGATATGGTACTGGGACCCGCAGTGAAGGTCGGATATCTGCGCGATGATGACCGGACGGTCGTCGCTCATTGGCTGCTCCGATGGTTGGTTACCTACTCGAAGGCTGGGAGTTCCGGAACTGTGGGGATGAGATGTTAGTTCCCCAGGCGACAGTGCCCATCACGCGGATGGATGGAGCCTCAGATCCTGCGGGCGCCGATTCTGTCGACCGGCAGCGCTAGCACCCGCGTCCGCCCGATACCGGCAAGCGCGGTCCGTGCGATCTCGGCAAGCGCTCGCGCCCGCTCGAGCGCCCGGGAATCCGTCAGGTCGGTCACCAGGCTGAGCACGGTCGGGCCAGCCCCCGACAACACGGCGGGTCCTGCTCCGATCACCTCGAGCAGTCCTCGCACCGCGTCGAGATCCGGCACAAGCTCGGAGCGGTACTGCTCGTGGATGAGGTCGTGCAATCCCGCATCGAGATACTCGCGTGTGCCCGTGGCCAACCCGAGCGTCACCATCGCTGCTCGGCCGGCGTTAGACGCCGCGTCGGCATGCGGCACCAACGCGGGAAGCGCGGCACGCGACCGTACAGTGGACAGCTCGCTCTCTCCCATCACCGCGAGTACCGCCAGGCCACCCGCGGGGTCGATCGGCGCCACGGTGAGATCCTCGCCGACACCGGTGGTGATCACAAAACCACCGTGGATGGCAGCTGCGACGTTGTCGGCATGACCCTCGATCTCCGCAGCCAGCTCAAGCAGTCGACGCCGGCTCAACCCGACACCCGCCAGCGCGTCACCCAACAGGAGGCCGCCCACGATCGCCGCGGCTGATGAGCCGAGTCCCCGCCCCACCGGAATGCCGTTGCGGCTGATGACTTCAGCCCTGAGGTCGGGTACGCCTGCCTCGGCGAAGACGCGAGCCATCGCGCGCGTCACCTGGTTGTCGGCCCCGGTCGACAGCGTTGCGGCGCCCTCGCCCCCAACCTCGACATGCCACTCGTCTGAGACCTCGGCCTCGAATTCGTTGTACAGGCCGAGTGCGAGTGCGAAGCAGTCGAAACCGGGACCGATGTTGGCCGACGACGCCGGGACTGTGACCCGCGCACCCACCGGCTACAACTCCTCCACGCGGAGCACGGCGCCCACCGAGTCCACCACATCGAGCGCTTCGATTCGCGCGAGGGAAGCGCGCAGATCGCGTTCGCCAGCCTCGTGGGTGATCCACACGATCTCGGCTCCGCCCGGATTCGACCGCTTCTGGATGACCGAGGCGATCGAGACGCCGTGTTCGGCGAAGATGCTCGCGATGGCCGCGAGCACACCGGGCTCGTCGCATACGTGCAGGCGAATGTAGTACGACGTGACGAGATCGGCGATGTCACGGACCGGCAGCGTCTCGGTGCAGGTGCAGCCAACGAGCGCCCTACAGTCACCCTGAATGTGGCGAGCCGCTTCGATCAGGTCGCCCACGACCGCCGAGGCCGCCGGCAGCGACCCGGCCCCTTCGCCGAAGAACATCGTCTCGCCGACCGAGTCGCCGACGACATAGATGGCGTTGTACACGCCGCCTACCTTGGCGAGCGGATGGCTCGAACGGATCATCGTGGGATGCACCCGCAGATCGAGTCCCGCATCGGTGCGCTTGCCGATCGCCATCAGCTTGATCTCGTAGCCGGTCTCCCGGGCGTACGCGATATCGCCGGGGGTGATCGAGCGGATGCCCTCGGCGGGGACATCGGCGAACGTCACGCGTGAGTTGAATGCTATGGAGGCGAGGATCGCGATCTTGGCCGCAGCGTCCAGCCCGTCGACATCGGCGGTGGGGTCGGCCTCGGCAAAGCCACGCGCCTGCGCTTCGGCAAGGGCGGAATCATAGTCCAGGCCGTCCTCGGCCATGCGGGTGAGCATGTAGTTGGTGGTGCCGTTGACGATGCCGTACACCGCCCGGATCTCGTTGCTGACCAGGCTGTGCTTCAGCGGGGCGATGATGGGGATGCCTCCACCGACAGCCGCCTCGAACAGGATGTCCACACCGTTGGCGGCCGCGGCGTCCATGATCTCCTCGCCGTGCGTTGCCATGAGCGCCTTGTTGGCGGTCACCACGCTCTTGCCGGCCGCGAGCGCGCCGAGCACGACTGTGCGGGCGATGCCCGTGCCGCCGATGAGCTCGATGACCACATCGATCGAGGGGTCGTCGATGACCTCGGCGATCTGTGTGGTGAACTGCTCTGGTGCCAGCCCGAGTGCCGCCGCCCGCGAAGGCTCACGGTCGACGCAACGGGTGAGCACCAGATCGACCCCCGCACGCGCGCGGAAGTCCTCCGCGTGGCGATGCAGTATCTCAACGACCCCGCCACCGACGGTGCCGAGACCGACAAGACCGACGTTGATGGTGCGCATGCGCGAGGCCTTTCAGATGCGGGGTCAAAGGCGAGGTGGCAGCGATGCCGTCACGCTTAAGAGTATACCGTTGCGCCGGCACACCAGGTCAGGTATTCGGCCAAGTCGGCGAGGCGGGCCTCGGGGGTGGGCGTGGTCAGCTCGCGCCGATACTCGGCGGCAGCGATCAGGTCGCGGGGGTCGCGCCTGGCGTAGTCCACCCACAGGGCGAGGGTCCTCAGATCGCCCTCGCTCACCTTGAGCGCGCCCAACATCAACCGGCACGTAGCACTATCGTCAGCCTCGTGGCCGCCTCCGGGAACCTCTCCCACCAGTGCCGAGAGCAGAACGGCGGCATCTCGGACGCCGGCCGGAGCGAACGTGTCGCGCAGCCGGGCGTCGACCGTGGACGAGTTCCACCAGCGGAACTTGTCGGCTATCTCATCGCGACTCTCTGAGGCCGGGGCGCCCATTCCTTGATCAGCCCAGATCGCTCTTCATGAGATCGTCGTACGTCTCGCGCCGGAGCGCCCAACGCCACGCTCCGTCTCGCACGATGACAACACCCGGGCGCACCTGCTTGTTGTAGTTGCTGCTCATCGACTGGCAGTATGCGCCGGTGGCGCATACACAGACCACGTCGCCCACCTCGGGACACTGCAGCGGCGCGTCGCGTACCACGATATCCCCGCTCTCGCAGTGCTTGCCCGCGATCGTGCCGACCATCTCGCGCGGCTGGTCCGCCTTGTTGGCGATGAGGGCCTCGTAGTGCGCGTCATAAAGCGAGGTCCGGATGTTGTCTGACATTCCCCCGTCGACCGCCACATAGGTACGGATACCGGGAATCTCCTTGATCGACCCGATGGTATACAGCGTCACACCCGCGTTGGCCACGATCGAGCGGCCCGGCTCCACCGCCATGCGAGGCACCGTCAGGCCGTGCTTCTCGCACTCCTCCTTGATGCCGTCGACCACCACTTTGCCGAACTCCTTCACGGTGGAGGGCTCATCCGGCACGCCGTATGCCACACCCAGGCCGCCCCCGATGTCGAGCATGCGGACCTCATGGCCCGTCTCCGTCTTGATCGCATCCATGAACGAGACGATGACCTCGATGGCCTTCGCGAAGCTGTGCAGCGCGAAGATCTGCGAGCCGATGTGCATGTGCAGTCCGTCGAAGGCGATGCCCGGAAGCTCGATGGCGCGCTTGACTGCGGCGAGTGCCAGTCCCTGGTTCAGGCCGAAGCCGAACTTGGAGTCCTCGGCGCCGGTCATGATGAAGTCGTGGGTGTCTGCCTCAACACCGGGAGTGACGCGTATGAGCACCTTCTGGCTGGCGCCCCGCTCAGAAGCCAGCGCGGAGAGACGCTCCATCTCCTCGAAGTTGTCCACCACGATCCGCCCGATGCCCGCATCGAGACACTCGGCCAGCTCGGCGGGGGTCTTGTTGTTGCCGTGCATCTGTACGCGATCCATCGGGAATCCGGCCCGCACAGCGTAGGCGAGCTCACCGCCCGAGGCGCAGAGCAGGCAGCACTGCTCCTCTTCGACGATCTTGACCATCGCGAGTGAGAGAAACGCCTTGCCGGCATAGACAACGTCCACGTCGTTCCAGTGGTACCGCGTCCACTTCACGTACTCGGCGAGCTGGTGGCGGATGGTGGCCTCGTCCATCACATACAGCGCGGTGCCGGCCTCACGGGCAAGCGCAACCGTGTCAACGCCGCCTATCCAGAGGTGGCCGTCCCTGACTTCGGCAGTCATCGGCAGCACGGCGGCGAGGTCAGCGCCGGTGCGACCATCGGGCGTGGCCGGCGGTCGGGGTGTCGAAGGTCTGGCCATGGCGCGGGTTCCTCCCCGTTGGATGCTTCGCTGTTCGGGAGAGGATACACCAGCACACGACGCCGGTCGAAACCGCGAGGCGTGGCGCAGCGCCGTGCCCGCTACAAGCTGCCGGGTCTACATGCGCTCGGGCGCGCTCACCCCGAGCAGCCCGAGTGCGAGGGCCAGCACGATGCGCGAGGCGTCTGCGAGCGCCAGGCGTGCCGCGCGAAGCTGCGGGTCTTTCACAACCACCTGGCAGTGCGTGTAGAACTGATGGAACGCCGAGGCGAGATCCTCGGCGTAGGAGGTGAGCTTGTGCGGCGCCCGCTGGCGCGCTGCGGCCTCTACCACCTCGGGGAACTCGGCAAGCTTGCGCAGAAGCCCGAGCTCGGCCTCGCCGGCAAGCGTTCCCGGCTCGGAGCCGAGGAGTGCGAGCGCTTCGTCGCTGGCGGTGATGCGTGATGCCACGCCGGCGATGTCCACGCTCTCATCAGCGGTGTCCGCGCCGGAGGCCTTGCGCAGGATGCTGCAGATGCGGGCGTGGGCGTACTGCACGTAGTAGACGGGGTTGTCGCTTGAGCGCTCCTTGGCAAGCGCGATGTCGAAATCGAGCGCCTGGTCGGTGGACCTGCGCAGGAAGAAGTAGCGCGCAGCGTCCACGCCGACCTCGTCGAGCAGGTCCTCGAAGGTAACCATCTCGCCTGTGCGCTTGCTCATCCTGACAACCTCGCCCTCACGGAAGAGGTTGACGAGTTGCCCGATGATCACCTCGAGCTTGCCGGGGTGGCCGAGTGCGGCAGCGGCCGACTCCATGCGCTTCACGTAGCCATGGTGGTCGGCGCCCCAGATGTCGATGACCAGGTCGAAGCCGCGGTCGAACTTATCGGCGTGGTATGCCACATCGGCGGCGAAGTAGGTGTACGAACCGTCGGCCTTGCGAAGCACCCGGTCCTTATCGTCGCCGAAGGCGGTCGAGCGGAACCACACCGCGCCATCGTTCTCGAACACATAGCCTGCCTCGCGCAGCCGCTCGATACCGAGCTCGATGGCACCCGCCTCGTGCAGGGTGCGCTCCGAGAACCAGACGTCGAAGTCGACTCCCATGCCGTGCAACACGCGCTTCAGGTGCTCGAGCACGGCTGCGTACGCCTGCTCCTTGAAGTGCGCCTCGCGCTCGTCTGCGGGGGCCGCGGCCCAGCCGTCCCCCTCAGTGGAGAGGATCTCCCGTGCGATCTCGGTGATGTATGCGCCCCGATATCCGTTCTCCGGGAACTCCACCTCTCGCCCGGTGAGCTCGAGGTAACGCGCAGAGACGCTCGTGGCGAATATATCCATCTGCACGCCGGCGTCGTTGACGTAGAACTCGCGCTGCACGTCGTTGCCCGCATGCGTGAGAAGGCGTGCGATGCTGTCGCCGAGCGCCGCCCACCGCCCGTGCCCCACGTGCATCGGCCCCACGGGGTTGGCCGAGACAAACTCCACCTGCACGCGTGTACCCGTGTCTGCGAGCTTGCCGAAATCCGCACCGGCGGTGCGCACCCGTGCCACCACATCGGCCACAACACCGCGCGCGAGGCGGATGTTGATGAAGCCGGGTCCGGCGATCTCGATGGCATCGGCCACGCCTGAAAGTCGACCGCGCAGTTCATCGGCCACTATCTCGGCCACGGCGCGTGGAGACATGCCCGCCGCCTTTGCCGAGATGAGCGCCACGTTTGTGGACCAGTCACCGTGCGAGGGATCGCGCGGTCGCTCAACGGCCACGTGCGGCACTTCAGCGAGCGGGAGACGCCCGTCGGAGATGGCGGCGCCCACGGCTTCAGTGATGACTGCGTTCAGGGCTTCGCGCACAGTGGAGACTCCTCGATCGGCGTGGTGTCGGTGAAACAGGATACCCCCGCCGGTGCAGGGGCGGCAAACCGCCGGGCGTCGCCCGCGCAGCATGAGGTGGCCACGGGTCGTCCGCAGCGGCGTTCGGTGGAGTCACGACGATGGTACATAGACATGTGGTCGCAGGACTCGTAGTGTCATGACTCAGACTCGTTCGCCGACTCACAAGCGAGGTTATCGATGGGACTCCTCAGTAGCGATGTCTCGGGCGAAGGACGCGCCGTCCACCACATCCGCGTGGACAGGATCGGCTCCACAGGCAGCAAAGAGTTGTGGTGGGTCGCCGTGGCCTTCGATGACGACTCCAAAAAGCCGTCGGGCATGTACCCGAGCTACGACTATGCTCGCGCACTCGGGGACAAGCTGGCCGCCGAGCATGGCGTAGAAGTCGTGGTCACCCACGTAGCCTAGCGGAGGCGCTCGCGAAAGCGCCTCAGCTGCTTGCGGGTCGCCACCTCGATGCGGCTGTGCACGCTGCCGCTGGCCTGCTCCCAGGAGTCGGGGTGTGGCACCCATCCCACCATCGCGAGCAGGTGCTTCTCCCCCGCCCGCCCATGAGCGACGGCGTCTTGCGCACAGTGCAGCGCCCAGCCGAGCATCGCAAGATCGTTCAAGCGAACCGCAAGGGTGTGGTAATGCGCGGACCACGCCCATGCGCCCGGCGAGAAGTGGCGAGTGATGTTTATGGCGGAACCGCGCGCGGGGTAGCGAGAGTCAAAGCCCATATCAGCGCGGGCGATGACCTCGGCCTCGTGCTCAGTGAAACCCTCCTCAAGGGCCCACTGCCGGGTACGTCTGAGATGAACCTCGGGTCCCATTACTTCACCGGTGGTAGGGTTCGCCGCGGGTGATCCGGAACGCCCGGTATACCTGCTCCAGCAGCACCACGCGCGCCATCTGGTGCGGGAGCGTGAGCGGGCCGAGGGACATCCGCTCGTCAGCCCGGGAGACGACGTCCGCATGCAGCCCCGCCGCGCCACCTACCACGAACGCTATCGTGCTGCGGCCGGCGATCCCCATCGCGTCGATCCAAGCAGCGAACTCCTCGCTCGACCGCGTCTTGCCGCCGATCTCAAGTGTCACCAGCAACGCATCGTCGGGCACGACACGCAGGATCGCGGAACCCTCGGCCTGAAGCGCCCGCGCCTCGTCGGCGCTCACATCGCGGTCGGGTATCTCCACGACCTCGACCCGCGCGTAAGGGGTGAGCCGTTTAAGGTACTCGTCGGCCGCCTCGCGCCAGTGTCGCTCTTTGAGCTTGCCGACGGCGACGACGGAAACCCTCATGAGCGCTCTGCGTCCGAAGCGAGGGTGACGTCGAGCGTGAGGCGATCCGTGCCCCTCACGATCTCGACCTCCACGGTATCGCCGACCTCGTGGGAGCGGATGGCCACGAAGACGTCCTCGACGCTTGTCACTTCCGCATCGGCCAGGCGGACGATGATGTCGCCCTGCTCGATGCCGGCGTCCGATGCCGGAGATGCCGGTGAGACGAAGTCGACGAGCGCCCCGGAGGCCACCGGAAGATCGTACCGGGCGGCGATCGCCTCGCTCACCGTGAGGCTGGAGATGCCCATGTACGGGTGGGTTGCAGTGCCGGTCTCGATGAGCTCATCAGCGATCGCGCTCGCGTAATCGACCGGTATGGCAAACCCGACGCCCGCGGACTGCGCAACGTTCTCGGAGCCGGTCTGAATAAGCGTGTTGATCCCCACGAGGCGCCCCTGCGCGTCGGTGAGCGCGCCGCCTGAGTTGCCCGGGTTGATGGCCGCGTCGGTCTGGATGAGGCTTGTGTATGTGGTGATCCGCGCTTCAGCGGACTCGGCGAGGCTCGTCCTGCCAAGCGCTGAGACGATGCCGGTCGTCACCGACTGATCGAGTCCGAAGGGGCTGCCGATAGCCACGACCGGCTGTCCCACAGCCAGATCGGCCGAGGATCCGATCTCGATCGCCGGCAGTCCGGTACGCTCGACTTTGACTACTGCCAGATCCGAGGACGGGTCGCGCCCTACGATCGTGGCGTCCATCTCGTCAACGCCGATGGTCACGGTCAGACCATCAGCGCCGGCAACCACATGATCGTTGGTGAGGATATAGCCGTCGCTCCGGATGATGATCCCGCTGCCGTTGCCCACGGTCCGTCTGTTCGACTGACCGGTGAACGGGTCGTATGACGTCTGCTGCACACCGATGCTCACAACTGACGGCGTGACTTTGAGCGCCACCGCCTCGGCGAAACCGATCTCATCGGTCGTGGTGATCTCGATGGTTTGTCCGCTGTCGGCTACCGAAGCACTCGCTAGAGGCTCCCCGCCGCCATCGGTGGACGGGACCCCCCAGATCGTCACGAACAGGCCGGTCATCACCAGCGCGCCGACGATACCGCCGAGCAAGGCCGCACCGAGAGCCAGCAGGCACGATCCTCCCCTGCCGCGCTCAGGCTTCGGCTTTGGCGCGCTGCCCGGGGTCTGCGCCAGGGGCGGGGCGCTCTGGGTGTCTGCGGGGATTGCTGCGGGCACCGGCTCCGGCAGCACATCGCGCTCGTCCGATGATCCCGGGGCAGAGTCATACGACATCTGGGCCACGTCCTCCCATACCAAGCGCCGGTCACATGCGGCGCGATTGCTGTCTCTCGTGCGTGAGGTCTCTACCCTTCGCGAAGCGGTCTAGAACCTCACGCCCAGGAACGATAGCACCGGAGATGCCAGGATGCCGAGAGCGATGACGGCCAGCGTGGCTGCGGCAAACGCGACTGTGCCCTGGAGACTGCCGGTGACCTCAGCCTTGCCTGAGGACTCACCGAAGAAGACCGCTCGCAGCACCCGGAAGTAGTAGCCCGCCGAGACGACACTCATGGAAACGGCAACGAGGACGGGCCAGAGCCACCCGGCGTTCACCGCCGAGGTGAAGAGGTAGAGCTTCCCGAAGAAGCCAACCATCGGAGGGATGCCCACCAACGAGAGCAGCCAGACCACCGACGCCCACGCCATCGCGGGACGTCTGGCGACCAGACCGCCGAAGTCGTCAAGCGACGTGCCCTCTTCGGCGGCAAGCAGCATGATCGCCATCGACGGGACGGCGTAGGCCACCGCATACATCACCGAGGCAGCACCACCGGATGCGCCTGCTGAGACCGCAAGCAGGATGTAGCCCGTGTGCGCCACGCCGGAGTACGCCATCAGGCGCCGGACATCAGTCTGCGGGAACGCGGCAAAGTTGCCGAGGAGCATCGAGAGTACCGCCGCGGCAACAATAACGAGTGCGCCATCCGGATTGCCGGGCGACAGCGCGGCCACCAGCGCGACGAGCGCTACAGTTCCGGCCACCTTCGGCACGGTCGACACGTACGCGACCATCGACGCGGGAGCGCCGGCGTAGGCGTCCGGTGTCCAGTAGTGAAACGGCGTGGCTGAAAGCTTGGCGAAGAACCCGATGAGCACGAAGACGAACGCCATCTGCTGGAGCATCCCCTCACCCGCGCCCGGCATCGCCGCGTACGAGGTGGAGCCCGTGATGCCGTACAGGAACGACATGCCGTAGAGCATCACGAGGCTCGTGAGCATCGAGAGCAGGAAATACTTGAGCGCACCCTCGAGACCGCGCTCGTCACCGCGACGGTAGCCCATCATCACGTACGCGGGCATGGTGGAGAGTTCGAGTGAGATGAACAGCACGATCAGATCACGCGCCGAGACCATGAACATGCCGCCGAGGGCCGAGAAGAGCGCGAACGCCACGGCCTCGCGTGAGCGCTCGTCTTCGATGCCACGACCGGCCACCCACAGCAGCCACAGAGCGGTCAGCAGGGCAATCGCCACACGCGCGAACACGGCGGTCGTCCCAATCTCCATCATCCCGCCGAACATCTCGCCGCCGGGGCCGATCGCGACGGCAGCGGCTCCGGCCGCAAACGCCAGACCGGCTCCCACGTGTGCGGCAACGCGGCCCTCGCCTGCGGCGCGGTCCACGAACAGCGCCGAGAGCGCGGCGACCAGGATGATGAACTCGGGTATGAGCCGCCAGAGGTCGGCCATGCTACATGCCGCCAAACCGGGCGAGGATGCCCTGTACCGCCGGGTCGGTGAATCGCAGAAGCGAGTCCCAGTAGATGCCCACAACGAGCGTCAGGAGCACCAGAGGCATCAGGACCGACACCTCGGTGGTGGTGAGGTCGCTGATCTTCTCAACCGCCGCGCTCGCGGTGCCGAGTACCACGCGCTGAACGAGCCAGAGCATGTATGCAGCCGCCAGCAGAACGCCAAGTGCTGAGACCACGACCCACCCGACCGGGATGCTCGAGGCCCAGGCGCCGAGGAGTGTCAGGAACTCGCCCACGAAGCCCGAAAGCCCCGGCAAGCCGAGCGACGCGAACGAGGCGAACGCGAGCAGCCCGGCGGCCACGGGGACCCTGGAGGCAAGGCCGGAAACGTCCGCGATCATGCGGGTGTGAGTCCGCTCGTACACCATGCCCACCAGGAAGAACAGCATGCCGGTGACGACACCGTGGCTGAACATCACGGCAACAGCACCGTTGAGTCCTTCGGGGGTGAGTGAGGCGATGCCCAGCATCACAAAGCCCATGTGCGAGACCGAAGAGTATGCAACAAGCTTCTTCATGTCGGTCTGCGCGAAGGCCACCGCCGCGCCGTAGACGATGGAGATCGCCGCAAGCGCTGCGATGAACGTGCTCCACTCCTGTGCGGCGTCCGGCAGGATCGGCAGCGATATGCGAAGAAAGCCGTACGAGCCCATCTTCAGCAGGATGCCGGCGAGCAGTACCGAGGCCGCAGTGGGTGCCTCAACATGCGCGTCGGGCAGCCACGTGTGCAACGGGAAGACCGGTACCTTGACCGCGAAGCCGAGGAAGAACGCGGCGAACACCCACCACTGGAACGTGGGATCCAGACCGCCGGCCTCGGCCATGGCAAGGATGTCGAAGGTGCCCGTCTGCAGGTAGAGCGCGATGATACCCACGAGCATGAACACGCTGCCGAAGAGCGTGTACAGGAAGAACTTGAGGGCCGCATACTCTCGACGCGGGCCGCCCCAGGTGGCGATGAGGAAGTACATCGGCACTAGCACGAGCTCCCAGAACACATAGAAGAGCACGAAGTCCATCGCGACGAAGACGCCATTCATGCCTACCTCGAGCAGGAGCAGCATCGCGAACCACATCGCAGGCTTCTTCTCGGTCTTCCACGAGGCGATCACCGCAAGCAGCGTGAGAAGCGCCGAGAGCGCCACCATGGCGAGCGACATGCCGTCGATGGCGAGGTGGTACGTGATCCCTACCTGAGGCACCCACTCGATACTCTCGACGAACTGCATGCCACCGGCGACATCGAACCTGAGTGCTAGCCAGGTGACCAGGCCGAGGTCGAGCACGGCAACCGCCGCGGCGGTCCAGCGCACGGCAACCGCGCGCTGGTTGCCGAGAAGCGAGACGACCGCCGCGCCGAGAAGCGGGAGGAAGACGATGATCGTGAGCAGAGGGAAGTTCACGCCGTTAGGCCCCTTTCACCAGGATCCATAGCACGAGAAGCACAACGGCCCCCGCGACGAGTGTCTGATAGCTGCGCACGCGGCCGGACTGCAGCCGTCGAGCCGACGAGCCGATCTTGCGCACGAGAGCGGCGGCGGCGTTGACCAGGCCGTCCACCGCGATCGCATCGAAGCGCCAGCCGGCATCCGCAAGCCTGCGCCATAACCATCCCACGCCGTTGACGGCGCCATCCACAACTCGACCGTCGAACGCTGCCAGGCTTCGCGTAGCGGAAACGTAGCCGCCCACGATGAAGTGGCCATAGGTGAGATCGAAGTAGTACTTGTTCGCAAGGACGCCGTAGGGGTTCGCGAAGCGCTGCTTGAGCGCACGGGTGTTGACCACCGACGTGCGCCGTCCGTATACGAACCAGCCGAGCCCAAGACCGGCGCCCGCCACCATCGTGGAGACCGCCGCGGTGAGCGCCGCCGGCCAGGGAATCTCATGTCCGAGGAAGGTGCCGAGCGCGGGGCCGCCAAAGCCGACCGCGGCTGTGATCGCTGCGAGCACCATCATCGGCGCGAGCATCGAACGATGTCCCTCGTGGACCTCCGACTGCTGACACGGGCCGGTGAAGACGCGGAACCACAGACGCGCAACGTAAAACGCCGTGATGAACGCCGCCACGAGCGTGAGAGCGAACGCCACGTAGTGATGCTCGTGCAGCAGTACGGTGAGGATCTCGTCTTTTGACCAGAAGCCCGAGAACGGGAAGATGCCCGCAAGCGCCAGCGAGCCCGCGCCAAAGACCACCGAGGTCACGGGGAGCCGCCCGGCAAGCCCACCCATCTCACGCATATCCTGCGTGTGGGCCGCGTGGATGATCACGCCGGCACCTAAGAAGAGCAGCGACTTGAAGAAGGCGTGCGTGACGAGGTGGTACATCGCGGCCGTGGCACCCCCGGCACCGAGCGCGATGAACATGAAACCAAGCTGGGAGATCGTAGAGTACGCCAGCACCTTCTTGATGTCGTGCTGCACGGCTGCCAGCAGCCCCGCCGCGATCGCGGTGAGCAGACCGATCACCAGCGTGACGGTGAGCGCAACGCCACTCGCCTCGAAGACGGGGTACGCACGCACCACCAAGAACACGCCCGCTGCGACCATCGTTGCGGCATGGATGAGCGCCGAGGCCGGCGTGGGACCGGCCATCGCGTCGGGGAGCCACACGTGTAGCGGGAACTGTGCGCTCTTGCCCATCGCGCCAAAGAGCAGCAGGAGTGCCACGGTAGTGGCCCCACCGGCTGTCCAGGCGTGCTCGTGGAGCACGGTTGCGAAGTCGAACGAGCCGACCTCGGCATAGATCGCGGCGAGCGCGATCATGAAGCCGATGTCGCCTACCTTGGTGGTGAGAAACGCCTTGATGCTCGCCATCCGGGGAGCCGACTGCTCGTGCCAGAAGCCGATGAGCAGATACGAGCACAGTCCCATGATCTCCCACGACATGAACAGCCCGAGGAAGTTGTCCGACAGCACCAGTGCCAGCATGGCGGCGGTGAACAGCGACAGCACCGCGTAGTACCAGCCGATACGCTCTTCGCGATGCATGTAGCCGAGCGAGTAGACCTGAACGGCCAGCCCGACGATGGTGACCACGAGCAGCATCACTGCAGAGAACGGCTCGAGCGCCAGTCCGAGGGTGATCGACGTCTGCCCGATGTGCGCGATATCCACCGCTGCCTCGTAGACCGGCTCGCCCGCGTGCCCCCCCGGCCACACGCTCAGGAACGCGGCCACCGACAGAGCGAGCGAGCCCGTGACGGCCGCCACCGCCACCGGCACCAGCCGGTTGCGCCATGCGCGCGACAACGGGGCGAGAAGCGCGAAGGCCAGCGCGGGTAGCAGCGGTATGGCGATTACGTAGGCCACCGGCTACCCCTTCAGTTCCCGGAAGGCGTCGAGCTCGACGCTCCGCTTGCGGCGGTATATAGCCAGCACGAGCGCGAGGCCGAGCCCTATCTCGGCGGCAGAGACGACCATCGAGAAGACGGCGAAGAACTGGCCATCCAGGGTGATCGGCGTCACGAAGCGTGAGAACGCCACGAGGTTGATGTTGACCGCGTTAGCCATCAGCTCGAGCGACATGAGCACGTGGACGGCGTTCTTGCGAGAGAGTGCACCGTACATACCGATGCCAAAGAGCATCGCCGAGAGCGTGAGCAGGTGCGGGAGTCCGACACTCACCGGTCCTCACCCCCCGTCCACCACACGGCGGCGACGAGTGCCACGAGAAGTACGAGCGAGGCGATCTCAAACGGCAGCGCCCACGTGGTGAACATCTCTCGGCCGAACGCCTCGATGCCGGGCGCCACATCGGGCGCATCGGCGATCGTGATCGACTGACTTTGGATCACGAAGAGCACGGCGGCGGTGAACAGCGTGGCCAGGCCGAGCGACCCCCACCCTACCGGGAACGGGCGGACAGCGTCCTCGCGGCGACGCAGCGTGAGCATCACGGTGAAAAGCGTGAGCACGGCAACCGCGCCGGCGTACACGAGCACCTGCACGAGTGCGAGGAACTCGGCGGAGAGCAGCAGGTAGATGCCGGCGGTGGCCAGCATCACCTCAAGCAGCCAGACCGTGGCGTGCACCACGTTGCGGGTGGCCATCATCGAGAGCGCGCCGCCGAGCGCGGCGAATGCGAGCAGGTAGAACGTCACGGCCGGCAGCGTCTCATTCATCGGCGCTGCCCCCTTCCTTCTCCTGCTTGTGACGCGCGTTGGTGGCGGCGTCCACGTCAGCGATCAGATACTCCATCAGATCCGCCGGATCGGTCACTGCAAGCTCGTACTCGTGGCTCATTATGATGGCGTCGAACGGACACGCCTCCACACACAGCCCGCACATCATGCAGGCTCCGATCTCATAGCCGAAGCGATCGATGTGTTTGGTCTTGTCCTCGCGCACCGCCACATCGATCGACAGGATGTGGTCCGGACACGTCTTCACGCACGTCATGCACGCAGTGCACTTGGGCGCGCCGTCTGCGAAGTACAGCGGGCGCACGGCCCAGCGGGAACGCTCGGGAAGCTCGAGCTTCTCGTACGGATACATGACCGTGATCGGCCCGCGCATCGCGCTCTTCAGGCTGAGCCTCAGGCCGTTGATGAGTCCCTTGCCCCACATCGCTAGCCCACCATCCCTGCAAGCAGCGGGGCGAGCAGCTTGTCCACCACGCCGGTGACAACGATCATCACCAGCGCCGCAGGGATGAGCCGCTTCCAACCGAGGTCCATCAGGGTGTCGATCCGCACGCGCGGGAACGTGCCACGTATCCACCACATGAACACGATGCCGAGGTACGTCTTGAGCATGAATACCGTTGGCGCAAGGACGGGTACCGCGTCATACCAGCCCATCGGCACCCACGGCAGCAGCCAGCCGCCGAAGAACAGCGTGACGCCGAGTGCCGAGACGACGAACGTGTTTGAGAACTCGGACAGGAACAGCAGGCCGAACTTCATGGCCGAGTACTCGGTGCTGAAACCGGCGACGATCTCCGATTCGCTCTCGGACATGTCAAACGGTGTCTGGTTGCTCTCGATGAGCGAGGAGATCGCGAAGATGATGAACGTGGGCCAGAGCAGCGGATTGGTGATGAACCAGCGCGGCAGCCAGGACAGGAGCGGTGAAGCCCACCCGCCAGCCTGCGCGGTGACGATCTCGCCGAGGTTAGCGGTGCCGGCGATCATCACGATCGGCAGCACCGACAGCAGCAGGGGAACCTCGTAGGCTATCTGCATGGCGGCCGCACGCATGCCGCCGAGCAGGCCCCATTTGTTGCCCGATGACCACCCGGCCAGCAGGATGCCGATGGGTACCACCGAGAGCGCCGCAAGCGTGAACAGCAGCCCGGTCTCGAGCGAGGTCGCCTTGAGGGTGCCCGAGAACGGCAGCGCGAGGTAGGCCATGAACGACGGTACGAACACCACCATCGGTGCGAGGAAGAAGAGTGCCTTGTCGGCCGCTCGCGGTGTGAGGTCCTCTTTGGTGAGCAGCTTGACCACATCGTTGATCGTCTGAAGCGCACCGTGCCAACCCACGTGCATCGGGCCGAGACGGATGTGGAGATGCCCGAGCACCTTGCGCAGCAGGTAGATCATGAACACGCCGTTGGCGAGCATCACACCGAGGACCGAGACGAGGCGCACCACGATAGCGAGCGTGGGGTTCATCGGTCCACCTCCCCGAGCATTATGTCGGTGGATCCGATCATGACCACGCCGTCGGCCAACAGATGTCCGGGCATGAGATCCTCAAGTGCCTGCAGCGCGTACATCGATGGTCCGTGGTAATGCATACGGTATGGCGATGTCCCGCCATCGGTGATCAGGTGGATCCCCACCTCGCCACGCGCGGACTCGACCGCGGTGTACACCTCGCCCGCCGGCGGACGCAGTAGTCTCGGCACCTTGGCCGTGTGCTCGCCGCCCGGCATGCCTTCGATGCACTGACGGATCATGCGGCTCGATTGCCGCATCTCCTCCATCCGAACAACGAACCTGTCCCACGAGTCACCCGTGGTGCCGAGCGGCACATCGAACTCCATCTCGGGGTACGCGTCGTAGGGACGATTCTTGCGGATGTCAAAGTCCACGCCCGAGGCGCGCAGGTTGGGGCCGGTGATGCCGAAGGCGAACGCCTTCTCGGCGTCGATAACGCCGATGCCCTTCACGCGAGCCTGGAATATCTCGTTGCCGGAGAGAATGGCATCATGCTCGTCAACGTATGTGTCGAATGCATCGCAGAACGCGAGGATCTTGGGGCCGATGCCTTCGGGCAGGTCGGCCACCACGCCGCCGGGGCGGACGTAGTTGAACATCATCCGCCCACCGCTTATCTCCTCGAGGATATCGAGAAGTGCCTCGCGATCGCGCATGGCGTAGAGAAACGGGCCCATGGCGCCGGTGTCCAGGCCCATCGTCCCGTACCACAGCAGGTGCGTGGCGAGTCGGTTGAGTTCGGCCATCATCGTGCGGATCCACTGCGCGCGGCGGGGGACCTCGATCTCCATGAGCTGCTCCACCGCAAGCGCGATCGCGGTCTCGCCCATGATGCCCGAGACGTAGTCGCCGCGGTCCATGAGCGTGCCGAGAGCATCGAACCGGCGATGCTCGGCAAGCTTCTCGATCCCACGGTGCAGGTAGCCGAGGCTCACCTCGGCAGCCTTTATCTCTTCGCCGTCGACCTCGATCAGCACGCGCAGAACACCGTGCGTGGAGGGGTGCTGCGGACCCATGTTGATAATGAGGTGCTCGGTGGTGAGCCCGTCCACGCCGGTGGGTGCACGCCGAATGCCTGCCGGCGGGACGCCCGGGTCGTGCTGCCCCTCAGCGAGAAGACCGACGGTGACGACGGTGGTGCGCGGATCGTCGCTCATCGATTCTTCACCTCCTCCTCGCTGCGGATGGGCACGCACTTGCGCAGAAGCGGCGGGATGCCGTCGGTGGTGAGCAGACGCTTGGGGTTGGGATGCCCGGCGAGACGCAAACCAAAGAGCTCCGCCGTTTCGCGCTCAGGCATGAGCGCCGACGGATACACGTTCCACACCGATGCGATCTCGGCGTCGTAGGCCACGGTGGTCTTGAGAAACGCCTCCACGTCGGCTGAGTAGGAACGTACGCGCCAGGTGAGCTCGATGGCCTCTCCTGTATCGGTGCCATCGAAGTCCACGAGCGACTCATAGCCACCGGCCTTCATGGCGGCCAGGGCGCTGATCACGGCATCCGCTGTAACGCGCGCCACCGTGCCGAGGGGCGCGGCGTCCACCTCGGCTGACACTCCAGCGACTGAGAGGAGCGACTTATACTCTGCTGCGTCGGGCCGCAAGGCGCTCCTCCGTCTTCGCTTTGATCTTCTTGCGCAGTTCCATGAACGCGTACTGCACGGACTCGGGACGGGGTGGGCAGCCGGGGATGTAGACATCCACGGGAATGATCTTATCCACGCCCATCACCACGTTGGGGTACTCGCGAAACGGGCCTCCGGTGCACGCGCAGGCACCCATCGCCACGACCCACTTCGGCTCGGGCATCTGCTCGTATAGGCGACGCACGGTGTCGGCCATCTTCATGTTCACGGTGCCGGCAACGATCATCACATCGGCCTGACGCGGCGAGTTGCGGAAGAACACGCCCGAGCGGTCGAAGTCGAACCGGGGACCCGATGCGCTCATCAGACCCTCGATCGCACAACAGGCGATGCCGAAGGAGATGTACCAGAGACTGTTGGTCCGGGCGAGATCGAAGAGCTGCTCGCTCCTGATGAACAGCATCGAGTGCTCGCCGGTGAGCTTGTCTAGCGCCACCTGAGAGCCCCCTCTCTCCACGCATACGCGAGGCCAGCGGCCAGAATCGCGATGAAGATCAGCATCTCCACAAGGATGAAGACGCCCATCGAATCGAAGGCCACCGCCCACGGGTAGAGGAAGACGGTCTCGATATCGAAGACCACGAAGAGCAGGGCGTAGACGTAGTAGCCGATGCGGAACTGGACCCACGGCGGACCCACGGGCTCCGATCCGCACTCGTACGGCTCAAGACGATCCGGCGCCGGCTTGCCCTTCGGGGAGAGGAGATTGGAGACGAAGACGGTGGCGATGACGAACACCGCGCCGAAGATGAGGAACGCGCCGACGACCAGATGGTCGAAAGCCGGTGACTGCGGCATCGCTCGCCTCCCCCTTAAGCTCGTTGCGCGCGCCGGATGAATACGGTGCGGTTCTCTTCAGGATACAGCGACGCCCTCAAACGGGTGGTGCTCGGCTCCCGTCCGGGGCACGGTCGAGACAATGTAACACGCGTTACATTGTTGCGCAACTCGTACCCCCAGGGGTATCGGCGTGTCTCGTGGCGCCGTTCCCTCGTGCCCCCTCAGGGTACCCTTTTCGGGCTGACCGCGGCGCACCGACATGAACTGAACCGGCGGCCCCCGCATGAGACGGGGACCGCCGTGATGTCTGTGGAGCCGACGAGCGGATTCGAACCGCTGACCTGCGCATTACGAGTGCGCTGCTCTACCAGCTGAGCTACGTCGGCACGTGTGCTATTCGGTTGGGGTGCTCGGTGTGCCCTCGCCTGCCGTACTCCCGCCATCCGCACGAGGCCTGCGCCTGCGCCGACGACGTCCACCGCTTGGCGCGGAACCCTCCGCGGGCGGCGCCGCACTCTGCGGCTTGGGGTTGCGATCCTTGTTCGACCGCCGCTTCTGGCCCTGGCCCGCGGCCTTCTGCCCCTCGTTGCCGGACTTGCTCTGGTCGCTCTTGCTCTTCGCCGGCTGTGCATCCAGCTTTGGCGTCGAACGCTTCCGCCGCGAATCCTGCTTCTTCTCGCCTGCCTGCTCCGGGACTCGCTCGGCCTCACGCAGCGTAGGCGTGGTGCCGTGCATCATCGCGGCGTCGCCTGGCCGCGTGAGCACCGCATCGGCGCTCAGCTTGCACGGGCACCCTCTGCCGGCACTGCAATCCAGCGCCTCCAGCGGGACCGTCACCTCGGGCCCACCCTGCTGGCGCACCGTCAAGGTCTCTCTCGGGACGTTCATCGACGAGATCTTGCCGAACGTACCGTCCGGGAAGTCGACCTGCGTCCCGCACTTCGGCGCCCGCTGTTTGAAGTCCTTGTACGCATCGTACTCATACCGCAAACAGCACATGAGTCTGCCACACAAGCCGCTGATTTTCAACGGGTTCAAGGGCAGGTCCTGCTCCTTGGCCATGCGGATCGAAACAGGCTGGAATTCGCCCGCGAACCTCGAGCAGCACAGCTGCTGACCGCAGTGGCCGAGACCGCCGACCATGCGCGCCTCGTCGCGGACACCCACCTGCCGCATGTCGATCCGGTTGTGCAGTCCCGAGGCGAGCTCTCGCACCAACTCGCGGAAGTCCACCCGCTCCTCGGCGGCGAAGTAGAACACCACCTTGGAGTCATCGAACAGGTGCTCCACGCCGATCGGCTTCATGTCCAGCTTGTGTTTGGCCACGAGCTCGCGGAAGCGCTTCATCTCCTCGCGTTCGCGAGAGCTGAGCGACTCCGCACGCGCGGCATCATTGGCGTCCGCCACGCGCAGCACGGGCTTGAGTTCCGTGTGGATCTCGGACTGGTCGACCTCGCGCGCAGCGAGCACGACCTCGCCGTACTCCTGGCCGCGCTCGGTGGTGACGATCACGTGATCGCCCTCTTGAGGGCTTGAGCCGGCGGGGTCGAAGTACAGTACTTTGCCGGCGAACTTGAGTTTCACTCCCACTATCGTGGGCATCGGAGTACCTCCTGTATGTCGAACAGCATGGCCTCGACGGCCAGCTGGGGGCTCACATTATATGCCATGCGCTCGCGCGCCGTGCGCACGCACTCCAGAGCTCGTATCGCGGCGGGCGCACTGATCACCGCAGCCACTTCGGCCGTGGCGTCTGCGGCGTCCACATTGCTCACAAGCTCCGGCGCGCCCTTGGCCATCACGAGGCAGTCGCGCAGCCAACTCTCCGTCACGCTCATCACCTCGGCGATGCCTTCGCGCTCCCGGGCGGTGAGCTCGCGCTTGTGCCGCTTCTCGATCTCGCCGGTCGCGCCTCGTGTGAGGAACTCACGGGCAGCACCGATCTCGTCGGCCTGCATGACTTTCATCTCGTCGACAGGTGCACGCACACTCGTTAGCAGGTCCCGTGCCGCCGTGAGCACGTCGTGCCCGTCCATCACGCTCAGGCGCTTCAGGATGCCGAGGATCGCCAGGCGCGCGTTGCGCCTGCCAGACGAACGCAAGAACTCTATCGCGCGGGGGATCACGCCGTCCGCCGCCGCGAGTGCCGCGGTTGCCTCTTCGTCGTCCGCCCCGGTGCGCTCGATCACGAGGGCGCGTGCGGTGGATGTGGGAATAGCCGCAAATCGCACGACCTGACAGCGCGATGCGATCGTGGACAACACGTCGTCGTAGTCGTCGGCGAGCAAGATCACCACCACATCGGCCGGCGGCTCCTCGAGCGTCTTCAGAAACGCATTTGCCGAGGCACTCTGCAGCCTTCCGGCATCTTCGAACACGTACACCTTGTGGCTAGCCTCGATGGGCTTGAGTTGCACGTCGTGGATTACCTGGCGCACCTGGTCGATGACATAGCCGTTCACGCCCCCCGGTGTCAAAAGATGGAAGTCGGGGTGGGTGGTGTTGCGCACACGGCGGCACGCGGGACAGACGCCGCAGGCATCATCGTCGCAGTACAAAGCGCACGCAAGGGCGCGCGCCGCGCTCTTCTTCCCGGCCCCGGTCGGACCGACGAAGAGATAGGCATGCGAGATAGTGTCGCCCGCAACCGCCTGTCGAAGGTAGCCGGTGGCCCTGCGCTGCCCGATCAGGTCGTCCCAGACACACGTCGGCACGCCGTTTACGCCCCTTCCGGACGCGACAGCAAGGGCTCCACGTATGACCAGACCGCCGCAGCCACCCCATCGACCGAGCTCCGGGGGATCACTTTGACCCGCCCGGGCTCAGCGGAGGCGAGTGCGAGATAGCCGTCGCGGACACGCTCGTGGAAGTCGCTGCCCGCCTGCTCGAGGCGGTCTCCACCGCCGCCGGCCATTGCCTGCGCGATGCCCGCTGCGGCGTCAACATCCAGCAGCAGGGTGAGATCGGGCGCAAGGCCTCCGGTGGCGATGCGGTTGAGTTCGTGGATCTCCTCAACAGGCAGGACCGCTCGTCCATAACCCTGGTAGGCCACACTCGAATCCGCATAGCGATCGCCGAGCACGATGGCGCCGCCGGCAAGGGCGGGCCGGTAGTGAAGCTCCACAAGCTGCGCACGGCTGGCTTCATAGAGCAGCAACTCGGCTCTCACCCCGAGTTCAGCATGCGCGGGATCGAGCACGATGTCCCGGATGCGCTCACCCGCGTCACCACTCAGTACGCCACCCGGTTCGCGAAAGGTGCGGACTTCATGACCCATGCTCCGGAGACGCTCGGCCAGGAGTGCTATCTGGGTCGACTTGCCTGAGCCGTCGCCGCCCTCAAAGGTGATGAACAGGCCGCTCACACGCTCTCCTCCGTTGCCCACTGGGCGCGAGCGTCCGCATACAAGTCGTTGCCCGCGGCATCGATGGCTACCCACACCGGGAACTCCTTGAGATCCATGCGCACGAGCGCCTCGGTTCCAAGGTCCGCATACGCCACCGTGACCGCCGAGGTCACCTTCGCTCCCAGCAGCGCCGCGGCTCCGCCAACGGCCGCAAGATAGACCGCTGCGTGCTCGACGCATGCAGCGCGCACGGCCTCGGACCGGGCACCCTTGCCAATGGTCGCGGCCACGCCCGCTTCAAGCAATGCGGGCGTCCACGCATCCATGCGCTTGGCCGTGGTCGGGCCCACAGAGCCGGCCGGCCGGCCTGCTCGCGCCGGCGTGGGGCCGGCGTAGAAGAGCACCTGTCCTGCAAGGCTGTACGGCAGTTCGCCATCACGCGCGAGTTCGGCCGCCAGGCGCGCATGTGTGGCGTCACGCGCTGTGAACACCGGGCCGCTCAGAAGCACGGGCGTGCCGACCGGCAGCATGCGAAGCGTCTCCATATCCTGCGGCACGGTGAGGCGAAGCGTCTCAGACACGCCCATCCTCCTTCTCGGGGAGCGTTGCGACGGATGGCCCGGCTTCCCGCGCGCTGGAGCCGTCATGCACCTCGATGGTCCGCCAGTTCAGCGTACGGTAGGCATAGTACGCCGCCCCCAGCACGATGAACGACGCTATCTGCAGCGTGATGCGCGGTCCGGTGAACCACGACGGGTCCGCCGCGCCCTCGCTCAGGCGACGCACAAGTGCTGCCAGCAGGTCTGCCAGCGGGGCGACCACCACCATCGAGAGCAGCAATGATACCCGCACAACCGACTCCATGGCGGTGAACACTCGCCCGCGGATGTCATCGGAGACCGTACGGACAACGTAGGTGTTCCCCGCCACCGACAGGCACGCGATACAAAAGCCCGCGGTGACGCCGAATATAAGCGCGACCCAGTACACGCCCACGCTCGCGAAGATCAGCATCGCAACGCCGAACGTGGTCACCGCGCCCAGGAACAGCATCTGGAGCGGGATGCGGTTCGCGAGCCGCGGAACGATCAGCGCACCGGCGGCCATGCCGAGAGCCATCAGCACTAGGATGAATGTCTGTGGTGCGGCGACGAGGTTTCGGATGGCGGCGAACTGGTCGAGAATCGGCAAGCCGTCGGCAAGGATCTCCTGCACGTACGCAAGACCCACCGTGATGATCGAGCCGCCGCCGAGGATGGCCAGACCTATGGTAACAAGGAGGCCCTGCAGCTCCTTGTGATCGCGCAGGAATCGGAACGACTCGAGCGCGTCCCGACCGATCAGCGACAGGTCGAGTCCACCGTCGCCGTGGTCCGGTCGCTCGCTCACCCTGATCGACCACAGGAGCGAGGCCGAGAGCAGGAACGTGAGGCTGTTGAGCACCACGCCGGCACGGGGGCCGAGCAGGGCCGGAGCGAGCGGCCCCACCAAGATGTCCACGAACGGAAAGCCGCTCGACAACACCCATCTCACAATCGCCTCGAATCCGGCGAGGATCGCACCGGACATCGTAAGGCCGATGAGCATGCTTCCTTGCTGGGTGGTGTATGCCAGCCCGTTGGCCACCGCTACCTCATCGTCAGTCACTAGCCGGGGGATAAGGGCGTTGCGAGCCGGGGAGAAGAACAGCGAGGCGACCTCCATGAGAAGCACCGTCAGATAGATGAGCCCGAGGCTGTTGGTGAACAGTAGGATCAGCGTGAGCAGCGCGCGAGCCAGATCGCAGGCGATCATCAGGCGGCGGCGGTCGAACCGGTCCACGAACACGCCGATGAACGACGAGAAGAGCAACGACGGGATGATCTTGGCGATCATGATGCCGGCAACAGCGAACGACGAACCGCCGGTGAGCGTGGTGACCAGCGGGATGAGAAGACCGATGACCAGCCAGTCCCCCACGCCGCTCACGAACTGCGACAGCCACAGCGCCCTGAAGCGCTTGTTGCTCAACACCGCGGAGTAGGCACCGCGGGCGGGAGGGGTCACTGTCGCTACGTCGGATGACATGCTAGGCAACCTCCACGGTAACCGAGCGCATCGCCGAGCAGCCGAGGTTCACAGCCACGGGCAGCGCGGCGATGTGACAGGGAGCTGAGAGCACTCGCACGGCGAGGGCCGTGGTCGTCCCGCCGAGCCCCGCGGGGCCGATGCCGAGCGCGTTGATCCCACCGAGCAGTCGCGCCTCGAGCGCGGCTGCCTCAATCGACGTCGCGGGTGCGTCCAATGGACGCAGCAGTGCCTTCTTCGCGAGCTTCCCCACCGTGTCGAACGTACCCCCCACACCCACACCCACCACCAGTGGCGGGCAGGCACCGGTGGCCTTCGCCGACACCGTGTCCATCACGAACCGGTATATTCCATCGACCCCTGCCGAGGGCTCGAGCATGGCAAGCGAACTCGCGTTGTCGGATCCGCCGCCCTTGAGCATAACGTGGACGGTGGCTCCGCTGCCCGGCCGAAACGTGAGGTCCACGAACGCCGGCGTGTTAGTGCCGGTGTTGGCCCGGTCCGACAGTGCGTCGTGGACCACGCTCATCCGCAGTGCATGGGTGCGAAACGCTCCGGCAACGGCCTCGTCGATGGCGGCCTGCAGGTCGCCATCGAGACACTCGCCGAGCCCGAGTTGCACCCACACCCACACGGTGCCGGTGTCCTGGCACAGCGCAACCCGGTCCGAGCGAGCGATCGTGGCGTTCTCGGCCAGCTGTGCGAGAACCTCTCGACCCCGCTGCGAACGTTCGGCCTTCAAGGCCTTCAGCATCGCCTCATGCGCATCGGGCCTCAGTGTGGTGGCCGCCTCGGCCACAGCCGCGCTCACCGCAAGCGCGATATCGGCAACCGAGACCACGGTGCTCAGGCTCCAAGATCGATGGAAGCAAGCATCTCGGCCACGCCTGCCGCCGAGGTCGCGAGCGCGGCCATCTCGGTCGCGTCAAGCTCCCACTCCGCAATCGAGCGCACGCCGCCGCGTCCGAGCGATGCGGGCACAGTGAGGTGCAGGCCCGAGAGCCCGTACTGGCCCTCAAGCAGCACGCACGACGGCAGGATGCTGCCTGTGTCGCCGAGGATGGCAGTCACCATAGCGGTGACGGATGCTGCGGGCGCGTAGAAGGCGCTGCCGGTCTTGAGAAACGCCACCACCTCGGCGCCCCCGAAGATCGTGCGGCGGACCACTTCGGCTACCGCATCGGCCGAAAGCAGCTCTGAGAACGGTGTGCCGGCTACGGTGGAGAACCGCGGCAGTGGCACCATCGTGTCGCCATGACCGCCTATGACCACGGCGTCTATGTCGGTGATCTCCGCCCCGGTGGCCCCGGCGATGAAGTATGCGAAGCGGGCCGAGTCAAGCACGCCGCCCATGCCGATCACGCGCTCCGACGGAAAACCGGAGACCCGCCATGCGAGGTGCGCCATCACGTCGAGGGGGTTGGTCACGAGTATCACAACGGCATTCGGCGAGGTTGCGCGCACCTCTGCTATGACCGAGCGAACGATCGCGCCGTTTGCAGCGAGCAAGTCCGAGCGTGTCATCCCGGGCTTGCGAGGCAGACCGGCCGTGACAACAACGATGTCGGAGCCCGCAGTCGGACCGTACTCGTTCGTGCCCGTTACCGTGGAGGCGAAACGCTCGACCGAGCGCGAATGCATCATATCCAGGGCTTTGCCCTGAGGAATCCCCTCGGCCACGTCCACGAGCACGACATCCGCGAGTCCCTTGAGCGCGATAAGGAAGGCGGTGGTCGCCCCCACCTGCCCCGCGCCGACAACCGTTACCTTGGGCAGTGACATGCTCGTGCGACCCCTCTCAGATGTGTACGCGCTCCGTTCGAGCGCGACGGCAACCCCATGCGTACGGTCAGGATTCTACCATGCACCCGGGATGCGGCTGCGTCAGTCCAGATCGGCCGGGTAGTCCACGTTCACCTTGCGGCCCTGGTGCGCGGCCAAGCGCTGTGAGAGAACCGGCGGGATGACGGGAAGCGGCTCCGGAGCCTCGGGGGGATGCAGCGGGGTCGGGATATCGACGATCAGCAGGTCGTCTCCCGCCATCGCTTCGGCCAGCACTTGGCCGAGGTGCACGATCACCGAGCCGCCATGCCCGGGCTCGCCGACCTCGGCACCATCGGTCTCGATGACGATGACCACCGAAGCGAGCGAGGTACTGAGCGCAACAGCAAGCTCGAGAATCGCCTGAGCCTGCAACTCCGACTCGGAGCCGGGCGCCAGAATGGCGAGTCCGGGCCCGGTGGCAGCGGCAGACTCCAGCATCTCCGCGTTGATGCAGGCATCGCCGGTCAGCACCACCAACCGTCCGAACGGACCATCCTCGAGGCCAAAGGAGGTGCCCCCGCAGAACTCCGGTCGCGCAACCACCACACGAGTGCCGGGCGCGTCCTCGGCCATGCGACGGATCAGCTCGTCGCCGAGCGGCCCGTCGAGAAGATCCGGTACCTCGGGGGCGACCACGAGATCCGTGCCCGCCGAGCCAGCCGTGACCGAGGCGATGACAAGTGCCTCGAGATCCTGTGCTGGCGTGGGGCGCAGACGGTGCTGCACGACGGCGATCCTCAAGGCACTACCCCCCTCTGCTGGCTACAGTGCACAGAGTAGATGCCCGTCACCGCATCGTGCCTCACGTAACGAGCGCTACTTCACCTCGTCGGTGCCGGTGGGGCCGGTCGCCTTGGTCTTGGCAGCGGCCGGCTTGGTCTTGGCAGTGGTCTTCTTGGCCGCAGTGGTCTTCTTGGCCGCAGTGGTCTTCTTGGCCGCAGTGGTCTTCTTGGTCGCAGTGGTCTTCTTGGCCGCAGCCGACTTGGCTCCCGCCTTCTTCGCGGGCGCACGACGGCCGCGCTGCGCGGAGCGCTCGGGTTTGAGCGGGCACTCCGGATCGATGCAGATCTTCCACGGGCCCTTCTTGGTGTGGATGATCACCTTCGGTGTTCCGCACTCGCACTTCTCCTCGGTGGGCTCGATGTCGCCCTGCTGCGGAAGCGGATACGAGGTCTTGCAGTTCTCGTAGTTCGTGCAGCGGACGTACCGGCTGCCGACTGCGGAGTAGTGCACCAGAAGGTCGCCACCGTCGCCGGTGGGACACGCACCACGCGCGATCACGATCTCAGGGCCCTTCTTGGTCGGGCAGTCAGCACTCAGGCACATCAGGCGCGGCTTACGCTTGAACTGGATGATGCGGACCTGCGGGGTGCCGCAGACCGGGCACATCTCATCGGTCGACTGGTACTTGGCATTCTTGGGGAGCGGATACGTGACACTGCACTCGGGGTAACCGGTGCAACCCACGAAGTAGCTGCGGGTCTTGGGAGAGTACTTGATCAGGAGGTCGTGGCCCGAGACGGGGCATATGCCCACCTTGGCGTCTTCATCGATGGCGTCCTTCAGCGTGGCCGCCACCTCGTCAACATGGTCGAGAAGCTCTACGAGCACTGAAGCGAGCGCATTCTGCGAGTGACCGACTACGACCGGGAGCGTAGAGCGGCCGTTGGCGATGGCGTCCATCTCGTTGTCGAGCGCCACCGTCATCGCCGGCGAGGTTATCTCGCTTGCGTACTTGGACAGTGCCTCGATGACGGTGCGCCCCTTGAACGTCGGCTCGACCGGATCGTTGGCGATGTACTTGCGGTCGTAGAGGGTCTGGATGATGTCGTGGCGGGTGGCCTTGGTGCCGAGCCCCAGCTTCTCCATCTCCTGGATGAGACGGCCCTGCGAGTACCGGGCGGGCGGCTGCGTCTGCTTACCCTCCATCTCGGCGCCGAGGAACGCTACCGTGGCGCCCTCTTGGAGCATCGGCAGCTGGTCGTCCTTGCGCAGTCCGTAGGGGTAGATCACCCGGAAACCGGGGACCACCACCACATCGCCCTTGGCCACGAACCGCTCGCTGGCAACCGTGAGATCGACACGGGTGCTCTCCATCACGGCCGCATCCGAAAAGGTGGCCATGAACCGTCGCGCGACCAGGTTATAGAGCTTCCAGGCAGAGGCATCGAGCTTATCCGGATCGGCGGCGGCCGTGGGATGGATCGGCGGATGGTCGGTCGTTTCCTTGGGACCACGCGTTGCCGTGAGTGTTTCCTTGCCGAGAAGCTTGCGGGCGTGCTCGTGGTAAAACGGCACCTCGGCCAGAGAACGCAGGATGCCCTTGATGTCCAGGCTCGGCGGATAGACCGTGTTGTCCACGCGCGGGTAGGAGAGGTAACCACTCATGTAGAGCGACTCGGCGATTCGCATCGTCTGCGAGGGCGAGATGCCCTCGGAGGCCGCTGCGGCCATGAGCGACGTTGTGTTGAACGGCGCCGGTGGTTGCACCTGACGCTTGGTCCGCTTGACGCCGTCCACGGTGCCCTCGGCGACGCCTGCCACAGCCTCTACAGCCGCGCGGGCCTCGGCCTCACTCGCGAAACGCTCCGTGGCGTGCGAAGCCACGAACTCGTCGCCCTTCTCGGCGAACGTACCGCGGACCACCCAGTAGTCCTCGGGGATGAACGCTTCGCGCTCGAGCTCCCGGTCGCAGATCATCTTGAGCGTCGGCGTCTGTACGCGGCCCGAGGAAAGCACGTCGCCAAACGGCTTTCGGGTCACCCGCTGCAGTGCGAGGGTGAGAAAGCGCGTGAGCACCGCACCCCAGATGAGGTCGATGTCCTGCCTCGTCTCACCGGCCTGCGCGAGTTCTTCGGAGAGGACGTCTTCTTCGGCGAATGCCCGCTCGATCTCGTCCCGCGTGATGGCCGAGAAGCGGACACGCGTGACGGGTACGGTCTTGTTGGCCGTGCGCACGATATCGCGTGCGTCGGCGCCGATGAGCTCGCCCTCGCGATCGAAGTCGGTTGCGATGATGACCTTGTCGGCCTTCTTCGAGAGGCTCTTGATCGACTGGATGATGCCCTTCTCCTTGGGCACCTTCTCAACATTGACGCGAGCGAGGAGCGGCAGCGTCTCGAGACGCCAGCGCTTCAGATCGAGCCCGCCATCGGCCTCGACCAGCGCGTCGGCACCCGCGGCGAGCACCCGGGGATCCGCCGCTGCAAGACCGGCGATCGCATCCCGGTCGAGCATCGGCGCGAAGTCGACCTCCATGATGTGGCCCTTGAGACCGATGGACGCCCAGTCCTCGCCATCCCGGCGGAAGTAGTAGACAGGTGTGGTGTAGACCTTGTCGGCCTTGGGCTTACCAACCGCCAGAATCTCGGCGATACGGCGCGCGGCGATGTTCTTCTCCGAGATGATCAGCTGCATATGTGACGGTCTCCGACCGGTTGCGGGGCAATTCCTAGCGAGTATATATGGCGCGTCAAGCCGGAGGTTAACCACCGGTCAACGAAACCCTACCGCCATACACCCGAAGGACGTACCCCGGTTAGAGCCCGATCTCATCTGCGCGCGCCTGCATCGCGGCGAGCGACAGGGCCAGGAACTCCTCGCGCGACAGGCCGATCTCCTCGCAGGCGGCCATCTGATCGCGGCTCGCCCCGCGAGCGAAGGCCTTCTCTTTCCACCGCTTCAGAAGCGAACGCACTTCCACATTGGCGAGTGCCTTGTCGGGACGCACAAGCGCGGCGGCCACTATGAACCCGGTCGTGGGATCGGCCGCGTACATCGCACGGTCCATGAGCGACTCACGCGACGCCTTATCCGCGTGCGCGAGAATCGCGTGCAGCTGCTCGTCATCGAGTTCGTCGGCCAGCAACTCGGCGGTGATCACGCCGTGGCGCTCGAAGTCCTCGGCCGTCTCGGCGTAGTCAAGATCGTGCAGCAACCCGGCCACGGCCCAACGTGCCACATCGTCGGCGGACAACTCGAAGTGGCGCGCAAGCGCCTCCATGATGACCTCGGTGGCGACGCAGTGGTTCACAAGGTTCGCGTTGGGGATGCGCTCGCGCACGAGAGCAAGAGCGTCGTCGCGGCCGATCACGACAGCCTCGCGATCTTCGCCGATTCGATGCGAGCGGCCAGCCACTCGGCCCACTCGGCCACGCCTTCACCCTTGGTGGCGGCGATCGCAAATATCGGCGCCTGGCCGTTGAGGCTGCGAACGACATCCCGAAATTCGGTCTCGTTGAAGTCAAATACCGGAAGCGTGTCGTACTTGTTGAGGATCACGGCCTCGGACACCTGGAAGATGTTCGGGTACTTATAGGGTTTGTCGTGGCCCTCAGGCACCGAGAGGATCATCACCTTGGCGCTCTCGCCAAGGTCGAAGTCCGAGGGACACACAAGGTTGCCGACGTTCTCGATGATGATGAGATCGAGTTCGTCAAGATCGAGGGTATCGATGGCGCGACGGATCATCGCGGATTCGAGGTGGCACGCGCCGCCGGTGTTGATCTGCACCGCGGGAATGCCATGCGCGCGCACCTTCTCTGCGTCCACCTTGCTCGCGATATCGCCCTCGATGACCGCAATGGAGTAGCGCTCTCGCAGCGCCGCGATGGTTGCCAGGATCGTGGACGTCTTGCCCGCCCCCGGTGAGGCCATGAGGTCTAGGACGAACACGTCGTGGCGCGCGAAACGGGCGCGATTCTCCGCGGCCAGCTCGTCGTTGACGGCGAGAATCCGCTGTTCGATGTCGACTTTCACACGCGTCCCCTCAGTCTATGTCGATGCTGTCGATCTTGAGTTCACGCCCCCGGAGGAGCGCGATGATGTATCCGCTGCAAGCGGGACACTGAGCGCCCGAGTACCGGTCATGAACCCACTCGTGCCCACAGTCGGCGCAGCGCGAGGCCGCTTCGAGCATCGTCACGTTGAGCGCCGCGCCCTCGGCCATGGTACCGCCACGGATCGCCTCCCACGCGAAGTGCAGGGAGTCTTCCATCACCTCGGTGAGTTCGCCAACCGTGATGTCCACGCTGTTCACGCACACGGCGCCCGCGTCGGCAGCGGCCGTCAGGGTCGATGAGAGTATGCCTTCGGCGATGCCCATCTCGTGCATGGTCGGACTCCGTCTACTCTGCTTCGGCCAGGCGCTGAGCTTTGATCTTTCGCGCCAGCGCGAAGCGCACAAGAAGCATGCTGGCCTCGAACAGCGCAACCATGGATGCCGAAAGGGCGGCCATGCTCCACGGGTTCCAGTCAGGCGTGATCATCGACGCCACCACCACGATGACGACCCACACGATGCGCCAGTTCTTCCTGAGCGTCGCGTAGGGGACAACATTGAAGTACACCAGGTAGAAGACGATCACCGGGACCTCGAAGGCCAGACCGAAGCCCGCGAGGAACCACATTGCGAACGTCATCGCGCTCTGCGCGCGCAGCATGAGCTGGAACGTCTCACCGCTTTGGTCCACGAGCCACTGCGCACTCGGCTCCAGGATGAGGAAGTAGCAGAACGCAACGCCGCCCAAGAAGAGCACCACCGCAGCAAAAAACGTCCAGAGGAACCAGCGCCGTTCTTTGGGTTGCAGCGCGGGTAGGAAGAACGCCAGCGTCTGGTACAGGATCACAGGGCTGCCAACGATGACCGCACCAAACATGCCGAGCCGGAAGCGGTTGGACATCGCTTCGAGAATGTCGAAGACGAACGAGCCCTGCTCCCCGATGACCGAGCGCATCGGACCGAGGAGCAGCAGGTAGATGCGGTCCGAGAAGAAGTAGCCGAAGATCGACAAAACGCCGACCACGAGCACGATTACGGTCAGCCGCTTGCGCAGTTCACCGAGGTGCGACATCACAGGCATGCGTTTGGGAGAGATCGGCATTATGCGCGCGGTCAGGGCCAATGATCAGGCCTCGCTCCGCTCCCCCTCTCCAGCATCGGCGAAATCCGCAGACTCGCCAGAATCGGCATCCCCGTCAGCGGACTCCGGGCTCTCGACCTCCGTGGCTTCAGCAGGCTCCGCGGCGGGCTCGGGCCTGGCGAAACCGCCGCCGGCAACCTTCTTGCGGAACTCCTTGCCGGTCTCAAAGACATCCTTCTTGAGATCGGGGTCGGCTGCGAACACCTCCGCGCGGATCGTGGACTCCATGAGCGCCTGGTAGCGCTTGAAGTCGCGCATGAAGCGCCCGATCGTACGGGCGAACTGCGGCAACTTGTCGGGGCCGAACAGCAGCAGCGCCAAGACCGCGATTAAGATGAATTCCCAACCGCCGATGCCGAACAACGGTCAACTCCTCGATTAACACGTACCCGAACGATCCGGCGCCGGCACGTACCCGGTCACACCGGTGCTAGAAATCCTGTGCTTCCGCAGCCGTGGTGAACACAGGAAACACCTTGTCCAGGCCGGTGATACGGAAGATCTTGAGAATGCTGTCCTTGGTGCACACCAAACGCAGCGTGCCGTCGTGCTCCTTGACGCGCCTGAGCGCGCTCACGAGTACGCCGAGTCCAGAGCTGTCGATGAAGTGCAGATCCTCCAGGTCGACAACGATCTGCCTGCACCCGGAGTCGACCACGTTGACCAGCTCTTCCTTGAGCCTTGGAGACGTGTATACGTCCACTTCACCTTTCAGCGCGATCGTGCAACTCGCGCCTGCGTTCTCGGTTGAGATGTCGAGCTCCATACGTGGGGCACCGCCTTTGGCCGAGGATGCGTGCTGCACGATTGTACCCGCAGGCAGTGCGCGATTCCAGCGGGCGAGGCCGAGCCGTGAGAAGCCGGGACGCATAGGGTACGAACCTGGTGCCGGCAGTACACTCAAACCAGGGGGTTCGATGGGGCTTTCGATGCAACTCGACCAGCACCCGGAGTACTGGGTTCTCACCGTACGTGGCGACCTAGACTATAGCGAATGTGCCACATTTCGGCTGACGATTGACAGGATCCTCAAGCACGTTCCACCCGCGACAGTGATAGACCTCTCGGGACTCGACTACCTGGACAGCTCCGGGCTTGGACTCCTTCTGTCGCTATCCAAGGAGTACTCGGCGCTCTGTGGCCGACTCGTGCTCGTGACAAATGAGTCGGTCGACAGCATTCTGCAACTCACGCGGCTTGCGGGTCTGTTCTCATGCGCCACATCCGCCGACGAGGCGATGACCATGATCGCCGACACGCCTCAGTAGGTCGGAGTCGGCACGATAGACTGAAGGTCGGCCACCTGGCCGACCTTCAGTCTATCGCATGCGTGTGCGCCCCGTGCGCGGCACCGCCTACTCGGGCCTACGGCGTGGTCGTTGTCGTGACGGACGACAGGCTGTCGAGCATGCCGCGCGCGTTCTCCACCTGGGCGGAGAGGCTCGCGTTACCCTCTGCGCTTGCGATGAACGCGTCGATGGCGTCCTTCGCACGCTCGTCCTGAGCGTAGTAGAGCGCGAAAGCCTTGTTCCCGAGCACGACATCGTCGTCAGGGGCGATCGCCAGCACCTTGTCGTAGTAGCTCACGGCGCTGATCCAGAACGGGATCGCCGCGGACTGCTGACCACTCTCGTAGAGCGCCACCGCCCACTCGAAGTAGGCGTGACCGACCTGTGCGACGATGTCGGGATTGTCGGGGTTGGCGTTCGCCGCGGTGATCGCCGCGTCCACCCTCGGCTGGAACTGCGACGTGATGCTGTCGCCCGACACACCGGTGGTGGATGTCCCGCCGCCCCCACCGATGCCGGCAGCGACGATTGCCACACCACCTGCGGTGAACGAGATCACGATGGCGATGACGACGATCTTCATCCAAGCCGGAGTGTCCGACTTGTTCACCGCCATGGGGCCCTTAGCTTTCTTGTTGGCCATGCCGCTCCTTAAGACGATAAGGAGCCCGACCGGTTCGTGCGGTCGGGCCCCGGGGGTCCGATGTTAGTTGGACGGAGTCTCGGCCGCTTCGCCCGTGGGGGTCGTCTCGACCGTGGGGTGCCCTGCGGGAAGCTCGCCGGACTGCAGCTGCTCCTCGCTCAGCGTGGGTACCGTGGCGTCACCGGCAGTACCCATGGTGCCGGTAGTGCCGGTAGTGCCGGTAGTGCCGGTGCTCGACACGCTGACGCTGTCGGGGGCGATCACGAAGCCGATGATCACACCCACCAGAAGGCCGATAACCGTCATCAGCGCAGCGATGGTCATGCTCACGCTGCTCTCGAAGAACGCGGGCGAGACGCCACCTGCGGTCTGCGCGGTAGGCTTGGGTGCGCTCGTGCGCGCCACAGGGGCTGCCTTGGTGCCGGACTTGGCAGAGGGCTTGACGGTCTTGGTGGCCGTCTCCTCCTCTTCGTCGAAGAAGAAGTCCTGATCGCTCACGTACGGATACCTCCTTGATTGTCGTTCGTACATCGGTCGCGCACCGTCAGATGCGGTCGTGACTTCGCGCGATTATAGCATTGACCTTCGGCGTGTACTGCGTGTCGGACGCCAGGTGGCGCTCGGCACGTTTCACGCCGATGACGGCGATGTTCGCTGAGGCCAGAGCGCCGACGAGGCCGCTCACATCCGGGTCCCAGCCCACCTGTCGTCCAAGCAAGAAGCCAGCCAAATAGCCGGCGAACATGCAGACCACGGGGACGATGAATACGGCTGCTGCCGCCTTGGTGCGAATAGAGTCGGGGATGACGATATCCACGGTGTCCCCAACCGTGGCGCCGAGCGAGTCGCGGACCGAACGCATGATGGTCTCCCCGCCCGGTCCCCGCGCGCATGTGGTGCAGCCGCCGCAAGCCGCCGAGATCTCCATGCGAACGTCCACCGCACCGTCATGAACGGTTATCACCCTGCCCCGCTCGTGCATGACGTCAACCCCGGACTTTGAGGCGCATCTGCTCGGAACGCTCGCGCATACTCTCGGGATCGAGCGTCATGAACCGTCCGCGGTCGAACAACACACGGCCGTTGACCATCGTCATGAGCACATCCTCCTGATTGCACGTGTGCACCAGGGCGCTGTAGGGGTTCTGCGTTGGTACCTGATGGCTGCGAGACAGATCGACCGCGATGATGTCCGCCCGCTTACCGGGCTCAAGTGATCCGATGAGGTGATCCATCTTCAGCGCGCGGGCGCCGCCGAGCGTGGCCATCTTCACAAACGTCTTAGCCGAGAAGAATCCCTGCTCTCCGCGGATGCCGCGCTGGATCAGCAGTCCCACGCGCATCTCCTCGAAGAAGTCGATGGTGCTCGTGGAAGCTGGTGAGTCAGTACCGATGCCCACATCGAGGCCCCGCTCGTGAAACGCGCCGAGCGGTGCGGTTCCCATGCCGAGCTTCGCGTTGCAGCGCGCACAGTAGGCCACCGCCACGTTGTTGCGCGCCAGAACATCGATGTCTTCCTCGTCCACGTGAACGCAATGCACGGCCAACACATTGGGCAGGTCGAAGATGCCCCACTGATAGACGTAGCGCACGGGGCTCACGCCCGTGGGCATCCACGCCTGGTCCGACCATCCGGACTGGGCCCGGAAGTCCTGTCCGAGTGGGGAGGATCCGTACTTCACGAAGTCGTATTCGTCCCTGGACCCCGCGAGATGAATCGTCACCGGCACGTCTGAGGTGCCCACCGCCTCCGCGACCGCTTGAAACAGGCGCGGATGACACGTGTACGGGGAGTGCGGCGCGATGCCGATGGTGACACGCTCGGGATCAGTGGCTGCGGTCCATGCCTCCATGTCCGCGTGCGCCTCGCTCAACACCTGCGCGACCGCGCGAGTATCCATCGTGGACACCTCGCGGTAGATGACGCCCCGCAAGCCCGATTCCTGAGTAGCCCCGACCGATGCGCCCGACTCGGTCACGTCGGCCACGGTGGTGATACCGGCACGGATGGTCTCGACCGCGCCGAGCATCGCCGAGTCGGCCCAGTCCTCCGGACTCAGTAGGTGCTCCCTACCCTGCACCGCCATCTTCCACTTGGTGTAGGGAAGGTCGTCCACGACGCCCCTGAACACGGTGTACTCCATGTGGGTATGCAAGTCGACGAAGCCGGGCATGAGCGCCGCCAGGCCATAATCGACGATCTCCTCGTTGGGATGATCGCGCAGCAATTCCGACCTCGGGCCCACCGCGATGATGTCCGACCCGCGTACGAGAACGGCGCCATCGTCGATGTGCGGCCCGCTAACCGGTAGGACATAGCGTGCAAGAAGCAGCATGGTTGACCGACCTCCGCCAGGGGTGTCTCGTTGGCCCTCTATCCTACACGCTCGGTCATGCGCGCTCCACCCGACGCACCCTACTTGACGGCGACGTGTACCGCGACGATCCCGAAGGTCAGGTTGTGCCATGTGACCTCGGAGAACCCGGACTTGTGCAACTCGCCCACGAGCGCTACCTGACCGGGGAATCCGAGGATGGATGCATTGAGGTAGTCGAATGACGAGCGATCGCCGGTGAGCAGACCGCCGATCGCCGGGATGATGGTGCGAAGGTAGAAGTGGTACAGCCCGCGGAACGGGGCGAACGGCGGACGGCTGAATTCAAGGATCACGTAGCGTCCTCCGGGCTTGAGCACCCGCAGGACCTCGCGGAAGTTGGCGGCGCGATCGGGAAGGTTGCGTACGCCAAAGCCCACGGTCACCACGTTGAAGGACTCGTCCTCAAACGGCAGGTCCTGGGCGTCCACAACGGCGAAGTCGATTCTGGTGGTCCCCTCGTATCCGGCGGCTTTCGCCTTGCCCACCTCGAGCATCTCCGGACAGAAATCGGTGGACAGAATGCGCGCCGGAGCGCCCTGCACGGCAAGGGCCATGGTGAGATCACCTGTGCCTGCAGCCAGGTCAAGTACCTCCGACGTGCGCTTCAGGGCTGCGATACGCACCGTCTTGCGACGCCACAGCCGATCCACGCCGAGACTCGAGAGCCGGTTGAACCGGTCGTATTCGGGCGCTATCGACGAGAATATCGCCTGTACCCGATCGGTTGAAGGGCGCCCGGACTCCGGGGCAGGCGTGCGAAGTGCCACCGCTACTTCCTCTCCATATACCGGGTGTCGCACTCACGGGTTCCCGGCAAGAGCATCTCGATCTGCACCTTGAACCACAGCTTGGCGTTGTTGATAAGGTGGCCCGAATTGAGCTTGGCGGGCCAGTTGAGCTCGGACTTCTCACAGACGGTGCTCTCGTTGAGCTGATCGATCTCAGCCTTGAAGTCAGCGAGCAGGGCAGCTCGCTCCGAGATGTCGTGCGTCATGATGTCGTCGATCCGCGCCATGGCGATTTGCGCCTCCAGCACCCGGCGCTCGGTGGCCGCCGCAGTCTTGGCGTCTATCGCGCCCACTTTGGCCTTCACGCGGTTCAGCCCCACGGCCGCTTCGTATGTGGCGTCAACCATCTCATCGAGTGTCATCGCATCGGGGATGTAGTTGAGAATGTACTTCCACGAAGGCTGCAAGAGCAGCTGTCGATGCTCCTCGAGCGTGTGCGCGCGAAGCGTGTACCCGTACTTCTCGGGGTTCTCGAAGACCATGGATCCGGGATCGAGAAACGGTGCCATGGGCCCGATGAACGGTAGCAGTTTCGGGTTGTTGCCGATGCGTTCGTACAGCGCCTCGATGGCGGGGACCGTGCCCAGCACCGAGGCGGCCGTCTGCGTGGGAATGCCGGTCATGAAGTAGAGGTCGAACCGCTGGCAGTTGTGCCTGAACGCGGCCTCGACCGAATCGCAGAGCGCGTCCCACGTATACGGCTTGCCGAACGCGGCGCGTACGGCGTCATCGTGACTCTCGGCGGACACTTCAACCGAGTAATCGTTGAGGTTCTCATCCAGAAGCGCGTAGAAATCCTCCGACGGGGGCGTGAAGAACTCGAACCCGATCGGGTTCTTGAAGTTGATGCGCCGGAGCCCCGTGATGAACTGCTCAACGTACTCATCGCCGGCCTGGCGGAAGTCATTCAGCACGAAGACCGGCCCGGGAATGTGCTTTGCGATGTGTGCGATGTCCCGCACGAGCAGTTCGGGGTCGCGAAATGCGACACGGTCCCGACCGAAGTGCTCGCGGAACGCCGTGGCGGATCCGCCACACGTCACACAGTTGCGTGTGCAGCCGCGACAGGTGAGGGACGCCGACACCGGGTAGCTCAGCCACCCCTTGAACGGCAGGGACGAGAGCATGTCACGCGTGCGGATGACCGAACGCATGGAGTAGCTGTAGTCGAGCTTCACGTGGTCAAAGGTGGGCGGGACGCAGGTAAAGGGGTTCACCACGATCGCGCCGGCCTCGTCCTTATGGGTGAGGTTGGGGATGTCGGCAACGCTGTCGCCACGCTTGATCGCGTACACAAGCTGCGTGAAGGGATCCTCCGTGGAGTCGCCACGCACCACGTAGTCCACGCAGTCGTATCCCACCACTTCCTCGTGAAAGTACGACGCCGTGAACCCGCCGAACACCACCGGCGTGTCGGGGTGATACTTCTTGCACAGCCGCGCGATCTCAATCGAGCCGTGAGCGTGGGGAGCCCAGTGCAGGTCGATGCCGAAGATCACGGGGTCCATCTCGGAGATGGCCTTCTCCACGTCGAACCCCGGCTTGGAGAGCATCAGTACGGCGAGATTGACGAGGCTCACATGCAGCCCGTGGCGCTCCATGTACTCGCCGATGGTGGTGAATCCCAGCGGGTACATCTCAAAGATGGGACTCGAGGGCACAAGGTCCGACACCGGACCGTACATGATCGACGTCTTACGAAAGTCGTAGACGCTCGGCGCGTGCAGCAGAACGAGGTCCGCTTTCGCCATCAGGTGGGATCCTCCTCAGAGCCGCGGTCGGAACACGCGGGACATCAGGGCAGAACATCGCGGGAGTATAGCACAGGCGTCGGCCTGAAGCGGACCGGCCGGTGGCTACCTCACGGCGTCAAGAGGCGTTACCTCCACGTAGTCCACGAGCCACCCCGGGGCCTCCGCGGTGAGCGTGTATGTGGTGTCGTAACTCGCTGCCATCTGCTCGCTGATGTACGTGAGCGTGTCGAGCGAGAAGTAGCGATATCGCCACGATTCGCGGGCGACGACGATGGCCGACGTTGCATCCTGAGAGACTGATGTGACCTCGAATGTCTCGAGGTACTGCTCTATCCCCCTGCCTTCGGTCCGGTTGAGTTGGATGTAGGAATCCACGCGCACACCCTCACCGGGCGTCATGGTGGCCGTGGGGATCTCCGAGTTGGCCATCCGATACGAGAAGCTCACCCACTCGAGGTAGGAGCGAACCGCGGTCTCCGGCGTGCCGAGGTCCCACGGGGCCGGCGCCACGGGCTCCGGCAGCGTACTGGAGCTCGCCGGGGTCGAACAGCCGGCCACCAGCAGCGCCATCGCTAGTGCACAGGCGATCAGCGCCACGCGAAGCAGACCGGCCGCTCGAGGATCAGCCGTCACGGTCGCGCTCCCACGGTACCGGCCGGGACCTGGCAACGACACGCAAGCGACTTGATGTCACATGGCATCCTCACCTGGGTGACGGTCATGCCCTCGGGCTTACGCAGTTTGATGATCGGGGTCAGAAGGAGCACACCGGTGATGCCACCGGCGACGAGCAGGTCAAGGGTTATCTGCACCCACCCCGGTGAGCACGCAACGAACGCCACGGTCACACCGAGCGCGGGGTCGATCTGCGGGATGTCGGTGAGGTGCTGGAGCGCCACGCCGCCCACCTCGATGCCCACGTCCTCGGGCTGCTCCGAGTAGTTGGCAACGATGTGTACGCTGAAGTGCTCGGGCGGGAACACCACCTGCATCGCTTCGAGCATCTGAGCGCTGCCCACGGCGATGATCGGGTACTCCTCGGACAGACCAAGAAACGTCGTGAGCTCGGCGGACAGCTCTCCTGGCACATATCCTGCGCCCGGTCGCCCGATCTCACCAACGAACGAGATGTCGCGACGCACCGTTTCATCCTTGATGTTGAGTTCGTCGGCGAGTTGCCGGGAGGTGATGCGGGGAGGTGCCCCAACACGGAGAAGCTCCCCGAGATAGCAGTGGTACAGAGAAAGGCGATAGAGCGTTGCGTCCGGCACCGCGCGCTGATTGGGCATGTTCCGCCTCCGACGAAGACCTGGCTCGATATGCGTATCGTAGCGCTTCATTGGGAATTGTCTAACGAAGTCTGGCCGAATCCATCGAGGCTACCGGCATGACCGCGCACTAAAGCCGTTATACGCTAACGGTTCCCCGCTGCCGGGCGACCAGACCCGGCGCGCGCCGAGCAACTACTTGACCATGGGCTCCGGTGCCGCTGTGGCCTCGATAGCATCGATGACCACCCAGCGGTCGTCGGTGAGCGCCAGCATGAAGATGTTGATGGCGGGCCAGTCGAGGAAGCCAGGGTCGCTCTTCCAGATGACGACGACTGACGCTGTCTCGGACGTGGCTTCGCTCACGTAGGGCGGCTCCCAATCGGGAACCCGCGGACCTTCTGTGGCCTCGGCCGACCCTTCGGCAAGCGCGGTGGCCAGAGAGGACTCGAGGAAGTACGGGGCATACGCTTCGGCATCACGTACGTTGTCCCGGCGCAGCTCGAGCAGCTCGGAGATCGCATCGACCGCCGGATGGTCGGACTCGGGTACGGCGGCACAACCGCCGACCACGAGCGCCACGGCGATGGCGGCGATGTACAGCAGCGGTGCTATGCGACGCATGGAGCCTCCTGAAAAGCGCAGTGGGTGCCTAGAGAAGGCATCATACCTGACCTGGCGTCCGCGATGCCCGTGAGCGAGCTGACCGGCCACCGGAACAGGCACGCTAGCTGAAGTACTCGGAGTGTAGTGACGTGGTGAGAAACGACGTGAAGAACAGCGACCCTACCGCGAGTAGGAACCCTACTATCAGAAGGAGTGCCGCCCGGTTGCCCTTGAGGCCGTAAAAGCGCCGCGCGTGCAGATAGATACCGTAGACGAACCACGTGACGAGCGACCACGTCTCCACAGGGTCCCAGCCCCAGAACCTGCCCCACGAGTAGTAGGCCCAGATCGCGCCGGTCAGCATGCCGATGCCCCAGAACGCGAATGTGAGACCCGCGAAACGATATGACTCGCGGTCGAGCGCGGGGCGGTCCGGCAGCGAGCCGATGCGTGCAATGATCGCGGTTCCGTGCAGCACGAAGGCCGCCGAATGCGCGAGCGAGATCAACGCAGCGGCAAACGCCACAAAGTAGAAGCCGACGTGGAGCACGAGCCAGACGCCGGTGAACGTGGGAGGGAGCATCAGGACTTCAGGCCCCGAGTAGACGCCGACCCCGAGCACGAGCAGGGATGCCGGGTAGACGAAGCCCCCCAGTGCGCGGGTATCGGCGCGCTTCGAACTCACCGCGCTGAACAGGGCCATCACCGCCCAGGCATTGGAGGACAGCACCTCGTAGCGCGTCAGGTATGGCCCGTGACCGGCCCCGTACCAGCGCAGCCCGAGTGCGACGGTGTGGACAGCCAGACCCGCGAGGGCGCAGGCGCGGCCGATACGCTCGAGCCGCGGTCTACCCATGATGGCACCGAAGACGGTAAGACCGGTTGCCAGCGCATACAGGACTAGCACGACGATGTGTAGCCCGGTCTCAATCGCGAGTGCCTGCTGCATCACGACTCCATCTCGTTCGTACGCCCGAGGATCCGGTCGAGTTCAGGAAGGTATCCACGTCCCATTCGCGGGACCCACCACGCATACCGCACTCCCTCATCATCCCCCGCTATCACAAGCTCGCGCGGTACCCAGAGGTAGACCAGGAGCGAGCCGAGGGCGATGATGCCGAAACCGGTGAAGAGAAGCCAGACGCCTGGCGAACGCGCCACGATCAACCGCGCCCACTCGGACCGCTCGACGAACTCCACCTGATAGCCGCCCACCAGGCCGGTGCTTCCCTCGGCCACCAGGACCACGTCGGCGGCGTCGGGGGTGCGCACCGCGAGCGGGGACTCGCCTCTGATCCCGTGCGGGTCCCACCGCCCCTGGATCACCGTTCCATCGTCGAGCACGACATCAGAGTACTCAACCTGACCGACGGGTGTGAACAGGAATTCCATACGCACGCGCTGCTCTGCGCCATTCGGCGCGGTGATGGCGAGAAACGCCGCCTCGCCGAACTCCGCGGGTTGGACGTAGACGGTGTGTCCGAATGCTCTCAGGGGTGCGTTCGCGCTCGACGTGAGTTCGATCCACTCCCCGCCCTCGTTCAGATACGACACAGCGGCGGTGAGCGTCTTCAGGTCACCCGAAGGCCACGTGTCGGTCTTAAGCCCGTCGAGTCGGAGTGGTCGCCCGAGATTCGGCGCGCTGCTGAGCGATCCCCCGTCGACCACAAGGAATCCGCTGCCCGGCTCGAACATCTCGCCCGTGGCCAGGTCGAGCACAGCGCGCGAGGTCAGCGCGGTGGACAGGACGGCCGCCACTATGGCCACCGTCATCCCGGTGTGCATGAACGCGGATGCCCAGACGCCCACCCAGCGGCGGCGCATGACGAGCACTCCGCCAGAATCGTGCCGCTCGCGATACCCGGCTGCCCTTGCGCGCTGTGCTACCTCGGCGAGCACCGCACCCGGCAGGTGGTTCGCGGGCACGCGCGTTCCGGCACCGGCGCGCCGACACGCCTCACCGATCATGCGTGCGGTGGCCGCCGCCAGCGCCAGCGCGAACACCGCAAGGGCACCCGAGAACCACCAGGTCCAGAAGACGCGATCCAGGCCGAGCGACCCGGCGATGGGGGCCAGCGTGGGGTTGTCGGACTGCCACTGAGCGAACACCGCGGGAGCGACGTTCGCACGCTGCGGAATCCAGGCGCCAATCGCACCTGCACAGGCAATGAACGACATCAGGAGCAGGGAGACCCGGCGTGACGTCAGCGCAGCGAGAATACGATGCATGCTTCTTCGGGAGGCAGCCATGGGAATCCGGTAGGCGCCCTTCGGCCGCCTACCAGTTCTCCATCGCCGCATTGGTGCCGCCGAGATGCTGGGTGCCGCAGATCGCGGCAGCGCGTGCTGCGGCGATCAACGTACAGTCGCCGCGCACGTACGCGTTCGGGTCGGAGCGCTTCCTAAAACTCGCGATGTAGCTGGTGCGCTTGTCGTTGTTGTAGGAGAAACGCGCCGGCATCTCCCCGGGCTCGTAGATGTTGGCGTCCCCGTCTCCGTCTCCATCGGCGATAAGGCGGGACATCCCTCCTCCGTGAGGGATGAGTGTGTGGCAGTTCACACACGCCGCAGCCGCATGTTTCCCGGTGCCGCCACCATGCACCTTGTTGGCGCGTACGCCTGGGTGGCAGTTGGAGCAGAAGAGATTGTCGTAGGTGGTGTTAGTGAGCATGTTCATCGTGATGAGCTGCCCGGCCCCAGTGCCGGTCGTCGCCACCGGCCAATCGGTGCGCGGGCCGCGCAACGAGAACGCGATAGAGGAGCCGTGCGGTCCCTGGGCATGATTGATGTTGTCGGGATCGCTCACCAGTGGCGCGGTCGAGTCGCCGTGGCAGTCCGAGCAGTACATCGTGTCGCCGGGGGTCCATATGTCCCACAGCTGACCGGGAAACACGCGGCTGGAGCCGTAGAAGTTGGTCCCGGTGCCCGGATCGGTCGCGGGCAGCGGCCCGATCACGGGGTGCCGCGACTGGTTGCCCAGGCTGAAGTCGGCCGCCACGTTCGTCCATCGCGGCACGGTGACGGCAGGACTCGGTCCCGTGTACGTGCTCCAGCCGTAGGGTTTGGCGTTGCCGACATTCGACACACTCGTCTTCATGCCGCCCCAGACGTTGGTGTTGTAGTTGGTGTTCGCGCTCGAGTGGCACTTGAGGCAGATCTCGTACTCGTAGTCCGAATACGTCTTGGTCGTGAGCCGCGCGTTGACCTGCACGTCAGTCGGATACTTGACGGTGGAGAGCGCAGCTGAGTTGAACGCGATGCCGGTGACGCCGCGAATCGCCTCGGAAACCGCATTCGACGATCCAAAGGTATGGCGTGCGTCACCGACGACATGGTGGTTGTGGCAGTCGGCGCACTCAACATGCTTGTTGGCGCTGATGTACGCCTGCGTCTCATCCTGGCCGCTCAGCAGATGCTTGTTGGCGTAGAGATGGGGCTTGTGTCCGAAGGTGTTTACTCCCGCATTCATCTGGGAGTAGATGACCACGTTGGACTCGGACATCGGCTCGGTGCCGTACCAGTCACGGTAGCTGTTCGGCTTCTTGATGCCGGCGAGGTTGTCCGTCGTCTTGCTGTGGCACCGGAAGCACATCTGCTCCTCGTTGATGGCCAGCGTCGCGTTGGGTGTGTCGCCCAGTGCGTTCAGGAGCCGCTGCTCCGCCGAGAAGTGCACGGAGAACTTGCCGCTGGAAAGCGTGCCCTGCAGGTTTCCGTGGCATTTGGCGCAGTTCGCGTTGAACGTCGAACCGTCGTTGAACTGACCGGGTGAGTCGTAGTTGTGTGGCGAGACCGCCCACCAACTCGCGTTCAGGCTCCATACCTTGGTCTCGGGAATCGTGTTGGCCTTCTGCCCCACAGTGTTGCGGTCGAGTTCGGTGGTGTGGCAGCTGAGACACATCGTGTCATCGGTATCGCTCGGCGCCGGGTTAGCCACTGTCGCACTGCTTCTGAGCGAGAACGCCTTGCCGTCCGCCTTGGCGGGATCCGATCCGGGCAGGCTCTCGTAATCGCTGTGATCCACGTGACAACTCACGCACGACAGGCTCTGCAGGTCGGTGGGATAGACGCCACCCGCACCGGGCGCCTGGTCCCAGTCGGGGTCATCGAGCACGTGGTGGTACGAGCTCGTGTCATTGACCATCCCGTTGAGTGCGGCGTGACATACCGAACACGCCACGCCACCGTTGGATACACCGCTCATCGGCTTGTGGACGTCTCCATGGCACTCGTAGCAGCCGCGGCCGGTGTCGGCGACGTTGTGACCGTTGGCCAGCGGTAGGCGAAGATTGTTCACGCCGAGTGCGACAGCACGGTCGAGCCCGATAGCCTTGGCGCCGCTCGCCACGGGAACGTAGGCACCGGCGCCGGAGGCAGCCGTGCTGCTCCATGCCCACGGTCGGCCCGTAACGCCGTCGGCGTCATACGTGACGTGGCAACTAAAGCAGAACTGTCGAACCTTCGCGGCTGACGCTCCCACGTTGAGCGGATCAGCCGGGTCGCGCGGATCGAGGTTCTGGCCGAGCGCATCGCTGATGTTCACGGCGTTGCCGCGGCTTGAGCCGTGCGGGTTGTGGCACTCGTAACATGGCAGCGGTGCACCCTTCGGGTACAGCGCGCCGTTGCTTCTGATGGTGTGCCCGGAGTCGACCGCGTCTCCGGTGGCGAGGGACTTGATATCGGGAGCCGGCACTGCACCGTCCGTGGCGTGACAGGTGAAGCAGACGCCTGCGTACTCGCCATCCACGGCGTCTTTCGCCTCGGCCGTTGATGCGGCGAAGGGGCCGATGAGCCCGTCGTAGGCGCTCACACCGCGATGCGATGCGTGGCACCACAGACAGTCGCCCTCGCCGCGAGCCGCCGCAGTACTCTCACCTGAAGGGGTGAAGGCGGGAATCGCCAGGTGCGCATTCTTGGCGGCAACCGTGTAAACATCAGAGCCCGGATACGTCCCGCTCACCGGATAGCCGCTTAATACGTCCCGGACGGGCGCCGAGAGCGGCGGGTACGGCGTCTCGGAGATGGAGGCGTACCAGCTCTGTGTTGCACCCTCGTCGTGGCAGGCCACGCACCACACAACGCCGGCACCGGTGACCGTCCGTCCGTTGATGGAGGGCCTGGGGAGGCCCGGGGACGCCCCGGGGTCTCTGTGCGGCCAATGACATGCCGAGCATGTGTTGGTGAGGTCGGCGTCACCGGCGTCCGGATCACGTTCCTCGACCGCATGGCCGCTCAGTGCGGCGAACGAGTTCTCACCGGTCTTGACGTTGGTTGCCGAGGTGCCGTCATGGCACGTGTAACACAGGATCGCCTGCGTCACGGTCTGGCCGGAGTCTGCGCGATCGGCGAAGAGGTACTGCTCCGATGCGGCCTGATGCGGCGCGTGACATTGGGCGCATTCACCGCCGGAGTTCCCGGAATCACCGTGGGGCCCCGCGGCTGCGGCGACGAGCGGTAGGGCGAAGGTGGCCAGTACGAACGAAATGGCCATGAAAGCGACGCGGGCTCCAGTGAAAGCGCCCACCGCCCAGGTCTGTGAGTACGTGCGCCAGTCGGCGATCGAGAAGACTATCATGTGCTCAGCCACCGGCAAAAGGTCTCCGTGTCTCGATGCCTCGTCAGGCGCGAAACAGCAAGGATCGCACCAGGCGGGCACCGCATCGCTTAATCGACCGTACTGTTGCCGCACCAACGCGATTGTGGCAGAAAATGTGCGCGCCGTCACTTCTCCAGGGGGCGAACGTTGTAGACCATAACGCGCCCCAACGTGGCATCTGTCACATAAAGACGCTCGTGTGTGGAGTCCCACACTGCTCCGCGCGGCGACGCGAGGACTCCCCCGGGCACGGTGTTTCCGTCGATCGCTGTGATGCGGCCTCCATCGCCATCAGTCAGGAAGATGGCCTGTTCGAAGGTGTCGACCACGGCCAGCTCATCGTCGCGAAGTGGAACGATGTCGCGCGGCAGTGCGTACCGGTCCTCGAAGACACGGTCCAGCTCGCCGGTCTGCGGATCGATCGCAACCGCTCGACCGCCGTTCGAATCGGTGACGTAGAGCCGCCCGGACGTGATCGCGATGCCCGCGGCGAACGACAGCGGCGGCTCGAGGTCGTCAGCGATGATCCGTGTCTGAACGCCATCCCTGTCGTAGACACGGATAGCCGCTAAAGCAGCATCGAACACGAAGAACTCACCATCTGCATAGGCGACCGAGGTCGGCTGCGACGGAGCGTTCTTCTTGCCACCCAGCGTGAGCAGCACCCTGGCCTTCTCGGCCGGTGCGGTGCCCACCACGAGCACGCGTGAGGAGGCGTTGTCCACCACGGCAAGCCGACCATCTTCTATGACCGCGATCGCAGAGGGGTAACTGACCGTAGCTTCCTCGCCCGGGACTATACCGATCGTTCCGATGACACCGCCCTCGGAATCGAAGATGGCGATACGACCCGCGTCCGACTCGGCCACGTAGAGCGCCTCACCATCCCAGGCTATGCCGAGCGGGTTTGCCAGACCCTCGGCATCCTCGGCCGGGAACATACCGGCAAATCCCACGGTCGCGGTGCTGTCCGCTGACAAGCGCGCCAGCTTCACCTGCCCCGGATGTCGGTCTGCTCGCAGCACGAACCACAGCACGGCAGCCGCAGCCACAAGCACAATGAGCAGCGATAGCGCAAGAGTGCGCGGCCGCACGGAGAATCCGGGTGTGGGTGACTCAGTCATATCGCTCCTTGAGGCGGGTCTGTCTCGAGCACGGAGGCCGACGGGCTGCGCCGGACGCTGGCCTCGCCACCGCACGGTGCGCTGCCGGCGGGTGTTAGTAGTCCACTCCAACGACATGCCCGGGCGTGAGGCCGTGACATATCAGGCAGTTGCCATCCTTGGGGTAATTGTAATGGCGCAGCATGAAGTAGTTGGGCGTGCCGTGCGGGTCGTGGCATGACGTGGTGCACGTGAGCGGCTTGGAGGCACTCACGTCCCAGTACACAGGCCTGACCGGGTGCTTGTTGCGATCGTTGCCGCCCGCTGCGTCGTCAAAATCGACTCGTGCGTGGCAGGGGAAGCACACCTCGGGCTGCGCATTCTTGAGCAGCGGACCGAAGTCCGAGCCGTGAGGCGTATGGCAACGCCAGCAGGGCGTGCCATTGTGCGCGGACCTATCGTACTTCGCCTTGATCGTGCCGCTGTGGCACTGGTAGCAGACCTGGTTGTCCTCGGCGTACAGGAGGCCGTCGTAGTTCGTTGCATGCGGGTCATGACAGTCGCTGCAGTTGAGCGAGATGGTGCCCACGGGGTGATGGCTGACCTTGAGAAAGTCGGTCTTGATACCGGGATGACACGAGTAGCACAGCGCTGGCTGGGCATCGCGCAGAAGCGGCGTGTAGTTGGAGCCATGGGGTTCGTGGCAGTCGGTGCACGCGTCGTTCAAGAACGGACCATGCTGCACTCCCATGCCGGCTAGCCGGGCCACTGACGGGTGGCACGTGAAGCAGAGGTCCCGCTGGTTGTCGACAAGGATCCCCTTGTACGCAGAGCCGTGAGGATCATGGCAGTCGGTGCAGAAGAAGCCTTCGACCGGCGAGTGCACCTGCATGCGGCTGAGCTCCGGGCCGATGCGATGACACGTGATGCACAGGTCCCGCGGGTCCATCACGAGCATCGCCGTGAATTCGGATGCATGCGGATCATGGCAGTCCACACAGTTGCCGTTCACGAACGGAGCGTGCGGGTACTGCTCGTTACGCTGAGAGCCCATGTCCCCGTGGCACATCCAGCACAGGTCGCTCATCGGAAGCACCAGCTCGGACTTCTCGCCGGCCACCGGAGTCTTCTTCTCGCTGACGACCGCACCTTCCTCGGTCCCGGCCAGCTCGTCCCCTGTTCCGAACACATCGAGAACGATCTTCAGCGGGAGCCACTCCACAAGCGTGCGCGTCCGGTTCCAGACCTGCCTGATGCCTTCGATCACGGTCTCCGTGCGCATCTCTCCATGCGGTGTGTGGCAGGTGGTGCACCGCTCCAGCTCAAAGGGATTGTGCACGCGCTCCATCGACAACTCCGGCACGAGTTCCACATGGCACTGCAGGCACTCGAGGTTGCGTGTCACGCTGCGGATCACCTGGTTGTCGCCACCGGAGACGACGTAGGTCTGCGTGATCGTCGTGACCGCACAGAGAAGCAGCAGCAGGAGAAGAACGGCAGCAAAGACACCGCGCCCGCGGCGATTGCTGGTACCGGTCTCCTCATCACCCTCAGGGGCGTGAGCAGTTGCCTCGATGTCCAAATCGCTCAACGAACCTCCCCCGTCTACTCTTTGTGTCTCCGGTCGCTGTGCATGTCAGTTCAGAATCGCGGGGTTGTGGCAGTTCAGACACAGGTCGTCTTCCCACGTGGCAGCCTGCGCCTCGACGAGGAAACGAAAGTTCTGCGATTCATGTGGGAAGTTCTGGAACTGCGGACTGTCCGAAGCCGCCGCTCCATCCACCTGGGTGATGGCGAATACTTCGCCGGCATCGATCTGCTGATCGGTGACGTTGCCCACCGTGCGCGCATCCTCATGACACTGCTGGCAGATCGGCGCGTGGCCCTCCTGGCCGGCGGCGCCGGTGGTGCGCGGGTCCGGCATCACGTAGCCGAAGTTGTTGTGGCCGAGTGTGCCGATCTCGGTCGCGCTCGACCCCACACCGGTGACCCGGGCAATGCGGCCGTAGTAGAACGTGCCGGCTGCGCCGCCGGCTTCAGGCGGGTTGAACGACGATTCGACGGGGTGGTTACCCACCGGACCCGAACCAGACAGCCGTCCGGTGTGACACCCGCCGCACCAGTCGGAGCCGTACTCGGTGGTTGCAGCCGCGGCGGTTGAGGGGCGCTGCTTGAGCAACCGCGTTGATGTGACCGTGTTGGCAACGGCTGCATCACCGGCAGACCGCGCTCGGTCCCCCGCAAAGGGATTGACCACGCTGGTCCCATGCGGCGAATGGCAGTCCGTGCACGTGAGAGCACCGGCAACACCCGCAAACGAACGCGTGCTGTCATCGGTGCCATCGGCCGCAGTACCGCCGGGGATGACGTTGGTCACGTCGATGCTGTGCACGGCGCCACTGACGGCGGGGTCCGGGAGACCCCTGGCAACGAGGGCTCCGTACACGCCCTTGCCACCCGTGCCATCGTGGCATACCTCACAGGTGGCCTTCACCGTGGCGGCGGGCAGGAGCAACTCCGAACCCGCGGGGGCGTCATGCACTGAGTGGCAGGTGGCGCACTTGTTGGTGGTGGAGAGGTATCCCCCGTGAGGGCCGGCGGCGTACGAGTCAGCGGACGTTGGCGCAGCCGTACCGTGACAGAATACGCACGGCATGGGGTCAGGAATGGTCCATGTGCTCGGATCATCCGGATCTGCCATGAACTCCCGTGCCATGGGGATGTACTGGAGTTGCCCCGGTGGGACTTCGTCCTGGTAGGCGAATGCGGGCACGGGTGCGGCGAAGGAGGCCATCACGGCCATACAGAGACTCAAGAAGAGCAAACGCCTCAAGGTCACCCGCTGATCCTTCGCTTCGAGATAACAACCGTATACCGATGATAACAAATAGTGTGCCTTACGACACAGTCGGTCCCATTAGTTGACAAGACGAACCACCTGGACTCGTCCATTCTCTTTATCGGCAAGAACCACGAAGCTCCTGAATACCTCGACGTCGTTCGTGAAGTTCATCTGACCGGGCTTCACGCCACGCTCGCCGTATCGTGAGACAACCGTGCCATCGGGTGAGATTCTCACGACCTGGAACGAGAACGCATCGGCGACGAGCACCGACCCATCAGCGGCCACCTCAAGACCGCGCGGAAGCTCGAGCTCCCTCTCCACTTTGTCCTCGATGCCCGCAGAGACCTCGCCCACCTGCCACAGCACCTCGCCCTCGGGGGTGAACGCGGTGACCCTGCTGTGATTGGAGTCAGAAACGTAGATCGCCTGTCCATCCTCGCTCACGGCCAGGCCATTCGGGTGGTCAAGGCTTTCGGGCTCCACGCCCGGCCTGCCCCACTGCGAGATGTACTCGCCCTCCAGCGAGAAGACGAACACCTGGTACGTGTCGGTGGCGTACACGCGATCCCCGCTCACGGCGAGATCGGTCACGGCGATGCCCTGACCGCTATAGCCCGAGCTCCCCTTGCCAACCGGTTGCGTGGGGTCGGGAAACCGCCGAAGCGGCGTCCCTTCGGCATCGAATACCTCGATGGAGTCGTTGCGGAAGCTCGCCACGTATACGTTGCCATCGCCGTCGGTGTCGATGCCCACGGGGTAGTTGAGCGACCCGGCCACGTACGTGGCCTGAACGCCCGATGCGGGTTTGGCGACACCGAACGTGCCGAATGTGGTCAGAAAGCGCCCCCGGGAGTCGAATACGCACACCCGGTTGTTGCCGGCGTCGGTCACGTAGATGCGATCGTTCTCGCCCATGGCGATGCCCATCGGGGTGTCAAAGAGCGGCTGCTCGCCCTCCCCGGGACCGTAGACCTGCCATATGGGCTGCACGCCCTGGATGGCGGGGAGATCGGAGAGCCGGTCGGGTGTGCCAGTGAACTGGAGGAGGTAGACCAGCAGGGCGACCAGGGTCAGCGCGAGGACGATGGCGACCAACCCGAATGCGCGACGGGGAGTCAGCGCGAAACGCCGCCGGGAGGTATCTTCCGGTGTGCTGTCCGCGTTGAGTGACTGCGGCAGATCGTTGTGCGTGGGCTCGGTCATTGCGCGCTCTCGGATGCGCCGAGCCGGCTGAGGCCCTCGCGGGCCCCGGCATAATCGGGGTTGTAGGTGAGCGCGCCGCGGTAGTAGGCGATCGCAGGCTCCAGCCTGCCGAGTTGCTCACAGGAGAAGCCAGCCAGATACTGCAGGTCCGCATACTCGGGGCGCGCCTCAACAACGGGCGCAAGCACGGCAAGCGCGGACTTGTACTGGTTCTTGCCGATGTAGTACTCACCGAGCGCCTTGGCTGCCAGCGCGTGCTCGGGCGAAGCCTCAAGTACGTCCCAGAGCATCGCTTCGGCATCCTTGGGACGGCCGAGCTCCATCAGGATCATGCCCTTGTTGTACAGCGCGCCGCTGTTGCCCTTGTCGGCAGCGAGGACTTCGTCGTAGAGCCTGAGGGCATCCTCGAGCCGCCCCTCTTGCTGGTATGCGTAGCCAAGCGCGAGCAGGTTCTCCGGATCAGCGGGATCCTCGGCCACCTTCTCTTCCCACTCCTCCACGGCTACTGTTGCCGGCGTGGTCTGCTCGGGTGCAGTCATCGCGCCGCGGATCAGGTATCCGCCGAGCGCCGCCACCGCTAGCAACAGCAGGAGAACCACGAGGGCGAGCCACCCGGGAATCAACTCGGCGGACGCGACAGCATCATCCGCTGCCGGGATGCTGGCCTCCGTCAAGCTATCGCGTCGTGCTCGCGCCACCGGGCTCCTCTTCCGCGCCCCGCTGCGGGGAGCGCTGATGCTACAGCGTGTTCCGTGCCACGTAGAATGACAGAACCTGCAGGTCGGTGGATAAGCAGACCTGTCTTACCGCGACGCCCTCGGGCACACTCAGCGTGACCGGCGCGAGGTTCAGAACACCGCGGATGCCAGCATGCACCAGTCGATCCACAAGGTCCTGGGTGACCGACGCGGGCGTGGTCATGATGGCGATCTCCGCGCCGGAAGCGGTGATGACGTTCTCAAGATCTTCGATGTCGCTCACGGTGAGTTCGCCCACAGACGTGCCGATCTTCTCCGGATCCGCGTCGAGCACCGCGACGATCTCAAAACCCCGGTCCGCAAAACCCGGGTACCCGATCAGCGCGCTGCCGAGATGCCCGAAGCCGACCAGAGCCGCGCGACGGACCTCCGTGATGCCGAGCACGCGAGAGATGTGCGCGATCAGCTCCCCCACGTCGTAGCCGATACCCCGGGTCCCGAGCTCGCCCATGTACGAGAGATCCTTGCGCACCTGGGCCGCATTCGTCCCGCACATCTCCGCGATCATCACAGAACTCACGAGCGGCATACGCTGCCCTTGAGCCTCCAACAGGCATCGCAGGTACACAGGCAGCCGCTCGATCGTCGTTTCGGGAATCGAAGTGCGTTCCATTCGTGGAAACCTCACTGACCTGGGTTCGGGATCGGGGTAGGACTTGCATCGATGGCGGCGATCGCCCCCAGAACCGTGGCGTCTGCGGGAAATCGCAGTCTCATCTCTTCCAGCAGTGTTCGCGCCTCGATGGTCCGTCCCTGCGCCTGAAACGCCTCGGCAAGCGGGACGCTCACCTGCAGGTAGTTCGCATCGAGCGCTCGCCGGTTGTTGGCCTGGTCCTGGCTGAGCCCCACCTGGCCGGAGTACATCGGGAACCATCCGACTTGCTGCATCACGATCGCCAGCGAGTCATCAAGCTGACCGAGCTGGCGGTAGGCGTCGGCGAGCATCAGCGAGGCTCCCATGTAGTTGGAGTCGAGCGACAGCGCGAACTCCAACTCACCGGCGGCCTCCGCGGTCTTGCCCTGGAGCATCAGTGCGCGAGCCAGCTGCAGCCGGGCCGCAGGGCCGTACTCCTCAACGGCCACCGCTCGCCTGGCCGTGTCCTCGCCATCGGAGGCATATGCCGGATCCAGGTACACGGCAGCCTGGTTGTGCAGGTTGGCCAGGAACACGTAGGTGTCGTACTCCAGCGGCACGAAGGCTATGGCGTCCTCGAATGCGCCGACCGCTCGCTCGTAGCGGGACACCGTGTCGTCTTGCAGGTCGGTCGTAAGCGTGCCGTCCCGCCTGGCTTGCACGTACTGGTCCACAGTGTCGCCGAACATGTCGGTCCATGCCGAGCCGAGTTCGATGCGGTACATGTCGTTGTACGGGTTGAGCTCGATGGCGCGCTCGATCGCCTTCACTCGCTCGATGCCCTGCGTGAGTTGGCGGCCTCTGATGTAGTGCGTGTCAGCGACGATGTACCGCACGTTCAGAACGCTCGCAAGCAAAACGAGTCCGAGAACCGCGACCGCACCCGCCGTCCGCCACGGCACCACTGCAATCTCACGTGAGTTGCACGACGGGCCGAGCAAAACGCCCATCGACACCCACATCATGATGGTGGATCCGGTGACCGACAGGCCAAAGAGCAGGTAGAAGACGTAGCCGAGAACGGCCGCCCAGAATCCCGCGAGCAGCAGATTGCTCCGGCCGGTGCCCTTTGCAAGCGCATGCCGGGCCGCGAGGATGAGCGCGACTGCGATCAACCCGTACAGGAGCACCGCGCCAGGGATGCCGATGCCGCTGGCAAGCTGCAACGGGTAGTTGTGAACATTGTCGGCCACCGACAGATATCCGGCCGTCTGCACATACTCGGCCGGCTTGAACATCGGAAAGAGCAGCCGGAACGTGTCGGCGCCCCACCCTGTGAGCGGCCGCTCGGCTACGGCAGCGGCTGCCGCCTCCCATATCTGGGACCGCGTGAGGGCGCTGCCCTGGTCGAACTGGAAAATGGAGATGACCCGTGTCAGCACGTTTCGCACGGGATCCGGCCTGAGGGAGCTCGCCACCATCACGGCAGCACCTGCGATGGCGGCTCCTGTGATGTACGTTCGGTCAGTACGTGTGAGGCGCATCTCGGTCCCGGAACGCGCCCGCATATAGGCGAACACCAGCACGCCAAGCGAGACCACCGCACCGATCCACGCGCCACGCACGTAGGTGGTGATGCCCACGAACGCCAGCAGAAGCGCGGACAGCCAGTACAGTGAGCGCCACAGCCGGTGCTTCTCCGAGAGCGCGAGGGCGAGCGTGATGGCCCACGGGAAGATCAGGTAGCCACCCAGCAGGTCCGGATTCCCGAAGGTGGAAAACGCGCGGTTGGGCTCGAACGGTAGCGTTCCCCAGATCACCGGGTCTATCGAGACCAGCTCGACCCCCCGGTACACGGCCATGTCTATGTTTGCCGAAAGCCCGCTCGCAAAGACGTATCCCCCGGCAAGCGCAATGACGGCGCCGATCCAGTACGCGCGTTTCGTCTCGGCGTCATCTGCCCGCGAAAGCGCGAGGTAGGCAAGCCCGATGGGCACCACGACCGTGAGCACGATGACCGCTGGCTGCATGACCCGCGCCACCCCGAGGCTCACCGAGCCAACCACCTGGATCGCGCCGTACCAGGCAACGAGAAACCCGCCGATGGCGAGTGACCGGGCCAGGGATCTCACTCGCGTGGCACGGTCTGCGAGCTGCAGTGCAACGAAGAATGTGGCGGCATACGTGAAGAACGACAGCAGACCCTCGAACCGCCGGTATTTGCCGAAGACGGCCGTTTCGGGATGAACCGAGAGCACCGTGGTGAGGACGATCCAGCCGAGGAACGCGAGGATTACCCACTCACCGCGGGTGAATCGTATGCGGCCTCCGCGAACCAGCAGGCCGATCAGCCAGGCTCCGAGGGCGACGAGAACCAGACCGCGCTGCACGAAGACCTTGACGATGTCGAACTGGTCGAACGTGATCGGCAGACCGTTTCCCGAAAGCGGCCCGAAGTTGGACATCGCAATGGGAACCAGGATCACCAGCAGGTGCAGGCAGACCCACGCGATGCGGTCCCAGGCGTCCATCGGCTCGACAGCGGCCGACTCCGGCACCTCCGCAGTCGGGCGCTGCCCGGCGCTGGTCTTCTGCTTCTTCCTGGCCACGCACACGCTCCTATCGGGCCCCTCGGCCCGTGAGTACGACCCGTACCGTCTCAACCAGTATCTGCAGGTCCATCAGCAGGTTCTGATGATACATGTAGATGAGATCGAACTTGAGCTTGCGTTCGGGGGTGGTCGCGTAGCTTCCCGACACCTGGGCGAGCCCCGTTACGCCCGGCTTGACCTTGAACCGCTCGCGGTAGCCGGGAATCTCCTGTACGAACTGCTCGACAAAAAACGGGCGCTCGGGACGCGGCCCGACAAAACTCATCTGGCCGAGCAGGATGTTCACCAACTGCGGGAGTTCATCGATCCGCGATCTGCGCAGGAACCTCCCGAGTGGCGTGATGCGCGGGTCGGCCTCCTCGGCAAGCACCGGACCCGAACTGGCCTCGGCATCCTTGACCATCGTGCGGAACTTGAGGACGCCGAACGGTCGCCCCCTGCGACCCACCCGCTCCTGGCTGAAGAAGACCGGCCAGCCCATCGAGAGCAGGATCGCACAGAACACAAGGACGAGCAGCGGACTCAGCACCACGAGCCCCACGAGCGCCAGGACGATGTCCATCAGCCGCTTCGTAGAGACATACCAGCCAGGGGCCGCCGGACGCGTGAGCTCCATGAGCGGGATGTCGGAGACTGTGCTGTCAACCGTGCCGATGAAGATCTCGTAGAGCTCGGGGATGACCTCGACGCGCACATCAGACTCATCGCTCAGCGCGAGGTCCTCGATGAACTCGCGGAGGGCGACGGGGCTGGCGATGATCACCCGGTCGATGCGCTCGCGAGCGATGATCTCGGTGACCTCGGTAGCGTCGCCGAGCACCGGAAACGCGCAGTTGCACGACTCGGCGCCGTCAGCGTGGCGGACGAGACCTACCACCCGATATCCCCAACCGGACCGTTGCTCGAGTTCGCTGGCAAGCTCCACCGCAAGATCGGTGGTGCCGACCACGAGGATGCGCTGTTCCGGCCAGCGGACCGAGGTGAACCGTAGAAGGATCGCGCGCCACCCCACGAGCAGCAGGAACTGCGCGGCCCACGCGATGACGATGACCAGACGGCTGAAGGAGAAGAAGCGTGGTCCGGCGAAGAACGCCACGGCTACGGTGAGGACCATGCCGAGGGTGACCGCCTGGAACGCCGCGCGGGCGAGATCCCACGTGCTCTCGGTGCGCTCCGGCTCGTACAGGCCGAAGATGTAGCCGGCCCCGAGATAGAGCACGGTGATGAGCGGCGAGAGCGCCACATACGGCGCGAAGTTGAACGAGGGGAGCTCGCCGCCGAACCGGATGAAGAATGCGGCGACGATGCCGACGTTCACCAGTGCGGCATCGAGTGCGATCGAAAGGATGACGAAGCGTCCGCGGGACACCTACTCTCCACCTCCCAGCTCGGCGTAGACCGCTAGTGTGCGGTCCACCATGCCGTCGATGGTGAAGTCGGCCCTCGCGCGCATCCGTGCCTGAGCACCGAGGCGGGTGCGGAGTGATTCGTCGGCCACGAGTTGGCGCAGTGCCTCGGCAAGCGCTCCCTCATCCCCCGGCGGGACGGTCAGGCCGGTGACGCCATCGGCGTTCACGAACGGGACGCTCGTTGTGAGCGTGGTCGAGACCGTGGGGGTGCCCGACGCGTGGGCCTCAAGCTGGACGAGGCCGTACGCTTCGGAGCGGGCCACGCTCGGCAGGCAGAAGACGTCGGCGGCGTGATACCAGGCCGCCAACTCGTCGTCGTCGACCGGGTCGAGGAACGTGACCCGGTCGGTGATGCCCGATTCTGTCGCGATCTGCTCGAGTGAGGGTTTGAGCGGCCCGCGGCCGATCACCACGAGGTCGGCGTCGACGTTGCCCATGGCACGCATCAGCACTTCGGGGCCTTTGTAGTACACCAGGCGACCGACGAAGAGCACGATGGGGCGGTCGTGCCCGGCGCGGAGCTCGGCTGCACGGGCAAGCAGTTCGGGCGTGTCAGCGTAACGCTCCACATGGATGCCGTACGGGATGACCCGGCACTTGTCCGCTACTCGTGAGAGAAACGGGCTGTGCTCGACCATGTTAGGCGATGACGCGAGGATCACGTCCACGCGGTCGAGCACGCGATTCAGGATCGGTGAATATGCAGCAAGCAGCGTCTTCTGGCGCACGATGTCGCTGTGATACGCCAGCACGGTGGGGATGTCGGACTTAGGCCGTCGACCGGAGAGCACACCGCGACCGCCCCCGGCGGCCAGCCATGACACCTCGCCCCACGGGTAGGGAAAGTGCAGGTGGTACAGGTCGGGAGCATCGGCGCGGAGGGCCTCAGCGGCGATCGCGCTTCTCATGCCGAACGCTACCGGGGTCGAAGCGTAGGCGAATGCGCGCGCCAGTCGCGTGACCTCTACCCCATCCACCGTCTCGGTGACGGTCGTCTTCCCCTCGTTGGCTACTATCGCCCGCACGCCATGACCGCGCGCCGCGAGCGCCGTGGCGAGGTCACGCATGTGGAACTCTATGCCGCCCAGGTGCGGTGGATAGTACTTGTTGATCATCGTCACGCGCATGAGGTGCCGGTAGCCCTTCGCTTATGAGCCGGTGACGAATGCACGACCCGCAGCGAGCAGGTCGTCCACCACGCCCGCGCTCGACGCCTCGGCGTAGATGCGCACGAGCGGCTCGGTGCCGGACGTACGAAGCAGGAGCCACGCATCATCCGGCAGCAGGAACTTGATGCCGTCGGCGCGGACGATCTCGCGTACCTCAAGACCGGCGATCTCATCCGGCGCGAGCGTGGGCATCGCAGCCACGAACGCGTCTTTCACCGCCGGATCCAGTTTGAGATCGATGCGGTTGTACTCCATCGGGCCGGTGACCGCGAGAAGGTCGTCCACGAGCTCGCCGAGGCCCATCTTACGCTGGCCCATCATCTCGGAGAGCAGCAGTGCCATCAGCAGTCCGTCGCGCTCCCGCACGTGATCGGGCATCCCGATGCCGCCCGACTCCTCGCCACCGATCAGCACGCCGCCCTTGACCATCTCGCCGTAGATCCACTTGAACCCCACCGGCGTGGTGGTGACCTCCGAGCCGAGCATTGACGCGATGCGGTCCACCAGCACGCTCGTGGAAAGCGTCTTGACGATGCGCCCGCTCATGCCGCGATCCTCCACGAGATGGCGTGCCACGAGCGCGATGATGCGGTGCGGGTTCACGAAGTTGCCGTGGCGGTCGGCCGCGCCGATGCGGTCGGCATCGCCATCAACGATGAACGCCGCATCGAGCGCGTGCTCACGCACGTATGCGCGGACCTCGTCGATGTGCGGCGGAATCGGCTCGGGGTGCAGTCCGCCAAAGCCGGGGTTGCGCATACCGTGCAGCTCGGTGACCTCAACGCCAAGCGAGCGCAGCAGTTCGGCGAGGTACGTCTGGCCGGCGCCGTACAGGGGGTCGACCGCCACGCGCAGACCTGCCGAAGCGATCACATCAGCGTCAACCATGCCTCTGAGCGCGTCGAGATACGGGCCGACGAAGTCGACCATCTCAACGCGTGCGGCGGCGGCTGCGTCACGAACCGGTGGCTCGGAGACGAGCGCTGCCTCCACGCGGTCAGTAAACTCAACGGGGCTCGCGCCACCATCGGCCATACGCAGCTTGAAGCCGAGGTATGCGGCAGGGTTGTGGCTTGCGGTGAGCATCACGCCGCCGATGGCCTCTTCGTCACGCGCCACCGACCAGCACAGCGCCGGCGTTGGCAGGTAGCGGTCGGTGAGCTTCACGCGCAGGCCATGTGAAGCCAGCACCTCGGCTGCGGCAAGCGCGAAGCTTCCCGCCTCGAAGCGGGTGTCATGGCCGACGAGCACGAGACCGCCGGGATTGTCGGCTGCAAACACCCGGCCTGCGGCATCAGCCACACGGCGCAGATTGGCGTAGGTGAAATCGTCACCGATGACGGCACGCCAGCCGTCGGTGCCGAAGCGGATGTCAGTTGGTGTCGTGGACATCGGTGATCACTCCCCGGGAGATCGGTAGGACGTGGGCGTGGGGCGCATGTGCCCCCTGACATTCTGCCGCATCGCGGGCCTGAGCGGTATCACGGCGCGGCAACGGGCACGCGCGAGGGCACATGGCTCGGGCCAAACGCTGCCCCCTAACGGTACAGCAACACAACACGGCCGCGGGCGGCGCTCCGATATACTGTGCCTGCAAACACTCCCGACCATTGGCGGATACGTGTTCAAGAAGCTCTGGGACTTCCTCGCTGAGTACCTGCGGGTCAACGCGATCAAGAGGATGCTCACCATCGTTGAGGTGAAGTGGCGCGAAGTTGGCGGGCTCGTCGCGTTCGCTGTGCTGTTCGCGGTCTTCGAGGGCGTTGGCTTGTCGCTGCTTCTTCCCATCCTCCAGTATGCGGAGGGCGGCAAGACCGCGATCACCGAGAGCTCCGGGATCATCTGGCAAGTGCTCGACGGGATGATGCAGGCACTTAATCTCCCGCTGACGCTGCCCGTACTCTTGATGCTGGCGTTCACGCCGATCCTCTTGCGCCAGGTGGTGTTCTACCTCAACACCTGGTATTCAGCAGCAGTATCAACCCGCATCGGCATGCGAATGCAGATCAAGACACTGGACGCTGTGCTCAGCGCGGATCCCGAGTTCTTCACACGCAACTCAGTCGGCTATCTCGTAGGCATCATCTTCACTCAGACCGCCTCCGCTGGCGCGGCCATCCTGGCAGTCATAAAGCAGGTATCGATCGTGCTGCTGATGGCGCTGTATGTGGCCATCCTGTTCGCGATCTCCGTTCCTCTTACGCTCACCTCGGGGGCGTTCGCAGTGCTTGTGTCCATGGTTGTGAAGGCGAACATCGATAAGATTCGCGACTATGCGGTGGAAGCAGCCGATCTCGGCCAGAACATGATGAGCAAGATCGTCGAACGACTGAGCCTGATGCGGTTGATCAAGCTCCGTGACCAGAAGCAAGCGGAGTCCGACCGGGTCAAGCGGTTCGCCGACGTTCTGCGCAGCATCGCGATCAAGCAGGCCAAGCTCGGCGCGGGAATCGAGGTCACAGCAGACCCACTACTCATGCTCTCAGTATTCGTCACGCTCTACGTGGGCATCGCCGTTCTCGGCATGACGCTTGCGCAGCTTGGCCTGCTCCTCTTCGTCTTGACGCGTCTCAACGCCAAGGTGAAGGAGTTCAACGGGGTGCGCCAGATGATCTCGAGCAACGTAGCCGGCTTGCTGCTTGTCAAAGCAACCACCGAAGACGCCAGGAACTCAAACACCATCACAAGCGGGAGTGTGCTGTTCAACGATCTCAAACGCGGGATCGATTTTTCCGGCGTGGGTTTTGACTATCCTAATGCCTACGACGTGCATGGGTCGCTCGTCGCTGCAGGCAAGAGCGTATTGCGCGACGTATCCGCAACGATTCCTGCGGGGTCTTTCACCGCACTTGTCGGGCGCTCCGGGGCCGGCAAGTCCACACTGGTGGAACTGCTGCCGCGACTGAGAGACACCACGGCAGGGACAATCACCTTGGACGGGATCGACATCCGAGACTTCCAGGTGGGCTCTCTGCGCAAGGGCATCGGCTATCTTACGCAAAGCGCGATGCTATTCAATGATTCCATCCGGGACAATCTGGTCTATGGCCTCGACCACGAGCCTACGGACGAGCAGATCCACAGCGCCCTCGAACGTGCGTATGCCTTGTTCGTCTACGACCTCCCGGACGGCCTCGAAACCATGCTCGGTGACCGCGGCATGCGTTTCTCGGGCGGTGAACGGCAGCGCATCGGACTTGCCCGGGTACTGCTTGAGGACAGCTCGATCCTGATACTCGACGAGCCGACAAGCTCGCTCGACTCAGAGTCGGAGGGCTTCATCCAGAGGGCGCTCGCGGCGATGCACGGCACCAAGACCATCATCGTGATCGCGCACAGGCTCGCGACGGTCGTCCAGGCCGACCAACTGCTCGTGATCGAGGACGGGCTGATCCTCGAGCGTGGCACGCACGCGGAGCTGGTTGCAGCCGATGGCGCCTATCACCGATTGTTCGAGACGCAGCTCATCGTCTAGCCGGAGATCGTGCAGCACGCAGCCACAATGGTCCGAAACCGCCATTAGCGGGATGGTGAGGTCGGCGACTCTAGACGGTCGGCTCGAGTCTTGCTCTGTCCGCATCCACCATCATCTTCACCAGATCGGCGAAGTTCACGCTCGGCTCCCATCCGAGCTTCTCCCGCGCCTTTGAGGCATCGCCAAGAAGCACGTCCACATCGGCGGGTCGCATGAAGCGCTCATCAACCGTCACGTGATCACGGTAGTCAAGGCCGAGATGGCCGAAAGCGATCTCGCAGAACTCCCGAACGGAGTGCGCCTCCCCGGTGGCTATCACAAAATCGTCCGGCGTATCGTACTGGAGGATCCGCCACATCGCCTCGACATAATCGCCCGCAAATCCCCAGTCGCGCCGTGAGTCGAGATTGCCCATCGGCAGTGAATCGGCCAGCCCGAGTGAGATGCGCGCCGCCCCATCGGTGATCTTACGGGTCACGAAGTTCACACCGCGACGCGGCGACTCGTGGTTGAATAGCACCGCATTGGCGCCGAACATCCCGTGCGACTCGCGGTAGTTGACGGTGATGAAGTACGCATATGCCTTCGACACACCGTAAGGCGAGCGGGGATGCAGCGACGTGGTCTCATCCTGGGCCCGACCCTGCGCCCGACCGAAGACCTCTCCCGAGGCCGCCTGCATGAAGCGCGCATCGGGCGCTGCTTGCCGCAGGGCTTCGAGCAACCGCAACACGCCGACGGCGTTGATGTCAGTCGTCTTGATGGCCTGCTCCCACGACTCCCCAACGAACGACATCGCCGCGAGGTTGTATACCTCATCGGGCCGGGACGTGGTGACGCACTCAAGCAGCGATCCCATGTCGGACAGATCACCCTCGAGCAGGTGTAGGCGCTCGCCGCCCTCGGCTATGGCCACATCAAGAAGGTCACCCCGAACCGGGCCCACAAGTCCGAAGACCTCATATCCCTTGTCGAGTAGCAACTCGGCCAGGTAAGACCCGTCTTGTCCGGCCACGCCGGTTATGAGTGCACGCTTGGTCACTTACTACCACTCCCAACGTCATCCTCAGACAAGCAGGCTACTACGTCAGCAGCCTCGGGTCACCCCGCGTCCGCTCCCGTTAGCCCCTGCTTCCATAGCTGGCGAGTCACGCGCTGCGCCAGCCGATCGACTTCCGCATCGAACGCACTATCGATCTGCATCTTCGTTAGTTCCTCAGCCGCTTCATCGACTACCACCAACGCCCGCGTTCGATCGCCCAGCGACTCGACAAACTCCAAGAGTTCCCGCGCGTAGACCTCCGGAGAGTGGTGACAGCTCGCGTACTCCCGGGCGGCTGATGCCACCTGAGCCCTATATCCACCATCGAAGACGAGGCGATGCAGGGCCTGCCTGACCGATTCGACTTCATCGACGATGTCGGTCTTTACGACCACATCGTCCGGAACCTCATCGTATACCCCGGTCCGCGTTACGATGACTGGCTTTCCGAAGTGCAGTTGCTCGACCAACGACGCGCTCGCTGACTCCGTTGACGGATTCCTTAGATTGATACACACATCCGCCGCCGCGAGGTAGCTGTGCATCTCACGGTCGTCCGGGTGAAGGACAAGGCGCAGACGATCACCCAAGCCGGAGTCTCTTGCGAGGCACTGAACGATCTCCAGGTACTGGGAATCGCCGCCGCCCACGAACACCAGCTGCGCCGCCGCGCACAACTCCGGGTCGCCCGCGACAGCGCTGATCACAACGTCTAGGCGCTTGGTCGGATTCATCCGCCCCCCCACCACAACGAGGACCACGTCGTCGGGAACGCCGAGCTCATCTCGTGTCAGCAACGGCTGACCCGGGTACTCCATGTCGTAGATGAAGGTGGGGAGGTCGATCTTGGCCACAGGAAGCAAATCCCCGTATCGCTGGCTTACCAAGCCCCGTGCGCTTCGCGAGTGAACCACAACGCCTCGCGCGTTGATGAGACACGGTTCGAAGAGCGGGAACTCCCGTGCGGTCAGGGCCTCGAACTCATCTGACCATCCCCCGCTGAACAGATCAAGTGCCAGGCGGCGGCCTCGTGCGCCATACAGGTAGTGCATCAGCCATACGTGGTACGGGGCGAAATGCCTCGTGATACACGAGACGAAGAAGCCCTGCATCACCTTGTCGTGGAGCACGGGAATTCCCGGTACCAGGAGGTACTGCTCGAAGATGGCCGAGTGGTAGTCTAAGTAATTCCCAAGGTTGTAGAAGATCGCATCGTACCGTGCCAACGTCGCTTCGGAGGATTCAACCTCCTCGATTGCGATGTTCGCACGGGCATCAGCGCATACAAGATCATCCCCTGTTGTGGGGTAGAAGACATCGACATCGGCTAGCCCAGATAGGGCGCGCACGGCAGCGATGCTGTACCGACCGATAGCGCTGCGCTTCGCCAGAGGAGTCATCCAGGCGATTTGCGGTCGCTGGCTAGACCTAGCCATCGTTCTGTCCCCCATTCGCGCGCAGATACCCATACGCCCCATAGATCAGCGGGCCGAGAACCGGGATACTGCGAATCGTACCTCGAAGAGTACGAGGCTCGCGGGAAATCAGCTGCATATCCGCAACGAACCCCGGATCCAGGCTACAAACCGCCAGAAGCATCTCGGGGTCGCGGACGACACGGTCACGCAAACGCGTACTGACCTGCTCGCGCAACGCCTCGAACCGCGCGCTCGAGTCGATGGCGTCTCTGAAGACCGCGACATACTCTCGGGCGACATCGGTCCACGTATAGCGCGTCATCGCCCGCTGGGAACGCTCTACCATCGCTTCAGCGGTCCCAGAATGCATCAGGGCCGAGGTCAGGGCGCCCACCATCTCATCCACGTCGGTCGCATCGAAGAGTATGGCCTCTGTCCCGAGGAACTCCATCTGCTGCACAACCGACTCCAGGGCAGAGCTCACCACTCCAGTGCCCAACCGCCACGCATCGAGGGCCGGACCAGAACCAGCCTCGTACCGCGACGGCGCTACGACAAGTGCTGCGCCTCTTACGAGCGCATCCATCTGCGCGTCGGATACATACCCCAGGGGCCATATGTCCTGCCCCGGTATCAGATCCCCCTGCACCAATGCGTCATTAAGCGCGTCGATCGGCTCGACAAACGTGAGCGAATAGAGCGGGTCCCCGGTTGGATCGACGCCGATGCACTGCGTTCCACTACCCGTCACCACGAGCTTGACCGGATGACCGGCTCGCTTCATCGCACCCGCGGCCCGCAGCAGCGAGATCAGGTTCTTGTGCGGTCCGATGTTGGTCGGACAGAGCACGTAGCCCTCCGGCAGTCCAAAGTCAGCCATCACCTTTGCGACATCCTCAGCGCTCGGTTCATGGATCGCAAATGTCGAGAGGTAGACGACAGCAGGATCATTCGTGCGCTCGGGATAATACTCGTCGAGTTCACGCGCAATGAACGGGGTGGAGCAGATAGGCTGCACACGACCGCCCAACCACTCGCTCATTTCCGCATCGAGCAACTCCACATCCTGCTCGCAGTAGTTGCCGAATCCGTGGCGATGGTTGAAGTCGTGAAACGTGCCAACGAGCGCGGGCGGCTGCGCCGGTGGCACGACCTGCCGCGGCCACGGAAAGTACGCGATATTGTAGTGCCCGATGCTGGCTACCACCCGCGCAGACAGCGTGATGCGAGGGAGCCGGGGCTTGGCGACAACCGTGGTAGGGGCAGTCGCCATCGACACAGCGGAAGTGACATCGCGATCGAGGCGGCGAATCCATCGATAGGAGCGAACCATTGCGGGCTGGCTGCGTGCCCACGCTCGCAGAAACCCTACCGTCGCACTCGGAGCCCCGGACCCATCCTCGTCCACGAACCCGCCACGCTCGTTCAACAAGTGTATGGTCAAGCGCTCAGACGGCGGTAGCAACGAGACGAGGCCATCCCTGGCCGCATCAGCCGAATGGATGAACAGGCCGATCTCCTGGATCTCGGGCTGCTCGAGGAGTCCCAGGCATAGGCCTCGCAGAAACCTGGCCCCCCCGCCCGGACTACTCAGCTGACTGACGATGGCTACTCGCATGGACAGGCACTCCCGTGGTCGGCCGATACAACTGCCCGCTCGAAGACCGCATGATACTGGCTGGCCACAACCCCCCAGTTGTACCGACGCAGCGCCTCAGCGGAGCGTCGCACCATCTCGTTCGTGTCTGCCCTCAAGGCTTGACCGATGACTCGCGCCATGCCGGCAGGATCGAAAAACCATGACTCCGTCTCCAGTCGCTCCACCTGTTCGCGGTGGGCGGGTATGCTGGAAAGCGCGACCGGTGAACCCAGGAGCCATGCGTCGAGCGCCGGACCAGAACCTGCCTCGTATGTCGAAGGGGACACTACGAGCGCTGCGCCGGATATGAGCGCATCCACCTCGGCATCCGAGACATAACCCAACAAGTAGATGTCTCGGCCAACCTCAAGACGCAATGACCTCAATTCTGATGCCAGGAACTCCAGATACGGGTCGCTTTGTGGGATAGTGCCGAACAACTGCTGAACGATTAGGTCTGTACCCCACCCACACAACACGAGCGGTGGAGCATCGCTCGCCGCACCTTTCAGGAGCGAGTAGGCCTTGAACATGTTCACCAGGTTCTTATGCTTAGCGATGTTGCACGGGTACAGAACATACCTGTCGGGAAGCTCAAAACGCCCGATCACTTCGTTGATGTCTCGCGGCAACGGTCGACTCGTCACGAAGCTTGCAAGCGGAATGACATCGACCGTCCGGGTAGCATCAGGGTAATAAGACGTGAGTTCGTCTCCGATGAAGCTCGTCGAGACAACGGTCGCCGAGACGCGCTGGAGCCAGAAGGAGATCTGGCGATCGAGGATCTCAATCAAGTCAGGCGCGAAGTTACCGAAATCGTGCTCGAAGTTGAAGTCGTGGAACGTCGCCACCACCGGCACCGGAAGATCGATCGGCTCGATGAAATACGGCCATGCGAAGTAGACGGCATCGTAGCCTGTCAGGCGGCATGCAAGTTCTTCGTCAATGTGGAACGTGGGATCTTGCGAGGGTGGCGGTGGAGTCTCCGGTTCGGGTTCGGCGGGCAGGCCCCGCAGCCGACGGTACAACCGCTTAAGAGGCGCAACTTCCCTCAGCGCCGAACGAAGGCAGCCGCGTGGAGCCAATACCACATCTTCCGCATCGTCTTGTGTCGTGCTTTCGCTGCTATCTCCCGCGGCGCCTTCATCAACGTCGTCGAGTCCCTCGCTAGAAACACCGACTACCTCAGCGATAACGTCGATTTCCTCGTCAAGAACATTGCGATGCTCGGCAACGAGTCGGCGCATCGGCTCCGAAGCAAGAACGGTCGGGAGGGCGAACAAGCCGAACTCATCGCCGGGATATGCGCCGGCAGGCCCCTCCACGAGCGCTCTGACAAACCGGACGCCGCCGCCAGGATTGCCGTGCTGGTCCACGATCGCGATCCTCATTGGGCGGACCTCTTTCCCAGCAGCAGTCGTCCCACAAGTTGGCTTCCGTCCGCTGTCCGTTCACCAAAGGTGAAACCGGCGCGCTCGTACAAGACCCGTGCGGCGCTGTTGTCCTCGTAGACCTTGAGCATCATCGAAGAAGCGCCTTTCTGGCATGCAGCATCTGCGGCGAAGTCGAGCAGAGCCCGTCCGAGCCCCTTACCCCGCTGATCCGCACGAACGCACACGCCAAATGCGGGAACCTCGTAGCCTTCGTCCCAGCCGCGAAGCATGCCATAGGCGACGACCTCTTCCCCGTCGATCACGGCAAAGTACTCGTCGGAGTCGATTCCCTGCCGAAGGCAGATCCGTGTCGCAGTCTGCTCGTCGAACGGATGCGGGCGGAAGAACGCCACCACCGACTCATCCGATGCGATCATCGTGAAGAATCTCGTGAGTGCACCAACGTCGCCAGGCGCGAGCAGGCGGACCCTGACACTCATACGTCCGCGCGCCGTGCCATGAACCTCGCCACCAGCTCGCATACCGTGTCGACCTCTGCGTCTGTGAGATCGGGGAACGATGGCAGGTTGATTCCCGATGCCCCGACTCTCTCGGCCACAGGGAAGCTCTGATCCGACTGGTACATCGGAAGGGTGTGCGCAGGATAGAAGAAGGGCCGAGAGTCCACCCCGTGATCTCTAAGAAACGACATCAACTCATCTCTCAGCGACGGATCGACGAGGACCGAGACCATCCAGTACACGTTGGCCGCCCACTCCATCTCGGGCTGGAATGAAACACCGGAAACAGTCTCGAGGGCGGACCGATAGCGATCGGCAATGCGGCGCTTCGCAGCTAGCGTCTGCTCGATGTGTTCAAGCTGCCCCACACCGATCGCAGCCGCAAGGTTGGTCATCCGGTAGTTGAAACCGATCACATCGTGCCAGTATGTTCGTGTCGGCGAAACGCCCTGTCCCCGCAGATGCCGGCATGTGTCCGCGAAGGCTTCATCATCGGTCACCACCATGCCGCCCTCTCCCGTGGTGATGATCTTGTTCCCAAAGAACGAGAAGGACCCCGCGATGCCGAACGTCCCGACAGTGCGGCCCTTGTACGTCGCGCCATGCGCTTCGGCAGCATCTTCGATGACGTGGATCCCGTGCTTCTCCGCAACCGCCATGATCGGGTCCATGTCAGCAGCGTGCCCGTACAAGTGAACGACCATGATCGCCTTCGTGCGTGGCGTGACCTGCTCCTCCACGAGCGCGGGATCGAGGTTCCAGTACGTTGGATGGGCGTCGACGAAGACCGGCGTGGCACCGGTATAGGCGATCGCGTTGACAGACGCCACATACGTAAGCGTCGGTACGATGACCTCGTCGCCCGGACCGATTCCCAGCGCCACCAAGGCCAGGTGCAGCGAGACGGTGCCGTTGCATGTGGCGATGCCGTGCTTCGACCCAAGATAGTCGGGGAACTCACGCTCAAAGCGATCCAGGAACTCGCCTCTTGAAGATATCCATGTGGACTCGAGAGCCTGAAGAACGTAGTCTCGCTCGCGCTGACCTATCAGCGGCTTGTAGACGGGAATCACGCGTACCTCCAACTCTGATCACTCTCACCCAGCCGACTCGAACTGCACGAGGGCCGCGTATGTCCGATCGATCCGAGGAGCCAGTATACGGCAACCGCTGTCAGGAGGAACCCGCTACACGACAGCTCCGGGCATTCGCCTGCCGCCGAGAAGCATCAGGTTCGTGAGACTCACTCCGTAACACATGAACAGTAAGACAAAGAACTCTGGCAATGGATGGAACACCTAAAAGGCAAGGTGTCATGCGAACGATAGGCGCGCTGGAATGAGCCGGTTGTCGACACAGAACCGCGGGCTGACGTTCACCAGACGGTCAAGGCCAGAAGTGTCGTCCACCCATGAAGTGCGTGAATGTACACGCTTCTGGCGTTCATCACGATCACAGCTCGAGCAGATAGAGGGCATACCGACCGTCGGGGCTCGCCGCGGCCGGGCGGGTCACACCGAGCGCACTAGTGAGCTCTGATTCGAGCATCGTACCGCGGTCCTTGTAGCCGTGGCGGTCGACAACGATGGCCGCGAAGCCAGTATCGGCCACCTCGGCCACCATGCGCTGCACCGGATGGCCCGAGACGTCCTCCTGCCAGGTGGCATCGCCCCGCCCCTTGAATGCGCCGGCGCTCCACCGCAACGTCTTCGAGTGCAGGTACAGCCGCAGGGGGTCGTAACCGGCGGTCTCAACCACTGGCCCAGTCTCGGGAAACCCGACGTAAGGAAGCTGGAAGACCATCGCCCCCTCGGGGAGCAGATTCTCGGCGGCGGCGACAAACGCCCGGTCGGCCTCGAACTCGGCACGAATGACCGAGTACTGCGGTTTAGTGGCTGGCGTGGTCTGGTCCCACAGTCCGAAGACGACCAGGAAGCTGAGTGCGGCTACCGCGAGTGCAAAGCGCACAAGCAACCTGGTGGGAGGCGCGTCACGAGAGAAGCGCTGTATTGCAGCATCGACAAACCAGGCGACAGCACCGAAGCTCATGAACGCGATGTACGGCGTGATCCGGTCGTAGCCACGAATCTGCGGGAATCCGGCAAACGCGATGAGTCCACCGACTCCGCCGACGGTCGCCAACAGGAACGCGACAGCCACCAGGACCGAGAGTTTCGCTGGCGTATCGTTGTCCACACGCGGTGGTGGTCTGAATGCTGAGGTCATCAGCCAGAACAGCAGCGTGAAGAAGCCAACGACCCCGACGACGCCGAGCGACGAGTCGTACGCGATGTCGCGGAGGCCGATCGTCGTAAGTGAATCGCGCAGAGACGCTTTGGCCGCAGCGAACTCCGAATACCGATGGCCTATCACAGGGAAGACAAGTTGCGACATCCGGAGCGCGTAGAAATCGGCCTCGCCCGGCTGTCGTAGCTCGGCAGTACTATTATTCCCCGCTTGCTGCCAGAACAGATAACTCGGCAGATACTGCAATCCAAGAAGGGCTATCGTCGCCACAATCACAGCCGCGGCGGGCAACAACCGCCGCACATCACGGGTAGTGTACGCGGCCACGAGCGCCGCCGCCATCGTCAGCACTACACCGAAGAACGCGTAATAGACGCCGCACGTGCCCATCGCGAGGACCACGAGCCATGCCCACACGGGCAGTCCCGCAAATCGCCGCTCGGGGGGTGCCCCAAGTTGCGAACGAGCGTCGAACACCACTGTCGCAATCATGGCCACCGCCAGCGGCACCACCCAGTAGGCGCTCAAATACTGATGAACGGTCACCCGAGACTGATGAAACGGTATGGTCGCATACAAGATGGAAAACGCGAGCGCGGAGACCCTGCTGAAGCCTAGACGCCTAAACGCCCACGCCGCCGCCAGCGCAATCAGTGGGTATGTGAGCAGCGAAAATACGTTGAGCACGACGGCATACTCAACTGTGAAACGAGAGATGAGCCACAGCAACGCGACATGCGCCAAGTCGGCTCCGGGGAAGTCGTACATTTGTCCACCACTGGGAGCGCCGAGTGACGGGTTCTCGTACGGTTGGCCGTGCTCGGCAATGCCCTTGATGATGGCCGACATCGATACTGTGTCGCCCGCATAGGAGATCGGCGTACCGAACCCTTCTGCCCACAGTCCGAGCAGATGACCGCCAATAGCCGTCGCCAACAAGACGACTGTGATGTACAGCACGACAGACTGCAGCCGGCCATCGGCCTTCATGATGCGGTGCACAATCGAGCCGCCCAACTCAGCGTTCACCTCTGGAGTCGGCACTGACGATTGGACCGTCGATATCGTCGATGAAACCCTGCTCGCCAGCGGACGGTCTGCTGAATGTGAAGTACTTATGGCCGAAGTAGCTAATCACCGTCACCACCACGATCGTCGGCAGGTTCGACCAGAAAACGGTCCAGCCGAGCGCGTGCGAGATCGCGAGCATCATCGCCGACTGTACCACGAAGGTAGCACCGTAGGTGACGTACATCCGCAAGTACTCGCGCCGCCACGACCCCGTGCTGCGGAACACCAGAAACTTGAAGGTGAAGAAGTTCTGCGTGAGACTGATGACCCAACTCACAGCGAGCACGAGTTCCTTCTCAAGCAGACTGTCCTGGGCGTACGGGATGAACCGGTCGAGCACCCACAGCACGCCGATGCTGAACAGCGTGTTCCAACCGCCGATGAGCAGGAATCGCAGCTTCTCGCCGTGGCGAGCATACGTCGTCGCAAGCGGCCCGCGGGACCGATGGGCCTGTCTTGTGCTCACGATACGTCCCTGACCGGCCGCACGAACAGTGCGTAGAACACGCGGCGGAGCTGTGCATTGAGCAAGCCACGCGCCGCACCGACGGCGGCATCGAGTGAGGAGACACCACCTGCAGCGTCCGCTCTCACTGCCCGGACCATGTCGTGGTAGTCCTCGGCCTGCTTGTGAACGACGCCAACACTCCACGACCCGCCCGAGACTCGATACTCGGAAAGCACACTGGGTACCACGAACAGGTCACCACGCTGCAGCATACGAACCCACAGATCGACGTCGACCACATAGGGGCTGTCAATGCGGAAACGACCGGCAGCGATCGCTGCGCTGCGCCGGAGGAGTACCGATGAGGTCTCCCCTACCGGATTGGCACCGGACCGGATGATCCTTCGGACGGCAATGTGCCCGCTCACACGGCCTGCGCCGCGCATGCCACGGGTCATCTTGCGCTTTCCAAACTCGTCGATGATGTAACGCCTCGAGCACACCAGCACTACGCCTATATTCGCAGAGTCCTCGAGCTCGACCGCCTGTCGTTCAAGCGCCTCAGGCAGCAGTACGTCGTCAGCACAGAGTATCTTCACGACGTCGCTGCGCGCCTGGTCGAGGCACCGATTCCAGTTGGCGCCCGCGCCGATGTTGGTATCGCTTCTCACCATGCGCAGACGCGGGTCAGAGAACGACTGCACGACCTCAAGCGTCGCATCGGTGGATGCGTTGTCGAACACGACGAGTTCGAAGTCGCCCATCGTCTGTTCGAGCACCGAAGAGATGGCGTGCGCAATGTGGGCCTCACCGTTGTACACAGGGATGCAGACTGACACGCGCGGCATGTCACCGCCGCGGTCAGTCACCGGATGTCGCCCACGATCGCGCTATGCCTTCGGTAAGGGTTACGAAGGGAGTCCAACCCGGCAACGGCGTGCCGAACAGCCACGGCTCCATCACCTCGCGCTCGCGATAAGGCAGCGCACCGAACTCGGCAACGACCGGCCGACCGACGACCTCGGCGACCAATGCCGCGAGTGCCTTCAGGGTGACCGGCTCACCAGACGGCAGACCGAAGTCCGCGACGCCGGTAACGGTACCCGACACCAGCAGTGACGCCGCCTGTACGAAGCCATTCACCACGTCATCGATGTACACGAGATCAAGTATCTGTTCGCCAGGCGACATTCTCAGCGTCTCGCCCGACTTCGCCGCGCGCATCAGCAGCTGCATGATCTTGGGTCGTGGATCACAGGGACCGTAGGTATCGTTGAGCTTGATCGTGGCGACCGAAATGCCCTCGGCATCGGCGTAGTAAGCGCACACGTCCTCAAACGCCTGCTTGGTCGCCGCATACAGGCACACCGGCCGATACTCCGCCGTGTGGTGGTGCTGCCAGGCCGTTCCGGTGTTCACCAGATACGCACAGCCACACTCACGCATACCCTCAAGCAGTTGCGTACCAAGCAAGACATTACTCTCGATGAGACCGGTGACGTCGGCGCTGGTGTGTCTAGCCAAGAATAGTGACGCAAGGTGGAACGCCACTAGCGGGCGAGCCGCGGCGGCGATGGCCACCATATCGTCGGTCGCGCCGTCGTACACATGCGGCATGATACGTTCATCGAGGCGCGAAAGTCCCGCGAGGTCGTCGACCTTGACAATCGCGTGGACTTCCCACCCCTCGTCGAGCAGTCGAACTGCCAGGCGAGAGCCGATGAAGCCCGTCGCGCCGGTCAGCAGCGCACGCGGAGCGCTCATCGGACATCGCCACTGATGACGAACGGTGTCTCGAACCGCTCGAGCGGAACGAGGCCCACATCACGAGCCGAGACGACGGGATCGCGCACCGGCCAGTCGATGCCCACCGAGTCCCAGCGCACACCGGAGTCGTGCAATGGGGCGTGCGCCGAGGTCACATTGTAGACAAGCGTGGCCGGCGCTTCGATGACGCAGAAGCCATGGGCAAGCCCCTCAGGGATGTACACCACCGAGGAGTCCCCGGCGGTCAACTCGAACGTCTCCACCCCCCCGTACGTGGGTGAGCCGGCACGCAAGTCCACGACCGCGTCGAGTACTCGCCCGGTGACGCAGTACACGAGCTTGTCGTGACCGTAGGGCGGAAGCTGGCAGTGCATTCCGCGGAGCACGCCCTCGCGCGAGACCGTGTAGTACTGCTCGGTGAAAACGGTGGTAAGACCCACGGCGGCGTACATCTCCGGGTCGAGGATCTTCACGAACCGACCCCGACCGTCGAAAAACAGCGGCATCGTGAGCAGAAAGCAACCAGGGATACCGGTCGCACGCACATCAATCGCACCGCTCATCGCTCGCGTCCTTCCCGCATCCCGGCGACCATGGTGGTCAGCCCTTGGGTGAAGCCCACCGCGGGCCGCCAGTCAAGGACATCGGCAGCACGGGTGATGTCGAAATAGAAGTCGCCGGTCTCCACCGAAGCCGCCTCATCCGGCCAGGGGACATCGACATCGATCGAGCCCCGGCCGCAGAGCTCGACGATGAGCTCTGCGGCCTCGCGGAGTGAGTGCGGTTCACCGGAGCCGATGTTAAGGATCTCGCCGATAGCGCCAGGAGTGACTGCGGCCACGAGCGCCGCGCGCGCGACGTCCTCCACGTGGACGAAGTCGCGCAATTGTGCGCCACCGCCGTACAGCGCGATGCGACCGCCGTCGAGCGCCGTGTCGACGAACAGGTTCACGATTCCGTAGCCGAGGTCGCGGGACGCTCCGCGGACGTGACAACCGTAGGGATTTGGCAGCCGCAGCACGATCGTCCGCAGGCCATGCACGCGCGCGTATGTCTGGTAGTAGGCGGCACATGCCGCCTTGTGGATCGCGTACGGACTCTCGGGGCACACCGGATGCGACTCGGCGACCGGCAGCGCAACCGGCGCACCGTACTCGAGGCGCGATCCGGCGAAGACCACGGTGGCCTCAGGCGCCACTTCGCGAACAGCCTCGAGCAACACAAGCTGCGCCTCACAACTCGTGTGCAGGTCGAGTACCGGCTCCGCGATGCTCCGCAGCGCACCGAGGCTGCCGGCCAGCGCGAACACGTGATCGGCACCGCGGACTGCCTCGCGAACCGCTTCGGGGCTTGTGATGTCGCCGAGCGTGGCGATCACACCTGCGGGTACCGCCGCCTCGCGCAGATCAAACGACGTCACCCGTGCTCCGGCGGCATCGAGCGCCGCGACCACGTGCGACCCGATGAAACCACCGCCGCCGAAGACAATAGCCGAACGACCATCGAGTGCAGTAGAGGCAGTCATGAGCGTGGCTCCCCACCCGCAGCCGGCGTGCCGATGCGCTCGGCCACGAAGTACAACGGACGCGACTTGGTCTCATAGAAGATACGGCCAAGATATGCACCGAGAACCCCCACGGACACCAACTGCACGCCACCCATGAACAGGATGGCCACCGTCATTGTTGTCCAGCCTTCTGGCGTCGCTTCGGGATGCAGCAACCGGTCAATCACGATCCAGAGGCCGTAGACAACAGATAGCGTCGTCACGAACGATCCGAACTGCATCACAAGCGTTAGCGGTCTACTCGAGAAGCTAAGCAGGCCATCGAATGCGAGCTTGGTGAGCTTGCGCAGCGTGTAGTTCGAGCTGCCTGAGTAGCGCGAATCGCGCACGTAGTGGACAGGTGTCTGCGTGAACCCCACCCACGAGACCATGCCGCGTACGTATCGGCTCTCCTCACGCATCGCGCGCAGCGCCTCGACCACGTCGCGGTCGATGAGCCTGAAGTCGCCCGAGTCGACCGGTAGCGGCGTCTCGCTCAACCGCTGCAGCAGCCGGTAGAACAGTGCCGCGGTCGCACGCTTCAGCCGATTCTCGCCGCGGCGCGCGGAACGCACACCATAAACGACCTTGGAGCCATCGCGCCACATCGCGAGCATCTCGGCGATCACCTCGGGCGGGTCCTGCAAGTCATCATCGATGATGACCACCGCATCACCGCGCGCCTGATCGATGCCGGCAGTGATGGCGGTCTGGTGCCCGAAGTTGCGCGAGAGCGACAACACGCCCACGCGTGGGTCATGGGCCGCGATGTCCTTGAGCACACCGAGCGCGTCATCGGGACTGCCGTCGTTGACGAACAGTATCTCGTAATCGACGCGGAGAGCCGGATCGGAGAGCACCGACGTGAGGCGGCGGTGTGTCTCGGGTAAGATCGCCTCGCTACCGTACACTGGCACGATCACCGAGAGCAGTGGGCGTACGTCGCCCATCGTCTCCCGGACTTCAGTATGGAGCCCGCCGCTCACAACCACGCCTCCTTGCATGCGCTCACGATCGTCTCCGCCATGTACTCCAGCATCTCCTGCGTCATCCCCGGATACACCCCTATCCAGAACGCGTCATTCATGATGCGATCCGTGTTCGTGAGCTCGCCGACAACGCGGTATCCTTCGCCGCTCGCCCGCATCTCGTCAAAGCACGGCTGGCGGAGCATGTTGCCGCCGAAGAGCATGCGCGTCTGCACCTTGGCCTTCTCGAGCGCCTCCACGAGAGCATCGCGCGTGACGGCGCTCCCCTCGCGCACGGTCATCAGGTAGCCGAACCAGCTCGGCTCCGCTCCTTCGGTGGGCTGCGGCAGGATGAGCGCGCCTGCGGCCGGCGCGAGCAGTTCGGTCAGCCGGTCGAAGTTGTGGCGTCGCGCTGCGATGAAGCCGGGGAGCTTCTTGAGCTGTTCCACACCCACGGCCGCCTGCATGTCGGAGACCTTCAGGTTGTAGCCGAACTCCGAGTAGACGTACTTGTGGTCGTAGCCGAAGGGAAGCGTGCCGAACTGCTGGCTGAACCGCTTGCCGCACCGGTTGTCCACGCCAGATGGACACGTGCAGTCGCGGCCCCAGTCGCGCATCGCAAGCAGGATCGCGGCGAGCTCGTCATCATCGGTATAGACCGCACCGCCCTCGCCCATCGTCATGTGATGTGGCGGGTAGAAGCTCGACGTGCCGATGTGTCCGAAGCCGCCCGTGTAGCGGCCCTTCCACTTGGAACCGAGCGCATCGCAGTTGTCCTCGATGAGCCACAGGTCGTGGCGCTCACAGAATACCGTCACCGCATCCACGTCGAACGTGTTGCCGAGCGTGTGCGCGAGCATGACCGCCTTGGTGCGCGGCGAGAGCGCAGCCTCGAGCTGCGTCACGTCCACGTTGCCCGTCTCGAGCACCACGTCCACGAACACGGGTACCGCGCCGTACTGCACCACCGGCGCGATCGTGGTGGGGAAGCCCGCCGCGACCGTGATGACCTCGTCACCGCGCTCGATCCGGCGCTCGCCGAGCCGGGGCGAGGTGAGCGCCGAGAATGCAAGCAGGTTGGCCGAGGAACCGGAGTTCACCAGGAAGCAGTGTGTGAGGCCGAGGAATGCCGCCATATCCTCCTCGAACCGCTTCGAGAATCGGCCGTATGTCAGCCAGAAATCGAGTGAGGAGTCCACGAGCGTCACGATCTCGCGCTCATCGAACACGCGGCCTGCATACGGCACGCGGGACGTGCCCGGCTCGAAGCGGGACGCCTCGCCGAATGCCTCGGCGTAGTACTCGGCCACCTTGGCCAGTATCTCGGTGCGCAACTGCTGCGCGCGTTCGCTGTCGCTCACGTGGTCTGCTCTCTTCCTGCGATCTCGGTGCGGCCAGTTGCCCACACGGCGCCCGTGCGAGCGGCCTCATCGGCGTATGTGGCGATGTCTGCGTCGGTGAGGGCGCGCACATCGCTGCCCCCCTGACGGGCGGCGTACCACGCAGCGGTGCGCTCGATCGTCGTTGTCACCGGGTACAGGGGCTTCCAGCCAAGCTGTTCGCGCGCCTTGGTGATGTCGAGCGCAAGCAAGTGCGCCTCGTGTGGGCCACCCGCCTGGGCCGGAGTCGTCCATGCGCCGGAGCCCCAGGCGGCCACGATCGCGTCGGCGACCTCACACACGGCAACGGTGCCCTGCTCCTCCGGTCCGAAGTTCCACGATCCGTCGTAGTCATGCCCGTCGCTCAACATGAGCGCGCCGAGGTGAAGGTAGCCCGAGAGCGGCTCAAGAACGTGCTGCCAGGGCCGCACCGCTTCCGGGTTGCGCACGACGATCGGCGCGCCCGCCTGGAGCGCCCGGATGCAGTCGGGCACGATGCGGTCCGCCGCCCAGTCACCGCCACCGATGACGTTGCCGGCGCGAACGCTCGCGATGCGCACCGGTGACGCATCGCCGAAGAACGAGCGGCGGTACGCAGCCGTCACCAGTTCGGCGCAGCCCTTCGACGAGCTATATGGGTCGTAGCCGCCCATGGCATCGCCCTCGCGATACGCCTGACCGGTCTCACGGTTCTCGTAGCACTTGTCGGAGGTGACCACCACGACCGCACGCACCGACGGGCACGACCGGACCGCCTCGAGAAGGTTTACCGTGCCCATCACGTTGGTCTCGTACGTCTCGACCGGCGTCTCGTACGAAAGCCTCACGAGCGGCTGCGCCGCCAGGTGGAATACGATCTCGGGCGCGGCAACCCGCAGCGTCTCGCGCAGGCGGGCGAGCTCGCGCACATCGCCGATCACGTGGCGCCCGAGCCGCTCGGCGAGACCCAGCTCATCGAAGAGGCTAGGGTCCGTCGGCGCATCGAGCGCGTAGCCGCTAACCTCGGCGCCGAGGATCAGCAGCCACTCGGTAAGCCACGAGCCCTTGAAACCGGTGTGCCCGGTGACGAGCACACGCCGTCCGGCGTACGCGTTGCCGAAGAACTCGGCCACCCTCACCACACCTTCCACGGCGCATCGCCGGAGAGCCAGAGCTTCTCGAGCTGCGACTTGTCACGCAGCGTGTCCATCGGCTGCCAGAAGTCCGGGTGCTGATACGCGCGCAGCTCACCTTCGGCGGCGAGCGACTGGAGCGGATGCCCCTCGAAGATCGTCTCGTCCGCCTCGATCCGGTCGAGCACCCCTGGCTCGAGGACCATGAAGCCGCCGTTGATCCAGTCGCCGTCGCCGAGCGGCTTCTCGCGGAACGAGAGGACCGTATCGCCCTCCACGTCGAGCGCGCCGAAGCGGCCGAGGGGCTGGACGGCCGTGAGCGTCGCCTGCTTGCCATGCGCCTCATGGAACGCGAGCAACGCCGAGACGTCGATATTGGCAACGCCGTCCCCGTAGGTGAGCATGAAACGCTCGCCGTCCAGGTACTCGGCCACGCGCTTCACGCGACCGCCGGTCATCGTGGCGGCGCCAGTGTCCACGAGCGTCACCTTCCACGGTTCGTTCACGTTCTGGTGCACGCGTCGCTCGTTCGTACGCATGTCGAACGTGACGTCGCAGTTGTGCAAGAAGTAGTTGGAGAAGTACTCCTTGATCATGTAACCCTTGTAGCCGAGGCAGATCACAAACTCGTTGAAGCCGTAATGGCTGTAGATCTTCATGATGTGCCACAGGATCGGCTTCTCGCCGACCTCGGCCATCGGCTTCGGCCGGACGCTCGTCTCCTCGGACAGACGCGTGCCGAGACCGCCCGCGAGTATGACCACCTTCATGATCTACGCCTCCCAAGCACCGTCACGCTGCTACAGCTCCGCCAGATACCGGTAGTAGTCCGACGACGTTCCGGCCATCACGCGCTCGAGTCCCGCATGGTCGATGTAGCCCATGCGATACGCGATCTCCTCGAGGCACGCGATCTTCTGACCCTGGCGCTTCTCGATGGTCTGCACGAACGAACCGGCCTCCTGAAGCGAGTCGGGCGTGCCGGTATCCAGCCATGCCATGCCCCGGTTCATCAACCGCACCCGCAGCGTGCCATCGGCAAGGTACAGGTTGTTGAGCGTGGTGATCTCAAGCTCGCCGCGTGCCGAGGGTGTGACGTGCTTGGCCATCTCGGTGACCCGCGAATCGTAGAAGTACAGTCCGGTGACCGCGTAGTTGGAGCGGGGCTCGGCCGGTTTCTCCTCGATGGAGAGCGCCCGGCCCTCGGCATCGAACTCGACCACGCCGTAGCGCTCGGGATCGCGCACGCGGTAGCCGAACACAACGGCGCCGCCCTCGGATGCATCCTCGCGCGCCTCACGCAGCATCTCGGCAAGGCCGGTGCCGTAGAAGATATTGTCGCCGAGTACGAGGCAGGCCGGACTGCCGTTAAGGAACTCCTCGCCGATGAGAAACGCCTGCGCCAGACCCCCGGGCGTGGGCTGTGCCGCGTAGGTGATCTCGATGCCCCACTGCGAACCGTCGCCGAGCAGCCGCGCAAATGCCTCACTGTCGGTGGGCGTGGTGATCACGAGCACCTCGCGGATGCCCGCGAGCATCAGGACCGACAGCGGATAGTAGACCATCGGCTTGTCGTAGACCGGGAGCAGTTGCTTGGATGTGGCCAGCGTGATGGGGTGGAGACGGCTACCCGTACCACCCGCGAGAATGATCCCCTTCACAGGTCCTCCCTTTATGGCGCGTCAGGACCGCGGAGACCGATACGCTCGAGCCGGTACTCCCCACGCAGGATGCTCTCCCACCACGTGCGGTTGGCGACGTACCACTCGACGGTGTCGCGCAGTGCGCCCTCGCGGTCTCCGGTGGGCTCCCACCCGAGTTCGGAGCATATGCGCGAGGCATCGATCGCGTAGCGCTTGTCGTGTCCGGGCCTGTCGGTGACGTAGGAGATCAGGTCCGCGTACGGCATCCCCGCGGCCTGCGGCGAGATCTCATCGAGCAGGACGCACACGCGGCGGACGAGGTCGATGTTCTTCATCTCGTTGTTGCCACCGAGGTTGTACGTGCGGCCGGGCCGACCGGCCTCGAGCACCCGCAAGAGCCCACGCGCGTGATCCCCAACGTGCAGCCAGTCGCGGACGTTGTCGCCTGCGCCATACACGGGGATCGGCTCGCCGGCGAGTGCCTTCAAGATGATCACCGGGATGAGCTTCTCGGGGAACTGGAACGGCCCGTAGTTGTTGGAGCAGTTGGTCACGAGCACCGGCATGCCGTAGGTGTCGTGCCACGCGCGCGCCAGGTGATCGGACGCGGCCTTGCTCGCCGCATACGGAGAGTGCGGGTCGTACCGGGTCTCCTCGGTGAAGGGCGGGTCGCTCGGGCCGAGGCTGCCGTACACCTCGTCGGTGGAGACGTGCAAGAACCTGAATGCTTGGGCCGCCTCCGCATCGAGCGAGCGCCAGTAGTCGGCGGCTGCCTGGAGCATCACGAACGTGCCCTCGATGTTGGTTCGAACGAACGCGGCGGGACCGTCGATGGAGCGGTCCACGTGCGACTCGGCTGCAAGATGCATCACCGCGTCCGGGCGCACGCGCTCGATCACCGCGCGCATCGCCTCGGCGTCGCATATGTCGGCGACCACTAGTTCGTAGTCGTCACGCCCCTCGAGGTCATCGAGGGAGTGTCGGTTGCCGGCGTAGGTGAGCGCGTCCACGTTCGTGACGCTGTGGCCGCATTCGAGCACCGCATGTCTCACGAGGTTCGTGCCGATGAAACCGCACCCGCCGGTGATCAACAGATTCATGAGGGGCCTTGCCACCACGCCTTCTTCTCGGTAGACCGACAAAGACACCGCTAGCCGAGACGCTTCATATCAGCATCGACCATCATCTCGACGAGCTCCCGGAAGCTCACCTTGGGTTCCCAGCCGAGTTCGTTCTTTGCCTTTGACGGATCGCCGAGTAGCAGGTCGACCTCGGCGGGGCGCACGAAGCGCGGATCGACGGACACGTACTGGTTGTAGTCGAGCCCGACGTGGCCGAAGGCGATCTCACAGAACTCGCGCACGGTGTGCGTCTCACCGGTGGCTGCTACGTAGTCATCAGGCGTGTCCTGCTGCAGCATCCGCCACATGAGCTCCACGTAGTCGCCGGCAAAGCCCCAGTCGCGCTTGGAGTCGAGGTTGCCCAGGCGAAGCTCCTCGGCCATCCCGAGCTTGATCTTGGCGACCGAGTCGGTGATCTTGCGCGTCACGAACTCAAGGCCGCGGCGGGGGGACTCATGGTTGAACAGGATGCCGTTGCTCGCGTGCAGCCCGTAGCTCTCACGGTAGTTCAGCGTGATGTAGTAGCCGTAGACTTTGGCGACACCGTAGGGGCTGCGCGGGTGGAACGGCGTGGTCTCGCTCTGTGGCACCTCGTGGACCTTGCCGTACATCTCAGAGGTGGCCGCCTGGTAGAAGCGAGCGGACGGCTTCACGCGGCGAATGGCCTCAAGGATGCGCGTCACGCCGATGCCGTCGACCTCGCCCGTGGATACCGGTATCGTCCACGAGTCGCCCACGAAGGACTGGGCCGCGAGGTTATAGACCTCATCGGCCTGTGAGGCCTCCATCGCGTCGAGGAGCGAGGTCTGGTCGGTCATCTCGCCCACAACGAGCGTCACCTTGTCGAGAATGTGCGCGATGCGCTCGGTAGACGGCGTGGCCGAGCGGCGGATCAGGCCGTAGACGTTGTACCCCTTGTCGAGCAGGAGCTCGGCGAGATAGGAACCATCCTGGCCGGTGATGCCGGTGACGAGCGCGCTTTTGGACACAGCGGACCTCCGTAATTTCATGGGAATAGCGGCAGTAACTATACCACGCCGACCTGCAGACTTACCTCGAAGCGCGAGCCGCTAGCCCTCCCGGGACCAGTCGTCATCGAGCCGCACGATATCGTCCTCGCCGAGGTACTCCCCCACCTGCACTTCGATCAGCTGGAGCGGCACCTTGCCGCAGTTCTCGAGACGATGCACGCAGCCCACCGGGAGGAAGATGCTCTCGTTGGCATGCACCTCGACCCGCTCATCGTCGCGCGTAACAACCGCGGTTCCCGACACCACGACCCAGTGCTCGGCGCGGTGGTGGTGCTTCTGCAGGCTCAACCGGGATCCCGGCTTCACCTCGATCAGCTTGATCTGGTAGCTCGGGGCCGAGAGCAGGCTTGTCCATGCTCCCCATGGGCGCAGGCTCGTTTTTGGCTGGACGAGCTCCTCGGCGCCCTGGGCCTTCAGAGCTTCGACCACCTGGCGGACATCCTGCGCACGCGACTTGTCGAGCACGAGGGTGGCATCCGCGGTGTCTACCACGATGACATCCTTGACGCCGAGCGTGGCAACCAGCCGGTCGGTGGAGTACACGATCGAATCGGTGGTGCCGATGTCCACGCCGCGGCCCACCCGGATGGTGCCGTTCTCGTCGGGTTCAGCCACATCGGCAAGCGAGAGCAGCGAACCCACATCGCTCCACTGCAGCGGCGCGGGGATAACGACCACTCGCTCCGAGCGCTCCATCACGGCTTTGTCGATGGAGATGGGGACAAGCGCCTCGAAACGGGCACGCGCCTCATCGCCGTTGCGACCGGCGGCAGGCTGCGCCGCGATCCAGCGCGCAACAGCGGCGATGTGCGCGGTCTCCTCGGAGGCCTCGAGCTCCTCGAGCACGCGCGAGGCGCGCATGACAAAGATGCCGGCGTTCCAGAAGTACGTCCCGCTGGCCACGAACTTCTCGGCATCCGCGAGATCGGGCTTCTCCACGAAACGCTCCACCAAACACGGCGTGACCGACCCACGGGTGTGCTCCGGCAGCGGTGCAGCCGCCTTGATATAGCCGTAGCCGGTCTCGGGGCGAGACGGCGTGATGCCGATGGTCACGAGATAGCCGTCCTCGGCAGCAGCCGCTGCAGCCGTGATGCAGTCGGCCCAGACGTCGCCGTCCTCAAGGATGTGATCCGAGGGAAGCACCACCATGATGGCATCCGGATCCTCGGCCATGAAGATGGCGGCCGCGAGCGCGATGGCCGGAGCGGTGTTGCGGGCGATAGGCTCCTGGATGTACGTGACCGCACGCAGCCGCGCGTCTTCCTGCGCGGTGAGGTGGTTGCGCAGCTCGTCGAACAGGCGCTCGTTGGTGACGATCGTGACGTGATCGGCGTCTCCCGTAAACGGCAGGATGCGCCGCACCGCCTGGGCGATCAGCGACTCCTGTCCGAACATCGAGAGCAACTGCTTGGGCTTGAGCTCACGCGAGAGCGGCCAGAACCTCTGACCGCTGCCACCTGCGAGGATAGCCGCATAGATGTGTTCCATTGTTGTGTACTGCCTCGACTCGACTGGGGGGCCGCTCACACGGTACCGCACGGCCCCGACCGGACGGGAGAAACGACGGTCAGATGATACCAGAGTAGGGAGGCTCGACCGCCCGGCGGTCGCGTTGGACACCGACGCGTAACCTGGCGCGTCAGACTCGCCCTCGCAGGACCATCCGGTAGGCGGCCGCTGTGGCCTCGGCGGTCTGCGCCCAGGTGAGCTCGGCGCTGCGTGCGCGCCCGGCCTCCGAAAGCCGGGCTCTGAGGTGCGGCTCGTCGATGACGCGCCGGATAGCCGCCGCAAAGCCGACCGCGTCGTCCGGATCGAGCAGCAGTGCCGCGTCGGCCACCACCTCGGGCAGTGACGCCGCGCTTGATGTGACCACGGGCGTCCCGAACGACATCGCCTCGAGCGGCGGAAGGCCGAACCCCTCGTATCGCGACGGAAACGCCAGAACATCCGCACCCGCGTAGAGCGCGCGCAGCGTGTCGTCATCGATCTGTCCCGTGAAGCGCACGTTGTCCGCTGCGGGGTTGTCACCGAGCACAGAGCGCACGTACCCGCCGGAGTCGGTCCCCGCAAGCACGAGACGCAGATCGGGGGCGCCGAGCTGCGCGAACGCGTGCAACAGCACGCTCAGGTTCTTGTGCGGCTTGGTATTCCCCATCGACAGAACGTAACTGTGGCCCTCGAGCCACTCCGGGAGCATGCCCACGGGGCCGGCGGTGAAGTCGTCCGCAGCCAGCAGCACGGACGTCACCTTGCCACGGGCATGCGGGAAGAAGCGGATCACATCTGCGGCCGAGTGGGCGGACGGCGTGAGTATGCGGTCCGCCGCATCCACCGCGCGCCCCACGGACCTGCGGTAGACCATGCGCCGCACCGCCGAGGGCATCACGCCCTCCACCACAAGCGGTGTGAGGTCCTGCATGGTGACCACGAGCGGGTGAACTGCCGGGCGCGGCGAGGGGAAGTGCAGCGCATGCGTGAGGTCAGGCGCGACCCGTCTGGCGATGCGTCCAAACTCAAACGACCCGCGCACACCGAAGGGATGGGCGTACGCCTCCACGGACTCGGCCTCCGGCACGGGCGGCACAGAGCCAGCGGCGATCATCTGGATGATCGAGACGTCGGGCACACCGGCGAGCGCCCGGGTAAGGCCCATGCAGTACCGGCCGATGCCGCTCCAGGTGGCCATGCGGCAGTCAAGCAGAATGCGCATCACGTCCCCCAACCCCCGCGAAATGCAACACCGATCCGGCCGGCGAGGCGCAGCGCGTGCAAACCGTACAGCTCACAGTACCGCTCGAAACTGCGACGATACTCCTCGGCCACTCTCGAAGAGGTGCCGGAAGCGCCGGAGCACCCGACGTGGTGCGTCACGGTCGCGCCGGGGTCGACCACCACGCGCCACCCGTGATCCCACATGCGGTGACACCACTCGATATCCTCGTAGTACAAGAAGAACGCCTCGTCCATCGGGCCGGCCGAGTCGATCGCCTCCCTGCGCACCAGCATCGCCGCTCCCGTGACCCAGTCCACGGGGCGCGGGCGCGTTGGCATGCGCGGGGCGTCCGGCCTGCGAGCCAGCCGGTTTCCGAGGCGCCTGAGGCCGAGGCCCGCCCGTGTGACAAGGGTTGGGAATCTGCCGTAGGATCCGGCCTGCATCGAACCATCCGGGTTGCGGACAACGGGCGCCACGATACCGCCATCCGGTGTGCGTTTCATGGTCTCCACGAGCGCCGCTATCGCGCCCGGGTGTAGCAGCGCATCGGGGTTGAGCAGCATCACATACTCGCCCGAGGTAGCCTCGACGCCGCGATTGTTGCCCGCCGAGAAGCCCTCGTTGCGGACCGGGATCACGCGAACACCCGGGTAACGCGCGGCGGTGGCCTCGATGCTCCCGTCGCGGCTCTCGGCATCAACCACCACAACGCGTGGTTCCCCAACCTCGGCCACGGCGGAGCCCACCGCCTCGGCCAGCAGCTCACCCGAGTCGTGGGCGACGATGATCACATCCACGTCCGAGGTCATGGGGTCGCCTGCTCCCGTCACCGGAGTGGTGACCCGGCGATGTCGGCCATGAATCTCGCGAGGCCGTCGCTCCACCCGGGCATGGTCACGCCGAGCGCGGCGGCCCTGGAGCAGTCGAGCTCAGAGTTGGCCGGACGAGCGGCCTTTGTAGGGAACGCATCGGCGGTCACGGGCTCGAGCACCGTGTGCAGACCGGCGCGGCGCACAACCTCGGCGGCAAGCTCGAAACGAGTGCAGACGCCAGCCCCCGCCAGGTGAAACAGCCCGGCGGCGTCCGCCTCGACCAATCCTACGATCCCGGCAGCGAGGTCGAGGGTGTAGGTGGGAGAGCCTACCTCGTCGGTGACGACCTTCAGAGTGGGCATCCTCGACGCCAGGTCGAGGATCTTCGTGGGGAAGTTCACCCCTCCCGGGCCGAACACCCACGCCGTGCGTACGATGATGGCCGAAGGCAGAGTCTCGGCAACGGCGATCTCGCCGGCGAGTTTGGAGGCGCCGTACACAGACAGCGGCGAGGGCTCGTCGTCCTCCGTGTACGCGCCGGGCTTGGTGCCATCGAACACAAAGTCGGTCGAGACGTGCACGAAGGCGATCCCGGCATCGCGCGCCGCGGCGGCGAGCACACGTGCGCCATGCTCGTTGACCCGGTACGCGGTGGCCGCATCATCCTCCGCCCGCTCGACGTTCGTATACGCCGCCGCGTTCACGAGCACCGTGCCGCCATCTGCGACAAACGCGCTCACGCGCTCGCCAACCTCGCGCTCGTCAGTGATGTCGAACGCGGCTTCAGGTGGCGCCTTGAAGGCGATGCCGCGCTCACCGAGCACGCGCTGCAGGGCAGTCCCGAGCATGCCACCGGCACCCGCGATCAGATATGCGGGGCTGCGGTGGCCGCTCACCGCCACACCGGCTCGCACCCGGTGTGGCCGGGCCGCAGACAGGCGGACAGCCTCATCCGCTCTGCACGCTCCAGTCGTAGCCGATCTCCGGGTCGTCGAAGGGCCGGCGGAACTCGTCCGGCTCGTCGTAGTTGTACAGCTCGGTGGGGATGTTCACGATCATCGCAGGCTCGGTGCCCACGGGCGTGAACCCGTGATAGACCCCGTTAGGGATGATCACCATGCGCTGGCGCTGCCACCCGATCACAAACGTGTTCGTCTCACCCCGCGTAGGCGAACCCTCGCGATCGTCGAAAAGCGCCACCTTGGCCATGCCCGAGACGCACACAAAGTGGTCCGTCTGCTTCTTGTGGTAGTGCCAGGCTTTCACCACACCGGGATAGACCATCGTGATGTAGCACTGGCCGAAGCTCTGGAAGTCGGGATCGTCGCTTCGCCACATCTCCATGAGCAGGCCGCGCTCGTCCGGCATCACCTTCAGGTCCTTGATCTTGACGCCCTCGATCATGGCTTCCCTCTTCTCCTAGACTCTATCTCGGCCCCGGAGAAGGCTCCGGGTGCCGGAGGATGCATCGTTCAGGTTCGCCATGGTACCGAAAGCGACCGGGACAAGGATACCAGCAGACGACGCCGAGCACCGCGCCGGACCGGCCACACGTCAGGCGAGTGGTACACTTCACGCTGAATTCAGCCCCCACGCTTCCGGAGGCAGGGACGCTTCATGACACCACTCGTTCACGTCATCCTCGTGAACTGGAACGGCTTTGACGACACCGAGGAGTGCGTCGAGTCCTGCCTGCGCATGGAGTATGGCGCCTTCACCGTGGTGGTCGTGGACAACGCCTCGGCTGACGGGTCGGGGCCGCGTCTCGAGGCGCGGTTCTCTGGCGAGGATCGCGTTCACGTGATCCTGAACGCCGAGAACCTCGGCTTTGCGGGCGGCAACAACTCCGGCATCGCCTTTGCGCTCGAATCGGGCGCCCGCTACGTGTGGCTGCTCAACAACGACACGACGGTCGACCCGCTCGCGCTTGCCGAACTCGTGGCAGCCGCAGCGTCGCGCCCCGATTCGGGGATGTTCGGCTCCAAGGTCTACTTCTTCGACCGACCCCGCGTTCTGTGGTTCGCCGGCGGGTTCATCCGCGACCTGCGCGAGGGCAGCACGTACCACCGGGGTCTCGAAGAGGAGGACCTGGGGCAGTACGACACGCCGGAGATAGTGGACTACGTCACGGGATGCAGCCTGCTCGTCTCCACGGACCTCATCCGCACCATCGGCCCCATGTCCGAGGACTACTTCCTGTACTGGGAGGAAGTGGACTGGTGTGAGCGAGCGACGGCCGTCGGACGACCGTGTCTGTACGTGCCGTCATCACTCGTGTGGCACAAGGTCGGGTCCTCGCTTGGCGCCACGGACAGCCCCACACAGATCCGCTACGATGCACGCAACCGCCTGGTCTTCTACTGGCGTCACCGCCGGCGCGACTTCCCGCGCGTGCTGTGGTGGTACAACCGGCAGATAATCGCCTTCACGCTGTCGGGTCACCAGAGCGAGCACGCACGCGTACTCCTGCGCGCACAGGCCGATTTCTTCCTTGGAAAGCGAGGGGCCATCCGTGCCCGGTAAGCGCGCACCCTTCGGATTCAACCTGCTCGCGTTCGTCAGCGGCAACTTCGGCCTGGCTGTGGCCGGACGCCAGACGGCGCGACTGCTGATCGAGGCGGGAATGCCGCTGGCCATCCGCGACGTTGACACGCACGACGGACGATCCGGTCAGGACCACACCTACGATGACCGCCTCGTGAAGACGCCGTGGGCACTCCCCTACGGGATCACGCTCTTCCACGTCAACCCGCCCGAGCTTGAGGTGCGCATCCCGCTCGAATGGCAGCTCATGCCGCTGGACAAGCGCATGAACGTCATCGTGCCCTTCTGGGAGCTGCCCACGCTGCCGGGAGTCTGGAAGGACATGATCGACCTGATGGACGTGGTGCTCGCGCCCACGCTGTACATCCGGGACATCATCGAGCGCGAGATGCCCGGGATGCGAGTCATCCACTACCCGCAGTCGGTCGATCTGCCCGAGGCGTCGGCGCCTGCTCGCGAGCGCTTCGGCATTCCGGAGGGCCGGACCGTCTTCCTCTCGGCGTTCGATATGGCAAGCGACATCCACCGCAAGAACCCGTGGACCGCCATCGAGGCGTTCGAGAGCACGTTTGCGGGCGATGATTCGGTCGGCCTCGTGGTGAAACTGAACAACTCGGACCTGTGGGACCACGCCGCGCCGCTGCGAGACCGCCTGTTCGCGCTGGCCGAAGCCAACCCGAACATCATCATCATCGATCAGAAGCTGACCTACGCCGACGTGATATCGCTCTACGCGAGCTGTGACGTCTTCGTATCGCTCCACCGGGCCGAGGGCCTCGGCCTGATCCTCATGGAGATGATGTCGCTCGGCAAACCCGTCATCGCAACCGGGTGGTCGGGCAATATGGACTTCATGACCGAGGAGAACTCGTGCCTCGTGGGGTATGACATGATCCCGGTGGAGGCCTCCCATATCTCGTACCAGGAGGAGTCGTCGCGCACCAACGCGCTGTGGGCGGACCCCCGCGCCCACGAAGCCGCCGCGTGGATGCGTCGCCTCGCTGACGATGGGGAGCTCCGCGCGCGGATCGGTGAGCGCGGGGCCGCGGACATGCAGGCGCGTAGGGCCGCCTCGGCGCGCATCGCACCGTTCGTTGAGGTGCGGGACTTGTATGAGTCGGGAGCGTACCTGGACGGGCATGCTGCGCGAGCGGCCCGGATCCGTACACGGCGGCGAGTGGGATTGGTGGCGCTGCGAGGACGCATCGCCCGGTTCCTCATCAACCGCTCGATCCGCACGGCCAAGCGCGTGCTGCGCCCCCTGGCGCCCGTGCTGCGTCCGCTCTACAGCGCGCTCAGAGGCCGCAAACCTGCAGCCTGAGTGAGCCTTCGCGCGCGGATGAGTGCTCGTTACTGGCCGATGTAGTACGCCACGCCATCGAAGCCGTACGTGCCCGAAAGCGTCGTCATCACCTGATCGCGCTCCGTCGCCGACGCGGTGTAGAAGTGACTCCCGTTGACCTTGTTGTAGAAGCGGTACATGGGAGAGCAGCCGGTGGCCGTAAGCGAGACGTTGTATGCGGGTCCCTCGTAGGCGTACTTCGCCGCGAGTCCGGCGATGACCGCGTCCTTCTCGGCGGCCGAGGCCGTATAGAAGTGGCTGCCATTGGACCTGTTGTAGAAGCGGTACAGCGGCGAGCAGTTCGCCTCGTTGGTGGGGTCGAGCGCGTAGGCCACGCCCTCGAGCCGGTACGTGGACGACAGACGCGCGATCACGGTGTCCCGCTCCACGGCCGAGGCGGTGTAGAAGTGGCTCCCGTTGCTGATGTTGTAGAAGCGGTAGATCGGCGATGACGTGGGCGTGGGGTCGGGAACCACCGGCGGCGCGACAGCGCCGAGCGTGATGAACGCAGTGCGGTAGGTCACCGCCACGGGGGTCCTCGTCCCCTCGGCATAGATACCGCCTGACAGCGTCACGTCGTACTGCTCGCCAGCCTGATAGCCGGCTGGCAGATCGGCCGGGTTCGGCCTGAAGATGAAGGCGTTACCCACCCCGTAGCCGGCGAAATCAGCCTTGAAGTACTCGCCGCTCACGTTGGTGTCCGAGGCATTCATCACCCACGTCTTGCCGTCCGAGACACGCCGGATCGTGGCGCTGTGACCGCTGGCATCCCAGTCATATCGTGCCGGGTTGAGCGTGATCGACCATGGAGTAAGCCTGTTGGTGAACTCGGTGGGGAACGGCCCCGCGGATGGCCATGCGATGTAGTTGTACGAGACATCCGCAGCCGGGCGGGAGCGATCGAACGAGTAGGTCGTGTGCCGGTAATCCGCGAAACCGATGCCCGAGTACAGCATCACCGGATTGAGCAGCCAGCGACGGTGTCCCACCATCGGTGTGTTGCTCGGGCTGGAGTCATCCAGGCAGCTCTTCTGGAACGACTCGCTATCCGCATGCCCGGAACCTATGTTGCTGCTTCTGGTGGAACCGAGCGCGGTGGTATAGAACGCGTCCGTCATATCCGCAGGCTTCGGAGGCTCGTGGGAGAACGTCGACGCTCTGAGAAGCACCGCACCGTACTGCGCCTGGAGATTGCGGTCCGCCGTGAGCGTCACATCTGAAGGCAGACCCGCGAGGAAGCGGCCGAAGTTGATCATATTCACGCCATCGGCGCGAAATGGGCCTGCCGCCTCACCGGGAGTGTACGGCGCAACCACACCCGGCACCACCGCGTACGCTCCGCCGCTGTAGGCGGGCTGGAGCTGCGTCCACCGCGCGCGGATCTCGGCCTCGGTGCGGCCCGCGGTGTCGACGGTCCATGCAGCCGCGGAGGCCGACGTGAGGGCCGGTGTGGGCGCAAGCAAGGTGAGCGCGGTGAGGAGAAACGCTCCGATCGCCGCAATGGCGATGGATCTGCGCGCGGTACGTGCGCTAGAAGACGTGCGATGCATGCTGCCCCTTGAGGTGCTGTCGGCATTCGTGTGGGAGCCGGGCTCCTACGTACGGTGTCGGCACGCTGCGTCGCGCACTTGAGAGCAACCCTGTGCAAATCGTCTGCATAACGGCAGCCTGAGCACGATGTTCGGCTGAGGCAAGCGATGAACGGTCAGTGTCCGAGAGCCGGCCGCCGGGCGCGCTACCCCAGAATGCGCAGCAGGCTCTCCCGCAGCTGAGGTCCGTACTGGTCTGTGGCGAGCGCAAGCGAGATGTTCGCCTCAAGCCACGACAACACGTTTCCGGTGTCGTAGCCCTGGCAGTCCATCGTCACCGCGTATATGTCCTCGGTCTCGAGAAGCTTCCTGAGCGCGTCGGTGAGCTGTATCTCTCCCCCACGCCCGGCCTCAACGTGCGGCAGTAGCTGCATCACCTTCGGCGTCAGCAGATACCGGCCGAAGATCGCGAGGTTGGACGGTGCGTCGTTGACCGGTGGCTTCTCCACCAGGCCGGTGAGCTTCCATACTCCCGGCTCAACCTCATGACCCGCGATGATGCCGTAGCGGCTCACATACTGCCGCTCAACAGGCTGTACGGCCAGCACGGAGGATCCGTACCGATCGTAGACAGACTTCAGCTTGGGCAGACAGTCGTTTCCTGGCACCAGGACGTCGCCGAGCATCACGTAGAACGGCTCATTGCCGGTGTGCGGTGCGCCGCACAGGACCGCATGGCCGAGGCCCCGTGGCCTGCCCTGGCGCACGTAGAACACGTTGGCCAGGTCGGGGATAGCCCGAACCTGGCGCAGCTTCTCGGAGTTCCCGGAGCGCTCGAGCAGGTCCTCGAGCTCAAGCGAACGGTCGAAATGGTCCTCGATGGCACGCTTGCCACGGCCGGTGATCATCAGGACGTCGTTCACTCCGGCGGCCACGGCCTCCTCGACCACATACTGGATGACCGGCTTGCTGACAACCGGAAGCATCTCTTTCGGCTGCTCTTTGGTTGCAGGAAGGAACCGTGTTCCAAGCCCAGCGGCAGGGATGATCGCCTTCATCGCGTTAGCGCCTCCGGATTCCGTGCGAACCCGCGATGCGGGCCGCGTCACAAAGCCACAAGCCTACTACTACAACGTGGCAAGCACGTCTCCTGCAGCCGACGTCATCGCATCGATATCCTCGTCGGTGTGCGCCATGCCCACGAACGTGGCCTCGAACTGGCTCGGCGCCAGGACGATGCCCCGCTCGAGCATCCCGCGGAAGTACCGCGCGTAACGATCGGTGTCGCTCGTGGATGCCGAGGGCCAGTCAGTGACCGTCTCGGCGGTGAAGAACATGCACGCCATGGCGCCCACGCGTGTGAGGTACGCATCGATCCCGGCGCCCGCAACGGCCGCCCGCAGCCCCGCCTCGAGGCGCGCGCCCTTGCGCTCGAGCTCGGCATAGACGCCCGGTTTGGCGAGTTCGGCCATGAGCGCAAGGCCCGCCACCATCGCGATCGGATTACCCGAAAGCGTGCCGGCCTGATACACGGGACCGACCGGAGCAAGGCTCTCCATGATCTCGCGCTTTCCGCCAAAGGCACCCACGGGGAATCCGCCGCCGATGATCTTGCCGAGCGTGGTCAGATCGGGCATCACGCCGTAGCGCTCCTGCGCGCCGCCGCGCGCCACGCGAAAGCCAGTGATGACCTCGTCGAAGATGAGCACGCAGCCGTGGGCGGTGCACAGATCGCGGAGGCCGAAGAGGAAGCCCTCGGCCGGAGGGACGACGCCCATGTTGCCCGCAACCGGCTCCACGATGATGGCTGCAACCTGCCCCGGGTACGCCTCAAGCGCCTGGCTGACCGCGCTCAGATCGTTGTACGGCAGGACGATGGTGTCGGAGATGGCGCCTGCGGTGACTCCGGGCGTACCCGGGATTCCCAGGGTGAGAAGGCCGCTACCCGCAGCCACGAGCAGCGCGTCGGAGTGGCCGTGGTAGTTGCCGTCGAACTTGATAAACGTGTCGCGGCCGGTGTAGCCACGGGCCAGCCGAATAGCGCTCATCGTGGCCTCGGTGCCGGAAGAGACCATGCGCACCATCTCGATCGATGGCACCGCTTCGATAACAGCCTCGGCGGCACGCACCTCGATCTCAGTGGGTGCGCCGTAGCTCGTCCCGTGCGCCAACTGTTCGCGCACAGCATCGAGCACCACGTCGGGCGCGTGGCCGAGGATCATGGGGCCCCAGGAGGCCACGAAGTCGATGTACTCGTTGCCGTCTGCATCCCACACGCGGGAACCTTTGGCGCGCTCGTAGAACAGCGGGTCGATACCCACGCTCTTGAAGGCGCGGACCGGCGAGTTGACGCCGCCGGGAATGACGCGCTGCGCTCGCGCGAACAGGTCCGAAGAGTGGGAGTGCTGCATGTTGGAGGCGCCCCTTCCTTGGGTGTTGCCACAGGTCAAGTGCCGAGTATACCAGCCGGGACGTGGCCCGGAATCCGCCCGGGGTATGCGCTCCAAGGCGCGGCGGGCGGAGTCTCCCGGGTCAGTCGCCGTCGGTGAAGTACCGCATCGAAGAGCGTGCGTACTCGCGCAGCGGGAATGCGATGCGCGGAGCGTCGAGCTCCCCCGCGACGCGGATGCGCTCGACGGACCGATCGATATCACTTCTGGTTGGTCCCTCGATCACGGAGAAGACCGCCATACCACCCGGAACCCGCCTGTCGAAGCAGTGCAGCACCTCCGGGAACGTCAGGATGAGCTCCGCGACGGCTTCAGGATCTCCCACGCAGCTCCAGATCGCGAGCGCCGAGCGCCAGGGCTCGTCGCGCATGCGCACTGTCGCCGCGATGCGCGTGACCACCCCAATCTCGATGAGCGACCGCGTGCGATCGAGCACCCAGCGTTCGTCCACGTCGTACCCGCACGTTGCCAGCGTGTGCGCTATCTCGGAGAACGGTCGGGCGGTAAGCGGCAGATCGCCTTGCAGCAGCCGCACGAGCGCCTTGTCGTCGCGGTCGAGATGCCCCGCCGCCTCACTGATGGTCAGGTGCTCCATCGCCTCTGGCGCGCCGTCCGCGTCAAATGCCGTGGTGATCTTGTGCAGTTCATCAGGCAACACACGGTAGCGGTCAGCTGCACCCGCACTGCGCGCGAGTTCGCTCTGGGCGATCTCGAGGCGAATGCGCGACGGCCCGACGAGCGTGTACCACAGGCGGTACCGGTCCTCGAACTCGAAGACGTGTGTGATGTTCGGGAGAGCGGCGAGCATGGCCGCCACATCTTCCACGCGCTCCTCCGGCACCGCGAGCGCACCCAGCTCGGCCGCGTAGCCCAAACGAGCGGGGTCGAATCGCGCTCCCAGCCGACGCAGCACGCGCCGTGACCTGAGCTCACGCAGAGCCGCCAGAACGTCGTCTTCGGACATCCCGCAGCGCACACCGAGATCCGCGAACGGACGCAGGACAACGGGCAGCCCGTCTGCGAGCGCGCCGAGGAGCCGCGTTGCGGTCTCGTAGAGCGCTTCAGCCATCACAAAGAACCTCCGGGGCCGGCCATTCAGCCCGATCATCGATCAGGTACCGGGGCACAGCGACTCAGACGGTCACTCCTCGATGCTCTTGCACGCGCCGGTCCACGCGGGCGGCTCGTACGCGCAGTACGGCTCGGCCTCGAGGTAGTCGCCGGTGAGTTCGAGCGCGCGGGCACGACAGCCGCCACACACAGCCTTGTACTCGCACGCACCGCACTTGCCCTTGAGAAGCGAGTAGTCCCGCAGCTCGTTGAAGACCTTGGATTCGGTCCATATCTTCGAAAATGGCTCGTCCTTGACGTTGCCGAGTTGCATGTCGAAGTAGCCGCACGGCTGCAAGTCGCCCGTGTGGCTGATGAAGCAAAACGTGATGCCGCCGAGGCAGCCTCGGGTCATCGCATCCAGTCCGTACTCCTCGCGCGTGACCTTCTTCCCTTCGGCCTTGGCGAGCTGACGGATAATGCGGTAGTAGTGCGGCGAGTCGGTGGGCTTGAAGTGCAGCGGGCTCGTCTTCTGGCGGTGGTATGCCCACGTGAGGACCTTCTCGTACTCCTCGGGCGGAAGCTCCTTGTCGAGCAGGTCGCTGCCGCGCCCGGTGGGCACAAGCATGAAGATGTGGAAGGCGTCGATACCGAGCGCCTCGGCAAGGTCGTGAACGGCCTCGACCTTGGTGTGGTTGAGCGTGGTGACCGTCATGTTGATCTGCACGCCTACGCCGTGCGCCTTGGCCATCTTGATGCCGCGGATCGAAGCGTCAAACGCGCCGGGTTCGCCGCGGAACGCGTCGTGCTCATCGGCGGTGGGGAAGTCGATCGAGACGCTGATGCGCGGGATCTTGTGCTCGGCCATCTTCGAGGCGATATCCTCCGTGATGAGCGTGGCGTTGGTGCCGATAACCGGCATCGCGCCCTTCTCGTGGGCGTAGTCCACGATCTCCCAGATGTCCGGACGCATGAGCGGCTCGCCGCCGGTCAGGATGATGATCGGGTTGGAGATGGTGACGATATCGTCGATCACGCTCTTGATCTTCTCAAGCGACAGCTCACCATGATAGTGGCCAAACTCGGCCGCGGCGCGGCAGTGCGCGCACGACAGGTTGCAGGAGCGGGTGATCTCCCACGCGATGATGCGCGGAGCCTTCACGCCGGTGCGCGCCTCGTACGCAAGCGCCGCCTCCCCGCCGCCTGGCCGGAAGCCCACCGAGCGAGCGCCGCCAAGCCGCTGCCGGTCCATCGGCACGCCCGCAGGGTGGCCCCCCGGATGCCCCGCAGCATGCGCGCCAGGGCCCACCGGCATGCCGACCGCCACCTGGCCGCAGCCCGCAGTGGCATCGGCCATCTCCTGCTCGTCTATGGTCGGTCGCTCGTCGCCGAACGCTTCCTCGAGATCGAGGTCGGGCCGGGCATCCGCGTTGCCTACGTTGTCAGCCATGTGTGAGTTCCTTACGGTCAGTCGGTCACAGGCACAACAACAACTGCCGTGCCGTATGCGAATATCTCGTTCGCGGGCTGGATGGTGGTGGAGTCGAAGCGCACGCCCACCACCGCGTTCGCACCCATCGAGACCGCGCTCGCTTCGAGCCGCTCAAGCGCCTCAGCGCGCTTGACCTCGGCGAGCTGCACGAACTCGGTGATCTCGCCTCCCGCCAAGATCCGCAGTCCCGCCAACGTCTGGCTCATCACGTCGCGACTGCGAATCGCAATGCCCGAGCACAGCCCGAGCGTCCGCTCGATGCGGTAGCCCGCGGGCGCATCGCTCGTGGTGTACACAGGGATGCGTTGCTTGTGCGGCGTTGATGCTGGCGACGCGCTGACAGGAGCCGGTGTAGGCGGCCTCTCGGGGTAGAAGGCGCACACGTCTACTCGCCTCCTTGAAGCCACCGCGCAGCATCCTTGGCGTGGTAGGTGATGATGAGGTCGGCACCGGCGCGCTTGAAACCGAGAAGCGTCTCGAGCACAAGACGCTTCTCATCGATCCAGCCTCGCTCGGCGGCGGCCTTGACCATCGCATACTCGCCACTCACGTTGTACGCCACGGTGGGATAGCCGAACTCGTCTTTGATGCGGCGCAGCACGTCCATGTACGCAAGCGCCGGCTTGACCATCACGAAATCGGCGCCCTCGGCGATGTCGAGCGCGGTCTCGCGAACGCCTTCTTCACCATTGGCGGGGTCCATCTGATACGCACGGCGATCGCCGAAGGCCGGAGCACTGTCGGCGGCATCACGAAACGGCCCGTAGTACGCACTCGCGTACTTGGCCGAGTAGGCCATGATCGGAATCTCGGAGTAGCCCTCCGCATCGAGTGCCGCACGAATCGCGGCCACCCGCCCATCCATCATGTCCGAGGGAGCCACTATGTCCGCGCCCGCTTCCGCGTGGGAGACTGCGGTGTCGGCGAGCATTTCGAGCGTCACGTCGTTCATCACGCAGTTGTGCTCGTCGAGCGCGCCGCAGTGCCCGTGGCTGGTGTACTCGCACATGCACACGTCGGTGATGACGGTGTACTCGGGGTCGTGAGCCTTGATCGCCCTGATGGCCAGTTGCACGATACCGTCCTCGGCGTATGCGCCGCTCCCGGCCTCGTCCTTGACGTCAGGCAGGCCGAAGAGGATGACGGCGGGAACGCCCAGGCGCTTCAGCTCGTCGATCTCGGACGGAAGCTGATCGAGCGTCAGCTGGAAGACGCCGGGCATCGACGAGATCTCGTCGCGCTTGCCGGTGCCGAACTTCACGAATAGCGGGTAGATCAGGTCAGCGACATCCACAGATGTCTCGCGGACCATCGCCCGAAGCGTGGCGGTCCGGCGCAAACGACGCGGGCGATAGGCAGGGAACTCCATGGGAGGCTCCTTTGGCTCGATCGATTCGGGCTTCGCAGACCCAGGTGGCACGGAGCGACACCCGGCGCAGGCGTAGGGCGCTACTCGACGAACGCCTCGACCTCGGAGACCGACGTGCGGGAGGCCGCGGCCGCCTCGGGGGTGCCTACGGCGTGGCTGACGTACCGCTTGTACTGCAGTGTCGCGATGAGTGCAGAGGCGGCGAGTGTCAGCCAGAATACGACCTGGGCGAACGCGTAGATAACCTGACCCCACTCCGCGAACCATGCCAGAAACGGGCTGCTCGTGGCTACTGTGCTCATGGTGAATCCTCTCGTCCGGCGGTGCTTATCGCATTGTAGGACAGTCCGAATGGAAGAACAGTCGGGGCGACCCATATCCGCAGGCCGCCCCGTCAGCACGTGTGTTGGTGGAGATGAGCGGGCTCGAACCGCCGACCTCTGCGTTGCGAACGCAGCGCTCTCCCAGCTGAGCTACATCCCCACATGTGGGTTCTCCGCGGCCGTGCCCGGCAGGGCGGAGAGCAGACAACAGTCTGCCCACTTGCACGCGGACTGTCAACACGCGCTTGCCACTCCGCACAAACACGGCGTCAACGTCCGACCGCGTGCGCAAGGATGGCTTCCACCAGGCCCAGCGCGGTATACGGGTCGGCCTGGATCGGCACGCTGAACCCGCGCGCACGCAGGGCATCTGTGGTGACGGGGCCGATGCTCGCCGCCGCCGCACGCTTCAGAACCTGCGCAGGATCGAGCGAGGCCGCTTCGGCCCAGGACACGAAGTGGGCAACGGTGGAGGGGCTGGTGAACGTGATCACGTCTACGAGATCACCGCGCAAGAGCTCTACGACCGCAGGATCGGGCCGCGCGGGCACCGTGCGGTAGACCGGGACAACATCCACCTCGGCTCCTGCCGAGCGGAGCGCATCGGGGAGTATCTCGCGCGCCCGCAGGGCCCGCGGTATCAAGAAGCGCCACCCGGGACCGGCACCCATCTCGATGAAGGCATCACGCAGTCCCTCGGCGCGGTAGTCGTCAGGGACGAGTGCGGGCTCGATGCCAAACTCGCGAAGCCGTGCGGCGGTGGCCGAGCCCACAACAGCGATCTTGCCGCATGAGAGCTCGGTGGCCGGGACGCCGCGCTCCCCCATACGGTTCAAGAAGCGCTCGACCGCGTTTGCCGAGGTGAGGACGATCCAGGTATACCCGCCGAGGCGGCGTATGGCCTCATCGGCCGGACCCCAGTCGAGCGGCTCGGCTGTGTCGATCACCGGCGCAACGACCACGTCGGCGCCGAGCGCAGCTAGCGGCTCGGCAAGCGACGAGGCCTGGTGCAGCGCGCGCGTGACGAGGATCCGCCAACCCGCAAGCGTCACGCCGGACGGCAGCGGCGCCGCTCCGGTGAGGTCTGGCTCGCTGGTCATCGCATATCCCCCGTCAGGTGGCGAGCAACTCGTCGGCTCCCGCTGCGTCTCGGACGCAGGCGAGGATCTCGGCCGCTCCGAGTGAGAGCAGCCGGGCCACCATCGCTTCGCCGAGTGCTTCCGGCTCGCCGGCATCCCCGCACATCTGCTGGCGCACGATCTCGGTGCCGTCGACCGAGCCCACCATCGCGTCGATGGTGAGCGTCCCGTCCTCGTAACGCGCGTAGGCGCCGATCGGCACCTGGCAGCCACCCTCCAGCTTGGACATGACAACCCGCTCGGCGGTCACGCACTCCATCGTCTCCGGGTGTCCGATCCGCTCCATGACATGCAGCATGAACTCGTCGTCCTCGCGGATCTCAATGCCGATTGCGCCCTGCCCCACGGCCGAGACCATCTGCTCGGTGGGTATGTAGTGCGAGATGCGGTCGGCCCAGCCCATGCGGGTGATGCCCGCGCTGGCAAGGATGACTGCGTCAACCTCGCCGGTCTCGGCCTTGCGCATGCGCGTGTCGAGGTTGCCTCTGATATCGACGATCTCAACGTCGGGCCTGAGGGCCCGGACCTGGGCCACGCGGCGCAGCGACGAGGTGCCCACGCGGGCGCCGGGCGGCAACGTCACGAGATCGTAGCCCGCGCCGCCGCTGACGATCGCGTCTCGGGGGTCGACGCGCTCAGGCATAGCGGCGATCACGAGTCCATCGGGAAGCTCGGTGGGCACGTCTTTCATCGAATGAACGCACAGATCCACGGTGCCGGCGAGCAGCTCGACTTCAAGCTCCTTGGTGAACAGACCCTTGCCTCCCACCTTGGCCAGCGGGACATCCAGGATCTTGTCACCCGTGGTCTTGATGATCTTGAGGCTCACGGTAAGGCCGGTGATCTCCTCGACCTTGGCCTTGATGTACTCGGACTGCCACAGCGCGAGCTTGCTGCCGCGCGTGCCGATGACCAGTTCGCTACGCTCCACAGTTGCCAACGCTATCCCCTGTCTCTTTCTGCTTGTCTACAATCTCGCGGGCCTTCTTGTTCAGTAGATTACGGAAAGCACCCGGACCGCTCCTATCTTCGGAGTCTTCGAGCCCGTAGAGAGCACGGGCAACCTCAACATACTCGTAGCCGTCCTTGCCTACGGACGCCTTCTTCAATCGCGCCGTGGGTCCGTGCAGCATCTTGTTCACGATCGCGCAGGTGAGCGCCTCCACCGTCTTGCGGTCCTTGTCGCTCAGATTGAGACGCTTCAGCGCCTTCTCGAGCTCGATCTGCCTGATGACCTCGGCCTTGGCGCGTATCTCGGCCACGGTGGGCACCACTTCCATCGACTCGACCCAGCCGAAGAACGCTGCGATCTCCTCCTCGATGATAGTCTCCGCACGGCGCGCCTCCACCATGCGCTCCTCGAGATTCGACTCGACCACGCCGCTGAGATCGTCGATGTCGTAGAGGAACACGCCGCCGAGGTCGTTCACGCCGGGATCGATGTCGCGCGGGACGGCGATGTCGATGAAGAAGAGGGGCCGCGTGCGGCTACGGGCTACCGGTGCGAGCTCATTCTTGGTGATCACATACTCGGTGGCGGCCGTCGACGAGATCACGATGTCCGCATCGCGCATGCCCTCGTAGAGGCGCTCGTACTCGATAGCGGTGCCATGGAACCGGGCTGCCATATCCTGTGCGCGCTCGAACGTGCGGTTGGCCACGAGCACGTGGGTTGCGCCGTTGCTCACCAGGTGCTTGGCCGTAAGCTCGCTCATCTCACCGGCGCCGAGAATCAGAATCGTGCGGCCGTCGAGTGAGTCGAACACCTTCTTGGCGAGTTCCACGGCCGCGTAGCTGATCGACACGGCCGATTCGCCGATGGCGGTCTCAGTGCGCACTCGCTTGCCCAGCTCAAAGCTCTGGCGGAACAGCTTGTTGAAGGCGCGCCCGGTGGCTCCCGCGTTGAAGGCGTGATCGTAGGCCGCTTTGGCCTGCCCGAGGATCTGCGCCTCGCCGATCACCATCGAATCGAGCGACGCCACGACCCTGAATAGGTGTCTGACCACGGTATCGCCGGTGACGACGTAGAGGTACCGGGAGAGCTCGGCGCGGTCCAGCTCGCAGAAGGCGGTGAGAAAGTCGATGACCGTCTCCACACCACCCTCATCATCAGCGGCAACCGCGTAGACCTCGGTGCGATTGCAGGTGGAGACGATGACCGCCTCGCGGATTCCCTCACTGCGCGTGAGACGGCCGAGCGCGTCTTCCTGGGTCTCGGCCGGGAAGGTCAGCTTCTCGCGTATTGCTACCGGAGCAGTCTTGTGGCTCAGGCCGACGAGGACAAGATGCATCAGAATCGGCTCGCTTCCATGCAGGCGGGATAGGCGGGTAGACCGCGCGCTTTAGACACACGGATGTCGGCACGCTGAGCGGACCGGGAGTTGAAGGGTCGCCTCCGCCGGGTAGGTGCATTGTTGTTCAGGCAAGCAGGCCCGGCGGAGGCGGTGCGGTAGTGCGCATGCACCAGTTCGCGCCTGAACACGATGATGATATCACCCAGTAGGTTGACAAAACACGGGATGCAGATGCGCGGATGGCTAGACAGCATCAGCGGTCATCCCCTTACGCGCGGATCGCACCTTGCTGTCGAAGAGCGCGAAGAACAGCTCGGGCCAGAGGCCTTCCAGCCGGTACAGCACCTTGTTCGTCCACCCCGGCAGTACCAGGAAGTGCCCTCGCTCCACGCCTCGGACGAACAGTCGCGCTATCTCGGCGGCTGAGCGGGTCTTTGCGATGCCGTTGATCGCGGTCGTCTCGGCGGGCTCGGTCAGGACCTCGCGTGCGTAACCAGGCGTGTCGACGTTTGGCGGCACGAGAAGCGTCACCCCGACACCATGAGGCTTGAGTTCACATCGGAGCACCTCGGCAAACCCGGTGACCCCGAACTTGGCGGCGCTGTATGCGGAGTATCCGTACACGCCCATGAGCCCACCCATCGAGGAGACCACGGCGATGTGCCCGGCGCCGCGGGCGATCATGCCCGGCGCAACGGCGCGCGCCGCATGGATGACCCCCAGCAGGTTCACGCGAACGTGGGCCTCGAATGTCTCGAGCGGCAGTTCGGCGAACCGGCCGGGCGTGCAGAAGCCGGCGCACGCGAACAGCGTATCGACAGGCCCCGCCTCGGCCTCGGCCCCGGCGATGGCGGCCATGAGCGAATCGCGGTCGCCAACGTCCGCGCGCAAGACGAGCACACGCTGGGATTCAGTGAGCCGTCCTGCCAACACCCGCTCGCGGGCCGCCTCAAGCCGTTGCTCATCGCGCGCGATGAGCGTGACGTGGGCACCCTTGCCAGCCGCAAGCTCAGCGGTGGCAAGACCGACGCCGCTTGAGGCACCGGTTATGAGCACATGTGTGTCGCGCCAGGAGGTCACAGACGCCCCTTACAGGCCGAAGACGTGGAAGCCCGCCGGAACGGTACGCGCCACCACAGCGAGAACCGCGACGAATGCGAAGCCGACCAGCGACAGGTAGGCCGCAGGTCGCCCCGCCCAACCCTTGCGCCAGCGCAGGAACTGGTAGCCGATGAACAGCATCCACACAAGACCTGCCAGGATGACGCGCGGATCGGCCCACCACAGCGCGACATCGGTCTCCATCGCGCGGAGGATGCCAAGGAGCAGGCCCGCCGTATACACCGGAAACGCCCAGACCACCGATCGGCGGGCTACGCCGTCGGTCTGCGTGAGCGAGGGCAAACGGTTGAGGAGTTTCGAGGTCTTGCGTGCTTTGAGTTGCCGCTCGAGCACGAGGTAGAGCAGCGACCCCGCAGCGCTGACCGCGAAGCCCGCATTGGCAAACGCGATCAGGAAGACGTGTATGCCCACACGCCAGTTGTCGAGCAGGATCGCCTGGTCGGCAGGGAGGTCGGCCAGCACGCCGCGGCTCACGCCCATCACCTGCGCAACCAGCAGGACGATCAGCGCCGCGGGCACGAGCAGCGTGCCGTAGACCTTCACCTTCATGGCATGCTCGAGGATGAAGTAGACGAGCACCAGCGCCCACGCCATGAGAACGAGCACGTTGGCGCCCGTCAACTCGGTGCCGTCAGTGGCCGTCGAGCGAAGGCCGATCGAGATCGTGTGCATCACAAAGCCGGCACCCGTGGCGAATGTGGCGTACCAGGACAGCGCCGCACGTTTGGTGATGACGTGGTAGGCGTAGAGAACGGTCGCCCCCGCGTACAGGGCCATGGCAAGCCAGAATGCGACGAATGCTACCTGGGACACCGATCCTCCTTGAAGATGTCAGCCCGGACGAGGTCGACCTATTCGGCCAATCCGCGGCGAGCCATGGCGGACTCGAGGACCTCGAGCTGCTTGCCGAGGGCGCTCAGCCGCTTGAGGGCGAAGCCCACGTAGACGACCAGACCGGCCCACAGGAGCGCGTACGCACCCGCGACGAGCGGCCACTGCGTAAGTACCAGGGAGTAGATCTCTTTCAACGTGGGGTTCATAGCACCACTCACCTCTCCAACATGGTCTTGGCTTGCTCGATGCGGTCCGTTAGGAGCATCTCGCCCATCCTGAGCTGGTAGATCGCATAGCCGAGGCAGATCATCCCGACCTGCGCGATGATGAAGCTGATCAACATCGGCCCTTCAAGCCCGCCCCTCTCGATCACCGGGTGGTTCGAGGGGATCAGCCGGGTGATGAAGAACGAGATCGGTACGTCGATGAACGCGAGGATGCTGAACGCGGCGCCGTACAACGCGCGCCGCTCCTCATCCTCAACAGAATTGCGCAGCACGAAGTACGCGACCACGAGCAGCGTGAGGATGAAATACGTGGTCAGGCGTGGCTCCCAATCCCACCATACGCCCCATGCAGCCCTGGTCCACAGGATGCCCGTACCCATGGTGAGCAACACGAACAGCAGCGTGACCTCCATGGAGGTGCGCGCCTTGATGTCGTAGTCGCGCTTCCGCGTCATGATGAACCGCAGACCGTAGAACGCCGCAAAGCCGAAGACGATGAAGGAGATCTCGGCCACCGGCACGTGGAAGTAGAAGATCTTCTGGCCCCAGTCGGGACGGCCGTATTCCGAACCGTGAACGACGGCCGACTCGAGTTCGGCGGCGGTCACGGTCACGATGCCGTCGGCGGTCTCGAGCGTCACCTCATCATCGGTCGCCTCGACGAGGGTACCCTCGATCGTCTCGCCGTCCACCACGATGTCGGTCTCGTAGCCGGCGTAGTTCTTGAGGTAGCGTGCCTCATCGATCTCCTGCTCGAACGGGCCCTGGTAGCGAACGGAGTCCGTCTGGCCCGCCGTGCGCACAAAACCGAAGTCGGGCACGCCCGCCCACCAGAAGGTGCCGACGAACGCAACAAGCGTAAGCACCCCTCCGAGCACGAGCGCGATGAGCGCCCGGGTGTTCAAGGACTTCACCTATGCCTCAGCCTCCCTGGATACAAAGCGCCGTCACGCGCCCACGATGAACTCGTAGAGCCCGTATGACGCTAGCAACATGATGACATCGTAGCCAATCACCCATGCGATACCGGTCCAGAACACGCCGAGCGCGTCGGGTCCGCCCACGATGGCAGCCCCTGTGGCCGTGACCGCGCCGAGCAAGAGCGGGAACATCAGCGGGATGAAGAGCACCGCGAGCACGAAGTCCTTACCGGTCGTGTTGACCGACATCGTAGCGAGCAACGTGCCGACACCCGAGATGCCCACCGATCCGGCAACGAGCGCCAACGGTATGAGCAGGAGCGCACCCGGGTCCACCGCATGTCCCTGCAGAAAGAGAAACGCGAAGACCGGTACGGTGAGCGCCTCCACGATGAGCAGGAAGATCAGATTGCCAATGGCCTTCGAGAAGAAGATCACCGGACGATCCACCGGCGAGAGCAGTAGCGCCTCGAGACACCCCTGATCCTTCTCGTGGACGAGTGAACGGTTCAGCCCGAGTAGCGAGGTGAAGATGAACGCCAGCCACAGGAGGCCGGCGGCGATGTCACGCGGGTCGAAGTTGGCCCCCGCCTGCGACAGGGCCACGAAGTACACCACCATCGTGAGCAGTGAGTACAGGCCCATCGACATGAGCATCTCCTTGGTGCGGAGCTCCATGACGATGTCTTTCTTGAGAATGGCGCGGAACTGACGGCCCGACATGCTCGCCATCTATGCCACCCCCATGCCCACGGTGGAGCGATACGTAGCGCGGAAGACGTTGTCCTCGATGCGCTCCCGGGGCTCGAACATCACAACGCGACCTCTGGCAAGGATCAGCGCGTGGCTGCACAGCTCGAGTCCCTTGTCGAGGTCGTGGCTGATCATGACGAATGTGTGCTGATCGCGGATCTGGGCGATCAGCCCGTCGAGGATATCCATCGCATGGGGATCAAGACCTGAATACGGCTCGTCCAGGAACAACACGTCCGGCTTGTGCAGCAGAGCGCGGGCGATCGACAGCCGCTGCAGCATGCCCCGGGAGAACGTCCGCGTGAGATCAAGCCGGCGATGGTCGAGCTCCACTGCGGTGAGCAGTTCATCCACACGCGCCTGCGGCTCGGGGATGCCGTACATCTCGCCGAAGAACAGAAGGTTCTCTTCCGCGGTGAGGTCGGGATAGAGCAACGGGTTGTGGCTGATGAGCCCGATGCGCTTGCGCAGCTCGACCGCATCGTTGACCACGTCAAGACCGAGAACCTTTGCGGTGCCGGACGTCGGGTTGAGCAGTGTGGTCAAGACCTTCACAAGCGTGGTCTTGCCGGCGCCATTGGGTCCGAACACCGATAGGAACGCTCGCTCCGGGATGTCGAGACTCACCCCATCGAGTGCCTTGCGCACGCCAAAGGCCCGGGTCAGATCCCGGACCTCCAGCGCGTACGGTGTTCTCTGCTCATCGCCCATGCCGCGTCTACGCCGCCCGCTGCTTCTTGGGCCACGAGGCGAGACCGCTGCCGAGAATCGTGATGAAGAAGCCTGCCCAGACCCATGACTGCATCGGGAAGAACTTGATCGTGAGGTTCGCGTTGTCAGAAGCGTCAACGCCGGAGAACGACAGGAACACGTCCTTGAAGGGTTCATGCATGATCGATACGTGCTGGGTGCTCTGACCCTGCTGCGCCAGCTGCTGCGGGAAGCGCATCTCAGGTGCCACGGTTCCGATCGAGCGCCCGCCCTTGGACACGTCGGCCTTGAGCGTGTAGACCGTGTCGCCTTCGGTACCGCCCTCGGGCACGTTCTCCTGGGTAGTCTCAAGCGCCAGGAACGAGAACGTGTATCCTTCGGCCTCGTAGGTTGCGCCCACTTCCTGCGGTATCACTGCCTGGTAAGTGCTGACGAACATCGTCGAGCCCACGAGACCCACCAGGATGACACCCATGCCCAGGTGCGTCAGATAGCCACCAGACTGCGTGCGAGCCTTGGTGAGTATCCAGCCCAGCGCCGTTGCGAACGAGGTGGTCGTGGCGGCTGCGCGCTTACGGGCGCCGTCGAAGAACAGCCACAGCGGAAGCGCGATGGCGTACCCGGCGGTTACCAGACCTGTGATAGCGACGAAATGGTGCCACCAGATGGGCGTGCTCGCGTCGGCCGAGTAAAACGGCATCATGAACAGGAAGTACGCGACTACCCCCGCTGCTGCAAGCACGCTGCCGGCGATGACCGGCATCTTTGCCTTCTCCCACAGCTTCTTCCAGTCGCCGCCACCCCAGGACAGGATCGGGCAGACGGTCATCACAAGGATGTAGAAGATACCGAGCGGTCGCGCCAGCGCGTCATACGCCGGCGGCTTGATCGACTGACCGCCGAGCGGCATCCAGCCGGGGAACGCGGAGGCCAAGGTCATGTACGCAACGAGGATCGCGGAGATGAGCATGATCACGTTGTTGAAGTAATACGAACCTTCCTTGGAGATGATGCGCTCGAAGCCGTCGGCCTCGCTCGAGACCTGGTTACGGCGCACAAGCACACCGATGCCCATGGCGGCCAGGGAGCCGATCATCATGAGGAGGAACAGCCAGAACGACAGCTGGTCCTCATTGAAGGCGTGCACCGACTGGACAATGCCTGAGCGGGTGATGAACGTGCCGAGCAGCACGAAGACGAATGTGAACGCCGCCATCATGTACGCCCAGCCCTTGAACCCGTCGCGACGGCGGTAGACGGTCATGGAGTGAAGCAGGCCCACGCCTGTCAGCCACGGCAGCAGCGATGCGTTCTCCACCGGGTCCCATGCCCAGTAGCCGCCGAATGCGAGCTCGTAATACGCCCACACCGACCCGAGGCCGATACCGATGCCGAGAAGCAACCAGGAGAACACCGCGATGCGGTCGGTGAGCACGACCCACGTCTTCGATGTGTCACCGGTGATGAGTGCGGCGAGTGCGAAGGCGAACGGCACGGTAAGACCCGCGTAGCCGATGAACAGCGTTGGCGGATGCAGCACCATCGCCCAGGTTTGAAGCAGTGGGTTCATCGCCGCGCTGGTGAGCAAGGCGCCCGTGACGGAATCGATGTACTCCGGAGGAGTCAGCTTGAACGGGTTGTTCTGGTCGATGAACAGCGCCGCGAGGAAGAACAGCTGCACGAAGTTGACGATCGCCAGACCCGTGGAGCTGAGGTTAGAATCGGCGCGCTTCAGGAACTTCCCGGCGAGGAAGGCAGCGTAGATCGCGAGCACCCACTCCCAGAACAGGAGCGAACCCTCACGGCCGGCCCACACGCCGGACAGGCGGTAGATCCAGGCCCACGGTCCGGTGGTGGTCGGGTGGTTGAACACCACGTACTGCAGCGCCCAGTTCTCACTCAGGAACGCCACCGCGAGCAGCAGAATAGCCAACGTGGTGAAGCCGAACACGCCGTAAGTCAGCAGATAGCCGACCTTGCGCGCAACGGTGCCATCCTTTCCGGCGGCCGAGAAGGCGACCACTGAGGCAACCGCGCAGACGCTTGCCAGACCGAGCAGAAAGTTGCCGAGTGTACCGAGGTCCATGAATCAGCTCCGTTCAAGAAATGGCCAGTGCGGGAGTTGTTCAGCGATTCGTCTTCTCGAGAGCAACCTCGGCGCACTGGAACACGCCATCGGCTTCGAGCGAGCCTGTGATGACTACCTTGACGCCCTCGGCGAAATCATCCGAGAGGCCTCCACCGAACGACACGTCAAGCGGCGTTGCGCCGTCCATGCTGTCCGCTATCTGGAAACGAACGGCAGCGCCCGGCTCTCCGATGGAGCCGGCAACAACATAGCCGGCAACCTTGAGCGTGGCGGCACCCGCAAACTCGTCGGCCCGGTTGAGCACATCGTTGACGGTGAGCGCACCGGTGGCTGACTCATACTTGGAGGGGCACTTGGTTACGAGGTACTTCGCCTCCACCGAGCCGTCCTCCCCGATCGTTCCCGTGACGGTAGCGGTTGTGCCGTCGCCGAACGAGCCGGGAACCACATCGTTCCAGACCACGCGCACGCGGCCGGAGTCCTCGTCCGCAGAGTCCTCGATCTCGAACACGAACGGCTTGGTGCCGGAGACCCAGGAACCCGCCACAACCTGACCGGTCACCTCGATCTGCTGACCCACGAGCGAGGAGTCCGAGAGCGCTTCTTTGATGGAGATAGGGGTCGCCGTGGCATTGCCCAGGCGAGTGAAGAAGATGAGTCCGCCGATGGCGATGAAGATCAGGATCGTCACGCCGATCAGGCGCTGTCTAGCCCGCTTGTTCACTTCCGCAATCACTCCTCGAAGGCCGCGCGCGTGGGCGCAAAAGCACGATTAACCGGGGCGCGTGATTGGCCGAAGGAGGCCGGAACGCACCTTGCCTGCACGATTTGCCTGAACGCACCGATAGTACCATCAAGCTGCAGAGAGCACAGCCTCAGTGGTGCTTCATCCGGTGCGCGTGTGAAGAATGAGCAAAGTGTGTGCCGAGTATCCCGTAAGCCTACCTGCGTGCACACGGGGACCCGCTCAGCTGTTGAGGTCCCAGATAAGCGCGAGCCCTTTGAGTGTCAGATCACCGTCGACAAAGCCGATCGTGTCGCACAGCGGAGCCATGCGCTCGGCTAGCCCGCCCGTGGCAACCACGGGGCACTCGCCGCCAAGCTCGGCAAACGAGCGCCGCACCAACCCGTCCACCATCGCGGCCCCACCCAGCAGCAAGCCCGCCTGCACCGACTCTCGCGTGTTGCGGGCGATCACCCTGGTCGGCGGCTCTAGATCGACCGCGGACAGGCGCGCTGCTCGCCTGAACAGCGCCTCGGCGCTGGTCTCTATACCGGCCGCGATCGCCCCGCCAAGATAGGCGCCTGAAGCGTCGACGACATCTAGTGTGGTCGCGGTGCCGAAGTCCACGACGATCACGGGCGCACCATGCTCGGCTATCGCCGCGACCGCATTGACGATCCTATCGGCACCGACCTCACGAGGGTTCTCGTACGCGATCGGCAGCCCGGTCTTCACTCCCGGTCCTACCACGAGCGGCGCGCACCCGCACGCCTGGTTGGACAGGTCCTCGTAGGCGGCCGTGAGCGCCGGCACCACCGAGGCGATCACCACGCCGGCCACGTCGGTCCAGGTGTACCCGTCGAGCGCGAGGAGCGCGGCGATCTTCACGCGGATCTCATCTGAGGTGAGCGTGGCGTCGGTCGAGACGCGCCAACGGGCTTCAAGGCCACCGTCGATGACGAGACCGAGCACTGTCTGGGTGTTACCGATGTCGACGGCCAGTATCATCGTGCGCCTCCCGGTTGAGCACGGACGTGATCGAGCGTGACAGACAGGCAACGCCTGCGGCATAAGCGCCGCGGGCCGATGCTATCATCGCAGGTGACCTCGACGGTTGGAGGACATCTGTGACCACTGCTACCGCGCGCATCCTCGTCGTTGACGACGAGGAGTCGATCCTTCAGTTCGTATCCTACAACCTCCGCAAGGAGGGATACGACGTGATCACGGCCGACGACGGCGACGAAGCGCTCGAACGTGCCGCCGCGACGCCGTTCGACCTGGTCGTGCTCGACATCATGCTTCCCGGAACCGACGGCTACGAGGTATGCCGACGCTTACGAGCCTCAGGCGATACTCCCGTGCTCTTTTTGTCAGCACGCGACACCGAGCTCGACAAAGTGGTGGGCCTCGAGCTGGGCGGCGATGACTATCTGGCAAAGCCCTTCGGCGTGCGTGAGCTCGTTGCGCGCGTGAAAGCCCTGCTGCGCAGGAGCGGCTCGCGGGCAGCCGAGGACGTGCGCGAGGGTGCGATCGAGGCGGCCGGAATCACCCTTGACGAGTCGGCCCATAAGGCCACCTTCGGCGACACCGACATAGACCTCACGCCCCGCGAATTCGAACTCCTCGCATGCTTGATGCGCTACGCGGGCCACGTGCTCTCCCGCGAACAGCTTCTCAAGGAAGCATGGGAGTGGCAGTACGTGGTGGAGACGAAGACCGTCGACACGCACATCAAGCGGTTGCGCGACAAACTCGCCGCCGCCGGCGTGGACCCCGCGGCTGTGGAGACGGTGCGCGGGTACGGCTACCGCCTCGCCGACTAGCGACCATGCGCACATCGATCCGCATCCGTCTGCTGGCCGCATTCCTGGCTGTGGCGATCTTCTCCGCCGTAGGCCTGTCGGCATACTTCCTGGCCGAGCTAGAGTCGTATGGCATGCGCAAACTGGAGGACCGGCTCTTGAGCGAAGGGCTGCTGCTCGCCAGCACGGTTGCCGCGCAGGTGGACGCAGGCGGTGACGGCTCGCTCTCAGAGAACCAGGCCGAGACACTCGCCGACGAGCTTACTCGTATCGGCCAGGGCATCCCCTCTCACATCCGGATACTCGATGCCGACGGCGTAGCGCTCGTTGACTCGACCCTGGAGAGCGGGATCGGTGTGCGTTACGCCGAGACCCCCGAGGTTGCCGCTGCCCTGGCGGGTCAGCGCAGTACCGCTACACGGCTGACCGAGGACGGCCGCATGGCTCTCACGGTGGCCGAGCCCGCGGTCGTGGACGGCCGCGTCGTTGGTGTTGCCTACACATCGGCAACGACGTTTTCGATCCGCACGCTGCTGCGCGACTATCGTCTGCGGCTTGGCGCTGTTGTCGCGCTGTTCATCGTGCTCGTGCTGATACTCACCGAGGTGCTGTCGCGCTGGCTGGTGAACCCACTGCTCGATCTCGCCCGCACCGCCGTGTCGTTCGCAGACGGCGATCACTCGGTGCGCGCGCGCCCGCGCGGCTCGAGCGAGATCAGGGCGTTGGCGGACGCGTTCAACGCCATGGCCGACGAGGTCCAGACCGTGATGGTCGAGCTCAAGGGTGAGGAACGTCGCAAGTCCCGCTTCGTATCCGATGTCAGCCACGAACTCAGGACGCCGCTCACGGCTATCCGCGGCGCAGCCGAGACGCTGCTCGACGGAGATGTGCCTGAAGATGACGCCCGGCAGTTCCTCTCGACCATCGTTCGAGAGTCCGAGCGGCTCAGTCGGCTGGCGAACGACCTCCTCACGCTGCAGCGGATCGAGGGAGCCACCGGCGAGCTTCCGATATCCCGGGTGGACCTCGCCGAGGCGGCCCGCCTTGCCATCGAGGGCCTGGCGCCACTCACCGAATCGCGGGGGGTGCACGTAGTACTCGAGGGCGATGCCCCACCGGTGCTCGGCGACAGGGACCGCCTGCAGCAGGTGCTCGGCAACCTCATCGACAACGCGTCTCGCCTGACGCCGGAGTCCGGGACGGTGACGGTGAGTCTGGCAGCCGAGGGTCGCGAGTCGATCGTTCGGGTCCTCGACGAAGGCCCGGGGATAGCCGAGAAGGATATTCCTCACGTCTTCGACCGCTTCTACCGCGCACAGACAAGCCGCGATCGCTCCACCGGCGGAGCCGGCCTCGGTCTGGCCATCGTGGCTGCCATCGTGCGCTCGCATGCCGGCGAGGTGACCGCATCGACGCGTCCCGAGGGTGGGACCGCGTTCACGCTGCGGTTTCCCTCAATAGCAGCGCGGTCACAGCACCACTAGGTCCGGGGCCGGAGGGCCGCGGGCAGCGACCCCGCTACGCGTGTTGGCGGTCGATGTCGAGCCGCACGTGTCCGGGGGCCACCTCGTCGAACAGGTCGGCCGTTTCCGGGTGGCACGTGAAGAACACCACCTGATGGGTGGCCGCAAGCTCAACGATCGCCTCGGCCGCCCCACGACGCCGCGCGGGATCGAAATTCACCAGCACGTCGTCCATGAGCACGGGTAGTCCCGCGCCGACTGCGCCCAGCTGCGAGATCAGCCCGAGACGGATGGCCAGGTACAACTGCTCTGCAGTTCCGCGCGAGAGCATGTCAGACGTCCTCGTTTCGGCATGGGTGCCGTGGACCTCGATCCTCCCCTCGGAGAGAGGCACGCTCAGCCCGATGTATCGTCCGCCGGTCATCGTCGTGAACAGTCGCTCGGCCGACTTGACCACGGCAGGTTGCCGCTCCCGCTGATGGCGCCCCTGTGCCTCGGCCAGAAGCGCAGACGCCGTGGACAGGACGAGATAGCGGTCGACCGACTCCGCGAGACGTTCCGCAAGGCCCGCCTCCCGCAGATGGAGTTCACCACCGCGGCGCTCCCGGGCACCGTTTTCGAGGCGGCCGGCGAGCTCGTGGCGCGCGCGAGCAAGCTCTTCATGGCGCGCGGTCGCTTCCGACTCCTCGCGCTTGGCGTTGGCGTGCAGGATGCGTAGCCCCTCGTGGTTGCCGCCCTCGGCCAGATCGAATCTGGAGAGCACCTCGAGCAACTCCGTCCGGGCGCGTGTCATGCGGGCGTCATCCTCGGCGAGGCGAGCGTCCGCGGCACTGAGCGCCCTGGAGAGCTCCTCCCGGCGTGCCAGCGCTGAGCGCACGGCGGCCAGTCGCTCCTTGAGGCGGTTGGCGAGTGCCGGGACATCGGGCGCGGTGCACGTGGCAGGAACATCCACGAACGGAGCTGCTGCGGACGCGAACCGGTCGGTGAATGCTTCCAGCTGCGCCCGCGCGTACTCGTGGGCTCCGCGCGCCTCAGATGCGGCTGCGTCGGCGACCTGCGTTTCGCGCACCAGACCAAGAACCGCCGAGACGGCTGAAGGAGTGCACGTTTCGTCCAGACCGTGAGTTGTGAGCCAACCCGCCCACTGTGCCGTGCGTGCGGTGAGCACGTCGCGTGAGATCTGCGCATCCCGGGCAGCGTTCTCAACCTCGCGCGTGGCGGTCTCGCGCACGGTGGCGGCCGAGCGCGCCGCCTCAAGCGCACGCCGCACACGAGATACCTCCAGAGCACTCGCTTCGGGTGCCAGGCCGAGCAGGCGGAGGTAGGGGCGCTCGTCAACAGGCAGTCCCGCGCGAGGTCGGAGCGCCGAGCGTGCGGCGAGCACGCCCCCGACCACCACGAGCACAGCTCCGATTCCGACGGTCGACCACTCGCGCAGGAGCACTCCTGCGATTACCGCGACCACACCTGACGCCGCCATGATGAGCGCCGGTGTCGGGGGGCCATGTCGGGTGGGAGAGGCCTGGCCGGCGCGCAGCGACTCAAGCGCGTCCAGGGCAGCAAGGCGCTCGGCGATCGCCTCCGACGGCCCGGCTTCACCGGCATCCAGAGTGCCCATCTGCGCTGCAAGCGCGGACTCGGCCGCTCGCAGGACGTCTGCGGCCCGCCGCTCGTCCGCATCGCGCGCTTCGCACTGCAGGTGCAGCCGCTGAAGGTCTTCGCGCGCCTCCTCAACCACGGCGATGCTCTCGTGCGCATCACCGAGTGCGGCAAGCGCCTCGGGCGAGAGTCCCGTCCGGGCGAGCGCATCAGCAACGCGCGTCTCGGCGCGGAGTACGGCGCCCTCCCCGTCCCGCAGCGCCTGAAGTGCCCGTCCTTGCCCGGCGGCCTCCTCCAGAAGCGCATCGAGCGCTGGCGCGGCTTCTACGAGCGCGTCAGTCACCACGATCGCAGCGTGCTCGTCGGCAAGCTGCGATCGTTCGCGCCGAAGCCGAAGCAGGCTCGTCTCCTCGGCGGCTATCGCGCTGAGTCTTTCATCGGCGCGCTCCACTGCCACGGCAAGCTCGGTCGAGCGCTCGCGGGCCTGCTCGCGAACCTCGCGGGCCGTCTCGAGGTCGAGCTCCAGTTCCTTAAGGCGCTCCTGGTCGGCCATGAACAGGTCGGCCTGGGCCTGAAGTGCGCGCAGTTCGGCGCGGGTCTTGCGCACTTCTGCGAGTAGCGCGTTCACCTCGGGCTTGCGCGCAGTTGGCTTGTACAGCGCGGCCGCTTCGCGATCGATGGCAGCGCGCACCTCCTGCGGAGACACCCGCAGCCCGGCGCTCGCGGCATACAGCCGGGCGATGATGCTGTCGCCGGATGAGCGCTGTTCCTCGATCGCCGCCATTTCTGACAGGCCGAACCCGAAGACCGTGCGGTACGCGAGCTCACTCACCCCACGCGTGAGCTCATCGAGCAAAGCGGGCCGATCCACCCCTCCGAGTGTGCGCACGGCAACGCGCCCGCCGTGAGGCCCCTCTGTGCGCTCCACCACCCATGTACCCTCGGCATCGTCGAACACTAGACGGGCTGAGCGTCCCTCACCACCGACCGCATAGCCCGCCTCGGCGTCTCGTGCGGTCGGGTAGCGGTAGAGCACATGGCGCACCAGCGCCGTGTACGTGGACTTGCCCGCCTCGTTCGGACCGTGGACGACGGTGAGCCCGTCGCCGAGATCTCCGAGCGCCTGCCCTGCCAGGGCGCCGTAGCGCACCGCCTCGATCCGACGGAGTCTCATCGGTCCTCCTCGGCCAGCAGACGGTCCAGTGCGAGATCGCGGGCACGCGCCAGAATCGAGGCGGGGTCGACATCGGGCACGTCGCGGCTGTCTAGCGAGCCGAGTACCGGGCCCGACGCAGTGCTCAGAAAGGACAGGACAGCACGCTCGTCGGCGAGCAGTTCGTCGGCGAGCCGTACGAGATCGCCGGCAAAGTCCTCTCCTGCGCGGAGTATCTCGATGTCCACCGCGGGCCGGGTGTCGTCCATGATGCGATCGACCCAGACCCACGGGTCGCGCTCGAGTGCGGATGCGCGCACCTCGGCGAGGATGTCAGCACTCGCTCCGGGCCGCGCGAGTGCCCCGTGCACTGCGCTGCGACCCGTGAGATCGATGCGCATCACCACCGGACTGTCACCCGCCGCGCGTGCGGCAGCATCCACCGCGGCTCCGAGCGCGCCTACCACGCCGTCGATGTCCTCGATCTCCCCTACATCCAGGTGTGTCCGGTCCCAGAGCACGCTCGCGGTGGGGACGAACTCTGCCGATACTCCGTCGCGGCTGAGACTGACGACACGGCAACCACGGGGACCTGACTCGTTGGGTGTGAGTCCCTGCGTACAACCACTGTATGCAGCGGGCGGTTCACTGGAGAGCACCTCGGGCTTGTGAATGTGGCCGAGTGCCCAGTAATCCATCCGCGCGGCGCGCAGATCGGACAGCGAGCACGGGGCGTACGGCTCGTAGTCAGTGCGCCCGCCCACGTTCGTGTGAAGCACGCCGATGGCCAGCACGTCGGCGGGGTCGCGCGAGAACGCCGCAGCCAGGTTGCCCTTCTCCTCCCGCGTCCGGAACGAGCGGCCGTACAGGGCACATGCAGGGCGACCCTCGCGCTCGAACACCACGCGCTCGACCTCTGCCCCGGAGAATACGTGCACGTTGGCCGGCAACGTGAGGCCCGCAGTGCGACCGCTCGCAGGATCGTGGTTGCCCCGCACGATGTAGACGGCGATTCCGACCTCGGAAAGCCGGACGCACGCATCACGAAAGGCGAACTCCGCCCTGAGTGAGCGCTCGCTCGCGTTATAGACGTCACCGGCGATCACGAGAAAGTCCACATCGTGTCCGATGCAGACGGCAACGAGCGCATCGAGTGCGTCGTAGGTGGACGCGATCAGCGCATCGCCCACTCGCTGGTCGGTGGCGTCGACTCCCTTGAACGGGGCGTCGAGATGCAGGTCCGCTGCATGCACGAACCGTACGGATTCCGTCACGTGGAGCCGCCCCTCTGTTGCACCCGGTGGACAACGCCATAGTAGCGGGGTGCCCTGACACGCGACAGTGCTAGCCGCAGAGTGGGACCTACGCCCGAAGGGGCAGCGCCGCTCGAACGGCGCGAGCCACGGGCAGCGCAACGGCGCACTTCACGGCGTCCACGAGCACAAACGGCGCGACCGCAAGCCCAAACGCCTCTCCGGCCGCGCGTCCCGTTGAAATCGCGAATCCGGCCCAGCCGAGCATGTAGACGCACACTAGCAGCACGGCGAGAGCCGCCGCATCGGCGATCACCTGCCGATGTCCGCCGCGGACCCCATCCCGCCGCTCGAGTGCCACGCGCACGCGGGCGCCTGCGGGAGCTCCGAGAACGAATCCGAGGATGAACCCGCCGGTGGGCCCCACTAACACGCCCACGCCGGCTCCGCCTCCCGAGAATACCGGCATGCCGATGGCACCCAGCGCGACGTACAGCACCATGGCGAGCAGCGCCTCGGCCGGCGAGAGCACCAGCGTGGCGACGGCCACCACCAGCACCTGCAGCGTCATCGGCACCGGCCCGAGCGGCAGAGCAATGAGAGCTCCGATAGCCACAAGCGCCGCCACAAGCGCTGCGCGAAGGAGGTCGGCCGTACGGTTCCGGGACACGGGCGATCCTTTCGTAAACTCCTAGGATGATGAGGTTTACAGTAGGTCAGCCTCTTGAGCTCGTCAACGGCGCAGTGTGACCTCGCCGGCATGGACACGCGTTTCTCCCGACGGCCCGGAAAGCACAAGCGCCCCGTCCTCCCCGAGCCCCGAGACAGCGCCTTCGGCTACTGCCTCACCGAGTGCATTGGCCACGTGCACCACGCGTCCGGTGAGTGCCGAGAGCGCCTCATACTCGCGCCGGAGTGCGCCGAAGCCCTCGTGCAAGAACTCCCGGTAGGCGCCGGCAACGGCGTCGAGCACTGCCGCGGCCACCCCGGGCACTGAGGCCATGGGCACGAAGTCGCGAACTGCGGCTGCGTTCTCGCCCGGTCCGGATGCCACGTTCACGCCGCAGCCCACCACGACCCACTCTACGCAGTCGGGCTCGGCCGCCACCTCGAGCAGGATCCCGCCGAGCTTACGCCCGCCCACCAGCAGGTCGTTCGGCCACTTCAGACGGACCGGTACGCCGAGGGCGGTGAGCGCCCGCGCGGCACCCACGGCCACCACGAGCGGAAGCGGGGCGATCGTCGAAGGAGGAACGTTCGGTCGCAGAACGAATGAGCAGTACGCGCCGCCCTCGGGCGACTCCCAGGTTCGCCCGAGCCGTCCCCGCCCTCCGGTCTGCCGGCCGGCGACGACAACTGTGCCCTCGGCTGCGCCGTTGCGGGCCAGGCGCTTGGCCTCCTCATTGGTGGAGACGGTCTCGGCCATACCGTCACACGCGGTCCACATACTGTCGCGCAGGCGCGGCCCGACCTCCTCGGGAATGCACGCGTCCGGCGCACTCACCAAGCGGTAGCCGACGTGCGGCTTGGAGTCGATCTGGTAGCCGAGCGCGCGCAACGAAGCGATGTGCTTGTTCACGGCCACACGGCTGATGCCGAATTCGGCGGCAAGCGTCTCGCCTGACACACAAGTAGACCCGGCGGCGGAGAGTGCCGCAGCTATCTCGGCCCTACGCGTGATCGATGCCATCGTCATCTACCTCAGTCTCGGCCTCGTCGAGCCTGGCGAGCTCGGCGAGGCGGCCCACGCGACGCGCGATGAACTTCTTGCGACCCCACAAGAGAACACCCACCATCACGATAAGCAACGCCAGCCCGAACCATGTGATGTTTCGCGCGATCGCGAGGGCGCGATCGAACTCCTCGGAGAAGATACGCCCGAGCATCACCATGAATGTCGTGTAGATCACCGCGCCCAGGAACGTATACACCTCGAAGATCCACAGCCTCATGCGGGACACGCCCGCGATCACCGGCACGAAGTTCTTGAACCCGGCAGCAAACCGCGAGACGAGAACCGTCTTGTTTCCGTGGCGCTCGAAGTACTCCTCTGCCGCGGTTATCTGTTCGTCGCCGACGAACCTGCCGCCCCATTTGATCACGGCCGCGCGACCACCGCGACGGCCGAACCAGTACGACAGGTTGCTCCCCGTGAGCGTGCCGATGATCGATGCCGCACCGACTAACCAGGGGTTCAAGCCGCCCGTCTCCGAGACGAACCCCGCAGCCATCACCACGGTCTCACCCGGAGTGGCTGATCCGATCACGAAGAGGTTCTCTACGACGGTGAACAGGAAGACGATGGGGTACCCCCACGCGTCGAGCGCCTGGAGGAACCAGTCGAGTGGCGCAAATCCGGTCTGTGGAGCCATCAGTCGGCCTTCCCGCCGGCGTGCCCGGACCACAGCACCCATTGATCGAAGCGTGGATAGAGCAGGGCAACTCCCACCAGCGTGACCAGGAGCTGCAGGTAGAAGTCCATCACATCACGCGTCATCAAGGCTAGAACGGCCCCGATGAACGCAGGCGCGAGCGCATGGATGACCATTCTCCATGAGAGCGAAACGAGCCGGGGGGCATCGAGCGATCCGGCTGCGATGTCGCGCGCACGCGTAGAGCGTCCCATAACGACCGATGCTACCGCAACGGCCACGAACAGGTAGCGCATGCCTCCCGCGGGGGGCGGGCTGTCGTTCCACCACGGACGCGAAGCGGCGGCCTGCACCGCGCCGGTGAGCGCCAGCGGCAGGAGCAACGCGGGCAGTGCCCGCCGCGTCCAGGTAAGATACACGCTGCGCAGATCTCCCGGAGTCATCGGCCGCCTCCGTATGCGTCCAGGCCAAAATCCAGCGGCCGCGCCAGCGTGAGCGCGCTGGATGAAACGCGATCCACACCCGTGGTGGCGAGTGCCGTCAGACGCTCGAAGGTCACGCGACCCGATGCCTCGGTTATGCAGACGCGGTCACCCGCGGCCTCGCGGACTGCAACAACAGCCGCGGTCAGGTGTCCATCGTCCATGTTGTCGAGCAGCACGAAGTCGGCACCCGCCGCCGCGGCCTCACGGGCCTGCTCGAGCGAATCAGCCTCACACTCCACCAGAAGGGAGGGGTACGCCGCCTTAGCTGAGGCCACGGCCGCCCCGACGCCGCCGGCCTGGGCGATGTGGTTGTCTTTGATGAGCACCATGTCCCAGAGTCCGGCGCGGTGGTTGTGGGCGCCGCCGACCACGACCGCATACTTGGAAAGCGCGCGCAGACCGGGCACCGTCTTGCGCGTGTCGGTGACAGCGAGATGTTCCCCGGCGTGCGTCTGCCAGCGGCGCGCCGCACTCGCGATGCCGGAGAGCACCATCACAAAGTCGAGCGCGGTCCGTTCACCGGCGAGCACCACGCGGGCAGGGCCTTCGATCTCCATCACGGCAACGCCGGGGACAACGTCTGCGCCCTCGGCAACGAGCGGGAAGCACTCAACCGACGATGGCAGCGCGGCTGCTGCGCCCAGCAACTCGAACAGCCGCGCCACGAGCGGCAGCCCACACACCACGCCGGCGTCACGCGCCACGATCCTACCCCTGAACACCGAGTCGGTCGCAACAGTGGCTGCCGAGGTGACGTCTGAGTCAAGCAGGTTCGCGCCCGCCAGGGACGGCTCCGTGATGCGCTCCGGCGCCACGCCCATATCCTCGGCAAGGCCGGCGGCGATCACGTCGTCTGACGGTGGAAGGTCGAAGTTCACGAGGCACCCCCCGACGCGGCCGGATCATCGGCGATCGGCTCGGTGCGCACCTCGGCTCCTCGCTTCCACACCATGTGGTGCCGCCAGGTTTTGTCGTCTCTCAGCGGGTGATCGCTCCTGAAGTGCGTGCCGCGACTCTCCTGCCGCACGGTTGCTGCCGCCACGGTGAGCGAGGCGTTCACCAGCAGGTTGCGCGTCTCCACATCGGCAAGCGTGCGTCCGGCAAGACCGTCGGCGAGTTCGATGATGCCCTCGGAGGCGCCGGCAAGCCCTTCGGCTGAGCGGGTGACCGCACCACTGCGGCTCATCAGCACCTGCAGCGCTCCACGGACTGCGCGCGAGTCCGACCCGGAGGACGCCTCCGCCACAGCGGTGATGCGTGCCGGGCGGCGATGCCCACGCCGCTGCCCGCCCTCGCCCTCCAGCGTGCGCACGATGCGCCTCGAGCAGACGAGTCCCTCGAGCAGCGAGTTGCTGGCCAGGCGATTGGCGCCGTGCAGTCCTGAGGCAGCGCACTCGCCGGCAGCGTACAGACCCTCAAGTGAGCTACGGCCGTCGATATCCACGCGCACGCCGCCGATGAGGTAGTGGGCTGCGGGCGCCACGGGCACCAGGTCGCGGGAGATGTCGAACCCCGCATCGCGACAGCCCTCGCTCACTGTGGGGAACCGCTGGGCGAGAAACGCGGCACCGAGATGGCGCGCGTCGAGCCACACGTTGGGTCGCCCGCAGCGGTGCATCACGCGCTCGATCTCCCGGCTCACCACATCACGCGGCGCGAGCTCGGCGAGCGGGTGCAGCGCCGGCATGAACCGCTCGAGATTGCAGTCGAGCAGGTAGGCGCCTTCACCGCGCAGCGCTTCGGTTATCAGGAACTTCGGTGTGGAGGCACTGTCGAGCGCGGTGGGGTGGAACTGGACGAACTCCATGTCGGCGATCTCGGCTCCAGCGCGCCATGCGGCGGCGATGCCGTCCCCTGTGGCGACGGTGGGATTCGTGGTGACACGGTACACCTGGCCGGCGCCCCCCGAGGCGAGCACAACTGCATCGGAGTGGAGCGCCATCAGCGCATGCGACCCGCTGTCCATCACGAGGGCCCCCACGCACCGTTCGCCCTCGGTGAGCAGGTCAACGAGAAACGCGTCCTCCACGAGCTTGATGCCGGGCGTGCGCCTTACCAGCGCCGATAGGGTGTTCTGTACTTCGGCGCCGGTGGCATCGCCCGTGTGAAGCACGCGCGGCAGACTGTGGCCGCCCTCGCGCGCGAGCGCCACCTTGCCGGTCTCCGCCAGATCGAACCGCACCCCCATCGCAACGAGGTCGGCGAGCGCCTCTGCCGCCTCGCCAACGATCGCGCGCACCACGCTCGGATCGCACAGGCCCTGCCCCACCACGAGCGTGTCAGCCAGGTGCAGCTCCACGGAGTCTGCCTCACCCACCGCTCCGGCGATTCCACCCTGCGCGTACCACGTGTTGGCGTCGGTAACCTCGGACTTGGTGACAAGGACGACCGAGCCGAGACGGGCGGCGTGAAGCGCCGCGGTCAGGCCGGCGATGCCCGAGCCGATGATCAGGACGTCGCAGCGCTCCTCGGGCATGGCAGCGGTGTCGAACGAGAGGACGTAGCGCTGGTCGAGTGCGGGGGGCACCCCTACGACCGACCTCGGCGGTCCCGGGTTCATCATCTATCCGATCGCCGTCATTCGCTCGAGCGAACCTCGCGCGGCCGCGGCGATGTCATCAGGGACGACCACCTCGCCCGTGAGGTCACGCAGCGCGTTGCGCACGTGGTCCAGGCGCGTGAGCTTCATGTTGGGACATAGCATCGGCGGCGTGATCCCTACGAACCGAACGCCGGGAGCCGCCTTCTGAAGACCGTGCAGCAGCCCACCCTCGGTCACCACGATGATCTCGGCGGCGATACTGTCTGCCGCGTAGCGCAGCATCTGGGAGGTGGACAGCACCGCGTCGGCGTTCTCGCTCACCTCGGGGCGGCATTCGGGGTGCGCTAGCACCCGCGCGTGCGGATACCTGGCACGCGCCTCGAGCACCATCTCCAACGTGACTCGATCATGCACCGGACAGCAGCCGTCCCAGACGCTCACCTCGACATCGGGAAGCTGCGAAGCGATCCACCGCCCGAGATTGCGATCCGGACCAAAGAGCACGCGCGGTGCGCACAGCGACCGGACGACCTCAACAGCGTTGGCCGACGTGCAGCATACGTCGGTGAGCGCTTTCACCTCGGCCGAGGAGTTGACGTACATCACAACGGGTACGCCCGGGTTCTCGGCCTTCCACGTGGCGAGCTGGTCGGCGGTGATCATGTCGGCCATCGGGCAGCCCGCGTCGGCGCGCGGAAGCAAGACCGTCTTGTCGGGACTCAGGATCTTGGCGGTCTCGGCCATGAAGCGCACGCCGGCGAGCACGATCACCAGCGCATCGGACGCCGCGGCCCGTCGGGCGAGCTCAAGAGAGTCGCCCACCACGTCGGCCGCGTCCTGCACCTCACCGCGCTGGTAGTTGTGCGCAAAGATGACGGCGTGGCGCTCCGCGGCCAGCGCGCGCACCTCGGCGGCGAGGCTTATTCCAGTGCGAGCCACTCTAGCCCTCCTCCAGCGCCAGGTTGTCGATGAGGCGGATCGCGCCGATGCGCGCCGCGATGAGCGCGCGTGCGCCGCCCGTTAAGAGCGTGTCGACCGGCGCCAGCGTGGCCGGATCGACCACCACAGCATAGTCGAGTTCGGCGAGCGGCTCTGCTGCAACGGCCGCGCGCATCGCCTCTTCAAGCAGGGAGGCCTCGCACTCCCCGCCGAGAGCGAGCGTCTCGGCGGTCCGAAGCGCGCGGTAGAGCACAGTGGCCGCCTCGCGCTCGTCGGGCGCCAGGTAGACGTTGCGGCTGGACTTGGCCAGCCCGTCGCAGTCGCGCACGATCGGACAGCCCACCACGCGTACGGGAAGGTCCAGGTCGCGGACGGTCCGCCGGATGACCACGAGCTGCTGGAAGTCCTTCTCGCCGAAAAACGCGAGGTCCGGAGCACCGATGCTGAACAGCTTGGTGAGCACTGTGCACACGCCCACGAAATGGCCGGGACGCGTGGCGCCTTCGAGAATATCGCCGAGCGGACCTGGTGCCACGGCGACCTCGGCGTCGGGCGCGTACATCACCTCGGGCGAGGGCGTGAAGACGAGGTCGACGCCCTCGGCACCCAGCAAGTCGAGGTCGCGGTCCAGGTTGCGCGGATACGCCCCAAAGTCCTCCCCGGGACCGAACTGGGTCGGATTGACGAAGACGGAAACGGCCACGTAGTCGGCGCGCTCAAGCGCCGCCCGCACAAGTGACAGGTGCCCATCGTGCAGAGCACCCATCGTGGGCACCAGCGCGATGCGCTTGCCCTCACGGCGGGCTTCGGATATCGCCTGGCGCATCTCATCTTTTGAACCCAACCGCTCCACCGCGTCTACGCCCCCTCGTCGGTCAGCGGAAGAGCAGCCTCAAGTGCGGCGACAACCTCCGGATCGAGATGCGATACCTGCGCCTCGCCGGGGAACTCTCCGGCCCGGGTATCGCTCACGTATTCGGCTACCGCGGCGGTTATCGCCTGTCCTACCTCCGCATAGCGCTTGGCGTGCTTCGGCGTGAACGTGCCGAGGCCGAGGAGGTCGTGGTAGACCTGCACCTGACCGTCGCACCCCGCGCCTGCGCCGATACCGATCGTGGGGATGGTGAGCTCCTCGGAGATGAGTTCAGCGAGTTCGGCAGGCACCAGTTCGAGCACGATGGCGAATGCACCGGCCGCCTCGAGCGCGAGACAGTCCTCAACCAGGCCGATCGCCGAGTCAGTATCGCGCCCCTGCAACTTGTAGCCGCCGAAGATGTTGACCGACTGCGGCGTGAGACCGACGTGCCCCATCACGGGAATCCCGGCGTCGGTGAGCAGAGCCACGGTTTCGGCCACGACCACGCCCCCCTCGAGCTTCACCGCCTGGGCTCCACCTTCGGCAAGAAGACGACCCGCGTTGCGCAGCGCCTCCTCGATGCTCACCTGGTAGCTCATGAATGGCATGTCAGCTACAACAAGCGCTCTTTCGGAGGCTCGCGCGACGGCTGCGGTGGCGGCGAGCATGTCGTCCATCGTGACCGGCAGCGTGCTGCCGTGCCCGAGCACGGTCATGCCCAGAGAGTCACCGATGAGGATAACGTCAACGCCGGCGGCTTCAACCAACCGCGCCGCGGAGGCGTCGTAGGCGGTGATCATCACGATGGGGTCGCCAGCGGCCTTCATGGCGACAAGACCGGTGGTGGTGACCCGAGCGCGAGGCCTCTCGGCCGGCAGTGTACTCATGGTGCACTCCTCCCCGACGGTCCCGGCCGTATGGGGTCCAGGCCGCCCGTAAGAAACGGAGCACGAGTATAGCATCGGGTCGTGCGCCCGACGCCTCCTCCCGCGCTCACGATGCCGATTCGTCGCCCTCGGGCACGAGGGGGGCCGCATGCACAGCCGCGAGCAGTTCACGGGCCCGTTCGGCCAGCGCCGGTGGAACGAGCAGCCGGTGGACTCTGGGCAGCATCCACGGGCTGTACTCCTCCTCGGGCGGGAGCGGATCCCACTCGTACGGGATACCCTCCTGCTCGAGTATGGCTGCGTCGAACAGCAGTTGCGCGGAGAGCGCTATGCCGCCGTGCGCGTTAAAGGTGGCCGAGGCCACCTCGGCCCATGCGCCGGCGTCCCCGGTGGGCTGCACGGACTGCGCGGGCCGGATGCGACTCGCAGCCGACGAAGGCGCCATCGCCCCCGCAGGCTCGGCCTCACCGCGCCTCGGCGTGAACGCCTCGTAACCCGGCACCGGCCCGAGAACGCCAACGATGCGGCCTTCTTTTGCGCGATCGCGCGTCACCGGGGTCCCGTCCGGCCATGTCGTGTCCGGTGCCAACTCCAGAAGCGGTGTGACCGCGAAATCGCGCTCCGCGAGGCGCGGGTGCGGCACGGTGAGTACCGGTGTGACCCACTCATCGTCACCGTAAAGAAGGATGTCCAGGTCGATCGTTCGCGGCCCGTTGCGCTCGGCGCGTATGCGGCCAAGCGACGTCTCTATGTCCTGCAGGATCTCAAGGAGGCGATCAGCGGGGATCGCAGTGGCGATGTGGGCAACCGCGTTGGCGAACAGCGGCTGATCGGTCACCCCCCACGGGCGCGATTCGACCACGTTCGAGACGCCGAGAATCGCCGTGTCCTCGACCTCGCCGATCGCGTCGAGCGCTCTGCTGAGCGACTCGATCCTGTCGTCCAGATTGCTGCCCAAACCGATGAACGCTTCGGTCATCATCGCGCCTCCCCTATCGCCGCGAGCATCGCGAGCGCCTGAACGGTCGCCCCCACATCGTGCACCCGTACTATGTCTGCCCCATGAAGCGATGCCCATACCGCCGTGGCCACACTGCCGTGCGTTCGGGCCAACGGCGCTGCCACGCCGGTTATCTCACCGATGAACCGCTTGCGCGACGCGCCCACCAGCACCGGATACCCGGCATCGGCAAACTCGGGGAGGCGCCTCAGGAGTTGGAGATTGTGCTCGGTGGTCTTGCCAAAGCCGAGTCCGGGATCGAGCGCGATCCGCTCCGGCGCGATACCCGCATCGGCAAGTGCGATAGCGCGATCGAGCAGGTAGGCGCGCACCTCGGTGACCACATCGCTGTAGACCGGCTGTGCCTGCATCGTCTTCGGCTCACCGAGCATGTGCATGACCACCAGGCCCGCGTCGCACGCGGCGGCAACCTTCACCATCGCCGGATCACGGAAGCCCGATACGTCGTTTATGATCGCGGCTCCCGCGTCCACGCACGCGGCCGCCACGGCCGCGTGCCGCGTGTCCACCGAAACCGGCACGGCTCCGTCGGCAACCAGCTCCTGCAGAACAGGAAGCACGCGAGCGAGCTCTTCATCCGGCGATACCTCGTCGGATCCGGGACGCGTGGACTCGCCGCCCAGGTCTATGATGTCCGCGCCTTCTGAGATCATGGCGCGTGCGTGGGCACGTGCCGCAGCGACCCCTTCGTGAGTCCCGCCGTCTGAAAACGAGTCAGGCGTGATGTTCAGGATGCCCATCACGAGCGTCCGCCCGAGCGGGATGCCCAGGGCTGCGCACTGCCAGCGGCGACCACCGGATGCCGGGTGCATGTGGAGTAGGATCCCCTTTCGGCGCGGAGGCGTAGCTGAGCCGGCGTACGCGGTCAGATAGGTATCGTAGCCGCCCATCGCCCGTCAACCATGGTACTCCCTGATCCTAGCGTGCCCCCTTGATAAGGCTCATCGCCTCGGCCCGCGTTGCAGCCTTGCGCTCGAAGATGCCGCGCACCGCGGAGGTCGTGGTCACGGCACCAGGCTTCTGCACGCCACGCATCGACATGCACAGATGCTCGGCCTCGATCACCACGAGCACCCCCTGCGGATCGAGGTTCTCCACAAGCGTATCAGCCACCTGTGACGTGAGACGCTCCTGGACTTGCGGGCGCTTAGCAAAGACGTCGACGAGGCGCGCGATCTTGGACAGGCCGCAGATGCGTCCGTCCTTGCCCGGGATGTATGCCACGTGCGCACGCCCGAGAAATGGCAGCAGGTGATGCTCGCACACCGAGTACAGCGGGATGTCCCGAATGAGCACCATTTCCTGATGACCCTCATTGAATGTGACGCAGAAGTGCTCCGCCGGATCCTGGGTCAGGCCGGCGAAGATCTCGCCGTACATGTCCGCAACGCGTCGCGGCGTGTCGAGCAAGCCCTCGCGAGCGGGATCCTCGCCCACTCCCTCGAGGATCATGCGCACGCCTTGCTCGATGAGATCGCGATCCATGCGCGGCCCCTTTCGCACGTCACTGGCTCCAGCGCGATTGTACCGCAGGACCCTAGGTGATGTGGCCTCGCAGGTACTCCCATACTCCGCGGACGGCGGCGGCACCGGGCGACTCGACCGGGGTGGCATCGTCAGACGCCGCCCACAGCGAGGCGCCAAGCTCCGCATCGAACGGGACCTCGGCCACGATCGGGAGTCCTTCTAACCGCGCGCGCTCGCGCAATCTCGCGGCACCCGTGACCGAAAGGTCCGCCTTGTTGAGTACGACGGCGACCGGCACGCCGAGCCGTCGGGCGAGCCCCACTAACCGCATGAGATCATGCTCACCCGAAAGCGTTGGCTCCGTGACCGCAATCAGCAGATCGGTGTTGGTGATCGATGCGATCGCCGGACATCCCGCACCGGGGGGTCCGTCTATCAGCACTGCCCTTGCGTCCACCGCGACGGCTGCAGCATCCGCCCCGTTTCGCACCTCTGTCACCAACTTGCCCGAGAGGTCCTGACCCGGCGCGAGGCGTCCGAACACCATAGGACCCGCCGCAGTCCCGGCGGCGCAGACCTCACCGGCCAGCGTGGGCTCCATGCGCAGCGAGCCCTCCGGGCACGCGCGCACGCACGCTCCGCATCCCTCGCACGACCATTGGTCGACAACGAAGGCGCGTGTGCGGAAGAAGTCCTCGTCAGGAGCCAGGGCGTCGAAGCGGCAGACGTCCCTGCAGGCGCCGCAACCGCGGCACGTTGCCGGATCCAGGACTGCCCGCGCAGCACCGGCGAAGTCCACGCACGATACCGAGGTCGCCTTGAGCGCGATGGGCAGGTTAGCTGCCTCCACGTCACAGTCGGCGAGCGCGAGACCGACCCCCTCACGCGACGCGGCCATGGCGATGAGTGCAGTCAGCGTGGTCTTCCCGGTCCCACCCTTGCCCGATGCGAACACGATCCGCTTCACAGCCCGACCTCCGCGCTCAGTTCGCACACCGACGTCCACAGGTCCCCGAACCACTGCTCACCCTCGGGATGTTCGTCGATCACCAGGCCACCATCGGCGTAGATAGCAGCCACGCGCCGGTCGAAGGGAATCCGCGCAAGCACGGGTATGCCCTTACGCGCACAGAACGCCGTGATGTCCGAGTCGCCCGTTCCCTCACGGTTAATGACCACTCCCGTGGGGATTCCCATGTCCCCACCGAGTGTGAGTGCCAGCTCTAGGTCGTGCAGCCCGTATGGCGTGGGCTCGGTGACGAGGACGAGCACATCGGCATCGCGTATGGCAGCGACAGCAGCGCACGCCACTCCGGGCGGGGCATCGAGCACGGTGACCGCTCGCCGGAGCACTGTTGACCGCCGCCGCGCCGCACGGATGACCTCCGGCGTCTTCACCTCGCCGATGTCGAGTCGGCCCGTCACCACATCCAGACCGGCGGGCCGCGCGATCCGACCCTCCAGGTGTCCCCACTCCACCTCGCCCACGCGCCGCATCTCCTCCGAGATGGCGTGCGGGACACACGCGCGCATGCATGCACCGCAGTTGTGGCAGAGTTCGGGGAATACGAGAACCGCGCCACCCAGTATGCGGATCGCCCCGTACTGACAGGCGCTTCTGCATGCCCCGCACAGCGTGCAGGCCTCGTGCCGAACCGTCGGCAGCGGCACCTCCACCGGCGTGATGGTCGCATCCGCAGGCGACAGAAACAGCGCATCATTCGGCGCGTCGGCATCGCAGTCAACCAACGCCACGGGTGAGCCTGCGCGTGCTGCGGCAAGCGCCAGGTTCGTTGCGACGAGGGTCTTGCCGGTGCCGCCCTTGCCGGAAGCCACCGCCACGGTCATATGGCCCGTCCGGAGCGATGCGTGCGTCATTTGTTAGTGACCGCCGCAGACAGACGAGGGATCGATGATCTCCACCTGGCCCGCAATGAGCGCCGAGACGACATCGTTCACGAGCGGCAACGTGGTGTCGAAATACACGGTGATGCCCGCATCGTTGAAGCCCGCGAGCGGGCGCCCGCCGATACCCGCAACTACGAGCGCGGTGACGCCCTCGCCCGCCAGAAGCTGCACCGGGCGGAGGCATCCACCCTCCACGTGGGGAGGATTTGCGACAACCCGCACGCCCGCCAGGGCAGAGCCGTCTATGTCCACGACGGTGAAGCAGTCACACCTGCCGAAGTGCCCAGAGCGCTCCGCATCAAGTCCACCCTGGCCGCTTGAAGGGATCGCGAGCACGATTCTACCGTTGTCTTCCATTGCAACCACCTCTCGTCGACCGGCATCTAGCCGGAGTGTGCTTCACCGGCTTCGGTGAGCTCCGATAGGGACCTTGCAGCCAGGGCTGCAAGGGCATCTCTGACCGACATCCCGGTACCGTTGTAGCCCCTGATCCCCGCAGCTTCGAGCGCGGCGAACGCCTTGGGGCCGAGGTGGCCGGTTATCACGGCCGTGGCACCGGCATCGGCGATGAGCTCGGCGGATGCGATGCCGGCGCCCTGAAGCGCCGTGCGGTTCGCACTGTTATCGATGACCTCGAATGGCCCACCGGCGGCCGCGGTCACGATGAAGTGCATAGCGCGCCCGAAATGCTCGTCCACGCGATCATCGAGCGTGGCTCCCAGTGCGGATACTGCAACTCTCATGATCCTGCCCTCGATCCACGCCCGTGATCGCTGAGGATCGTGTGTGCACGTCTGCTCATGTGCCGTTGCGCCTTTCTCATCTAGCGGCCGCATCAGGCGTTACCCGACGCACCGCCTACAGCTTCGATCAACCGGTCCAGCGTGGTGCGGCGGGCCACAAGATGCTCGAGCCAGTGCTCGAGGAGGTGTCGGCCGTCCTCGGTCAGGCAATACGACCGCCGCTGTGGCCCGGCCTCGCCCTCCTGCCACTCAGAAGTGACGTGGCCGTCAGTCTCGAGACGACGCAGCACGCGGTAGAGGCCACCCGCATCAGGCGTGAGCTCGCCGGCGGTCATCTCCTCGATGGCACGGACAAGGTCGTACCCATGCGCCTCTGAGCGGGACAGCGCTGCCAGCACGAGCGGCTCGATCAGTGCTCCCTGACCGCGACCACGGCGCGTGCCATCGGACGCCTCGCAGCATCGCCGGCGTACGGGCGGGAGATGATCGTCTGGTTCGTGCTCTCCCACGGGCGGGTCCTCTCGGAACGCTGATTTCACTATATGTATATAACATCTATCTGACACACACAAGTCAGTGCACAAGAAAGGAGCGCCACCCCTACCTCGGGTGGCGCTCCTTGTCGGTCTTTGCTTCGGTCCCCCGGGGTACTTACGCGGGGTTGGCGGCATCACCCGCATCGGGGACAGGTACGTCCACGATCGGTCGATCATCCCGGTCGGCCTCAACGGCAGACTCGTCCACAGATTCCGCGTCCTCGCTCGACGCATCCACCGCCGCTTCACCCTCGGCCTCGCGTCGCTTCTCCTCTTCGAGGTACTCGGCCCAGCGGCCGTCGAGCAGAGCCGCGAGCTCTTCCTTGTCAACGGTCTCGCGCTCAACGAGCACGTCGGCCATGAGGTCGAGCAGCTCCCGCCGCTCTGCCAGGATCTTGTAGGCGACCTGGTAGCCCTCGTCGATCATGCGACGGATCTCCTTGTCGATCTCAAACGCAATCTCCTGGGAGTAGTTGGGCTGCGCGGAGAAGTCACGGCCGAGGAACACCTCATGCTGTCCTTCGCCGAGGGTCATCGGTCCGAGCTTGTCGGACATGCCGTACTGCGTGACCATCGAGCGGGCCAGTTTGGTCGCGCGTTCGATGTCGTTGCTGGCGCCGGTGGTGATGTCGCCCATGGTGATGGCCTCGGCCACACGACCGCCGAGCATCATCGCGATCTCGTCGAGCATCTCGCCTCGAGCGGATAAGAACTTATCCTCCACCGGAAGCGCCAGCGTGTAGCCAAGCGCACGGCCCCGGCTGACGATGCTGATCTTGTGGATCGGATCGGTGTTGGGGAGCACGTGGCCCACGAGTGCGTGACCGCTCTCGTGGTACGCGATGATCCGCTTCTCCTTCTCGGAGATGATGCGGCTCTTGCGCTCGGGACCGGCGATCACGCGCTCGATCGCGTCCTCGAGCTCGACCATCTCGATCTCCTTCTTGCCGTGGCGCGCCGAGAGCAGCGCCGCCTCGTTCACGAGGTTGGCAAGGTCGGCACCCGTGAACCCGGGCGTGCGTCGCGCCAGGACCTCGAGGTCGATCGACGGGCCCAGCGGCTTCCCGCGTGAGTGGATCTTAAGAATCTCCTGACGACCCCTGAGGTCGGGGCGGTCGACGAGCACCTGACGGTCGAAGCGGCCCGGCCGCAGAAGTGCCGAGTCGAGCACGTCGGGTCGGTTGGTGGCCGCCATGATGATGACGTTGTCCTTGATGTCGAAGCCGTCCATCTCCACCAGCAGCTGGTTCAGCGTCTGCTCGCGCTCGTCGTGCCCGCCACCGAGACCGGCGCCGCGCATGCGACCCACGGCGTCCAGCTCGTCGATGAAGACGATGCACGGGCTTGCGGCTTTCGCCTGCTCGAACAGGTCGCGGACGCGGCTGGCGCCGACGCCGACGAACATCTCAACGAAGTCCGAGCCGGCAATGGTGAAGAACGGCACGCCGGCCTCACCCGCAACGGCCCGGGCAAGCAGTGTCTTGCCGGTACCCGGAGGTCCCACGAGCAGCACGCCCTTGGGGATCTTGGCGCCAAGCGCCTGGAACTTGCCGGGGTTCGCAAGAAACTCCTTGATCTCCTCAAGCTCCTCGACGGCCTCGTCAACGCCCGCCACGTCCTTGAACGTGATGCGCGGCTGGTCGCGTGTGATGCGCTTGGCCCTCGACTTGCCGAAGGACATGACCTTGGAGTTGCCGCCCTGCATCTGGTTGATGAACCAGAACATCACGACGACGATGATGACGATCGGCACGAAGGACGTGAGCAGGCTCACCCATATCTGGCTGTCCTGCATGTTGACCTTGTAGCCCTCGATGGGTGGATCTGCCTCGAGCGCGCCAACCAGCGCGGCTCCGTCGAGGTACGTGGTGACGAAATCCACCGGCTCGTCGGCCTTTTCGGCCGCCTTGTCGGGGAAGTAGGCGCCCTCGACCTCCTGTGTGCGCGCAAAGACCTCGGCCGTCACGACCCGGTCGTCCTTGAGCGCCTGCATGAACTGCGAGCTGCCGAGCTCGGCGACCGGCGCAGGGGTGAGCGTGTTGGCGAGGAACAGCAGACCGAGCACGATCAGAAGCAGGTAGAGTAGTGCGGTTCTCAGGTTACGGTTCACGCGTGGTGACTCCTTGTCAGCCGTCAGTCGGCGTAGATCTCGCGCTTCAGGACGCCGATATACGGAAGGTTCCGGTAGCGCTCGGCGTAGTCGAGGCCGTAGCCGACGACAAACTCATCGGGGACGGCGAATCCAATGTACTTGCAGTCGATCGGCACCTGCTGCTTGCCCTCTTTGGAGAGCAGCGTCACGACCTCGAGGCTCCGCGGTTTGCGCGAGGCGAGGTTGCGAAGCAGGTACTTGAGCGTGAGACCCGTGTCGAGGATGTCTTCGACCACGACCACGTCGCGACCTTCGATGTCCTCGTCGAGGTCCTTCAGGATGCGCACAACGCCGGATGACTTGGTGGTCGACCCGTAGCTGGACACCGCCATAAAATCGAGCTCCACCTTGCCCCCGATCGCGCGCGCCAGATCAGCGACGAAGATCGCCGCGCCCCTGAGCACCGCCACGAGCAGCACCGGCTTGGTGGAGTCGACATAGTCGGCTTTGAGCTGTTCGCCCATCTCACGCACACGCTCAGCGATCTGCTCCTCGGTGATGATCACGTGATCGATGTCATCGTGGATGCTCATCGTCCTTCTTTCGGCTCGTCGCTCACGTCCGACAGCGGGGTCATACCCGCTTCATGCCCTCGCCATACCAGCTCGACCATCCGGGTTGTCTCGCGCGTGACGCGCACCTCATCGGAGAGCCGAACACCTGCAACCCACACAACACGATCGCCATCACGTACCACGGGCACAAGCGTGCGGAGCCTCCGCGGTACCTTTGCGTCGGTGAGCAGATCACCGACCTTCTTCGTGCCGTCCATGCCCAACGGACGGATACGATCGCCGTCTCTCACCGAGTCGACTACGAGAGGCCACGACACCGCATCCGCATCAACCATCGCTCGATCGGCGCTGCAGGCCACCTCGCCTACCGGCACCTCGCGCGCCTCCAACCAACCGCCCGGACCACGATCGGCCGAGCCTGGGAGCGGCAACACCACCGGATCGAGCCTCGCGTCCCGAATTCCCTCGCGGGAAATTCTAAGTGTATCGTACTCGGCCTCGACCCGCAGACCGTCCGGGAGGTCGCGGGCGAACGTTGGATCTCCCATGCCTTCCACGATCGCGTCGGTGTGCTCGAACTCCAGCCGCGACGCTTCAGGGAAGGCCTCGAGCAGCGCGTTGCGAACGGTGCGGCGCGCCATTGGACGCGTCAGCGTGCACATGAGCGTGCGATCGAAGACGAGCGCCTCTCCTTCGATGCGCGCAAAATCGTGTGCAAACGCCCCGGCCATCCCGGCGAGGAGCGCGTCCTCCTCGGAGATGATCCCGAGCGTGCGACTGAGCGTCGCCGCAAACGACGGGTTTCGTTCCTCTATCAGCGGAAGCAACTCGTGACGGACCCACGCGCGCTGCCGGGTGGTATCGGCATTCGTCACGTCCTCCCGCCACGTCTGCCCGAGTGCATCCAAGTGCGCCACCACGTCGGAGCGCCGTGCATCAAGCAAGGGGCGCACCACCCGGCCGCGCACCGGTGCGATCGAGCGCAGCCCCCCGTTCCCGGCTCCCGTCACCAAACGCACAAGAAACGTCTCGAGCCGATCGTCAAAGGTGTGCGCCACCGCGATCCTGCCACATTCGGGAGATGCGCCGAGCGCTTCGCAGCGAGCGTCGAGGATGCTGTTGGCAAACCGGTACCGCACGCGGCGACCGGCGTCTTCGAGGTTGAGTCCTTCGCCTCTGGCGTAGCCGGCAACATCGTAGTGCACCACATCGCACGCAACGCCGAGCGATGCACAGAGCGCGGCCACAGATGCCTCGTCGGCATCTGCCGCATCGCCCCGCAGTCCATGGTTGACGTGCAGTACGCGGACCTCGGCACAGGCTCCTATCTCCCGCGCGGCGAGAAGCCGCAGCAGGGCCACTGAGTCAGCGCCACCGCTCACCATTGCAAGGACCACACAGCCCCCGGGCAGCATGTCATGACGGGCAACGGTGGCGCGCGCGATGTCGGTTAGCTTTGGCATACGACCCAGGGTAGAACGAGCACCGCGTCGGCGCCACTCTCCCGCGCTCCAGCCGCACACGCGAGTCGCGGGCGCGAGCAGGTCGGCCGCTGCGCTCGCCTCACCCTACGGCCCGCCCGGCACCGTGACCGCGCGCTCTATGCGACCGATGAGCGCGTCAGCGAGGACGGCAAGCATCGCGGCCGGCAGCGCGCCCTCGATCACATATGCCATGTTCTGCACGGCAAGGCCGCCGATGATCGGAACGCCGAGGCCGCCGGTGCCGATCGCTGCGCCCACGGTGGCGGTGCCGATATTGATGGCCACCGAGGTGCGGATGCCCGCCATGATCACTCGCGATGCGAGTGGCAGCTCCACGCGCATGAGCACCTGCCCCGGACTCATGCCCATCCCGACGGCGGCCTCGATCACGGGTGGCCTCACCGCCTCGATCCCGGCGATCGTCCCGCTCACCACGGGGAAGAGCCCGTAGAGGATCAGGGCTACGACCGTTGGAGCGAAACCGAAACCGAGGATCGGCATCGCCAGTGCCAGCACCGCCACCGGAGGGAACGTCTGGCCCAGGTCCACCGCCGAGGCCACGAGCGGCCTGAACTGCTTGCCTACGGGCCGCGTGACGAATATGCCGAGCGGTACGCCGAGGGCGATGGTGAGTGCGCTCGACAGCCCGACGATCGCGAGATGCTCCAGGGTGAAGCCCACAAGCGTGCCACGTGGATGCAGAACCTCGCGCGCATCCGGATACAGCGCCCGCAGGGCCGTCTCCCAGAGCCCGGGAGAGCTCACCAGCGCCGCAAAGGCCACAACCCCAACGAGCACGACAGCAAGGCCGAGAGCATCGCGCCGCCGCTCCCCGTCCACCCGCTTCGTTTGCGTCTTGTCGCGTGTGGTCACGCACTCACTCCTCGTCGCCGCCACCCACCGCGTCTTCCACAGCGGACAGGGTCACCTCTCCCACGAGGCGGTGCTCCCCGTCGATCACGGGAATGCTCCTGAACCCGAGTTCCAGCATCCGCGACAGTGCGTCACGCAGCGTGTCCTCGGGAGTGATCGACACTTCAACGGGATCAACACGCGTCACGAGATCGTGGGTAGTGTGCCCGTCTTGCACCCGGGAGCTGTCCAGCCAGCCAACCAGCACTCCGTCACGCTCGATCACGTAGATGAAGCGCCGGCGCCCGGCTGCATCGCGCAGCGCGCGATCCTCGGCGCCGACGAAGGCCACCGCAGGTGAACGCATGACAGCGCTCACGGGGACACGCGCCAGCCGCTTGAGCGCACGGTCCGAACCTACAAAGTCGTGCACGAACTGGTTTGAGGGCTGCTCCATTACCGCCTCCGGGGTGTCGAACTGCTCAAGCTTTCCGTTGCGCATGATGGCTATCCGATCAGCCAGCCGTACCGCCTCATCGATATCGTGCGTCACGAACACGACTGTCTTCTTGAGTTCGCGCTGGATACGAACGAACTCGGTCTGCAGACGCTCCCGGTTGAGCGGGTCCACGGCTCCAAAGGGCTCATCCATGAGAAGCACAGGCGGGTCAGCGGCGAGCGCCCGGGCCACTCCCACGCGCTGCGCCTCGCCCCCCGAAAGGCGCTGAGGGTACTCACCCCGGTAGGCTGCCGGGTCAAGTCCCACGAGCGTCAGCAGCTCGTCGGCCCGCTCGGCGATGCGGGTCTTGGACCATCCGAGCAGGCGCGGTACCACCCCGATGTTCGCTGCAACGGTGAGGTGCGGAAACAGCCCGGTTGACTGGATCACGTAGCCGAGTCCGCGACGGAGCTCCTCGGGGCGCATGCCTGCCACGTCGAGCCCGTCAAGAAGGATCCGCCCGGAGGAGGGCTCGATCAGCCGATTGATCATGCGCAGTGTGGTGGTCTTGCCGCAGCCCGATGGGCCGATCAGCACGCACACCTCACCGTCGGGAATCTCCATGGACACGCCGTCAACAGCGGTCTTCCCGTCGTAGCGTTTCGAGACGTTCTCGAGGGTGATCACACCCTGACCCCTTTCGGCGTAAGCAGGCGGGCAGCCGAGCCGAACAGCGCGTCGGCTCCAACGGCAAGCGCAATGGTGGGAAGCGCGCCGAGCAAGATCAAGTCCGGTGCGAACTGCCCGAGCCCCTCAAAGACCAGCACGCCGAGATTGCGTGCTCCGGCAAAGACAGTGAGCGTGGTGATGCCGGTGGTCAGCACGGCAGCCGTGCGAATGCCATCGACGATCAGCGGCGCGGCGAGCGGCAGCTCAACGCGGCCGAGTAGTTGTCTGCGGCTCATCCCCATCCCCAGCCCCGCATCCAGGGCGCCCGGGTCGACCCCGGACACACCGAGATACGTACCGCGCACGATGGGAAGCAACGCATACAGCGTGAGAGCGATAAAGCCGGGAGCGTTGCCGATGCCGCGGATACCCAGCTCGCGTAGCACCGGAAATGCCGCCCCCAGCGATGCGAGCGGGACCACCAGCAGGCCCAGTAGCGCGAGCGACGGTATCGTCTGGATCGCGCCGGTGACGCCGAGCACGATCCCACGAACGCGCTCGTTGCGTGTGGCCAAGAGTCCAAGTGGTACGCCGAGAAGACACCCTGACACAAGCGAGGTTGCCGCAAGACCGATGTGGCTTGCCACCAGAGGCCAGAACTGAGAGGCCCGCACGACGTACTCACGAGCAAGCGACAGCCGGTCCAACCCGCCCCACACTCCCGCACCCACCACCAGCAGGAGGGCCACCAGACCACCGGCCCAGCGCAGCACTGTCATGGGAGGCTCGAGCCGCCGGGCAGCCAGGTTCATGATCCCGGCCGCCGCCAGAAGCACCCAGGCGCCCGCCGCGAGCGAGACTCGCGCAACAGGAAGCTGGCCGGAGAGCAGGCGCAAGGCCGCGGCACCGAGCACCCATGCCTCGGCGGTGACCATCGCGGGCCCAGCAAGCGCTGCCGCAATACGTCGCACACGGTCCCACGGAGCGAAGGCGACAAGAACGACCAGGACCAGAGTCGGCAGCAGGATCCACGCAACGGGTCCTGCGGCCGTCACCGATGCAGTGACGCCCGGGACAAGACGGTTGGGACGCACCTCAACAAGCGGTAGCAGCGCACCGACCAGCCAGACGAGGGCTCCGGTGAGCGCCAGCGCCTCAGGAGGCTTCCGTTGCCGGCTGCTACTTGAGATAGCCTTCCGCCCTCAGATAGTCGCGCGCAACCTGCCGGGGATCCATTCCATCAACGGCCACCTTGCCGTTGAGCTCCTGCAGCGTCTCCAGGCTCAGCCCCTTGAACACGGGATCGAGCACTTCGGCGATGCGCGGGTACACGTCGAGCACTTCTGTGCGAACGATCGGAGCCGGCTCGTAGACCGGCTGGACCCCTTTGGGATCGGCAAGAACCACCAGATCGAACGCCGACAGGCTGCCGTCCGTGCCGTATGCCATTGCGGCATTTGCGCCGTTGGTGCCCTGCGCTGCAGCGGCCTCCGTCTGTGCGGTGTCGCCGCCGGCAAGGATAATCAGCTGATCGCCGCCGAGTTTGAATCCGTACGCGGCCTCAAACGCCGGCAACGCGTCCTCGCGATCCACGAACTCCTGTGACCCAACGAGCTTCACCGCACCACCATCGGCGATATACGCCGCCCAGTCCTCCAGCGTCTCGATGCCCTCGTCTTCGGAGAGTTGCCGCGGTATCGCGATCGCCCACGTGTTGTTGGCCGGTGCGCGCTCGAGCCATGTGATGCCGTTGGCTGTGTCCAGTTCGCGTACCTTCTCCCACGACCGTTGCCCGTCGGCGCTCACGCCCGACTCGATCTCCGCTTCCGGGAAGAACTGCCCGAGCGCGGTGCCCGTGTACTCGGGATATATATCTATCTCGCCGGTCTCCAGCGCCGAGCGCACCACGTCGGTAGCACCGGTCTTGGTCTTGTCGACCACCTCGATGCCGTCGTCCTCGAGCAGGGCCACGATCATCTGGCCCAGAACGCCGCCCTCTGTGTCGATCTTGGAGCCGACAGTAACGGGCTCGCCCCCGCCCGCGGTGTTGCCGCCGTCGGCAGAACAACCGGCAACCGAGAACACCAGGGCCAGTGCGAGCGCGAGATTCAGCCACCTCGTACGCATGGTAGTCTCCCTCCTTCGTGACCGATCCCTGCGGGGATGGGCGTCTGCTGTCCTGTTTGTACCCCCGCGAGGCTTCCGAGTGCCACCCGCCCGCACATTCGACCAAACGCGACCGCGCGAGGTGACTTGATCCGCGCGATAACTCACGCGGAGTGTTGAATTGCGGGGGCGCGATGCGTAAGGACGAATCAAATTGCAGGGACATGACGCGTAAGGGCGAAACACTAGGTTACGCCGTCTGCGCTCTAGTCAGCCTACACTCCCCGCCACGCGCAGACTCCGGGGAACTCATCTCGTAGCAAATGATACAAAGTCACTGTTTCGCACTGCGACGGTATGGTACTCTCGTCGCCAGGTAAGGGGGTCGCGTGAGAACCGGCATTCTCGACGCACGTTTTGCTCGAAGGAACGACGCACGTCACGGCTGCGCCACATTGGCGTGCGCCTGTGGCGTTTGTCATTCTCGGGCGACAGACACCCCTCACCTCCCGCCGTCTGAAGACGCGGGCGTGTCCACGTACACCAGCGGTCCCGAACCTCTGCACCGCCGATCTGAAGGTCGGCTGCGCCATGAGCACAGGGCTTGCGCGCACGCGCACAGGGAGGTGATTGGTACTTAGGCGCGACCAGTACGTGTCCTAACGCATTTGAATCCCGACAGAATTCGTAGGGAGGTAAGCGTGAATCTTTCGAGGCGAGGTTTCTTCAAGCTCACCGGTGCGACATTCGCAGCCGGTGCGCTGGCCGAGCTCTTCGGCCCCTCGAACGCGCACGCTGCTGATGCGGTTCCGGAAATGCGCATTACCGGTGCTGTTGAGTCAACGTCTGTGTGCTGCTACTGCTCCGTGGGTTGCAGCATGGTCCTTTCCGTAAAGGACGGCGAGCTCATCAACCTGGAAGGCGATCCGGATTCCCCCATCAACAGAGGCGCGTTGTGCTCCAAGGGCTCTGCACAGTTCAACATCAGGAACGTGTATGACCCCGAGACCGGCAAGATGATCCTCAACCCGTACCGTACGACCAAGGTGAAGTACCGCGCACCCGGTGCGGACGCGTTCGAGGAGAAGGAATGGGAGTGGGCGATCGACGAGATCGCCAAGCGCATCAAGGACACTCGTGACGCCACGTATACGGCTGTCGACGACAAGGGTGTCACCGTCAACCGCTGCACCGGCATCGCCCAGCTCGGCGGCGCTGCACTCGACGGTGAAGAGGCCTACCTGGTATCGAAGTTCGCACGCGCGCTCGGCGTTGTGTGGCTCGACCATCAGGCCCGTATATGACACTCGGCCACTGTCTCCGGTCTGGGGGCAACATTCGGTCGCGGTGCCATGACGAACCACTGGAACGACTTTGCTAACGCTGATGTGATCTTGGCTATCGGCGGTAACAACGCCGAGAACCACCCGATCTCCATGAAGTGGGTGCAGGCGGCTCGCGACAAGGGCGCCAAGTACATCGTGGTCGACCCGCGCTTCAACCGTAGCGCCGCAGTCGCCGATCTCTACGCACCGCTGCGCTCGGGTACCGACCTCGCATTCTATGGCGGTCTGTATAACTACATCTTCGAGAATGAGCTGTGGCACGACGAGTACGTCAAGTTGTTCACGAACGCGTCGGCCATCCTCAAGGACACGTTCACCTTCGACGACGGCATCTTCTCCGGCTACGACGCCGAGAAGAAGTCGTACGACAAGACGAAGTGGGCGTACGAGATCGGCGAGGAGATTCCGTGGGATATCTCTCCGACCGGCGCGTTCTCATGGGTAGCGAAGCCAAACACCCCGGTCTTCACTCCGCTCGTGAACAAGAAGGCCAAGAAGGACCCGACTCTTCAGGATCCCAAGTGCGTCTTCCAGCAGATGAAGGTTCACTACTCGCGGTACACGCCGGAACTCGTTTCCTCGATCACCGGTATGCCGCAGGATGTCATGCTTGAGGTCTACAAGACGTTCGCCGCAACAGGTGAGCCCGGCAAGGCCGGCACGATCCTGTACGCGATGGGTCAGACCCAGCACAGCTATGGTTCGCAGAACTGCCGCGCGATGAGCGTTCTGCAGCTGCTCCTCGGCAACATGGGTATCGCCGGCGGTGGCGTGAACGCGCTCCGCGGTGAGTCGAATGTCCAGGGCTCCACGGACATGGGTCTGCTGTTCGGTAACCTCCCCGGCTACTTGAACATCCCGAACGCCACAACGCACCCTACGCTCGCTGCGTACATCGAGAAGGAGACGCAGTTCGCCGGCTACTGGACGAACCGTCCCAAGTTCTTCATCAGCCAGCTCAAGGAGTGGTACGGAGCGTACGCGACGTTCGAGAACAACTACGCGTACGACATGGTTCCCAAGTTCAACGGCAAGCGCCACGACCACATCGCTATGTTCGAGGAGATGGAGACGGGTTCGATCGAAGGCCTGATCCTCTGGGGCCAGAACCCCGCCGTGGGTGGCCCGAACTGTCGCCAGGAGCGCAAGGCGATGGAGAAGCTCAAGTGGATGGTCGCAGTCGACCTCTGGGAGACAGAGACCGCGATCTTCTGGAGCGATAAGGCAGGCGTGAACCCGGCTGACGTTCAGACCGAGGTCTTCCTGCTTCCCGCCGCTTGCCACTTTGAGAAGCAGGGCGAGGTTGCGAACTCCGGTCGCTGGATCCAGTGGCGCTACAAGGCCGTCGAGCCTCCTGGAGAGGCCAAGGACGACCTCGAGATCGTCACCGAGATAGTGCTCAAGCTGCAGGAGCTCTACGAGGCTGACGGTGGTGTCAACCCTGAGCAGATCACCAAACTCAACTGGGACTACCTGGACGATGCCGGCCATGCCGACGTCACCAAGGTCGCGCTGGGCGTCAACGGCTATGTGATCGACCCTGCAACCGGCAAGCCCCAGGGCGGGACCGGTCTCACCACGTTCGCGAACCTGCAGGCGGACGGCACCACCGCATCCGGTTGCTGGATCTACACAGGGTACTTCAGCGGCTCGTACCTCGATCCGAACGATCCCGAGAAGAAGAAGATGATCCCTTCGATGGATCCGGTGATGATGAAGACGGGTTCGCGTAACAACGTGGACAAGCCGGTCGATGAGGGGATGCCCGCTGTTGGCGGCTACCTCGGCTGGTCGTGGGCATGGCCGGTAAACCGCCGCATCATCTACAACCGGTGCGCCGCGGATGCCAAGGGCAACCCGTGGAATGAGGAGAAGGCTCTCGTCAAGTGGAACGGCGAGAAGTGGCTCCGCAGCGATGTGCCGGACTTCGCCGTGTCCGCGACGGCCGCTGGCGTGACAACCGCCACGCCGCCGGAGAAGACGGTGTCCTTCATGATGGTGAACGAGACGGTCGCCCGCCTGTGGGCACCCGGTATGAACGACGGCCCGTTCCCGGAGCACTACGAGCCGTTCGAGTCTCCGACGAACAACCTGCTCTCGAGCCAGAACGTCAACCCCGCAGTCACGCTGGTCGAGTCTGCTGCCAAGACGCTCGGCACGCCAGACAAGTTCCCGATCGTTATGACCACCTTCCGTCTCACCGAGCACTGGCAGACCGGTCAGCTGACCCGCAACCTGCCGTGGCTGGTAGAGACCATGCCGAAGATGTTCGTCGAGCTCTCTCCTGAGCTTGCCGAGGAGCGCGGCATCGTCTCCGGTGACAACGTGGTGATCCAGAACAACCGTGGCACGATCACGTGCTACGCAATGGTCACCCCGCGCATCAAGCCGTTCACCATCGGCGGCAAGACTGTCCATCAGATCGCTGCCCCGTGGCACTGGGGTTACGGCGGAACCTGCGCCGTCGGCGGTATCGCCAACGACCTGACGCCCAACGTCGGAGATGCGAACACGCATATTCCGGAGTATAAAGCGTTCCTGGTCGATATCCGGAAGCAGGAGGTGTAGCAATGGCTGAGACGGCGATCAAGTACGACAGCTCCAAATGCACCGCCTGCAAAGGCTGCCAGGTAGCGTGCAAGCAGTGGAACCAGCTGCCCGCACCGCTAGTGGCCGAAGAGTACGAGTTCACCAAGAGCTTCCAGAGCCCGATCGACCTTGAAGCCAACACCTGGCTGATCATCAACTTCAGCGAGGTAGACAAAGAAGTCGGTATCGACTGGAACTTCATGCGCAACTCGTGCTTCCACTGCACCGAAGCCGCGTGCGAGATGGCGTGCCCCGTGGGCGCCATCACCCACAAGGAGTCCGGGGCAGTCGTCATCGACGAAGAGAAGTGCATCGGCTGCCGCTACTGCGTAGCCTCCTGCCCCTTCTCGGTACCGCGTTGGGACGAAGCACGGAACAAGACCTACAAGTGCTGGCAGTGCTTCGACCGCACGTCGGCCGAGCGTGCCCCGGCATGCGTAGGCACCTGCCCCACCGGCGCTCTTGAGTTTGGCGATCGCAACGAGATGGTCATTGCCGCCAAAGAGCGTGTCGCGGAGCTCAAGGAGCTTGGCTTCAAGGACGCCGAGATCTACGGCGACAAGGAGCTCGGCGGCCTGCACACGATCGTTGTGGCGCAGCGCGGCCTCGAGGCTCACGGACTGCTGCGTGACCCGAAGATCGGTATCACCGACTTCTGGCAGCTCCTGAAGCCGCTCGGCGGTGCCGCGATCGCGGCCACGGTCGGCGGTCTGGGCTTCTCGTTCCTGATGGCCACGAAGTACAAGCGCGGCGAGTACAGCTACGACGAAACGACCGACACGATGACCGTGAAGGAGGTGGAGTAAGTGAGGTACATACAGCGACAGAGCTCGTTCGCTCGCGGTCTTCACTGGATCCACACCATCGCGTGCCTCGCGCTGTTCGCAACCGGCCTGATTCTCTTCATCACGCCTGTTGCCATAGCCGTTGGCCCCACCACCATCCAGGGTGCGCGCATCGTGCACCGCGTGATGGCAGTGATCTTCATCGTGGCCCCGCTCGTTGCCGTCGCCATCAGCCCCAAGGGCTTCATTCACATGTGGAAGAGCCTGTTCTTCAAGTGGGATGCTGACGACAAGGAGTTCATGGCCAAGTTCCTCCCGTACCTGCTCCTCGGCGCGAAGCAGCACATGCCTCCGCAGCGCCAGCAGAAGTCGGGCCAGGGCGTGGCTGACGGCATACTGATCTTTGCTTCGATCGGCATCGCCCTCACCGGTATCGTCCTGGTTTGGCCGGACTTCTTCGGCGGCGGTTCGTTCGTGCGCTGGAACCTCATGCTGCACGACGGTCTGATGCTGCTCATCGGCGTCATCATGGTGGCTCACATCTACCTGGGCGCCGGCATCTTCCAGCCGTACCGCGGCTCGGGCAAGCTGATGTTCGGTGATGGTAGGGTCTCCGAGTCCGATGCTCTGTACCACTGGGGCACCTGGGCAAAGGAAGAGCTGCGCAAGGGTGACAACGTGATCACCGAGTAGCACCGCACTACCGCACCACGCGCACGAAAGAGGGGCCGGATCCCAATGGGATCCGGCCCCTTCCTTATCTGATGGCACCGTGGCTCGGCAGTGCGGTGAGTACGCTCTACTCGGTACCCTGCTCGGTGCCGCCCGTTGAGGGGATCTCGTCGCGCGGGCCGGCCGCCTCGCCGTTGACGTCAGCGATGCCACGATCGATGAACTTCGTCATGTTCTCTTCTGTGGCCGCGCCCTGTACACGATCGATCTCCTCGCCGTCGGCATTGAGAAGCACGAAGGTGGGGGTGATGAACACGCCGAACTCATCGGCCTTAGCCAGACCCTCCTGAGTGGAGACGTCGATGATCTCGAACTTGTCGATTCTGGGCTCGTACTCCTGGCGGAGCTTCTCCACCGTGGGCTCCATGGCCTGGCAGAACGGGCACTCGGGATCGTAGAACTGGATGAAGTGCAGCGGTGCCTTGTCTGTGGTACCGCCGCCATCGCAGCCGGTGACACCCGTCAGCAGCATGGCTGCCATCGCAAGCACCACCATCACGGTCAGAAAACGCTTCATAAGGTACCCCTCCTGTTCGTGAGCCGCACTGGACGGCGCACACTGCCGGTGAACTCCTACTGCTCCTGATACAGCTTGTCGACCTCGGCCATCATGGCTTCCACATCGCGCGGTTCGTTCAGGCCGGTATGCTGCGTGTATCTGATCACGCCCTCCCGGTCGACGAGGAAGCTCCAGCGCGATGCGATCTTGGTGCGCGGGCTGAACGCACCGTATGTGGGCATCACCGTGCGGTCCCAATCGGAGAGCAAGTCGAACGGGAGCTCGAGCTGCCGTCTGAACTCCGCGTGGGACGACCACGCGTCGGCGCTGATGCCGAAGACCTCGGTCTCGCGCTCCTGGAAGAACTCGTAGTTGTCTCGGTACCCGGACAGCTCGCCTTCTCAAACGGGAGTGAAGTCAGCCGGATAGAAGACCAGCACCACGTTCTTGGTCCCCTTGTAGTCCGAGAGCGCCACGGTGGCCTGCTCCTGGTTCTTCATGCGGAAGTCGGGAGCGGCTGTGCCCACCTCCAGGCCGTTTTGCTCGGGAATCTCATCCCCACCCGCTGTGCTGGATCCAGAACAGCCCGCTACGGCCATCAGCGCGAGCATCGCGGTGGCAAAGAGAACTGTTGCCGGTCGCATCCTCATGCCCATCCCCCTTCGCAAACGTGTAGACTGACTCTGCAGCGCTCGCATCTATCATACTCCGCAGCGGTCCGTCCGGCAGACGAACGCGCGCAGCACCACGGAGAAGCGCACGCGCTGTAACCGGTAAGGAAGATCGACTTCACTCTGGAGGTACCATGACCGATGTCACCCGTAATCGGGCCGTGCAACACTACGCCACCGCCCGCCCAGACCTCGAGAAGCAACTGGAGTTCTTCGTCAAGTTGTGGGCGTTGCAGGACAGCTATGTGCCCAGCGCCGCCGAGTACACCCCGGCCACCGAGGAGGCCTCGCACCGGGCGCTCAATCAGCACCAGACACTCTTGTCGCTCGTCCAGCCGCAGATTCCGCTCGACGCCTACCGCGATGCCGTCGACGCCGTTGCCAAGCTCGTTGCCGAAGAAGCGGGGCTTCCGGAGGACCAGGCTGCCGCGCTCGGCGAGGTCGCGCTCGGAGCCGCTGTGTTCGAGGAGTCGCTCGAAGGCGCACTGTCGGGCTTTGACGCGTTCGTACGCACGGTGGTCGATTCTCTGGCCGACGACCGTCTGACCGATCCGCTTATCGCATTCGTTCTCACCGAGGCGCTCACGCCGTATCTTGCCGGCGCCGCGAAATCGGCCGTGAGCGCTGCTGGCACGTTCGATTGGCTGCAGTGGGACTCAGGGCTGTGCCCCGCCTGCGGCACTCCGGCATCATCCGGCATCATCCGCGACTCCGGTGAGCTGCAGGGAGGCCGCCGCTGGCTCTCCTGCCCCTTGTGTCGCACGCAGTGGGAGTATGCGCGCATCAGGTGCGTTCGTTGCGGCACCCGCAATCACACGCACCTCGAGTATCTCTTCGATGAGGAGGACCCCGGCCACCGTGTGCACATCTGCAAGAAGTGCCACGGGTATGGTCTTGTGTCCTTCGAGAAGGAGCTGCACCAGATCTGTCAGCCGGAGGTCGAGGAGATTGTGATGGTGCGTCTCGAGCCGGTAGCTGCCGAGCGTGGATACACGCCGCTGGGCGATGATGTGGCAGAGGTCGCCAACTAGCGCGTGCAGCAGCCGGGACCCACCCGGCGCCTCATCAGAATCGACCGAAACGCCGCGCCATGATCGCGGCGTTTCGTCTTTGAGCATCCTCGGGTACTCTTCAAGGAGCGACCGCGACCGGGAGGACGGAAGCGTATGGATGCGTGGGTCTGGGTTTGGGCAGGATTGGCGGCGCTGCTGATCATCGGCGAGATGTTCACCGCCGGGTTCTTCCTGTTGCCGTTCGGCATCGGTGCTGCGGGTGCGGGAGTTCTCGCGTTTCTCGACCTGGGGGTGGGCTGGCAGTGGCTCGCGTTCCTTGGCATCTCCGCGCTGGCGATGCTCGGTTTGCGGCGTTTCGCCGACCAGGTGACCCACGAACCACCGGAGAAGGTGGGCATCGATCGGCTCATCGGCAAGACGGGTACGGTCACCGAGGCGATCGAGCCGGGAGACGGTGCCGGTCGTGTGCGCATCGACCGGGAGGACTGGCGTGCGGACTCGGGCGCGGCCATGGAGATTCCGGTGGGCGCGCGCGTTGTAGTGGAGCGCATCGTAGGAACGCACGTGGTCGTGCGGCCCGCTGACACATCAGTTATCGAGGGGGAGTAGCTCTATGGACGGCGCAGTGGTCTTCGTCATCGTATTCGGGTTGATCGTCCTGGCGGTTCTGTTCTTCTACGCGCTCGCGGGTATCCGCATCGTGCGGCCGTACGAGAAGGGCCTCATCGAGCGGCTCGGCAAGTACCAGCGCACGGTCGACTCAGGACTGACCATCATCGTTCCGGTCATCGACAAGCTCACCAAGGTGGACATGCGCGAGAACGTTGTAGACGTGCCCCCTCAAGAGGTCATCACTAAGGACAACGTCGTGGTGACCGTTGATGCTGTGGTGTACTACGAAGCCACCGATCCGGTGAAGCTCGTCTACAACGTGGCGAACTTCTACATCGCCGCCACCAAGCTCGCACAGACCAACCTGCGTAACGTCATCGGCGAGATGCAGCTCGACGAATCGCTCACCAGCCGCGAGCAGATCAACGCGGCCCTGCGCCAGATCCTCGATGACGCCACGGACAAGTGGGGCGTGCGCGTGGTCCGTGTGGAGCTGCAGCGCATCGAGCCGCCGGTGGATGTGACCGAGGCGATGCACCGTCAGATGAAAGCCGAGCGCACACGCCGCGCGCTCATCCTCGAAGCCGATGGTGACAAGCAGGCTGCCATCACCCGTGCCGAGGGCTCAAAGGGCGCGGCGATCCTCGAGGCCGAAGGTCAGGCGCAGGCCATCATGAACGTGGCCGAGGCCGAAAAGTTCCAGAAGCTCACGGTCGCCGAAGGTGAGGCGCTCGCCATCAAATCGGTCTTCGGCGCCATACACGAGGGCGACCCGACCAACGACCTCATCGCGATCCGTTATCTCGAATCGCTCAAGGCCATTGCCGAGGGCCCGGCGAACAAGGTGTTCTTGCCGCTGGAGGTCTCGGGCATCATGGGCAGCATCGGAGGTATTGCCGAGCTGTTCAAGGAGAAGTCGGCCCCGGGCAAAGCCTAGATCAAGACGAAGACGAGGCCATCTCTCACGGTAAGGTCGTACGGCTTCACGTCCGCATCGGGATGGTCCGTGGTGCCGGTTCGCACGTCATAGCGCCAGCCGTGCCACGGACACATCACCTCGTATCCTTCGAGCACGCCGCCGGAGAGCGGTCCGAACGCGTGGCGGCAGACGTTGGAGAGCGCAAAGAACTCGTCGCCGACACGCGCGAGGGCCACATCGGTCTTGCCGATCTTCACCTGTCGCAACGCGCCGGAGGGCAGGTCTGTCACCCGACACACCGGAACGGCCACGGGCGTCCCCGGCTCGGCCGTGTCGATCACACCGAGCAACGCTCCCCCGTCCTCTACATCCGCGCGGATGAACAGGCCGCACCAGCACTTGCGCATGATGGCAAACTGCTCCGCATGAAACGGGATACACGGGCAGATGATCCCCACGTCCTCTTTGGGGTCGCCGCTGCGCACCCGGCACGGGCAGTACACATCGCCGGTGGTCCGGAGAATCTCGATCTCGGCGGCGAGCACCTCGTCGACCAACTCTGACTCTGTGTTGAAGACGTAGCCGAGCGTGGCGACGAACGGCGCCATGTACCCCTTGAGATCATCGGCCGTTGTATCCTCGGCAAACCGGCGACGCGGCGTGTCTGCGCTCACAGCTCGAGAAGCTCCTTGATGCGCTTCTTGTTGAAGCCGACGATGATCTCTTCATCCACGGTGATGACCGGGAACGATGTTCCGCCAGAGAGCTCCTTCACCTCGGCCACCGCGGCCTTCTTCTCGTCGCCCTCGAGAAGGTCGACCTCTAGTACGTCGTATGCCACGTCGTTGTCATCGAGATACTTGCGCGCCATGCGGCAGTACGGGCAGGTGGTAAGTGCATAGACTTTGATCGCCATTCGGTTCCTCCCGATGTGTCAGCCGTGTGCGGCAACGGGCTAGGCGCCGGTGGGCGCAGTGTCCGTCTGCTCGCTGTGCTCGACCTCGATCTTACGCCAGTGGTACACGTACAGCGGACCGGCGATGAGCAGCATCGCAGCGCTGCCCACCAGGCTCAAGACCGCCTGTCGGCGCGACTGGGCCTCCTGGGACTCCTGCTGGCGGGCGATCTCCTCGGCGCTCAGGCCGTCGGTACCCTCTTTGACCGGCTCGGAGTAGTAGTAGCCGGGGTCAGGATAGATGAGCTCCACCGTGGCGCGTACGGCGTTGACGGCGGCGACGATCACCATGATGAGCGTGATCAGACACACCAGGTACAGATAGATGTTCCGTAGCGACCAGCGATCTCGTGACATCATGTGCCCCTTCCTGAGCCAGACGCGCATGTGGTGGCGACCGTGCGAGCGCCCATGCGCTTTGGAGGTGTATTCCCCCGGGGGGTGGCCGCCCCACTGGCGGCCGAACCACTGTACAATCCTCACATGCCATCTCCCTCAACACCAGCGGTGTTCCGATGCGCCTGATCGTCCTGGCCTCGGGATCGTCCGGTAATGCAGCCCTGATCGAATCCGGCGGTAGAGCGATTCTGCTCGACGCGGGGATCTCTGCCCGCGAGACGATGCGCCGCATCGCCGCTGCGGGTGCATCCGACGCGCGCATCGAGGCGGTGCTCCTCACCCACGAGCACAGCGATCATCTGCGCGGCGCGCGGGTTCTCGCGCGGCAGCTCGGCGTACCGGTCATGGCAACCGCGGGCACGCTGCAGGCGTGCGCCTCAAGCCTCGCCGACGTGCCCGAGACCATCGAGATACGTCGCGGCGATGAGTTCGCGGTAGCGGGAATGCGGATCACCTCGTTTGCCACCGCCCATGATGCCTCGGACCCCTGCGGCTACACGTTCCAGAGCAGACGCGGGCATCGCCTCGGAATCGCCACCGACACCGGGATAATCACCGAGGAGATCGCCGCCGCCCTTCAGGGCTGCCACGCGATCGGCCTTGAGGCGAACCATGACGTGACGATGCTCGATCGCGGCCCGTACCCGCCATTCCTCAAACGCCGCATCTCAGGCGAACGCGGTCACCTCTCCAATGCGGCGGCAGCGGCGGCACTCGGCTCGCTGGCGTGGAGCGGCCTGGCGAACGTCTTTGCGCTGCACATCTCCGAGCAGAACAACACGCCCGAACACGCGCGCGCAGCGCTCGCGACCGCTCTGGCGGCCACAGCCGCGCTTGAGACCGTGGTGCGCAATGAGATGGCCGGCTGCTCGCTCTAGTACTCGATACCGAGTCGCGCCGCGATCCCCTGGTCGTACGGGTGCTTCACCGGAACCATCTCTGTCACCAGGTCGGCCCGCTCGATGATCGCCTCAGATGCGCCCCTGCCTGTGAGCACCAGATCGATCGCGGGGAAGCGGGCGTTGAGCGCTGCCAGGACATCGGCCTCGGACACCAACGCGTAGGCGATCGCCACGTTGATCTCATCTAAGATCACCACATCAAACGCCGTACCGGCGAGAATCTCGCTGGCTAGCGCCCATGCTTCGGTGGCGGCCTCTCGGTCGTCGTCGTTCAGGCCGCTGCCGAGAAGGCCGGTGGAGCGGACTGCGGGTCGCTCAACACGCACGCCGAGGCCCTCCAGCACCGCCAGCTCGCTCGAACGCTGGCCGCCTTTGACGAACTGCACGAAGGCCACGCGCTTGCCTGCGCCCGTGGCGCGAACCGCCAAGCCCACCGCAGCGGTGGTCTTGCCTTTCCCGTCGCCGGTGTAGACCTGCACCAGACCCGGCTCGATCGTGGTCATGACGCCTCCCCTTCGCAGTGGCGGTCCACAAGGGCCGGCACCTCGGCTTCCGATGCCGCCTGCACGGCCCCGGCTTTGCGGGCACGCTCCCACAGCGCAGCCGCTTCGCCGCCCGTGAAATCGCGGTCCTCATCCATATCCCCCACCAGCACGAGCGGCCTGCCGCTCTCGATGGCCGCGCATAGGTTCGGCAGGTTGAGTCGGCCAAACGGCGTGGAGCACACGACCACACACCCGGCGGCCTGATACGACCTCAAGACCTCGGCGGACTCGGCCTCCCCTATCTCGCCGAACGGCGGCAGCGTCACCACACCCGCGCCGAGCGCCTCGGCAACCGACTGATCCACATCGCCGCGGTTAAGCGCGCCAGCGGCCACGCTGTATCCGCTCAGCATGAGCTGCCGCATGAGCGGAGCGCCGGTACCCGAGCCGCAGACGAGACCCACCGTGCCCCGGCTCTCGTGACGCGACAGGTCCTCTCCGCGCAACACGGGCGTCACAGCCACGCTGCCGGTCACGGGGTCGGTGCGTACCACCGCGCGTACGCCGAACACCTCGGAGACGACACGCGAATCGAGCGCCTGCGGCGGCGGGACGGGCACGCTCACGCGACCATCGGCCACGATCGCGATGCGATCCGAGTAGCGAGCGGCGAGTCCCAGGTCATGGAACACGCCGAGCACCGCCATGCCGCCGTCGGCGAGCGAGCGCACGAGGTCGAGCACCTGGAGCGCATGGTTGAGGTCGAGGTGACTCGTGGGCTCATCGAGCAGGAGCACCCGCGGCTGCTGCGCGAGCGCCTGCGCGAGCGTGAGCCGCTGCAGGTCGCCGCCGGAGAGCTCATCGACGCGCTCATCGGCCAGGCGGGCCGTGTCGGTGCGGATCATGGCCTCATCCACCGCGGCATGATCTTCGATGCCGAGGGACTCGAGACGCCCGAGGTGCGGGTGGCGGCCCATCTCAACGAATGCGCGGGCCGTGAAAGCGAACGCCACCGGCTGCGACTGGGGGACAACACCGATGAGCCGGGCGCGCTGCCGCTCGGGCATGCTCAGCAGCGACGCACCGCAGGTGATGTCGCCCGCCGCTATGTCGGCGCCGCCCGTCACCGCTCTCAGCAGGGTGGACTTGCCCGCGCCGTTGGGCCCCACGAGCCCGACCACCTCGCCCGGGCGCACCTCGAATGTCGCTTCGGCCACCACCATGCGCTGCCCGTAGCCCACCGAGGCGCCGCTGAAGATGAGCGCAGTGTCGGCGCTCATCGCGCACGCTCCTTGCGGACGAGCAGCCAGATGAAGAACGGACCGCCGGCCATGGCCGTGACGATGCCGACCGGGATCTCCACGGGCGCGAGCACGGTGCGCGCGGCCAGGTCGGCCAGCACCAGGACTGTGGCGCCGGCGAGCATCGAGGCGGGCAGCAACAGCCGGTGACGCGGACCCACCACGAGCCTCACCATATGCGGCGTCATCAGGCCGACGAAGCCGATCAGGCCCGAGACCGACACCGCGGCGGCCACCACGAGGGAGGCCGAGCCGAGCGCCAGAAGCTTGAACCGCTCCACCGATACGCCCAGTTGTCCCGCGCGTTCGTCACCAAGGAGCATGAGATCGAGCGTACGGTGATTGAAAACAGGCACGATAGCGCCGATGGCGAGGGCGATCAGCAGCATCGTGACGTGTCCCCACGAACGATTGCCGAGCCCCCCCATCATCCAGAAGACCACGCTCGTCATCGACTCGCGATCGAACACGAGCACGAACGAGGTGAGTGCCGACAGCGTGTAGGAGATGGCAACGCCGGCAAGCAGCAGCGACGTGGGGTCGAGACGCCCCCTTCGCGATGCAAGCCTGACCACGAGCAGCATCGTGAGCGCGGCGCCGGCGAACGCGCCGACCGGCACGCCCAGGGCCCGGGCGACGTAGCTCGAGCCGAAGACGGTGATGGCCAGCGTGGCTCCCAGCCCCGCACCTGCCGAGACGCCGAGGATGTACGGGTCGGCGAGCGGGTTTTTGAACAGCGACTGGTACAGCACGCCTGCCATCGCCAGAGCCGCACCCACGAGCGCCGCGAGCAGCACCCTCGGCAGGCGCAGGTCGATCACCACCGCGTCCGCGAGCGTAGCGGCGCCGCCGGACAGTGCGCGAGACATCGCCCTGACGACCTCGCCCGGCGCCAGCGACACCGCGCCGAACGCCACGCCCGCGATGATCGCGAGGGAGAGCGCCGCGAGCAGTGCCGCGAGCGTGAGCGCGTGTCGCGCGCCGTCCGGGCGGGGTGTCATGCTACTGGCCGAATACGTCGGGATGGAGAGCCGCGGCGATCTGCCGGATGCCCTCGACCACGCGCGGTCCGGGGCGGCTCACGAGGTTATCGTCGAGCAGGTATACCCTGCCCGCGGCAACCGCCCTCAAGGCTCCGTATCCCGGCCGACCTGCGATATCGCTCGGATCGCTCATCGAGCCCTTGGTGGCGAGATAGACCTGAGGATCGATGGCGACCAGTTGCTCTACCGAGTAGGCCACGTACCCGTCAGCGGTGACCACGTTCTCGCCGCCGGCATGCTCCACCAGATCGTTCAGCAGTGTTCCGGCACCCACAGTGAACAGCGGGTCCTGCGCGATCTCCAGAAAGCAGGTGACCGGCCCGCCCTCCACCTGCTCCGAGATCTCATCGATCTGAATCTGCATCGAGGCCACAAGCTCGTCGGCCTCCGCCGTCTCGCCAACGGCCGCGCCCACGGTGGCGATCGAGGTGAACAGTGCGTCGAGCGTCTGGGGATCGATGGCTACAACCGCGGCGCCGAGCGCCTCGAGCTGCCCGATCACCTCAGTCTGGATGCCGGTGGTCACGAGCACCAGATCGGGGTCGAGTGCCGCGATCGACTCCAAATTGGGGCCGATGAAGTCGCCCACCTTCTCGATCTCGGCCACATCGGGCGGGTAGTCACAGTACGTGGTCACGCCAACGAGCCGGTCGAGGGCGCCGAGCGCTGCGACGATCTCCGTATTGGCGGGCGCCAGGCTCACGATGCGCTCCGGCCTCGCCGCGATGGTCACCGTGCGACCCGCGTCATCCGTGAGGACGATGGGGAACGTGGTGCCTGATCCGGGAGCGGTCTCGGTGGCTTCCTCGGGCGAGCAGCCCGCGAGCGCACCCGCAGCGAGCACCGCGGCGAGCACGAGCAGTGCCCACCGCTTCCTACCTGCGTATCCGATCATCTGATTACCTCCACTAACGTCTCGAGCCTACACTCCGGCCGAAGATGACGCGCCACGAACAAGAAAGACCCTCGCCATACCGCCGGCGGGGTCTTCGAGCTCGAGGTCTGCTGGTTCGGAGCGCCTGGGTTCGAGCGCTGCGAGTGTGCCTCTTCACCACGAAGGCCGCGTCGCGATGGTGCAGGCAGGTCTCCTGGCTTCGAAGCGAGCGCTCGCTTCGTTACAGTGGCGGGTCCGCGCCGGAGTCACACCGGCTTCCCTATTCTCCTGAGTTGCCTCAGGCACCTGCACCGTCTTCGGTTGTCCGCGCCATCATAGACCCGCGAGGTCACATGAGGGAAGCGCTACAATGGCTGGGCACGGCGTGTTGTCGTCTGCCGAAGGGGCTTCGCAGTGCGACGGAGACAACGAGAAGGGACACCGTGGATATCTTCCAGAAAGCGGCCGATTTCACCGAGGCACGTGTAGCGCGGGAGTCGGGCTACTACCCGTACTTTCGGGTGATCGAATCCGAGTCGGACTCCAAGGTCATGGTGGAGGGGCGCGAGCACATCATGCTCGGCTCCAACAACTACCTCGGCCTCACCACGCACCCTCATGTCCGCGAGCGCGCCGCTGAGGCTCTCGCCAGGTACGGCACCTCGTGCACCGGCTCGCGACTCCTGAACGGCAACCTCGATATCCATGAGGAGCTTGAAGAGCGCCTTGCGCGCTTTGTGGGCAAGGAGGCGGCGCTCGTCTTCTCCACCGGATTTGGCGCGAACCTCGGCACCATCTCCTCAGTGGTGGGACGCCACGATACCGTGGTCATCGACAAGGACGACCACGCGAGCATCTACGATGGCTGCAAGCTCTCATACGGCAAGACCGAGCGCTTCGACCACAACAACGTGAAGAGCCTTCGCTCAGCCCTTGAGCGTGCCGATCTCGAGCATGGCGGTGCCCTGGTGGTCGTGGACGGCGTCTTCTCGATGGAAGGCGACATCGCGCCGCTTGGCGACATCCTCCCGATACTGGCCGAGTACGGTGCGCGCCTGATGGTGGACGATGCGCACGCCTCGGGGGTGCTCGGCCCCAACGGGCAGGGCGCGGCAGCGCACTTCGGGGTCACCGATGAGGTGGGCCTGATCATGGGAACGTTCTCGAAGAGCTTCGCATCGCTGGGGGGCTTCATCGCCGGCGATGCACTGCTGATCGACTACATCAAGCACAACTCCCGGCCGTTCATCTTCTCGGCAGCGATGGCTCCCCCGAGCGTGGGGGCCGCCCTTGGTGCGCTCGACGTGATGGAGAGCGAGCCGCAGCACCGCGAGCGGCTCTGGGACATCGCCCGCAGAATGCAGGCCGGCTACCGCGAGTTGGGCTTCGATACCGGCACAAGCGAGACACCGGTCATCCCGATCATCCTCGGCGAAGAGATGCTCGTCTTCGAGTTCTGGCGGCGTTTGCTGGAGGCCGGCATCTTCGTGAACCCGGTGCGCCCCCCGGCAGTACCCGCCAGCCGTGCGCTCCTGCGGACGAGCTACATGTCCACGCACACCGACGCGCAGATGGAGTACGTCCTCGAGACCTTCGGTCGGATCGGACGCGACCTCGGCGTGATCTAGGGTTTAGGGCTGTGAGGGCCGGCGGCGCCGGGCGATCAGCGTCACCGCCGCGATCGCGATGACCGCGACGGACCCCACCATGCCCAGGAAGCCGTAGATGTATGCCGCGTTCTCCGAGCTAAAGACCGGGCTGTCCGGGTGGAAGAGGTTCGGCAGAGCGAGCACGAGATACCACAGCGATGCGGCGAGTGCCGCGTCGAGCACGGCGGTGATCTTCGGCTGATCGAAGATGAGCTGCATCGCCAGGATGACGACCGATGCCGTGAGCAGCCCGAAGGTCATGAGCAGGCGCGGTTCGTTCCACAGGATGCCGCCCCAGATGAGCTTCATCGACAGGATGCCGAGGATCGTGTTGATGATCCACAGCGGGAGTGAGACCCAGCGCAGCGCCTCGCCCCAGGGCTTGAGTCCCGACAGGCCGGCAGCAAAGGCGATGCCCGCGACCCCGGCCAGCGTGAAGGTGCCCATGTTCACCCAGGTCGATGCCCCGTGGAACATCACGAACCGCACCATGGTGCCAAGCTTCTCGTCGGGCGGGATGCTCAGGATCGAGATGACGCACGCCACGATGGCGATCGGGATGAGCGCAACAAGTACGGTGCGAGCGGTCTTTGAGAGCGGCACGGGGGCTCCTTTGAGGCGAGGGTACGGGCGCCCGGACCTGTGAAGCCCGGCAGGCTCTAGGGCATTCTAGCAGGGAGCGCGCCACCTGACCGCTGACCCGGGGTGCCTGACACATCGTCTAGCGTCGCGCTGTGCGTCGGATCTCGTCGAGTGCGACCCGCGCACAGCGCTCACCCTCGGCGATCACGGCTTTCGCCTGGCCGAAGTCGAAGCCGGCAACCGAGTGTACCTCGGGCGAGATCACCACCTGAGCACGTCGCAACTCCGATTCGGCCACCCGCCGCTCGAACGCCTCGGAAACCGCTGCCGAGATGTCCGCGCCGCTCGTCCCCCGGGTCCGCCGCGCGGTGCCCCGGACCGCGGCGTGCAGGTCGCGCACAAAGCCTCGTGTGCCGGGCGCATCCTGCAGCATGACCGTTCCGGCACCGCACACCTCGACCGCCACGATCGCACGTCCGCCCAGTTGCCGGGCGAGCGAGACCGGTACCGGCTCGGCCACGTAGCCGTCAACGAGCAGCATGCCGTCCATCCGCACCGGGAGGAAGACCAGCGGCACCGAGGCGCTCGCACGGAGAGCTCCCACAAGATCGCCCGACGTGAAACGCACCGGGCGGTTGGTGAGCAAGTCGAGCGCCACGCACCCGAACGGTAGCGCCAGGTCCTCGAACGCGGGTGGGAGGTACTGGCGCAAGAAATCCTGCGCCTTCACGCCCGACAGCACCGCGCCCTGGCCGAGCGCCATGTCGCCGAATCCGGTGATCGACCTGGTGTCGAACTCGATCGCGATCCGCTCGATCTCGTCGATAGGGATGCCGGCGGCGTAAAACGCGCCCACGACGGCGCCCATGCTCGTGCCCGCGATCGCGTCCGGGCGAAGTCCCTCGGCCTCAAGCACCTTCAGCACGCCGATGTGCGCGAGCCCGCGCGCGCTCCCGCTGCCGAGCGCCAGCCCGATCCTCCGGGGGCCGAAGAGCGACATCGCTACTTCCCCTCTCTCGCAAGGCGCACCGCGTGCTGCCACGAGGTGCCGAGGAACACCGCCGAGAGCGCGATCGCGAGCACGATGCCGATGATGTCGAAGGGCAGCAGCGTTCCCAGGGCCGGAAGATCGGTGACCACAGGCGTGAGGAACCACCCCTCGGCAAGGATGATGGCCGTGTTCACGAGCATGATGATCACACGCATCTCGGTCGGGCCGAACTTGCCGTAGCTGATCTTGAAGACGCCGTCGACCGCGGTGCGGACGTAGACGTGCACGCTCATGAGCAGGTAGCCGATCATCGCGAAGGCGGCGATATCCAGCCGGAGGAACGGCGACATGCCGATGCCGATGATGGTGAGGAACTCGGTCACCGCATCGACGGTGTGGTCGATGTAGAACCCGAACTTGGGACGCTCGATCTTGCGGTAGCGCGCGAGCGTGCCATCGAGACTGTCGCCTACCCAGTTGATGACGAAGCCGAGATTGACGAAGAGCAGCCACAGGACGCTGCCGCCCGAAAGCCAGTATCCGGCGAAACAGATGGCCGACCCCACGACACCGAACGCGGTGAGCACATCCGGGGTCACCCACGCCGGAGCGTTGGCAGCCATCCATTTGAGCGCGGGTCGTTCGAGCGGACCGAGCAGCATGTCGTTCTCGCGCTTGTGCTGCTTGATGTCACCCATATCGGTCATGTGAAGACTCCTTCGCGGTCGAGTACGCCTCATCGATGGCGCCGGATGCGCGCCGGTGGTACGCAGGCTAGCCCGGCACGCTCACGTCAGGCCAGACGACGTGCGGCATCGCCCACTGCGTGGGCCTATCGGCGATCCAGGGCTCGATCGCTGCCAGGCAGCGCTCGGCATTGGCCTGGATCGCTCCGGCATCCGCCTTGTCTCCGACCATCTCGATGGGATCCGAGGCAAGTAGACGGTAGCGACCGTCGGCATCACGCGGTGCGGTCATCGCGATGACGGGCACCTTCGCCCGCATAGCGAGACGCACGTGCAGCAGCGGCATCGGCGCCGCGCGGCCGAAGAATGCCGGCATCACCCTGTCCGGAGCGGAAAGCGGTCGGTCGTGTCCGGTGAACACCGAGCGGCCCTCGGCCAACCCGCGCGCGGCGCGCTTGAGCGCATCGGCCGACACCGGTGTCACGTCGAACCCGCTCTCTTCTCGGACCTCGTTCTGCCACTCGTACCCAGCATTGGGCTCCGCCACCGAGAGCAACTGCATCCGCCAGCCGTCGCGAGCGAGTGCCTGACCGACCAGATCGAAGTTGCCGAGGTGGATGCCGCTGTACACGAACGGCCCTTCGGTGCGCTCGCGCTCGAGGAATGCGTGCCAGGCATCGTCGCGGACCACCAGCGCGTCTTCGGCGGGGTGATTGCCGAGCACGTGGTAGAGGTCGTAGAGGAAGCGGGCCATGTACCGTACGTTCTCGCGTGCGGCCTCATCGAGCGCATCGCCGATGAGCATGCTCCCGGAGACGACGTACTGATTGCTGCGCGCGGCCCGCGCGAGCTCGGAGTCTGCATCGGCGAGCATCCGGTCGGCGGCGAACGAGACGACGGGCCCCGCTGCACGTCGCGGAATCGCCCGGCCCACGCCAAGCGCCATACGCATGCCTGCCCTGCTGGTGCTGAGAGACTCGAACACGCCGGCCCCGTCCAAAAGACAACCCTTTCCAGCAGTGTATCAGTCGCGCGCGCGCCCGCGCGCTCCGGCGGCCGTGCGTGTACCGCCACGGTTCGCAGTGCTACGCTCATAGCGCATCCGCTGACCAGGAGGTTCCATGACCGAAGGCGTTCTGCCTCTCACCATCTCCGAGGTACCTCTCGGCGACCCGCGGATCAAGCAGTTCGTGCAGTTCCATTGGGACCACTACAGAGACAACCAGTACTGGGTGCCGCAGCTTGATGCGGATCTCCTCGGCAACCGGCTCCTCGGCATGCAGGGCCTGCTGACTCCCGAGCACCCGTACCACAAGACCGCGAACGCGACGCACTTCATGGCGTATCGCAACGGCGCGCCTCTCGGGCGGATCTCCGTGGTGGTGAACCACCGCTTCAATGACTACTACTCGTCGAAGGTGGCGTTCTTCGGCTTCTTCGAGACGGTCGAGGAGTACGAGGTGGCCGAAGGTCTCCTCTCGGCCGCCCGCCGCTGGGCCTCCGAGCATGGCGCCGGGGTGCTGCGTGGACCGGGCGAGTACGGCAACGCCACGCACGAGCGGCAGGCGTGCCTTATCGACGGTTTCGATCAGGACGTGTACGTGGAGCATACGTACAACCCGCCGTACTATCAGGAGTTCATCGAGCGGTACGGCTTCACCAAGGCGATGGACTACCACGCCTACATGATCGACCTCAAGCAGCCCGCCAACGAGCGGCTTTCGCACATCGCCGACGGCGTGCGTAAGCGCGGTCACCTGGAGACGCGAGCGCTCGACATGTCGAAGTTCGACGACGACTTGCGCATGGTCATCACCATCTACAACCAGGCGTGGGCGCAGAACTGGGGATTCCTCCCGATCGCGGACTACGAGGTGGATGCGCTCGTGGAGGCGCTCAAGCCGATCATCGATCCGGGACTGGTGCGCTTCGCGTTCTACAAGGGCGAGCCGATCGCGGTGCTCGGCGCGTTCCCGGACCCGAACTACTTGCTCCAGCCGCGCTGGAAGCCGTACGGCGATTCGGACTACGTGCGCCTGGCACGGCTGTTCACCAAACGCCGTTCGATCCCCCGTATCCGGCTGATCTTCTTCGGCGTGGTTCCCGGATTCAGACGCCTCGGCGCCGACGCGCTGCTCTACCAGGAGGTCCACCAGTACGCCAGGGCCAAGGGCTACGGCAACTGCGATGTGTCCCTGCTGCTTGAGATGAACGACCTCATCCTGCGCGCCGCCGAGTTCATGAGCGGCGAGCGATACAAGACGTGGCGCATCTGGGACCTGCCGCTCGAGACATCCGGCGCTCCCGGGGACGCGCCGCTCGCCTAGGCGAGTCTCCCGGTGAGGAGCCACTGCGATGCAGCCTCATCTCCCACACGGGCGGGTCAGAACCGCCCGCAAGCTCGCTCGATGAGCACGCGGGGAATCTCGCTTTCAGGCACCGCCTCCACCACCGCGCCGAGTTCGACTGCTGCGGCCGGCATGCTCGGCGCCACGGCCGTCTCAGGCGTCTGTGCAAGCGTGTAGCCGCCCGCCTGTCGAAGCCGCGACATGCCCGCCGCACCGTCGGTGCCGAGTCCGGTGAGGAGCACGCCGAGTGCCCGACTGCCGAACACCTCGGCTGCCGAGGTGAACATCCGGTCGATCGAGGGGCAGAAGAAGGCGTCCCCGGTATCCGGATCGAGCCGCATCCGGATGGCGCGGTCCTCGCGCGTGAAGCGCAGATGGCGTCCGATGGGTGCGATGTAGACACTCCCCCGCTCGAAGAGCTGCCCGTCTTCGGCTTGCTTGACCGAAAGCCAGCTCAAGGGGTCGAGACGCTCAGCCCACTGCTGCACGAAGCCCGGGGCCATGTGCTGGCAGATGGCCACGGGCGCCGGGAAGTCGGCGGGCAGAGCGCGAATGATGCGCTCGAGCACGGGTGGTCCGCCTGTTGAAGCGCCGATCAGGACGGCCGCGGACGCGAATCCACCGAGCTGTCGTGCGGGAGTCTCGCCTGCCACCACCACGCGCCCCCGCCTGATCGCATCCCCTGCGCTCATCGTGGGGCCTGGTGCCGCCATTCACAAGACATGCGGGCAAGCGTGTCTGACGGGCGGTCAGATGGCGGGGACCAGCGGTGCCTGCTCGCTGTAGAGAATCAGCGGGATACCCGCCCCGGTGGCGTCCACCGCGGAGTCGAACACGCCCGGCACGTACTGCCCCCAGATGACGACCATCGCCACCAGGGTCACCGTGGCGAGCGCGAATGCCTGCGCGAGGAGCGAGCGCGCGGCGCGGCGCACGGGGGAAACGTCATCCGCAGCGGCGTACATGGTGACGGGCTGTGCGGTGGTGACGGCATCCGGTGCGGCGGATGTGCTCCCGATGCGTGAGCCGCGCTTGCCGCGCACCAGCCACCAGCCCACCGGCAGGCCAAGCAGGACGGCGAAGATCGGCACACCCATACCAAAGCCGATGGCGAACACATTCATCAGGCCCACCACAACGGCCGGTGTCAGGCGGCGGTCAAACGGCATGCGAGGGCTCCCTGCACTCGAAGGGCATGGCCAACCGTAGCACGGCGGAGGGTGGACGATGAGCCCGGAAGCCGATCCTACGTGGCAGCCCGCGCAAGCATCTCCTCGAGCAGCCGGACCATCGCGAGCGTATCCAGTCCGCAGTACTCGACGAGGTCGCGGCTGGTGGTGGCGCGCTCTGCGGGGCCTGCAAGCCCTCTTACCACGCGAAGATAACGCGCGCTTGCGGTCTGCCCGTCGGCGATCGCCATTCCGGCGTATGAGAGATCGGGGCACCACGCGGGGAGCACGGACTTGATGCTCGATCTGCCGGCCGCCGCCGGGTGGCGCGTGTTGAGCCGGATGACCGGCTCAAGATCGAACAGGCGCGAGCGCACCTCTTCAAGGCCGGGGGCGAGCGCCGGAAGCGCCTCGATCAGCCCGGATATCTGAGTGCGCTCGTAGGGCGTGTAGTGCACCACGGATCCCTGGGTGCCGAGGTCCGAGAGTAGCCGGGCAGCAAGCGGATGCCGGGGATCGCCGGGACCCTCGTGCAGAAACTCGCGATGCTCCGTGGAGCCATCCTTGTGGTGCACGTGCACCGAGTACTGGAACGGCATCGCCTGGTACGGATGCGTACCCGGCCAAACCGGCAGTGCGGGATTCACGGTCTCGAAGTCGAGGTGGTAGACCGGCCACACGAGCGACCCCAATGCGGCTGCGAGCGCGCCGGCATCCACGTGTGGCTCGCCCGCCCTCACGGCCGCCACAGCTTCGCGCTGGGCCGCCGACAGGCCGGGAAATCCCTCCGGCACATCGGCGATGCAGGTGATCCCCGCATCCAGCAGTGCGTGCAACCGCGCCTCACCGAGCCGCGGGAGGTCCGTGACGGGGTACTCGCCGGGCAGAAACGCGTGACAGTAGGCCGCGAAGTCGCACGGATACGGCTTTGAGCAGCGATCGCCCACACGCACGTCGGGCTCCCCTGCTTCGAGCATAGCCTGAAGCGATCGCACGGCGGCGGGAACCTGCGGCATGAAGGCGCGGGCGGCGGCCGTCACGTCGGCGATTGTGAACATCGCCGGCACGTCGTACGCTCCGCCCTCGTACACGTAGGCGGTGTTGAGATGAACGATGTTGATCGTGCGCACCACCAGCCCCGAGCCCTCAACGGCATACGCCTGCACGGCCGCATCGGTGATGTGCACGCTCTTGGCAGAGGCGGTGGACTTCACCTCGTAGAGGTCCCAGTGACCGTCGCCCGTGGCCGTCAGGATGTCCACGCGAGCAAAGGCGCCCTCATGCTCGAACGCGGGCTCATAGAGCACCGTCGCTCCCTCGGCGAGCAGACGCGCAGTGGTGATGAGTGCCTCGGCCTGGTGCATGTGGTCCTCGGCGACCTCGATCCCACCGGGGAATAGCTCCTGTGCGAGCCGACCCACCTCGGTGCCCTGGTCGAATATCCACTGCAGCGATTCGCTCACTGGAGCCGCAAGGTCACGACGATGGATGCTGAGCCACAGGGCTTTCTCGCACTGAAGCCCCTTCTGGAACCGCGATTTTGAGAGCGTTCTGGCCACGGGATATCATCTCCATCCGACGTGATCATCCTAGCGCCCGGGTCTGACACCGTGCGCTGGCCTCACGATCCCTGCGCGATCTCCTCTAAGAACAGGTCGCCGTAGCGCTCGAGCTTGGCGCGACCAACGCCGTGAACTTCCAGGAACTCCTCCGGCGTGGTGGGCCGACGGGCCGCCATGTCGGCAAGCGTGCGGTCGCCGAACACCACGTATGCGGGCACCTCGGCGCGGGCCGCGAGCGTGCGCCGCAGCTCCCGCAACCGCTCGAAGAGCCCCTCGTCGATGTCCACGCCTTCGAGCGCGTAACCGTCGAGCGTGCGCGACCGCTTGGGTTGCTTGGTCGGCCTGGGTGCCTTGGCCCGCGGACGGGCGAGGCGCAACTCCTCCTCCCCGCGCAGCACCGGCCGCGCCTCGGGAGTGAGCTTGAGTGCCGAGAACGCCGCGATGTCCTGCATGAGATAGCCGTGATGCACGAGCTGACGCATCACGCTCGTCCACTCGTCGCGGGAAAGCGACTCGCCGATGCCGAACACGCTCAACTGCTCGTGGTCCCACTGCGTCACCTTCTCGGTGACATGTCCGCGCAGCACGTCGATCACGTGCCCGATGCCGAACCGCTGCCCCGTGCGGTAGACCGCCGAAAGCGCCTTCTGCGCATCCACCGTGGCGTCGTAGAGTTCGGGCGGATCGAGACACACGTCGCAGTTGCCGCAGTCCGCCGCCAGGCGCTCGCCGAAGTAGCCGAGCAGCACCCGGCGCCGACACGTGGTGGCCTCGGCGAACGCGATCATCGTCTGGAGTTTGTGGATCTCGATGCGCACCTGCTCGGGGTTGCCGCCGCGCTCGATGAGCGAGCGTGCGGTGACCGCGTCTTGCAGGCCGAAGAGCAGCAGCGCCTCGGCCGGCAGTCCGTCGCGACCGGCGCGGCCGATCTCCTGGTAGTAGCTCTCGATCGACTTGGGGAGGTCGTAGTGCACCACAAAGCGTACGTCAGGCTTGTCGATGCCCATGCCGAAGGCGACAGTGGCCACGACCACGTGGATCTCGTCGGCCAGAAAGGCGTCCTGCACTCGCGTGCGCTCCGCCGGCGGCAGCCCCGCGTGGTAGGCGGCGGCGGGAACGCCGGAGGTGGAGAGACGACGAGCGACCTCCTCCACCCGCTTGCGGGAGAGGCAGTAGACGATGCCTGAGTCGCCCGGGAAGCCGGCCACGAATCGCGCCAGCTGCTGCGGCCCCTGATGCTTGTCGGCCACCGAGTAGCGGATGTTGGGCCGGTCGAAACCGGCAGCGAAGACGGGCTCATGGCCGATGTGCAGCCGCCCGCGCACGTCCTCGCGCGTCTGGTCGTCCGCGGTGGCGGTGAGCGCCACGAGCGGCACTCCCGGAAACAGAGCGCGCAGCTTGCCGAGCGCTACATACTCGGGACGGAAGTCATGGCCCCACTGCGAGACACAGTGCGCCTCGTCGATGGCGAAAAGCGCGATCTCGACGCTGCGCAGCGTCTCAAGGAAGCCATCGAGCATGAGGCGCTCGGGGGCGACGTAGAGCAGATCGAGCGCGCCGGAGCGCAAGTCGCGCAGGGTCGTTGCGGCGTCCTCGGCCGAGAGCGATGAGTTGAGGACGGCGGCCTCAACGCCGTTGCCGCGCACGGCGTCGACTTGATCTTTCATGAGCGAGATAAGCGGCGAGACCACGATCGCGGTGCCTGCACGGTGCATCGCCGGGACCTGGTAGCACAGCGACTTGCCGCCGCCGGTGGGCATGAGCACGAACGCGTCGCCACCGGAGATGACGTGCTCGATGATCTCGGCCTGGTGTGGTCGGAACTCCGGATAGCCGAAGACATCCGCGAGCGTGGCTGTGAGTGTGGTTGTGCGTACGGGCATCAGACAGGACCGGGCCAATCGAGTTTGAGACCGCGAGCGGTCAGGGGCGGGAAGTCGGTGTCAGCGGTACGAAGCGGGGGTCCTCAGCGAGTGCGAGCGCCGCACCGTACAGTGCCGGTTACTCGTCGGAGTCTACAACAGACAGCGGGAACCTCCCCAAGCCTGTCAGCCCGATGATAACGGGTCGTCCTCACCGGATTCTTACCGTCTGACTGCATTCAGGGGTATCGTTTAGACGGGCCCGCCGCACATCAGGGCCTTAACCGTCAGTGCTGCCCGCGTCGTCGTCTCGCGACGCGGCCGAGAGGAGCATCTTGTGTTCTGGGAAATCGCGCTTCCGATTCTGCTCGTCATCGCGGGCATCCTGCTTTCGGGGTTGCGCATCGCCAATGAGTACGAGCGTGCCGTGGTGTTTCGGCTCGGCCGTCTGAAGGGGCTTAAGGGACCGGGTCTGTACTGGCTCATCCCGCTCGGCATCGAGACGCAGCGCAAGGTGGACCTGCGAACGAACACCGTGGACGTGGAGCGCCAGGAGACGATCACGAAGGACTCGGTGACCATCAAGGTCAACGCCGTCCTGTGGTTCAAGATCATGGACCCGGTCGCCTCGGTGGTGAATGTGGCCAACTACTACGCGGCCACCTACCAGATCGCGCTCACCAGCATGCGCAACATCATCGGCCAGCACGATCTTGACGAGATCCTGCGCGAGCGCGACCAGATCTCGGCGATCCTGCAGGCTGTGGTGGACAAGGCTACCGACCCGTGGGGCATCAAAGTCGAGATGGTCGAGATGAAGGACGTGGAGCTGCCCGAAGGCATGCAGCGGGCGATGGCGCAGGAAGCGCAGGCCATGCGCGAGAAGCGCGCGCGGCTCATCAAGGCCGATGCCGAGTTCGAGGCAGCCAAGAAGCTCACCGAGGCCTCGGCACTCATGGCGGCCAACCCGATGTCGCTCGAGCTTCGCCGCATGCAGATGATCACCGAGGTGGGCGCCGAGCAGAACACCACCACCATCGTGATGATGCCGAGCGAGTTCGTGTCGCTCGCACAGAGCCTCTCCGACAAGTTCAGGGCCGAGACGGAGTAGGCCACCAGGCGACGGATCGCGTGCGTTGCGGAACACGACGCCCGGCGCCTGGCACCGGTGGGGCGATCGGGTCACTACGCGGAGAGGATGACTTTCAGCGCCTTTTCCTTGGCTGCGTTGCCAAAGACTTCGTACGCCTCGATCATCTCGTCGAGCTTGAAGTGATGCGTCACGAGCTGAGCGGCGTTGAGCTTGCCCGACTCGACCGTCTTTAGCAGCTGCGGCGTGGTGTTGGTGCTCACAAGGCCCGTGCGCAACGTGATGTTCTTGATCCACAGTTCCTCGAGCTTCAGGCTGACCGGCTTGCCGTGCACGCCGATATTCGCGATGTTGCCGCCGGCCTTCACGATGTCCTGGCACACGTCAAAGGTGGCCGGGATGCCAATGGCTTCGATGGCCACATCCACCCCTTTGCCGCCGGTGAGCTCCATAACCTGAGCCACTGCATCGCCGGCAGCGTTGTTGATGGCCTGTGTGGCGCCGAACGACAGGGCCACCTCGAGGCGGTTCGAATCCACGTCGATCATGATGATCTCGGCCGGGGAGTAGAACTGAGCGGTGAGCAGCGCAGCCAGCCCCACGGGACCGCCGCCAACGATGGCCACCACGTCACCCGGGGATACTTCGCCGTTTAGCACGCCGATCTCGTAGCCCGTGGGCAGGATGTCGGAGAGCATCACGAGCGCCTCTTCGTCGGAGCCCGCGGGAATCGGATAGAGGCTGTTATCGGCAAATGGGATGCGGACGTACTCGGCCTGAGTGCCGTCGATGAGGTGGCCGAGGATCCAGCCGCCGCCGTTCTCGCAGTGCGCGAACATGCCGCTCTTGCAGTTGCCGCACTTGCCGCACGAGCTGATGCACGAGATGAGAACGCTGTCGCCGACCTTGAAGTTGGAGACTGCGCTGCCGACCTCCTCGATCACGCCCACGCCTTCATGCCCGAGGATGCGGCCCTCGGTGACCGCGGCAACATCGCCCTTCATGATGTGAAGATCGGTACCGCAGATGGTGGTCTTGGTGACACGCACGACCGCGTCGGTTGGCTCGAGCACGACCGGCTTCGGCTTCTCTTCCCATGCCTTGTTACCGGGCCCGTGATAGACGAGTGCCTTCATGTGCGTACCCCTTTACAGGTCCACACCGCCGCGATCGGACTGTCAGGTGCCGAAGGTCGGCGGTCGAGCCGTGGTTTGCCGGCACGGCTCTAGCGGCGACGGATCACGCCTCCAATGACGAGGCTAGCAGGGAGGTCTTGTAACTGCAAGACACAATGTTTGGACGCCACCTAGGCGAGCGCATCGCAGCGGTTTGCGGCTCCTGAAGATCGCTTCTGACGTGCGGCTCCGAATCAATCCCCGCACGCGGAGCGCGCCCGGCGCTACGCCCTCTTGCGGACCAGCCCGTAGATGAAGAGCACGAGCAGGGCACCGAATGTGGCAACGAGCAGCGTCTGCAGGTTGAACCCGGTCACGCCGATACCGCCGATGAGGCTCATGACAAAGCCGCCGAGCAAAGCTCCCACGATGCCAAGGGCGGTGGTGACGAAGAAACCAGCCTTCTGGTCGCCCGGAAAGATCCACTTGGCGAGTAGTCCCGCAATGAGTCCAACGACGATCCACGACAAGATGCCCATAGGTGCCTCCTGGTTCGAGTTACGGATACCTGGTGTGTATACCCGAGGATGACCCGCCGGTCATCGACCGCTCGCTAAACTCGGCGGCGTTGGATGTCGCTTCTGAGCGGCAACCCGTTCGCCCCCACGGTCCCCTCCCCGCCCCACCTGCCCCCCATTACGCTAGACTCTGCCACAGCGCTCCACTCGGACCACCGCGAGGGCGCTTGGTACGGCGAACGAACACCGGGATAGGGAGTCACACGTGAAGAGATCCATCAGCCTGTTGGTCCTAACCTTCGCACTCGCGCTGGGTATCGCCGCGCTTGCAGGGTGTGCCGCCAACGATTCCACCGACACCGGCGACGAGAGCGAAGCGACCGCCGATTACGCCGACACCTTCACCTTCGCGCAGGGCGCCGATCCGCGCGGCCTGGACCCGGCGCGCATCGACGATCTCGAGTCCGCCAAGCCCATCGGCAACATCTACGAGGGTCTCACCCGATACGCCGCCGATTCCACCGAGATCGAGCCGTGTCTGGCCGAGGCGTGGACCATCAGCGATGACGGCTTGAGCTACACCTTCACGCTGCGTGAGGGCGTGAAGTTCCACGACGGCACGCCCTTCAACGCCGAGGCCGTGAAGTTCAATATCGACCGTCAACTGCCCCCGCTCGTGGACGACGACATGCCGTACGCTAGCTTTGCCTTCGGCACGGTGAAGGACGTTGTGGTGGATGACGAGTGCAGCGTGACCATCAACCTCACGCAGAGGAACACGGCTTTTCTCGCCAACCTCGCCATGAGCATGGCCGCGCCGATGGTGAGCCCGGCGGCGCTTGAGGCCGGCGACAACTCGGTGATGGAGAACCCGGTGGGGACCGGCCCGTACGAGTTCGTGGAGTGGAACAAGGGCGAGAACCTCGTGCTCGTGCGCAACGAAGCGTACTGGGGCGAGCCGGCCAAGACGAAGAATGTGGTCTTCCGCTTCATCACCGACAACTCGGCGCGCGTGCTCGCGCTCGGCAACGGTGAGGTGGACATGATCGATGGCATCGACGCCACGGTGGTGGACACGATCGCGAGCGCCGGGAACGAGCTTTTCGAGGCGCCCGGCATGAACGTGAACTACATGGCGTTCAACACAACCACGCCGCTGTTCGCGGACGCTGCGGCGCGTGAGGCGTTTTCGCAGGCCGTGGACACCCGCGAGCTCGTGGAGAGCCTCTATCAGGGTTACTCCGAAGTGGCCACCACGATCCTTCCCACCTTCATGCCGGGCTACGACCCGTCGGTGGAGCAGGTCGCCTACGACCCCGAAGCCGCCAGGGCAGGCCTTGCCGCGGCCGGCATCACCAAGGTGCACATGATCACGTACTCCAACCCGCGCCCGTATAACGCGGCCACCGGCGCGTCGCTCGCCGCGGCGATCCAGGGCTACCTGCAGAAGGTGGGCGTGGAGTGCACGATCGACACCTTCGACTGGACTACCTACAAGGAGAAGGTGAAGGCCGGCGATTACGACGTGGCCTTCTACGGCTGGATCGGCGACAACGGCGACCCCGACAACTTCCTCAACCTGCTGGCCGACTCCGACCCCAACCTCAACCTCGCGCGCTGGGACGACGCCACCTACAAGTCGATGATCTCCAAGGCGCTCGAGCTCCCTAACGGCGACGCCCGCAACGCCGCCTACGCCGAGTGTGAGAAGTACGTGGCGGAGCGCTCGGTGTGGCTGGTGCTCTCCCACGCCAAGATGCAGGCCGGCTACCGACCCGGCGTGGAGGACTTCGTCTATCACGTCACCGGCAACTTGTACCTGTCAGACGTGGTGGTGGCGCAGTAGCGCACGGCAGGCGCGCGGCTACCCGAGCGCCTGCACGAGTCGGTCGATAGCCTCATCGAGCACCGCACGGGTCGTCGCAAAGTTCACCCGCGCGAATCCCGTGCCGTGCTCGCCGAAGTCCGGTCCCGAGCCGAGTGCCACCTTTGCGTGCTCAAGCAGCCAGGCCGCCGGGTCGTCTCCCAGCTCGTAGGCGCGCATGTCGAGCCACGCGAGGTAGGTCGCTTCCGGCGAGATCACGCGCACCTCGGGAAGGCTCTCTGCGAGTCGCATCACCAGGTGGTCGCGCTGCCCGGCCAGGAACCGCACGGTCTGGTCCAACCACTCCCCGCCCTCGGCCAACGCCGCGAGGCTCGCCACCGCACCCGGCGTTCCTACAGCGCCGAGCAGGTGCCCGGGCAGCTCCTTGATCTTCGCCTCGATCGCCGCATCGCCGATGTGCGCAACCGCGCAGCGCAGGCCCGCCAGGTTGAACGCCTTGCTCGCGGAACTCACCGTCACGGTGCGCGCTGCCGCATCCTCGGAGACCGTCGCAATCGGGATGTGCTGCGCGCCTTCGAACACCACGTCGGCCCAGATCTCGTCGCTGATCACGAGCAGGTCGTGGCGCTTGGCCACCTCGGCTATCGCGGTCAGTTCCCCGGCGCTGAACACCCGACCGGTGGGGTTATGCGGGCTGCATAAGAGCACCGCCCGCGTGGTGCTGTCGATGCATGACTCAAAGCGCTCGGGATCGAGACGCCAGGTGTCGGGGTCGAGCGGACAGTCGATCACCCGGCGGCCGCTGCTCTCGATGCACGAGAAGAACGGCGGATACACCGGCGTGAGGAGCACCACGCCGTCGCCTGGTTTGGTTCCGAGCCAGAGCGCCAGGTCCACTGCCTGCAGGACATCGCAGAACACGCGCACGCGCTTGGCCTCCGGTCGCCAGCCGTGGCGCTCGGCCTGCCATGTGGACCACGCCGCGGGCAGCGCGTGCGCCGCGTGGAAGTTGTAGCCAAAGTCGGCTCGTTCCACGAGTGAGCGCACCGCTTCGGTCACCGCCGGTGCTGTGGGCAGGTCCATGTCGGCCACCCAACACGGCAACACGTCAGCCCCGTAGCGGCGCCACTTGATGCCCGAGAGCGCTCGCAAACGTGCGACGTCGGCAGCAAGGTCTGATGGATCGTGCAGCATCGGGCAGCCTCCTGACGTGTTGCGGGCCGATGGTGAGCGTGGGTCGGTCACCATCCGTCCGCGCGGCATCGTGCCCCATTGTATCCCTGTGTCCCGCCCGCCGATGTCGCAGGCCGGTGGTACCTGGACGCGGGTGAAGCACTTCTCCTTCATCGGCAATGCCGAGGTCACCGCACTTTCGCAGTCGCTCGCTATGGTCAACTCGGCTGTTGCCTCCGCCATAGCCGAGTTGAAGGAGAACAAGACGCTCGAGACACTACTGTCCTGTCCGGTGAGCCGGACCGGGATCGTCACCTCGAAGATGGTGGCCGCGGGGCTCGTCTCACTCCTCGTGGGAGCCGCGTACATGTTCTGCATCAGCAGGTTCACGAGCGGCATCACGGCCGAGCTGGTGGGTGAGTCTGCCGCCGACCGCGCCGCGGCGGTCTCCGAAGCCGCGATGCAGCAACTCGGCCTCACCTTGGGGGCATCCGACTACCTGTTGCTCGGGCTCGCACTCGAGCGGGCGCGCTAGGAGACCTCACCTTTCGTGCTGCGTCGGCGCGCGAGCCACGCGAAGAAGCCGATCCCCGCGAGTGCGAGCACCAACCACAGCGGCCAGAGGACAGCGGGCTCATCGTCCGAATCGGCGGACTCCCCGGCTACAGGGCTTCCGTCGGACTCGCCGTCATCGTCGGCCGAACTCGCCGTGGGCGTGAGCGACGTAGGGTCGCTCGCCTCCGCACCGGGAGATGTCGTGGCCACCGGGTCCGCTCCTGGTGCGGGAGTTTCCCCCGCGACGGCTTCAGCGGCCGTGCCCCCGGTGCCGCGAGATGGTGTCGGCTTCGTGGGTGTGGCGACCTCGGCCACGGCGACCGTGATGGTCTCGGAGTCCGTGAGCACACCGTCGCTCACGACCACAGTGATGGTGTAGGTCCCGGGGCCCTGGGCCTCGGTTGGCGTCCACGAGAAGGCGCCGGTGGCCGGATTGATGGCGGCGCCAGCGGGCGCACCCGTCCCCAGCGAGAACACGAGCGTCTCGGCGGGCAGGTCGGCATCGGTGGCCGTCGCGGTGAAGAGCAAGGGCTTGAGCTCATCCACACTCTTGCTGCCGATGGGTTCGAGTACAGGCGCTGTCGGCACCTCGGCCACAGCAACCGTGATGGTCTCGGAGTCCCCGAGCGGGCCGTCACTCGTGAAGAACGTGATCTCGTAGGTTCCGGGACCCTGTGCCTCGGTGGGCGTCCAGGTAAAGGCGCCCGTGACCGAATCGATGACCGCTCCTGCGGGCTTGTCCGCACCGAGGCTGAAGCTGAGGATATCGGCCGGGAGGTCCACATCCGTTGCAGCGACGGTGAACGTGAGCAGCGCGAGTTCGTCCACGCCCTTGCTGCCGATGGGGTCGAGTACGGGTGCAGTCGGCACCTCGGCCACCGTGACGGTGATCGTCTCGGAGTCAGTGAGCACGCCGTCACTCACCACCACGGTGATGTCGTGGCCCCCCGGCCCCTGCACCTCAGTAGGCGTCCAGGTGAACTCGCCGGTCGCGCTATCGATCGCGGCACCCGCAGGCGCACCTGTGTCGAGCGAGAACGCCAGGGTGTTTTCCGGCAGGTCGGCGTCGCTGGCCGCGGCGGTGAAGGTGAGCTCAGCGAGCTCATCGGCGTTCTTGTCGCCGATGGGGTCGAGCACCGGTGCAACGTTCACGTCGGCCACGGTCACCGTGATGGTCTCGGAGTCGGTGAGCACCCCGTCGCTCACGACTATCGTGATCGGAGAGGTTCCGGGACCCTGCGACTCGGTGGGCGTCCAGGTGAACTCACCGGTGGCCGAATCGATCGCCGCGCCTACAGGGGCGCCCATCCCGAGGCTGAAGCTGAGAGTATCGGCAGGGAGGTCCACATCCGTTGCGGTAGCGGTGAACGTGAGAAGCGCGAGTTCGTCCACGCCCTTGTCGCCGATGGGGTCGAGTACGGGTGCAGTCGGCACCTCGGCCACCGTGACGGTGATCGTCTCGGAGTCAGTGAGCACGCCGTCACTCACCACCACGGTGATGTCGTGGCCCCCCGGCCCCTGCACCTCAGTAGGCGTCCAGGTGAACTCGCCGGTCGCGCTATCGATCGCGGCACCCGCAGGCGCACCTGTGTCGAGCGAGAACGCCAGGGTGTTTTCCGGCAGGTCGGCGTCGCTGGCCGCGGCGGTGAAGGTGAGCTCAGCGAGCTCATCGGCGTTCTTGTCGCCGATGGGGTCGAGCACCGGTGCAACGTTCACGTCGGCCACGGTCACCGTGATGGTCTCGGAGTCGGTGAGCACCCCGTCGCTCACGACTATCGTGATCGGAGAGGTTCCGGGACCCTGCGACTCGGTGGGCGTCCAGGTGAACTCACCGGTGGCCGAATCGATCGCCGCGCCTACAGGGGCGCCCATCCCGAGGCTGAAGCTGAGAGTATCGGCAGGGAGGTCCACATCCGTTGCGGTAGCGGTGAACGTGAGAAGCGCGAGTTCGTCCACGCCCTTGTCGCCGATGGGGTCGAGTACGGGTGCATCGGGAACCGATGTGACCGTGATGGTGACCGTGGCCGTATCCTGCGCGCCGGAGGTGTCCGTGACCGTGTAGGTGAACGTGTCAGGGCCGAACCAGTTCCCATCGGGTAGGTAGCTGAACGAGCCGCCCGCGGCCAGGACCAGCGTGCCGTGGCCCGGCTCGACCGCTACGCTGGCCACAAGCGGCCCGCGATCGATCGCCACCGTGTCGTTAGCGAGCACGCCGAGCCCCTCCACTGAGAGCACCACGTCCTCGCTAGTCGTGTAGGCGTCGTCTGTGGCCACCGGAGGGGCCACCGGGATCGCGAGCGCCAGCTCATAAGCGCCCATGTCGTGACCCGCTCCCTGCGGACGCACGACGCCGCGGATGTCGGTCGACGGTGAGGCGGTGGCGCTCGCCACGTCGCTCGCGGGAGAACCGGCGGAGATATCGTACCGACCCGCGGCTGCGTTGGAGAACAGCGGGTTGCCCGCGATGTTGCCCTCGCCCGCAGCGCCACCCTCCACGCAGGAGTAGGTGACGCCGATACCGGACAGCTCGGCGCCGGTGTTGCCCCAGATGATGCAGTTGGTGATGCTGGGCCGACCGTGGGCCCAGAAGTCGTCCACCGCCACGCCGCCTGCTCCGGGCGTCGCGCCCTGGGTGCGGTTGTCGGCGATGGTATTGTTTCTCACCACCGATGGCGAGGACCCGAAGAACATTCCGGCGCCAGCGGCCCCGCTCGATGCCTGCGCGAGATTGGCAGTGACCACGTTGTTCGTGATGATCGGCGTTGAGACATGGTCATCCCAGAAGCTGCTGCAGTACATGCCACCGCCCCGGGTACCCCAGTCACTGCGGGCTGTGTTTCCGCTGATGATGTTGCCAAGCACCCTCGGCGAGCCATCGGCGCAGCTGATGCCGCCGCCCTGACCGCGCGATCCAGTGCCGTCGGCGGTGTTGCCGGTGACGATGTTAGCGCTGATGGTGGGCGTGTACACGTCCCACCCCGAGTCGAACTCGATGCCGCCGCCGCCGGCGTACTCGCCGCGCGCCACGTTATCCGTCACAACGTTGCGAGTGACGGTCCCCGAACTGCGACCGAGGTACACGCCACCCCCGCTGGTTCTCATGTCGCCTGTGGCCAGATTGCCGTTGATCACGTTGCCGATGATCTGCGATGACCCCGTCTCCACCGCAACGCCGCCGCCCGACGCGCTGTCGCCGCTCACCTCGTTGTCGGCGACGGTGTTCGAAGCGATCGTGCACGCGCCTCCTCTGCAGCTGATACCACCGCCGCAGGCACTGTCCCGCCCGCCTTCCGCCGAGTTGCCGATGATGGTGTTACCACTGATCACGGCAGAGGAGGATGCGGTAGCGATACCTGCGCCGCGGGCGTAGGGCCCCGATGCGGTATTGCCGGTGATGATGTTGTTGGTGATGGTGGGCGACCCGCCAGAGCAGTAGATCCCTCCGCCCGCCGGCATGTCCATCATGCTCGCGCTCGCGACCGCATTTAAGGCGATGACGTTGTCTTTGATGACGGGCGAGGAGTTACCACAGTAGATGCCGCCGCCGGATTTGGCCGCGCCGCCGGTGATCGTGAAGCCGGCGATCGTCTCGCCGGCTCCGATGTTGTTGATCGTGACGACCGAACCGCCCGAGACCGTGAGCGTGGTCTCGCGTGCGCCTGCGCCGTAGAGGGAGACACCGTTCTTGAGCGTAACGCTGCCGGTGAATGTGCCGGGCCCCACGTACACGTTCCCGCCGCCCGCCGCCGCCGTGTCGATCGCCTTCTGCACGGACGCGAACGGACTCGCCAGCGTTCCGGTGTTGGCAACGTCATCACCGCCGGCGGCAACGTAGTAGTCCACCGCGAAGGCGGCTGCCGGTGATGCAAGCACGATAGCGAACGCCAGAAGTAGCGGTGCGAACAGTCGGCGCATTGTGTACCCCCGTGTGTGGACCCAACTGTCGATGCGCCCGCCCCTGCGGCCACCGATTGCTGCTTCCAGACTATCATGTTCATCAGGCACGAGGCGGTGTGGGAGGGCAGCTGCATCTCGCTTGTTGACCCGTCAGATGCGCAACACAATCCCCGAATGGCTGACTCGCATGCTGGCGGCAACCCGTTCCTGCCGGGTGCGGTTCGTCGGATAGACCGGGCGACAGGCCGAGGGCCGGACCCCTCCGTCGGGTCCGGCCCTCTCGTATGTCCACGCTGCAGCCCCGCCAGGGGGTAAGGGGCGCCGCCCGGTCTCCCATGGAGATGCTCCGCAGGTCGGCAAACCGCGGAGACGGTGAGACCCGACGGGGGGCTGCTCAGTGCGTGATACCGAAGGAACGTGCCTCTTCCAGCCGTGCGGCCATCAGTTCGTGCGCAGCGGGCGCCTGGTGAAACGCTGGCAGCTCCTCGCACGCCGCGCGGATGGCGGCTCCCAGCTCCGCATCGCCCAACTGTTCAGCCACCCACTCCTGGAGCACCGCCGGGTCAAAGACCGGTTCAAGCGCCCGGGTGACATTCACGAACTCCTCAGCGGAGCACACCGGCACGGTCTCGTAGCCGCCGTGCTTGCCCACCACGCTTAGGTTCAGGCGCGCCACGTACGGCGTCCGTGCGAGAAAGTGCTCGGCTGCCTCGGCAGTCATGAGCCTGGGTTCGGTCATTACGCGCCTCCCAGCTTTCCGGCCGATTCGAGCGCATCGGCTACGTCAGCCAACTCGAGCCCCTCGAGCGTTTCGCGCGTGGGCCAGCCGCTGGCGAGATCCCATCCTTCAAGCGTGTAGAAGTGGTTCTTCCACTGCTCCATACCGTCGCGATCGAGCGAGCGGCCGAGGGCGTTGATATAGGTCCATTTGCCGTCCACGGTGCCGGCCAGCGGGTAGAAGGGGCCTACCACGCTTGAGGTGAGCTTCACGTCGTAGATGTACGGCGCGAACTTCACCATGTCGCGGTGACGACCTTGCAGAATCCAGATCGCGTTGTCGAGGTTCCAGATCTTGCGACCGAGTTCGATACCCTCGGCATACGTCAGGTCATCACCGGTGACGGCGTTCCAGTACAGCGGCTCACCGTCGCCGGTCATGCCTACGTTGTCCTTGGCGGAGAAGTTGGCAAGGTCAGGCCAACGGAAGTCGCAGTACAGCGCGCTCTGCTTCCAGAAGCGGGTGTAGTGGCGCTGCCACACCACGAGCTTGGCCATCGACTCGGAGTAGATGTTCTCGGTGCTGAAGTCCACCATGGCCATGTCGTCTTCGAACGGCACCATCTTCGCGGTCACGATCTCCGCGTAACGCTCGGCGGAGATGGGAACCTCGAGCCCGGCGGCCTTGTGGTTGATCACAGCCCACATATGCGCGTTCAAGCCGTGCTCGTTCATGTCACGATCTCCCATGATCGAGCTGTAGCCCCACTCCACCTCGGCGCGCGGGTCGTAGCCGTGGTTGGCGTAGCCCCAGTACGGGAAGTCGAGGATGCCGGTGGCCCAGTCCTCCTCGAGGCGACCCCACTTCTCGGCTGCTCGCACAAAGCCCCCGGCCAGGTCCTCGCCGATGCCCTCTCGCTTCGCCACCTTGGTGATGAAGTCCACCGCGAACGACGTCTCGCCGATGTTCGCGAAGTCGAGGTCGGTGTCGATCTCCAGACCGCGACCGAGCACACCCATCTGATTGAGCGCGTACAGATACTTCAGGCCGAGCGACAGCTCATATGAGTTGACGCCGAGGCGCTGCACCAAATCGGTAGCGATCACGGATGCATCGGTGTGCTTGCCGTGCTTGAGCGCATCGAACGTCGTGTACACGCCCGTCTCCTGGCACGACGACTCGTTGGCCAGACCATCGCTCCAGCGCGGGCGGCAACCATTGATGCAGGCCTGGCACGCTTGCGGGCCCATGGTCACCTCGGCCTTACGCTTATAGAAGAGCGTCGGCTTGGGGTCCCTGCCGAGCGACGGGCCGTTCGGCGCGGCCGGCTGTCCCGGCTGTGCAGCGTACTCCTGTTTGGCAAGCATCCGTGCCGCGAACAGCCCGGCGGGGTCGGCAACCTCAACCGCACCGGTGCCGATGACGCTGATCGCCTTCAGGTTCTTGGAGCCGAACACGGCGCCAAAACCGCCCTGCCCGGCCGCGTTGCCGGCGTCGTGGACCAGGCAGCCGAGCGAGGACAGGTTCTCGCCGGCGGGGCCGATGGTGAGCACCGCAGGCTTCTGCGTGGTACGGCCAGCATCGCGGGTCTTGCCGATGTTCACCCAGCCGTGGGTCTCCTCATCCTTGTGTGACCAGATGATCTTCTGGGTCTCCTGCGTGTCCTTGCCCCATAGCTCGGCTGCATCGCGGAAGAGCACCGTGTCGTTGACGATGTCAAGCCACACCGGCGCATCGGCCCGGCCGCGCACCACGATACCGTCCCAGCCGGCGTACTTGAGCTGACCGCCGAAGCGGCCACCAAAGTTGGAGCGCGTGAACCAGTGCACCGGATACCCGGATGCGCCGATTCCCTGCACTTCCACGCGCCCGGACGCCGAGGGGACGATGGTGCCCGACATCGGGGATGTCATGATGGTGACCACGTTGCCAGGATCGTCCCATGCAACGGACTTGTCCTCCACAAGCTCCCAGAAGAGCGCCGAACCGATGCCGTGACCACCGCCCCACTGCGTGTACTTCTCGGTATCGATCACCGAGTATTCACGCGCGGCGAGATCCACGTTAAGGATCTTCCCGCTGTACCCGTTTTGTGCCATTGCTGTACCTCCCGGTAGACCACTGCGTGTCGCAGTGCGTAGTTGATGTGAGTGCTAGTGCGCAGCAGGCGCCGCTGCGGCAGGGTTGATGATGCCTGCGTCATCGATCGGGTAGCCGATCTTGGCCCAGCCCGCATCGCGCAGGTTGACCTCGTAGCCATCGCTGGACTGGAGCGGAATCTCCGTTGTGAACTTGATGGCGCCCGAAGGACACACGGCCTCACAGGCGCGCGTTCCCTCGATGCCGCCGGCCTCGTCCCAGTACGGCGTGTCCGCGCATAGATCGCACTTCTGCGCGTGCTTGTCGGTGGTGTTCCAGACAACGCGGCTCGTGTCGAACGGGCACGCATTCACGCATTCCTGACAACCGATGCACTTTGCAACGTCAACGGTGCGTGCACCGGTCTCGTCGTCCACATGCATCGCCTTGGTTGGACACGCCTCTACGCATGCGGGGTGCGGACACTGTCGGCACTGCACGATCGCCTTGTCATTGGGAAACGCCACGAAGGGGTCCTGGGCTATCTGAATCCGGGAGAGGGAGAGGCTCTGCACACCGTGGTGGGTGAGCGAGCACGCCATCATGCAGGTGTTGCAGCCCTGGCACTTCTTCGAGTCTACGAGCAGGTATCCGCCGGAGGCCGGAATCGCGTAAACCTCGTCGGGCAGGAGGAAACCCTTGACGAGCAGCCCGCCGAGCACCAGGCCGAAGCCGGTGCCGCCGATGCCGGTGACGAACTCGCGGCGCGAGAGGCCCGTGGCCTCGGCGGCGGGGACGCCGGTGTTGTCCTTGTCGACCATCAGTTGCTTCCTTTCACATCGGTGGACTCGCGACCCTCGAGCTCGGCGATCCAGCCCGCGTGCTCGTGGCGCGCGTACTCAAGCGGCACGTAGCCGGTGAACATCGAGCGCAGCACGGGCCAGCTCATCGGGAGGATGGCGGCGAAGAACACGTGTGCGAGAAAGAACGCGAGCATCGCTATCGTGGCGATGTCGTGGGCAGGTGTGGCCGCAGCGAGCAGCCAACCCGGGACGTCGATCGCGTGAGCCGCGACCTTGACCAGGCCGGTGACGATGATGACCACGGTGGAGGCAAGCGCGAGGACGAAGGCCATCTTCTCGCTCTCGAAGTACTTGCGCTCGGGCGGGAAGGTCAGCTTCTTGAAGCCGAGCAGCAACCCGTAGTGACGCTTGGTGTAGTCGATCGCGTCGCGCGTGGGAAGGTGCTCACCGAAGCGCTTCTGCGCGAGCACGGTGTTGGCGGCGTAGTAGAAGGTGCCGAACAAGAACACCACCACCGCCACGAAGTGCACGTTCATCGCCGCCCATACCGGCTCCCCGTTCCCGAGAAGCGACGGCACGAACAGAAAACCGAGTGCGATGCCGGAAACCAACAGCACCGCGGTCCCCACTCCGTGCGTCCAATGCTCGAGGATCGCTGCGTCATCGTGACGCAGCACGCGCTCCCCCTCGATCACCGGGTCTTTCCGCTTCGTGACTCCCGCCGCGAGCACTCCCGCGAACGGCGCGAGCCACACGAGCCATGTCGCCGAGTCGAAGAGCAACTCGGCGCCTTGGACCGAAGCCGAGCGGACCGCAAGCGCGATGCCAGCTACGAACGCCAGCAGCGCGACGGCGCCGACCACGGCACGTCTGCCCATGTGCACACCCCTTTCCCCTATTCGCTTCTGCAAATCTGCCGGATTTGTAGTGCGTACCGGACGATACGCGCGGGTAATACTACTAGTCAAGTTATTTCTAGTATTTTAGACGGTGCATACCGAGAGAGCCTCCGTTTCAAACGCACCTTTACCAGGCTTTTTTGTTTCTACTACCTATGGGCCCATCTGCATTCTGGGGCCGTCTCCGGGCCGGGTTGTCTCGGGCATGCTACGCTGCAACCGGCGATTAACTACCGGTTCTGACGAAAGCAGGGGCGCGTGGCATCGGAGATTGATCCCGCTAGTGCGATCAAGGTGGTGGAAGCGTTCGAGGCAGGCACGCTCGATCACCTCTTCCGCGAGTCCAACGTGCACTACTTCGACCGCGAGGGGTTCGACGCCGCACGATTCAGCTCGGGCCTCCCCCGCGAGGCGGTATGGCGCCTGATCAGCGCAGTGCGCCGCTCGACCGGTCTGCCGGTGTTCGAGAGCGCCTGGGGCGACTATGAGGTCCGGGTCAGTCTCACCGCCCAACTGATGAAGGCGCTCTACGAGATCGATACCTGGTCAGCGCGCAGCCTCTTCGGTAAAGCCGGCCTCCCGCCCGAGGAAGAGTGGATCGTCCGCGACCGACTGCTTGTCGAAGAGGCCGTGCTCATCGCGCTCGGCAAGACCACCGGTGGCGCACCATCGCCGGACGAACTAGATGCCACTCGCGCGGCGGTGATCGGAGCCATCTACGATGAGAAGACGCCCGCGCCGGGCGCCGAGCTTATCGCCACCCGCTTCTACAAGACGATGCGGCAGTTGCCCGAGTTGGGTGAGCGGCCGCTCACCCCGGAGTTCGTCGCCGACATCCATCGACGACTCCGCGACGGCGAGCCCGACGCGGGCGTGTTCCGCACCACCGATGCAATCGCCTCGAGCGCCGGTCCGCTGCGGAGTGGCACCTCGCCGGACCGCATCGAGGGTGAGCTGCAGGCGCTCTGCGCATATGCCGAGAGCGACGACGTACCGTTCATCCACCCGCTCATCAAGACGCTCGCACTCGCCTGGTGGCTTCGGCATGTCCAGCCGTTCGCCGAGTACAACTATCTGGTAAGCCGTCTGGTTTCAATGGGTTGGGCGCTGCGTCACGGGTACCAGCTCACCGGCATCGCCGACCCGCAGCAGCGGCTGCAAGCCTCGAGCGAGCACTCCGGCGACCAGACGGGGCGCTTCATCCGGCAACTCGAGATCGTGCGGGACGCCAAGTTGCTCGGCGAGCATCACCTGCTGCGACGAGTTGAGCGCTACACCAGCGTGATGGACCGCTTCGGCAGCCTCGGCGTGAATCACCGGCAGGCGTTCATCCTGGACCGCGCAATCCTGCGCCCCGAGACCACGTTCACCATCAAACACCACGCGCGGACGCGGCAGCTGGCGTACGAGACCGCGCGCCAGGACCTGTTGCGTCTTGTGGACATGGGGCTCCTGGAACAGCACAAGCGCGGACGCGCATTCGAATTCCGCCTGGCGCCCGACGGCGCAAAGAAAGCTGGCGGAGACAGGCGCTAGAGGTAACCCCCGGCCTACCTCGCCTGCAGGTACGCCACGATCCCGTTTGCCATCCCCACGGCCAGTTGCTGCTGGTACGCGGGGTCGTTCAGCCGACGGTCTTCATCGGGGTTTGTCATGAAACCGGTCTCTACCAACATAGTGGGCACCGTGGCCCAGTTGAAACCGGACAGGTCGCTGCGCCCCACGATCCCGTTGTCTTTGGCACCGGTGGCGGCGATGACCGCCGGATGCACGAACTCGGCCGCGCGGCGACTCTCATCCACGATGGGAGCCGTCCATGAGTTGGACTTGGGCACGAGTGTCGACAGGCCATTGCTGGTCCGGTTGTCGGCTCCATCGCAGTGGATCCTGATGAAGACATCGGCCTTCGCGTTGTTCGCCACAGCGGCGCGCTCCGAGTTGGCGATGTTCACGTCCTGCGTCTCGCGAACCATCACGACCGTGATGCCGCGCCTCACGAGCTCGTCACGCAGCTTGAGTGAGATCGCCAGCACGGTCTGGCTCTCGGGCAGACCCGAGGCCACGCCCCTCGTGCCGCCAGATACCTTCGGCTTGGTCTCGCTCGCCCCGGGTCCCACCGGCTCCTGAGACGAGTCACCCTTCGCCTGGTGTCCCGGGTCGATGCACACGACCCCCCGAACGGCAGGCGTCGGCGCAGGTGCCGGAACAACCGGGGCGGCCGGCTCGGGCAGCACCACCGGGGGCTCGATCACCGCCCCGGGCCCGGCTACCCCGGCCACATCGGTTGCCACAACCGCTGGCGCCGGGGCGGGGCCGGACGCACGGGAGGCGACACCCGCGCCCGACAGGCTGGCCGACAGGACTGCGCCGAGTACACCCAGCACGGCCCCGATGCCAAGGATCCAGGCTGCGGCAGTGAGGATCATCTGTCTCGTGCTCGGGCGCTCCTTGTACAAGCTGACCCGCCCTTCTGGCTGGGATCGACCTGGTCTTGCTGCCGGCGAGGTGCCGCTCACCAACGGCCACAGCTGACGATTCGCGAACCTCTTCACGGAACACACTCCATAACGCATCATCACAGATGTGACCGTTGAATGGAGGGGACATGGGCGAACAGCAGACTCGGAGCGTCGATGGCTCCCAACCGGCTCCCCTCCAACATCGGCGGACTCCTTTCACGACGTATGTGGTCCTGGCAGTCGCCGGTGGAGCCGCTCTGGCACTTGGCCTGGTGCTTGCACTCGCATCAATCGGCTCTCCGGTGATACCGGGCTCAGAGGTCACTGCCAGCTTAATGCCCACACCGCTGCCCGAAGTGGCAGCGACGCCCGCTACTGCCACCACGGATACCGCCGGGACCCCGATCCCGCCGGCAAGGGAGCCCACCCCGGTACCCACACCGCCGCTCGCCTTCAGCGCAGACAACGCGATGAACACGGTTCGCTCCCTGGAATCGTTCGGTGCGCGTAAAGGTGGCGGCGCAGCCGAGACCAACGCCGCGGGGTGGCTGCAGGAGCAACTGCGCTCGATGGGCTACGATGCGATCCTTCAGGACGTGCCACTCACCAACGGCACCATGAGCCATAACGTTATCGCGCGCTCAGCAGGAACGAGCCCACGGGTGATCGTCCTGGGGGCGCACTTGGACTCCAAGCCGCCCTCGCCCGGTGCCAATGACAATGCGAGCGGCTGCGCGGCGACCCTCGAGATCGCCCGCATCCTGGCCGGGCAGCCGGTGCCGGCAACGGTGGAGTTCGTCTTCTACGGCGCGGAAGAGATCGTCGACAGCAATGCGGAGCACCATCACTTCGGTTCCCGGGCGCGAGTGGCGGCGATGAGCGCTGCCGAACGCGCGAACACGGCCGGGATGATCTCGATCGATATGATCGCCTACGGACCCGATCTTCACTCACGCACGATGCGGCGCGGACCGCAGCACATGTCGGACCTGGTGCTGGCGCAGGCGGCCGCATCGGGCGTGAAGCTCACCTACCTCAGGGATCCGGGCTCATCGGGATGGAGCGACCACGAAGCCTACGAGCTCGCGGGTATTCCCGCAACCTGGCTGGAGTGGCGTGACGATCCCACGTACCACACGCTGAATGACACGAGCTCGCACTGCGATCCGGAGAAGATCCGCGTGGCCGGTCAGTTGGTGCTCGACATACTTCGCGGACTTGACGCCAACGAGCTCGAGACGCTCATCGCCCGGTAGCGGTCAAACGAAGAAACGAACCGAATGATGGCACGCGGGACGACACGCAGGCGCGGTGCACAGAGCGCTCGTTCGACGAGTATCGCTGCGCGCTCCGCTGCGCGCCCTGCTTCGCCGGACACGCCAGACTCCCCCGGACCCGTAAGGCGCCGCTCCCCCTTGCGCTTTCTCCCGTGGCTCGCACTGGCAATCATCCTTGGACTGGCCGCAGGTGCCACGGCCATCACCATGCTCGACGACCTCGGCGTGGAGGTTCCCCCGCTTCAGGGACTGAGCCTGGTCGATGCACAATCGCGCTTGGAATCGGTGGAGCTCACCGCGGGCGTGATCACCTACGATGCGAGCTCGACCGAACCCGCGTGGACGGTGGTAGCTCAGAGCATCGCCGGCGGGAGCGTGGACAAGGGAGCCGCCATCGACCTCGTGCTGGCAGGCGCGCCGCCCACCACGGTGCCGTCGGTTCTCGGCGTTGGGGTGGACGAAGCCACGACGCTCCTGTTGGCAAGCGCGCTCTCAACGCCCACCGTGGCGACCGAGTTCAGCGACTCGGTGGCCGAGGGCGCGACCATCGCGCAGGATCCCGTCGCCGGAGCCGTTGTGATGAGCGGCGCGCCGGTGTCCCTCGTTGTGAGCCGCGGTCCTCAGCCTGCCCCCACCGACAGCGTGCAGATGGTGCCCGTGAAATCGTTCTCGGGCCTCTACTCGCCCAAGTCGGTGGTAGCCACCCAGCAGGGACTCGTCTTCGCACAGAACATGATGTACCGCCACAACGTTGCCGTGTTCGACTCGGCCACCTATGAACCGGTGAAGACCATCCCCGACCGGGTCACGCTCGCCGACTTCGGCTATCCGGAGTACTCGGGCAGCGTGCAGGGGGGTCCGGTGGAGGCGGCGGTGACCCCGGACGGCAAGTACATGTACGTATCGCAGTACTCGATGTACGGACCCGGGTTCTCAAAGCCGGGCGATGACGACCAGGGGCCAGAGGCGGGTGCCGACCCGAGCTTCGTCTACCGCATACCCACCGACACGCTCGAGATCGACCAGGTCATCAAGGTCGGCTCGGTGCCGAAGTATGTGGCCGTCACGCCTGACTCCAGGTACGTTCTCGTGACCAACTGGGTCTCCTACACCCTGAGCGTTATCGACGCGGAGCAGGGCAGAGAGATCAAGACGATCAAGCTCGGCCGCCACCTGCGCGGGATTGCGGTGAACTCCACATCCACAGTGGCGTACGTGGCCATCATGGGCGGCAGTGACATCGCCAAGGTCAACCTGAGCGACTTCAGCGTGACCTGGATCAAGAGCGTGGGCAGCGCGCCCCGGCACGTGGTGATCAGCCCCGATGACCGCTACCTCTACGCAACGCTCAACGGCTCCGACCAGGTGATCAAGATAGACCTCGTCACCGACAAGGTGGTGGGTCGTGTGACCACCGGAAGCCAGCCGCGCAGCATGGCGATCGCCGAAGATGGCCGGTCGCTCTACGTGGTGAACTACGAATCGGACTCGGTGAGCAAGGTGCGCGCCGAGGACATGACCGAGATGCAGGAGATCAAGGTGGGGCACCACCCCATCGGTATCACCTACGTGAACGACCGGCGCGAGATCTGGGTGTGCTGCTACGCCGGCAGCTTCCACATCTTCCGCGACCCGGTCAGATGAGATAGCGGGCGACCATTCGCGGCATCCGGCGGCCTCACGCAGCCACGGACCGCGGGCGAACAGCGGCACTCACGGCGCAACGGTGCCCCTGTCGAACCGGTCCTCGCGCACCCAGCCGAACTCGGGAAGTGTCTCCGGCGCGTAGCCATTCCTCGCCAGCACCGTCCCCTCCTCGAGCAGTCGACGCATCTCAGAGCGCGGCACCTTGTACCACAGAGCGCCCGCGGCATCCTTCATGGGAACAGCCGAGTCGACGTACGTCTGCGCACCGGCGCCACTTCCCACCTCTACCACCGCGGTCTCATTGGTGCTCGCGGCCACACGCAGGTTCGTTCCAGGCTTGATCGTGGCGTTGGGCGAGTACGACCTGTCACCCTCGGCGGCTGACAAGTCCACAGACCGGGTGCTGTTGGCCGAGGGAGTCGCCGTGGAGTTGGTCGCGGTGCTCTCCGCACTGGCGCCGGTGCGCTCGTTCGCACTGGGCCTCAGGCTCAGTACCACCGCGGCCATGATCCCGACCACCGCGAGAAGTGCCACGGCGCCGAGAATCATCGATGTGCGCGAGGTCTTGTGGCGGCGCTCCGCATCGCGCCAGGCCCGGGTCGCATGCCGGGGACTTGCGGAGCGCCTCGGCGTGTGTGCCCGGAATAGCGACCAGTCATCGCACACGAGCACGGCGGTTGCGTTGTCGAGGGCGCCGGCCTGGACGGCCTCTTCGGTGAGCAGCCGCGCCGCGTCCTGGGCCGAGGTTCCCCGGGGTGCGATGTCGGCGATGTCGGTGCTGCCGAGCACCGTTGACACGCCGTCGCTGCACAACAGGAGCGCGTCACCGCTCCTGATCTCCACATGCGTGATCTCGGCCGTGGCGCCTTCAAGTCCAAGTGCGCGCTCGATCACGTTGCGCTGCGGGTGGTGCTGCGCCTGCTCCTCGGTGAGAGCTCCCTCAAAGATCATCCGGCCGACCTCGGAGTGATCGACGGTTACGGGCCTCGCACCGCCGTCGTGGATCAGGTACGCCCTGCTGTCGCCCACGTGCCCCACCCAGACGGCATCCGCCGTCATGAACGCCGCCACGAATGTGGCGCCCATGCTCGACCCGCCACGCTCGGCAGTGGCGCGTTGTACGGCCTGATGGGCCTCAGAAGCAATCTCACGTAGCGCCTGGGCGATGTCGAGATCGATACGCGACCGCTCAGCCATTTCCACGAGGTCGTTCACGTACGTCCGCGCGGCCTCCACCGCCACGCGGCTCGCCACGTCCCCACTCTCGTGCCCTCCCATGCCATCGCTCACAACCGCAAACGCAGTAAGGCCAGCCAGCGCGGTCGCGTGCTCAGTGAGGTCGACGAAGTAGTACGCATCCTCGTTGTACGGCCGCGGTCCGGATACCGATGCGCCACCGAGATCCATCATTCATCCGCCCTCTCATAGAGGCCCAAACCCGACCGTCACCCTAGCGCCCGTCGCTCATCCCCCACTGGAAGCCCATCGCTTCGATGCGGTCGAGCAACTGCTGGGAGCCGACCTCACCTTCGGCGGCAAGCTCCTCACGAAGGATGCGCATGGCCTCGTCAAACGACCCGTTGCCCTCCTTGCTGACCGTGTGGAAGACCAGCCGGTCCACGCCGGCCATCCCTGCGGCAAGCATCTGCAGCATCGCCATGACGATGCGGTTTCCGCCGAACACCCCGCAGCCCCAGTAGCCGGTGTGCACCACTACTCGTGCTCCCGGGCTCACCAGCGCTGATTCGGCCACTGCCGCGGCGAAGCCGGTGTACGCGGTCACGAGGACATGCTCGATGACCTCCATCGAGTAGCGGCCAACGCCGTAGGACGGAGCGGCCAGCGCGATGAAGTTGGTGATCGTGGGCGGGTCGATACGCCGTGTGGCGCGCCGAACGGTCTCCACCGACGCGGCAGAGAACTCGTTGCCATACAGCCCTCGGGGTCGACCCTCGGCAGGATTGCGGTCGGTGGCAACATGAACGCGTCGCTCCGCGCCGGTCACGAGCACCGGGGTGGGACCACTCTCGTCCTCGGTCACGGCGCGATCCGCACCCACGTGCAGCGCCTCCACGAGCGCTCCCAGGATGGGATGCTCGGCCGACTGCATCTCGTCTTGCGCAAACAGCCCGGAGCCGTACGCGTAGAACACATACGGGTCGGCGAAGTTGACATACCACTCCACCGCACCGGGAATGTCGGTCAACGGCTCGTAGGTGAAGATCGTCGGCTGACCCTGGAGGGCGCCGAGGCCGGCCGCGGGGTCGATGCGCTCGGGCAGCTTGAGGGCGCTCCATCGTGTGTAGCCGAGCGTGCCGCCGTGCACGCACCCCTCGGGGCACGCGGTGGCGTACACGACCAGCTTATTGGTGTGGCGGAGAACCGGCGGGTGCTCGGCCACCAGCTCGGCTGCGTTGAAAGTGAGTCTCTCGAGGGGGTCGGGCATGGACACTGACATGCATTCCTCCTTGTGTGGCCTATACAGCAGTCTACAACGGCTGCACGCCGCACGGACACGGGTATACCTAACCTACGCCCATATGCCAGGAGGCTACCATGCCAGCCCGAATCGCAGCTGTCGCCCTACTCGTGGTGCTCACCTTCTCCGCGGTCGCCTGCTCGCCGGAGACTCCGGGTACCCCCGACGTGGTGGGAACCACCCCGGCGCCCGAACAGCCCGCCCCCGCCGAAGAACCAACACCGACACCGCTCGCCGAGATCGAGATCTCGCTCGAGTTGGTGGCCGAAGGGCTTGAGCAGCCGCTCTTCGTGACGGGTGCTGGCGATGGCTCCGGGCGTCTCTTCGTGCTGGAGAAGACCGGTCGCGCATGGATCCTGCGTGACGGGGAGCGCCTGGCCACGCCCTTCCTCGACCTTTCGGATACGGTGAGCACCTCGAGCGAGCAGGGGCTCCTCGGCATGGCATTCTCCCCATCGTTTGCCAAAGACGGTGTGCTCTACGTGGGCTATACGGACGCGAAGGGAACGTCCACGATCTCGCGTTTCACCGCGCGGGGGGATGCCGTTGATGCGGCGAGTGAGCAGGTGTTGCTGCGGGTGGCGCAGCCGTACGCCAATCACAACGGCGGCATGCTCGCGTTCGGGCCCGATGGGTACCTCTACATCGGATTCGGCGATGGTGGCAGTGGCGGCGATCCCCAGGGCAACGGGCAGAACCCGAACGCCCTGCTCGGCAAGATGCTGCGAATCGACGTGAGTCCGGACGCGGCTACATCGCCCGACCGTGCATACGGCGTGCCGGCCGACAACCCGATGCTCGCGGGGGGCACCGCCGCTCCCGAGATCTGGGCATCGGGCCTGCGCAACCCGTGGCGGTTCTCGTTCGATCGAAAGACCGGCGATCTGTGGATCGGCGACGTTGGGCAGAACGCCTGGGAAGAGATCGACTTTCAACCGGCGGCCTCTGTCGGCGGCGAGAACTACGGCTGGAACGTCTTTGAGGCCACGCACACCTATCCACCGAATGATCCGCCGCCCGCCAACGGAGCCGATTTCACGATGCCGGTCCTCGAGTACGACCGCACCACCGGCACGTCTGTCACGGGAGGCTATGTCTACCGCGGCGGCGCTCAGGAGAAGCTCTGGGGCACGTATCTGTACGCCGACTTCAGCGTCGGCCGGGTATGGGGGTTGCAGCGTGGCGCTGACGGCGGCGTGGAGACGCGACTGCTGTTGGACAACGACATGATGATCGCGAGCTTTGGCGAGGACGACGGCGGAGAGCTGTACCTCGTCGATTTCAACGGCGGGGTACACCGCGTGATCGCACCCTGATGGTTCGCGGCGCCCCTCGCGAGGGGCGCCGCTAGCCGACGAAGACCTTCTTCACGTAGGGCGAGGTGAAGGCCGCCAGCGTGGCGGCGTAACCGGGCACGAAGGAGATCGTGTCGCCGAGACGCGGAGGGGTTGCCATGTCTTCCACGTCGAGCACGAGATGATCGCTCGATGCGCCGAGCACCTGCACCCCCGGGTCGACCGGCACGATTCCTTCGGGCACCACGTCCTGTCGGCCGATAGCGAGAATCGCGCGCAGCCGCTCGCCTCGGTCGGCAAACACCGGTCGCCCGCCAAACGCATCCTGCGCGCTCGTGCCGCGGGGCTTGGACGGCTTGCGCATGACCTCGATCACCGGAGCGCTCACGGTGATCGCGTTAGTGTGCAGGTCGAGTATCCGCTCGCGCGTCACGGTAGAGACACCGAGCAGGATGCTCTCCCCGATACGCAGACTGTCGATGCGCTCGGGGAGGATGCCGCCGATCAGCGCATCTAATGAGCTGGACATCCCGCCGCTCACATGAAGCCTGCGGCCCAGCTGTGCTTCCGCAGACTGTGTAAGAGCCACGAGCTCACCGAGGTTCTCCGCATCGGGGACGATCGCGCCGTAGCAGGTGAGGCTCGCGCCGATGCCGTGGATCTCGATGTTCGGCAGCGCCTCTGCGGCGCTGAGGAATGCAGGCAGATCGCCGGGCATCATGCCCTCGCGCAGGTCGCCGAGGTCCACCATCGCCACGATGCGATGCCGTTTACCGAGCAGCGCGGCGGCATCATTGAGCGCGCGCACCGTCGCGATCTCGCTTTCGAGCGACACGTCGATCAGCGCGACACACTCGGCCGCGCGCGTGAGCGTGGGCGCCCGCAGCGACCAGAACTCGGCAACGACGCCCGCCTCGCGCATGGCGGCCACGTTCTCGAGGCGAGAGTCGGCGATGCCGGAGGCGCCCCCGGCGAGCATAGCGCGCGCCACCTCGGGGGCACCGCACGTGACCTTGGTGACGCCGAACACGCCACGTCCGCCGAGTGCGTCCACGACGCGACGCGTGTTCTCGGTGAGCCTGGTGAGGTCGACGGTGACCGTAGCCTTGGCAAGCATGGCGTCTCCCATTTCAGGTGGTCGATGCACGCACTATCCTACGCGAGGGCCGGGAAACGCGGAGGGAACCCGGCACGTGCGGGGCAGCGGTCAACGCTCTAGACCGATGCTCGTGCGCATCAGCGACACGACCGCCTCGGCGGCGAAGCGCGAGGCGAGCGCACCGCAGGCCGCGAACACGTAGTCGCGATCGAGCGCCACCACGGCGTCGGCCGGCGGAAGCAGCCGATCGCCGCCGGCTGTGGTGCCGCGGACCGCTTCGAGCATCTGCTCGCCGCCGGGCAGGCGTGTGAGCGCACCGCCGGTGCCGATCACCAGGCGGCACGCCGTGAGGTCACGACCGCGGGCCACGGTCTGGCGACCCTTCGGTGTATAGAGGTGTGCCAGTTGGCCGGCATGGCGCTCCACGCCGGCCCGGGCGGCGGTTCGCGCCAGTACAACGGCGGCGGCTATCTCCCCGGCGGTCTGTGGCACTGCAGGCGGCAGCAGCGCGGGACGCTCATGCTCCGGCAGCAACGCCAGGACGTGCGCCGCGCTCACGTACGTGCCGAGGTCGCCCTCAACCGTGCGCTTCGCGTGTGGCTGAGGATCGGTCGCCAGCGCGGCCAGCTCCGCACTGCCCGCGGTGATCGAGTGCACGTCGGTCGTGGCTCCCCCGACATCAACGACCACGAGGTCGCCCAGGCTCTCGGCCAGGAGCTCGGCGGCGACAAGCACCGCCCCCGGCGTGGGCAGGATGGCGCCCGTCACGTACTCGCCGATGCGCTCCATGCCCGGCGCATGCGTGATGTGCTCCTCGAACGCGTCGTGGATCACATGGCGCGCCGGTACGATATCGAGCTCATCCACCGAGGGATAGACGTTGCTCGTGACGCGCACGCGGAAACTGGCGGATTCGAGTGCCGCGCGCGCCTCGGCGGCCGCCGCCGAGTTGCCTGCGTACACGATGATGGGCCGCGATGTGAGCCTGCCGAGATGCCGCGCGTTGAACAGCACGACCTCGGCGTCACCGCCCTCCACACCACCCGCGAGCAGGATCAGGCCGGGTCGCGCCTCTTCGATGGCGTCAAGATCGCTCTCGCGCAGCCGCCCGGCGGTGACGAGCTCCACCACGCCGCCGGCGCCAAGCGCCGCCTCGCGCGCTGCCATCGCCGTCATCTTCTGCGTGAGGCCGTGCACGGTCATGCGCAGGCCGCCTGCTGCCGAGGAGGTCGCAAGCGTGACATCGGGGTCGACCGGGCCGATGACAACCTCGAGCCCCGCGCGCGCGGCGTCCACACCGATACCCACGTCGCCCTGCGCCACGCTCGTTGGGGCGAAGCCCTGGCCGAGGAGGCGCGGCGTGGTCGCGGGCCATCCCGCCAGCCCCACAAATGCACTCACGACCGTGGTGGTCGAACCGATCTCGGCAACAAGCGCGTCTATGCGGCGGCAGTCGGACATCAGGCAGCGCCTCTCTTGAAGGTCCCCACCATTGCACGGCTTTCGCTCGCTGCGGTCAACCGACGCGCTACGCCCCTTGATGGGGTGTGCACGCTACAGTCCCCGCGCCCGCATCTCCTGCACGATGAAACTCGCCACGTCGATGCCCTTGGTCCTGCGCCCAAACCCGGCGTCCATGCCGCTTTCTCGCGCGATCTCGTCGGTCACCTGTGTGCCGCCGGAGATGAGCAGTAGCTGCTCGCGCACGCCCTTCTCCTCGGCCAGATCCGAGAGTTTCTGCATCATGTCGCGGTGAACATCGGCGTGCGTGATGATCGTGGAGATGAGTACGGTCGAGGCCCCGTGCTCGATCGCGGCGTCCAGTACCTTCTCGATGGGCACGCTCGTGCCGAGATAGGTCACGGTGAAGCCCCACTTCTCGAGGCCACCGTGCTTTATGTCGATGATCTCGCGCATGCCCACGGAGTGCTCGTCGCTACCCACGGTCGCAGCCACGCACTTCACGCTGCGCTCATGCACAAAGTCGCGAATCTCCTCGTCGCTGAGAACCTCCGGCGGCTCGGGGATCACGAGCGTTGCCGGGTCGATGGCCACGTCGAGCCGACCTTTGAGCTCGATCAGCGTGCCCTCCGCAGGGTGCATCACGCGCTTGTGGATGACCTCGCAGTCGGCCAGGTTCATCGAGCGGCCGAGCTCGAGCGCCGCCGCCTCGGCAACGGCCTCGGCCGCCGGCAGGAACATCGTGACAGCCACAATACCGTCACCCGCCCACTCCACCTCGGGGGTGATGAGGCCCGCCTTACGCGCGTCGGCAGTCTGCGTAAGCCGCATGGCCGCGTTATCGGTGGGGTCGAGCTCGTCGGTGTAGGGAACGCGCGTGTCATCGCACAGCGTGCAGCCGCCGACCACATCGCACGGCCGCGAACCAGGAAGGCGGTCAGCCGAAGTCACGGCTGCTGCGCCGTTTACGGTCGCGCCGCTGCCGGCTGCCCCGCCAAACCCGCCCAGCAACTCCACGTGGTTCACCCCAAAGTGGTGGCACACCGGCGCGAGGTAGTCATCAGCGCGCGGCACGATCGAGCCGGCCGCCACGCCGCCGGCGCTATCACGCGCGATGCCGTCATCGTGTGTTTCGGGATACTCGCCCGAGTCCACAAAGTACGCGTCCTCCACGCCCGCAAAGTACCCGCCGTCGGCGATCATCGCCTCGAGGAAGAGCACCGCGCGCTCCTTGATCTCGCGTATGCGATTCTTGAGCGCCGGATTCTCGCGGTCGATCTTCACCATCTCACGCAGGCCGTCCATACCGGTGAGCGACTGCTTTGCCGTGTCCACCGCGGCGATGTTGTTGTAGTGCCACGGCACGTTGCGGCCTTCGTCGGGCGTGATGGTCGACTGGATATCCGCCGAGGTCAACCGCGAGATCAGCAGGTTCATCACGTGGGAAACGGTCGCATCACGCCCGTCCGACTCCATGTACCGCGTATTCTGTTGCGCCCGCATCTTGTACTTGCCGAACAGGTCTCTGAGCGCGATAGCGTACGGCAGGTCCATCCGCATCGCGGGTGCGGGCGCAGCATCCGGCGGCACGGTAGAGAGCGCGATCTGATCCGCCGACATCCCCACGGCCTCCGAATATGCGCAGTTGATGGCGTGCTGCACGAGCAGCTCCGGCATGACCTTCCACGCGCGAACCGCCGTGGCATTAGCGTTGTGCGCGCCATCGATCTGCAGGATGCCCGCGGCGGCCATCACGTGCTTAGCCACAGCAGCATCAACGAACGAGCGATACATGTTGATGTTGCGGTACAGCACGTTGTACTGCGGGTCCTGATGAGCGCCGTTGACGCCCTCTTCGGCAAAGAGCACGGCCATCTCCGGACCGGCCACACCGCTCACATACGAGTGGAAGTTGATGGGGCGACCCACCTCATCCTCGATCAGGTCGAGCGCCCGCCGCGTGAGCCGAAGCTGCTTGCGCGTGATCGCGATGCCGCCGATGCCCTCGGGAGTTCCCTCGAGCAACGTATCCATGTGGCTCTGCCCTGCGGTGCGGATGACCATGATGTGGTCGGCACCGTGCCAGGCGGCCATGCGCATGCGCCGGATGTCATCCTCGGGACGACCGGAGGCGATCTCGGTGGTGATCACGCAGTCCGGCTGCGGATCGATGTTGCCAAAGTAGTGAGCCGCGGGCAGCGGGATGGAGTTCGTGAGGTTCTCGGCGGTCTCGTGGTAGTCGAACTCGTAGAGTCTCTGGTCAGGCACGAGGCGGCGCCATGTCCATCCGCGACGCCGCGGACGGTAGTTCTCCAGGCCCTCGAGCAGGGCATCAACATCGAGCTTCGTGTTCGGATCGAGCGGCGCATCGGCAAGCGCGCGACCAAACCGGGGGTCGGGAGCTCCGGGGGTTGCGAGGTCGCTCATCGCGATACACCCCACTTCGCCTCAACGACGTCCCATCCCTCACCAGCGGCCAACTTCGCCGCAGCGGTAGGGGCATCCACATCCCATGCCTGCATCGCCACGAGTAGAACGTGACCGGCACCGTGCCCGAGAAGTCCACGCGTCTCGCACTCGGCCACCACGGCCTGACAGGTGGGTGAATCGATGCCCATGCGCATTAGCACGGAGCGCTCGATGGACGGCGATGTGTGCGTGCGTGCCAGCTCCACCATCGGGTCGACGCACCTCTGCGCGAGTTCCCAGAAGCGTGCCTCCAGGTCAGCATCACTGAATCCCTGGAGATGCTTTCGCGCCTCTGCGAACGTGTCCTCGCGTGCCATGCGTGCTCCTCCCGATGCGTATGCAATCTGCGTGATTTCTCATGCAAGCATAGCGGTCGGCGCGTTGCATTCAAGGGTGCATGTGGTGCTGATGGTGACGCTATATGCAGGTGCGGTGAATATTCCCCTCGCGCTGCGTGCCGCGCTACCCGGCGGCGTCCGAAAGCGCGTCCAAATGTTCGCGCATCTCGGCATCGCTGAGCGGCCCGATCACGGTATTGAACACCTCACCATCGGTTCCGATGAACACCGAGGTCGGGATGTACTGACCCGGGTAGCGCGCAAGAACCGACGCGGCCTCAGGATCGTTGGTCAGCACATCAACGAAGGTCACGCGGTCCTCGTAGTCGGGCAGCACTTCCGCGGCGACCGCCGCGATCTCCACGCACGACACTCAAGTCTCCGAGTGGATCAGGATGTACACCGGCGTGCCGGCACCGAGCGCCGCGTCGAGCTGTGCGGTCGCGCCCTCCACGCCCGGCACGGTCTCGACTTCGCCCGACGAACCGCTCCCTGTCACTATCCACGCGAGGATGACCGCGAGCACCACTGCAACCACGACGAGTGCGCGTATCGTGCGCGGACCCTTGCGTGGGGATGGCACATCAGTCATCGAGCCCGCTCCAGCAGCGCCTTGATCTCGTCCACTTTGGGCAGACGCCCCGCCAGGCGAACCTCACCATCGACCACCAGACCGGGCGTAGACATGATCCCGTACGCCATGATGTCGGTGAATTCGGTCACCTTCTCCACGCTCGCGTCGAGGCCCATCTCCTCCACCGCGGTGCGGACCACCTTCTCGAGCTGCTTGCACTTGGCACACCCGGTGCCCAAGATCTTGATCTCCATACTGACGTCTCCTTCGCCCTACATTCCTTCGATAGATGCGGCCACCGCGCGAAGTACGTCCCGTTGCACGGTGTAGTAGACCCACGTCCCGTCTTTTCGTGCCGTCACAAGTCCCGCGTCACGCAAGAGTGCCATGTGGTGCGAGATCGTGGACGCCGCGAGGCCGAGGCGTTCGGAGAGCTTGCAGCCACAGACCTCGTCTGCCGCGCAGCACGTCTTACCATCAGCCGAACTCTCGAGCAGAACGCGGACGATCTCGCGCCGGGGAGCCGATGCCAGCGCCTTTAGCGCGGCGTCGAGCTGCTCTTCAGGGATACGTTCAGCAACGGCATTCACCGACCGACTCCTCTCGCACCGCGCAAACCACAGCATCCAGGTCCACTCCGTCGTGACAGACGACTGCGCCGCTCACTACCACCATCGGGAACCCGGCGTGCTCGGCGATGAGCACATCGATGACCGTACGCCTAAGTCCGGGATCGAGCGCGTACACGTCGCACTCGTCCATCCGTACGCGTAGGCCCTCGCGCTGCAGTCTCCCGGCGATGACGTGGACCCGCCACGTCGAAGGCATGTCTCAACTCGAGCCTTCCGGTGCTTCGAATCCGACCTCCGAACCGGGGTCGCAGAGGAGGTCGCCGCCTCAACCGCACCCGGGTCCGGTGACGAGCGTGACGGAAGGCCCTCCTCCACAGCAACCTCCCATGCGTGCTCCTCCGTCGGTTGGCGACTGGCGCCATTGGTGTGTATACTGCCGAACTGTATACTTCGATACTCGTCGAAGTATACTGAGGATGTTCTGTCAGCGCAAGATTGAAGGGCACGTGTGGGCCAATGGAGTTGATCGCAACCGTATTCGGGTGGCTGAATGACCAGTTGCTCAAGATGCTCTGGTTGAACGACCTTGTGGGTGTGATCGTGGAAGACGTGTTCGGCCTGCCGCTCGATGGACGTGTCGGCGCAAGCGTCCAGTTCTTCATCTACGACACCATCAAGATATTCATGCTGCTCTCGGCCCTGATATTCATCATCTCCTACGTGCAGAGCTTCTTCCCTCCCGAGCGTACGCGCAGGATTCTCGGGCGCTTCAACGGCATCGGCGCGAACACCCTGGGCGCACTGCTCGGCACCATCACGCCGTTTTGCTCATGCTCATCGATCCCGCTGTTCATCGGCTTCACCTCGGCCGGGCTGCCGCTCGGTGTGACGTTCTCGTTTCTCATCTCGTCGCCGCTGGTGGATCTGGCCTCGGTGATCCTGCTGGCGAGCATCTTCAACTGGAAGATCGCCATCGCCTACGTGGTGGTCGGCCTCGTACTCGCCGTGATCGGCGGCACCGTCATCAGCCTGCTCAAACTCGAGCGTTACGTGGAGCCCTTCGTGTACGGTTCGCACCTCGTCGAGGCCGAGTTGCCCGAGATGTCCCGGCGCGACCGCATCAGCTTCGCAGGTCAGGCCGTAGCCGACATCGTCAAGCGTGTGTGGCCGTACGTGCTCGCCGGTGTGGGCATCGGCGCGCTCATACACGGGTGGATTCCCGAGGAGTTCATCGCCGCGGTCCTCGGCGAGAAGAACCCGTTCTCGGTGCTCATAGCCACGCTCGTGGGCGTGCCGATGTACGCGGACATCTTCGGAACGCTGCCGATCGCCGAAGCGCTCGTGGCCAAAGGCGTCGGTCTCGGAACCGTGCTGGCGTTCATGATGGCCGTCACGGCCCTGTCGCTGCCATCACTGGTGATGTTGAAGAAGGTTGTGAAGACACCGCTTCTGGCCACATTCTTCGGCGTGGTCGTCGCCGGTATCCTCATCATCGGCTACGCGTTCAACGCCATCGGCGGCTGGTTCGTGTAATCGAGCCTACCCTTCCCGCAACGAGCTCACGATCTCCTCGATGGTTGCCGGCGACGTGTTGCTGTCCTCGGCAAGGAACACGATGTCCTCCGGAGTAGGCTCATATCCTTCGGGTGCGTGGGCGAGGGCGTTGCGAACGTAGGACCGGTGCATTCGTCCGAGGTCGACCTCTTTCGCCCTGATCTGCTCGGGACGTTCGGGGATCACGATCACCGTGCCCGGAACGTTCTCGGTCGGGTCCCCGGTGCGCACCTCCACACCCTGCTCGCGCGCGAATGCCAGTTGCGACCAGTGATGCTTGCCCGCACCCGTGTACTCGGTCTCCTGAACAACCACGGTGGCATCACCCGGCAAGTCGCGCGCAAGCGACATCGCCGCCGCCATCGCGGTATTGCCCGACGGCCCGCGCTCAAGCCCCTCGAGCTTGCACAGCGCCTCGGTGACGTAGAAGACCTCGCCCTGGCTCACGGTGAGATAACGGTCCATGTAGCGCAGCGAACGCGCAGCGTTGCGGGGCACATCGGCGCGATCCGGCCATGTCGCAAACGGAACCCCAAAGCCCGTGTGGCCGGTTGTGAAGCTCTTGCGGTTGAAGTCGGTGTCACTCGCCATATGAAGGCCCGATAGATCCACGCTCGCGCTGACGATCTCGCTCGTGGCGCCGGTGCGACGAAGCCCCCGCGCGGTGCCCGTGGTGTTACCGCCGCCGGCGTGAGTGACCACCACGTGCGTGGGAGGGGCACCGGTGAGCAGCGTCATCTCCTCGGCCAGCTCGGCGCCGAGGCTTTCTATGCCCGACACGCCGAACGGCGAGTAGAGCGATGCCGAGAGGTATCCGGTGGTGTCGAGCAGCTCGAGCATGTGAAAGAAGAGCTCGGGGCCCACTGTCATCTGAACCACTTCGGCCCCGAACGATTCGCAGATGCGCGACTTCTCCACGATCTCCGGCTGACCCACGTGCCGGGAATCGAACGTCTCCTGGCAGATGATGCACGTGAGACCGGCACGAGCCGCCTGGCTCGCCACGGCCGCGCCGTAGTTGCCGGAGGTGGCGGCGATCACGCCGGCAAATCCCTTCTCGGCCGCCACGTGGATGCTCATCGATGCGCGGCGGTCCTTGAATGAGCCGGCCATGTTGGCCGCCTCATCCTTCACGAAGATTCGCGCGCCGTGACCGGGCGCGGCATACGAGCGCACGAGGTCGGTGACGTTTCGGAGCTCGAGCAGTGGCGTTGCGCCCACACCGGCTGCTCGCTGGATGCCGCGGATCTGTTCGAGCGTGTAGCCGTGCGCGCCCATCATGCCTTCGTAGTCAAACGCGATGGGGCTGCGCTCGAACTCTGCGTAGTCCATGCCGAGCGCACGCTTCATGATCTCGCCCTTGCGAGCCATCACGGTGTCGTAGCGGGTCGTCATGTCACTCACCCGCTTCCCGGCCGACGACGTCAGGCGCACCGGGCTTGGGCCCGGTAGCGACGGACGCACGATATGCGGCCACGCGCGCGCGCAGCTCTCTGCCGATGCCGACGATCTCGGGGGGTGGCGTGCCGAACGTGTGCGTGTATCCAGGGCTGATAGCCGAAAGGTGCCCGCGCACAGTCCGCCCGCTCATTGTCTCTACCTCGACCTCGTCGCCGATCATGCCGGCACCGAGCGCATATCCTTTGACCCAGGCACGCAGGGGCTGGGCTGCAGTGTCCTCGGGCAAGCCTGCGGCGCGCTCGGACACCTCGAGCAGCACGTACTCGACCTCCACCCAGTCACCAGGGCTGCAACGGAACTCGTCTGTCATCAGACACCCCTCAATCGTGTGGGCACGAGCACTCGCTGCCCACCCCGGCGTTGGTTAAGGTTCGGCGACCTACTCGGTTGGCGCCCAGAAGCGCGGGAGCGGCATGTCGGTCACGGTAAGTATGCCCGCCGGCGCGTCGATGATCATCGGGATGTAGTTGCCGGTGCTCGCGTACGTACCCTTGCCACCGGGAATCTCCGGCTTATTGGACATGTGCACCTCGGGCTCGCCGATCACACGGATGTAATCGCCTGTCTCGATGCCCTCGAGCTCCGGGTGGATCTGCTGGGGGTGCAGGAGCTCGATCTTGAGTTCGCCCTTGCTGTAGCCGCGACCGATGTGGCGGCACCCGCACACATCGCCCGCCGCCACCTTCACGTGCGGCGTCTCGCGCGGCACGGTGGTGACGATCGGCTCGCGCGTTTCCACGATCTCATCGATGTCCCATCCGATGGCGTCGGCGATGAGGTTGATGGACTCCTGGAAGCCGATGTGGCCCACGATGGTGCCATCGGCCACTCCGCGCTCGAACTCCTCTACGGTGGTGCCCACGCCCTGGCTCTGCATGACGGTGGGACCGAACGGCGAGAGGTCATTCACGCGCTCCGCCTGGATGCGGTCGATGTGCAGGCAGATGGAAGTCCATGCCACGATGAGCGCATCAAGGATGAAGCCGGGGTTGATGCCGGTGCCGAGGATCGTGACGTCGTGCTCCCTGGCGAGCGCGTCGAACCGCTCGGCCCACTCCTGGTCGCTCGCCCACGGGTACGCAAGCTTCTCGGCGATGCACAGGACGTTTGCGCCCGCCTTCACGCAGGGCTCAACCTGCTCGGTGATCTCGTTCAGGTTGCTCTGGGTGCAGATGCACACCACGTCGGGCTTCTGGGCGAGCACGGTTGCCGCGTCGGTGGTCATGCAGACGTCACAGTCCCGGCCGAGCAACTCGCCGATGGTCTTACCCTCTTTGGCGGGGTTTGTGACTATCGCGCCAACCAGCTCCACATCGTTCGGTCGGTCGAGCAGAAAGCCAAGCAGACCCTGCCCCATCATCCCGGTACCCCACACAGCAACCTTGATCATCGGTGTTCCTCCTGAAGGTTCATACAGAAACGAACGACTCCTATGCACCAAAGATACCGTGCCTCGCCGCCATGCGCGAGGTGTTGAAGGGACTTCTCGACGCCCGACTCCCGGCGTAGGCTCAGGTGAACCATCACTCTACGACCTCGAAGTGGCTTACGCCCGTTCTCTCTGCACGCGATATCGTTCAGCGATTAGGATCTAGCGGTCTTCGGAACTGCCTCCGCGGACCTCGCGGCGGTCCCCCCTCGCACGGGCGACCGCGGAGCCGACGAGGGCAACGCCCACGGCACCCGCCGCGGTTCCCATCGGCACGATCGTCGCCATGCAGGAAGTACACGACGCGCAGGGAGCCGGGCACGCCCGGTTGAGTAGTGCCGCAGCGCCGATTGCCCCTGCGGCCACCGCGAACGAGTACACATTGGACCGTGTGGCGCTCACCGGGGTCTCCGGTAGGTAAGGGCCCCCGACGAGCACCCTCTCACGCAGTCGAAGCATTCGTTGCACAGATGGTGGTTGATGACAGGCGTGCTCGAAGCGGTGGGATCCGGCGCGGCCAGCGCCGGTTCGTCCGCACCCGCCGGTTCTGCAGGCGCGGTTTGTGCCACAGCGTCTGCAGGCACCGGAGCCTCAAGCGTCACGGCCCGCATCGGGCAGATGTCGACGCAGCTCCCGCACGACGAGCACGCCGACGAGTCCGTCCGCACGCGCCGCGCCCAGCGGCGCTTGGCGGTGAGCGACGACGCAAGGCCCATGGTGGTGCCGGCAGGACACAAGAAGAGACACCAGCCACGACCCCCTTTGGTGAACAGGCCGAGCGGGACGATCCAGAGGCTCGCCGCCACGACACCCAGAGAGGTGAAGTACGCGAATCCCGAGATATCGCCGAAGACAGCGCTCACCAGGTTCTGCATATGCGTGAAGTTGCAGAACGCGCAGCAGATGCTCGCGGAGATGAACGGGGCGAGGAGGAAGCCCACGAAGAATCCGTACCGCAGCGGCACGATGTCCACGCGACCCTTGAAATCGAACTTGAACCGATCGGGTACAAGGCGGCCGAGGTGCTCGGGAAGCGCTCCGGCCGGGCAGAGCCACCCGCAGAAGAGCGGACCGGCGGCGACCGCAGCGATCGGAAGCACGAGCACCGGCAGGAACGAGATCGGGCTGTTGCCCAGCGTGGGCCACATCCAAGGCTGCGCCAGCCACCCCCACGGCATTCGGAGACAGGCTGTATGCACGTCGGAAACGGATGTACCGGCGGCGGTTGTGGGAAACAGGAGCCCCACTCCTCTGACGAGCAGCGCGAACGGGGCGTAGAACAGCAGCACGCCCACCACAAATCCGCCGAAGCGGGCGACCCGGTTCTTCCGGATAGCGCTGCGGCTACTCACAGCACTCTCCGCCCGATGGCGCGCCTGCCTGCTCGAAGCGGACCGGCAACTCACTCAGGCGCTCGCCGGACTCGGCGTCCACGATGATGATGGTCCCCTTCATTGGAACAGCAATCGCCGGGATTGGATCGGGCAAGGTCACAAGCAGGCCGAAGTCCACGGACTCGCCGGGGGCGATGTAGCGCTCGATCTCATGCGTGTCGGGATTCCAGGCGCGATCACGGGAGTGCCACTCCATATCCTCGGAGAAGCCCTCGACCTCGAAACGGATACGCCTTGGCGCATCGCCGACGTTGCGCACCACGTGCGAAGCAACCTCCACGACACCCGGCTGCAGATAGCGCTTCACGATGCCGGCGCGATCGAGTGCAACCACGATCGTTCCCGTGAGCGCGCGAACCGAGGGTCCGCCAGCCTCGGCGCCCTCGGCAGGGAAGTTCATCACGAAGCTGCCGCGCTCACCCCCGGAGATTGCTCCCGCGTAGGAGCCGATGAGGATGGCGACCGCCGCCCCGAGCGCACCGATCATGAGCACGCGAGTGCGCTTCGGCTTCCCCACTCGCTCCCCCCGGTGTGTCGTGTGTATTCGGGCATCTGGTAGCGGTCGTTACGAACCAGGACTCAACGTAACCGACGCTCGGCCCCGACGTCCAGTCGCGCCCCACGACAGCTCGCCAGCACCGACCGCTAGGTGCTGGACCTGCGGCGTTCTGCGCCCTCAAGGAGCAGGCCGGTGATCGGCCCCGCCACCGATGCGGGCACATGCGCGACCACCAGCCGGTAGACTTCACCGTCGGACGGCGGCAGGCTGTCCGCAAACCGGCGTCCCGCCTCGCGCACATCGGCGGAAACCCTGGGTATGTCCCGGGTGGTGAGACCGGCGCGTCCGAGCGTCTCCAGCGCCTCTTCGATGCGGTCAGCCATGGGCAACAGGCTCGTGGCCCTGCTCGCCGGTGAGGCATCAAACGCCTTGTTGGCGCCACCGCGCCACTCCGGCGTCCCCAGCTGCCAGATCCGCAGACCGGCGAGGAGGGCGAACACCGTCGTGATGAGCCAGATGACGACGTAGGCCGTCTTGCCGATCGCCCCGGGCCACGTCAGGCCGGTGGTGGTGCCGAGCAGGCCGCCCAGGGGGCCTGCTGAGGCCTCCAGACCGATGAGCTGGGGTGGCAGCGGTATGAGCGACCCGGCCGCCAGCACGAGCACCAGAATGCCCCGCTTGGTTCGCAGCAGCGAGCCACGCGGGGCCACGAAGGCGTAGCCCAGGACATACGCGATGATCGCCGAACCCAGCACGGCGGCGATGGCGGCGAACAGCATCGTGTCTCCTCTTACGGTTTCGTGGTCCTCAGGATCTTGCCCGAGAAGATGCAGACGCCTTCACCTGGTCGGCTCCTGCCCGCCGAGGTAGGCGCGCTTCAACTCCGGGTTGTCGAGAAGCTCGGCCGCGGTGCCTTCGGTGAAGACGGAGCCACCCTGCAAGACGTAGCCACGGTGCGCGATCGACAGCGCGGCGGTGGCGTTCTGCTCCACCACGAACACGGACACACCCTGTTCGTTCACCTGCTGGATCAGGTCGAAATTCTGGTCCACAAGCGCGGGCGAGAGACCCATGGATGGCTCGTCCATGCAGATGAGCTTGGGGCTGCTCATGAGCGCGCGACCAAACGCCACCATCTGCTGCTCGCCACCGGACAGCGTGCCGGCGCGCTGACGGCGTCGCTCGGCCAGCTTGGGGAAGAACTCGTACACGCGCTCGAGGTCCGCGGCGATCGCGGCGGCGTCGGTGCGGGTGTAGGCGCCCATCTCGAGGTTCTCGAGCACAGTAAGGTTCGGGAACAGCCGGCGATTCTCGGGCACGGTGGCCACGCCACGCTTGATGCGTTCGGCGGTGCGCAGGTTGTTGATGACCTCACCCTCCCATAGCACCTGGCCCTTGCTGGGCTTGACGATGCCGAGGATGGTCTTCATGGTGGTCGACTTGCCCGAGGCGTTACCGCCCAGGAGACAGATGATCTCACCCGGGTAGACCTTGTAGTTCACGCCCTTGAGGATCTGGATGCGCCCGTAGTACGTCTCGACGCCTCTGAACTCAAGAAGTGGCTTCTGCTGCTCGCTTGCCAAGGTAGGCCTCCACAACCTGCGGATCGTTCGCTACTTCGCGGTACGTGCCCTCGGCGATCATCACGCCGTGGTCCATCGCGATCACGCGGTCGGACACGCCTTCGACCACGTGCATGTCGTGCTCGATCATGAGAATCGTGTAGCCCCGGTCGCGAAGGATCTTGATCTGCTCCATGACCTCGAGCGACTCCATGGGGTTCATACCGGCCACAGGCTCGTCGAGCAAGAGCACCGCCGGATCGGACGCGAGCGCCCGTGCGATCTCGAGGCGGCGCCTGTTGGCGTATGACAGCGAGAACGCCGGCTGCTGCTGACGTGGGCCCGAGAACCGGCCGGGGAACATGCCGAGGATCTCCTGTGCCTTCTCGCGCATGGCCTTCTCCTCGCGGCGCACCGAGGGCAGGCGCAACATCGAGGCGAGCACGCCGGAGTTGGTGACCGAGTGCATGCCCACGAGCACGTTCTCCAGCACGCTCATGTTGGAGAAGAGCCTGAGCGACTGGAACGTGCGCGAAATGCCCTTGTCGTGCACCTGGTCCGGACGCAGCCCGGCGACGCTTTCGCTCTTGAGCAGGATGTCGCCGGAGTCCGGCTCGTACAGACCGCTGATCACGTTGAACGTGGTGGTCTTGCCCGAGCCGTTCGGACCGATGATCGATACGATCTCGTTCTCGTTCACGGAAAATGAGAGATTGTCCACGGCCTTGAGGCCACCGAAGCTCATGGACACGCCCTGTAGTTCGAGAATCGCGCCCACGGCTACACCTCCAGGTCCTTCTCGCCCTCTTCAAGATCGAAGAGGTTCTGACGGGTCTTCTCAACCTCACGCGGGTCGACCTCATGGGCCTCGCGGCGCCACAGGGTATCCGGCAGCAGCCCCTCTGGTCTGAAGATCACCATGATGACGATGAGCATGCCGAAGATGAGCATCCTGTAGACCTCGAACTCGCTGCGTGCCGCGCCAGCCGCCTCACGAATGAGTTGCGGCAGCGCCTGCAGCACGATGGCACCGAGGATCACGCCCGGGATCGAGCCCATGCCGCCGAGCACCACCATGCAGACCACGATCACCGACTGCATGAACAGGAACGACTCGGGGCTGATCACATTGGAGTAGTAGGCGAAAAGCGACCCGGCAAAGCCTGCGATGCCCGCCGAGAGCACAACTGATAGCAGCTTCGCCCGAGAGGCGGTGATACCGGTGGAGACCGCCGCCAGTTCATCTTCGCGCAGCGCGTTCCATGCGCGACCCACGCGAGAGTTCTTCAGGTTCGAGAGCAGGATCGCGGTGATGAAAACGCATACGAGCACCAGATAGTAATACTCGATCGGCTTGTCGATCACGAGCCACGCCCCGAGGCCGCTCGCGCCGGGCTGTGCAACCGCTTCACTCGCGAGCCGTGGCGAGTAGATGCCCGTCACACCGTTGGGACCATTGGTGAGGCCCTGCAGGTTGATGATCGTCAGACGCACGATCTCACCGAATGCGAGCGTGACGATAGCGAGGTAGTCGCCGCGCAGTCGCAGGGTTGGCAGCCCGATCACAAAGCCCGCAACCATAGCGATGAGCGTGCTCACCGCAAGAACCGCCAGGAACGGCCAGCGCAACTCGAACTTCGGCGATGACAGCAATGCGGTGGCGTATGCGCCGAAGGCGAAGAACGCGATATAGCCGAGGTTCAGTAGGCCGGTCTCCCCCATGACGATGTTGAGACCGAGCGAGAGCATGACGAACAGCAACGAGATCACGCCCACCCGCAGCCACGCCGTCTCCACAACGCCTGCGAGGTTGAGCAACGGGAAGCCCGCCGCGAGCGCAAGCCCTGCGGCTGCGTACGCGGTGCGCGGGACGCGCTCGGCGAAGGAGCGGAGCCCTGACGTGATACTTGAAAGGCTCATCGGCTACACCTTCTCCGTGATTGCTTCGCCGAGAATGCCCGACGGTCGGAACATGAGGATCACCATCAGCACCGAAAACGCGATGACCGGCTGCCATCGGGTATCGATGCGCACGGTGGCGTTGGCGAACATCACCGCTGCCACGGTGGCCAGGAAGAGGTTGCCGGCCATGAGCCGTACCGCGTGTGAGGCCGAGACGGACAAGAGCGCATCGGTCCGCTCGGCTAGCAGCGTCTTGACCGCGTAGTACGGGGTGAGGCGGTATACGCGCATGACGCTGCGCTCGTACTCGGGCGTGCGCCTGTCGTCCGACACGTGCTTCAGGCGCCTGCGCGGCACCCGCACCATCTGCACGTAGAGGCCGAGGAGTAGCCCCGCCACCACGAACCACGCCATGAAGCCGAGGTCGAGACTCACGCCATAGGTCTCGGTCATGCCGAGCACGATCGCGCCCACTACCGCTCCGGGGATGTTGCCGATGCCGCCAAGGACCGCAGCGGTGAACGCCTTGAGGCCGTAGAGGAAGCCGGCGTCGTACTTGAGCGAGCCGTAGTACATGATCACGAGCAAGCCGCCTATACCGGCGAGCGCGGAGCCAACGATGAAGGTGAAGGCGATCGTCTTGTTCGTGTCGATGCCCATCATCTCGGCTGCCTCCATGTCCTGAGACGTGGCACGCATCGCCTTGCCGATCCTCGTGGAACGGACCAGGTACGTGAGCGCGGCCATCAGCGCCGCCGAGACGAAGATGATAACGAGAGCGAGCACCCGGACACGCACGCCGAGAAAGCCCACGGACGCCGACGAGATGGCAAGCGTGGGTATCGTGACCGGCTTGGAGCCGAAGATGATGATGATCAGCTGCTGCATCACGATGGACACGCCGATGGCGGACAGCAGCGGGATGATGCGGGCGCGGCCCCTCAGCGGTCGGTACGCGATGCGCTCCACCAGAAAGCCGATGGTCATAGGCACGACCGTGGCTGCCACTGCGGCGATCAACAAGCATCCGATCACGACCGGAATGGACGTCTGCTCGTTCACGCCCAGCGTCAGTAGCGTGAACGCTGCCACGTAGCCGCCGATGGTGAAAATCTCGCCGTGAGCGAAGTTGATGAACTTCAGCACGCCGTAGACCATCGTGTATCCAAGCGCGATGAGCGCATAGATCATGCCGACGGTCAGTCCGCCTATCGTGACGCTGATGATGTGGTCAAGACTCACGTGCAGCTCCTCGCCCGAGTGCGGGTTCGTTCGCCTGGTTCGCAGTTGTTCTGTGGATTCTGCACTATCTTCGGCGGTAACGCACCCGGGAGGCGCAGGGTCTTCCCTGCGCCTCCCGGCTCACGTCACGTGTGCGTGCCGCGAAAACGTCCAGCCTACTTAACGGCCACGAACTGACCGGCCTCGACAACGTACCGGGGCACGTTGGCGGGGGTAAGACCAGAAACCACCACGTCACCGCGGGCTACGGCGCCCTCGGCCTCGGTGGCGAAGCTGAACGTACCGGTGACGCCCTCATACTCTACGGTCTGCAGGGCCTCGATGATCGCCTCGGTATCGAGCGAGCCGGCCTGCTTGATGGCCGCGATCAGGGCGCCAAACGCGTCGTAGTTGTTCTGGGCGTACGGGCCAACGGCCTCGCCGTAGGTCTCCTCGTACTTGGCCGAGAAGGCCGCGTAACCCGGCTGCTGATCTTCGGGGAAGCCACCGAAGGTCGCATAGATGCCCTCCGCGTTGGCGTCGCCGCCCGTCTGGGCAACGAGTTCAGCCGACTTGATGCCGTCGCCGCCCATGAAGATCACGTCGCTAAGACCGGCTTCGACCATCTGCTTGCGCATGAGGCCAGCCTCGGGGTGGTAGCCGGTGAAGATGATAGCGTCAGGTGCGAACTCCTTGACGTTGGCAACCTGGGCGGAGAAGTCCTTGTCGCCCGACTGGCAGTTCTGGCGGAGCGTCTCAACGCCCTCGTCTTTCAGAACCTTTTCCGCAACATCGGCAAGGCCAACGGCGTACGCGCCGTTGTCGTCCATGAGCACGACCTTCTTGGCACCGAGCTCCATGGCCCAGACCGCGAGGGCCTCGCCCTGAACGGCGTCGTTCCAGCAGGTGCGGTAGAACGTGTCCACGCCGCCCTCATTGGCCTTCGGCCCGGTGACCGAGCCACTGATCTGCGGAATACGATTCTCCGCATAGATCGGAATCGCGGAGAGCGTGGCGCCCGTGGTAAGGCTGCCGATAACACCCACAACGCCTTCATCGACCATGGTCTGAGCAACAACGGCAGACTCGGCCGGCTCGGCCTTGTCGTCGAGAACAACGATCTCGACCTGGTAGGTCTTGCCATCCATCTCAAACGTGCCGAAGTCCTCGACCGCGAGCTCGACGCCGTTCTTGGCCGCCTCGCCGTAGTCGGGGAGAGGACCGGTAAGCGCCGTCTGGACGCCAACCTTGATGATCTCGACGCCGTCTGTGGTCTCTTCACCCTCGCCACCGTCGTCCGCTGCACAGCCCGTGATGCCGAAGAGGCTGAACGCAAGAACGATGGTGAGCGCGAGCGCGAGAACCTTGCGAGTACGCTCGTGCAACATGCCTACCCCCTTAGTCCGTGATAGCCGCTGCTATCCGTGGTTGCGAATTCTAGCGTACGCAGTACTGAATAATCTAGAGCACGTATGTGTACAGCGTGTTTCGGGATGCTCAAAAGCATCACGCAGGTGCGCAAATTCAGGGGGCCGGGCACTGGCCCGACCCCCTGATGAACCAACTATTCGGTTGACCGCCTAGCGGGGCATCGAGAACCCGTAGTCGGCCAGCACGGAGGTGGGAAACTCGAACCGGACGGTCATGAGGGGATCCACAACCTGGCAGAACTTGAGGTTCCCCACGAGACTCATAAGCATCGCCGCGTCGTTCACGGTCAGGCCCGCAATGCGCGTAAGGAATGCGTGCATCATGTCGAGCGCAAGCTTGTACGCATCGTCCACCGTCTCGGCCGAAGCAATCACGGCCACGATCTCATCATTCTCGAGAAATGGCGTGGGCAGACCCGGGATGTCCACCACCTGCGGCGTGAGCGTCACCTCGCCAGGCGTTTCCGCGCCGCATACCACGACCTCACCGTCGCCCATGACGGCGTGCATGTCGCCGCATCCGAACAGCGCGCCTTCAACTGCCACCGTGAGGTAGAGTCTGGCGCCGCTCGTGATGAGCGTGCAGTCCATGTTCCCGCCGTGACTGCCCGGAGTGCTGTTGGGAATCGTGCCCTCGGCCGGTGCCACGCCGATCACGCCGAGCATCGGCTTCTGCTTCACCACGACCGTGTCTTTGTAGACGACAGTATCGCCCCGATGCTCGACGATGACCGTCTCCTCATCGGTGATGAGATGACCGAGCGCACCCACGTTGGGGACGGCGATCATCACCGACGGGCCGTGCGCTTTGACCTCGTGTAGATCGATGCGGAGCACGTCTCCGGGCTTTGTCCCCTCGATATAGATCGGGCCGGTAGCCGGGTTGGTGATCGACCAGTCGAGCGTTTCGAGCGTATCAGCGGTCGTCTTGAGCTGGCCGCTGAAGCAGTCGTGCGTGGTCAAGTGCAGCTCCTCGCCCTGGCTGACACGCGCCACGGGCGCCGTGTCGGGAGAGAAGCCGAAGAACGCCATGTCCCTCGTCAGGTCACACGCCATGTCAGACCTCCTTGCCGTCAAACGGACCGTGAAGCACTACGCAGCCCGAGAATCGGGAGCCACATCAGCGATGCGCTTGGCGCGCTTGAAAAGCGGCCACCGCAGTTCCTGCCCGCCCACCACGCCGCCGGGTCGCCAGATGAGCACGAGCACCATGAGCACCGCCATCACGAGTTCGGTGAGGCCGAACACTTCGAACGGGAGCATTTGCGCGTTGTTGAGCGTCGACTCGAGCTGGCGGAGCGCTTCGCGCGCTACTGTCACGAGCGCGGTCCCTGTGACCGCTCCCGAGATGGACCCCGCACCGCCGATCACGAGCATGCTCAACAGCAGGAACATCTCGGTGATATAGAACGCCTTCGGGGAGAACGATGTGATGAAGTGGGCCCACACGCCACCGGCCACGCCGGCCACAAGCGCCGAAAGAACGAAGGTCAGGTAGCGGACCCACACCATGTCGATGCCGATCGCCTGGGCCGCGTAGCGATCATCGCGTGTTGCCCGCAGTCGCAGGCCCAACGAGGACTCCCTGAACCAGTAGGCAAGCAGAATCGCGCCTATCGCAAAGGCAAGCGCAACGGTGAGCGTGGTGTACTCCGGCACGCCGAAGAACGTTCGCGGGCCGTTGGTGACGTTGTCCCACTGGGTCATGATCACGTGAAAGACGATGAGTGTGGCAAAGAGCGTGATGACGCCGGCGAAGTCCGAGAGGCGCATCAGCGGGTAGCCGATCACAAGCGCCACGCCTGCGGCGATCAGCCCGCCGATCAGAATCGCCGGCAGCACCGGCATGTTGAGCTCAACGAGCGCCGGATACATGTTCTGCACGCCCATGCTCTTGACCATCGGCGCCGTGGACAGGATCCCCGACGCATACGCGCCGATACCCACGAACCCAACGTGCACCCACGACAGGATCCCGGAGTTGCCCATGAAGATCTGCAGGCCGAATACCATGACGAGACTCACGCAGAAGTACGTGTAGACATTGAGCGCCAGAGACGAGCCGAATGCGTTGATCAACACACCGACCAGCACGAGCGGGACGATGAGCAGCGGCAGCGTCGAGTGCCGCCGGGACCATCCCGCAAGACGGTTGAGAAGGCTCATCCGACACGCTCCTCGGTGTAGCCGCCACGCACGATGCCGGCGGGTCGGAACAGCAGGAAGAGAACCACCAGGGCGAACATGAACGCATCCCTGTAACTGATCATGCTCGCGGGCAACGCGACACTCAACAGGTTGAAGATCAACCCGTAGACGAAGCCGCCGACCACCGCGCCAACCGTGCTGTGCATGCCGCCCATGACCACCGCAATGAACGCGATGAGCAGCGGCGCAGCTCCCGTGAGTGGGTCGACTGAGGCCGAGCGTGCCACCCAGAAGATCGAGGCCACGCCGGCGAGCAGGCCGCTGATGATGAATGCGGCCGAGATGACGAGGTTCGCAGGCACACCCATGAGCCGCGTGGTGGTGAACTTGTCGGCAGCCGCACGCATCGCCATGCCAAGCACCGTTCGCTTCATGAGGAGCGACAGCCCGATGAGCAGTACCGCCGTAACCGCGATCACTAGCAGGTTGCGCACCGGCATGGTGGCTCCCGCGATGTTCACGGTCTGGGAGAAGAAGTACGGCAGTTGCACAGCGCGCGATCGCGGCGACACCATGATGAGCACGATGTTCTGCAGGAAGATGCTCACTGCGAACGATGTGACGATGAGCGCGTTGGCGGACTTCGCACGCACCGGGCGAAACGCGGCAAGCTCCGTAAGATAGCTCGTCATCACCGCTGCGAGAACGGCCAGCAGGAGCATCACGTACCACGGCGCATGCAGCACGGTCGCCGACAGGTACATCGCATAGCCGGCGATCATGACGTACTCGCCGTACGCGAAGTTAACGAGTTTGAGAATGCCATATACAAGCACGAGGCCGAGCGCGAGCAGCGCGTAGAGACTACCGAGGCTCAGCGTGTTGATGATGAACTCGAGATCGATCACAGCGACACCTCACAACTCTCGGCGTCGTCTCCGCCGAAGTACACCGACGCGATGTCCACCTGGCGCTTGAGCTCGGCTGCGGTTCCGGCAAACTCAACGGCACCGTTGGCGAGCAGATACGCGCGGTCAACGATCTCGAGCGCCCGCTCAGCGTTCTGCTCCACCAGAAGAATCGTCGAGCCACGCTCGCGCAGGCGGCTGATGAGGTCGAATATCGTGTCGGTCATCGCGGGTGAAAGACCGAGCGACGGCTCGTCGAGCATGAGCAGTTTGGGGCGGGCCATCAGCGCCCGCGCGATGGCGAGCATCTGCTGCTCGCCGCCGGACAACAGTCCGCCCGCCTGGTGGAGCCGCTCCTTGAGGATCGGGAAGAGCTCGAATGCGGCTTCCAGGTCCTCCTTGTAGCGGTCGCGCTGATACGATACGAATGCACCCAGGCGCAGGTTCTCTCCCACCGTGAGCGATCCGAATATCTCGCGTCCCTCAGGCACGAGCGAGATGCCGCGCTTGACGATGGACTCGGGCGCGCGGTTGGTGATCACCTCGCCGGCGAACGTGACCGTGCCCTTCACGGGCCGCAGAACACCGGTGATCGACTTGAGCGTGGTCGACTTGCCTGCTCCGTTCACGCCGAGCAGCGCCACGAGCTCGCCCTCGGCGACTTCGAGCGAGATACCATGCAGCGCGCGAACGGCGCCGTACGAGGCCTCGAGATTCTCTACCGTGAGCATCGCCATGGTCTACGCACTGCTCCCTAGGTAGGCGGTCACAACTTCGGCGTTGGCGCGAACCTCCGCCGGCGTGCCTTCGGTGATCGTCTTTCCATAGTTGAGCACGTGTAGCCGCGGACAGAGGTTCATCATCAGGCGCATGTCATGCTCCACAACGATGAGTCCCACGTTGTAGCGCGACGGTAGGTCACGCAACAGGTTGTGGAGGCCGTCAGACTCCTCCTCGTTGAGACCCGCCGCAGGCTCGTCGAGGAACAGGAACTTCGGGTTCATCGCAAGTGCGCGGGCCATCTCGAGTTTGCGCTGATGCCCGAAGGGGATCTCGCTTGCCAACACATCGGCCTGCCCGGCGAGCCCGAGCTCATCGAGAAGCGTGCCGGCCGTGACTGTCGCCGTGCGCCTCGGCTGTCCCATGCTCACCGCGGCAACCTCGACGTTCTCGAGAACCGTGAGTTCACGGAACAGGCGAATCGTCTGGAAGGTGCGGGCGATTCCCGCCCTTGCGACCCGGTGCGGCTTCCTGCCGGACGTCCTGCGACCATCAACGTGGACCGTGCCGCTCGTTGCCGGCAGCAGGCCGGTGATGACGTTGATGAGCGTCGTCTTGCCCGAGCCATTCGGACCGATGAGTCCAAGGATATCGCCGGTGCCCACGGCGAAACTCACACCGTCCAGGGCTTTGAGCCCGGCGAAGGACTTGCAGAGGTTCGACACCTCCAGAACACTTCGGGAACGCAGCTCTTGTGGGTCCATGCGCCTCTCCGCTGTTTAGATGAGCGTACGCCGTGCATCGTAACGCTTCAGGGGAGAGCCCGTCTCCAGGCTCTCCCCTGCTTGCGTGCTGAAGCGACTCGCCTTACGGAGCAGGAAGCTTCTCGGGGATCTTCCAGCCGAGGAACTCCGGCTCGCCCTTCGTCAGCTTGACGAGCGCGGCGGCCTTGTTGGGCTCATGGCCCGACGCCGCATCCGACCAGTCGAGCTCGCCGGTGAACAGATCGAACGTCGTCTCCTCCATGACCTTGGCCACTTCGGCGCCATCGGTCGTGCCGGCCTCTTCCATGGCCTGCGCAAGCATCATCACAACGTCGTAACCGGGCATGATCCAGACCGCCTCAGGCGCATTGCCGAACTTCTCCTCGTACGCAGCAGCGAAGTCCGAATACTTGTCGTTGGCTTCGTCCGAAAGAAAGCCGTGCGTATCGAAGTAGACGTCGCTGCCGTACTGCTCGCCGAGTGCCTCGAACAGCCCCGGATCGTCGTACGCATCGCCGCCCAGGACCGGCTGGGTAACGCCGGACTCACGCAGGGTGCGGATCATGAGCGCAAGGTCAGGCATGTACGACGAGATGTAGATGAAGTCGGGCTGCTCGGGGAGCGCCTTGATGCGGGCAAGCTGCGCCGAAACATCGGCCTGGCCCTGCGTGTAGGTGTCCTCGAAGATGACCTCGCCGCCAAGATCCTCGAACGCGACGATGAAGTACTTCGACAGGCTCTTGGTGTAGTCGATGAAGTCATCGGTGATGACGTACACCGAGCGATAGCCCAGCTCGTTGTACGCATACTCCGCGGTGACCGCACCCATCGTGGTGTTCCACATCGAGAGCGTGAACTGCAGGTCGCCGAGGGCGGCCGAGCCGTACAGAGGCGAAGACGCGCACGGCGAGATGCCCACGATACCGGCCTTCTGCGCCTCACGCGACGCAGGACCACCGAAGTCGAAGTCGCTCGGGGCGATGATCGCCGCGGCGCCATCGTCGATGAGCTGCTTGGCCACATTACCCACGGTCACGGGGTCGCTCTTGCCGTCCATGGCCACGAGCTTGACCTCTTTGCCGAGGATGCCGCCATTGGCGTTGAGCTCGTCAACGGCCAGCTGAGCACCGCGCAGGGCGGGCTCGTCGAGGGGAGCCTGAATGCCAGTCTGACACAGGGCGGATCCGATCATGATGACGTCGCTGTCAGCCTCGACGGTCTCGCCTTCGCTCGCGCAGCCACCGAGAGTGAGTGACAGCACCAGCACAACGGACAAGAACAAAGGTAGTGTTCGTTTCACATCCAACCTCCTGTGTCATCGTCTCCGGACAACGTCCGAAGACCTGTCTCATCCCTCCGGGGCACGCGACGCCAAGCCAGCCGCGTTAGCGCATTCTACCGCGTCAGCGATTGCCAGACCATGCGCGTCGCATTAACTCCACGTTTCGGCGAGGCTCCATCTGGTGAAGCGGGGCCGGGCGGCAACCGCCCGGCCCCCTTTTCATAGTCAACGCAGATAACTCGCCGACCGTGATCGGATCTAGTAACCGACGTAAAACGCCGTACCTTCGAAGGTGAAGATCGTCGGCCACGTGGCAATCACCATGTCGCGCTCGACATCGGAGATCGTGTAGAAGTGACTCCCCGATTTGGCGTTGTAGAAGCGGTATACCGGTGTGGTGGCCGCTGCCGCGGTCGGCGACACCTTGTAGGCCACACCTTCGTAGGTGTAGGTGGCGGACAGGTTCGCGATCACGGAGTCTCTCTCCGTGTCCGATGCCGTGTAGAAGTGGCTACCGGTCGTCTTGTTGTAGAAGCGGTGCAGATCCTGCGTGTTTGCGGGGTTATCCAGGTTGACGGTGTAGGCCACCCCCTCATACTTCCAGACTGTTGCGAGATTCGTGAGTACCGCATCGCGCTCGGTGGTGGAAGCGGTGAAGAAGTGCGCACCGTTGCCTGCGTTGTAGAACCGGTAGACCGGCAGTAGCGCATCGCTCACGAACGTCGCGTGTATCGTGTGATTGCCCTGCACGTTGACGAACGTGTAGGTATTCACGGTGGGGATCAGCACACCGTCGATGGCGACCTCGGTCAGATGATAGCCAGGATCCGGCGTCATCGTGAACGCAGGACTGGACAGGCCCCACTCCACCACCTGCTGGGTGGCCGGCGAAATGGTTCCACCGGCGCTCGCCGAAGGCGTGATGGTAAAGGTCTGTATCTCAAAGGTCACGTGAATCGTGCGTGGCGCTGTGACGTTGGCGAACGTGTAGAACTCGGGGGTGCCGACCGACACGCCGTCCACAAGCACATCCGACACCTTGTAGCCGCCATCCGGAACAAAGGCGAACGTCCGCATCATGACGTCGTGCTGCACGAGCGGATCGGTCTGCGGTCCGGGCGGCGGGTTCTGAACGTTGCTCCAGACGATGCTGCCACCGGGTCCTGCGGTCGGTGTGATCGGATACTCGTTGATCGCGAATACCACCTTGATGGTGTGATCCGCTGCAACGTTGTTGAATGTGTACGACGCCGAGACACCGGCCGAGGTGCCATCAACGATGACATCGGCAACATGATAGCCGGGATCTGCGGCAAAGGTGAACGTCTGGTCGGCAGGCGAGCCCACCGGCACGCTCTGCGGCGTGGCGGGGGTGATCGACCCGTTCGGACCGACGGTCGGGGTTGTCACGTAACTGTCGAAGTAGTCCACAGGATCGGGACCGGGAAGCACGTCGACCTCGCCAGATGCGCCCACGAGTGTCGGGTCGGCGGCGACGTTGAATGCCACCACGCGGTAGCGATAGCCGCGGCCGGCGATGGTGGTGTTGTCTGTGTAGGACTCGAGGTTGGCCTCGACCACCGCGATCGGCTCGTAGCCGCCGGCAACGCCTGCGGAATCGAGAAGCGCGCGCTCCACGCGGAAGCCCTCCTCGTTCGAGGGATCAGGCGTGCTCTCCAGAGTCAGTGCAACGAGCGGCACCGGTGTGGCGTCGACCCACGTGAGGGCCACCGGCGCACCGGGCGTTCCGATCGCACTGAGTGGATCGGGAGGAGCCGGCAGCTCTCGGGCTACGGCGAGCGTCATCGGACGCATCATGTCCATCTCTTCGTGGCTCAGGATGTGGCAGTGCCACACGTACTCCCAGCCGAAGTTGTAGAAGACATTGGTGATGCGATCCGCCGGCGCGTACTGATTGCCGGTCACGGGGTCGAATGTCGAGAAGTAGTCCGACGAATTCAGTGGCATAGCGGGATCGAGCGGCCGGATACTGTCCGGCACACCGAACGTGAGCTTCGGCGCCACTGGCTTTAGTGCCACGATGGTGTCCTCAAGCGGACTCACACGAACGGTCTCTTTCCATCCGAGTTCGTTGTCGTCCGGTGGCCTCAGGCCGCCGTCCCAGCCGACCCTGTTGATCAGCTGCACGTCGAACAGGTGGAAGTGCATCGGGTGCGTATCCACCCCGTTGTGGGTGATCCGCCAGATCTGCGTGCCATCTGCGAGAACCGGCGACAGCGGCGTCATCTGATCGACGAGATTCTCCGTGGGCGGATCCCAGTAGCCGTACAGCAGGAAGTTCTGAAGTCCTGCCGCTGTGCGCGGCATCTCGAGACCGAGCTTGCCGCTCATGCGACCGTAGTCCGGATCGAACGTCTCGCCCATCTCATCCTGAATGGCCTTGGGCTCCAGCGGTAGGTTGACCACCGAATGTGCTCCGGTGACCGGATCGATGATCTCGAAGTCCTTGGTCACGTTCTGGAAGATGCGCACCATCTGCTCTGCCGGGAATGTGTCGTTGTAGACCGAGTTATACCGGGCGTCCGGGACGATGACGGTGTGCTGACCGCGCTTGAAGACGCCGTCGGTGGTGGCGGTGGTCACGAACTCATTCATGAGGGCGGCACGGTCATACGCGGGCGCGGGGGCCGCAGCCGCGACTTTGATCTGCATCATCGTCCGGGTGTTTGGACCGTAGCCGGCCTGCGGTGACTTGGTGCCGCCGGTGTCGGTCATGTCCGGCGCGCCGGTGTAGTAATCGGTGCGAGCGTCAAGCGCCGGGAATGCGGTCGGTGCGTCGTTGTACAGGATGATGGTCTGCCCGGCATACGCCGAGAAGTCGACCACGACATCCGCGCGCTCCGCAGGACCGAGCAGCAGGCTGTGGTCCTCAACGTTGCCCATGTTGAAGGTGGTGGGGTCGGTGTTCCAGGTTATCGGCTGCTGGGGGATGATTGCCGGAGTAGGCAGGAACCCTCCCTCCGTGCCGATCTGAACCCACTCAGGACCCGCGGTTGCCGGGTCCGGGGCTCCACCGTCACGCCCATCCTTGGGCCAAACGATGTCCGGATACAGCGTGCCGTACGACGGAGTCGGCACGGCCGGGACCATCTTCACCTCGGTGTTGGTGCGACCGTCAGCCGTCACCACCGTGGGATCCGCGGTGTACATCTGCAGGTTGAAGAATCGATCAGACGCGCCGTTGAGTATCCGGAGCCGGTACGTCTTCGGGTCGACTTCCACGGTCGGGTACGCTACGCCGTTGACGATCGGCGTGTCATGAAACGCCTCCATGCCCATAGAGGGGTTGGGGGTCGCCGGCATCAGCGGATACTCCCACGGCGTTGTCGCCGCATCGATGAAGTACGGGTTGTCGATAGGCGGATACGTTATGCCGGTTGTTGGCGGCCAGAACCACGGGCCGTAGTGCCAGCGGCCGGTGGCGTTCATGCCGCCAGGGTCAGCGGGATTCTGTGCCGGAACGTACACATGCGGCATCCAGAGGTCGCCGGTGTGCGGGTACGGAGGCGTTGAGCCCCAGTTCCACGTGGGGTCGGTCTGGCCGATGGTGGCCGCGTCAACGAACGTCTTGTCCTGGACCACGAGCGGAATGGTGTCGTCCGGGCCGGGGATCACGCCGCGGGCGATAAGGTCCTGCTCGATGTCATCGGTGATCTGATACGGCATGACCTCGCCCGCGTAGACGTTCAGGCGGGTGATGCCGTAGGAGTGGTCGTGCACCCACATGAGGCGGGCGCTTTGCTGGTTGGTGTAGAAGAACGTCATCGAACCATGGCCGGGATCCGGCATATCGGGCACGTTCTTCACGCTCACGCCCGTGGGATACGGCGTGTCCTCACCGGCAGGGGTGATCCACTGGTGCGGCGTGCCGTCACTGATCCACGGGCTGATGCCGCCGTGTAGATGGAGCGTTGCCCGGTTCTGCGTATACTCCGTCATGCCGTCCGGGCCCATGCCGGCGCCCATGACCGTCGTGTCGACCGGGATGAACAGGTCGCCGCCCTCGCCGATCGGCAGCTTGTTGGTGAACTTCACGCGCACCGGACGGTCCTTGGACGCAAAGATGAACGGGCCGAGGAATCCGATGGGGTCTGGGGCGATGGTGTTGTTGCCGGCGCCATCGGTACCCATGTTGGTCTGCACGTAGCCGCGCAGCCGCGTTGGCGGAATATCGGAATGAAGCTGCTGCTCGTACTCACGCAGCTCGATCTCGTAGTAGTCCGAACCGGGATACGTCTCGGTGTCGGGATGTCCCACCCCGAGGTAGTTGCCGAGGTTGTTGGCTTTCGTGGGGCCGACCCCCGGCAACGTGTCCACGAACTTGCGGAGCAGCGGGCTGTACGCCCAGTTAGCCGTAGAGCCGAAGTAGTCGGGTACGCCTCCGGGGTTGGGCACAGGCTGCACCGCCGAGGCGGTCACGCCCGACTGCAGCTCTGCGACCTGCTTCATGAGCTTCATGCGAAGGGCGGCCGCCTCGCGCTGCTCTTGAGAGATGCGCGACTTCTGCATCGTCTCATAGCGCTTGGCGATCGTCTCAGCCGAGATCGCTCCCTGCCCGACCACGGGATCAGGTTCGGTCTGCGCGACCGCCACCCCCGACGCGGGCCCCATTGCAAGAAGAGCAGTTACCAGAAAGAGCCGGATGACCCGCTTGAACCACATCACAAAAGCACCTCCACATTCGCCCCCTGGCTCGTTACCTTCGGCACGGTGTGTGCGCATAGAACCTCTGGTGGTTCTTGCCCAGGTGGCAGCGTAACGCAAACACAGTACTCGTAACGACTTGGTACAAGTTCCGAGGAGAATGGTAAACGGCGCTTTATCGGAGGTGAACGGTTGCTCTTCCCGCCCGATCATGCGCAGGCTAGCAACATCGAAGGGGACGCGGACTGTACTATTGAGTGGTCTTGCCCACAGCCTTCTCGCACCCTGGAGACCTGATGCCCGCGACAGAATCCACGCTGAGTCCACAGAAGGCCACCGGGTCGCGCGCCTGCGGCCCCCTCCGGGTGTGGTTGCTCGCCATCCGGCCGAAGACGCTGCCCGCGGCCGCGTCCGGTGTCATCGTGGGCTCGGTGCTGGCATGGCGCGATGGCGTTTGGTCGGTGGGCCCAGCTCTGGCTGCGCTCGTGATCGCGCTCCTGCTGCAGATCGGGAGCAACCTCGCCAACGACGTGTATGACCACGAGCGAGGCACCGACACCGATGACCGGCTCGGCCCCCTGCGCGTCACGCAGGCGGGACTGCTCAGCCGCGTGCAAGTGAAGTCGGGGATGGCCGTGGTCTTCGCCCTCGCGTTCTCCCTCGGCCTGTACCTCACGTGGGTCCGCGGACCTGTGGTGCTGGTGATCGGTGTCGCGGCCATCGTCTCGGCGATCGCGTACACCGGCGGCCCGTACCCCCTCGGCTACCACGGACTAGGCGAGGTCTTCGTCTTCGTCTTCTTCGGCCTGGCCTCAGTGGTGGGCACGTACTGGGTCCAGTCGGGGGCGACCACGCCGCTCGTGTGGCTGATGGCGGTTCCCATCGGGCTGCTCATCACCGCGATCATCGTGGTGAACAACCTCCGGGATATCGAGCAGGACCGCGCCGGCGGCAAACGCACACTCGCGGTGCGCATGGGCGTGGCCGCCACGAAAGCCGAGTACGCGCTGTGCGTCGGCGTGCCATACGTGGTTGTCACGGGAGCGGTCGCAACCGGGGCACTCCCCGTCCCGGCGCTATCGGTCTGGCTGTCCGCGCCGCTTGCGGTGACCACAGCCCGCATGGTGTTCACGCGCGTGGGAACCCCGCTGAACCTCGCACTCGCTCGTACCGGGCAGACCACGCTGGCGTTCAGCGTGCTGTTCGCACTTGGCGTAGTGCTCGGCTGACGCTGGCGCAACGCACGAGGGGACCCGCCGGATACCCGACAGGCCCCCTCAGATGGTTCGCTCAACTGACCTTACTCGGCGAGGAGGTCTTCCGGCGCGAGCTCGGCGCTCAAATAGCCTCGCGTGCCCATCCAATCGAGCACGTCCTCGATCTGGGCCGCCGTAGGCGCTGCGGCCTTGGGATACGTACTCACCTTATAGGTGGTAGCAAGCACCGCAGGCAACTGGGCCTTATCCACGAGCGTCTGGCGGAAGTCGTCCGGCGACGCGGTGATATCGGCCACCGCACGATCCCACGCCTCGAGCACGGCCTCCAGCGCGGCTGCTCCCGCGGGAGTCGACGTGTATTCAGCGTTCACGCACAGGATGCTCTGCGAGATGTTCTCGTCTGCGAGGGTGTCATCGCCGCCATCAACAACGGTTGCACCGCCCTGCTCGGCAAGCGAGACGAACGGCTCGGGCAGCGCCGCCGCCTTCAGCTGTCCTGCCATGAGCAACTCGAAGCGGACCGGCATCTTCTTGACTTCTTCCTTGACCACTTCGGCCTCGGCAACGCCTGCCTGCTCCATCAACTTGTCGAGGATGTACTCGGTGATGGTGGCCGAGGCGGTGCCTACCGGGATGCCCTTGAGGTCCTCCATCGCCGTGATGCCGGAGCCCGGCGCGGCCACGATCGCGAAACGGCCTTCTTCGGTGGTGGCTCCGAGCATGACCGTGGCGATCTCAACGGGCGTACCCGACGCCTGGAGGTTGGCGGCCACGATGATATCGGTCATGAGCGCGTCCACGGCGCCCGAGACAAACGCGACCTGACAATCCTGGGCGCTCTGGAAGGCGATGATCTCAACCTCGGGAAGGCCGGCCTCGGCGAAGTACCCCTCCTGCTCGGCAACCCACAGCGGCAGGGAGTCTTGCGTGGCGAGCGTGCCGATCTTGATCGCCGAGGGCTCGACCGACTCGGTCGGCGTTTCCACCGGAGGGGTGTTCTCCGGCTCCCCGGCAGCGCAGCCGGCAAGCGAGATACTGCCGAGCAGCGAGAGGGCCGCAATAGCCCGGGCCGTGCGGGTGATGGTACTCATGATGCCCCTGTCTCCTTCGGCGATACGTTGACGTGAAGCGAATGCAGTTTACACGCTTAGCGCATGCCACGGGAGCGGGCACTCTTGCGCGGTGGGGTAGACTGACTCACATGTCTCTTCAGCGGACAGCCGTCCTAGCTCTCACCGCCGCGATCGCCACATGCATCGCGGGGCTTTCTGTGGTGCCCGCAGCTGCCGCTCCTCTGGCCGACCAGGCATCGGCCGACCGCGTTGCACTCGATCAGGCAGTGGCGCGTTACGAGGAAGTTCAGACGCTCTTCACGGCTGTTGACGCCCGCGCGAACGAGGCATCCGCCCGGCTCGACCAGTTCGTGGCCGAGGAGAGCGTCCTCCAAGACCGGCTCCGCTCGCGCGTGGTGACGATGTATCGCACCGCAGAAGCCGACCGGCTCTCCCTGCTCTTAAGCGCCTCATCGGTCCAGGATCTCGCAACGCGCCTGGACATGCTCGCCAGATTGGGACGCCAGGACGCGGGCACGATAGCTGCGCTGAAGGCCGCGCAGGTCGAGGCCAGGCGGTCAGCCGAGGAGCTGGTCGACCTTCAGGCGGAACAGGCCCGCGCGCTCGATCAGGTGGCCGAGGAGGTCGTCCGCGCCAGGCAGGAACTGGCCGTGAGCGAGGCCGCACTTCAGGAGTACGAGGCCAGACTCGCGGCGATTCCAAAACCGGTCGCCCCGGCCAGACCGGCACCGCCGGCGAGCAACGACCCCGGTCAGGGACTCACCGGTACAGGCGACTGGCAGACTGCGGTCGCCTCCCACTACGGTCGCAACTTCACGGGACGCGGGGCGAGCGGCGAGACCATCGGTCCTTACTCGATGATCGTCGCCCACAAGACCCTCCCGTTCGGCACGCTCATCGAGTTCGAGTACCAGGGAAAGCGCGCAGTGGCACGCGTTGCCGACCGCGGTCCGTACACGGCGGGCCGGACGTTCGATCTCGGCCCGGGCGTTGTCAGGGTCCTCGACTTCAGCGGCGTCCACGAAGTCCGCTATCGCATCATCTCGCAGTGACGTGGTGCCAGACGTCATCACACTCATCGCGGGCCTTGTCGTGCTGTCCCTCGGGGCCGAGGGCCTGGTGCGAGGAGCAGGCGCTCTAGCCATCCGGCTCGGGATCGCGCCCCTCGTTGTCGGGCTGACGGTCGTCGCTTTTGCCACGGGCACCCCCGAACTCGCAGTGAGCATGAAGGGTGCGCTGACCGGTAGCAGCGGTATCGCACTTGGCAACGTGGTCGGCTCGAACATCAGCAACATAGCGCTGGTGCTCGGCGTAGCCGCACTCGTTCGCCCGATGAAGGTCGAGTCGCGACTCGTTCGCAGGGAAATGCCGCTGATGATAGTGGCTACGCTGCTGCTCTGCGCACTCCTGCTGGATGGCGAGCTGGGCCGACTTGACGGCCTTGTGCTCGTGATCCTGGCGATCGGCTACACAGTGTTCGCCTACCGGGGCGCGAAGGCGGGTGACACGCCAGCGGTCTCGGCCCAGTTCGAAGACGCGCTGCGCGGACGTGTGCCGCTCGGGAGGGACATCGCGTTGCTGGTGGGCGGCCTTGTGGCGCTGATTGCCGGAGCCGAGCTGCTCGTGAGGGGTGCGGTTGCAGTGGCGGGATCTCTCGGAATCAGCGATGCGGTCGTGGCCCTGACAGTCATCGCGATCGGGACCAGCCTGCCAGAGCTGGCAACCTCCGTCGCAGCCGCCCGCAGGGACCAGGCGGACGTAGCCTTTGGAGCCGTGATCGGCTCCAACACCCTCAATATCCTGGCGGTTCTGGGCATCACCGCATTGATCCACCCTCTCCCCGTGCAAGGGATTCGACTGCTTGACTTTGGGATGCTCATCGCAGCCGCTGCGCTGCTACCTGTGCTGATGGCTCGGGGCTGGGTGCTGAGCAGGGCAGAGGGGTTGACCCTCGTCGCTCTCTACGGCCTCTACGTCTTCTCGCTGGTGGGGTAGAGCGCCGACCCGCGAGCTATCCCACGGGCGCGCTTGACCCGTCCCGGCGATGGACAGTGCCGCCGGTCCCGATCAGGTGGCCGGCCTGGAGTAGACTGAGTGGTAGTGGGCCGATGGAACCGGGGGGCTATGACTGAGCAACCAGTGGAAGCGGGCAGCTCGGCCACTCCTGAGGCGCGACCCTTCTTCTCACGACTGCCGCTATGGGGGAAGGTCGTCTTCATCCTGATCTTGCCCGTGTCCCTGGGCTACGCGATATACCGGATGTGGAAGACACGGGCCTTCACGCAGAACGCCCGCGTCATCCTCACGGCGTTGGGCGTCCTGTTCACGCTTGTCGTCGCCTTCAGTGGAGGGCAAGACCCTGAAAGCACGGCGACGGCTACGCTTCCTGCCACTCCGACGACAGCAGTGCGCCCGGCCACTCCCACGACGGCAGAGCGCCCGGCCACGCAGGTTCCCGGCACTACTCCCGAAGTAGTTGAGCCCGAGACGGCTCCTCAGATCGACGTGACAGCAGTCACGGTGACGCGAATCATCGATGGCGATACCGTTGAAGTCAGGATGCCCGAAGGCACCACCGAAAAGGTGCGCTTCATCGGCGTGGACACGCCGGAGATATCGTCTGGGATCCAAGCCTACGGACCGGAGGCGACTGCGTATACATCGACGCCCTGAGCGGCAAGACGGTCTACTTGGAGACGGATGTCTACTGCTCGGTGGCTACGCCAACCTGATGACGATTCCCCCGAACGTCAAGTACGTTGACTACCTTTCGAGTTTCGCAGGAGAGGCACGAACGGCCTCGGCTGGTCTGTGGGCACCAGCGCCTACCCCTGCTGCTCCAGCTCGTGCGGCGCCTGCGCCCACGCCAGCCGGGGCGTTCATTGCGAACCGCAACACGGGCAAGTTTCACTACGCCGCGTGCAGTTCAGTGGACGACATGAACCCGGAGAACAAGGTGCCGTACAGTAACCGCGATCAGGCGGCAGCTGCGGGCTACGTTCCGTGCCAACGCTGCAACCCTTAGAGCGCCCGTGAGCGAACAAACCCCCCGCCAACGAAAAAGGCCCCAAGCTCTTTAAGCTCAGGACCTGCGGTTTTGTTGGTCGCGGGGGCCGGATTCGAACCGACGACCTTCGGGTTATGAGCCCGACGAGCTACCAGACTGCTCCACCCCGCAACGGGATAGTCAGGTTATCACGCGTCAAAATCGAATGCAAATCCATGTGCCAGTGCGCGCAATCGTCTTCCTCGCAGGACACTGCCCGTGCGCGGGAGGCATCTGGACCTGGTGACCGGGCCCGCACTCTGCGCGATGTGCGCATCCCGGCATACGCTCTGCACGATTCTTCAACAAGAATCGGACCAACGGTTGGCGCGATCCTTATGCGCAACGAATCACAAGAGCCACTTCGTATCATATGAGAGGACTGCCGTTCGTCGGAAACAGGTGCGATGAGCGGCGGAAATGCTGCGACCGACGAGGCCATGACCGTCTATTGCCCTGTACTGTGATGCCCGACACTATTGTTGCTACACGCGCGTGACGATAATCAAACGTGGACTACTGTGCGCTGCCGGAGGTGCCCCTTGGCTCGACTTAAGCGTTGGCAGGTAATCGCTGCGGTCGCAGCCGTGCTCATCGTTGGAGCTGCGGCGGCGATCGCCCTGTCGGCCCGCGATGACGATTCAGCGCCCGCAGATGACAGCCGGGCGGCTACTGTCTCGCAGGACAACACATCCTCTCCCGACAGCAGCGGCACCGCCGCACCGGACTCCGCCCCGCTCGTACACTCCTCAGAGATCGTCCTGCCCGGGAGCGACTCTGGCTCCGGCGGTTCGAACAGGGCGTCCAACGCTCCATCCGGCGCGTCCCCTGCGCCGGATCCGCTTGACTCCACCACCGAGCACGACCGATACCTCCACGACACACGCGACGCCGTCGAAACGAACACCGCTGACCTTGCGTCGGTAGCTGAGGCGGTCATCACCGCGCTTTCCGGCGGCGATGCAGCCAAGTTGGCATCGCTCGTTTGGGCTGACGAAGGCAATCAGGGTGGGTACGTAGGCACTCTTGCCACAGTGTACCCACCGATTCTTGACTCGGCCCTGGTCCCCACGGTCAATGTCTACGCGACCGGTGCGACCACGATTTATGTGGTCTTCTGTGACGTCACCTGGAAAGATGCGGGCCTGGTGTCGCAGCACACCATCGCAATCCCCCTGCGTCTGGTCAACGGCACGTGGTATCTGACGTCGTACTTTGAGAACGCGGCCGCGCTTGAGTTCGTCCAGTCTGTGAGTTTGTAGTGTACGGCTCGAGGAGGAGACTCGCGATGGGATTCACCCAGGCGTCCGGGCGCATGACCGCAAGGATGGTCGTGTTCGTGACAGCGGCCATGGTGGTGTTCGCCATACCTGCTGTCTCCGTCGCCCTGCCTCCCACCGCTCCCTCCGCACCCACACCCTGGATCAGTGACAAGACGAGCGACAGTGCAGTGGAGATCACCATCCAGTGGGGCGTGTCTGTCGACCCTGAGAGCAACCCTGTAACCTACAGCGTCTATCGTTATGTGGCTCCCATCACGTCAGCCAACCTCGGCTCGGCAACGTTGTTGCAGTCCGGGATCACCGGCGAGACGTACGTGACCTCCGCGCACGCCGATGAGATAGCGCAGTCGTTCTCCTGGTACTACGCGGTGCAAGCCGTGGACAGCACCGGTGAGAAGGCTCTCTCGAAGACGGCGGCACCCAACCCGCACAGCAACCGGTCGAGCTCGAGTGTCTCTAGTTGCCGGCGCTGTCACGACCCGCACACGCCGATGGACTACGACTACACAGAGGTAGAGCTCTGCTACTCCTGCCACGGCTCCTCGGCCGCCACCGGACCCGAGACGGACATAGGCGACAAGAGCACGCTCAACATCAAGGCCGACTTCTACGACTACGCCAGCCAGACTGCCATCCGGGAGAACGGATCCCAGCACCGCAGCTCCAAGATGATCGCTGACAAGACCGAATGCGACGCATGCCACACAACGCACCGCTCACCGTACTTCTGGCCGAACGGAACGCCGGCCGCTTACAGCCCGCCCAGCAGCTTCCGCAAGCTGCTGCGAGTGATGACAGGCCCCGCCGCCTACTCGTACTACAGCCAAAACAGCGTCGCCTCGGAAAGCGGGGCCTTCTGTCTTTCGTGTCACGGGTCCGCCACAGCGGATGCGGATGGGTCAGCTAGGGCCAACATCCTCAGCGTGAGCAGCGATGGTTACAACGCCACGGCGGGCGACCACAACGAAGCCGGGTACTCCGCCGCAGCTCATGGCCCGGCTGTTGTGATGAGCAACGACTACGGCAAGGCTGGCGCATATCCGGCGGCCGAGTTCGCCCAGGTGCAGTGTCTGGCATGCCATGACAAGCACGCATCCCGCGCCGACAACCTCATCGCGTACCGCGGCAAGGACACACTCGGCGCCGACGGCGACTACACACAGGCCGAGCTGTGCTTCGCCTGCCACAGGATGACCGGCGAGGAAGCCGGGCAGTCGCCGAAGAAGACGGCAGCGGCCTACCTGGCGCCGTTCGCCTGGAACGGGCGGGATGTCTTTGCTCAATTCATGACTGTGGGCACACAGAACGCCCGCAGTTCGCGGCATCCCATGACGGCCGGTGGCGGGCAGTGGGTGCCAAAGGGCAACCAGACGATCTTCTTCCAGACGTCGGCCGGTGACTTCAACAGCGACACGCTCCAGAACACGAGCACTTCGGCATTTGACGGCTCGGTCGTTCTTGACACCTTCGACCAGTCATCGCCGATCCCGCCCAGCCCGTACGTGCTCGTGAGCCAGGCGGCCTCCACGGGCAACACCGACGCATACCTCGACGGCGACGCCGCCTGGAACGAGGACTTCAACCCCACGAGCATCGGCACGAACCCCGGGGCCGGTGCGAGCTCGGTCACGAAGAACGGGGTTGTCTTCGCATTCCAGGGCAACTCGACCGTCATGCGGACCTACGCGCCGCCCAACAACGCAGGCACGGGCACGTGGGGCACCACCACCGCTGTCTGGCAGAGCGCCGGCGCTGGTTCCGACATGGTGCTCGACTCCAGCGATGGCTACATCTGGGCACTTGTCGGCGGCTACACGCCGACCAACGCCAACGGCGGAAGCAACATCCGGCGCACGACCAACTTCGCAGGCACGACACTCGCATGGTTCGATACGACCGGTTACGACGGTCCGGCATTCCGCACCGGCGGGACCGACCGTCGCCTCGGAGCCGGCTCCGCGCTCGCGTGGGTGCCCGCCAACGGCACGCGCCCGGAGCGCCTCTATGTGGTCAACCGCGACGGCACGTCCACTCGCGACGGCGCGCTCTACTACTACGGCGACGCCGATACCGCGACCGGTGGCGCGAACTGGACCTCCACGACCCACGTCCTCGGCAGCACGGGCACTGCCTCGGACACCGGCTCGCGCTCGGTCTACTTCCGCATCGGCACCACCGACTACATCTACTACCTGCGCGGCGCAGCGAACCGCGAGAACCTCATCCAGCTCGCGAACACCACCGCCGCCGCCGGGACGATGCTCGACAACGGCACGGCCAACCCCTGGAACGGGAACATCGGCGACGGCTGCTCGATCGTCTGGAACGGCGACAGCACGCAGGCCGGTTTCCGTCTCTACGCCACGCGCGGCGGCAACACGGACCGCTCGTTTAAGGTGGCCTCATGGAACGGCACGGCGCTCGTGTGGACCGATGGTCCCTTGCTTGCCGCCAACTCCACGACCGGCACATACCTGTCATACGCGACGTGCGACCCGGCCGGCTCGGCGGTCACCCCCACCTACTACGGCAGCGGAACGATCACGGGCACAGACGTGAGTATCCCAAGTGCGCGCCCGACCGCGTGGGGCACGCTCACCTGGAACGGTGCCGCTCCCGCTAACACCACGATGTCCGTGACCGTGCGGTACTCCACCAACGACTTCTCGAGCTTCACGGATCTCCCCGGGGTCACGAGCGGCGCTGACCTGAACGCGCTCGGAGTCCCTCCGGCCGCCAAGATCCGTCTCATCAGCACCTTCTCCACAACCGCACCGCTGACGGCCACGCCTCGTCTGGATGACTGGGCCGTAACGGCTTCGTACGAGGAGCTCGAGACCTCCGGATCGGTGACCTGCTACAACTGCCACAACACGCACTTCGTGGCCACGGGCAACACCGACGAGTCCAATGCCGCCAACTGGTGGAACCTGTCCCGCGTCTCGGACCCCGATAACACCACCCAGAACTTCAGCACCACGGGTGGTACCGTCGGCGACTTCTGCCTGAGGTGCCACGACGGTTCTCCACCCGCTGAGAGCACGACTGAAGCATCGATGGTTCCCTACGCGGTCGGCTTCCGAAGCTTCGATAGCGCAGCATCGCCGTTCTTCCTGGAGAAGGATCTCTGGAACAAGTCCGCAGCCGGTGCCGATTGGGGTTCGTCGCGGCACAACGCCGTAGGGGCCGTCGCCCGGGACTGCGGCACATGCCACGATCCGCACGCCTCGAACTTCGACAGTCTGACCGCATTCACCGGCGGCACCCGCATGCGGGCCAACACGGACGCCTCCGTGTCCAAGGAGGAGAACCTTTGTTATGCGGCCACTGGATGTCACAACGCCGCAGCCGGGACCAGAAATGTCCAGACACCGATGGCGGGCACGTACAGCCACACGGCTGAGAACGCGGCTGACAGGCATGTGGATTCCGAGGGTGCCGCGGGGCTCGGCGCGTCCAATCGCCATGCCGAATGTGCCGACTGCCACGATCCGCACGCTGCAGCCGCAGGCCGCCACACGGTCGCCGATTCAACAGCCGGAGGCGCGTTGCGCGGTGCCGTGGGCGTGAAGCCCGTGTTCGGACCTGCGTATTCGGGCACGACAGGCCAGAACTGGACGACGATGAACTCGGCAACGAACTGGCTCATCGAGCGCATCACGGGCACCCCCGCAGTCGACGACTCCGACTTCGAAGCGTACGTGTGCCTGAAGTGCCACAGCAACTACACCACCCAGCTCGCCAGCTACACGCGCAACGGCCAGACGTACACACCAACCGATGTGGCCCTGGAGTTCAACCCGAGCAACCAGAGCGAGCACAACGTGTTCGGTCAGCGGTTGGTTGTCGAGGAGGCCTTCAACGTGAACGGGACGGCGATAAACTGGCCTGCGCCGGCAGACGGCGCCTACCTCGTTGCCGGCTGGACATCCGATAGCCAAATGACCTGCACTGACTGCCACACGAACAACTCCGTGGCGTCCGCACGGGGGCCGCACGGCTCAAGTGCCCCGTTCATGCTCATCGACAACCGGACGTGGAGCAGCACCACAACGCTGGCCAACTACTCGACCTCCGTGTGCGGCAAGTGTCACACCGCGCTCGGTAACTCGAACAGCGTGCACGAAAAGCACGCTGGCCGAGGCGGCGACAACGCATGCCAGCAGTGTCACATCCGCATCCCCCACGGCTGGAAGCGCCCGCGTTTGCTCGGCTACACGACCGACCCTGCTCCCTACAACACCGTCGGCGGCGGACTACGGGGCATCAGGCTCACGAACCACGGTCCTACAACGAACTGGAGTCAGAACAGCGACTGCCTCGACGGCGGCTGCTACGGCGGCGAGCATGCCTCCGCTACGCCGCTGTGGCCATAGAGTTTGCCTGCTTTCGCCGGAGTACGGTCGGTTCGGCAAGGTTTTCGCAAGAAGTGGGTAAGGATGGCCCGGTAGGGTTGCCCTGACGGGAAGGTGTCATGCAGATAAGGCTGAACAAAGAGCGGTTGGTGCGGCTGACGGCGAGCACGATAATCGCCGTCCTGCTGCTCTCCACTCCTGCCTTTGCCGAGCCTTCGGACACAACCACCGCCACCCCCACACCAGCGCCCGCCGCGCCCGCCGCGCCCGCCGCAGAAGACCCGATCGCCTCCGGCACGGATGCGGGCACCGCCCGGTTCCGTGCCGAGCTCGCCGAACGCCAGGCGCGCCTGGATGAGCTTGAGGCGCAGCTTGACGCGCTCGACCGGGAGCTCGCGATCGCCGCCGAGGCATATAACAAGGCGGTCATGGAACTCGAGGCTACGCGGCGTCACCTGGACGCAACCAAAGAGGATCTCGCAAACGCCGAGGTGTCGTACGACATCCAGCTGGACACACTCTCGGATCGCGCGCGAGATCTGTACCGCGACGGTGAGCTGCGTATCCTCGACGTGCTCCTCGGCTCCAAGTCGGTCTCTGACTTCATGGCGCGTATCCGCTTCCTGCGCTCGATAGGCGAAAGTGACGCGGACATCGCGGCCGCACTCGCCGCACAGCGCGATCAGATCGCTCTAACAGCCGCCAGGCTCGAGGATGATGCGGTCCTCGCGAGTTCCCTGGAGTTCGAATTGCAGGCGCGCCAGATCGAGGTCATGCTCCGCATACAGGAGCGGGAGCAACTGCTCGCCCAGGCACAGACCGACCTGCTGGCCCTTCTCGATAGCCAGGCAGCCGAGCGGCGGCTTGCCGAAGGGGAGCTGCTTCGAGAGGTGCTGTCGGGTGCGAACCGTGCCGGCATCGTGGTCGAGCCGGGCTCACCGGTTGAGACGGCGCTCGCCTACCACGGCGTACCGTATCTGTGGGGCGGCGCTACGCCGAGCGGGTTCGACTGCTCCGGCCTCATCCTGTACGTCTACCGGCAGCATGGCGTGAACCTGCCCCACTACTCGGGAGCCCAGTTCCAGCTCGGTGAGAAGATCTCGCCGGCCGGCCTGCAGCCGGGCGATGCGGTCTTCTTTGGCTCTCCGATCCACCACGTCGGTATGTACGTGGGCGCGGGGTACTACCTCCACGCACCCAGTACTGGCGACTTTGTGAAACTCTCAAAGCTCGCAAGCCGCACTGACTACGCAGGAGCGCGCAGGTACGCCTGGTCGTATCGCACCGCGCCTATCGCCAATGCCGCTGTAAGCCCGTCCGCGGCCTTGCAGTAGAGCCGTCTGGCTCCGAGGGGTATCTTCACCATACGCCACCGCGTCCGGCCTGAATCGGCGTGCCGCGGTCTGGTTCCGCTCCACGACTGGGAGGACCGATGAGGGAGTATGTCGCACTCGCGCTGGACGCAGCCAGCGGTGCCGGCGCCACGTACGCCGACGCCCGGGTAGTCGATACCCTGCACGAGAACCTGGCCGTGCGCACCGGTCGCGTTGAGGGAGTTGAGACGGGTGAGTCTCTCGGCATAGGCATCCGGGTGATCGCCGGAGGCGCCTGGGGGTTCGCGGCAACCAGCAACCTCACAGCCGACGGCATTCGCACGGCTGCACGGGAGGCCGTTGCGCTCGCGCTCGCCGCAGGCATCACATCGCATAAGCCGGTGCGACTGGCGCCGGTTCAGGCCTTCACGGACTCCTGGGCGGGGCCGTGCGCCATCGATCCATTCGCCATCTCAACCGATGAGAAGCTCGCGCTGCTCCTGTCAGCCGACGCGGCGCTGCGCGCCGAATCCGCCGTGCGCATCTCGGCGGCGAATATGGACTTTCTGCGCGTCACGAAGCTCTTTGGGTCCACCGAGGGCTCACTCATCGAGCAGACGTACACCGAGTCGCAGGCCGGCATCGTGGCCTACGCCCTGGGTGATGGTGAGATGCTCCCCCGCTCCTACCCCAACTCGCATGGCGGCCAGGCCGAGCAGGGCGGCTGGGAGTCGATTCTCGCCCTGGACCTGACGGGCAACGCGCCGCGCGTGGGCGATCAGGCATCCGCGCTGCTGTCGGCAGCCGAGTGTCCCGCCGAAACCACCACGGTGATCCTCGACGGCTCTCAGGTAGCGCTGCAGGTCCACGAGTCGATCGGCCACCCCACCGAGCTCGACCGTATTCTCGGAGACGAGGCCGCGTTTGCCGGCACGTCCTGGGTCGGTCTCACCGATATCGACACGCTCCGCTACGGGTCCGAGCACGTCACGGTCACGAGTGACGCCACCATCAGCGGCTCGCTCGGCAGCTTCGGCTATGACGACGAAGGCGTTCCTGCCGAGCGCGACTACCTGGTGCGAGAAGGCATCCTTACCGGGCTCCAGAGTTCGCGCGAGTCCGCGCTGGCAATCGGCCGCTCCTCGAACGGATGCATGCGCGCTGACGGCTGGAACCGCCAGCCGCTAGTGCGCATGACCACGGTGAGCCTGGAGCCGGGCACGTCCTCGCTCGCCGACCTCATAGCCGGCACCGATCACGGTATCTATATGGAGACCAACAACTCGTGGTCCATCGACGATCGTCGGCTGAACTTCCAGTTCGCCTGCGAGATCGGCTGGGAGATTTGCAACGGCACCCTCGGCCGGATGATCAAGAACCCCAACTACACGGGCATCACACCGGAGTTCTGGGGCTCGTGCGATGCGGTGGGTGACCGCGACCATTGGCGGGTGTGGGGCATCCCCAACTGCGGAAAGGGCGAGCCGATGCAGGTAGCACACGTGGCGCACGGAGCAGCGCCCGCGCGCTTCCGTGACGTGCAGATCGGGGTGGGACGGTGAGACTCTCACTCGATGCCGTTCGGGCGATAGCCGAGCATGCCTCGCATGCCACTCCCGCTGACGCCGCCGAGGCGGTGGTCACCTCGGAGACCAACGCGCTCACGCGGTTCGCCGACAACCGGATCCACCAGAATGTGACCGAGACGGACACGCGGCTGTCCATCCGGGCCGTGCTCGGTCGCAAGACCGGCGTCGCAACCACTAACCGACTGGACGACGAAGGGCTCATCCGCTGCGCAACAGCTGCAGTGGAAGCCGCGCGACATGCGCCTGAAGATGCGGAATTCCCGGGGCTCCCGGGTCCTGAGCCGATCACCGTCATCTCACGTCTGAACGCGATCACGCTGAGTTTCGATGCCGGGACCCGGGCGTCTGCAGCGCAGATAATCATCGAGCAGTCGGCGGCCAGAGGTCTGAGGGCAGCCGGCTCGGTGGCAGTCAACGACTACGCGATGGCTGTGGCGAACAGCAAAGGCGTGAGTGCGGCGGCCGAGGGTGATGACCTACGCTCGACCGTGCTCTCCATGGGCACCACGGGCGGCGCGGGGTGGGCGTCCTTCCTCACCAACGATGGCGCGGCGTTCGTTCCGTCGGCGCTCGGTAGCCGGGCCGCGCAAATAGCGGAGCGCTCGGAGAACCCCGGCTCTCTAGATCCCGGCGTCTACACCGTGGTGCTCGCACCCGAGGCAGTCGCCGACATACTCGATTTCCTCGGCTATCTGGGCTTCGGCGCCAAAGCGTTCGCAGAGGGAGGATCGTTTCTCACCGACGCGATCGACACCAAGATCGTTGATGAGCGCATCACCATTCTCGACGATGCACTCTCCCCGGGCACGATAGGACTCGCCTTCGACTTTGAAGGACAGCCGAAGCTCAGAACGCCACTGATCGAGAACGGCATCGCTTGCGGACCCGTGACCGATTCGTACTTCGCCGCACGATTGGGACGCGCGAACACAGGGCATGCGCTGCCAGCACCCAACCCGTACGGCCCCCTCGCGCTCAACCTCGCGATGGCCGCGGGCGACACCGCCGAGTCGGAGATGATCGAATCCGTCAAGCGCGGCGTCTACGTCACCCGCTTCCACTACGTCAACGTCGAGGACCCGATGCGCGTGGTTCTCACCGGGATGACTAGAGACGGAACGTTCCTCATCGAACGCGGCGAGATCACCCGGCCGCTCAAGAACCTGCGCTTCACCCAGGGTGCGCTCGACGCGCTGTCCCACGTGGGCGCGGTCGGCTCCCAGCGCGTCCTCATCGGACCGGGCGAGGGCGGCGCCACACTGGTGCCCGCGCTCTTGCTCCCGCGATGGGAGTTCACCGGCCAGACGGGGTGAGCGCACGCATGATCGTCTGCCGCACCGGTTCCTGAACCAAGAACCATCGGCTCCCCGCAAGAATGCAGGAGGCCCCGGAGTGCTCCAGGGCCGTTGTGAGTAGCTGCCCGGCCCTCCGGATGGAGGGGCGCCACCATCGGGCCGGACGGATTGTCAGGTTCGGTTTCGCTTATCCTGACACCCGTATTATCGGTGTCGGCCATTCGGGACTTTAGGGATGCGGCACACGCTCCGACACGCGCGCGACTCTGAGCGGCGAACGGTCCCCTCGCGCCGCTGACCGGTCGCAATCTGCCGTGGGCACCGCAAGTCACCGCCAGTCGCCACAATCCCGCCGCCGACTCCCACCACCCGACCGTCGGATCCCTACCGGTCCTCCGCAGTCTCCTGCTCCGCGATCATCTCTTTCACCTTCATCAGGCGGGTGAGATTGGAACGCTCGGCCTCGTCGAGCTTCATGGTGATATCGCGAACGGTCGCGTCGATCGTGGGGATGAGCACGTACTCCAACGCGTTCACGCGACGTCGCGTGCGCTCGATCTCTCCGGCCAGCAGCTCGATCGCCTTCTCGCGCTCGGCGAGCTCAACCATCCGCGGGGCCACCTGCGCGAGCTTGCCCAGCGCGGCGTCGAGCACCGCGGGTGTGGTTGCCAGCGAGTAGCCACCCGGCTCGGGCAGTTCACCGATCGCGAACTGCGGCACGCGCACGCTCATCAGGCTCCTCTCGGTCACCTCGAGCAGCGGCAGAGGGTCCGCAGCCATGAGTGCGGAGTCAAGCACGCCGCTCCCCGCTTCGGCACGTGCCAGAGCGAAGAGTCCGAACGCGGTGGTAAGCTCGCGTTCGACATCCCGCCTGAGGCGTCGGTTGTCGGAGATGCGCGCCTGGAACTCCTTCATCAGCTCGTCGAGCTTGTCCTTGAGGAGCCTGTGCCCTCGCCGTGCAACATCGCCACGACGCCGGAGCTTGAGCAACTCCATCCGGTTTGGATTGGCGCGCAGCTGCGGCATGGCTATCCGCCCACCATTCCGTAGGCGATCAGCACGGTGCCTGCGATGAGCACCACGATGTTAACGCCGCGCAGTATCTTGACCGCGGTAGGCACGCTTCCCACGGTCTTCTTCGTCCAGTACAGCATGAAGATCTGGTACGCGATGAGTGCGACCATCGCCACCAGCAGCCCTGCACCGAACGCTCTGTTGAAGACTCCGTTCACGCTTGCGCCGGCTCCTTCAGATACCTCTCGATGTACTCGTCCTTGATCCGCTTGAGCTCGGTCCGCGGAAGCAGCGCTGCGAGCTCCCAACCGATCTCCAGTGTACGTTCCACCGAGCGCTCCTCGTGTTCGCCCTGGCGGATGAAGCGGCCCTCGAATGCATCGGCAAATGCCACGAACGCTTTGTCGCTCTCCGAGAGCGCCGCCTCGCCGAGGATAACGGCGAGCTCCTTGGCCTGGATGCCACGCGCATACGCACCGAAGAGCTGATTCGACAGGTCCGCATGATCCTCACGTGTCTTCCCCGGTCCGATGCCCTTCTGCTTGAGGCGCGAAAGGCTCGGCAGAACCGCGATCGGCGGATAGACGCCCGAGCGATGCAGCGGACGGTCCAGGATGATCTGCCCCTCGGTGATGTAGCCGGTAAGGTCGGGAATCGGGTGGGTCTTGTCGTCATCCGGCATCGACAGGATCGGGACCTGGGTGATCGAGCCCTTGCGGCCCTTCACGCGACCCGCACGCTCGTAGATGGTGGCGAGGTCGGTGTACAGGTAGCCGGGGTATCCGCGGCGGCCCGGCACCTCCTTGCGCGCTGCGGAGACCTCGCGCAACGCCTCACAGTAGTAGGTCATGTCGGTGAGGATGACGAGCACGTGCATGTCGCACGTGTACGCCAGGTACTCGGCGGCGGTGAGTGCCATACGCGGCGTGGCTATACGCTCCACCGCAGGATCGTCCGCCAGGTTGAGGAAGAGCACAGCGCGCTCGATGGCAGCCGTCTTGCGGAACTCGGTCATGAAGAAGTCCGCATCCTCGAAGGTGATGCCCATTGCCGCGAAGACGACGGCAAACTCGCCCTCGAGCTTCTCGCCCACGCGCGTCGGATCGTCGCTGCGGGCGAGTACAGCTGCCTGACGAGCAATCTGAGCGGCGAGCTGGTTGTGGGGCAGGCCGGAGCCCGAGAAGATCGGCAGCTTCTGGCCGCGAACGAGCGGGTTCAGCCCGTCGATGGCCGAGATGCCGGTCTGGATGAAGTCATCGGGGAAGTCGCGCGCCGTCGGGTTGATGGGCTCGCCGTAGATCGAGCGGCGCTCATCCGGGATGATCTCGGGTCCGCCATCGCGGGGACGCCCGAGACCGTCGAACACGCGGCCGAGCATGTCCCGGCTCACACCGAGCTCGAGCGAACGCCCGAGGAAGCGCACCTTGGTGCCGGTGGGGTTGGCGCCGCGCGTGCCGCCAAAGGCCTGCACGAGCGCAACATCGCGGTTTATCTCAAGCACGTTGCCGAGCGAGCGGCGCCCGTCGGGGAACTCCAGCTCCACGAGCTCGCCGTAGGTGACATCGGCGACCTTCTCCACGAGCAGCAGCGGCCCGACGATGTCACGGGTGGTGGTGTATTCGCGGGACATGTTACGCCTCACCCCCGCCTTCGCCGACGAGCTGCGTCTCGATATCCGAGGCGATCTCGTCGAAGACGGCGAGATCGTCCTCGGTCAGGTACTTGGCGCGGGCGATGCGCTCACGCACGGGAGCGGTGAAAATGCCCTTGAGCGGCGCACCCTCGCTCGCAGCTTGGATCGCCTTCTCGTGAAACAGCAGGATCGTCTTGAGGAGCAGGTCCTGCTTCTTCAGGCTCGTGAACTGATCGTCGTCCCTGAACGCGTTTTGCTGCAAGAAATCCTCACGCACGGACTTGGCGGTTTCCATGAGGATCTGCTCCTCGGGGCTAAGCGCCTCGAGTCCCACGAGCCGGACGATCTCGGCAAGGTTGCTCTCGGTCTGCAGCAGCGCCATACAGCGGTCCCGCCGTGAGCGGAACTCGGGCGATACCTCCGCATCCCAGTGCGGCCGCAGTTTCTCCAGATACAGTGAGTAGCTCGTGAGCCAGTCGATCGCCGGGAAGTGCCGCTCGTAGGCGAGCGTGTCCTGCAGCGCCCAGAACACCTTCACCACGCGAAGCGTGTTCTGCACGACCGGTTCCGAAAGGTCCCCGCCCGGAGGAGACACCGAGCCCACCACGGAGACGGACCCGGTACGAGGCCCGTCACTCTGCGAAGGCTCCGACCGACCCGCCGAGCCGAGGCACTCCACTTTCCCCGCTCGCTCGTAGAAGGCCGCCAGCTTCGTGCCGAGATACGCCGGGAACCCTTCTTCGCCGGGCATCTCCTCAAGGCGCCCGGAGATCTCACGCATCGCCTCGGCCCAGCGTGATGTTGAGTCGGCTTGCAGCACCACTTCATAACCCATGTCGCGGAAGTACTCGGCCATCGTGATGCCGGTGTAGACGCTCGCCTCGCGTGCCGCCACCGGCATGTTGGAGGTGTTGGCCACAAGCACCGTGCGTTTCATGAGCGGTTCGCCCGAGTACGGGTCGGTGAGTTCAGGGAACTCCATCAGTACGTCGGTCATCTCATTGCCGCGCTCGCCACAGCCGATGAAGATGACCACCTGCGCGTTACTCCACTTGGCCACCTGGTGCTGGGTCACTGTCTTGCCCGCACCGAACGGGCCGGGGATGCACGCTACTCCGCCCTTCACGAGCGGGAAGAACGTATCGATCACGCGCGTGCCGGTCACCAGCGGCTCGTCCGCCGAGACCTTGCGCGCGTAGGGCCGCGGTACGCGGACCGGCCACGTCTGCATCATGATGAGGTCGCGCGTGCTCCCGTCGGCCAGGCGAAGCCGGGCGACCGGGTCGGTCACGGTATAGCTGCCGCCGGTGATGGATGCGATCTCGCCTTCGAGGCCCGGCGGCACCATGATCCGGTGCTCGATGACCTCGTTCTCCTGCACCGTACCGATGATGTCACCGGCACCCACCCTCGCACCCGCGGCAACCGTCGGCACAAACTCCCACCGCTTGTCGCGGCTCAGACCCGGAGCAGTGACGCCGCGCGAGAGAAACGCCCCCGCGATGCGCTCGAGCTCATCGAGCGGCCGCTGTACGCCGTCGTAGACGGCACCCAACATGCCCGGGCCCAGCTCAACGGAGAGTGGCGCACCCGTGCCCTCAACAGGGTCGCCGGGGCCGAGGCCCTCGGTCTCCTCGTAGACCTGGATCGACGCGCGGTCACCGCGCATCTCGATGATCTCGCCCATGAGCCCTTGCTCGCCCACCCTGACGAGATCGAACATCGTCGATGTGACCAGGCCCTCGGCAACCACAAGCGGGCCGGCGACCTTTACGATCGTGCCTTGCTCCATCTAGTCTTCCTCTTCTCGATACGGCACCGAGGTGCCCAGTGCTCGCTCGATCGCGCGATCGAGCTTGGCTGCGCCGATTCCTCCTGCACTACCTGCTGCCGGGATGATCGTCACCGCGGGAATAGGGGCGTCCGCCGATTCCGCCACCAGGTCGGAGATCGCCGCATACACCGGCTCAGTCACGAACACGGCCCCGTACTCGCCGCCAGTGAGCTTGGGCCAGACGTCGCGCGCCTCCTCCGGCCGCTCCAGCGCGAATACGGCAAATCCCAGCGGCCGGAATCCCGACACGCTCGTAGCATCCCCCACCACTGCGATCTTGTGAGCGCTCATCAGATGCGCTCCTTCACCCGCGCGCGGATGATCTCGCGATCGAGCCCGGAGAGTCTCCCGGCGACAGCCGTGCGAAGAAGCAGCACCTCGGCCTCACGTCGGAGCACGTAGGCCAGCACCGGCTCGGCACCTCCCGGCGCACGTCGCGCCCCCTCCATTCGTCCGGCAACAAGCGTGTCTGCCGCCACGTCGAAGCGTTCGATATCAGCCAGGTCCTCCTCCGACATCCCGACAACCGCGCGCGTCCGCGCAATCGCAGTTGCAAGCTCCTCGGCACTCATGCGAGGGGCCGTGGCAGCGAGTGCCTCGAGGGCACGGGAGCCGTCGGGAATCAGCCGCGAGAGCACCTCGGCGGGCGTGAGGGACTTTGCCCGGGAGCGAATGAGCAGCCGGGCATTAGCGAGGTTGATGCGCAGCTCGGTGAGATCTGTCAGGAGCCGCACTTTGCTTGCCCGTGCCGCGGCCGCAAGCGCCGAGAAGAGCGCCCTGTCCACTGCAACCTCGACGTCATCGGCGGCCGGAGCATCGTCGTCCCCGTCCCACTGCGTCAGCACATCACGCAACGTTTTGGGGAGCGCCGTGCCATCACCGGTGAATGCCTCCGGCGGAACCGACCCGAGTGCCGAGAGGGTCCCCGCAGCAGTCCTGCCCAGCGCTCGCGCCTTCAGCGTCACCCGTAGGTTCGCATAGTCGTTCGGGATCCTGAAGTACTCCACCACTGCTGTCGGTAGTCCCGCGCTATCAAGGAAGTCGTCGTACAGGTCGCCGAGTGACGCGTCGAGCGCACGCTCCACATCATTCGCGCTTTCCACGCCCTCGAGGTAGCGCCCCACGTGCGTGTCGGCCAGCACCCGCTTCTGCTCCCGAAGGTCCGGCGCGTCGAGTAGGCGCTCGAAGGTGCCGCGAGACAGCAGCCGGCCGTCGAGTACACGCACCCGTCCCACGGCGTAACCGTAGCGGATGTCATCGCGTATGCTCGCGGACGCGTACATGCCGCCTACTCGCCCCCGCCGAAGAGCACACGCGAAGCCGCGAGCAGCAAGCGGTCTCTCTGGTCCTCGGTGAGCGCTGCCGCGGAGATCTCAGTGCGCACCCGGTCTCCGGTGAGCAGTACTCCCCTGGCTACCGGCGCCGGGTCATCCGACAGCGCAACGGACAGCCCTAGAGACTCAAGTCGCTTCTTCAGGCCCACAAGCCGCTCGGCGTCAGCAGGCGCGACCGAGAGGGTTTCTCCGCCCCGGACGGTTCTGGCCACCTCGTCGGCGATGAGATCGAGGTACTCGCTGTCGGGCAGCGACTCGAGCGCTTCACGTGCGCGCTTCAACACTAGCTCCGCGCGTGCGCGCTTCTCAGTAAGCAGCCCGTCGCGCGCGCCGAGTCGTGCGTTGGCCAGCAGCGTTGCGGCGGCAGCTGCCCCGTCGCGCTCGGCTCCCTCCAGCGCGGCAACGCGCTCGGACGCCACGGTCCCCCGGGCATGCGCGATGATCCGCGCAGCCTCGGATTCGGCGGCAGCGACCATCGCAGCGGCTTCAGCCGCGGCGTCGTCTTCGAGGCGCGTGAGGATATCGGTTATCGCCACGTTACTTCCTTACATGTAGGCGGTCTGCAGGCTCAGCATCATCAGAATGGTGACGATGAGTGAGAGCACCGCATAGGTTTCGACGAGGGCCGGGAAGATGAGCGCCTTTCCGGCGTCCTCATCACGCCGTGCAACCATCCCCGCGGCTGCGGCACCGGTCTTTCCCTGGTAGATCGCGGTGACCAGGCACAGCCAGGCCACTGGCTGACATGCCAGGAACACCTTGAAACCGGCCGCACCCGCAAGCGACACGTCTCCGTCAAAGATGCCGAAGAACACGAGCACGAGGATAGCGGTGATGAAGCCATAGACACCCTGCGTGCCCGGCATGGCTGCGATGGGAAGCAGCTTCCCGAACTTCTCTCCGTCCTCGGTGACTATCCCGGACACCACCGCACTGGCGATGGTGATGCCGATGGCCGAACCGATACCGCCCAGGATGGCCGCCATGCCGCCACCAATGAGCGCCCAGTCGGCGCCACCAAGACCCCACAATGCATCGGTCACGATCCCGCTCCTTCCTGCCGGGCTTCGCCGGCATGCAACACGAGTGACTTGGTCCGATGGGCAAAGGGCGAGAACGACCTGCCCCCACCCTGGTAGAACTTGCTGAAGAACTCAACAAACTGCAGACGCGCCGGGTGGACGAATGCACCGAGAAGATTGATCACCACGTTGAAGACGTGGCCGACAGCGAACACCAAGGTAGCGAGCACAACGACCACGACACCGCCGATGATCGAAGCGCCGCCTTTCGCGAACAGACCTGCAGCGCCCCCCATCACAAGTCCGGCCAGCGTATTGAACACCATACCCACAAGCAAGCCCGACAGGCCAAGTGCTGCAAGTCGCGTGTACGACAGGATATCCCCGATGAACGACGTCATGCTGTACACGGCGTACAGTCCGCCCAGCACCGCCACCACCGATCTCCTTACGGCCCGCGACGTCCCAAGACCAACCACCGTCACGCCGAGCACCGCCCAGCCGAGCGGCAGTCCGAGACCAGAAGCCCAGCTCGCAAGTGCCGCGATCACCAGCGCGATCCAGGCGAGTCCGAACGCGCGGTCCCAGGCAGGCGTGTCATCCGCACCGATCGCCGCCTCAAGCGCCCGGCCCTTGAACACGACCGTGACTCCCACTCCGATCACCACTGCGGAAAGGGTAAGTGCGGGTACCATCACGCCCACGCCGATCGCCGCGAACATCAGAAGCGTCGACACCTGGTCGAAGAAGGCAGACGCCTTGTCCCCGCGCCGAGCGAGATTGTAGGCCGCCAACAGCACGCCGAAGAACACCTGCACCATCCCAATCACAATGGTGACGATGAGAAACGTGGGGAGTTCCCTCAGTGGGTCGAGAATCTGGAGTGCGCCGAGCACCGGCAGGGCGTTTTTCACCATCTCGAAGTCGAGCGCAAAGTACGAGCCGAACAGCACACCCGCAACCATCGCTCCGGCGCCGCCGACCATCATCAGGTCCATGAACTGCTTCACGCCGGGCGCCACATCGACCTTGTTCTTGAAGTACCAAGCCCCGGCGATCAGCATCAGCCCGTAGCCGACATCACCGATGCATATCGCAAAGAACGCGAGAAAGAACGGTGCGAGCAGCGGCGTGGGGTCGAGTTCGCCGTATCGAGGCAGGCCGTAGAGGTTGGTGAGCACCTCGAACGGCCTGATCAGCCGGGGATTGGTGAGCACCACCGGCGGCGCATCGCCTTCGGCTGGATCCGACAGCGTGAGGTCCACATCCGCCGAGAGCGGTTCGAGCGCCGCCGCAAGTTCTCCACGGTGGGCGTCCTGCACCCACCCGCGTACGGCGAACGTCAGGTCGGTGGAGCCAAATCGCTCGCGAACGGTCAGCGCTTCGAGTTGGGACGCGATTGCCTGCACAAGCGCCACCGAGCCGTGATAGTGAGCGCTCGCCAGCGTGTGCGCCGACTCCCGCATCTCGGCCAGCGTGGCGTGAATGTCGCTCACCCGCTCGAGCGCGCGTGAGCGCTCCTCGGCCGGGTAGTCGGCAAGGTCCGGAAAGTCCACATCCTGGAAACCCGTGAGGGCGAGCGTTGTGCGCACCGACGCGATGTCGTCACGGTGTGCCATGACCACCCAGGCGGCCTTACCTTTCACGGATGCAAGCTCCTCCACGCTCACGTTGCACGTGGTGTCGCGAAGCGCCTGGCGGATCGTCGCACCCTCGGCAGCGGGCACGATTCCCGTGAACAGCACAACGTGCTCCGTGCCGCGCCAGCGAGCTATCTGCAAGTGCAGTTGCTCCCACAACGCGAGTTCCTCGACAAGCTCGCGAAGCCGCTTCTTCTCGCGTTCGAGCGTTGCGGTGGTCGAGGAGATCTCCTCGCACTCGCGATACAACTGAAGCCCGACACCTCCCGCGGAAAGCGCGAGGTATGCGTCTTCGTCCATGTGGATCTTCTCAGCGACAAACGACGCAAAAGCATGGTCGGGCTCATGGAACTTGCCGAGGAAGTCGCGGACGAAGGTGGCGTCCGCCAGGTACTCCTGGAGACGGCGGACGCGCTCATCGTCAGACGCAACAACAACCGCGGACATCTCGGCCGGGGCGCTCACGATGTCGAGTACGCTCGCCCTCTGCATGCGCGCCACGAGACCATCCATCACCGACTGATGGGCGAATACCGTGACCTTGAGCATGCGGGCGATGGCCACTAGCGCTCCTTCATCACCTGAAGGACGGCCCCAAGCGCATCATCGGAGACCGCGTCGGCGGCGTGGAGGACGCGGTCGCTCTCCTTCGCGGCGGCTGACGCGAGCGCTTCGGCCTCATCGCGTGCGGTCAAGACCACCGCTTCCGTGCGCGCAGCAGCCTCCCCACGGATCGTCTCGCGGCCATCACGAATCAGCTCGGCAGCGCTAACGCGTGCTTCGCTCACGATTCGCGCAGCCTCTCCGCGCGCCTCCTGCACTGCCGTCCGAGAAGCATCCTCGGTCCGCAGTATGCTTTCGAGTTTCTCCACGCATTCCGCCCCTCGCACCGACGCCTTTGGCGACTCCGGCGATTCTACCATCGCACGTGCCACAACAGGCCGTCTCACGCGACGGTCTGCACATCCGTACAGTATAGTACGCACGAACCAGCACGACGGCTTCACCAACAGTCGGTCCAAGGTTCGGAGTCGATCGAACATGCCCGCCGCACCTCCACCCCGAACAGAAGCAGGCCGCGCGTCGCGGCGCGCTCGGCAGCGCCGTACGACCGCGGCGCTGATCGCAGTCGGTTCGACCGTTGCGCTGGCGGCCGTCGGTGTGGGAGTCGCACTACTCCTTGCCCCGTCCGATGCTCCCCTCGAGCGCATGGCCTCGCCCACCGTAGCCACCACCACGTCTGTTGAACCCTCCGAGACAGTCGTTGCGACCCTGACACCCGAACCATCGGGACCGACCACCGTGACGATCGCGGCTGTCGGCGACATGCAATTCGACCGGCAGGTTCAGAAGCTGATCATCACATCGGGCGGAAGCGCGCCTCTGGCCGAGGTGGCCGAGCGGCTCGCTGCAGCCGATATCGCCGTGGGCAACCTCGAGAGCACCCTCTCCGATCTCGGCACGCGCATCCCCGACAAGAGCTACACGTTCAAAGGCGACCCCCGGGGAGTGGAGGGGCTCGCGCTCGCCGGCTTCGACTTCCTCGCGCTCGGCAACAATCACACGCTCGACTGTGGCACCGATGCGTTCGTCGACACCGTGGCCCGGCTGGACGCAAGCGGCATCGGACATGCGGGCGCGGGCTTGAACAAGGCAGAAGCATGGACGCCCGCGGTGCGCGATCTCAACGGCACGACCGTGGCCTTCCTGTCGTTCTCGCACGTGCTGCCTCCGGGCTTCATCGCCACCGACAGCAGACCGGGCATCGCTCAGGGCCGCTCGAATATGGACGAAGTAGAAGCCGCCATCAGAGCTGCGGACGCCGAGTACGACTACGTCCTGGTGTCGTTTCACTGGGGCGTGGAGTACGAGGATGACTGCAATGGCGAGCAAGTCAGGGACGCCCGCCGGGCCGTTGATGCCGGAGCAGACATGGTCCTCGCCCATCATCCCCACGTGATCCAGGCGGTGGAGTACTACAACGGGAAAGTGATCGCGTACTCACTCGGCGACTTCGTATTCGACCATTACTCCCGCAAGACGGGAGAGGCCTTCATCCTGGAGGCCGACCTCGGTCCGGCGGGCGTCGCCAACGTACGTATCGTGCCGGTCTACCTTGATGCGCACGGCAAGCCGGAGTACGTCACCGGACGAGCCGCCGCGACGATTCTCGAGAGGCTCAGGTCGATCTCGGCCAAACGCGGAACCACCGTCAGCATTTCCGGTGACACTGCTACGGTGACCCCGTGACGGCCCGGCGCGATGCTCGCCGCACGGTCGCCGGCCGCGAGACCGCCCGATCCCTCGGCATCTCCGAGGAGGCGTACGCCACCTACGAGCGGCATCGGATCGAACTCGAACGATCCGGTGGCGTGCGGCTGCGCTCCCGGAGGCGACGTCGCGCGCGTCTCTCTCCGTATCCCGCACTCACCATCGCCGTGGCGATCGTCGGGCTTGCCACCATCGGCTGGATGCTCACCTGGAATGGCGCGGACTCCACCGGCTCGGCCTCGCCGGGCGACAGCGCCCATGACGGTGGCGCGTCCGGTCGGCTCATCGCGCTCACCGAGCGCGAGCCGGAGCGCGAACCCACGCCGTACTTCGCCGAGCAGGGCGGCACGCGACTGTACCTCACGGTTGATCCCGCCCAGATCACCGCGGTGGCGTTTCATCAGGCCTCCGGCGATCACGCGCTCCACATGGAATCACTGGTCCCGGACGCCGACATGACGCTTGCCTCCCAGCTCAAGGCGGTTCCCCCGACGGATCCCAACGCTGTGCCCCCGGCTACGATGTGGGGCGGTGCCTGCCTTCGGCTGTGGCGCAGCAACCGGACCGGGCAACCGGACACTGCGGTGGATGTGGGAGCCGACCCCGGTACTCCGGTCCTCTCGCCGGTCACCGGCACCGTGATCGAGGTCAGACCGTACCTGCTCTACGAGAAGCACGACGATGTGGAGATTCACATCCGGCCGGACGGTCGCGACGACGTGGACGTGGTGCTCATCCACGTGCAGGACGTGACCGTGAAGGCCGGCGACCGGGTCAAAGGCGGAGTCACCCGGCTCGCCGCTGTGAGGATGATGTCGGACAAGATCGACATCCAGCTTGGTGGCTACACGACCAACGGCGGCAACCACGTGCACATGCAGCTCAACCGCATCGACGCGGCGGGCGCGCTGCAGCCTACGGGGGGTTCGTAGCCGCGCCGCTGCCCGGACGCTAGCTCTCGCCGTCCGCCCGGCTGATGAAGCCCCTGAACCGCCGGTCGAACTCGTAACGCTCGAGTCTGACCTTCCTGTCGCACCCGACGCACCGCAGACCGATGTCCATGCCGAGCTTGGTGATCTCCCACTCGTTGGTTCCGCAGGGATGCGGCTTCTTCAAGCGCACCACATCGCCCAGCTTGATCGGCGTTATGGGAACGGCCACGGGCACACGACTCCGTCGGGCAGAGGGTTCACAGGCAGGGTAGAGTATACCGCGTGGTAACAGACCGACCCGGGGGAGACCCATGAAGACGCGCGCAATACTTTCAGTCCTCGGCGAAGACCGCGTGGGCATCGTCGCGGCGGTCGCCACCGCCCTTGCCGAGACCGGTGCGAACATCGAGGACATCCGCCAGACGATCATCGCCAGCATCTTCTCGATGACGATGCTCGTGACCATCGACGAGGACGCGCATCCGTTCGAAGAGGTGCAGGCACGCCTCGCCGAGGTGGCCGACAGCCTCCAGATGCAGATCACGCTCCAGCGGGAGGATGTCTTCCGTTTCATGCACCGCGTGTAGCGAAGGGATCCCCATGCTCCGAATCAGTCCCGAGGAGATCGCTGAGACCATCCTCATGGTGCAGCAGCAGCACCTCGATATCCGCACCGTCACGCTCGGCGTCTCGATCGGTGAGTGCTCCGCCGACACCGCCGCCGAGATGGGCAGCCGCCTCTACGAACGGGTCACTCGCGCGGCAGAGCGCCTCGTTCCTGTATGCGAGGCGATCGAGCGGGAGTACGGCATCCCCATCCGGAACAAGCGCATCTCGGTGACACCGGTGGGCGAAGTGGCGGGTCGTTGTGCGTGTGATGACCTCACGCCCGTGGCAGAGGCCATGGATCGCGCCGCCGCCGCGACAGGTGTTGACTTCATCGGCGGCTTCTCCGCGCTCGTGCACAAGGGCGTTGGCAAGGGAGACGACGCCCTTATCAGGTCCATCCCCTCGGCGCTGTCCTCCACGGAGCGCGTCTGCGCGTCGGTGAACGTCGCATCCACCCGCGCAGGCATCAACATGGATGCGATCGCGCGCATGGCCCATACCATCAAGGAGACAGCCGCGCTCACGGCCGAAGCGGACAGCATCGGCTGCGCAAAGCTCGTGGTCTTCGCCAACATGGTGGAAGACAACCCGTTCATGGCGGGCGCGGTTCACGGCTCGGGCGAAGCCGACGTTGTGGTCAACGTCGGCATCTCGGGTCCGGGTGTGGTGCGCGCAGTGGTCGCCGCACTGCCTGACGATGCCGATCTCACCGCGGTGGCCGAAGTCATCAAGGCGACCTCGTTCAAGATCACCCGCGCGGGCGAGCTGGTGGCCCGCGAGGCCGCACGACGTCTCGGCGTGGCCATGGGCATCGTCGACCTCTCGCTGGCGCCCACCCCGGCCGAGGGTGACAGCGTGGCCGCTATTCTCGAGGCCATGGGCGTGGAGCGGTGCGGAGCACCCGGAACCACCACGGCGCTCGCACTGCTTAACGACGCGGTGAAGAAGGGGGGCGCGATGGGCACCTCCTCCATCGGCGGCCTCTCGGGGGCGTTCATCCCGGTGTCCGAGGACGCGGGAATGGTGCGTGCCGTGGAGTGTGGCGCGCTCAACTTAGAGAAGCTCGAGGCCATGACCGCGGTGTGTTCGGTGGGCCTCGACATGATCGCCATCCCGGGCGACACGCCCGCCGAGACGATCGCCGGCATCATCTCCGATGCATGTGCCATCGGCGTCATCAACGGCAAGACGACCGCTGCCCGCCTCATCCCGGCCGCAGGCAAGAAGGCCGGCGATCATGTGAGCTGGGGCGGCCTGCTTGGGGCGGCTCCGGTGATGGACGTCTCCTCGTGGAGCAGCGCCAAGTTCGTGCAGCGCGGCGGGCGGATGCCCGCTCCACTCGGAAGTCTGCGGAACTAGTCTCGAGATCCCCGACCCGAGTCACGAAAGGGTACGGATGACCGTGTTCGATCGGCTGGCCACACACACGCTACGCACCTGCCTTCGAGCAGCGCTCATGGCACTCGTGGCCGCGTTGCTTCTCGCACCTGCCGGATGCGTCAGGCCGCCGCGTGACACTGCGCCCGGCGAAGCCAGCGACCTCCAACTGAGTGCGGGCGCGCTCTTAATCAAGCCCGCCGCGTGTGACTTCGGCACCGTGCAGCAGAACGATATCCGGTCCGCAACGCTGAGCGCAACGAACACGGGGACCGAGCCGGTACGGCTGATCGCGCTCGGTGGGACTTGAGGATGCACGACACTCTCCTCCAGTTCGGAGGAGGTCGCGCCGGGTGAGACGATCGAGCTCTTGCTGGAGCTTGATCCGATCGGCAAGAGCGGCACGGTCGAGGAGCACATGACCGTCGTCACCGATTCTTCGACAACACCGAGTATCGACGTGCCCGTCTACGCGTTGGTGCAACACCGGCCCACGGAGGACACCGGACAGCGCCTCCAGGAGACCATGTTCGCCACGAGGTGTGCGCAGTGCCACGGTGCACCGGCGGCACTCGGGCGCAGCGGCGGCGACCTGTACGCAGCGGTGTGCGTCATGTGTCACCCCGACGCACACGCGCTCGTTGCCAGAGACGACGCGCTGCGCCGCCTCATCAGCTACGGGGACCTCGCTCACAACATGCCGGCCTACGAACGCGATCAGAGCGGGCCGCTGTCAACCGAGCAGATAGACTCTCTCGTCGCGTTCATCGGCGCTGAGTAGAAAGTAGGGGGACCCAACAGGGCCCCCCTCGATGAGCAGAGTGACGGTCGCGGACCTACTCCTCGACGATGACCGCCTTGCCCGACACGCCACCGACCGACGTGTCCACGAGCTCAACACGCTTCGGCATCTTCTTGAACGGGCCAACCTGGTGAATCTCCCCGTTGTCGAGATAGATCTTCAGGTTGAACATGCCCTTTGCCAGCTCCTTGAGCTCCTTGGCGGTAGCCTCGTCCACGTCCGAGTAGTCAGCCTCGCTCACCGGTACGAGCTCCGTCTGCACGATGGCAGCGGCGTCCGGACCGACCTCCGTGGCGCCCCATTTGGAGTCCTTCTTGGCGAGTTTCTTCTCGATCTGCTCCTCGAACTCCTGAATGTCTTTCTCCTTCTGCTTCTCAAAGTCCTGACGATACTCCGGGTCCTTGAGCAACTCGGCCATGTCGCCGCCAGCCAGAGCGGTGACCGATCCAAACCCGAGGACTCCGGCGAACGTGATGATCGCCATAGCCCCTGCTATCCGCTTGCTGATTCGCATCTCCGCTCCTTTCTACAGTGATCCGGTCTCATACGAGGTGTGCGTATCGGAGAGGTGCTGGAACTGATCACCGATGGGCAAGCCGAACAGCTGCTGGTGGCTGGAGATCCGATACGCGCTGCACTTGAAACGCCACGACCCGTTGGTCAGGCTGGTGAAGCGGACCAGCCTCGTGTAGCCGGGATGCCAGCCGCTGTCGACTGACTTGTAGGATGTCCACGTGACGGAAGCCTTCGTGACCCACGCCCCGCTCTCGTACTTCTGAACATAATGACGGTCCGTGATCTGACACCACGGCGCACCCCAGGTCTGGAGCGAATCAGTGTCGATCACATTGGTGCTCGAGTAGAAGTCCGCATCATCGACGTTGCCGATGATGATCAGGCTGCTGGTCCCCTGGTCGGCGCTACAATGCGCGCTGCCTACCACCGGGATCGCAAGCAGACCCCCCATAACGAATGCCGTCACTGCCGCCGAGATGAACCTGTACCGCGTACGCATGCGCAGCTCCCTCCCCAATTCGCGCGCGAGAATCGCAGTGTCGACCACGATGGTGGTCAGTTCCCCCGCTGCTCGCATATCCCGTCGCGCTCGCTGCCGTGGACGTGTCCCGCCTTCACTGTCACGATGTGCATGTGAAGGGGGGCACTAGTCACATGAATGGTATTCGTCGCTCAACCGCTCTACTCCTGCTTGCATCCATAGCCCTTTGCGGATGCGCCGGATGCACCACGTCGCTCACTGCGGATCCAGGTACGGTGGGTGGGGCCATCGCCAATATTGAGAGTGCCGCAGAGAGTCACGACTGGGAGGATTACGCCTCCCACTGGGACCTTGAAGCCGTAGGCGTCATGTACGAGGAGGACTCGGCGGAGATCGCCGACAGGATGTGGATGGATGCCCTGGAGGACGTCGACATCGTCCCCGATGATGAGGCACAGGTGCGCGCCTACTACCCGGAGGATGTCATGGTGACGCGCGAGAGCCTTGAGCTCGGTCTGCAGGAGTACGTCGAAACGGGTGCCCGGGATGTGGACCGCGGGTTTGCCACACTCATCAGTCTCGACAACGTGGCGTCAGCGAGGGTGCGCAAAGACAGCGCCCGGGTCACCTTCCGCCTCGAGGGTCATGCCCCGGACAAGCTCGTGCTCGAGTTCTGGCGCGTGGTAGATGGCTCCACCGAGAAGTGGCTCGTGAGTAGAATCACCAACGCGAAGGACATCGCCGAGCAGCAGTATGCTTTTTAGGCGCTCACCGTTGTATGATTATGAGGACTGTGCCTGCAAACACACTTGTCGGGACGGATGGTCGAGTGATCCGCGGCTGGACGACATCGCAACGCCTTGTCGCGCACCTCGTGGTGCTCGCGCTGGTTGTGCTGTGCCTGGCACCATCGGCCGTTGCGAACATCGCGGAGACCCCGCCGGCAACGACAACGCTCTCCGCCACGATGGCGGGCCAGCTGGGAGTCACGTTCACCTTCGCCGGGTATCAAGAGGTGAGCGCGCGCCAGGTGGTGGACGTGCAAGTGACCTTCCCTGCAGGCACGAATGTGAGCGCTGCAACGGTGCCCGCTTCTGTTGGAACCCGAACCGTGACCGGTCAGACCGTGAGCATCACCTTTGCCACGCCCTTTGCCCAGTTCGCCCCGGTCATCTTCTCTATCGACAACATCACGAATCGCGCCAGCGCGGGAACCTTCAGTGACATCGGCCTCACCTTTCATACCACCAACAAGGGTGGAAGGCAGGACCAGTATCAAACGTTCACCGCCGGGAGCTACACCATCACCCCCGCCCCCTACATCACCCTGACGATCGCCACGCCGGATATCGGGCAAAGCGTAGATTTTGGTGCCATCGACCCGGGCACGACCACCACCCCCAAGCAGGTCATGATCAGCGTGACGTCGTCTGCTGCCTACACGCTCACGCGAACGATCACCGGAGATGTGACGCCCCTCGGGCTCCTGGCCACGGGGGCGGCAAGCCGTGCAGGCAGTGCGGGGAGTGCCTCGTACTCCGATGAGTTCACGCTTGCACCGCCGTGGACGACCGATCCGGACGTACCTCTGGTCGCCACGGTCACCTACACCGCGATCCAGTAGGAACGACCGTTAGAATCTCGTACGCGCCCGCTTATCTGCGGGACCAACGGTCAACTGTGCCTTCTGTCGAACAGGGGTTGTGCGCGGCATCACGATGCTCGATTAATATATCGACAGGTTGGGCTGGCGATTCTCGGAACGCCTGGATGTGATCCTGTCGGTATCTTGCAGCATCGGTGATGCATACGTTCGTCCCCAAAGAAGGAGGCAGCAGTATGAAGAAGACGGTTCTGTTCGCAGCGCTGGCGGCGATCATGGTTCTCGGCGTGGCAGGCGCGGCGTTCGCGGATATCGTTGCTTATCCGGGCGCCCTCGTCGCAGGCGCCCAGAAAGCCACGAACAGCCTCGACCCCGTCGAGGTAAAGGCTTCGGTCAACCCGAAGATCACGCTGACGGTCAACACCCCGGATGCGGCTCAGGCCGTCGATTTCGGCGCGGTTGATCCCGGCACCACCACGGGTGGCAAGGCGGTCACGCTCACGGTCGACTCGAACAAGCAGTTCGACCTCACATGCGGCGAGGACATCACGGGCCTTCTTGGCGAGATCACCCTCAATCGTGATCTCGGCAACTCCCTCAACCATGTCAAGGGCAGCGCCATCTCGTTCACGGACAACTACTCGATCGTCGTCCCCGTTGACGCCGACCCGACCACGTACTCGGCGTTCGTGACCTACTCGGTCGTTCAGGACTAGACCGACACAGGCACCAGCAGCACTTCAGCAGAAGGCCCCCGCGAGAGCGGGGGCCTTCTGTCTTCCTAGCGAGGCAGACGGCAACGCTGCTCGCGCTCTGCGATGTGACCGCCTACTCCGGCCGATCGTCCTCGGGGGCACGCGGCACCGGGTACGCCCCCACATCCCCGGCGGCCTGAGCGGCCCGTTCCTCGCGGCGGCGGCGCCGCTCCTCGGCCTGTATGTCGCGCTCCCGGCGGGAGTGTCGGCTGCTGGTACCCTGCGCAGGGGCTTCGTCAGCCGGGCCCTCGGCTTCCTCGCTCACCCGTGGCTGCTCTCGCCGCACGTGCTTCGACGCCGGCGCAGTGCTGCGCGACCTACCACGCACCGTCCGCATCGCTAGAAACCCGAGTGCGTAGACAACGATGAACCCCGCCAACACAACGAGCCACAACGGCACGATCCACACGGTCCGCTGCTCGATGAGCTCGGAGGCGACCTGGGCGTCTTGCTCGAAGTACTGCACGCGCAACTCGACTGTATGCGGGCCGAAGCGTGCGGATGGCAGATCGATCGTGCCGACGAAACGGCGGCTCGAGTCGGCGTAGAGTGCGGTGTCTGTGGTGATCACCGACTCGGCAACCGTTCGCTCGCTCCCATCGAGTACCACCGCCTCGACCTCGATGCGCTCGTTGAGGTTGCCTTCGTTGTTCACCGTGAAGGTGAACGGGATGCTCGTGCCGATCTGGAACGTCGGCACCTCGAACGGGCGCACGGTGAGCTTCTCGACCAACTGGCCGCTCACGCGTAGCGCTACACGCGCGCCGAGTCGTCCCGAGACCTGCGCCATCGATCCTTCCGAACCGTCGGCAAGTTCGAACATCTCGAAGAAGATGACGGTGTTGTGATCACCCGGCGCCGTTCCCCCGGGGGGCGCGAACTCGAACTTGATCGGGATACGCTCTCCCACCTCAAGTTCGATGTACGGCGTGTTGCCCACCGACTTGCTGTCCGAGGGCATCGAGATCCGAAACCATGACGCCGGCGTGGTGAGCAGCGCGGCTCCCTGGCGCTGGGGCGTCACGTACGTCTGATTGCCCTCGGCGTCGATCTCGACATCCGCCACATAGACGAGTGCTTTGATCGGCTCGTCCCCGTCGTTGATGACGACGACTTCGCCCCCACCGCTGGCACCAGAGTCCACGTCGAACTCGAACGTGCCTGCGGACAGGGACAGAGTCTTGGCGGCGAGCGCCGGGGCAGGCACAAGCGTAAGCGCGGCGACAACAGCAAGCACCAGCCACAGGCCCCGCATCCGCCCCACTAGATCCCCACCGCTTCCCGGAACGACTTCACCTGGCGGCGCGCCACCGGGACCTGTGTCTCATCCCGGTCCGCCACGACCACCATGTATGCACCCTCGGCTCGCACGATCTCCTTCACCTTGTTGAGGTTGATCATGTAGCTGCGGTGAAGCCGCCTGAACGCGTCGCTGGACAGGCGCTCCTCGAGCTCGGAGAGCGTGAGATCGACGAGATACTGGTTCTCGTAGGTGTGAACGTACGTGGATTTGTTCTTGGCCGAGATGTAGACGACCTCTTCCAGATCGAGCAGAACGGTCCTGCCCCCTTTGCGCACCGCGAGTTTGCGGAAGTCTCCCTCCGCGGGAGGAGACGTGCCCGCACGCGGGCGCCCACGCATGAGACTCTGAATGCGAGCTACGAGTTCCATCAGATTGAACGGCTTGGTGACGTACTGCTGCACTCCCTGCTTGAACGCAAGGATGCGCGCGAGGTCCTGGGTCTTGGCGGTAAGCATGATGACGGGGATATCAGCGGTCACGGGATCGTTACGAATCTCCATGAGCGCCATCCAGCCGTCAACGCGCGGCATCATGATGTCGAGCAAGACGACGTCTGTGGGATTGGCGTGGAGGGCATCGAGAGCCTCCGCACCGTCCGAGGCGGAGACAACGTGCATCCCCTCGGCCTCGAGGCCCATGCGGATCATGTCGACGATCGACTCGTCGTCATCGACGACCAGCACCCTGATGGGGTCGGACACAGCCACCTCCAGACGGGCTCAAGCCGCAGGTCCCACCGTTCATCGACCACGTTGGCCGATTGTCGCGCCACTCCGTAAGATTGTACCGCACATCACGACTATCGGACTATTGGGCGGCGCTCTTGAGCCACTCGTCTATGGCGCGAGCGGCTCGCTTCCCCGCCCCCATGGCCAGGATGACAGTGGCCGAGCCCGTCACGATGTCTCCACCGGCAAAGACACCAGGCTTGGAGGTGGCGCCACGTTCATCGGTGACGATGTAGCCGCGCTCGGACAACGCCAGATCCGGGGTGGTCTTTACCAGCAACGGATTGGCCCGAGTGCCGATGGCCATGATGACCGTATCGCAATCGATCATGAACGCCGAGTCCATCACGCACACCGGCGCACGGCGACCGCTTGCGTCGGGCTCGCCAAGCTCCATGCGCGTGGCTGTGAGGCCGGTCACCCAGCCATCGTGCCCGATGATCGCCTCGGGTGAGCAGAGCATCCTGAACTCGACACCCTCCTCGCGGGCGTGGTGGACCTCCTCCTTGCGCGCCGGCATCTCATCAGCGGTGCGCCGGTAGACCAAGAAGACCTCCTCGGCGCCCAGGCGCTTGGCGGTGCGCGCCGAGTCCATCGCCACATTGCCGCCACCCACCACCGCCACCTTGCGGCCACGCCACACCGGCGTGTCGGTGGTGGGAAACTCGTAGCCGCGCATAAGGTTCACGCGGGTCAAGAACTCATTTGCCGAGTACACGCCGTTCAGGTTCTCACCGGGAATACCCATGAACACGGGCAGGCCGGCACCGTTTCCGATGAACACTGCGTCGTACCCCTCGGCACTCATCAACTCGTCGATGGTGTAGGTGGCGCCCACCACCACATCACAGCGAATCTCCACGCCCATCTCCTCGAGCAGGCCCACTTCGGCCTGGACGATGTCTTTGGGGAGGCGGAACTCGGGGATGCCGTAGGTGAGCACGCCGCCGGTGGCGTGCAGGCTCTCGAATATCGTCACCGCGTGGCCAAAGCGCCGCAGCTCACCCGCGCAAGCCAGACCGGCGGGGCCCGAGCCCACAACAGCAACACGCCGGCCGCTGTCTTGACCCACCTCCGGTATGCAGCGGTGCTCGAGTTCGCACGCGAGGTCGAGGTCGCCAAGCCAGCGCTCAAGGCGCCCGATGGCCACCGCCTCTCCCTTCTTCCCGAGCACACACTGAGCCTCGCACTGCTCTTCTTGCGGGCAGACCCGTCCACACACGGCGGGCAGCGCGTTGCGCTCCTTGAGAACCGCTACTGCGTCCGTGTAGTCGCCGTCGATCATCGCTCCGATGAACGACTTGATGTCGATGTTCACCGGGCACCCGTCGATGCAGGTGGGAACCGCGCACTGGAGACAGCGAGACGCCTCCGCGCGCGCCATCTCTTCCGTGTACCCGAGGGTGACCTCGTGAAAGTCCCTGGCGCGCTCGGCAGGGGAGCGCTCGGGCATCGCCGTGCGCGGGATGCGTGCCGGGCGGTGACGCCGCTTGCCCTGCGGCGCCGGTGTCGCCGTGTCGTCTATGAGTGACATGTGCACCGCCGTGAGAAGTCCGCATCGGCCTCGCGCTCAACATCACTGTACACACGCTGGCGGTTCATGAGCTCCTCGAAGTCGACAGCGTGCCCGTCGAAGTCGGGGCCGTCGACACAGCCGAACTTCGTCTCCCCTCCCACGCTCACGCGGCATGCGCCGCACATGCCGGTGCCGTCCACCATGATGGGGTTGAGCGAGACGGTGGTGGGAACGGCGTACTCACGCGTGGTGGCGGCGCAGAACTTCATCATGATCGCCGGACCGATCGCCATCGCGTGGTCGAGTGCGTGTGCCTCGCATAGTTCCTTGAGCGGTGCCGTGACGAGGTCCTTGCGTCCCGCCGAACCGTCGTCGGTGGTGATGACGAGCTCTTTGATCGGCAGCGCGCGAAACTCGTCCTCAAGGATGAGAAGATCGGCGGTGCGTGCGCCGAGGATGACCGTGACCTCGCCACCCGTCGCGCACATCGCTCGCGCGACCGGGTAGGCAACCGCCGCCCCCACCCCGCCACCGATGACGGCCACCCGCCCGATGTCTTCCACGTGCGTGGGAACGCCGAGCGGCCCGACCACGTCCGCAAGCGAGTCTCCCACGCCGAGATGCGAGAGCTGGTGGGTCGTCTTGCCGACCCTCATGAAGATGAAGCGGATCCACCCCTGATCGGCATCCCAGTCGGAGAACGTGAGCGGGATGCGCTCGCCGCCCTCGGCCACACGAAGGATGAGGAACTGCCCGGCACGAGCTTTGCGCGCGATAGCGGGCGCCTGAACACCGATTTCGAACACCGCGGCGGAGAGTTGTCGTGCGTGCACGATAGGGAACATCAGTCCTCCGGAGGTTGGTACACTTGCGTGACGGTCCGACGTGCCGACAAGTATACCCATCTACACGAGGCAGGATATGGAACGCCACCCGGTCACATCTGCAACGCGCGGTACACGGCGCACCGGGCTGCGCCTGGTCACGCGAGTGGTGCTGGTCTGGCTTGTGGTCGGATGTGCCGCGAGCGTGCACGGTTGCGGCCCGGCCGAGCCTGTTGTGGTGAGCCGTGAGGCTCTGGGGACGGTCGTGAGCATCACCGCGTACGGCGAGGACCCCGCTGCAGTTCGCGCCGCAGTTGAGGATGCCTATGACGTGATGGACTCGGTTGAGCGCGAGGTGGACGCGTACGACGCTGCCTCCGCCATCTCGGCCTTCAACGCGTCCCCCTACGACCCTGTGGCGTTGCCCGCCTCGGCCATCACGGCACTCGATGCGGTGAGCGCTCTCGGCGTTTCTGCCGAGTTCTCGCCAAGCCTCCTCGCAGTCACGGGGCTCTATCGATTCGGGGAGGGCGGCGTTGTTCCCGAGCCTGCCGACCTCACGCTCGCGCTCGTGGTCTCGCGCGGGTTTGGTTGCGTTGGCGATGGAACCGCGGTATTCGCACGGCCGGCCACGCTGGACGCCCGTCTCGAGCCCGGCGGCAGTCTCGCACCGGGGCTCGATCTCGGAGGAGCCGCCAAGGGGCTCGCGCTCGATCGCGCCCGCGAAGCACTGCGCGAGAACCCGGCGGTCACGGCGGCGCTCATCAGCTCGGGAAGCAGCACCGTCACGCTCGGCACCAAGCCGGACGGTAGCGCGTGGCGCATCGGAATCGAGGATCCACGAGACGCCTCGGCGGTCGTGGCGACCTTCGCATTCGAGGCTGACGGTGCGCTGTCCACATCCGGCGACTACCAGCGCTACTTCGAGGCAGGCGGCCTGCGCTACCACCACATCCTCGACCCGGCCACCGGGCTCCCGGCCCGTGGCCTGCGCTCGCTGACCGTCGCCGGCTCATCTCTCAGCGGGCTTCACTCAGACATCCTCTCTACGGCACTGTTCGTGCGGGGCGAGGAGTCTGCCGGCGAGTATGCACGCACGGCGGGTCTGGCTCTGTTCACCGTGAACGACAAGGGGCGGACACTCGTGGTGCCCGCCCCTGAAAACTCAGGTCTCGCTGTGGCCGAAGAAGCGCTGCCGAAACCGTAGCGGGACTAGATGTAGTTCTTGATGAAGTTGTAGACCACGGGCATCTCGTAGTCCTGCCCCTGAAAAGCCTTGATGGCGCCGATGATCGCGAACACGAACACCGCGATCGACCCAACCAGCCAGACGATCTGGCCGAGGATCGGAATGACGTTCAGGACGCCGAGAATGACCATGATCACGTAGAGCGCGAGAGCCTGAAACGCGTGCACGCGCACGAACCTCTCGTTCTTGTACGGCTCGATCAAGATGGCGATGAGCGCAACGATTCCCGTTAGGTATCCAATACCAGCCAGGATCTTCCCCGTGTCACTCGGCGTGTCTCCACCGACAACCGGCGGGGCAGCGGGTGCGGGTGGCGCGCTCTGGAACTCGTCGCTCATGGGAACCCTCCTCATGGTGAACCGCCTGACGCCAACGCCAGGCCTTGTTTGCAGTATACCCTTGTACGCTGCTAACATGGCGCGAGGAAGCGCCTTCCGGCGGGACTGACCAGCGGTCATCCCGACCGTCCGGAGGAGACACAGCATGCAACGTAGCCGCGCCACCCGAGCACTGCTCACCCTTGTCCTCATCCTCACCTTTGTCGCCCCGTCTGCGTACGGGGCCACTCAGGCTGAAGTGCGCGCCCACGAAGAGGCGGCCCGGGCTGCCCGGGCTGCTGCAGCTGCTGCTCAGAGCGAGGCCGATCGCCTCTCGGCCGAGGTGGCCGAGATGGACCGGGCGATGGCCGCCATACAGGGCGATATCGACTCACTCGTTGATGACGTTGCCTCGGCAACCGACCGGACCGAGCGGCTGGAAGCGGAAGTGGCCGCGCTTCGCGCCCAGATCATCGCCCGTCAGAGCGAGATCGACGCCACGCAGGCGGAGTACGAGCGGCAGCAGGCGCTCCTCGCGGACCGCGTGCAGACGACCTACAAGAACTCCGACTTCATCTACCTCGAGCTGCTCCTAGAATCGCGCGACATCGAGGACTTCATCACACGCACGACCATGGTGCAGCGCGTGATGAAGTCCAACAGCGAGATCGCTGACGACCTCAGGAAGACGCGCGTCTCAATCGAGAAGGTCAAGGCCGAGGTCGAGCGTGACCTGCTCGCCGTTGATGCCAAACGCGCGGAAGCCGAAGCCGAGGAGAACCGCATCCGCGGCCTCCGGGCGCAGCACCAGGCGAAGCTCAACACCCAGGAAGCGCTGCAGAACCAGAAGGCGGGGCTGCTGGAGGAGAACCAGCAGAACGCCGATCGGTTGCGCGCCCTCGCCGAGGCCGAAGAGGCGGAGTCCAATCGCATCTCCCGTGAGCTGGCTGGCAGCGGCTCGGGACAGTACAACGGCGTCATGGCATGGCCGGTCCCCGGCTTCTACCGGGTCACCTCCCCGTTCGGCCCGCGCATCTGCCCCTTCCACGGCCCCGAGAACCACAGCGGCATCGACATCGGGCGTAATACCAGCCCGGCCGAGTCCATCGACGGTGCGTCGATCGTCGCAGCCGGCGACGGTAAGGTCATCTCGGCCGGCTCGCGGAGCGGATACGGCAACACCGTGATCATCGATCACGGCAACGGGGTCACCACGCTCTACGCGCACCAGCGCTCGGGCGGCATCAAGGTGTCCGTGGGACAGAGCGTGAAGAAGGGCGATCGCATCGGCACCGTCGGATCCACCGGCAACTCAACAGGACCCCACCTTCACTTCGAGGTCAGGATCAACGGGAACGCGACCGATCCGATGCGCTACCTAAAGTAGCCGGACCCGGTTCGCCCCGCGCTCCGCTGTGATGGGCGCAGCTCACTCGTCCAGGCGCCGCGTCCCGGTGACTTGCACTAACCCGCGTTGTACTCCTGCATCGCGCTGTCCACGCCGTGTTCGAGCACGTGCAGAACCGACTGAGCCGCATGCGGCACCATGTCAGCGAGCCGTTCAGCCACCTCGCGGCGCATCGGCTCAAGCACATAGTCGGCGGGATCCTGGCGTCCCGGCGGGCGACCGATGCCGAGTCTCACGCGCGGGAAGTCCCCCGTCCCGATGCCTTCTGCAAGCGACCGGAGACCGTTATGGCCGCCGTGGCCTCCGCCGCGCTTCACCCGGACGCTCCCCTCGGGCAGGTCGAGATCGTCGTGGACGATCACGATGTCGCCCGGCTGCACGTCGTACGCGCGTGCCAGTTTGGCGACGGCCTTACCGGATAGGTTCATGAACGTCTGAGGCTTGACCAGAACGAGGTCGTCATCGCCAAAACGGACGAGGCCGACCTTTGCGCCGGCCTCGTCCTTCCAGTAGCTCACGCGCAGGTTCTCCGCGAGGAGATCGACGACCATGAATCCTGCGTTGTGCCGTGTGTTCTCATAGTCCGGCCCGGGGTTTCCCAGGCCAACAACGATGCGCGCCATGGGGTGCGGTCTACTCCTCGACCTCGACGGATTCCTTGCCAACCTCTGGCACCTCGGTGACCTCGGTCTCGGCAACGACCTCTTCCTCTATCGTGGGCATCATGACCGATGCGATGACGATCTCGGGATCGTCGAGCAACGTGACGCCCTTGGGCGCGGTGATGTCGGCGACGGTGACCGAGTCACCGATATCCAGCGCCGAGACGTCCACGATGATGTGCTCGGGCAGATCCTTCGGCCTGGCCTCGATCTTGAGCTCGCGCAGCGAGTGGTTCACCACGCCGCCGGCGCGCTCGCCTACTGAGCTGCCGGTGAAGTCGATGGCAACCGTCGTCTGAAGCGTCTGGCCCATGTCCACGGCCCAGAAGTCGACATGCTTCACAAAGCCCTTGACCTCGTCGTGCTTGACCGCTTTGACGATCACGTCGAGCGGCTTATCTGCGCCCCCCACGGTGAGGTCAACCAGTGTGGAACCTACCGAAGCATGCTGCATAAGCGTCTCGAACTCGCGGCGGTCTACCGAAAGGGACTGCGTCTCGATCTTCGGCCCGTAGACGACCGCGGGAATCAGACCTTGGGCTGCCAGCTTGTGGCTTGACTTGCCGGTAATCTCGCGAACCTGTGCCTTCAGCTGGATGTCGTTCGTCATGTGGTGCCTCCTCCTGGATTCCGGGATGCGCGGACGCGCTTCCGGGTGGTACTCAGAGCTGGAAATCGGGGTCGAACAACTCGGAGACCGAGTCGTCGTTGTACACGTTCTGGATTGCACGGGCAAACAACGGTGCCACGGACAACACTCGAATCTTACCCGCCTGCTCCTGCTCGGGAACGGGCAGCGTGTTGGTTACCACCACTTCCTCGATGGGGGCAGCATCGATGCGCTCAAAGGCGGGCGGCGAGAACAGACCGTGCGTCGCCGTGACCCAGATCTTCGACGCACCCTTGGTCATGAGCGCGCGGGCGCCCTCGGTGATCGAACCACCGGTATCGATCATGTCGTCGGCGATGATGCAGTTCTTGCCCACCACGTCACCGATCACGTGCGTGATCTCCGCCACGTTGTGCTCCGGGCGACCCTTGTGCATGATCGCCAGCCCCGCGCCGAGCATGTCCGCCATCTTCTTGGCCGCCTTGACCCGACCCACGTCCGGCGAGACGACCACCATATTCTCCAGGCCGAGGTTCTCGAAGTAGTCGGCCAGGATCGGCAGTGCGGTGAGGTGGTTCACCGGCTGGTTGAAGAAGCCCTGTATCTGGCCTTGGTGCAGGTCCATCGCGATAACGCGCTCGGCGCCTGCGGTGGTAAGTAGATCAGCTACGAGCTTCGCGGTGATCGGCTCGCGCGCCGCAGACTTCTTGTCCTGCCGTGCGTACGCGTAGTGCGGGATTACCGCCGTGATGCATCGGGCACTCGCCCGCTTTGCCGCGTCGATCATGATGAGCAGCTCCATCAGCGCCGCATTCACCGGCTGGCACAGCGTCTGCACCAGGAAGATGTCGGCACCGCGAACGCTCTCGAGATACCGGACGTAGATCTCACCGTTGGCGAACTTGGAGATCTTGATGTTGCCGAGCTCGACACCGAGATGCCGTGCGATATCTTCGGAGAGCTCGCGGTTGTGCGTTCCCGCGAAGACCATCATTCGCTTGCCGGGTGACGAGATCATCTGGTGCTGCGCTCCCTTGCTGCCGGTCCCTGGTCATCCTCGCGCTCGCGCGCAGCCCAACCTTCGATCGTGCGCTGATCCGTGCGCTCCACTGCGAGCGCGCCAGCGGGCACGTCATGCGCAATCGCGCTGCCGGCGCCTGTCACCGCGCCCTCGCCCACTTCAACCGGCGCGATGAGCATCGTATCGGAGCCGATGAACGCGCCGCTGCCTATCTTTGTGCGGTGCTTCCGTCGACCGTCGTAGTTACAGGTTATCGTACCCGCTCCGATATTGGCGTCGGTACCGATCTCCGTATCCCCGATGTACGAGAGGTGGGGGACTTTGGAGCGGGCCCCCACCCGGGAGTTCTTGATCTCCACGCTGGTTCCGGCCTTTGAGCCTTCATCCATGACGGTTCCGGGCCGAAGGTAGGCACGCGGGCCGACACTGACACCGGCGGCAAGCGACGAATCGACCACTACCGACGAGTCGATCACGCAGCCCGCATCGATCCGGGAGTCGGTGATGCGTGTGTCCGGTCCGAGCGTGCAACCGCTGCCCACCCGCGTGTCGCCGAACAAGAACGTCATCGGCTCCACCACGGTGTCGCGTCCAACGACCACGTCCGGACCGATCCAGACGAGTGACGGGTCGGTCATGGTGACCCCGGCGAGCATGTGCCGCTCGTTCACCCTGCGCTGCAGGATTGTCGCCGCCTCGGCGAGTTGTACGCGCGTGTTGATGCCGAGCGTCTCGGTCGCATCCGGCGACTTCATAGGGACGACCTCGAGCCCTGCCTCGCGGAAGATGGAGACCATATCAGTGAGATAGTACTCACCCTGTGCGTTGCTGTTCTCAAGGTGACGCAGATGGCCGAAGAGACTGGCAGCATCGAAGCAGTACGTGCTCGTGTTGACCTCGGTGATCGGCCGCTGCTCGGGCGCAAGGTCCTTGTCCTCGACGATCGCCGCGAGGCTTCCGCTGGCGTCGCGGATGATCCGCCCGTAGCCTGCGGGCTCGGCCAGATCGGCAGTGAGCACAACTGCTGCAGCTCCGGTGCGTTCGCGCGTCTCAATGAGACCCGCGAGTGTCTCGCTGGTAAGCAGCGGACAGTCTCCGGCGAGAACAAGCAGCGAGCCATCGAATCCCCCGAGAACCGGCTCGGCGCACATCACCGCGTGCCCGGTACCGTTCTGAGCGTCCTGCCGGGCACATGCGACACCTGACCCTTCGAGCAACAGCTCGACAGCCTCGGCGCCATGTCCGGTCACCACAACGACGCGCTCCACGCCCGCCGCACGAACCGCGCGCACAACGTGCGCGACGATGGGGACGCCGAGGATGCGATGCGCGACTTTGGGAAGTGAGGACTTCATGCGGGTTCCCTCGCCAGCGGCGAGGATGAGGGCGGTGACAGCCACCTGCGACCCCTTCATCTTAAGGATGCGACCCCATCAGGCAGCGATGGCTGGGGCGGTAGGATTCGAACCTACGGATGGCGGATCCAAAGTCCGCTGCCTTACCGCTTGGCTACGCCCCAACACCCCCGCGAAACGACGGTTGTCGTCGCTTGACGAGCGCAGGGAGTATACCACAGGGTCCGTGCGCAACCCTCGCAGTGGCCGGGCGCTACGAGGGCATCTCGGCGGCGGCGAGTTCAAAGGCGCCGATACCGCCCTCCGCTTCAAACTCGCTCAGGACCGCTTCCTGGATTAGTTGCCGCGCATCCGAGTTGATCGGATGGCAGATGTCGCGGAACTCGCCGCTCGGCAGCTTTCTTGACGGCATCGCAACGAACAGGCCCTTGTCCCCGTTCACAACCCGCAAGTCGTGGATGACGAACACGTCGTCAATCACGATACTAGCGATCGCGCAGACCTTGTTCATTGCTACCGGGCGTAGTGTGACCTTCGTGATGTCCAAGTCGCCCCCTCAGATGCGTGTCCCCCTCAGGGAGTTAATTCGACGCTGCGCTCGGCTTCCCTGCCCGTCAGAATGTCTACACCGCCGTAATACCCACACCGTCGACCCGCGTGCGCGTGGCGGTCGCCCAGTAGCCCAAAGTAGCGGCCCCGTTGGCGCACGCACGCGCGGAAGCCACATCCCGGCAGATGCCGAACACTGCCGAGCCACTCCCGGCCATCGCCGCGCCGAGGACTCCCTCACTCGCTGCAACGAACCGAAGCACCTCCGCGATCGTGGGTACCAGACCGGAGGAAGCAGGTGTCATCTCATTGTGCAGGTGTCGGGCCACACCATCGATGCTGCCGGCCTCGAGCGATTCAAGGAGGGGCTGAATGGGCCAGGGGTCGCGGGGTCCCTCAAGATCGAAAGCAGCGTATGCCGCAGCCGTGGGCACGAGGTCACCCGGCTTGACGATGACGATCGGGGCCCGAAGCGGTCGCAACCGCGCCTTCAGCACGTCGCCGCGACCGGTGAACAGCGCGGCTCCACCCTCAAGAAAGAAGGGCACATCAGCTCCGAGCGAGCGAGCGACCTCACCCAGGCCGACATCGCCCGCCTGTATCCCCCAGATGCGCGAGAGGCCGAAGATCACGGCCGCGGCGTCCGCGCTTCCGCCGCCCAGCCCCGCGCCGGCCGGGATCCGTTTCTCAAGGGAGATGCTCATGCCGAGGTGTCGCGAGAAGCGCACTGACATCGCGCGAGCAGCCCTGAGCGCGAGGTTGTCCTCGTGCGGGACTCCAAGGTCGGGCGCACACGAAAACACGAACGACTCCGCCGGGACAATGGTCACAAAGTCGCCGAATTCGAGCGCGTGCAGCACCGTCTCGACCGGGTGGTACCCGTCCGAATCGCGGGGACCCACCTCGAGATGGAGATTCACCTTGGCAGGTGCAAGGATTCTGAGCGTCATCTGACGTGCATCCACTCCCCCGTAACGCAACACGCGGGGCACGAGGCCCCGCGTGTCATGATTCCCGAAATCGAGTCTCGCTAGTTGAGCCAGGGGAAGATGCACTCACCGGTCTCGCAGTGGGTGAGCTCGACCGTTCCCGTGAGGATGTCTACGTAGCTGTACGAGACCCGGGCGGTGCGTCCGCGCTTCTCTTCGATCTTGAGCACGAACAGACTGGGGTGCGTCTGCTCGAGCACGCCCTCGCGCTCCAGGACCTTTGACCGGCCCATGTTGGCCTTGAGCTTCATGCGCGAGCCCATCATGGACTCGAGATCCGAGCGTATGCGTCCGACGACCTGAACCTGATTCATGGTATCCATGCATCATCCTCCTCGAAGATGCCAAGTATACAGAACTCGGCCCTCAAACACAAACGGGAGCGGGGCCGGGAAGGGGTGCTAAGGCGCTCAGAGGCCATGCTGGATGAGCACACGGCCGAGTTCCATATAGCGGTCCACGTCCAGAGTCTCCGCTCGCACGGAGCCGTCGATTCCCGCCTCCCTAAGCAGCTCCTCAGCCATGGCGGGAGCGATTCCCAGGCCGGCGCCGAGCGAGTTGCGCACTGTCTTGCGACGCTGGGTGAACGCCGCATCGGCGGCGCGGGTGGCCGCACGGATCAGCGCTGCATCCGATCCGCCCTGAACGCGATCCAGCCGGATGACTGCCGAGTCCACTCTGGGCGGCGGGAGAAAGCAGGTTGGCGGCACCGGGAATCGCGCTCCGACCCGGGCGTACAGCGCGAGCTTGACCGTGTAGGCGCCATACGCCTTGGTGCCCGGCGAAGCCGCCATGCGATCGGCCACCTCGGCCTGGACCATCACGACCGCGCGATCGAGCGACGACATCTCCTCGAAAAAGCGGAGTACCACCGTGGCGGCGACCGCGTACGGGAGGTTCGCCACGAGCGAGCGCGGTGAACCGGCGGTCGTGGTGAGATCGGCGATGGGCACGCTGACCGCATCCGCATGGACCACGGTCAGATCGCTTTTGTCAGAGAACTGCTGGCTCAGCACCGGGAGGAGGCGGGCGTCGTATTCCACAGCCACCACGCTCGCGCCGGCAGCAAGGAGCGCGTCGGTGAGCGTGCCGATCCCCGGTCCGATCTCGAGGACCGGCGCTCCGGGCTCAAGAGCGGCCATGTCAACGATGCGTCCGACGATGTTGTCATCGATCAGGAAGTGTTGGCCGAGCGCCTTCCGGGTGTAGAGACCGTGCTGCTTGAGCACGCTTATCGTGGCCGACGGGTTGGCCAGCCGTGAATGGGCCATGGGAGACGCCGCGCTACTCGACGAACGTGATAGTCACGGTTCTACGGCCCCATACGCGGCAGGCGGCCTTGGAGACGGTCTCGCCACCTGTCCAGTAGCAGACGTCGATCTTGTTGCCCTTGATCGCGCCACCAGTGTCGGCGGCGATGCCGTACCCGTAGCCCGGCACGTAGAGCCTGGTGCCGAGCTTGATGACCGATGGATCCACCGCGATGATGCCCCATCCCTCGGGCACCTTGTACGACGCGAGCTTGCGCTCGATGACACTGATGCCGCCACACCCTGCGTCCCACGGCGAGTATGCGGTGGAGGCGACACGCAGCGTGGATCCTGCCGTGGGCGCATCGGCAGACGCGTTAGCCCCTGGGCGTGTGTAGGCCGACGTCCTGGACGCAGAGGAGCCAGAAGCGACCACAACCGGAGCCCTGGTGCCGACCTTGACCACCTGGGCCACAGGCTCGGTGATGACCTCCTGGGCTTTAACCGTGCGGGTAGCTTCCGCCTCGCCCATCATGAGGATCTCCCAGACACGGATGCCAGTTCCGGGGACTCCCTCGCGCACGACGCGGCGCTGACCGCGGGGCAAGGTGGGGTCTTCTTCCTCGATCGTCGCGAACGGGAGAGCGCCGTCTTCCTTAACGAACCGCACGAAGACGTCGGTAGCGGTGATCGTCATGTCTTCAGAGAGTTCGGCGTCCATCGGGGGCGAGACATGCAGGCTGTCGGAGGGGTTGAGACCCGCCGCCACGAGCGCATCAGCCACGGTTGAGCCGATCACGTTGACCTCGACCGGATCCCCGTTGCGTTCGATGGTGACGGGAACGGCCTGGCGCACCACGATCTCGGTGCCATCGTCCACGAGCGCGGACGGAAGCGGGCTGACGACATCGCCCGCATGAAGGACGACGTCGACCTCATCGAGAACCTCGGAGACGGTCCCGGCTGCAGTCGTGTGATAGGCGGTTTCACCGTCGATGACGACGGTGACGCCCTTCTTAGCCCAGAGAAGACCTGATAGTGCCACTGGTATGACGAGGACTGCGGTGACGAGGACGACGACGTGCAGGGTCTTCAGGTGGCGGGCCGGATGGACCGGCTTACGCATGCGAGCCCTTCGGCTGGTTACAGTTCGGTGTCAGAGTGCAACCTCCGCAGTGTAGCGCAACCACCCACCTCCGACCATCGAACATGACTCCGTACCGACGGACGGCACTCTCCGGGCGATGATCATGCAGGGTGCGCCGACGAGCGGCCGAGGCGCCGTTGAACTGTGGTCGAGAGGTGGCACCTCGGCCAGCAAACGGGCTTGGCTACCGCGCAGCGATACGACCCATTGCCGCCCTCGCAACCTCCGCGCCCAGCACGTTCGCGTCGACAAGCGAGCTCGAACCGGGCACCAGATCATCGCGTGAATCGACGCCTGCGACCCGAACCTCGCCCAGGACATCGATGCCAAGCACCGCAAGCACGCTGCACGTGGTGGCTTCGGCGGCGTCAAAACCGAACGGATCGCCCCCGGCTCGCGCGAGCAGGATGGCACCCGGGCGGCGCGGCGGCCGAGGCTGATGCAGCACGTGCGTGCGTGCCCAGTACGGTTGCATCCGGTCGTAGAGCACCTTGAGGACGCCCGGTACCGTGGCGAAGTACACGGGACTTGCGACGATGATCGCATCCGCCTCGTCGATGGCGGCGTACAGCGCCGGTCCACCGTCACGCTGGTTACACACACCGTCCGCGGAACACGCGTTGCAGCCACGGCACGGAAGCAGGCCTGCTTCGGCGGCCACGACGATGCTCGTCTGCGCACCGGCATCCCGGGCGCCTGCCAGAGCGGCATCGAGGAGACGGTCGCTGTTGCCGTGGCGGCGCGGACTGCCCGCAATCCCAAGGATGAGCGGCACGTGGCTCATCGCGTCATCTCCCAACCGTGTGTGAGGCGCCCGCTCATCGAACATGCCGCCGGTCGAACAACGAACGGGCGTTGGCGAGCGTTGCCCGGGCTACCTCGGCCGGAGCGATTCGCTTGACCTCGGCCACCATGGCGGCGTTCAGTACCGCAAACGCGGGCTCGTTGATCCGGCCACGGTAGGGGTGGGGCGCAAGAAACGGACAGTCGGTCTCAACGAGAAGGCGCTCTAACGGCACGATTCGGGCGGCATCGCGTAGCGCGTCTGACTTCTTGAACGTCACGGGTCCTGCAAATGAGATGTGGCAACCAAGCGCCAGGAAGCGTTCGGCCAGCCCAGGACCCTCGGTGAAGCAGTGGATGATGCAGCCGGCTTCCGGCACACCCAGCTCCTCGAGCAGTGCGGCCCCCTCTTCGTGCGCTTCCCTAAGGTGGATCTCCACCGGCAGGCCCACCTCGTGCGCGAGTTCGAGCTGCCGACGGAACCAGGCCCGCTGATCGTCGCGCGGAGAATGATCGTAGTGGAAGTCCAGGCCGAGCTCACCAAGTGCCCCCACGCGCGGATCGGCGGCGATCTCTCTCAGGCGTGCGAGCAGCGCAGCATCACCGGCGCTCGCGTTGTGGGGGTGCCAGCCGACAACGAGGCGGACCTCGGGCGCCTCACGTCCCTCGAGTGCGAGGTGCTCGTTTGCCCGGACAAGCCATCCATCCAGACCCTCAAGGGTGGTCTCGGGGCTCTCGGTGAGATCGACCACCGACGCCACGAGCGCAATCCCCGCGCGCGCCGCGCGCACAAGCGCAGCCGGTGCATCCTCGAGCATGGCGAGATGAGCGTGCGCGTCTACCGACGGCGCCCCGAGATTCGGGAGTGTTGGCAGCGACCCGACCATGCTCACACGGCGCGGCTGGCGCCTACCCCTCCTCGTAGATGCGCGGGAACAACGAGTCGCCCTTTTCAACCGTCGAGCCCTCAGGCAGACCGCCCCACTCGGCGGCCATCAAGATGTCGGTAACGGCGAGGATGTCGCCAAGACCCATGCGACGCCAGACTTCGGCCGACGTGCCGGGCATCACCGGAGCGGTGAACAACGCGGCGATTCGCACGGCTTCCAGGGAGTTGTACAGGACGGCGGCCAGGCGAGCGTCGTCGCCTTCCTTGGCAAGCGTCCACGGCGCGGCGTTCTCGATGTAGCGATTGGTGTACTTGACCAGTTCCCATGCGCTCTCGAGGGCGGCCGAGTAGTCGAGCCTCCCCATGTGGTCCTCGTAGGTCTCGGGAAGCGAGCCGGCGATCGCGCGCATGGTGGCATCTTCGGCCGTCTCGCTGGCACGGTCAGGTGCGCCGGGTGCTACGCCACCGAGATACTTCTCGGTCATGTTGAACAGGCGCGAGCACAGGTTGCCCCAGTCGTTGGCCAGGTCACCGTTGTAGCGCTGCACCATCGACTCCATGGAGATCGAGCCGTCATGCCCGAACGAGACGTCGCGCAGGAAGTAGTAACGGTACGCGTCGACACCGAAGCGCTCCACCAGGCTGGCGGGCGTTTGGGCGTTGCCCTTGGACTTGCTCATCTTCTCGCCTTTGGTGAGCAAGAATCCGTGCGCGAACACGCACTTGGGGGGTGCGATGCCGGCAGCCATGAGCATCGCGGGCCAGATCACGCAGTGGAAGCGGATGATGTCCTTGCCCACGAAGTGGTAGTCGGCAGGCCAGTAGCGCGCGAAGCGCTCCACGTCGGCCGCATCATCGCTGCCATAGCCGAGGGCGGTGATGTAGTTCAGCAGCGCATCGATCCAGACATAGGTCACGTGCCCCTCGGCAAACGGCAGCGGCACGCCCCAGGTGAAGTTGGTGCGCGAGATCGATAGGTCCTTCAGGCCACCGGTCACGAACGAGACGACCTCGTTGCGACGTGTTTCGGGCTGCACGAACTCGGGGTTGGCGGCGTAGAACTCGAGCAGGCGGTCACCGAACTCGGACAGTTTGAAGAACCAGTTGTCCTCGCGGATGTGCTGAACCTCGCGACCGCACTGGGGGCACACGCCATCTTCGAGTTGCTCCTCGGTCCAGAACGTCTCATCCGGCACGCAGTACCAGCCCTCGTATGTGCCCTGATAGAGATAGCCCTCGTCGTGAAGCTTCGTCCAGAACGCCGCCACACCGCGCTTGTGGCGCTCCTCGGTGGTGCGAACGAAGTCGTCGTAGGTGATGCCGAGCATCTCCCACGCCTCGGTGAACTTGGGCGCGATGGCGTCGACCCACGACTGCGGGTCCATACCGTGCTCGTCGGCGGCCTGCGCGATCTTCTGCCCATGCTCGTCGAGGCCGGTGAGGAAGCGCACATCGTGACCGGTCATGCGCCGGTAGCGCGCCAGCGCGTCGGCGGCCAGCGTTGTGTACGCCGTTCCAAGGTGCGGCTCAGCGTTAACGTAGTAGATGGGGGTGGTGATATAGAAGGGCACCTTGCTCACCGGTTGTTACCTCGTCTCCGGTATGGGTATTTATGGAAGCACCAGGGGTTCGCGTAAGCGAACTCATGATAGCGCACCATGCGGCATGCGCCGCTGTCTAAGGAGTTGGTCGTATGAACGACACAGGTATCGTCCGTCGGGTGGATGACCTCGGCCGCATCGTCATCCCCATGGAACTCCGCCGCACGCTTGGCATCCACGTGAAAGACCCGATCTCGATCTCGGTGGACGGCGAGCGAATCGTGCTCGAAAAGTATCGGGAGTCCTGCGTGATCTGCGGAAGCGAGCAGGATGTGCGCACGGTCAAGGACCGGACCGTGTGTGCGGAGTGCATAGCGGAGATCAAGCGGCGGTAGCTTCTCCGTTGTCGACGCCCTGGTGCCGCTACTCTCCGAGTGACACCCGGTAGACATCGTTTCGGGGTAGGCCGAGTTCGCCAGCGACTGCACGCACGGCGTCGCGTCTCGTCTTGCCGTCGGCCTCCATCGCACTGAGGCGTTCGCGGATGGCTCCCTCGTCGAGAGTGAGCTGCGCGGGGGCCTCGGGCGGTCCCACGAGCAGCACCACTTCGCCTTTGAGCTGTCGCTCGGAGAAGGCGGCGGCCAACTCGCCCACCTCGGCGCGTGCGACTTCCTCGTGCAGTTTGGTGAGCTCCCTCGCGAGTGCCGCGCGCCGTCCCGGAAATGCCTCCGAGAGCGATGCCAGCGTGGCGGCTGTGCGCCCGGGCGACTCGTAGAACACGAGCGTGGCATCGAGTGCGGCGAGCTTCTCCAGCGCACGCGCGCGCTCCCCCGCCTTGCGCGGCAGGAACCCTCCGAAGTAGAACGCCCGGGTAGGAAGTCCGCTCGCGACGAGTGCCGTAGGTATGGCGGAGGCACCGGGCAGCACCTCAACTCGTACACCCGCGTTCAGGCAGGCATCGACGAGGTGCTCGCCCGGATCCGAGATCCCGGGTGTACCGGCATCCGAGACCAGCGCGATGCGCTCACCCCGACCGATTCGCTCCACGATCTGCGGCGTGCGCGCCAACCGGTTGTGCTCGTGGTATGGCTCGAGTGGTGTGTGTATGTCGTATCGGGCCAGCAACTTTCGCGTGACGCGCGTGTCCTCGGCGGCGATGACATCGGCAGTCCGCAGGGCGTCAAGAACGCGTAGCGTGACATCGCCCAGGTTCCCGATGGGCGTGGCACAGACGATCAGAACACCATCAGCCTCAGACATCGTAAGGCGGAGTCTCCACAGGCGGGGCTACGCCAAACGACGAGGCGTCCGAATCCACCACGGGGCCGGCCTGAGGCGCAGGCACTGCCGGAGGCGCGGGTGGTGCAGGGACCACGGGCGCCGAGGGCGGGGCCGGCGTCATGGGCGTCGACGGCGGCACATAGGGGTCGTACACGGGCGCGACGACATGCGGATTCATACCGGTCATCTCACGGAAGAAGACCGTCCAGGCTGACGACACGAACGTGCCGTAGATGGACGACGGGATCAGCGATACCAGCGCCATGAGCACGAGCAGCGCACCGCCAACAACGTACTGCTCGCGTGTGAACATGATCACCGCGGGTACGGCAAACGGCGCGAGAACCAGCAGGATGATAACCGAGAAGGCGATGCTCGGAAGCAGCATGACGAGGAAGAAGACGAAGGCCCCCTTCTTGCCCCACAGATCCGTCCATCCCGCTTTGAGCGCTTGCCCGAAGGTGACGTCCCGGAGGATGCCGTAGCGGAGTGCAAGCGGGTAGACTACCGCGATGAACACGGTCGCCGCGATGATGAGCACGGAGAACAGCGGGATCACGAGGCACAGGCCGCCAATAGCGGCCCCCGCCCCGGCGTCTCCACCGGCAGCAAATCCGCCCACGCCCAGCCCGAAGATCGCACCCGCCATCACGAGCACGAGCGCGATGACCGGCAGACCCGACACCAGCCCGATCATGAAGGTGCGCCCCCACTTGCTGAACCCAACGCCCCAGGCCTCGCGGATCGAGGGCTTGAGATCCCCGGCCGCCTGATTGGCCGCGTGCACGAGGCCTCCCTGCGCCGCGATGGAGAGCACCCAGAAGACCAGACCTATCATCACGAGGAGTCCGCCTACCACAGCGAGCAGCACGACGTTCTCGCCGAGCCACCGGGTGAACTGATCGGCCTGACCGCCCGCAAAGTCCTGGCTGCCGGTGCTGTAGTTGCTGCTGCCACCGCCTCCACCGGAGCCGCTGCTGGCGCCAGCAAAGAGCCCGAGGATCCACAGCGCCTTGTAGCGCCAGGTGATGGTCCACGCCTTCTTAAGCATACCGAAGTAGTCCACGTTGGGCTCCTGTTCGCGGCGGATCAGCCGCCTAGTCCACTGTCACCAGTTCGTAGAGTCTTGTACCCAATCCCATCTCCTCGGCGCACGCTAGTGCCCGCGTGCCGTCAACGCCGGTGATTGCGACGAACTTGTCCTCCCCCGCACCCATTCCCTCGCCACGCGATCCGGGCAGTCCCGTAGCTCCCGTGACGAGGTCGTATGCGGCCTGCTCTATGGCTACGATGTCCGTCGAGACGAGCACGCCGAGGTCGGGCACGATCGGCGCGTCGGAGAAGGTCCAACAGTCGCAGTCAGGCGACACGGCGGTGATGAACGACACGTAGATGACCTTGCCATCCTTGCCGCTCAGGGCTCCGGCCACGTGCTCCACGATCTTCTCCTGGAGCATGTTCGCATCCGTCTTCCACTGCGTGGCGATCGCGCCATAAGGACAGGCGGCGACACACTCACCACACCCGTAGCACGTTGCATAGTCGATCGTTGCCACACGGTCGGGGCCGATGACGATCGCCTTCACGGGACACCACGTCACGCACCGGTTGCAGGCGGTACATTTCTCGGCGGTCACTTCCGGTTTGAAATCCGCGTGCATGCGCTGCTTGGCCGAGCGACAACCAAGGCCCATACCGACGTTCTTGAGCGCACCGCCAAATCCGGTGGCCTCATGCCCCTTGACGTGGGTCACGACGACCATCGCATCGGCATGCACCGCGGCCGAGCCTATCCGGACAGTCTCAAAGTGCGTGCCGTTCACCGGTACATCCACCGCGTCACGTCCGTCCAGACCATCGGCGATGATCAGCGGTGCATCTACGGTGGCGTAGGCGAACCCGTTGTGAATGGCGCACGAAAGATGGTCCACGGCGTTGGCGCGCTCGCCGGAGTACAGCGTGTTCGCGTCGGTCAAAAACGGCTTGCCGCCCGCGTCGCGGATGCGCTTGACCACCTCGCGCAGGTAGACCGGGTGTACGAACCCCGTGTTGCCTTGCTCGCCGAAGTGCAGCTTCACAGCGACGAGGTCGCCTTCGGCTATCGCATCGGACAGGCCGGCACGCTTGAGCAGCGCGCCCACGCGGGTGACCATGCTGCGCTTCATCTTCGAGCGCATAGGGGCGAAGTAGACGGTTGCGCTCACCGGTGCAGTCCCTCCCGGGAGTCGTGCTCGTCGAAGGCGAGCGCGGCGGCACCCAGCACGCCGGCGTCGTTGCCCAGCTCGGCCTGAACCATGCGGACGTCGCGCCTGCCCGCGAGTGCTTTGGCGTCGATCACCTCGGCGGCGCGCTCTACGAGGCTGGGGCATGATTCTCCGATGCCGCCACCCACCACGATGAGCTTCGGGTTGAGCAAGTTGACGACGCCCACGAGTGCCTCACCCAGAACATCGCCGGCTGCAAGCACGATCTCCCTGGCGACCTCGTCGCCTTTGAGCGAAGCCTGGACGACGTTGTCTGCTGTGACGTTCTCGGCATTTCCGCCGGCCTCATCGCGGATGGCCTGCCCCCGGTACTCGGACGCGGCCTCGCGGCCCCGGGCAGCGATCGCCGGCCTGCCGAGGAAGGATTCGATGTGGCCGTTGCCACCACACGGGCACGGAGGGCCGTCCAGGTCGATGAGCATGTGTCCTATCTCGGCGCCGAGACCACGTGCACCGCGGTAGGGTGCGCCGTCCAAGAACAGCGCGCCGCCCACACCGGTGCCAAGCGTGATCATCACGAAATCGCGAACACCTTTGGCGGCGCCGAATCGGCTCTCGCCGATTCCCGCGCAGTTGCCGTCGTTATCTATGACCACCGTGTGCCGCACGCGCGACATGATCAGCGAGCGCATATCAACGCCCGCGAGTGGCAGGTTGGTGCAGAACTCCACCGTCTGCTTGAGAAAGTCGATCTGTGCGGGCAGGCCCATGCCGATTCCGGCGATCTCCGCGGAATGCACGCCGACGGTCACTTCTTCGATCATGCCGATGATGGTGTCGACGATCGCAAAGGGGCCGGCCGTGGCCGGCGTGAGCGTGCGAACCTCCTTGATCATGCGGCCCTTGCGCTCGACAAGCCCTGCAGCGATGCGGGTGCCACCCACATCCACACCCACCGCGTACGACGTGCGCATCAAGTCCTCCAGACCCCCGCGACTCAAAGCGGGCTGCGTTTGATGATAACAGGAGGGATGACATCGACCGGCTTCAGTAGTCCCAGTGGACTCCCGCGCTCTTGATGAGCCCGAGGCCACGCATCGCCTCGAACATCCGCCCCTCGTCCACGCCGAACAGCCCCGCCAGGTAGCGGTAATCGTTGAACCATTTCTGTGCCTGGTCGCGCACCATGAACTCGGGCGTCTCAAACTCGGCCGCCAGCAGATCCGCTGCCTCGTGCGCAAGTTCGGTGTCCCGCGGATAGCGGGCCGATGAGTCGTGCAGCACCATCAGCATGTGGCCGAGAAGATGACCGAGACCAGCGCGCCGCACCACGGGCGGCCGCGCCGAGTTCAGAAGAATCGCCGGCAGCCCGTCCTCATAGATGAGCGCTGCGGTGAACCACAGGGGTAGCGCGTACTCGCGTATCGGCACACCAAGATGGGCGGCTACGGCCTCAACGGAGACCGGCGGCTCGAGAAACCCGGCCGCCCGCAACTCATCCTCGACCAGTCGTCTGAGGTATGCGGTGTCTTGAGGCGTCACAATCCCCTTCTGGTTGCGTCCGTAGGGGTTAGGATATAGGTACGCAAGAAGTATCGGTCGTAATCGCCCGGATGTGCAGAGAGTTTCCGGATACAGCCGATATACCCGTTGGCGCCTCGCGGATGAGAGGAGGGGCGGTGGACCGCACGCGTGGTGGTCTGGCCGCACAGGCCGAAGACCTCATTCGACTGCTCGCGGCCGCGGTCAACGCTGTCCGGCTGTACCCGCCGACCAGCCCGCTCCGAAGCAGCGCCATATCCGCTTTCACCCGGGACGCCCGCGAAGTGACTGCATCTCACGGTCCCGTCCAGTACCGCGTTGACCGCGAGCGGTTCATCATCGGGGAGACCGCCATCGGCGAGGGTCTCCCTCAGATCGCCGCGCTTTCGGAGACGCTGCACTCGTTGCAGGTCGGCCAGATGATCGTCGCACCCGGACTCACCGATGAAGAACTCTCCCGCTTCCTCGATGTGATCGGCGGCGACACATCGGCTGTGCGCTCGTCGGGCGGCGTCCGCTCCGCACTTCTCGCGGCCGGTGTTGCCAACATCGCGGTCGTGGAGGTCTCACTCCGCGCATCCTCCGAGGAGGGACTGCTCGGCCTCGATCTCACGACGGCCGCCCCGGAGGACATAGCACGCGAGCTCAGTATGGCGGTGGCACAGTGGGGTGCCGACGGTATGGACGGCACTGATGCTGTCGCCGAAGCGATCGGCAGACTCGAGCCCGCCGCTCGCGACCTGGCGATGCGCCGCTGCGCCGAAGCTCTGCTGCTGCTTGACGAGGATACCCGCGTCTCGATGCTCGCTACTGCCCTGACCTCCGCCCCGGGCAAGCCAGCCATGGACGGTCTGCTTGAAGTCGTGGCCCACATGTCACCCGCGGCCCTCGCCCGGCTGATGCGGCTCACAGCCGCCGGAGTCGGCGAGGCGCCCGATTCGCTGCTCGGCGCGATCGAGTTCCCCCCCGAGCTGGCCGCTGAGCTTGCTGCCCTGCTCCGGCCGTCAGCCCAGAGCGACGAGCAGCGGGGGGTCCCCGCTGAAGCAGACGTCAACGGCATCGCCGAGGTGGTCGCCGGAGCCGATGAACACGACATCGCGTACCTGGACACCCTGGTGATCGCCACGACCGCCCGGGCTGCGGCCGCGCGCGGACTCGCCACCGTGCTGCGGATGGCGACCGCATCACCATCCGAGGATGCGATCAGGATCGTCGCCGAGGCGATCAGGTCGGCTGCCCGCGAGGGAGCTTTGGACGAAGTGGCCGATGCGGCGGCATTCTTGCGGAGCCTGGACGACGACCCTGCGCTTTCAAACGCGGTACAGGCCGCGCGAGCCCCGCTCAACGATCCCCACTTCCTGGAGGCGTGCGCCCGACGCCTTGCCGACGACCCCGGTGCGGAGTCGGCACGGGCACTCCTGGAGGACGCCGGGACCGCAGGAGCCGAGGCGCTTGTGTCGGGGTACCTTGAGGCGAACGAGCTGCAAAGGGCACGGCTCGTACCCACCGTCACTTCGATGCTAGAAAGCATCGCACCCGTGGCCGGCCGGATTCTCCGCTCAGGAGAAGCCACCTCAGCCGCTGCAGTCATGCGGTTGCTCGGTGCCATGGGTTCCCGGCGGCTGGCGCCGACCATCGCTTCCGGACTCGAGCACCTGGACAGTCGGGTGCGCGAGGCCGCAGTGGTGGCCCTGGCATCGATTCCCGGCACGGAAAGCTCCCAGTTGCTGACCAAGGCGCTGTCGCACTGGGACCCTGAGACTCGCCGGCTCACCGCGCGGGAGATCGGGCGCACCGGCAAGGAGGACCTGGTTCCGGCGCTGCTGAAGATAATCGCCGAAGTTAGCCTCTTCGAAAGGAACTACGAACTAAAGAAAGAAGTACTCAAGAGCCTGGAGGTTCTACACTCACCCCGGGCGGTATCGGTGCTCCGGCGACTGGCCGGCCGCCGCCTCGTGATCGGGAAGAAGAACCGCGAACTGCGTTATCTCGCTCGCCGCATACTCGACTCTCTCGAGTAGCACGGGCGGCACCCACCGAAAGGGGACCACCAGTGACCGATAGCCCCGTGAACGAGGAACGACTGGAGACCGCCGAGGAGCTAGCCTCACTGGCCGGACCCGCAGCGCGTGCGCCTTTTGCGACGGCGAAGCGACTCGAGAAGGCACGGGCGGTGGCACGGGCGCTGGCCGTAGCCCAGAACAACGCCACCCTGTACCCCGCGAGCCATCCGCTCGTGGTGCAGTCGATGCAGGAGTTCACCGATGCCGTCGCGGCCGTCATGGACATCGGCTTTGAAGACGTCACCGTAAACGTCTACAAGGCGACTCTGTTCATCGAGAACCAGGTGCTGCCCGAGGAGAGCGTCACGTATCGCAAGCTGATCACCGACCTGCTTTCACGCGGCGTCTCCGCACTAACGATGACCTTCGGCTTCACAACGACAGACGCATCCGCGATCGCATCGCTGCTCAACGCGCCCGACATTGTGAGCATCGATCAGGCGCGAGGGTTCCTCGAGCACCTCGGCGCCTCGAACGTGACGGTGGCCGAGACCACGGACCTCGATGACGCCGTCCGCGAAGCCGAGGAACGGGAGAACAAGGCAAAGGGCCGCGAATCCTATGATCGCGGCGTCAACCTGATGCGAGACGTTGAGACGCAGGCCAAGCTCGGCAAGGTCTTCGAGGTTGAGCCGCTGCAGCAGATGGTGAGCGCCCTGCTCGACACACTGTTCAAGGATCCCGCGGCCATCCTCGGCCTGACCGCGATCAAGAGCCACGACGATTACACCCTGAACCACTCGCTCAACGTGTGCATTCTCTCCGTGTCGCTCGGCGCGTCACTCGGCCTGGACAGCGAGACGCTCAAGTCGCTCGGCCTGTCCGCGCTGCTGTACGACCTGGGCAAGGTGCGGATCCCTGAGGTCATCCTCAACAAAGAAGGCCCGCTGACCGCCGACGAGTGGCAGATAGTGAAGAGCCACACCACCGAGGGTGCGGACCTGCTCAAGCGCATCCAACTCGTGGATTCTATGCCGATGGTTGTTGCCTACGAGCACCATCAGCGCCACGACCTGCAGGGCTATCCCTCGCCGGCCGCTCCGCAGGAGCAGCACCTGTTCTCGAAGGTGGTGGCGTTGTGCGACGCGTATGACGCAATGACTACCCGTCGGCCGTTCCGGCGTGAGATCAGGCCCGACAAGGCGTTGGCGGTCCTCATGCAGGGCAGGAGCAAGGCGTACGACCCGAGTGTCACCAAGGCCCTTGTGGCGATGCTGGGCATCTACCCCATGGGTGCGGTGGTCACGCTCGACGACGCTTCCATCGCGGTGGTCTTCCGGGTGAACAAGGACGATCTGCTGCGACCCCGCGTGAAGCGCATGATAGATGAGCAGGGCCGCTGGCTCGCCGAGCCTGAGACTGTGGACCTCCGGTTGATCAACCCGGAGACTGGAACATTCGACCGGACGATCACGGAGTGCATCCCTGCCAGCGAGGCGGGCATCGACGACGTGTGGCAGTACCTCTAGCCGACAGCCGTCCGGTCCGTAAGCACCCAAGCGCCGTCCTTCGGGGCGGCGCTTCCGCGACCGGGAGTCAGGCCGCGCCGTGTCTGGCCTTGCGCATCCAGCGTCCGATTCCCACGCCGAGGCGGTACGCCACCTGCAGCCCGAGCGGCCGTCCGTCGGCCGACTCTGGAGGCAGCGTGCGATCGTAAGCACTGCGTGCCCCGGGGCTGGACAGGGTCTCGTATGCGCGATTCAGGCGCTTCGCGCGCTCAAGATCTCCGCCATGATCGGGATGGGCATCTCGCATGAGGCGCCTGTAAGCGGCCGCGATCACCTCGACTGAAGCGTCGCGGCGCACCTGTAGCATTCGGTAGTGATCGGTCACGCGTTGCCTCTCGCCCGGTCCGTAGTGCGCGCATGTAGGTGTGATCACGCCAGTCTGACATACGTCCTGCCAGATCATCCGGCAAATCGAACGTGTCACTCTCGGCATACCGGGAGATGAATGTTGAGAAGCCCACGGCCGCACGGGGACTCTGGAGGCTTGGGCGATAGCGCGCGCGGTACTTTGTGGCAGGCCCCTGTGCTACGGTTCGTATGCCTGCCGTGAGAGGTACGAATGAGGGAGAGCACATGGCCTCGGACTCTAGCCCGAAACAGCGCTTCGCCGTGGTGACGGACAGCACGGCTGACATCGCGCCGCCGATGGCGCTTGAGCGGGGCATCGGCGTGGTCCCTCTCGCGCTCACGATCGCCGGTGAGACGATTGCCGACGGCGTACTGAGCCAGGAGGAGTTCTTCGCCCGGATGAAGGCCGCGCCCAGCTTGCCGACAACGTCGCAGCCAAGCTCCGGCGCGTTCGTCGAGGTCTACGGCAAGGCGCTCGAAACGGCGGGCTCGGTGATCTCCCTGCATATCTCATCGAAGCTCTCCGGGACGGTCGAATCGGCCCGAACCGCCGCGCAGCAGTTTGCGGGCAGGGTCCACGTCTTCGACTCACGCAACCTCTCCTGGGGACTCGCGTGGCAGGTCATCGACGCCGCGAACGCAGCCCGGGAGGGCTTGAGCGCACCTGATGCCCTCGCCCGGCTCGAGGGGGTGCGAGATCAGGTCAAACTCATCGTGGGCCTCGACTCGCTCGAGAACCTGCGTAAGGGCGGCCGGATCGGCGCCGTGTCCGCGCTGCTCGGATCGCTTCTCAACCTCAAGGTCACGATGACCGTGGACGAGGGTGGGTCCTTCGCACCGCTCGGCCGGAGCCGCGGGGAGAAGGCCGGTCTCGAGTACACGCTCGATTGGATCTCGCAGCAGATGGGAGCGGCAACGCGCGGCAAGATCGCCGTTGGTCACGCGCTCTCACAGGAGCGCGCGCACCGACTGGCCGCGAGCATCAAGCAGCGATGGGATGTGACCGACCTGGTGATGTACGACGCCGGCTCCGTTGTCTGCACGCATACGGGTACGTGCTGGGGAGTCGCGGTCTGGCCCGAAGCGTAAAGTAGTCGTCTGCTGGAGAAACCCGCAGCCAGTTCCCGCTCGGTGAACCCTAGTCGTTCAACTCCGCGTGGTACTTGAACGACACCTTGAGCTTGACGCGATATTCCATCACCTTGTCCTCGTCGAGCCGGACATCCATCTTGACCACCTCGGCCACGCGGAGGTCCTGGAGACTCGCTGCAGCGGCCTCGAGCGCTGTCCGCGATGCTGCCTCCCACGACTCTACGCTCGTCCCCACCAGCTCTATGACTTTGTACACGCTACCAGGCATGTGAGACTCCTTCACCATCGGTCGCTATCCAGGGCTGCTTCCCCGTCTTCTTCTTCCGGATGGCCGGTAGCCCCCACTCCCCAGGACGAAGAGGTCGGCCGCTCGATCGAATCCAAGGTCTCGTCGGCAGCCTGCACGTCTTCGATACCGTAGTCGTAGGGCAGGTCATCAACGGTGCCGGGAACCCCCGCGTCGTTGATGGGATCGCCGACATAGTCATCCGGAGCGCACTCGCCCTCGCACCGGACCTCATGACCAGCGGGGCGCGCGAACAGCATGCCGTCGGCTCTCATGACATCCTCATCGTGGACCCGATCACCACGGTCTCCAGGGGCCATGAGCCTCTCCTTCCGAATGTGGCGCTGGTCAGTACTTACCCATGCACTCCGAGGAGGCTTCTCTGGACCTGCCATCAGGAACATACTGACAGTCAGAACGCATGGAACGGGCGAGACCAATGGAGCAGAGATGAATGTGATCGAGGCCACCAAGCTGACCAAGTACTACGGCACGTCAAGAGGCATCGCCGACCTCGACATGACGGTTGCCGAGGGCGAGATCTACGGGTTCATCGGTCCCAACGGTGCCGGGAAATCGACCACCATCAGGACGCTGCTCGGGCTGATCCACCCCACGGGCGGCTCGGCAACGGTGTTCGGCAAGGACATCCTCACCTCGGGCCCCGCGATCCGGCAGGAGGTGGGCTACCTGCCTTCCGAGGTCTTCTATTACGACGACATGCGTGCAATCGACCTGCTGAGGTACTCGGCGAGTTTCTACAGCAAGGATGTCAAGTCCACCGAGGCACGAGCCAAAGAGCTCGCAAAGCGGTTCGATCTAGACCTGAAGAAGAAGATCGATGACCTCTCATACGGCAACAAGAAGAAGGTCGGCATCATCCAGGGACTCGCCCACCGGCCAAAGCTCATCATCCTCGACGAGCCGACCGGCGGCCTCGACCCGCTGATCCAGCAGGAGTTCTTCCACCTGCTCAAGGAGGAGAACGCCGAGGGGGCGACGGTCCTGTTCTCGTCGCACATCCTCTCCGAGGTGCAGAAGCTCTGCGACCGGGTTGCCATCATCAAGGATGGCTCGATCATCCGTGTGGACCAGATCCGGACGCTCCTTGAAAACGCCACCAAGCGCTTGACGCTCGAACTGGCAACGCAGGCAGATGCGTCGGTCTTCAGTCTCGAGGGCGTCAGCGACCTCGCGTTCACCAACCACACCGCGAGCTTCCTATTCCGCGGGCATGTGAACGAACTGACAGCGCTGCTGGCAAAGCTCGATCTGCTGGACCTCCAGGTCGTGGAGCCGGACCTCGAGGAGATATTCATGCACTACTACCAGAAGGAGGACGTGCAGTGAACATCTTCCTGCACGAGCTTCGGACCTACCGGAAGTCGACGATCATCTGGATCGTGTCGCTATGCGCCATCATCCTCATGTTCATGTCGCTCTACCCCGCGTTCACCCAGGACGTCGAGGCGACGAAGGAGGTCCTCAGTGGCTTTCCCGAAGCACTGAGAGCAGCGCTCAACATCTCGCTCGGCAACTTCTTCACCATCTACGGCTTCTACGGGTACCTTCTCGGCTTCGCGGTGCTCACCGGGGCCGTCCAGGCCATGAACCTCGGCACCGGCGTGATCTCGAAGGAAGTGGCCGGCAAGACCGCGGATTTCTTGCTATCCAAGCCGGTCACTCGCGCGCACGTGGTAACGGCAAAACTGGCCGCAGCGCTCACGGCGCTCGTGATCACGAACATCGTGTTCATCGCGGTCTCGTACTTCGTGGCACTCAGCGTGGCCGAGGAGTCGTTCGATGCTCAGATATTCCTGGTGATGACATCGACGCTGTTCCTCGTACAGATGATGTTCCTCGCGCTCGGCGTACTCGTCTCGGTGATCATCCCGAAGATCAAGTCGGTCATCTCGGTATCACTGCCAACTGTGTTCGGTCTCTACATAGTGGGGATGATCGGCGATGTGCTGAAGAACGAGTCGTTCCGTTATATCACGCCGTTCAAGTACTACGACATCACGTACATGATCGAACATGCGAGTCTCGAGAGTCGCTTCCTCGCTATCGAAGTTGCCTTCGTCGTGGTGGCGATCGCGCTCTGCTACGTGATCTATCTCAAGAAGGACGTCCGGGCCTCGGCATAGGTGGCAGATATGAATATCTTCATGCGTGAGATGAAGGCACATCGCTGGGGGCTTCTGTTCTGGTCCGTCGGCATCGTGTTCATGGTGAGTGCCGGCATGGCGAAGTACGCGGCATTCGAGACGGCAGGGCAGTCGATCACCGACATTCTGAGCCAGATACCGCAGGGCGTGCAGGCGGTCTTCGGCATGACCGGGTTCGACCTCAGCACCGCGAGCGGGTTCTACGGCATGCTCTACCTCTACGTCGTCGTGATGGGGACCATCCACGCGGCGCTCTTGGGGGCGAACCTTATCTCCAAGGAGGAGCGCGACCGGACCTCGGAGTTCCTGTACGCGAAGCCGATCTCGCGCGCCCGGGCGGTCACCTTCAAGCTGCTCGCAGGGCTGGTGAACGTTGTCGCGCTGAACCTCGTGACGCTCGGCTCATCGCTCTACTTCGTGGACTACTTCTCCAAGGAGCAGTCGATCACCGGGGACATCCTGCTGCTCATGGCGGGCATGTTCTTCCTGCAGCTGATCTTCTTCTCGATCGGGGCGCTGATGGCGGGGACGATGCGCAAGTCGAAGGCCGCCGCCTCGATGGCGACCTCCGTCATGTTCGCGGCCTTCCTGGCGTCGTACCTCGTCAACATGAACGAGAGTCTCGCGTTCCTGAAGTACATCACGCCGTTCAAGTACTTTGACGCTGCGCTGCTGATGTCGGACGGCAGGCTCGACCTCGGCTACGTAGTGCTCTCAGTGGCGATAATCGTTCTGGCGATCGTGGGGACATACCGGTTCTACTCCGCGCGCGACTTGAGTATCTAGCCGTTACATCTCCCGCTAAAGGATCGCTTGATGGAATCCGGGAGGTACGTCTCCTACGGAGCGATAATGTCCGCGCTGATTATGTAGCGATCGGGAGCACGCCCAACGTAGTTGAACGGGTAGCAGGTACTCAGTGTCAGAACCGCGTGGTCGGTGGGCACGATGATCGTTCGATCATCCTTGTCAACGATTCTGATAGTGCTGATCGCATAGTCGAAGGTGCCCGCCGAGGTCTGGACGATCAGGTGATCACCAACCTGCAACTTGCCCAGCTCAGAGAAGTGCGTGTCGCGATGCCCCGAAAGAACGCAGTTGTCCGGCTCCCCGGGAAGAACGCTCTGCAGGTAGTGCCCCACACCCTCCTTGAGTTCATCGTCGTCTGTGCCCTCAACTATCGGCAGCGTCTGGCCGAGAGCGGGAATGAAGAGCGTTCCCACTGGTTCGCCCTCGGCGGGGCGAAGCGGATAGAGAACCCGAGGGACGGGCACGCTGGACGTGACGATCGACCCGGCATCCGCTCCCTGTGAGCTCTCTCGCTCCGCCACCAGGACTGCCTGGCCGGAATCTGAGCCGGTAGTGATCACATCGGGGCGCATCCACTGCGCCCCGATGTTAACGACTGCCCAGAGCATGCCTGCGATTCCGAGCGCCATGCATCCCAAAGAGAGGACCACTCCGAGGGAAGGCCTGACTCGTAGGTGTTTGGTTTCAGTCATTGGTCTTTCTGGTGACTCGCGACAGACCCACAGCTCCGAGCGCCATCGCAGCGATGCTCACAACCAGCACGTTGTACCAGGGTGAAGCGGTATCGGGGAGTCGCCCGCCCGTGACGGTGGTCGGCGACCCTATGGTCACGGTATAGGAGGCCCTGGCGGTGACGGCCTCAACGGGAGTGCCGGTGCTGATGCCGGTGACGGTGGCGACATTGGTGGTGGTCGCCCCGAGGCTCGCCGTAGCCGTGTAGGTCCATGTCTCACCAGGTTGGAGAAGGGCATCCCTGTTCGTATCGCCTGAGACGTACGTCACGGGGCTGACCTTGTCGTCCGTGACAACAATAGTGCTCAGTACGACCGTACCGGGGTTGGTCACGAGATACGTGTAGGTGACGGGGCCAGGCGAAGACAGCGCGAGGAAGTTTGCGCTCTTTGCGATGCTGATAGTCCGCGAGGTAGCGCACCAGTCGTTCGCGATCTCGTTGCCGATCAACGTGACCCCGCCGTCATGCGCCAGCAACTGTCCTTCCACGGACGCACCGTCCTCGAGCGAGATGCTCGTGACGGCGAGAATATGCCCCACGAAGGTTGCGTTCGCTCCCAGGGTGGCCGAGCTTGCGACCGGCCAGAAGACCCGGCAGAAGCGCGCGCCATTGACAAGGCGAACAACGCTGCCTGCCCCTATGGTCAGCCCGGAATCGCTCTTGAGCACGAAGACTGCCTCCGGGTCACCCTGCGCATCGAGCGTCAGCATGCCCGTGAGCTCAAGCGCACCGCCCGAGCTGTAGACGCCCGGAGTTAGAGTCAGGCCGCTCAGCTCGGGGCTTCCCAGAAGCGTTGTGACCGGTCGCGCAACGGCGTTGTTGTATGCGGTGGTCCAGTCGGTCTGGGCCTGGATCGCGAGAGCGTCGTTCGAGTGCGTTGTCCCACTCAGTGTCACCGTGCCGAACCCGGTGATAGCAGAACCTGGCGAGACTCCCACGTCTCCTACGATCACGCTGTTTCCGGTATTGGTGATGGTCTGACCCGCTAGAACGGCGAAGTCCTGGGCGGCTCCCAGTGGAACAGTGGGCTCAGCCGCCATGCTCACCGCAGGCGCCACCAACATGGCCGCGAGCGATACCGTCAGCAGCAGAGAGAGTGAACGTGCCCTTCTTAGCATCTTCACAATCATGCCCTTCCCTCAAAGCGTCGATCGGACGGGCGACGTCTCCAGGCGCGTAGAGACGTCGATAAACTAGCGAGCAGCCGTAGTGTCGTCTTCCTTCACGACCCGCTCTACGGTCTCCGACCGCTCGCGCGGGCTCACCGCACGAATCAGCGCCACCAGCCCCCACGCTATGAGGGCATAGAATGCGATTGCGACAAGCGCGCTCCATTCGAATACGGCTCCGCCAGCCTGCTGCGTAGCGAATATCGTGGTGAACGGCGCCATGAAGACCCCGGACACGCCGTAGACCATCTTCACGAACCCGGCCTCGGCATTGGCGCCCAGCAGCATGAGAACGAAGCGGATTGCAATGAGCGCCTCGATGACGCCAAAGAAGAACATGATCACCCGCGACACGACGACTTCGATCGGTGCACGAACCTCCGTGTGGACTTGACTGTGACGATCTGTTGAGACGGCATTTGCTCTAACCATGGCGCTTCACTCTCCTGTTGTTGGTAGTGCGCTCAGTCCACAACCTACCATTCACTCCTTGAGAAAAGTAGTCTGCTTCACACATACCCACGTGCCTGGAGCCATACCCACGTGCCTGGAGCCGCCCGCTCCCGACTCGGTCTAGCCCTCGATTTGCTCACGCTGGCGAACGTGCGAGGTCAATGTGATGATCCGGTCCGCAGTTTCCGGCGACATGGAATACTTGAATATGCCGAGGTCAACAAATTGCCTGGCCTCGAAGGGCCAGCTCCTCATGGCGTAGCGACCGCGAACGCGCTTCTCGAACGGACCGAGCGAGGCGACCACCTGGCGAGACGTCAGGCCCGAGGTGGCGGCGATGTCCTTGGTAGTGACCCATCGGGGCGACACCTCGGCTATGGCAAGTAGAATGCGTCTCATCGCAGACGACGACTCGGTGAACATTCGATCCAGCAGCGATGCTGTCCAGACTTCCGACTGCCCGCCCCAAGCGGCCTGGCGCTCGGCCAACGGTCCGAACGGCTCTCGTAAGAGCAACTCATAGACTTCGTGTACGCGATCGACCGGGACCGGAACGCTTACGAACTCAGGCACTAGCCTTGCTCCTCTCTGGTCGGGCATCTAGCCTCTACCCGTTGCTAGCTATTGCTAACCACGGCTATCGCTGGCAATCCGGCCTGCGGACCCCCGGAAGGCACAGAAGCCCCGCCGAATAGGCGAGGCTCCCGCTGATTCCTGTGGTGGTTGATGTACCCACACTCCGAGCGTTGCCCGTCCGCTATGAGCGGCGGCCCGTGATCAAGTTATACACGAGCACGATCAGCGCGATGACCAGCAGGGCGTGAATAAGCCCGCCACCGATGTTGAAGCTGAAACCCAAGAGCCAAAGCACTACCAGGATGACGAAGATTGTCCACAACATTCAGGTTCCCTCCTTGAAGCGATCGCAGGCGCCACGCGCCCATTCACCGGGCTGTCATGTCTCTGTATACCCCTTTTTCAGAACCCCGCCGCTCGAACCCGCGCTGTCCGCGTGTTGGCCCGCCTTGCGGATTCCCGAGACCCACTGCAGAAGAGCCGCCCCACCGGGACGGCTCTCACGTACAACAGCCACGTCCGAAACGTCCATCCGGATGATGGAATGCGTGGGTCGGTAGAGCCCTAGCAACCAGCGATCTCGTGGTTGCGAAGCGCAGCCGAAGGCTGAACAGGGGGATGATATCCCCAGCTCACAAGCACAAAGGGCCGGACCTCATCGGCCCGACCCTTCGGAAGCATCTATGGTGGCCAGAGACGGACTTGAACCGCCGACACGGGGATTTTCAGTCCCCTGCTCTACCAACTGAGCTACCTGGCCAGGTGCAGGGTGAAACTCTACCCAAGGCTGGGTCTGAAATCAAGCGGCGCCCGCAAGCGCGGTCCGGTGTACACGTCGCTCGCATGCACCCAGACCACTGCCCAGCGACGCCTACACTGCGCCTGAGGACCTGCTGATGGGGTAGATTCGAAGAGGAGAGTCGCACGAACACTCCGGCAGGCGCCGGGATCGAGCCTAGGGGGTACTGGCCATGACAGGTGTTCTGTCTGCGCGCGGTCGGATTGCGGGAATCGGCCTGCTCGTGGGCACCGCGCTGCTCGCTTCGGCACTGTACGGATGCGGAACAGCTGAGGAAGAGACCGCCACACCACCCATCATCCCCGCAGGCGAGCATGATCCTGCCGTCTGGGGAACTGAGTTCCCCGAGGTGTATGGCACATGGCTCGCCACTGCCGAACCGCGTCCAGCAGGACTGAGCGTGTACAAGCGGGGCTTCGATGGCGGCGAGATGTTCGACAAACTCTCCGAGTACCCGTTCATGCCGCTGCTGTTCAACGGCTGGGGCTTCGGCATCGACTACAACGAGCCTCGCGGTCATTACTACATGCTCATCGATCAGGCGGAGATCGACCCCACACGGGTCAAGGCGGGCGGTGCCTGCCTCACCTGCAAGTCTTCGTATGCGCAGGACCTCTACCAGGATGACAAGGACGCGCTCTTCGACGCCACGTACGATGAGGCCGTGGCACTCATCCCGGAGGAGCATCGGTCACTCGGCGCCGCCTGCATCGACTGCCATAACAGCGCCACCCTGGAGCTTGAGACCAGGCGCTGGACCGTGGACGGCGCGCTGGCCGAGGTGGGACTCGACCCCGAGAACCTGACCACCCAGCAGCAGCGCCTCATGGTGTGCGGCCAGTGCCATTGCACGTACTCGGTCATGAAGGACGGCGACAAGTCGGTTGATGTCGACTTCCCCTGGGAGGGCGCCGAGTGGGGTGCCATCACGGCCGAGGCCATCATCGATAATCTGACGGACAACATCGCGCGCCTCGAGTGGACACAGAAGGTGACCGGCCTCAAGGTCGGCTTCATCCGACACCCGGACGTGGAGTTCTTCACCGCAGGTTCCCCGCACATGAACGTGGGGCTTGCTTGCAGCGACTGTCACATGCCTGACGTCACTATCAACAACAAGACGGTCAGCAGCCACAACCTGATGAGCCCGCTGAAGGCCGACATGGCAGCCTGCAAGCGATGCCATTACGACACCACCGAGGAGCTTCGCGCGAAGGTCCTCGGCCTTCAGGATGCCAATGCAAGCCTGCTCATCAACGCCGGGTACAAGACCGCCACCGCCGCGAAGCTGCTCGAGCTCGCTAACGCGTCGCTCGAGACGAGCTCCGCCGACGTGCAGCCCGGCTACGACGAGGCCGTGGATCACTACACCCAGGCGCTGTACCGCGTCATCTTCATGGGTGCCGAGAACTCCATGGGCTTCCACAACCCTGCCGAGGGTCGCCGGCTCCTCACCGACGCGGCGACTGAAGCGGACGCGGCAGCGGGGATCCTGCGCGAGATGCTCACCCGGAGCGGTGTCAGCGTTCCCGCCGAGATCCCACTGCAGCTGCGCACATACCTGGATAACCGGGGCACGCACCAGAAAGGGTTCGTGGCAGAACACTACCTGCCAGACCCCGCGGGGATCGCGCAGGTCACCTGGCCGGCAAGTCTGAGCGAGCTGCTGCGATAGGCGCAGTAGCACGTCATGGAGACAAGTGAGGGCGCCCCCCGGGCGCCCTCACTTGTCTCGCAGGATATCTGAGCCGAACGCGATCTACTTGTTCTTAGCGCGCCTCAGCAGGGCCGCCAGCAGCCCGATGAGCGCAAGTCCACCGATGCCGCCGATGATCCACCACATGGGCGAACCATCCTCATCATCCGGCTCCTCGGTGTCATCGGCATCGTCCCCGGCGACTTGTTCTTCGGCTTCGGCCTCGTCGTCTGCGGAGACGACCTCGGCGGGCTCAGAAGTGGGCGCAGGCTCCACGCTCGTGGTTGGTGTGGTGCTCGCCGTGCTCGCGGCTGCCACGGTCGTGGTGCTCGTGCGTGGCGCCGTCCCGCTCTTGGCGGGAGCCACCGGGGCGGGTACGCCCACGGTGAACGCAGCGGTCTTTGGCGTCTCGTCGTTGGTCGCACGATCGATCGACCAGTAACTCAGTGTGTGCGAACCGGCGGCCACAACGGTGATCGGCCCGACGTACGTCTGCTCCACTCCACCGTCGAGTGCGTAGTAGGTCACCTCAACACCAACGCCCGGAGCCGGGTCGCTTGCGGCGAGCGTGATGCTGGCGCTGTTGGTGTAGCTGGCCGCCGCATCAGACGTGGTCACAGGCGGCACCATGTCGCTGCAATCGACTGTGAGTCGATACGCGCCGGTCCAGGCACCTCCCAGGGAGTTCACGAGAACATAGACGGGACCGCTCACCGTGGCCGTGAATTCGATGTGTGAAAACGCCCGCGGACCGCTGTCGTCGTCGTAGCCGATCTCGTTGAAGTCCGCATCGAACAGGGTCAGCTCGGTGTCCTGGTCCGTGCCCGGCCACGTGTCGATGCTGTAATCCAGCCCGGCAACTGCCTCGAAGGTCACCCAGTCCTCATCAGTGGCGACGTGGAACGTGCGCTCTTGCGGCGTACCGTCGATCGCGATGGAGTTGGCCTCGGCGTGGACATCATCGGGCTCGTAGGCGTCGGGAGTACTCGCGCTGACGAGCAACAGATACGAGCCGACTTCATCGTAGTAGTAAGGGTGAATGCGGATATGCAGCGTGGCGTTGGCTGTGGCGGTGTACTCAAGGTACGAGCAGTACTGGTACCACTGACTACCATCATCGTCTCCATCAAGACGGACGAGGTCTGCATCGTAAAGATCTATGACCGTGTCGATGCCCACCGAACCCTCGCGCGTCTCGAGGTAGTAGGTGACCCCGGCTTTCGCCTCGAAACTCACCCAGTCGTCGTCGTCGACGACGTGGAAGGTACGCGCCTGCATCGCGCCGGTTGTGGCGATGGCACTGGCCGTCGCAGGGCTATCATCCGGTTCGAACGCATCGGCTGTGTCACGCGAAGTCACCTGCAGCTGATAAAAGCCAACGTCGTAGTGCGCAGAGGAGTGGGAAAGCACGTACAGGGTCTCATCCGCCGTGGCCGTGTACACAATGAGCGAGAAGGCCTGTACGCCGTGGTCATCATCGCTGGTGATCTCGTTGAGATCCGCATCGTACAGATACAGGTATGTGTCGATATACGAGCCGGGAAGCGTTTCGATGCGATAGGTGACCCCGGCTTTCGCCTCGAAGCTCACCCAGTCGTCGTCGGACGCCACATGGTATGAATGAACCTGCGGAGCGGCGTCGATCACGATCGGTCGAGCCTGTGCGGGGGCGTCATCCGGCTCGTAGGAGTCCGAATGGCTGGAGCTGACCAGAAGCAGGTATGAGCCTACCTGCACATGACCGCTGGAATGCACGAGCAGAAAGAGCGTCTCGTCGGCGACGGCGTTGTACTCGATGTACGAGCAGTAGTCGTAGAGGTCACTGTCGTTGTCGCTCTCGGCCAGCTCGGTGAGGTCTGCGTCGTAGAGATACATCTCCGTGTCGACGCCACTCGACCCCTCGCGGGTCTCGATGAAGTACGTAGCGCCCGCAACAACGTCGAATGTGACCCAGTCCTCGTCCACGATGACGTGGAACGAATGCTCCTGGACCGAGCCATCGGTGGTGATCGCCTTCGCCGTGGCCTTGGTGCCATCGACCTCGTAGGCGTCGCCGAAGAGATTGGCAGCGGGAGTGATCGCATCGAGCGCGGCAGGAGGCGCATACGTCGCGCTTTGGTACGCCGGCACTCCGGTGATGGAAGATGCAGCCTGCCCGTCTTTGGATGGTACAGCCACTGAGGCCATGGGTTGCGCTGCCTCAGGAGTGAACGGCACGGTCGTGCCCGATGTCTCCCTCGATCCGGCGGTCTCCGCGACCGAGACGGCTGGCATGGAAGTCACCCCAAGCAGAAGGCTCACGAGAATCAGCGCTATCGGCCGTGTGACAAACAGTCGCTTGTTGAAGCGCATTGCGGTCCCCCCTGCTGGGAATATGGCAACTCCTGGTCAAGTGTAGCGTTATTTAGCAGATAGGAATCCGCGAAAACCCTGAGCGGTCGACCTATGGCGACCGGTGGAACAGCTCCGGCAGAAGGGCCGGACAGAAGCCGTTTATCAGCCGCAGCAGACCGTACGTCCGGATGCCCTGTCCTCACTCCCGACGCGGCATTCCGCACACGCTGCCTCCGCTAGCCCTCACGGTGGAACGCAACGCCGAGCCAGATGCGCTCGCCCCCGCCGCCTGCGCCCACCGGGCCCGCTGCCGGGTCGTTCTCGCACGCCTTGTTGACCTCGGCCTTGGTGCCGAAGAGAAGCTCGGCCCAGCACCCGCGAGGATCGCCATCCTTCGGCTTGCCCACCGAGCCGTCGCTGACGTAGTGCACGGCGCGGCCGTCATCGGTGGTGAGCACGCGGTGGTACGGGATGTGAACGTGACCGACGCAGACTACGTCCGCCACGGCCATATCGGCGAGCTTTGCGAGGTTGTCATCGGGGCGGTCGGGCATCAGGTACTCGTTGATACGGCGCGGACTGCCGTGGCATAACAGCACTCTCGCGCCAGCGACCTCTAGGCGGATCTCGTCGGTGAGCGAGGCGAGGTACTCGTGCTCGGCGTCGCTGAGCGCCTCATCCGTGAGCGCATAGCTCCGGGCACCCTCGGCCTTGGCCTCGGGTGTCGGGTAGTAACAACCACAGCTTCCCGCTCGCTTCCCGACACCGTCGTCGTAGTTCCCCCTGATGACCGGGTCGCCCGTGGCGCGCACGCGCGCTATCACATTGGATGGATCGGGACCGTAGCCCACGAGATCTCCGAGACAGTACCGCTCGCGAACCCCGCTCGCTTCGATGTCCGCCAGAACGGCATCGAGCGCTGGCAGGTTGGCGTGAATATCCGAGTACAGCGCGATACGGCGCACGTCACACCTCCTCAGGCGAGATCGAGACCTGCGCGATCGCCACGGCGACCGCCAGTTCGAAGAAGTTCGACGCGCCGATGAAGCCGGCCGGCGCTGCCACGGGGTGCTCAAGTCGCCACAGGTACGACCAACCGTAGGCGATGCCGAAGATGAGGAACGTCTGGAGCGCAAGCGGAACGGCGATCAGCAGGATGTGAAGCGGATTGGCCACGATGATCTCGCCCTGGAAGATAAAGATGAGCACGAGCGTGACGAGCAGCGCCACGATGGTGACCGGCCCGAACTTCGGCACGAACGACTCGTCGAACCACCGCCGTCCGCGGCCCTTGACGAGCACCGTGCGCGTCGCCCAACCCGCCGTGAGCGGAACGACCACGAAGAGCACCACGGAGAGTGCCAGCGTGTCCCACGGCACGGGAATGCCGCTCACGCCGAGCAAGAGCGAGACGATCGGCACGAACACCACGAGCATGATCAGATCGTTCACGGCCACCTGCACGAGCGTGTAGGCGGCATCGCCGTCCGCGAGATACGACCACACGAACACCATCGCGGTGCACGGCGCGGCGCCAAGGAGCACCGCGCCGGCAAGGTACTGCTGCGCCAGCTCGGGTGTGATCCACTGCTTGAAGATCACGTTGAAAAACAGCCACGCGATGCCGAACATCGTGAACGGCTTGATGAGCCAGATCAGCACCGCCACCGGAAGTGAGATCTGCGCGATCGTGAACCGGTCGAAGAACTCGGCCATCATCAGCCTTCCTTTCCAGGACAGACCGGGTGATTCGACTCTAACTCGGTGAGCGCGCTGACGGGAGCCCTGCGAAGGACATGGCGCGGACTGACGGCACGACGGGTTCTTGCTCCGGCATGCACGAAGGGCGACCCGTGTGGGTCGCCCTTCGGCTACAAGCTAGAGTCTCGCGTGCTACTTAAAGCGCACGGACGTTGGTCGCCTGCTGCTTGCCATTGTTGCCAGTGGCTTCGTCGAACGAGACCTTCTGGCCCTCGTCGAGAGTCTTGAAACCCTCGGTCTGGATCTCGGAGAAGTGAACGAACAGATCGTCGCCACCCTCACGCGAGATGAAGCCATAGCCCTTGTCAGCGTTGAACCACTTAACGGTACCTTCAGCCATCCTAAACCTACTTCCTTGCCCCTCAGGGCAAAACAAAACGACGTGACTGCCGCTTGGAAATGCGGTGTGTCACGTCGCAATCCTTCGGACCCCTTCGGCCCGTGGGCGCAGTATAGCACCTTTCGCGCGAGAATGTGTCAAGTAGGAGTTTCGGCAGTGTCTGCCAGCCCGGGAACAGGGCTAGCGAGCGACCTCCGCCGACGGCCCGCCGCCTAGTGGCGCCAGAGCTCGCAGACCCACTCGCGGCATATCTCCGCACGGTACTCGCGCGGCAGGCGGCAGCCGGTCACCGGGTGACAGAACTGGCACTTGCGCACGTCGACCCAGCCCGGGAGGGCCGCCCGATAGGCGTCGCCCTCTGCTCCCGGAAGCGAGCTGATCCGGGGATCATGCAGTGGCTCGACGCCCGCTGCGCCGGCGCGGTACTCGATTGCTGTGACCACGAGCGCACCGCTCGCGCGTAGCCGCTCGGACCACACCTCGATGTAGTCCGGCAGCCACTCCCCGCCGATGTACTCGCCATCCTCGTCGTTGGCGAGGTACAGGCAGCAGCACAGGCCGCCGCACTCGTGGCATAGGTCGAAGTCCTCGCCTTCTTGGGGAGAACCCTCGGCTGGCCTACGCTCCGTCATCGTTCTCCCCGGCGAACACACCTATATCGATGCCGAGCATCTCCTTGGCCATGTCGCGTAGCTTGTACTTCTGGATCTTGCCGGATGCGGTCTGCGGGAACTGGTCGAGGAAGAACACGTACTTCGGTGCCTTGTAGCGGGCCATGCGGGCACGCGCATACTCCTGGACGTCACCCTCGGTGATGTCGCTTCCCGCCGAGCGGCGAACAAATGCGCCAACGACCTCCCCGTACTTAGCATCAGGCACGCCCACGACCTGCGCGTCTTCCACGCCCGGCATCGTGTAGAGGAACTCCTCGATCTCACGCGGATAGATGTTCTCGCCGCCGCGGATGATCATATCTTTGATTCGGCCGGTGATCCGGTAGTAGCCATGCTCATCGACGGTACCCACGTCGCCGGAGTGCAGCCACCCGTCGTTGTCGATGGCCGCAGCAGTGGCCTCGGGCATCTTGTAGTAGCCCTTCATGACGTTGTAGCCACGGCAGCAGTACTCGCCCGGCACGCCCGGGGCGCAGTCCTCGCCTGTCTCCGGATCGATCACGCGCACCTCGACCTCGGGATGCTTGGTTCCCACCGTCTCGCACTTGCGCTCAAGGGTGTCATCCACCGACGTCTGGGTGAAGACGGGTGACGCCTCGGTGAGGCCATAGCAGATGGTCATCTCGGAGGCATGCATGCGGTCGATGACCTGCTTCATCGTCTCGATCGGGCACGGGCTGCCGGCCATGATCCCGGTACGCAGACTGGTGAGGTCGAACATGTCGAACATCGGGTGGTTGAGCTCCGCGATGAACATGGTGGGCACGCCGTAGAGCGCGGTGGCGCGCTCCTTCTGAACTGCGGCGAGCACCAGCACCGGATCGAAGCTCTCCACCATCACGGCGGTGGCACCGTGAGTGAGGGTGGCAAGCACGCCGAGCACGCACCCGAAGCAGTGGAACAAAGGGACGGGCAGACACACGCGATCGTCCGATCCGAGATTCTGTCGCTCGCCGATGAAGAAGCCGTTGTTCACGATGTTGCGGCTCGTGAGCATCACGCCTTTGGGGAAGCCGGTGGTGCCCGAGGTGTACTGCATGTTCACCACGTCATCGGCTCGCAGCGAGGCGGTGAGCTCGCGCAGCGGCTCGTCCGGCATGTTCTCGCCGAGCACGAGGAGCTCAGGCACGTTGTAGAATCCACGATGCTTCTCGGGGCCCATATAGATGAGGTTCTTGAGGGAGGGGAACTCGGGGCTATCGAGATGCCCGCGCTCCTGCGTGGCCGCCTCTGGCACCAATTCGCGCACGATCTGGACGTAGTCGACATCGCGGAAGGCATCGATGATGGCCAGCGCCTTCATGTCCGACTGCTTGATGACGTATGCCAGCTCGTGCGCCTTGTAGACCGGATTCACGGTGACGAGGACAGCGCCGATCTTGGCGGTGGCGAACATGAACGTGAGCCAGTCGGGCACGTTGCGTGCCCAGATGCCGACGTGGTCACCTTTGCCGATGCCGGTGGCGAGCAGGCCTTTGGCGAGTTGGTCGACCCGGCAGTTGAACTCGGCATAGCTCCAGCGCAAGTCGCGATCCGGATAGACGATGAAGTCCCGGTCGGGATCGGCGGCCACCACGCGCTCGAAGTACTGTCCGAGGGTGAGATCTGTGTGAAGCGCCATCGCGCGCCTCCTTAGGCCGGTGCGTAGACGACGGCCAGGATGCGAGCGAGGTCATCACCCGAGGCGCGGACCTGATGTGGCACGATCGAGTCATAGTAGATGCTGTCGCCCGGCTCGAGTGTGTATGTGGACTTCCCGTACTCGATCTCGACTGCGCCGTTCAGGACGAAGAGGAACTCCTCGCCCTCGTGGCTCGAAAGCGCATGCGCCTTGGCGCTCGAGGGCTGAACGTCGATCAAGAACGGTTCCATGTGGCGAGATGCTTTGCCGCTGGCGAGCGAGAAGAAGTCGAGTACGCCCGCGTCACTCGCGGTCTCGAGACTCTTCAGGCGCGCGACTTTCGCTGCGGCGTCGTGGCGGGTCACGATGGGCCCGAGTTCGGTCTCGTCGTCGAGCAGCGTGCCGAGGCGAACCCCGAGGGCGCGCGTGAGCTTGATGAGCGGCGTGAGCGAGGGAGCCACGTCCCCGCTCTCGAGACGCGCGATCGTGCTGGCTTCGCAACCGCTGCGCTCTGCCAACTCCTCAACAGACAGCCCGTGCGATTCGCGCAGAGTGGTTATCTTCCCCCCGATGCGGTTCGCTGAGGTCATGGCAGTCCCTCCCCGTCCCAAGATCGTCGCCGGTGTGCGACGGTATCCGAATGATAGCCGAAGCGGCGGGGACAAAAAGAGACTCCACGCAGACGTCTCGGGCAAGGCGCCGCGATCACTGGTCTTGAAACCGCGCTAGTACACCTCGGGCACGTACGTCTGTGAATCGATGGGAGGCCGCACGTAGCCGGCGGCCGATGACTTGCGCGGCGGGAGCTTGAACGGCTTCGAAATCACATCTTCGTATGGAATCTGGGTGAGCAGGTGCGTGATGCAGTTCAGACGCGCACGCTTCTTCACGTCGCCTTCAACGACCCACCAGGGAGACTCCTTCGTGTCCGTGTACTTGAACATCTCGTCCTTCGCCCGGGAGAACTCCTCCCACCGGTCACGCCCCTTGAGGTCGGTGTCAGAGAACTTCCAGCGCTTGAGCGGGTTATCGATGCGCTCCTGGAAGCGCCGGTCCTGCTCGTCGTCGGAGATTGAGAACCAGTACTTGATGAGGATGATCCCGGAGCGACAGAGCATCCGCTCGAATTCCGGACAGTCCCGGAAGAACTCCTTGACCTCGTCAGGAGTCGACCACTCCATCACGCGCTCGACCACGGCCCGGTTGTACCAGGAGCGGTCGAACAGCACGATCTCGCCGGCAGCGGGGAGCTGCGCGGCATAGCGCTGGAAGTACCACTGCGAGTCCTCGCGCTCGGTGGGAGCCGGCAGTGCGACAACGCGACAGATGCGAGGGTTGAGCGCCTCGGTGATGCGCTTGATCGCGCCACCCTTGCCCGCAGCATCGCGTCCCTCGAAGACGACCACCACGCGAAGCCCCTCGTGCTTGACCCACTCCTGGAGCTTGACGAGTTCGACCTGTAGCTTCTCTAGCTCGCGGTAGTATGTCTCTTTGTCGAGCTTCTTCGGCTTGGGCGCTCCGGCATCGCGAGTATCAGCAGCCTCGGCGTGGTTGGTCTTCTTCGGCACGTCATGCTTGCCCACGATTACCCCTTACCTCGTCCGCTCTTACGCTTCTGTGGCGTTCCCTTGCGCTTTCGCCTGGGGACTACGCTCGTTCGGATGCCCATAAGCGCCTGCTGCGCGCTCACGGGCTCGGCTCCCTCGGCGGGCATGACCCGCTCGTACCCGCCATCGGCGCGCATTGCGCGCGTCTGGGCGGTGTCGGCCAGATACGTGCCGAGTATCTCCTGGCGCAACCGCTTCACGAGCTTGGGGTCGCGCACGGGTGCGAGCACCTCAACGCGCCGATCGAGATTACGCGGCATGATATCTGCGCTACCGATGTACACGTCGGGCTCGCCATCGTTGTGGAAGTAGTAGATGCGGCTGTGCTCGAGGAATCGCCCCACCAGGCTGTGGACGCGGATGTTCTCGCTCACACCGGGCACGCCCGGGCGCAGGCAACAGATGCCGCGAACGAGCAGGTCGATCGACACGCCCGCCTGCGACGCCTCGTAGAGCTGTGCGATCATCTTCTGATCCACCAGCGAGTTCATCTTCAGGACGATCGACGCGACCCTTCCTTCGCGGGCATGGGCCATCTCACGCCTGACAAGCTCGGCAAGCCCCTCCCGAAGGTCGACAGGAGCCACCAGGAACCGACGATAGGAGTTCTTCCGCGCGTAACCGGTGACCACATTGAACAGCGCCGATGCGTCATCGCCCATCTTCTCGTCGCACGTGAGCAGCCCCAGGTCGGTATAGAGCATCGCAGTCACTGTGTTGTAGTTGCCCGTGCCGATGTGCACGTAGCGGCGGATCTTGCCACCTTCGCGCCTCACAACGAGCGCGACCTTGCTGTGGGTCTTGAGGCCCACCAGGCCGTAGACAACGTGAACACCGGCCGCCTCCAAAGCCCGGGCCCACTCGATGTTGCTCTCCTCATCGAAGCGCGCCTTGAGTTCAACCAGACAGGCCACTTCCTTGCCGGCGAGCGCCGCGTCCATGAGCGCCTCGACGATCGGGGAGTCCTTTCCCACGCGGTACAGCGTCATCTTGATCGCGAGGACGTCCGGGTCATGCGCAGACTGCCGGATGAACGCCACCACCGGCTCGAACGACTCATAGGGGTGGTGCAGCAAGATGTCGTGCTCACGGATGGCGCTGAAGATGTCGCTTCCCTCGCCATCAAAGAGCTGGACGGTGAGCGCGGGGACGAATGTTGCGAACTTGAGGTCCGGGCGGTCGATCCTGGCCAGCTCGAACAGATCGCTCATGCCGAGGGGAGGATCGATCGTGATCACGTCGGCAGGGTCCATGTCGAGGTTCTCCACCAGGATCTCACAGATGTGATCGGGCATCGTTGGCTCGACGGTCATCCGGACCACAGAACCAAAGCGCCGTTGGCGAATCCCTTGCTCGATGGACTCGAGCAGGTCATCGGCTTCCAGCTCCTGGATGACCATCTCAGCATCGCGGGTGATCCGGAACGGGTGCGCGGCGACCACCTCGTAGCCGGGGAAGAGTGCGCCAGCGTGCACCACCACGAGTTGCTCGAGCCAGACGAACGTGTGCTGCCTCGATTCGGCTCCTCCGCCAGAGACAAGGACGAGCCTCGGCAGGGCCTTGGGCACCTTGACGCGGGCGAAGCGCTCCTCGCCATCAGGGCCCTTCACCACGATTGCGATGTTCATGCTCAGATTCGAGATATGGGGGAACGGTCGACCCGGGTCGAACGCGAGCGGCGTGAGCACCGGGAAGACGGCTGTCTGGAAGTAGGCGTCCGCAGTTGCGCGCGCCTCATCGTCGAGGTCGGCGTAATCGAGAAGGTGAATCCCTGCGGCGTCAAGCTCGGCCTTGAGCTGTCCGAAGCACTCGCGCGCTGATGCGAGCATCTCAGGAACGCGCTGCCTTACTGCGGCAAGCTGCTCGGCGGCGGTGAGCCCGTCCTCGGACAGTCCGCTTACCGACGCGGCGATCTGCTGCTTGAGCCCCGCAACGCGCACCATATAGAACTCGGCGAGGTTGGAACTGAAGATGGCGAGAAACTTGGCCTTCTCCAGAAGCGGGTTGCCGGGGTCGAACGCCTCATCGAGCACGCGTTGCTGGAAGCCAAGGAGCGCCATCTCCCGGTTCACGTACAGCTCCGGTGCGTCGAGGAGCTGGCTGGCTGTTGTCACGATTCCCCCAAGTACTCTCGCGTTTCGGACGTTCAGGCGCGACTCCGTCCTCAGTGTAGCTGGACTCACCGCCAGCGCGCCTGCCGGTAGTTCTCGGTGTTGGCTGTCGAGTGCGGGTGGGTTAGCGTGGAGAGCGGCACCCGGCACACCGGACAACTCGATGAGGCGGCCACAGATGAGCAAGAAGAAGGACGGGTCAGACAAGAAGAAAGGCTCACCGGGCAAGAGCAAGAAGGCCGACCACCTCTGCGGCAGCTGCAAGAACTTCGACGCCAAGAAGAAGGGCGGCTACTGTCGGCATCACGACAAGAAGCGATCGGCCGACGACAAGGTCTGCGGCCACTACGACCCGCGTTAGGCTGGCGCCACCTCGCCCGTCTCGCCCACCTCGAGCGTGAGGCCCCACACTCGCTCGAACAGGTCCGCCTTGCGCATGGCGCCGTGGATCTCGATATCCAGCGGAGAGCGCCCCGCTATCCACAGCCGCACGGCCTGCCCGAGGATCTCGGCGGTCACGTCGGCCACTCGCTGACCGCGCGAGCGGTCGAGCCCGTCGGCCAGGCGCAGAAGTGCCGCCATCTGGGACACACTGGCGACTTCGTCGGAGCTGAGACCCTGCATCGCTTCGTGCTTAGACTTCGGCATCGGACCCGCATGATAGCGGGCGATGGTGGCGATAAGCCGTCTATCACTCGCGCAAAAACCCGGCAATGCCGCATGAGCTATGAGGTGATAGCTGTGCTTGTGATGCTGCTCGTGGGAGATGTGATAGCCCACGTCGTGCAGCAGCGCAGCCGCCTCCAGCACAGGCCATGTACCAGGATCGAGGTCCAGCGGTCCGCGCAGTTCATCGAATAGTGTGCGCGAGAGGCGACACACGTGCTCGGAATGTGGCACGTCGGCTCTGCACTGCTCCCGGAACTCGCGAACCGACCGCATCCGGTCAGCCGCCGGAGCCACGCCGCGTTCCCGCTCGACCGCTTCGATCACTATGCCCTCCCGCATGCCGCGCGCATTGACCACCACTATCTCGGCACCGAGCGCGGCCATGACCTCATCGAGCACAACCGCGCCGACAACGATAAGGTCGATGCGACCGTCTGACATGCCCTTGATAGCCGATCGCTCACTGGCGGTACTCACAGCGAGCCGTGCGCGCAGAGCGACCGATTCGGAACGGCTGAACGCAAAGCCATGCATGTTCGCGAGTCCCGGGCTGCGATCAGCCGCGATCATGGCAGCGAGCGTGGTGACCGTCCCACCCGAACCGACGAAGGTTCGCGGCGGTTCTTCAGCTGCCGTGAGTGCGGTGGCCAGCGTGTGCCGGACGTACTCGCCCAGCTGCCGGTAGTCGGCATCGGGGAACGGGTCGCCCGTCCGAAAGCGGTCCGAGAGCACCACGGCACCCAGCGGGAGCGACACTGCGTCTTGCACCTCACGATCGAACGCCCGGATGATCTCCACCGAGCCGCCTCCTATGTCCACGACCGCTACGCGACCCACGAGCGCGAGACTCTCGATGGCCGACAACAGGGCCAGGCGTCCCTCGTGCTCGCCCGAGATGACCTCAACATCCAGGCCGATCTCATCGCGCAGGCGCGCCACGAACTCCGGGCCGTTGCTGGCACTTCGCACCGCGGCGGTGGCCACCGCGCGGATGTGGGTCACCTCGTACTCGCGGGCGATTCGCAGCATCATGTCGAGCGCCCGCGCGCTCTGGTCCATGGCTGCATCAGACAGACGGCCGGTACTAACGGTGCCCCGACCAAGACGGGCATAGACCTTCTCCTCGTCGAGTACAACGCGCGGTCCGTCAACCGGCACGTCCACGATGGTGGAACGAATCGAGTTGGATCCGATGTCGATGGCGGCGATCCTCACGACAGCTCCGCTCCCGCGTGAGGAAGTCCGCACGTGGCGAGGAGTGCATTGCTGAAGCGGGGGTCGCCGGTGACCTCGGTACCGAACCACGCAGGCGGCGCGAACGCGGTGGCCTCTTCAACCGAGCAGAACTCCACCTCGGCCACCACCAGACCGGTCAGATCACCCTCGAAGACATCCACTTCGTAGTACAGATCGCCAACGGGTATGGTGCAGCGTCGCTTCTCGATCCGTCGACCGAACGTGGCTGGCCACAGAGCTTCGAACTGCGCCTCCGTGATCAGAACCTCATGCTCCTCACGGACAAGACCCGAACCCGACTTGGCCGTGAGCGTGAATACTTCATCGGCCTCGCGCACGCGCACGTCACTGCCCTCACCGGCCGCGAGGTAGCCCTGGCGAAGGGTTGTCCACACCCCCGCGTCCAGGTAGTCCGGCAGTCTGACCACGAGGAACTTGCGCTCTATCTCCATAGTCCCCCCTTGTAGATCGCGGCCCTGTTCCTCAGTCTACACTCGAGAGATGCTCATCCGCGCTTGCGCTACACTCGGCGGACGGGCGCGTTCGGGCGGTGAAGGGGTGGCATCGTGGCCAAGAGCGACAAGAAGCGCAAGAAGCAGGGACGTAAGGCTCCCGCTAAACTCGCAACGCTGAAGAAGGCGCCGCGCGCGGACAAGAAGCCGACCGCGACTCGAGAGGACTCGACTCGCGCAGCCGGACTCCCCCGCATCGAGGCCGCCGATGCCGAGGCGACCGCCCTGGCGCGGGTGAGCCAACTCGAAGCCGATCGCACCAACCTGATGGCGCAGGTAGCATGGGCGCGCGGCGTGGCGCAGGAGCAGCAGAAGGCGCTGGAGGCCGAGCGCGGGCGCTCCGAGAAGCTCGCCAGCGATCTGGAGTCGCAGCGCGTACGCGTGGAGCAGCTCAAGGCGCTCTCGGCTTTCGACCGCCTGCTCGGTCGCCACAAGCAGATCTAGTTGGGGCGTTGCCCCGGCTAGGATCTACCTACGGCTCGCTATCCGGGTCACCTGCGGTGAGAGTCGCGATCACCTCGATGACCGCCGCATCCCCGTCCCATCCTTCGGCCCATGGCTCGTCCCCCACCGTGACAGGCGAGACCACCACCGCATCGGCGGGATCCCAAACGCGCTCGTCCGCATCGGGCGATGACAGGTACGTCTCGTCGGAGCCCACGAGCGGCCGAAGCAACTGTGGCACGAGAATCTCGGCCGGACGCTGGCCTGCGAGCACCACGAAACGCGCGTGGATTTCCTTCACCCGCGACTCGATCAACAGCTCGAGTTCGGAGAACCCCTCGCGCGATACCCCGGCCTGCTCCGCCGCCCCCGCGCACTCGACCTCTCGGAGCACTTCGAGGAAGACGTGCATGTCGTGCAGGTCGCCGAGGGTGTCCTGAAATGCCGTGAGGACCTCGTGGAGGGCATCGAACTCCTCGTTGTAGCAGGGCGCGAACACCTCCACTGCGTACCGTAAGCGCTTGTAGTGGATGCGGAGTTCGTGCTGTTGCGTCACATTGGCCGCGGCAAGCGCCGCTGGCTGCGCGCCAAAGACCGTCTCAGCCCGCGCGGCAACGGCCGCATGGGCGAAGACCGCCAGCGGCTCGCCGGCGCGTGCCGGGTTGGCCAACGTGCGAGCGAGCACCTCAAGCGAGCGGCGGCGGCTTTTCAGGTCAAGCCCCGCGAGCTCGGTGTTGAGAATCACGAGCTCGTGCTCACGCCGACCCGCGCGATATCCCACCATGAAGGCGACGGCGCGCCTGCCCTCATCGCCCAAACGGGGACCCATCGCGGCGAAATCCTCGATGAACACGTCGGAGTCACGAACGGGACCGAGCACGCGGGTGATATGCCGCACCCGGCGATACCATGCCCGAAAGTCACGGGGCGGATACAGCGACGCGAGCAGTCGCATAGCTTCGCGAAGCCGCCTGGACGCAACTCGCATGTCATGGACGGCATCGGCATCGGCGCCGCTGCGCGCGGCGGCTTCAAGCTCGAAGAGCGGCTCCGCTTTCGAGAGCAGCAGCGCCGGCGCTGCATCAAAGAGCGTGGTGTCTGCGCTGACTCCGGGGACGATGAAACGCTTGTTCATCAGGTACACCCTTTCGGCTGGCCCGGGTCGACCGAGATGACCACGTTGGGCTGACTCCCAGTGTACCCGAGCTGCAGGCGTGCGCACCGCGCCGAGGGCCGAGCGCGTTATGATGGATGCGGTAGCCACGACGCAGACTCGTGGCCAAACGATGAGGAGACTGACGTGGCGCACTTCGAGTGGACGAGCGACCTGGAGACCGGACGCCCTGACATCGACGAGCAGCACCGAAGTCTCTTCGCCCTCGCTAATGCACTGCAGGACTCCATCGAGCTGGAGGACACCGACGAGGAGGTTGTCGCAAGCTGCGTGTGGCGCCTCACCGACTACGTCGTTCAGCACTTCGCCGACGAGCAGGACCTCATGGCTTCATGCAACTACCCCGATCTCAGCGTGCACATCGCGCTCCATGAGCGACTCACGGGAGAGACCCTGCGCTTCACCGCACGGTACATGAACGAGGAGCCCCTAGCTGCTGCCGAGCTTGGTCCTTTGCTTACACGATGGCTCAGGGAGCACATCCAGGAGGCTGACAAGCGATTCGTCGCCTACCTGATTTCACGCGAATAGGCCAGCAGGCGCTCACAAGCGGGTACGAACTGCAGTGGAGACGGGCAAGTGCGGGCCGGAGGCTAGCGATGACGTGCTACGTGAAGAACATGGGCTGGCTGTTCAGCGTCCTCGAAATCGACAACGATGAGGGCAACCGCCATCTCGTGGACAGGGCTATCAAGCATGCGCTCAAGTTGCCCGAGGACGCTCCCTGCGCGGATGTGAAATCGTACCTCGCCGCATTGTCGGGCGAGGAGCGCTTCGACCTGATCGATGCGGTGGAGCGGGAACTCAACGCCTAGGCGCGCAGGCAGACTGCATTACAAAGGGGCCGCCCGAGGGCGACCCCTTCTGATGTGCATCCCGGTGAGAACACGCTATGCCGCGGTCCAGCCTGCATCGGCTGCTACCAGCGCGCCGTTGATCATCTTGGCTTCGTCAGAGGCGAGGAACAGTGCGAGGTTCGCAATGTCCTGTGCCTTGAGGAACGCGGGGATGAGCCCGGCGTAGATGCTAGCCTGCTGTCCGCCTTCGGGGCTGATCGTGGAGGGATCGACGCTCGACATGCTGTTGGTCTCCACGCCTCCCGCGATGATCGCGTTGCATCGCACACCCTGCTTGGCATAGAACCAGGCGGTGTTCTTGGTAAGGCCCACGCACGCGTGCTTGCTCGCGGTGTAGACCACGCCGGCGGCACCGCCGTGCCGGCCACCGAGGCGGTATTCACTATCGAGCCGCCGCCCTGCGCGATCATGAGCGGAACCACGAGCCGTGACAGATGCATCGGGCCGTGCACGTTCACGCCGAACACGCGCGTCAGTACATCGTCACTGAAGTCAGCCACACCGGCCATGTTGTCCATGACCCCCGCGTTGTTGCACAGCACATCAACGCGGCCGTAAGCAGTTGTTGCCGTCTCGATGATCTTCGTGCACTGCTCCGACTTCGAAACGTCACCCTGCACGCCCGTGATCTCGCCGCCGGCCGCCTTCACCTCGGCGACTACCTCATCGAGCGTCGCCTGGTTCCATTCGGCCGCGACAACCTTCGCGCCCTCGGCTGCAAACAGGTTCGCCATGGCGCGACCCATGCCGGAGCCAGCTCCGGTAATGCCGACGGGCCCACCCGGGGCGCGGCTGACCGTGATGGGAGCTGCACTACATGCGGTGCTCGCGCTTGCGCGGCGCCGGGCCACTACGGGTTGGGATGCTCCAGAAGCCATTCAAGACGCTCGACGAAGTGCTCGCGATCCTCTTCGGTGAACTTCGACGGGCCGCCGTGGCGGCCCCCTTGCCGGCGGAGCTTCGCCTCTGCGTGACGCACGGCAAGCTCGGCATCGATCGTGGCGAGATGAAACACACGCCCGCGCGGGCCGATGGCTCCGGCGCCTCTGCCGAGGACCATGGCTGCGAGACCGATGTCTTGTGTTACCACGGCATCGCCCGAAGAGAGGCGCTCGATAACCGCGAAGTCGGCCGCGTCGTGTCCTCCGCTCACCTGCACGGCTTCGACACCCCGCCGGGTGGCGTACCGCTCGAGGTTCTGGGTGCCGTTGGCTACCACAACAACCAACCACCCTCGCTCACGCGCAACCGCGATCGCCTCGCGTGTGACGGGACAGGCATCGGCGTCTATGAATAGCGTCGGCATGGCTGGACGACTCCCCGGACGCTCGTTAGCGGTCGCCCATCGGCACGTACTCGCGACGATTGGCCACGCTCTTGTACGCGGGCCGGATGATCTTGCCGTTGTTGGCGAGCTCCTCGATGCGGTGGGCACACCAGCCTACGCTGCGCGAGCACGCAAACAGCGGGGTAAACAGCTCCTCGGGGATGCCGAGCATGCGGTAGACATAGCCTGAGTAGAAGTCGACGTTGGCGCTGACGCCCTTGTACACCGTGCGCTGCTTGGCGATAGCTGCCGGGGCGATCTCCTCGACGCGGGTGAGCAGTTCGTACTCCTCGGAGACGCCCTTGTCGGCGGCGAGGTCGCGAGCGTATTCGCGCAGGATGATCGTACGGGGGTCCGAGACCGAGTAGACAGGATGACCCATGCCGTAGATCAGGCCTGAGCGGTCGAATGCTTCCTTGCCGAGCACCCGCAAGAGGTACGTCTCGATCTCATCGTCATCACACCAGTCGTCGACCTCCTGCTTGAGGTCATCGAACATCCGCACCATCTTGATGTTGGCACCGCCGTGACGGGGGCCCTTCAGCGATCCGATGGACGCCGCGATGGTGGCGTACGTGTCCGTACCCGTGGACGAGACCACGTGTGCCGTGAACGACGAGTTGTTGCCCCCACCATGCTCGGCATGTAAGACGAGCGAGAGATCGAGCACCTTGGCCTCGAGATCCGTGAACCGGCTGTTGGGGCGCAACATGTGCAGGATGTTCTCGGCCGTGGAAAGCTCCGGCTCGGGTCGGTGAATCACCAGGCTGCGCTGCTGGAACTGGTCCGCAAACGCCTGGTACGCGTAGACCGCGAGCATCGGGAAGCTGGCAATGATCTGGAGACTCTGCCGCAGCACGGCAGGAATCGAGGTGTCATCCGGATTCTCGTCGCGCGTGTACAGCGCGAGGACACCGCGCGCCATTGCGTTCATCACGTCGCGGCTCGGCATGCGCAGAACCGCGTCATGCACGAAATGCCGGGGGAGCACCCGGCACGACGCCAGTTGATTCTCGAACAGCCGCAGCTCCTCGGCACTCGGCATCTGGCCGAAGAGAACCAGGTACGCCGTTTCTTCAAAGCCGAGGCGGCCCTCGGACTGGAATCCGTTCACAAGTTCGTTGATCTCGATGCCCCGGTAGACCAGCTCGCCGGGAATCGGTATGTATGCGTCGCCCTCGGGCGCCGAGCCCACCACGTCGCCTATCTGGGTGAGGCCGGCTAGCACGCCTTTGCCCGACACATGACGCAGGCCACGCTTGACGTCGTACCGGGTGTAGAGCTCCGCATCAACGAGACTGCTCTCGGCAGCCATGCGGCTCCAGCGCTCAAACGTGACAGCGGTGGCCTCTTTCGAGGAGGTGGCGGTCTTAGGGGCGTCATCCAGGGCCATAGTGCTCCTTTCGCCCGTTGGTCTGGCAGTATGCGACCGCACATCATTCGTGAGGCCTGTGGGAGGGCCCTCGGCCGTCCTAACCTTCTCGGCGGGAAGCGGCCTGAGGCACACGGTCGGGCGGGACCGCGATGCGAGGTTGCATGGCTATTCTACCCGAACCGGTCGCAGCGCCTGTGAGCGACCCCTGCACAGCCGGTGATTCAAACAACAAGCCGCCTACTTGAGGCGACTTGTTCGATTCATATGGCGGGAGTGACGGGGCTCGAACCCGCGACCTCCGGCTTGACAGGCCGGCGCTCTAACCAAACTGAGCTACACCCCCGCGTAGGGGCGCCCGCACTCGGCGGACAGCAAACGGATTCTATATGCCTCGCCGCGCGTTGTCTACCACGACTCCCGCAAACCCCCCACCTGTCCGCGTCCTCTCAGGCGACTTGTGGGTTAAGGTTATCCTGAAGCCGCCGAAAGGAGCGCCTGTGTGCGCGAACACTTCCGCCCTGCATGACACTCTCGCCGAGCGCGTTGCAGCGCACGACCATAGTGGCGCCCTCGCCGCCGCCCTCTCAGCGGTGCATGCCGGCGACCTCTCCATTCCCGACCTCTACGATCTGCTCTGTGAGTTGCTCGCCGGAGTCGGACGGTCGTGGCAGGCCGGAGAGACCGAGGTGTGGCAGGAGCACTTTGCCACTGCGGCGGTGCGCATGATCATAGAGGCGTGCCATCCGCTCGTCATGGAGCGCGCCTCAGCGCCAAACGGACACGTTGTCGTGCTCGCCACCCCACCCGAGGAGTACCACGACCTTGGCCTGCGTATGATCTCCGACCGCTTCGAACTCGCTGGCTGGACTACCCATCTTCTGGGCGCAAGCCTGCCAGCGCATCAGCTCATCCGCGCTGTTGTCGCTCTCGCGGCGGACGCCGTGGTGCTCTCGGCGTCTACGCACTATCACCGCGTCGCGCTTGGATCGTATGTGCAAGAGTTGCAGCGGACCCACCCCGAGCTGCACATATGGGTCGGCGGCGCGGCCTTTGCCGTGGAGGCCGACGGGTGGCCGGCCGAAATGGTGCTCGCATCCGCGGACATCCCGTTGCTCGCCGGGCGGGTGGGCTAGCCGATGCTGAGCCTCAAGATCGCCGCACGATTTCTCAGAAACTCCCCCGGACAGTCGGCTCTCATCATCGCCGGCATCGCGGTTGGCATAGCGACACAGATATTCGTGGGCTCGCTCATCACGAGCCTGCAGGCGGATCTCGTGGAAACCACGGTTGGCTCGAGCCCGCATATCACGCTGCTGCCGCCTGAGGGCACGAGCACGCTTTCGGGAGCGCTCGCCGGTGACGCTGCCGGCTCAGAGGCGCTGGTGGAGACCGCCGTGGCGGTGCGAACCCTTTCGGCCATCTACGCCGGAAGTGAGGAGAGCGTTCCGCTCAGCATCACTGGCGGCAACGCGGAGGCACTGGATTCGATCTACGGTCTTTCCGACAAGCTCGAATCGGGCACGTACCGGCTCGGCGATGCGGAGATGCTCGTGGGCACCGGCTTTGCGAAGGCACAGGATGTACGGCCCGGCGATACCCTCGCGTTGCTCCTCGCGGATGGTCGGGTCACGGATGTGACGGTGAGCGGCGTGTTCGACCTGGGCCAATCGGCGGCCAACAACCGCTTCGCGTTTCTAGATGAGGGGACGGCAGCCGAGGCGCTGGCCGTTGCGCCGGACGAGTACTCTGCGGTGCAGATCCAGCTTACCGATGTCTTCGCTTCATCCGAAGTTGCGCCGCGTCTGGCTGATGAGTTCAACGTTGAGGCCGTTGATTGGCAAGAAGAGAACGCCGAGTTGCTGAGTGGCCTTGCAGCTCAGTCAGGATCGTCGGTGATGATCCAGGTCTTCGTCCTGATAGCTGTAGCGCTCGGCATCGCGTCCACCCTTGCCATCAGCGCGGTACAGAAGACGCGTCAGATCGGCATACTCAAGGCGATCGGGATGGATGACGGCGCGGCCGGCCGTATCTTCATGTGGCAGGCAGCGCTCCTGGGCGCCGGAGGAACGATTGCTGGCATCGGCCTCGGCTATGCGCTTATCTGGGGCTTCTCGTTCGCCCCGGTGCCGTTCTCGGTGCGACCGGAGTCGACCTTCATCGCTATCTCAGCCGGTGTCGGTGTCACCGTGGCGCTGCTGTCGTCGGTGATACCGGCGCGTTCAACCTCCCGCCTGGATCCGATCGAGGTGATCCAGAATGGCTGACCTTCTCGTTGCCGAATCGCTTGAGAAGACCTACGGGGAGGGAGCATCGGCCACACGAGCGCTCAAGCGCGTGAGCTTCACGGTCGCTGAAGGAGAGTTCGCGTCGATCGTCGGCCAATCGGGCTCGGGAAAATCAACCCTCCTCAACCTGATCGGTCTGCTCGATACTCCGTCCTCGGGGCGCGTCTTGCTCGACAGCGCGGACACCTCGACACTCGATCGACGTGGCCTCGCGCATCTGCGCAACACAGCGCTCGGGTTCATCTTCCAGTTTCACCACCTGCTGCCAGAGTTCAGCGTTTGGGAGAACCTCACCATGCCCGCACAGATTGCCGGCGCCCGCATCGGCAGTGAGGCTCGGGCCCGCGCACTCGAGATGCTGGCGCTGCTCGGCCTTGAGGGACTCGAAGGCAAGAATGCCAATCAGCTCTCTGGCGGGCAGAAGCAGCGCGTGGCGATCGGCCGGGCGCTCATGAACAGACCGAGGCTGATCCTGGCCGATGAGCCCACCGGTAACCTCGATACGGCCAACACAGCCGCTGTCTATGACCTCTTCCGACGGATCAACGCGGACCTCGGTACGACGTTTCTGATCGTCACGCACGACAGGGCCGTGGCGCAGCAGACCGACCGGATCCTCGAAGTACGCGATGGCGAACTGGTTCAGGACGTACGTAACGACTACCTCGACCGGTAGCGCGCACACCGCGCCGCATGTGGGGCGTACGTGCGCCGACCTCAGAGGCCGAGCCCCAGCTGCCCCTCCAGCTCCGGCACCACAGGCTCCACGAGCTCCGGCCCAAGGATCCCGGCCAACTCGCGAGCGTTGCGCGGCGCGTAGTCGTACTTGCAGTTGTTGAACATCACGTAGGTGACGTCGGTCTCCCCCGCAAGTTCGCGCACCCGCGGCGCCCACTCCTCGAGCTCGTGAGCAGTGTAGAGGTAGTCGAAGCGATCGGCCGCCGAGATGTTGCGCGCGAAGTACGTGTCGCGGTTGCGCCCGTGAAGCCGCACGTATCCGACACCACTGGTTGCCGCCACGAGCGGCGGCATCGTGGTATGCGTAGGGAATTGCGGTGCGTCGACAGCCACGTAACTGATGTCGCGGTCGGCGAGGAACCTGAGTGTCTGGCGTACGCGCCCCTCGTCGACCCAGGAGGGGTGGCGAAACTCCACGAGCATCCTGCGCTTGCCGAGCTTCTCGCGCGCATACTCGATGTACGCAAGGTTCTCCTCGAGCAACGCCTCGTCGAGGGCGTTGAAGAACGGCGGGAACTGCATGAGTATCCCGCCGAGCTTGCCGGCGTCTTCTAGTGGCTCCATCGACTCGAGGAACAGATCGAACGACAGGTCGATCATCTCCTGCGAGGGACGCTTCACTCGGCCCCGCTCGATCGCGTGCGGGTATTCGCGCAACTCCGGGTGAAGTGCGCGCTCGTCGACCGCGTGCTGCGTCATCATGCCGAACGCCTTGACGTGGAATGTGAAGTCAGCCGGCGTGCGCCTCGCCCAGTTCTCCACCACGCGCCGATCCGGTATGGCATAGAAGGGTGCGTCTGCCTCAACGGTGTCGAATCGATCGGCGTAGTGGCGCAACCTCGCCGCGGGCGTGGTGATATCTGGCGGGTACCAGGCCTCGATCATAGTCCGGTCCGCCCACGAGCAGGTGCCGATCCGCACCCGTCCCACGTATGCCTGCCCTTCCGCCGCTACTGCAGGGACAGGTACTCGGCGAGTGCGGTCGCCTCGTCATCGGTCAGATCGGCGCCCTTGGCGCGCATCTCCTCGATCACGGACTCCCAACCGACCGCATCAAGATCCTCGGCCTCAACGCGCTCGAGCGTGTGGCAGGTCGTGCACTTAGCCTGGAGGATCGCGGCACCGTCGAGACCCGTGGCCTCGCCGGGAGTGGGCTCGGGCTGTGCGAGTGGCTCATCGGCGCCGCACGCAACGAGCGCGCCAAGCATCAGGACCACCAGGATCGCGAGCGCAAGTCGTTTCACGGTTGTTCCTCTCCAGTTGTCCCCGACTCGAATGATCGGTCGATATGCATCTAGATACCCCCGGCGCTCCCACCCGACGCGCGCGCGGCATCCGCAACCAGCAGACTGCTGTAGTCGCGGATGTAGTCGTCATAGGTGAGCGGCACGGGCGGCGCATGGTATTGCCAGTCGAACGTCTCCACCACCAGATCATCGAAGTTGGTGCGGACGAATGTCTCGGTGCGCCGGTACTCAAGCAGCGGATCGAACTCGGACATGCCGAAGAAGCACGGCTGCGCGTAGGGACCCGCGAGATCTTCCTCGGTGACCGTCAGTACCTCCCGAACCTGCGCCACGAGCACCTTAAGCGTGGACTCGGAGTACGACATGAGCCGACCCCTAAGGTCAGCAGGCGTCTCAAACCCGCCCACGTCGCACATGAACCAGACCACCAGACGCACGGCGGTCTCGTTTCTGAGCAGCCAGGCCAACGCATGACGCGGGGCATGGTGCTCGAGGGCGGAGACCACAGCGCCCATGAGCGCCCTGTCCATTGCGGGACGTGAGAGAGCGCGGTTGCTGACACACGGAGAGAGCAGGCCTACTTTGGTGACGCGAGGCCCCAGTTCCTGCAGCGCACGGAGAGCCAGGATGCCGCCAAAGCTGAATCCGAGCAGGGCGAACTGGTCGGCGCCCACGTGGTCCGCAAGGTCCCCGATGACGCGGGCCAGGCGCTTGCTCGAGAACCCCTGCTCCAGAGGCGAGCTCCCACCATGCCCGGGCATCTCAAAGAAGTAGGTGCGGTACCGCTGACCGATGAACTGGATCATCGGTGTCCAGTCTTCTATCAATGAGACCGTGGCGGGCACGATGATCATGGGCGGACCGTCGCCACATTCGGCGTAGCGAAGGCGCGCGCCGGGAAGGTCGACGTCGTGAACGGTCAGGAGACAGGGTACGGACACGGGCGCTGGTACTCCTTGAGACTGGATCTGTTGCAGTTGAGGGTATCATGGCCCCAACGGTTTGACTCGGCAAGGAGACGGCCATCGGGCGCACGGATGAACCTAGGTATACGGACGTGGTTGCCGAGTCCCGGGCGGCGCTCGGTGCGCTGCAGGCTCCACTTAATGACGGGCTCACGCTGGATGAGTCTGCATCAGCGTTTCTCGGGTCGCTGTTCCTCATCAGGTGCGTTCGCAACCTCGCCGCGGTGCTGACGCTCTGCGAGGCCGGTTGGGCGCCCGAAGCGCAAACACTTCTCCGCGCGATGGTTGAGGACATGGTCACGCTCAGCTACATATCCACCGACCCGGAGCGGCTTGCTGACAAATGGCTGTCCTTTGAGAACCGTCGGCTTCCGGATGCGGCCGATCTCGTGGCGGCTCTTTCCGGCAGAGATGCTCCCGTTCGGGCCGACAGGCCGAAGTACGATCGGTGGACACGCCTGAGCTTCAACGCGATGGCGGAGCGGGCGGATGCCGCGGTTCCCGGCCTGCTCGAGTACCTCGGTTATGTCTATCCGATCCTCTCCGATCGGGCGCACGGGAACACTTCGGCCAGTGGAATGTACATCCGCGTGCACGACGATGGTGCTGTGGAACCGATGCACCGTCCGTCGGGGAGCCAGGTTGCCATCACCGTGTGCAACGCGATCACTGCGGCACTGACCACGGCTGACCGGGTGAAGGCTCTCGGGGTGAGCCTGGACCTTGCGGCGATCGAGGAGGCGGAGCGTCGCACCTACGAGGCCTGCGGCCTTCCCATCGGTCCGCCGGAGAGCGCCACGCACTGATACCGGGCTGTGCCTCGATGCTGAGCACAACCGATGGCAACCGATGGATGAGCCCTGAAGAGACTGCCCTACGACCCCAAGATGCGGTATACTGCGTGCCAATGGGGCACATCATATCGCCACATGCCCGTCCAGCCCGCCGGCGCAGCGGAACCGCCACCGGCCAGGTGCCCTTCTCACCTCTCTGGCAGCCCAATCGCTTGCTTCTGCGTGTGCGGCGTCACGGAGTAGTCACCCTCGAACAACCTGCCGTGTGCTTCGTATCGGCAGCCAGGCTCCGTCCGGTGAAACGGATCTTCAGCTAGTTGGGCGGCTCGAACGGGGTGCCGACGGTGATATTCGCCCCCTCGGCCCATCCCTGTGGCAGTTCCACCACGTAACGACTCGGATCCGGGCTCGTGACCCGGCGCATCTCGCCCGGATCAAGCGGCTCGATGGCGCTCACGGTGAGGTCTTCGGCTATGAACAGCACATCGATGGGGAACGCGACTTCTTTCATCACGAAGGTGCGAACGGCGGTGTCGTCGAAGACGAACAGCATGCCTTCCCCCGGCTTAAGGGGTTCGACACCCTGGAGTCCACGCGCCCTCTCGCCATCGTCATCAGCGATGAGGACAGTGACCGCGTTGTCGCCGAGCATGACGACGGGTTCCGCCGGAGAGGTGGAGACGCACGCGCTCAGCGCCAGGGCCGCACTACCAAGGCCGAGCGCCAGTCGCCTGCTACGCATTTGTGCTCCCTCGCTCGAGAACCGGCATTCATCGCCATCGTAGTGCATGCGCACCCGCCCGGGAGCGCTATCATTGTCCAGCCCGAAAGAAGAGCGGCACATCACGGCGAGCGAGAGGAACCTCATGGCGGGTCACGGCGGGTCGAAGCTGGCGGTAGTTGCAGCGATTGTGGGCAACCTGATCATCGCGATCATCAAGTTCATCGCAGCTGCGATAACCGGCTCATCGGCGATGATCTCGGAGGGCATCCACTCGCTCGTGGACACTGGCAATGGTGGACTCCTGCTGCTCGGCATGAAGCGCGCCAAGATGCCTGCCGACGAGGGCCATCCGTTCGGTCACGGCAAGTCGCTGTACTTCTGGAGCTTGGTGGTAGCCGTATCGATCTTCGGCATCGGCGGTGGTATGTCGCTGTACGAAGGGGTGGCTCACATCCGTCACGTAGCCCCCGAAGCGACTCTCTCCGACCCCACGGTCAACTACATCGTTCTGGCCATCGCCATGGTGGTTGAAGGCATGTCGTTCACCGTGGCCATCCGGCAGTTCTGGAAGGCCAAGGGGTCGAAGGGTGCCTGGCAGTTTATCAAGGAGTCGAAAGACCCGAGTCTGTACACCATCGTGCTCGAGGACAGCGCAGCCATGCTCGGCCTCATGTTCGCGTTCGTGGGCGTGCTGCTCGGCCACCTGCTGGAGAACCCCTACCTGGACGGAATCGCCTCGATCGCGATCGGCTTGTTGCTCATGAGTGTGGCGTTCGTGCTCGCATTCGAGACCAAGGGGCTGCTGCTGGGCGAGGGCGTGGATGCAGAGACGCTCCGCGACATCCGCAGGCGCGTGGAGTCGGATCCCGCCGTGGACCGCGCCGGCGATATTCTGACGATGTACATGGGCCCGCACGAGTTGCTGGTGAACCTGGGCGTGGGGTTCAAGACGGGCACCACGGCCGAAGAGATGCACGAATCGATCAAGCGCATCGAGGCGGACCTGGTGGGCGCATACCCCGAGTGCACGCGGGTGTACATCGAGGCCGAGTCGCTTCCCGCTACGCTGCCTGCCTAATTTGCGAACGCACCCTCGGCGGCAGGCGATCCGTGACCGACCACGCTGACTTCGCGGAGAATCCCTGCGGCGCTCTGGAGCGTGATCGCACGATGTGGTCCGTGGCGGTGGAGCCGGTCGCCCATGCATGCAAGTCGACGGACCTGCTCGAGGTCCAGCTTACTGAAGTGGAGCATGTCCCACTCCTCGCGGCCGGTGGTGGCCCACATCTCGCCGATGATCCAGCGGAGGTTCTGGTGGTCGTCACCGGTGAGGTAGTGCCAGTCGGCCCGGAGCCCGTAGCGTACCCGCTCGACCGAACGGTCGACCGCGCGCTGCCGGTTGACCTCATGGAGCCTGATACCCAGGCTTTCGTTATCGATGAGGGGACGCATCTTCTGCCTCACTCCATTCACAAGAACCCACCGGGTTCTCGTGCTCTATTCTACGCGATGCGCACTTATTCCTTTCATGATGAGTAAACCCGAGGAAGCCTGAGTCTTCCTTGATGCGCGTCGTCAGTCATGCCGGGTCATGAAGCGAGCCACCATGGCGTCAGCCGCTTCGCGCAGGAGCGCCACCTCGGGATCCAGGTCGAGCGCGTCCTCAAGAGGTTCTATCAGCCGCTCGCCGCTGCGAAGGCTCACCCACCGCAAACGACGAGCGAGCGGCTCCCACGGGCTCGTGCGGTTGCGCAGCCAGAGCCAGAACACGGCTACCGCCAGCGCAGCCAGAGGCAGCATCGCGGGCCATGACTCGTAGGGCACCATGAACGCCCCGGCGGCCCCGAGCGCGATGGCGGTGGCGAGCCAGACAAGCGGTGTGGGTTGGTTCATCACGAGGAAGACGAGCTTGGGGACTTCGATCACGTCCCCCTTCGGCTCAAACCCGATCTCCACCCTGCGCAGTCTGATGTAGACCGCCAGGGTTCCGCGTCGTCGGCGCATGTCCCACGTGGTGAAGAGCAGGAAGGTCGAGAGAAGGACGCCGATGACCCACCTGACCAGGGGCGGCACGGAGGGCAGCCCGAGCACTGCGCCCGCGCCCACAGCAGCGGATGCCGCCAGATACAGCGCAGGGATGTCGAGTGCCGGCTCCTTGAGCCGTGCGTCGGCCACCGTAGCCACGTCAGACGAGAAAAGCGGGCCAAGGCCGATGGAATCCCTGCGTGCGGCAATCAGGGACAGGGCAACGAACAGAAGCAGTCCGATCACAGGGCCAAGCATGCGGGCATCCTTGCAGCGAGTGTATTGTGGTGGGATTCGTGCTCGCAGGGGCTATCCCTGCAAAGCACACTGTACGGTTCGGCTACACTGAGTCCACGACCCAGATGGTGGCAATGAGGATGGTGTGGCCGTGTCCCGGCTCAAGACCCTGATCGCAAACCCCCGTAAGCGACCGCAGGTGATCATGTGGAGCGGCGTGGTACTCGCCTGCCTCGTGCTGTTCACGGCCGGGAGCGTGATCGGCACCACCACCAACTGGTTCTGCACCGACCCATGCCACACCGTCCACTACGACAACACACTCACATTCAACGAGAGCTCGCACGTGATGCAGTCGTGCGCGGCGTGTCACGAGCCACTGAACGCAAATCCCCTGCAGTTCGTCTTGATGAAACTCGAGGTCGCACCCGACCTGATTCCCACCATTCTCGGTACGTTCCACCTGCCGATGAATGAGAACCACTCCGTGGCGCTCGCTATGCCCCGGGAGCAGTGCACGCAGTGCCACAATCTCCAGACACGGACCGTGAGCCCATCGGCGGGCATCATCATCGACCACAAAGTCCACACCTCGCGTGACATCTCGTGCACCTCATGTCACAACCGCGTCGCTCACCCCGAGGAGGGTGTCACCTACGTCCTTGAGGGCGACCGGAAACACGAGAACTGGATGGGCATGGATGCGTGCTTCCGTTGTCACACCCTCGAGGCAGGAGGCATGGCGCCCGGAGCGTGTTCGGCGTGCCATCCGACCGACTTCAACCTCATTCCGGCAACGCATGGTGCTGACACGTGGTACCAGGAGTTTGGCGAGAGCAGCGGCCATGCCGCCGCGTACTCCGAGGAGGCTTCGCGCGTTGCGGCAGCCGAGGAGTGGGTCGCCGGCCTGCACGCAGTCGAGGAGAGCGAGACGGTCGAGCTCGGCTATGAGCAGACCGTGAACACCTGCTACACGTGCCATACGAAGCAGTTCTGCACCGACTGCCACGGTGTGGAGATGCCCCATCCGGCGGCGTTTGCCACCGACCACGGGGACGCCGGCAGGAGCAACCCGGCCGCGTGTGCGAAGTGCCACGCGAGAAGCGAAGCCGAGGCAACGGGCGAGGGCTTCTGCAACGCCTGCCACCATCCGAGCGGGACGCCCGACAGGCCGTGGCTCGAACAGCACTTCGTGGCCGTACGAGAGACGGGTGCGACCCAGTGCTTCGACTGCCACAACCCTCGCTACTGCTCGGTCTGCCACGTTGACGGACCCGCGGCGGCGGACCGATACCTGCAGGAGCAGCGGACGCCGTAGCCCGGTAGCCGCCCACCGAGCCGTTTCAGGGTAGTTCAGCGTTCGCGGCGGGGAAGATCGCCGTGATCCCCTCGCGTGCAACGGCAACGTATTCGGGAGACGCCACCAGTTGATTGTCTCCCAGCCGGTAGATGTGCGCATTGGTGAGCGCGTAGAAGTCCTTTGAGCGGCTGTTCAGCGAATCGGTGAGACGACTGCCCTCGAGGATGTGCATGTCCCCCTCGATGCGGTGGTCCTTGGTGATGGCCATGATGCGAATCGTCTCTTTCTTGGTGATCGCCACTGGTCCGTCCCTCCCGATCTCAAGAGCCCGTCTGCGTCTTGTTCGGCCCCGCCCTCAGCAACCCTGCCTCCCCTGCGGGGGGCCTGGTGGCTACACCACAGACTGTACCCGCGCTGAGGGAGGTGACACCGGTGGTGTACCTGAAGCGCCGCTGAACGTGAGCTCTGGCCCTCGGGCAGGGTGGCCTACAAGCAGGCCCCGACTCTGATGAGCCGGGGCCTGCTGGATTGGTGGTGGGCGCTAGTGGACGCGCTTAGTACAGCCCCGCTACTGCCCGATATAGAACGCCGGGCCTTCGTGCTGGTACGTCCGGCCGAGCGTGGCTATCACGCGGTCGCGTTCGGTGGCGTCCGCCGGGACTCCGGGCTCATGCGGGCGGTCATGACCGCCGCGAACGGGATCGCGAAAATCGCGAACGCCGCGCGCTCCGGGTCCACGCCCGGCTTCAGCCGACCGAGCTTCTGCTCGGCTGCCAGACAGGCAGCGAGTGGGCCGAGTGGGCCGAGACTCGGCACACCGCCGGCTTCCTCCCCGCTCACTCACATGTCAAGCGAGATGACGACCTTGCCGCGAGCGTGACCTTCGTCCAGATACCGGAAGGCCTCGGCGGCATCGCGAAGCGGATACGTGCGGTCGATGATCGGAGTGACCTTGCCGGTCTCGATGAGCTCGGCCAGTGCCGCCAGGTCCTTGTCGGTCGTCGATGCCACGAAGGGGCTGCCCTGCTGGCGCACGAAGATCGCGCTCAGCCCCGCGGCGATGATCCAGCCCATCCCGGCGTGACCGCTGCTTGGCAGAAGCACGCCTTCGGGTGTGAGGGCGCGGCGGGTCTCCGACAGTGAGTGACTCGCGACGTTGTCCAGGATCACGTCGTAGCGGGGTGCGCCCTTCGTGAAGTCCTCCCGGGTGTAGTCGATGACGTGGTCCGCGCCGATGGAGCGGACCATCTCGACATTGCCCGTGCTGCAGACGGCGGTCACCTCGGCACCGAGGGCCTTGGCGATCTGCACGGCGAACGGTCCCACGCCCCCGGACGCACCGTTGATGAGCACCTTCTGCCCCGAGCGGACCTTACCGTGGTCGCGAAGCGCCTGGAGCGCGGTGCAGGCCGAGGTGGGTACGGCGGCGGCCTGCTCAAAGCTCAGGTTGCTCGGCTTGTGCGCAATCGAGCCCGCTTTGGCCACGGCGTACTCGGCACACGAGCCATGGCACTCGCCGTACACCTCGTCACCGGGCTGGAAGCCGGTCACGCTCTTGCCGACAGACTCGACAATCCCGGCACAGTCGAGACCGACGACGAAGTCCTTCTTGGGCTTGGGGAAGCCGATGTAGAACCGTATCGGGAACGGCTTGCCCCGCATCCCGAAGTACTCGCCGGCGGCCAGTGCCGCTGCCATCACGCGGATGAGCACCTCGCCGTCACCCGGCGTGGGCTTCTTGACCTGCGTGTACTCCATCACGTCTGCGGAGCCGTAGCCTGTCTGGATGATCGCGTTCATCGTGTTCCTCCCAGCGAGTGCTCAAGATCGCCACATATGAGATCCAGGCAGAAGTCGAAGGCTATTCGGCCGGCGCATCCTCGACGGCGGCAACGATAGCGTCCCACATCTCCCCGATCTCGGACACGAGCCGCGCAGAGAGCTCAAACGGGGCTTGTCCCTGTCGCAGCGCCATGCGCACTTCCTCGGAGTAGCTCACAGAGCCGACAATCGTGCTTCCATCCAACTCGCGGGCGATAAACTCGCGATCGGCGTCATCTCGCACCATGTTGCCGACGTAGAACACGTTGCGCAGGCCGATCTTGTCGGCAAGCGCATGTATCCGCTTCGCGGTGACGATGCTCTGCAGGCTCGGCTCGACCACGATGAGCATCGCGTCAAAGGCCTGGGCCGTGCCCCGTGTGAGGTGCTCGAAGCCTGCCTCCATGTCGAGTATCACGGTCTCGTCCCGCAGGAGCACCAAGTGCATCAGCAGGTTCTTCAACAGCGCGTTCTCGGGGCAGTAGCAGCCGGCCGAAGGCTCCTTGATGGCCCCCACCTGCAGGAACATCACACCCTCGTGCTCCAGCTTGAAGCGGTCGGGTAGGTCGTCGACCCGCGGGTTCACCGTGAAGTACGCGCCGACAGCTCCCGGTTCCACGCCGGTGCGCTCCGCGATCAGTTCTCGCATCTCACTGATCGGGACGATCTGCGCGGCCTGCTCGCGGGAGAGCCCCAGCGAGAGCGCAAGGTTCGCATTGGGATCGGCGTCGATGGCGAACACTCGCTCGCCTCGCTCACCAAGGTAGCGCGAGAGCGCGGCGCTGATCGTTGTCTTGCCCACGCCTCCCTTGCCTGCCAGCGCGATCTTCATCCGCGTGGAGCGGAGGCGGCCGCGGGCCGGCGCGTGGCCTGGCCCATGGTCTCCGCGTAGTTGAAGTCCGGCGACAGGAGCCCCGGGACGTCTTCGGCGTGCACGCCGCGAGCGATAAGCGATGCGTAGAGCCCGCCGCGCGTTACATCCCCGACAAGCTCGACCCCCTTGATGAGCCCGGCCTCGTCAGCGAACACCTTCACCAGGTTTCCCGGAACGCTGCCCCGTCTCAGTACGCGCTCTCCTTCAAGGGCTCCCACCGCGAGGTACGAGCGACCGAAGAGGGTAAGCACGTTCATGTCGGGCAGGTGCTGGCTCATCTTCCGATCGCCTCCGACCATGTTCGCGCCGGCGACGCGCCCCGCAGCGACTGCATTAGGGTGAATCAGGTTCACCTTGCAGACGCCGTCGATGTCGGCCTGGGCTACATCGCCTGCGGCATAGATATCCGCCACGGAGGTGCGCATGGCGTGGTCGGTCAGTATCCCGAGGTCACACGCGACCGCAGTCCCCTCGACCATGGCGATGTTCGGTGTCGTGCCCACGCCAACGACCAGCATCCCACACGGGACCCGCTGGCCATCGCTCAGGATCGCGGCCACCAGCCGTCCGGCGCCGTCACGCTCAACGTCGGCCAGATTGCAGCACTTGAGGAAGCGGACTCCGTTAAGGGTCAGGTACGTCTCGACCATGTCGGCCACCTCGGGGTCAAACACCCTCCGGAGGATGTGGTCGGTTCTGGCGACGAGGCTGACTGTCGCGCCCGCCTCGGTGAGCGCCTCGGCGATCTCCATTGCCACAAAGCCAGAGCCAAGCACAACGACGTCGCGGGTGTCCTTAACCCGCTCGCGGATGGCGGTCGCGTCGGTAAGGCTCTGGAAATAGAAGACGTCGGCGCCGGAGAGATCGGGCTCGTCCGGCACGGTCGGGCGAGCCCCGCATGCGAGCAGGAGTCGATCGTAGCCGATACGGGTACCGTCTTCGAGCACGATCTCGTGTTGCTCGGGCTCCACGGACGCGACGGCCTGGCCGGTGAGCAGTTGGACCCGATTGACTTCGTAGAAGACATCACACTTCAGGGCGAGCTGTTCGGCGCTGGCCGTGCCCGCGACGAACTTGCCGAGGAAGCAGGGCGTGTATGCGCATCCGGACTCACCGGATACGAGGGTGATCTGGCAGGCCGGGTCCGTCTCGCGGATCGCCTCGACCGCGGCTATCGCCGCTGGCCCGTTGCCGACTATGACGATGCGCATGATCAGATGCCCAGAGCGGCACGCTTGGTGGCGATGTCGGCCAACAACCCCGCCGCGGCCTTCTCCGGATCATATTCAACGTACGCGCGCCCGCCGGTGATACCGACAAGATCCTCCGTGAGGACCTTGGTCGCCACCGGACTCCCCAGCACGTGGGGAGCGGGAGCGATGTGGACGGTGAGCCCAAGCGCGAGCAGCCACGAACCGATCGAGATCGCCTTCTCCTGGACGAGCTCGGGAGCGGATCCGGCGACTGGCAGCTGGCTGAGTTTGACGTCGAGGGTGCCCGCAAGTGCGGCCAGCAGGTTCACGATGCGCGAGTTATCGACGCACGAGCCCATGTGCCACACCGGGGGAAGCGGACCGTCGAGCCCGGCTGCCCCGCCGAGAGCCGTGAGCACAGCCTTGAGACCTTCGCCGGCGTACTTCTCGGTGGCATCCGGGCTCATCAGGCCGGCTTGCGCCAGGATGTGAGCCGTGCAGCCGGTGGTCACGATCAGAACATTCTTGGCCATCAGCTCCTTGGCCATGATCTCTGTTATCTCGCTCCCGCGCGTCTTCGGGTTTGGGCACCCGGCAAACGCCACTGCGCCGTAGATGTTGCCGGCGACGATGTTGTCGATGACCGGCTTGAGCGGATTCTCGGGATCGATCTTGGAAAGCACCCCAACGATGGCCTCAACGGAGAAGCCGGCCAGGCCGGACGCCGTGATCTGTGGGATGTGTACTTCCTTGCCCTTGCGAGCGACGAACGCGTTGATCGCCGTGCGGACGACCTCCTCGGCTGCCTCGTCGGCATTCCCGGCCTCGAACGGGATGTGCATGGCGCCGGGGATCTTTACGTTGGCCTCGGTGGTGATGATCTTTGTGTCGAAGCACTCGGCCACCTTGACCGTGCCAGGCCATATGCACTGGACGTCTACGGCCATCGCGTCGACCGCGCCTGTCACGAGCAGAAGCTCGGACTGCAGATTGTGGCCCGCCATCGGTACGCCGTGCCGCATGGTGAGCTCGTTGCCCGTACAGCACACGCCAACGACGTTGATGCCGTCGGCACCCGCGGCGCGCGCCTCGGCGTCGAGCTTCACGGACCATTCGACGATCTTCTCGGAGAGCACAGGGTTGTGGCCGTGCATTGCGAGGTTGACCTTGGTCGCGTCCAAGACGCCGACGTTGACCTCGATCCCGCGGACCTGCGGTGTGCCGAACAAGATGTCCTGCAGGTCGGTGGCCATGGACAAGCCCACGCCATCGGTGATGCCCATGCGCAGCGTGCCGAGCAGCAGGTTCACCGGATCGGCGTCGTTGCCGCCGGAGGTACGGTGCATCGCCTCTTCGATCTCGTTGTGGACGTTGGAGACGACAAGGCCGAGCTCTTTCCACATCTCGAGTTCCTTGGCCGGCGTCCGGAAGGTCAACCAGTTCGCGGGCTCGCCGTCCTGGCGGCCGTAGTCCTCGAGCGCCTTGTCCACGACCTCTTTGGCAATGTCGGTGTCGGACTTGTCCTCTACCGTGATCCCGAGCCCGGTCGCGACTGCCAGCAACTTGTCGCGATCGGCTATCACGTAGGGAGCATCGCCGTTCATCGCATCGCGCAAGGTGAGCGCTACGTGGCGCGCGTGCCCCAGGTGCGACGACGCACCGCCAACCGCCTCGCGCAGCAGGTTGCGGGTGACGATGACGTCGGCGGTGGCCCCGCAGACCCCGCGCGAGCTGCCATCGGTGGCGAACGGGTCGATGCGACACGGGCCCATGTAACAGATGCGACAACACGTGCCGAGCTGACCGAATCCACACTGCGGCTGCTGTGCTTCGAGGCGGTCAAGGCCGGTCTCGATCCCACAGTCACACGCGCGCTCGTACAGAGCCTCAGTAGCGACGTCCATGGTCTCGCGAGTCATCTTCAGCATCCTCTCAGGCTTCTCAGGGTGTCGAGCGGGGTGGCGGCGGACTCATGCGTAGCGGAACCACTGACCGCCCGCGCAACGCGCGCGGCGGCGCTCAACCGCTTCTCGCTCACGAGGTCCTCCTCTTCGCCAAATTCCAGCGCGCGCGTGGGACACGCCTCCACGCAGGCGGGACGAAGACCGGCCTCAAGCCGGTCGGGACAGCGGTCGCACTTGAGAGCGATGCGCTTGGATGTGTTCACGGAGATGGCGCCGAACTGGCAGACCATGGCGCACATGAAGCACCCCTGGCATCGGTCCTCGAGCACGATGACCGAACCGGTCAGCGGGTCGCGGGTCATGGCGCCGTTTGGGCACGCTGCGATGCACGGAGCATCGGTGCAGTGAAGGCAGCGCACGGGGTAGGCGTAGGCGAGAGCCGGCTCGACGTGCACCCGCTTTTGCGGCGGCGGGCTCTCGAAGATCGCACCGAACAAGGTCTTTGTGGACGAGTGCTCCACTGCGCAGGCGATCTCACACGCCTTGCACGCCGTACAGCGTTCGATGTCGACGAAGATCTCTTCCATCAGCCGTTCGCCTCCTGAGCGCTCAATGCCTTTGCCGGAGAAACAGACACGATTACCAGATGCGATCATATGAAGCTGTGAATTGTCACGATTGTAACCCTCTGCAACAAGGGTGGACAGCCTTGCCAGCCGCCTTGCCAGCCGCCTTGCCAGCCGCCTCAAGGTCCCGAGGCGCGTGGTGCTCAACACTCAGAACTCGCCGATCTCGGCGCAAAGCGTCTCAGCACAACGCCACCCTCGATAAGAGGGGCCCCATAGCTGGAAGCACTTGTTAGTGCTGCGATCGCTGTGGTCGGCCTTGACAAACAGCACGCATTAGATTGACAATCACGAGAAGCTTGTTTGACAAAGTGAGGATGGTCTGATGGTCAAGGTACGCAAGAGAAGTGAGTCAATAAGACGCTTCATCATCCAGTCGGTAGACGCTCACCCTAAGGACATCGCACGCCTCGTTTCCGAGAAGTTCGAGATGACACGACAGGCTGCCAACCATCACCTGAGGCAGCTGGTAGACGAAGGCTGTCTGACGGAGGCCGGTCAGACTCGTAGCAAGACGTACGGACTCGCTTCGCTAGAGCGTCTAGCGTTCGAATACCTGACTGACGATTCGCCGACTGAAGACAAGGTCTGGTCTAGGGACATACTGCCGACCCTGCAGCAGCTGCCCACCAACGTGCTGAACATATGGCACTACAGCTTCACCGAGATGATGAATAACGCCATAGAGCATTCCGAGGGCACAACGATCAATGTCTTCATTGAGAAGACGGCTGCACACACACAGATGTTCATCACGGATGACGGCGTTGGGATCTTCAAGAAGATTCAAGGTGCCTTGGACCTGCTGGATGAGCGACAGTCCCTGCTTGAGTTGGCGAAGGGCAAGTTCACAACCGACCCCAAGAACCATAGCGGGGAAGGCATCTTCTTCACCTCGCGCATGTTCGATGAGTACGCCATCTTGTCGGGCTCGGTGGTCTTCACGCACGACCACGGCGAGAAGGAGGATCGGCTGCTTCAGCGGGAGGTGCCTCGCGACGGCACCACGGTCGCCATGAAGCTCAACAACCACACCTCCAGGACAACGGCCAGGGTCTTCGCACAATTCTCCACCGACGATGACTACGGATTTACCAAGACAGTTGTGCCGGTTCGCGTCGCAGAATACGGAGATGACAGTCTTGTCTCGCGCTCGCAAGCGCGACGACTCCTGTCGAGGTTCGAGAGGTTCAAGGTAGTGGTTTTGGACTTCAAGGGCGTCAAGGCGATAGGTCAGGCATTCGCCGACGAGATCTTCAGGGTGTTTGCCGCCCTGCACCCCGAAGTTGAGATAGTACCCATGAATGCCAACGAAGCGGTGCGGCGGATGATCAGCCGAGCAATCTCACACAGCTAGCACTAACGTGTCAGGCATAACCTGCAACGCAAGCGCTTCTTTTCAGCAGTCTACATTCTGGTTGTCAGGTTGATGCCTTTGTTCGATGCCGGGCCACGAGCACGGAGACCGCGAGCGTTACACCGGCTCCTACGCCGATGATGAGAAACAGCCATCCGATAGGGACCAGCGCGAAAGGCTCATGCAGGAAGCCTTGCTCATCAACCGAGGAGCCGATCATCTCGTAAGCTCCCCAACACCCAGCGGTACCGAGGAACGACAAGCCGGTGACCCACTTGAGGACACTCACAAATCGCATCAGGTAACTCTCCCCTCCGGCTGAACGTGCATCGAACAACGAATGGCCGGTCTGCGTAACAGGATATTGCAAGAGGCCTCGGCGTGTGCGCCGAGGCCTCGTCAGGATGCTGGTGGGCGATGAGGGATTTGAACCCCCGACCTCTTCCTTGTAAGGGAAGCACTCTCCCGCTGAGTTAATCGCCCGATTTGATGCGCGTGCCGCGAACGTGATGAAGCCGCACGCGTCCTGGGGATTCTACCCTATCGGGGGCCCTGAGAAGAAACCGACGGCTGCGTGCACGTAGTCAGGCAGCCGATCCGCGAGCAGAGGCGACATCCCCACATCTGACCGAACCTCCTGGGGTTCGATGCCGAGGATGGTGATCGACGCCAGCGGCTGACCGAGCTCGGCGGCAAACTCGAGGATCTTCATGAGGTCGCCCTCATGGGTGCTGAACCCGGCCTGCTCCTTTCGGGAGACCACCTTATCCGGCGTGAAGAACGCGAAATCGCCGGGGTTGAGCCCCATCCGGGCCGAGTCTACGATCAGCACGCATTCGGTCTCGGCGCCGATGTAGTGAAGCAGATCGAGCAGGTTGCCGCCCAGCTCGATGGCCGTGAACCCCTCATCGAGCCCGTCGGCGGCTACCACCTCTGCTACGCGCAGGCCGATGGAGTCGTCGTACCCGTAGTAGTTCCCGATCCCGATGAGGTACCGCACTTCCCTGACCTCCGTGTGAGAGGCGCCCGCCCGCGCTGCTGCACGGGCGGGCGCCTAGCCTCCACTAACGTCCGCATCTAGCGGACGAACTCCACATCAACGTAGTGCGTTGAGCACGAGATGCACGGATCGTAGGCCCGAACGAGCATCTCAAACGCCAGCTCCATGTCCTTCTCGGCCATATCCGCGGCGAGCAGCTGCGGCAACAGGGCGTCGAAGTCGGCCTGGATGTTGGCGTGATTCTGGTTCGTGGGGATGATGCAGTTGGCCTTCACGCACATGCCCTCGGCATCGTACTCGTACTCGTGGAAGAGAATGCCGCGTGGCACCTCCACCGCCGAGGACCCGCTGGCGTACCTGGTGGGCAGTACGAGCCCTTCTTCCACGATGCCGTCGGCGATGAGCTCATCGATCAGACGCAGGCCCTCGTACGCCGAATGAACCACCTCCACCACCTGTGCCACCGAGTTCATGTACGGGTTGGTGGCGATCGGCTGCAAGCCGAGCATCTCGGCGGCCTTCTTGGCCTCCGGGCGCAGCATGTCGTAGTTCACGTTGAACCGCGCGAGCGCCCCTACCGCGTAGCTGTCCAGGCGATTTCTCGTGAACTTCGCGGTGGACTGCGGCACCACGTACTCATTGGTGCACGTGCGGTAGTCGGCCACTTCGTAGCGGACCCGGTTGCCGTCAGGCAGCACGGTCTGAACATAACCGTCGTACAGACCGTACTCCGTGTCCGAAGAGACCGCCATGTACTCGGTGGGCCGGTCGAAAGCCGGGATCTTCGGTGCCAGTGCCGCGATGGTCTCGAGGGTTGCCTCGAGGTCGGGAACGGCGCCGATGATGCGCTCGCGCAGTGCGCGGAGCTCCTTCACCGTTGGGAGCTTGGAGAAGCCGCCCGGTAGCACCGTTGTGGGGTGTGTGGTGCGACCGCCGATGAGCGAGCCCCACTCGTGCGAGAGCCGCTTGAGACGCAGCGCGCGCGCCACAACCTCGCCGTGCGTTGCCACGAGCGGGAACACCGAGCCAGCACCGAGCAGGTCGGGAGCCACGAGGATATACACGTGGAGCACATGCGAGTCGAAGTTCTCGGCGTGCTTCAGCAGCGTGCGCAGCTTGACCGTCTGCGGCGTCACCTCGATGCCGAGGGCTGCCTCGGTGGCCTTGACCGATGCGAGCGTGTGGCCCACAGAGCAGATGCCGCAGATGCGACTCGTGATGCGGGCCACCTCACTGTAGTGCCGACCGCGCACCATCGCCTCGAAGAAGCGCGGCGCCTCGGGCACCTGCCACTCGCACTTCTCGATAGTGCCGTCGGTGACGTTGACGACGATGTTGCCGTGCCCCTCGACCCGGGTGAGGTGGTGCACGTCTATGTTGATGTCTTGGCGCATCAGGCTAGCTCCTCAGGTTCGCCGTGAACATGCGGGACTTGGCAACGGCCCGCTTCTGGCTGAAACCGGCGCGCTCCATCAGGACCTTCTCGAGAGAACGCAGGTTGGGCTCGTCCACGAAGCCACGGCAGGCCTCGCAGGGTATGCCGTCGGCAGGGCACGGAGCGCCGCAGCCGGCCCGGGCGACCTGCCCCATGCAGTGGTCACCCTCGGCGTAGCGGCACACGGTCTCGTTGCGCTTGCACTCAACGCACACGGGATACGAAGGGATGACCGGCTCGGCATTGTGAAGCAGTGCCGAGAGGATCTGCAGCAACTCATACTTGCTGGCAGGGCAGCCCTTGGCCTCGTAGTCCACCTTGATGACAGCCGAGATAGGCAGCGCCGGGCCACTCAGAATATGCGGATCCGACGCGTGCTCGCCATAGACGGCCTCATGGAAGTCGTCCTGGTGGTTCTTGAGCGCGTTGATGCCACCTGTGGCGGCGCACGCGCCGTACGCGATCACGATGCGCGCCCGGTGACGGATGTCGCGCAGGCGCTCGCGGTCGACCTCGCGGGTGAAGCTTCCCTCCACGAGTGCGATGTCGATGCGCTCTGTGGTGGTCTCGGTCATCGCCTCGCGGAACTCCACGAGTTCGACGTGGTTCAGCAGCTCGAGGGTGTCCGCATCACCGTAGTTGGTGAACTCGATCTGGCATCCCTCGCAGCCCGCAAAATCGAAGAACGCAACCTTGGGCTTAGGCATGTGTCAGATCGCCTCCTCAAGCGCCTGGATCTCCGCAAACGTGAAGACCGGACCGTCCACACAGCAGTACTTGTCGTTAATCTGGCAATGTCCGCACTTGCCCACGCCACACTTCATGCGCCGCTCAAGGTCCACGAAGATGTTCTCCTGGGCGATGCCAAGGGCGTTGAGCTCCGCGATCACGTACTTGAACATCACCGGCGGCCCGCAGATCACAACGCGTGTGTCCGGGGCCAGTTGCGTCTTGTGAAACAGCGTGGGGATCACGCCAACGTTGCCGGTCCAGGAGACATCGGCGCGGTCCACCGTCTCGTGATACTCAACTACTTTGGATGCGCGCCACTGCACGCGGTCTTCGGTGAAGAGCAGCTGCAGCGGATCGCGCGCGCCGTAGAACAGCACGAAGCGCTTGAACTCGTCGCGCCGATCCAGGATGTACTGGATGAGGCTGCGCGTTGGGCACAAACCGATTCCACCCGCGACAACGAGCACATCCTGGCCGCGCAGTGCCTCGAGGTCGAACCCCCGGCCGAGCGGTCCACGGACCAGCAGCGTGTCACCGACATCTTTGGTGTTGATCGCGGTGGAAACGCGGCCAACGGTACGTACGACGATCTCAAAGGTCCCGGGCCGGGTGGGTGAGCTGGCGATGCCGATGGGAATCTCGCCGTAGCCCATCACGCCCACCTCGAGGATCTGCCCCGGCTGAAACTCGAAGTGCCCACCATCGGTGAGCTGCAGCGTGAAGTGCTTCTCGCTCGCGGTTGGCTGAGACGTGTGCAAGATCCTGGCCTCACGCGGAAGGAACAGGTTCTCGTGAGTCTCGCACTGGCAGGTTGCGGTATCGCTCATGATGACCACTCCATGATGGCGGTGATGACTCGGACGGGGTCGGCGATGTTTGCGGTGCATGCCGTGGAGCAGCGGCCGCATCCGGTGCACGCTGGTCCGCCGAGCTTGTCGTTCAGGTACGCCGCCTTGCGCATGAAGCGGTGGCGGAACCGCGCGCTGTGATGCTCCCGGAAGTTCTCGGTCGAGCCGCCGGCCTGGGTGACTGCGGCAAACTCGCGGGTGAGACACGCATCCCAGTAGCGTGTCCGCGCGCCCGACTTCTGGTCGAGATTCCATGCGTCCTTCACGTCAAAGCAGTAGCACGTGGGGCAGACCGTGTTGCACGATCCGCAGGAGAAGCAGTCGGCGGCAAGCTCATCCCACAGCGCCTCGTTGCCGAAGGACTCACGCACCTTCTCGGCGATCTCCGCGCTCGAGTACGGCAACTGCTCCGGACACAGCGCCGTCACGTCATCGTTCACTTTCGCGGCAGCGGCGATCTCGTCGTGGGTTGCCTCGCGGAATGCGCCAAAAGACAGGAGCGCCTCCCCGGCCGGCGTGGTGGTCTCGAGGACGTATCCGCCATCCAGTTTCGTAAGAAACGCGTCGTGCCCTTGCGGCTCGACCTCCGAGCCTACGGTGGCCCAGAAGGCTCGAGGCGATACCTTCTGGATGTTCGAAGCCACGATCGTGGTCGCCTCGCGCTGCGCGAGATAGTTCCAGTCCGCATTGCGCTCGCGGAACAGGAAGTCGGTCATGTCGATCCCTTTGACGTCGTAGAAGTGGACGCCCAAAAGGATAGTGTCGACCGGGTCGATGCAGCCCTGGACCGTATCGCCAGAAAACCGCACAAGGTCCTGCACCGGGGGGAAGAATACCTTCTTCGGCGGCAGGATGGTCACGTCGTAGTCCAGACGAAGGTCGTCTGCGGACTCCAACTCGTCAAACACGAACTTCTGGCGTTTCGCGACCGGGCCGATCACGCGCTTTGCGCCGATCATCGCCCCTACGAATGGCCCGAAGTCGCGCTCTTCCAGGTAGAACGCGCGCATGGTCCCTCCCGACTGTGCTGGGTGAAATCGTAACGAATGTTACAAGAGAGGCTTCGGCGTGCCTAGTGTGAATCCTGCACGTATGGCCGAACCCCCCGCTACTGCCCTAGGTAGAACGCCGGCCCCTCGTAGGTGAACGTCTGCCACAGAGTGGCGATCACCGTGTCGCGCTCAGCCGGGTCAGCGGTGTAGAAGTGCGTACCGTTACGGGCGTTGTAGAAGCGGTAGACCGCCGCCTCGCCGGCCGAGGGCACAGCTGTCACGCCGTAGGCCACCCCTTCGTAGGTGTACACGTGCGGCAGCGAGGACTGTACGCTCGCCCGCTCGGCATCGCTTGCGGTGTAGAAATGCGTGCCCGCTCTCACGTTGTAGAAGCGATGCAGCGGTTGGCTGTTCGCCGAGGGGTCAAGCGCGTAGGCCACCCCCTCGTACCTGAAGATGTGCCCGAGCGTGCTCGCCACGCTCAGACGCTCCGCCGCGCTTGCCGTATAGAAGTGCGCGCCGGTGAGGGTGTTGTGGAACCGATACACGAACAGACGCCCGTCGATGGCCGCCTCTGCGTCAACGAGTCCGAAGCCATAGGTGTCGTCACGACCGGCAACCCCGAGATCCCGCGCTGTCCGGGTCAGTGCAGTGATGACCTCCGACTGGAGAATGCCCGGATGCGCCGAGCGCACCAGGGCGGCCACACCGGCCACGAACGGTGTTGCCATGGATGTGCCGCTCAGAGCCGTCCCGGTAGCCCCGGTGCTCGGTGTGTAGTAGGTGGACCAGATGGTGGTTCCGGGCGCCACCAGGTCGAGCGCCGGCCCACGGTTGGAGTACGGCGCGATCGAGAGGGTTGCGAAGTCCGGCGAGGGTGGCACGCTCGACGAGCCAACCGCGCCCACGGCGAGCACGCCGGCCTCGGCCGCCGGATACTGAACGTCGAGCGGGTCGAGCAGCGAGTTGCCCGATGCGGCCACAACAACCACGTCGCGCCCCAGCGCGTACTGGACCGCAAGGCGCATGTCCTCGCTCGGCGTCGGTGTCCCGAGACTCATGTTGATCACATCGGCGCCGTGGTCTGCGGCGTAGCGAATCGCCTCGGACACATCGGCCGTGCTTCCGTTACCGGCTTTGAGCACTCGCAGAGGTAGGATTCGGCACTCCGGCGCAATGCCGCTGCCAAACACAATGTTGTTGTGCTGCGCAGCGGCGATCCCGGCCACGTGCGTCCCATGCCCGTCGACGTCGTTAGGGACGGCGTCATTGTCGATCCAGTCGTAGCCGCCGGGCTGGATCTGGTTTGCGAGGTCAGGGTGGGTGAGGTCGACTCCCGAATCGATGATCGCGATCACGACCCCGGCATCGCCCCACGTGCGATCCCATGCTGTGGGCGCGTTCACCGCCGGGAGCCCCCACTGCTGGGGATACCGCTCATCGGTTGGCACTTCTGAGGCATAGACGGTGCCGACTACCTCGGCCACCTGGAGCGAAACGTGCGCGGCGATCTCTTCGGCATACTCTCCGGGGTCCCGGCCGGGCGGCACTGATGCTATCAAGCCCTTGCCGTCTCTGGTGCGCTCCACCGGCAGCCCACCCGTGCGGATGATCTCCTGCTCTGCATCGTCTGCCGCTGATCGGTTCGCACCGCGGACTACGATCCGGGTCGAGGACTCGGTCTTTTCCCCGGCCGGTGGTCCTGCACTGTTCGAGGGCATCGCTGCGCCCGCGACTGAGGAGCCGAGCACAGGTGATGAGGAGGCCGGCGTGGGAGAGGCGGCGAGCACCAGACACGCGATCGAGAGCACTGCGATCAAGCGGATGCGCTGCATGCTTCTGCCCGCCGTACCGGGCGCGTGAGTCCCGCCCACCGGGTGCGCCTCGGTCAATACTAGCAGCATCCCGGGCCCGAAGGGTCACGCCGCAGTGACGACGTCCTCGAGCGTAAGCGTGAACGTGGAGCCGACGCCCACTTCACTGCTGACGGTGAGCGATCCGCCGAGAGCCTCCGCCAGTCGGCGCGATATCGCCAGCCCCAATCCGGTGCCGGGCTCCCCGATGGGACGCTGCGTGTTGAGTTGACGGAAGTGCTCGAAGATCTCCTCGTACTTCTCGGGGGGAATCCCCGCTCCAGTGTCTCTCACATCGAACGCGACCGCACCGGGACCATGTGACCGAATCACCACCTCGATCTCACCCGCGTCGGTGAACTTCACCGCGTTGGAGAGCAAGTTGAGCAGGATCTGATCCACCCTGCCACCGTCCGAGATGATCTCATCCGGCACATCCGGGTTGGCGTGCCACGTAAGCGCAAGCCCTTTGCCGTGGGCAAGCGGCATCATCATCTCGATCAGCCGCCCAACGGAGGCGGCTGGCGAGAACGGAGCCGGGGTGACACTAACCTGTCCCGCGTTGATGCGGCTCAACTCGAGGATCTCGTTCACAAGGGTGAGCAGCTGCCGTCCGGACGAGTGAACCATGCCGAGCTGTCGCCGCTGCTCGGCGTTGATCTCCCCCGTGAGGCCTTTGAGCATCAGGTCGGTGAAGCCGATGATGGAGTTGAGCGGCGTACGCAACTCGTGGCTCATCGCAGCCAGGAAGTCGTCCTTCGCGCGGGTGGCGGCGGTGAGGTCCTCGTTCACGGCCACCAGCTCGGTCGTGCGATCCTCAACCAGCTGCTCCAGGTGATCCCTATACTCGCTCAGCGCGTCCTCGGCGCGCCGGCGCTCGGCGATCTCGCGCTCCAGCATCGTGTAGGAGCCCTGGAGGTCGACGATCATGCCGTCGAACGCCTGCGCAAATTCGCCGACCTCGTCGTCTGTGGCTATTCCGCTGCGCACCTCCAGATTGCCGCGTCCCACACGGGCGGCGGCGTGACGGAGGTTGTCGAGCGGGACGGTGATCGTGCGGTCCGCCATCAGGCCGATGATGATCATCGCGAAGACACCGATCACCGATATCGCGAGAACCAGCAGATTGGTCATCTGCTGTGCCGCGGTCGCGTCCTCGCTCGCATGCTGACCGAGTAGCGTCATATCGGAGACCATCGACTGCATCAGCACGAGCAGGCGGGCGGTAAGGCGCGACTGGTATTCCAGCGAGACCTCGAGTGCGACCTCTCCGGAGAGGCCTTGCTGGTGGGCGCTCGTGATTGCGCGGAACGTCGCGTGCGCCTCGTCCAGGTTGGTGCGCACGCGCGCGTGTACGATCCCATCCCTTGAAGCCGGCGTTTCCAGAGCATCGAGGGAGCCCGCAAGGTCGGCGTACTTGTCTTCCCATTGCCGCTCGGCGCGCGGTTCGTAGTTGATGAGGTAGTCGGTGGTGAGCATCGACAGCTCGAACAGCTCGTTGAGCGATTCGGTGGAGGAGAACCCATGCTCGATGGCCGCTTCAACCGTCCTGAGTCCCACAGCGAGCACCACACCCACAGTAAGTGCGATAACCACCGCGAAGGCGGCACTCAGGCGAACGCGGGTCTTGATCCTCATCTGATGACGCTCACCCGATCGGGAGCCACTGCATCGAGCGGTCCGGTGTCCAGAAGCGAGAGGACATCGGGACGCGTGGCGCTCTGCGCCAGGCCGCTGTCGAGGGCCCACCGCATCTGGTCTTCCAGCACGAGCACCAGGGACTGTCGAAGGCACACTGCGCCCTCAACCACGATGCATGCGCAGAGGTCCTCCTCGGAGATCTTGAGGGCCTTGGCGACGCTGGCCTTGATCTGGCCGGTGGTGTCGCTGACTCCCAACTCCTCGGCCGCGAGCATTGCCGCCACCAGGCGCTCTTGGACCACGGCGTCCGGGGCGGTATCTCCGGCAATTACGCACAGGTTCATGGTCTTGCCGTACAACCCCTTCTCCTCGAACAGGACGTAGCGATCGCCGAGAGCAGTCCGCAGCTCGGAGACGAACGGCTCGCGCAGGGCAGCGGCATCCAGGTCTCCCGCGACAAGCGCGGCTGTCACGTTCTCGAACGAATCGAAGCTCACGAAAACGTCCGAGTCCGACATGCCGTGCTTGATCAAGAAGCTGTGGAGGAAGAAGTGTGCAGCGGTGCCCTGGCGGGTTCCGATGCGCTTGCCCGCAATCTCCTCAGGAGTGGTGATGCCCGCATCCGCCCTGGCGACGATCTTGAGATCGTTGTTGTCGGTCCCAACGGTGGCGATGATGCGCAGCGGGTCACCTTCGATCGCCGTCAACGCGATGGGGGTGTCGGCACAGAGTGCGGCGTCCACCTCTCCCGACATCAGTGCGTCCATCGCGAGTTGGCTGCTCGAGTACTCGATGAACGCGACATCGAGACCGGCGCCCTCAAAGATGCCCTGGTCCCGCGCGATGTAGGCAAGTGCCGAGAGCGACTCGTTGCTCACGCCGAGCCGTACGCTTCTGATATCGGCGGGTGGCGTTGGTGGCCCGGGGACACATGCGGCCACGGGCGCGAGTGCCAGGAGCAGCGCCAGCACCAGGGCTGACACGCGCGGTCTGCGCATGGGCGTACCCATCGGCCCCATCCCTCCCCTGCGATTTCCCCCGCGCCGGCACTGCCGGGAGGCGTGGGCCTCATGCTTGTCCATCATACCAATCGCCTGCTCGCCCGTCTGTCGGACGTAACGCTCGAGCATCGTGGCGCTACCCTCCGCGAATGATCATCCCCGCGATTCGAGTGCTATCTTCAGCGTGCCGAGGTCGGATTTCAGCACCTTGTCCGCTTCGGTCTGCACGCGTCCCTCGAACAGCGCAGCCGGACCGGTGAGCGTGGCGGATGCGGACATGCTGACCCGTGTGCCGCCCTCCTCCGGGCGTATGAGGAACGCGAACCGCGCACGGGTGGGCTTGTGCAGCACGTAGCTCAACCGTTCCGGCGGCGAGAACTCGGATACCTCGAGTTCGATGGTCTGCGTGCGTCCCTGAGCCGAGTATGTCTGCGTGATGCGGTCGCCAACGCCGGATGCCCGGCCGTTAGACGAGGTGAGGTACGTGCGCCAGACGCGATCATTGGCGGAGTCCGCGATGTAGTCGAATGCCGCCTGGGGGGTGCATGCGATCAGCACACTCGCTCGCGCCTGCATCATGAGCCCTTCGGCGCGCGAAGCCCGAGACCGACGGCGATCATGCCGAACCCGGCGACGATCGCGGCTAAGCCGGGACCGGGGCAAATGAGCATGGGGATACCCACCAGGACGGTGAGGCACCCGAGTCCTGCGGTCAGGAATCCACGTCGCTCGGGCGAAGGAGGCTGCTCGCCGGGTGTCGAGGATGTGATTGGCGCATCGATGTTCGGCTGCTTGGTCATGGTATCCGTCCTGAAGAGATGGACTGCCTGCGATCGAACGTGTTTGTTCCATCATCTCCTAGTGGTGATGATTTAGACCTGCGCGTGCAGTAGGGCGGCCAGTTCCTCCGCGGAAGTGACCGGCCGCTCGCACGCGAAGTGCCGGCACAGGTAGGCGGTTGTCGCTCCCTTGATGGCGCCCCGATCTCTGAGCAATGGCACGCTGCTCTCCTCATCCTCGGACTTCGCCGCGATGATCAGGTTGGGCCGGTAGGTGGTTCGCAAGAGGCGGAGCATCGGCAGCGGATCCGCGCCGACGATCGCCAGTTCGCTCGGCGGCGACAGGACGAAGTCGAGCGCCGAGAGCCAGCTCGCGAAGCCCACAGGAGCCTGCGACATCTCGTCGCGCATCGAGGCAAGAGCCATCTCGGCCGCGTCGGAGTAGCGGGCTACGCCCGTGAACTCGCCGAGCTTCGCGAGGACCATGACGGCAACTGACCCGCCGGACGGAACGGCAGCGTCCTGGGTCTCTTTGGGACGGAACAGCAGCTCCTCATGGTCGTCGCTCGTATCGAAGAAGCCGGACGCCGGGTCGGCGAAGTGGGCCAGGATCGCATCCGCTAACTCGACGGCAGCGTCGAACCACGCCGGGTCGAAGTTCGTCTGGTAGAGCTCCAGTAGGCCCTCGGCATAGTGCGCATAGTCTTCCAGGTAACCGTTGAGCTTCGCGTGCCCGCCCTTCCATGTGCGCAGAAGGCGTCCGTTCGCCCCTCTCATCTGTGACAGGACGAACTCGGCGTTCGTCTCGGCTATCAGGAGGTAGTCCTCGCGGTCCAGCGCCCGGGCTGCCTCCGCGAATGCGGCGAGCATCAGTCCGTTCCAGCCTGTAAGCACCTTGTCGTCGGTACCCGGTCGTACCCGGTTCCCGCGAGCGGCGAGCAGCACCTCGCGTCCTCGGCCGATCTGTGCCTCGACGGTGTTTACTGCGACGCCAGACTCCTGCGCCAGCTGCTCGGCGGGCTTGGCGACGTGGAGAATGCTGCTGCCCTCGAAGTTGCCGCGCTGGGTGACGCCGTAGGCCGCCATCAGGAGGTCTGCGTCGTCCCTCGGATCATCGGACGAGCCGCTCATCGCTTCCACGATCTCGTCCGGCGTCCAGACGAAGAAGCGTCCCTCTTCGCCCTCGGAGTCCGCATCCTGCGCCGAGTAGAAGCCCCCACTCGGATCGAGCATCTCGCAGGCCACGTAGTCGAGCGTCTCCTCGACGATCCGTCGATAGAGAGGTTCACCGGTGACCTGCCATGCGTGCAGATACACACGGGCCAACTGCGCGTTGTCGTAGAGCATCTTCTCGAAGTGAGGCACCAGCCAGATATCATCGACCGCGTAGCGGTGGAATCCACCGCCAAGCTGATCGTAGATGCCTCCGAGAGCCATCGCATCAAGACTGGCGGTCGCCATGCCGAGCAGCGACGCATCGCCCGTTGCCAGATACCGGCGCAGGATGAACTCGATGATCGCTGGCTGCGGGAACTTCGGCGCCCCGCCCCAACCGCCGTGCCTGGAATCGAATGTGCGCGTCAACCCGTGAGTTGCGGCTCCCAGGATCGACGTGTCGATTGCCGGGTGCGAAGTCGCAGTCAACGAGCCTCTACTGAGCGCGGCCGAGAGTCGACCGCCGGCTCCGACAAGTTCGTCGCGCTGCGTGTCCCACAGCTCGGCGATGCGCTCAAGGACCTGCGCAAAAGACGGCAATCCGTGACGCGGCGTGTCGGGGAAGTAGGTGCCGCCGTAGAAGGGCTCACCATCTGGCGTCAGGAAGACGCTCATGGGCCATCCCCCATGCTCGGTCATGGCCTGGACGGCCTTCATGTAGATGGCGTCTACGTCCGGGCGTTCCTCTCGGTCCACCTTCACCGAGATGAAGTGGCGGTTCATGAGCGCGGCCGTCGCTTCGTCCTCGAAACTCTCGTGTTCCATCACGTGGCACCAGTGACACGCCGAGTAGCCCACGCTCAGGAAGACGGGCTTGTCCTGCGCTCGAGCCGTCGCAAAGGCCTCGGCGCCCCACGGATACCAGTCGACGGGATTCTCGGCGTGCTGTAGTAGGTAGGGGCTCGTCTCAAGAGCCAGCCTGTTAGTCACACGCGTCTCCCGGGGTCTGCGGGACAATCTCTAAGGGCAGATACCCAAAGACAGTAGTCTCGAAAGGAGTTCTCATGAAGGCCATGTTCAACGGTCAGGTCATCGCCGAGAGCGAAGACACCATCGTCATCGAGCGAAACCACTATTTCCCCGCCAGCAGCGTTAGAACCGACTTCCTGTCCGCCAACGGAGACATCTACGAATGCCCCTGGAAAGGGCACGCCGACTACTACGACGTGGCCGTGGAAGGTCAGACCGCCAAGGGAGCCGCCTGGTCGTATCCCGCGCCGAAGCCAGCGGCTGCCGAGATTGCCGGACACTTCGCGTTCTGGCGCGATGTCAAAGTCAGCGAGTAGCAGAGGTTGGGACATGGAACACCTTGATGTCATCGTCGTGGGTACCGGAGTAGCCGGACAGACTGCTGCCGGTGAACTTGCACAGGCCGGCAAGAAGGTCGCCGTGGTGGACAAGCGCGATTTCGGGGGCACGTGTGCGCTGCGCGGGTGTGAGCCGAAGAAGGTACTCTATTCGGCTGCCGAGGTCGTTGAACGCGGTTCCGCGCAGTCATCGATCGGAATCGAGGGATCGGTCAAGATCGACTGGCCCTCGCTCATCGCTTTCAAGCGGACGTTCACAGATCCGATGTCGCCGATGATCGAGAAGGCGCTGGTCGATGGTGGGGCGACGGCGCTTCATGGCGTCGCCACGTTCACCTCGCCCACCACCATGCAAGTTGGAGGCACCGAGTACTCGGCAGATCACTTCGTGCTGGCACCTGGCGCGCTCCCCCTCAAGCTCGGCATCCCCGGTGAGGAACTCGTGCTCGATAACGAGGGGTTCATGGCAGCCGAAGCCATCGGCTCGCGCGTCGTGTTCATCGGCGGCGGCTACATCTCCTTCGAGTTCGCGCACATCGCCGCGGCAGCCGGGGCGTCGGCGACCATCCTGGATCGGAGTGCCAGGATGCTCAAAGAGTTCGACCCAGATCTGACCGATATGCTCGTCCGCGGCTATCGAGAGGCGGGAATCGATGTGCGGACCGACGCTCCGGTGACGGAGGTACGGCGAGCCGGTGGCGGATTCGTGGTCGTCCTCGGCGACGGTTCGACCGTGCCGTGTGACATGGTGGTTCACGGAGCGGGACGTGCCCCGGACCTCGAGAACCTCGACCTTTCGACCGGCGATGTCGCGTACGGACGACACGGCATCGATGTCGACGAACACATGCGCAGCACCAGCAACCCTCGCGTCTTTGCTGCGGGTGATGCGGCGGCACTTGGCGCTCCGCTGACACCCGTTGGTACAGCACAAGCCCGCATCGCCCTTCGCAACATCCTCGAGCCCGGCTCGGCACGCTTTGCCCCCGCGGCCACACCGTCTGTCGCATTCAGCGACCCGCCGCTCTCATCGGTGGGCCTGAGCGAAGAAGGAGCGCGTGCTTCCGGACTCAGCGTCGAAGTCAAACTCACGGATACGTCAGAGTGGGCGTCGTCCCGGCGAGTGGGGGTCCGGGTCTCGGCGGCCAAGACCATTGTCGAAGCCGGGACGGGCAGAATCCTCGGCGCGCATCTTCTCGGCCACAACGCCGACGAGGTGATCAATGTGTTCGCTGCCATCATCGCGGGCGGACTCAGCGTCAGCGACGTGAAGTCATCGATCTGGGCCTACCCGACGGGCGGTTCAGACATCGTCTACATGTTCTAGCATCGCACTCTCGGGAGATCGACTTCATGAGCGAAGCCACGACGACAGCGCGCCTTCTCCAATTGCAGCGAGACACGTTCGGCTACTTCATCGCCGAGGCAAACCCGGTCAACGGGCTTGTCCGCGACACCACGAGACCCGGGTCCCACTGCAGCATCGCCGCTGTGGGGCTGGGTCTGGCCGCCTACACGGTCGGCGCCGAGCGTGGCTACGTGACTCGCGCCGATGCGGTAGCGCGCGCGCTGGCAACACTGCGCTTCTTCCGGAGCGCTCCGCACGGCCCGGAGCCCGATGCGACCGGCCATCGGGGTTTCTACTACCACTTCCTCTACATGGATACAGGTAGACGCGCTTGGAAGTCCGAGCTCTCAACCATCGACACCACGCTTCTCATCGCAGGAGTTCTGTCGTGCGCGGCCTACTTCGACCTCGACACTCTCGAGGAGCGCGAGATCCGCGAGATTGCTGAGGAGCTGTACCGGAGAGTGGACTGGGACTGGGCGAGAAACGGCAGCTCGGCAGTAACCCACGGGTGGAAGCCCAAGACGGGGTTCCTACGCTTCCACTGGACGGGCTACAACGAGGCGCTGCTCCTCTACATTCTCGGTCTCGGGTCTCCAACGCACGCGCTGCCGGTCTCAAGCTACGCGGAGTGGCTGCGTACGTACCAGTGGAAGAAGCTCTACGGTCACGAGTTCGTCTACGGCGGCCCCCTCTTCGTACACCAGCTCTCCCATGCCTGGGTGGACTTTCGAGGCATACAGGACAGCTACATGCGGATGCGAGGCATCGACTACTTCGAGAACAGTCGCCGAGCGACCCATATCCAGCGTGCGTATGCGATCCGGAATCCGCGCGGTTTCCGGGGCTACGGAGAGGACATCTGGGGGATCACGGCCAGTGACGGACCCGGGCCGACGACTCTGTGTGTCGACGGCCGCGAGCGACAGTTCATGGACTATCGGGCGCGCGCACTACCCTGGGGTCCGGATGACGGCACGATCGCACCGTGGGCGGCCATCGCATCTCTGCCCTTCGCGCCAGAGATCGTGTTGCCGGCAATCGACGCATTCCATGAACGCTACCCGGACATGGAGAGCATCTACGGGTTCAAGTGCAGCTTCAACCCCACATACGATGCCGCCGGGGACGGCCGCGGCTGGATATCAAAAGGCTACTACGGTCTCGACCAGGGACCGATCGTGCTCATGATCGAGAACCATCTCACGGGATGGTTCTGGGAGTTGATGAAGCGCTGTGGCCCCGTGGTCACAGGGCTGAATCGCGCTGGTTTCGACGGCGGGTGGCTCACATGATGGCTTGGTCGAACGCCTCGTTGCCGTTCCACGCCAGGTAGTGCGCGAGCCGATCCTTCCTGCCCCGCCGGTGGGTAAAGCCACGCGGCGCGAGTGCCGTGCCGACAACATCGTTTCGAGTCGATGTGATGAAGTCGAGTGACCCGGGGAGTCACCGCGGCCCCGGGACGTGTGGCCGAGCTCGCCGCCGAGAAGACGACGCCGCGCAATGTCACTACCGGCTAGCGATCGAGACGGCCATGCGCGGCCACCGGCGCTCCGTGACGGCGAGAACGAGCGCGTCTGCAAGATCGGCGCGCCTCGTGCGGCCGCCTCCCTTGATCGCGTTGCCTTCGACGACGTCGTAGCGCCCGAGCGCCTCGTCGTTCAGGCCCCCGGGCCGGATGATGGTCCACTCCAGATCGCATGCCTTGACCTCGTCCTCCATCCGACGCATGTCTCGGATAGGCTCGCCGAGGAGCGCGCGCATGATGCGCAGCGGCAGTGCGAGCCCGTCGTCAGGCTCGGACCCCACTCCCTGCGCCGAGATCAGCGAGAGCGGCCTGCAACCGTGCGCCTCCATCGCCGAGATGATGACTTTGATCGCGGCCGAGAAGACCGGAGCCTTCTCGTTGCGCGTCGAACCAAGCGCCGAGATGACCGCATCTGCACCGGCAACGGCCGCATCGACGGCAACCGGATCTTTGGCGTCACCGACAGCCACTTCAAGCATCGGGTCTGTTATTGCGAGCCTGCTCGGGTCGCGCACGAAGGCGCGGACCAAGTAGCCCTTGGCCAGCAGTTCGCGCACAACAAGCCGGCCTGTCTGGCCACTCGCACCAAAAACTGTTACTAGCATCGTTGGCTCCCCTCGTGGTTGGATCTGCGGCTCACGTGCCCTCGTCCTTCATTCTCCACGGATTCAGCGTCGATATGACGACCATGAAAAGCGCGAACTCCGATTGAACGCCATGCCTGACCTTTCGAACTCCTAGCCAGCGACCGGCGCAGGCGCCCAGCACGACGCGTTGCCTGCCGCCCAGTCGGCAAGCATATGCGGCTTCCGACCCACGAGCTTCGCGAACGTATCGGTCGTGCCCGCCGCCATCCCGAACTTCGCGATGGCGTAGATCGAGCCCATCACGTCCACGAACTCGGGATCGTGGCCCTCACCCTTCATGCGTGTCTTGAACTCCTTCGCGGTCGGCCGCGAGTACGTTATCGGGCGATCACAGACCTGCGACAGGATCTTGGCGACCTGATCGTAGGTCAGGGCCTCAGTGCCCGTGATCTCGTACGCCTTCCTCTCGTGTCCAGGGGTCGTGAGGCAGACGGCAGCGGCCTCACCGATGTCGGCGACGTCGATGAAGTTAGTGCGGCCGTTGCCGGCGGGCACGAAGATCTCGTTGCGCTCGCGGATCTCGGCGCGGTGGGTCGTCGACAGATTCTGCATGAAGAACGACGGCCGCAGGAATGTCCAGGCAAGCCCGCTCTTCTTGAGCAGCACCTCGATTCCATGATGCGGCACGAAGGGGTTCTGACCCGCACCCTGGACCGAGAGGAACACCACCTGCGCGATTCCCGCCCTCACCATCGCGTCGATGAACGGCACGAATGCCTTCGCGTCCGACATATGCGGCGGACGCATCAGAAACACACGGTCGACACCGTCGAGCGCGGGGTCGAACGTCGCCGAGTCCTCGAAGTCGAACTCGATCGGGGTCGCGCCCGCGGCGAGCACCTCGTTGCGTCCCGCCAGCACAGTGCCCATCACGGTGGCGCCGCGCGAGAGGAGCTGGCTAACAACCTCGACACCGACGTTGCCGGTGGAACCAGTGACCAGAACTGCCTTCATCTCAAACCCGCTCTCTTGGAAGTGAACTTCTCATCTTGTTCACAGGCTCGCGCGAGCAGACTGCCCAGTGTCGCGGCCTTGGCAACCGGTCTAGTCGCTGCCCACGACGACACTGGCGATGTAGGTGAAGCTCTCGTGCCCACGTGGCGTGAGATCGATCGCCGCATCCCGCCCTGTGCCTCGCGCGGCGATCGAGATGTGCGCGAGCGCGATGCCGACGTCCACGCGGTTCATCAGCTGCAGATGGTCCGCGCGCGCCCGGTAGATGAACGGCGTCTTGAACTCGGCGAACGCGTCGATGCGATCACCGTCGACGAAGAACCGCGACGGCTGGGTGTTGCCGGCTGATGGGGCCAGTCGCGCCGCCTCGAGCAGGTCGCCGAAGCGGCCGATACCGTCGGGCGCGATCACGTCCATGGACTTGCGAGACGGGACCTGACCCTGCTTACGCAACGCCGACGGCGATTCACCGAACGCGATAACCACGACCGGCACGTGATCCGCGGGAATGTCGGGCACCGCGGCCTCGAAGACCTCGCGCGTGGCCTGTCCGCCGATCCAGCATGTCGCGAGCCCCATTACAGTCATGCCGAGGACCGCGTGCTCCACCGCGAAGCCGACGTTCTCGTAGCAGCCATCGACCTCAGCTGACGTCACCAGGACAAAGTGCGGAGCGGACGGCTTGCCGTACGAGCCGATGAGTCCGGACATAACGGACCGCAGCGCAGCGCCGTCTTCGACCACGAATGCGCGGACGTCGATGTCCGGGCGCAACCGCGGCATGTCTGCCACCAGCTCCCTCACCATCTCGATCCGATCCGCGCTCACGACGCCGTCGGTGTAGCGACGCGTCGAACGGCGCGCGGCGATGGCGCTCTCAAGATCGGAGACGTCGAATGTCATCGTGGTCCTTCCGTGTGGTTGGGCTCGGCGAGATTGCGCTCAAGGTTCTCGGCTGTCCTGTGCAGTAGCGAAACGAACATGGTGCGCTCCTGGTCGGTCAGACCGACAGACGCGCTTTGGGTGGTGCGGGCCGACGCGTCGGCAAGCGCCGGCAACGACGCCAGTCCGCGTGCCGTCAGCCCCACCAACCGGGAACGCCCGTCGGCAGGATTCGGCGCGGAGTCCAGCCAACCGTCACGTGCCAGGCGCTCGACGACCCCGGTCATGGTCGGCCGGTCGATGCCGATACGACCGGCGAGGTCACTCATCGTGCGCCGATCTGGTCCACCGAGCGTCAGGATCACCGCGGCCTGGGTCACGGTGAGGCCGAGCGGTGCGACCTCACGAGACAGGTGCATGCGCAGTGACCGGGCTAGCCTGTTCGAGAGGAATCCGAGGTCCGATGGCGCGGCAGACTGCACGGGGGTCACTCCTTCTCAGGCATCGAGGACTGTACGGCCGGCAGCCGCAAGCTGATTCGTATCCGAACCATATAGTGTGTATACTAACTAGTCAAGCGTGCAGCACGAGCAGTATGCCGAAAGCCCTGCGCGCAAGCGGCGCTCATCGAGCCCGCCGACCGCCGTGTCTGCGCCAGCTCACTCGTTGAGCTCGTCCCATATCTTGAGTTGGCCGTAGATGCCGTCGGAGTCCTTATGCACCCGCTCGATCGCGCCAATCAGGTACTCGTCACGCACGGCCCTGACCGACGGCGGTCGGGTACGTCTGGCACGGTATGCGGAGGCTGACGCCTCGATCTCCCGACACATCGGCTCGACCCCGAAGCGGTCGCGATATGTGTCCACGAACGCGCTCACCTCGGACGGGGCTGGTCGAGTTCGCGGGCGAAAAACACGCTCGCGGCTTTCAGGATCTCGTTGGACCTTCTCAGGTCGCGGTTCTCGCGCCGCAGAGCGGAAAGCTCCTCGCGCTCGGCGGTCGTCAGCCGATCGTTGCGGGTGCCGTCGTTAGCCTCGTCCTGGCGTACCCAGAGCCGCAGGGTCTCGGGGTGGATGCCCAGATCGCGTGCGACCTCAGAGATCGAACGCTCGGATTCTCGGGCAATTCGGACGGAGCGGTCTCGAAACTCGGGGGAGTACTTTGAACGTCGTGCCATGGGTCTGACTCCTTTCTCCAGGACCAAGTAATCCTGGAAACGGAGCCTCCGTCAAACCCGGGGCGTTTCACCCGGCTTGACACTGAAGCCCAACTTCCCGGAGCCGACCATGAACACATCCTTGAGATGCACGCCAAGCCCAAGCGCCACCTCTTCTCGCAGCGCGAAATAGGCATCCGGGTCCATCATCGCCGGCGCTGGCTCGATGATTCGGCGCTGGACAACGACCTTGTCGGAGTCGGCGGCGAGGAGCGCCTGCTTGAACCCATCCACCAAGACGTGTATCGGTGTGCCATCTATGGCGACCGCGGCGTCTGCCAGAGCAGAACCCCCCGTAATAGCGAACGAGCAAGGCTTAGGAACATACAGATAGATTGTCGTTGTTGACGCGCTCCGCGACAAACGAGCAGCAGCCCCGGCCTTCCTCATCGGGAAGTCGGGGCTGCTTCATATCTTTCTGGCGGAGAGGCAGGGATTCGAACCCTGGCTACGGGGGATACCCGCAGAACGGTCAAGTGGCAGAGATGTCTTGGTGGCGAGTTGAGACCGTGACGGATCGCGAACCTGCACCAGTGCACCCGTGCTGCCCGTGCCGGAGCAGAGATCACAAGCCCCAGTCGGTCACGCGCCAGGACCCACGAGGCCCGCTCTTCCGCAGCACGAACCTGCATGCGGTTACTCCGCCCTGAGCGCTGTAGCCGCCTGGGTACTCACCGTCGAAGGCCACTTCGAACTCGCAGAGAGCTTCGGAGGCACCTGGCGCTGGGACAAGATCAACAACTCCAGGCACTTCGAGATGGCGGATAAGATTCAAGGACCAACGCTCCGACGTAGTGGTGGCTAGAATGCCCACTAGATCGTGATCTCGACGAGCGCCTATGTGACGCGTTAGTACTTCCTCCGCGCTCAACTGCGATAGCGCGTTTGATCGCCCCACGACAGCTGCCGTCAACGCGGCCGTAGCGATGACTGCAACGCAAATCAGGACTAGGAGAACCAGGAGGCTTGCGCGTCTAACATGGTCCTTGGGCAAGACGACTGCCATGTTCACCTCACTTCGGACGCAGCACGGAGTACACCACCGTGCTGCGAGGCACAGGATACTTGTACCACGGACTGTCGAGGCGCCAGTTGACCCTGACGCGGTTGGTTGTGTGCTGGTTGACTAGTGTCCCTGAGCCCCGGTAACTACCCGCGACCATCGACGTATGGTCCCAGACTCCGTTGCCCTCCCAATCATAGAACACCACGTCGCCCGCTCGTATGTCCGAGTGGTAGTTCTTGGCAATCTTGCAGCCGCGGGATCGCCTGTTCTCCTGCAGTTTGTACTTGCCAACTACTCGCACGCCTCGCTGACGCATGTAGCTGGACAGGCTGTGCGCATTCTCCCAGGCGCGGGTACTCCAAACGGGGTTGGCATACCACTTCGCTGTCATTGACCAACCACCGGCCCAGAGGCACTGCGACACGAAGTTGGCGCAGTCACTATCGTAGTTTGGGAACAGGCGGTTCCATCCATCCCACCATGCATCCGAATAGGCGACCGCCTTGGCGGCCTTGTAGGCCATCCCGCTTGGATCGACCCTACCCGCCGGGTCTCCGCCGCAGTACTGATATGGGCTCTCCTCGGCGTCGGCCTTGGCGATGTCCTTCGTGAGGAACTGCATGGTGGCCGGGTCGTAGTAGCGCGCCGAGCAGTAGTAGAGACCGCTTTCCGCATCATAGGCGTACCCCGCATACCGGAGCACCTGCGCCTGTGCGATGGCCTCGGCCTGCGCGGCGGAGATGAGCCCCGTCGCCTGGGTGGCGACACCGAGCGGGCGGCCCCAGGCGTCGTAGCGGTAGCTCGCGAAGGGCGCACCTGTCGCGTCAAGGAGCTCCACCACGTCGCCGCGGTCGGTCGTGAGGATCGAGGCACCGTCGTGGTCTCGGTGCTGTAGACCGCGGCATACGGACGCCCATCCCCTGTGTAGAGGTAGGCGAGGGACCACGCATCCCCATCCGTCGCGGAGGCGGATAGCGACAGGAGCGTGAGGCCCTCGTAGCTGAAGGTCGTGGTGGTGGTGACCGACTCGGAGGTCACGACAGAAGACAGGCGCTGCCCGAGCGCGTCGTACTTGTACGTGGCGGAGACCGGCCCACTCGCGAAGCCGGTCATCTGGCTCGCGTCGTTGTAGGTGAAGGTCGTCTGGTTCGGCTGCGAAGCCGGCCCCTGCGCCCGGCGTCTCCCGAGCGTGTCGTAGGTGAACGTCGTCTGGACCGACGTCGAATGCACGCGTAGATGTCGGTTCGGAGCGAGGGACCACGTCGTGGATATTGTCAGATAGGTACTTGCTGGCTGATCCCCTTCTGCGCAGGGTAGGCGGTGCTCGGGACGACGCTGTTCAGTCGTGACACTACCCTCGGTCCGAGCAACTACGGTTCCTCTACTGACGCAGAGGTAACCACGCCATCCTCGACGACAATGTCGAAGTACCATAACGCCTGCAGGTCGTACTGCATCATCCCATCCCCTGACGCCACTCCCTGCACGTCCGCCGGGCCGAGCAGATCCTCAACCTCTTCCACAGTCATTGACGTCAGCACGGATTCCTCGTCCAGGAAGACCCCCATTCCCACGGGCCTTTCGTCTGCCCATTCGGCAGCATCAAATGGCACGGGTACTGTCGAGACCCGATAGGCCTGGCGCAGCAACTGAACCGATAGACAGCCGAGCCCGACAATCACAAGTAGACCAACGCCAACCAGGGCGAAGACGTGCGCGACCCTAAGTGGTCTAGATGACGTAGATTGATCCCCGGAAGGCTTTCCGCTTCGTTCGCCCGTAGAGGGAGTACCCATATCGGATCATCTCCTGATCTCGTGGGTCATCAAAGAATGACCGCCATGTGTATTGGTCCGACGGGTTGAATATCAACTGAGCAACACCCGCTCCGGCACTTAGCGTTCCGAGTCCATATCCTGCGGCCCTACCGACGTAGCCATAGTGGATGTTGCCGATATCGGCGTTGTTGCACGTGATTCCGTTGAAAGTCCAAGCAACACCTGGTTGTATCCGCCGCTTGATATCCCAGGGGGACCTCGGAGCCACCATGGCCGCCCACCATGAGAGCTTAGACACTGCGCCAATGCGTCTCAGCACTCTCGCACCCTGCCTGACCAAACGGGCGAAGCCTGCGTTCTGTTCGAAGAGACCCATCAAGTAGGAAGTCAGACTTACACCCCAAACCGCCGTCGTAATCATCGGCATCCGAATGACGCTTGGCCACTCGCCGCTCGGATCCACCTTCCCCACCGGGTCCCCACTGCAGTATTGATACGGGCTTTCCTCGGCATCGGCCTTGGCGATGTCCTTCGTGAGGAACTGCATGGTCGCCGGGTCGTAGTAGCGGGCCGAGCAGTAGTAGAGGGAGCTCTCGGCGTCCCACGCGTAGCCAGCGTAGCGCAGGACCTGGCGGGAGGCGATCTCGGCGGCGAGAGTCGCTCCGACCTTCTCCGTCCCGCTGGTCTCGGTGGAGAGCGGCCGTCCCCACTGGTCGTAGCGGTACGAGGCGAAGGACTGGCCCTGCGCATCGAGCAGCGCCACCACGTCGCCGCGGTCGGTCATGAGGATCGAGAACGGGACAGCGGTCGCCTCGGTGCTGTAGATCGCGGCGTACGGACGCCCATCCCCGGTGTAGAGGTGGGCGAGGGACCACGCATCCCCGTCCGTCGCGGAGGCGGATAGCGAGAGCAGCGTGAGACCCTCGTAGGAGAAGGTCGTGGTGGTGGTGGTGGCCTTCCCTGATGTGACGGCGGAGGACAAGCGCTGGCCGGTCGCGTCGTAGGCGTAGGTGGCCGAGCACTCCGAGCTGCCGAACGCCTCCATCTGGCTGGCCTGGTTGTAGAAGTAGACGGAGTCGTCGGAGCTGCCGATCCTGTCCCGCACGGTCCGGCGTCCGAGCGTGTCGTGGGTGAACGCGGTCTCGACCGAGCCGCCCTCGGGCCTCACGTTGACGAGTCGGCCAGCCTCGTAGGAAAGGACACGTGCGACGCCGCCTGTCGCGTACCGCGTGAGGTTGCCCGCGAGGTCGTATGAGAAGGTGTCGGTGGCTCCTGCGGCAGTGGCGGTGGTGAGGCGTGACTCGGCGTTGTAGCCGAAGGTCGAGGAGATGGTGCCTCCGAGAAGCGGGATGCTCTCTCCCGCCTTCTTCCCAGCCTGGTAGGTGTAGGTGGCCACACCTGAAATGCCGCTGCCGGACTGCGTGGCGAGCCTGCCCGCCGAGTCGAACATGCGTGTGGCCTCGAAGCCGAGTGCTCCGAGCGTGGTGCCCCCAAGGGAATTCGAATCCTGATTGTGCTTGTGACTATTGGTGACTATTGGGACTCGTTGGTACTCAAGAGCTGCGACGAGTCCCAATAGGTACCAACGAGTACCAACAGTCACCATGTATTTGGGCACCAAATCGGGCACCAAATCCGGGGCGTACTGATCGCACGACTCCGAACACCTCGAGTGCGCTGGGATGCTCGGCACACACACTGCCGGCGCGACGCTTGCGGGCCGTCGTCAGAGTCCGAAATGTCCGTCGCTGACGAGGATCGTCATGACCAGCCTTTGCCCGGCACCCATTTCATACTGAACGGCTGTCCGGCTGCCGCGGCAGTGGCGGGCGGCATGATGAACACGTGGATGACGTCGACGACGTCGACGAGACTGTCCGGCGCTTCGATTCCCGACACTCCGAGTCGCGCCACGAAGGCCGACCACTGCGTCGCCCTCTCCGGACGCTTCGCATAGTCGTCGGAAAGCACGGCCGGCCGGGAAGATGGCACGTCGGTATCGCGCCGCCCGAAGGTCGCAGCGATGCTGCCTGTCAGCTCGCTGCCGTCGAAGATGACGGAGCGTGACAGCATCCAGATGTCGTAGTAGTCCTTCACGCGGCTGTTCAGGAGCCCTTTGCTGATCATGGTCTCGAACTTCTCGGCTATCGCCGTCGCAGGCTGGTACGCGAGGATGTGTGGCGCATCCATGTCCAGCAGCGTCGGGTAGTCCACCCATCCCGGCTCGGGTACGGCGATGTCCGCGACGCCGATATCGAGTTGGAGGCGCATCCGCGCGCCCGCCAATCTGGTTTCGACGAGCGCACGCACTCCTGGATACCGGTCCTCGATGGTGATAGGTTCGACGGTCACGTCGGCGGAGAACTCGACACCGTCGGCCGACTCGACAGCGAGGCACTCCCGCACCATCGCGGCGACGGCCTCCGGTGAGTTCTCTATGCGCCCGAGGAAGTCGATGTCTCTGGTCGGCCGAGCTACCGCACCGTCCCACACGCGAAGCATCGCTGCACCCTTGACGATCAGGCAATCGGCCCACTTGGTCTTGGACAGGCGATACAAGAAGCGCTCCATTGCGTAGTACTGGAGCACCTGGTTGAAGTCGAGGCCGATCTCGTCGGCCTTGTTCTTCAGGCGAGCACGGACCGATGCGGGAAGATTCGTCGGGTTCTCGGCGGTCACAGGAGTGCCGCCATGTAGGGAGAGATGACGGACTCGACCTTGTCGATACGGGCAAACTCCATGATCTCTGAAGGCGAGGCGGCTCGCTTCCTCACGACTTCCTGAAGTGCCTCCATCGCGATGTCGAAGCCGATCCTGTTGCGGTACTTGAAGCAGTCAGCGACGGTCTTGGCGACGCCATACACGCGAAACTGCGCCCCCGCCATCGAGTGCTCCTCCACCCCGGCCCGAAACGCCGCGTCGCTCATACTGAACACCTGTACCCGCGGGTAGCTGAACTTGGGAGGCGTCACGTTGCGTGGCAGCGCGATCTGCACGGCATTGGGTATCTGCGTCCCGATGCCGTGATACTCCAGAGCGCTCACGAGGCACAGGACTGCCTTGGGGATACGGCGCATAACCGCAGCGACATCCGGACTCTCAGGCAGTGGCGCCGACGCGAGAATGAACACTCCCCTGCTCAGGGTCTCAAGCTTCCCGTGATCCCTCATCCAGTACAGAGTGCGGCGATGTATGCCGGCTTCCAGCGCTTCGCCCGTGCGCATGACTCCCTCATGCGTGGTGAAGATGGCCTCGGCTGCAGCAAGCGCGTTGTCACTTGGTTCTCTCATGGGACATATAGTACAGCATTTAGAGCCAAGTGTTATATATTTTGTCCCACAGATCGCTCACCGCAGGACTTGGGCAACAAATCGGGCAACAACTCAGAGGAACGCCGACTCCGGGCAACAGGGACTGCTATTGGGCCGCATGAAGGCATCAACACCCCCTCTGAGCTGCGCTTTTCCTCCACGTCGGCGCTCGACCGAAAGACATTTGGTGCCCGATTTCGCGCCCACAATCGACCCAAACAGGCCATCTGACCTGCGGTTTTGTGGTGCCCCCAAGGGAATTCGAATCCTGATTGTGCTTGTGCTAGTTGGTGCTACTTGGTACTCGTTGGTACTCAAGAGCTGCGGCGAGTCCCAATAGGTACCAACGAGTACCAATAGTCACCAAGTATTTGGGCACCAAATCGGGCACCAAATCCGAGGCGCCGATCCCGGCGTGAGTGCCTCTGTCAAACCCGGGGCGCTTCAGCCTATGTGGGAACTACAACTAGGGGGCATGTGGTTCAGCAAGAGGCCCCGGACCGTTCTGAGCCCACGCCGAGCGCGAGTTGCAGGCGGGACGGCCGCTGGTACTGCGACCCCCTGCTCCTAGCGCCCGATGGACTACTCACCAATCGCGTTCAGGTACCGCCGCAAGTCCTCCCCCGAATACACGCGCTCAGGGTCCGGAAGCGTGTCGAGTGAGGTGGGAGCGAATTCTGGCAAACGAGAGCTGAAGAAGACGGCAGCCTCCCTATCCCCGGTTCTCCCCATTGCCCAGTAGTGGTACGGTCCCGTGACTGCCCTGACTTCAGTATCGGGGCCAAGCGCGTCTCTAAGAAGCTGCGAGGAGCGCGTGATGCTGAGGGCGATCGTCCCGCCAGAACCTGCATAGGACCACCCGGCATCGGTCCAGTGCATCTCCATCGTGCCTATCACCTCGCCATTCAGCAGTAGAGGAACAACACAGTCGGGATTGGGGGACATCTGATCGAACGCGGCACCATCATCCTCGTCGAATGACTCCAGGTTCCAGGTCCTGATTGCCTCCCCGGCCTCCATCTGCACGGCCCCTTCTCCATCCGGCAGTGCGCACGTGCCATCGAGATACGGTTCACGTGCCTCATCGAGCGCACGCGCCACTTCCGGATCGTCCGGCCCCCTCAGCTGGATCTCAGGCCCCAACCGAACACATCCTCCAGCGAGCAGCAGTGAGACAGTCAATGACATAGCCACGTAGAGCACAGGTCTCATAGCTACTTCCTGATCTTCCGTATTGTGGTCTTCCAGGTGAATGAGGGATTCTTCTTGAAGTAGTCGTAGGTCCGTTCACGATACAAACCATCATAGGGATCCATGAACCGCACTGAAACGCCCCGGGTTCCACGTCGGCTCGATTATTTGGAAGCCACGGTCTCCCGGGCGACTTCCTGATTATACTGCTCGAGCACTTGCAGGGGTGCCTGCCGTCTCGTGACCCCGTTCTTCATCGTCGTGAGTTTGCGGTGCCGGCGCCGGGCGTTGTACCAGCCGATGTAGGTCACGAGCGCGAGTTCGAGGTCGAGTCTGGTCCTCCACGTATAGCGCTTGGTGAGCTCGCGCTTGAGTGTGGACATGATGCTTTCCGCCATCGCATTGTCCAAGGCGGTGCCCGTACGCCCGCGGCTCGGGGCGATGCCGGCCCTCTTCAGCCGCTCGGTGTATTCGTAGGACGTGTATTGGCTCCCGTTATCGGAATGTGCGATCAGCCCGCCCTCATGCTCCTGTCTCGCGGCGATCGCCATGTCCAGCGCATCGGTCACAAGTGACTGACCCATGTGGCTCGCGAGCTGCCAGCCCACGATGCGCCTGGTGTACACGTCGAGCACGATTGCCAGGTAGCTCCAGCCCTGCCATGTGCGGATGTAGGTGAAGTCCGACAACCAAACGGCGTCTGGGCGATCAGCGGTGAAGTCACGCCGCACGAGGTCGTCTGCAGCGATGGGATTCGAGCCGGGCATGGTCGTGACCTGTGTCTTTCCGTTGCAGCAACCCTCGATACCGTGCTTGCGCATCAGCCGCTCGACGGTGCAGCGAGCGACCTCGATGCCCTCGTCGTTGAGTTCGTCCCAGATCTTGAGCTGGCCGTAGATGCCGTCGGAGTCCTTATGCACCCGCTTGATCTCGCCGATCAGGTAGGCGTCACGCACGGCCCTGACCGACGGTGGTCGGGTACGTCTGGCACGGTACGCGGAGGCGGATGCCTCGATCTCCCGACACATCGGCTCGACCCCGAAGCGGTCGCGATATGTGTCGACGAACGCGCTCACCTCGGACGGGGCTGGTCGAGTTCGCGGGCGAAAAACACGCTCGCGGCTTTCAGGATCTCGTTTGACCTTCTCAGGTCGCGGTTCTCGCGCCGCAGAGCGGAAAGCTCCTCGCGCTCGGCGGTCGTCAGCCGATCGTTGCGGGTGCCGTCGTTAGCCTCGTCCTGGCGTACCCAGAGCCGCAGGGTCTCGGGGTGGATGCCCAGATCGCGTGCGACCTCAGAGATCGAACGCTCGGATTCTCGGGCAATTCGGACGGAGCGGTCTCGAAACTCGGGGGAGTACTTTGAACGTCGTGCCATGGGTCTGACTCCTTTCTCCAGGACCAAGTAATCCTGGAAACGGAGCCTCCGGGAAACCCGGGGCGTTTCAGTGTGCTATCCCACGTAAGCACGACGCGCCTTCAGGGATTTCTGGGCGCCGGCACCAAAATGGGCAACAAATCGGCCCTTTTCGGCCCTCGCATCGACGGCCCAAAACCGCGTTTACGCAGGTAGACCCGCCTGTTTCCACAGACGGGTCTACGTAAAATCTGGTGCCCCCAAGGGAATTCGAATCCCTGTTGCCGCCTTGAAAGGGCGGAGTCCTTGGCCGCTAGACGATGGGGGCCTGATATGCGCTTGGTGGGCCGTGCAGGTCTCGAACCTGCGACCTTGGGATTAAAAGTCCCCTGCTCTACCAACTGAGCTAACGGCCCTTAAGACCTGCACGTTTCATGCCGTGTCGCCCAAATCGGCCTGAAGCGCAACGCGTAGTGTAGCCCAGGGTCGCCGAGAGGGTCAACGCTGACGATACCTCAGTCGCCATCTGACGAACCCGTATAATCGGTCTCAACGATTCCTCTGTGGAAGGCCAACCGTGACGCTCCTTGGCTTCGCTGTATCCAATGTTGCCATCACCCGCGCACTCGCCATAGCGGTGATCATTGTTGCCACCTTGATCGCCATGCGCACGGCCGGGCGCGTGGTCCGGCGGTCGATGGCCGCTACCGGCGCGCTTCCCGCTACCAGCATCTTCGTGAACATCACGCGAGTCGGGATCGTGCTGGCAGCCGCATTCCTCATCCTCGCCGTATTCGACATCTCGATCACGCCGGTGCTCACCGCCCTCGGCGTTGGCGGTCTGGCGGTTGCTCTCGCGCTGCAGGACACCCTCGGAAACCTGTTCGCGGGCCTGCAGATCGTGGCATCCAAGCAGATCCGCCCGGGCGACTACCTGCTGCTGGACAGCGATCAGGAGGGCACCGTCACCGACACAGCGTGGCGCACCACCACGCTGCGCACCCAGTCGGACAACCTGGTCATCGTCCCCAACAGCGTGCTCGCGCAGGCGGTCGTAACCAACTACCGCCTGCCCGCCGAGGCGGTAGCGGCAACCATCGAGTTTGGGGTGGCGTACGGCGCCGACCTCTCACTCGTGGAGCGAGTGGTGGCCGAGGTTGCGGCAGATGTGATGGCGGAAACGGGCGACGACGTGGGGGGCCGAGCGCCGATCGTGCGGTTCCGTTCCTTCGGCGATTCGCAGATCCTCTGCGCCGCGATCCTGTACGTGCCCGGCTACGGCGACCAGTTCCCTCTGCGAAGCGCATTCATCAAGCGCCTGCATGAGCGATTTGCCGCCGAAGGCATCCACTTCCCGTATCCCGCGCGCACCGTCCACCTGACGCAGGAGTAGTCGCGGCGCCCGCTTCTTCGGCAGAACCCCTTAGTGCCGGAAGTGGCGGTACCCGGTGAAGACCATCGCCACGCCGAGGCGGTTGGCCGCGGCGATCACCTCGTCGTCGCGGATCGAGCCGCCGGGCTGGATGAAGGCGGTGACGCCGGCCTCGGCGCACACTTCGAGTGTGTCCGGGAACGGCATGAACGCATCGGATGCGCAGACGGAATCGCGCACCTTCTCGCCGGCAGCCTCTACCGCGATTCGCGCCGAGTTCACGCGGTTCATCTGGCCGGCGCCCACACCGATGGTGCCGAACTCCTTCGTGAGCACGATGGCGTTGCTCTTCACGCTCTTGGCGACCTTCCAGGCGAAGAGCAGCTGATCCATCTGCTCGGCGGTAGGCTCGGCGATGGTGGCAACACGGAAGCGCGACTGGTCTTCGGTAACGCTGTCCGAGGTCTGGACGAGCATGCCGCCCTCGACCGCGCGCGACTCGTAGTGGCCGCCGACGGGGCGGACGCCGCCTGTGGAGAGCACCCGCAGATTGTGCTTGGTATCGAGCAGCTCGAGTGCGCCGGGCTCGTAGTCCGGGGCGATCATGACCTCGACGAACTGCTTGTTGTCGAAGATGGCCTGGATGACCTCGGTGGTCACGGTGCGGTTGAACGCCATCACGCCGCCGTAGGCGGATACGGGGTCGCTCTCGTATGCGCGCTGATACGCCGCCACGAGATCGTCGCTAATCGCCACTCCGCACGGGTTCGTGTGCTTCACGATCACACAGCACGGCTCGCTGAACTCGCGCACTGCCGCCCAGCACGAGTCCGTGTCGAGGATGTTGTTGTAGGAGAGCTCCTTGCCCTGGATCTGCGTTGCACGAGCCAGCGTGTGCTCCTTGCCGTCCATGAAGCGGTAGAACGCGGCATCCTGGTGCGGGTTCTCGCCGTAGCGCAGGTCCTGCACCTTTGCGAGGCGGAAGCGCGACTCATCCGGGAAGCGCGCCTTGCCGTACTCGGAGAGATACATCCAGATGGCGCTGTCGTAGGCGCTCGTAGTGCGGAACACCTCGGTGGCGAGGCGCTTGCGGGTGGCCAGGCTCGTGGCGCCCGCACCGGCACGCATCTCCTCGAGGATGTCATCGTAGGTGGCGGGATCGGTCACCACCGTCACGGATTCGAAGTTCTTGGCGGCCGAGCGCAGCATCGACGGACCGCCGATGTCGATGTTCTCCACCGCATCCTCGAGCGTGACGCCTTCACGGGCCACGGTGGCCTCGAAGGCGTAGAGGTTGACCACGACCAGGTCGATCATGCCGATGCCATGCGCCTCGGCGGCCGCCATGTGCTCGGCCGAATCGCGACGCGCGAGCAGGCCTCCGTGCACCTTCGGGTGCAGCGTCTTCACGCGGCCGTCCATCATCTCGGGGAAGCCGGTGAGATCATCGATGGCGCGCACCGGTACGCCGGCGCCGGCGAGCGCCGTGGCGGTGCCGCCGGTGGAGACGATCTCCACGCCGAACTCCTCGGCCAGTACCCTGCAGAACTCGGCAACACCGGCCTTGTCGGTGACCGATACGAGCGCGCGCTTGATCTTCACACTGTCCATGCTCACAGACTCCCTTGCCCCTGACTGACGTGTACGATGCGGCCTTCGAGGCGTACGCGCCCCGCGGCGATACGACCTATGGCTTCGGGCAGGATGCGGTGCTCCAGCTCGTGGATCTTCGTTTCGAGCGACGTAAGCGTGTCGGCTTCCTCGATGAGCACGGGCTCCTGGCAGATGATCGGCCCGCGGTCGAACTCCTCATCGGCAAAGTGGACGGTCACGCCGGTGAACTTCACGCCGTAGTCAAACGCGTCGCCGATGGCCGAGGCGCCGGGAAACGCCGGCAGGAGCGCCGGGTGCAGGTTGATGACAGCCCCGGGATACGCGCGAAGGACTTCGCTGCCGAGCAGGCGCATGTACCCCGCCATCACCACGAGCTCCACCTCGTGAGCGTCGAGCGCCTCACGGATCGCATGGTTGTAGGCGCGGTAGTCGGCGCAGGCCGCGGGGTCGATGTGCACGGCGGGGATGCCCGCTTTGCGAGCGCGCTCGAGACCGTAAGCGGCCTCCTTGTTGGAGATGACAACCGCGATGCGCGCGTCGAGGGCACCTTCGGCTATGGCATCGATCACGGCCTGCAGGTTGGTTCCACTGCCCGAGATGAGCACGCCGAGTGCAAGCGGCTTGGGCTCATCTGTTGCTGCGGTAGCGGACTCACCCGCCGGAGCGGATGGGGCTTCGTCGGGCGAGATGTAGCCGGTCTCCACGCCGATGCGGCGCAGACCGCGCTCGTCGCGCGGTGAATCGCTACGCATACTCGACCACTCCCGTGCCCTCCGTGATCTCGCCGATCTCGGCAACGCGCTCCCCTGCCTCGCGAAACGCGGCAGCCGCAGCGGGCGCGTCTTTGGCCGCCACCACGAGTACGAAGCCGATGCCCATGTTGAACGTGCGGTACATCGACTCGGCGTCGATACCCGCGGCCTCTTGCACGATCGGAAAGACGTCGGGCATCTTCCAGCTGCCGCGCACAACGCGCGCGTTACACGTTGCCGGGAGGATGCGGTCGAGATTCTCGGTGATGCCACCGCCGGTGATGTGGGCCATGCCCTTCACGGGCACCGCTGCGAGCGCGGCGAGCACGCTCTTCACGTAGATGCGCGTGGGCGTGAGCAACAGCTCGCCGAGGCTTGTGCCGCCGAGATCGATGCGCGGCACGCTGAGTTCGTCCTCGTGGCCCTCCACGAGGACCGTGCGGACGAGCGAGAATCCGTTGGAGTGCAGACCGCTAGAAGCCAGGCCGAGGATGACGTCGCCGGGAGCGATCGTCTCGCCGGTGATCATCTTGGGACGGTCGACCGCGCCTACACAGAAGCCCGAGAGGTCGTAATCGTCCGGGTCCATGGTGCCCGGGTGCTCGGCCATCTCACCGCCGATGAGCGCGCAACCCGCCTGCACGCATCCCTCGGCGATACCGCCCACGATGCGCTCCATGCGTGCCGAGTCGAGCTTGCCCACGGCCACGTAGTCGAGGAAGAAGAGCGGCTCGGCGCCGGAGACGAGGATATCGTTGGCACACATGGCCACCAGATCGATTCCCACGGTGTCGTGGCGGTCAAGGAGCTGCGCGAGCTTGAGCTTGGTGCCCACGCCGTCCGTGCCGCTAACGAGGACAGGATCCGCCATCTCCTTGAGCTTCGCGGCCGAGAACAGACCGCCAAAGCCCCCGATGTCGCCGATCACCTCTGGCCTACGTGTTGCTCGCACGTGCGAGCGGATCGCTTCCACGGCACGCGCACCTTCGACGGTATCGACGCCTGCGGTGCGGTAGTCAACGGGACCTTCGCGATGGTCGTTCCCCATGATCTCCCCTCGGGGTTGTGCGCGCGGACGTCTGCACGCACGTGCATTGTAGCGCACGCGTGGACGACTCCCGGGGTCGCGCTAGGAGAGCGCGCCCACCGCCGCTGAGACCGCCAGCGTCAGTGCGCTGGCGATCGCGGCCGCTGCGAGCCAGCCGGTGCCGTGCGTTACCCGTCGGCCTACTGAGGCGCCCACGAGCATCGGCCCGACGTACCCGAGTGCGAGCGAACCGAGCGCCCACATCGCGAAGGTCACCCAGCCGGGCCAAAGAGCCATCCCGGCGGCGCTAAAAGCCTCGGTGCTATCGAAGTGGTCACGCGCCCGGGCCATTATGCGGAGGCCGTCGCCCGCGAGCCAGCCTGCGGCCAGCACGAGAACCGCCCACTCGCGCCGGTCGCGGCGAGCTTTGGGGTACCCCGTGAGGGCGGCGGCGATCGCCGCCGAAACGGCGGCGAAGAGCGGATTGTACTGGACCGCGAGCAGCACGCCGTCACGCAGTGCGGCCAGTGCCGTGACCAGCTCGGTCACTCGCAGGCCTCCAGGCTGAGCTTGCCGCGGCGCACCGACTCGGGAACCTCGATCGGATACTCGCCGTCAAAGCATGCCCGGCAGAATTCGCCTGCTGGGTGTCCGGTGGACGCCACAAGATCCTCGAGCGGCAGATATGCCAGGGAATCCGCGCCGATGAACTCGCGAATCTCCTCAATCGTGTGGGTGGCGCCGATGAGCTGCTCCTGCGTGTCGGTGTCGATACCGTAGAAGCACGGCCACACCACCGGCGGCGAGGTGAGGCGCATGTGGATCTCGGCGGCACCCGCATCGCGCAGCAACTGCACCAGCTGCTTGGAGGTGTTGCCGCGGACGATCGAATCGTCCACCACCACGAGGCGCTTGCCCGCGATGATGTGCTTGAGCGGATTGAGCTTGAGGCGGATGCCCTGCTGGCGCAGCGACTGCGTGGGCGCGATGAACGTGCGCCCCACGTAGCGGTTCTTCACAAGTCCCTCGCCGTAGGGCAGCGAACTCGCCCTCGCGTAACCCACGGCTCCCGGGATGCCGGAGTCGGGCACGCCGATGACAAGGTCCGCATCCACCGGCTTTGTGCGCGCAAGGGCCATGCCCTGGCGCCGACGCGCCTCATACACCGAGCTGCCGTTCATGACGCTGTCGGGGCGCGCGAAGTAGACGAACTCGAAGATGCACAGTCCTGGCGTGCCCGCACAGACGGCTTGCTCCGAGTCGAGGATGCCGTCCTTGATGCGGATCATCTCGCCGGGTGCCACATCGCGCACAAACTCGGCACCCACGATATCGAGGGCGCACGTCTCGGAGGCGATGATCCAACCGCGGTCATTGGGAAGCTGGCCGAGCACGAGCGGGCGCACCCCGTTGGGGTCGCGAAAGGCGTAGAGCGCCTCCTCGGACATCATCACCACGGCGTAGGCGCCGCGCATCATGCGCATCGCGTCGCGGATGCCGCCGCGGATGGAGCCGTGCATCTGAGTGAAGTGATCCACCAGGCGGACCATCACCTCTGAGTCGGTCGTGGAACGGAACCTGACGCCGAGCGCGGAGAGCTCTTCGCGCAGGGAGGTGGTGTTGACCAGGTTGCCGTTGTGGCCGAGCGCAATGGTGTTGGGGCCGATGGACGAGATCATCGGCTGCGCGTTCTCCCACTTCTTCGACGCGCCGGTGGTCGAGTAGCGCGTGTGCCCCACCGCGAGGTGGCCCTTGAGCGACTCGAGATCGCTCTCCGAGAACACCTGCGGCACGAGGCCGAGATTCTTGACCACCATGAGCGTGTGCCCGTCGGCCACCGCGATGCCCGCTGACTCCTGCCCGCGATGCTGCAGTGCGTGCAGGCCGAAGTACGTGAGCCGGGAGACATCCTCACCGGGCGCGTACACGCCAAAGACGCCACACGCTTCTTCGGGACGGTCGGGACGGTCGGATACGACCCGCGGGTCAGTGGAGCGCGTTTCACTCATCGGGATGCTTCGCGTCCTCAGGGGCTCGGGGGACGGGGTGTTCGGACGCCGAATAGGATACCACGCGCCCGAGTGCGGAGCGGCGGGCGACACGCGGGTGTCAGGGCCTGGCGATGAAACTGCCGGTGGCCTTCCTGCGACGCCACAGGCGCCACAGGGAGTACACCACACCCGCCGCCACGAAGACGACGAGGACCGGAGCTAGGATCGCCGCCGCCGAGAGCGCTACCGCGCCGATGTCCTCGGCAGTGCTCACCGCTGGCGCTCCAACGCCGGCCGTGGTCACGTTGACCACCGGCCGTGTGGTGGCCTTCACGGCATGCACGCCTCCGGCGAGGAGCACACCGGCGAAGACGAGCAGCCACGGGCTGATCTCGGTGGCGCTGCCAGCCCCGGCAACAGCCACGATGCCACCGGCCGCAGGTCTGACGAACGACTGGATCACGTCGTTCACGTGGTCGACAGCCGGGATCTTGTCGGCCACAACCTCGATGACGAGCAGCACCGCGATGACCGCGATCATCCACCACTCACCAAGAACCCCGAAGGGCTCCTTGAGCGACAGCACCTCAAATCGCTGCGCGAGTGCCACGGCAAGCAAAGGGATGTACGCGTTGAGCCCCGCCGGAATCGACAACCCGAGTGCGGTCAGCAGTTCCACAACGCCCCCTAACCTTCGGTGAGTTCCTCACTCTGCAGCGTCTCGGCGCCGTGCACGAGTCGCTCGAGCGTAGGCTCGAACGCGTCGCGCATGTCACCGAGCGATACGTCGATGTCATCCCCGATGCGGAGTCGGTCTCCGCCCACGGTACCAATCTTGTTGCACGCGGTGGCGTGGGTAGCAGATAGCGCCTTGAGCGCGTTGTAGTGCTCGGCGGCCACCGAGAGGATCACGCGGCCCTGGGTCTCGCTGAACAGCGCGGCCACGCCCGGCAACGCGGGGTTCGACTCTACGGTCGCGCCGATGTCGCCCGCGATGCAACACTCGGCGAGCGCCACGGCCAGACCACCTTCGGAACAGTCGTGCGCTGAATTCACGATGCCCGTGCGGATGGCGGTGACGACGAGCTCACCGAGCAGGCGCTCGCCGGGCAGGTCGACTTTGGGTGGCCGGCCGGCCACGGTGTTGTGAGCGATCTTGAGGTACTCGCTGCCGCCCAGCTCGGCCTTGGTGTGGCCGAGCAGGACGACTACGTCGCCCTCGTTCTTGAAACTCATGGTGCAGTGGTCCTCCACATCGTCGAGCAGACCCACGAGTCCCACGGTGGGCGTGGGGTAGATCGGAGAACCGAAGCTCTCGTTGTAGAAGCTCACGTTGCCGCTGATCACCGGTACGCCGAATGCGGTACAGGCGTGGGACAAGCCGCGGATGGACTCGTAGAACGTCCAGAACACCTCGGGCTTCTCGGGATTGCCGAAGTTCAGGCAGTCGGTGATGGCAGCCGCGCGCCCGCCGGAGCACGCCACGTTGCGCGCCGCTTCGGCAAACGCGATCTGCGCACCCGTGTAGGGATCCAGATAGCAGTAGCGGCCGTTGCAATCGCTTGAGACCGCGATGCCCCGCTCGCTCATCTCGCCCCTGCCGGTGTCGCCGATGCGCAGCACGGCCGCATCGGAGCCCGGCAGCACGACCGTGTTGGCCATCACCTGGTGGTCGTACTGCTCCCAGATCCAGCGGCGCGAACAGATATTGGGACTCGCGAGCAGCTGCAGAAGCATATCCGACAGCGCGTCGACGCCCTCGGGATGCTCGAGTGTCATGGGATCGAACGCCTGCAGTTCATCCAGGTACGCCGGGCGCTCCTTGGCCGGGTCGTAGATGGGCGCATCATGCGCGAGTGTGGCGGCAGGCATATCGGCCACGACCACGTCGCCTTCGCGCACCACGAACCGCCCGGTGTCGGTGACCGTTCCAATCACGGTGGAGCGCAGGCCCCACTTGGCGCAGACCGAAAGCGCCGCCTCGAGCTTATCGGGCTCGACCACGGCCAGCATGCGCTCCTGGCTCTCGGAGACCATGAACTCGAACGGCTTCATGGCCTCTTCACGCGCGGGGATCTTGGTCACGTCGATGTCGAGGCCCACGCCGCCGCGGCTGGCCATCTCACTCGCACTCGAGGTGAGACCCGCAGCGCCGAGGTCGCCGAGGCCAACGAGCAGCTTGGCGTCCAAGAGCTCGAGGCACGCCTCGATGAGCAACTTCTCTTCGAACGGGTCGCCCACCTGAACGCTCGGCCGCTTGTCCTCGGCCTTCTCGTCAAACTCCTGGCTCGCAAGCGTGGACGCGCCGCCGATGCCATCGCGACCGGTGGTGGAACCGATGAGCAGCACGAGGTTGCCGGGGCCGGCCGCTACCGCGAGCGTGAGGTTCTCCTCGCGCATGAGGCCCACGGCCATCGCGTTGATCAGGCAGTTGCCCTCGTACGCTTCCTCGAAGTACACCTCGCCACCCACCGTGGGCACGCCGAGACAGTTGCCGTACCCGCCGATGCCCGCCACAGCACCCTCAAAGAGGTAGCGCTGCCGCGGCTGGTCAAGCGTGCCAAAACGCAGCGAGTTGAGGCTTGCGATGGGGCGCGCGCCCATCGTGAAGATATCGCGGATGATGCCGCCCACGCCGGTTGCTGCGCCCTGATACGGCTCGATCGCCGAGGGGTGGTTATGAGACTCCATCTTGAACGCCACAGCCCAGCCCTCGCCCACAGAGATGACGCCGGCGTTCTCGCCGGGACCCTGCAACACGTGGTCGCCGGTGGTGGGGAACATGCGAAGTGCCTTGCGGGAGTGCTTGTAGCTGCAGTGCTCGGACCACATGAGCGAGTACATGTAGAGCTCCGTCACACTCGGCACACGGCCGAGGATGACAACGATCTTCTCGTACTCCTCGAGTTTCAATCCGAGTTCCACGGCGAGCTGCGGTGCACGTTCTGGTGAGAGTGTCTCCAGCGTTGTCATCAGCCCACCTCCGCCAGGCGCTTCGCGATCGCGGTGAAGAAGTGCTGCCCGTCAGTGCCGCCGCCGAGAGGATCGACCACCCGCTCGGGGTGTGGCATCAGGCCGAAGACGTTGCCGCGCTCGTTGCAGATGCCGGCGATGTCATCGAGTGCGCCGTTGGGAGCGCTCCCGCTCTCCGCGCGCCGGCCGTCTGCCTCACAGTAGCGGAGCACTATCTGCCCGTTTGCCTGCATGCGTGCCAGAGTCTCCTCGTCGCAGATGTAGTTGCCTTCGTTGTGGTTGATCGGGATGCGCACCACGGAGCCCGGCGTGAGATCGACCCACGCGCACGCGCTCTCCTCCACACGCAGGTTCACCGTCTTGCAGATGAACTTGAGGCCGCTGTTGCGCAGGAGCGCGCCGGGAAGCAAGTGTGCCTCGGCGAGGATCTGGAAGCCGTTGCAGATGCCGATCACGGGGCGTCCCGCCTCGGCAAATCGCACGACCTCGGCCATCACCGGCGAGAAGCGCGCCACGGCACCGCAGCGGATGTAGTCGCCGTAGCTAAAGCCGCCAGGGAGCACTATCGCATCGAAGCCGGAGACGTCAGTGTCGCCGTGCCAGATGTAGCCCGCCTGGTGCCCGAGATACTGCACCGCATGGACCACGTCCTGCTCGCAGTTGGAACCGGGGAAGATCACCACTCCAAATCGCACGATTAAGCCTCCCCGACCGTCTCGATGCGGTAGTCCTCGATCACGGGGTTCGCGAGCAGCTTGTCGCACATCTCACGAACGCGGGCGTCAGACGTTCCGTCGGCCACCTCGAGCTGGATGTACTTGCCGATCTTCACCTGCTCGACCTCTTTGTAGCCGAGGTTCTGAAGCGCGCGCTCGGCTGTGGCACCGGGCGGGTCGAAGATCCCCTTCTTGTATGTCACGTAGATCTCAAACCGTGCCATGTGTGGCTCCTCCCCTTATGCCTCGCGCCCGACCGGCGCACCGGCAGCCTCATTCAAGACGTCTCCATCAACCATCATCGCTTCGCGGCTCTCACTCTTGCGCTTGGCAACGGCTGTATCGAGCCACCACCTGCTGTAGCGCATCACGATCAAGCCGATCACCCACGCGAATATCGAGGCGTATGCGAGGACCGGGATCGTCTCGTGCACGTCGATGCCGGCCTGCGCCGGTGAACCGACCTGCCAGAAGCTCAGGAAGAAGCCCACCACGCCGAGACCGGATGCCGCCATGCCGACCCAGAACAGGTACAGATGCGCCCGCACGCGTGGCGGCAGCACCTTGAGGGTCACGTGGCGTCCTTCCCGGTTTGCGCGGCGTCCGTGCCGGTTTCGGCGGTGACCTTAGCACCCTTCTCCGCTGAACCCTTGGCTGCGGCGGTCTTCGGCGCGTCAGCATGCTTCGACTTCTTTGACGGCACCGCCATCAGCTCCTTCCGGAGCTTACGGATCACCACGAGATCGATCGTGACCGCGATCATCGAGAATGCGAGCACCGTGGCCGAGACCACTCTCAGCACGGTGTCATTCGCGCGCAGGTCCGGAATCGCATAGCTTCCGCCAATGAGTGCGAGACCGCCGAGCAAGAGCACCCACCAGACACGCCGCCACTTCTTGATCTCCGGCGAGGTCGGCAGCCCCGACCAGTCCTTCTCCACGCCGGAGTCCTTGAGCTTGGGCTTAGACTTAGCGGGCGTGCTGGTCGACGCAGCCGACCCCAGCTTGCGCACCGGCTTGGCCCCGGCCGCGCTCTTGCGAGTGGATCCCACCTTGGCACCCTTGCGGTATCGCTCGTTGGAGTAGCTGCGCTGTGACATGCGGGCTTCAGGCCCCTTCCGGCATGAACGGCTCATCGCATATGAGCTCGTAGGCTTCGATGTACTTCTCTGCGGTGACCGCGAGGATGTCCGCGGGCAGCGCTGGCGCGGGTGGCTGCTTGTCCCAGCCACTCGCCTCGAGCCAATCGCGCACGAACTGCTTGTCGAAGCTCGGCTGCGAGCCGCCGGGTGCGTACTCATCTGCGGGCCAGAACCGCGAGCTGTCAGGGGTGAGCGCCTCATCGATGAGCGTGACCTCGCCGTCCACAAGCCCGAACTCGAACTTGGTGTCGGCTATGATGATACCGCGCGTTGCGGCATGGTCCCGCGCCGCCGAGTAGAGCGCCAGTGACGCGTCGCGCAGCCGCGCGGCGTTCTCAGCGCCGATGATCTCGGCCATACGCTCGAAGCTGATGTTCTCGTCGTGGTCGCCGATCTCGGCCTTGGTCGACGGCGTGAAGATCGGCTCGGCAAGTTGGCTGCACTCCACGAGACCCTCGGGCAGCTTCTGGCCGCACACGGTGCCGCTCTGCTGATACTCTTTCCAGCCGCTGCCGGCGAGGTACCCGCGCACGATGCACTCCACCGGGAACACCTCGGCCTTCTTCACGATCATGAAGCGGCCGCGCAGCGCCTCGGCGTGTACCGCAAGCTCATCCGGGAGGTCGCACTCCTCGGCGGTAAGCAGATGGTTGGGGACGATGTCGGCGAGATGGTCGAACCAGAAGAGCGAGATCTTGGTTAGGACTTCGCCCTTGTACGGCACCGGATCCGGGAGCACAACGTCAAAGGCGCTCAACCGGTCAGTGGCGACGATCAGCAGAGCCTTCCCGAGGTCGTAGATGTCGCGAACCTTGCCTTGAGCACTTGGCGTGAGGTCGATCGGCTGCACGTGGGCGTCCTTTCGAGACTGCGGCTGCGGGGCGGACGAGAACGCACGCATCGCGCGATGCCCCGAGCGCGCGCGACCATGCGTGCATTGTAGGCGATACGCCCTGCCCGCGGTACGCTCGGATGACGAGCGGAACCCGGAGGATGTCTACCTCGGCAGCGAGATGCGGCGAAGCGAGTCCGCATCCATGCTATCGGCAGGCGACATGATGCCGATGAGGCTCTCGTACAGCCCGGCAAACGGGTCGACGTACTCGTAGCTCACGATGTTCGGCTCGCCATCGATGCCACCCAACTCGGCGGCCCGATCCACTGCGTCGTCGTAGTTGCCGATCGAGTCGATGAGCCCGAGTTCCAGCGCCTCGGTACCGATCCACGCCCAGCCGGTTGCCAACTCGCGGACCTCGGCCTCATCCATGCCGCGGCCCTGGGCCACGTCGGCAATGAACTGGTCCTGGATCATAGCCATCTGCTCGTTGAGCATCGCAGTCTCGGTCTCCGTGAGGCTCCGGTACATGCTTCCGGCGTCCTTGTACTCGCCCTGCGTGAACGTGGTGAACGACACGCCGATCTTGCTGAGAAGCTCCTCGATGTTGGCGACCTCCATGATCACGCCTATGCTGCCCACGGTCGAGCCGGGCGATGCGATGATCTCATCGGTCTGCGAGGCCACCATGTAGGCACCGGATGCGCAGATGTCACCCACGCTCGTCACAACCGGCTTGGCCGCCGAAGCCCGCCGCACGGCCATCATGATCTCCTGCGAGGCGGCCACGGTGCCGCCGGGTGAGTCCACACGCAACAGGATCGACTTCACGCTGTCGTCCGCCAACGCAGAATCGATCTGGCTCAGCACATACTCGGGCGAAGCGGTTCCCACGCTGGCACCCTGGATGACCTCTTCGAGGTGGATGACGGCGATGCTGTCGCCTGTGACGAGCGATCCGCCTTCGGATCCGAGGAGCGCCACCGAGGCGATGCACGAGACGATGACGAGCACGATGAAGCCGGCGCCAAGTCCGATCGCCCACTTAGCACCCGAGGACATGCGCTTCTTGGGAGTCTGCGATGAGGCCGGAGCGGGCGCGGTCTGCGGCGGTGTTGCCACAGGCTGTCCAGGGATTACCGGGGCTGCAACGTGCGTGCTTGCGGGAATCTGATCCGAAGAATCCATGATACCTCCACTTGATTGACGACCCGCGCTAGCGGCGTCGCGTGAGAACTCCGTTTCAGATGAAGCCCAGGAACGCCATGGCGGCGAGGGCGTGAAGAATCGAGAGTGCAACGAGCGCGTACGCGACACCCCTGTGCACCTTCATGTGCAGCTTGCCTTTGAACGTGATCTTGCGCTTGCCCTGCAGTACCTGGAACGCCAGCAGCACGAGAACCGCCGCCCCGCCAAAGACGAGAAAGTACCGGGTGATATCGATTCCCACTAGCACGGCGCTCCCTTCCGCTCTGCAATCACGTGTCGAGAGTAACCGCGAGCGGGCGCCAGCGTCCAGACGCACGCGCGTGCACGATGCGCGCGAACCGAAGCCGCCTAACCGGGGAACGTGAGCGCGGCGAGGAAGCGCGTCTGAAATTCCGGGTGCGCGGCGAGGTCCACGGTCCGAATGCGGCCCGAGACCTCACGGGCGGCCGTACGCTCCGCCCCGTTGACCAGCGCCATACGAGCACCCGCGAGCGCCGTGTTACCCCCAAAGGCTACCCGGTCGTGCCACAGCGCCGGTACTAGCCCGAGCCGCGCCAGCGACTGGGCAGAGACGTGATAGCCAAATCCGCCTGCGACCACCGCCATGACCACATCGGCGGGCTCAAGATCCGCCTCGGCCAGCAACAGGTCGATACCCGCGCGTACCGCGGCAACGGCCAGCTGCACCTGCCGGACGTCCTTCTGCGTGAGGAACACCGCGCCTGTGGGATCGAGCATGAGCGCCCGCACGTCACCCCGCTCGGTCAGGCGCGCCCCGACCAGCCCCGGAACGGACGTGACAAACGCGCCGCTCGCGCCCAGTACTCCCGCGTCGAGCAGTCGGGCGACAAGGTCGAGCAGACCGCTGCCGCAGATGCCCACCGGTTCGCGATCGCCGATCACGCCGAACTCAAGATCGCCATCAGCGATCTGCACCCGTTCGATCGCGCCAACGCCCGCACGCATGCCGCACGCGATCGACGCTCCCTCGAGTGCCGGCCCCGCCGCTGTTGATGCGGCAATGAGCTCTCCGTGCGCGGCGAGCACGAGTTCACCGTTGGTGCCCAGATCTATGAGAAGCGTGGGGGTGGCACGTTCGGCAAGCCGCGTTGCGAGGACTCCGGCGGTGATGTCGGCTCCGATGAACGCCGAGGCGCCCGGCAGCACCGACACATCAAGTGCAGGGAACTCGGGAAGTCCCACATCAGGCGCTGGCATGCGCACCTCGGCCACGGGGGCACCCGCATACGGCGCCTCCCCGAGCATTGAGACATCCGTGCCGAGGAACAAGCCCGTCATGGCCGTGTTGCCCACAACTACAGCATCAACCAGCCGGTCCGCCGCCAGCCCGGCCTCGTCAAGAACGGCGGCGAGCATCGTCTCCACCTGTCCGGCGATGAGCCTCTGAAGCTCCGGTCCGCCTCCGGCGGCCGCGTGCGCCACCCGGGAGAGCACATCGGCACCGAACGCGCGCTGGGGGTTCAGGTCTCCGGCCACGGCGAGCGTCTCACCGGTTCGCAGGTCGAGCAGTTGGACCGCAAGCGTGGTGGTGCCGATATCGATAGCCGCGCCGAGCACCGTTCCGGGCATGTCGATCCCGCGCTCCGAGGGCGGCTCCACGTGAAGAGCCGGCACCTGAGCTGAGGTGACCACCCGCGTCTCGAGCTGCGGCTCGTTGAGCGTGACGACAGCATCGCCGACAACCCGAGCCCTGCACGCCAGCCGCTTGCCCGCGGCGATCCCGGCACCGCCAAGCAGATCGCGCTCATCGGAACTCAGCGGCAGAAGCGCTCCCGCGGCGCTGACACGGCATGACCCGCACCTCCCGGTGCCGCCGCAGGGGGCATCGATCTCAAGGCCTGCCGAGCGGGCGGCCTCAAGAAGCGTCGAGCCGACCGGCACCGTGACGGTGCGTCCGGCCGGCTCGAATCGAATGGTGGCGCGCTGGTTCATACGGTCTCCTCCCTCGTGAGGATACCCCGCACGCGTCCGTCGCTCTAGGACTCGGTGGTAGGTGCCTCGAGGAAGCCCGGGCAGGCGCTCGGGTCGGCACCGTTCGGGCATGTGCCGCTGGTGCCGTCGGCGTTACCGGCGCCGTTGTTCGGGCACGCGCCCGCGCCGTCGCCCCGCTGCGGGCCCTGACCGCGACCGCCCATCATGCCCTGGCGTCCCATCATGCCGTAGCCAACCTCATCGGTAGCCGACGCCCGGAACGCCATTGCGTGAAACGCCGCCGGAATCGCTACCGCTCCGCCGAGCAGGGTCATGCCGATCACCACACCGATCGCCACAGCAAGTACGGTCTTCAACTTGGGATCCATCGTCAACGTCCTCCTTGATCATCCGTCCGTGGGTTGGACGGGCTGATTCCCTCATAAGCACCTCACGCGCCGAAAATGACATCCCCGTGTGGAGATTGTGTGGAGATGCGTGGCCTGGCTCACCACTCTTATTGGAAGTCCCGAAGATCGCCGCGGCTGCGGTTGCCACCGCCATCGTCACTCTCCGTTGTCGGTCAGGCCCCGGGGCCGGGATCGTTGGGTGTCTCGCTCTCATCTGGGGCGGCCGCCTCGTCGGCCTGGCGCTCCTCGATCTTCTCTGCGGCACCGCGCAACTTGTCGCTCATCGACTTGAACGCGCCTGCGAGCCTGGGTCCGACCTCCTCGGAGATCTTCTCGCCGGCGGTGCGTAGCGCGTCTCCGGTCTTGTCGGCGGCATCCTTGAACGACTGGCCCACCTCTGTGTCGACCGCGTTCTTGGCTGTGGCGCCCACGTTATCCACGAGCCCGTCGAGCCGAGCGGAAAACTCGTCGAAGCGGCGCTTGTTCTCCGGGTCGTTCACCGCAGCCTTGGTCCAGCGGCCCAGTGCATCGCCAAGAACATCGAGTTCTGCCAGTACCGCCTTCCAGGCGACCGCAGCCTCGGATGCCAACTCGGGCTCTGCCGGAACCGGCTCCTGCGGATCGTGCATGTCATCATTCATTGCACTCACTCCTCCGGGACGCGTCTTTCGCATCCCATCACGTGGCACCCTCGGGTAGCAACGCCACGAATACCGACGCTCCCTAGTTCTTCGCCCCGCCGCCAGCCGATGACACCCCCTGAGAGATCCCCCTTGATGTCGGCCGCGAAGTAGCCATACGAGTATCCCCCAGCGGTGACGTGCGCGCACGTCCCGCCGTGCGCTGCGGGGGGCGCGCGTGCGGCCGGCAGATTCCGCGACCAACAGCCCGCGATTCGGCACGCATCTGGCACACTAAGCGCAGAACGTCCGACCTAGGGGGCTACAGGATGCTGCGGTTCATCGTCTTCGGGTGCGGGGCGGCGCTGATGGGGCTCGAGATGGTTGCCGCCCGTGTCCTCGCACCGTACCTCGGCAACTCCATCTATGTGTGGGGCGCTGTGATCTCCGTAGTGATGATCGCCCTGTCGATCGGCTACGCACTCGGTGGACAGCTTGCGGATCGATTCGGCGCCGCGCGGTCGCTGCCGCCCGTGATCGCGGGAGCGGGAGTGTTCACCGCCGCTGCGCCGCTGGTAGCCATTGCTGTGCTGCCCGTGGTAGCCGATCTCGGCCCCCGGCTCGGCTCACTCGCAGGCGCCACCGCGATCTACTTCATCCCTTCGTTGCTGCTGGCGATGGTCTCTCCCCTCGGCGTGCGTCTGGCCGCGCGAGCCGGCATGGCGCACCTCGGCCGGTCCACCGGCAATCTCTACGCCGTTTCCACGGCCGGAAGCATCGCGGGTACGCTCGCCACCTCGTTCTGGCTGATACCGGTGCTCTCACTGGAGTCCCTGGTGGTGTGGACGGGGATGGCGCTGCTGGGTATGTCGCTTCTGGCGCTGGCCATCGCTCCCGAGGAGCGCAGCGAGGCCGCCACTCCGCATAGGCTGGCCGCCCGGTTCGCGCGGGTGGCCGTTCCCACCACGCTGACGCTTGCTCTCGGCGGGGCCGCACTTGGAGGTTTCGTGCTCTGGCGCGTGGCACCGGTGCCCGCGTTCAACGAGGTCGGCGAGACGATCCTGTTCCGCGCTGACACGCAGTACCACAGGATCACGGTCACCGAGGGCGACGGTGCCCGGCACCTGCGCTTCGACCATTCACACCAGTCGGCGATCGACCTCGAGGATCCCTACGTCAGTCGGATCCGCTATCCCGACTACATGCATCTGGCGCTCGCCCTCAACCCGGACGCGGAGCGGGTACTCGTCCTCGGCCTGGGTGGTGGCGCCATCACCAAGCGTTTCTGGCGAGACTATCCCACCATGCGCGTCGACTCTGTGGAGATCGATCCCGTAGTTGCGGACGTTGCCCGCAAGTACTTCTGGCTGCCCGAGGACGAGCGGGCGCGTGTGTTCATCGAGGATGCGCGCCGGTATGTGCAGAGCACCGACGAGACATACGACATCGTGATCGTGGATGCGTACTACTCCGACGCCCTGCCGTTTCACCTCACCACCGAGGAGTTCCTGCGGGAGGTCAAGGGCGTGATGGCGCCCGATGCCGTGCTCGCCTACAACGTCATCGCCTCAGCCGAAGGCGACGGTAGCGACCTGTTCCGCAGCATGTACCGCACCGCCAGCGGTGTGTGGGACGGTATGTGGGTATTCCCGATCGGCATCGGCAGCGACGGTACCGAGCTCACGCGTCGCAACATCATCGTACTTGCCACCGACGCGCACATCTCCGAAAGCGAACTTCGCGATCGGATCTCCTCGCAAGTGGATGGCACGGTGAGCGTCGACGGGTTCGCCGACATGGCCGCGGACTTGTACAGCGATCCGATCCCGGTCGCCGACGTTCCGTTGCTGACCGACGCGCACGCACCGACCGACTCGCTCATCCGGGTGCAGTAGCCGCTTACGCCGCGCCGGAGTCCGCCAGAGGAAGCCGCACGATGAAGGTGGAGCCGTGCCCGGCTTCGCTCCGGGCGCCGAGCGTGCCGCCGAGCGCGTCCATGATGCGGCTCGAGATCGCCAGCCCCAACCCGGTCCCCGCGGCGTGCACGCCATCGGGATCGCGCACCTGATAGAACTCCTCGAAGACCCTCGCGAGGTCCGCGGGCGCGATTCCGGGCCCTGTGTCCCGCACCCGGATCTCCGCACCAGCGTCCGCGCACACGACACACAGTTCGATCTCCCCGACCTCCGTGAATTTCACGGCGTTGCCCAGCACGTTGACCAGAACCTGCTCGAGTCGCATGGGATCGGTTCTGACCTTGCAGGCCTCGCCATCGGCGCGAAACGTCATGACCAGGCCTTTTGCCTCCCCGGGTGACCGGAAGGCAGTGAAGGCACGCTCCGTCACGATGCGGAGGTCCACCGTGGAGATCACGGGCTCAAGATGTCCCGCATCGATGCGGGACAGGTCGAGGATGTCATTGATGAGGGTGAGCAGGTACGACCCCGAGGACTTGACCATCTCGAGCTGGCGCCGTTGTTCATCGGTCACCGGTCCGGCCATCTCGCGCAGCATGATGTCCGAGAATCCGATCACCGAGTTGAGCGGCGTCCGAAGCTCGTGACTCATCGCCGCGAGAAACTCGCTCTTCACCCGTGTTGCCTCGGCGATGAGTCGGCTGGCCTGCTCGAGTTGTTCATTGGCTGCGGCCAGATCATCATTGCTCGCGGCGAACTCCTCGTTCATACCCGCGAGTTCCTCGTTCATCGAGGTCAACTCCTCGTTGGCATCAGCGAGCTCCGCGGTTCTCTCGACCACCCGCGTCTCGAGTTGAGCATGGGACTGCTGCAGTTCGGCTTCGACCGCTTCCCGGCGGGCGATGTCCATCTGAAGCGCGGTGAGCATGCTGTTGATGGCATCGGCGACATGGGCGACCTCACTGTCGCCGTCCAGCTCCGCCCGCACACTGAGGTCCCCTGCCTGCACACGAGCTGCGGTCGTGGCTAGCGCCTCCAGCGGCTGTGCGATGATCCGCCCGCTGCCGAACGAGACGAGCAGACCGATCGCAACCATCCCCGCTGTGACGCCCAGGAGAATCCACCTGGTCTGTGCGAGCGCAGCCTCCAGATGCGACTCCGAGAGACCGACGTGCGCTACGCCGGCATCTCCTGAGAGCATGTTCATCGCGATGTCGAGAACACGGCCCTCCCCGGTGTTGAGGAGCTGCGTCGTGTGCTCATCGGCCCGCGCGGGGTTGTTCACATCCAGAAGAGCCGGAGGCATGCCGTCACTGAATGTGGAGGACACCACCTCACCATTGCGATCGACCACGAAGATGTAGGCGATGTCCCGCTCTGCCGCCATCGTGCGCCGCATCAGTGCGTTGAGGTCGAGTCGGTCTCCGAGCAAGACAGCATCTATAGCCGAGGCCGAGAAGCTTCGCGCGATGGTGAGCCCCTCGGACACGGCGGCCTGCTCAAGCGCATCTTCCATAACCGCCTCGATGACCACGGCGCTCACCACTGCCAGGAGCAGCACCGCGGACAGCACAGCCAAGACGATTCGTCCGCGGAGTGCCATCAGGCCCGGGACCCTCTGGCTGTCACTGCTCTGTCTGTAGGTTCGCATCAAGCCATACCTGCATCTCACGGACCGAGTCGTAAGCACCATCGCCGAGAACATCGAACCGATCGATCTGGATACCCTGCAGGATGGCTCTTCCTGCCGGGTCCTCGTGCATGCCGAGGAGGATGGCGCGCAATTCGGCTTTCACCGCCGGGTCCAGGTCGGGGTGCACCACTACCGGCGGGATGCCGTACGGCGGAGACTTCGCCAGGACCCGCGTATTCTCGACCGCCGCATCACCGTCGGCCTTCATGAAGTCGTAGATGAGGCTGTCGATAGCCGCGGCATCAACGATTCCGTCCGACACCGCCTGAATAGAGCGGTCGTGGCTGTAGGTGTACATGAACTCCCCGAAGAAGGACTCGGGTGTCTCGTTCATGCGGCCGAGCAGGTAGGTCGGCACCAGTGTGCCCGTGTTGGACATCGGGTCGGTGAACGCGAAGGTGCTGCCCCTGAGGTCCTCGAACTCCGTGGCGGTGCTCGATGCCGGGACGATCGTGTAGGAGTAGTAAACCGGCTCCCCGTAGGCCACCGGCGCCGCGAGGATCTCCATGCCGAAGGTGTCGTGACCCTCGATATATGCACCCGTACAGACGAAGGCCATGTCCAGATCGCCGCTTTCGATGAGATCGTTGATCTCCTCATACGTCTCGCGCTGGACCAACTCGACCGGGCGACCCGACTTTTCCGCAACGTAGTCGAGAATGTCGCGGTAGACCTCGAACGTCTGCTTGGGCGAGGTCATGGCCGAGACCGCGATTCGCATGGGATGAGCCCGATCTGCGGCTGCGGATGGTGCGCCTTCGGGGGACGCGAGCGAGATCTCCACCGCATCCTGGCTGTCGCCCAGGAAGGCGAACGCCAGCGATCCGGCCACTACAAGAGCCCCCACAGCGCCAAGCACCGCGACAGTGCGCTTTCTCACGCTACCTCCCGCTCCGAACGGTCCACTCATTGTTGCATATCGGCCGAACCGCTCCCTAAGGTGAGAGTCGGCCCGGGGGAGCCGATTTCGTAATCCGCAGGCCTTACGGTGCTATGACGGCGATCTGAACAAAGTAACTGAGAACCAGGTACGGCGCGTCTACGCCGCGCGATGGCCCCACGGGGTCGGTCTCCAGGACGCCGGGCGCACCGAGGTCCGCCAGGAGCAGCGCAGTGAGCTTTGGCGACCCGGGCGCCTCGCTGAGTTGGATCTTCAGGTCGGCCGTGGCACCTGCTGGTACCAGCGCTGATCCGAGAACCTCGCTCGCCTCGCCTGCGGCCGAGCCTCGGACGATGAGCACCCAGGAGTCTGCGGGCGCATCTACACGCTGAACGTCGACAGCGGTGCCCGACGCGTCCAGGAACGCCGCGCCGATGTTGGCTTCAGGCACGCGGTACACCACGTTGAAGGGTGTGATGCGCACGTATTTGGTGGGGACCTCACCTGCTGCCACAAGCGGTTTGTCCATCGGGGCTCCCATGTCGGACGCCGCGCCCGGCCCGCCCATCGCCGAGCCCATGCCCTCGGCATCGAGTGATACGAAATCGAGCGGGTCACCGGTGGTGTACTCAAACTCGCCACGCGTGCCCTTGTCGGCCACGAGCGAGACGAAGGCCGCCTCCGGGTGGCCGCGTCTGCGCTCAAACACCACGCCGACGTTGCGGTTCTCGCCCTTGCTCACCGCGGCAGCGCCGATCAACTCACCCGGTTCGCCATCACGATCGGCCCTGAGGATCACCCAGCCGTCCACCGGAGTCATGATGCGATCGATCGATATGGCGCCGAACGCAGCCTGGTCTCTCACCTCGATGATCACATCCTCATCGCCCACCATGACCCCGTCGATCGGCAACTCGCCGCCGCCATAGGCGATCGCGGCCATCAGGGCGAACTCGGCGAGGAATAGGCCCGCGACGCCGATTCGTTTGATGGTAGTGGAGATCTGCACTCGTCTTCTCATTTCGCCAGGTGACGATCAGGGCTCGCGCGCGAGGATCTCGCCGGACATCATGCCCATCCCGCAGGTCATCAGGTATGTCCCCGGCTCGCTGGCCGGCAGAACAACGGTGGTGGTGGCGTTGGGCGCCAGTGCAACGTCAATAGCCATCTCGGGGATCACGAGCCGGTCTGAACAGCTTTTCTCCTCACGGCGGTCCACTATCAGTCGGACCTCGCGCCCCGAGGGAACAACGACCGTCGAAGGGAAGTACTGAACGCTCTGGATAACGAGCGGCACCTCGGCCACTCCGTCAGGGGCGGTGGTGAACTCAAGCGGCTGCTCCGCCACGCTGTTGCCGGTGAACAGGCCCACAACCGACCGCGAGCTCACCGAGAACCCGGCGATCATAGCCGCACGGTTGAGGAAGATGAGTCCTGAGATGATAACCACAACAGCTAGTACGATCTGAAGCCGCTCCTTCCACGCCCGCGGGATCATGCTCGATGCAGTGCCGAATGCGAGCATGAGCGGCGCGGTTCCCACGCCGAAGGCGAGCATGACCAGACCGCCCTGAAGCGCGCTGCCGCTTGAGGCCGCGACCAACTGCGCCGTCTGCAAGGGAGCGCACGGCATCAGCCCGGTGAGCAGACCGAAGGCGACCGGCACCGCCAGGGTGGTCTCACCGGACCCGACATCTTCGTTCGCCTTGCGGCGCAGCCGGGAAAGTGCGGAGATGAGCGCTTTTGGCGGCCGGGGTGTAAGGCGCAGCGCCCACTGAGCACGACCGGTCATGCCGAGCCCGAGGATGATCATGAACAGGCCGGCGAGCCCCAGCACCCAGGGCCGAACGGCGTCAACATTGAGGGCGGAGCCGATGGCCCCGAGCACCGTGCCCACTGCGGCATAGCTGAAGATCTTCGCGCCCTGGTATGCAAGGTTGGGCGCCAGTTTTCCCCGCCAGCCGGTCTGGTCCGGGCAGCGCACCACATAGGTGACCACCATCGGGCCGCACATCGAGATGCAGTGCACACTCGTGGCGAGACCCAGCGCGAAGGAGGACGCGAGCAGGGCGATCATGGGGGTTCTCTTTCCTCTCCGGGGCCGTACCTGTCAGTCGGCGGTTCGGGCGAGCGACGGCTTGAACCTCCGCAAGAGCAGCGAGCTCGTAACCACGCTCACGCTCGAGAGCGCCATCGCTCCTCCGGCGATCTCCGGCCGCAGCAGGCCGAGCGCGGCTACTGGTATGCCGAGCGAGTTGTAGCCGAGCGCCCAGAAGAAGTTCTGGCGTATCTTGCGCATCGTTGCCCGTGAGAGCTCGATGGCGGTGACCACATCGCGCAGGTCGTTCTTGATAAGCACGATGCCACCGGTCTCCATCGCCACGTCGGTGCCGGCGCCCATGGCGATGCCCACGTCGGCCTGCGCGAGCGCCGGCGTGTCGTTGATGCCGTCACCTACCATGGCGACCACGAGTCCGCGCGCCTGGAGCTTGGCGACCTCTTCGGCCTTGTGCTCCGGCAGGACCTCGGCGAGCACGTGGTCGGCGGGTATGCCGGCCTGCGCGGCAATGGCCTCGGCCGTGCGGCGGTTGTCGCCGGTGATCATGAAGACCTCTACGCCCATCCTGGCGAGCTGCTCCACCGCCCGGGCCGAGTTGCCCTTGAGTGTGTCGGCCACGGCGATCATCCCGGCGAGCTTGGCCCGGTCCACGCCCACGAGCATGACGGTCTTGCCCTCGCCCTCGAGAGCCGAGATGCGCTCCTCGAAGCGGGTGATGTCGATACCCTCGGCGGCCATGAGGCGGCGGTTGCCGAACGCCACGCGCGTTCCGTCGACGGTGCCTTCCACGCCATGGCCCGGCACGGCTGAGAAGCCTTCTACGGATGGTAGATGCATGCTCTTGCTCTTGGCGTGGGCGATGATCGCCTCGGCCAGCGGATGTTCGCTCTTGCGCTCGAGCGCAGCCGCGAGCATGAAGACCCGCTCCGTGTCGTGCCCCTCGGCGAGCTCGATGTCGGTCACCACGGGCTTGCCATGGGTGAGCGTGCCGGTCTTGTCAAAGACGATGGCCTTGATCTTGTACGCGGTCTCGAGCGCTTCGCCGCTCTTGATGAGGATGCCGTTCTCGGCACCCTTGCCGGTGCCGACCATGATGGCGGTCGGGGTGGCCAGGCCGAGCGCGCACGGGCAGGCGATGACCACAACAGATGTGCCCGCCAGGAGCGCCTTGATGAACGGTGTGACCTCGAGGTAGAAGGACGGATCCACAAAACGCGGAACGACGAAGAGCCACACCAGGAACGTGATGAGCGCCGCGGCAAGCACCGCGGGCACGAACACAGCGCTTATGCGGTCCGCGAACCGCTGCACGGGAGCCTTCGAGCCCTGGGCATCCTCCACGAGCTTCACGATCTGGGCGAGCGCCGTGTCGGCGCCGACTTTGGTGGCCCGGAAGCGGAAGCTACCGAGCTTATTGAGCGTGGCGCCGATGACCGTGTCACCGGGCTGCTTCTCCACGGGAATCGACTCGCCGGTGAGCATGGACTCATCCACCGCCGAGGAGCCCTCGAGGACGAGACCGTCGACCGGGACCTTCTCTCCCGGGCGCACAACCACGACATCGCCCGCCACGACCTGCTCGACAGGCAGATCGACCTCCTCGCCGCCCCGAATCACGCGTGCCGTCTTGGCGGCAAGACCCATCAGGGTCTTGATAGCGTCGCTGGTGCGCCCCTTCGCGCGTGCCTCGAGCAGCTTGCCGAGGATCACAAACGTGATGAGCAGCGCGCTCGTCTCGTAGAAGACCGGCTCCTCCGAGAAGGTGGGGATGAACGTGGCGGCCAGGCTGTACAGGTAAGCCGCCCCCGTGCCGATGGCGACGAGTGTGTCCATGTTGCCGGTGCGGCGCTTGAGCGCGTGGTAGAAGCCACGATAGAATTGGGCTCCGGCGATGAACTGCACCGGCGTGGCGAGTGCGAAGCCGAGATACTTGCCAGTGGCCATCGGGTCCCAGGCGCCACCCACCGTGGCGGCGAGCCATATGGCCAGGCGCGTGGGAATGCCGTCCATGAACGGCTGGAACATCATCACCAGCAGCGGCAACGACAGCGCCGCGGATAGCACAAACAGACGCACCTCATGGGCAATGTGCGCCTGCTGTGCCTCGCGCTGGGCGTCGCCCGCGCCCTCTCCCGCCGCAGCCTCGACCCGCACGACCGCATCGTAGCCAGCACCACGCACGGCACCGATCAAGTCATCAACGCCGACCAGCGCCGGATCGAACCGAATCGTCGCAGTCTCGGCGGCCAGGTTGACCGCCGCGGCAGCAACTCCGTCCACCCGCGCCAGCGTCTTCTCGATCACGGCCTGGCACGACGAGCACGTCATGCCGATGATCCCAAGCGTCAGCTTCCCGCGCCCGCTAGCGTCGCCTTGCGTCGAAAGCCGCGTAGCCGAGTAGCCTGCGGCCGCCACGGCGTCTTCGATGGCCGCCTCGTCGATGACCGATCTGTCGAAGCCAACGGACAGTCGCTCAGTGGCCAGGTTCACGTTCGCGCTGGAGACTCCGGGCAGGCGCCCGACGGTCTTCTCCACCACGGCCACACATGATGCGCACGTCATACCGGTTATGCCGAAGACAGCCTCGCTCGCGGCCGTCCCCCGGGGCGCCGGGCGAGCAGGGGCTTGTGCATCATCCGGAACCACCGGGCACGCTCCGGTCGCGTACGTCTCGTCGGCGGGACCTCCCGGAACTTCGTCGGCCGCGCGTTCGGGCACTGACGGCGAAGTCGCGACCGCACTCATCTGCGCGTCTGCAACCGGCAACTCCGCCGGCTCGAGAATCACGACGCCCCCGGTGGGGGCAAAACCCGCGGCCACTATCCCGGCTTCGAGCGCGACGGTATCCACCGCGGGATCGGCCACGATCAGCACCGTGCCCGTGGTCGCATCGGCGGTTACCGACTCCACGCCATCAACCGCCGACAGTTGCATGCGGATGAGCCGCTCGCAGGCACCGCAATGCATGCCATCAACGGAGATGCGAAATGCCTGCGGGCTGATGTTGTTCACGTCTGTATCCCTTGCCTGGTCCTCGGCCGGAGCCGGTTCGAGAAACGCTACCGGGGGTTTCGCGCCGTCAGCGTGAACATCAGCGGCAGCTCGGGCTGACCTTCGGGAAGGCCGTACAGTCCCGGCTCGCGCTCCACCATACCCGGTGTGTACTTCCACGCGAGTAGAGGGAACTCGCGCAGCTCCTCGATAACGAGACCGGCGCCCACGAGCACGCCGATAATCTCCTCAAAGGTGTGCTGCCAGGAGTGCGATGTGCCCACATACTCCCCACCCGGCGTCGCGTAGCTGCCGAACTCCTCCCATTCGAGCGCGTCGCGACCGAAGTAGGAGTAGCGCACGCGCAGCTCGGGATCGTCTCTCTCGTCGTCGAATACCCACAGCGTTGGGTGCGAGTCGGCGATCTTGAAGACACCGCCGGGAGCCAGGCTGCGAGCGATCGCGTGCGCCCACGGCTCGAGATCGGGCAGCCAGGAGATCGTGCCGTATGACGTGAAGGCCAGGTCGAAGGCCGCTTTCGGAAGTTCGGCGGGCGGCGCGGTCACATCTCCTTCGATGAACGTGGCGGCGATTCCGGAGCGCGCCGACAGATCGCGTGCGGCGGCGATGGCCGCCGATGAGAAGTCCAGGCCCGTGGCCTCGGCACCCAGAAGCGCCAGCCGCAGCGTATCCATCCCAAAGTGGCATTGCAGATGCAGCGCGCGCATGCCCGAGATGTCGCCGAGCAGCCCGGCGATGACCCGGTCGAACGGGCGTGCCGCCGGGTCAGCCACGAAGCCGCCCGCATCGTAGAAGTCCGAAGGGACGTGCAGCGCGGTCCAGCGCTGCCAGAGTTCGCGATTGGCCTCAACACGCTTGCTTGTATCCATCAAGCGCCTTTCGGGGAGGTGGCGTGGTCGGTCGGCACACCTAAGAGGGTTGCTGCCTGTCCATCCCCGGCATGTCCGCGGGCAGCATCGGCATGGTGATACCGAGTGCCGTGAACTGGTCGCGGTAGCCCTTCATCATCTCCTTGAAGGCGCTGAGCATGTAGCGGCGCTTGAAGCCATCGGGCAGCGCCAGCACGTCCGGGGCCTTCGCCCGGTAGAACTCCATGTAGCACCTGGCGACCGCCTGATTGACCTCCTGGATCGTCATCTCGTACGGCTCAACGATCGGCGTGGCGAGGTTGTACTGCGACCAGTCGGTCACGCGGATCCGGTCCTTGAACTCCTCATGGATGGGGGTGAACGGCATGGGCGTCAACACCGGGAAGACCGCGATATCGGGGTTGAGCGCGATCGCTACCTCGATGGTCTTTGCGATCGACTCCCAGGTCTCTGTCGGTGCGCCCACCATGAACGACGCCTCGGTCATGATGTCGTTCTCGCGCGCCAGCTCGAGCGCACGCTTGTTCATGTTCACATCGGTGCCCTTGTTCAGGCTGGCCAGCATCTCATCTGTGCCGGCCTCTGCTCCCATGTACAGGTGGATGATGCCTGCGGCGTGGTACTTCGGCAGGATATCGGCATCGCGGATGATGTCCTCCACCCGTGTCTCCATGAGGAGCTTGACCGGCATCGCCGCCTCGATGAGCAGGTCGAGCAAACGCTCCCAGCGGGCGCGGTCGTTGGTGGGATAGGGGTCGATCAGGGTCACGAACTCGACCTCGTACACCTCAACCAACTCGCGGATCTCCTCGATAACGACCTCGGGCGTGCGGGCGCGCCAGTCGCCGCGCCAGAACTGCCGGTGGCTGCAGAAGGAGCAGCCCATCATGCAGCCACGCGAGGTGAGGATCGACGCCATGCGTCCCCAGGGCTCGATGTTGTAATGGTATGCGTCCCACTCCAGCAGATGCCATGCGGGCTTCACCGCATCGAGATCGGTGATATGCGGCCGAAGCGGCGTTGCCACCACCTCGCCGTCCCGCATGAACACGATGCCGCGCACGTCATCGACCGGCGTGCCCTCGGCAAGAAGGGGGAGCAGCTCCTCGAGCGTCTCCTCCATCTCGCCGCGAAGGACGAAGTCGAGGTGGTTGGCGGGATCGGTGAGGATCTCGTGGTAGAGGAACGTGGGAAGTGGTCCGCCGATGAGCGTGACGATGGCGGGGTTCACGCTCTTGGCCAGCGTGAGCGCCCGGAGCGCCGCAGGAACGGTCGCCGTGCTTATCGCCCCCGTGACCGGCAGGTAGTCGAACGCCATCACGACATCCGGCTGGAAGCGCTCGATCTCCGCCTGAATGTCGTCGTACGTGCGGTCCTTGTTCATGGCGTCGTAGATGCGGGCCTCATAGCCCGCGCTCTCCGCCGATGTTCCCAGGTAGGCGAGCTGAAGTGGCGGCCAGGTGCCGATGATCTGAACGCCCCAGCAGTTGTAGGGCGGCACGACGAAGAGGATCTTGCTCACGTGTGGGGCCTCCGTGGTTGCGGTCATTCAGGCTGCACCCTGGAGACTATCATGCTCGGCGACGAACGACACAGGGGCGAAGCCTCCGCGCCTAGCTGCCCAGTCCACTCATGATCTGATCGAATTGCTCCTTCGTGATCTCTCCGGATGCGAACCGACGCCGTGCGACAGCCATCGCCTCGTCGTGAGCCGCCGCTCCGGGAGAGGCTGGTCCCGCTCCCGTTTGCCCATGGCCCGAGGCGGTTCGAATGGCCCACACCACTATGAGCACGATTCCAACGAGCACGACTAGCCCGAACAGGAACAGCGCCAACCCTCCGACCCAACTGCCACCCATCATGCCGTATCCATAGTCCAGTCCGCGCATCATATCTTGCTCAACTCCCTGAGGTCGGCACTCGGCCAGCCACTCATGTCAGCGGCCGTACCACTCTGCATACCAGTCCAGCATCAACTCGATCTCCGCGCTCTGCGTGTCGATGATTCCCTGCGTGAACTCGCGCATCTCAGGACGGGCCGAGGGGCCACCGGCCATCTGCGACATCATGATGGCCATCTCGTGGTGGGGAACCATCTGCTCGATGAACTCGCGGTCGAATGATCCAGCCTCGGTAAGTGCCGCGAGGTCCGTCATCTCGCTGCCCATCATCCCGCCCATCATGCCCACCGAGCCCTCGGGCACCGCGGCATCGAACCATTCCCGGTACCAGTCGCGCATCTGCGCGTTCTCCGCTGTCTGGGTCTGCTTGATCGTCTCCGCAAGTTCCCGGAGTTCGGGGTGCTCCGCGCGGGTGAGCGCGAGATCTGCCATCGCGATCGCGTCGTCGTGATGCGGAATCATCTCCTGGATGAACATCGCATCCATGCTTCCTGTCATGCCGACGCCCTGGTCGCCCGAGCAGTTCGCGCCCGAACAACCGGCGATACCTGGGCCGGCTGGCTGCAGCGCGAGCGTGATCGCGATGCCCAACCCTCCAAAGAGGATCAGAATCCCGCCAAGAGCCAGGGTGGTCATCTTATGCATGTGACACCTCCAATATAGTGTCTATACCCCCGCAAGCGGCATCACGTGCTGACCGGCGCGCAACGCACAAGCACGTGGTACGCGAGGTATGCTGTGAGCGGTTCGCGATCATGGGCGCCGACAAGGCGCGATGCTCCCGCTCGTCGTACCATTGACCACATGAAACCGCCCTCCGCCCTAAGAGATGCTCTTGCTGCCGGCTCAATCGTCCTCGGCCCGATGGCCGGTGTGACGGAGGCGCCGTTTCGCGGAATCTGCAAGCGAATGGGTGCCCGGCTGACGTACACCGAGATGATCAGCGCCAAGGGTCTGCACTACAACCCGGACGCGGCGGTCACTCGGTCCATGCTCACATTCGATCCCGCCGAGACGCCGTGCGCGGTGCAGATCTTCGGCTCCGACCCCACCATCATGGCCGAGCAGGCTGCGGGGATCGTCGAGCGTTATGGCGCGGACGTGGCCTGCATCGACATCAACATGGGGTGCCCCGTGAGCAAGGTCGTTTCGCATGGCGAGGGCAGCGCGCTCATGAAGACACCCGCGCTGGCCGCCGAGATAGTAGCCGCAGTGGCCGAGCGTACCGACGTACCGGTGACCGTGAAGTTCCGCAAGGCGTGGGATGAGCGCGAAGGCGACGCCGTGGAGTTCGCGCGGGTGATGGAGGCGGCGGGAGCCGCGGCTGTGTGCGTGCACGGACGAACCCGGCAGCAGTTCTACCATGGCGCCGCCGATTGGGATGTGATCGCCCGCGTCAAGGGTGCGGTACGCGTGCCCGTGATCGGCAGCGGCGATATCTTCTCGGCGGCAGACGTGCGCGCGATGTTCGAGCGCACCGGCGTGGACGCGGTGATGATTGCGCGTGGCGCCCAGGGCAACCCATGGATCTTCCGCGAGGCTCGGGCGCTCATCGATACCGGCAGCGAGCTCGACCCACCCACGGCGCTCGAACGCGTGGACATGGCGCGCGAGCACGCCCGGGCGCTCGTGGTGTTCGGAGGCGAGCACGCGGTCACGCGCATGCGCAAACACGTTGGCTGGTACATCACCGGCATGCCGGGTGCGAGCCGGGTGCGCGAGCGCGTCAACCACATCACCAACTCGGCGGACCTCGATGCGCTGCTCAGGGAGTACGCCACATACCTTAAGAGTCAGGGCGGATCACCGTCTGAGGACGTGCTGCGGGGCGGCGCAGATGCCCGGTCGGGTTGAGGTCCCTCCGCCTCGGCCATAATCCATCGGGAGAGACCTCACATGGCCACTGGAGGATCAGCCCATGGACGACACGCACGAGCACGAAGCCGAGCATGACCGACACGCCGGCCACAGCGTGACGATGTTCCGCGACCGCTTCTGGCTCACCCTTGCGCTCACCGTTCCGACCATCATCTGGTCCGAGATGATCCAGATGTGGCTCGGGTACACCGCGCCGTCGTTCCCCGGCTCGGCGTACATACCCGCGATCTTCGGCACGGTGGTGTTCGTCTACGGCGGTGGGGTCTTCCTGCGCGGCGCTGTCTCCGAGATCCGCGACCGGTTACCGGGGATGATGACGCTCATCGCGCTCGCCATCTCCGTAGCGTTCTTCTTCAGCCTCGCGGTCACGCTCGGCGTGCCCGGCGGCGACCTGTGGTGGGAACTCGCAACACTCGTGGCAATCATGCTGCTGGGGCACTGGATCGAGATGCGCTCGATCGCACAGGCTCAGGGTGCGCTCAAAGAACTGGCAAAGCTGCTCCCCGACACGGCGCTGCGCCTGCTCCCGGACGGCTCCACCGACGAGGTGCCGATCTCCGCGCTCGAAGCGGGCGACCTCCTGCTCGTCCGCCCGGGTGCGCGCATCCCTGCCGACGGCGTGGTAGCCGAAGGCACGAGCTCTGTTGATGAGTCGATGATCACAGGCGAGTCACGGCCGGTGGCCAAGACCCCGGGCGACGCGGTGATTGCGGGAACCGTCAACGCATCCGGCTCGCTTCGCGTGGAGGTCACCCGCACGGGCGACGAGACAGCGCTTGCGGGAATCATGCGCCTCGTCGCGAGCGCGCAGGCGTCCCGGTCGCGCGCGCAGGACCTCGCGGATCGCGCAGCGCGACTCCTCACCTTCGTGGCGATCGGCTCGGCGGTTGTCACCGCTGGTGCATGGACGCTTCTCGGGGCTGAGTGGACCTACACCGTCGAGCGCGTGGTCACCGTTCTGGTGATCGCGTGCCCGCATGCGCTCGGGCTGGCCATCCCGTTGGTGATCGCGATCTCAACCACCCTCGGCGCGCGCAGCGGGCTGCTGATTCGCGACCGGCGCGGCCTGGAAGAAGCGCGCCTGCTGGACATCGTCGTGTTCGACAAGACCGGCACGCTCACGCTCGCCGAGCACCGCGTGGTAGAGGCAACCACCGACGGCGGCATGCCGCGTAGTGAGGCGCTCGGGCTTGCCGCTGCGGTAGAGCGCGACTCGGAGCATCCGGTGGCCCGCGCCCTGCTGCTCGCAGCCGAGGCGGAGAATGTGGATGTCCCTCGAGCCACGGAGTTCCTTGCGGTCCCGGGGCGAGGTGTGAAGGCGACCGTCAGCGGTCGGGCGGTGGAGGTGGGCGGGCCCGCACTCCTGGAGCAGGCCGGCCTGGAAGTCCCGACGGGCCTGCGAGAGGCCGCCGGGCGCGCAGCACACGCAGGCCGCTCCAGTGTGTACCTGGTGGATGGCGGCGTAGTACGCGCGCTGTTCGCGATCGCGGATGCGGTGCGGCCCGAATCGCGTGAAGCGGTGGAGCAGTTGCAGGCCGCCGGCATCGAGGTGGTCATGCTCACCGGCGACGCCGAACCGGTAGCGCGCGCGATAGCAGCCGAACTCGGCATCGATCGCGTGCTCGCCGGGGTGCTGCCAGCCGACAAGGCCGCCGAGATTGAGCAGCTGCAGGCCGAGGGCAAGCGAGTGGCGATGGTGGGCGACGGCGTGAACGACGCGCCCGCGCTCGCGACCGCCAACGTGGGCATCGCCATCGGCGCGGGTACCGAAGTGGCGGTCGAGGCCGGTGATGTGGTGCTCGTGCGCTCCGACCCGCGTGACGTGGCATCGATCGTGTCGCTCTCCCGGGCTACCTACCGCAAGATGATCCAGAACCTGTGGTGGGCGGCCGGCTACAACGTGGCGGCTATACCGCTCGCCGCAGGAGTGCTCGCCCCGTGGGGCATCGTGCTCTCCCCTGCCGTGGGAGCGGTGCTCATGTCCGCGAGCACGCTGATAGTAGCGGCCAACGCGCAGTTGCTTCGCCGCTGGAGGGCAGGGAGCTGACGCGAGCCGACACTCGCGGCCATGCGGTGGTCGGCCATGCGGCTCTAATGCGTTGCGGCCTTCTTGCGTCTTCGATTACGGCCGGATCGCGCTGCTGCTGCTGGGGACGCGGGTGCTGCCGCGGTGATGGCCTCGAGGGCGGATAGGGCAGTGCGGCGGTCGTGCTCGGCCTCAGCCGCCGTCCTGACGCCAAACAGCTGCCCTACTTCGTCAAAGAGGACCTGCACGTGCTCTTGCCGCCAGTCCTTGAGCGACAGGTAGAACGTGGGGTAGATCGCCACGCCCATCGCCTCGGCCAGGCTGACGATGCTGCCGAGCACGCCCGGGGTCTCCATGATCAGATCGATGATGTCCGGGTTGAGGTAGTCCTCTTCGGCGTTCGGCGGCATCCACATGATCGTCCGGTCACCTGCGCGCACCACGATGTCGTAGCAGCAGTTGCCGTCGCCCAGAAGCACGATCGTGTAGTCGCCAGACGAGTCCTCGAATGAACGTACCCAGCCCATCCCTTCGCGCTCGAGGTTCCAGGTGCGTGCGAGGCCATCGAAGTCGACCGCCATCATGAGCGGGCATCGCGGCAGTTCCTTGATGACCTCTCGGATATTGGTGGCAGCGGCCAGCGCCTTGTCCGGGACCGATCGAGTGAGCACCTCCACCGCGAAGTTGGCCTCGACACAGGACCGCGCATTCAGAACGATGCGATGGAGGTCGGGGTCCATCGCGAAGTTGGGGTTGACCACTTGCAACAGGGGTTCGATAGCTCGCACGGTGGACCTCGGTGTCGATTTGGGATCGATGTACTACTGAGTATATCGACCGTCCGGCACCGCGCTTTGAGGGTATCGCGACAGGCGGCAGCACCACGCGCACCGTCACAGTTGCGGGGCGAGCGGTCAGCTAGAACTCGAGCGCCGCCACCCGATCGAACACCACGCCCACCCGCGCAAGGAACGCCCGCGGGTCGAAGATCGCATCGAGCTGTTCAGGCGAGAGCACACACTCCGGGTCCGCGCCGAGCTTCTCCCGGTACGTAGCACCCTCCCGCGCATGCTGGATGTCGTCCCAGACCTCCATCGCGTTGCGCTGCACTACAAGATAGGCGTCCTCGCGCTTCATCCCGGCGTCCACGAGCTCCAGAAGGACACGGCTCGAGTAGATGAGTCCGCGTGACTTCTCGAGGTTAGCCTTCATGACCTCGGGATACACCACGAGGCCGTCGAGGATCCACTCGAGTTTGGCGAGTATGTAGTCGGTGGCGATGAAGCTGTCGGCGAGCACCACGCGTTCGGCCGAGGAGTGCGAGATATCTCGCTCGTGCCACAGCGCCACGTTGTCGAAGCCCACCTGCGCATTCGCCTTCACCACACGCGCCAGGCCGCAGACGCGCTCGGCGGTGATCGGGTTGCGCTTGTGCGGCATCGCCGACGAGCCCTTCTGGCCGGCGGTGAACGGCTCTTCAGCCTCGATGGTGTCGCTCTTCTGCAGCGCGCGAATCTCGGTGGCGATCCACTCGGCAGTGGCGGCAACGGTAGCAAGCACGGCAAGCACATGCGCGTGGCGATCACGCGCGATCACCTGCTGAGACGCCGGGTCAGGAGTGAGACCGAGCTTCTCGCAGATGTAGGTCTCAACGTGCGGATCGATGTTGGAATACGAGCCAACGGCCCCGGAGATCGCTCCCCATGCGCACGAGAACTTGCGCGTGGCCACGAGCCGACCCTCGGCTCGCTTGAGCGCCTGCGTCCACGCGGCCCACTTCATGCCGAAGTACATCGGCTCGGCGTGGATTCCGTGTGTGCGGCCCACGCAGAGCGTGTCGCGGAACTCGGCAGCGCGGCGCTGGCAGATTCGGCCGAGGCGACGCACGTCTTCGATGATGATGTCCTGTGCCTGTGTCATCTGAAAGCACAGTGCGGTGTCGCCCAGGTCCGACGACGTCATCCCGTAGTGCACCCAGCGGCTCGGCTTGGGCTCGTCCTCGCCGTAGCCCGCGTCGATGTGCTCGGCCATGTTGGTGAGGAACGCGATCACATCGTGATTGAGCGTGGCTTCAAGCTCGTTGATGCGCTCCACCTCGAAGGCGGCGCGCTCGCGAATGACTGCAACGTCGTCGGCGGGCATGACGCCGAGTTCCGCCTGCGCCTCGCAAGCGAGAACCTCGATCTGCTTCCATATCTCGAACTTGTTCTCGAGGTCCCAGATGGCGCCCATCTCGGGGCGGGTGTAGCGCTCGATCATCGTCGGCTCCTTACATGAGTCGGCGGAAGTGCAGGCTTCTCCTGCCCGCGGGGTCCCATTATCGCACGGTCGCACATGCATGTGCGAAGGTGCCCGCTCCACAAGGCGCTGCTGCGCTATCCTCGGAGAATGGCTGAGTACTCCCACACAACCCGGTACCACCGCCTGCACGTGGCAGACAACAACGGCGTCCGCACGCTGCGCTTCGAGCGCAACCAGCAGTCCTCGATGCGTCTGGACGACCCGTTCGCCACCGACATCGAGTACGTCGGATACCTTCATCTGACGCTGGCCGTCACTCCGACACCCACGCGCGCGCTGGTGATCGGCCTCGGCGGGGGCATGCTCGTGAAGCAACTGTGGCGCGACCACCCGGGCCTCACCATCGATGCGGTGGAGTTGGATGACGAGGTGGTCGCCATCGCCCGCGAGTTCTTCGAGCTGCCCGAGGACCCGCGCATCAGCGTGCACATCGGCGACGGCCGCGCGTTCGTGGAGCGGCCCGGACCCGCCTACGACATCATCGTTCTTGACGCCTACAACGACGACCACATCCCCCGCCCGCTCACTACCGAGCAGTTCATGCGGGAGGTTCAGGGCCGCATGAACCCCGGCGGCGTGGTCGCGTACAACATCATCGGCGCGGTTTCGGGTACGCACAGCAAACCGCTGAGAAGCCTGCACCGCACGGCAGGCAACGTGTGGAAGAACGTGCGGCTCTTCTGCGTGGACGCGAGCGATCCGGGAGGTCCTCGCCCGGATAACGTGGTGCTGCTCGCGACAGACGCCGAGCTGAGCGATGACGCACTGCTCACGCGAATCGCCTCCCGCGCAGACGGCACCGTGAGTGTCCCGCGATTCGAGCGGTTCGGTGAGCACCTTTACCGCGGTCCGATCCGGCTCGGTGACGTGCCGATACTCACCGACCCCTCATCCTGAGCGCGGCCGCATGCACCCCTACCGCTCCGCATGCTAGAATGTGCGCCTTAAGGCGCCCAGGGCGGAGCGCGACCGCGGATGCGGCGTGCATCCGGGGACGGAGCACTCCTCAGTGAGACGAACAATGCTCGGCGGCAAGATACACCGCGCTGTCATTACGCAAGCGAACGTTGACTACGAAGGCAGCATCTCGGTCGACGAGGACCTGCTCGATGCCGCCGGCATCCTGCCGGGGGAGTTCGTTCACATCTGGGACATCACCACCGCCGCCCGCCTCACCACCTACACCATCGCGGCGCCGCGCGGCTCGGGCGATATCTGCGTCAACGGCGCCGCGGCGCACCTCGTCTCGGCCGGCGACAAGGTGATCGTCGCATCATTTGTGGAGCTCGAAGATGCCGAGGCCCGTGCCTGGAAGCCACGCGCGGTGTTCGTAGACCGGGAGAATCGCGTGGCGGAGATTCGCGCCGAAGAGGCATTCCGCACGAGTCCATAGCCCCGTCTCTTGCCCTGCGCCTCCACGGCTCTCCCGCTCATCTCCGCCTTACTCCCGGCCACTCCGATACCTCGCGATGGTATTCGGGTATCATTGCCCCTCGAAGGGGAGTAGCTGCCCGGTTCACTACCGGGAGGCAGGCCGTCATCACGGGCGCTTGAGGCCCCGGCCCTGCTACCGAGACACCTCGAGTGCGAGACCTTCAGGAACAGTCGCGTCCTGACACACAACGCACAGGAGGATTCATGTCCAAGCCCGTTCCTATCGACCCGGCGCAGATCGACCCGAAGTACGTGGTCGAGGCGGCCCACACAGTCGAGGCCACCGAGGTGCTCGACCGACTCGGCGCCACGCCCGGCGGCCTGAGTACGACCGAGGCTGCAACCCGTCACCGTGAAGTCGGCCCGAACGAACTGCCCGAGGGCCAGGTCCGTACGCTCCTCACGATGATCATCGACCAGTTCAAAGACTTCCTCATCCTGCTGTTGATCGGTGCGGCCATCATCTCCGGCGTCCTCGGCGAGGTTGCGGACACCATCGCCATCATCGTCATCGTCACCCTGAACGCCATCATCGGCGTTGTGCAGGAGTACCGCGCCCAACGCGCTATGGAAGCACTACGCGAGATGGCGGGCACCGTAGCCAGCGTCCGTCGCGGCGGACAGGTGGTGGAGCTGCCCGCATCCGAGCTCACGGTGGGCGACATCGTGCTCCTCGATGCAGGCAGGGTCGTCCCGGCAGACCTCCGGCTCATCGAGTCGGCGGGACTTCGTGCGGCCGAGGCTGCGCTCACCGGTGAGTCGCTGCCGGTGGAGAAGTCCATCGCAGCCACAAGCGAGGTCGAGGCACCGCTTGGTGACCGCACATCGATGGCCTACAAAGGCACACAGATCGTGTTCGGTCGTGGCGTTGGAGTGGTGACCGCGGTGGGCCTCGGCACGGAACTCGGCCGGATCGCGCACCTGCTCGGTGGTACTGGCGAGACGAAGACTCCGCTACAGAAGCGGCTCGCGCAGTTCGGCAAGCAGCTCGGCATCGCGGCTCTCGGGCTGACGACGATCGTCTTCGCGGTGGGCGTGATGCGAGGTGAGGACGTCTTCCGGATGTTCCTGACTTCGGTCAGCCTCGCCGTGGCTGCAGTCCCGGAGGCGCTGCCCGCCGTGGCGACCATCACTCTCGCGCTCGGTGCCCGCAGACTCGTCAAGACGAACACCCTCGTACGCAAGCTGCCCGCCGTGGAGACGCTCGGGTCGGTCACGTACATCTGTACCGACAAGACCGGCACGCTCACGCTGAATCGCATGACGGTGGAGCATATCGCCTCTGGTGATGCGGCGCCCGGAACGCTTGAGGACCACGGGTCGGGCAGTGACGGCTGGATGTGGTTCGGGCGAGCGCTCGCACTCTCCAACGACGTTGCCGGTGAGGGCGACAACCTGGTTGGAGACCCCACTGAGATCGCGTTCTACACAGCGGCAGCCCAGGGTGGCTACGCTCGGGCCGCCCTCGAGGCAGAGCTGCCCCGCTCGGCGGAACTGCCGTTCGACTCAGACCGCAAGCTCATGACCACCGTGCACACGCACCCCGAGGGCGGCTATGTGTCATTCACCAAGGGTGCCGCGGAGGCGATTCTAGAGCGTTCCGTTGATGCGTACGACGGCGCTGGCACGCTGAGTGCCGTGAACACCGCCGCCGCGCTGGAGCTCGTAGACACCTGGTCCGCTGAGGGGCTTCGGGTGCTGGCATTCGGCATGCGTCGCATCGAGACACTTCCTCCCGACCACGACATGTCCTCCCTCGAGAGCGAGTTGACCCTGCTCGGCTTTACCGGCCTCGTCGACCCGCCACGCGAGGAGGCCAAGGCCGCGGTCGCCACATGCCGGACCGCGGGTATCGTGCCGGTCATGATCACTGGCGACCACCCGGCCACGGCGCTGGCGATTGCTCGCCGCCTCGGCATCGCCGAGCGCGCCAGCCAGATGATCACGGGCGCCGAACTCGACGCGCTCTCGCTGGAGGAGTTCGAAGCGCGCGTGGAAGACATCCGGGTCTACGCGCGCGTGGCGCCAGAGCAGAAGCTCAAGATCGTCCAGGCGCTACAGGACAAGGGCGAGTACGTGGCGATGACTGGCGACGGCGTGAACGACGCGCCCGCGCTGGCGCGTGCGGATATCGGTGTGGCTATGGGCATCACCGGCACCGATGTGGCCAAGGAAGCGGCTGACATGGTGCTCCTGGACGACAACTTCACGTCTATCGTTGGCGCGGTTCGCGAGGGGCGCCACATCTTCGACAACATTCGGAAGTTCATCAAGTACACGATGACGTCGAACTCCGGCGAGATCTGGGCTATCCTGCTCGCCCCGCTCGTTGGCTTGCCGGTGCCGCTGCTGCCGATCCACATCCTCTGGATCAACCTGGTCACCGACGGCCTGCCCGGCCTCGCACTCTCCAGCGAGCCGCATGAGAAGCGGATCATGGAGCGTGCGCCGCGTGCACCGAAGGAGTCCATCTTCGCCGACGGCCTCGGCGTACATCTGATATGGGTCGGTCTCCTGATGGGTGGTATGACGCTGTTCACCCAGGCGTTCGCCGACCTCAAGGGCATGCACTGGCAAACCATGGCCTTCACCGTGCTCTGCCTGAGCCAGATGGGACACGTCCTGGCTATCCGCTCCGATCGCGAGTCCTTCTTCAAGCAGGGCTGGCTGTCCAACAAGCCGCTTGCCGGAGCCGTGCTGCTTACCTTCGCTCTGCAGATGGCTACCATCTACGTCCCGTTCCTGCGCCCGGTGTTCAAGACCGAGGCGCTGACGCTTACCGAGCTGCTGATCGCGCTGGCGGTATCGAGCGTCGTGTTCTTTGCAGTGGAGATAGAGAAGCTCTTCAAGCGCCGTAAAGACGCGCGGGACGAGGTTCCGGTAGCCGGGTAACCCCGAGGGCGTCGAGAGCGGCAGCGGGCTAGAGCCAGGAGAGCAGCTCGGCCACCCGGGCGGCCTCGGCGCCCTCGGCGAGCGGAAGTAGGGCGTCTAGCAGCACCCGTGCCCGCACTCGCTCCGCAGCTGCCGCGTCGGGGAGTCCGGCCATCGCCAGGGCTTCGGCGCGCGCTACCAGGAGTTCGCCAAGCATGTGAGCGCGGAAGGTGTCGATCGACCCACCGGCTGAGAGCAGCGCCACAAGCCCTTCGCCTGAGAGCGCATCGATGAGATCCGGGTCTGTCTCCAGCAGATCGCCTGCGGCTTCTCGCGCGAGCTCGATGGCGTCCTCGGGCCGGTGCTCGCGCAGAGCCGCGACTAGACGCCGCAACACGTCGCCCATCTGTTCGATCTGCCGGAGCAGCCAGTCGGACTGGTACACGTCAGTCCTTGCGATCGAAGAAGCCGGCGTTCCAGTGCGTGCCGTCGCAAAGCGGCTTGTTGCGCGACTCTCCGCAGCGGCACAGGGTGCAGTGCTCTGTTGAGTAGCCTTCGGAGAACGGCTCATTGGCGACCTTCACGCCGCCTTGGACGAAGTACGGCCCCTCGGCAGACGCGATCACAACCGGTGGTCGCTCGTCGTAGTTGCGGTATAGCACGCCGTCAACCGTGCAACTGAGCGCCCCCGAAGGGCACCTGCGACACAGCGCGACGACCTCCTCCGCACTCGCTCCATCGGGATTCACCCAGGGACGCTTGCTGCGGTCGAAGACCTGGGGCAGCTCCAACACGCAGTACTCAACGTGCGCGCATAACGCCCGGTTGTCGTGGATGGTGACGCCGACACCCACGAAATCGATCACGCTGCCGACGCCCGGTTTCCACTTCTTGGCACTTGAGAAGCCGATTTCCAGATGGGATCCGTCACAGAACGGCTTGCGCTCGGAAGCGCCGCATCGGCACAAGAGGGCTGTGTCGCGAATCTCGATATCGACCCTGTCAGGTCCCTGGAGAGTCCCCGGGGTGCCCGAGTCTACGCCCCGGCGATAGCGCAGCGGGCCATCCTCGAGCGGCTCTATGCGAGGACCGGTGTGGTCGTCACTCATGAGAATCCTCCCTCGCGCGGTCCTGATACCGGTGCCTTGCCAGGGCTGGAGATGCGCGTAGCTGCAACCGTTGGCGCGGCTGTGCGCGGCCGCCCTCCGCGCTGACTGCCCGGATGCCCTTAGGGTATCTTCTTATGGACACGCTGGCACGTTCTGGCGTGTCGTCCCATCGCCGATCCCGCTGAGAGGAGCCCATCACATGACCATCAAGGGCACCCGTACGGAGCAGAATCTGCTCAAGGCCTTCGCCGGCGAAAGCCAGGCTCGCAACCGTTACACCTTCTACGCCGGTATCGCGAAGAAGGAGGGCTACGAGCAGATCGCAGCCCTGTTCCTCGAGACCGCCGACAACGAGAAGGAGCACGCCAAGGTCTTCTACAAGCACCTTGAGGGTGGCGACCTCGAGATCACCGCGGCGTACCCCGCCGGCGGACTCGGCACCACTGCCCAGAACCTCATCCACGCCGCCGATGGCGAGCTCATGGAGTGGGGCACGCTCTACCCCGATTTCGCCGTCACAGCCGATGAGGAGGGCTTGCCCAAGGTTGCCGCGTCGTTCCGTGAGATCGCCGAGGTCGAGGAGCACCACGAAGCGCGCTACCGCGCACTGGCCGCCAACGTCGAGGCCGGAACCGTGTTCAAGCGCGATACCGTAGTTCGCTGGAAGTGCCGCAACTGCGGCTACATCCACGAGGGCACCGAAGCCCCCGACCTCTGCCCCGCCTGCGCCCACCCGCAGAGCTACTACGAGCTGATACCCTGCGAGCCCTTCTAGGCAGCACGCGTACGAGCGCTCTGCGCCGCCTACCCCTCAACGAGAAGGATGATGCCGATCTCGGCACCTCCATCAGTGGTCATGATCGTGAGCGTGCCTTCCATGGACTTCTTCTCCACGGTGAGCATGGCGCTGTTCGCACTGTCGCTGGCCATGTTCACATCGCCCTTGATCTCCCACCCGGCGCCGGAGAACTCGCTCTTGTACCACTCATAGATCTCGTTCACCTCATCACTCGAGACGAGGTTGATGTAGTAGGTGGTGTCGTTCTCGGAAGCGATGCTGGAGGTGGAATCCACTTCAGCCCCGCTGTAGATCGGGAAGTCGTCGGGGAACTCGGCGGGAATCTCGCCCCTGTCTCCGGTTATGGTGACTTCTCCGTCCTCGGTCTTGACGGTCATGTCATCGCCGTTGACCTCAACGTCCCCGTCGATGCCTCCGGCGACGTCCTCACGGCCCTTGTCGCCAATGCTCTCGCAACCGACAAGCCCGAACACGAGCATGATGGCAAACGCGCCGATAAGGGTCCTCTTCATCACTGCCGTCCCCTCTGTGGTGGCTTCGCGTCGTACAGGTATTCGAGAACCACGGCCGAGCTCCTTCCGGGTGTCCGGCACTCCTCTCGGGGGGATATACCCTTCCGGGAGGTGGGTTGATTGATCGACGCGAAAGTCGGCGCTACCGGCACGCGACTGCCCGAGGGCGTTCCTTCCGGGACCATCGCCTGGCCCCGGTGGCAAAGATTCTCGAGCAGATGGCCCCTGACGGCTCGTGGACCACGCTGTCGCGCGATTACCAGAAGTACGGCGGCAATCTGTGGCAGATCCACTTCCTCGGCGAACTGCATGCTGATGGGGATGACGAGAGGGTTCAGACCGCCGGGTCGATACCGTGCCTCACCGCGAACGATTCCTCGTCGCGCATCCCACGCTACACTACGGACCCAAGCCCGGGTGGGTACGATTTGGCTACCCACTCAGCTACAACTCCGATGCACTCGAAGCTCTCCGGGCTCTGGCGCTGCACGCAGAATCGCCCCGGGCGGAGTATGCCGAAGCGCTAGCCGTAGTGAGAGCCGCCGCTGACCCGGAGATGTGCTGGCTACTCCGCACGACGTTCAACGACAAGATGCTTGCCGATGTGGAAGAGAAGGGTGCGCCGAGCCGGTGGCTCACCTAAAGGGCGCTTTCGGTTCTGCAGCACTTCGGGCCGTGAACCGGCGGCACGTCCGACGCGTCTGAGTATGTAGAACGTTCGAACTCTGAGCGCAAGGAGGCCTGAAGATGACCGCGCGAATCATGCCACTGCTTCTCGCACTGACGCTCGGGATGGCGCTCGGCGCGTGTGCGTCGACCACCCCCTCGGACGGTGGGGATGGCACCCCGCCGCCCGGTGACGACGCAGCCGGACTGCGCCTCGCTCCCGGACTGTACGACCAGGAGGACGGTACGGTGCTCGCGATCGGTACGCTCGAGTTCAGCGACCTCGAGGGCGGGTTCTACGTGATAGTCGGCGGCACCGAAGGCGAGGGCAACCTCGGCGAAACTGTGGCCGTTGTGAACAATGCGGATGAGTTCGCCGACGAGCTCGAGGTCCTGCTCGGTAAGACGGTGTCCGCCACAGGCACTCGATTCGACGGAGTATCGATTCGGATGGCAGGCCCCGAAATCATCCTCGAGTCGATAGAAGAGATCAGCGATACCCCGGGCATCGCCGAGTAGCTGTCGGGCAGGTAAGAACCTATCCGGGCCGAGCGCTGCACATAGCGACCCGTCGCCTGACGACACTGCGCGCACTCACCGAAGTCCATTCGTGGGCAAGGGTCGCTTCGACGCGACCACGCGTTCGTGGCGAGCGATCGACCGATAGCACCCGGGTAGCGCCTACGATTCCCGGATGCTCCTGAAAACCAGAAGCGCAAGGACTCCCGACACGACAGTGGCCGCCGAGAACACGGCGAAGAAGGCGACGTCGAGCGAGCCTTCAACAACCCATGCTGAGACCAGCATCGCCACGATCGCACCGGCCATCGTCACGCCCTTGACCGAAAACATCGCCGCGAGGAGGTACCCCACCGGTCGACGCGTCCACGCAAAGACCGCCGTGGCGAGTGCAAGGGGAACCACGATGCCGAGGTCGAGCGCCTGGACAGAAAGCGTTGGCGTGCCGAGCAGCCCCGCCCCGGCCAGGTCCCCGCCAAGCCCGGTTGCGATTCGCGGCACCCACATCGCAACCAGTTGCAAGGCCATGACACCTGAGAAGATGGCGATGCCCTTGCGCGGAAATGACGACGAGAAGTGCGTCGGCAACGACTTCACATCGAGCGTGCTGACTATCCAGACGATTGCGGCGATCGACGCCGCGTAAAGCACGATAAATGCAGGAAACAGCGGTCCGAGGGCCCAGAACACCGAGTACATCAGGTACTGATAAGTGAGGTAGCCGAGGAGCCCCGCCGAGAACAGGCGACCCTTGAGCGAACCGCGCGCCACGAACGGGACTGCGGCCAGCAGCGCCGGAACGGCTGCAAACAGCGTCAGCACATCCCATCCCACGCCTTCGGCCACAATGCGCTCGGCGTTGTACGCATAGACGCCGTCGGTCACGTACTCGAACTCCTCGCCACGGATGCTCACCGCCGAGGTGGTGGCGCCGTCTCCCCGCGCGAAGACGCCAAATGCCGCGGTAACGCCGGCGGTGAGGGCGATGATCAGGCACAGTACGGCGAGTCGCTTGTGGGTTCCTGCAGACACTGTTGTTCTCCTCGGTGGTCTTGGCCGCATGCCGCGGCACTCATCGGATGCTCGTCTGGCCGCTCGCGGCTGACAGGCGGCTACTTCGGCAAGACGCCAAGTCTTGATGCCACGTCTCGAGTCCAGGCCGCGACCGCATCGTAGTCCCGGAAATCGCCCTGCGGTGCCTTCATCGCCTTCATGATCAGGCGCTCGGGAAGCGAAAATGTCTTCGCTTCGTTCATACCTGCAAACAGGCCCACATCGACCGGCTGCACGCCCGCGGACTCGATGAGGGGGGTGGTGTACGCGCGTACCTCCTCCGCCTTGTCCGGGTCGGTCATCGTGAGGCACGCGGTGTATAGCGCGATCGGCCGCGCCCTGAGCGCCTCGGCGCTGGATATGACCCACTCCTTGACGGCGCCGTGCCAACTGCCGGCGCGAACGCCGCTGCCCACGATGACCGCATCATACGCCGACGCGTCGGGCTTAGCACTCACCGGCTGAACCTCGACGGTTGCGCCGAGTTCCGCGAGGGTGCGCCCGATCTGCTCGGCTATGCCGCCCGTGCACCCGGTCTTTGTGCCATAGACCACCAGGACCGTGCTCATGGTATCTCCCATCATCCGTACACTAGTTCAGCCGCTGTTCAGAAGTGCAAGACAACGGCTGTCAGCGACCTGCTCTGCGGAAACGGTACCGCACAACGAACAGCCCCCGCCAGGTGCGACTCCGTTTCCCCGTCATCTCGGTCACCGGCCGGGTCGGGTCGAGCGGCACCTCGAGTACAACGTCGTCCCGCCGCGGGTAGTTCGGATCGTAGATTCTGATCCGGACACGCTCCTGGCCGAAGTCCGCCGCGTAGGCAAGCACCTGATGGTTGCGAGCCAGATACGGGAAGCCAAGCCCGCTCACCAGGCCGAGGGGCACCGGACGACCCGAGCGAAGTACGTCAAAGAGCGGCAGCAGCTCGCGTCGCGTGGCCGCAGCGATCCCGAGGATATTCGACGAGGGTAGGTAGGTGAACAGCGCGAACCGCCACAGGTTCGCGCCCACTCCGGTCAGCACACTGTCCACCTGGCGTCGCCAGATCCGCCGGGATACCGGCGCATGGGCCGTCGGCAACTCCGAGGTGCCAGCTTCCTCAAGCGGGACTCCGGCCGCGTAGGCATCGAGTGCGGCGAATACCATTCCACCACACCGCCCTCGTGATGCGACAACTCCCAGCAGCATGTCGCGCCAGGTGTTGGGAAACGCAAACCCGTGCAGTGATGGCCTGAACCCTGTGTCGAGCAACATCGGCGACCTCATCTGGTACAGACGGACTCTGCGGGCGACTGATGATAACGCGTCGGTCGGGCTGTCTAAAGCCGCGTCCGTTCCAGCGAAGGCATCGCAAGTCGACAAAGCCGCCAGCCTACACGGCGAAGTCGCCCCTGGCCACCACGATGGCGCTGCCTCCCACCTCCACCTGTGTCGGGCCCTCCGGTCCGCCTTCGGCCCGTGCGTAGAGCGTGCTGGGGCGCCCTATCTCGGCGCCCTGGGAGATCTCGATCTCGTCTCCCCAGGCGATCTGGCCGTGGTGCGACAGATGCACCGCGACCGGCCCGGCCGCGGAACCGGTGGCAGCATCCTCGCCCACACCGAGCTCCGGGCAGAACACGCGCGTCTTCACGCGCAGACCGGTCACGGCCAGACAACTTACCGTGGCCACTCCGGCAGCCTGCGCCAGCAATCGCATGTCGGGCTTGAGGGCAGCGACCTCGGCATCGCTTTGAAGTGTGACGATCAGGTGCACGATACCGTTGTCGTAGCGCGCAACGGGGAGCGCCGAGCTGCTGAGGCCGAGCGCCTCGAGCAGTGGGCCGGGATCCGCGACATCGGTCGCCGTCGGCAGGGGCTGCTGCATCCGGCCGAAGACGAGCCTGGCACCTTCGCGCTCCAGCGCAACGGGCACGATGCCCGCTCCGGTCTCGATACGCAGCACCACGCTCTGCAGCGGTCCAGCCACCGCGAACGCAGTCCCGAGGGTCGGATGCCCTGCGAACGCTAGCTCGGACACCGGGGTGAAGATTCGCATGCGGATGTCGCCTCCGGCCTCCGGCGGCAACACGAAGGATGTCTCCGAGAAGTTGAGCTCACGAGCCAGTGACTGCATCTCGACATCAGTCATGCCGGTTGCGTTGGTGAACACACCGAGTTGGTTGCCGGCGAACCGGGTGGACGTGAACACATCGACAATCACGAAGCGAAACGTGCGTGCCACTGAGCGGTCCCTTCAGATGAGCGTACGGTCCTGAGCCGGGCGCGACAAATCGTGCGTGCCATCATCTTGCCATGGGATGCGGCAACGCGCAGGTTGCCGATGAATCTTCGCCCCGGTGGTGTAACGTGGGAAGGGTCCAACCCCCGTGAGAAGGTCCCTGATGAAGCCTGCCATTCTCGAAGCCTGGCGAGCCGGGCTGCTGCACAAGCGCCACTGGCTGTCCAACCTTGCGGCCGGCGTGGTTGTGGGCGTGGTCGCGATCCCCCTGGCAATGGCGTTTGCCATCGCGGCCGGCGCCAAACCGGAGCAGGGGCTGTACACGGCGATCGTTGCGGGACTCGTTGTCACGCTGTTCGGTGGTAGCCGGGTACAGATCGCTGGACCGACCGGCGCGTTTGCAGTGCTCCTCGCGGGCGTCACCGCCCGGTATGGTTTCGCAGGTCTGCAGGTCGTCACGCTGCTGGCCGGCGCCATGCTCGTGGTCTTCGGGCTGACACGACTCGGCTCGGTGATCAAGTACATCCCCGAGTCGGTGGTGCTCGGCTTCACCGCGGGAATCGCCGTTGTCATCTTCGTGGGGCAATGGCCGAACTTCTTTGGGTTGCCGGCAGCTGGAGGCGAGCACTTCATCGAGAAGCTCGGCAGCATGCTCGCCGCACTCCCCTCTCTCAACCTCACCACCACCCTGCTGGGAATCGCCTGCGTGCTCCTCATAGCGCTGTGGCCGAGAGTACCGGTGCTCGGTGCCATTCCTGCGCCGCTCGTAGCACTCATCGCCGGTACGGTGTTCGTATCGGTCGCGCATCCCGCCGGCGTGGCCACGATCGGCACAGCCTTCGGCGGACTGCCGCGCGGACTTCCCTCCTTCACGCTGCCCCAACTGGCGCTCTCGGATGTTTCGGACCTCATCCGCCCGGCGTTCGCTATCGCGCTGCTGGGGGCGATCGAATCGTTGCTCTCGGCCACGGTCGCCGATGGGATGACCGGCACACGGCACGACGCGAACCAGGAGCTCCTCGGCCAGGGAGCGGCCAATATGGCTGCGGCGCTCTTCGGCGGCTTTGCCGCAACCGGAGCTATAGCGCGCACGGCCACCAACATCAGGCACGGAGGCAACAGTCCGCTCGCAGGACTAGTGCACGTGGGGACCATCCTGCTCGTTGTTGTGGCGCTTGCGCCGTTGGCCACCAACGTGCCGCTCGCTGCATTGGCCGCGATCCTGTTCGTGGTCGCTTTCAACATGAGCGACATCGGGCGGGTGATCCGTATCGCGCGCACCGCTCCCCGCTCGGATGTGACGGTTATGCTCATCACGCTCACGCTGACCGTGTTCGCCGACCTGGTGGTGGCCGTGGAGGTGGGTGTCATCCTGGCGCTGCTCAATTTCTTCCGGAGGATGACCTCGGCCGTAGGGGTGAGCGCCCTGGATGAAGATGCGGTTGCTCTGGACGCTCCCGAGCAGGTGGCGGCGTTCAAGGACGTGCTCATCTACACGATCGACGGCCCCTTCTTCTTCGGTGCTGTTGAGCAGTTTGAAGCGGCGCTCCTGCATACGCACACCGAGCCATCGGCGATCGTCGTGAGCCTGGCACGCGTGCCGTTTGTCGATCTCACGGCACTCGCGAGCCTCCAGGAGACGCTGGAGCGGTTGCACAAGCACGGCGTGCTCATAGCACTGTGCTGCGCTAACGCAGATGTTGCGGATCGCCTTGAGCGTGCCGGAATCAGCGCGGAGCTCCCGCTGTCGCCCTCCGTTACGCTCTCGGAGGCCATCAAGGCTGTTCGCCCCGCTCCCGTGGAGAGCTCAGACGAGTCGTAGCCGCCGCGCTTCGATCTGCAGCGCGGGGACTACGAGAGTTCGCGGAACTCAGCCGCGATGTGGCCACCGTCGCAGAACGGCTTGTTGGCCGAGTGGCCACAGCGGCACAAGGTAACGCGGTTGCGCACCTCGTAGGGAACACCGCTGGCATCGACGATCTCGATGCCGCCGCGGACGAAAATCGGACCGCTCACCCCGAGCCCCGGGTCCTCCACCAACACGATGGATGGCTCTAGCTCGGGCTCGAGCGACGAGCCGTCGTCAGCGCACGCAACGTACCGTCCGCTGGGACACAACTGCGCTTCCTCGATCGCCAGGGCGCGAACGGCGGGGTCTTCGCAGCTGTGCACGAGGTTCCACAGGCCACCCGCGCGGTCGCAAAAGCGCGCCTCTGCGCACAGATGACGAGCATCGTGCAGGTTCAGCCCGGCGCCACCGATGTTCACGGCGGTCTCCGAGAACGACGAGTGACCCGCCGTCTCGGTACCGTCGAAATCGATGCTCACGTGGGTGTAGTCGCAGAATGGCTTGTCGCTTGAGCGTCCGCACCGACACAGCTCGTAGGTCTCGCCGGTCTCGATGCGGCCGGTCTCGCGCCAGGCGATCGCTTCGCCCCGGTCGTTCACCACGATCTCCGCGCGCACCAGCGGCACGCCGCCTTCAACGCGGTAGGGACCGCTCTCGGTGACCGTTATGCGCATCGCCATCTCGCGGGATCCTCGCTACTCGCGCCACATCTCGGGCTTGTCCAGCGGTGCCGCAACGTGCAAAACGCCGGCAGGGCCCAGCACATCGGGTGTCAACTCGAGAATCTGCCATCCCCGGGCAGGCTCAGCCGGGTGCGGTGTGCGCACTCCCGTCGGCCAGGCATCAAAAAAACCGAATCGCCCGTAGTACGCGGGATCGCCGAACACGAGGATCGCCACCTCTCCCGACTCGCGGGCGAGAGTGATAGCGGCTTCCACCAAGATGGTGCCGATGCCCTCACGCTGAGCCGCGGGGATAACCGAAAGGGGCGCAAGCACCAGGAGGGGAAATCCCGGAAGCCCGTCGTCGCGGTTGAGCCACGCCCTGGTGAACAGCGCGTGGGCGACCAGGATGCCGTCTTCCTCGGCGACAAATGAGAGTGAGGGCACGAACGCATCGTCGCGCATAAGGTCCCGCGCGAGATCGGCCTCCACGTCGCCACCAAAAGCGGCGCGGTGCACCGACGCGATCGTGTCTGCTTCAGCCGCCATGGACGGTCGCACTAGCATGGGCACCTCCCGAATCGTATCTTCCCGAGAGCAGCCTCGACCCACCAGAGTGCTAGCTGCGCCGCGCCTTCTTGCGATCGTTCTCGGCTAGCAGGCGCTTGCGGAGCCGGATGCTCTTGGGCGTGATCTCCACAAGCTCATCGTCCTCGATGTACTCGAGTGCCTCTTCGAGCGTGAACGCGATCGGCGGGGCAAGCTGGATACCCTTGTCTGCCGAGGCGGCACGCATGTTGGTGAGCTGCTTGGCCTTGGCCACGTTGACCACGAGGTCGTTGTCCTTGGCGTGCTCGCCCACGATCATGCCTTCGTAGCACGATTCGCCCGGGCCGATGAACAGCTTCCCGCGGGTCTGGAGCGCATCGAGACCGTAGGCGACCGACTTCTCGTTGGACATCGCGATGAGCGATCCGTTGATGCGGCCGCCGATGTCTCCCTGGTACGTGCCGTACTCGAAGAAGTGGTGGAACAGCGTGGCCTCGCCGCGCGTCGAGTTGAGGATGCGCGTGCGAAGTCCCATCACGCCACGCGTGGCAATCTTGAACTCGAGGTGCACATGCTCGTCGCGCTGGATCATGTCGGTCATCTCGCCGCCACGGCTGCCAAATATCTCGATGACCTTGCCGGCGTACTCGCTCGGAACGTCGACTACGGCCTGCTCGATCGGCTCGAGCTTCTTGCCACCCTCGTGCCTGAGAATCACCTGCGGACGACCGACTTGGAACTCATAGCCTTCGCGGCGCATCGTCTCCATCAGGACGGAGAGGTGCAGTACGCCGCGACCCGCCACTTCCATGCCCGTCTTGTCTTCGCTCTCGGTGATACGCATGGAGATGTTCGACTCGGCCTCTTTGAGGAGGCGCTCCTTGATCTGACGACCGCCCACGATCGTGCCCTCGCGACCAACGAGCGGACTGGTGGACGCGGCGAAGACCACCGACATCGTCGGCTCCTCCACGTGGATCGGGTCGAGCTGCACAGGATCGAGACGAGAGGTGAACATATCGCCGATGTCGGCATCATCCACGCCCACCACCGCGACGATATCACCGGCGTGTGCGGCTTCAGTCTCGACACGCCCGAGGGCCTCAAACGTATAGAGCGCCTTGACGGTGGCCTGGTAACGGCTGCCGTCGTTCTTGATGACAAGGATCCTCTCGCCGTTGTGCATCGTGCCCGAGAAGATGCGGCCGATGCCGATCCGGCCAACGTACTCAGAGTGATCGATGGTGCACACCTGCATGGCAACCGGGCCATCGGCGTCAACGTCAGGCGCCGGCACGTACTTGACGATGGCGTCGAGCAGGGGGGCCATGTCCATGTTGTCGTCTTCGGGCTCATGGCGAGCGTAGCCGTTCACGGCACTCGTGTAGATGATTGGGAAGTCGAGCTGTGAGTCGTCCGCGCCGAGATCGACCATGAGGTCGAACACATCGCCGATGACCTCGTGCGGGCGGGACCCCTTGCGGTCGATCTTGTTCACCACGACGAGCGGCTTGAGCCCGTGCTCGAGTGCGTGGCGCAGGACGAAGCGCGTCTGCGGCATGGGACCTTCGAAGGCGTCGACGATGAGCAGGCACCCGTCGGCCATCTTGAGAACTCGCTCCACTTCGCCGCCGAAATCGGCGTGGCCGGGCGTGTCGATCACGTTGATCTTCACGTCGCCCCAGCGTACTGAGATGTTCTTCGAGAGAATGGTTATGCCACGCTCGCGTTCCTGGTCGGTGCTGTCCAGGACTTGATCGACAACCTGCTGGTTGTCGCGGAATACGTGAGTGGATTGCAGGAGCCGGTCGACGATCGTGGTCTTGCCGTGGTCGACGTGAGCGATGATGGCGATGTTGCGGATGTTAGCGGCACGCATGAATGCTCGGGTCTCCCAAAGGTCGTGTGAAGAAGCGGTATAGAATAGCACACGCATAGACCGCACGACATGTGTCCGCGTGTGCGCCAGAGCGACCAGAGCGAGAACGAGATGCTCCGTCGTGGACTGACCCCTCGGACCCGGAGCTGGCCGACCCGAACCAGCAACCCACCCCACAAACAGAGAGGGCCGCCAACGTTCGGCGACCCTCTCCCATCGCTGCGTCAGACAGCGACATTCGTCCTTGTTGGCAAGGAGCGCGTAGCCGGGTCCGAGATCACCCGCGACGCCGCTGCCCTACGAGGAGGACACCTCCGCAGCGATGCTGTTTCTACTCAACGCTGAATCACCTCCTCGTGGTTGCGGCACGCCTTACTCGCGTCCTAGGGCGTTCGCCCGTGATTCCGGATGTAGCGAGGAGCGTGCCGAAGTGGCGCGGCGCGGCATACTTCGAGAGCACGCCCGGTGGTACCGGGGCCGGCGCTGGCGCCTCAGCCCCGCATGATCGAGGCGATGGGCACACGCCCCGCGCGGATCGCGGGCGCCAGACTACCCACGAGGGCCGCGGCGCAGCTGGCACCTACGCCCGCGAAGGCCGCAGCGACCGGGAACCCGTGGTGTGAGAGTACGACACCCGTGGAAACGAGCGAGACGATCGCGGGGAAGGCAAGCACCCCCACAAGCAGCGCGATCACTGCAGCAAAGAGCGCGACTATCTGCCCCTCGAGCACGATGAGCACCACAACCTCACGTCGTGTGGCGCCAAACGACCGGCGCAACGACAACTCCTCGGCTCGCTCATGCAAAGTCGCGAGTCCGATATTGAGAATTCCCAGTGCTCCGACGATAAGGCTCAGGCCCGCAACCACCGAGAAGATCAGGCCCACCGCCAGAAGCTGCTTCTCCAGCTGAAGCTCGTCATCCAGCCTGACCACAGTGGGCGCCTCGTCCGGGGCAAGCACCCTGTACCCCTCGGTTGACACGAGCGCGGTCAACCGGCCGGCGTCGGCGTCGTCCATCTGCACCAGCAGCTCCATCGGCTTAACCGTGCTCAGCGCCAACATCCAGGGAACGTCCGCGTCCAGCGGAGCGTAGATGCGGGGCTCCTGTAACGCGTCCTCCACGACCCCCACAACGATGCCGGTCACCCGCTCGTCGACCCCGCCGATCAGCACTGTTGCAGTGGTGTCTGTCGTAAGCGACAGGCGTTCCCGGGCCGGCTCGTTGACCGCGAGCGGGATAACGAGACCGGCACTCTGGGGAATCCATGCTCCCGATACGAGAGGAAACGGCCTAACCGCTCTCAGGTCGCCCGCAACAAGGCACATCTCGACACCATCATCTTGACCCTCGATGCCCGCGTCACACGCCATCACCCGCACGGCGTGACCACTGGTCCCGAGCACGTGTGAGAGATCCGCCGCAAGCCGTGCCGACTCCTCGAGCGCGCATACCCCCGGCGAGACCGTCAGCGCCACAGTCACGGCGCGACCCTTGGTGAGAGCCGATGTTGCAACCACGGCATCTCTCGCGCTCACCGAGCCCGCCTGGATCACCACCATCGCGAGCACGCCTACGAACAGGCTCACCGCCGTTAGCGCGCTGCGTCCGGGTCGTGAGATCACGCTCTGCACAGCGATTAGGAGGAGCCGCATCAGAACTCGCTCCGCTCGCTCGCAGATCCGCCCTCAAGCACGACAACACGCCCGAGACTCCCCGCAACCCGCTCGTCGTGCGTCACGACGACCAGGGTGACCTCCTCGGCGACCACCAGTTCGCTTAGCAGCGCGATTATGGCTCCGCCGGTCTCCACATCGAGCGATCCGGTGGGTTCGTCGGCAAGCACGACTCGGGGCCGAGTCACCAGGGCCCTCGCTATGGCCACGCGCTGCTGCTCGCCGCCCGACAACTGATCGGGGCGATGCGAGGCGCGATCAGACAGGCCCACGCGTTCGAGCACCTCGGACACAACGACTGGCCACTGTGCCTTTCGCCGATGCGAATAGTCTTCAGGGGAGTACCTCGATATCCAGGAAGAACCCGGGAACCCCCTCGATAACGGCTATCTCTGTGATGGCTCCCGACTCAACGTCGAGCGCCAGAACTCGTCCGGTAGCACCTTCGAGCACGAGGATGCTGTCTTCCCACACGGCGAGGCTGGCCGCACCGCCCGGTATGTCGATCACCCGAACCTCGTCCGAGACACCCGGCCGCAGCAGCAGCAGTTGCGTGCCGTATCGCTGTAGATCCGCGCCGGTGTAGTCCGCGATCGCAAGCGTGTCCCCCACCATCGCTGAAGCACCCGGCCCGTCCATGAACTCCACGCTGGGCCCTGCATCCCCCAGGCGAACACCGGTGTCCGGATCGATGGGGGACACGGTGACGGCCTTGGCTTCTCCCGTCTGGAAGAGGCCAAACAACCTGTGCGGGTCAAGCGGGTCGCCCACGATGGAAGCGGGTGCGGTCTCACCAGAGATGAGAACGGTGGACTGAAGCGTCTCGGGATCCAGCACCCGCCAATGGGCACCGCTCTTTTCGCTGATGCAGTACGCCCAGATACGACCGCCAGCCAGGAACGGGTCGAGAGCCATGTCCGGCACCCCACCCGATGCAAGCACGTCGCCACCTGGAACCGAAAGAATGCTGACAGCCACTCCCTCGGGCGTGACACAGCCGTTGGCGATGAGCACCTTCCCTGGCGCGATCATCACCGCCCCCAGAGGGTTCGGCTCAGTGGACTCCAGATAGCGAACTTCGCCGCCATCGCTGGTGTCGTAGTAGCCCAGAGTGGTGTCGCAGTCGTTGCCCACGCCGCCACACTGCGCGGTAACCAGATACCTGCTTCCGGGGTCGACACCCACATCCGTGGCGAGAGAGCGCAGGGGCACCGTCTCCACCACCTTGCCCGACTTGAGATCGACGATGTGGGCGCTGTTGTCGGGTGCCATCGAAAGCACGACTGCCAGCGGGCGGTCGGAATCGACGCCTCGTGGCGAGGGTGCGCACCCTGTGGACAGCATGCAGCAGGCAACGGCCACTATCGTGATCGCCCTGATTGTCCGCCGTGCCATTCATGCTCCTCTTCGTAAGTGCGTGAGCAGACGATCCCTGACCGCCTGCTCACGCCGAATCGCTCGCGCCCGGACAGCGCCTAACTTGCTGAGGCGAACACCGATGTCTGAGAGTCATTCACCAGGTCGATCGGCCACACCCAGTACCCGCCGTCCCCATCGAGGTCGACGGCTGCCTTGGACTTCCAGCCTGCCCACGGAAGCTTGCTGCAGTACCACTTGGTGTAGTCGGTCTTCGATGATGAGATGTTGTAGGGCTCCCCGTTCTGGGCGGCACAGAAGGTGACCACCGATGCGCCAAACGAGTCCTTGGTCGGAACCCAGATTCCGTAGGCGTAGTCATACTGGCGGTACTTGATCGGCTGCTCGAGCAGCACCCTCCCGGTTACACCGCTCGTGAGGTTCGCACTCCACACGCAGTACGAATAAACACTTGTGTACCGGGCATCAGCCCAACAGCCGGCATGCCCGGTGGCCGTGCCCTGCACCACTACCATGTCGCCGTTGTCGAAGTTCGTGAACGGGAGCGTATTGCTGCCGTCGCCGTTACCACCCGCTGTGGACGGAGCAACATCGGGATGCGCTTCCACCTTGGGCTTGGGAAGGTTCCACTGGATGGGAACCTCTCCGTTCTTGCCCAGCTTCTTGTCCTTGCCGGGGCTGGCACACGCCGGCGAAGCAACGCCGAGCACCATAACGCCGACACACACTGCACACACGATGGCACGCACTCTCATCGCTTTCCCCCCTCATGCACGACGGGCGGGAATGCCCACTCTGTGGGTCAGTCTAGGGTGTGAACCGCGCTGCTGGTATCCGCCATACTGCATACAGAGGTACTACGGACCGTAGTCCTCGAGCATGTCACCACATGCGCCGGGCGGTGATAGGGAACATGCGGGCCACGTCGTGACGCGACGACGACCGGGTCTTGCGCATCACCACCGCAACATGTTGCTTGACCGTTGAGGTAGCGATCCCCAGATCCTGCGCAATCTGTTTGTTCGAGCAGCCGGACACCAGCTTCCTGGCAACCTGCTGCTCGCGGGCGGTGAGTCCCAGTGCGTCGAGACGGCGTTCTCCCCACTCCACGAGCACCGGAATGATCTCACGGTCCATGTACTGGGACCCCCGAAGCGCGGCCGCCACCGCGTCGCGGACAACCGATTCGGGTGCGGTCCGGTGAAGAATCGCCCCCGAGGGGATCACGTCGAGCAGTGCGTGGAGCCACGCTCCCGATGCAGAGTCGACGAAGGCCACAACCGGTATGTCGGCCTCGCTGATCTCAGCCAGAAAGTCCGCGGTTGGTTGCTGGTTGAATCCAAGGAAGACCATCTGGGTCGTGGCGCCAAGAACAGCGGACACCGAAGCGACCCGCTCCTGGTGCAGCCATTCGGTGATCCCCCGACGAAAGAACGCGCTGTCGTCGATGACGACGGCGTGAAGCCCCTGCATTGTGCTCCCCCCAACAGGCCCCGCAAGCGGGTCCCCTACCCATCAGGCCATGCCAGTGCAGCGTAGCCTACCATCTCACCCAGGGGCGCAACAGCCTCGGTCAGCAGGCTGCCGTCATGCATCATGTCGACCCACGCTCGTTTGGCGCGTCCCTTGCACGGTGCTACCCTATTGAGGTTCATCACGCTCGCCTCGCCGGCTACGGGGCTTTCATATCTGGCTCCACAGTAGGAGGCCCATCTCATGGCGCACGTCCGTTCGCTCTTCTTCACCGGTCCGCTCGCCGAAGCTGAGAACAAAGCGATCAAGGCCGTCGAGCTCGGCCGTCCGAGCGACATCATCTGGAACATCACGAACCGCTGCAATCTGCTCTGCGACCACTGCTACATGGCTGCCGATGGCCATGCCCTCCCAGACCAGCTCACCGATGACGAGACCATCCAGATCGTCCGCCGCATGGGCGAGGCCGGCGTGCCGGTCGTCTTCCTTTCGGGCGGCGAGCCGATGATGCGCCCGAACTTCTGGGAGATCCTCGCGGAGGTGAACGCCCAGGGTGTGAAGCCGACGATCTCCACCAACTGCACACTGATCACCCCCGAGTCGGCCAAGCGCCTTGCCACCTACGGTGTGCGCTGGATCGCCACCTCGATGTACGGACCCGCGGAGTTCCATGACGCGATGGTGGGCGTACCCGGCACGCACGCACGCGTGATCGCGGCCGTGAAGGCACTCCGCGCGGAAGGCATCGGGGTGGTGCTCAAGACGGCGCTGTCCAAGAGCACCTGGCCGTACATCTTCGACATCATCCAGCAGGCCAAGGACCTCGACTGCGGCATGATCTACATCTGCGACCTCATCACCGCCGGCCGCTCGGAAGGCGAGGACGACTCGCGCGTCTCAGTCGAGCAGTGGCGCGAGCTTGCCGATTACATCGTTGAAGACATGCTCGACCCGGACCTCAAGTTCGAGTACGACATCGGCGCCATCCCCTCGGTCATCCCGTACATCGCCGAGCAGTTCATCGCGCACGGCGTTGATGTGAGCAAGGGCCTCGAGCGCCTCAAGATCATGAGCGCCTGCCCCGTGGGCAAGGGCCACATGAACCTCAACTCCGAGGGCGGCGTCATGCCCTGCCAGTTCGCGCAGGACTGGGTGGTGGGCAACATCCGCGATATGAGCTTCGCCGAGGCCACCAACGCGCTCCATCAGATCGACCTACGGGAGTCCGAGGGGCAGTGTGCACCCGAGGCGTGCGAATACTCGCGCATCTGCCGCGGCTGTCGCGCCAAGGCGTGGCAGCGCGAAGGCAACCCGATGGCCGAGGACCTCACCTGCATCCTGCACCCCGAGCGCGCACGGACCATTCCCGTGGACCGCGAGACCGGCCGTCCGCCGAGCGCTCCGTGCGCGGTGCCCGGCGGCTGCGGGTAGTCCACCCATGATCGGCGATCGAACTGGACACCGTGGCCGCGCTTCTCGCGCGGCCGTCTGCGGTATCCAGATGGGGTATCCAGTATCTTCAAGGCACTCTCGAACGTTCTTCCTGAGTAGATAGGATATGGCAACGTGGCGGTGACCGAACGAACCCTCGCGCGGATCGTGCGTCGCGCCCGCGGCGGGGACGCTGGAGCGTTCGGTCGGCTATACGACGACTACGCCGATCGCGTGTATGCGTTCGTTCGGTCGCGCACCAATTCGGTGCAGGATGCCGAAGACGTGACCGCAACGGTGTTCTTGAAAGCATGGGAAGCAATCGGAGCGTACGACGAGCGCGGCCTGCCATTCTCGTCGTGGCTGTTCCGCATAGCGCGAAACGCCATCATCGACGAGCATCGGCGGAGTCTGCGCCGGCCTCTGCCGGTGGAAGACCCCGGCGACGGGGGCGAGCCAGCGAGCGGGCCGGAGGAGACGGTGGTAGCCGCGGCCGGGGCTGAAAGGGTTCGCAGTGCGGTGCGCACGCTCACCGAAGAGCATGCGTCCGTGATTGCGCTTCGATTCTGGTGGGACTTGAGCATAAGGGAGACCGCAGAGGCGTTGTGCAAGAACGAGAATGCGATCAAGGCGCTACAGCACCGGGCGGACAACCGGGCGGTAGCTCCGGAGCGCCGACCGGGCAGAACTAGCGCCTGCGTTCCCTTGTTTGACGCACACGCCAGCAGCGTCCCGGCGATCACCCCGTAACCTGCGCGACCGTGAAGTCGTTCTCCTGTGTGCAAGCGTCAACGCTTTCGAGCACGGGAGGGGCATCTCATGAGAAGGACTCTGATCATCGCGCTGGTCGCGGGCATTGCTGTCGTCGTGGCTTCGCCGGCCTTCGCCGCGGGGCAGGCACCCGTTCAGAACCAGAACGAGTACACGTACCGGCAGTCCGAGGACTGCGGCGACTGCACGCAGACGCAGGAGCAGACCCAGACTCGCACGCAGGAGCAGACCTCGGCCGGCATCGCGGGCGAAGACGTGACAGTCGCGCAGGACCAGGATCAGCTGCGGCTTCAAGACGGCACGCGCGATGGGGAGCCCGACCAGGTGCGCGATCGCACCGGAGCCGATGAATCGACCATTGAATCTTCCGAGCCCACGAGTTGGGCACACCGGTTCGACGGGTTCCTCAGCCGCTTGAAGGAGCGGTTGACGCACCTGTTGTGGCGTGACTGATCGTCTCCCCGCAACGACAGTACGCCCGAAAGGCGCCCGCCCCCGGGCGCCTTTCACCTTTCCGGATGACGTGTGCCGGCAGCGTCGAGGCGCTACTCCGGCCGCATGATCGTCTTGCCGATCGCGTAGGCGTCCGCGATCTTCTCGCCCAGCCGCCGGTACTCCCGGGAACCCGCGATGTACACGAGCGGATCGAGCCGCTCCACGTCCACCTTCTCGCCCGTCTCATCCAGCACGTCCTCGGCGGCGTGGCTTTCGAGAACCTCCGCCACCAGCAGAACGTGGCTGCCGAGCTCGATCTCGTGCGTTACCCGGCACTCCATCTGGTACGGGCACTCGGCGATGCGTGGGGCTTCCACCATCTCGGAGGGCTCGAGCGTCCAGCCGGTAACCGCGAACTTGTCCACGTCCTTGCCGGGCGTCGTTCCAAAGTAGTCCACCACCGCCGCATCCGCGGCCCGGGCCGTGTTGATGGTGAGCGTGCCCGACTCGCGAATCAGCTGCAGGGTGTGCCGACTCTCCCGCAGCGCGATGGCTACCCTCGGCGGGTTGGTCGCGCAGATGCCCATCCAGGCCACCGCGCAGGCGTCAGCACGATCCATCGTTCCGCCGCACACGAGCGGAACAGGCATAGGGTAAAGCCGATCGCTCGGGCCGAGTCGCTTCTTCACAGCTGACCTCCGATGACGGGATCGCGGGAGACCGGTGCCACCCGCTCCGGGAAGTGCTCGTTCGGCCGCGTCTCCGTGGTCGGCGCGGGAGCACTTTCGCGCGATCTTCCTGATAGGCATCTCGAGTATATCCCTGGCGTCTGCAACCGTGAGTCACGGGGTGAGCACGCCGGGGGCCTTCTCGCACGCTCGCCCCATTGACGCGTGTCCGGCAGCGGGAGAGAATCCGGCTGGGGGAGGCGTTGACTTACGTAGCGCGGCGCGCCGTTTGCACATCATGAGAGGGGTTAGGCATGGGGGGAATTGCTTCAGTAGCGATGGGCGCTCTCGACCCGTTCGTAGGGGCGATGGCTGCCTCAACGTGCGTGCGAGGCACAGCACTGGCAATGGGCAAGACCGCCGATGAGCTCACCCTTGAAGACTGGCCAACACTGCAGGCGAGCATCCGGCGTCTTCTCAGCCCGATAGCTCCGGAGAGCGTCATCTCCCAGATAATCTCCGACATCGAACAGGAGGTCCGATGATGGCCTCGTACTCGGGCGCTCAGCCGCGCACGTCTTCGCTTGCGACCGTTGGGCCGATCATCGTGCTGGTGCTGCTGGCAGCACTGTACGTGCCGCTGCGTCTGATGATGGAGTCTCCCACCCTCAGCGATTCGCTGTACCGCGTCTACTACATCTACGGCATCGTGCTCCAGCCGCTGTTCGCTGCCGTGATCATCGCCGTTGCCGCCCGCATCGGCTTGCGTCAGAGCGTCGGACGGCAGTGGTTGCTCTTAGGGCTCGGCGTAGCGATGTACGCTGTCGGCGACCTGATCTGGATGGCATTCGAACTGTTCCTGAAGATCGATCCGTACCCGAGCATCGCCGACCTCTTCTACACGGCCGAGTACGCATTCTTCCTGGCCGCGATCATCCTAGCCATCCGCGCGTACAGCGGACTGGTCAAAACCCGCGCGGCGAGCATTGCGGGTTCCGTGGTAGCCGTGACCGGCACCGCGCTGCTGTACGTCCTGTTGCTCGGTCCGTACATCTTCCCCGCAGGCGTGGCTGAACTCGGCTTCTGGGGCCTTGTTGTAAGCACGCTCTACCCGGTAGGGGATGTCGTGTTCATGCTCGCGCCAGCGGTAGCACTTGCAGTCGTGGTGGCTCAGCTCGGGGCGGGGCGGCTCGCCCGTCCGTGGTGGGTGGTCGTGGCCGGTGCGCTGGTGTTCGCGTTCGCCGACTCGTTCTACGCGTTCGCCGACTGGGCCGGCACGGGCCTCACTCCGGCGATGGACTTGGGCTGGATCGCCGCAAACCTGCTCTTCGCCGTGGCGGCGCTCGTGGCGCGAAACGCCTATCGCTCCCGGTAGAATCGTTTGATGGTGCGAGCCATCGCCTTTTCCTCGCTTTTGCGCTCGAGGCGGGCGCGAACATCGAGCTGCGCTGACACGTGCGCGATCTCAGCCTGCAACTCCCGGTAGCTCGCAAGGCGGCGCTCGGCCAGCGTGCCGTTGGTCACGGCTGCCTCCACGGCACAACCGGGCTCGCCGTTGTGGCCACAGTCTCGGAAGCGGCAGCCAGCAGCCAACTCATCGATGTCCGCAAACGCCTGGGCGAGCCCATCACTGGTCTCCCACATCCCCACCGCTCGGAGTCCTGGCGTGTCGATCACGAGCCCACCGCCGGGGAGACCGATGAGCTCTCTGGACACGGTGGTGTGACGGCCGCGACCATCGTTGAGACGCACCTCGCGCGTCTGGCGGATGTCCTCGCCGGCAAGCGCGTTGATGAGCGTCGACTTACCAGACCCGGACGAACCGATGAGGACGCACGTACGTCCGCCATCCATGTAGGCGCGGATCTCATCCAGCCCTACTCCGTCGGCCGCACTCGTGACATGCACATCAACGCCCGGTGCCACTTCCAGCACCTGGGCGCGCGCGCCTGCAACGTCATCAGACAGATCCGACTTCGTCAGCACGATGACCGGCACGGCGCCGCTGTCCCACACGAGCGCAAGCTCTCGCTCGATACGGGAGAGGTTCGGGGGTTCTGAGAGTGGGTGCGTGATGAGCACCACGTCCACGTTGGCCGCGAGCACCTGCACGCGGGCGGCCTTCCCCGGATCGCGACGCGCGATGGAGGTGACACGATCGAGAACCACCTCGACGATGGGCTCGGTCGCTGTACCATCGAGCAAGACCCAGTCGCCCACAACCGGCAGTCCGCCATCGTCGGCGTCCTTCAGAAGTTTGGTAGCAGGCCTCGCCACGGCGATGCCCCCGGTAGTGAGCACAAAGACATAGCCCCGATCGGAGCGCACCACGCGCCCCGGCATGAGGCCCGATTCGTGCGCAGCAGTGATGGCGGCATCAAGCCCGGTAAGGCCGAGTGCGATGAGCTGGTCTCGATCGGTCAAAGCGCAGTTCCTTCCGCAGCGCGATTCCCCATCCTACCCCGCCACTGTCGGGGACGCATCACCGGGCCGTGACGTCGCCCCCGTACTCGCGCGGGATGCGGATGGTAAACGTGGTGCCCTGATCCACCACGCTCTCAAGCGCAAGATCGTAGCCGAGTATCTGAGACAGCTCCCGGCAGATGGCCAGGCCGAGACCGGTGCCCTCCGGCCGAACACGATCGGGAACGTCGATCTGGGCAAACGCCTCGAAGACCCGCTCCAGATCGTCCGGCGCGATACCTATTCCGGTATCCGACACCGTGATCACCGCGGTATCACCCTGGTACTCGACCGTGATGGTGACCACACCGCCCGCATCGGTGAACTTGATCGCATTCGATACCAGGTTACGCACTACCTGATCCAACTTGTCAGGATCGGTCGACACGCCGGGACCCTGCTCGCACTGGCAGACAACTCGAACGCCCTGTAGTGCGGCGATTGCCTTCATCGATGCCACCAGCGCGTGCATGCGCGCGCCCAGGTCGACCGTGGACAGGGTAACCGACACGTGCCCGGCCTCGATGCGCGCGATGTCGAGGATGTCGTTCACCAGCCCGAGCAACTGGGTACCCGAAGCTTTGACCATGCCCAGCTGGGTCTCCTGCTCGGTGGTGAGGGAGCCCGAGAGTCCCTTCAACATGATCTCAGAGAACCCGATGATGGAGTTGAGCGGGGTGCGCAGCTCGTGGCTCATGCGAGCCAGAAACTGCTGCTTGGCATCGCTTGCATCCCGGAGCTCCCGGTTGACCTCCAGGAGCTCTGCAGTCCTGCGGTCGATGGCCCTCTCGAGCCCCTGGCTGTACTCCTCCAACTGCTCCTGACTCTTCACCCGCTCGGTGACATCGACCAAGATCACCACGGCTCCCGTGGAGGTCTCGGTACCCACCGCTAGCGGCGTGCTACGCGCGGAAAGGTACCGCACGTCGTCGGCGGGCCCAACCGGCAAACTCGGATACGTTACGGGCGCGGCGCGCACGATAGCCGCGAGGTCCAACTGTCCATCCGCGACCATGGCGAGCATCGCGCCCGCGATGCTGTTGGCGAAGCTGATCTCGCCGCGCTCGTTGGCGACCAGAATGCCGGCGGGGGTGGTGTCCACGATGCTGGCTACAAGGTTGTGCTCTTGCCGTACCCGCTCCTCCGCGCGTTTGAACGCCAGCAACCGCTCGGACGCGAGGCGGCTGTAGAGCGCGTAGGCGACAAGCGGGACGAAAAGAACCTCGGCGTAGTCTTCGTACACGTCCAGCGCCGGCAAGATCCCTGTGTGCTCCAACACGTTGGAGAGGCTGACGAACAGGTACACGGCGCTCGCCGCAAGCAGCGATACCTTGACCATCTTGCCAACTGCGGGCGCGCGGTCAGGAAGCCGCAGGACGATAAGTACCGCCACTCCGAACGCCAGCGTGGCGATGAAGTCGGCGATCACCTCGGCAGTCACAGTTCACTCAGCGAGGAAGTTGCCTCGCGCACGAAAGCGCGTACGGCTATCACGAGGCACACGCCGGAGAGCGCGTAGAAGCCGTGCTCGAGCGAGTTGAAGAACTCCTCGGCCACGTATCCCTCGGCCACCGTGAAGACGTAGGCAAAGACGACGGACAGGTACGACGCCACGAACCAGCGCTTTCCCGCAACGGTCACACTCCGCAGGCCAACCCAGAGCAACGGCGTGAGAAACACGACCAGGATCAGGTCAACGACCTCGCTCTCTTGATACACCAGTCACCCCCTCGTCGCGCCGGGACGGTGTTGCTCTGGCCGCGCAGCCCGGGTGCGGGGTCGTTGATGAATCCAACAGCTTGCACGCAGTTGCCACTGATTGTATGACGAATCCCTCACTCATCGCCTGTGGGGTCGAATCCCAGCGCGATCGAGTTCATGCAATAGCGCAGTCCCCCCGGTGCCGGACCGTCCTCAAACACATGGCCGAGGTGCGAGCCGCAGCGACCGCACCGGATCTCCGTGCGGATCCTCCCATGGCTCGTGTCGATCCGCTCCTCCACCGCATCGGGAGCAACCGGCGCCGTGAAACTCGGCCACCCGCACCCTGAGTGGTATTTCGCATCGGAGGTGAACAGCGGATTGCCGCATGCGCGACAGCGGTAAGCGCCCTCATGCTCAGCGTCCGTGTACTCTCCGGCAAACGCCGCCTCGGTGCCCGCCTCCCGAAGCACGCGGTACTCCTCGGGAGAGAGCAAGGCGCGCCACCCGGAGTCATCGTGCTCAACGTCGTAGTGTCTGCTCACTGGCTTCCTCTCAGCGTCCCGTACCGCATGCCGCACCCACCATCCCGTGCTTCTCGTAGTAGTGCTGGTGATACTCCTCGGCCATGTAGAACCGGCCGAGTGGGGTGACCTGCGTGTGGACGGGCCCTCTGCGAGCCACATAGGCTCGACGTGACTCCTCCGCCGCGATGCGCTGGGACTCATCGGCCCAGAATATCCTGGATGCGTACTGCGGCGAGGGCGCGGGACCGGTCGGCCGATGGCTGGACCAGAACACGTCCAGCAACTCCTCGTACGTTATCGCCCCGGGGTCGTAGTCGATCTGCACGCTCTCCGTGTGGTCGCCCATGCTGCGGTACGTGGGGTCGGGCGTCGTGCCGCCCGCGTAGCCCACGCGCGTTGCAATCACGCCTGGCATCTGCCCGAACCGGGCATCCGGATCCCAGAATCAACCAAGGGCGAACGTGGCAGTGGCCACGGTACCCGACACATCTGCTGCACTATCATGACCGCTCATTGGCTACTCCCTGCCTCCTGCTCCCTGCTCTGACTTCAAGCCCCTGCAGCAAGCATTGCGCCGAAGCCTTACGAGGCGTCCAGTTCGTTGGCGAGCATCTCCAAGAACAGGCCTACGTCGGTAACGATGCCGATCGTCTGGAAGCTGCCCCGATCAGCGAGTTTTGTCACAACCGCAGGGTTGATATCCACACAGATCGTGGTCGTGCTCGCGGGCAGCATGTTGCCGGTGGCGATCGAGTGGAGCATCGTCGACAGCATGATGCACGCCCCCGCGTTCTGACAGTAGGCACGCATCGCGCGCTGCGCCTCCAGCACGTCGGTGATCACATCCGGCAGTGGCCCGTCGTCGCGAATCGACCCCGCAAGCACGTACGGGGTGCCGGTGCTGATCAGGGTGTGCATGAGCCCCTCGGTGAGAACGCCCTGCTCGACCGCCTCGCGGATGCCCCCACACCCACGGATCGTGTTTATCGCGCGCAGATGGTGCTCGTGACCGCCGACCGCGGGAACGCCGACCTCCATGGAGACGCCGAGCGAGGTGCCGTACAGCGCCGACTCGATATCATGTGTGGCCACGGCATTGCCGCCGAAGAGCACCGAGACGTATCCTCCACGCACGAGGCGCGCGAGATGCTGCGCCGCACCGGTGTGCACCACGGCGGGGCCAACCACAAGGATGATGGTCTGCCCTCGCGCCTTCACCCGCTCCAACATGCGGGCGACATCGCGGATGACAAGCGCCTTCGGCTTCTCCGAGGAGACTTCCGAATTCATGAACTCGAACTCCTGCTTGTCGCGCGGTCGCTCAACCGGCCGGACCCGCACCCCGGCGTGCCCCATCACCACCTGCTGCCCCGCGCGAATGTCCGCCATCGCCGCGGTGCGTGCACTCTCACCATCGATAACGATACCAAGATCCATCTCGGGGCCTACCACGCTCACCCATCGACCCGCGATGCGCACAGCCGTCTCGAGATTGGTGGTGGCATAGAATCCCTCGGGAAACACGCCGTCCGACGACGCCGGCGTGGTGTGCACGTCATCCACATCGAGCGGCTCAGCTCCAAGCTGGCCGATCACGCCGAGAATCTTGTCGATGTGCGCCTCATCACGACCGCGCACACGCAGCATCGCCACCGATACGTCCTCATTGGTCCGACCCACCTCGAATGAGAGCGTCTCGAACTCGCCGTCAAGCGCAACGATGTCGTCCATGATCTCGGACATAATGCCCGAGTCGATGAGATGTCCGGTGATACGAACGTCTTCGTAGGGTCCGTGCGGCATGACTGGGTCCTCCGGTCTTTCGGGTGCGGCACGATCGATTATCGTCCATGACCGCTCCGGACGCACGGGCACCGATCCTCGCCTGACCGCACGGTGCACGATGAAGAAGGTGGGGTACGAACCTTCTATGTTGGATGGAAGCAAGACCCTGCGAGGGATCGCACGTATAAAGCCCGGACCCGGGCAGGAGTCGGTGTGGGACTATCCCCGCCCGCCTCTTGTGCAGCCAACCACGCGTCACATCGAGATCGTCTTCGGCGAAACCCGGATCGTGGATACCGTAAGAGCACTTCGAGTGCTCGAGACGAGCCATCCGCCGGTCTACTACATCCCGCTCGATGACGTGAGCGAAGCGGTCCTGCTACCCAGCGGCAGGTCCAGCTACTGTGAGTTCAAGGGTGAGGCACGCTACTACCACGTGAGCCTGGGCGAGCGTAAGGCTAAGGATGCCGCGTGGCTGTATCCGTCGCCGGCTCTCGGATACGAGGTGCTCGCGGGCCATGTGGCGTTCTACGCTCGGGCGATGGACGAGTGTCGCATCGACGGCATCGTGGCACATCCTCAGCCAGGGACGTTCTATGGCGGCTGGATCACTCCGGACGTGGTTGGCCCGTTCAAGGGCGAAACCGGCGTCAGCGACTGGTAGCGACACCCGCCCTGCGGCGCTCGAACAGAGCGCGTGACACATGCACTCCCACCTGAGACACCGCCACCGAGGCTACAAACATCCCGGCAAATGCCCATCCGCCGTAGACATCCGCAAGCCCGCCCACGCTTCCGGCGAGTTCGAAGAAGCGCGCCTGCAGTGCGGCGGTTGTCAGGGGGAGCAGCAGCGCGAAGAAGACCTGGGGAATCCCCGAAGGCACGCGGACGCCGCCGAACAGACATGCGACGAACGCGATGAGCAAGCCTGCCACATTCACGCCCAGCAGCAGTCCCAAGGCTGCGCTGCCGGGCTCGGTACCTGCGCTTGTGAGGTCCCCAAACACCGTGTGAGCCATCTCGCCGAGCGCTGCACCTACGGGCGCGAAGCTAACGAACACGACCACGACCACGAGAATGAACAGCAGGATCGTCGGGACTCTACTCATCAGCGAGCGCCCGCTTGTACAGCGCCACTCGCTCGAAGTATGCAGGCGTCCCGGTGCCAAGGATCTGGGTGGCAAGAATCGCTGCGTTCTTCGCTCCGTTGATCGCCACGCACGCCACCGGAACTCCAGTGGGCATCTGCACCATGGAAAGCAGTGAGTCGAGTCCGCCGAGATCGCTCGTCTTCATGGGCACCGTGATCACAGGAAGTGGTGTGTACGCCGCAACCACGCCACCGAGGTGTGCTGCCTTGCCCGCAGCCGCGATGATCACGCGGATTCCCCGGTCGGCAGCACCAGCAGCCCATGCATGCACCTTGGCCGGCTGGCGGTGAGCCGAGGCGATCAGCAGCTCGTATGGGACGCCGAGCTCCTCCAGTTGCGCCGCGCACTCCTCCATCACGCCGAGGTCGCTCTTAGATCCCATAATGATTCCCACAAGTGGTGTGACTTCCGACATCGTGCCTCCCTGTCAGTCTTGCCCGGCGCAGCTCGGTTCGCAATTGGCGGCGCCGTCGCCAAACAGTAGTTGGCGCTCGTCAGAAGCCAGCGCGTTGCGCGCGGTGTCTCGCAGGTTGTTCAGCTGGGCGAACATCGTTCGCTGCATGACGACAGCCAGGTAGCGGCCCTTTTCAGTCAGCGTGAGTTCTTGCTCGTTATCGGTGGCAAACCCGCCGAAGGTGCGGAAGAAGAGCACCTCTTTCCACAGCCCGCGCTCCACACTCACGCCAAAATCGCGTTCGAACTTCTTCTTGTCGAGCCGGAGCCCAAAGAGCTCCATGAGGAACCGGTAGCGCATCCGGTTGCCGAGACCGTTGTCCGCGCTCCCAACCGCTACGGGCATGCGCCCTTCGGCTATGGCTGCGGAGTAGTCGCGCAGTGAGAACGTCGTGAGGTAGATATCGCCGCGCAGGTAACTGAATGCACCGCTTCCAATGCCCACGTACTCCTCATAATCGACGATATACTCATCGATCATACCGCCTCCGATTCGCGAGAACGTCCATGCCGTGGAGAACTCGAACGTGTCGGCGAGCTCCCGCGACAGAATCTCGTAGTAGCGCGCCTCGCGGTTGTGATCGACCATGCCTACGGTGCGCTTCAGTGAGGTGGCAACCGACCGCGATGCCATCAGCGGGTAGAAGGTGGTCTGGTTGCAGCGCGTCGCCTTGACCATCTCGATGTCCCGGCGCAGCACCGCTTCGGTCTGGCTCGGGAAGTTGAAGATCATGTCCACATTCAGCGAGTGGAAGAAGCCCTCGAGTGACTGAAGCCGCTCGAGTATCTCGGCTCCGGAGCCGTACTTGTCGTAGCGATCCATCTGCCTGAGCAGGTCATCATCAAAGCTCTGCACGCCCACGCTCATACGCTGGACGCGATCCTTGAGCGGCTCGAGAATCTCGGGGATGAGGTGGTTCGGATTGGTCTCGGTGGACACTTCGAGCTCCCCGAAGAGTTCACGGCCGAGGTCGATCGTCTGGCACAGCTCATCGACAAGAATCGTCGGCGTCCCGCCGCCGATGTACAGCGAATCGAAGGTGTACCCGAGTTCAGCGACCATGCGCATCTGCGCCCGCAGGGTTGTGAAGTACGCGCGAGCAGGCTCCTCGGCAAACGGGAAGCGGTTGAAGCTGCAGTACGGACAGAGCCGCTCGCAGAACGGCACGTGAGCGTAGAGCAAGTACTGCTTACCGACCTCCGGCCCGGGCAGCGACGCCACGGGTTCGGGGGTGGCGGCAAAGTAGCCGCCCTGCGCTGAGGCAACCGCCGCAGACAGCAGCCGCTCGGCCAGCATTAGACCTCCCCGGCCGCCTGCAGCGCGCGCAGGCCGATGTCCGTGCGGAAATGCATGTCATCAAAGTAGATGAGGTCCACCGCCTGATAGGCGCGGTCCCGAGCCTCGGCGAACGTCGGCGCCACCGCGGTCACGTTGAGCACGCGCCCGCCAGCGGTCACGGTGCCCTCCCGTGTGAGCTGGGTCCCTGCGTGAAAGACGGTGACCCCCTCGATAGCGCTGGCAGCATCGAGCCCCTTGATCAGCTTGCCGGTGGTGTAACCGCCGGGATAGCCGCCGGAGGCAAGCACCACCGAGACAGCCACATCATCGCTCCACTCCAGGTCGATCTCGCCGAGCCGACCCTGTGCGCTTGCAAGCATCACGTCGATCAGGTCGGTCTGGAGTAGCGGGAGCAACACCTGTGTTTCGGGATCGCCGAAACGCACGTTGTACTCGAGCACCTTGGGGCCATCGTCGGTGAGTATGAAACCACCGTAGAGAACGCCTCGGTACGTGACGCCCTCGGAGCGCAGAGCCGCCACGGTCTTCTCAAGAATCGCCACCATCTGCGCGAACGTTGCCTTGTCCACGAGGGGAACCGGCGCGTACACGCCCATCCCACCGGTGTTTGGTCCCTCATCACCGTCAAGTGCGCGCTTGTGGTCCTGGGCGGTCAACATGGGCAGGACGGTCTCGCCGTCGGCAAACGCAAGCAGCGAGCACTCCGGGCCTTCGAGATACTCCTCGAGCACGACTAGATCGCCGGCTGCCCCGAAGCGACCGGAGAACGACTCGCTCACAGCCTGTTTGGCCTCCTGCACGGTCATGGCAACAGTCACGCCCTTGCCGGCCGCAAGACCATCGACCTTCACCACTAGCGGGGCGCCCACCTCGTCGATGTAGGCGATCGCATCCTCCTCGGTGTCCACCACCCGGTAGCTTGCAGTGGGTATGGCGTGGCGTTCCATGAACTCCTTGGCAAACGCCTTGGAGCCCTCAAGGTGCGCGCCGGCGGCGGTCGGCCCGAAGACGGGGACGCCATCGGCGATCAGGAAGTCAGCGGTGCCCACAACGAGCGGCGCCTCCGGGCCGATAACGACGAGGTCGACTGCGTTTCGCTCCACCCACTCGGCCACGAACGCCGGGTCTCCCTCGGGGATCGTGACGTTGGAGGCCACAGGCGCGGTGCCACCGTTGCCGGGCGCGCAGAAGACTTCGGGCGAGTGCTTCGATGTGAGAAGCGAGGTGACGATGGCGTGCTCGCGACCACCACCGCCAACAACGAGAATGCGCATAAGACAACCCCCGGGATCGGGAACAGCAGTGGGATGATTGTAGCAGGGCGCACCATCTCACCGCCGCGGTGACCGAATCAGCGGCCCCAAACGCTCCCCGCCTATGGCGCCAGCCAGAACCCGACGCCCTCGTAGGTGAAGATGGCCCCGAGCCGGTTGGCCACGTCGGCCCTCTCCGACTCATCAGCCGTGTAGAAGTGCGTGCCCGTGCGCACGTTGTAGAAACGGTGGACGGCTGCTGCGCCCGCCGTCTGCTCGAGCGAGACGCGGTATCCCACACCTTCGTACGCATAGATGTGACCGAGGGACGAGGCCACTCGCGCCTGTTCGGACTGTTGTGCGGTGTAGAAGTGGCACAGGCGACCGGGGTTGTAGAAGCGGTAGAGCGAGTCGGTGTTGGTGGCCGTGTTCACCTGATACGCAAGCCCCTCGTAGGTGAAGATGTGGCCGAGGGTGGCACGGACGTGATCGTATTCGTCCTTGTTCGCCGAGTAGAAGTGCGTTCCGCTCCCGGCGTTATAGAAGCGGAACACCTGGATGTACTCGGGTGGAGGATCTTCGCCGGCGACGACCACTGCGACACTGACCGTGCCGCCACCCGACAGAGCAACGCTTTCTTGCTCCCCGGTCCGTGCGCGCTCGAAGATGACGAGAGGATCGTCGTTGATGATCCGCGTGGGAACCGGGGCGTACTCCGCAGCAGAGCTCACCGAGATCGCGCTCGCCTGAGCGCCCGCGGCGGAGGTGCTGAGGGCGGACACGAGCGGCGCGACCGCCGGGTCGGCGATGGCGGACACGGGCGCCGCGAGGAGCCCCGCTATGAGTAGAATGCCTGTGGCGCGCATCCGACCCATGGCCTTCCTCTCTCCGCGCATCGGTGGGCAGGATCGGCGCCATATGGCGGACGGTCGCCGACCGCCCAAGCTTGACCGTATTCATGCCGCCTGTGAAGTGAGTATCGGCCATCACAGCGCTGAGCATGAACGGTCACGGGCGCGCGTGGCGTCGGCGGACGTTATCCAGCGATGAACGGCGTCTGGCGGCGCCCATCAGCAGACCGGAGCACTCCCGGCGCCTCAAGGTTGCTGCCCTACGGCGCCAGCCAGAAGGCCGGGCCGTCAAGCTGGAACGTCTGACCGAGCGTGGCAAGAACAGCAGCCTTCTCACCCTCATCGGCGGTGTAGAAGTGGGTGCCTGTCTTGATGTTGTAGAAGCGCCAAACCGTGGCCGAACCCTCGCCCGATTCGCTCGATACGCCCCACGCCGGTCCCTCGTATATGTACACATGGCCGAGTGTGGCTTCAACAGTTGCCTTCTCGGCTTCGGTGGCGGTGTAGAAGTGCGTTCCGGTGAGACGATTGTAGAAGCGGTGAAGCGGCTGAGCGTTGGTGGCAGGGCTCACGAAGTACGCCACGCCTTCGTGAGCGAATGTGGACGACAGGCCGGTGACCACGCTGTCACGCTCGGCGTGAGAAGCGGTGTAGAAGTGCGTCCCCAGCCGCGCATTGTAGAAACGGAACACCGGATGCATGCCCGGCGAGGGCGGCGCTGCGATGGTGAAGGTCACCCTCCGCGTCACCTGTGTCCCCCCGGCCGTGCCGCTGACGGTGAAGCAGTACGTGCCCGGCTCATTGAGAACCGTGCCGGGCGAGATCGCTGCCCCGTTCAGGTCGCAGGTAACGCTGGCCGCATCTACTCCCACACAGGTGTAGGTCACCGTCACGGGGCAGTAGTACGGCATCGTATCGACCACACCGAGGATCGTTATGGTGCCGAACACCGGCCCGCTCGAGGTGTACTGCGCGCCGAGCCCCGAGGTGGGTGCGATCTGACGTCCCGATAGGATGAGTGGCGCTGGCTGAGAGTCATACGCACGAGAGACATGCATGTGGTCGCCCGAGGAGTTGCCCGTGCTGCCGGCGTGCGCGATGAGGTCGCCTCCGGCCACCGCGCCGACCTTCACGAAGTCGTTCAGGTGCGCCACGTGGATCTGCTCGCGCCCATCGGCCGAGGTCCAGACGATGGAGTTGCCGTAGCCAGTCCCCCAGCCCGTAGTGGCTATCGCCACAGTGCCGGCCTCCGGGGCGAACACCGGCCTGCCCGCATCGCCTGCGTTAGCGTTGATGTCCGCGACCCACTCGATCGGGACGGTTCCGAAGTAACTGCGATGCCCCGTGTAGGTCGACGCCCGGTACGCGGTACCCGCAGCGTAGAGGTCACCTGCGGTGGCGAGGGCAATTCCGGGAATAGCGATGACCATCAGCATCGCCAGTACAAGCACGATGCCGGGCCTGCGCGACTTCACGCCCGGCCTTCCCATCGCCTCATGATCGTCTGCTCGCGGCTGGGGCCAACGGCGATCATCGCCACCGGAACCTCGGCCAGGTCCTCAAGGAAGACGATGTAGTCCTGCGCGGCCTTCGGCAGCTCCTCGAACGTCCGGCAGTGCGTGATGTCGGTCTTCCACCCGGGGAGTTCTTCGTAGATCGGCTTGGCGTGGTGAAACGCGGTCTGGTGCGCCGGGAGCTCGTTGTACCGTTTGCCCTCGTACTCGTAGGCCACGCACACCTTGATCGTGTCGAGATCGGAGAGCACGTCGAGTTTGGTGATGACGAGGTCCGTGAGGCCGTTGATCTGCACCGCGAACCGTGCGATGAGTCCGTCGAACCAGCCGGCGCGCCGCTCGCGCCCTGTGGTCGTGCCATATTCGTGCCCGACCTCGATGAGGTGCCGCCCGGTCTCGTCCGACAGTTCCGTAGGGAATGGTCCTGAGCCCACGCGCGTGATGTAGGCCTTGGCGATGCCGAGAACGCGGTCGATTCGGCGGGGGCCGACGCCCGCGCCGGTGCAGGCGCCGCCGGCGGTGGGCGAACTCGAAGTCACGAACGGGTAGGTACCGTGGTCGAGGTCGAGTAGCGCTCCCTGAGCGCCCTCGAAGAGGACCCACTGGTCTGCATCGAGCGCGCGGTTGAGAAGCGCGCTGGTCTCGGCGATGTGCGGCTTGATGCGCTCGGCGTATACGAGATACTCATCGGCGATCTGGTCCACGGTATAGGTGGGAAGTCGGTAGATCTTCTCGAGGATCTCGTTCTTCTCCCGAATCGCGGCCTCGATCTTCTTCCGGAAGATGTGCTCGTCGATCAGATCCTGAACGCGAATACCCATGCGCGAGGCCTTGTCCATGTACGCAGGCCCGATGCCACGTCGCGTGGTGCCGATCTCCTGCGAGCCAAGACGGTGCTCGCTCGCGCCATCAAGGTCGCGATGGTACGGCATGATCAGGTGAGCGTTGCAGCTGATCAAGAGGCGGTGCGTAGACAGGCCGTCTGCCTCGAGACGATCCATCTCCTCGAGCAGCACGCGCGGGTCGATCACGCAGCCGTTACCGATGACCGGCGTGATGTGCGGGTACATGATGCCGCTCGGGATGAGATGCAGCTTGAGGGTCCTGCCGCCATGAATGACGGTGTGCCCTGCGTTGTTCCCGCCCTGAAAGCGAACGACGTAGTCGAAGTCGTCCGCGATAAGGTCGGTGATCTTGCCCTTGCCTTCGTCGCCCCACTGGGCGCCAACTAAGACGATGCCGGCCATGTGATGAGCTCCTCGAAGTTTCGGCCCCGCGGACTCATCTTTGCCGCTCCCGGGCCGGGCACACCGCCGAGCCGGGCGATGTGCGCTGCGCCTCACCCGTGGATGAGACGCCCGAGCAAGTATCGCCGACAGGACACGATAGCGCTAGTCAAATGCCCGACGGAGCAGTTCATCGGCTTCGGAATTGCACGCCGGACACCCGATTGCAGGCTCGCTGACCGATGGACCGTGCACCGCACACCACGCCTCGACCGTGACGCGTCGACCCATGCGGAGTTTCCTCGGACCGATGGTGATGCTGAGGACGAGGTGAGGACTCCCGTTGGCGGCGAGAATCGCGGGGACCGGGCAGTTCTTGCAGTCGGAGGGCTGCCACACCGCCGAGCGTGAGGTCTTGGCCGCGCGGCATTCCTGCCGGTTGGCTCCTCGCTGGAAGTCCTCGTAGTAGTAGGCGCACGCGGCGCCTGTTGGCGTGATCATCAGCGCTCCTAACGCCCGCACCAGCCTGCGCTCTGTAGTCTAGCCCACGCATGCGAACAGCGAATGAACTCGCGTGAGGGGCTCTGAGGGGATAATCTGAGGCGATGCATTTAGAGAGGAGCAGCGATGAAGAGAATCGACCGCATGCGCATCCTACTGGTGGTGGTGCTCCTGGTACTCGCGGCGACGCAACTAGTTCTGAGCGGCTGCGCCGCACCCAACGATGCTCCCGGCACGACCGGCACAAAGACCGAGGAGCAGCCCGGTTCAGACGCTGCGGTCTCGACACAAGACGCCGGGACACCTGATGGCGATGTCGGTACCCCCGACGGCAGCAGCCTGGAGGATCCGGCCAACGCTCCTTCGACCATCACGGTTCGCCTGTACTGGGTGGAAGCCGGGGAGAACGCGCTCGGCGTGGAACGCACGCTTCCGTACACGCAAGCTGTGGCGACCGCGTCTGTGACCGCTCTTCTCGCAGGCCCGACAACCGCAGAACAGGCCACGTGGCCAGCTGTCTCGAGCGCCATTCCCGCCGGCACCCGACTCCTCGGTCTGACCGTGGCCGACGGAATCGCACGAGTCGACCTCTCCAGGGAGTTCGAGTCAGGCGGCGGCACATTCTCGGTGACGGCGAGGCTGGCGCAGGTTGTCTACACGCTCGATCAGTTCCCCACGATCGATGCGGTGGAGTTCTCTGTCGAGGGCGTGAGGGTGGAGATGTTCTCGGGCGAGGGACTGATCCTCGAAGGCCCACAGACGCTTGATGACTACGACCAGCTGCTGCCGATCGACGCGTAGACCTCAGTCGGCGGGCCTGCGACGCGACCTGAGGCGGTCCATCGGAGGCCTCTCTCTGAGCAGGAGCCTGCCGCTGGTCGGTGGCATATCCGAACAGGACTCTTATTTGTGATACACCGCACAGTGCGTAGGCACTCGCACGTGTAATCTGCGCATACCTAGGTAGGGGTGAAAGGGATGCCGGTGAAGAGCACGCTCTCGTTGCGCGCACGTTTGATTGTTGCTTTTGTGGCGATTGTCGTAGGCGTACTGGCGCTAGCTGCTGTGGCAGGCATAGTGCGATTCGACACGATGATGAGCCAACAAGCGGAGACCACAGCGCAGACCAGCATGAATGTTGCGCATGGCCTGCTCACCGACGAGATCGCGGACGTCAAGAGCGCCGTGATAGAGACCTCCAGGAGCGGGATGGTCGGGCTCGCCGACACAACGTCGCCCTCATTCGCAAGCGATCTCATCCACCAGGCGGATCTCGTCGGCCTGACGTATCTGGCGGTCGTCTCACGGGACGGTACCGTCCGCGCAACAAGCCTGGGTTCCGAGCCGTATGTGACTGACTGGGCGCAGATGAAAACGTGGGCCGCTTCGGGGACCGAATCCAACGGGCTTGCCCTCGTCCCCGAAGCGGAGCTGGCCGTGCTCGGCCTGGATGACGATCTGCAGCTGGAGGTCAAGGAGACGCCGAATGGGACGGTCGTGGCAGGCGAGGAACAGGGCGCGTTGTGCATAGTTGCCGTCAGCCCGATCCAGGGTGGAGCGGTTGTAGGAGTGAGGGTGCTGAAGCTTCGGCACTGGCTGGTGGACTCGGTAGTGGCGAAGATGGGCGGCACCTCCACTCTCTTCCAGGGAGGCGTCCGCATCTCCACCACCGTCAGGAACGCTGAGGGCCAGAGGGCCGTGGGGACCGTGGTCTCCGACGAAGTGCGATCGGTCGTGTTGGAGAAGGGCGAGCCCTTCAGCGGCGAGGCTTTCGTCGTCAGCAGGGAGTACATCACCTCGTATGCGCCGCTGCGCGATCTCGACGATGTCATGGTGGGCATGCTGTACGTGGGTGTCGACAAGGCCCCGTATGCGGCAGCAACGCGCGCGTTCGCGATCCAGTTCGGCGGCGTGATCGCGCTCGCGCTCGCGCTCGCGTTGGTTGGCGCGCTCGTCATGAGCCACTCACTCTCGCTCCCCCTGACGGCGATGACCGAAGCCGCAGGTCAGATCGCCACCGGCGACCTGACCGTCCAGGTGCCCGCAGAAGGGTACCGGGAGATTCGCACTCTCGGCCAGTCGTTCAATGCCATGACCGGCGCGCTGCATGGGATCATAGGTCAGGTTGATGACTCCGTCCGGCAGCTCAGATCTGTGGCGGGCGAGATCACCGCCGCATCGCGCACGTCCTCCGAACACGCATCGGGACAGGCATCATCGGTCGCACAAACAACGGCGACGCTCGAGGAGCTCACGCGCAGCTTCCAATCAGTGGCCGACGGAGCGCGGCGCGTCCTGCACGTGGCCGAGGACGCGCTCGAATCGGCGCAGGGGGGCATGGTGACCGTCGACCGAGCCCACGATGCGATGGACCAACTCGCAGCCGGTGCGCAGGACATGTCCAACGCTGCAAGCAGCATGGGCGCGGTCACAGATGAGATCACCGAGATGACGAACACCATCGCCGGGATCGCGGGCCAGACAAAGATCCTCGCACTGAACGCGGCTATCGAGGCCGCGCGCGCCGGGGAAGCGGGCCGTGGCTTTGCGGTGGTGTCCTCCGAAATACGATCGCTGGCGGAGACGGTGGCGAAGTCAGCTGCCCGGATCGCTGACGTGGTATCCGGGATCCAGGAGGCAAGCAGCCGACTCCAGCAGGCCGCTGATCGCCAGACGAGCCTCTCCGACTCCTCGGTCGCCTCGGGACAGGAGTCCCGCGAGGCGTTCGGACTGATCGTTCAGCAGATGGAAGACACTGCCAAGGCAGCACGAGAGATCGCGGAGGCGACCGTGCAGCAGACCCGGGCCTCGGATCAGCTGGTGGACGCGATGCACCAGGTCAGCCTGAGTTCCACGGAGACCGCGGTGGCGGCTCGGCAGTTGACGGATTCGGCCGACCTGGTCGAGGCCGAGGCGGAGAACCTTCTGCAGGGACTCACCCGGTTCAAGACCCGTTAGCCGACGATCCTCTCGAGCGCAGCGCGGGCGGCCACCAGCCCGCTCGCGCTGGACTGCACCAGCCCGCGGGTGACTCCTGCTCCATCGCCCACTGCGTACAGACCCGTGACCTGTGTCTGCAGGTCAGAGTCGAGCTGAAGGCGCGAGGAGTAGAACTTGACCTCTATGCCGTACAGAAGCGTGCCGTCCGCCGCAACGCCGGGAGCCAGCGTGTCCATCGCGTCGAGGAATTCGAGGATGTCCACGAGGTGCCGGTAGGGCAGGACGAACGACAAGTCACCCGGCGTGGCCGAAGGCAGGCTCGGCTCGACGATCGACTGCGCGAGACGCTTGGCGGTCGAACGACGACCGGCCCGGAGGTCGCCGAGGCGCTGAACCAGGATTCCCTCTCCGAGAAGGTTCGCCAGTCGCGCGATTGAGGTGCCGTAGGTGATCGGCTCTTGGAAGGGACTCGTGAAGCTCTGACTCACGAGCACGGCGAAGTTGGTGTTGGCGGTCCGCTTCTCCGCGTATGAATGCCCATTGACGGTAACGATGTCGCCGTAGCTCTCGGTGGTCACCTCGCCATAGGGGTTCATGCAGAACGTGCGCACCGAGTCGCCGAAACGACGTGAGCACTGTATGAGTTTGGCCTCGTAGAGCGGCAGCGTGAGCGGCTCCATCACGGACGCGGGAACCTCCACACGCACGCCGATGTCCACCGCGTTGTTGAAGAGACCGATGCCGAGCTCTCTCGCCTGAGCCGCCAGCCAATCGGCGCCATCACGCCCGGGCGCGGCTATGACCACATCAGACCGCACAACGGTGCCGCCGGCCAGTTCCACCCCTTGAACGTGTCCGGCATGCGCGATGATGCGCTCTGCGGCCGTTCCCGTCCTGATGTCCACACCGGCCGATTGAAGGTACTCGTGCATGGCCTGAAGGACTGCCGGCGAGCGGTCGGAGCCTATGTGGCGAATCCGCATAGGGACGAGGCGCATCTCGGCAAGTGTCGCTTGCCGTACGAGCCGTGCCACGGTTTCTGGATCGGGCTCGTGGACCTCTGTGGTGGCTCCGAATTCTAGCCAGATTCGGTCGCTATCGTCGATGAGACGCTCAAGGCCGGCGGCGCCTGTGAACTCGCCCAGCCAGCCGCCCACGTCGGAGGACAGCGTGAGTTTGCCATCGGAGAAGGCGCCCGCTCCACCCCAGCCGGTCATGATCGCGCACGTGGAGCAGCCAATGCAGCTCATCTGCCGCGCCGGACAGTTGCGCAGACCTATCGGCTTGCCCCGTTCGACTAACAGGATGCGCGTGCCGGGCTTCGCCCGCACCATTTCGATCGCGGCGAAGATGCCGGCAGGACCCGCACCAACGATGACGGCGTCGTAGCGTTCCTGGGTCATGCGGTCTCCTCGGCTACTGCGAACTCTTGGCTAGTGGCAGGAACCGCGTGAACCTGTCGAGATAGGCGAGGCGACAGCTGTCCGTTGGCCCGTTTCTGTGCTTGGCTACGATGATCTCAGCTTCGCCCTTCGGCGGTCGACCGGGTTCTTCAGGCGCGTTGGGGTCCGTGACGCGGTCGATGAACATAACCACGTCTGCATCCTGCTCGATAGCGCCAGACTCACGCAGGTCCGAGAGCATCGGCCGCTTTGATGTGCGCTGTTCGACAGCTCGCGAGAGCTGGGAGAGAGCGATCACCGGACAGGACAACTCTTTGGCCAGGATCTTGAGACCACGCGAGATCTCGGCGATCTCAACCTGACGGTTCTCGGAGCGTCGACCGTGCGGCTGCATGAGCTGCAGGTAGTCAACGATGATCAGTCCTTTGTCCACGCCCCTCAGGAGACGCCGGGCCTTTGCGCGCACCTCGAGGATGGAGATGGAGGGGGTGTCATCCACTGCGAGCGGTATCGAGCCGAGACGACCCATGGCCTGCATGAGCAGCGGCCAGTCCTCGTCAGCCAGGTAGCCCGTGCGCAACTTCTGGGAGTCCACACGCGCCTCCGCACACAAAATGCGCTGAACAAGCTGCTCAGAGGACATCTCTAGGCTGAAGACCGCGGTTGTGGCGCCCGCTTTGGCGGCATTCACCGCGATGTTGAGCGCAAGCGCGGTCTTGCCGACCGAGGGACGCGCGGCCAGGATGATCAGATCGCCCTTGTGCATGCCGGCGAGGATCTTGTCGAGGTCGGCGAATCCGGTAGGGACGCCGGTGACGTGTGAGCGCTGATCGTACAGCGTCTCGAGATCCTCGAAGCCCTTCTTGATCAGCTCGTCGATCATCTGGAAGTTCGACGACACCTGCTTGTTGGTGATCGCGTAGATCTCCTTCTCGGCACGCTCCACAACCTCGGCGATGTCATCCGGATTGGCGTAGCTATACGCCTGGATGTTGGTTGCGGCGTGGATGAGCTGTCGGAGCATGGACGTACGAACCACGATCTGGGCATAGTACTCGGCGTTTGCCGTGGTGGGCACCACACCTGTGATGTCCAGCAGGTACGGCTTGCCGCCGGCGGCATCGAGCTCAGCTGTGGATTCGAGACGGGCGGCGACCGTTATCTGGTCGACCGCCTCACCACGAAGATGCAGGTGCTTGATGGCGGCGAATATCTTCTTGTGCGGCGGCCGATAGAAGTCGTCTTCATCGATGATGGGCAGGCAGTTCTCAACTGCCTCCGAAGAGAGGAACATCGAACCGAGCAGAGACTGCTCGGCCTCGAGGTTGTGCGGCGGAACGCGTTCGCGCAGCGCCTGCAGCCCATCATCACTCATGCGTCCAACTCCTATCGAGCAGACGAGGCGCCGCGGCGCGGCGCCTCACTGACTCCTCGGGCCTACGCCTCGTCCTCGTCGACGTCGTCCGAATCGACGACTTCCGTCTCATCGGATTCAGGTGCCTCATCGACAGCTTCCTCGATGGCCTCTGCTTCGACTGCGGCATCCACGACAGCAACCTCGACCGGCGCCTCTGCGGCAACCGCACCACCAATCGGCACCACGTTCAGCACGAGCGTAGCGGTCACGTCCTGGTAGATGCGAACGTCGATGCTGTGCTCTCCGACGTTCTTGATGTGACCGTGGAGGTCGAGCTTCCTGCGATCCACGTCCACACCAAACTGAGCGGCCAGCGCGTCGGCCACCATGCCGGCGGTCACGGAGCCGAACAGTTTGCCGCCGTCGCCGGCTTTGACCTCGATCACGAGGCGCTTGCCGGAGACCTGCGCAGCCAGACCCTCGGCCTCGACGTGCTTGGTCTCTTCGCGCTTCTTGATGTTGTGCATGCGGGCCTCAAGTTGCTTGAGATTACCCGGGGTGGCCGAGATGGCCATGTTGCGGGGCATCAGGTAGTTCGTGGCAAAGCCACGGGCGACCTCGATAACGTCGCCTTCTCTTCCCCTGCCCTTCACGTCACTCAACAGGATGACCTTCATCGTATCTCCTACTCGTTCACGGCCGCACCGCAGGTGCGGCACGGTATTGCTCGGTCTTCGGTCGTGCGCCCAAGCCGGTCAGACACGCTCCGCCTTAGCTCCCTCACGCGGCAGGCGCCGCACATTCAGCCAGATGTCGACCAGCCCCATTAGGCTGACCGCCGGGATGAGTGCCTCGACGACGCCCAGCAGGGCGAAGCCGAAAGCACGTACCGGCCGCGCGAACTTCGCGCGCTCGTACAGACCTGCGAATACGGCGATGCCCTGGATGAAGAACACCCACCGCGCGACCACCAACAGGTTCATGCCCACGTTGCCAAGCGATCGGGCGGCATCCAACGGAAGCCGTCCAAGCGCGATGAGCCCGATTGCAGCGATAGGCATGATCACCAGCCGCGGATCGAGATCCACGGCCGCAAGCGCGGGAATTCCGCGCACTGCGACACCACGCTTAGCGGCCACTGCCCCGATGCACACCACCACCAGCACCGCCGATGCGGCATTGATGGACACCATCGCGCCTGGCCACATGGCCAGGACCGACTCCGCCATCTCCCCGGCAAGACCCAGCCGAGTCACCAACCCATCCACAACGGCGGCTATGTACTCACCGACTCCCATTCCGGCACCCGCGCCGAATGCCGCCAGCGCGGCAACCTGCGCTCCGGAAAGCAGGCCAGCAACCACCACGACCGTCTGGAGACCGGTCCGACGACGCATCAGCGAAGCCGCGAGCGGTCCGGCCACCAGAAGCGAGGCCAGGACCAACGCAGCAAACACGTACGGTGCCCGGGCCGTTATCGGCACCCCAACGAGCGGGAACACGACAACGTAGAGCGTCGTACGCGCAAGTCCCGTGGTGAGCACAGTTCCGACCACGACCGTTGCGGTGGCGGCCAGGGTCTTGCGGGCGTACACCAGCGAGGCCAGACCGATACTCGCGATCGGCAGACCGATCACCGGGTGGAACACCACGGTGGACACCGCACCTACGATCGCAACAAGCACCATGGAGGCTGTCATGCGACTGCGGGGCGGGTCTGTCGGGGTGTTACCTGCGGCCCTTGCCATCGACCTTGCCGCTCACAACAGGAACCGCGTATGGGATCAGAGCCATCTCGCGAGCGCGCTTCACGGCCGTTGCCAGGCTGTGCTGATGCTGGGCACAGTTGCCCGACACGCGACGCGGCTTGATCTTGCCACGGTCGGTCGTGTACTTGCGCACCATGTTCACGTCTTTGTAGTCGATGTACTCGACCTTATCCTTGCAAAACGCACAGTAGCGGCGTTTCGGCTTCCTTGCGTAATCACTCATGCACGTACCTCCTTCCAGTCCCCATCAGGGGTGGTGTATCAAGCCAGGGCGGGAGGGGCCCGCCCGCGGCAGACAGTGTCTTAGAACGGTATCTCTTCGCTTTCGTCGATCGAGACAGCCGGAGCGCTTGCAGCCGGAGCTGTGTACGATGCCGAGCCACCATCGCGCGACGAAAGAAACTCGATCTCATCCGCAACCACTTCGAGCTTCGAGCGCTTGTCACCCTGCTGCGACTCCCACTGGCTCCAACGAAGCTTTCCTTCGATTGCCACCTTCGAGCCCTTGGACAGGAAGCGAGCAAGCGCTTCGCCGCGGGCGCCGAACATGGTGACGTCGACGAAGTTGGGGACGTCTTCCCACTCACCGGTCTGCTGGTTCTTGCGGCGATCGTTAACGGCAACGCCCATCTTGAGGACGCTCAAACCGCTGCCGGTTGCCCGCAGCTCCGGATCACGGGTCAGATTCCCTGAGATCACGACTCTGTTGATGCTCATGTATGCCACCTCACTCATTGATACCGGCCGTTACTACTCCGGCCAGGAATGCATCTACGCTACGTCGTCGCGACGGACGATCATAAAGCGCAGGGCCTGGTCGGTGATGTGCAGGACGCGGTCGAGCTCGGCGACGTTAGCGGTGCCGGCGTGGAAGAGTGTGACGACGTAGTCGCCTTCTTCCGTGTGGTTGATCTCGTGAGCAAGACGGCGCTTGCCCCAAGACTCCTCGGTATCGACCGAACCGCCCTCTGCGGTGATGATGCCCCGGACCTTGTCCAGGACAGCCTCACGTGCCTCGTCCTCGAGGTTGGGGCGCATGATTAGCATAAGTTCGTAAGCCTTCAATAGTTCACCTCCCTTGGGCTAAAGCGGCCCCGGGACCATTGAAGGCGATGCCCGGAGCAGGAAATGAAGCCTCCGAAGTGTAGCAGAGACCCGACAGCCCCACAAACAGGTCTACCCCAACGCTCTGACACACTCCGGATTCCCCTCCCTTCAGTAGCCACACGCGTGGTTCGCCACGCGGAAGAGGACGCTCACAACGCTCGTGCTGATGCGGACTTGCGGGAGAGCGCGAGCGCCGCCGCGGTCCCGCACATCCCGAGCGCGAGCACCGCACTCAGGAACGGACGCACAACCGGGTGCGTCGGAGCAGCGAGCGTTCGTTTCCGCATACTCATGGCAACCGGCTGTAGGTTAGACGGAGTTAATGGCGACTCTCGTAGGCGGTCCATCACGGCCGTTGTTCTCCCGGCCGGAACCGCGGTAGCGGTCACACTAGTCGCAGGGACGTTGGGGGCCGGCTCCGGGGCGGGGACTACGCCTGCCGCTCCCGCACCCGACACAGAGGGCGTCGTCGCGTTGTGAACGGAGGTCAGGCCAGCCGGAGAAGCAGCCCCGGATACGTCGCCTGCCTCTGCCCCCGCACCAGCCCCGCCAGGTGCACCAGGATTCGCCATCCCATCGTGCCCGCCCTGCTCAGGCGCACGTGATGCGGCCGCAGGCAGATAACCCGTTGGATCCAGATAGGTGTTGGACCGACGCAGCCCCAGGTGCAGGTGAGCGCGGGCGCAGGAATCGTCTCCGGTAGATGACAGTCCGCCCACCACGTCGCCTGGCATTACGGCATCTCCCTCGCTCACCATCACCGTCTCAAGCGGAAGGAGGCTCACCTTGAGACCGTCGCCGATGTCGATGGTCACGGCGTAGCACGTGCCTCCCCCGTCAGCGGGCACCGCACCCGCGAAAGCGATACGGCCTCCAGCCGGAGATCTCACTTCCGACCCCACGGACCCTGCGAGATCGACGCCGCGATGGGTACCGGAGGCGCATGGTGCGCCATATGACGTGATCACCTCACAGCCCTCCAGCGGCCGCTCCCATCCGGCGGCAGCTGCCGGCGGCGTCTGGACAAGCGCGACAACCGCGATGGATGCCGCGAAGATCAGTCGTAGGCAATGACCGGACATCATGACCCCTCTCTCCTGGTCTGTCCGCCAGTGAGGGGTCAGCGGCGTATCGAACCTATGTTCGCCTAGGATGATACGCCCCCCACGGCCTTGCCTGTTCCTCACATGACGGACGGCCGAATGCTCAGATGAGTGGCCAAACATGCAGCGAGGGACCCGGCAGGGCCCCTCGATCGATGCCTATGGAGCGGGTGACCGGGCTCGAACCGGCGACACTCGGCTTGGGAAGCCGATGCTCTACCACTGAGCTACACCCGCACTGGCGCCTGCATAGTGTAGGGCACCGCCTGAACCTGCGGCAAATGCATGAGATCCTCGCTCAGACCGACCGTCTCTGAGCGCTTTGGATAACGAACAGCACCAGTGCGATCGCCCCGAGACCGAGCGCGAGAAGCCACTTCCACGGCTTCACCTCATCGATGACGCGGCGCCCGGGCGACACCACAGTGAGTTCTGCGCCATGAATGTCCACGTCGCCGCCGTGCTCGCCGCACGCCGAGTTGAAGATGCCGGTAACCTCGACGATGTCCCCCTCAAACCTGTAGTCGCCGTAATGGGCGATGCCGCCGATCTCTTCGGCAGATATCCACACCGCCATGCCCGAGTTGTAGCCGCCGAGGCTGGCGCCTTCCTCGATGTTCGTCACGTAGTAGGCATCGTCGTTGATGTGCAGCCATGCCATGTCACCGCGCACCATGGCTTCACCGATCACCTCGCCGCGAAACGTCACGGTCTCTCCGTCGTACTCCTTCAGGTTCTCGACGAGCTCCCCGCTCGAGGGCTCGTTCGGGCTCGCCTGAGGCGTGCCCTGTTCGGCGCACCCCAACACCAGCAGCATGGCACCGAGCAGGGCGGCGGCTATCCATGCCCGGCATGCTCCGGCGCTCACGACCGACCCCTTACCATGCTCACGAGATACCCTCCAAGAGCGAACACCGACATGAACTCGAGACGCCCCAACCACATGGAGAAGATGTACAGGACCTTCAGTCCATCGGGCATCGCCGGCGACGTCACGCCACATGAAAGCCCGGTGTTCGATACCGCCGACACTCCCTCGAAGGCAGCCTCGATGAAGGGGTAACCATAGAGTGTGCCAACCAATGCGGTCAGCCCGTAGAACGCCAGGTACGCAATGGTAATGGTCATGGTCGTCCGCACCATGCCATCCTGAAGATAGACATCGCGTATGTGGTGGAATCGCGACCTGATCACCGCCCGCTCTGGTGCGATCACCTTGCGAATGTCATGGATGAACGCCTTTGTGATCACGCCGATGCGGATGGCCTTGATACCGCCCGCCGTCGAACACGCCGACGCGCCGATAGCCATGGCAATGGTCGTTGCCAGCAGGCCGATGGGTCCCCACTGCGTGACGAATGCGCGTGAATAGATGGTGGAGAAGCCGGTGGTCGTGTGCCCCGAGGCGAGCTGGTAGAACGCCTTGCGGAACAGCGACATAGCGTCCGGGTAGATGCCTGCTTTAGCGAGTGCGAAGGTCGCGACCAGCGTGGTGAGCGTCAGCGTGACAGCAAACGAAACCAACTCGATGTTGCGGAACACCTCACGCCTGTTGCCCGTCCACAACGCCCAGTGCAGGGCGAAGTTGAACGATCCAGCGATGAATATCACCACTGTGACGACCTCATAGCTGAGCGCGTGATAGTAGAACGTGTTGTATGACTGCGGGGCGAACCCACCTGTCGACCATGCGCCCATGTAGACCCACAGCCCGTGAAGCAACGCCCGCAGCGGCTCCTGTCCCAGCGCCAGACCGGTCGCCCACAGCGCGGTCGTTCCCACCGCCAGCCAGGTGAGCGAGACGAGCCAGATGGCCCGGGCGGTCTGTACGACATTGGGCAGCAATCGCTCGTCTTTGCCCTCGCCCACATAGACCTTGTACGCACCGGCGGTTCCCTTGAACAGGAAGGTCAGGGCAATGACGACGATACCCTGGCCGCCTGCATAGGTGAGCAGGTGCCGCCACATGTTAAGCCCGTATGCCACATGATCGAGATCCTGCAGCAGGTACAGCCCGGTGGTGGTGTAGCCGCTCATCACATCGAACATGGAGTCGAGATACGAACCCTCGTGTCCCGAAAGCCAGTGAGGGAGAGCGCCCAGGATGGTAGCGACGATCCACGAGCCGGACGCGACCACCAGACCGTGGCTCCAACTGAGATCGCTGTCGGTCCGGCAGACGATCTGCGTACCGAATCCGAAGATCAGGCATGCCGAGATGCTGATCACAAAGTCGAGAACGGTGTCCCACTCACCGAGGACCACCGAGGTGATCATCGGCACGACCATGAGCAGGCCGATGCCGATGATGATCTTGCCTGTGTACTTGCCGATGACGAGGTGGTCGTCCCGACGGGGCCTGAGCAGCATCTTAGAAGACCGCCCTGGCCGCGAGAGCGAGTGCGAGTGCAACCGCCGAGAGGCCGAGGATGAACCCTATCTCGGTCAGCATGCCGGCGAGATACCCTGGCCATCTGTCAGATCGGGTGAGCCCCCGCTCGCCCGATCTCATTCGTCTCATCTCGGTCAGGCCCCCGTGAGCGCTTTCTTGAGCGCACGTTCGTGCACCACATTGGTAAGGGCGATGACAGTGTCGCCAGGCTGCATCTCGGTATCACCGTGCACCGGCACCGCATCGTCCCCGCGAATCAGAGCAACGATCAGGCAGTCACCCGGGAGGTTGAGATCGGCCACCTTCTTGCCACATACGAAACAGCGATCGACAGGCAACTCGATCTCCACGATCGCCAGGTTGCCCTTCCTCAGCGCCATCAGCGTTCGAATATCGCCGATGGTGGCCTCCTCCTCGATCAGCCGCGAGATGATCGTCGTCGAAGAGATGGCTTCAATGCCGAGCGCGTGGAAGATGTGCTCGTTCTTCGGGTTGTTCACCCTGGCAACGGTACGGGGCACCGCGAAGGCGACTTTGGCGAGCTGACAGGCAACGAGGTTGTCGTCGTCATCGCCGGTGGCCGCCACGAACACATCGGCCCGGCTGACGCCCGCGTCCTCCTGGAAGATCGAGTCGCACCCATCGCCGTGGATGATGAGGGGATCACCGGGAAGCTCGGACACGAGCTTGTTCGCGATGTCCTCGCGCTTCTCGATGATCGCAACCGCGTTGCCGCTCTCGAGGAGTTGCCGCGCCAGATATGAGGCGACCTTGCCGCCTCCGTTGATCACGACGTACATCGATCACTCCTCCATGAGGCGCTCGAGCTTGGGGAACGCCTCGTCTTTCACGGCGCCGAAGATGATGTCGCCCTCGTGGAGGACCATGTCCCCATCGGGGACACGGGCTGAGCGGCCCCGGACTACCGCGAAGACGCGGAAGCGCCGTTCTATCTCGATCTCGGAGACGCGCTTGCCCTCGGCTGCAGCACTTGCCTTGAACTCCACGACCTCGATGTCGTCGATCGTGGTGAGGTGGTGACTGTGGCCTGACTTGATCTTGTCTACGAGCGACTCAGCCACAAGCGTCGTGCCGCACACGTAGTCGAGATCGAGCTGCTGGTATGTGCGCTCACGCACGGGGTTATACAGGCGGGCCACCACATGCTTCACGCCGAAGATCTTGCGAGCGACCTCGGCGGCCATGAGGTTTGTGTTGTCGAGGTCGGTTGTTGCCGCGAACGCATCGGCTTCGCGGATGCCGGCCTGCTCGAGAATCTCCTCGTCGAAGCCGAGCCCGCGCAACGTGACTCCGTTGAATGTCCCTCCAAGTCGGCGGAACGCGCTCTCATCGCGGTCGATGACCACGACGTTGTGCCCCTCCACGGAGAGCATCGTGGCGAGCTGCGAACCGACCCGACCGCACCCTACGACGATGATGTTCATCGCGTCTCTAGACCGCCCTCATCAGCTCGGGAATCCCCACGTGCATGCACAACAACGCACGACGCTACTCCTCGGCATGAACGCCGTCAACAGCCGCAGTACGCGCCGGACCGGGACCGATCTGACCGTTGTACCCCGTGGCCCATACGCCGCATACAGCAGCGCCTCTATAAGCAACGGACGCCCCGGAAGAGGCGCCCGCTCAATGCTTGAAATGAAGAAGTGGCCTTACTTGCCGATCTTGAAGATCTTGGTCCCGCACTCGGGGCACAGGCCCTGCGTGGCCGGACGGCCGTTCTTCATAACGATGTCCTTGGCGTCCTTGATCTCACGCTTGGCCTTGCACTTGACGCAGTAACCTTCTTTGGCTGCCATGCGCCTAACCTCCTCGAGTCCGTCGTCTTCGCGTCCCCCGCGGGGAGCTGCATCTGTTCTTCGGGACACTCCCGCCCCGAGGAAACTATACACCGTACGTGTCGCCTGTGAAGCGCAATCGGCGACTGGTTCTGAAAAGCACGACCACGAACAACCCCACGAGGCCGGCCCACATGGCTGCTGAAGCTATCCAGAACGGCAGGGGGAAGACCCGGATCAGCAACGCGCTTGAGGGAAACGTCCATGTGCCTGCGGCGAAGAACAAGCCGTGGAACCATCCGAAGAAGGCGTCGAAATCGAGCGCGCCGGAGACAACACCTAGCGCGCCGGTTGCGAGCAGCGTCCATCCGGCCGCGCTCAACGCCGACGCAACGACCTGACGACCTCGCGGTGTGCGCGACAGAACGAGTGCCCATCCGACTGCCAGTGCGATAAGACCAACGGTGAGTTGCCTCGCAGGGATCAGAACACTGCGAACGTCCACGAGGTGCGAGGTAGCCGCAGCATCAAAGGCCTCGACGCCCTCCACTCGATCAGGCAGCGGTGGGGCGTCGCGGTCCACAACGAACAGGCGCACCGACTCCGCTGCGCCAAGGGTCGCTTCAGGGGTCAGGCCCGTGAGGGCGGCCGCGTCAACTGCGCCGACCATCACGCGCACGAAGGCAGCGCTTGTCAGCGGTAGGAGCGCTGCTCCAACGATGGCTACCGCCACCAGGATGGCTGCCAGCACCGCCTCAAGGCGTTCGAGGACGGTGAGCCGCACCTCAGGCATCTCCGTCGGGCTTGTCCACGATCCAGGAGGCGCGAACCGTGTTGCCGCCTGCCTGTGCGGCTAGCGAGAGCATTCTGTCCGCCACATCGAGAATCGAGCCGGACAACTCACCGTCGCCGTGAGCGATCGCCACGCCAACGCTCACGGTAACGCCAACGCCGCTCACTCTGATGGATTGCACCGCCTGACGGAACGACTCGGCGATCGCCAGCGCGCGGTCTTCGATCGGCGTGCGGTCACCCTCGCTTCGGGCAACCTCCGGGATGATCAGCGCAAGCTCCTCGCCGCCGATCCGACAGGCAACGTTCACGTGTCGGGAACCGGCTCCCGCATCCGCATCGCTCATCTCGCGCAGGTAGCGGGCGATCGACGCGAGGATACCGTCTCCCACGTCGACGCCGAACGTACGGTTAACCTCGCCGAAGCGGTCGATGTCAGCGAGAACGATGGCGAGCGTGCGGTCGTTGCGCCGGGCGCGCTCCACCTCGGTGGACAGAACGCGCTGGAAGTACGCGCGGTTGAACAGTCCCGTGAGGTCGTCGATGAACGAGCCCCCGCGCAGTTCGTCTTCGCGGACCCTGATGGACTTCATCATGAGCATCCCCACGAGTGCTGCGCCGCCGTAGAGCGTGACTTTCCACAGGAATCGCATCAGCACATAGGGCAGATCGCGGTAGAGGTCGTTGGCCTGGAACGGAACGCTCACGTGCGGGAACCAGCCGAGGAACTCCCCACTGAGCACGAGGGCGTACAGAGCCGCGCACGCTGCCACGAGCATCCACACATCCGAGCGACGGGGCAGGATGAATGCGGCCTCCAGGATGAAAAGCAGGTACATGGAAGAGAACCACGAGTAGACACCGCCGCTGTAGTACACGAGCACGGTGACCACGATTGCGTCGAACAGGAGTTGTGCCTGGTTGAGATACGCGATGTTGCCGACCTTGCGGTACGTCACCTGGTACAGGCTGTTGTACATGAGCACGAATATCAGGGCGATGGCCGGAATGATCATGTTGTCGATCAGGATGTCGGTTCCGGTGGCACCGCCGTATACCAGCGCCGCGAGCACAGAGAACGCCGACAGCACCGCGACGAGCGCCCACCGGACACGGATCACCAAGCCTACCCGCTCGACGTTGGCGCGGAGAGCCTCGATATCGTATTGCGTCGGCTGCTCGCGCCAGGAGACCACGGCTCCGCGTGCGAGTGTTTTTGCGAGCCTGCTTTGGTTCAAGTACGGCGCCTCCGCTCGGCTAACCACGGTCCTTAGAGATCGCGTACCAGGCCGGTCACGAATGTCACTGCCTGCTTGATGGTCGCTTCACTCACGCTCTCCACGGTGTCCGTGTGCCAGTGCCAGTTGGGGGTGCGACCATTGATATCGAATGCGGAGACTGTCATCGCCTTGAACCGTCGCGCAAGGGCTGGCGTGACGCCGGTGGGTAGGCCGCGCTGAGAGCGCCCTTTCACGACCATGTCCTGCTCGCGAGCGGTGCGCTTAGCCTGCGCCACGAGCCGACGATCGGCTCGATACGTGCGACCCATCCCCTCTTCGGTGACGAATGCCAGGGATCCCGAGCCGACGTGGTCGATGTTGATGATGAACGCATCCGCGAGTTCTTCCGGGTACGTGTTCAGCAGCGCCCGCATGCCCCACATGCCCGACTCGTCGCTCCCCGTGGCAACGAACCAGATCTCCTTTTCGGCGAGCGCCCTGTCGACGTTCTCCGTCACGCGCTTACGGATGCGTGCGGCCACATCGGTGGTGAGCCCCTGGTGATCAACGTGCCGCTCACCCGCAGTGCCGGCCTTGAAGCCGAACTCATCGTCGTCTTCGATGTTGTCCCAACTGCCTATCTTCTTGCCAGCCTTGCGAACGTCAAAACCTCGGCCGATTCCGAGCCAGGAACTGATGCCGTGCGAGGCGTGCTCGCCCTCCGGCGGTGGCTCGACCTCGCCCCCGTCAACCGTAGGCTCGAAGGCGAAGCTCTCCTGGCCCCGGGCGACGTCGTCCTCGTCGCGCTCGATTCGCTGCCTGCCATCCCATCTGGCAGGGACCGATGATGGCGCAGGTCGTGGCGTGGAGCGGGTATCCCGTCTCGATGCGGATGCCTCGGCCTCAGGCTCATCCCACAGCGGGGCGCCCGCGTCCTCGACCCAGTCGCCGGTAACCGGGGGCGTGTCGTGAGTAGCGGCCGTGACGGACTCGGTGGGGACGCGAACGGGCGGCATCGCGCCGGTCTCCCACTCCACGTCGCCGAAGCCATCGAATGTGGGTGCGGGCACCGCGGCTGGCCCGGCGGCGCTCACTGATCGGTACTCGAGCACGGCGTCCGCGGGCACCACCCCGGCCTCGAACGCCGTCTCGGCGTCGCGGCGCAGCGGCCGCTGGCGTGACTGAGGCTCATCAGACTCGGGCACGGTGGCTTCCATGACGCCGAACAGCGCGGCCACACCCGAGGCATTGTCGTTCGCACCATCGGTGGCTCGGCCGAAGAACTCACGGTGAACGCTCACGATCAGTGGCAGCAGCATGTATGCCGCGGCAGCGCATGCGGCATAGCCTGTCCACGGCTTCCACGCCCCGGCAAAGGGCAGGAGACCGACCGCGATCACAACCACGGTAGCCACAGCCGAAACCTTCATGAGCGCGATCAGGAGCGCGAGGCTCTTGACGGCGCCGGGGCCGAAGGCCAGTGATGACTTAGCTGAATCGTAGTGCGCCACGATCACGACGCGCCGGAGCCTGTCGCCCCGACGCTGCCGCGGGACATGCCGCGCGATGATGTTCTGTGTGGGTCCCTTGCCGAGGTACCGGGAGATGCTGAAGCGTGTGTCAAGGTCGAGCCACATGAGAACTGCCGCGATGACCGACAGAGCCAGCGCAGGCCAGCCCCACCAGATAGACACGATGCCGCCAGCAAGAGTGAGGATCGAGTACACGACGACCGCCCACGAGTACGTGCGCGGCGCATCAAAGTCCTGGCGCTCGACGTCAAGGCCGCGCGCGAGGAACACACCCTCGATGTAGTCCGCTGCATTCGCTTCGGCATCCGTGGCCGGAGGGCGAGGGCCGATGACCTCGGCGAGTTGGGTGACATGCTCCATGACCTGCGACATGGCTTCTCCAAGCGTTCAGATACCGTGGGAGCTCCTGAAACATCATACCGTAGCGAGCGTTCACTCCCCCCGCACGAACTCCTCATCAACGATGGTTCTGCGAATGGATGACTGGCGGCTCTTGCCGTAGACCTCGATCTGGTCGATCGCGACCAGACGGCCAGGCTCAGTCTGCGAGAAGTACAGCATCGCCGCACCGTGGGGGATATGCGGGTCTGGACGAAGTTCGGTGAAGTGCACACCACCGGTGGTTCCGGCGCCCAGGAACACGGTGCCCTCTCTCACGGTCAGAGACGGTGTGTGCGAATGCCCGGAGAGCACGACCGTCGCCCTGCCCTCGAAAGGCTGTCCGCTAGCGGGATCGTGCACCGCCACGATATCGAACCGCTCGCGAGCTCGCTCCTCGGCCACCGCCAGGCCGTGCTCAGCGGCTCTCGTGGAGTCCGGCTCCACGTCCGAGCCGCTTGAGGTAGGATCACCGATGCCGAGGACCACCAGGCCCCGGGCGGTCGTGGTCGTTTCGTCGGAAAGCACCGTCGCCCGTCCGCTGTCCGTAATCGCCGAGACGATCTCGGGCGAGTCATGGTTTCCCGGAATGAAGACGTACGGGCGCCCTCCCATCTGCTCAACGGCCAGTGCCCCCTCCTGATCGGTGCCGAAGTGAGTGATGTCACCTGTGTCGATGATCAGCTCGACATCGTATGCCGAAGCAAGATCCAAGACGAGCTGCATGCCGATGGGGTCGAGATGCAGGTCGCTCACGTGCAGCACGCGGTATGTGCCCTCGAGCGACCCTCCGCTGACCAGCGACTGAGGCACACCGTAGTAGTCCGCGAGATCGGATGCGAGCGATCTCACCTGCCGCTGTAGGCTCTCAACGTTGGCGAGCCTGTCCTGAACGAGACCGAGAGCTGCGGGCGCGTACTTGAGGATCCCCTGATACTCGGGCGCTATGAATGCCGCCGCGTCGAAACTGGCAGCGCCGATGCCGAGCGACCCACCGATGAGCGCGAGTGCAACCGCTGCGGAAACAAGCGTGGGGCGCAGCGATCTCGTGAACGCCCACCCCACCAGCGCTGCGGCGATCAGGGCTGCTACGATTCCGCGAAGTCCGGCAGAGATCACGCCGGACCGTACGTCACCGACCCACACCTCTATCTCCTCGGTGGTGGGCGTACCGTTCGAAGCAATCGCCTGCACTCTTGCGACATCAACCTCCGCGAGTGTCGCTGTGGCCGCGATAGGGCCCGCGTGCGTGTCGGCGACGAGGCTGCCGAAGGGAGGAAATGCGAGCGCGGTCTGACCATCGAGATCCATCGATAGATCGATTGCCATATCGACCGGGCCGATGCGCTGCTGAGAGGCCGCCGACAGGTCGAATACGAGAACCGCGGCGACCACGGCGACCACGACCGATAGCACCGTCGCCCAGCGCTTGATGGACGACCGATCGTTCAGTGCGACGATGACGGGAATGGGCATGCACTCACCATACTCTCCGCCGTCGCGATCCGTCAGATCAGTGGCACCTCGCGCAGTCTCCGATGCGGTACTCGGCGTGGAAGACGATCTGGACCGGGTCATCGCTGTGACACCGACATCCGGGGATGGGCACCACGAACTGTGGGTCCGGAGGGGTCGGAACGGAGCCTGCCGCCTCAAGCTCGGCGTACGCCTCCCGAACCTCCCTCGAAGGACCGGTCGGACCGCCGAAGAAGTACAGTGCCGCTGCCAGCAGGGCGAGTGCCGCTAGAGTTCCCACGAATCCGATGGCGATGGTTCGAAGCGTGCCGAAGATCCGGCGACCCGCTGAAGGGGCCGCCGGATCCGACACGTCATTGAAGCCGGAGTGCGATCCAGCCATGTCTTACGCCGCTCCCAGGATTGTCGCGAGATCGTCGGCAGCGTTCTCGCTTATCGGCTTGATGTCGAACGTGTCCACAAGGACCTGCAGGACTGCCGGCGTGATGAACGCGGGGAGTGTAGGGCCAAGCCGGATGTCAGTGATGCCGAGGTGGAGCAGCGTCAGCAGGATCGCGACGGCCTTCTGCTCGTACCACGACAGGATCATCGACAGCGGCAGCTCGTTCACGCTCACCTCGAACGCCTCAGCAAGCGCCACCGCGATCTTGATGGCCGAGTAGGCGTCGTTGCACTGGCCGACGTCGAGCAGGCGCGGGATGCCCCCGATCTCGCCGAGCTGGTGATCGAAGAAGCGGAACTTGCCGCATGCGAGCGTGAGAATGATCGTGTCAGCTGGAGCCTGGTCTACGAAATCGGTGTAGTACGAGCGGCCCGGCTTGGCGCCGTCGCAGCCGCCCACCAGGAAGAAGTGGCGGATCGCGCCGGACTTGACGGCCTCTATGACTGTGGGCGCCACGGCGAGAACGGCATTTCGCCCGAAACCGACCATCACAGAACCGTCGTCGAGCTCGTCGGTGAAGCCAGGGAGTTCGAGCGCGCGGTCGATGACGGCCTGGAACTCGCCGTTCTCAACGTGCACTGCACTCGGATGCGCTACGCGGCCGGTTGTGAAGATGTTGTCCGCGTACGTCTCGCGAGGGTTCTGGATGCAGTTCGTGGTCATCAGCACGGCACCCGGGAAGGCGTCGAACTCCTTGCGCTGGTTCTGCCACGCGGTTCCGTAGTTCCCGTAGAAGTGCGGATGCTTCTTGAGCTCAGGGTAGCCGTGCGCCGGCAGCATCTCGCCGTGCGTGTAGACGTCGATGCCGAGGCCCTCGGTAGCCACGAGCAGCTCCTTCAGGTCCTTGAGGTCATGACCCGACACGACGATCGCCTTGTTGGGCCGATGGCCGAGAGGCACACTCGTGGGAACCGGATGGCCATACGCGCCGGTGTTGGCCGCATCGAGCAGCTCCATCACCAGGAGGTTGACCTCGCCGGTCTTGAGCGCCAGGCCCACCCAGGCGTTCAGGTCGAGGTCAGAATCGGAGAGCGCGGCGAGCAGTTCATGCTCGAACGCGTAGATCGCGGGGTCTTCGTGGCCGAGGACGCGGGCGTGATCCGCGTACGCCGCAATCCCCTTGAGGCCGTAGACAGCGGTCTGCTGGAGCGCCTGGACGTTTTCGTCACGGTCGTGGTCGGAGAAGATGCCGACCGCTTCGCCCTGCGAGATGAGCCCGGCGAGGTCCGCTGCCGGCTCAAAGGACACTGCCGGGTCCCCGATGGGGACCGTGCCTCCTGCAGCCTGGACCCGAGTGCGCAGTGCGGCGCTTACCTTTGCGCCCTTACCGATGATGCCCGCCAGGTGCTCGGCATCGAAGTCCACGTTGGTGACGGTGGTGAATAGGGCACCGTTGACGAACTCATCCGCCGCGTCGTCGACGACGCCGACCGTGGCGCCCGCCACCGCGATGCCCGCGATGCCCTTCAGCTGGTGCAGGAGCAGATCCTGCAGTGCCGCTACCTCGGGCGTCTTGCCACAGACCCCGACGGTGGTGCAGCCCACCCCTTTGCTCGCCTGTTCGCACTGATTACAGAACATCCCACTACCCCTCTCCAGTCGTGTGGGCGGCGGACCGGCCGGTTCGCCGCCTCCGATTTCCTAACCGTGGATGAGTGCAGGCAGACAACGAGTGCATACCCACTCGCTACGCCCTTGCTGGCGGACCGGGAGCAGGGGCGCGTGATCCTCATCGGTGCCGCAGCGGAAACACACCTGGGCGATGTAGTTCTGCTGCTTCTCGGCGATGATGGGTTCCGCCGCCTCGTGATCGAACGGGACCGCATCGCGCTCCTCGATGGTGAGCGCTCCTGTGGGGCAGACGCCGAGGCAGAAACCGGCACCGTCGCACAGCTCCTCCCGGATGACCTTAGCCTTGCCATCGACGATTTGAATCGCGCCTTCTGCGCACGGGCTGACACACAGGCCGCAGCCAGTGCAGAGGTCCTCTTCTATTCGCACGATCTGTCGAGTGATGGTGGTTGACATGGGACTGCTTCCTCTCGTTCGCGCCGCGTATGGCGACGCCTTGTCGTCGGTGAGAGCGGTGCTCTCAGTTCGTGCCGTTGCGCTCACGCGCCGCGACTGCGGCCGTGTTCTTCCCGGCCATCTGGCGACGCCACCTTCGTGCCTCCAGGGCGTGCTTGATCGCGGGAACCGCATACCCGCGCAGCATCGACCTTGGCCCCGCATAGCGCATCATCTGCCGCTGCCACTCGGCCTCATCAGTCTGGTAGCAGCGGACATCGCAGTGGGCGCAGAACGGTTTCGGATCTTTGGGGCAGAACGCGCGGCGCTTCTCGGCGTAGCGGATGTGCCCCGCGCACTCGTCGCACAAGATGGGCACCCGTCGGCCGTACACGCCGAGCCCCGCAGCCTCGCTGGAGAGTGCTGCTCGCACACGCTCACGGTGAAAGCCGGAACAGTAGATCGCGGCAAGCCCGGCGACCACGCGCGTGTCGTCGCGCACGTGCCGATCTGCCATACGATCCCGGAACCGGTCTGTCATGCTGGAGACCCTTCGCCCGTCAGCCGTTCGTGCGCTAACGTACCCCCGCCCGACCGAGACGTCCTTGACGCACGTCAAGTCAACGCAGAATCTATGAGTGCTGAGAAGGAGACCTGCAGTGAGTCCTGAGCCCCGGAGTGACGTGATAGCGACGATGCGCGCGTGCCGGCTGTGGCATGGCGCTAGCGACGCGGCCGTGCTCAGCCTGGCGCGTTCGAGTACCGTGCAGCAGGTGCCGCGTGGCACCATGCTTGCGGCGGAAGGAGACCCGGCCAGCCGCTTCGGGGTGGTTGTGGCAGGCAAAGTACGCATCTACCACGCGGCGGCCGATGGGCGCGCGATCACGCTCGAGACCATGGAGAGCGGCCAGGCATTCACAGCCGTAGCGGCGCTCGCGCAAGGCCGCTACCCTGCCAACGTCGATGCAGCCACACCGGCAACGATCGCGTGGTTACCCGGAGAGGCGCTGTTCGAGGTTCTGCGCGATGAGCCGACGATAGCTCAGACGCTCATCGCGGATCTGGCCGAGCGCGTGATGAACCTGACGAACGTCGTTCAGACGCTCGCGCTCGACGTTCCCGCCCGCCTCGCCCGCTTCCTCTTCCAGCGGTCACTGGCAGCGGGAACTGCCACCTCAGAAGGCCTCCTGGTCCCGCTCGGCATGAGCAAGACGGACCTCGCCTCCTCACTCGGCACCGTTCCTGAAACGCTGTCACGCGCGTTCGGGCGCCTGCGAGACGAGAACGTGCTTGAGGTGCGCGGCGGCGATGTGGTCGTTTTCGACGTGGGTGCGCTCGCCCGACTTGGCAGCGGCTACGAGGACTGATCCCCGTCGTGACCGGTGACCCGTCGCCGCAGTACCCCCACGGTGTTAGTCGGCCGTGGCCGTTGCCTCCACGCTGAGCTGCTCAACGCGCTCACCTGCGCTTCTGGCCCGCTCACGCGCCTCGAAGTACTCCGTCATCGACGCCGCCGTCAAAGCATCGTACGCGTTGGCGATGGGGTCACGCACCGAGGTCGGCAGCGCCTGAGCCATCGCGACGATCTCCGCGTCGCGCTGGTTGTACACGGCGAGCTTGGCGTTCGAGCCCTCAAGGTTACCCGCGAGCCACAGAGCGTCGATCTCTTTGGCGAGCGCGATCAGACCGAGCTTAGCCTCGATGTATGCGGTGAACGCGGAGAAGTCCGCCTCGGGAAACGCCGTGGTAGCGCCCGTGATAGCCGAGCGAGCCGCCCCGAGGTGGGCCTCTGCCTGGATCGAATGATCATCAGACGCCCTCACCCCCTCGGCCGTGTGCTTGTTGAACTCCACCACGGCCGCTGCGCTGCGGTCCTCGGCGGCCTTGATCTCCGCCACAACCTGATCAGCGAAGGGGATTGCAAGTGCCGCCTTGCGATCGGCCTCGAGAATGGTGGGTGCGACCTCCATCATCTCAACCCTCGCATCTGCGCCGTCTTTCAGGGCGCGGGCGAGGGCGATGCTGTCCTGGGGCAGTTTGTCCATCAGCCCGGTGATGATCTGCGAGGCGGCTGCCACATCGGCGCCCACATTCCCGGCAAGGGCCGCGGCCTCCACCGACTGGGTGGCCACGGCCGAGGAGATCTCGACCTGAACCGCCTGGTCCACAAGCAGCAGATCCGGCTCGGCCTCCTCAAGCAGCGCGGAGGCGCGGGCAAGCTCGTTCACAGCATCGCGAGACTGGTTGAGCGAGCGCAGGACGTAGACCCCTGCGACAGCCACAGCCGTCAGCGCAAGAAGAGTCACCACCCACAGCGCGATGCGCACAGCCGTGCGCTTCTGGCGAGCGCGCGTCCTCCGGCTATCGGGCTCGGACGCAGGAGCGGCGGCGCTCGCGGTATCGACCGTTGCCTCGTCGCTCCCGGTATCAACCGCGGCGTCATCGTTCTCGGCCATCAGAACTCCCTTCCACACCACAGTTTGTACCGCCCCCGGGCACGTGCGGCAACCATGCGGCCCGATTCGCACAGTACTCCGTTACCGTGCGCCCGCCGGACCGGAGGTGCGCGTGCGTGGCTCCCTCGGCCTGCGCACACGACCAGAGAGCGCGTGCATAGTTCTGCACCAAAGACGCATATGCCGGTGGCATGAGTGTTGCTAGACTGAAATCGGGTAGTGCGGCCCGCCCTCTCCTCCCCCCTCAGGGGCGGGGTTTCGCCACCCAACCGAACGAGGCGCGCATCCCCCCGCGCGCCTCGTTTACTTCATTTCCAGGTCCGGATCACCATCTGGCTCGCTGCCGCGTTAGAATCAAAGACAGGCTCGCATCACCTCGAAGGGAGACCGTGTGCCGGACGCCGCGGAACGCCTCGTCAACCTCGCCCTGTACCTCGCCGCAAGCCCGCGGCACATAACCGCCGAGCAGTGTCGCGCCGCAGACCTCGGCTATCCGGAGGGTCAGGATGATATGGCGTTCATCCGAATGTTCGAGCGCGACAAAGACGCCCTGCGGGCGGCCGGGCTCGTCATCGATGTTTCGGCTCGAGGTGAGACAGAGGCCTACCGGCTCGATGCGGATGCGACATACGCGCGTCCTCTCGATCTCCAACCCGAAGAGGTCTCAGCCATTAGTGCGGTTGCGGCAGCACTGGCCGACGATCCGGAGTTCCCGTTCTCCGGTGACCTGGCGTTGGCCGTCGCAAAACTCGGCACGCCCGGCCACGACGGCAACGCCGCTACGGCCCGCATGTCGGAAGAGGGTGCGGATGAGCGCAGCATGCACGCTCGCGCGCTTGCCGAGGCGGTTCACATGCGCAAGTCCGTGACGTTTGACTACACCAATTCCTCCCGCGCGACCCGTCGCCGGATCGTGGATCCTTACGGCGTGTTCTTCCGCGAAGGGCGCTGGTATCTCACCGGACGCGACCGCGATATCGATGCGATCCGAACGTTCGCCATCGCCCGCCTGCACGATCTCGACGTCAACCCCCAGAAGCCACGCACGCCTGACTTCGAGCGGCCGACCAGCTTCGACGTACGAGACCATGAACGGCTGCCGTTCCAGTACGGCGCCACCTCGAGCCCGGCTCGGGTCCGGTTCGAGCCGGACGTGGCGTGGCGCGCGATCCGCCTCGCGCGCGGCCGCGGAACGATCACGACTCTCCCCGACGGCTCCACCGTCTGGACGGTTAACGCGGCCAACCTCCCACGGCTCGCGTCGTGGTTGGTTGATGAGGGTCCGGGGATTCATGCTGTCGAGCCGCCCGAACTCGTCGCCGCATTGGCGTCCGGGTTGAAAGCAGTGGTGAGCGCACATGGCTAAGGCACCGGATACGGCAACCCGGGCGCGTCGGCTCATCGCCCTGCTGCCACTACTGCGCAAGGGCGAGCGCGTTCCGATTCAGGACCTCGCCAGCGCTGTTGGATGCAGCGCCGAAGAGGTGGTTTCGGACCTCACGACGCTCACGCTCTGCGGCATCCCCCCCTTCTCGCCGATGGACCTCGTAGACCTCGAGATCGACGGCGATATGGTCGCTGTGTACATGGATCCTCCCGGCCTCGACAGGCCCCTGCGCCTGACGATTCCCGAGGCTCGCGCGCTCGGAGCCGCTCTCGAGGTGGCCGGCTACGCACCAGACAGCGCACTGAGAGAGCGAATCGGCGAGATATGCTCGGCAAGTGTCTCGGCCGATGAGCTTGAGCGCACCGTACGCATCTCCGCATCGCCGGGTGGAGCCGCGCAAGTCTATGCAACGCTTGCTGCCGCTGCAGATGCCCATGAGAAGCTGCGCATCTCGTACTACACCGGCTCGACCGGACGTATATCCGAGCGTGTTGTTCACCCCTGGCTGCTCGTCCAGAGACAGGGCACCTGGTACCTCGTGGGGCTCTGCGAGGCCGTCAGGCAGGAGCGGGTCTTCCGCCTCGATCGGATCCGTGAGATCGAACACACGGGTGAAACGTTCGTGCCCCCCGGCGAGATCTCGTCTGCCGTCACGCCCGCCGTGGCCGATCTCCCGGTCGCCGAGATACGCTTCGCCCCGGATGCGATACTGCCGGAGGAGCGTGCGTGGCCCGGCGTGACGTTTGCGCCGCAACCTGACGGCAGCACAGTGGCACGGGTGCCGTATCAGTCGGTGTCATGGATCGCCCGCAGGGTCGTGGCGTATCTCGGCGGCGCCGAGGTTCTGGCCCCCGATGCGGTGCGGCGCGGCGTCCGGGCACTCGCTGAGGACGTGCTGCGTCAGGTGGGGTGAGCTACGCCAGGGCTTTAGCGGCCGAATCGCTCGCGAATCACGTTGGCCAGGTCTCGGGAGGGCAGCCGCTCAACGTCGCGCACCGGCAGGGCCTCCAGGAACCGCGAAGCGTACGCCTTAGGTCCCACAAGTCGCGCGTCCGCAAGCACCAGACACCCCTCATCGGTGGAGGACCGGATGAGCCTGCCGGCCGCCTGCTTGAGTTCCAACACCGCCTCTGGCAGGTAATAGTGCTCCCACCACTGTCGGTCACGATCACGGCGCTCCTCGAGCACGGGGTCGTTCACCGGGCCGAAGGGCAGGCGCGGGATAACCACGCACCGCAGGGTGTCACCTTTGGCATCGAAGCCCTCCCAGAACGACTTGGTCGCGAAGAGCGACATCCTCTCATCGGCGATGAACTCGTCCGCGACCCGTTTGCGCGAGACGCCCCTGCTCTGCACGAGCAGGGGCAATCCCGCTTTGTCGAGCGGAGCCACGAGCCGATCATAAAGCTCATCCATGTCGCGGCGGTTCGTGAACAACGTGAGCACCGAGCCTCCCATGGCGCAGTGCACGTCGTACAGCACTGCCGCGAGCGCGTCTACGTAGCCAACGTAGCCGCGGGAGCCGGGCTGGCACGGCTCGGGGAGGTCGGTTGGAACGAACACGGCCATCTGGCGCTCGAAATCGTAGCTGCTCTCGAGCCGCAGGGTGCGGAATCCGCTGCCGGTAAGCCTGTCGAGACCGACAGCGCGCTCAAAATGCGAGAAGTCGCTGCCGGCGGCGATAGTGGCAGACGTGTACACCACCGAATACACCTTGGGATAGAACTGTTCGGCGAGGGTCTCGCCGACGTCGAGAAGGAATGCGTCGAGTCGCTCGGCCGATAAGTCACGTCGTCGGTCGACCGTGAGCGAGTACACGTAGCCCTCGTCGGTGCCATCAAGGACCGCGACCAGGCCCGCATGCTGCTCCGCGAGCCCCGAGAGCTGCCCGACAAGGTCGGCCCGCTGTTCCGCGAGCGTCTCGGCGTCCTCCTCAAGCGCGGTGATAAGTGCGCGCCCGCGCTCGATCAGCGCTTCCAGCCGTTTGGCGAGTGACCGGCCTACGCCGGCCACGGTGCCCCATGGCCCCGTCTCGCGCAATTGCGGAGTAACGCGCAGCTCGGTGCGGTCGTATGCGCTTGCAGTGGAGGAGCCGAGGTCTTTGACGAAATCGAAGAACGACTCGGAGATGGTGGTGGTCTGCTCCACCATCTCCCGCATCTCATCGATGACCGAAAGGGCGCTGGATGCTCCGTCTCCCCCTGCAAGAGCCGCCTTCACGCGGAGCGCGGACAAGAAGCCACCCCGGCCCTTGACGTGCAGGCCACCGAGCAGCCCCTTCATCTCGGAGTACCCGGTGCCGAGCGACAGCTGGTCCCGCGCTTCCGCTTCAGCCGCGTGGGCCTCATCCACGATCCAATGACGGATGGGCGGCAGGATGCCGCCGTCGGTGGTCAGATCGCGGAATAGCAGTGCGTGGTTGGTGACGACGATGTGCGCGGCGCCGGCGCGGCGCCTAATGCCGTGCAGGTAGCACTGATTGGGGAAGTACCGACATCGCTTCTTCGTGCAGTCGGAGAACGAAGCCAGCACCCGGGCCTTTAGGGCGGGAGGCCAGTGCAGGTTCACGGCCTCCTTGTCCCCCCAGGTTGACTGGGCGGTCCATGCAAGCAGCATGCACAGCGCGGCGGTCGTCTCCCGCTCCGAAGAGTCATCCAGGAGACGCTGGAGTTTGCGCAGGCAGATGTAGTGCTCGTATCCCTTCAGCGCGGTGAACTTCAGGTTGCCACCGAGCGCTTCGGCCAGCCTGGGCAGCTCACGGTGCATCAGCTGGTCCATGAGCGTGTTGGTCTTGGTGGCCACGCCTACGGGCACGCCATTGAGTTGTGCGAAGCATGCGGCCGGAAGGAGGTAGGCCACTGACTTTCCCACGCCTGTGCCAGCCTCCACCGCCGCGCAGCGCGAGGAGCCGAACGCCTCGAGCACGGCCTCGGCCATGCGTGTCTGCTCTTGCCGGGGCTCATAGCCCTCGTACATCCGGCCCACGGCGCCGTCGCAGGTGAACTCGGCGAGAACCTCGGCCATGTCGGGGGACGTCAACGGGGTCTCGCAGGCATCGGCAAGCGCAACCAGCCGCTCGGTGCGGAGGCGCTCGGCCCGCGCATGCCGTAAATCGAAAGGCCGTGCAGGCTGGCTGGCGGCGATGTGGCCCAGGAGCGGCGCGAGACCCCAGCCGGGGACGCTGGCTGACAACCGCGCGAGTTCGTGCAACAGGGGCGCGGGAAGATCACCCAGCGCGGTGAGGGCTATGCGCCAGACACCGAAGAGTGACTCAACGTCATCGGCGGCGCGGTGCGCACGGCCACAGTCGAGCCCGAAGGCCCGGGCAATGTCGCCGAGCCGGTGGGATGTGAGTCTCGGCAGTGCCATGCGAACGAGCTCAAGCGAATCGATCCATGGTCCGGTGAGGCGTGATCCGCACCCCGCCCGCTCGAGAAACGCGCGGTCGAACGCGGCGTTGTGAGCGATGAGCGGACGGCGACCCACGAACTCGACGAGTTCGGCCGCCACGGACTCGATCGGCGGAGCCGCGGCAACCATCGCGTCGTCGATGCCGGTGAGCTGTGTGGTCTCGTACGGAATCGGCCGCGCGGGACGGACGAGTGCACTCCATCGCGCCAGTACCTCGGGGCCGCGAGCAACAAGCGCAGCCACCTCGATGATCTGGTCCGAGGAAGGATCGAAGCCCGTCGTCTCGAGGTCGATGATGACGACCTCGTCCTCAAACCCGTAGACCGTGTCGCGGGCGCGCCGGGCAAGCGTGGCATAGGCCGCGACGATGTCGGAATCGGTTCCCGGTTGAAGGAACCCTGCGAGGTGCTCGGTAACCATGCCCAGAAAGATAGCACGCGACCCTGACCTCCACGGGTATGAGAACGAGGGCGGTGCATGTCTGCACCGCCCTCGTTCATTGCTGCCTTCGAATGCGCCTCGGTTACTGCCCCATACCGGGGAGCTCACGCGACTTGACGAGCCAGGAATCGCCATCCTTCACGAACGTCCAAAGGTACTGGAAGGCGCCGCCGGGCATGGTGGCGGTGGCGAGAACCTCAGCCGTGTCACCCTCCTCGGTCGCGCTGTCGATCGTGTACGCGGTGATCCCGTAGCCGGTAAGCTGCGAGGTGAACGCGGCCTCATCGCCGTAGCTCGCCTGCTTCGAGGTGGGAAGCAGTGCGAAAGCGGTGGTGTAATCAGCCGCGACGACCGCGTCGAAGTACGCGGAGACGTGCTGCTCCGGGGTCTGGCCTGCGGCCACCTTGATCGCGGTCGCGGGATCGAACTCCGCCTCGGGAGCGGTGCTGGGCATGCCGGTGCTGGCGGCAGGAGCCTCAGTGGCCGCGGGGCTGACCGGGGACTCGGTCTTGTTGCCGCCAAGGAGGAAGAAAGCGACGATCGCGAGCAGAAGCAGCACGATCACTCCAAGCAGGATCATGACCGTTCTGTTCGGTGCAGCGGTGGTTCCGGTGTTCTCTTCCATCAACATCCCTTCTAGTGCTTGCCTGAACGGCGCCGAAGCGCCCGCACAGCATACGCTCTTGGTCTGAGCGCGCACAATGCGACGAGGTACAATCAGCGAATGATACGCCAACGCAGCATCTTCGACGTGATCGGGCCCGTCATGGTGGGCCCGAGCTCGAGTCACACCGCGGGCGCCGTACGCCTCGGCGCGCTCGTGCGGGCGATTGCCGGATCCGCCATCCGCTCAGCCGAGGTGACGCTCCACGGGTCCTTTGCCTCCACAGGCCGCGGCCACGGGACAGACCTGGCCATCGTTGCCGGGCTGCTAGGACTGGCGCCCGATGACACCACCATCCGGGACGCGTTCTCCCTCGCGAAGTCATCGGGACTGACGGTGCGGTTCTCGGAGGGCGATCTCGGCGACGTGCACCCCAACACCGCCGAGATCTCGGTCGAGACCGTTTCGGGCGAGCGTGTGGTTGTGCGGGGGTCGTCATTGGGAGCAGGCGACGTTGAGATCACCCAGATCGACGACTTCCCTGTCAGCATCACCGGTGGTCTGCCCATGGTCGGCGTGATCCACCACGATCAACCGGGGGTAGTCGCCTCGGTGTCGGCTCTACTCGCCGCTGACGCACTGAACATCGCTTCGATGCAGGTCTTCAGGGAACGTCGTGGCGCACGGGCACTCATGGTGATCGAGACCGATGAGGAAGTGCAGAGCGCCACCGTGGCTGGTATCGCGGCGCTCCCCGGGGTCATCGGCGTTCGGGTGGTCTGCGCGGTCTAGCCTGCCCTTGTAGGGACGCACGTCCGCCGTGTCGGGCAGGTCATACATGCGCCTCCACACCCGGTGAGCGTGAGCGCGTTGCAGCGCGGACACCGCACCTCGGCCGAAACGAAGCCGCAGGTGGGACAGGGTCGTTCGGGCATCGTCATCGGGACCGCGGCATCCCCGGAGCGGTTGCTGCGCTTAGCGGCACTCATCACGAGATCACCGCCAGGGCCCGTGCGAGCAGTCCACCGATGAGAAACGCAGTACCGACCGAGCTCGCGAAGAGCACCGCCATATAGCCCCAGCCACGCTCTTTGACGATCACCATAACGCTCGCGATGCACGGCACGAACAGCGTGATGGTCACCATCGCAACGAGCAGTTGCGCCGGGGAGAGGCTCATCGTGAAGAATCCCGCCGCCCCAAAGTCCCTGCGGATGAATCCCATCACGAACGCGGTCGCGGCCTCGGCGGGCAGTCCGAGCCAGCCGACTGTCAGCGGCATCGCAAGGCGCTGAATCGCGTCAAGCGCCCCGACCAACTGGAGTGTCGAGATGATCGCGGCTCCCACCGCAAAGAACAGCGCCACCTCGCGCATGAAGTGCCACACCTTCATCATGCTCTTGCGCAGCACGTTGCCGACCCGCGGAATCCTCAACGGAGGCAGATCGATGAGCAGGTCGGTGGACACCCCGGGCGTGATGCGCGCGAGCAGCGTGCCGATGCCAACGAAGACGGCGATCAACACCCCGAAGTACAGCGCCGCGTAGCCGAGTCCGACGCGCGCCATCAGTGCCGCTATCACCGCGATCTGTGCCGAGCATGGCACGGCGATGGCCATGAGCGCGGTGGCGATGAACCGCTCGCGCTTCGAGCCGAGAATGCGCGTGGTGAGCGTGCCCATCGTCACGCAGCCCAGTCCGAGGATCAACGGGATCATCGCGCGGCCATTCAGACCAAGACCGGTGAGCGCGCGGTCAGCGAGCGCGGCGATCCTCGGCAGGTAGCCGGAGTCCTCGAGCAGCGCCATGAGCAGATAGAAACCAGCCACGAGCGGCAGGATCACGCCGAGGAGGTAGGTCACCGTCATGGTCAGCAGACCGAACTCTCCCACAAGCAGCGTGTTCATGACGCCACCCGCCTGGAACACGGATCCGATGATGCCGCGCACGAACGGCTCCCAGTAGCCGAGCATCAGCGTCTCTTCGGTAAAGCCCACGATGGTGCCGGCCACCCATACGCCAAGGACCTGGTAGACGGCGGCGAGCAGCACGGCAAGGAGCGGCAGGCCGGTGAGCGGGTGAAGCATGATCCGCGACAGTCGCGTGGCAAAGCTCACGTCCACATCCGAGGCGGATACCACGCTCGCGGTGATCGAGTTCACGCGATCGCGTCGTCTTCCGTATATGGCATCCCGGTCTCCTCCGGGGTTCAGACCGTTGCGCTCGGCCACCTGCTCGTCGCCCTCAATCACCAGCAACGCCTCGGCACGTGAGCGCGTGAACGCCGCGACAGGCACGATCAACGCCTCAAGCGAATCATCGGCGTTGCCTGTCCGCGCCTCGGCAAGTCGGCTCATGAGCGTGTCAAGGCCGCGCTGCTCCACGGCCACGGTCTCGACCACCGGCACGCCGAGTAGTCGTTCCAGCTCATCGCGATCGATGGCTACTCCCTGCCGACGTGCTTCATCCGCCATGTTCAGCGCCACGATCAGGGGCAAGCCCAGGTCGATGAGCTGGAGCGTCAGGAACAGATCGCGCTCGGGATGCACCGCGTCAACGACGTTCACGACCACGTCAGCGTCGAGGATGACGTCACGCGCCACCGACTCTTCGTCGCTGAACGACCCCACGCCGTACACGCCGGGCGTGTCGACGATGTCGTGATCGCCGCTGCGACCGCGCGTGATCTCGACTGTTGTGCCGGGGAAGTTGCTGACATCGACATACGTGCCGGTAAGGGCGCCGAAGACCACCGACTTGCCCACGTTCGGGTTGCCTGCCAGCACCACAGTGAGGCGCTCGGCCGCATCTCCGGGAAGGTGGGAGACGTCCCGGGTCACGTCGCCGGCTGCGCCGTGACAGCTACGCGCACTCACGGCAACCTCCTATGGTGCCCCGGATGCCGATCCGGCCCGCAAGCGCCCGGCCAACGGCTATCTCCTGGCGCCCCGAGCGGACGATCACCGGGCCGCCCGGCAGCACCGACGTGCAGACGACCGAGGCCCCCACGCCCATGCCGAACCTGAGCGCTTGGGCACGAGCGATGTCATCGGAGATGCGGGTGATGACCGCATCCTGGCCGGGGCGAAGCGCCGCGAGCGTTTCCGCGCGCTCGGCGCTCGCCCTGTTGGCGTGCTTGTGGCGGCCTCTGTGTTGTCCGAACATGACGCGTCTCCTTCGGTGTTAGTAGATACTAACCTGCTATCGATGGCGATACTAAACCTCTTGGAGGGGTTCCGTCAACTCTCGCCCCTTCATGGCGGCCACGCTCGGCTACAATCGACCCGACGTCTTTGGAGGGAGTGCCGTGGCATACACGACGTTTGTGGAACTGGCGGCTGCCGCACGGAGCGCGGGGACCATCGGAGCCGCGGCGCTTGAGCTGGAGACAGCAGACAGCGGGCATGAGCAAAGTGTCCTGCTCGAGGCGATGGACCATCAGCTCACCGTGATGGAGCAGTCGATCGATGCAGGACTGGCCACAAGGGAGCGCTCGCGGTCGGGACTCACCGGCGGAGACGCCGCCCGCGTTGCCGGCGGGCCCGCTACGCTCGGCGCCGACTTTCGGGATGCACTCGCGCGGGCGCTTGCCGTGGGTGAGACGAACGCCCGCATGGGAAGGATCGTGGCCGCCCCGACCGCCGGCGCCTCCGGCGTGGTCCCGGCGGTTGTGCTCACCCTGGCTCGCAGCAGCGGTGCGTCCCGCCCGGACGTGGTCTTAGCGCTGTTCGCTGCGGGTGCGGTGGGAGCGGTCATCGCCGCCCGGGCCTCGCTCTCTGGCGCTGCGGGAGGCTGCCAGGCGGAGATCGGCTCGGCCGCGGCAATGGCGGCGGCGGCCGGTGCGCAGTTGTGCGGAGCAGCACCGGATGTGTGCGGTCATGCGGCAGCCTTAGCGCTTCAGGGTCAGCTCGGACTGGTCTGTGATCCGGTCGGGGGGCTTGTGGAGCTTCCCTGCGTGGTCCGCAACGCGACCGGGACGGCCATTGCGCTCGCGGCGATCGAACTCGCCCTGGCGGGAGTTCAGTTCCCCGTGCCGCTCGATGAGGTGATCGTGGCCATGGGCCAGATAGGCAGGAGTCTTCCTCCGAGCCTCCGCGAGACCGCGCTCGGCGGACTTGCGACGACGCCCACCGGCCGATTGCTCGGCGAGAGTGCATGCTCCCCCGTGTCAGGGCGAGGCGTAGACTAGGGAGCACCATCGGGGACGGTGGCACGCATCAGAACGGGGAGCAGTATGGCGCTAGGCCCGACATCGCGGGAGTCATGGCTGAGCAGGCGGCTTCCTGCGCGCCTATCGACCCGCCTCACCGCTGCCATCATGATCACGTCCGCCGTGATCTTCACGGTGGTTGCCGCGATCGTCATGGTGAGTCTCGCTTTCTACACCCGGTCCATGGCAGCCGTCGATGCGCGGGGACAGCTCAGCGAAGCGCGCTATCATTTCGATCTGCAAGCTCGCGAGATCGATGCCTTGATTCTTGGTTTTGCCGAGTGGGACGCGTTTTACCAGCAGACAGCCCACCTGGAGGAAGCGTTCATCTCGCGCGAGTTCGATCCGTGGCTGACCGACCGGGCCAACGCTTCAGTGGTTGTGTGGGCGGATGCGGACGACGCGACCATCAACTCATCGGGCGATGCCGCCGACATCGAGGCCTTGCTGGAGCTGGGTCGTCGAAACCCCGATGGGGCCCGTGGCGTTGTGTCACTGCCCACCGGTCCGGCGGTGATCGCGGTTCGCCCCATCATCGGCGATCCGCCTGCGGGTCCGGTCGGCACACTGGCAGTTGGCCGCTCGATATCCAATGAGGACCTCTCCTCCGAGGGCTGGCGCGACATCGTCCTCATCCCGGATACCCGACCTCTTGAGGAGACCGACGGCTGGCACAGCATGGAGCCGCCCCGGGGGTACGCAGCAGCCGTGACCCAGATCCGCGATGGTCAGTTCTTGACGCAGTCCTCGATCTTGGGAGTCGACGGAAAGACCGCGTTCACGCTTGAACTATCACGCCCGGACCCGTGGCTGGGAGAGGGTCGCGCCTGGTATGTCTACCTACTGCCGCTCGCGCTCGGGATCGTGACGCTCGGGGTCGGCTACCTGCTCGGAAATGCGCTCGGCCGGAGTATCGGCCGACCGCTCCACCGCTTCGTCACCTATCTGCAGGACCAGGGCTACCTCGCGCTGCAAGGACTGAGAACGGACCATGAACTGGTCGTGGACCCCGGACTGCCCGAGGACTTCACAGAGCTAGGCCGGGTGATCACAGACCTGATGACGCAGCTGCGCATCAACCAGTCAGAGATCATCGAGGCCGGAGACCAGGCGCAGGCGGCTGAACAGGCCTTCAGAACAGTTGTGGAAGAGTCGCCCGAGGTGAAGATCCTCGTCCGCGGAGGAGTGGTGGAGATTGCCAACCCGGCGGCGGCGCACTTCTTTGGTCTGCGGCTCGGAGATCTCCTCCGGGCAGACCCGGAAGGCCTGTTCTCGGGCGTTCAACTCTATGACGAGGACGACAAGCCGCTGGAGCTACTGCACATCGCCGGCGAGGCGCAGGATGCGCCGGTCGTCGCCAGGGTGGTGGCTCCGGAGCAGCCCGACAGGTGGATCGAGTTGAGCGTGGCTCTCGTCGATTCGATCGGCGCCGACTATGTGATCTCGGCACGCAACATAACCGAGGAGCGCCGACTGGAAGCGCTGCGCAAAGAGGTGCTCTCACTCGTATCGCACGACCTTCGCAGCCCCCTCACCGTGATGCGCGGTTATCTCGATATTCTCGACCGCCCACTGGACGATGACCGACGACAGATCGCCGTTGAGAGCGCTCGCCGTGCGTGCCTACGCATGGAGGGGCTGCTCGACGATCTGCTTGGCGCAACGCGCGCCGAAGCGGTGTTTGCGCCTAAGGTCATGCGGCCCGTCGATCTCTCGCTGCTCGCCGAGGGGGTCGCCTCAGCGCTGCAGATGGGTGCTGAACAGGACATCGTCGCGTCTGTTCAGCCGGGAGTCACCGTGCTCGGAGATCCGGTACGGTTGGAACAGGCGATTACGAACCTCATTGGTAACGCCATCAAACACGGCCCCGCCGATGGTACGGTCCGCGTGAGTGTGAGCACTGACGGGGCCCGCGTGGTCTTGGATGTGCAGGATGAGGGTCCGGGGATTCCAACAGAGCAACGCGAGACGATCTTCGAGCGCGGCGCTCGTGGCGAGGACTCTCACGGCGTTCCGGGGATGGGTCTCGGACTGTATATCGTACGAACCGTGGCTGAGGGCCACGGCGGCCTCGCCTTTGTGGATGACTCCGATAGCGGCACCCGGTTGGTGCTCGAGTTGCCCGCAATGCAGTTCGAGCTGGAGACCGATTAGCCCTCGAGCGCGAGAAGAACGAGGCTCTCGCACAGAGCGGGAAACTCGATGCCCGCAGCGCGCGCGGCGTCCGGAAGCAGACTCGTGGAGGTCATTCCGGGAATCGTGTTCACTTCAAGCAGGTAGACGTCATCCTCGGCGGTGACGATGGTGTCTGAGCGCGACATCCCCCGGCACCCAAGCGCCCGATGGGCCGCGAGCGCCACGCGCTGACACTCTCCGCGAACACTCTCGCTGACGCGGGCCGGGATGATGTGTCGGCTCATTCCCGGCACGTATTTCGACTCGTAGTCGTAGTACTCGTGCTCCGGCACGACCTCGAGCGTGGGGAGCGCCGTTGTCTCGTCGTTTCCGATCACTCCAACGGTCACCTCGGCGCCTGATACGAAGCGCTCCACCAGCACCCGGCGGTCGTGGCGGAAGGCCAACTCGAGTGCGGGCTCAAGCTCGGCACGGTCGTGCACGATCGACATTCCGACCGATGACCCCTCGCTCACCGGCTTGACCACAAGCTTCTCACCGAGAGCGCCAACGATGACATCAATGTCATGAGGTGTATCGGAATCCAGCGCTACAAAGGCGGGGGTCTTGAGTCCTGATGCAAGGAACAGCTGCTTGGAAGCGATCTTATCCATCGCAAGAGCACTCGCCAGCACTCCTGAGCCCACGTAGGGAAGCCCGAGTATCTCGAGAAGCCCCTGGATGGTGCCATCCTCGCCAAATCGACCGTGGAGGCAGATGAACACGGCGTCGTACTCGCCGGTGCGCAGACGCTCGATGAAGCCCGGGTCTGCCGTGTCGATGGGAACGACCGAATGTCCGCCTTCGACCAAAGCGGCTACTACCTGTGCGCCGGTGTTGAGGGAGACCTCGCGCTCGGCAGACACACCTCCCAGGAGCACCGCAACGTGCAGTTGCGCGGGGGGCATCATGAGATGCCCCCCGTAGCGACTACTTCCAGAGCGAACAGCGTTGCGATCCAGATGACAACACCGAAGAACGCGACGACCGCGCCGCGTGTCATGGCCGAGGCGAAGAGACCGCTCCTCGCGCTGGCAGGGCGCTTGGAGCGAGCGATGAGCCACACGACGAGCGAAAGCACGGGCCCGAACGCAGTGAGCCCCACGCCGGACCACAGAAGTGGGACGTACTCCGGCATCCAACGCGCCGGCTGATCTGCTGCGGCACCGTACAGGAAATACGCACTCGCGCCCACCAGGACGACCCACAGGCCGAGGTAGCTGGCAAAGGGTATCCAGGTGAGCCCACCGACAACACCTTCAACCAGCGCGGCGTCCGGTGATTCGGGGGCCGGGTGGTCGTGGGTCTCGGGAAGAGCCGCGATCGCCTCGTCCAGCAAGAGTGCCTCGGCCGGCTGTTCCTGTTCGTTGTCTTCGTTCTCTGGCACAGGTGCACTCCCCTCGGTGGTCCTCCGCGTCAGTCTAATCGAGGCGAGCGGGGCAGACAACGCAACAAAGCGTGTGGAGAGTTCGTGGATTCGGTGGCTCAGGCGATGCGAAGATGCTCAGCCAGCGTAGTATGGACTCAGCCGCGGTGCCCTGACCGCGGGGAAAGGGATGCTATGAACACCGATTCGAACGACATCGCCTCGTCAGATGAACTCGCGCCGGTCCCCGAGCGCGCACCCCAAGCCCCTGACGCGCCGGAGCACCCCGACGCGCCCGTTGCGATCCCTCCCGCATCCGAACCCTCGGCGGAGCCCGTAGCTCCAGTAATGGTAGGAGAGTCGCCGAAGCGTCACTCGCATACCGGTGTCATCGCCATCGCGGTGGTAGGCTCGCTCCTCATCGGGGGGACGGCAGGCGTGGCGGGAGGGTACGCGGCTTACCGAACGCTTCCCCGCACCACAGCCGAGGTCCGGCAGCTTGAGATCATCGGCGACTCCACTGAAGAGGTCGTGAGCGCGGCTGCGGCGGTCGCGCTGCCAAGCGTGGTCAACATCAACGTCGTCGGCGAGAAGTCCTCGTCACCGGCAGATCTGCCGGCCGAGCATCCTGACGTGCCCATCGAGGGCGAGGGCTCGGGCGTGGCGTACCTCGAATCGCCGGATGGCGGGACCTATATCATCACCAACAATCATGTGATCGAAGGAGCGACGTCGATCATCGTCACCGACTCGACCGGCGAGGCCCACGAGGCCCGGATCGTCGGCGCAGACAGCGAGAGCGACATCGCAGTGGTGCTCGTGGAGACCGAGATTCCGACGATAGCCCTCGGCGATTCCGATGAGGTTGTCGTGGGACAACTCGCAATCGCGATCGGCTCACCGTTCGGCCTCCAGCACTCGGTGACCTCCGGCGTGATCTCGGCACTGCACCGCCCGCTGACCGACTTCGGTGGCGATGACGGTGAGTATCCGTACATCGACTCGATCCAGACCGACGCAGCGATCAACCCCGGCAACTCCGGTGGAGCGCTCGTGGACCGCACCGGTGCGCTCATCGGCATTCCGTCGGCCATCTACAGCGACACCGGCGTGTCTGACGGCGTGGGGCTCGCCATCCCCGTGAGCAGGGCGATCCAAGCAGCTGATGAGCTGATCGATAAGGGCCGCGTGGACACACCGTTCCTCGGGATCCTTGGGCAGACTGTCAACGCGGCGTTCGCGGCCGAGGAGAACCTCCCGGTGCAGGAGGGCGCATACGTTGTTGAGGTCACCGCAGGCACAGAGGCAGAGAAGTCCGGCCTTGGGACGGGCGACATCATCGTGGCGGTGGACGACGACCGCATCCGGTCGATGGACGACCTGATCCTCTCCGTTAGGCGTCGTGCGGTTGGCGATGAGGTCACACTCACGTTGTGGCGAGACGGCGAGAAGACGACGGTGGATATGCTCGTGGGCGTCAAGCCGAAGAACGTGACCACTGGCGAGTAGCACCACTCTCGCGAGATAGCAGAAGGGGCGTCCTCGCGGGCGCCCCTTCGGTATGGTTCTGACCCGTTCGCGGAGCTACGCCTTCCTGCGTCTGAGCACCACCACGGCCGCTGCCACTGCTACGAACGCGACGCCGAGGACTACCCACAGCAGCGTCGTGGAAACGCCATCTGCCTCGGCCTCAGCGGTATCCTCCGTGTCGTCGGCAACCGCGTCACGTGCTTCAGCGCTCGGGTATACGATCTTCGTGAGACTCGCCATGGTGGTGGTTGGGACATCCACTCCGGCCTTCTCGGCCATCTCCTCCGGGCAGGATCGGTAGTAGAGCGTAGCCTCGACCGTGACGGCACCTGACGACATCGGGAACGAGTAGTCGTTGGACACCGACTCGCGCGGCCCGATGCGGTCATCACTCTGGATTCCCACCGCATCCCACATCTCAGCGGGATAGGCGCCTGCAGCATCTTTCAGGACAGTGCCGAAATCGCGGCGCTCGGTGAGGAGCTCGGCCCCGGCCTCATCCACCGCGGTGACCTCCAGCCACATCTGGCGGACCTCGGTCAGACCGGTGGGTAGGTAGTGCCCGGCACCGACGTTGGTGATGGTGACCTTGGTCCCAACGGCTCCCTGCTCAACCACGTCCGGCACCTCAAGCGTGAGCTCCGCTGCCGCTTTGAGGTTGGCCTCGGCGAGGGCGGCGTCTCCCAGCGCAACATTTCCCCCTGCGAACGTCATCGAGTAGATGTGCTCTCGGTCGGGGCCGGTTGAAGCCGCCTTGCCCGGAGAGGGTTTGGTAACGCCCGGGCCCGGGGTCATGTGACAGTCCTGGCATACGATGCCCTCGGCGGCATACGGGCTGTCGAGCCATTCGGAGTAGGTGGCTTCCAGATGCGTCCCGTTGGCCGGATGGTTGACGTTGTGACACGCCCCACAGAACTCCGCTGTCTCATGGAACTGGGAGTAAGCGGCCGCGTGTGGCGCCTGTGGGTCTTTCAGTTGGGCGAGCCGGACGTCGTCCGGGCTCACCTCCTGAGAGGCATTCCCGACTGGCGTGGTGGACCCTGTCACATGGTGGCAGAACGAGCAGGTGACTCCCTCGGCAGCCACATCCGATGCGCCGCTGTGATCGAGGCGGGTGATCTCTCCAGCCATAGCGCCGATCGGGCTGTGGCACTGGAGACAGAACGGGGTGAGCTGCCCATCAGTGGCCTCATCGGCCTCCTCGAGCTTAACCAGGTAGATAGGATCGGACAGTGCCTGCGCGTGCATCGAGACTTCCCACTGCGGCTGCAGAAAGGCGTGGCACCCGCAGCCGGTGGCCGAAGGGAATGCGGAGCTAGGCATCGACGGAAGCGCGCCCGCAGCGGTCGGTAAGGCGACCATCGCAAGTGCTAGCAGACCGATCGCGTATGCTCTGGATCGTTTCATGGGTCAGTCCTCCCGGGTGCTACTGCTGTTCGGGGGCCGGCCGGGCAACCCCGCCACGATACTCAACGTAGGCCGTTCACGCCGCCCTCATCCCTCCCGGTCATGAAGTGCGTGCACGCTCCGCCACCTGTACCGTACCGCACTGAGACGGCTCCGCGGCCTCTGAAGCGCCGAACGGCGCCAAAGCCCGACGGGTGGGTCGTCGCGCGCTCCGGCACGGGCCGCTACCAGCATTGTAGAATGTAGCGGTCCGCCCTCCGATGAGAATGGAGCTGTCATGATTGAGACCTATCGCTGCAAGGGGTGCGGCTACCTGCATGTTGGCCCGGCGCCCGAGCGGTGCCCTGTCTGCGGTGCACCTCAGTCGTTCTTCGTGGCGTTTGAGGCCCCTGCTGATCTAAGCGGCACGAAGACCCTGGGGAACCTGCTCGCCGCATTTGCGGGCGAGTCGCAGGCTAATCGCCGTTACACGCTCTTTGCGCGCATCGCCGAGCTGGAAGGCGACGAGGCGGCAAAAGCGGCGTTCGATCGTGCGGCGACAGAAGAGACGGCTCACGCGCTCGGCCACCTCGCCTATATGCGCGCGTACGGGACCACGGCGGCGAACCTACTCACCGCCTTTGACGGCGAGGAGTATGAGACCGCGGAGATGTACCCGGACTTCGCTCAGGTAGCCGAGCAGGAGGGGCTGCCCGAGATCGCCCAGTACTTCCGGGCGGTCGGCGGCTTCGAGCGTCAGCACCGGGATGGCTTCAAGAAGGCACAGGGCTGACGTGGCGCCCACCCGTATCGATATCGCCGCTTACGACGCTGCCGGGCTGGCCGGGGTTCTCGCGGACCTCGGTCAGCCCGCGTACCGAACCAAACAGGTGGCCTCCTGGTTGTATAGCCGGCTCGCCCCCGCCTTTGACGAGATGACCGACCTGCCAACGGCGCTGCGCAGCGGATTGAACGAGCGGTACTCCCTCCAGCATCCTTCGCTTGATCAGATGCAGCCGTCCAAGGACGGGACCCGCAAATACCTGTGGCGCCTTCCGGACGGCGTGATGGTGGAGAGCGTGGGTATCCCTGCAGGAGATCGTCTGACCGTGTGCTACAGCACGCAGGCAGGGTGTGCGATGGGCTGCACGTTTTGTGCAACGGGGCGCGGAGGGTTCGTGCGTGACCTGCTGGTGGGTGAAATGGTATGGCAGGTGGCGCTGGTCGCGAAGGACTTCGGTGTCCGCGCGTCCAATGCGGTAGCGATGGGCCAGGGCGAGCCCTTGCAAAACTACGACGCGACACTGGGCGCATTGCGGCTGATGAACGCCAGGGAGGGTATGGAGATCGGCGCCCGCCATCTCACGATCTCCACATGCGGCGTGATTCCGGGCATTGAGCGACTGGCTCGGGAACCCGAGCAGTTCACGCTCGCGGTCTCGCTGCACTCGGCTGTCCAAAGCACCAGGAATCGCATCATGCCGGGGGTCCGTCGCTGGCCGCTGCCGCTTCTGCGGGACACCCTGGTGGACTACACCCAGCGCACGAGTCGGCGGCCCACACTCGAGTTTGCGCTCATAGCCGGAGAGAACGACACACAGGCGGAGATCACGGCACTCGTGGCGTTCGCACGGGGCTGGATGTGCCATGTGAATCTCATCCCGGTCAACCCCGTTGAAGGCACCGACATGGCCCGCCCGGACGCCAGCCGCATGGCCGCTGTCACCGCGGCTCTTGCGGCGGCAGGGGTCGAGAGCTCGATCAGGGTCGAACGCGGGACCGACATCGACGCTGCTTGCGGACAGCTTACGCAGCACCACCGCCGGACTGTCGGGTAACGGGGCACATTCCTCCAAGACCGGGACAGGTATCACACTGTCCGCGCTTGTAGGATGCGCCGGGACGGTAGCCCTCCGTGGTCATCCGCGAGATCACGGAGGCAACGCTGTCCCGTAGCGAGGACTCATCGTTCCGCATGTATGCAAACGGGGTCTGCCGCCCTCGCTCAAGCTCGGCAAATACTGTTCGCACCGTGTGCGCGCCCGCCTCGAAGGCGGCGAGTGCGTAGCACTGGCTCTGAAGGCGATACCGCTCGACCGCGTCTCGTTCTGACAGCGGCAGCGCGCCCGTCTTGTAGTCAACGATAAGCGCATCATCGCCATCCCAGGCGATCGCATCGATGGCGCCGGCGAGAACCGTCCCGCCGATAGCTACAGCAATGGGCGCTTCGCGCATCACGTGCGCCGCCCGGCTGATCTCAGCGGCAACCGGAAGTTCCAGGTATGTGCGTACCGCCGCCTCCAGCCGCGCGAAAGCCGCCCTCTCGAGGCCCGCCGAACGGGCGATGGCCCGCAGCCGGTTGGGGGTGTCCTCGCTCCAGCACGTGATGTGCTCGAGTGCCGAGTGGACGGCAGCTCCAAACGTCAACGCTTGTCCATCCTGGGCGTCGGGCGGCGCGGGGAGATTCATGATACTCGTGAGGTAAAACCTGTACGGGCACTGCTGATAGGTCGAGAGTCCCGTATAGGAGACCCGCTTCGGAACCGTCCCCGGAGAATACCCCCGGTCTCGGGTCTCCGGGCAGCCCATCCAAGGTCCAGGGCCACTCCCTTGCGCGGCAGGCTCGCGCCCTACGGTCTCCAGCAGACCCCCCCGGTCATCGAGCGGTTCGGGGCACGCGGAGTCCGACATACCCTCCGGCATGTCCACCGGCGCGGGCTCGGTGCGGTGCGCGGGACTTATCAGACTCACCCGGGCGCGCCCGACGCCCAGTCTCACATCTCCGGGCACGATCGAGTCCGCAGGGCCCGCACCGATCGCGCAGCGAAGAGCGCCCTCGAGCGAGTCATCGGCGTCCTTCGCCGGCTTCGCCCGGGCAACGATCGTGAGCCCTTCCTCGGCCCGCGTACACGCCACGTACAGGAGACGAACGGCCTCAGCGTCATCGGACTGACACGCAACGGCAGCGAGCTGCTGGGATGCGAGTGTCGGCAGCGACTCGCCCTCACCGGGAAGACGCATGCCGAGCGTGAGACGACCATCGATGCGACCGACTGTAATGGCGTCCGCGCCATGGCCGGAGGCGAACCCGCCGACAACAACGACAGGAAACTCCAATCCTTTTGCCGCATGGATGCTCATAACGCGCACCGCGTCGAACTCGCCATCCAGCGTAGCCTCCTGCTCGCCGACAGAGTACAGCTCTCTCAGATCCAGGTAATCGAGAAACCCTCCCAGATCCCCGCCAGCAGTCACTTCGAACTGAGCCGCCAATCGGGCGAGCTTGAGCAGGTTCGCCCATCCCCGCGCGCCATCCTGCCCACACGTGAACAGCACGAGATCGATCTCCAGCGCCTGCAGCGGCGCGAGGACTGTCTCTCTCAGCGGACGAACGCCGCACAGCTTTCGCGCTGAGGTGACAGCTCTGACGAGCTTGCCTAACGCCGCGCATTCGGCGGAGGGCAGGCCCACATCGCCGCCGGTCAGGGCGTCCCAAAGATGCACATCGCGCGAACTGATGCTTCGCTCTGAACCGATTTCATCTGCGCGGCGCCGGAGCTTGACCAGTGAGTCAACGCTGAGTCCGACCGTCCTCCCCGCGAGGATGACGGCCAGCGACTCGTCGTCCATCACATTGTCGATGACCTTCAGTAGAGCCCGCGCCTCGACCACCTCGGGGCGCCCGAAGAATTCGCCCCCGGCTGCGAGGTATGCCCGAATGCCGTGCTCGGCCAGCGCTCTCTCAACGTTACCGGCGCGTCCCCCGGCCAGCGCCCTGAGGAGCACCACGATGTCCGACGGCTCGATACCGGCCCTAACAAGCTCCGCAACCCGGTCGGCGATACATCGAGCTTCTGCATGCTTGCCATCCGAGCCGCTCGCGTCGGTCCAGTCTATGAACCGCACTTCGAGGCGCGGCTCCTGCTCGGGCCACTCCCGCCACGTCCGCCTTTGTGAGGGATCTTCCGGAGGAGACAGCGTCATGTACCCGGAGCCGAAGAGTGCCGGATCGGAGAAGAGACCGTTGATGCCCGTTAGTAGCGAAGGCTCGATGCGGTAGTTGATGTCAAGCTGGCGACGGTTGGGTGTGCGGCGGCCGCGCTCCCGGAATACCTCCACATCGGCGTTCCGAAATGCGTAGATAGACTGATTCTCGTCACCTACCGTACAGAGATTGCCCGCCGAGAGGGCCTCGACTATCTGCAGCTGAAGGGCATTGGTGTCCTGAAACTCATCGAGCATTAGCATCGAGAATCTAGCTTGATACTCCTGTGCGACCTCCGGATGCTCTTCGAGTAGGCGGGCGGTCTCAACCTGCAGGTCTTCAAAGTCCAGCATGCCCCGCACTCGTTTCATCAGCGAGTAGCGCTCCGAGAATGCAGCCACCAGTGACAGGAACGCGCGCTCGTGTTCGGCAACGAGCATCTGTGCGGCAGCCATCCGAGACTCGGCCACCAATGCCCTGCCCGACTCGAGGAGCTCGTTCAGGCCATCCACACTTTGGAGCTCACGCGTGCCCTTTGAGGAGACCTCCCGAAGAAGCCGGGAAGCATCGAGCGGCTCGCATGAAAGCACCTCATCTATCAGTCGGCCTGCCGCAGAGAGCACCGCGGCGTTATTCTCAACCGTCTTCTGTAACCCCAACTCGCTCATCTCCGCAGCCGTTTCACGGAGCTCACAGGCGATTGTGGCAAGGCGCTCCACTATCGGTTCGGCCGGCAGGGTCTGGATATCCTCCACCTCGAGTCCGAGCGCATGAGCTGCGGAGCGAACACTCCTCATGGCCGGTATCACGGTGCGAAACGAGAACCGGTCGAGAAGGCCCGCGATCTCGGTAGACTCGCGAAGCGACCCACTGACAACCTCCTCGACACAGGAAGCCTCTAGCGCTGCAGCTTCGATCTGGTCGAGCACGCGGAACAGGGGATCCAGCCCTGCGATCAGTGCATGCTGGCGCAGGATTCGCGAACACATCCCATGGATGGTGGATATCCAGGCTTCGCTCACTGTCCGGGCCGCCGATTCGGCTCCTGCTGCGCCCAGAGCTCGCCGTATGCGCTCGGTGAGTTCGCCTGCCGATTTCTCGGTGAACGTCACAGCGAGCAGCTCCCCTGGCCCGCAGGGCTCGTAGCCGCCCTCGCCCAACACGGCGCTGACGAATCGAGAGGTGAGCACATGAGTCTTGCCAGAACCGGCGCCGGCGGCAACGAACAGATCGACCGGACCCGCGTCCACGGCCGCTTTCTGGCGAGGATCGAGATCAGGCATTGCCGGGCTTCCACTCCGCGCAGAAGCCACGGGCTGGACAGTAGCCGGGACACTCGCCGCTCCTGGGGTGCGCCGTCACCTCGCCCGCCCGTATGCCCTCGGCCGCCAGCGCGGCGCGTTTGATCGCGTCATCCACTAGGTGCTTCACCTGCACGCTGTCGACGCGGTCGGTTCGCACAAACGGGCTGCCCCCCAGTTCCTCGAGGATGAAGCCCCTGGGCTTCCCCCTTCCCACCGAGCGGTACGCACCGCCCGCGATCTCGAGTCCGGTGCGCCGCGCGACAACGGCAGCGTACAGCGGCAACTGGACGAACCCGTTAGCCTCGAAGCCGGCTGCTCCCCGTCTGGCATCGAGCGTCCCGAGTTTGTAGTCGATGATTACCGCTCGGCGTCCGTCCGCGTCGATTCGGTCGACTCTGCCCACCAAGGAGAAGCCGTCGAACTCCTCGGGCCCATCTCCGTCCTCGAGCCCGAACGCCCACTCATGGTGGAGGGGCGTCATGCTCGGCAGGAAGGTAGCATCCTCCTCCACGAGGCGTCGAGTGCCCGTGACTGCGGCACGGACGGCCGCGGCCTCAGCCGCCGTTCGGGCGTCGGCGTGCGCCGCCTCAGCCGCCGCCACGTCGGCGTGGATCGCGAGTGCCTCTCCGATTGACGCGTCGGTGACCCGCGCCGCACCTGTGCGTCGTTCGAGCTCGCTGTAGAACGCTGCCATTATCGCGTGCGCAATGCGCCCCTGCGCTGAAGCATCGAGTTGATCGTCAAGCCCTCGTGGTCTTATGAGGTGCTGGATGCACCAGCGATAGGGACACTGTAGGTATGTCTCAATCTCGCTCGCGGAGAACGTGGTCCGCTGGTCAGCGCTCCTGCGCACCTCCTCAGAAAGCGTCGCGCGTGCTCGCAGCGACCGGCGCCGAGCCTCACGGATGACCGAGCTGTCAGCGCCGGTTGGTGGCGCTGACGCACGTGCTCTCAGCTCGCGGCGTTCGGTCACAGGGGCCGCGCCGTGCGCCGAGAAGGACTCGAGCCTAAGGACCTGATGGGGCATCGACTCCGGAAGGTCCTCGCCCGTATCCGACCCTCTATATAGATCGAGCACTTCGGCGAGGAACACTGACGGTGTGAGGGGTCGTCCCTCCGCATCGTGCGACTGCCAGCTCAGCACCAGACGCTTCGATGCACGCGTTGTCGCCTGGTAGAAAAGAAGGCGCTCCAGCTCCAGACCGCCTCGGGGGGTCACGTCGATACCAGCGGCCGAGAGTGTCTTCGCGACCGCAGGAGCCGAGAGCACGTCCTCTCTGGAGCGTCTCGGGAACTCCCCGGCATTCAGCCCGCCGAGTATCACACAGTCGTAGCGTCGTCCGCGTGCGCGCTCCGCGCCCATGACCTGAACATATCCGGCCCTGTTACCAGACCGGATTGCGACACTGGACTCCTTAAGCGCGCTCCTGAGCTCTCGTGAGGTCACGGCATGGTCGCCCACCGCCCCGAGGCCTCGCACCGCGTCTATGAGAACGCGGACCGCCGCCGCATCAGACATGGCCGCCGCGTCGGTAGTCTCCTGCCCACACCGCGCACGGCGCAGCATCTCGGACGTGAGCCTGTACCAGCGCTTCTCGCTCGCCGAGGATACCGGATCATGACAGAGCCTTGTTATGTCGCGTACGAAGGTTGCGGCCTGCGCGTGGTGGGTGGAGGCCCACCGCTGGATCTCGCGAACGCCCGATAGACGGCCGCGGCGCAGCGCCGCGTCCATGGCATCAACCGCCGAGGGGGCGACCGGACTGTACGGCGACCGCAGAACATCCGTGAACGTGCTGAGCGGCGTGCCTTCTTCGCAGAAGTGCAGCATAGAAAGCAGCGTCCTGCCCATCCCTGTCCTGTGCAACGGAATCCGTGCATCAAACTCCGCCAGGATGCCCGCCTCATCCAGTGCGGACCTGAGGTCGTCCATCCTGGAACCGACGTCGCGGAAGATTATCGCAATGGCGTCGGGTCGCATACCCGCATCCGTCGCCTCTTGAACCTCGCGCGCAATCCGGGCCGCCTCTGCAAGTGGGCCCCATGCTTCGGAGAGCCTGACCTCACCGGCCGGCGATACCACCCGCGGTGGTGGGCCGCCCAGGTACCGCTCGATGGCGCTGAGCTCCCGCAGACCTCCATCATCGGCGCTATGAAGACTCTCCACCGTGCCATGCCGCTCAAGACGCCGGGTTAATGGTTCGGCCGCTGCCGTGGCGGGCACGCGCTCATCGAAGGTGAGACCAACAACCACATCGCAGAAGGACGAAGCCGATGTGACGAACCGCTCCTGCGCTCGCGTCAGGCCGGTGAAGCCGCTGACGACAATGAATCCTGGAAGGTCCGTCGGCTCCAGGCTCGCCACCCCTTGCCGTTGGGCATCGGTCCTCTCGATCAGACCAGCCCGCGCCAGTAGCGCCTCGTAGGACGCTAGACACTCCATCAGGTATGCCGAGGGGTCCGAGCCCGATTCAGACGCTTGCTCGCGCTTCCACGGCGCCTCGCCCGCCCGCTGCGCGAGGACTGCGAGAGTCTTGAGGACGCCCGGCGTTGGCGGAGGACCGCCCGGGTGAGATGACAACACATGGTTGGCAGATTCTTCCATTAGTGCAAAGCGCTGCACTGGAGTGACGATCCGCCGTCCGTCGCCATGCGCCATCCACAAGCCATCCAGAACATCATCAAACGTGGCAATCTCAAGCCCGATCGGGGCGATGTCGACAAGGTCTTCGAGCGCCCGTGAGACATCTGGCGCAGATGGCAGCGCGAGAAGGGAGCGGTCACGCAGCGATGCACGATGGCCGATGCATGCGTGAAGCACACCGAGCGTGCCGGCGTTCGCTGACCCAGTGATGACACGAATCGGCACGTCTTCTCCTCAGTCTACGAGAGAAGAGTACCAACACCCTCTGACGTCACGAAGACACGACGGTGCGAGAGTACCGCTGAACGCCATCGCGGATTTCCTGCACCTTCCTCCACGCCATCTCCTCATCCCTGCCCAGGTAGTGATCGATGCGATCACTCAGGGCCCCGGTGACGACCTCGGCCCGCTCAGCTACGTGACGGGCAGCCTCAGCGACACGCGAAGCCTCGTCAGCCAGTCTCTGTCTCGTTCTCGCACCGCTGGCGGGCGCAAACAACAGGCCTGCGATCACGCCAAGGACGCCGCCGACAAACGCACCGATGACAAAATATTCCAGACGTCTGTTCACTCATCCACCCCTTTCGCGATCTGCCGGTCATCGCCTTCGGTCAGAAGTCTCATGATTCGCTCGAGTTCCTCTTCACCTTGGAAATCGATCTCTATCTTGCCCTTCTTGGCTGTCTGCCTGACACGCACGTTGGTTGACAGCAGTCGGCGCAACTTGCGCGCTATGATCTTGTACGCCTTTGGGGTGATCGGTCGCTGCGCATGAATCGACGCTCCCGCCGCAAGGAGCTTGGCGAGGTTTTCAGCTTCGCGAACTGACAGGCCTTCTTCCACGCACTTGCGGGCCAGAGTGTGCCTGCGATCATCCTCCGGCACCGAGAGAATCGCACGCGCATGTCCTGCGGAAAGCTGACCCAAGTAGAGCATCTCCTGGATATCCTCAGGAAGATCCAGCAGCCTCAGTGTGTTGGTGACGGCAGACCGTGACTTTGATACACGATCCGCCAGCTCGGACTGCGTCATGTCGTACTCCGCGATAAGCAACCGGTAGCCTCTTGCTTCTTCAATCGGGTTCAAGTCCTCACGCTGCAGGTTTTCGATGAGTGCGATAGCCAGAGCCTCGGTCTCGCTGGTCGCCATCACCCGAACCGGCACCCGCTCCAAGCCCGCGGCCTTGGATGCGCGCCATCTCCGCTCACCAGCGATGATCTGGTATGCGGCACCATCCGGACGCACCAGGATAGGCTGAAGAACGCCGACCTTCCGGATTGAGTCGGCAAGCTCCGCAATCTGTCCTTCGTTGATGTCGGTACGCGGCTGTCGTGGGTTGGGAGAAAGTTCGTTGACGCCGAGCTCCAGAACCTCTCCGCCTACTTCCTGGCCCGCTCCGGGTATGAGAGCAGACAGTCCCTTGCCAAGCCCACGCTTAGACACGAGCAATCACTTCCTCCGCCAGACTGTTGTATGCCGCTGCGCCGCGCCCGTTCGGATCGTACAGAGTCACCGGCTGTCCAAAGCTCGGAGCTTCAGAGAGGCGCACACTGCGCGGGATGAGTGTATCGAACACACGTTCCCCAAAGAAATCGCGCACTTCGGTGACGACCTGCTGGGATAGCCGTGTACGTGAGTCGAACATAGTCATCACGACCCCGAACACCTCAAGCGCCGGGTTGAGGTGAGTCTTGACCAACCGGACGCTCTCAAGGAGCTTCGAGAGCCCCTCAAGCGCGTAGTACTCGCACTGCACTGGAATCAGGACACCCCCTGCCGCCGTCAGGGCATTGATTGTGAGCAGACCGAGCGAGGGAGGGCAGTCGATTATGATGAAGTCAAAGTCCCCGGTTACCGGCCCTAGGACCGACTTCAGTTTTGTCTCCCTGCTGAAGGCCGAGACCAGCTCGATCTCGGCGCCGGCGAGCTGGATGGTGGAAGGCACGATGAAGACTCCCTCAACCCCGACAGGCTCGACGAGCTCAGCGATGGGGATGTCTCCCAGCAGCGCATCGTAGACGCATCGCTCGCGTTGATTCTTGTCGAGTCCGTATCCCGAGGTGGCGTTGCCTTGAGGATCGAGGTCGACCAAGAGTACCTTCTGCCCATGATCCGCCAGCGTCGCCGTGAGGTTCACCGCTGTCGTGCTCTTGCCCACCCCGCCCTTTTGATTGACTACCGCCAGAACGAGCGCACCCGCGGACGAACGGGCGCCGGTCGTGCTACCGCTGTTGAGCACGAGTCCTCCTCCACTCCCTTGTCTGACCATCAGTATAGGACATCGGCTGTCACCTCGTGGAGTCAGTTGCCGCTTCGAGTGGCTGGCGCTGGGCCATTCCGTTCCGTCGTGGCAGCTTGATGCGTGCCCGAGCAACGCGCTGGTAGACGAAGACCGATCGCTCTTCGCCCCCCGCCAGACTGTAGCGCACTGCCTCGACGCTCTTCATGCCACACTGACTCGCTGCATACTCAGCCTGATCAAGCTCCTGTGTTGATGGTATGCCTTTCATGGCCACGAGCCTGCCTCCTTTGGTGAGGAGAGGCGCTGCAAGTTCGACGAGCGAGGGCAGCGCACTGACGGCGCGCGCAATGACAACCTCCGCGGCCCCCGGGCGACGTGTCGCCAACTCTTCGGCGCGCTCCGAGGAGACAGATGTCGACAACTCCAGCTCAGCGACGCACGTCTCGAGAAACGCGGCCTTCTTCTTCAGGGACTCACACAGCAGCACGTCGTACCCGAGAATGGCGAGGGGGATTCCCGGGTAGCCGGCCCCGGCTCCTATGTCGACTATGTGTCCCGCAAGGGGGCTTATGAGCGGCAGAAAGGCCAGGCTGTCGACGATATGGAGAGTGACGACCGATTCCGGCTCAGTGATTCGCGTCAGATTCAACTCCGCATTTGTCTTGAGAACCAACGCCGCGTGTTGAATCAGCCGGTGCGCCTGCTCCGGCGTCACATCGACACCGGCCGCCGCGAGACATTCTCGCACCACGGTCGGGTCAAATGCGTTCGATGGTCTCATTGGTTTCACGTGAAACATTCTGCGCCAGACCGCGCCATACAAGCAAGACCCGAAGGTAGTATGTTTCACGTGAAACATGATCAAGGCGGTGAGCTGATTTCAGAGAAAGGGACGCTGACGCTCCTGGCAACCGATGGACCCCGCACATCGTCCACCCCCCAGAAACACTGCCGCAAACGTGCGTAGCATCGTCATCGGACGTTGAGACGCCCGCCGTTCCCTGTCAAAGGATGCCTAGTGTCTGAAATCCATCATTCGTGAGGATGAGGCGGTAGCGCCAGGTTGGCAGCGTCAGGTGACCTCAAGCCCACGCGATGTGCCGTTGGTTGTTGGAATGCGTTTCACCTGTTAAGCGATCCTCTGTGTCTGGATGCATGGCCGTGAGTGCGCAGGTATTGCCACCTGGGGCGCTGGACAGCCCGCAGAAATGGGATAGTCAGAAGAGTGGCAGCCTGATCGCGCGCGTACCCGGCGATTGGGGTAGTCGCCATGGCTCGCCCACCTGCTGCGGGGTGCGCCGGCCCGATCACTCGGTGGGGATACGTGTGGTGCACATGAATACAGGGCCTCCACTGAAGCAGTGGAGGCCCTGATTGGCTGGGAGCTGAGTGCCCTAGCGCGGATGCACGACGACAAGTCGTCGTGGATCGTCGCCTTCACTCGCAGTGGTGACCCGTCGGTCTTCACGCAGCACCATGTGGATGACACGGCGCTCGAAGCTGGTCATCGGCCGCATCTGCACCGAACGATGCTGGCGCGCCGCTCGATCAGCTGCGCGCTTGGCCATCTCCTCGAGCTTGACCCGGCGACGATGGCGATACCCCGACACGTCCACAAGGAGAGGGTAACGCTGGTCGAGCTTGCGGTTCGTGATAGCGGAGACCAAGACCTGCAACGCGTCAAGAGTTCTCCCATGTCGCCCGATCAGGATTCCCAGGTCTTCTCCCACAATGTCGAGGATGATCTCACCCTCGTCGCCCTCGTACTCCTCAACGGTGGCCTCGATAGCCAGCGTTGCCATCAAGGACTGGATGGTGACAACACCAGCATCAGCGATGGCATCAAGCTCCTCGTCAGTGAGCTCATCTGCGCCATCGGGGCCATCGGCAACCACAACGGGCTGCTCATCATCGTCTTCGGCCTCAACGTCATCAGAGACCACAGCCGCGCCCGCTTTGAGAGTGACGCGGACTTGGGCCGGCTTCCCGGCACCACCGAACATGCCCTTCGTCGGCTCCCGCAGCACCTCGAATTCAACCGCGTCCTGCTGAACGCCCATCTCCTCGAGAGCCGCGTCTAGAGCCTCTTCGACCGACGGCCCCTCTTTGGTGACTTCCTCGATCATGCGTGTTCCTCCCGGGCTTTGTACACGCGCATCTGAACCTGCTGCTGGATGATTCCGAGAACACCCTGCGTAACCCAGTAGAGCAGGACGCCGCCGGACACGGTCCAGCCAAAGAACACCATCATTCCGCCCATCATGATGGCCATCTGCTTCTGCTGAGCCTGCGCACCCGGCTGCATCAGCTGTGGCAACAGCGTACTCAAACCGAACAGAACCACAAAGATAATATAGGGCAGAGCAGGCAGCAAACCCGCAGCCCAGCCACCGCCCGCCTTGAAGATCTGGCTGGCTGAAATGGTAATATCTGGCAGAATCAACCAGAACCGTGAGGCTTCGGCGGCGGCACTGTCTGAAAGCGACGCGATGTACTGGGGAAACAACCCCAGGGTCTTACCGGTGGTTCCTAGCATGCGAAACAGCGCGAAGAAGATCGGCATCTGGAGGAGAAGTGGGAGACAGCCTCCGAAGGGGTTCACTTTGTTCTCCTGGTAGAACTTCAGTGTCTCTTCCTGCAGCTTCTCTTTGTCTTTCTTGTACTTCTCCTGAAGCTCCTTGATCTTCGGCTGTATCCGCTGAAGCTCATACATAGACTTGGTCTGTTTTATGGTAAGTGGCATGAGTATCAGGCGAATGAGGATTGTGAGCCCGATGATTGCGAGCCCGTAGTCTCCCATGACTCCATGCAGTTGCTGGAGTACCCAGAACAGGGCTTGCTCGATTGGTTCAAGCACGTTGTGCCGACCTCCTCATTAGAGGTGCATGTTGCAGGGGTGTAGGTCTCATGTCCACTCCCGCTTAACCGGGGGGTTGTCTGCAGGTCACCACACTATACTACTCACCCGCCCGCGCGTCCTCATGGAACCGGGTCGTGCCCGCCGGGATTCCAGGGGTGACACCGCGCAATTCTCTTCAGAGCCAGCCACCCTCCTTGAAATGCGCCATGACGCTCGATCGCTGTCAGGGCGTACGTGGAGCATGTTGGGGTGAACCTGCATGACGGTGGCAGAAGTGGGGATATCAGGCGCCTATACAGCTTAATCAGAGCACACAACACGGCGGCCGCCGGGCTTTTGCTCTTCATGACCGGAGTCCGAGCTTGGATAGGGCCGCACCGAGGGCTCCGTCCAAAACCCCGGGCTCTGCAGTAGGCGTCGCTGTTCGAGCGATCAGTGCGATATCCCAGCCAGCCCACCCATCAGAACGGCGCGCCAACTCTCTGAGCACCCGCTTGCACCTGTTGCGTGTGACGGCTCCACCGAGTCGCTTTCCGGCGACGAAGACCACACCGCCATTTGTGCGATACGTGGGACTTGGAGAGGCCAACACAAGAAGCGCCGGGTGGGATACCCGGCGCCCACCGGCGAATAGCCGGTCGATCTCTTTGCGTGATGTGATTGTCTGCATGACGGTCGGTAACCGCCTACGCCGCTGGAGCCCTAAGCCGCACTCGGGCAGAGGATCTTGCGACCCTTGCGGCGACGAGCCGCCAGGATGGCACGGCCTGCCTTGGTCGACATCCGCTTGCGGAAACCGTGTGTCTTCGCACGCTTCCGATTGTTCGGCTGGTATGTACGCTTCACGTCTTTCCCTCCATATCAGTGCCCCGGCGCAGGGCCGGGCACAAGCCTGGCGATTATAGCGACGTGGTACTGATGGTGTCAATCAACCAGCGCTTAGTGGTTCTGTGGCGCCGATACGAAGACGCGACTTGGCCCCGTTAGAAGTGTCGCGGAAAAATACTCCCAAATCTGTGGACAATGTGGAAAACCCAGGAGCCAAGCGTGTCCAGCCTGTGGAGAACGCCTTTCTTCGCGTTGTTGATCCAGTGAGCGCTCTGCTACAATCAGCCGCGTTCGTGTAGCCTGCCTTTGGCGTTTTCCACCCGTATAACCGCAGGTTAGGCGCTGTTTTCTAAAAGACTCGTCTTTTGGACCAGGAGTAGTTGCTCCGTGTTATCCACAATGGGCTCGTGCCCTTCTAAGCACTTCTTGACAAACGAGTGTTGATTTCCACAGGTGATCGCGGTTGTCCACCGGTGTCTGACAGGTGGAAAGCTGTTTTCCACCAACGAAACCGCTTTCACCTGCCTGTTCGATTGGTGTTCGGTACTTCTTGTGGAAAGTCTCTCCACAGGTGTGGAAAGTATTGTGGATAAGTCGGAAAGTGCCTGTTCACAGAGGTTCATGTTGAACGTCTCAACCGGGACACGAGACTTGTAGAAACGGGCCCTACCTGCTGTTTTGTGATTGCGGGCAGATCCCGCTCCTGTGGATGGTTGTGTTGATGATTCGATGAAGGGGGGCGCTGATGAAGTCTTTCTATGGTGATCAAGGAATCGGTCTACCTATCGCGGACGACACATCACCGGTCCTTGTTGGCGTTGATGCACCTCCACCCGCTGCACTGATAGCTGTCTATGACGCACTGACGGCGCCCCCGCGCGTTGAGCGGGTGACTGCTGACTGCGCGCGTGGGCTTATTGAGACACTGACCACTCGCACGTATCACGTATCACATGAGGCCGGCGGCCAAATCCCTTACACGGTTATACGTGAGGTGGTAGAGAACCTGATCCACGCGGGCTTCGACGAGGTTGTCGTCAGCGTGCTTGATGGTGGTGCCACCGTGCGATTCGCCGACCAGGGTCCGGGAATCCGCGACAAAGATCGTGTCTTCCTCCCTGGCTTCTCAACAGCCAGTGATGAGATGAAGGCCATCATCAAGGGCGTGGGCTCGGGATTGCCGGTTGCCCGCGAGTGCCTGACCTTCTCCGGAGGCACGATTGAGATCGACGACAATCTCGGTGCCGGGACTGTGGTCACACTCAGCACCGGGCAGATGCCGTCCTCTGTAGATGGTGCACTCCTGGAGCCCGTCTCCCAGCCCATCGTTGATGATTATGAACCGCCACCTCTCAATCTGCGTCAGAAGCAGGTTCTGTCGCTGACTATGGAGTTGGGCTCTGTTGGACCGACTGTAGTGTCTCGCGAGCTTGGGGTGGGTCTTTCAACGGCTTACCGCGATCTAGAACAGCTCACCAACCATGGTTTGATCTCGGCGGATGAATCAGGAAAACGAGTGCTTACTGATCAAGGCGTCCGTTGTCTGGACGCACTTCTAGGAAGATGAAGGCGGCGATCTTGATGTTCGACGTACAGCAAGTCTGGGAAGACACCCTGGACGTAGTGCGTGGAGAACTGAACACACCCACGTTCAAGACCTGGTTTGAGCAGATGGCCCCCCTTGGTGTGGTTGAGCACGAGATGGTGGTTTCGGTTCAAAGTGACTTTGCGCGCGATTGGGTTGAGACGCGTTACGCCGGACTTCTGGCTTCGGCGTTGACGCAGGTGACCGGAGCCCCGATGGTCGTCCGGTTCAGTGTGCCGGGAGACGGTGTGGTTGATTCGACAGTTGAGGTGGTCCTTGACCCCATCACGATCGAACCCACCCGCCAGATGGATACCCACACCCCCGTTAAACGGTCCGAGGGGATCGAACTCAACCCTAAGTGCACATTCGACTCGTTCGTGGTCGGGTCATCTAATCAGTTCTCTTATCACGTGGCGCTCGCCGTTGCCGAGACCCCGGGCTCTGCTTACAACCCGCTGTTCATCTACGGCGGCGCTGGGTTAGGAAAGACCCACCTGCTTCAGGCGATCGGCTCATACGTGCGGACAAGCTACCCACACATGAAGGTTAAGTACGTCTCTTCCGAACAGTTCACAAACGACTTCATCGACTCGGTCCGTGACAAGAGCCGTATTGAAGGCTTCCGTCGGGCATACCGGGAGAACGATGTCTTGTTGGTTGATGATATTCAGTTCATCGCCGGCAAAGAGGGTACTCAGACTGAGTTCTTCCACACATTCAACACTCTGCGTGAAGCTGGTAAGCAGATTGTGATGACCTCAGACCGCCCCCCGGGGGAAATCGGAAACATCGAGGAACGACTCCGAACCCGGTTTGGTGGTGGCTTGATCGCTGACATTCAACCACCCGACCTTGAGACCCGTATCGCCATCCTTAGTCGAAAAGCTCAGTCCGACGGCATTGCCGTTCCTGATGATGTTCTCGCCCTTATTGCGGATAGGTTCTCGAGCAACATTCGTGAGCTTGAGGGGGCTTTGCTGAGGGTGGCAGCCTTCAGTTCCGTTACCCGGCGGGCCATCAGCTTTGACCTTGCTCAAAGTGTCCTGAAAGACATCTTCCCTGAGCGCTCGATCAAGCCGATCTCGATCTCAGTGATTCAACAGGAGGTCTGTAGCTTCTTCGGGATAACCCGCAATGAGCTTGTTGGTAATAAGCGGACGCAGTCGATCGTATTTCCAAGACAGATCGCTATGTATCTCTCCCGTGAACTTACTGATTGCTCGTTGCCAAAGATCGGTAGCGAGTTTGGCGGTAGGGATCACACGACCGTGATGTACGCCAACACGAAGATTCAAGGTCTGATGAAAGAGCAGCGGGACATCTACAATCAGGTCCAAACGCTCACCAACTTGGTTAGGCAGCGCAACTGACAACATGTGGATAAACAGGGGAGTGTTTGGTTACAAGTGTATGGATGCTGTGGAGGAAATGGCCAGCCTGTGTAAATGTGGATGAATCGGAGCATTTTGCACACAGAAAGACCACAGGGTGAAGAGGGTCACTACCTGCGGAAACCTAGGTAGTCCACATCACTAACACCCCCTATTACTACGACTACTGTAGTTTATATATATCTAAGTACCAGAAAGGGCAGAACATGAAGATGTCGATCGCGCGGGGTGAGTTGCTCGATGCTCTATCTGTTGTCTCCAGAGGACTCTCTTCCAGGACAACACTCCCGATTCTGTCCGGGATTCACCTCTCGGCGACCACGACCGGAGTCGTCCTCCAAGCAACCGACCTTGAAGTCTCGATCAAAACCTCATGTAAGGCGAAAGTCGAGGAGAGCGGTCAGAGCGTGCTGCCGGGCAAACTACTCACCGACGTTGTGAGGAGCTTGCCGGAGGCAGCCATCACCATCGACACATCGAAACCCGGTACAGCCTTGGTAACGTGCGGACAATCATCGTTTTCGATGAAGACGCTATCACCCGACGATTATCCGAAATTCCCGGTTGTTGCAGCAGACCAAACGATCACACTGCCAACTAACGTTTTCTCGCACGTGGTACACCAAGTGGCAAAATCTGTCAGCCGTGATGAAACGCGCCCGGTGTTGACAGGAATCCTGGTTGTAGTCGAGGCGGGCATGTTGAGGATGGTGGCCACCGACTCGTACCGGCTGTGTGTGCGAGAAGTGCCGGTGGAGGGAGTTGTCGGAGAGATCGAGTTGGTGGTTCCCGGAAAAGCTATGGAAGATGTTGCAAAACTCACCGGTTCCAACGAAACAGTCTCACTTGGTGTGGCTGAGAACCAGGTCATCTTTAGTTTTGGTGACACCACGTTCATCTCAAGGAGAATCGAAGGCTCTTTCCCCAACTACCGCCAACTTCTCCCGAAAGAACACACAACACGCGCCACGGTGGACCGGGTCGAGTTTCTTGAAGCCGTGAAGAGGGTTTCTTTGATGGCGCAACACAGCACGCCGCTGAGGATTCGGATTTCTGTGGCCGAGCACAATATGACACTCTCAGCCACCACCCAAGACGTGGGGGACGCCACTGAAGATATCCAGATCACCCCCGAAGGTGAGGATGTCGAGATAGCGTTCAACCATGCGTATTTGATGGATGGAGTAGCTGTTTCCGAAGGCGATTCCGTAGCCCTTGAGGTGACCAGCCCACTCAAGCCGGGTGTACTCAAGCCCGTCGAAGGAGATGGCTTTGTCTACCTGCTGATGCCCGTGCGGCTCGGCTAAGAAAGGGCTTCCCCGGCGTGAGGATCACCCGGCTTCAACTCCAGGATTTTCGCAATTACGAGCAGTGGGTGATTGAACCGGACTCATCACTGACGGTCCTTGTGGGTCCCAATGCTGTTGGTAAGACGAACGTCATAGAGGCGATTCAACTCGTCGCCACAGGTCGGTCGTTCCGCACCACGCGGTGGGAGGAAGTCGTTAGGTGGGGACAGGACGTCGCCAGCATCGCGTTTGTGGCGGAGGGTGATGGATCTCACGCGGAGGTGAGAGTGGCCATTGAACGCTCAGGCGCGCGTAAGTGGACGGTTGGGGAAACCGTCAAGCGACGCACGTCGGATGCGTGTCGCTTTGTCCCGGTTGTCATCTTCACACCCGATGACCTTCTGCTCGTTAAGGGACCGGCCGAGCAGAGAAGGTTCAGTCTCGACGCCGTAGGTGAGCAACTCTCAGCAACCTTCAGCGCACTCAAGCGAGACTACTCACGGGTGATTCGGCAACGGAATATCCTGCTCCGGGAGGGTGCTTCGCGATCGGCGATCGAGCCGTGGAATCAACAGCTCATCACCTTCGGCGCACGCCTCCATCTTCACCGGCGCGGGCTCGCTCGCAGGATGGCCACAACGGCCAGCCTCACCTACTCACACATCGCCGGTAGAGAGTCTCTCAACTTGGCGATGACGGACCACTCAGGAGTCGGGGTCGACGACCTCACCACTGCTGTGGAAGGCTCCGTAATCGAGGACTCCCTGGCTCGCGAGATTGCCCAACGTGAGCCGGATGAGCGGGCCCGTGGACTATCCCTGGTTGGTCCCCATAGGGATGATATCGTCTTCACTTTGAACGGCAAAGACGCCCGATCCTGCGCCAGCCAGGGGCAGCAGCGGACGATCACCCTTTCGTGGAAGATCGCCGAAGTCGCTGTTATCAGAGAGGTCCTCGGAAAGACGCCAGTGTTGCTGCTCGATGATGTGATGTCCGAGCTTGATCAAACCCGAAGAGGAGCACTCACCGACCTTGTGCAACAGGACATTCAGACGTTCATAACCGCCACCAACACCGACTATTTCGATCCACACTTACTCAATCAGGCGAGTCTTGTGACACTCAATGGAGGTGTGGTCTGATGGCCCGTTCAAAGAAGACGCGGCCGTTTGGCACAATCGCCCCCGGGGTCCTCCGGCGAGCAGACAAGCAAGGGAAGAGACACGGGGCCCAAGTTGTGGGTGCGTGGAACACGGTGATGGGAGAGGACATCTCCCGCCACACCCAGGGCTTCGCACTACGCGATGATGGCGAACTGGTTGTGTTCGTGGACGGCGCCGCCTGGGCCAATCAACTGGCGCTGATGGCCAACGACCTCCTTGCGCGGCTGAACGCTTATCTGGGTAATAAAACGGTCAACTCACTGCGCTTCACTGTGTCCAAGCGCGTCGGCGAACGCATGACGTGGGAGGCTAATGCGATTGCGGCCGAGGAGTACTACGCGCCCGATCTAACACCACCGCGAGCACTTGATGAAATCGAGCTCAGCCAAGCCGAACACGTCGCTGCGGTCGTGAAGGACGCGGAGCTCAGAAGTGCTGCGCTCAAGGTCATGATCAAGGACCTCGAGCAGAAGAAAGGGGTCCGGTCTCGGCGCTCTGATGAAGGGGATAGAACTGCACCCGGAGCGGTCGACGGAGCCGGTTCGTAACACTACTTGTGGTAGAATTGAGCAGGGAGAACGACCATATGTCGTGGTCGTCCACGCCCACATCCGGGAACCCAGCACGCATTTCATCATGAAGGAGTCACAGTGCCCGAAAGCTCGTATTCCGGTAAAGACATCCAGGTACTCGAGGGCCTCGAGGCTGTCCGAAAGCGCCCCGGTATGTACATCGGCTCAACCGGACCCAAAGGGCTTCATCACCTTGTTTACGAGGTTGTCGACAACTCGGTCGATGAGGCACTGGCGGGCTACTGCGGAGCGATCGACATCGTCATCCATGCCGACAACGCCATCTCCGTTACAGACAACGGCCGGGGTATCCCCGTAGACAACGTCCCTAAGCACAAGAAGTCCGGTGTGGAAGTGGCGCTGACTATCCTCCACGCCGGAGGCAAGTTCGGCGGCAGCGGCTACAAGGTCTCCGGTGGCCTTCATGGCGTCGGCGTCAGCGTGGTCAATGCCTTATCCAAACGGCTTGAGATCGAGGTCAAGCGAAACGGGCAGATCTGGCAGATGGCTTTCGAACGCGGCAAAACGGTCGAGCAGCTCAAACCCACCGGGAAGTCGAAAGCGACGGGCACCAAGGTAACGTTCTGGGCTGACCCGGATATCTTCGAGACCGTCGAGTACTCCTGGGAGACTCTCGAGTCGCGCATGCGCGAAACGGCGTTTCTCAACAAGAACCTCAAGATCACACTCACGGACGAGCGTGAGCTCGAACCCCGCCGTGAAGAGTTCCGTTATGCGGGCGGCATCAACGACTTCGTGAAGTACCTGAACGACAAAAAGGAATCGATCCACTCGAGGCCTATCTACTTTGAGGCGGAAGGCGCCGAAGGCGTGGCCGAGGTTGCCCTGCAGTGGAACACAAGTTACTCCGAGACCGTGCTTGCGTTCGCCAACAACATCAACACGCACGAGGGTGGCACCCATCTTGACGGCTTCAAGAACGCTCTCACGCGGACGATCAACGACTACGCTCGTCGCCAGGGAATCATCAAGGAGAAGGACGAGAACCTCTCGGGTGAGGACATCCGTGAAGGACTCACCGCGGTCATCTCGGTCAAATTGAACAATCCCCAGTTCGAGGGCCAGACGAAGACGAAACTTGGTAACACGGAGATGCGCTCGTTCGTGCAGGCCATCGTCACCACCGGGCTCTCCGAGTTCCTCGAAGAGAACCCCAAGCCGGCGAGAGCGATCGTGAGCAAGTCGACGCAGGCCGCCAAAGCGCGAGCTGCAGCGCGCAAAGCGCGCGAATTGACACGCCGCAAAGGGTTGCTTGAGAGCTCAACGCTTCCCGGCAAGCTCGCCGATTGTTCGGTGAGAGAAGCTGCGCTCACCGAGATATACCTCGTGGAGGGCGACTCCGCGGGTGGCTCGGCCAAACAAGCCCGCGACCGCAGCTTCCAGGCGATTCTCCCGTTGCGTGGCAAGATACTTAATGTCGAGAAGGCCGGCCTCAACCGTGCGCTGTCATCTCTTGAGATACAGGCGATGATCACAGCGTTCGGTACGAGCGTGGCCGAGGAGTTCGATCTCTCACAAGCGCGCTATCACAAGATGATCATCATGACTGACGCCGATGTTGACGGTGCCCACATCAGGTGCTTGATCCTGACGTTCTTCTATCGGTTCATGCGCCCCATGATCGATGCCGGTTACATTTATATCGCGCAACCACCGTTGTACAAGATCACCTACGGCAAGAAGCACGAGTACGCCTACAACGACAAAGAGATGCAGCAGGTGCTCAGCCGGCTTCCCGAGACGACCAAGTACTCACTGCAGCGATACAAAGGCCTTGGTGAGATGAACCCCGAGCAGCTTTGGGAGACAACGATGGATCCCGAGCGCCGAACCCTGCTCCAGGTCACGCTCGATGACGCGATGGCCGCCGAGGAGGCGTTTATCGATCTCATGGGTGACCAGGTGGAACCCCGAAAGCTCTTCATCCAGCGCCACGCGAAGAGCGTGCGCTTCCTGGACGTGTGACGAGTGTGACGCAGCCGGAGGCATCCGATGTCAGCCGATCAGCCGAAGACGCGCTTCGAGCCACCGCCATGGGAGCGGGAGGCGTTCGACCGCTTTCAACAGGAGCAGGCTGCCGCCCGAAACGCCGAGGAACTGGAGGCGGCGCTTCGGCAGATACGGGAACCGGGTCCTGTCGACACCGCGCAGCCGCCAGCTCGGCCACTCGAAAACGAAGAGGACCTGGAGCCGATCGCTGCTCCAGTGAGTGCCCAACCCCTAAAGCCAACCAACCCCGAACTGAAGGCACAGATCGAGGCGATGTTGGTGCAGTTGAGGGGAGAAGAACCTGTGGTGAAGGCGGTGAACATGCCCGTCGTCAACATAGCGATGGGCATCATGACCGCGAGCGGCCTCTTCATCACGATCCAGGCTGCGCTCTTGGCGATACGATCCCGCTCCCCGGAAGCGACGGTGACCATGCTGGGGATGACGATGTCGTTCATCGTCTTCTTGGTGGGCGTGGGGTTCATCGGCGGGGCGGTTCTGTTGTTTCGGAAGTACCACCGGTGACGAGGAGACATGCTAAGTGACTGAATCGCTGATCGCATCCAATGTGGTGCCTGTGGATATCGAGGATGAGCTTCGGCGGTCATTCCTTGAATACTCCATGAGCGTCATCGTTGCCCGAGCGCTTCCGGACGTGCGAGACGGACTCAAGCCGGTTCATCGCCGCATCCTGTATGCGATGCATGAGTCCGGGCTCACGCCGACCCGTGCGTACAAGAAGTCCGCGTGGACGGTCGGCGAAGTCATCGGCAAGTACCACCCACATGGTGACACCGCGGTCTATGACACCATGGTCAGAATGGCCCAGGACTTCGCCATGCGTGCACCGCTCGTGGATGGCCACGGCAACTTCGGCTCGGTGGACGGCGACTCTGCCGCCGCTATGCGGTATACGGAGTCGCGGCTGGCCCGTCCCGCGATGGAGCTTCTGCGCGACCTTGAGAAGGAGACCGTCGACTTTGGCCCCAACTACGACGAGTCCCTAACCGAGCCGCTGGTCCTGCCCGCCCGTTACCCGAACCTGCTCGTGAACGGGTCGTCGGGCATCGCGGTTGGCATGGCCACCACGATTCTCCCGCACAACCTTGGCGAAGTCATCGACGCCACCACGGCGCTCATCGACGACCCGGATATCACCATCGATGGGTTGATGCAGCACATTCCCGGCCCGGACCTGCCGACCGGCGCCATCATCATGGGGCGCGATGGCATCCAGTCGGCGTACGAGACCGGCCGCGGATCTATAAAGGTGCGAGGCAGGGCGAATGCCGAGCAGACCTCAACAGGCCGCATGCGGATCATCATCACTGAGATTCCGTACACGGTGAACAAGTCCAAACTGGTGGCAAAGATCGCTGAACTCGTTCGCGAGAAGAAACTCCCCGAGATCTCCGATCTGCGCGATGAATCAGACCGCAAAGGCATGCGCGTGGTGGTCGAGCTCAAGCAGATCGCGATCCCCCAGGTGGTTATCAATAAGCTGTACAAGCACACCCAGCTCGAGACGAGCATCGGCGTCATCCAGCTCGCGCTCGTGGATGGCGTGCCGAGAGAACTCAATCTCAAAGAGATGCTCTATTACTACGTGGAGCACCAGAAGGACGTCATCGTCCGGCGCACCAAGTACGACCTGCGCAAGGCACAGGAGCGCGCCCATATCCTCGAGGGCTACGTCATCGCGCTCGACAACATCGACGAGGTCATCAAGATAATCAGGGCAAGCCGCGACGACTCAGAGGCGAAGGCCCGCCTCATCGAGCGCTTTGCCCTTTCCGAGATCCAGACCGACGCGATTCTCGAGATGCGTTTGCGCCGGTTGACCGGTCTTGAGCGCTCGAAGATCTTGGAGGAGCTCACCGAGCTTCGCGAGAAGATCTCGTGGTACCAGAAGGTGCTCGGCGACATGACGCTCGTCCTCCAGATCATCAAGGACGAGATGGCTGAGATCAAAGAGAAGTACGGCAATCCTCGCAGGACCGAGATCGCGGGCGCCGCACACGACCTCGACATCGAGGATCTCATCGCCGAAGAGGATATGGTTGTCACCATCACCACTGCCGGCTATGTGAAGCGGCTGCCGGTGGCCACCTATCGCCAGCAGAAGCGGGGAGGTAAAGGCATCTCAGGCGTGAACCTGAAGGAAAGCGACTTCGTCGAGCATCTCTTCATCAGTTCAACGCATGACTACGTGCTCTTCTTCTCCACACGCGGCAAGGTATATCGCCTGAAGGTGCACGAGCTCCCGGTCGGGTCGAGGCACGCTCGCGGTACCGCCGTCGTGAACCTGTTGCCGTTCACTCAGGACGAGCGCATCGCCGCGGCTATCACCACGCGGGACTTCCCGGCTGACGAGTTCCTCCTCTTCGCAACCGCACAAGGCATGGTGAAGAAGACTGCCATACAGGCGTACGATCGCTCGCGCCGCGATGGAATCATCGCGATCAACCTCCGGAACGATGACGAACTCATCTCGGTTCGCCGTGTGCGTGAGGGCGAGCAGGCGATGATGGTCTCAGCCGAGGGCAAGGCCATCAAGTGGGACGAGAGTGACGCCCGCCCGATGGGCCGCGACACGATGGGCGTCCGTGGGATGAACGTCAAGGGCGACGACCGCGTTCTCGGTATGGAGATCGCGCCTCCGGGCTCGGAGTTGTTCGTGGTCACCGAGCGCGGGTACGGGAAGCGCACGCCGGTGGACCAGTACCCCACGCAAAACCGCGGCGGCATGGGCGTAAAGACCATACAGGTGACCGCCAAGAAGGGCCGCCTTGCAGGCATGAAGATTGTAATGCCGGGTCACGAGCTCATGCTCATCTCCGAGGAGGGCGTGATCATCCGGGTGAAGGCCGAGGACATCAGCCAGCTCGGGCGATCCACCCAGGGAGTGAAGGTTATGAATGTGAGCGAGAAGGATCGTGTCACCGCCATCGCTCGCGTGACCGCAAAGAAGAAGAAGAGGCCGGCGGCCGCTGAGGGCCAGCAAGCGCTCATCGAAGAGCCGGAAGATCGCGTACCAGGCATGACGGACCTCGAGGCAGCCGCCGAAGATCTGGCAAGCGAGGAGTTTGACGAGGACGAGTAGGCTGCTATCCGACCTGACAGTGCCCGCAAGGCCCTGTCAGGTCGGGCACTAATGAGGACCACACCGGATGCAGAGACTCTGGCGAAGCGCCGGCCGCTTGCTGCCGCGCAGATATCGTGGAATTGCGCGCGCCTTTAACGGCAACGCGCGCTACTACCTCGTGGCAGCCGCGCTGCAGAACACTGGCTACGGGATCATCGGTACCACGTTTGCGATCTACGTCAAAGACAGCGGCTTCAGTGAGGCTGTCGTCGGGGACGTGGAGGGAGCACTCGCACTCGCGGCGGCCGTTGTCTGCCTAACGCTCCCCCCACTGGTCTCATCGCTTGGCTACCGCAGGTTGATGGTGTTTGCGGCCATAGCCCTCGGCGTCGCTCGCCTTGGACAGGCATACGCTCCCAGCGCGGCGATGATCGTTGCGCTCGGCCTCGTCTTTGGACTTGGTGATGGCGCCATGCAGGCGCTTTCAACCGCGTTTCTCTCCGAGAACGCCGGCCGTGGCGCACGCACGCACCTGTTCACCGCCGACTTCATCATCCGAATCGCTGCGATGGTGTGCGGGTCGCTCGTGGGAGGACTACTGCCGGTGGTGCTCAGCCACTCCATGGCGGAAGCCGATTCGTTTCGGATCACGATCGTGCTCGCGGCTGTACTGATGGCTTCAAGCGCGATATTCGCCGCGCGCATCGAAGACACCAAACGGTCTGGACATCATCTCGCCGCCGGCTGGCTTCATGCGTTCAAGGAGTTCACTTCCTGGGGGAGGGTCGCCCGGCTCCTCGTACCCGAGATGCTCATCTCCCTTGGCGCCGGTCTGGTCATACCGTTCGTGGCGCTGTTCCTCAAACACCGGCTGGGGGCCACCGTGACCGACGTGGGTGTCATCCAGGCGGTGAGCTCGGTGGCCATGGCCCTGGCCGCGCTCTCCACGCCGAGGCTTGCGCGTCGCTTCGGTCTCGCCGGCACGATCGTGCTCACCCAGCTGGTCTCGCTGCCGTTCCTGCTGATGATTCCACTCTCAACCAGCCTGCCGGTGACAGCGGTGCTGTTCTGGATGCGCGGGATGCTGATGAACATGTCGTGGCCCATCTACAACCAACTGTCGATGGAGGGCTTGCCTGCGCAGGACAAGCCTATGGTTGCCGGATGGGTGCGCTTCGGGTGGAGCATCGCCTGGCTCGCCGGCAGCGCGATCGGCGGGCGTCTGATGCAGCAGTCCTATACGACTCCGTATTTCTATACGGCAGCGCTCTATGCGCTCGGTTCGATGGCGACATTCCTCCTTCTGAGGGGCATCCGCGCGGATGATGGAGCGCATGATGCCGATGGGGCGGAGCCTGCATGAACAGGGGTGATACTATGGCCGGTGTGAACAATGCATCGAACAACATCACCCGTCTCGCCACTCCCGAGGCTGTTCTCTTCGATCTCGACGGTACCGTGGTGAACACGATTCCCCACATCCTGGCGTCGTTCAGGCATGCCACGGCGGACGTGTTGGGCGCGGCGCTTCCCGACGAGGAGCTCATGCATCACGTGGGCGTTCCGCTTGCGCGGCAGATGATGTACTTCACCGAAGACGAGGCAGTAGCCCAACGGCTCCTGGCATCGTATCGGGAGTTCAACCACCGCACGCACGATGGCATGGCCAAGCTGTATCCCAACACTGTGCGCACGCTCGAGGCGATCAGTGCCGCCGGGCTTCCGATGGCGATCGTCACATCAAAGAGCCGAAGGATGGCCGAGCGGGCAATCGAACTGTTCGACCTCGGCCGCTACTTCGCCGCCGTGGTGACCGCGGATGATACCGCGGTCCACAAGCCGGACCCTCTCCCGGTGCAGCATGGCTCGGCGCTGCTCGGCATCGATCCTACGAGAGTGGTCTACGTGGGAGATAGTCCCGCAGACATCGCCTCCGGCAAGGCCGCTGGAGCCGCAACCGTGGGTGCAACATGGGGAGTGGCTAGCCGGGAGCGCCTCGCCGAGGCCAATCCCGACGCGATCATCGATGACATCGGGGAACTACCCGGACTGCTTGGCTTGAGGGCCTGATACCCAAAGATGTTGGAGGCTGGCTGTGTCGAAGAAGAAGACGATCGGCGCGATCGCCGCAGTGCTCGTGATCGGTGGAGTGGCTGCTGCATTCGCGCTCGGTGGTTCACGGGCGGTCGAGGTTGAGGTGGCCGACGTGACAAACGAGGATCTGTCCATTCTCGTGTCGGCCTCGGGTGATGTGGAGGCCGAGACACGTGCCGATGTCTACCCGCCCACGACCGGCACGCTCGCCAGTATCGAAGTCACCGAAGGTGACCAGGTAACAGCCGGTCAGCTCCTCGCCGTGATGGATACAGCTCCCATAGAAGTACAGGTCGCGCAGGCGCGGGCTGCGTACACAGCGGCGATCGCGCAGCGCAACGCCATCACCAAGTCAGCACCCGGCTCGAGCGATCTGCAGGCGGCGCAGGCCGCGGTCGATGCGGCGCACTCCGCGTACCTGGCGGCGGGCCTGGCCTACGACGCCGCACGAGCGGGTGTGGGCGCACCCACGGCGAGCGATATCGCACAAGCTCAGGCGGCGGTCGCGCTGGCAACGGCCACTGCGGATGCGGCCCAGACGGCGTACGACAACTTCTACACGACCGTCTACCTTCCGGCACCGCTTCCCCGGGATGCCGCACTTGAGTCTGCGCTCGCCGCCCTCATGCTAGCCCGCGACCAGTCCACGGCTACTCTCGTCACTGCACAACGGACTCTCGCCGGTCTGCTCGCAGCGTCTGACAACACCGCGTCGATCACCTCGGCCAAGGTCGCCCGCGACCAGGCCTACGCCGCCTATCTTGGGGCGGTGTCGCAGAAAGACGCGCTTACAAAGGCCTCGAGCGTGAGCAGTGCGCTCACATCGGCCGACGCGGCGGTGGCTGCCGCGGAACGGGCGCTCGCCTATGCGAACGACACGCTTGACCAGGCCGAGATCGTCGCGCCGGCCGATGGCGTCGTGCTGTTCTCCAGCTCCTCGGCGGCATCGCTCATTCCCGGCGTCGGCGGGGGTGCGGCGGGAGCCCTCGCGGTCGGCTCCTCGGTGAGCCCTGCTTCAGCGCCGTTCTCCATCGTCCCGTTTGAGATCCTGGCGTTCACCGCCCTGGTCGATGAGGCGGACGTTGTTCGCATCGAGCCGGGCATGCAGGCGCGCATCTCCCTTGATGGCGTCAGCGATCTCGAGTTCATTTCCGAGGTGGAGAGCATCGGCAAAGAGTCCGTGTTGACCGCCACGGGAGGAACCGCCTTTCCCGTCCGGTTGCGGTTTGCCACCCAGGGCAGGCCGGTCCTCCTCGGCATGAACGGATCGGTCGAGATCGAGGTTGAGACGATCGGCGGTGCGGCGACGATGCCGGTGGAAGCCCTCCTTGAGGACGCGGACACGAGCTACGTCTACCTGGTCCAGGATGGTGTCGCCATCCGGACAGAGATCGAGGTCGGCCGCATGACCGACATGCGCGTTGAAGTGCTCTCGGGCCTGACCGCTGGTGATCGAGTCATTGTGAGCGGCGTGGCGGATCTCACCGACGGCGCTCGGGTGCGGGCGGAGTAGCCACATGGGTGAGCTCGCGGCCGAGCCACGCGTTGTTCTAGAGACCCGAGACGTCACGAAGACGTACATCCTGGAGTCCATCGAGGTCAACGCGCTTCAGGGCGTGAACGTGAAGATCCACGAAGGTGAGATGGTCTCGATCATGGGTCCGTCCGGCTCCGGGAAGTCTACGCTCATGCACATCGTCGGGCTTCTGGACCGACCGACCTCCGGGCAGGTGATCCTTGGGGATGAGGATGTCTCGCGGATGTCGCCAAACGAACTCGCGACTCTACGCAACCGCCACATCGGCTTCGTCTTCCAGTCGTTCAACCTTCTCTCGCGCACAAGCGCTCTGGCCAATGTGGAACTGCCTCTCGTGTACGGAGGAGTGGGCGGATCCGAGCGCACGCGTCGCGCGAAGGAGGCACTTGAGCGTGTTGGACTCGGCAACCGGCTCGGTCACACATCGAGCCAGCTCTCGGGCGGGCAGCAGCAGCGCGTCGCCATCGCGCGCGCACTCGTGAATAACCCAAGCATAGTGCTAGCCGACGAGCCCACCGGCAACCTCGACTCGCGCTCCGGAGTTGAGGTCATGGCAACCCTGCAGGAGTTGCACGAGCAGGGGATCACGGTCGTTATCGTGACGCACGATGACCGGGTCGCCCGTCACGCCAACCGCATCATCAACGTCTTCGACGGACGAGTGCGCGAGGATGTCGAGGTCACCAACCGCGTGCTCGCCGCCGCCGAGATGGCCGCGATGAACGCCGAGGCCATCGATCAATGAACTACGCGGAGACCTTCCGGATAGCGCTTCGTGCGTTGGCTGCCAACAAGGCGCGCAGTGTGTTGACTATGCTCGGCGTCATCATCGGTGTGGCGGCGGTCATCCTGCTGGTGGGCATCGGCACCGGCGTGCAGGACGAGGTGACCGGCTCCCTTGAGGGACTTGGCTCCAACCTGCTCTTCGTCATCCCAGGGCAGTACGACATGGGAATGGAGGGTGCCGGCGGCGCCCCATCGCGGTTCTTCACGCTTGAAGATGCCGAGACACTCGAGCGGCGCGTGGAGGGAGCGAGCGCGGTTGTCCCCGTGCTCCAGACTGGCGCCACGATCAAGAGCGGCAACCGTTCGCTCCGTGTGACTGTGGCATCCGGAAACGAACAGAGCACCGAGGTGTTCACCTCTGAGCTTGCGGGCGGACGTCACTATCGCAGAAGCGAGGTGGACGCCGCCTCCCGCGTGGTATCGCTGGGGTATCGTGCCGCTCAGGAGCTCTTCCCAAACCAAGACCCTGTGGGCAAAGAGGTCAAGCTCAACGGTCAGCGCTTCACGGTGATCGGACACTACAAGTCTTTGGGCGGCGGCCTGTCGGGTGATCAGGACCGGCAGGTCTATATCCCGATAACCACGGCGCAGAAGCTGTTCAACATCAGCGATGTCAGCACTATCGTTGTCAAAGCCGCGGATCCGGACGAAGTAGACGCGGTTCGCAGGGAGATCCAGCGTGCGTTGCGGCCCACGTTTGGGGAGGAGTTCACGGTCTTTTCGCAAGAGCAGACGCTCGGGATACTCTCGGATCTGCTTGGCATGCTCACCTACATGCTTGCCGGCATAGCGGGAATCTCGCTCCTGGTCGGCGGCATCGGCATCATGAACATCATGCTGGTGAGCGTGAGCGAGCGGACGCGCGAGATCGGCATCCGCAAGGCAGTGGGTGCGCGCACGTACGACATCCTGTCGCAGTTCGTGATCGAGGCCGTTGGCCTGTCGGTGCTCGGTGGCATTATCGGCATCGGTGTTGGGTGGGGAGGGGCCTCGCTCATCTCGGCCTTGACGCCGGTTCCAACCAACGTCACGCCGTGGGCTGTGGCGATGTCATTCTTCTTCGCCTTCGGCGTGGGCGTGTTCTTTGGCGTCTACCCGGCGTGGAAGGCGAGTCAGCTCGATCCGATAGAGGCACTGCGCTACGAGTGAGCGGTGCCGGGCACTCGCGGGCGGCGATCCTGCAGCGCAGGTGCCTGATCAGGACATGAAGTCGCTCGGATCGACGTGGTCCAAGAAGTCGCGGAAACGCTCGACTTCCTCCTCCTCGTTAACCTCTGTGACCTCAACGGCGGCACTCTCGAAGACGTCCAGCGCCACAAAGACCGGGCAGCCGAAGCGGACGGCGAGCGCTATGGAGTCCGACGGGCGTGCGTCTAGTGCCACCTCGTGGTTCTCCCCCCGCAGGATGAGCGCCGCGTAGAATGTGCCGCCTTCGAGTCGCGTGATCTCCACGCGGGCGGCCACATGACCGGTGGCCTCCAGCGTGGCCTTCATCAGGTCATGCGTCATCGGGCGGGGAGGGTCGACGCCCTGCAGTGCGAGCAGGATGGCGGTAGCCTCGGCGTGTCCGATCCAAATCGGCAAGGCACGCGACGGGATGGTGTTGTCGGTGGCGGCGGAGACGGGGACGAGCAAGAGCACCGGCTGTTCTGTGACAGCATCGAGACTCAGCCCGGCGATCCGTACCTCCAGCATGCGGCTCCCCTTCATCGCGTCCCTCCAACCCTATCATGCCCACATGGAGGAACGATTCTTGACGCTGATTCAAACCGTAGGCTATGGTATCCAGGCTGTTCGCAGCGAGGGCCCGTAGCTCAGTTGGTTAGAGCGCACGGCTGATAACCGTGAGGTCGATGGTTCGAATCCATCCGGGCCCACCACACGATCACTGTTCGAGCGGGGCAGCTGCCCCGCTCGAATCCTTTTCCGAGGGGTTGCCGCTCCTGCGCCTCACCTTCGGAGGACTCCCCGCCAAGGCATCGGCCATACCGGGCAGCTCGCGGCGTGGAGTATGCGCTCGACCTGATTCGTGCCGAAAGCGGGACGGCGTTCGACCCGAAGGTCGTCGACGCGTGTGTCGCGGTGTTTGAAAAGGGAGACTTCGCGTTTGGCGACGCCACGGTGTTCACATTCGAAGAACCCGTTGCGGACGAGGAGCATCCGGCCTGAATGCCCCACGAGTTCAACCACCCGTTTGCGTTGGCGCTCAGTACCGCAGCATCGCGACCGCAACCTCGGCGTGCGGCATGTCCTCGCTTTTCACGTGTACGACCGTACCACCGTTCTCTATCGTGTGGAGCGCCGAGAGGCCGAGGAGATCATCATCGCCTTCTTCGGGATGTGAGCGCACCACCAGGCTTCCGGCCCGGGCATCGTACGAGCCCCACCATTGCGCGTCGTCGGTTATGAGCAGTGTGGCCACTCGACCGTGATGGGCTGCGGGAATCACGGTCTCAGGGTCCGGTGTGGTCTTCGGGGAGCCCCACGCATCGGTCACTTCACTCACGAGATCATGAATCGCCGCGTCCCTCATCGCTTCGAGAATCACGGTGGCCCGCTCGTGCAGTGCGGCTGGCGTGGTTGCGTCGGGGTTCCCGGGGATCGCGTCCGAAGCGAGATTCGGGTAGGTGTTCGCGTCGCGGTAGATGGGCAACAGGTACTCCACCCCGGCGAGCAGGAGCGGCGCATCACTCGACCTGAGGTGCTCGTGGAGACCTCTGTCTATCGCACGGAAGAAGCGAACGAGCTCGTCTCGCGTGTCGCTCTCGCCGGTGCCGTGGAAGACGGCTGGCCGGCGACCGCCCGCGCCGTGCGTGCCCGTGTGGAACTGTAGTGACGTCTTCTCGAAGTCGTCCCATCGCAGCGCTTCGGTGAGGCTCGCCGGCATGTCGGCCACCGGCGTCTCCACCAGATCCTCGGCGGAACCCTCGTACAGACGCACGCGCTTCTGGCTGATAGCGAGCAACCAGAAATGGGATTCAACACCGATGAGCGGAAGGAGTTGGCGCAGATCGTAGCGCTCACCCACTGCCACTGACTCGGTGAACGGGGTCGTGGCCCTGAACGTGCTCAGCCCCTCTGGGCCGACCAGGACAGCCAGACCGTCCCGGGCGCGGAGCCAGAAGGGGCGGTCGTCGAGCAGGCTGCGCGCCGATCCGAGCAGGTCGTCGACCTCGGCCTGGCGGATACCCTGTGCCGCGAGCTTCTCGGCAGCGCCGCGCAGCAGGTTCCTCAGGCGCGTGGTGTCCTGATCCTGACTCCCGGGTGCGAACCGGTGCGTCGGCATGTAGATGGATACCCGCTGTCCCTTGGTGCTGTGCGCGAGCTCGAGTGCGCGAGCGAGCGTGAGAGCGTCCACGGTACCTCCCTCTGCTGCGGCTTCTGGCGATGGCCGGGTGACACACTCGGATGCAGTGTCGGGTCCCGGCGACATAGGTTCATATACCCATGGTGCCCGAACGTCGCGCTCGCGAACGAAGCCCGCTCCTCGCACACGGGGGCGGCTATCTGCGTGATAGCCGCCCCCGAGGGTCACATCCTCGCCGTGCGCTACTCGGAGAGCGGCACCTCTTCCTGAAGCATGTCCCCGATGTTCAAGATCCTGGTTATGCGCCAGACGGACTCATCGCCGGTTGAGACGAGGTCCATGCCAAGCACGTAGGTGACCTGCTCGCCGTCCTCGTTGGCGGTGATCGTCACCTCTGCGGTGCTGTCCTGGATCGAGGACGACGTCACCGCGTAATCGGGGAAGACCGCTTCATCACCGGTGAGTGCGTACTGCGCCTTCATCTCTTCCATGAACGGACCAGGAGGGATGATCTCCTCCCGGAGCATGCGACCGGCCTCGTCTTCGCCGAACTCGGTCACCAGGGCGGCATAGTCGGGGCTCGCCTTCACGAAGTCGAGAACGTCCGTATACGCATACTCGGCCACCGAGTCTGCATCGAAGTACTTGTCGAACTCCGCCTGATCGCCGTCGAGCGCTGCCTGGTTGGCGGCATCGATCGATGCGGTCGGCTCACTCGCCGAGTTGAAGATCCAGAGACCGCCGACAGCCATCGCGATACAGCATCCGACGACACTCAGCACAACGAGGCCGAGGACGACCCACAGCCAGGTCCTCTTCTTTCTTGGCGGAGCGACCGGAGTGACACTCTGAGGAGGCGCATACTGCGGGGCTGCTGGGACGCCACTCTGCGGCGACTCATACTGCGGCGCCACGGCTGGCGCTGGCGTCGGCAGCGGCTGATACGTGGGTGCTGGCGGCTGATACGACGGTGCTGGCGGCTGGAAGTCGGGGGTCGGCGCGGGCGGGGGCGCCGGATTCTGGCCTGTGTTCTCGTCCATCGGCTCTCTCCTCCAAAAGACCGTTGGTTTACTTCTGATTGGTGTAGATTGTGCGCCTGCCACGCACGGTCGTCAAAAACCGGCGGCCAAGCCACGCTAGGGCGCTACGCTCCCAGCATGTACACCACCACTTCGTGCTCGAGGCCGTCGTCGGTCACGGGCATGCGCAGCTCCACGAGTGCCGTTCCATCGAGTGAGACTCGCGCCACCCCGCGGTTCACTCCTCTCGGATTCTCGACCTTGATCTGATACGTGGTCCGGCCGAGGCGGTAGCGCAGCGCATATCCGCTCCAGTGCTTCGGTATGCAGGGATCGATTACCAGGAAGCGCTGGCCGTTCTCGGCAACCGTACGCAGGCCGAGTATGTCGCGTACGGCAATCTGGTAGAACCATGCGGCCGAGCCGGTGTACCAGGTCCAACCGCCTCGGCCCAGATGCGCCGGCGCTGCGTAGACATCGGCCGCCACCACGTACGGTTCGACCTTGTAGCGCTCAACCGACGCTTCATCAAGGGCATGGTTGAGTGGGTTGATGAGATCGAGCAAAGAGACCGCTTCATCTCCGTCGCCGAGCCGGGCATAGGCGAGCGCGACCCACAGAGCGGCATGTGTGTACTGCCCGCCGTTCTCGCGCACGCCAGGAACGTAGCCCTTGATGTAGCCGGGGTCGTGCTCCATGTGGTCGAACGGTGGCGTCAGCAGTTTGATGAGCCCCTCGTCCCACTTCACAAGGCGTTCTTCAGCGGACTCCATAGCGCGCCGCGCGCGGTCGTGATCGCCACGTCCCGAGAGCACAGACCACGCCTGGGCGATGGCATCGATCCGGCACTCGGCCGATGAGGCGCTGCCGAGAGGCGTGCCGTCATCGAAGTAGGCACGGCGGTACCAGGCACCGTCCCATGCGGTGCGCTCGATTGCGGCGATGAGGGCGTCGGCTCGCTCGCGAAGCGACACAGCGCTGCCGCTGTCTCCACGCAGGTCGCACACGTGGGCGAAAGCACGCATCGTGACGTCGAGGAACCAGGCCATCCAAACGCTCTCGCCCTTGCCCCCGACGCCGACCCGGTTCATGCCATCGTTCCAGTCGCCGCCGCCCATGAGCGGGAGTCCGCGCACACCGAGAGGTGCGAGCGCGAGCGCGGCGAGGCAGTGCTCGTATACGGTGGCTACCGCGAGCGATGGATTCGGTTGCAGGTACAGGTCCTCCCGGTCATCCGGAATGGGCGGCCCCTCGAGATATGGCGTCTCCACGTCGAGCACGGTGGTGTCGCCGGTGGCGGCAACGTATGCCGCCGTGACGTACGGGAGCCAGTGACGGTCATCCGAGAAGTGCGTTCTCACGCCTCGTCCCGACACCGGCTGCCACCAGTGCAGAACATCGCCCTCGGGGAACTGCCGGCGCGACGCCTCGATGATCTGATCGCGAACGAGGTCCGCGCGGATGTCGATGAGCGCGAGACTATCCTGAAGCTGATCCCGAAAACCATACGCACCCGACGACTGATAGGTTGCGGTGCGGCCCCACACGCGACACGAGAGGGACTGGTACAGCGCGGCGCCGTTGACCATCACATCGAGCGCTGCATCTGGTGTTGTGACGTGCACCGTGCCGAGCACAGCTTGCCATTCGGCCTTGACCGCATCGAACTCAGCCTGCACGGTTCCCGGCTCTCGGAGTCTTGCCACTAGGGCATGTGCCGACTCAACAGTCTCGGTCTGGCCGAGCATGAACACCACCTCGGCCGTGGCCCCCGGCTCGAGCTCTACAACGCGCATGAGCGCGCCGCAGTTGTCGTGGAAGCGACCGGTCGCCTCGCCGAGTCTCCGTCTGCGCATCGCGGCAGGCGATATCGGCGAGCCGTTGCGCCCGATGAACTCCGTTCTGCTGGCGGTGTAGGATTCCACCGGACCGGCGCACGCCAGAAACGCCGGACGCCCCGGGAAGTCGATGTTGAACCAGCTGTGCGCCATGAGCATGTTCGTCGAGTCATCCCACCAGGTAACGACGCGTTGCTGGGCATGGCTGCGGGAGTCGCCGAGGCTCCATTCGACGAAATGCGTCAGCGAGAGACGGCGGGCGCGGTCGCCGGTATTCGTGACGCTCAAGCGGGCTATCCGCACCGGGTCTTCGGCGGCCACAAACCAGTCGAGCGTGTGGGCGATACCGTGATCGGTATGCTCGAATCGGGAGTAGCCCCGACCATGACGGATCACGTAGGTACCGTCACCCCACACGGGAAGCGGGGTCGGACTCCAGAACTCACCAGTCTCCTCGTCACGGATGTAGATGCACTCGCCGGAGCCGTCGGATACCGGGTCGTTATTCCAGGTGGTGATCCGGTTCTCGTGGCTGTTCTCGGCCCAGGTGCACCCTATGCCCGCCTCGGAGACCAGTGTGCCGAAGCGCGGTGTCGCGATGACGTTGACCCAGGGCGCGGGGGTGGTGCGGCGTTCGTCCAGCACGATGACGTACTCGTCACTTTCGGCATCGAAACCACCGAACCCGTTATCGAACGACAGGGTTGGCCGGGTGAACGGGGGCCGCGCCCATACGTCAGGTTCGCGTGTCGGGACAAAGGGATCCGGCGGTACCGGATACCGTGCCCGTTGGTTAAGCTGCAACGCGATGGGTCCGCCGTCGCCCGTGATCACCACGCGGGCCGCACTCTCGAGCAGGTTGCGTACCTCCGGCTGCATGTGGTCGGCGTTGCGTAGGTGTACGCCGCCAGGGCGGTCGGTCAGCTGCAACGCATGGCTCGTGCGCAACAGCATGCGCAGTCGGCCGTCGAGCTCGGAGGAGTACGCGCTCGGTTTGGTGTTCAGTATCACCAGGTCTGATACGAAGCCCTTACTGCGCCAGTACTGGTGCGCGAGCAGCGCTTGGCGTACAAGCGGCGCCTCCTCGAGGCGCTCGATGGTGAGCAGCAGGATCGGATCGTCGCCCGAGATGCCGATCTGCCACAGTCCCGCCATCGACAGCCGGTTCTCAGTCTCGGTGTGGCGCTTGAGACGCGAGTAAGGGTCGGTGAGCAGCAGGCGGGAAGCGAGCCTGAGGAACGTGACGGATTCCTCGGGCGTGATTCCCAGGTCCCGCAGTTCGATCTGACTCGTCGACCAGGCCAGGTCCGCGGCGCGCTGCGCGTTTGTGATGTCCTGATACTTCTCCGCCACAGCCACCGCCCGCTCCCGGGAATCGGCCGCACCGGTGATGTACGCCAGGTGCGCGGTCTCGCCGGGTTCGATCACGAGCGGTTGCCGGATCGAGCAGATCGGATCGAGTACCGCGCCCGTGCTGCCACTCAGGCGGCCGTCACCCCAGATCGCATCTGCATCGGTAGGCGTACGCAGCCGGCCGAGGAATGCTGCGCGATCGGTTTCGTACGTCCACGAGCAGGTCTCGTGGCGGTCGCAGGCAAGCATATGGAAGCCCCAGTAGCGGGTCTCGTCGTCAGAGCGCGGCCGCCGCGTGAACAGCAGCGTACGTATGGGCTCGAGTGCCTCGGTCTCCACGAACAGGTTGCTGTACGCCTTGTGAGCATGGTCGGCCCCCCGGGGCGCGAGCGTCACCTCGAGATAGGAGGTCACCTCGAGAGACAGGGGAGTATCGCCGTGGTTCGTGATCGTCAGTCGGCGGACTTCTACATCGTCCTCGGGCGAGACGATCACTTCCGTGTGTGTCTCCACGGCGCCATCGTAGCGGCGGTAATCCGCCTTGTCGGCTGAGAAGGTCACATGATAGTCATCAGGCTCGGCGAGCGACGGCTGATAGGTGGCGGACCAGACACGTCCCCTCTCCACATCCTTGATGTAGAAGAAGGTGCCCCAGCAGTCGCGGGTGAGATCCTCGCGGTACCGGGTGACGGTGCGATCCATCCAGCGGCTGTAGCCACCACCACCGTTGGTGACCATGACCGAGTAGGTGCCGTTGGACAAAAAGTGCGTCGCCGGCACCGGCGTATCGGCCAACGGGTAGGCGCGTGTGACCGGCGGTGGGGTCTCCCGGACCGAGCGGACGAACTCGACCTCTTCGACCCGCGGTTGCGCGAGCTGGATTCGCCGGGGCACGCGCTCCTGCAGCAGCAGCTCGGTGGAAGCCACCACCGGATCTGCGTGGAACCGATCCTGCATCCTGAATCCGGTCAGCATATTGCCGAGGGACACGAAGCTCATGCCCTGGTGATGCGCCATGTAGGCGCGGACGATCGCCCGCTGCTTGCCCGCGGGCACTCTGCCAGGCGTGTAGTCTATGGCCTCATAGAATCCGTAGCGACCCTCGGCCCCCTCTCGAACCAGTACCGCCATGTTGTCGAGCGCGGCCCGTGGAGAGACCATGAGCGCGAGCACGGTGGCGTACGGGGCGATCACCACGTCGGCGGACAGCCCGCGCTTGAGGCCGAGGCCAGGGACGCCGAAGGCCTGGTACTGGTAGGTAAGCTCGACGTCCTTCGCGTTGAATGCCGACTCGGAGACCCCCCACGGCACGCCTCGCTGACGACCGTACTGGATCTGCCGACGCACCACGCTGCCGTACGTCCTGTCGAGCAGCGTTTCCGGCCAGCTCTTCATGACCAGCAGCGGCATCAGGTACTCGAACATGCTCGCGCTCCAGCTCACGAGCGCCGCCCCGCCATCGGTGCGCGTGATCGAGCGCCCGAGGCGGAACCAGTGCTCCTGGGGCGTCTCGCCTTTCGCGATGGCGAGGTAGCTCGCAAGCCGGCACTCGCTGGCGAGCATGTCGTAGTAGGAGTCGTCCAGGCGCCCCTCGGCGGTGTTGAAGCCTATGGAGAAGAGAAGCCGGCTCTCGTCGAAGAGCATTCCGAAGTCGGTGTGCAGCCACATCTCACGCGCGATCTCCGCGTCCAGACGCAGCTCCGCGAGCAACGGCACCGCGCTCATGCGGCCCGCGCGGATGCCGCTAGCCATACGGTAGGCCCATGCCGAGTCGGCCCCGCCGGCTTCGGCTCGAGTGTCGAGGGTCGAGAGCACATCACCGAGTCCTTCGGCGAGACCGACCAGGCTTGGGACATGCGACAGGACTGGCGCGAGCGGCGAGTCAGGACCGCCACCGTGCGCGCCATTACCCGGAAGGACCTCGCGGGCCCACGGAGCATGAGTCTCTATGAGCGCCAGGGCAGATCCAACAGCCTTCGCCACGTCGTCCACCGATAGGACGGCGTTGGCAAACCCCGTGTCCTCGCCGGCGCTCCGCGCCGTGGAGAGCCGTTCCGGGAGCGAATCGGTGAGAGCCGCCAACCCCTCCAGGGCCGAGAGCCACTCGCCGAGGTTCTCGGGTTCTGAGTCAAGAGATATGCGTCGGATCACCTCTTCGAGCGATGACCGCACTTCGGCGGCGGACCGAGTGGGGTCATGGACCGACTGCAGGTCCTCAAGCGCCAGCCGCGCCGCATCCGAGATGGCTTCGAGTGTGTCCGCGGCAAGGAGTGGTCGCTCGGAGACCTCGAGCAGCGCGATGCGCAGCGCCACGAGGTGGCCGGCCAGGTTCCCGGAGTCAACAGTGGATACGTACGTGGGCCGCAGAGGCTGCAGGGTGAGTGTGTCATACCAGTTGTAGAAGTGCCCGCGAAAGCGCTCCATGCCCGCCATGGTGTTGAGCGTGTGCGACACGCGATCCACCAGTCCCGATACGGTGATGTGCCCGAGGTCGTAGGCGGTCACATACGACAGCAGTTGGAGCCCCATGTTGGTCGGAGAGGTCCGGTGTGCCACCTCTCCTTTAGGGTCCTCCTGGTAGTTGTCGGGGGCGAGGTAGTGGTCCTCGGGTGTGACGAAGGTCTCGAAGAAGCGCCATGTCTTGCGGGCGAGCCGCCGCATGGTGGCAACATCGGCATCATCCACTCCTGCGTCGACCGTCTGCCGTGGAAGACTCGCCTTCCAGGCCGCGACCGGCGACGCGAGCCACAACGCGAGCAGCGGTAGGTACGCGAGCAGCGCCGTGCTTCCGCCCGGGCCGAGTGCCACAGGGACCGCAGCCGCGAGCATGATCGCAGAGGCGGGCCACATCCGGCCCACGAAGGCCGAGAGGCCGGTCACGCCGAGGCGCTTCTCGGTCTCGGCGGCGGTCTCCCACTCGAGCATGTTGCGGTGACTCAACGTCATCCGCCACAGCGCACGTACGATGGCGTCACTCATCAGGTACGCCTGGTGTGGCAAGACTGCGGCGTTGAGCGCGCTGCGAAGCACATCGCGGCGCAGATCTGATAGGAACGTCGTGTGATCGCTTCTGGTGTCCGACGGAGGCCGACGGAAAATGATCGAATCGGCAAGCCCGAAGACCAGCGGGAAGAAGAGCAGCGCAAGCACGAGCACGAGCCACGCCCAGGCGGCACGGGGTAGCACGGTGAACCCGAGGACTGCCAGCAAGGTCATCGATCCCGGGTACAGGCTCCTACGCAGATTGTCGGTGATCTTCCACCGGTGCAGAGCGGTGAGCGGGTTCGGCTCGCTGCCGGCCGGGGTTGTCACGCGCGGGGCCAGCCACGGTAGGGTCTGCCAATCGCCGCGCACCCAGCGATGCAGCCGGGCGCACTGCGAGATGTAGCTGGCGGGTTGGTCATCGAGAACCTCTACGTCGGAGGCTAATGCCGTGCGCAGGTATGAGCCCTCGATCAGATCGTGGGACAGTAGTGTGTTGTCTCGGAAACGGTCCGCCAGCGCGGCATTGAATATATCGACCTCGAAGATCCCCTTGCCGGTGAACGAGCCCTCACCAAACACGTCCTGATACGTGTCGGACACCGCCCCGGCGTATGGATCCACCCCGGTCACGCCGGAGTAAAGCCAGGCGAAGAGGCTGTCCCGAGAGCCCTCGAGAGACATAGAGACCCTCGGCTGCACCAGGCCGTACCCCGTCCGAACGGTGCGCGTCGCGGCGTTCAAACGCGCCCGGTTGAGCGGATGAGCAATCGTCGAGATCAGCTTTCGGGCGCCATCACGCGGCAGCACGGTGTCGGTATCCAACGTGATCACAAAGGTCACTCCGGAGAACGAAGAGGTGCTCCCGTCAACGATTGAAAACGAAGTATCGGTGGCACCGCGCAGAAGACTGCACAACTCGGTGAGCGCTCCACGCTTGCGCTCCCACCCCATCCACACCTGGTCGTGGGCGCAGTACGTGCGTGCACGCACGAAGAGGCTGAACGGTCGCTCGCCGCCCGCCGCGTATCGGGCGTTGAGCGCTGCCACGCCCCGCCTCGCCGCCTCGATCGTGGCCTCGTCAGCGGGCACGTGTTCTGTCGGAGCGCCCTTCAGGTCGGCGAGGATCGCGAACCCGATATTCGGGTCGGTGTTGGCCAGGTAGCCGACTTCCATGTTGTCGATGACGTGCTGTGCGCCCGAGGGGGAGGTAAGCAGCGCGGTGTAGACGACCATCGTTCGGTGGGCCCGGGATACCGGCTGCCGATGGTCGATCTTTGGCAGCGTCCGCGCCGGCCACAGCCATGCGGCTATGCGGTTCACGAGTGTGAGGGCAACATCGGACACCGGGATCACGGCGATGAGCGTCATCACGAGAGAGGGCCACTGAACACCGCTGGCGGAATATGCGAAGATTCCAACGGCCAACGCGAGGACGGCGGTGAGGCCGGCAAGAAGGCCCCAGTAGATCGCCCCGCGCGCTGAGAGCGGCCCGCGGTGCAGGCGCTCTCTTGCATGAGGCCGGTAGTTGACGGATCGCTCGAGGGCGTACCGGCCCTCGCTGAGAAGGTAGTAGCCCACGTGCCCCCGAAGCGCGTCAGCGGGATCACGGCCTACCGCATCCAGGCAGTGACTCACAGCTGCTTCGGCTATCTCGATCTCACTCAACGTGGAGCGCAGAGCGAGTCCTTCTATGGCGTGTCGGTATCGGTCCCGACTTGGGAAATCCATTCGGATGTACACGCCGGCGGGATCCTCGGCCAAGATGTGCTCGACCACACTTGCGTGCACGAAGAACTCGCGCCACTCGAACCCGCCGAGAAAGCGGATGCTGGTGATCGCATTGGCAACGGACACCTGGTCTGCCGCCTGCTCCTGATGGGTGACCATCGTGAGGTGCTCGAGACTCTCGCGTCCTGCCAGAGCGCTCTCGAGCCAGTCAGCGACGGGAGCAAGTGAGGCATCCTGTCCGGCGAGTCGCTGGGAGAGCCGCACGAGGAACGCATCGGGAGTGCTGGCGTGAACGCGGTCGAGCTCGGCGATGCGTTGCGCCACGGCCGCACTGCCGGCATCGGCTGCCACCACGAGACTGTCCGCAAACCGATTCCCGCTGACTACGGCCTGATGAGTCTCAAGCACGCGCAGCGCGAGTCGCTTGAGATTCTCGACGAGCGTGATGCGCAGCATGATCGGCACGGCCCAAACCTCGCCGATAAGCAGCGGCGAGATATCCTGATAGGCCATGACATAGCGCTCGAGCACTTCTGGCTCGATCCGTGAGTCCGTGTGGGCGGTGAGCGCCAGCATCGCCTCGAACACGCGGGGAAACGATACGAACGGCCCGGCAATCAGGCGGGGCAGTTCGGCCCCGTAGTCGGGCGGCAGGTCATCGCGGATGAGGCGGATCTGTTCATCGATCAGGTAGAAGTTGTCGAGCAGCCACTCGGCAGCGGGAGCAACGGGAATGTCGTCGTGAACATCAGCGGCCAGGATGCGGTAGACGGCGGTGAGCTCTCGCTCGGCGGAGTCAACGAGCGCCAGGAGCGGCGTCCGCGCTCGCATCGGCACGAATGTGGAACGCTGAGCCGAGGCCAGCGCCCGCGCGGCATCTGCAAGCCTGTCCGCCCCGAGGAGCTCGCCCCTGAGAGGCGCGAGAGTATCGAGCGGGGTCGTGCCGGCATGCTCACTCACAAAGACCCATCCCCCGTCATCGGTACGGTATCGCGACGCGCCAAACAGGCCCTCGTCGATGTCCCTTCATTGTGCCATGTTCCCCACGCAGGGGTCAGTGCACGTCGCGCGGCACGCGGATTGCTTGAGGATACCCCGGCTAGTATCTTTGCCGTTATTCCCTCAACGGAGGTGTGATGAGTCGCTCAAAGTGGATGGTCGCGGCTGTTGTGGCGGTGATTGCGATTGTCGGCACCGTTACGCTGTCAGCCTGCTCGCCGGCTCCGGGCCTCATCGATTCTACGGAACTGACGCGTCTGCAGTCCGACGGCGCCCTGATCGTGGACGTGCGGACAGCATCTGAGTTCACTGGCGGTCATATCCCCGGTGCCGAGAACGTCTCAATGAGCGCTCTCGAGGACACGGCCGGAGGATGGGATACGACGGTGCCGGTAGTGGTCTACTGCGCCACGGGCAGCCGAAGCGCCGATGCCGCAGAGACGCTCCGCTCAATGGGATTCAGCGCGGTGTACGACCTCAGTGGCGGCATCATGCAGTGGGACGGCGAGCTGGAAGGTGGCGTTCAATCTTCCCTGGAGGGCACGGCGTCTCCCGCGCCAGGCACGCCATCGACATCGGGCCTGCCGGTAGTCTACGAGTTCTACACCGACTGGTGACCCAGCTGCCAGGAGATGGCGCCTGTGGTCGACAGGCTTACAACAGAGTACGAGGGTACCGTCGAGATACGCCAGATGAACGTCGAGAAGGACGAATCCGCGGCGCAGCTCGCTGCGGACTTCCGGGTGCAGTACGTCCCCACGTTCGTGCTGCTAAACGCTGACGGAACCACCTCGGACATCATCGTCGGGAAAGTGACCGAGGACCGGCTGAGGGGCGCGCTCGACGCTCTCCGCTGAGACCGTAGCGCGACCCGCGGGATACCGGGCATAAGCCTCTGGACACTGAAGGGGTGCGGCCGGGAGGCGCCAAACGTCTGCCGCGCCAAGAGCTCCTCAGAATGGCCCTTTGGAGGGGCGCCTCGGGCGGTGCGAAGGGCGCCTCGGTGGGATGGCAACTGCAGGGCGGGTGCACCTAGGTGCACCCGCCCTTACCATCTTGCAACAGGTGATATACTCTCCGTCTGCACGGCCAAGGCCGTGCTTGTTCGGGCGAGTGGCGCAACGGGAGCGCACCTGCCTTGCACGCAGGGGGTTGTCGGTTCGAATCCGATCTCGTCCACCACAGATGAAACGGCCGGTCACCTCAGGTGACCGGCCGTTGTCTGATGCGGCGCTACTACTTACTGACTGACGGGCGGCGTTCCCGCAATCAGGCTGCTCCATTCGAACTGGCCGTCGGAGAACAGTACGCGCACGCCCGGCGCAAACGTCGCGCCGGAGGCACGCACGGCGTCGATGATGGTCTGCGCGACCGGCTGGTCCTTGTAGGCTGTCGGGTCAAGGTCGGTGCGCAGAACCACGTAGCCGTCTGCGGAGACTCCGCCATCGATAGATGTGATGCGACCCATCCACGGCTCTGGCTGTGCCGACCCGGGGCCATAGACCGTATCGAGCCACGTCCTTAGTTCGGTCGCGTCAGACGGGGGCTCCAGTGCATCGAGTTCCCATCGCTCATCCGTTGACGCGAGCCAGCCGATGACGTCCCCCTCCGTGGACACCATCTGAATCTGGTACGTGTACGGGGAGCCGCCGGGACCTCGCAGAGCGCCAACGAAGGCAGCGACGGCGGAGGAGAAGGCCTCCGACACGTCGGCCTGTTCCGATTCGATGTCGGTAGTGACCAGCACAACCGGTCTGTGCAGGATGGTAAGGACCTCCACGCTCGCAATGTGTGACGCCCAGGTGGCAGTGGCCGCTCGAAGCGCCGCAGCAACCTCGGAGGCCTCGGCATCGATCCCGGCCGGGAGAACCTCCGTTGGCAGCGTGTTATCAGGTGGCGCCGGCGTGGAGTCGGCAACCCCCATCCGCTCGGGTTCGCGAACAGCACGGCCGATGAGGGCCACCGCAGAAACACTCAGCACAAGACATGCGGTGATGGTGAGGGTGAGCAGACGCTTCCGGGCGCGCGCTCGCGTTTCGGATGAAGTGCGATCGACCACGGTGCCTCATTTCTGCGATTTGCTAAGCAGGACTGCAGTCTACGGTCCTCGAGAGGCCTGCTACAAGTCGTTCTGCGCATGAGTGCGATTGTCGAAATCTTCGGCCTGCTCGGCCCGAACGGAGCAGGCAAGACAACGGCCATCTCGATGATCTCACATCTGATCGACGCCGATTGATTGTGCTAATCTTTCTCAAGGTTTAGCGGTGTGACGCATAGCTCGATGTGGAGGCACCAAGCATGAGTCTCGCTTGCGGGGGTTTGCGTGTTTCGGCGGTCACCATGGCAGTCGTTCTCTTCGTTGCCGCAGGTGCTGTGAGTGCCTGGGCCTACCCCGCGCCGTACGAAGGCCCCACAGGCTACACTGACTGCAATGCGTGCCACACTTCGGTAGACCCCGGCGTGGAGAACTGGGAGGGTAGTGGCCCACACAAGAACTACATCACTACCACGCGGAAGTGCCAGGCGTGTCACAGCGTTCACGCCGCACCGGCTGATTCCATCCTCTTGCTGCCTGCGGCCACCATCACCGGCGTCTGCGAGAGTTGTCACGATGGAACCGGTGGCCTTGGCGTCTACGCATCCATCGAAGCCCACGGCGGTGTCGTTCAAGCCGATCACGAGTGTGAGACGACGTCGGCGATTCCCGGAGGAACATATGCGCTGGGTGATCCGCTCAACTGCGGGCACTGCCACAGCGTTCACGGAGCGAATACGGTGGAGCCGTTCTTGCGAGACGGAGGGCGGGCGCTGTCCGCTGAGGAGTATGTGGAGAGTGACTGCCTCTTGCGCAGCAACGTGAGCGGCGCACCTGTCGGCACGTACGCCGAGTACGGTGCGCAGTGGTGCGCAGCATGCCACGATCGGCGGCATTCGGACTCTGTGGACACCATCAACCACCCGGTGGAATCGGCTTTCAACTGGGGCTACGGAGACGTCATCACCACACTCACCCTTTCGTCCCTGCGAAACCCCAACTATGACCCTATTAACGAACTTGCTATCGGCATGGGACGGACGAACGCAGGCTATAGTATGGAACCCGTGGCGGAGGCAGGCGACGGGCGAGTCGTGACCAGACGAGACCCGATGTGCCAGCAATGCCACGAAGACGTGCGCGATGTTGAGGGGATCTTCATAGGGGACGCCTACGTTCCAAACAGCGTCGACTCATCGAACCCCGCGTTCCTCACGTTCCCACACCAGACGACCGGCGCGAACATGCTGGTGGAGCCGTACGATGATCTCTGCCTGAATTGCCACGATTCGGCATCGTCCCCTTAGCGTTTCAGGTGACCCTTGAGTAGGGCACGTGGACTCCACAGACGAGGTCTCACGCTCGCGAGATCGCGCGTGCGCGCTACGCCCCTCCCTCAGGGATGTCATCAAAGGTCCTAGCGTGGTGCCGCTGCATGCCGAGAATCGGGGCTACGTGCCGCCTATCGCCGTCCATGTCCGTCCATGTGACAGCGTTCACGAATCGCTGCTACACTGAAGCCGTCTTAACAAGCACGCGTGCGTGGGGGTTTGTCAGGGGCGCCACCCGCGTAGTGTGATAGGGCCACTCGGGGGAGGCGCCATGAACGGCCGTCGTCTGCGTATCGTCGCAGTGCTCACCGTCGTCGCTGTTGGCATGGTCGCCGCAGCGTGGGTGGCGGCTCCCGGAGCCTTCCCGCCCGCGGGCACCTCGGCTAAGGCGGATCCCGCCGAATCCTTGAGCGCGTCCGCAGGCAAGTTCGCCTCGGCGGAGAAGACCGCGCCCGCCAAGGACAAGGACGCTAAGAAGCCCAAGGAGCCCACGCCGCTCGTGCCCGCGCCGGAGCCGGAGCTGCCACCTGCGCTGGAACCCGAGGAGCCCGTTGTCCCCGAGCCGCCCGTAACACCCGAACCGCCCGCACCCGCACCCGCGCCCGAACCCGAGCCGGAGTTGCCACCTGCGCCCGAGCCCCCGGCCCCCGAGCCCGAACCCGAGATCCCGCCCGCACCCGAGCCAGACCCGGCCATCGTCGCCGCAGGCGAGATCGGCCCTTCAGGCGGCATCGTAGAGTCCGCCGAAGGCGACATCCGCATCACCTTCCCGGAAGGCTCCTACGACACCACCACGACAGTGACCGTGAAGCGCCTTTCAGCAGAAGGCACCACCTCAGGCATCCTGCGTCTGGCCGGCGTCTACGCAATCGAGCCTTCAGGAGAGCTCGGAGCCCCGGTCACTCTCGCTATCCGCTATCACCTCGCGGTCACCCACTTCCAGGTGGCGCGGACGCTGCTCAACGCCTCGTCTCTCATGGCCAAAGACGTCACGAGCGGGGAGTGGCTCGAAGGCTCAACCGACACCACGCTCACGGCCGAGGGTTACGTGCAGGGCACCGTCGACCACTTTAGCGACTGGACGGTTGGCATCACTCAGCCGCACGGCACCTCGCCGGACAAGACGAACTACTGCTCGGGCTGGTGTCACGACCTGTCGTTGGCCACCAACTCAGCCATCCGCCTGGCTGCGCGCGACAAGACCACCTGCTACATCTGCCACGGTGCCGCTAGCCCTGAACTGCCCGCGGCAGGAGTCACCGGCGGGGTCAACGTCCAGGCGGCGCTTTACGAGTGTTCGGGACAGACCGCGCCTGAAGGCGCAAGCATGCACCGCGTGCGCGCCAACGACACCGACACCGCGGGCCTGTGGTGCACCTCGTGCCACGACCCCCACAAGAACCCTGACACCAGCCCGAAGCTCCTGCGTTCCTACGACGCGGTCACCGGCAAGGCGGTCACCTCCGGCAACGCCTTCTGCTGGACGTGCCACGGCACCACCCGCAACCGCCGGATCAACCTGCTCACGCCGAACTACTGGGCGACAACGGGCGGGGACAAGAAGAGCGTATTCGCACAGACTCTGCACGCGGCCGATCCGATTCCCGTCCCGGCGTCGCGTCTTCTCAGCGATGGTAGTCCGTACGCAACATCCCGGAACCTGTCCTGGGGTGTGACCTCCGCATTCACCGATGGGGACTTATCGACCAAGGCAGGATACGTATTGACACCCGAGGTGCCCGGCACAGTCGACACGATGTCGGTCACCATCGATCTAGGTGAGGCTCGGATCATCGATCGGGTTTGGCTGTATACGGCAACGTCCATTCGCACACCCGAGGTGATCGAGGTCCAAGTAAGTGCGGACGGCTCCTCCTACACGACGGTCGGGGCGAGCGGCGAACTGGACGTTCGTGCCACCGAGTTCACCTTCGACCTGCCGGGAGAGAATGCCCGCTGGGTACGCCTCCTTCTTACGAAGCGGTACAGCTGCCAAGTTGTGGACGGCATCTACTGGGACAGCTCGCTTGAGGTGAACGAGATACGCGTCCTCGGCAGGTTGATCGAAGCTCCCTCATTAACCTTGAGGACGTGGCCTGGAGCGAGCGCTGCCCGTGGAGAGTGCGGTAACTGTCACGTGCCGCACGGGGCTGCCGTCGGATCCAACCTAAGGAGCGCGCAGCGGGTGCTTTGCACGACGTGCCATGCGACGGAACAGGGGGGCTATGGGGGGGAAGCCGCGTACGCGGCTTCAGCACATGGCCCGAGTGAGTGTGCCGCTTGTCATAATCCGCATGGGGTCGTCGATCCAGCCAGCTCACAACTGTATCCGGCCCTACTTCGGCAGGACGAGTACGAGACCTGCTTGCGCTGCCATAGGAGCTCCGCGAATTCGAAGAGCGGTATCAACATCGAAGAACGGCTGACCAAGCCGTACTCTGCTCTGAACACGGGGGTGTATAAACCAGGGTGGTCTTTACGTCACAACCTTGCTCCGTCGGAACAGTCGGTGCTGGGAAGCGGCCTGAAGTGCTCGGACTGCCATGGACCGCATGTCGCGACCGGCACCTACGCGCTCATCGACCCGGACGATCCCGGGGCCGCCTTCACGGCGACTGTACCGGTGGTCAGCCTGATCAACCTGCGACCCGTGGCGGATGCGACCATCCGTCAGGGGGGGACGGAGCCGCAGGGCTCTTGGGGGCAACTTGTTCTCTCCGATACGAGCAGTGTGTTGATGAAGTTCGACCTGACGCAGATTCCCGCAGGAGCGCAGGTCCAAAGCGCGATACTGGTCCCGAACCAAGTCCTGGTACCTGCAAGCTACGGCGGCAACAGCCTGTCGATTCATCGCGTCACCTCGTCTTGGACCGAAGAGGGTGTGACGTGGGTAGACCGAGGTGGAGGCCTGGGTGCCTGGAGCACGCAGGGCGGCGAGGCGACGACGGCATATGTCGGCGAGGTGGTCTCCCTTCACCGGTATGACGTGACCGCCCTATTCCGGGACTGGCAGTCCATAGGGAACGAAGGTCTCTTGATTCGTGCATCAGGTCTATGGGGCAGTTCCTCGGGCTGGTATGCGCGTGAGGATCCGAACTACGACGGACGCCTGGAGATACGCTACTATCCTGCAACGGGTCCCGAGCGGGGAATCGACTATAACGCCTTCTGCCTCAAGTGCCATGACGGAACATGGCCGGAGGGTGTCATGCCGGGCAATCGAGCCCTTGCGAACGTGAGCGCTGTGTGGGCGATGAGCAAGCACGGTGAGTCCCAGGGAACGACGCCAACCGCAAGCTCCAATGCCTACAAGCAAGGGGACATGCTCCGGCCACCGTACTACTTCGGCATGACCGAGCCCCTGCAGTGCGTGGACTGTCACGATCCACATGGGTCGAACAGCGTCTACCACCTGAAGGACAGCATCCTCGGCTACGAGGCAGGCTTCGCTTACGACACCAGGGGTCGGTGGTACGCCTCGCACTGGTGCGGTCAATGCCATGTGGGCAACGCGCACTCGTACGCGGACAGAAGCTGCTTCAGTCTTGCGGCTTCTTGTCATCTGCATGGACCGTCCGCACGATTCTAGAGTCCCCACGGCAGAGGCGGCCTGGCGCCGGGTCTCGCCCGCCGCTCGCCCGCACTGAGGCGGCGCGGTTCACGCACCCCTGCCAAAGGGAGACCACGTCTACGGTCCTCGAAAGACCTGCCACAAGTCGTTCTGCTCGGGTACCATCACTCCGTCCCGCGACCATCTTGCTCGGATTCGCGGCGGTCACACTTGGCCTCGGCGTGAAGATGCTGAAGTTCGAGGAGCGGTATATGCTCCTCCGAAGAGGTGCTGGACCGCCTGAGGCAGATCGGCAAGCGCAGCCTCGCGCGGTTGCGGTTGCCGAGCGGTTACGGCAGAGTGATTCGCGCGCCGCGTGATGGGTGGGCTCGGATGCGTATCGTGAGCTCACCGGTGAGGCGGTACGGGACCGACCGGGACTGCCCTGCCCCTGACTTGAAGCGATGAGGCCATGAACTCGTACCGCAAAGCATCGCTGTGAGGCGGGCGCTCGAACCCAAGACCGCTGCTGCCATCACGCTCACGCTACTGCTGTGGTCCTCGGCGTTCGCCGGAATCAAGGTCGGGCTTAGGGGCTACGGCCCCGGGGAGCTTGCGCTGCTTCGCTTTGGGACGGCGTCGGTCGTTCTCGCGATCTACGCCGCCGTGACCCGCATGCGCATGCCCGAGCAGCGGGACCTGCCGCGGCTGACGCTCGCCGGCGTCTTTGGGATCACCATCTACCATGTGGCGCTCAACTTCGGCGAGCAGACGGTGAGCGCCGGGGCAGCGAGTCTGATCATCGCAGCGGGGCCTGTGTTCACTGCGCTGCTGGCCGCTCTGTTCCTGGGCGAGCGGCTCACCGCAAACGGATGGCTGGGTATCGCCGTGTCCTTCGCGGGAGTCGCCCTCATCACGCTCGGTGAAGGCGATGGCATTACACTCGAGCCGGGTGCTCTGCTCGTCTTGCTTTCCGCCGTGGCGACGGCCGCGTACTTCATCGTGTCCAAGCCGCTGCTTGCCCGGTACCGACCACTGGAGTTCACCGCGTACGCGATATGGGCCGGGACCGTGCCGATGCTCATCTTCGCCCCGGGCCTGGTCGCCGAGCTGCCTGTCGCGCCCGTGTCAGCGACGCTGGCCGTGGTGTATCTCGGCGTGTTCCCCGCCGCACTCGCCTACGTGCTGTGGTCATACGCGCTTGCCCGCATGCCCGCCTCGCTGCTTTCGGTGTTCCTCTACCTGTCGCCTGTCGCCGCGATACTCATCGCCTTCATCTGGCTGCGCGAGCTGCCGAGCGGGCTTTCGGTGCTCGGAGGAGCGATCGCGATCGCCGGCGTGGTCCTGACGGGGCGCGCGTCCGCGCGCGTGCGAAGCGGGTCTGCCGGCGCATGATGAACACTCCCGCCTTTGACCGTGCTATCGTCACGATGTGATGTGCCCACGGGGCTTGGTGGAGGAGGAACGGTGATGGTCGATAGCGGACACCCGGACCCTGGAGGCACCCTGGCGGACAGTTCCCTGATGAGACCGTACGTCGGCGCGATCCTCGAGGCGCAGCCGTTGCCCGCCATCACGTACGGTCTCGAGGGTCGCTTCATCCTTCCGAACTCCGCAGCCGAGCATCTGCTCAGCACCGGCTCCGACGGTGTTCGGCGGGTTTTTGCACAGGATGGCACCGACGTGTGGACCATCGTTGCGGCCCGTAGCGACGAGGCCGCGCCGTTCTTCGACATCCGTCTTCGCCTTCGCGGTGAAGACGGTCACTCGTTCGAGGCATCGATGTCGGTGGCCCCGCTCAGAGGCGCGGGAGGTGTTCTCGCGGGCGCTGTCGTCTTCGTACTGAGCATCCCGGCCGAGCGCATGAGATCCGGAGAGTCGTCCGACCGCACAGCGCCGCGCGACGATTTCGGGTCGATCACCACGCGTCTGGGGCGGCTGCTTGGCGCCGCGCGCACATATGTGGTGGAGGTCGACCGTGACTTTCGCTCCGAGGGCAGTGTACTGGCCTGGTGGGCTGACGACGGATCACCGGTGCCTGTCTCCCCATTCAGACTCAGCGGTACACCTGCGGACTCCTTCAGCGGCCGGAAGGTCACGTTCGTGCCGGCAGGGCTCGCTGCGATGTATCCGGACGACCCACTGCTGACAGGCGGGGAGTACGAGTCGTACGTGGGCGTCGCGCTGTCCAACGACGATGGTGAACAGATCGGCCTCCTCGCCGGCGTGTGGAGCGAGCGGTTGCTCGATGTCCCGGGCACACTGGCTGTCTTCACCATCATGGCCCGTGATGCTTCGATTGACCTGCGCGATATGATCGCCAAACGGGAGTTGCGGGAGAGCGAGCAGCGATACGGGTCGGTGTTCTCCGGGAGCGCAGTCCCTATCGTGCTTCTCGAGCCGGTCACCACGCAGGTGGTTGATGCCAACCCTGCCGCGTGCAACTTCTACGGCTACCCTCGTGATGAGTTCATGACGATGAGTATCCTGCAGCTCGACGTCATGGGCGGCGAGGCGGTCCAGGTGGAGATCGAGCGTGCGCTTGATGGCTCCCGGGGCAAGTTCGTAGGAAGGCATCTGCTCGCGGGCGCTCGTGTGCGCGATGTCGAGGTGAGCATCGGTCCGATCGTGGTGTCCGGACGCAGGCTGCTCTACCTGATGGTCAACGACATCACCGAGCGCAAACGCATGGAAGCCGAGCTCGAGCGCAGCCGGCGCAGCCTAGAGACGATCGTGGCACAGCGGACCGAGGACCTCCTCCGGGCTAACGCGGAGTTGCAACAGGCGTCGATGGCGCGGGACATGGTCTTTGTCAACCTCGCCCAGGAGTTGCGGACCTCGCTGCAGACCGTGACCGGGTTCTCGGACCTTCTGCTCGAGGGGCTCGCCGGGGCGCTCACAGAAGAACAGCATCGACAGATCGAGATGATCCAGCAAGCGGGCAAGAGGCTCGCGGTCTTCGCCACCAGCCTTATCGAAACTCAGCGCCTTGAGGAGAGCGAACCGGTTCTCGATCTCGAGGAGTTCGATATCGTCTCGCTCGTCGAGTCGGTGTTGTTCGGTCTCGTGTCGTTTGCCGAGGACAAGGGGCTGACCCTCGAGATGGATGCAGCCGACCGTCCCCTGACGGTCGTCACCGACCGGTACAAGGTGCAGCAGATACTTCTCAACCTGCTGTCTAACGCAGTGCGCTACACCGAGCGTGGTGGCATCACCGTGACGGTGGCGCGGCTTGCGGATGGTAGTGACTCCGTCGCGGTGGCCGATACCGGTCCGGGACTTCCGCCCGCCCGCCTCGAGGCCCTCTTCAACGGACCCGAGGTGCATGGCACCGCCTCAGGAATCGGGCTCCCCGCCAGTCTCAGGATCGCGGCACTTCTCGGTGGGACGCTCGAAGCCGAGAGCGTGCCCACGAGAGGCTCGATATTCACGCTCAAGCTCGGCCCGGGATGCACGGTCGAGCCGGGCCGGACCGAGGAGTAGGAGACGTGGCAGGCCAGCGAAAGGCCAATGAGGATCTTGCGGTCGCTGCGGGCCTGGCGGTGGTGCTCCTCGGCGTGGCACTCATGTTCGGACAGTTCGTGAGCCTGCGCATCATCGCCTCGAGCTGGCCGCTTCTCGTCATCGCACCGGGAGTCATCCTCCTCGTTGCCGCGATGGCGCTGCCCCGTGGTCATGGCCTCGCGTATCTCGCCGTCCCTGCGGCAATGGTGATATCCACCGGTGCGGTGCTTCAGGTGCAGACCATCACCGGAGACTGGGCCAGCTGGACGTACGTGTGGCCTCTCATCGCTCCGGGTTCAGTGGGAGCAGGCCTGCTGATCGGTGGCTGGCGCGAGCGGCATCCCGGATCCCGCCGCTCCGGCCGCACGCTGATCGTGACTGGCGGCGTGCTGTTCCTTGCAGCCGAGTTGTTCTTCGCGCGCATTCTAGGCATCGGTGGACCCGGAGGAGCCTGGAGCGCCGAGCTCGCGTTGGGAACAGTGGCGCTTATCGTCGGAGTGAAGCTCATCGCGCGGGGTCTGCGTCACGCTCGCTAGCGCCCGCCCGCACGCTCCACCGCGAGATCGCCCTGTGGCGTGCCCGTTCGACTCTGCAGCGCGATAGCGTCGAATCCGCACGCCGAGCGACAGATGCCGCAGCCGTAGCACGCATCGGCATCCACCCGTGCGCCGCCGTTGCTCAAGCTGAGAGCGTTGAACGGACACCGCTCGATACACGCGGAGCACCCAACACACGACGCGTCATCAACGGCGGCGAGATACTCGCCCTTCCACATCGTCTGGTAGTTGAGTTCCAGCGTTGACTTCATGGCCATGCACCCGCTCGCCAGGTCGCAGTTGCAGATGCCTGCGACGAACGGAGTCTTGAAGGTCCAGACCGAGTGCATGAGGCCTTCGGTCTCCGTGCGGCGCAGAAGCGCGACGGCCTGCTCCCGCGTGAGCCGTTGGAACGCCGAGGTGTCCGGGCCGGCGGCGAAATCACGGAATGCCTCCGCGAAAACGTCATCTGCCGGAAGGACGGTGACACCGAGGCAGTATCCCTTCTCCGGTGTCTTCGCGAAGTGACGACACACGCACGGGACCTGCACGATCGAGGTCGCGATGTCGAAGATGCGCTCGCAGTCCTCGATGGGGACAGGCTGGCCGAAGTGGTCGCGCACCTGCCGGGGCCCGGTGAGGGACCGAAACGCCGCACGTATCGGGCGGGGAGCGGACTGCACCGCCTTGAGGAGCGGGACGTTGCGGCGCATGCGTTCCTCAAAGCCCGAGATGAAGTCGACGACATACTCCCGTCGCTCCAGATCGCGCGAGAGATCCACGGCGTAGTTCTCGGCCTGCAGGTACCATTTCTTGCCGTCGCCATGCTGCGTGCAGAACTCACACATCGGCACTCCTCGCCTCCGGAACGCCCTCAGCCTATCACGCGACAACCTCCCGAACGTCGCGTTATAGTGGGCGTGCGCTGATGCGTGTGGTCACCCGGTCAGTACCGCCCTTCACAGGCGGCGCCGGAAGGTCACCTCGGTAGACCGTGCGCCGCGTGTCACCTGGTGACCGAGCGCGCTAATCCCATGGAGTTGTGATGCGAGGCGACGACCAGAGCACACACAGACACGCCTACTCCCTCGGGGAGGAGATCGCCAACGCGATCACCCACGGAGTCGGAGCGCTCCTCAGCATCGTGGCGCTCGTGGTCCTCATCGTTGCCGCGGCCCTCTGGGGAAACGCATGGCATCTGGCGAGTGCGATCATCTACGGCGTGACGATGTTCGTCCTTTACATGGCGTCCACGCTCTATCATGCCATCACGCACCCCAAGGCCCGCCATGTCCTCAAGATCATCGATCATGCGGGCATCTACCTGCTGATCGCGGGTTCATACACGCCCTACACGCTCATCACCATGCGCGATGAGGGTGGATGGTGGCTGTTCGCGGTGGTTTGGGGACTCGCGCTTGTCGGCATCGCGCTTGAGGCGTACTGGGTCTACCGTCCCAAGTGGGTGTCGGCGGTCGTATACCTTGGCATGGGCTGGCTGGCGATATTCGCGATCAAACCGTTGATGAGCAACCTCGAGCCGGCGGGGGTCTGGCTGTTAGTGGCCGGCGGACTCGCATACTCGCTCGGCACCATCTTCTACGTTCTCAAGCGCGTCAAGTTCATGCACGCCGTATGGCACCTTTGGGTGCTCGCGGGTAGCGCGCTGCACTTTGCGTCCGTGATGCTCTACGTGTTCCCGCGCCCGTAGGCCGGGGTCGCGCACTCGGGAGGCGCGAGCAGCACCGGGGTTGAAGACTCACGGATCACCGCGCTGGCAACCGAGCCGAACTCCTGGTCTATCGTGTCGTGGCACCGCGGTGCCAGCGCGATCAGAGTGTAACGACCCGAGGCGGCGTATTCCGACACCACGCGGTCCGGCACGCCTCGCGCCACCGTAGTCACCACGGTGGTGATGCCCCTGGCGCGCGCGATGTCGGCGAGCACGGCGAGTTGCTCGTGAGCCCGTGGTTCGCGTTCCTCACGTAACGCCTCGAACGTCATCTCAACCACATTCAGGAACTCAAGACGTCCGATACCTGCGCGGGCGAGGCCGCAGGCAAGGTCGCAGGTGCGCTCGGTGCCCGATGATAGGTCCACGGGCACGAGCACCGACTCGAGGAGGCGTGAGCACACGGCGCCGCCCGATTGTGCGTCTGTCACCATGGACCCCGGTGTGAGCAGGACGGGGACCGGGCTCAGCCGCACCACGTCAGAACTCACGCTGCCCGAGAATCCCGTGTGGAAGAGGCCCTGGCCACGCGTGCCCATGACGATGATATCGGCACCCCACTCAAGCGCGAGCGAGGCGATCGCGTGGGGTGGATACCCGAGCGGCGTCTCCACATGCACCTTCACGCCGGCTGCCTCCAGAGAGGCTGCCTGGCGCTGGAACACTTCACTTTCGGCGGCCGATGGCTCGCATGCGAGGTCGATCACGTACACCAGCACCGCCTCATCGATACCGAGCATCCCCAGCGCCCCCGCACACGCGACGATACCCTCGGAGGAAGGCCCCAGGTCGGTTGCAACAACTGCGCGTGAGAACATAAGACTTCCTTCGTCTGCATGATGGCGGTACACTCGATGTGTTGTTTGAGTTTTACCCTATAGAGAGCGGTATCGGAAACCCTGCGATCTGACTCACCGTCCGTCCCGACGGAGCTGCCGTTCGGCTGGAGCATATACCGCTCGTCGCCATTGCCTGCTAAAGTGACAGCACTCACAACTGTGGTCTTGCAACATGCCGATGGTCTACTATGGAGGTGCCCTCGGGTGCCGGCATTGCCAGAGGCAGTGCGTCATGTTGGTGCAACCGGCAGCACCGGGAAGGCCCAAGTTGTACGATCTTGAAGGGGTCCTCGGCCCCGCCGTCATGGAGTTCGTGGACCAGCACGTCCGCTCGCTTCTGACGTGGGACATCCTCGTGTTCTTCCACCGCAATCCGGATGCGGTCCTCGATCTTGAAGGCCTCGCCTCGAGACTGGGTCGCCGTGCCGAGGAACTCGAGCCCGAGATCGAAGCGCTGTGCGAGGGGCGGATACTCTCCCACGCGGGCGGTCTCATTCGCTACAAGCCCACCACGCAGATGCGCGATATGGTCTGCCGGTTCGTGGAGAGTTGCCAGGACCGCGGTCGCAGGCTCGCGCTGATCGCGCTCGTATTGCACAAGATCAACCCCGGGATCGGCGCATAGCTCTCAGGAGTCTCGTGCAGCCAGCCCGATCGAGATGACGGCCAGTCTCGCGGTTTCCTGCTAACCTAGTTTGTATGAACGCCACATTCGGACAAGTCATCCTCGTGCTCGCCCTGGTCGCACTCAACGGCTACTTCGCGGCGGCGGAGATCGCACTGGTGAGCGCGCGGCGCGCCGTTCTCAAGATGGAAGCGGACGAAGGCTCTGCGAGCGCGCGGGCCGTGCTCAGACTCACATCGGATCCCTCCCGCCTCCTGGCCGCCATCCAGGTGGGCATAACCCTCGTGAGTTTTGGTGCCTCGGCAACGGCTGCGGTGACGCTGGCGGAGCCCGTGAGGGCTTGGCTCTCCTCGCGGGGGATCTCGTGGATCGACCCCCTCGCTTCGGGGCTCTCGGTGTTCATCGTCACCCTGGCAATCTCCTACGTGACGCTGGTGTTCGGAGAGCTCGCCCCCAAACGACTCGGGCTTCAGAGCGCCGAGAGGGTGGCCAAGGCGGTGGCGGGTCCGATCACGCTGCTGCAGAAGCTGACATCGCCGCTCATCTGGGTTCTCTCTCATTCCACTGATGCGGCCGCCCGGCTCCTGGGCGTCCGCCCCGGCTCGGTGCGCCCCGGCGTGACCGAGGAGGAGATCAAGCTTCTCGTCACCGAGCAGGGCACGCTGCTCGACGACGAGAAGCGGATGATCCACGAGATCTTCGAGCTCGGTGATATGGTCGCCAAGGAGATCATGGTTCCTCGCGTCGACACGCTCATGCTCGCGGACACCGTGACGCTGCGCGAAGCGATAGAAGCCTTCAGGACCTCGGGTTACTCGCGCCTTCCCGTTTACCACGAGGACGCCGACTCCATCGTTGGCATCGCCATGCTAAAGGACCTGGTCGGCCCCGCATCCGAAGGGTTGATGACCGACCTGGTCGCGGGGTATGTGCGCCCGGCTGTGTACGTGCCTGAGACCAAGCCCATCCTGGTGATGCTCAAAGACATGCAGAGTGCGCACAACCACCTGGCGATCGTGGTTGACGAGTACGGCGGGACCTCGGGACTCGTGACGATCGAAGACATCGTCGAGGAGATCATCGGGGAGATCGCCGATGAGTTCGACCGCGAGCGGCGGTACATCACGACCCTCGCCCCCGGCGAGTGGGTGGTCGATGGGTTGCTGTCGGTCCACGAGGCCAACGAGACGCTTGACTGGGATCTGCCGCTCTCCGAGGAGTATGAGACCGTGGCAGGATGGGTCCTCATGGAGCTCGGGCATATTCCCGCCACCGGCGAGACTATCGTGCACCATGACCTGACGGTCCGCGTCGATGTCGTTCGCAGGAGGAGAATAGCTCGACTTCGGGTATCTAGGACTGCGGACGCGCTCGGTGCAGCAGCGGACGCGTCCAGGTAGGTTCGCGTACTTCCGGTCGCCCTGCAGAAAGCGAGTGGTGTGAATGTCCGACGAAGGTACAACCAAGTCTCCTGAAGTGGTCACGCCGGCGATGGCGGAGTCATCAGGAGGCGGGGCCCCGCCGGTCGGGGTGCCCGGTTCGCCTGTCGGAACAGAGCCCCCGCCTGAGCCGATCCGCGTCAAGCACGGGCTTTCCGCCGTCTGGTGGGGAGTTGCGCTCGTGGTCGTTGGCGGCGCGCTGCTCGTCAGCCAGTTCGTTCCGAACATTCAGATCTGGCGCTGGTGGCCGCTGGTCATCGTTGCGTTCGGTATCCGCGCGATGTTCGGACCCTCGGGGGCGAAGTGGTCTGTCAGACACTTCACCGAAGGACTTTCGACGGTGGCCATAGGCCTCGTATTCCTCGGGCAGATGATCGGTTATCTCGACTGGAATGTGTGGCTGAGCGTGCTTCGGCTGTGGCCTCTGCTGATCGTGTCACTCGGGGTCGAGCTACTCGGCAAGGGGCTTCGAAGCGAGTGGGTACGCGCGCTGTCCGGTCTGGTCGTGGTCGCGGGTCTGGCCTACGCCGCGCTTGTGATGACGCCAGCGTCGGGCTGGCCCATTCCGTATGTCGCCGGGGGCCAGAGCGAGCCGTTCGCATTTGAAGAGGCGCACGACGGCGACATAGAGGTGGGCTCCGCGCGCATCGACGGCGGGATCGGCGAGCTCACGGTGCGAGCGGGCGACTCTCTTGCCACTGCGGAGGGACACTCGCCGTTCGATCCGATCTTCGAGCTCAGCAGCGGCGGACGCACGGCAGAGGCTCGCATCGGCCTCGGCGAAGGCGCGTGGGGTCCCGCCGAGGGCCAGGTGGAACTGCATGTGACGCTGGACTCAGATGTGGTCTGGGAGCTGGATGTGGACGCGGGAGTCACCGAGTACGAGGTTGACCTGAGCGGCGTGGCGCTGAGTGGCCTGCGTGTGGACTCGGGGGTATCGAACGGCACCCTCATCCTGGGACGCGCAGACGCTTCCGGGAGTGACGAACGCGTGAGTGTCCGCATCGATGCAGGCGTGTCGTCGCTCACCATCCGGGTTCCCGAGGGCGATAGCGTGCGCCTCAAGGTTGAAAGCGGGCTCACGGGTACCGACACCCGCGGGGAGTGGGATACCAGGCGCGAAGGAGATGACCGCATCTACGAGAGCGCCGGATTCTCCGCAGGCGGGGCATACTGGGACATCGACGTGAACGCCGGTATCGGCCAGATCGTCATCGAATACTACTAGGAGGTTCGAGAATGGCCGACGAACACAACCAGACCACCGGAGCTCCCGGCGATCATGATTCCACGGGCTGGATCATCCTGGGAGCGCTGCTCATCATCATCGGCTTCTTCCTTGGAGGTCGCTCGCTCGGGATCGTCCCGTGGCCGCTCGGTGAGCTGTGGGACTGGGGCATCAAAGCCCGAGGCGGCATCGGTGTCATCCTGCTCGGCATTCTGCTGATCGTGTGGGCGCAGTCGGGTAAGCGGATCGCGGCTCCGCCCAGGGGACGCAAGTTGTACCGCTCGCGGGGAGACAAGTGGCTGACGGGTGTACTCGGCGGACTCGCCGGGTATCTCGGCATTGAGTCCACGGTACTGCGTCTGGCGTTCCTGGCTCTCGTCGTCTTCTTTGACGTCGGCGGACTGATCGTTGCGTACATCGTGATGGCGATCGTCGTTCCCGAGGAGCCAAAGACGGTCGTGACATCGACGCCTGCCGCACCGGCACCGGTTGCACCGGCTGAGACCTTCGCGGCTCCGCCTGTAGCGCCCGTCCAGCTTCCGGTTGCACCCGCAGCGCCTGTCGACGAAGTCAACCCGCCCGCGTGATGGTCACAGGGGAGCCTGGCAGGCCGGCGTCCGAACCCTGTCCCCGAACCACCCCAGGGCAGATCATCGACGCGCACGTCCATCTGTTCTCACTCCCGTTATTTCGGGAGTTCGTTGAGCGCGACCCCACGCCGAACCCCCGCTGGAAGAAGGCGCTGGAGGAGGGCAAATGGGGCCGCCGCAACGAGACTCTCCCCGATCTGGATGCCGTCGAGATGGCCGCATGGTATGCGGCCAGGCTCGACGATGCGGGCATCGCCAAGGCCGTGGTGGTCTCGGTGATGCCGGACTCGCAGTACACACGCGACTTCATCGCCGCCTCGGCGGGTCGCGTTGCGGCGCTCTGCAACATCGACCCTCGGATGCCGGATGCACCGGCCCTCCTCGAGCGCGAGATGGCAGCGGGGTTCAAGGGCGTGAAGCTGTACCCGGTGAACCGCTGCTTCCACCTGTCGGATCCGGCATGTCGCCCGTTTTTCGCCAGGGCCGCCGAGCTCGGCGCTGCCATCACCATCCATTACGGCGTCACGGTCGATCCAACCGGCGATCTGGCGTATGCGGACCCCACCGATCTGTCGCCGGTGGCTCGAGACTATCCCGATACTCCCTTCGTGATCGCGCACTTTGGCGCGGGCTACCTGCACGAGGCGCTTCGGCTGGCGTACCAGTGCAAGAACGTGTGCCTTGACTCCTCGGGGACCAATAACTGGATGGATTACGACCCGCACGGCTACACCCTCGCGCAGGTCTTCGACCGCGCGCTCACCGCACTCGGACCCGAGCGCGTGTTGTTTGGAACCGATTCGGGAACCACGGCACCGTACCGAAAATGGATCGCCTATCAGCAGCGCCGCACGCTGGAGGAGCTGGGACTGTCCGAGGGCGACAGAGACCTGATCCTACGCGCCAACGCCGTGCGCATCTTCCGGCTGGACACCTGAGGACAGCTCGGCGCCGATGATGAAGGAGCTGCTGTGAGCTGGGGAAAGCACAACGAGGAGCGCGAGTACGACGAACTGGTGAACTGGGACGCGCGCCTTACCCGCGAAGGCCCGTTCTTCAGGCGCCTGTTCTCCGACCATTCTGTGCGATCGGTCGCGGATGTCGGTGCCGGAAGCGCGCGACACTCGATCATGTATCGCTCCTGGGGGCTCGACGTGTGGGCGATCGATCCGAGCGTTGACATGCTGGAGTTAGCGCGCGAGAACGCCGAGCGGCTGGCAAGCGACGTGCGCATCGAAAGCGGTGGGTTCGGCGAAGTGTCGGGAATCATCGGCGGCACCGTCGATGCGGTCACGTGCACCGGCAATGCGTTACCGCACGTGCGCTCGCTCGATGGACTGCGGGAGGCGCTGTCCGACTTCGCCGATGCGCTTCGGCCCGGAGGAGTGCTGGTGCTGCACTACCTCAACCACCAGCGGCTGGTCTCGCAGAACATTCGCACGATGACGCCCGTCTTTCGCGAGACTCAGGCAGGCGACAAGTTCTTCATCCGTCTGCTCGGCTACACCCCGAGCGGGGACGGCGTGCTGTTCGACTTCGTAACGCTCGTGCGCGATTCGGTGGTGAGGGACACTCCGCACACCATCGAGAGCTGGCCGAAGACACTCGACAACGATCCGGCCGGGGGGTGGACGATACGCTCGCGGCGGTCGCTGCACTTCGCCATGCCGCTAGCGCTCATCACCTCAGAGCTGGAGCGGGCCGGGTTCGAGGGCATTCGTGCGTACGGCGACCACGAGGATAGGCCGCTGGACATCGACACTGACGAGAGCATGCTCGTGGTGGCGACCAGGCGAGGGGCTTAGCGCCTCCGGGCGAGCTCGCCCTACAGGTTGCAAAGCACCGGTCCGAGCAGGCAGTGACGTCCGAGTGCGGCGTCGCAGGCGGCGACCGGCGCCACGAGTCCCGCGGGCACCTCGCCTGCTCTGCCCGAGGCGAGCTCCCGGTAGAGGTGACACAGCGGGATTCCCGCGACGTTCTGGAAGCACTCCGAATCGCTCACGCTCGCAAGGTGACGCTCGATATTGTAGGCACCCGCACACCCTGGACACTCGTCGCCCTCGACCCACTCGTTGGTGGTCTTCTCCGAGAGAGCGCGCATCGCCACCGGAGTTGTAACGGCAAACGTGAAGGGAGCGTCGACGCCGGGTGCGGCGAGGGCCACGCCCGTGACCACCTCATGCGTGCCGCCCGAAAGCTCTCCGAGCATACGCCGGGCGTCCGCACGGTCCCGTGGCTTGCCGAGCACCGCGCCGTTATGAACCACGATCGTGTCGAACGCCAGCACGATGCCAGAGGCGCCCCGCGCCCGAACGACAGCAGCCTTCTCGGCAGCCAGCAGTTGGGTCAACCCGGCGGGGGGAAGCGCGACGCTGAGGTCCTCTTCGGTGTCGGCAGCGGCGAGTGTCACCGGGACGCCGAGCCACGCCACGAGGCGCCGTCTGCGTGGGGAGGCCGAGGCCAGTACGAGGTCCGAGGAGTCCATGGCCGCGATGATAGCATCGGGGTTCAGGAAACTGCATAATCGAAAGAGTAGAAACTTACCGGTGGAAAGAGGCGTGATGCGGGAACGACCGCGCCCTGAGGAGCGTGCACCCGAAGCGGTTGAGCGCTTCGTCAAGCAGCTGCTCGTCGCGTTCAAGGCGGCAAAACTCTATCCCGCGACAAGCGAGATCCCGCAGGAGAGTGCCGCCGACCTGCTCACGATGCTTCGCGAACTCCTGCGTGAACAGCCCGACCTGCGTTTCCAGGTGACCAAGGATGCGTTGGTCCATGGAGCGCTTCCCGTCCTGCCGGGCAGTCGTCCGTTCGCGCTGTTCGCCCGCGAGTTTTACCACCGCGGGTTGGCCGAGGTGCGCTTCCACGCCGGTGTCACCCCGCGGGAGGTCGTCAGCTTCCTACGTCTGCTGCAGGAGCCCCCTGAAGCCATCCAGGGAGCAGGCGGCTTTGAGCAGCGGCTCTGGGATCTTCAGGTGGACGGCGTGACCACGCGGGCGGTCTCGACCAAGATCGTCGACGCCGAGCTTGACGATGGCACCGAGGCACCGATCACCGGCGAGGACTGGCCACCATCGAGGCAGCGCATCGACGATCTCATCGATGCGGCGTACAACGCCCGTCCGCGCGACCAGCGCATGCTCGTACGCTTCGCCCAGAACCCACGACTCGTGTCGCGCTATCTTGAACAGCTCGCTTCCGATGGCCGTGGCGGACGCCCGCTCGCGAACCTCGTGGCCGGCAAGGTCGTCTCCCTGGCGCATGTAGCCATGGCCGAACTCGTTGAAGACCAGCCGGCCATCTACCGCGCGCTTGCCGAGTCACTGCTCTCGCTGGATCCCGACGTCCGACGGGAGGTGCTCGTCGAGCGCCTCTTGCCCGAGTCCAGGCTGGACGAAGCCGTGGCCTCGGTCATGCATCAGTTCGAGTTGAGCGAGTTGTGCAACGCGCTCGTGGAGGGCATCGGCCCCGATCCCGTCTCGCGGGATGGCCTTTCGCGAGCGATCAGGAACCTTGCGGTAATCAGCCTGCACCCCAAGGAGAACGTGCTGGGCGCCGCAGCCGGAGCCATGCGAGAAGCCGGGATGGATGAGGCAGCCGTGGGCAGCGTGCTCAAGAGCGCCGCTCCGGCCCAACTGCGTGTTCAAAAAGACACGGAGTCCCGCCCCGACAGCCTGGAGAGCGTGCTGCGGCTCGTGGACCTCGCGCCGGTGGCCCCCGAGGCATTCGACGCCGACGTGCGCGGGCTGCGCGTCGAGGTCGAAGACGGCATCTCTGACGGCGACATCCTCGTGAGCATCGTCACGCTCGTGACCATCGAGCGCCGCCCGGACGTGTTCGCCTCCCTGATGAGCATCGTGGAGGATGGCCTCGGCCTCCTTCTTGAGTGGGGGGAGTTTGGCGACGCCTCCGCGGCGGCTGCGGCTTTGGGCTCACTGCGGGACGACGAGTCGCTCGATTCCGCGCAACGGCAACGCGCGCGTGAGGCGATGGCCTCCTTAGCACTCCCTCGATACATGAAGGATGTGGCCGCTGCCATGCGCGTGCACGCTCCGGGCACTCCGGAGCACGAATCGTGTCGGCAGCTCATCCGCACACTTGGCGGGCTCACGATCGCGCCGCTTCTGGAGGTGCTCGCCGAGGAGCCGGACATGGCAGCGCGCAAGGCGCTCGTGGATACGATCTCGGACATGGCGCCAGCCCACATTGCCGAACTCGGCGCCAGGACCGGTGATCCACGCTGGTTCTTTGTCCGCAACGTCGTCAACATCCTCGGCTCCACGAGGAGCCCCGCAGCGCTGCCACATCTCAACCGCACGCTCCGACATAACGACGAGCGGGTTCGTCGGGAGACCATCAGGGCAGTGGCGTCGGTGCGCGACAGGCTTGCCGAGGAGATGCTGATCGCCGCGCTGAGCGACGAGGACTCACAGAATGTGGGACTCGCGGCGCGATTCCTCGGCAATCTCGGCGCCAGTGGGGCGGTTGCGGCGCTTGCGGCCACCGCTCGAGGAGAAGGCCGGGGCAATCGCGATGCGGGTTCACGCATCGAAGCCATCGAGGCGCTGGGCAGACTCGGCACCGCGGAGGCGCAGGCCGCGGTCATAGACATCGCACGGCACAGAGGCATCATCAGGTCGAGCAGGTCGCGTGAGGTGCATGCGGCCGCTGAGGCCGCGCTTGAGGCGATGGACTCTACGCGTGAAGGAGGTCGCTCATGACGCCGGATGACGAGCGCATCATCATCCCGGGCGAGTCTGAGCGAGTGGTCAGAGCTCCGCAAAGCGACCTGGACGCGGCGGCGGGCGTGGCGCCCGCGGTCGATAGGATCAGCGCGGAGATACGTGACATGACGACCGGCTCCCGAACGTTTTCCAGCAAGCAGGTCGTGCGTGCGCGTGAGCTGCTTGCTCGTCTCTACGGGCTGCGCCGCTCATGCAGGCTGTATCGACTCGATCACCCGGCAGTGGCCGAGGCCGCGCATGCGCTGTTCCAGGTCATAGCGGTATTCCACGGCGAGGGCGCCGACGTTCCGGTCACCTTCTTCGAGGAGGAGGTCTTGCTCGGTGAGCAGGTTCTCGCCGAGGACAGCGTGCTGTTCGACCAGCTGATCAGAGACATGATCGCCATCGGTGCCGGCAGCATCACCTTCCTTCGAGGGCTGAAGCCGGAGGAGGTCGTGCGGTTCGCCGCCGTTCTCGGTGTCCGCTACGAAGAGGTGACCGCGACCGAGGGTGGCATCGCCGCGCTGATGCAGCGTGTCTCCACGCCGCACATCGTGCTCAGCGCGGTGAACGTCGTGCGGGAGAATGTCGCCATCGATGACGAGGACGCGGCTCAGGCGGCGAAGGCCGCTTACACCAGCGCGCTTGATCTGCTTCGCGAACTCGAGCGGCTGATCAGAAGCAACCAGGCCCTCGGCGCCGGCCACGTGAAGGGCACCGTCCGCAGCCTGGTGGACAACATCTTGCGCAACCGGTTCGCGATGCTGGAGTTGAGTGGCCTCAAGAGCTTCGACGAGTACACGTTCTACCACTGCATCAACGTTGCGATCCTCTCGTTGGCACTCGGTTCCACCCTGACGCGGGACTACCGGTTCTTGTCGTCGCTCGGCGTGGGTGCTCTGCTGCACGACATCGGGAAGATGTCGGTGGATGTCGACATCTTGAACAAGACCACGCCTCTGACGAGTGATGAGTGGGCCGAGATCAGAGAGCACCCGGTGCGAGGAGCGGAGGTCACCGCGCTCACCGCAGGGCTGGATCGCGCCTCGATGGTCTGCGTGCTTGAGCACCACATGCGCTACGACCTCACCGGCTATCCCGGACGGTCGATCGACCGTCCCCAGCATGTTGCCAGCCGTATCGTGGCAGTTGCCGATGCGTACGATGCGATGACCTCTCAGCGTCCGTACAGCGCGCCCCGCATGCAGGATGAGGCGATGGGAATCGTGGTGAAGAGCGCAGGCACGGCGCTCGATCCCGTGCTGGTGCGTTTGTTCGTGGACACGCTGGGGTTCTTCCCGCCGCGCTCCGTCGTCTTGCTCAACACGGGGGAGACCGCTGTGGTGGTGAGCCCGAGTCCGTCGAACCCTGCCCGGCCGGTGGTGCGCATCATCGCTGACCCCGGCGGAGTGTTCATCTCGACATTCGACCTCGATCTGAGCGATGCACAGCAGGCCGAGGGACGCGCGGTGATCCGGTGTCTCGATCCGACAGGCATGAACGTGGATATCGCCGATTTCCTGTAGCAAGCGCGGCAACTTCCGGCGCGTACGGGTACGATAGCGAGTGCGACCTACGCCGGGAGGCCACTAATGAGCAAGCCCCGCACACGCGTTAACCCCTTGACCCTGCTCGTGATCGCCTTTGTCGTCCTGGTGGTCATATCGGGTGCCGCTGCCGAGTTTTACACCGATGCGCTGTGGTATCAGGACCTCGGCCAGCCGGGCGTCTTCTGGAGAACCCTCGGATGGCAGTGGGGGACCGCTGCCATCGTAGCGCTCGTCTACTTCGTTTTGCTGTACTCGAACCTGCGCATCGCCCGTGCGATGAAGCCGCGGGGCGTACTGCACGCCGTCACCTCTTCGCCGCCGCAGTTCGAAGCGTTGCTTGAGCAGATCCGGGCGCGCGCAGGTCGACTCACCGATGTGGGGATCCTGGCCGCAAGCGCCGTCATCGCGATTCTTGCAGGCGCAGCGGCTGCCGGTTCGTGGGAGACGGTGGCACTCGCGTTCACCGGGGGCTCGTTCGGCGTGGCCGACCCCCAGTTTGGACGCGATATCGGCTTCTACTTCTTCACGTTACCGGCGCTCCGATTGGCGGAGACGCGGCTGATCGGCGGATTGATCGTCACGCTGCTGCTCACGGCGGCGGTGCACGTGCTCAACGGCTCGATCCGACCATGGGACCGCTGGCAGGGCTTTGAGCCGCACGTGAAGGCCCATCTGTCGGTGCTTGGCGGGCTGATCATCGTCACGCAGGCGTTTGGCTACTGGCTCGCCATCTTTGAGCTCAACTACTCCCCGCGCGGCCAGGTCATAGGCGTCTCGTACACCGACGCGCATGCTCAGATACCCGCCCTGGTGATCCTGATCGTGATCGCGCTGATGTCCGGTATCGCGCTCTTGCTCAACATTCGCTTCAAAGGATGGCGCCTGCCGGTCATCTCTGTGGGGGTGTGGGTCACCGCCGTGGTGTTGGTTGGCGGCGTCTATCCCGCGCTCGTGCAGCAGTTCCGCGTCGCGCCCAACGAAGTTGAGGCCGAGTCGCCGTATCTGGTGCGCAACATCGAGGCCACGCGCGTGGCGTTCGGCCTTGATGATATCGAGGTGCGCGCGTTCAGCGCCGAGGAGAGCCTCGTTGCCTCCGACCTGGCGTCCAACGATGCGACGCTGCGCAATGTGCGACTCTGGGACCCGTCGGTGGTGGCGCAGACCTACCGGCAACTGCAAGGCATTCGGCCGTACTACGACTTTGGCGACGTGGACATCGACCGGTACGTGATCGACGGACAGCGCCGCGAGGTGCTCGTTTCGGCGCGCGAGATCGACGTCACCCGTTTGGCCGACCAGGCTCAGACGTGGGTGAACCAGCACCTCGTGTACACGCACGGCTACGGACTCGTGGTGAGCCCCGTCAACGAGGCGAGCGGTCAGGGATACCCGCAGTTCATGCTCAAGGACATCCCGCCGCAGTCGGTGACCGACCTCGTCCTCGAGCAGTCGGCGCTGTACTTCGGCGAGGAGACCGACAACTATGTCATCGCAAACACCGACCTGGCCGAGTTCGACTACCCGGTGGGCGACTCAAATGCCGAGACCACGTACTCGGGCAGCGGCGGCGTCAAGGTGGGTGGCCCTGTGGGCCGCGCCGCGTTCGCTCTGCGGTTCTCGGCTCCCCAGATCCTCTTCAGTCGGTACGTGCGCTCCGACAGCCAGGTGCTGTTCAGGCGAACCGTAGCCGAGCGCATCGACGCTCTGGCGCCCTGGCTGTACCGGGATGCCGACCCGTATCCCGTGATCGCCGATGGCCGGATTATCTGGGTGGCCGACTGTTATACGGTCTCGGACCTGTACCCGTACTCCGAGCGATACAACGGGATCAACTACATCAGGAACTCCGTCAAGGTGACCATCGATGCATACGACGGTTCGACCACGCTGTACGCTTTCGATGACGAGGACCCGCTTCTTGCCGCATGGGGGCAGGTCTTCCCCGGCATGCTCGCCGATGCTTCCGAGATGCCAGAGGAGATAGCGGCACATCTTCGGTACCCCGCCGACCTATTCAGCATGCAGGCGGAGGTATACAAGACGTACCACATGCTCGATCCCAAGGTCTTCTACAACAAGGAGGACCAGTGGGCGTTGCCCGGCGAAGGCACGGACGGCACGGGAACGCCGATGGACCCGTTCTACGTGCTGATGGAGCTTCCGCAGGAGGAGGGCGAGGACTTCATGCTCATGGTGCCGTTCACGCCGCGCACCAAGGCCAACATGATCGGCTGGATGGCCGCCAAGTCAGATCCGGGCTCGTATGGCGAGCGTGTCGTCTACACATTCCCCAAGCAGCGACTCGTCCTGGGACCGGAGCAGGTTTCGGCTCGCGTCAACCAGGACCCGGTGATCTCGCAGGAGCTTACGCTATGGAGTCAGCGCGGCAGCGGGGTCGTTCTCGGAAACATGCTCGTGCTGCCGGTGAACGACTCGATCGTCTACGTGCAGCCGTTGTACCTGCAGTCCGAGCAGACGGCGATGCCTCAGCTCACCCGCGTGATCGTGGCGTATGGCGACAAGGTCGCCATGGAGCCTGACCTGGCCACGGCGCTCCTGTCGGTCTTTGGCGCTGTTGCCGAGGAGTCCTCAGACGACGGCAAAGTGGCAGATGTGGCCCAGGCCAAGGAGCTTTACGACGCGGCAATGGAGGCGCAGCGCACGGGCGACTGGGCGGCCTACGGGCGCTACATCCAGGAGCTCGGCGACCTCATCCAGGAGCTCGTTGGATCCTCCACAGGCGAAACCGAAACGGTTACACCCTAGAGCTCAAGCGTTTACAAGCGTTTACAAGTTGTTTCCAACAGGGTGCCTTTGTGCTAGCCTTGTCCCTCGTTGGCTTGAAATGGGGTCGGTACGGCGCGCGCGAGTTGGCCGAAGGGCTGCTGCGTGAGACCGGCGACGTGCGTCCCCCCGGCACAAAACCGAACGGTGCACCGCGCAATGGTGTGCGGCGCCGAATGAGGATCACGGTCCATACCACCAATAGCAGAACGCGTGCTTGACAGTGGCCAAGGCGACGGATGCGTCCGATCCGCGTGGCCAGGAGCGCGGCGACATGCTTCTCCTTGAGTTCACAGACCTACGTCGTCGTATGCCCTGAGCCGTCGCCTGTCCTGTACCCGTACATGGAGGACAGTGTGAAGGTAGCGAAGAAGCAGGGAGCTGGTTTCAAGATCGTGGCCGGCATGGTCGCGGTCACCGTGGTCGCAATCGCGGTACTCGTTGGAGTCGGCTTCATTCCGTACGCAACCGCCTCAGCCCAGATCGCAGAGGCGGGACCGGCACAGGAGGCGGCGCCCATACTGCCGCCAGTGGTCGGACCCTCAAAGATCGAAGGCCTCCGCCAGCCATCAGGGCTTGGTGTTGAGGCTCAGGAGGTCGGTACCCGTACACCCACCGAGATCCCCAAGCCGGCTGTTGTCGCGCAGGTCCGCTCTGCACGGCCCGCCGCCGTTCCTGCATCAGCTGGTGACGGCTGGAAGCAGGCGAAGGTCTCCTGGTACGGACCTGGTTTCTACGGCAACACGATGGCCGGCGGAGGGACGTTGCAGACTGACAGCATGGTAGTCGCGCATAAGACCCTTGCGTTCGGCACCCGCATCGAGTTCCAGTACAAGGGCACTTCCTGCGTCGCCGTGGTCATGGACCGTGGACCGTACACTGCTGGCAGGACGTTTGATCTGGGTCCCGGCACCGCCCGCGCGCTCGGGTTCTCGGGAGTAGGCACTGTGGACTACCGCATCATCTCCCGGTAGCGAGTCGCCACAGCACACGTCAGGCGGCGTCCCGATTCTCCAGGGGCGCCGCTTCGCTTGGGTCGGGTCTAAGGGCACGCTTTGGGGTATCTTCAGCATGGCGCCCGCAACAGAGGAGGAAGCCATGGTAGAGCCTGACACTAAGACCGACACACCGAAGACCGGCGTAGAGGCAATCATCGATGCGGTGGCCGACCTGCTCCAGACCGCCGTCGACTGGTTGCGCCAGGAAGCAGCGGCCGTTGTACGGGAGAAGATCGTGCTGCCCGTGCAGCGTCTGGGGCTCACCCTCGCCTCGGCCACGGCCGCGGCCGCGCTTCTGGTCCTGGGTCTCATCTTTATCGCCGTAGCGCTGTTCCTGCTGCTCGCCGAAGTGGTCGGTTATCCCGGCGCGCTTCTTATCATCGGCGGCGTATACGTCCTGGCATCCCTTGTGTTCCTCGTCATCAAAGTGAGGTCGATGCAGAAGTGAGCGAGACAGAGCAGGCAATCACCGTTGACGACCTTCGCCGCAAGGCCGTGCACATTCGCGACATGGCCGAGGTCGAGGTGCGATCGCTTGCCGAGGAGCGCGCGGCGCGCATCGTGGTCATCGGCGCCATCGCAGTCATCGCTGCGGTATCCATGGCTTACTACCTGGGCAGCAGGAACAGGTAGACGCGAGGCGGGCGAGTCAGCCGGAGGCAGAAGTGCGCGTGCAGAGCGTTTCCGTGTGTCCCGATCGCGTTGATGTGCTGCTCACCGTGGATGCCGGGCGTATGCGAACGGCGCAGGATTCGGTGGCCGAACGCGCGCTGGCGCTGCTTCCGGGACTCGCTCATCACTTCTGCATCAACAACGAGGGCAGGTCGTTTGCCGAAGAGCTCGCCGACACCGAGGTGGCGCATCTGTTCGAGCATATCGTACTCGAGCTGATGGCCACAGCGGGTTCGCCCCGCAGCCTCAAGGGCGAGACCGTGTGGGACTTCAGGAGAGACGGCAGGGGAGTGTTCCGCGTCTCGCTCGAGTACGATGATGATCTGGTGTGCCTCGGCGCCGTGAAGTCGGCCGGCCCGCTCATGCGGTATATCCTCGAAGGCGGCGAGCCTCCCGATGTGCGCGCGGAAACGGGGAATCTCGCTGCCCTCAGGGGCTGGCCCCGCGCACGGACATCGTGAACCTGCCGGCATCAGCGTTTCGTTGACCACGCGTTCCGCTCGGTGCTAAGGTTGCCTGCAACCCCTGCACTCGTGGGGCGCATACAGCATGTGGACGTGAGGGAAGAGGGCGCGACGAAGCCCGGCCACCCCTCCGCAGGTCCTCTGCCAGGCTTGCCACAGGGGCAGGTGGAAGTAGACGGTAGCATCGGGCCGTTATCCCGTACTCGAGGTCCGGCAGCAGGTTTCAACCTGTTCTCCGGACGAAGACAGGTGGTACCGCGACGACCCTCGCCCTGTTGGCCGGGTCGTTTTCTGTTGTCCAGGGCCTGACGCGGCCCCGTAAGGAGCAGAGATGGGTACCGCACGAGTTGTGTTCGACCGGTGGAGCGACCGCTATGCGGCCCGGATGTCCGATGTCCGATCGAGCGCCGTCCGCGATCTGTTCGCCGCTGCCACCCGCCCCGACATGATCAGCTTCTCGGGGGGCATGCCCGATATCGCCCGTGTTCCCATCGAGGCGGTGGTCTCGGCGGCCACATCGGCCCTGCGCGAGTCAGGCCTGCAGGCCCTGCAGTACGGATCGTCCGACGGGCGTGCGGAGATCAGGGCGGTTGTGGTGGGTCTCATGGGCGAGATCGGCGTGCGCGTGAAGGCCGACGACCTGGTGGTCACCGCCGGCGCGCAGCAGGCCCTCGATCTCCTCGCCAAGATATTCATCGATCCCGGCGACACCATCATCTGCGAGGGACCCACGTATCTCGGCGCGCTCCAGGCGTTCTCCGCGTACCAGCCCACCATCGTCTGCATTCCGATGGACGACGACGGCATGCGCATCGACGTGCTCGCCGAGGAACTGAGGCGGCTCGGACCGCGCGGAGCGAAGTTCATCTACACCATCCCCAACTTCCAGAACCCGGCGGGAGTCACGCTCACGCCGGCGCGGAGACGCGAGCTGCTCGACCTGGCGCGCGAGTACGACATCCCGGTGATCGAGGACGACCCGTACGGACGTCTGCGGTTCGAGGGAGGCCATGCGCTGCCCCTTCGCGCACTCGATGACGAGGTCATCTACCTCGGCACCTTCTCCAAGATATTCGCGCCGGGTCTGCGTCTCGGATGGGTCACAGCCCCAAAGCCGATCCTTTCGAAGCTCCTGCTCGCCAAACAGGCCGCTGATCTGTGCGGCAGCGCGTACACACAGCTCACCGCCGAGCGGTATTTTGCCGACTCAAGGTGGCGCAAGGTGCTGCAGGATCTCATCCGCGGCTACGCCGAGCGTCGCGATGCGATGATCGAGGCCCTCGAGGAGCACTTTCCTGCCGAGGCCCACTGGACGGTGCCGGCCGGCGGCTTCTTCGTCTGGGTCCAGATGCCGCAGTTTCTCGATCTGAAGTCCATTCTGGCCGAGGCGGTCGAGCGGGGTGTCACCTACGTTCCCGGCGACGCCTTCTTCCCAGACGGACGGGGTCGCAACTGTATGCGCCTCGGCTTCTGCTATGCGAAACCCGACGCGATCCGGGAGGGCATCAGGCGACTGGCCGAAGTGCTTGAGGATCGTCTCGAACTCTACCGCGCGTTCTCCGAGGCAGGCGTGTTGCCCGCCTCACCCGTTTCCGGAACCGAGAGGGGCTGAGTGCGATGAACGAGAAGGTTGCGGTGCTGATGGGCGGTCAGTCGCTGGAACGAGAGGTTTCGCTCATGAGCGGTCAGCGGGTGTGCGACGCGCTCGAGGCCGAGGGGTACCGGGTGCTTGCGCTCGATGTCACCGCGGACCTCGTGTCGACGCTGCGCAGTGAGCGTCCGGACATCGTGTACATCGCGCTGCATGGCAAGTACGGCGAAGATGGCACCGTGCAGGAGCTTCTCGAGTTCCTGGACATTCCCTACACCGGCCCGGGTGTGATCGCCTCCGCTCTCGCCTGGGACAAGGCACTGTGTAAGCGGCTGTTCCTGCGGGAGGGCGTCCCCACGCCGCCCTGGGTCACGTTCACCGCTGATGCGTTCAAGCAGATGGGTGCCGCCACATCGCTCGATCTGGTGCCCGCGGCGGTGGGAGGATTCCCGGTGGCCGTCAAGCCGGCAAAGCAGGGCTCGGCACTCGGCCTGACAAAGGTGGAGCGTGCCGAGGATCTTGCAGAAGCGCTGCTCACTGCGTTGTCCTTCGGAGACAGCGCGATAGTCGAGAAGTGGATAGAGGGCCGCGAGCTGGCAGTCTCTGTGCTCGGAGCACCCGAAGGGCCACGCGTGCTGCCGCCGGTGGAGATGGTGCCGCACTCCGGCCTGTTCGACTTTTCGTCGATGTACACGGCGGGCGAGACCGACTACTACGTGCCGGCGCGCCTGAGCCCCGAAGAGGAGGCGGCTGTGATGGCTCTCGCGGCGCGCGTGCATGCGCTTCTCGGCGCCGAGCGCGTGAGCCGGGTGGATATGGTGGTGGACGGCGCGGGCCAGCCGTTCGTGCTCGAGGTCAATACCTCTCCCGGTATGACCGAGACGTCGCTTCTGCCCATGGCTGCCGCATCGGTGGGCATCGGTTTTCAGGAGTTGGTAGTACATCTGGTACGCTCTACATTGGATGCTGGCGCATGATGGGTACATATACCGTTGACGCACGGTGTTCGACGACGTATCCGCACTATCCCGGAGGTGGCTTCAATTATGTATGACTATCGCAGGGGTGAGAGCATCCTGGGCGCGTTTGTACTGGGCGGACTCGTAGGTGCCGCTCTCGGTCTGCTGTTCTCGCCGCGCTCAGGCCGCGAGAATCGCGAGTTCGCTGCCTCGAAGGCCCAGGAGTACTGGGGTGAGGGCAAGGATTTCTACGAGACCAGCCGCGCCAAGGTAGCCGATGAGACAGAAGAGCTGAAGGCAAAGATCGACGCGGCTCGCGATCGTCTCAAGGAGCAGGTGGAGACCGTGACCCAGCAGGCCAAGGGCAAGGTCCACGAGATCGCACCTGCCGCCAAAGATGCCGTCCTCAAGGCCGGCGAGACGGTCAAGAGCGGCGTTGACACGGCAGAGGTCAAGGCGCAGTCAGTCCTCGACAAGCTCTCCGAGAAGACCGCACCCGTGGTGGCAGATCTTGGTGCAGGCGCCGGCAAGCCCGATGCGCCGGGGGCTCCCACATTCGAGTAGCACCACACGGAGTATCATAGGGGGCCGGTCGCTCACAGGCGGTTGGCCCTCTTCGCTTTCCGCATCAGGAGGTGAGATGAATGCCACAGATAAACGCGTATGAGCGGGTTTCGGTGGTGAGCCCCGAGGGCAAGCCACTCGGACGTGTCGCTGCGGTGCTCTTTCACCCATCTGAGCCGTGCGTCGTAGGTGTGCAAGTGGATCCCGGCGCCGTGCTGGGGCTCATCGGTCGCCGCCCGCGGTTCGTGATCTTGGGCGACCTGACACGAACCGATGAAGGCGCACTGAGACTCGCTGCCAGGTCACTGCCCGCCGACAGTGCGGGTGAGCGGAGGCTCGGCTTCTCGTGGGAGGATTCGGTCATCTGGCGCGGCATGCCAGTCCGCTCGCAAGGCGGGGACGCGGTGGGCGTGGTGCACGATGTCTCATTCGCGTCCGATACCGGGTGCGTCACACTCCTCATGGTGTCCACCGGAGTGGTGGGCGACGCGGCACTCGGCAAGCTGGAGGTTTCGGCGGAGCTGATTGCGGGCTTTGCCGGGGATTCGGTTCTGGTTCTGCCAGGGTACAACGAGATAAGGGCCGGCGGCGGCGCGGCCAAGGTGGTCGCATCCGGCGTGGCAACCATCAAGACCCGTGGCGGGCAGGTTGCCGATGGGGCCCTGCAGGTAGGGGTCGCGGCCGCAGGAGCCCTCGGCCGGTCCCTCAGAAAAGGCACGGCGCGCAAAGCGCTCGACAAGATCAAGTCGCTCATGGATGAGGACGAGTAGATGGCACGTCGCTTCATCGGGCTATCAGTGGCCGACCGTGATCGTCTGCCGTCGAGGTGCGCCGCGTGCGTCTTCTGGGAGAGTGCGAACGCGCTGCCGCGCGAGTGCGGCCTCACGTGCGATGCTGATGCGGCCACGGGATGGGTGCGCACCGTGGCCGACGAGTGGGGAGAGTGCGGGCGGGTCGTTGAGCAAGATGGAGAGTACATCGGCTTCATAAAGTACGCGCCACCACGATACGTTCCTCAAGCTCGCCACATGCCATCGGGGGTTCCGCTTGCTGAAGGGGTCCTGATAACCTGCATGCACATCGCACCCGAGGCGCGCCGCCACGGCGTGGGCGGCGTCTTGCTGCGGGCTGCGCTTCGTGATCTGGTCGGGCGAGGAGAGCGCAGCGTGCAGGCCTACGCGTCTGCACACCGGGGCGGTTTTGAGACCTCCCCGCTCGTTGGTGTAGAGTTCTTGCTTCGGCACGGGTTCACCGTGGCGCGGCCGCATCCCGAGGTGCCGCTGCTCCACCTGGAACTCAAGTCGCTCGTGAGTTGGAGCGAGAACCTCGAAGCTGTTCTTGAATCGCTTCGTCTGCCGCGGGTGGCTCCCGGTCAGGCGCCCGCCACGCTAGCTTCCGGTCCGACGCCGGAGTAGTGCGCCGCACCGGGGCGACATCCGAAACGGTGTGGCTCCCTCAAGGATTGTGTGGTGCCCATGCAGATAGGAATGGTCATACGGCGCGGTGTGCGCCTTCTCGCGGTGTCTGCAGCTCTGCTGCTGGCCGCGACCTCGGGGCACCAGTCGTTCATCGGCGCGACGGTCGTGGTGAATGGCCAGCGCGTTGGTACCCACGATGGCGCTGTTCTCAGTGATGTGCTCGGCCGAAGTGCGGAGTGCGGTCGGGTGCTGTCTGCTGTGGACCACCGTGTGCTCTCCGGGCGTACCGGGCTGCCGGCCACTGTTCTCATCAACGGTCAGGTCGCATCGCTGACTGCGGCCATCTACCGCGACGACAGGATTCGCGTGATCGCGGGCGCTGATATTCTCGAGCCGGTAGTTGAGGAGACGCGCACGCTCGAGCCGCCCACATCGGCGATCGTCGGGCGGGGTCAGGTTCCCAAGGTCGTGTCTGCGGGCACTCCCGGGTATGCTGTGCTCCGGGTCGGCGCCTATTCGGGCGAGGTTGTGGCCACCGATACGGTCGTTGCGGCCGCTCCGGCGCTCGTGCGCAACGTTCCCGCACCCGGAACCGCGCTTATCGCGCTCACGTTTGACGACGGGCCGTGGCCGGTGCAGACCGAGACGATTCTCGGCTTACTAGCCGAGCGCGGCGTTCCGGCCACGTTCTTCATGCTCGGCAGCAGGGTGGAACGCACGCCCGAGATCGCACGTGCGGTGGTGAACGCGGGTCATGCCGTGGGCAACCACACATTCAGGCACGTGTACCTCGACGCGGTTCCACCCGATGTGGCGGCGTGGGAGATCGAGTACACCAACCAGACGATCCAGGTGGCCACTGGCGTGCGGCCCGGATGGATTCGGGCACCCGGAGGACACCTCGGTGGAGACGCGCACGCGCTGATAGCGCAGGCGGGCATGCGCTCAGCGTTGTGGACGGTCGACCCGCAGGATTGGCGCAACGATGCCACTCCCGAGGATGTCGCGGGGCGGGTGATCAGCGCGGCGCGTCCCGGAGCGATCGTGGTACTGCATGATGGCGGCGGGGATCAGTCGGCCACCATAGCGGCACTGCCCATGATCATCGACACGCTGCGCGCGCAGGGATACGAGTTTGTGACGCTCGACGAGATGCCCGACGTCAGAGCGGGCTGGTAGCGTCGTCATCGCACGGCAGAGGGTGGCGCAGCGTGCGGGTCGGCGTGATCACCACATCAACCGGCCGGTCGCGCGTATCGTGCGGCACAGAGTCGAAGACCTGCTCGTCGTAGGCGATGCCGATGGTGGGAGGTATCCGGCCGCCCTGAGCCAGCAATGCGTCGTAGAAGCCGCCACCAAAACCGAGCCGGTTTCCTTCCGGATCGAACGCCACCCCGGGAACGACGATCACGGAGATCTCCCCGAGCGTCGCCTCAGGTGCATCGGACCGCGGTTCACGAAGCCCGAAGGACCCTTCGGCAAGCGCGTCCGGTCCGGCCACCCAGTGGAGTGCCAGGCTGCGCGGTCCCGCCACTCGCGGATACGCGATGCGCATGCCCTGGTCGCGCAGTGCAAACTCGAGTGCGCCTGGATCTGCCTCCTCGGCCGATGCGCCGTAGAGCATGACCGCCGAGACGCCATCGAACTCGGGTAGGACCAGGACGCGCTCCGCGATGGCGTAGGCCGCAGCGGCTCGCATCTCAGGCAACACGGAGCGCCGGGCGGCCCGGGCCTTGAGGCGCAGGATCGACTTGGCGCGGCCGGTCTCCTGCTTGAGGGTGTCCCTCTCGCTATCCATAAAGAAAGGGTACACCCTACTGTCAGCCGATGCCCAGAACCGTGATCACGATGAGGCCGACGGTGAGGGCGGTGGTCAGGATGATCGTGCTCCAGCCGAGGACATTGGCCACCCGGTTGTTGGCGTGGCGCCCCATGATCCGGCGATCGTTCACGATGATCATCATGTAGAAGAGGAGGAACGGCAGCAGGATGCCGCCGATTACCTGCGAGAAGACCATGATTGCCACCAGGTCCAGCCCCGGGATGAGGATAAACGCGGCGCCGAAGACGATGACGAATGTGTAGATAGCGTTGAACACCGGCGCCTCGGACCATGAGCGATCGATGCCGCGCTCGAAGCCGAATGCCTCACAGACCGCGTACGACGCCGTGAGGGGGAGGACGCAGGCGGCGAGGAGCGAGGCTCCCAGCAGTCCCAGCGCGAACAGTTGCGCCGCATAGGGGCCCGCGACCGGGACCAGTGCACCGGCCGCATCGGCTGCAGTTGAGATACCCGCTCCGCTGCCGTGCAGCACCGTGCCGGTGGTCAGCACGATGCACCACGCGATGAACCCCGCGGCGATTGTTCCCGAAATCACATCTATCCGCTGCAGAGGGAGGTCGCGCGCGGAGATGCCCTTGTCCACCACGTTGGCCTGTACGAAGAACTGCATCCACGGAGCGATCGTGGTGCCCACCATCGCGATCGAGAGCACGATGAAGTCCGATGAGAGCTCGATGCTCGGCAGGACCGTGGCACGAGCCACCTCGGCCCAGTCGGGGCCAACGAGGAACGCCGATACGATATAGGCGATGAACACGGCTGAGAGCCCCAGCAGGATCTTCTCCACGCGGCGGTACGATCCGCGAACGACGAGGAGCCAGACCGCCAGCGCGGCAATCGGAACCGCCACATAGCGCGAGACTCCCAGTATCTCCATGGCTGAGGCGATTCCGGCAAACTCGGACACCGAGGTTGCCGCGGTAGAGATCACCAGCGCGAGCATTGCGAAGAGCGAGGGCCTGATGCCGAAACGCTCACGGATGAGCGCGGCGAAGCCCTTGCCGGTGACGGCGCCCATACGCAACGCCATCTCCTGCACCACCACGAGCGACAGCGTCATGATGGGCAGCATCCACAGCATCTCGTAGCCGAAATCTGCACCGGCTACCGAATAGGTGGAGATGCCGCCGGCATCGTTGCCTGCCGACGCCGCGATGATACCGGGCCCCATCACGGCGAGGATGGCCACGAACGAGAGGCGGCGTTTCGTGTCAGTTGTGCCGGGCACCTGCTAGGCTCCCGCAACCAGCAACGTTCCGGTCCAATAGGCCAATGCCAGGTAGGCGACAGCGCCTACGAGCATCGAGATCACTGCAAGACCGTTCCCGGAGACGCGCTTGCCAGCGGCTCTTCTGCGCAGCGCCACCTCGGCTAGTGCACTTCCGGAAAGCACGGTGAAGAATACCGCCCCAAGCGTGGTCGCGCCAAACTGCCAGGCACCGAACGTCCCGCCACCTTGCGCCACATACACATAACCGAACGCGAGCGCCCCGGCGCCGAGACCGAGTGCGAGACCGAGTGCCGATTCGCGCAACAGGCGCTGAGCCAGTGAGCTGCGTTCATCGGTGTCCGTGCCGCCGATGAGCTCGGTGACCGCTCGCGATGAGACCTCTTCGGCTACGCGCAGGATCAACGGCAACAGCATCGCGGCCCAGCCGAGCACCGCGAGACCCGCAGCGATGGTGGTGGCGCTCTGGGCGGTCATCGAGTCGGGGAGGCCCTCTGCGGTCAGCAGGCGGAACTCGGTCACGGCCAGAAGCGCACCGAGCAGAGCGACAGCCCAGATGATCGCCCAGGAGCTGCGACGCAAGATGAGCCAGCCTGCGCTGGCGAGACGACCCTGGTCGCGCGCCGATCCCGTGGCGATCGCCAGGTCCTCGGCAGACTCCTCCTCCATGACGTCGAGCGCGTCATCTACGGTGACGATGCCGAGCAGCTTGCCGGTCTCGTCAACCACCGGCAGCGCCAGGAGGTCGTACTTGCTCATCATGTCGGCAACGATCTCCTGATCGTCGTCGGGGCCGACCGAGATGACCTCGCGCTCAACGAGTTGCGCAATGTGCGTGGAGGGCTCCGACATCACCAGATCACGAAGCGAGATGACTCCTTCCAGGCGCCGCTCGCCCTCAACAACGTAGATGTAATAGATGCTCTCGTGCTCTGCCGCGCCCGTGCGCAGGTAGTCGATCACCTGCTGGACGGTCATCTCGTCGCTCACGGTGGTGACCTCGGGCGTCATGATGCCGCCGGCGGTCTTCTCGCGGTAGCCGAGCAGCGAGCGGATCGCACCCGCTTCTCGTACGCCCATCAGGCGCAGCAGCGCCTCGGCTTTGTCATACGAGAGGTCGCCGATGATGTCGGCAGCATCGTCGGGATCCATCTCCTCGAGGATGTCAGATGCGCGCTGGTCGCCGAGGTCGTCGATCAGGTCGGCCTGCAGCTCGTCCTCGAGCTCGGCCACGGTAAGTGCGGCCTGGACGTTGTCGAGGTGCTCGAAGACGCGCGCCCGCTGCGTGGGGCTGAGCTGTTCGAGAACGTCGGCCACGTCGGCCGGGTGCAGTTCATGGAGGCGCTTGTGCGTGACCGACAGCCGCACGTGCGAGAGGTCACGGTCGAGCAGGTCCATGTAGTTCCAGGCGATGAGGTTCTCCGCAAGGTCCCTGCCGATGAGCTTTGCTGCGGCCGCGGCCGCGCGCTCCACTCTCGGATGCAGGCCCCGTAGGATGCCGCGGACACCCACCTCGGCACCGAGAAGACGCAGCTGGTTCTTGGACTCGGCAAGTTTGAGGTCGTTCACGCGCACGACCTTCATGCCCTGGGTATCGACGATCTGCTTGTTGAGCAGGTCGCGCGCGAGCAGCACTTCATCGGGCTGCAGGTAGCTGAAGCGCAGCGTCTCACGCTCGACGTTCAGTTCGATGCGGTCCTCGCCGAGCGCGACCACGAACTTGCGCCACGACAGCATGAACGGTGTCTTGGTGGGGCCGAGGAAGGCGAGCGACGTGACGCGCGGAAAGACCTCGCCCGTAGCGATCGCGATGTCGCTGATCTCGCCGATGACCTCGCCGGCGGCGTCCACCACCGGTTTGCCCAGCATCTGGGTCAGGTAGAACATATGGCTCCTTCCCCCCGACGCATGCGCGCCGACAGGTTGATCGTGACGAAGGGTCCCAGCTCCCCGTCACGATCACAGGAGCCGGGACCTAGGGACTTGATGGAGTCACCAGGGTCCGTTTCTCTCGGCTGCAGAACTCGACAACGAAAAAAGCCCCTCGTTGGCCATGACGGGGGACTGTGCTGCGGCATGCGCCGCGCGCGGGACGGCATTGATCGCGCCGCACCGTTGCTCCGTCCCTCGTCGTGTGGATTTGGCACTGTCCGACGTAGGGCGCACGATCGCTCGTGCGGCGGGGCCAAGCCCGCCTTTGCAGTCCCAGCCACGTTAGCCGTCCCCTTAAGCCGGGGAGGGCTGTTATACCCATTGGCGTCTCTCGACATTTCCGGGCAGTGGCCTGTGTTCGAACAGGAGCCGCACCATAACGGATGGAGCGCTCTTCTCGCTGTCAATGCACCGGCGTGCAGTGCACAGGCTATTGTAGGCTTGAGCAGGGAGAACGGCAAGGGTTCGGACCGCGGCTTGCGGTAGGCGGCGGTCATTGCGAGGCGCGTCGATCAGCGTTCCGGGGCACGCTCCACCGCGCGTGCCCACTCCCGGGCGAACTCGGCCCAGCCCTCGCCGCGCTCTCCTTCGGTGCGCCAGACGTTGGCGCGCGGTGTGTCCGCAAGGGCGCTCATCACGCCGCTGCTGCCGAACGCATTGGCCACCAGTGCCATCACTCCCACCGCATCGGCCATCTCCAGGTCGGTTGCCGAGTCACCGATGGCTGCGGCCTGATGGCGCTCGAGCCCTCGCCAGGCGAGGTCCTGCTCGATCGCATGCGTCTTTGAGACGCCCTGCGGCACCACGTGATACGCATGCGGCTGCATGTCGCGGCAGGTGAGCGTGCCGTGACTGCGCAGCATCCCGTTGTCCACCAGGTCGAGCGGCAGCGGCAGCGTGTCGAGCACCGCCTGCCCCTCGGCCACATCAAGACAGCCGCGCAGGAGAAGTGAGACCTCGCGGTCCAACTGCCAGGGCGCGTAGTGTTCGATCCGCCCGGGGAACACCTCCATGAGCGTCTCGGCCGCACGGACAGCGTTTATGGCGTCAAACGGTGAGAGGCCGCCAGCCGGGGTCTCCTTGGGCCAGGTGCCGTGGTCGACGCGGGCCTCGAAATCGAGGCCGGTCCCGTGAACGATGATGCCGCCCGCTTCAGCGATGTACGCATCCCATCCGAGAAGTTGAGCGAGTTCACGCAGTTGGAGCCTACCGCGTCCCGAGATGGGGACAACGTCGAGGCCGGCGCGGTTGAGCGCCACGATCTGCTCGGCTACCACCAGCGATGGCGCGGCCGCGGCGTCAGCAAGCACGCTGCCGCCCTTGGCAACGAGGGTGCCGTCCAGGTCGGTGTACAGGATGCGAACCGACTCGAGCGCGTGCAGCGCACGCGGATCACTCGTGAGAAGCGGCACGGTGGGCGCCATGGGTGTCCCCTTCCGAAGGTGAGGACATTGTAGGTCATGCGCCTCCGATGTCAGACCCCCCGAGGAGTATGGCCCTCGGAGGGTCGGCTGTTCAGGGGAGGCACAATGGCCGTTCGGATGACGTTCGAGGACTTTGTAGAGTACCGGGCAAACCGGGCTGCTGCTCGAGCAGCCATGGCGCTTGCCGAGGGGCGATCGGACGGTCTGTCGCCACTCGGCATCCAGGGGCCGCCCGGGATGGGCAAGACGCATCTGCTCAACGCCATCGCCGAGCGCGTGACCGGAGGGCACCCCGGAGCGGATGCGCTGTACGTGAACGCCGATGGGTTCCTAGCGGAGTCCCGTGCCGTCAAAGGCCTCGTCGGGGGACGATCTGACAGGGACGGCCCCCGGCGCTACCAGACGGCGCACGTCCTGTTGATCGACGATCTCGACCGTATCGCCGGGGACCAACGCGGCCGGGAGTGCGCCACACGTGTGCTGTCAGCGCGCCGCCGCGCGGGGCTCCCCGCAGTGTTCTCAACTGCTCTTCCTCTGAAGGAGATGGCGGCAGCCTGGCCAGAGCTAGCGCAGGTATGCGGCACAGGTGTCGCGGTACGCCTGGGTATGCCCGATGGTGAGGCCCTCCGCGCGGCGCTCGGGCGGTGGGCACACGACCTCGGGGAGGGCATCGGCGACACGTCAGTGCTGGTTGCGCCACTGGCGACCCTCTCGCTTGGCAGTCTTCGCGAGTACAAGGCGATGCTGCTCAGGGTGGTGGCGTACTGTGTGGTGACTGACCGCAGACTGAGCCCGCACCTGGTCGAGGAACTGCTCGGACCCACAGCGGTTCCCACCATACGGACCGGTGCGCTACGCACGTGACTCCGGCGTAAGGAAATGCCCGCCCTGGAAGGGGCGGGCATGGCTTGCGGTGAGACTCGAACACTGTTCGCTACATATCGTGGTGCTCCGCGAATCCGGAGAACCCCTTATGCATCACGCCAGGGTTCATTTCGCCGCTGAACGCGCCGGCCTGGGCGTGGACAACTACGTGGTTCTTCGCGTAGTTACGTCCTGCCCCATCGGCACCCGACACGGCAAACGCGGGTACTGCAAGGGCCATCACGAGCACGAGCGCCAAAGCTATAACTACAAGAGTCCTGGTCATCGACGTCTCCTTCTAGTTGTCCGGGCGGTGGCCCGGAGTAATTCTGACCTATGTAGTCAGGATTCCCCGACTCCGGCTCCTCCAAACCGGATCGTACTGCGGACCGAGCGTTGAGCGCGAAGTACGCGCGAGAGCGAATCGCCGGGGGGATAAGGCTATACTGGGCACGTTCATCTGCGTCGTGGCGCACGCCGCCGGAGGAGGACCATCTCGTGAACGAGAAGGTTGGCGTTCCGTATCCGCACTACCGCTGCGGTGACTGTGGCAAGGAGCTTCCCCTCACGGAGGCACGGCTTACGGTGACTTGTGAGGACCATCAGCCCGGTCGCGAGCACGTCGCGGTGGAGGTTCGTCCCGCAACGCGCGGGGACCGCCATGACATCGAGGACATCTGCGACCAGGCGCTCGGCGAGACCGAGGTCGACGTGTTCGGACGCTCGTTCGATGTCCTGCGTCAGGAGAATCTCGTTGCTGTCTCGGAGGGTAGATTCGCAGGTGTGATCTCACTCGCCGTTGATGGCGGTGATCTGGCTGTTGTGCTGCTGAGCGTCTATCCGGGATTTCAGGGGCACGGCGTGGGCGGCGCGCTTGTGAAAGCCGCGGGACTCCTGGCAGCCGAGCGGGGCCTGCCGGCGGTGAAGGTGGCCATCGGCAACGATGACGTTCCGTCGTTCTCGTTTTACCAGCGGCACGGCTTTGCCATCGACTCGGTTGCGCGAGGTCTCCTTGCCGACCGTTACGGCTCGGCCGAGCCCGGCTTCTCGGGGATTCTCGTGAGGGACGAGATTCGCCTTCGGCGCTCCATCTGCCCAAGCTGACCTTGCGCACCACCCGTATGCTCGATTCTTGCCAGACCGATCGTCCGGAGGTGGCGTGGCCCGCGTTGACGTACAGGCGCTGAGCATCACCTACGAGGGTGTCGACCGTCGGGTCGACGCGCTCGAGAGCGTGGATTTCAGCATCACCGATGGCGAGCCGGTCGCGATTCTCGGTCCCTCGGGATGCGGCAAGTCCACGCTCCTGCTGGCAATCGCCGGTCTCGTGGCTCCCGGGGCGGGACGAGTTTTGGTGGGCGGGCAGGTGGTTACGGGCCCGCGCCTGCACACGGCGCTCATCTTGCAAGACTTCGGACTGCTTCCGTGGAAGACGGTGGAGCACAACGCAGGGCTGGGTCTGGAAATCCGGAAGGTGGGCGCAGTGGAGCGCGAGCGTCGTGTTGGTGAGGCGCTCGAACGCGTTGGCCTGCACGAGTTTGCCGCCGCCTATCCCGGCGAGCTGTCCGGCGGAATGCGTCAGCGCCTGGCGCTCGCGCGCGCGCTTGCGCTTGAAGCGGATCTGCTGCTCATGGATGAGCCGCTGTCGGCGCTCGACGCACTCACCCGGGAGGACCTCCAGGGGCTGCTGCTGTCCATGTGGCGTCAGCGAGAACACACGGCGGTCCTCGTGACCCACTCCATCGAGGAAGCGGTGTTCCTCGGCAGGCGCATCGTGGTGCTCACGCCACGTCCCGGTCGCATCGCGGCCATTGTGGACAACCCCGGGATGGGCGAGCCGGGGCACCGGGAGGATCCCGCATTCTACGAGCGCTGTGTTGAACTGCGCCACCTGCTCGCCGAAGAAGGCGCGCTGACGCCCGAGCTGCAGGGCGCCGGCGTGGCACACCGCACCGACGCACTCCCGGCGAATCCGGGAGACCTCCGATGAGCAGAGTGTTCCGCAAGCTGCTCGGCTATGTGGGCGCCTCCGCCTTCCTGCTCGCAGGGTGGCAGGTGCTCACACTGGTGATCGACTCTCCCGCACTGCCCGGACCCCTGCCGGCACTGCAGGCGTTCGCGAGCATGTTCTTCCCGGAGCTTCTGCCCGAGGTTCTGGTGAGCGGCTGGCGCGTGGTTGTATCGATGGCACTCGGCACGGCACTCGCGGTGCCGATCGGCCTGCTTGTTGGTCGAAGCCCGCGCCTGGATGCCGTGGCTGCGCCACTGATCTTCCTCACCTACCCGGTGCCAAAGATCGTCTTTCTGCCGGTCCTGCTGGTGCTTCTCGGCATCGGAAGCGTGTCGAAGATCGCGCTTATCACGCTGATCGTGTTCTTCCAGATACTTGTGACAGCCCGCGACGCGGCGCGCGCGATCCCTGCGGCAAGCGTGCTCTCGGTTCGCTCGCTCGGCGCAGGGCGGATGCAGGTGCTGCGCCACGTGGTGTTCCCTGCTGCGCTGCCGGACGTGTTCACGGCGCTTCGAATCAGTGTGGGTACAGCGATCGCGGTGCTGTTCTTCAGCGAGTCGATCGCCGGCAGTGATGGCATCGGCTACTACATCATCAATGCCTGGGGTCGCATCGCGTACACAGACATGTTCGCGGCCATAATCGCGATGGCGATTCTCGGCGTGTTCCTCTACGAGGTACTAGAGATCGCCGAGTCGCGCGTGTGCCGCTGGACGCGAGTCGAGCGCTAGTCCCCGTCGAGCATCCGCTCGACATGCGCGCGCAGGTCGGCGGGGGAGAACGGCTTCGTGAGGTAGTCGTCGCAACCGAGCGACGCTCCGCGCTCAAGGTCCATCTTCTGCGATGCGGTGGTCAGCATCATGACCGGGACCTCCGCGGTCTCCGGTCGCAGCCTGAGGAAGTGCAGGACTTCCCAACCGTCGAGCTTGGGCATCGTCACGTCGAGCAGCACCAGGTCGGGCACGCGCTCGATGGCAAGCTCGAGCGCGTGCTCTCCGTCGATGGCCTCGATCAATTCGTGTCCGAGCGAGCGCAGCGCAGCCTTAACCAGCATGCGGATCTGCTGGTTGTCGTCAGCGGTCAGTATGAGCCGTTCATGCGTCACGGGTGCCCCTTGCTCGCGACGTGTTGAGCGCTAGTCCCTGTCGCGGTGCATGATCTCCAGCATCTTGTTGAGCTTCGCCTCGCGCCGGCCGCGCTCGCGTTCGAACTCCGCGCGCCTGGCCGGGTCGAGCATCGCGGAGATGTGTTCGGCCACATCGGACGGCTTGAACGGCTTCGGCAGATAGTCGCTGAACGGGTCCGCGGCGATCTCGCGATGCTGCTCTTCAAACGTGCCTGCCGCCGACAGGAACAAGACGGGCAGTTCCTTGGTCTCGGGCTTCTGCCGAAGCTTGTCGTGAACCTGGTGACCGGTCAGACCGGGCATCATCACGTCGAGGACCACGAGGTCCGGCTTCTCGGCAGCGATCACGCCGATGGCCTGGAGACCATCTTCGGCTTCGAGTACCTCAAACCCGCGGCCCGTGAGTGCCACTTTGAGCAGTCTGCGAATCGACGGCTCATCATCGACGACCAGGATTCTCTTCATGTACGGCGTCCCTTCCCCCTAGACGTCGAGGATCTCCCCGACGCGTTGCACGAGATCCTTCGGCGTGAACGGCTTGCAGATATATTCGTGGGCGCCCCGCGCCAGTCCTTCCGCGACTTCGGTTTGCTGGCTCTTTGCGGAGAGCATGATCACCGGGATGTTCTCGGTAGACGGGTCGGCCTTGAGCTTGTTGAGTACGTCATACCCCGTCATCACGGGCATCATCACGTCGAGCAGAATCAGGTCTGGCGACTCCGTCCTCGCGCGCTCGTAAGCCTCGCCACCATCGCAGGCTTCGATCACTTCGTAGCCATGCTTGACGAGGCTGAACGACACCAGCCTCCTGATGTGCGGCTCGTCGTCGGCTATGAGCACCCGTGTCACGAGGTCTCCCCGTCGTCGCCCATGACAGACTCGACCCGGGTCACGAACTCCTCGACATCGAACGGCTTGCTCACACGCTCGGCGGCGAGGTGCAGGACGTCGGCCCGCTCGCGGTCCAGCTGGTAGGCCGACATGATCAGCACGGGGATGTCGGCGGTCTCGGGGTTCGCCTTCAGCGCCTCGAGCACCTCGTATCCGTCCATCACCGGCATGCGCACGTCGAGCAGCATCACGTCGGGCTTGGTGCGGGCCACGGCTGCCATGGCTTCCTTGCCGTCGTATGCCCCCATCACCGCATAGCCGCGTTGTTTGAGTGTGATAGAGAGCAACTCGACGATCTGCTTATCGTCATCGACCACGAGCACAACCGGCGTGGCCAGTGAGCCTACGAGTCGGTCGACGATGCCGATCAGGCGCGCCTTATCGATCGGCTTCTCGAGATAGTCGGTGGCGCCATAGCGCTGGCTCTTGCCCTCGTCGCAGATGATCGAAAGCACAACCACGGGGATGTCCTTGGTCTTGGGATCCGACTTCAGGTGCTTGAGCAACTCGAAGCCGGCACCCTCGTCCACCATGACATCGAGCGTGATCGCCCGCGGCTCTAACTCGAGCGCATACTGCCACGCCTCGGCGGCGTTGAAGGCCTTCACCACCTCGTACCCGCGTCGGGAGAGGTAGGTGGCAATCAGGTTCGCTACATCTTCCGAGTCGTCAACCACCAGGATGCGACCACCGGGCGAGCCGAGCGGGCCCTCGAGCGACGGCGTGCGCACGTGTTTCTCGGAGGCTAAAGGCAGGTCAAACCAGAAGGTGGAGCCTTTGTTCGCTTCGCTCTTCAGTCCAACCTGTCCGCCGAGGAGATCGATGATGCTCTTGCAGATGGACAGGCCGAGGCCGGTGCCGCCGATCTCGCGGGTGAGCGAGGAGTCCACGCGGTAGAACTTCGTGAACAGCCGTGCCTGATCCTCGGGTGCGATGCCGATGCCCGAGTCGGTGATAGCCACCCGAACCATTGAGCCTACCTGCGAGGCGCTCACATTGACGTCCCCGCCGGCAGGCGAGTACTTGATCGCGTTGCTGATGAAGTTGATGAGCACCTGACCCACGCGGTCAGGGTCACCAGCAGCGAGCGGAAGGTCGGGATCCACGCTCACGGAGATAGTGCGTCCCTGCTGGTCGAGCACGGCCCGGAAGGTGTTGACCGCACCCGCGATGCGCTCGGCCACATCCAGAGGCTGCACCTTGAGCACGATCCGGCCGCTCTCGATGCGTGAGATGTCGAGCATGTCGTTGATGAGCTCCACGAGCCGGTCGGAGTTCTCCTTCACGATGGAAAGGAACTCCTGTTGGATCTCGTTGATCTCGCCGGCTTCACCGTCGAGGATGAGATCGATGTAGCCCTTGATCGACGTGAGCGGTGTGCGCAGCTCGTGGCTCACGGTCGAGACGAACTCGTTCTTCATCTGGGTGGCTTCGCGCTCAGCGGTCACATCGCGAATCGTGGTGATCGCGCCGAGGTACGCGTTGCGATCATCAGTCACGGGATCGACCCGCACGTCCACGATTCGATGCTCGGGCTCCCCCATGCGAACCTCGCGCATCTGGGTGCCGGTTTCCCGCACGGTGCCGTCAGGATCAGGGGCGAGTGCGAAGACCTTCCAGGTATCGGTGATAAGACCCACAAGTGATTCCGCACCGCGTCCAAGCATGCGCTCGGCGGCCGGGTTCACGAAGGTGATCCTGTCCTCGGGGTCGAATATCAGGAGACCGTCGCTGGTGGAGGTGAGAATCGCCTCGGAGCGTCGACGGACGGCGAGCACCTCACTCACATCGCGCACGGTGACCACCGCGCCCCATGCGTCTCCGTCCTGGTAAGGAGTCACGGTGCAGGAGTACTCGTGACCCCGGCGCTCGAAGTCAAGCGAAACGGGTGTGTGCTCCCCGAGCGCCGTGGCGAGCGCCGTGGCGAGTTCGGGAACGCCCAGGCAAGCGATGGGGGAGCCAACGCACTGCTCTCGCGCAACGCCGAACATCAGCCCGGCGGGCTCGTTGATCACGCGGAGATCACCAGTGGGCGCGACCGCGATCATGCCTTCGCTGGTGCCAGCCATGAGCGCCCGAATATGCGAGAAACACCGTCGATCATCTGGCTCCGGCACCGCGCACCCCCTTCGTACGGGCATAGCTATCCACCCACGTATTCGGCTGTTGTCTGGTGAATCCTGCCTGCGAAGCTGGTCGGCGGGTACCTTCTTGGTAAGAGGAGGCCCCATGGACCCGGAAAGTATGAAGCGTCAGGCGGCAGAAGCGGCGCTGAGCTACGTGAGGCGTGACGAGATTCTTGGCGTAGGGTCCGGGAGCACGGTCGAGCATTTCATTCGCGCCCTTGCCATCGCCGATGTGCGGCCGCGCGGCGCTGTTGCGGCATCGGAGCGCTCACGCACGCTGCTCGAAGCGCACGGCGTGACCGTGGTGGGGCTGGCCCGGGAGGTCGTTCCGCTCGGTGTGTATGTTGATGGTGCCGACGAGGTCGATGGTCACCTGCGGCTCATCAAAGGCGGCGGTGGCGCGCTCACGCGCGAGAAAGTCATTGCCACCGCGTCCCGGCTGTTCGTTTGCATCGTGGACGAGTCAAAGATGGTAGCCCGACTCGGCACGTTTCCGCTTGCGGTGGAGGTGGTGCCGATGGCGCTGCATGCGGTGGAGCACGAAATCCGGCGACTCGGCGGTGCGCCGATGCTTCGCGCCGAGTACGAGACCGATAACGGAAACATCATCATCGACGTCTCGGGCCTCGCTATGGCCGACCCGCTCGAGCTGGAGCTCGCCATAGATGCGCTTCCCGGCGTGGTGGAGTGCGGGATCTTTGCGCGACGGCGGGCCGATGTGGTGCTCGTGGGTACGGCGAGTGGCGTGCGGCGGCTCGAGCATTCGGCCACACTCGACGATGACGGCTTCAGCGGCGGCTAGGGGGGTCTGGCAGGCGTCGATTCTGAGACGATGCGCAGCGCCGTACGACATAGTTGAGGCGGACTAGGAGCGGAAGGCACCGAGGTCTCGGTGATGGAACGCAAAGGCGGGAGAGGAGTAACACCCTCTCCCGCCTGCTGTTTCTGTGGTGCCCCCGGCACGATTCGAACGTGCGACACCAGGTTTAGGAAACCTGTGCTCTATCCCCTGAGCTACGAGGGCGCGGATGCCATCGCGCAACCTGTCAGATGGTATCAGATGCCGATTGTGCGGCGCGTCCGCGGAGCGCGTGAGCTCCCACCGTTCGGTGATACGAATAGGCCATGCACTCTTGGGGCAAACCCATGCAAGTTTCTGGAGGACTGGCAGATCGGCCCGCCGTTGCGTCCACGAGGCTCGGCACGCTCTTAACTACTCCTCGCGATTGCCCGCGTCGTTATCCCTGATGGCCGCGCGGCGGATCTTGCCGTTCACGGTCTTGGGTAGCGCCTCAACGAAGTCGACGATCCGTGGGTACTTGTACGGGGCGGTGCGCTTCTTCACCCAGGTCTGCAGTTCCTTTGCGAGTTCGCCACCCGAAAGGTACCCATCGTTCAGAACGATCGTGGCCTTCACCGCGTGGCCACGCACTTCATCAGGCACCCCGGTCACGGCGCATTCGCGCACCGCATCGTGCTCGAGCAGCACGCTCTCCACTTCGAACGGGCCGATGCGGTAGCCCGAGCTCTTGATCACGTCGTCGTTGCGGCCCACGTACCAGAAGTAGCCGTCTTCATCAGCCCAGGCGGTGTCGCCGGTGTGGTACCAGCCATCGTGCATCGCCTCGGCGGTCTTCTCGTCATCGCGGTAGTAGCAGAGCATGATCCCATCGGGCCGTGGGTCGAGTCTCACGACCACCTCGCCGGTCTGCCCGGGCGGGCACTGCGCGCCCGCGTCCGTCTGGATCTGCACGGTGTATTGCGGTGACGGCTTGCCCATCGAGCCGGGCTTGGGCGTCATCCCCACCGTGTTGCAGACGAGCAGCGGCGTCTCGGTCTGGCCGAAGCCCTCGGTGAGCACCAGCCCCGTGTGGTCGCGCCAGCCCTCGAACAGGTCGGGGTTGAGCGCCTCGCCCGCCGTGGTGCAGTAGGTCATGCAGGTGAGGTCAAAAGCGTCGATGCCGGCCTGCATCATGAGGCGATACATCGTTGGCGGGCAGCAGAGGGTCGTGATGCGGTAGCGCGCGATGAGCGCGAGGATGTCGGCGGCATCAAAGCGATCGAAGTCGTAGGTGAAGACGCACGCCTCCATGAGCCACTGGCCGTAGTACTTGCCCCACACCGCTTTGCCCCAGCCAGTGTCGGCGATGGTGAAGTGGATGCCGCCGTCGCTTTCCACGTTGTGCCAGTGCTTGGCGGTGGGAATGTGCGCGAGCGCATAACCGCTGTCATGGAGCACCATCTTGGCGTTGCCGGTGGTACCCGAGGAGAAGTAGAGCAAAAACGGGTCGGCGGCCTTCGTCTCGACGCGTGCGAACTCCGCGCTCGCCGAGGTCACGCCGGTGTTGAAGTCGTGCCAGCCCTCGCGCACGCAACTCAGCGCGCAGATGCCCCCGGGTCCGGAGAGTGCCTCGCCGAGCGGGCTTCCGTCGGCCGCCTTGGTCTGCGGGCCAGACGCGCCGCCCGCGCCTGCGGTCGTGCCGCCGCCTGCACCGTTGACGATGATCTTGACCTGCAGCGACGGACACTCGGCCCGAACCGCATCGGCGGTGGCGGCGATGTCGCCCACCGAGGTGCAGATGAGCGCCCGCACTCCCGCGCTGTTGATCCGATAGGTGAGGTCGTGCTCCTTGAGCATGAAAGTCGCGGGGATCATCACGGCCCCGAGCTTGTGGAGCGCTGTGGCCACGAACCAGAACTGGTAGTGGCGCCGCAGGATCACCATGACCATATCGCCGCGCCCGATACCGAGGGAGGCGAGGTAGGTGGCGGTCTTGTCCGACCAGTATTTCATCTCGCCGAAGGTGAAGACGTGCTCCTCGCCCTCGGGATTGCACCACACCATGGCCAGGCGATCGGGCTCGGCCTCCGCGATATCATCGACCACGTCGTACCCGAAGTTGAAGTCCTGCGGGTAGTGGACCGCGAAGCTGCTCAGTATGCTGTTCTCGTCGTACGCCTCGTTCACGTACCGAAGGTTGATGTCTCGCATGGGTGCTTCTCTCCGTCGGTGCCAGGGCCGGCAGGGGTCGTGGTGCTAGCTCGCCGCGTCGTCGTGGTGCCTGAGCACTATCGCGAGGAAGGTGCAGGGCTCGCCGCCTGTGGCGATCATGCCGTGGCCACGGCCGGAGTCGTAGTACAGGGTGTCGCCTGCAACGAGCTCCTCAACGTGGTCCTCGTAGGCGAACCGCAGGCGCCCGCTCACGATGTAGTCGATCTCCTGACCCGCGTGACGGGAGAGGTGCATGGGGGCATCCTGCTCGGCTTCCCGGTAGGGCGCCGTGACCATGAACGGCTCGGCGAGCTTGTCCTTGAAGTTGGGTGCCAGATGCCGGTACTCAAAGCCCTCGCGACGCTTGATGGACAGCCCTTCGCCACCTCGCACGACCGAGTAACCCGTAAGGTGGGGGCTCTCGCCGGTGAGGAGCGCGATCATGTCCACGCCAAAGCGCTCGGCGCAGCGGTAGAGGAACGTGAACGAGAGGTCCTGTTCGCCGGACTCCATGGCGGCATAGTCGGCCACGGTGCGGCCGGTTGTGTCGGCCATCTCCTGCATCGTGAGATCCATATCCTCACGTAAGGCGCGGATCCTGCCCGCTACCTCGGCGATCCTGGGTTCCATGCGCGTTGCTCCTCCCCGGGAAGACAGGCACGTCACTGGCCGCTCCCGCACTCTACAATGGCCGCAAGCCCATTCATTGTAGCCGTGCACTTCACGCGGGGCGCAACGGGCGCGGAACATGGCCGAACGCTCCGATTCCCGGGGCAGCCGAAGGAGCCTTTGAGATGCGCGGTGTCCCCGAGATCGACCGGTTCACGGTGGTAACCGGCCACTACGGTAGCGGCAAGACGAATCTGGCCATCAACATGGCGCTCGATCTGACCGAGCGCTACGACGAAGTCACGCTCGTGGACCTCGATGTGGTGAACCCCTACTTCCGCTCCTCGGACTACACCGCAATGCTCGCCGAGCACGGCGTGCGTGTGATCTCGCCGACCTTTGCCGGCACCACGCTCGACACGCCGTCGCTTTCGGCGGCCGTACACGGCGCATTCGATACCACGGGGGCGGTGATTTTCGACGTGGGCGGCGACGACGTGGGCGCGACCGCCCTCGGCCGGTACTCCAAGGAGATCGCGGCGATCGACTACGAGATGCTGTACGTCATCAACCGCTACCGTAATCTCACGACTACGCCCGCGGAAGCCGCCGCGCTCCTTGCCGAGATCGAACACGCGTCTCATCTGCACGCCACCGGCGTGGTCAACAACTCGCACCTGAAGGACGAGACCACCGCGCAGACGGTGCTCGACTCGCTCGATTTCGCTCGCGAGACTGCGGCGCTCCTCGGCCTACCGCTGCGCTTCACCACGGTGCCGGAGCGACTGCTCGGGGAGGCCCCTGACGACCTAGAGGCTGTGGTTGGCAGCGAAAACACGTATCCTATCAAGATTCACGTCCGTACACCCTGGGAGGACGCCTCGTAGGGTGTCGGGCATGTCAGCACCCCGAGAGCCGTCTCCCGTCTGCACGAGGAGGTCTCCGTTTATGGCACGGATCATCGTCGATGGACGCTACTGCAAAGGCTGCGGCCTGTGCGTGGATGTCTGCCCGACCAAGTGCATCGTGCTCGATCCCGACACGATCACTGACAAGGGGTATCACCCCGCGATACTCACCGACGAGACGCTGTGCACCGGCTGCGCGTCGTGCGCGATCATGTGCCCCGATGTCGCCATCACGGTCGAAAGGTAGGGATCACGTGACCGAGAAAGTCCTGATGAAAGGCAACGAGGCGCTGGCCGAGGCGGCTATCCGCGCCGGGTGCCGCTTCTTCTTCGGCTATCCCATCACGCCGCAGACCGAACTCGCCGCCTACATGTCTAAGCGCATGGCCAAGGAAGGTGGCGTCTACCTGCAGGCCGAGAGCGAGATTGCGGCCATCAACATGGTCTACGGTGCGGCCGCCGCAGGCAAGCGCGCGATGACCTCATCGAGCTCCCCGGGCATCTCGCTCAAGGGCGAAGGCATCAGCTACATGGCGGGCGCCGATCTCCCTGGCGTCATCATCAACGTCCAGCGCGGCGGCCCCGGACTCGGCGGCATTCAGCCTTCGCAGTCCGACTACTTCCAGGCCACCCGGGCTACCGGCCACGGAGACTTCCACCTCATCGTTCTCGCGCCATCCACGGTGCAGGAGATGACTGACTACGTCTTCCGCGCGTTCGACCTGGCCGACGAGTACCGGATGCCGGTGATGATCCTTGCCGATGGCATGCTTGGCCAGATGATGGAGCCTGTGGTGCTGCCCGAGCCCAAGACAGAGTTCCCTGACAAGCCCTGGGCCGTGACCGGTCACAAGGGCGAGCGCCCGCACAACGTCGTGACCTCTCTCTATCTCCAGCCCGAGCGGCTCGAGGAGACGAACATCGAGCGCCATGAGCGCTACGAACGCATCAAGGCTACCGAGCAGCTCGCCGAGGAGTACCGCGTTGAGGATGCTGACATCGTGGTGGTGGCCTTTGGCGCGAGCTCGCGCATCGTCCGGAGCGCCGTGAACAAGGCACGTGAGAAAGGCATCAAGGCGGGTCTCATCCGCCCGATCACGCTGTGGCCGTTCCCCACACACGCCATCAGCGCCGCAGCGGACCGCTCGCGCGCCATCCTTACCGTCGAGATGAACATGGGTCAGATGGTCGACGATGTGCGCCTTGTGGCCTGCGGACGGGTGCCGGTGGAGTTCTTCGGTCGCGCGGGTGGCATCATTCCCACGCCCGTTGAGACGCTTGCCGCTATCGAGCGGATCGCCGAGTCGCTGGATGGAGGTGCCCGATGAGCAAAGTCGTCTTCGAACGCCCCGATGCGCTGACCGATGCCCAGTTCTCGTACTGCCCCGGGTGCACGCACGGCATCGTGCACCGGCTCGTGGCCGAGACGATGGATGAGCTCGGCATCGAGGGTACGACCGTCGGCGTGGCGCCGGTGGGGTGCTCGGTGCTTGCCTACGAGTTCTTTGGCTGTGACATGGTGCAGGCCGCGCATGGCCGGGCACCGGCGGTGGCCACTGCGCTCAAGCGTGCGATGCCCGGCAACGTAGTCTTCGCCTACCAGGGCGACGGCGACCTCGCATCCATCGGCATGGCCGAGACGGTACATGCCGCCACCCGCGGCGAGAAGATCACGATCATCTTCATCAACAACGCCATCTACGGTATGACCGGCGGGCAGCTCGCCCCCACGTCGCTGCCGAATCAGGTCACCCAGACGAGTCCGTTCGGCCGCAACGTGGAGACCGACGGCTTCCCCATCCGCGTGGTGGAGATGCTCGCCACGCTCGATGGTGTGGCGCTCGCCCAGCGGGTCACAGTGGACTCGCCCAAGAACGTCCGCGCCGCCAAGCGCGCCATCAAGAAGGCCTTCGAGTACCAGATCGACGGCGTGGGCTACACGATCGTCGAGGTCGTCTCAACCTGCCCCACAAACTGGGGGCTCTCGCCCGCCGACGCCCTGCAGTGGATGCGCGACATGATGCTGCCGTACTACCCGCTCGGCGTGTACAAGGACGTGGTCGCCGATGGATTCAGCACAGTGGCCGAAGCAGCCACAGCGAAGGCTCTGGCTCTGGTTAATCCTGCCGCACCTGCGGCAGACAGTGCCGGTGCGGACACTGATCCGAGCACCGAGGGGAGTGACCGCTGATGGCTGAGCCTCTCAACATGCTCCTCGCCGGCTTTGGCGGCCAGGGCATCTTGTTCGCCGGCAAGCTCATCGCGTATGCGGGACTCATCGAGGGCCGCGAGCTCTCGTGGCTGCCCTCGTACGGTCCCGAGATGCGCGGCGGCACCGCCAACTGCAGCGTGTGCCTCGCCGACGAACCCATCGGCTCGCCGTTGGTTCTCGAGCCCGATGTTCTGGTGGCGATGAACCAGCCGTCGCTCGACAAGTTCATCGGCGATGTGGTCTCAGGCGGCATGGTGATCCTCGACTCCACGATGATCGCGCGCTTCCCGGAGCGCGACGACGTGACCGTCTTTCCGGTACCCGCCACACAGCTGGCCGAGGACAACGGTCTGAAGGGTCTGGCGAGCGTGATCCTCGTGGGCAAGCTCCTCCGCGAGATCGGCTTCTGCGATCCTTCGGCACTCGACGGGGCGATCACCAAGAGCGTTCCGGCCAAGAAGCAGCACCTGCTCGGAAGCAACCGGAAGGCGTTTGAGATCGGCATGACCAACGAGGACGGCGAATCCTCACCCGTGTGCTCGCTGCCGGAGGACTGGACCACCGAGTAGCGCCGCGTCGAACAGGGGGCAAACTATGACCACGGAGTTCAAGGAGATCGGTCTGCGCATCAAGGGGCTGCGCGAGTCGTGCGATATCCCGCGCGAGGAGCTCGCGGCCGAGCTGGGCGTTGCGCTCGAGACATACATCTCCTACGAGGAGACCGGTGCCGATGTGCCGATCTCGGCCATCTATCACATCGCCAACAAGTTCGGTGTGGACTTCACCGAGATACTGACCGGCACCGGCGCCAAGCTTGATACCTACCAGGTGGTGAAGGCGGGGCGCGGTCGCACCATCGACCGATATCCCGGCTACTACTATCGCGACCTCGCGTGGCGCTTCAACCAAAAGATCATGCAGCCGCTCCTCGTGACGCTCGACCCTACGGATGAGCCGGCGGAACTTGTCACTCACAACGGCCAGGAGTTCAACCTGGTGCTTCAGGGATCGGTCGCGGTGATGTTTGACGACCACGAGCTCGTGCTGAACGCGGGCGACAGCATCTACTTCAACCCCACGCACCCCCACGGCCAGAAGTGCGCGGGAGACGTTCCCGCCGTCTTCGTCACGATCATCGCCGAGTAGCGCCTGTCAGCCCGCCTGGTGCCGGATGCTCGCGTAAGGGCGTCCGCACCGTCACGCGTATCAGGAGACCCGAAGCATGGACCACATCCTCCGACAGCACTGTCCGCGCATAGAGTTCGCCTCCTACGAGGATTTTCGTGACAACTTCAGCATCGAGAAGCCGGAGAACTTCAACTTCGGCTACGACGTGGTTGACGAGTGGGCGCGCGTGGAGCCGGACAAGCGTGCGCTGGTGTGGTGTGACGACGATGGCGCCGAGCGGACGTTCACGTTCACCGAGATGTCGCGTCTGTCCAACCGTGCGGCGAACGCATTTTCGGACCTTGGCATCAGCAAGGGCGATGTGGTCATGCTCATCCTGCGTCGGCGCTGGGAGTACTGGATCGCGGCAACTGCGCTCTGCAAGCTCGGCGCGATCCTTATCCCGGGCTCGGTCCAGCTGACCAAGAAGGACCTCGTCTACCGTGCCGCGAGCGCGGGCGTGAAGATGATGGTGTGCGTGGACGACCCGTACGTGGTGGGTCAGGCGGACGAGGCGATGCCCGAGGCCCCCACCATCACCCGGCGTGTCGTGGTGGCCGGGACGCGCGAGGGGTGGCTGTCATTTGATGAGCTGCTCGAAAGCCATTCGGACACATGGGTCCGACCCACGGGTGAGGACGCCACCAAGAACGAAGACACCATGATGATCTACTTCACCTCGGGGACCACGGGGCTGGCCAAGATGGTGATGCATAACTTCCTCCACCCGCTCGGCCACATCATCACGGCGAAGTACTGGCAGCAGGTGAAGGAGGACATGCTGCACCTCTCCGTGTCCGACTCGGGATGGGCCAAGTTCGGCTGGGGCAAGATCTACGGGCAGTGGATCTGCGGTGCCACCGTCTTCGGCTACGACATGAAGAAGTTCGTGCCCACCACGCTCATGCAGAAGGTGGAGGACTACGGCATCACCACGTTCTGCGTGCCGCCGACTATGTATCGCTTCATGCTGCAGGAGGATGTGTCGTCCTATGACTTTGCGTCGGTGGAGACGTTTGCCACCGCCGGAGAGCCGCTCAATGCCGAGGTGACGAAGCAGTGGCTGCAGTTCACCGGCAAGAAGATCCGCGAGGGATTTGGCCAGACCGAGGGCCCTGTGCTCGTGGCAACGTTCCCGTGGGTCGACCCGAAGCCGGGCTCGATGGGCAAGCCATCGCCGCTGCTCAACATCACGTTGATGAACGAGGAAGGCCAGGAGTGCGAGGACGGCGAAGAGGGCACGATCTGCGTCACCGGCCTCACGGGTGTCTATCCTCCCGGCCTGTTCGTGGGCTACTACCACGACCCGGAGATGACCGCAGCTGCGGTGGGCGGAGAGTACTACGACACCAAGGATGTGGCCTGGCGTGACTCGGACGGCTACTACTCGTTCGTTGGTCGTAACGATGACGTGATCAAGTGCTCCGGCTACCGCATCGGCCCGTTTGAGGTGGAAAGCGCGCTGATCGAGCACCCCGCAGTTGTGGAGTGCGCGGTGACGGCCGCGCCCGATGAGGTGCGCGGGCTTGTGGTGAAGGCGACAGTCGTGCTCGCCCGGGGCTGGGAGCCGTCGGATGCGCTCGTGAAGGAGCTGCAGTCGCACGTGAAGAAGACGACCGCTCCGTACAAGTATCCGCGCATCGTGGAGTTCGTGGATGAGCTGCCCAAGACGCTCGGCGGCAAGATCAAGCGCGCGCAGATCAGGCACGAGAGCGGCGTTAGGGACTGACAGGGGCGCCGGCGCGATGCGTAGGTATTGGCGCTTCCTAACGCTCCCCGCCGCGGTCGGGCTCGGGACCGAAGCGTAGGCCGCGGTCGACCCGGGCGATGGACCGCATGTCCTCATCGGTGAGCGCGAAGTTGAAGACATCCGCGTTCTCGGCAACCCGCTTCTGGTGCACCGACTTGGGAATCGTCACCACGTCTTGCTGAAGCAACCACCTGATCGCCACCTGGGCGGGCGACTTCCGGTGGCGCTCGGCCACCGCCACAAGGACCGGTTCCTCGGCCACGCGACCCTTCATCAGCGGCGCCCAGGCCTCAGGGACGATGGCGTTGCGTGCGCAGTATTCCCGCAGGCCCGGCTGCTGCAGCCACGGGTGGAACTCGTACTGGTTCACCATCGGCGGCACGTCTGCCACGCGCAGCAGCGCCTCGAGGTGGTGCTGCAAGTGGTTGCAGACACCGATGGCCCTCACCGTGCCCTCACCGAGCAGCCGCTCCATCGCGCGCCAGGTGTCGTGCGTGGTCTCCCGCGGCCAGTGCACGAGATACAGGTCGAGATAGTCGGTCCCCAGTCGCTCAAGGCTCCGCTCAGAGGCCGCCAGCGTGTTCTCGTACCCTTGCTCGTCGTTCCACATCTTGCTCGTGAGGAACAGCTCACTGCGCGGGACGCCGCTTACGGCGATCGCCCGGCCGATGCCCGACTCGTTCCCGTACAGCGATGCGGTGTCGATGCTGCGATAGCCGAGCGCAAGGGCGGCGGCTACAGAGCCTTCCACATCGCCCCCCTCGGCCGACTTGTACGTACCGAGGCCGAGGCGGGGCATCTTCACCCCGTTGGCGAGCGTGACGGTTGCTGTGATGTCGTCAAACATGTGCGAACACCTCCTGCTGCAGTCTTACCAGACCCGAGCGGCGGGGTCGACTGCCCGGCGGCGTATGTGGGGATAGGAAAGGCTGGAGGTGGGTGCGCATGTTCAGGAATCGTGTCGACGCTGGTGAACAACTGGCGGTCGCGCTTGCGGGCAGAGTGCCAGCGGATGCGCTTGTGCTCGGCGTCCCGCGGGGAGGCGTGGTGGTGGCGGCACAGGTGGCCCGAGCGCTCGGCCTCGAACTCGACCTCGAGGTGGTGCGCAAGATAGGTGCGCCCGGCAACCCGGAGTATGCGGTGGGGGCAGTGGATGCGGAGGGCCGCGTCATCGAGGGCGGTGCCGGTCCGGTAGACCCGGAGTACCTCCGCCGTGCGGCCGAGGTGGGGCGGGCTGAGATCACCCGGAGGCTCACTGTGTACCGGGGCGAACGGCCCGCTCCTCGGGTGGCGGGGCGCACGGTCCTGCTTGTCGATGACGGAATCGCCACTGGTCTCACCCTGGCCGCAGCCGTGGTATCGCTCCGGGGCAGGGGAGCTGCCCGTATTATTGTGACAGTGCCGGCGTCAACGACCGCCGCAGAGGAGCAGATGCGGCGCATCGCGGACGAACTCGTGGTGCTCGATTCGAGGCCCGATGCCTCTGCGGTGGGCCAGTTCTATGCCGACTTCTCGCAGACCACCGATGCCGAGGTGATCGGGCTCCTGGCGGAGGCGTGGGCGCAGAGATGAACAGGTCCGCCCCGGGGGCGGACCTGTTTCGAGCGGCGCTGGAGGTGTTCGCTCCTGCCTACAAGCCGGACGCCTTGCCGACCTCGATCTCGATCACGTCACCTCGTCGTGCAGACGCACCGGCAATCGGGAACTGGTTGATCACGAGCCCGTCCTCATCGCCTGCCGCATCAACGTAGACGACCTTGGGAGTGAGGCCGGCTGCGGTGATCTTGGCGCGCGCGTCGGCCTCGGTGTTGTTGCGCACGTCCGGGACGATGATCACCTCGGAACCTCTGGACACCTCGATGGTCACCGTGTTGCCGGCTTCGTACAGCACATCCGGCGCAGGGCTCTGAGCGATGACCGTACCCTTGGCCACACTGTCGTTGAACGACTCGTTCACCTTCACCACGAACCCGAGACCCTCGAGTGTGCTCTTGGCCTCGGCCTGTGGTCTGCCCACGACGTTGGGAATCTTGACCTGCTCAACGCCGGCCGAGACGTACAGCACCACGCGTGTGCCCTTGCCCACGGTGGCGCCAACGCCGGGCTCGGTGCGGATGACAAGACCCTTGGCGATCTCGGCACTGAACTCATCAACGGTCTTGTCGTACTCGAGCTCGGACGAGCGCAGCGCCTCGATGGCGGCCGCCTCAGGCATGCTGGTGAGGTCCGGCACGGTCACCTGCGCGATGCCCACGCTCACAACGATATTCACGGCCGCGCCTTCTTCTACCTCGGCGCCGGCCTCGGGATCCTGCCTGATGATGAGGCCGATCTCGACGGATTCGCTGTTCTCGGTCCCGATCTCACCGAGCGTGAGCCCCGCCGCCGCGAGTTCCGCGCGAGCCTGCTCCTCGGTCAGCCCGGACAGGGTCGGCACGACAACTCCACCGCCGCTGAACGCTCCCAGGCCCCACGCGATGCCAAGGCCGAGCAGGAGCACGACCGCTGCCACGGCCACCCACACCCAGGGGCTGGTGCGGCGCTGCGGAACGGGCCTGATCTGCGGGGCTGCCACCGGCCGCGCAGCGGAGCGCTCCACCGCCGGCAAGACGCTCGTGTGGTCGCCGGGCGACGAATCGCCGTACGAGCCGCCGATGGCGGGCTGTCCCGCCACCACGCGCTTGAGATCGTCGCGCATCTCCGAGGCCGAGGAGTACCGCTCGGCAGGGTTCTTGCGCAAAGCCCGCAAGATGACGGCTTCGAGTGCCGGAGGGATCGAGCCGCGGATCTGACGCGGCGGGACCGGCTCCTCGTTCACCTGGGCGAGCGCGGTTGCCACGGGTGTGTCCGCATCGAACGGCACGCGGCCGGTCACCATCTCGTAGAGCGTCACGCCGAGCGAGTAGAGGTCCGACGCCGGGCCGAGGGCCTTGCCCTGCGCCTGCTCGGGACTCAGGTACTGGGCGGTGCCGAGCACGGAGCCCGTCTGCGTCATGGTGGAGTTGCCCGCGCGAGCGATGCCGAAGTCCATCACCTTGATGGTGCCGTCGGGCGTGAGCACGATGTTGTGCGGCTTGATGTCGCGGTGGATGACGTCGTAGCCGTGAGCCACGCCAAGCGCCGCACACACCTGCTGTGCGTACTCGGCGGCCTTCATAGGGTCGAGGGGCCCACGCTGTGACACGAGCGACTTGAGGTCGGTGCCGTTCACGTACTCCATGACGATGTAGTAGGTCTCACCATCACGGCCCCAGTCGTACATGTTCACGATATTGGGATGCGAAAGATTTGCTGCCGCCTGCGCCTCCTGACGGAAGCGGGCAACGAAGTTGGGCTCGGTGGCGTACCGGGGGTGCAGCACCTTCACGGCCACCGTGCGGCCGAGCACCTCGTCCACGGCCTTAAACACGTCCGCCATGCCGCCGGTCCCGATCTTCTCGGTGGCCCGGTACCTGCGTCCGAATATGAGTTCTTCCACGACAGCCCTGCCCTCTCGTACCTGCGACGATGCGCGTCAGCGCCTATCTATTCTACCGTATGCGCTCCGGCGGTGTTCCGGTCGGGGGTGCGCTACTGACTTGCCTCAAGCGCGGCCTGGATGACGCCGCGAGCGGCAGGTGCCGCCACGCTGCCCCCCACGCCGGAGTTCTCGAGCACGATGGCCATTGCGACCCGGGGCCCTGCGGCCGGTGCGAACGCGATGAACCACGCGTGGGTCTCCACCGACTTTCCCGCCTCGGCAGTACCGGTCTTACCCGCCACGCTCACGCCGGGAATGGCAGCTCGAGCGCCAGAGCCAGATTCGACCACGCCGACCATCAGCTCGGTCACGGTGGCCGCGGTTTGCTCGCTCACCGCATTCTTCCAGCTCTTTGGCACCGTCGAGGTGATGATCGCGCCGGAGTGATCGGTGATCGAGCTGATCAGATAGGGGCGCATGACCACGCCGTCGTTGGCGATGCCGGCGGCGATGAGCGCCATCTGCAGCGGCGTCACCTGCGGGCCGGGCGGGCTCACGTGCTCGCCTACGGGCTGGCCCACGCCCGCCCAGGCCGTCTCCCAGACGGTCATCTCGGCGGGGTCGGGCATGAGTGAGGTCATCGTGGGAAGCTCAAAGGGCACGCTGGTGTTGACGCCGAAGTCCTCGCTGCCCGAAACCAGTTCCTCGGCTCCAAGGTCGCGTGCGAGCTGGCCGAAGACCGTGTTGACCGAGCTGGCGGTGGCCTTACGAAGGTCGATGGTGCCGTACGAGGATCCGCCGTAGTTGGTGACCGGTGCTCCGCCGATCTCGATGGATGCGGGGCCGGGGTAGGTGGTCTCGGCGGTGGCCGCGCCGCTATCGAGGGCGGCCGCGAGGGTCACTACCTTGTATGTCGATCCGGGCGGATACAGGCTCATCGCCGCGCGGTTGACCAGGGCGGCGCCGCTGCCATCGGCTGACAGGTCCGCCCAGCGATCATCGACGGAACCCGGCTCGTACGTGGGGTTGGAGGCCATGGCGAGCACCGCTCCCGTGCGTGGGTCGAGAACCACCACCGCGCCCCGGCGGTCGCCGAGCGCGGCCTCGGCAGCCTGCTGCACGCGGCTGTCGATGGTGAGCCGTACATCGTTGCCCGGCACCGGAACACCGGCCGCGGCATCGATCGCCTCCGCGAAGGTGGCAAAGTCGCGCTTTCCGGCGAGCGCCTCGTTGGCAGCCGCCTCCACTCCCGCACGCCCGTAGCGCGAACTGTAGTAGCCGAGCACGTGCGCTGCGCGCTGCCCGTGCGGGTACTGCCGCACGTACACGTCGCCGCTGGGCACCGACTCGGCAAGCACCACTCCGTCGGCCGTGAGAATCGCGCCACGTTCCTGGCGGGCCTCGGCGACCAGACCGCGTGAGTTGGCCGGATTGGCTGCGAGCGCCCCGGCGGAGATCACCTGCACGTAGGTGAGGTTGACCACGAGCGCGAGCATCAGCAGGGAGAGAAACGAGCCCACCCGAACCAGACGTCGGGTCAGCGCGAGGCGGCCGAGCAACCCGGCACCGCCGCTGACGATCAGCTCGGTGTCGCTACCCGTGCCGGCATCCCCGGCGCGCATGAGCAGGCCGAGCAGGATGAAGTTGGAAAGGATCGAGCTGCCGCCGTAGCTCACGAAGGGGAGCGTGATGCCGGTGAGCGGGATAAGGCGGGTCACGCCGCCGATGATGACGAACGCCTGCAAGCCGAACGTGGCCACGAGCCCCGTTGCCACGAGTGCCGCCACATCCGAACGCGCTCGCGTGCCGGTGGCAAGTCCGCGGAGACAGAAGACCAGGTAGGCGATGATCAGCGCCGCTCCGCCCAGCAGCCCTATCTCCTCGGCCACCGCGGTGAAGATGAAGTCCGTTTCCACAAACGGGATGCGGCCGGGAAGCCCGCGACCCACACCCACGCCGAGCACACGACCTGCGCCGAGGGCGAACAGCGATTGCGCCAGCTGGTAACCGCGGCCGGCCGCGTCGGCGAACGGATCGAGCCATATCGCGACGCGCTGCTGCACGTGACCGAATGCGAGGTAGGCGCCGGTGGCTCCAACGGCGAACAGGCCAAGGCCGACCACTACGTATCCCGGCCGGCCGGTGGCGGCATACAGCATCACCAGGAACACGCCGTAGAAGAGCAGGCTCGAGCCCAGGTCCTTCTCGGCAACGAGCACCACGAGGCTCACTGCCCACATGAGCATCAGCGGACCGAGGTGCTTGGCGGGTGGCATCCACACCCCGAGCGTGCGCTTGGTAGCAACCGAGAGGACCTCGCGCTTCTCCGCGAGATAGGCCGCGAGGAAGAGCACGATGAGCACCTTGGCGATCTCGGCCGGCTGGAACGAGAACCCGGCGAAACGCAGCCAAAGTTTGGCTCCGTTGACTTCAACGCCGATGAGCGCCGGCAGCACGAGCAGGCCGACACCGGCGAGCGCGATCGTGTACTTGTAGCGTGCCAGCCGCTCGATGGAGGGGACAGCAAGCAGGGTGAGCGCGAGGGCCACCACGCCCGCAAAGACCCACAGCACCTGGCTGCTCGCCAGCGCCGCATCGAGTCTGGTGACAACAGCGAGCCCCACCCCGGAGAGCAGAAACGCCGTGGGCAGCAGCGCCGGGTCGGCGCCGCGCGCGAGGAAGCGGGCAACGAGGTGCGCACCCAGGAAAGCTGCCAGCAGTCCGAGCGGCACGGCGATGTCGCCCCACGCGAACGTGCCGCCCCCGGCCGCGTGGACGAGCACGAACAGCAGTATCACCGGCGGTGAGGCGGCCAGCAGGAGGAGCAGTTCGGTGTCGCGGCGGCTGCGCACGGCGCCTACGGTGCCGGAGTCGACGTTGATTCAGCTGCCGCCCGGGCGCGGTAGGCTTCGAGCAGCACCCCGGCCTGACCGATGCCATCCACGCGGATGCCGTTCTTCAGACGGCTGGCAGTGATGGCATCGAGCGCCGAGACCGTGACCGTGGTCTCCTCGGAAAGCCAGCTGAGGCGCACACCGGCAACGCTGCCCGGAACGCCCTCGTAGACCACCACGAGCCCGTCTTCGGCGATGAGGTAGGCCTGAGAGCGGGCGTAAGAGTTGGCTGCCCACGTGGCCACGGCGAGCACGGCAACGGCTGCGAGCACCCACAGGATCCACGCCCTGCTAGGGCGCGGCTTCTCCGCGGTGCGCGGGGCACCACCGCCCGGCCGACCGATGTCTACCACCACGGCGGTCACATTGTCGTGGCCACCTGCTGCGAGCGCTCTGTCTATGAGTGTGTCGACGGCGGCCTCGGGTGTGAGCGCGCTGCCCAGAACTCGGCCGATCTCCGCATCCTCCACCATGGAGGTGAGGCCGTCGGTGGCCAGGAGCAGACGATCGCCGCTCGCCGCCTCGATCTCGAACGTGTCCACGAGCATGTTGGGGTCCGAGCCGAGAGCGCGGGTGATCACGCTTCGGTTGGGATGTACACGCGATTCTTCGGCGGTGAGCTGCCCCTGACGAACCAGGTCCGCCACCATCGAGTGGTCCTGGGTGATCTGCTCGAGCGCGCCGTAATGCAGCAGATACGCCCGGCTGTCGCCCACGTGCGCGACAGCGACGCGGTTACCTTCGAGCATCACCGCGGTGAGCGTCGTGCCCATGCCCGCACGACCCCGTCCCGTCTCGGCGGCTTCGATGACGGCGGCATTCGCCCTACGGACTGCGCGGCCGAGGCCCTTCGCGTCGATGGTGCGGGGGGCCGAATCGAGCAGCGTGTCGATCGCAATCGAACTCGCCACCTCGCCCGCCTGGTGCCCGCCGAGCCCGTCGGCCACGGCATACAGCGGCGGGGCGAGCAGGAAGGCGTCCTCATTGCCCGGACGTACAAGGCCCACGTGGGAGTCGCCGGCAAAGGTCTCGTCGCGCCGTGCGTTCATAGCTTCACCACCTCGAGGCGGTTCTGACCGAGCTCGATCACATCGCCGGCGGAGATGGGCAGTGCCCGCGTGGCCGGCTGCCCGTTGACGAGGGTGCCGTTGGTGGAGTTCAGGTCTTCGAGCAAATAGCCGTCTGCCGTCGGGGTGATGCGAGCGTGGGTGGACGAGACGAAATCGTCGGCGATCACGAGGTCGGCGTCGGGTGAGCGACCGATCACGACGGGACCGGACAAGGGAACCGAGATGCCGGTGATCTCGCGCGGGCCGTTAGTCACGCGCAACGCAAGACCGCGCAGTGACTTGCTCGCCCTTCCGCCCACCATCCCGATGCCGGCCTTGATCGCCGCAAACAGGAACAGGTAGAGCAGCGCCACCAGCACGATCCGCCCGAACAGCAGCGCCACGTCGATCATGACGAGGACCTCGGCGCGTGGTAGACGAGCCGGGTCAGGCCGATCTCAACCACGTCTCCGTCGTTGAGTCGCGCCCGCTCCACAAGACGGCCGTTGACGGTGGTGCCGTTCGTGGAGCCGAGGTCAGCGATGGCCCAGCCGTCATCCATCCGGATGAACGCCGCGTGGCGTCGCGATACGTTGACATCGTTGAAGCACACCTGGCACTGGGCGAGGCGACCCACGATCACTTCATCTCCGCCGAGCACCACATCGTGGGCGATGTCACCAACGGTGACGGTCGCCATGTCGTTCGCCCCGGCGGAAACCTCCGGGAGCTGTACGGCAGGACGCGCAGCCTGATCCCCGGGATCGGCGCCCGGATCCACGTCGGCGAGCACTGCGCTCACGCGAAAGCGACCGAGCCTGAGGTCGTTGTGGACCGTCATGCTCACGCGCGGTCGGGCAGCGAGGTGGTAGCCATGCTCGCGCGCATGGTCGGCGAGATAGGTGGCAAGCTCGCCTGCCAGCACCGTCTTGAACGAGCCGAGCTTCTCGTTGTCAGCGGCCGACAGGGCGATGGTGTAGGCGGTGGGAGCGTAGACGGTACCCACGCCGAGGGCTCTGCCATCGTCGGCGGCCCTGGCGAGCGCTTTGGCAAGCTCAACGGGCTGGACGGGAGAGCGGAACGCGCCCGCGAACACTCCCTCGATGCCCGAGGCTATGCGGTCTTCGAAATCGGAGAGGATTCCCATGTCCCTGTACACCTCGTCGGCGAATGGGTCTTCGGACTCTCAATGATAGCAGGGGATGCGCGGCGCATCTGCGGCGTTGCCAGCTGGCTACTCTTCCTCGGCACGAACCGGAGGACCGAGGACAATGATCACGGTCATGAGAAACGCGGCCAAGACCAGGTCGATCGCCACTCCCGCCATTGGCAGGCTGCGTTCCGGCAGCGATGTCAGCAGCGCATAGCCCGAGCCCATGATCGCCACGCCGAGGCCCGTGCCGATCGCCGCGCCGAGACGGCTGGCCCTGCTGCAGCCGATGGAGCATACTGCCGCCGCCGCCATCCATGACGCGAGCACGATCAGCAGACCAGGGTCGGCGAGCGTCTCGAGCCCGATGGCGACGGGCACACCGGCATGCCATGGGTCGGCAAGCCAGCCCCAGCCCAGAGCCGGCAGCGCGGGAGTGCCGCCCGTGGCCGCAGAGATGAGGAGCAGCACGACCGCGCTCGCGCCCCCGGTCAGCGCCGCTCTCAGCGGAGGGAACGAGAAGCCTGCAAGCAGCGGAGCGGCGGGTCCGCACCGGGCGATGGCGAGCAGCGGGGCCGCTGCGGGCAGCAGGGCATCGCCCTGCCCACGGCGTCCGAGCCCTAGCCAGAATGCGATGCCGAGCGCGAGAACGCCTGCTCCAGCCAGCAGGCTTACCGCTGCGGCAACCCCGGCGGCGAATACCGCAAGGCCCAGAGCGAGCCCGAGGCCCGGCGCTAGCGCTCCTGCCAGCGCGATGAGTGCGGTGGCACCCGCCATAGGCGCCCATCCGAGGCCGAAGGCGCTGAGCCCCGCCCATCCGAGCCAGCCGCAGACCGCCGCGCCGCCTGCTCGCCGGAAAGCACCCGCACGTGGAACGAGGCGGTCCCAGAGCCCCGGGCGATCGTACTCGGGTTCGATGTCGTCGGCGACGAACCCGCTCACGAGCGCGGCAAGGGATGCCCGCCCCTCTTCCGGGTCACCCAGCAGCGGCATCAGTGCCCGGGCGAACGCGAGAGCCGAGGGGTAGCGCTCGTCCGCGTCCGGCGAGAGCGCAGCCAGCAGCACATCGTCCACCGCGGGCGAGATGCCCGGCTCGAACTCGGAGGGCAGCGGCATGTCGGCCACTTCGATCTTGAAGAGCGACCCTTCGGCAGAATCAGCATCGAATGGGTTTGCGTTGGTGAGGAGCTCATAGGCGAGTGCCGCGAGCGCCCACCCGTCGGTTCTCTCGTCGAGCTCCTGCCCCCGTAGCTGCTCCGGGGGCATGTAGCCGATCGTCCCGGCCGTACCCGACGCGCGTCCGGTGGCATCCGTGAGGGCGGAGACGCCGAAGTCCGCCACCTTGATGCGTCCGTCACCGGCCACAAGGACGTTGCCGGGCTTGATGTCGAGATGCAGGACGCCGTTCGCGTGTCCGAAGCCGACAGCAGACGAGACGGCAGCGATGATCGCCGCCGTCTCGTCATGGGTGAATGGTTCGCCGGTCTCATCAAGCAGGTCGGCGAGCGATGTGCCGTCCAGATTCTCCATCACGATGAACGCCTCGTCGGCGTCCATGTCCCACTCGTGGACAGTGACGATGTTCGGGTGGTTGAGCAGCGCGGCGGTTCTCGCCTCGCTCAGGCCCGCCCGCACAGCGGGTCGTCCGTTCCGGTCCAGAGGGAGCGGCAGTCGCTTGATCGCCACCCGGCGCGCCATCTTCGTGTCAAACGCTAGGACGACCGAGCCGTGGCCGCCCGTGCCGAGGGCGGCGAGCGGACGGTAACGATCGAGGATGAGCGGCTGCTCCATGCCCGTGTTCCTAGTGGCCGACGATCTCTACCAGCGTGAGCTCGAACTTCAGGTCCTGCCCGGCCAGCGGGTGGTTGAAGTCCAGCGTGATCGTCTCGTCGCCCACCTCGGCGACCACCGCGGTGACCTCTTCGCCTGCGGGGCTCTGGAGCTGAACCATCCAGCCGGCCTCGGGCACGCTCTCGCCGAACGCCTCGCGGGGAGCCACCTGCACTGCGTCCTCGTTGCGCTCTCCGTAGGCCTCGGCGCACGGGATGTCCACGGTCACGGACCCGCCGACCTCAAGCTCGGCAACAGCCGTCTCAAAGCCGGGGATGACTTCCTGCTCGCCGATGGTGAACGCGATCGGATCGCGGCCGATGCTTGTGTCGAACTCCGACCCATCAGGGAGCGTGCCGGTGTAGTGCACGCGTACAGTTTCGCCGGTCTGTGGCTTCACGGTGTAGCACTCCTTCACGGTTGAATGCGGTACCTGAACACTTTAACGCAAGCGACGATACTGCAGCATCCACACGTCGATGACGGACGCGGTCGTCGTTACGTAGGGCGAGACCCCGGCGCGATCCGCCGTCGCCAGCGGCCGAGGCGCTCGGCGCTGACGCCACACCGATACGCAGCGATGACCGCCAGGTTGGTGAACGTCGCTCGCAGCAAGCCGTGCTCCTCCCAGGCGCGCGCCGAGGTGATCGCGCGCTCGCGGAGCGTGACCACGCGTCCGAACCGCTTCAGCCGCCGCCCGAACTCGAAGTCTTCCATGGTCGGCTGATCCGGGAAGCCGCCCAGCTCGACGAACGTGTCGCGCGAGACGAAGAGTCCCTGGTCGCCCCACGGGAAGCCGCCCAGGTGCCCTCGCGCCCGGCCGACGCCCGAGATGAGGCGGGAGTGGCGGGCGTTTCGCGGGATGGCGAAGGTGAACCCACCAGCGACGACGCGCGGCTGCGCGAGCGCGCCCACGGCGAGTTCGCACGCGCCCGCAGGCAGCGTCGTGTCGGCGTGCAGGAAGAGCAACGCCTCACCCTCGGCGAGCGCCGCTCCGGTGTTCATCTGGCGCGCTCGGCCGGGTCGCGATTCGACGACACGCGCACCCGCCGCCGCGGCAACCTCACGCGTGTCGTCCCGGGAGCCGCCGTCGACGACGATGACCTCGGCCGCGCCCGCGATCCGGGCGCTCGCGATCGCCTCCGGCACGAGGACGGCGTCATCGAGGGCGGGAATCACCACCGAGACGCGCGCATCGGGAGAGACTCCGGAGCGGGCGAGCGCGAGTTTAGCGTCCTGCAGGTCCTCGGGGCGGTCGACGTCCGGCAGTGGGACAAGAAGCGCCGTCTCAAACCCGGTATCCTCGGCTCGCTTCAGCGTCTGCGAGAGGACCGCGTCCGTGCTCCAAGGGATGTCCGAGAAGAGCGCAGCCGCACCCCGCTTCATCGCGTCGCGCGTGAGTCCGATCAGGTAGTAGCCGCCGTCCTCGGCAGGTCCGAGCACGACGTCGCTCGCCGAGAGCCGTCCAAGGGCGTCACGGAGAATAGGTGCCGAGAGCCGCGGGCAATCGCTGCCGATCACGATCGCCCGCTTCGCTCCGCGTCTGAACGCGTCGCGGAAGGCGAGCGTGATGCGCGCACCAAGATCGCCGCTGCCCTGGTGCCGGTAGCCGATATCACGCTCGCGGAGCCATTTCATCGCGGCTCGCTGGAACGCCGCATCGGTGCGGATCTCGGCCCGGGCCTCACCGGTCACGATCAGCGCGCGGACACTGCGCACGGCCTGTCGGGTGAGACGACCGTGCAGGTCGAGGGCTGACTCGGGAGAAAGCGGCGGCGTCAGGCGCGTTTTCACCTCGCCGAGACGCGGGTATCGGGCAAGGATGCAGATGATGTTCTCGCGACCCGACCGGGTCACGTGAGCGCGCCGTTTCAACCCGAGCCGCCGCCGGTGGTGCATGCGTAGCAGTGCGGGCCGAACGCGATCCGTCGCGCCGAGATGGCTCCCGCAAGGCCGTCGCCGAGCGCTAAAGCCTCGGCAAGTGTGCGCGGGCCATCGGTCACGCGGATCCCCGCTCCGAGATTGAAATCGCAGTCCGAGAGCGCACCGTCCCACGCGACCTCGATGCCGTGCCGACATGCGAGCTCGCCGAGGACGTCGGCGTTGAATGCGCTGGCCAGCCGGGTCAGCTCGGCGTCGTAGGCGCCGCTTTCCCGCAGCCGCCGCGCGTAGCGTCCCGCCGGGACGTTCGCGATCACGCGAAGCGAGTCGAAACGCACACCGAGCGGCGACAGGGCAGCGCGGAACTCCTCGGCAAGCGTGTCTTCTGAGCGAGGCAGCTCGCCGAGGGGCGGGTTGTACGCGATGTCGAGCGTGAGCGCCGGGTCGCCGTCGGCGTAGCCGAGGTCGGCCAGCGTGCGGAGGGCAGTGAGCGAGCGATCGAACGTGCCGCCGCGCTGCTCGGCCACTTCGCGCAGATTCGTCCCGGGCAGCGAGCCGAGGATCGAGACGGCGTTAGCGGCGAAGAGTGCGGGGAGGTGAGCGCATTCAGGACGGGTCAGCGCGACGAGATTCGTGCGCACGCGGACGTTCACGCCGAGCTCACGAGTGGCCTCGATCAGTTCCGGAAGCAGCGGCCACAGCGACGGCTCGCCGCCGGTGACATCGATGAGTGAGGGCGCGAGCATCTCGGCCATCCGTAGCGCGCCGAGCATCGTTTCGCGCGCCATGACCTCGGAGCGCTCGGGCGAGGATGACTGGTGACAGTGGGCACACGCCAGATCGCACCGGAGCCCGACGTTGAGCATGAGTGTGTCGACGCGCACGGCGAAGGAGGCTTCGGGGCGCGAGGCGCGGATCCGCTCGGCGAAGCGGGCTGGTGGCACGAGTTCGGGGGTCATGATGTCCATGAGCTGAAGTCTACCTTCCAATCCGCGAGCGGGTGCGGCTACGCTAGGGAAGCATCTCAAGGCTAGGGGTTTCAGGCCGCCGCCATCCGTGATGTCCAGTGAGCGTCCCATTCGCCGTTGAGCCTGAGCAGCCTGAGTTTGAGCATGGTTATCGGCGCGTTGAGGGCGGAATATATATACTGCACCTTGCTGACCGACGATGCGGACAGGGACAGTCATGAGCCAGAACCACAACGCCAAGGAAGAAGCGGCGATTTTGCTGGAGTCCCAGAAGAGGGCCACACAGGTTCTCATCGCCTCGCAGGAAGACGCTGCCCAGCTTCTTGCTGAGGCGCAGGACAGCGCCGCCGAAGTCCTCGCGGCGCAACAGAAAGAAGCGGTAACACTGCTATTGGCGCAGCAGGCGAAGGGGGCACAGGACCTTCAGCAGGCATGTGAGGAGGCAGACCACAGCCTGCCCGACGCGAAGAAGGCTGAGCTTCTGGAGGTTCACGATACGGGGTCGGAGGCCTTGCTTGATGCGGGGCGCACGGCGGCGGTGGTACTGCTGCAGGTGCAAAGCAACGCTGCCGAGGAACTGGCGGGCGAGGTGGCCAGCGCGGCAGCCGACATCCTCTTGCACGCCCAGCGCGAGGCGGCCGCGATACTTCTGGAAGCACGAATGAGGGTCATAGACACGCGAGGTGCTGGATAGGAAGCCGCGGCCATTCTCGGAAAGGAAGAGGGTCTAACAAATGGCTCTCATCTACCCCTTGAACAGGGATAACGCGGGGTTGCCCCCACAGGGGCATGGAACCATGATTTTCCGAGGTTCACCCTGCTCCGCCCCTGTGGTAATCTGCGTAAGCCAAACTAACGCGGGTGTGGCGGAATGGCAGACGCGCATGGTTCAGGTCCATGTGGGGGCAACCCCGTGAAGGTTCAACTCCTTTCACCCGCACCATGACTGAGCAGGGGCTTCGCCGGAGACGGCGAAGCCCCTTTTCGTGCGCGCGGCGCTTTCGGGGCCTCATCTAACGCGATATCTAACGTGCGCGTCCGCCCGCTTGCTTGGAGACCCCGAACGGGTAGCATGCTGACACGCCAGTCTGGGTTGTGTGCAGGCGGAGAGATCGTTGCGAGGTAGCGCAGGGGTGTCATGACCACTGAGAAAGAGCGAAGAAGCAAGCGCTCAGTCGGATAGGAGAGAGCCGCGCGTTCTACCTGAGTCTCGCCATTAATGTCATCGTCAACCTAACGCTGGTCGGCCATTTGCACCTCACCGGTGTCGGCTACTTCTGGCTCGGACGGGTCATCTTCGGCTGGGGCATTGGCGTGGCCATTCAGGGCTTCCGGCACTTGTCGTTCCGGGGGAGCCGAGCGAGGCGGACGTTCAGCGCGGGATTGACAAGATCCGCGGCGGCTCCTAGCGTTTGAGGTTGCCGGGCCAAGCGCTGGTTCCACCGCGGACATTGCGCACGTTGGTGAAGCCGGCCTTCATTAGTCTCTTGGTTGCGCGCGCGCTGCGGTTCCCGCTCTGGCAGATGACGTACACCTCTGCATCGTGATCGAGCTTTGCGGCCGATGAGGGCAGACCGCCGAGCGGCAGGTTGCGTGCGCCGGGGACGTGTCCCGCGGCGAACTCGTAGGGCTCACGGACGTCGATGAGGATCGGCGCGCCGCGCTTGAGCGCGGCGCGGAGTTCCTCGGCGGTGACGCTCTCGACCTTCGGTCCCCAGAACATATGCCGCCTCCCACTCGCGCGAGCACTGAGTTCTATCACCCCACCTGTCACACGCCCGGGGCGCACGTGCGCGCTGGCGACGACCTAGGACTTGAGCAGTCTGCCAGCGAGCTGTTTCGCGCCGTCTTGGGCCAGCCTGAACTCATAGATCCGTGCGCGCTTCTGCTGCTCCAGGTACCCGGCATTCACCAGCTGAAGGAAGTCTTGCCGTGCGGTCTCGTATGCGAGTCCGCGCAAGAGCGCGTGACGCCGAATCGTGAAGACAGCCGAGGGCGCCGCAAGCGCCTCGTCGAGAATCCGCGCCTGGCGGTGGTTGATGCCGAGGGGTTCGAACCGGGCTTGAAGGGCGTGGTGCCGCTCCGCCGCGTCTCGTGTCTCACGCTCGGCAGCGATGTAGGCATCGAGGAAGAGATAGAGACGCTGGATGACGAAGGAGGTGGCGTCGAATCGGGCACCCTCCTCGACAGCTTGTGGCGGAATGGCCCATATCGAACCTGCCGTGCGGGTGAGCGGCGTGAAGGGCAGAGTCTGGTAGCCCTGCTGGTACTCATAGATGTGCGCGACTAGGCGGGCGAAGAGGCCGTTGGCGACGGTGAACGGCTGGACCCGGCGAATCCAGTAGAAATGGATGACTGCTTTGATGAGGGGATGGACGAACGGTTTCTGGTCACGAGAGCCGTAGCTGGCAATCGCGTTCATCTCGCCTGGTATCCGAGTCGCGAGCACGTTAGCTCCATCAGCGGGAAGCTCGATCCCTGGGCCAGGGATGACGTCGGTCGTGCGGAACACGCCACCGGTGCTCTTGTCCAAGACCAAGAGCGAGTGCAGTTCCAGAAGACGCGTCAGCGTGAGGGGCTGCTCGGAAAGCTCAGGAAGCTGCTTCATGAGCTCGAAGAAGCGCAGAACCCAGCGCTCGTACTCGTCGCTCGGCTCGGCACCTTCCATGAGCATACGCCGCGCGCGCGCCTTAGCCTGCGTGAGTTCGATGTCGTTGGCCGGCGAAAGCTCGCCAAGCGTGAGGCCCAGCGGCAAGACCTCCTCGATGAGGATCTTGTTCTTGAGTGCCCTGGTTTCGTCTTCAGGGAGCTCGGATTGCGCGGGTAAGTCGCATGTTGAGCGGACGTCAATCTCGTGGAGCAACTCAACGAGTTCGGCCGAAATCGTGATCCAGCCCGAGTAGTCGCCCCAAGCGCCAGCGAGAACAGTGAGTCCTTGTGCTCGTCGAACTGCCAGCGCGAATTCATCGACGGTCTCGATGGGCAAGCCGAGCGTGCGACTCGCGCCAGCGATACTGTGCCGCTCGGAGTAGTCCACGTGGGCGGTCTGGAAGAGGTAGTCGAGTTGTCCCTCGCCCAGCGCACCCAGCAACTTTATGGCGACTTGCGGGTCGATGGGCTTGTCCATTCGGTCTTCCTCAGGTGATGGCCGCCTTCGTGCAGGTCGGTCGAGTTACCAGTTTCTTATCGACAACACAATATCACATGTTGCTTGCCCCCAGGTACGGTGCGGAGGCAAGTAAAGAGCAGGTCAGAGCATATGCAGCGGCGCCGAAATTGGACGCACGATCATGCGCTATTCACGGGCGAGAGCGGGAATTCAAGGACGTATCGCAGGAGGCAGTCTCTTGAAAAGCCATTCGTATCGAACAATGGGATGAAAGACTTAGTGTGCATACTCGGCTCGCCGCACGCGCGCGGACAAGCTTGCCACGACGAGGGCAGTCACGATGCTCGAAAGGGTATCTGAGGTGCAAAGATTATGAAAGGGGCACGACAAGTGCTATCCTGTCCATCGACATACTAATTGCAGATAGATTAGTACGACTCCGACCGGACATCGGATCAACGTCTGCGAAGCGTGTGTGCAATCCGGCTGGCGGTCTCGAGGATGGTCATGCGGTCTTCCGCCCCGATAGGGCGGTCATGCAGGACTTACTCGAACCGGGGGAAAGGGTGAGGCATGAGAAGCGAACTTTGGTTCGACACAGCCACGTGGCTCGTGTGGCTGGCGCCGTTGCTCGGCGTCTTCGCGGCGGGGCTAACGACCCGCAAGGATCCCGTGATCGAGGGCGACCAAGTCCTAAGACACGACGGTGCGGCTAGACTCGAACACTGGGCCCACGGGATAGGCACGGCAGTTTTGTTGGTTAGCGGTATTGCACTAGGAGTTTGGTTCCTGCCGTCGCTCGTCGGGAGCGGTGAGCCGGTATGGGCCATGATGAACCTGCACTACGCGGCAGTGGTCGTGTTCTTGTTCGGCACCTTCTACTACGGTGCCAACACGCTTCTGGCGAAGAAGCGCTTCCTGGAGCACCTTCCCACCAAAGACGCCGTCGAGTACACCAAACGCCACTACGGACTGCTGCTCGGCTTCAAGAAGTTCACCTTCCCGCCGGAGCGCAAGTACTTTGAGTCCGAGAAGATGGCGTTTCTGCTCGCTCTCGCCTCCACGGCCGTGATCATTCTCACCGGCCTGCTCAAGGTTGCGGCGCACGCTATCAACATGCCGCCCGCAATCATGGCGATTGCGACGCCCGCGCATGATGTGGCGACTGTCGCAATGCTCGCGTTCTTCCTCGCACACATCTTCTTCGCAGCGATCCTGCCCAGCAGCTGGCCCCTTCTGCGCTCGATGTTCACAGGCTATGTGTCGCTGGCGCACGCCAAGAAGGAGCATGCCGGATGGCTTGCTGAGCTCGGTGGGAACGATGCGACGGTTGAGCCCGTGGTCGAGAAGAAGGCAGCCGAGAAGCCTGCAGCCTGATGGCGTGCCCACGACGAAATGAGAAAAGGACACACGATGGCAGACCTCAAGAACACAGCAACGAAAGTCACACCTGTAGTTGATAGCAAGACGATGTCGCGCCGGCAGTTCATGACCGGCATCGGCGGAGTTGGGATCGGCGCGATCGTCGGAGGTTTCCTCGGCGGTGCGTTCCTGCTTCCCGATAAGGTCCTCGCAATTCAGGCGTCGGGCGGCTACTTGCTGGTCGACACGAAGAAGTGCGCCGGCTGTACGAGCTGCATGATGGCGTGCTCGCTCACGCACCATGGTGAGACGAACATGTCACTGTCGAGAATCCAGATCACCCAGGATCCGTGGGGCAAGTTCCCCGATGACATCACAATCTCGCAGTGCCGGCAGTGCCCCTACCCGTCCTGTGTCGAAGCGTGTCCCACCGGTGCAATGCACATCGATGCTGAGACCGGCGTGCGCATGGTCGCCGAGGCGAAGTGCGTCGGCTGCGAACGCTGCGTCAATGCCTGCCCGTTCACCCCGTCACGCGCACTGTGGAACTTCGAGGAGAAGCATGCGCAGAAGTGCGACCTGTGCGAGGGTGCCAAGTTCTGGGACGAGGTCGGCGGCCCCGACGGCAAGCGTGCCTGTGAAGAGGTGTGCCCCATGGGGGCCATCAAGTTCACCAAGGAGCTGCCCGTTCAGAGCGCGGAAGGCTACGAGGCCGACCTGCGTGCTGGCACGGCATGGAAGAGCCTGGGCTTCGAAGGAGCGCCCGAGTCGGGCGGTCATCTCGGCTAGTCCTAGTTGGCACGCAGAGCACCCAATGACAACACTCATGGAGGCATACGATGGCAATCAGTAAGGGATACACCGGGAAGATCCTGAAGGTGGATCTAACTACAGGCACATTTGATGAAATCTCCACGGAGAAGTACCAGTCGTGGGGCGGCGGACACGGGATTGGCTCCGCCATCTTCTTCGACCTGTGTACGGACAAGACGATCAAGGGAACCGACCCCGGCAACATCGTCACACTCATGACGTCGCCGCTTTCCGGAACGCTCGCTCCTTCGGTGGCAGGCCGCACCGAGGTTCAGGGCATCGGTATCCAGGCCTACCCAATCGGCTGGTTCACCCGCTCCAACTTCGGCGGTCGCTTCTCGACCCAGCTGAAGTCTGCCGGATGGGACGGTATCGTGCTCATGGGCAAGTCACCCAAGCAAGTCTGGCTGAACATCATCAACGGTGACGTTAAGCTTCAGGACGCCACGGACCTTTGGGGCCTGAACACTCGCGAGACCCAGGAAGAAATATGGGCGCGCGTCGAGCCGAGCAAGAAGGACAGCGGCTGGGCCAATATGGGAACTTCGCGTGACGCGGGGCGTACCACACAGCACCCCGCCGTCCTCACTTCTGGTCCGAACGCGGAGAAGTATGGTCCCATGGCAGCGCTCGTGCATGACGCCGGTAACGGAGCCGGGCAGGGCGGCTTTGGCGGAGTCTTCGCCTCTAAGAACATCAAGGCGATCAGTGTGGTTGGCACCGGCGGCGTGAGTATTGCTGATCCGGATGCGCTCATGAAGGCTCGCCTCTGGGCCAACGACTACTCGTTCGCTGGACATCACGACAAGCCCGCCGAATACGTCGGTCTGGTCGCCTTCGCCAGCACGCCAGGCAGGCCGCTCTCGACGATTCAAGACAACCCCGAGGGCACCAAGTCACGCCCGCAGGGCTGCGTTGGCTGTATCCGCAACTGCAGAGGTAGAACAGACACCGGCCAGGGCAACGAGTCCCAGTGCGTCGACTTCTTCTGGTACGACCACCACGACGTTATCGCAAACGGCCACGTCACCGACGCGTCTCCTCGGGCCGCCGACGCGATTCAGCTTGCCGGCGTCAACGCCTTCGCTGTAGAAGCAGCCACGCTGTGGATCGAGCAGCTATACAACCAGGGCATCATGGGCAAGGGCAAGGAGATTGACTCGAACCTTCCGTTCGACAGATTCGGCTCCGGCGAATGGGCCGAGGCGTTCATCAACAGCATCGTTACCCAGACCGATATCGGCAAGGAGCTCTGCAAGGGCGTCGCACAGGCGGCCGAGAAGTGGGGCCGGCTTGCGATGGACACCACGAGCGGTATTCTGCCGCTTCAGGAGTGGGGTCTCCCGCACCACTACGACGCACGCACCGAAGTCGAGTGGGGCTATGGGTCGCTTATGGGTGAGCGCGACATCAACGAGCACGACTTCAACTGGAGCGTCTACTGGACACCGACCATCAACGGTCTGTTCGGTCTTGAGCCGCCCGTCAGCGCGAAGCGTCTGTCCGAGATCTTCGCCAAGAAGACGGCACCGTATAACGACCCGATGATGATCAACTACAGCGACGAGGGCATCTACTCGGAAGCTATGGCCAAGACCGTCGCCTGGCACCGTCACTACACCCGGTTCTACAAGCAGTCGATGCTCTTCTGCGACTGGGCATGGGCGGACTTCGTGAACCCCTACGGTCCTGATAACGAGGGCATGACGAGCATCGGCGAGAACAAGTTCATGAACGCCATCACCGGCGACGACATGACCTTCGAAGAGGGTATGGAAGTCGGACGCAGGATCTGGAACATCGACCGTGCGGTCTGGGCCCTTCAGGGGCGCCATCGCGACATCGAGGTCTTCAGCGAGTACAGCTACAAGGTCGGCGCGCAGCCCGGCACGACGACCTACGAGGCTCCCTACACTATGCCGGTGTTCGAGGACAACGAATGGTCGTTCAAGAGCGTGGCCGGTCGCATACTCGATCGCCAGAAGGTAGAGGACTGGAAGTCTCTGTTCTTCAAGCTCGAGGGCTGGGATATCAAGTCCGGTTGGCCGACCCGAGCGACGCTTGAGGAGCTTGATTTGGCGAACGTGGCCGACGAGCTCGAGAAGGCCGGGAAGCTGGGTGTGTCAGCATGAGTGAAACCCTTCTAGCAACCCTCGACACCAAGATGGCCGAGAAGATCCTGCGCCGTGTGGAGGCGACCGAGGCTCTTGAGGCCGGTATCCTGACTCCCATGGCAGGGACGAGGCCCGTGCGACTCTTCAGTCTCGAACAGGCCGAGCGTTTCCTCGTCCTCCACGACGGGAAGCAAGTAGCACTCGGTGGCGCGTGGGCGACGGTCAACTACGTCGATCCGATACATCTGGCCAAGTGGGTAGGTGAGGTGCTGGGCGACGCGGAGCTTTCCGCGGCGCTGGACACCATCGCCTCCACTCGCAAGGCGTATGGATATCTCGTGCCTGAACTAAAGGAACTGATTGCGTCGAGAATCAACGAGGCCAAGCAGGCCCTGGGTGTCACAGAGGCAGCGGCTGAGTAGCCGCTCTGTTCCACTGCACTGGTGAAGGCGCCGGTCCCGCATCGGCGGGGGCGGCGCCTTCAACTATCTGAACCAACCTAAGGAGGTGCGTGTGCGATGAAGGTGCTGCTCTTCCAGGCGCCAGTCTCGATCAGGAGCCCACACGCACACCTGTCACCGCCGCTCGGGCTGGCGTACGTCGCGCAGTACCTGCTCGACCAAGGGCACGGGGTCGACCTCGTCGATCTCAACGTGACCAGCCTGAACCCGGCGCGTATCACAGCCACGCTCAATCGCGTTCGTCCGGACCTGGTGGGCGTCTCTTCGCACACGGAAACCTATCCCAATGCCCTCGTGATTGCGCGCTTGATCAAGGAACACGACCCGCGTATCCCGGTCATCTTCGGGGGACCGCACGCCAGTATCGTGCCGCTCGATGCGCTCGCTGAGCCAAACGTCGACTTCGTTGCGGTGGGCGAGGGCGAGCAGACCGCTGCGGAACTCGCTCGGGCGCTCGAAGGGGGCGCAGATTCCGCGACACTCGGTCTCGTCGCCGGTCTCGGTCACAAGGTCGACGGCGTGCCCACACTCAATGCACCCCGTGAGCCGCTCGACTCTGCCGACATCGGTCGACCCGCACGGCAGCTGCTTTCACTCGAGTTCTACGAGGACGCCCATAACGTCCTTGCGTCCCGCGGCGGCTGCCCGTACCGCTGCCCGTTCTGCTCGGCTTCGTACATCTGGGGCGGTCGGAGGCGCATGCGGCCGGTGGCCGATGTGCTCGCGGAGGTCGCCGATGTCATTCGCGACTACGGCGCAGAGCACGTGTTCTTTGTCGATGACATCCTCACCCTTGATAGACCGTGGCTCGTCGAGCTGATGGACGCTATCGAGGCGCGTGGCGGCGGCTTCACATGGGGCTGTGCCACCCGGGTTGATCGCGTGGATGACGCACTGCTGCGCCGGATGGGCGAGACGGGATGCACTGGCATCCAGTTCGGTATCGAGTCAGGCGCCCAGGAGATACTTGACTCTGTGAAGGGGATTCGCAAGGAAGACGCTCTGTCCGCAGTGCGCAGCGCGGTTGATGCCGGTATCGCAGTCTCCTGTTCGTTCATGATCCCGTTCCCCGATGATACCGAGGAGACGCTGGAGCAGACCGCCGCGTTCATGACCGACATTCGCGACGCAGGCGGCAAGCTGCTGATTTCGTACACGACCCCGTTCCCCGGGACGATGTTCTTTGAGCGCGCCGAGGAGCTCGGTCTCAAGATACTCACCCGTGACTGGAGCCTTTACGACTGTAAGCACATGGTCATGGAGACGAAGAACTTCTCGGCGAAGCGGATCGAAGCACTTGCAGAGAGCATCGCGAAGGGGCTCGGGCTTTCACAGACCGAGTAGTTCCGCTTGACAATCGGCCAAGAGGCCCCGCTCCGTCAGGAGCGGGGCCTCTTGGCATCTCAGTCGCTCCATGCGGCAATGAAGCGCCCGCGTGTTGTGTTCGGTCCGCAACGCGCACAGAATGTGCTATGCGTTGTGAAAGGAGCCCTCGGTGGTCAAGCGCATCCTGCCCATACTGATGATCGCGATGCTGTCGCTTGCCGCTGTGGGGTGCGATGGCTCCGTCGACGACGTAGCCGGGGTCACCGACGTAGCCGAGGTGACTTCTACGACCGCCGAGGTCGATCCCGGTTCGCTGCTTACTCCGGACGATGTCGAGTCAGTCTCCCGCCTGTCAGGCCTCAAGATCGTTCCATACGCACCCGAGATCGGTGCGGGAGGCGACGTGAACATCGCTGATGCGTCCGGCCAGCTCGTGGTCATGCTTGTGGTCGAAGGACCCGAGACCTGGGACGCGTGGCTTACTGACGGCTACACAGTTGCCGAGTCGGTGTCGCCTCCGGTGGGCGACGAATCGTTCATAGGCCCCAACCCCGATACCGCCGCCTCGCTGTACATCTTCGGCTTCCGTAAGGGCGATGTGGCCGTGACACTGGATACGTACTTCGACGCCAACGGCGAGACCGTGCTGAGCACCGAGCAGCTCCGGGAGCTTGCGGAGGTCATCGAGAGCAGGCTGTAGCGGACGCTTGATTGCGGTAGTCAACAGGGGCGGCGGGGAGGTATCATGCCCCCCACGTCGTAAACATGCGTAGGCGGGTACCCGGCCATTCCCGCTCCGGCGCTTTGTCGTTAGGACGCCTACATGCTATCTGAACGCATCGTTACCGGTGCTCTGCATATCCTCAATCGCAGCTACCTGGGTCAGCAGCCCGCGGACGTGACCGGACTGCCGGCCCCGACACCCGGCCAGATCTACACGCTGTACATGCACGTGCCGTTTTGCGAGAGGCTCTGTCCGTACTGCTCGTTCAACCGGTTCCTCTACGGCGAGGACCGCGCGCGCGACTACTTCCGGTCGCTGCGCACCGAGCTTACGCGTACGGCCGAGCTCGGCTACCGCTTCGCCACGCTATACATCGGTGGCGGAACGCCCACGATCCTTCTCGATGAACTCTGCGAGACCATCGACATGGCGCGCCGCCTGTTTCCCGAGATCCACGAGGTTTCCGCCGAGACCAGCCCGAACCACATCACGGATGCGGCGATCGCTGCGCTCAAAGACCGGGTGGACCGTTTCAGCGTGGGCGTGCAGAGCTTCGATGACAACTTGCTGCAGCAGATGGCGCGCTACGACAAGTACGGCTGCGGACAAGAGGTCTACGAGCAGATCCAGCGGGCGGTGGGCCACTTCCACTCGCTCAATGTGGACATGATCTTCAACTTTCCGAGCCAGACCAAGTCAATGCTCGAGCGGGACGTGGAGCTCGTGAAGCAGCTGGGAGCGAACCAGACCACGTTCTACCCGCTCATGGCGTCCCCCAAGAACCGCCGGGTGCTCGCCCAGACGATCGGTACCGTGGACTACGCACGCGAGGCCGAGTACTACCGCACGGTCTGCGACGGGCTGGCACCGGAGTTCGAGCCCGCCTCGGCGTGGACCTTCTCCAGAGACAAGGGCGGCATGATCGACGAGTACATCGTCGACTACGAAGAGTACGTGGGCCTCGGCTCGGGTGCGCTGTCGTTTGTGGGCGGTCGCATCTATAACAACTCGTTCTCGCTGTCGGACTACCGCCAGCGCGTGGACGAAGGCCGCACTACCATTTCCAAGATGGGTCGCCCGTACAGTCGCAAGGGCCGGATGCGCTACCGCTTCGTCACCGACCTGTTCGGGCTGCGTCTGGACAAGGAGCGGTTCTACCGCGACTTTGGCGTGAAGGCGGAGCAGGGGCTGTGGGCGGAGATCACCTTCCTGCGCATGGCAGGCGGCATCGCCACGGACACACCCACGGAGATCACCCTCACACCGAAGGGGCGGTATCTGCTCCTCGTGATGATGCGTGAGACGCTTGCCGCATCCAACGACCACCGCGATCACGAGCGGGAGTTGCTTCCTCCGGAGGAGAAGATGCTGCTTTCGGATGCGGAGATCATCCCGTGTCCCCCTACGCTCGAGGAGTGCCGCGTGGCCGCGTGCTGATTCGTGGCTACTCGGTGTGATCCGTATCACCCTCATCCCCCGACGGCACCCGTTCGTCGGGGGATGTTTGCGTATGGCCCCACGTGGCGGGCATCATAGCCACTAGGAAGGGGTGGTTCCGATGTTCTCGATCTCCGAGCCCCGGGATTTCGGTGATGACTTCACCACCGAGCACGCGCAACGGATGCTGGACTTCTACTGCCGGACCCTGACCGAGCTTGGCTATCGTGCGCGGGCTTACCCGGATGTCGATAGTCTGATCGGGTGCGGCAAGCTCGAGACGCCGAAGTTCGACACCCTGAACCACGCGCTGTGGATGTGCGACCAGTGCCGGACCTTCCTGCGAGCGGGAAGGCTTGCCAAGGCGTATCGCTGGATAGGAACCATTCAGGGAATCCTGCTGATGAACGGGGTATTCAGCATCAGCGAGCTCAAGGACCAGAACCGCTTCGATATGCCGACGGTTCATCCCCGAAAGCGATAGCGCGAGCACTCTGCAAACCGTGCCTGCGGGACCGTACTGGTTGACCGTCCGGCTGGAGGCACCAAGATGAGCGAGTATGCGCCGATACGCGGCAAGTGCTTCTACTGGCGCGAGGCGTTCCACGGGGACGATCTGTTCGACACGCGCGTGAAGAAGGGCAAGCGACGGGTGGTGGCGTCGTGCTTCGTTGAGGGCGACATCTGGACGTTTACTGAAGACGAGATTCCCTCCGACTGTCCCACGGCCCGGCACTGTCGCTACTACATCTACTTCGGCTAGCGCGAGCCTCGACGCCTGGCTGAAACAGAAAGACGGCCCCCCTCCGAAGAGGGAGGCCGCCACCGGAGTCGGCCGCTCGCTTGTAGGCATGTCTCGCATGTCAGGCCGACGAATCCGCACGGGATGGCGCTCGGCGCTCTAGCGATGAACGATTCTCACCTGGTATCCGGAGCCGTTGCACCCATTGCACGGGCGCCAGTCCTTCGAGCCCGGCTGGCGCTCGATCGCCACGTACCTGTTGCCCTTGCAGACCGGGCAGGTCTCTTTCTTAACCATCGAGGACACCTCCCTCGTATTGCCGTGTCAGCAATAGAGCAAGGCGCACGCCAACAGCTACATCGCTTCCTTGCCGGTCTCCTCGATGGCCTTGTCGATCTGCTTGCGCAGCACGTCGGGCAGACCAGGGATGTCGATGTTCACAAACCCGCGCGTGATCATCGAGACCGCCTCATCCTTGGGCAGCCCGCGGGTCATGAGGTAGTAGATCTCCTCGGCTGCGATGGGCGATATCGCTGCCTCGTGGGAGAGTTCGGCACCGGGTGCGCCTTCACTTGCGAGGTCGGGGATGGCCCACTGCGTGGACTCAGCCGACTGGACGATGCCGCGGCAGTCGAGGTGCGCCTTGCAGTCGTTGGTGCGTCCGATCAGGCGCCCACGGGAGTAGACGGTGGACTGGTCGAGCGACACGGTGCGGGCCACGGCCTCCGAGCGGGAACCCTCACCGATGAGCTGGGCCTCGCTGCCGAGGTCGATGATCGAGTCTTTGAGGCCGTACACGATCGAGTTGAAGACAGCCGTTGAGCGCTTGCCCACGAGCTTGGCCACGGGGAAGGCCTGGATGGACTTGACCGGGGTGAGCAGCACGTAGTTGTTGATGTACACGCCATCGTCATCCACGATCACGCCGGTCCGCGGGCGTACGCTGAAGTCCGCAGCCCAGTTGTGCACCATCGTGAAGGTGAGCTTGGCGCCCTTGCCCACATAGAACTCGGAGATGCCTGCGTGCAGGCCCTCTTTCACATCCACGTGTACGTTGCAGCCGGTGATCACGTTGGCCTCGGCACCATCCTCCAGGATGATGATGTTGTGTACGTTCTGGCTGACGTTGCTCTCACTCACGAACAGGCACGCCTGAATCGGCTTCTCGACCTTCCGGCCGGCCTTGACGCGGATGAAGTACCCCTCGGTCTGGTGCAGGGCGACGAGCGCCGTGTACTTGTCCTTGTCAGGCATCACAGCACGCCACCAGTACTTCTCGATCATCTCCTCTGGCCACAGCCGGAGCGCATCCTCGGTGCTCATGATCTCGATGGCGTCGTCGAACGCCTTCTGCACGCGTTCGTAGATCGGCGTCCGGTCCATCTGGAAATACGACGCCGAGCGATCTGACTCATCCGCCGTGAATCCTGAGTGGATCACGGTCTCCTTGATCTGGCGCTCGAGCGACTCCAGCGTGTCGATCTTGTCCTGCTCGGAGACGGTCCTGAAGCGCGTAATGTCCACGTCGGGGCCGAGCGCACCCGGCTTGTCGATGGCCGCCTCGGCAGCGACGCGGATCTCTTCGAGGCGCGCAAGCGCCGTGGTGCTCAGAGGCTCTGGCATAGTTTGCACTCCACACAGGCATCGTAACCGTGGCTGGATATCTCTTCGATGAGGTCGAGCGGGTTGCCCTTGCAGGCGAGTCGGCCGTTGTAGAGCACGTGTGCCGTGTCGGCGTTCACGAACTCAAGAATGTGGCCGGTGTGCGTGATGATGAGCCCGGAACGCTTGCGCTCGGCAACACGCTCCTCGCCCTTGAGCAGCGTATTCATCGCGCCGCCTACCACGGCGATGTTATCGAGGTCCACGCCGCTTTCCGGCTCGTCGAACAGCGCGAGGTCCGGCATCTGGGCGAGCAGTTGTGCCATCTCGGAGCGCTTGGCCTCGCCGCCGGAGAAGCCCATGTTCACGTCGCGCTCGAGCATGTGCCCGAGGTTGAGTTCCTCGTCGAGGCGGGCGACGGTGTCCTCGGCAACCTGACCCTGTGAGGCCACTTCGAGCATCTGGCGCAGTTTCACGCCGCGCACTGCAGGCGGGCGCTGGAAGGCGATGCCGATACCGAGGCGCGCACGCTCATCGATCTCGAGGGTTGCAAGATCGATGCCCTTGAACACCACGCGGCCCCGGGTGATGCGGTAGCCGGGCATGCCGACGATGGTGTTGAGCAGCGTGGACTTGCCGCCGCCGTTGGGGCCGAGCAGAACATGCGTCTCGCCCTCGTTGATGACAAGGTCGACTCCGCGCAGTATCTCGCGGTCGCCGACCGAGACGTGCAGATCCTCGATCAGGAGGAGAGGGGCGTTCTCATCAGGGGTCATCGGTCACCTCGATCCGTAGGTCATTCAGAGTCCAGAGCCCATACTACCCGTGATGCATGCGGCGCTCGCACAGCCGATGTCTCACCGGCGGAGTCACAGGTCGTGACTCCTGTCGTACTCTAGCAGGTACCATGTCCCAAAAATACCCAAGGGGGTATGCGCACGGTGGTGAGGCGATCCATGGACCAGGACGGCCATACCTTCGTCGAGCGCGTCTGGGCGTACTACCACGATAACGCGCGGGACCTGCCGTGGCGCCGGACGACCGATCCGTACCATGTGCTCATTTCCGAGGTCATGCTCCAGCAAACGCAGGTCACGCGGGTTGTGACCAAGTACGCGGAGTTCCTGACGGCATTTCCCACCGTGGAAGCGCTTGCTGATGCGCCGCTCGATGAGCTTCTCTATGTGTGGCGCGGCCTCGGCTACAACCGTCGGGCACTCGCCCTCAAGCGGACAGCGGAGATCATAGTCGCCGATCACGGTGCGTGCGTCCCCGATACGCTCGATGGACTCGTCGCACTGCCCGGAATCGGCCACGCAACCGCGGCGCAAGTGCTCGCGTTCGCGTTCGACATAGGCGTGCCATTCATTGAGACGAATATCCGCAGCGTGTATCTCTACGAGTTCTTTCAGGGCGCCGATGACGTGCCGGACTCGGCGATCCTTCCGCTCGTTGCCGCCACGCTCGACTATGAACATGCGCGCGAATGGTTCTGGGCCATCATGGACTATGGCACTCACGTGAAGACCACCACCCCGAACCCCTCCCGGCGCAGCCGCCATCACACCCGGCAGGCACCCTTTGAGGGCTCTAACAGGCAACTCAGAGGGCGGCTTCTCGCGGAGCTCACCGGTGCGGCGCGACGCACCGGGCCCGGTGGTGCAGCCTCGGGTTGCAGCGTGAAGGAGCTGGTTGCAGCCGTAGGCTTCGAGGGTCAGCGCGTGCAAAGCGCGCTATCCGCGCTTCAGCTCGAGGGGTTCGTGGTCTCTGACGAGGGAGTCTGGCGCATCGGCTGAATCCCGGTAGCGCGGGCGGCGTCTCGCTCGAGAATGCGCGCTGCCGCATCCGCAGCCATCCCGTGGAGGCCGGCTAGCCGCGCGGCATCGTCGCTCTCCACGCGCAGGACGCGGCCCACATCGGGCACGAACGCGACTTTGAACCTCGCGCGCCCGAGTGACGTCTCCACCTCGGTCACATCTCGCTGCACGAGCATGCGCTCGGCAGCGACCATACGTACGCCGAGCGTGCCGGTCACGGCGATGATGCGCTCGGCGAGACGGGGGGCCTCTGCGGCACTGGCGAGGACCGACAGCAGCGTTGCCGAGCGGCCCTTCTTCATGAGGATGGGTGTCTGCCACACGTCGAGCGCTCCGGAGCCGCGCAGGCGGTCCGCGGCCACCGCGAGCTCCTCGGGCGTCAGGTGATCGATGTTCGTCTCAAGCGTCACGATCGGCTCCACGCCGGCCTCGATGCACTCCTCATCGCCAACGAGCAGTCGGCAGATATTCGGCATGCCAAGCTCCCGGGTGCCGCAGCCCACGCCCACCCGCCGCAGCACCATCGGCGGAATCGTCCCGAACCCGGTTACGAACGCGTTGGCCAATGCGGCGCCCGTTGGAGTGGTGAGCTCACCGCCGGCCGCGCCGGGGACCACCGGCTTGCCGAGCAGGAGCACCGCCGTAGCGGGGGCCGGTACGGGGAGTTCCCCGTGCTCGGTGATCACGGTTCCGCCACCCACCGCGATCGGCGATGAGACGAGGCGCGTGATGCCGAGGTCGTCGAGTGCCATCGCCACGCCGAGGGTGTCGACCAGCGTGTCGGCAGCCCCGACCTCGTGGAAGTGGACCTTCTCGATAGCCACGCCGTGGATCTCGGCCTCCGCCGCGGCAAGTGCGCCGAGCGCGCGAAGAGCACCGGTGCGTGCCGGTTCGGGGACTCCCGGTCCTTCAAGTAACTCGCGCAGGGCTTGCCAGTGGCGACGCGGCGCGTGAGGCTCGGTGACGGTGATGCCGAATCCAGTCACTCCACCCGAGACCCGGGGGACCGCCTCTACAGCGATGTCATCGAGCCCCATCGTCGCGAGCGCGGCTCTCAGCCTGTCGAGGTCGAAACCCGCACCCACGAGCGCGCCAAGCAGTTTGTCGCCCGACAGGCCGGTGGAGCAGTCGAGATACCCGATCATCCGACCGGGTCGGGTTGGTCGCAGGGAGCAGCCCCATGGCCGCGCGCCATCATCTGGTTGAATCGGCTCGCCATGGCCGCAGCTCCAAAACCGTTGTCGATGTTCACGACGGCCATGCCCGACGCACACGAGTTGAGCATGCCAAGGAGCGCCGCGAGGCCGCCAAAGCTGGCGCCGTAGCCCACTGAGGTTGGAACGGCGATGACGGGACACGACACGAGCCCTGTCACGAGCGAGGGAAGCGCGCCCTCCATGCCCGCAACAGCGATGATCACGTTCGCGTCGCGCAGTACCGATTCATGGGCGAGCAGCCGGTGCACACCTGCCACGCCCACGTCGTACAGGCGGGTAACGCGGTTGCCCATCACTTCGGCCGAGATGGCGGCCTCCTCGGCCACGTGGTGGTCGGCGGTGCCGCCCGTAGCCACCACGATGTGCCCGAGCGATGGGCGCTCGGCGCGACGGTCGACAAGCAGCAGCCGGGGCTCCTCGAGGTAGCGGGCGTCCGAGGCCACCTGCGCGACTTTCTGGAAGTGCGCAGCGCTTGCCCGCGTGCCGAGGAACACGTCGCCGTGCTCGAGCATCTCCCGGGCGATGGCGCGCACCTGCGAAGGCGACTTGCCGTCGCAGAGCACCACCTCGGCGAACCCGCACCGGAGCCCGCGGTGATGGTCGATCTTCGCATCGCCGATATCGGTGAACGGCAGGCGGGAGAGGCGCTCGAGTGCCTCATCGGTGCCGGCTTCGCCGCAGGCGACCGCTTCCAGCAGCTTGCGCAGCGATTCCACGTCCATGTGATCCTCCTTGAGGCGGCCACCGTGGTCGATGCCCGTCGTACAAAGCCACGTGAAGGTTATACACTGTTCAGACACGATGCGGAGGGGGGTGGGATACCGGGTGTCTCTCAAGGAGCGTTTTGCGCATCTGGAACCCATCATGCCCTGGATCATCCTCGGCCGCATCAGCGCAGGACTGGCCCTGGCGGGCGTCTGGGTCTTCTGGGCTTCCGGCATCCGCTCCGTTGCCGGGAGCGTTGGAGCGGCCACCGTGCTGTGGTGGGTGTTCACGCTATTCCTCGTGGGTCACGGGCTGAGTGGCAGACCATTCCGCGTGACCGGGGTGCTCGTGGCATCCGCTCTCTTTGACGCGGTATCGCTCGGGATGCTTACCATGGCGCTCGGTTCGTACAAGGATCCCTTCCTCGCATGGTATGTGGGCGAAGCTGTGATCATCGCGATCCTGCTGCGCCGGAAGCAGGCATGGACACTCATCAGTATTCTCGCGGGTTCCTATATCCTCGCGCACACGCTCGGACCGGGGATCGATAACCTACTGGACTTCGCCTTCCTCAGTTTCAACGTGACGGGTCTTCTGGCAGTGGGCATCGCTATCAGCTACACGCTGGGGGATCAAGACGAGCGGCGGGTCGAGGCGGAAGCACGGCGCGCTGAGGTGATCGACCTGAATACGAAGCTCGAGCGAAGCGTCGCCGAGTTGCGTGCGGTCACCGAGATCACCGAGCTCATACACTCCACGCTGGAAGTGGAGTCCGTGGGTCCCACGCTGCTCAACATACTTGAGAAGGTCATCGACATTCCCACAGCGGCTCTCTACGTGATCGACAAGTCAAAGCAGGAGACGGTCTTCTCTACCAGCAGCGCCGCAGCGATGGGGGTGCCCCGCGCCTACACAGGACTCGAGTTGGCCGGCGAGGCGCCGACGGGATCTTCGGAGGGTGCTCTGTCGTGTATCGAGCTGGTGGACTACAACCAGACGCTCGTGGTGTTCTGCGCCGACACCACGGCTATCGACGGGCTCACGCGAGACGACAGGATCGTGCTCCAGGCGGTAGCCTCCGAGCTCGTGGTGGCAGTGGAGAACTCGCGGCTGTACCGGCTCACAAAGCGACTCGCGATCACCGATGAGCTTACCGACCTGTTCAACTACCGCTTCTTGCAGCAGCGGCTCGACGATGAGATCGGGCGTGCCGGCCGCTACGACAAGCGGCTCTCGTTGCTCATGCTCGACATCGACGATTTCAAGCACGTGAATGACACCTACGGGCATATGGTGGGCGACACGGTACTCGCCGAGGTGGGGCAGGTGCTTAAGACCACGGTCCGCGAGGTGGACGTGGTGGCCCGGTATGGTGGCGAGGAGTTCACCGTGATCCTGCCCGAGACGGATGCCTCGGGCGCGTTCATCGTTGCCGAGAAGATTCGCGAAGCGATCAGCATGCACCGCTTCCCGGACCAGGATGACGTTCGCGCCATCCACATCACCTCGAGTATCGGCCTGGCCTCATACCCCGTGCACGCCAGCGATAAGGAGTCGCTGCTGCGCGCGGCCGACAACGCGGTGTACCGCGCCAAGGAAACGGGCAAGGATCGCGTTCGCGCGCCACGCCTCAGGCTCCGCCGACTACCCGCCAGTGCTGACACGACAGAGGAGATAGCCGAGTGACCACCGTTGCGTACCTGGGCCCGGCAGGGACCTTCTCCGAGATGGCCGCCCTGTCCCTCGGAATGTCTGATGTGGATCCCATCTCGTGTGCGAGCATCGCCGAGGTGTTCGAAGCCGTTGAGCGCGGCAAATCAGAACTCGGCGTGGTGCCGATCGAGAACTCGATCGAGGGCTCGGTCACGGCCACCCTCGACGCGCTCGTCTTCGACACAACGCTGGAGATTCAGCGCGAGCTCGTGCTCGACATCCGCTTCGCGCTTGTGGCGGCGCCGGGCATCTCGCTTTCCGATGTGACGTCGGTCGTGGCGCACCCTCAGGCGAGCGGGCAGTGCCGTCGCTGGCTCGAGCGCAATCTGCCGGGCCGTCCGATCACCGCAGCGAACTCGAATGCCGAGGCGGTGCAGATCGCGGCGGGCACCCCCGGCGCGGCCGCGCTCGGCCCCGCGCTCGCCGCCGAGATCTACGGGGCCACCGTGCTCGAGGAGGGCGTTCAGGATTACGCGGGCAACCAGACGCGCTTTGTGGTGATCGGTCACGGGCTGCGGCCTCGCACCGGCAACGACAAGACCTCACTCGCGCTGTTCATGAAGAAGGACAAGCCCGGTGCGCTGCTGATGATCCTCTCAGAGTTCGCCTACGGCGACATCAACCTCACGAAGATCCAGAGCCGACCCACCAAGCGTCAGCTCGGCGACTACATGTTCTTCGTGGACCTCGAGGGTCACGTTGAGGACGCCGATGTGCGGCTCGCGCTCGACTGCCTGCGCCTGAAGCTGCGCGAAGTGAAGGTCCTCGGCAGCTATCCGAACGCGCGGTAGGGTGCGCATGCCGCGCTACACCGTCGACCTCCACAACCACACGCCGCTCATTCCGAGCGACTACCGCGGCGACCTCGGCACGACGCCGCGACAGATCGTTGAGCGCGCGCTCGAGTGCGGCATCGACGTGTGGGGGATCGCCGACCACTGGAGCGTCGCGTACGGCCCGCTCGTGGTTGCCGCCGCCGAAGAGGTGGCCGCTGAGACCGGCGCACGCCTGATGGTGATTCCCGGTGCCGAGTTGCGCGTTCGACACGCGGGCGAGGAGACGCACCTCGTGTGCCTCTTCCCGCCGGAGGTGGTGACCGAGCGATTCAACGCCCTGCTGTCGCTGCTCGGCCTGAGCTCACCGGTGGCACCACTGCACGAGCTACCGCAGTTCGCTGTGGAGGCCGACCCGCTCGAGGTGGCGCGCATGGTTCACGAACTCGGCGGACTCTGCCATGTGGGGCACGTGGACCGCACCTTTGGCGAGTACTGTTTTATCGACTCCGAGCTTGTTCATCACCTGGCCGCGTGTGAGCATGTTTCGGCCATCGAGCTCATCGACCATGAGAGCCGCCGGCGCTTCCGCGACGACCTCGCGATCGCGCACATCAGCGCCTCGGACTCCCACTCGCTCGAGGAGATGGGCCGCCGCACCGCGACCCTGGAGATGCCCGAGCTATCGTTCGAGGGCTTGCGCGCAGCGTTTGAGAGTGCGCGCATCGCTACACGCTGACCCGTCAGCGGCGGTTATACCGCCGCCGGGCAAGCAGTCTTACTCCACGGCCCGGAGCCCCTTCAGGTCTTCGGGTCGTGGCACGCCGAGTGCCCGGTGGCCGGTCATGCGGTCGGCGAGGAACGCTGAGCGGTCGGCCGCGTCGAGTGCGAGCGGCAGCACATCGGTGCCACGCACCACGCCAAGCGAGCCGGAGGCACATGCGGTCTCGCCGAAGGCGGTGACGCTGTCGGCGCCAGCCACGCCACCGGCGATCGTGAGCGGTACCGCACCGCCGCCGTGGTAGAGCGGACCCGCTGACGGTGTCTGGTGGTCAGGGCACACCACAACCACGATCTCGCCGCGTTCCACGAGCGGCACGAGCGGAGCAAGCCCGCGGTCCACTGCCGCCACAATCTCCGCCTTGCGAGCCGGGTCCTTCTTGTGACCCGCCATATCGGTGCGTTTGGTGTGCAGGTGCACGAACTCGTAGCCCTCGGCGATCAGCTCGAGTGTGGCCTTTACCCGAACGGCCACGTCCACCTCGGCATGAGACGCGGTGCCAAACTCGCGGTGATCGAGTCCCACGGCGGCCGACAGGCCCGCGTACAGCGGTCCCGAGCCGAGGCTGACCCCGCGCATGCCGTAACGCGCGGTGAAGGGCGTGAAGTGCGCAGGAGAGCCCGCCCACTTGGCGAGCATCGCGTTGAGCGGTCGTCCGGCGAGCACTGCGCGCGAGTGACGGATCCAAGCGTTCACGGCGCGGGCGGTATGCATCGCCGCCGCCGCATCCGGCGCTTCCTCAAGTGGCAGCACCTCGAGCACGGCGGTGCCTGCCTGGAGCGGGTCGGCATCGCTCACGAAGTTGGAGAGGGAGCGTCCATCTGTTGCGCGCAAGAACAGCAGGCCCTGCAGCGCACCGGTATGCACGAAGCGCGCCCGGATACCGCCCAGCTCCGAGTCGAGCGAGACTCCAGCCAGGTCGGCCTCGCCTTCGCGCGGGTCGGGCCGCTCGTCGATCCACAGCTCACCGCCACGCTCGCTCACGCGCGCCACGTTAACCCGGAGCACCACCTCATCCGGCCGCGGCGGCACGCCTTCACCGAGCGCTTCGAGCAGTCCCCGCCCGGGGAAGTCGGCCTCGCTGTAGCCGAAGAGTGCGAAGTGCGCCTGGTGCGAGCTGGGCGCCAGCCCCGGTCCCACGGGATAGAGCAGTCCGTTCCTGCCGAGAGAGGCGAGTGCATCGAGGTTGGGGGTCTCGGCCGCCTCGATCGGCGTGAGACCGCCGAGGACGGCATGCGGTCGGTCACCGGCGCCGTCGGGCACCACCATCACGATCGGACGTCGCACTAGTGCCTCATCACGCATCACGAACCTGCCTTCACTGTCCGCTGCGGACGGTCTTTCGCGCGCATTTCGTGCGCGCCTGCAATCCCACGGGCTAGTATGTCACAGGGGTATCCGACCAGGAGTGGAGACGCGCATGGTGGATCGATCTGCCGACGAAGTGAAGGCGCTCGCGCGCGAGCGGTTCGGCCCGCGCGCTGATGGCTATCGAACGAGCGCCCTGCACGCAGCGGGCCCCGACCTCGAGATGCTGCTCACATGGCTTGCCCCGCAACCTGCCGAGCGCGCGCTAGATGTGGCCACCGGCGGCGGACATGTGGCGCTCGCCCTGGCACGCACCGGCGCCGATGTGGACGCGTGCGACCTCACGCCCGAGATGCTCGAGGCCGCCGCCGACCTGCTCCTGAGCAATGACTGCACGGCCAGCTTCGCTGTGGCCGAGGCTGACGCTTTGCCGTACGAGGATGCGACATTCGACGTTGTCACGTGTCGAATCGCCGCGCATCACTTTCCCGATGCACAGGCATTCTTCATCGAGGTGGCGCGGGTCCTCAAGCCCGGCGGACGGTTCGGCTTCCAGGATCAGACGCTGCCGCCCGAGCCCTCCTCGGCCGTGCTCACCGACCTGTTCGAGCGCACACGCGACGCAAGTCACAACCAGGCGTACAACGCCGCCGGATGGGGGACGCTGATCGAGCGGGCCGACCTCGTGGTGGAGAAGACCGAGCTTGTGGACAAACGTCACGACTTTGCCGAGTGGACGGTACGCCAGGGTTGCGATGAGGTCACCGTAGCCGAGCTCGTTGTGCAGATGTCCGAGGCGCCCGGCGGAATGCAGCGGTGGCTCGAGCCCGAGTACGAAGACGGGCGGCTGGTTGCGTTCCGCAACCGACACCTCGTGGTACTGGCGCGCAAGCCGGCGTAGGCCGAACACCGCCACGGCGCGCCGTCTCGGGGAATGAACCCGTGAGAGCTGGCGTCCGAAGGGCTGGTGAGCGGTGTGCGCACGCACGAGGGTTCCGCGGATACGGTGAGCGCGAGAGCCGGTCGGTTCTCTGTGGCTACGGTGGTGCTGCTCGTTGCGATGGTGGCGATGGCGGGCTGCACGGGAGAACCTCCCGAACAGGGCCCCGCGCGTGATGCCCCACGCACGGATCTGATCGAGCTTCCCGGCGTGGAGGTGCGCGAGTACGAAGGCGCGCCGCTCGATTCTGTGCAAGACTTCCGCGAGAACTCGATCAAGGGTCCGCAGACGGTGGATCGTCTCGCCTACCGGCTCGACGTGACCGGCCTTGTGGACGAGCCCGCCGAGTACACCTACTCGGAGATCACCAGCGGCTATGCGGCCTACGAGAAGGTCGTGCAGCTCGACTGTGTCGAGGGCTGGAGCGCGAAGGTGCTATGGCGCGGGGTGCTCGTTCGGGACATCCTCGACGCGTCGGGGGTACAAGACGGCGCGCAGAGCGTGATCTTCTCGGCCGAGGATGGCTACACCACATCGTTCCCGGTGGAGTACTTCTACGACAACGACATCCTGATGGCGTACATGATGAACGGGGTGGAGCTGCCGAAGGAGCGCGGCTTCCCGTTCCAGCTTGTGGCCGAGGACAAGTGGGGCTACAAGTGGTGCAAGTGGATCGTGGGCATCGAGCTGTCCGCCGAGGAGGACCCCGGCGGCTACTGGGAGGACCGGGGTTACAACAACTCCGGTGACAGGGACCGCGCGTTTTACGGCAGCTGAAGCGACACAAGGATGCGCTGGCACCGCTGCGCGCGAGTCGAGGAGGCAGTGAGAGGGCGGGGTGGCGTGTTCAAGGAGTTCAAGGAGTTTGCGGTCAAAGGCAACATGATCGACCTCGCGATCGCGGTCATCGGCTTTCTCATCATCGCGTGGGTCATCTTCGTGGCCGTGAAGGCCATGAACAAGCTGCGCAGGGAGAAGGAAGCCGAAGTAACCACCAAGGAGTGTCAGTACTGCAAGAGCGAGATCGCGCTTGGGGCCACCAAGTGTCCGGCGTGCACCAGCTCGTTGTAGCGTAGAACCTGCGTGTGCCTACCCTTCGAAAACGCGCCGAATCACCGCGTTGAAATCGGCGGCAGCGCTGCCCTCGCGCTCGGCACGCCATGCATCTATCACGGCACGCCCCACGGGCTCGAAGAAGTCGGTCAGGTAGTGCGCGTACCCGGCTTCGTCGTAGTCGATGCTGCCGTCGAAGTTCACGTAGTTGCCCGAGAGTTGGCAGCCGAGCTGGCCGTCTTCCTCGTCCCAAGCGCTGCCCACGAGTTCGGCGATGGCGGCCCCGCTCTGGTGACGAACCGGCTCGAGCAGTTGGATGCCGGCATGAGCGAGAACGCGTGAGGCGGACTCGATGCCGGCGGGCAACTGCGACAGCTTGATCCGACCGTCGTGAGTGTCGCGCTCACCGGAGACCACGGGCGCATTGTTGTGCGACCAGGCGAGCGGCACGCGGAGCAGGTGGAGGTAGAGATGACACGCCAGACACGGTGAATACACGCCGAACCGGCGGCGGATCTCGGCGGCGGGCCTCGCGTTCATTTCAGACCACAACGCGGGATCCGAGAGCGCGATCGGCTCATGCACTTCGACGCGACTACCCACAAGCGCTCGCAGTGCAGCCACCGCCCGGCGCGGCGCATCACGATCGCCGGTCTCGGTGCCTGTGAAGGCGATCGTGGGCACGAGGGAGCGGAAGCCGTGCTCGCGAACGGCAGCCACCGCGGCGGCGACGCTGTCGCGCCCGGCGATCTCCACGATGGCGAGGGAAGTGTTCACAGCAAGAGTGTACCCGAGGGCAGGGACAGGGCCCTCAAACCTACTCGGAAGCCATTGCGCTTCACATGCTTCAGAGTAGATTTCTGGGTATGGATCTCGCCAACCTCAAGACCGCGACATCGGCAGTGGGCCGACCGACCCGCACCGACGCTACCACGTTGCCGAGGAGCCCGGGCACTGGGGCGCCGTTCGCTCCTAAGCCACTTCTCGGCGCTGCGTCTCCGCACTATGATGAAGTTGGCGGACGGGCATGGGGAGCCCACTCGCCACGCGACGCGGGGGCGTCGTTTGTGCGACCGGGGGACGGGGGAACGATGGATACGCTCGAGGGCATCCGTATCGTTGATGTCGATGCGGGTCTGACGGACACGTTTCTGGAGTACGCGCGCTCGTTTGGTCCAACGCATGACGACTCGTACGTGGTGCCCGACGAACTAGCGGAGTTCATACCGGGCGCGGAGCCCGCCGTGCTGGCGTTTCATGGCGGCAGCGCGCCGGTAGGCGCGGCAGCGGTGATGCTCAACGGATACGCCAGCAAGGGTCTCGCACGCTTCCGGATCCTTCATGCACTCGACCCGACCGCTTATCCGTTGCTGATCGAGGCGCTGCTGGTGCGCCTGCCCGAGAGCATTGAACGTGCCTTCGTCTTCCTGCCCGAGCACCCCGGCGTGATCACCGACGCCCTTGCCTCGGCAGGATTCACGGAGAGTCGCCGCGCGTACATCATGCTGCACCCGAGTCCAATCGCCGTCACCGAACCCGAACTTCCGGGCGAAACGATCCTGACCGCCGCGCTTCCCACGGCCGCCAACGACTGGGCGCATGTGGTCAACGCCGCATTTCGCGGATACCCGGGGCGCTACGATATGACATCAGAACGCGCCGCCGAGCTGCTCGGGCGACCACGCCTTATCAAGGCAGGCACGCTCATCGCGTACCGCGGCGGCACTCCTGCGGGCGTGGTGATGACGGTGACCGACGAGGACAAACCGTTCGAGACCGAGATCGAAACGCTCGCGGTGCTCCCGGCACATCAGCACATCGGGCTTGGAAGGGCGCTGCTCCAGTCGGCGCTGTTGGCCTCCGGACGCGACGGGCGCTCCTCGGTGATCCTCTCGGTGAACACGTTCAACAAACGCGCGATGGTGATGTGCCTGAACCTCGGCTTCAGCGTCCACAACGTGCGCGTGTGCTGGGAGATCCGGCGCGCGTAGGGTCCTCAGCCGCTAGACGGCTGGTGCGCCGAGGAGCGTCTTCACCTCGGCTATCGCTGCTGCGCGCTCGGCACCCTCGAGGGCGTCGATGTGCTTGAGCGCGATCACCACACCCCGGTATCCGTCTTTGCGGGTGCGACGGGCCAGACCCCGGGGCTCGGGGGGCAGGAAGATCGCGAGATCGTCGGAGAGCTTGAACCTGGCCGCGGCCTCGCGTGCGCGCTCGAGCTCCCCGGGCGTGGGCGGCTGCCACGGTGCGAGCGTGTGCATCACGAGCGCGAGGGCAAACGCGCTCGCCGCGCCGCCCTGCTGCTGCAAGCCGAGCATTCCGGCCGCCATGGCCATGTCCATTCGCGGGCCCCGGCTCATCGTGGTGGCTCCCAGCCTTCGGATCGCCTGAGTGCGTGCGCCTGCCAGAGGTAGAGCGAGGCGCACGTACGGTACGGCGCCCAGGCCTCGCCCACGCGCGCTATGGCCGCGCGGCTGTCTTCATCGGCCAGCTGGTAAAGCCAGGCAACCGCTGAACGAAGTGCGCCGTCGTCCACAGCGAGCACATCGGGGCGGCCGAGGGAGAAGATGAGGAACATCTCCGCTGTCCATCGGCCGATGCCCTTCACGCACGTGAGCTCGGCGACCACTTCATCGTCGGGGAGCGAGGCAAGATGCGCGAGGTCGAGCGATCCGTCTGTCACGCGAGTGGCCAGGTCACGCAGGCGGGAGAGTTACCGGAGTGCTAGGCGAGACTGCGATACGGAGCGATCGCTACGGCGCGGTACAACCCGCCGGATCATGAGACTAGCGCCGCCGATCGCAACGCGAGCAGACTTCACGGCCACCCAACGAGCGATCAGCGACCCAATCATGGCCAAATCGCTGGCAATCCGTAAGCGATGTATCGGCCCGCCGCGCACGCCGCGCACGCTCCGCCTTCACTTGTACCAGTATCTTCGGATCGATCACGAACCCCATATCATTCCACCTGCCCCTCCATGAGCCCCGACAAAAGCTGGTAGATCGCCGAGTCGCGCGAATCCTCGAGCTGCGATCGTACAACAAGCGCCGCAGACTCCCCAAGCTGCATAGTCTCAAAGCTGTCGCAGCGTGGTCTCATCGGCCGCCAGCACGTGTGCCGGTGCGGGATCTCCTCCGAGCACGGCCACCAGCCGCCCCCAGATCGTACGGGCCGCTTTGTCGGAGAGCTGCTGCGCCACGATTGCGCTGGCGAGCGACGAATACGCGTCGGCTTCGAGCGTTTGCGTGATGGGGCCGACACGCTCGATGACCGAGCCGAGAACGGCGTCGACGGCCGAGAGGTGGAGAACCTCGGCGGATGCGGGTGTGTACGTCAGGATCTGGTGCATCCACAGATTGTAGCGCGAGCCCCTCGGCTATACTCTCAGGCAACGTGAAACAAGTGGTCGGCGAGGGTGCGAGCGCACCACCATCGGCTGTGTGAACCGGAGGCTCCCATGCTCGACGGACGCTATCTTCGCGAGAACCTGGACGCTGTTCGCGCCGCCATGGGCGCTCGCGCCGGGGGCTGGGATTTCGACCGCTTCGTGGCGCTCGATGACGCGCGTCGCAGGCTCATCGGCGAGGTCGAAGGGCGGCAGTCCCTTCGCAACGTGGCATCCAGACACATCGGCGAGCTCGTGAAAGAGGGCAAAGCCGATGCCGCTGAAGCGCAGAAGGCCGATGTCCGCCGGCTCAACGACGAGATCGAGGCCCTGGAGGAGGAGCTCTCCCGCGTGGACGCCGATCTTCGTGAGATGCTGCTCACGATTCCCAACATCCCCGATCCGAGCGTGCCGGTAGGTGCCGACGAGAACGACAACATCGAGATTCGGAAGTGGGGGACCCCTCCGGAGTTCGATTTTGAGCCGATCCCGCACTGGGACCTCGGCCCCGCGCTCGGTGCCATCGACTTTGAGCGTGGCGTGAAACTCGCCAAGAGCCGGTTCGTGGTGCTCGGTGGCGACGGCGCGCGACTGAACCGTGCGCTCATCAACTTCATGCTCGACACTCACGGCGCGCGCGGGTACCGGGAGTGGTCGGTTCCGGTGCTCGCCAACAGCGAGACGCTGCTTGGCACAGGCCAGCTCCCCAAGTTCGCTGATGACCTGTTCCGCACCGACGAGGGCCTGTATCTCATCCCCACGGCCGAGGTGCAGCTCACCAACCTCCACCGTGATGAGGTGCTCGAGGGTGTGGATCTCCCGCTCAAGTACTGTGCGTACACTCCCTGCTTCCGCGAAGAGGCGGGTGCGGCGGGTCGTGACACGCGCGGCATGATCCGCGTGCACCAGTTCGACAAGGTGGAGCTTGTGAAGTTCTCCCGACCCGAGGAGAGCGAAGACGCGCTTGAAGGCATGGTGGCCGACGCCGAGTACATCTTGCAGCAGCTCGGGCTGGCGCACCGCACCATCGTGCTCTGCACAGGGGACATGGGCTTTGGCGCCGCCAAGACCTACGACATCGAAGTCTGGCTGCCGTCGTACAACAACTACAAGGAGATCTCGAGCTGCAGTAACTGCGCGGACTTCCAGGCGCGCCGCGCATCGATCAAGTATCGCTCGCCGGGCGAGTTCAAGGGTTCGCGCCTGGTGCATACCCTCAATGGCAGCGGCCTGGCGGTCGGCCGCACGCTGGTGGCTCTGCTTGAGAACTACCAGCGCTCGGACGGCACCGTGGTTGTGCCCGAGGTTCTGAGACCCTATCTTGGTGGGCAGTCGGTCATCGGCAAGTAATGCGACGCCCCCGAGGGGGCCCGCGGGCGGGAGGACGCATGAGCGTTCGACGGATGCTGATCGCGGTATCGCTGGTGCTCACCATGGCGCTCGTCGGCTGTGGGACAACGGATGAGACTCCCACCACCACCGATGCTGGCACCGATGCCGGGACCGTGGATGTGGCCACCGCTCCGGCCGGGCTCGAGGCGATGCCCACCGACGGCCCCGGAGAGTCCGCGGCACTCGCGGCCCTGCCTGCTGCTCTCGAGCAGGGGAAGCAGATGCGGGAGAGCGGCGGTCTTGGATGGCCGGACCTCACCGGTCTCGAGCCCACCTTGAACGCGTACATCCTGGCGGTGGACATGGGCGATCAGGGCACGCTCTTTGAGGTGCGCGCCGACGGGATCGCCCACAGCCTCTACGCGTATCAGCGCGCTTTTGATGCAGCCTCGGCTGTGTGGACTCCCTTGGAGATGTCCTCATCGGTGCGCAAGGCACCGGAAAGCGATGCAGAGAGGTCGGCCGTGGCCGCGGTTGAGGGAGCGATGAGAGACGCGTTCCCCGACGATCCGTTCACGGTCGCCGTCTACGGTTACCGGTTCGTGTACGTGGATGGCGGCTCTGCGGTGCTGAACGTGGAGATCGACCCCACGGGAGCCGTGATCAGCGTCGGCAACTAGCTCCTGCCTGGCGCCTACGCGGTGCCGATGAGCCCCGAGAAGTCGAACGGCTGCGTGATGGCGCCCACTTCTTGTGTGCCCGACCTGCCGGTTGCCACCTCGGCCAGCGTGAGCGACTCGAGTTGTGACCACACGATCCGGTCGAGGTCCGACCACATGCGATGCACTCCGCAGTGCGGGGTCCGACCACAGATCTCCGGCTCGCGGGTGCACTGCGAGAGCGAGAACTCGGGCTCGGAAGCACGGATGACATCCGCCATGGTTATCTCAGTGGCAGGCCTGGCGAGTGCCAGCAGGTGCTCGCTGTAGCCCTCGGCCTTGATCATGCCGGCACCGATGAGATACTCCACTAGAGGAGCCCCGAAGCTCACGGGGACGTCAGCGGCCTCGCACAGGTCGCGAGATGAAAGCGTTGCCCCCGGAGGGAGCTGCGCGAGTTCATACATGAGCCGGACGGCATAGTCTGTCCGCTTGGTGATAGCCATCGAGCCCCCAAGGATATCGTCTGCGGCACACCCCCGCGTGCTTGAACGCTCGGGCATCATACCAGGACAGGCATCGGGACGACCCTGCGACCTCCCCTTTATGGGTCCGATAATCGTCGAGCGGCGGATATTCCAGTGTGAGCGGCATCACATTAATGACGGCACAGGTACTAGCGGTTGCGCGCGTGGAGCCGCACCGATGCGTCCGCATCTCGTCAGTGGGGCATACATGCAAGAGACGACCATTTCTGGGGAGGAACCCGTGACCGCTCCAACCGTCCTTACCGTGTTTGGAGCCACTGGTGATCTGATGGCGCGCAAGATCATCCCTTCGCTCGCCTACCTGTCGGTGCAAGGACGCCTGCCCCCAGAGTTGCGAATCGTGGGTTGGGGTCGCAGAGGATGGGACAGCGCGCGTCTTCGCGAGCACATCGCGGGAATCCTCGGCGAGTATGCGGGCCCGCAGCCCAAGGGGACGGCAGCGGAGGCATTTCTCGGGCTGTTCACCTACCACGACGGTGCTTTCAACGATACGGCGGCCTACGAGCGGCTTGCCGAAGAACTCGGTGCTGCGGATGCGGGGCGCGGTGCATGCAGCAACAGGCTGTTCTACCTTGCGGTGCCGCCCGAGCACTACACCGGCATACTGCAGAACCTCGCCAACTCCGGCCTCACTGACGGATGCAGTCTCGAGACAGGATTCACCCGGGTGCTGGTGGAGAAGCCGTTCGGCCATGACGCGGTGACCGCCCAGGAGCTCGATGAGCTGCTGGGCTCGCTGTTTCGTGAGGAGCAGATCTACCGGATCGATCACTATCTGGCCAAGGAGATGCTGCAGGGAATCCTATCGTTCCGGTTCTCCAACACCCTGTTCGAGCCCTCATGGAATGCCCGGCACATCGAGCGGATCGACATCACGCTGCACGAATCGATCGGCGTTGAGAAGCGTGGCGCATTCTACGACGGTGTGGGAGCGCTGCGTGATGTCGGGCAGAACCACCTGCTGCAGATGCTCGCGCTGGTGACCATGGAGCAGCCGGCCGATCTTTCGGCGGACTCCATCCGTGAGACGAGGCTGGCGCTCCTGCACGAACTGGAGCCCTTGTCCGCGGCCGAGGTGGCCATCAGAACCTTCAGGGCGCAGCACCTCGGCTACCGTGACATCGCAGGCGTCGAGTCCGATTCCCTCACCGAGACGTACTTCCGACTGGAGGCAACACTCGCCGGTCCCCGGTGGGGTGGCGTTCCGGTATCCATGGAGTCGGGCAAGCGCCTTGGCTCGGCGCTCAAGGAGGTCGCGGTGACCTTCAAGCGCCCGGCCGCGTGCATATGCGATGGTCAGTCGCTTGGGAACGTAGTCACATTCCGGCTCGAGCCAGAGGAAACGATCCGCATCCGCTTCTGGGCCAAGAAACCCGGCCTCGATACCGAGCTCGAACCGCGTGAGTTCACCTTCTTCCTCTACGAGAAGGAGGAGAAGATCCAGTACGTTGAGGAGTACGCCAAGCTGTTGGTCGATGCCATCGGCGGTGACCAGACGCTGTTCGTCTCCACTGGTGAAGTGGCCGAGATGTGGCGCTTCATCGACCCGGTGGTGCGTGGATGGCTCGCCGGCGAGGTGCCGCTCGAGACCTACGAGCCGGACTCGGCGGAAATCGCATCTCGTGCCGAGGCATCGATCGCTGCGCGCGTGATCTCGCTCGGAGATGCTCGCGTGGCACCAGCGCTTGTCGACGTGCCGGTGCGCCCGGAGATCGCGGTCGTCGGTCTCGGCAAGATGGGTGCGGCGCTCGCGCGCAATCTACTCGACCATGAGTGGCGTGTGGTGGGGTTCAACCGTACAACCCCGGTGGCCGAGGCGATGGAGGCCGAAGGCCTGGAGGTGGCTCGCTCCATAGCCGAAGTGGCGGCGCTGCTCAGGCCACCACGGGTGGTGTGGCTGATGGTCCCGGCAGGTGAGGCCACCGAAGAGATGTTGTTTGCCGCCGGTGGCCTTGCTGACGTGCTGGAGGCCGGTGACGTGGTGATCGACGGAGGCAACTCGTTCTGGCGCGACACCCTGCAAAGAGCGCCCCGGCTGGGCGCGCGCGGTCTGCGCTTTCTCGACGCGGGCACGTCGGGCGGGCCGGGCGGTGCACGCAACGGGGCATGTCTCATGGTTGGCGGTGAGCGTCAGGACTTCGATCACCTGGGGAGGCTCTGGCACGATGTGTCGGTCCCCGGCGGGTTTGCGTTCTTCAGCGGACACGGCGCCGGCCACTTCGTGAAGATGGTCCACAACGGCATCGAGTACGGCATGATGCAGGCCCTAGCCGAGGGCTTCGGAGTGCTCCGGGCCGCGGAATTCGAGATCGATCTTCAGCGCGCGGCCGAGATCTACAACAACGGCAGCGTTATCGAGTCGCGACTCGTTGGCTGGCTAGGGGAGGCGCTCGGCGAGCTGGGTGAGGACCTTCGCGGCGTTTCTGGTTCTGTCGGACACACCGGGGAGGGCGCCTGGACGGTCCAGACTGCCGAAAAGCTGGGCGTTGAGCATCGAGTGATCGCGGATGCGCTGGCGTATCGGCTCGAATCCGAGGACGTTCCGAGCTATACGGGTAAGTTGTTGCAAGCGATGCGCAATCGCTTCGGCGGGCATGCGCTCTAGGCGTTTTGGTCAACTCCCTGTGAGTTGCACCTGGTACGGGCCGGTGTCCCGAGATGCGCCGGCCCGTGCTGCACACTTCTACTACTTGGCAATCTCGGCCGTGTGCGCCGCGAACCTGCCACCGCCGGCGTTCGCGAACGTCTCGTACGACGGGATCTCGTAGACCCGCAGCCGGTTGTCGAGGAAGTCGCTGAAGATCAGTAGCGTCCCGTCGTCGGAGACGTCGAGTGCGGTGGGTTGGTTGCCGGCGATGAGTGCATCAAGCGGCTTGCCGTTGGTGGTGTCAAAGACAAGGATCGAGCCCCACTCGGGGCCGGGGATGTAGTAGGACTTCGGGTTGTTCTCCCCGCGGCAGCTGACAAACAGCATCTTGCCGTCGGGCGTCAGGTCGATCGTGTTCGGCTTCTCATCGGTGTCGACGAACTTGACCGTCGTGCCCGCCGCCATGTCGTGCACCCACACCGCGTCGGCCGACATGTCAGATATGAACAGCCGCCCGGTTCTCTCATCGGCCACGATGTGCCGAAGCGCGCCGCCGTCGGTGAACAGCGCCTTCACTTCGCCGGAGGCCAGGTCGATGCGCTCCAGGTCGCCGGAGTCAAAGCCGGCAACATACAGCCACTTCCCATCATCGGTGGCGTACATGCCGCGCGGCGTGTTGGAAACGCCGATGCGCTTCACGAGGGCGCCGGTGCCCAGATCGATCACCGAGACGTCATCTCCCGACCAGTTCGATGCGTAGAGCGTCTTCTCATCCGGAGAGAGTTCCACCCATTTGGTCCACGCGCTGGCGGTCTGGAACTCTCGCACCACCTGGCGGGTCTTCACGTCGATCTCGAAGCACTTGGCGGTCTCCATCTGCGAGGTGTACGCGAGAGTCCCCGCTTTGTTGAAGATCACCTCCACTGCGCCATGCTCGCCGATGTCTACGCCGCCGAGGGGCTTGCCGCTTCGTGGGTCGAAGATCTGGATCGAAGGCGGTCCGTCGAGGATGCTCGTCCAGGCCTCGGACCCGTCGTGCGTGACCGACACACCCTTCGGCGCGCCGAGCGTGGTGATGAGTCCGAGGCCGTGGAGGACCTGGCCCTCGGGGTCGAGGTGGTACTCCAGGCTGAGGTCGGCATCGCAGAACAGTTCGCGCGAGAAGGGGTTGTAGCCCTCCGCCTCAAGTTCGATCGTGATGGCGCCGGCAGGCAGGCGTGTCGTGAACGGCGTGATTCCCGAGACTGGCTCCCCACCCTGTGCGCTCACTGTGCAGCGCACACCTTCCGGGTGAGTGACGATCGAGACGTTCTGCGGCAGGGGGGTCAGGTCGTAGGTCAGCCTGGCCTTGCGGCCGCGCTTGAGCTCGACTGTCTCGGTTGATGGCTCGAAGCCCGCTCGCTCCACGTGGATGCTGTACGCTCCGGGCTCAAGATCGGCCACTTCGAGCGTTCCAGTGCCCGGGATGGAGCCGTTGAAGAGAATCGTGGCATCCCCGGGGGTGGTCGTGATCAGTGCCGCGGCCGGACGGGTGAGAAGGAAGACCGCGAGCGCGATGAACGCGATGAGAGCCGCGGCCGCTACGAGGATGGTCCGGGTGTCGAACCGTCGAGAACCGCGCCGTGTGCCGCCCGCATAGGCGCGACGGGAGACGTATTGCGCGCTCTCTCCGCGCCGGCGCCCGGGGTTGGCTACCTCACGGGCGCTCCTGCCCGCAACGGTCCGTGCGGGATCGATCGTCCCGTACTGACCGTGGAACGTCTTCTTCCGGCCGTGCCTACGCCGTCGGTACTGTTCCATCACCACGCGCGCCTCCGCGCTCACCAACACACAACGGGCGGCCCCTTGAGGGGACCGCCCGTGCCGTTGTGTATCGATGATTGCGCGCGAGCGCGTCACCCCTCGGCAGCCATGTTACTTGAGTTCGAAGACTACCGTCACATTCGAGGAGATATCGAGTTGGCCAGGCTCGATGGCAACGGCCGAGTCGAGCGCGACGCGCGCCTCGGCCCCGTAGTACACAGGGGCGCTGACCCCGGCCTCGCTCACGCTGATGATCTCACCCAGGCTCTTGCCGGCCGCCTTGGCCATCACCTCTGCACGCATGCGCGCATCAGCGATCGCAAGCTCGATAGCCTCGTTGCTCGCATCGGAGTTGTCCGAGAGCGTGAAGGTGGGGCCGCCGATCTCGTTGGCGCCCGCATCGCTGGCAGCACCGATGACATCACCGATGGCATCGATGTCGCGGATCTTCACGCGGACCTGCACGCTCGCGCGGTAGCCCGTGATGACCACGGGTCCGTCATTTCCGGGCGACTGCTCGGGATAGACGCTCACGTTCGCCGTCTGGATATCCTCAGCGGCCACGCCGGCACCCTTGATCGCGTCGGTGATGGCCTCGGCTGTGGCCGACGCCTGGTCAAGGGCGGATTTGGCGTCCTCGGCCGATGCGGTGGAACCAAAGTACATCTCGGCCATGTCCGGTGCCGCGACGGTCTTTCCGGAACCGCCCGCGGTCACCGTATACAGCGGAGCCGCGCCGCCGGTGGTCACGACCTTGGTCTGGCACCCCACCAGGGTGAGCGCTCCAAGGAGCAACGCCGCTACCGCGATCATCTTCTTGTTCATGGTCGGTCCTCTCAAGCCGGGAGTCCGCCAGTGCTGGCGTCGTCAACTTCTGCTGTACCCCGTTAGACGCACGTGAAGCGGTCCCAGTTCATGGTGAATCCCGGGACCGCTTCGTCAGAGCTGGTTTGAGGGTGCTAGTCGCGCGCGGGCTCTGCAGTGAGGAACAGGGTGTATCGAACCAGCACGTAGAGCACCGTGGCTATCGCCAGAACCTCCACCGCCGAGACGGCGATTCCGGGGATAGGTGAGCCCTGGGACGTGGAGGCGAGGAAGGCACTGGACTGCTTGAGAGCGATGCCCGAGATCACCATCGGGAAGGTGAGCGCCGCGAAGCCGGGGTGGAAGTCGAGCGTGAGGATCCCCGGAAGTCGGCTGAGCACGTACAGGAGGCTGATGATCGAGACTGCGAGCAGGCCATAGACGATCGCCGGCTGCTTCACCTCCGACACAGCGAGGTACCCGGCGAGGCAGAGGCTCGCGGGCGCGGCGAAGATGGCCACCGTGGGCATCGCGGGCTTGGGCAGGTCACCCGCTTTGGCGAGCCGGTAGATAACAACGGCTAGCGTCACCGCGTATCCGATCAGACCTGCGTACAGCAAGACGCGTCCGACCGGCTGAAGCGAGAATGCCGGGCTCGTGAGGCTTGCCACCACGTACCCGACGAAGACGATGAACCAACTGGGGAGGACCCGGCCGAGCTCGAACGAGACGAGGTACCGTCTGATGAACACTCCGGTGGTGATCAGCTGCGCAAGGAGTGCCACGACCCACAGTCCGAGTGCAGCGGTGCCCGCGTACGGCTTGAGGTACGCGGCCAGAAGCATCAGCGCCATGAAGAGTGTGGGGAGCACCGCGAGCGTGGCGGGATTCCCGCACTCGGCGAGCACCGACTTGGAGTCGAGCGCCACGCGAGCGAGGACCAGCACCACGAGTCCCGCCGACAGGATCCCGCACGCTATGCGGAGCGCCTCAGAGTGGGAAGCGAGCAGATTGCCGAGGGAAGCGATGCTCAGGGCCAGTGCGGCCATGGGGACCGGGACTCTCCGGATGAACTTCATCATGGTGGCTACTCCGCACTCTCGAGTTCGCGGGCGATGATCTCGGCGGTCTTGGCCGCCATCTCGCCGGTGAACGACACGCACTGCGCCTTGTGCTCGCCGCTTGCCATGTCCATGCCCTTGGTCTGGACGCTGCAGCAGAGCACCCGGTGGCTGTCGCGGAATGCCTGCTGCAGCTCATTGGCGAGCGCGAGCGTCTTCTGCGATTTGGGGTCGGCCGGAGAGCTGGGCCGGGTCCGGCCGAACACGTAGCCGAGGCTGATCACGCCGCCCGAGACGGCGCCGCACATGCACTTGGACCGGCCGACACCTACCGGGAAGCCCGAGGCGGCGGCAACGACCGCTTCGGGCATGTCCGGAGCGATGTTGTCGCGGACGGAGGCGACGATCGCCTCGGAGCAGTAGAAGTTCCCCTGGCGGAAGTACTCCTCGGCGTCCTGTCTGACCTTCGCGATGTCGACCGTCATGCGTGCCTCCCTGGGATCGGCGTGCTGTGCGTGCGATCATGAGCTCGATACGTTCACGATTCGGTAAGAATAGATGATGGCATGTATAAGAGCAACAGATGTGGTCTAGCAACGTGTACGGGTTTGGCAGGCGGAGTCGGGTGCCCTGACAGGTACGGGACAGCGAAGAAGACCGGAGGGATGATCCCTCCGGTCTTCGGCAGTTCGTGTGGTGCGCCCTGCAGGATTCGAACCTGCGACCTTCTGATTCGTAGTCAGACGCTCTATCCAGCTGAGCTAAGGGCGCGTATGCGCGTGAGGCTTCAGTATCCTGCCCCAACCACGCGTGAGATGTCAAATGGCGGAGAGTGAGGGATTCGAACCCTCGAAGGGGCTATTAGCCCCTTACTCGCTTAGCAGGCGAGCGCCTTCAGCCGACTCGGCCAACTCTCCGCTTGAGAGAAGCGCCGCCCATTGTAGCAGGGGAAGCAGGGTGCGTCAGCAAGTGGTATGGCGTGGGGGATACGGGCGACGATCGGCGGAGTCCTCGAGCCTACGGTCGCACCGCTGGAACCTACGCCGTGACGGCGGCAAAGCGGGCTGCAAACACTGGCTGAGCGCGCCCGACCGCCGCCGCAACGAGCAACGCCGCCGTCGTAGCGATCGCGTACGTCGTGATCGCGTTTCCGGACGCCATCATCAAGCCCACCACCAGGAAGAAGGTTGCTCCACCCCACGAGCCCATGAGTGTCCCGCGCAGAAGGGTGTCTGCCACCGCGCGCCCGCTGTTGCGGTGCACGGAGGCCGCCATGATCCCGGAGAGCAGCGGGAGTGGCGCGAGCAGCCCCGCCACCAGAGGCCCCAGCAGACTGGCGGAGGTCGATACGAGGTAGACCAGTGTGCTTGCGAGGGCTATGCGCATGAGAAGGTCACGGTGGCCCGGACTCCGATGGGACGTCTCGGCCCGCGGCGCGCTCATCGTCATTGCGAGCACCGTGAGCACGCCGAACGCGATGGCTGCGCTCCACGCGAAGCTCGGATGCATCCCCATGAGAAGCGCAGCGGCAACCCCAGCTGCGGCTATCGCGATCGGCAGTGCGCGCCACCAGGGATGACGGTTGGCAAGCAGCAGATAGCAGGCACAGAAGGTCGCTCCCACAGCGAGCCCGAGCAGCGTTCCACCTGCGGCATGACGGGCGAAGCTCGGCCCGCGCTCGAGGAAGAGCAGGACCGACACGGGGCCTGAGGTGAGCGGAAGCCCGAGCATCCATCCGCCGACCGCCGTCCCCCAACGCCGGGCCGCGAGCGTGCAGGCAAGGATGAGCAGCGGGGCGATGACCACTTTCAGTACGACGAGCATTGCGGCTCCAGTTCTGACGAGTACGCGACCTTGGTTATCTTCGGCTCATTTGAGGTTAAAGAACATACGTGCTTTCATTGGGTAAGCATCGAAATACTTTATGCTTGGAGAACCGATGAAGACGCCCACGCTTAGCACCACGCGCTTGAAGGTCCTGCGAGAGGTGGCGATGCGGGGCACGATCACCGCTGCCGCCGAGGCGCTGTACCTCACGCCTCCCGCCGTTTCGCATCAACTCGCGGTGCTCGAACGGGAGGTCGGCATACCCCTGCTCGATCGCACCGCACGCTCGGTGAGGCTCACGGATGCGGGACGTCGCCTTGTCGCACATGCCGAGACCATCCTGGCGGACTGCGAGACCGCGCTCGCCGATCTGGCGGCCTTCTCGACCGAGGTGAGCGGGGTGGTGCGGCTGTCCACGTTCCAGACGGCGGCGCAGACGATCGCCCTGCCCGCGATGGCGATGCTCGCCAAGCGGTACCCCTCGCTTCAGGTGGTCGCGAGCGAGCTTGAGCCGGTGCGTGCGATTCCCGCGCTCAAGTCGGGCCAGCTTGATATGGCGCTGTCACACGAGTGGGACTTCGTGCCCACCACACCAGATCCGGGACTTGACCGCTACGAGCTGATGGCCGAGCCGATCGTGGTGCTTCTGCCCAAGGAGCATCCGTGTGCTGGAGGTCCCGTGCGGCTCAAGGATCTTGCCGGAGACCGCTGGTGCGTGGCGATGGAGTCCGCCATGAGCCGTCAGGCCGTGAAGCGCGTGGCCAACTCGTCGGGCTTCGAGCTTGACGTGGTGCTCGAGAGCAACTACTTCCGCGCCATCGGATCGGCGGTGGAGGTGGGACTCGGTGTGGGCATTGCACCCGAGATGACGGACCTTCGCGGTTTGGACATTGTGATCCAGCCACTCATCGATCCGCCGATGACCCGTCGGATATTCGCCGCCGTCCGGCGGGGGTCGGGTCGAACGCCCGCACTCAGGGCGCTGCTCGACGCGATGCTCGAAGCCGCTGCTCGCTCGACGAGACAGGGAAGCTGAGCGGCGCCCTTAGGCGCCGGCGACGATCGTGCCATCAACGAGCAGGATCTCCTCGTCCGCATGCGCGGCCATGCGCGGATCGTGCGTGACCATGATGCAGGTCATCTCGCACCCGTGTACCTGTCGGCCGAGCAGCTCCACCACTTGCAGCCCTCGCTCGGTGTCCAGGCTCGAGGTGGGCTCGTCCACCAGCATGATCTCCGGCTCGTTCATGAGAGCGCGGGCGATGGCAACGCGTTGACGCTCGCCACCCGACAGTACCTCGGGCCGGTGATGCGACCGGTCGGCCAGCCCGAAGTCCGCAAGCAGTTCGTCGGCACGGGCCCTGTCCGCTGCTGTCACGCGGCCCGACAGGTGAGGCACCACGAGGAGATTCTCCCGTGCGGTGAGGTGGCCGATGAGGTGGTGCTCCTGGAACACGAGTCCCACGTGTGTGCGCCTGAAGCGAGCAGCTTCGGCGGGAGTACGCAGGTGAATCGCCTGACCGCCGATGATGATCTCGCCGGCGGTGGGGGAGAGTAACCCGGCGATGATCGATACGAGCGTGGTCTTGCCCGAGCCCGACGGCCCCAGAATCGCGAGCAAACGGCCCTTCCCGAGCGTGAATGAAACGTCATCGAGCGCCACCACACGGGTGTTTCCGCTGCCGTACGTTTTGGTGATGTTCCTTACTTCGAACATCGGCGTCCCTTACGCATCGGTGCGTCCGAGGGCGGTTGCCGGGTCGATCTTGAGGATGTTGCGCAGCGAAAAAAGGCTGCCGATGTATGCGGTGCCGAAGATTGCCAGCACGCTCAGCGCCCACCGCTGCGGATCGGGGTCGAACGCCATCATCGGCGGCATACCGGCGCCCATACCGAGTGCGAGCGCGGTTCCGAAGGCTGTGGCAATCGCCACAAGCACCGTGATCTGGATGATCAGCTCGCGATACAGGTACGCGTTCGACGCACCGATCGCCTTGAGTGCGGCCATCTGCGATGTCTTGTGCAACGTGGTGATGTAGAAGAACACGCCCACCAGCAGGGCGCCGATGACGATCGACACGACCTGGATGCCGCCCACCGCAAGGATCATCTCCGGCATGCCGTTGCCGCCGCGGGCCGCGTCTTCGGTCCCCACGACAGTGAAGTCGTCGCCGAGATCGGCCTGCACGTCGTCGAGCGAGACGCCGCCCTCAAGAATGATTGCTGCGACCGACGCGCTTCCCGCAAAGTCGCGCTCCATCTGTGCTGCGGCATCAGCATCGGCGCTACCCTCGGCTTCCACTCGACCGAGCACGGACGCTACGTGCAGCGTCTCCCAGGTAGCGAGGTCAACGAACACCGTCGGCACCATCACGTACCGACGATCGTCGGTGAAGCCTACTACGGTGAGGTCCGCGTCCACCGGCGTGAGCGTGATGGTGTCGCCAACCTCAACGCCCTCGAGCTTGGCTGTGGCGTCAAGCACGGCCTCGCCGGGTCCGATATCTCCATCGCCCTCGATGATCGGGAGCTGGTCGAGGTGACCGCCGAGACCGAAGACGCGCACGTCAAAGGGTTCGTCGGCCGACGCGATTGTTGCGAAGGTGTGGCCCACGCCGTAGACATCGGCCACGCCGGGCACCGTGGCGAGCGCTGAGAGGTCGTCGCGCGAGAGTATGCTGCGCTCGAGTGTGGGGTACGTGTCCTTCTGGAAGACCAGCCCGTCTGCCTCGAGCGAGGACTTGGCCCCGGACATGCCGGTGATGAGCCCCTCGGACATGGCCGATGTGACCATCGTGAGCGAGACAACAAGGCCGATCGCCAGGGCGATCAGTGAGAACTTGACCTTGCTGCCGAGCAGTTCCTTGATCGCAAGCATGCGGCTCCCGTATCGCGTATGTGAACCGTAGTGGCAGTCACACCGAAACAATACCGCAGTGCAGCTGTGACGCCGCAGTCGCTATGAAAAGAACCCCCGATCTGATTTCTCAGACCGGGGGTTCAAACGTGGGTCTTCTGGCGGAGGGGGTGGGATTCGAACCCACGAGCCCTTGCGGGCTACTGGTTTTCAAGACCAGGGCATTCAACCGCTCTGCCACCCCTCCGCTTCACGCGGGCACCCAGGAGGATAGCATGCTGACCGCGTGGTGGCGGTCAGTTCGTGGGTGAGGGATACGGTACGCCCTGGTACCCGTTCTCGTGTGGAGCGCCCGAGGAGATCCAGAGTGTCACGGTGCTCCCGTATGCCGCCCGCGAACCAAATGCCGGCTCCTGGAAGTAGACGTTGCCGGTGGCCACGGTGGTGGTTGGACCGTACCCGCCGATGACCACACGGTAGCCGGCGTTGCGGAGCGTGGAGACCGCTGACGACTCAGGGGTGTTACCCACCATCGGGATGATCGGCCGGTTGTCGGCGGACGTGGCGAGTCCGCCGGGGATGTAGCCATCGGTGCCGTCACCCGAGTCGCTCGGGACGTGCCCATCGGTGCCGAGTGAGTCCGAGGCGCCGGTGTCCGTGGAGGAGCTGCCGTCATCTTCGGATGCCCCGACGCCGTCGAATGTAACGATGACACGCGTACCCTTGAGCGCGCGGCGCCCGCCCTCGGGAATCTGCGATACGGCAACGCCCTCGGCGGACCCGTCCACATCGATCTCGAATCCGGCTGTATCAAGCGCTTCGCGAGCCTCGGTCTCGGTCATGCCGATGACGTCGGGGACCTCGGCCATCTGCGTGGATGCGATCCAGCAACATGCGGCGATGATGAATACGAGCAGTGCGAGGAGTGCGGCCAGCCCGCGTCGGCGGGAATTCGACTCAGATGCCTGGTCGCCAGGCACTTCCGGGTTTTCGTTGGTCTCGCGTGCAGTCATGCTGCCTCCTTCATCACGCATGCGTGGTGCACAGGCGGTGAACGACCTCCGGCCTGCCAGTCACAGAATAGACGGTCATGCTCGGAAACGCGACCTGCGGGACGGTGGTGTAGCATCGCCACATGAACGATGACGAACTCTACATGCGTCTTGCGCTCGACCAGGCACGATTGGCGGCAGCTGAGGGCGAGGTGCCCATCGGCGCCGTGCTCGTCTGTAACGGTGCAGTGGTGGCGCACGGCCGCAACGCCCGCGAGTCCGCCGCCGACCCCACCGCTCACGCCGAGATGATCGCCATACGCGATGCAGCCGAGCGTCTCGGCAGGTGGCGCCTCTCGGGCTGCACCCTGTACGTCACACTCGAGCCGTGCCCGATGTGCGCCGGTGCGCTCGTGAACAGCCGAATCGACAGGCTCGTGTATGGCGCCGCCGATCCGAAAGCGGGAGCCGTGGGCACCTTGTTCGATCTCTCGGCGGACACGCGTCTCAACCACCGGTTTGACGTGGCTGCCGGAGTGCTTGCAGACGAGTGCGGACAAGTACTCAAGGAGTTCTTCCGAAACCTGCGAGACCGTCGTTAAGGCGGACGTCTAGGAGGCGCGCATGTTCAGAAAGCCTGTTCGGCTCGCGATCGCGGCACTACTGGTGGCGTTTGGACTGACGCTCGTCGCCAGCCCGGCCCACGCGAAGTCGTACTCGATGACGAAGGTGGACATCCAGGCGGTAGTGAACCCCGACGGTTCGATGCTGATCACCGAGCAGCGCACTTTCGACTTCTCGGGGGACTACACGTTTGCCTACTGGGAACTCGACAAAGGCTCAGCCGACGCGGTGGAGATCCTCGGACTACAGGGTCCCGAAGGCGAGTACGCGCGATCCGCGATTGCCGCTATCGACCCCAACCGTACGCCGCAGACGTTCACGGTGGTCGACTACGGCACATACCTCGATGTCCGTGCCTACTTCCGCGCCGTGGACACAGCGCCTACCCTGACGCTCCGCTACCGGGTGGATGGCGCTGCAACGCGCTGGTCCGACACCGGCGAGCTGTACTGGCAGTTTGTGGGGGACGGCTGGGAGCTCCCGTCCGAGAACGTCACGGTGCACATAGTCCTGCCCGAAGGTGTGGTCCGCGACGACGTGCGCGCCTGGGCGCACGGGCCACTCACGGGAGACGTTGTGCTCGGCGATGACGGAACCGTCGACCTGATCGTGGACGAACTGCCGGTGGGCTACTTCGCGGAGGGACGCGTACTGTTTCCGGCGGATGCACTCTCCGGGATGGCCGCCGGCAGCGAGCCGAAACTCGAAGAGATCCTTGCCGAGGAGGGAAGGCTGGCACGTGAGGCCAACGCCACGCGCACATGGTCTCGCATCCTCATGTGGGGATCGATCATCCTCACCGTGGTACTCCCGCTGCTGGCGCTCGGCTACACCTACTCGTACTGGCGCACACACGGCAAGGAGTACGTTCCGCAGTTCCAGGGTGAGTACTTCCGGGAGGAAGCATCGGATCTGTCGCCAGCGCAGGTCTCCGCGCTCATGAACATGGGCGCGCCGGACGATAAGGCGCTGCCGGCCACGCTGATGGACCTCATCGATCGCGGCGCGATCGCAATAGAGCGTGTGCTGCGGGAGAAGAAGGCGCTCCTCGGGCTGGTCAGTAGCGATGTGGAGACCTACACGCTCACCCGCGTGCCGGCGAAGATGGCCGGACTCACGCCGAGCGAACGCACGTTGATGACCCTGCTCTTTGACACCATGGCAGGCGCCGACAGTTTCACGATGGAGGACCTCAAGGACATCGCAAAGAGCAAGACCCGTGCGGACACGTGGCTCACAGGCGTGATCGAGTACAAAGCCAAGGTGGCCGAAGAGGTTGAGGCCAAAGGCTTCCTGGAGGCGAAAGGCGGGGCGGCGGTGGGCGGCTTCATCGCTCTCGGCGTGGTAGTGGCCATGGCTGGGATGGCGCCCATCATCTTCGCGGACAACGGCTGGTTCATGCCGCTCACGCTGGCGATCGGTTTCGCCATAATCGTACTCGGCATCAACATGAAGCGGCGGAGCCCTGCGGCGGCCGAGCTGGCAGCCAAGTACGCGGGAGTGCGCAAGTATCTCAAGGACTTCGGCCGTATGCAGGAGAAGCCGCCTACTTCGGTCGTGCTGTGGCGCTACTTCCTCACGCTTGCGGTGGTCTTCGGTATCGCCGAGGAGGTCATCAAGCACCTGCAGGTGAAGCTCCCGGAGGTCATGGCCGATCCGATGATGGGCACCTGGATGTGGATGGCCACACCGGGGATGAGCGGGGCATCGCCGATGAGTTCGCTTTCCACCGGCGTTGTCTCCGTTGCGAGCATTGCATCGAGCCACAGCTCGTCGGCCTCCGGCAGCGGGGGAGGCTTCTCTGGCGGCGGCGGAGGTGGCGGCGGAGGTGGCGGCGGTGGCGCCGGCTAGGCCGCATTGCCCCACCTGCGCGAGGCGGCTATACTCGCGTATGCGATTCAGCCTCGAGCGGGGGCTGACGTCGATCCTGGAGAGTTGTCCGAGTGGTTGAAGGAGCACGACTGGAAATCGTGTGTGCGGCCTCAAACCGTACCCAGGGTTCGAATCCCTGACTCTCCGCCAGATTCTCACCGTGGGCCGCCCCTGAGGGCGGCCCACGCGTATGATGTGGGACATGAAGAATCACCGCCTTATGATCGTGTTCGCCATCGTGCTGGTGAACATGCTGTCGTTTGGCATCGTGATTCCGCTGCTGCCGTACCTGGCCGGCGAGATCGGTGCCTCTAAGTTCCAGATCGGTCTGCTCACCGCCGCGTACCCGCTCGCACAGCTCTTTGGCGCGCCGGTGCTCGGGCGGCTCTCGGACCGCATCGGCCGCAAGCCGGTGCTGCTGATCTCTATACTCGGCACTGCCGCGGGCTTTGTGGTGCTCGCACTCGCGCGTGCTCTGCCGATCCTGTTCGTGAGCCGGATCGTTGACGGTCTCACCGGTGGCAATATCAGTGTCGCGCAGGCGTACATCTCCGATGTGACCGACCGCAAGGAGCGAGGCCGAGCGCTCGGTCTCATCGGCGCAGCGTTCGGACTCGGCTTTGTGCTTGGTCCGGTTACCGGAGGACTGCTCACCGGCATCAGCTATGCCGCGCCCGCCTGGGTGGGCGCGGCGCTTGCGGTGGTGAACGTGGTGCTCGTGATGCTCTTCCTGCCCGAGTCGCTTTCCGTGGAGGCCCGCGGGCGCCTGGCTCGTCTCAAGCGCAAGATCTTTGACGTTGCCACGATGCGTCACGCGTTGCTGCATCCGCGCGTGGGTCCGATCCTTGCAGTTCGCGCGGTCACCGGCGTGTCGTTCGCGCTCTTTGAGACCATGTTCGCGCTCTGGGCGATTGCGGCGCTCTCTCTCACGGCACGCGGCACCGGGATGTTCCTCGGCTACATCGGCCTGCTGAGCGTGATCATCCAGGGGACGCTCATCGGCAGGCTCACCCGGCGGTACTCCGACGATGGGTTGCTGCTCACGGCGATCGCGATCTCCGGCGTCTGCCTGCTCGTGTGGGGCTTCACGCCGAGCGTGGTGCTTCTGGCGGTGCTCGTGGTGCCGCTCTCCTTTGGCCTTGCCGTGGCCTCAACCACGATGACGAGCGCGCTCTCAAAGGCTGTGCCCACGGATGAGGTGGGCGGGATCCTCGGCGTGCAGACCTCGGTGATGAGTCTCGCCCGCGTGGTCGCGCCGGTGCTGGGAGGCTTTCTGCTTGAACGCACCACTGTGTGGGCACCCGGACTGCTTGCTGGCGTACTCACGCTCGCCTCGCTGCCCTATGCGTGGCGGACGCTCTGTCTCGTTCCCGGACGCTCCTCGTGCGAGGTCACGTTCGACGACGACTGATCGCCCGGGCCCGCGATTCGCGGAGCCGCGCACGGTATGCTGTGAGGCAACGCAACGGTTGAGGAGGCTTCATGGCGGATCGTGTCGGGCGGTTGCATGTCATTGCCGGCTGCATGAGCAGCGGCAAGACCGGTGAGCTCATTCGCCTGCTGTCGCGCCACAGCGTCATCGGCGACTCGATGGTCATCTTCAAACACGCGGTGGATTCGCGCGACGGCTGCAAGGCGCGGTCGCGCCTCGGAACCGAGATGGAGGCGATCGTTGTCGAGTCGCCCGGGGACATCGACGCGGGCGAGTGCGGCGTGGTGGCTATTGAAGAAGCGCAGTTTTTCGGCGAGGGGCTCGTACCGGTCGTTCAGCGGCTGCTTGCCAACGGCAGGCTCGTGTACATCACGGGACTCAACCAGGATTTCCGCGGTGAGCCGTTCGGCGTGATGCCCACGCTTATGGCGCTCGCCGACGAGATGTCGCTGCTCACTGCCATCTGCCAGAAGTGTCACGGGGTGGCTACGCGCACACAGCGCGTGATCGATGGCGGGCCGGCTCCGTGGAGTTCGCCGCTCATCCTGGTGGGCGGTGCGGACTACTACGAGGCGCGTTGCCCGGACTGCCATGAGGTGCCGGGACGTCCGTAGGCGGGCGTCCCTCCGGGGACGAGCAGTCGCGAGGCCAAGTAGGAGCGAGGGCGCCTAGCGCGGACCCGGTTCGGCCCGACGTTCCGTCATCACCGTGCTGCCGGGTTGCTTGCGGGCGTAGGCGCGCAGCTCGGCGCCCGCATCCGCCAGCGTGATGACCGAATCCGGGAACGAATCGATTACCCGCACGATAGAGATGGACAGCGTGAGCGGGCCGTACTCGGTAGACTCCCCGCCGCGGTCACTCAACACGAAGTGGCCACTCTCCCGATCCTCATCCTCGTAGAAGTCCATCACGCTCAGGTCGAACGACCGTGCGATGCTGCGACCTACATCCTCGGCCTGCTCCGGTTCGCAGATGATCATGAAGTCATCGCCGCCCATGTGGCCGATGAACGGCTCCTCGCACTCAAGGAATGTCGTGCATTCGGCGAGCAGGTCGGCGAGGTGCCTGAGGAGCAGGTCACCGCGCGCGTACCCGTAGCGGCGGTTGAACGACTTGAAGTCATCGATGTCGACGTAGACCACCGCGAATGGATGCTTGCGCGCCAGCGCGAAGGCCAGGCGCTCCTCGGAGAGTGCGTTACCGGGCAGTCCGGTGAGCGCGTTGGCGAAGCGCTCGCGGCGCATGCGCCGCACCACCATCCCGATGCGCGCATCGAGCACGAGCGGGTCGACCGGCTTTGCGATGAAGTCATCCGCGCCGGCCTCGATCGCCATGATCTCGAACCCGGGCTGGTCGAGGCTCGTCATGACCAGGATCGGGATGTTGCGGCTGCGTGGCTCGAGCTTCATCCGCTTGCACAACTCGAAGCCATCGATATCCGGCAGATTCAGGTCGAGCAGGATCGCATCCGGCACATGCTCGGCGAGTGAATGAAGTGCGGTGATGCCATCGCCGACCCCGGTGACCCGGTAGCCTCGGACCTCGAGCGCCATGGTCACCATCTGGCGCAGCATGGTCGAGTCCTCGACGATAAGGACGCTGCACTTGTCCGAGGCCCCATGCGTGTCCATTTTGCGCCCTCCCCGCAGCCGTCACAGTACATGTTCCCACCATGATGTTCGCGATGACGGCCCCGCGTCCTTTATCGGAGTGCCGCTTCAGGCCGGGCGGCCGAGCAGGCCGGCTATCGACTCCCTCGCATCGCCGAAGAGCAGGATCGTCCGGGGGTCGTTGTAAAGCGTGTTGGGAACGCCCGATGAGCCGGGTTCGCCAGTGAGATTGCACACGATCACGGTCTCGGCCTCGTGCGCTCTGAGAATGGGCATCCCGGGTGCGGAGATGTTCGGCACGGTGGCCAGCGCGGGGTTCACCACATCGCATGCGCCCACGATGATCGCCACATCGGTGGACGTGAAGTGGGCGTTGATCGCGTCCAACTCGTAGATGTTCTCGTTCTCGATGCCGGCTTCAGCGAGCAGCTCGCGCACGTGGCCGGGTAGTCGGCCCGCCAGAGGGTGGAGCGCAAAGCGCACGAGTTTGCCGGCGGCGCCGAGTTTGGCTGCCAGAGCCGCCAGATCGCGGTGCGACTGCGAGAGCGCCATGCCATGACCGGGGACGATGATCACCGACGTGGCGCCAGCAAGCGCGCCGCGCGCCAACCGGACGGGGGAGTCAGCGGCGAGCCTTACGGGCTCGACGGGCGGCCGGGGTGCGGGTTCGACGACCACCGGTGTTGGCGCCGGAGGCCGTGTGCGCTGACGCCGCCTCTCGACAGCCACGAAGACGCCGAGGATGACGGCGGCCGTTGCGGCGGCCAGGACAACGATCAGCACGGTATCGGTCACAAAGAGCTCCTCATCCCGGCGCGGTAACCTACGCTTTCGCGCCGTGGCTGGGGCGCTACTTCATCATGACATGCCCATCGCCCGACGTGCGCCCGCATGGATGATCGCTTCGTTGCGGGTGACAAGCGCGTGCCGCACGATCTCGTCGTCCCAGGCGGGCTCCCCGGCGCTATCCCTGAACAGGTTGCGGACGAACTCGAGCATGTTCTTGCTGTACAGCCAGCTGGCGTGCACCGGCACCGAGCCGGGGATGTTGATATAGCCCATAACGGTCACGCCGCGCACAACCACTTCCTGGGCGGGGACGGTCGCGGCGCAGTTGCCGCCCTGATCCACCGAGACGTCCACGATCACCGAGCCGGGTCGCATCGATGCCACCATCTCCTCGGTGATGAGCACGGGAGCCACCTCCCCGGGAACCAGCACGCTTGCGACGATCACGTTGGCCGAGGCCACGTGCGGTGCGAGTGCCTCTCGCTCCCGGGCGAGCCAGTCGGTGGACAACGCCTCGGCCGAGCCGATCTCGTCGAGGACGAGATCCTCCGGAACCTCGAAGCCGACGACCTCGGCGCCGAGACGCGCTGCTTCGGCGCGCGCTGACTCGCGAACGTCGAAGACCTTGACCACCGCGCCGAGCCGCAGCGCCGTGGAGATGGCCTGCATCCCCACAACGCCCGCGCCGATGATAAGGAACTCGGTGGGCTCGGTAGTCCCCATCGGCGTTTCGATCGGGGTCACGAAGCGGGGAAGGGCAGCGGCGGCAAGGATGACCGCCTTGTAGCCGGTCACGAGCGACATGGAGGAGAGGGCGTCCATGCTCTTAGCACGGGGGATACGGATGATGCCGTCCATCGTGAGCGAGGTGACGTTGCGGTCCCGTAGCGTGCGGATGATCTCGTGGTTTGCGGGCGCGGCGGGATGAAGGAAGGTGATCAGCATCGCGCCGGAGCGCACCATCTCGGCCTCATGTCGGCCCACCTTGGCGTTGAAATGCGGCTGCTTCACCTTGAGGATCACGTCGGAGCCGGCGAAGAGTTCCTCGGTGTCGGACACGATGCGCGCTCCGGCACTCGCGTACTCAGCGTCTTGATGCAGTGCGCCCTCACCGGCCCCCGCCTCCACGAGCACCTCGAACCCCATCCGTACGTAGGCCTCGACCTCGTCCGGTAGTGCGGCCACGCGGTGTTCACGTTCGAGGATCTCCCGGGGGATACCGATGATCATTGACGTCTCCCATTCTCGTGTGGCCGCCATTCAGGCGGTGCATAAAGCACGCTATCGGCTGTATCAACTTGCGACACAATACCTCCGCGCCCTTTATGTTCCCTGAGGCGTACGCGGTCAAGTGCTCTTGGGGGTATCATCCTCTTCTCCGATCGAAATGTATCGGATATCCCATCATCGAGAGGCGTACCGAGTGAAGAAGAAGACGATCGTTGTGGCCCTGGGCGGCAATGCGCTACTGCGTCGTTCGGATCCCATGACCGTGGAGGCCCAACGGACGAACGTCAAGATCGCAGTGCGGCAGCTCGCGCCGCTCGCAGAGGAGTACGACCTCGTGCTCGCGCACGGCAACGGTCCCCAGGTGGGACTGCTCGCGCTCCAGGCCGCAGCGTACGACGCCACGGACCCGTATCCGCTCGACGTGCTCGGCGCGCAGTCGCAGGGGATGATCGCTTACATGGTGGAGCAGGAACTCGGCAACGTCCTGCCGAGCGAGAAGCCCATCGCCACACTGCTCACGATGGTGGAGGTCGATCCCGCGGACCCGGCGTTTGACGACCCCACCAAGTTCGTGGGTCCGCAGTACGACAAAGAGCAGGCCGACGAGCTCGCCGCACGCAAGGGGTGGACGTTCAAGTACGACGGCGACAAGCTTCGCCGCGTGGTGGCATCACCAGAGCCGAAGCGGATCTTCGAGATCCGGCCGGTGAAATGGCTCATCGAGAATGGCTGCGTGGTCATCTGCGCGGGCGGCGGCGGTATCCCCACCGCGTTCACCTCGAAGGAAAAGCACACGCTCATCGGCGTGGAGGCCGTGATCGACAAGGACCTCGCCGCTGAGTTACTCGCTCGCGACTTGGAGGCGGACCTGCTGGTGCTTGCCACAGATGCCGAGGGCGTCTACGCCGATTGGGGCACGCCCGACCAGAGGGCGCTCGGCTGGGTGACGCCGGAGGAGCTTGAGGGCTACGAGTTCGCGAGCGGTTCGATGGGCCCGAAGGTGGAGGCGGCCGTGCGCTTCGTGAAGTCCACGTGCTGCCGGGCGGCTATCGGTCGGCTCGAGGACATCGCGGAGATCGTGGCCGGTCGGGCGGGCACCAACGTGGTGTGCGAGGTGCCGGAGGAGCACCGGAGCACCTGAGTGGCGTGGAGCAAGAGCTGTTACCCCGACGCGCCCGACGCCGAGTGGGCGACCATTCGTCCGCGGCCCTCGTTCTTTGCCGCGTACATCGCTGCGTCGGCGAGCCGGGTGATCTCAGTAGCGGAGATCGCGCCGTCAGGTGAATAGGCCACCCCGATGCTCGCAGGCATCCGCACGGATGCGCCCTCAAGGTCGAAGGGCAGCTCGAGCACTTTGAGAATGCTCTCGGCCACCGCACGGGCATCTGCCAGGGACTCCACATCGGGGAGGACTACGGCAAACTCGTCTCCGCCGAAGCGCGCGACCGTGTCGCTGGAGCGCACGCGGTCGCTGATACGATTTCCCGCCAGTGCGAGCAACCGATCTCCGGCCAGGTGGCCGTAGGTATCGTTCGTCTTCTTGAAATGGTCGAAGTCCATGAACAGGATAGCGACCGCGGTCTTGCGACGACGCGCCTGGCGGAGTGCGAGTTCGATGCGGTCGTTGAACAGCATGCGGTTGGCGAGGCCGGTCAGCGGATCGTGGAACGCCATTTCGCGAATGCGAGCCTCGTCACGACGCCTGGCCGTGATGTCACGACCGACGCTGGCAACAGCACCATGGCCTTCGTACTCCACGAGTGCGGCGTGTACCTCCAGCACCATCGTGCTGCCGTCGGCCGCCACGTGGCCCGTCTCAAACGTGACCGCATCGCCTTCGGCGAGTGCGTCGCGATACTGGTCGGTGAGGCCGCGATACTCCTCGGCCACGAGCGAGGAGAAGTCCCGTGCCATGAGCTCCTCGCGCGTCATCCCTCGCATCTCGGCAGCCGCCGAGTTCACGTAGAGCAGTCGACCGCCGGGCTCGTGGATGATGATCGAGTCGCTGACGCTGTCGAGGAGGTAGGACTCGAACTGGAGCTGCCGCTCGATATGACGACGCTCGGTGACGTCCTCACCCGAGCTGAGCACGCTCGCAATCAGGCCGTCGGCACCTCGCACCACCGATCGATTCCAGGACATGAGGTGGCGGCCGCCTGACGCATCCACGATCGGGTACTCCGTCGGGGAGAGCGGGTGGCCGCACTCGACAGCGTGCGCCACAAACTCCGCGAAGCCCGCACGCGCCGCCACTCGCACGTCCTGGGGAACGAACGTCTCGAACCAGTCGCGGTACAGTACCTCATCCTCGGCACGGCCCAGTATCTCAGCGCCTCTCCGGTTGATCAGAAGAACGCGACCATCAAGGTCGATCCCAACAAGGAACACGCCGGCGGCATCGAGGTACGACTGCGCCTGCTCACGCGCTTCCCTGAGCGCGTGCTCCGAGCGCTGCACGTAACGAAGCCGGACGATAGTGAGCGCGAGCAACAGGATCGCTGTGAACAGCGACCCGCCGACAACGAGCAGCCATGAGGTCTCGATTCCCAAGAGCCTCCCTGCTGGATTCTCACGCAGTGATGTGGACAGGTCACAGTGCCACTACAGGTATCGGTCTGAGTATCGATACCCACAACTGCGGTTAACCGCGCCGCCCTTGTGAATCGGGCGGTATCATGGGCGCACATGCTCGGTCGGCTCGAAGGGGCGCGTCGTGAAGAAGCTTAGCTGGAGAATGAAGCTCGGTCTGTTGCTTGTAGCGGCCAGCGCGGTGCTGATGATGGTGCACTACCTGATCTTCCGCGACGTTCATCACATCGGCATCTACGGCGTCTTCGACCTTGCGATGATGCCGATCGAGGTGCTTGTGGTCACGATGATCCTGCACTCGCTGCTCGAAAGCCGCGAGCGCTACGAGATGTTGCACAAGCTCAATATGGTGATCGGCGCGTTCTTCAGCGAGGTGGGCTATGAACTGCTCACCCGCATCTCGGCGCTTGACGAGACCGTTGAGGTTCGCGAGCACTTCCTCGTCAGCTCCGCGTGGGATGCGCGCCGCTACGACGCGGCGAAGAAGGCCATCGGTGCCTATGACTACGATGTGCGGGTGACGGGGACCGACCTCGAGGAGCTGCGGACCTTCCTTGTGGGCAAGCGACAGTTCCTGCTCGGCCTGCTTCAGAACCCGAGCTTGCTCGAGCACGAGACGTTCACCGATGTGCTATGGGCCGCGTTTCATCTGACCGAGGAGCTCGACCACAGGACCGACTTTGCAGCGCTGCCTGACAGCGACGTCAAACACCTCATCGGCGACGTCAAGCGAGCGTATGCGGCCCTGGCGATCGAGTGGATCGATCACGTGCAGCATCTTCAGAAGCAGTATCCCTACCTGTTCTCGCTGGCCATTCGCACCAACCCGCTCGACACCAGCGCCTCGGTGACGGTCACCGAGTAGGCGGTTCGAGGTGCAACCGCGCGGCAAGCGACGGCTGCACGATCACGAAACGAGAGGCGCTGAGATGCCGGAGCGACAGGTCGCGATCATCGGTGGCGGAGCAGCGGGGCTGTCCGCCGCGATAGCCGCGTCGCGCCTCGGTGCACGCGTGACGCTCCTCGAGGGCGGTGCTCGTGTGGGGCGAACGATCCTCACCAGCGGCAACGGCCGGTGCAACCTGACCAACCTGCGGGTGGCCCCCCGGGCGTACAACCACCCGGAGTTCGTCGGGTCGACCCTGACCGCGACCCCGTGCGAGGGCATCCGCGCTTACTTCGGCGAGATGGGCCTTCTCACCTACGCTGACGACGAGGGGCGCGTCTACCCTGTGAGCAATGCGGCCGGCTCCGTCTTGGACGTGCTGCGGCTCGAATGCGCCCACCTCGGCGTTGAGGAGCGCTGCGGGTTTGCGGTGACCACCATCTCGGTGGAAGCCGGCGGGTCCGGGTTCACGGTGGTGTCTCGCGAGGGCGAGAGCGTCACTGCCGACGCGATCGTGGTCACCACAGGCGGCGGTGACTCGGTTCTCGCTCATATGGGCCACCGCGCTGTGGAGTGCGTCCCGGTGCTCGGCCCTCTCAACACGGAGACGGCGCTCATCCGGGGCCTGTCGGGGGTTCGCGTGAAGTGCGCGGCAACGCTTCTTGGCGCACACGGTGAGACCGAGCCGATCGCAGCCGAGCGAGGTGAGCTGCTGTTCCGCGAGTACGGTGTGAGCGGCATCATGATCTTCGACCTGTCGCGATTTGTGGAACAGGGAAGCGTACTCTCAATCGACTTTCTCCCGGACATGGATCGTGCGGAGCTTCTCAAAGTGCTGACCGATCGGTGCGCCTCACTCGGATGGCGAAGTGCGGACACGTTCTTCCACGGGATGCTCCATAGCCGGGTAGCGCAGGCGGTGCTCCGCGCAGGGGACATCGACCCCAAGATGTGCGCCATCGACCTGCCGTGCGAGCGGCTCGTATCGCTCCTCAAGGACTTTCAGCTCCAGATCACGGGCAGGGGAGACGCCGAGCAGGCGCAGGTGACCCGCGGCGGGGCGGCGGTCGAGGAGTTCGAGGCGACCACGATGGAATCGCTGAGAATCGGTGGGCTGTTCGCCGCCGGGGAGGTCCTGGACATCGATGGACGCTGCGGGGGGTTCAACCTGCACTGGGCATGGGCGTCGGGAATCATCGCCGGGGAGAATGCGGCTCGCGCTGCCAGCGCACGAGCGGCCTCGGTGGCAGCTGCCACAGGAGGCGCCGGGTGATCCAGGTACGCAACCTCGAACTCCCGCTGTGGGAGTGCGACCCGGCGGGTGAAGGCCTCACGCGCGCTGCGGCGCGGCGGCTGGGTGTCGATGAGGATGAGATCGCCTCGGTGCGGCTTCTCAAGCGTTCCGTGGATGCGCGCCGCAAGGCGAACGTTCACTTCGTGGTCACACTCGGCGTGATACTCGTTGCGATGCCCGGCGTGGCGGTGGAGCATGCCGAGGCGGCAGTTGTGCGGCGTGCGGCCGACAACGATGTGTTCGTCGCGACAGTGATGACGCCGCCCGTCCCGGTCCGGCTCAAGGCCGCGCCGGGGGTGCGTCCCGTCGTTGTGGGCACCGGTCCGGCGGGCCTGTTCGCCGCGCTCACGCTGGCGCGGTCGGGCACCCGCCCGATCGTGCTCGAGCGTGGAGCCGCCGTTGAGGGGCGCATCCGCGCGGTGAGCACCTTCATCCGGGAGGGCGTACTCGACCCTCACTCGAACATCCAGTTTGGCGAGGGCGGAGCGGGGACCTTCTCCGACGGCAAGCTGACAACGAACACCAAGGACCCGCGCTGCCGCAGCGTGCTCGAGGCCTTCGTGGAGGCGGGAGCTGCCGGGGAGATCCTATGGCAGGCACGGCCCCACATCGGCACCGACCATCTCACAGGAGCCGTGCGGAGGCTGCGACAGCAGATCGAGTCGCTCGGCGGCGAGGTGCGCTTTGGGACGCGCCTGGCCGACCTGGTCCTCGGTGCAGACGACGCACTGCGGGGAGTGGTGACCGAGGGAGAGCGGGGCCGCGAGGAGTTCGCGTGCGAGGCGCTCATACTTGCCACGGGCCACAGCGCGCGGGACACCTTTGAGATGCTGAACGAGCGGGGAGCGACTCTCGCGCAGAAGGCGTTCTCGATCGGCGTGCGCATCGAGCACGACCAGCACATGGTGAACAGCGCGCAATACGGGCCCGCAGCCAGCCATCCTGCGCTCGGCGCGGCGGACTACAAACTCTCCTATCACCTGCCATCGGGGCGTACGGCCTACACGTTTTGCATGTGTCCCGGCGGTGAGGTCGTGGCGGCAGCTAGCGAGCCCGGGGGAGTCATCACCAACGGCATGAGCCGGTTCGCCCGGGATGGCGCGAACTCCAATGCGGCCTTCCTGGTCAACGTGGCCCCCGGAGACTTCGAGGGCGACGATCCGCTTGCCGGCGTGCGTTTCCAGCGCCGGTGGGAGAGTGCGGCGTTCGAGCTGGGTGGGCGCACCTTTCGCGCACCGGCGCAGTTGCTCGGGGATTTCCTGCAGGGAGTGGCCTCAACAGCCGCGGGCAGCGTCTCGCCGACCTATCCGGTCGGTGTGACCTACGCGGACCTGTCGCACTGCCTGCCAGAGTTCGTGGTCGTATCACTGCGCGAGGCGGCACCGGTATTGGATCGGCGCCTACGCGGCTTTGCCACGCCCGATGCGCTTCTGACGGGAGTGGAGACACGATCGTCATCGCCGGTGCGCGTGCTGCGTGACGATTCGCTGCAGTCGAACCTGCGCGGCGTCTACCCGTGCGGTGAGGGGGCGGGCTATGCCGGCGGCATCATGTCCGCCGCAGTTGACGGCATACGCTGCGCGGAGGCTGTGCTGGGTCGCTACGCCTGAGAGTCGGCAGGTCGCGAATACGACTGCGCGCCTGGTTCTGCGATTGCCGCGCCTGTCTTGCCTCGCTATACTCCGATACTGCCGCCCGCGCGGGGCGGCACACCCCCGGAGGGGTGGCAGAGTGGTTGAATGCGGCAGTCTCGAAAACTGTTTAGCGGGTATCCCCCGTTACGAGGGTTCGAATCCCTCCCCCTCCGCCAGAGAGACAACATGCAGCCCCGGTCACCCGAGAAGGGAGGTCGGGGCTCTGCTGTTATGGCGAGGTGCACGAATCTCGCTCCGGGATGCGCTTCCCGCTTGTTGTGGGGAATAGCCACACAAGGCGCGACGCGCGCAACTGACGCTCAACAAGGGGGACTGGGCATGGAGTGGCAACAGCTCGCATTTCGACTCGTCGTCGCGGCGCTCGCCGGGATGCTCGTCGGCCTGGATCGTGAGTGGCGTGAGAAGGCCGCCGGTTTTCGTACCCTTACGCTCGTCTCGGCTGGAAGCGCGCTGTTCGTGCTCGCGGCTCTCGCGGCCTCACCCGCCGAGGGCGTGCGGATGATGGCTGGTATCGCTACGGGCATCGGGTTCTTGGGAGCGGGGACGATCCGTCGCTCGGAGGGAGAGGTTCTCGGCTTGACCACTGCGGCGTCCGTCTGGGTCTCAGCGGCGCTCGGGGTTGCCGCTGCCCTCGGACAATGGAGCCTTGTGGTTGCGGGCACGGCACTCGGCATCGTCGTCCTCTCTGTGCTGGCGCTCGTGCCGTTCGAAAGAGTCCGGCAGGAGATTCGCATTTATGCGCTGACGTGGTCCGAGGGAGTGGACGTGGGAATCACGCTCTCCAGCGACCCGTTCGTGGCGTGCGGGCTGGGCGCGCAGGTCGCGGGCGTCTCGACCACCGAAGGGAACCGGACGACGGTCACCTGGCGCGTGTCGGGCGAGCGCAAGTCGCATCTTCGGGCGGTCGAAGCGCTATCGCAGGAGCGCGCGCTCACGGACTTCGAGATGCGCGACTGATCAGGCGCGAGACGAGCCTGCGCGGACCCCTCCGACCGGCTCGGATTCAGGGCCTTGGGAGTAAGAAGGCGCCAAGGCGGGAATTGTCTACGTTGTGCAGTCATCCGGGTCAATCCGTGAAGAGGGGTCAACCATGGGTATCGACGACAAGATGAAGAGTGCGTTCGAAAAGAGGGCCGGCAAGGCCAAGGAGTGGGCAGGCGACGTCACCAACAACAAGCGTCTCAAGGCACAGGGCAAGGGCCAGCAGGCTTCCGCGAACGTGAAGCAGGCCATTGAGGGCGTCAAGGACGAGGTGCGCGAGCGCACGGACGATGCAGGCGATCGTGCCGCCGATACGTTCGGCGACGCGAGCGATGCCGTCAGCGACAATGCCGAAAAGCTGAAGGACCGCCTCGATCGCTAGGCGCGTCAGGAGAGTGCATGCTCAACGTGCCACGAGACTGCGATGAATGGGTATGTGTTACTGGAATGGTGTCGCTGAAGCTTTCTTGATGCGGAGAATCCGAACATGAGGGGGCACTTCTCTTAGCGGCACTGGACGAACAGGCCATCGGGTGTGATACCCGGTGACCCAGGCGACTCAGGAGGGTGAAGATAATGACTGACATGCACCATGATGATGAAAGCAGAGGCACGAGTTCGATGCTCGGAGTTGTGGTCGGAGTGCTCCTCGTTCTGGTGCTGTTGGTGGGCGGCTGGTGGCTGTTCTTGGGCCAGCCGGACGACACCACCCCGGACACCACGATCATCGAGCAGCCCGATACCAACATCAATATCAATGAGACGACCTCTGCCCCGTAACAGCCGTTGGCGCGGCCGTCCCGGGGACTGGGCATCAGCCCCTAGGACGAGGAGGTGCGCGATATGAAGACGACAAAGAACCTCGGAATGATCCTGCTGGCCATCTGGCTCATCGTGACGGGACTCCTGCAGGTGGTCAGCATCTCGATTCCGGGCGTCGGCATAATAATGGCTGCCCTCGCTATTGCTGCCGGCGTGCTCATCTTGCTCGGTCGGTAAGCACTACGAGCAGCACCCTCTCGCCAGAGAGACTCGATGCGGCCTCCTATACTAGGTAGGGGGCCGCAATTCATATCCGTGATGGGAAGGGGTTTGTTGGTGGATACACGCGCAGAGAGCACTGCTTACCGTCTTCTTCTCGCATGAACTCCCGGGACGCCTCCTGCTCAACATGGTCTTGTTCGTCGTTTTTGGAGGCAAGCTGGAGAGGGCGAGCGGAGCGCCGGCTGTATTCGGCACGGTCGCTGCGTTCGCGATGCTGCGTCCGGATTCGATTGTCTTAGGATCGAAGGTCAAGATCTGGGTGGTTGCGCTGTTCGCCGCGAACGCAGCCTTGGCCATGCTCTCGCCTCTCACTCGCGTGGGAGTAGCAGGACGCGCTTGGCATCGTGGCGGGCCTGGCGTGCGGATATGTCATCAAGCGCAGGGGGGACGGAAGGACAGCCCGGCTGTCTTAGCCGAACTACGGGTTCGCGTCTTGCGCTATCCGTCGGCAGCATCCAGATGCTTTGCCGTCCGCCACTTCGAGTTCCGCGACTACGAGTCAGCAACGCCTCAAGGGTAACGCAAGCGGGGTGGGCGGCGCGAACGGCGCCTGATCTGTCGGGGCCCCACGCCGCCGCGTTGAGCGACACCACCTTGAATGCATAAAACTGAATACTGCACGGCAATCATCGTAGAAACAGACCCCGTTATGCAGTACGCATTTGCGCACTTCAGAGCCCCATGTTAGACTCAGATGTCCCCGTGTTTGGATGTGGCCAGACTTGCTGGCGCGGCTTGCTTTGCAACAATGCGCAGGATCATCTGCATAGTGGGGTGTGTGGTGGGTCCCGGTCGCTGACCGTGGGGTCGACAGGTAACCGGATCTGACCGGGAGGTCGACACATGAAGCGTACCTGGGTAGTTCTTCTGTTCGCCGCACTTGCGGCAGCGTCCCTCGCCCTAACGGGCTGTGGCGCGGAGGCCGAGGATGGCGCCTCGGGCGAAGCTGGAGCGGAGACGTTCGTCTTCGCCAACAGCGGCGCGTACAAGCCGTTTAGCTTTGACCAGGGCGGCGAGATCGTCGGGTTCGATGTGGACATCGCCAACGAGATCGCCGCGAGGATCGGGCGGACTCCCGACATGCAGTCCCCGATCCCGTTCGACACGCTCATCCAGGGCCTGCGTGACGGGCGCTACGACGCCCTTGTGGCGAGCCACGGAATCACCGATGAGCGCAAGGAGCAGGTGGACTTCACGCGCCCCTACTATCGCTCGGGCGCCCAAACGTTCGTTGCTGCGGATAACGGCACCATCGTCTCCGCTGACGACCTCGCCGGCGCCAAGATCGGTGTCGTGAAGGCTTCGACGTATCTTGAGCTCGCACAGGGTATCACCGGTGCGGACAACGTGGTCACGTACGAGAGCGACGTCATCGCTCTTCAGGACCTGACCACCGGCAGGCTCGACGCTGTGATCACCGACAAGCTCGTTGGCTTCCTCGCGATGGACGAGTCCGGACTTGCCATCAAGGCGGTCGGCGACGTCCTGGAGCAAGACGAGATGGGCATCGCCGTGCAGAAGGGCGACACCGAGCTCCTGGACGCCATCAACGAGGCGCTCGAGGACATGATCGCCGATGGGACCTATGAAGAGATCAGCCTCCGCTGGTTCCCCGAGAACATCCTCGGCGAGTAAGGTCCGTACGCTCTGTCACTGTGAGCCGCAACGGGGCCGGCCGAAGAATCGGTCGGCCCCGCTCAGCGAAGGAGGTGGCTCGTGCTCGAGTCCCTGTGGACCGTTGTCGACATGCACTTCTACGGTTTCTTGCGCGCGACCGGGGTGACACTCCAACTCACCGCGGTCTCACTCATTCTCGCCATGGCCATCGGGCTGGTTTTCGCATTCCTGAAACTCTCGAACAGCCCCATTGCCAATCTGATCGCCAATGTCTACATCGGCATCGTGCGCGGGACACCGCTCATCGTGTTGTTGATGTTCTTGTACTTCGGCATCTCATCGATCGTGGTGCTCACCTCGTTTTGGGCAGGAGCGCTCGCGCTCGCGATACACGCGGGCGCGTATGTCGCCGAGATCTTCCGAGGCGCCATCCAGAGTATCGACAATGGCCAGCACGAGGCCGCTCGCTCGCTCGGCATGTCGACCCGTAAGACGATGCGGCTGATTATCCTGCCGCAGTCGTTCCGTCGCGCCATCCCGCCGCTCGGCAACCAGTTCATCATCGGACTCAAGGACTCGTCCCTGGTGGCCTTCCTTGGCGTGTCCGAGATCTACAGCACTGCCATGACGGCGGCGGCAGCAAACTTCCGCCCCTTCGAGACGTACCTCATCGCCGGGCTGTACTACCTCGTACTCGTACTCGTGTTCACGGCGGCCGTCAACAGGCTCGAGGCGCGACTGACACCCGACAGGAGGGCGACGACGTGAATGTCATAGAGACACGGAACCTGCATAAGCACTTCGGCGAGCTGCATGTCCTCAAGGGCATCGATCTCACGATCGCCGAGGGAGAGGTGGTCGTGATCATCGGGCCGTCCGGCTCGGGTAAGTCGACGCTGCTCCGCTGCTTGAACTTCCTGGAGTTCGCGGACGAAGGCTCCGAGGTGCTGCTCGACGGCGAGCCGGTCGATCCGTCGCGTGACAACCTGGACAAGGTCCGCGAGCGGATGGGCATGGTCTTCCAGCACTTCTACCTGTTCCCGCACAAGAACGTTCTCGACAACATCACCATCGCGCCCGAGAACGTGAAGGGCATCTCGCGCGCCAAGGCGAAGGCTGTGGCGCGCGACCTGCTAGAGCGGGTCGGGCTTCCGGATAAGGAGAGAGCCTGGCCGTCGCAGCTGTCGGGTGGTGAGAAGCAGCGCGTAGCGATCGCACGTGCGCTGGCGATGGACCCGGAGGTCATGCTGTTTGACGAGGTTACCTCGGCGCTCGATCCCGAGTTGGTGGCCGAGGTACTTCAGGTCATCCAGGACCTTGCCGCCGGCGGCATGACGATGGTGATGGTGACCCACGAGATGGGGTTCGCGCGCGAGGTGGCCGACCGCGTGATTATGATGGACGACGGCATGATCATCGAAGCAGGGCCGTCCGATACCTTCTTCGCCAACCCCTCCGAGGAGCGCACCCAGGCGTTTCTGAGCCAGGTGCTCCACGCCTGATCGTTACGGTCCTGTCTCGCATCGGGCGCCGGATGCCTGGCGCTCCTTTCGCTCCACGAAGGGCCGCGGCGGGTACCATCAAGGAAGTGTTCCTGTGTCCGACGCGGAACGGCAAGCATACGAGCAGAAAGCAGTCCAAAGCGCGTTTCGAGGGCGCCTGGGAGGCGGGTCGCGGTCGCCGCGATACCGGAAGGACAGCATCTCTCTCCCGGGGGCTGTGGCGCTTGGCTCCGGCGTGATGATCGGTGCGGGCATTCTCGCCGTCACCGGCCAGATCGCGGAACTCGCGGGGCGGTTGTTCCCCGTCGTGTTCGTGTTGGCGGCGATCGTCGCAGGGTTCAGCGCGTATTCGTATGTGAAGATGGCTCACGCGTTCCCGTCCGCGGGTGGCATCGCCATGTTCCTGGAGAAGTCGTACGGGAGGGGTTGGCTCACTGCGGGGATGTCTCTGCTGATGTACCTGTCTATGGTGCTCAACCAGAGCCTTGTGGCGCGCACGTTCGGCACGTATGCTTTGCGGCCATTCGATGTTGCGCCCGGTAGCCCCCTTGTATCCGTGCTCGGCGTGGGACTATTGCTTGCTGCGCTTGTGGCCAATCTCGTGGGGACTCGCCTCGTCCAGGGCATCTCGCTGGTGGCAACTGCGTTCAAGGTTGGTGGCCTAGTCGTCTTCGCGGGCGGAATCTTCTGGTTCTCGGGGTGGGGGATGACTGCCTCGTCCGGGTCGGGGGCTGCGGTCGGCCCTGTCTCCGTGCTCGGTTCTGTCGCGCTCGGCGTGTTGGCGTACAAGGGATTCACCACGATCACGAATCAAGGCGAGGAGCTTGTTGATCCGCGAAAGAACGTGGGTCGCGCGATCATACTGTCCATCGTGCTGTGCGCGGTGTTGTACCTACTCGTGGCACTCGCCGTTAGCTCGCAACTCTCCGTAGCCCAGATCGTCGATGCGCGCGACTACGCGCTCGCGGAGGCCGCACGACCCGTCTTCGGGGACATCGGCATGTGGTTCACCGTCGTCTTCGCCGTGGTCGCCACTGCGACCGGCGTTATGGTGAGTGTCTTCGCCGTGTCTCGCATGCTTGCGATGCTGACCGACATGAGCCTGGTGCCGCACAGCCATTTCGGCATGCCGGGGGATGTGCAGCAGCACACCGTCGTCTACACCGTGGCGATCGCGATCGCGCTTACCATCCTGGGCGACCTCTCGAGGATCGCCGCTCTCGGCGCCATCGTATACCTCGTCATGGACATCGGAGTGCACTGGGGGCTGATCTTCAGGGTGCGCGAGGAAACCGAGGCCCGTGCGTGGATCCCGGCCGTCGCGATCGTGCTCGACATCGCGGTCTTGGCGGGACTCGTGTGGGTCAAGGTCGGTAGCGACCCGATTCTGATCGCCGTCGCGGTAGCCATCTTCATCGCGGTCTTCAGCGGAGAGTGGCTCTTCCTGAGGCGGTCGCAGTCCCCTGCCGATTCCTAGCGTGGAGCGGACAGCCGCTGCCGGTCACCCGAGAGCTTCCCGCGCGGGGAATCAGCCTCCGCGCACGCCCTCGGCGATGCGGTCGCCCACGTCCTGATCGATGCTGCGCCAGTACTCGAACGCACGCTGCAGCACCGGTTCCGACACGCCGTCTTTCAGGTGTCCGACCACATTGGAGACGAGCAGGTCACGCTGTGCGTCATCCATCACCTCGCGCACGAGGGTTCCCGGCTGGACGAAGTCGTCGTCTTCGGCGCGCTTCGTGTAGGCGGCGCGATTGAACTCGCCGCTGACGCTCCAGACGGTGTTCTCGGGGTACCGTTCGGCGTCGGCCTCGGGGCCGCCCTTCGAGTTCGGCGCATAGACCGGATCGGAGACGTTCTCGATCCGCATCCTGCCGCCCTTGCTGTAGCTGTGCACCGGACTCTTCGGTCGATTTACCGGGATCTGCTTGTAGTTGACACCCAGGCGCGCCCGGTGGGCGTCGGAGTACGAAATGAGGCGAGCGAGCAGCATCTTATCCGGACTCGGGCCGATGCCAGGGACGAGGCTGTTGGGCTCGAACGCTGCCTGTTCGATCTCGGTGTGGAAATCACTCGGGTTGCGATCCAGGGTGAGCTGGCCGACCTCGTGCAGCGGATAGTCGCCGTGGGGCCAGACCTTGGTCAGGTCGAACGGGTTGAACCGGTACGTCTCCGCCTCTTCGAACGGCATGATCTGGACCTTGAGCGTCCAGCTGGGATGGTCGCCCCGCTCGATCGCCTCGGAGAGGTCGCGGCGATGGTAGTCGGCATCCTCGCCGGCGATGCGGTCGGCCTCCTCCTGGGTGAGGGTCTCGATACCCTGGTCGGTCTTGAAATGGTACTTCACCCAGAAGCGCTCGCCTTCGGCATTGACCCACATGTAGGTGTGGCTCGAGTAGCCGTTCATGTGACGGTAGGTCTTGGGCACCCCGCGGTCGCTCATCAGGATGGTGACCTGGTGGGCCGTCTCAGGAGAGAGGGTCCAGAAATCCCACTGCATGTCGTGGTCGCGAGGCCGCTGTCCGCCCGGCGCTTCTGCGAATGGATGAAGGCCTGGAACTACATCGGGTCGCGAACGAAGAATACCGGCGTGTTGTTGCCGACCATGTCGTAGTTGCCCTCGGTGGTGTAGAACTTGAGCGCGAAGCCGCGTACGTCACGCCAGGTGTCTGGACTGCCGCTCTCGCCGGCGACCGTCGAGAACCGGGCCAGCACTTCCGTCTCGGTCCCCGGTTGGAGCACGGCCGCCTTGGTGTAGGCGCTCATGTCCTGGGTCACCCGGAAGTGCCCGAAGGCGCCGGAGCCCTTGGCGTGCGGCTGGCGGTCCGGAATCATCTCACGGTTGAAGTTGGCCATCTGCTCGACGAGGTAGTGATCGTGCAAGAGGATCGGCCCGTCGGGACCTACCGTGAGGGAGAACTCGTCGCTGGACACGGGATTCCCGGCGTCGTTGGTCGTGGGCTTGCGATCGTCGTTTGCCATGAACTAGCACCTCTTTCGACTCTGTGCTGAGCTTCCGATCATCCGCCGAAGTAACGGTCGAACATCGTGGCGATGCACGAAGAAATAACGGCCACGATGGCCCGTTCAGTACAGTACTCGTACCCGCTAACGCGAGGACGGAATCCCGTTCCATGGGCGCCGCCATCCAGAAGATGATGATGACGATGAGCGCCCCGATCGTGTGGCCGTCACGGCTGATCCGGGGCTTCAGAGCGCGCCTCGGGCCACCTGTCGGATTGATGCAGGAAGTGCATCTGGATCAGCCCGTTTCTGACTACGAGCGTCTCCACCCTCGTATGTGTTCGTCCCCTGGGCGTCTCGATGCGCCAGTTCAACACCGCTGTCGGCCCTGCGATACGGACGCCGTTGAGGTGCCACCTCGCCCCTTCGAATCGCTGTCGCAGAAGAGACACTGCCTCCACCCCGCCTTCGGGTCCACGGAGGTGGCCGGTCGGTGTGATGATCAGCGCCGATGGGTCGTAGTCGGCGGCGATACTGCCGGGCTCCCACTCTCCCCACCTGCGCGCGGCGTTCGCGAGCGCGACGCGCTCGGTGACCTTCTCCACGTCGGGATCGCCGACGCCTTTGTCGGCCGCGACACCGCCTCCGAGCTCCTCGGTAAACGATGAGGCCAGAAGCCCCGCCGGGACGGCGAACAGTCCCACGCCTATGATCGCGATCACCGAGGCGATCAGGCGCCCAGCTACGGTAATGGGTGCGACTTGCCCGTTCCCTGTCAGGGCGAGGATCGACCACCACATCGACTGCGGGATGCTCGAGTAGACGTCCGGGCGACCGGGACTCTCGGCAAGATAAAGGAGGCTCGCCACCGACACGAGCAGTAGCACGAGGACGAACAAGGCCGCGAGGAGTTCGGCGCGTCTCCGTCGAACCGCCCGCATGACGAGGCGGGGAGCCTCGGAGTACCGTCCGAACTTGTAGACGCGCAGAAGTCGGACTAGGCGTAGCACGCGAAGGAAGAGCAATCCGCTCGGCAGAACCCATGGTAGGTAGAATGGCGCGATGGCGACGAAGTCGACGAGCGCGAGTGGTGTCCTGGCGAAACGCAGGCGTCCGTAGATTGGATGCGCGAACTCGGGCTCCGATGTCGCGGACCATAGCCGGAGCAGGTACTCCACGGTGAACACAGCGACTGAGAACAGTTCGAACTGGCGCACCATGTTAGCCCAAGGGGACAGGAGGCCTGGTACCGAGTCGAGCATCACCACCATCACGTTGGCGATGATGAGTGAGATTATGAACAGGTCGACGAGTCGGCTCGGCAGATCGTCGCCCTCGGCTGTCTCGACTAGTTCCCAGACGCGCTGCTTGAGTTCCACGCGGTCCTCTTACCTCGAATTGCGCCTTATGCAAGGAGAGTACCCATCCATGCCCCGGTGAACTGAGAGGGGCTCACGTAGCCGATACCGCTGGCCGCCTCCCGGACATCTACTAACTGCCCCGTTTCAACCTTGCGCGTGTTGGCGTCGTGGGTGTGGGTAAGTTATTCCTTGTACCGTCAGCTGTCTTGGATGTGGGGCACGAACCCGACCGGATCGCGAGCACAGGAGGTTTCCCGATGGCAGTCACAGCTCGATACGGGACGGTGGGCGATGCGCTCGCTGAACACCCGGAACTCTCAACCTTCAACCAGCTCGTTCGTCGATCGGGCGTGATCGTGGATCTTGATGACGAGGGCCCGTTCACGGTGTTTGCCCCCACCAACGAGGCATTCGCCATCTTGCCCGAACACGCCCTGGGCCGAATCGTGAAGGACCCCCACATACTCGAACGCTTCGTGAGGCACCACATCGTCGTCGGCAGGGTAGAAGGCGGTGAGATCGCAGGCTACTCGACGCTGCCCACCATGATCGGTGTCGAGCTCAGTGTCATGAATGTCGAGCCCGGGCCATGGGTAGGCGGAGTGCGTGTCGTGGACACGGATATCGGAGCCGCCAACGGCATCGTGCACACCATCGCTTCACCGCTGGGCATCGACTAGGCGATACCCGTGCTCGGCCGAGGAGGTCCCTGCTGGTACTCGTCATCAACTCCGGAAGCAGTTCGGTGAAGTTCGAGCTCTTCGACTCGGACGGTTTGACGTCGCTTGTGGAGGGCGAGGTCGAACGTATCGGTAGCGGCCAAGCCAACCTATGGCTCAACACCGGTGCCAAGGGCGCGGCACCGCGCGAGACGCGGTCGGTGGCGGCTGAAGACCACAGTGAGGCGCTTGCGGTCGTGCTGGAGGCGCTGGGAGCGCTGGAGGTCTTCTCGGCAGGACACGACCTCGCGGTTGTGGGTCACCGAGTCGTGCACGGGGGCGACCGCTTCGAGGGGCCGGCGCTGGTCGATGATGCCGTGATCGCCGATATCGCAGAACTCGCTCTGCTGGCGCCGCTGCACACGCACGCGAATCTCGCTGGTATCGCGGCCGCCCGGGCATGTCTACCCGGGGTTCCCCAAGTGGCGGTGTTCGATACGGTATACCACCGCACGATGCCTCCCCGCGCCTGCGACTACGCCCTACCGCGTGAGCTCGCCCGCACCTATGGGATGCGGCGCTACGGATTCCACGGCATTTCTCACTCGTACGTGGCGGGGCGGGCCGCCGAGCTGCTGGGGAAGCCGCTTGAGTCGATCGATCTGATCACCCTGCACCTGGGGGCCGGCGCGAGCGTGACTGCGGTCCACGCCGGAAAGAGCATCGATACCTCGATGGGGATGACTCCGCTGGAAGGCCTCGTGATGGGCACGCGCTGCGGCGATGTCGACCCTGCCGTGCCCATGCTGATCGGCGAGATCACGGGGCGCAGCCGCGAGGATGTGCATCACCTGCTCAACCACGAGAGCGGCCTGAAGGGCCTGTGCGGGGCCGGCGATATGCGCGAGGTCCACCGGCTCGCCGAGGAGGGCGACGCCGATGCCGCCGGCGCCTTGGACATCTACTGCTACCGGGCGAAGAAGTACATCGGCGCCTACGCTGCTGCGCTGGGCCACCTCGATGCGATCGTCTTCACCGCGGGCGTTGGAGAGAACGACGCCGAGGTACGCGAGCGGATCTGCGATGGCCTCGGGCTTCTCGGCATCTCGATCGACGTCGAGAAGAACCGGGCGGCGGGCCGAGAAGAGCGGTTCGTGAGTTCGGAGGAGTCCGCGGTCGCCGTGCTTGTGGTGCCCACGGACGAGGAGCGGGAGATCGCGCGGCTCGCGTACGAGTGTGTACGCAACGGAGGCCGTGCCACAGAGGGGGAGCACCATGAGTGAAGATACGCACGTCGCTGGCGCGTCGGGACCGTTGTCGCCTGATGAGCTGAGCCACATCGACGCATACTGGCGCGCGGCTAACTACTTGGCGGTGGGGCAGATCTACCTGCTGGCCAACCCGCTGCTCAAAGAGCCCCTGGTGGCCGATCACGTCAAGCCCCGCCTGCTGGGTCACTGGGGGACGACTCCCGGATTGAACTTCGTCTACGCACACCTGAATCGCGTCATCAAAGCGCGTGACCTCGACATGATCCTGGTGACCGGTCCCGGTCATGGCGGGCCGGCGATCGTGGCCAACACGTGGCTCGAAGGCACGTTCAGCGAGCGCTACCCCAGAGTCTCGCAGGATGCCGACGGCATGCGACGGCTGTTCAAACAGTTCTCCTTCCCGGGAGGGATCCCCAGTCACGTCGCTGCCCAGGTGCCCGGCTCGATTCATGAAGGCGGAGAGTTGGGCTACTCGCTTTCCCATGCGTTCGGCGCCGCGTTCGACAACCCGGGTCTGGTCGTGACGTGCGTGGTGGGCGACGGAGAGGCCGAGACGGGCCCGCTTGCCACCGCGTGGCACTCCAACAAGTTCCTCAACCCGGCTCGCGACGGAGTCGTGCTCCCGATCCTGCACCTCAACGGGTTCAAGATCGCCAACCCCACGCTTCTGGCGCGCATCCCCCACGAGGATCTTGCGTGTCTGCTCACCGGCTACGGCTGGCGACCGGTGTTCGTGGAGGGTGATGACCCCGAACTCATGCACCAGCAGATGGCGGCCACGCTTGACGAGGTGCTCGATGACATCGCGCGAATCAAGGCTGAATGGCGTGGTGGTCCGGGTGCGATTGCTCCGCGCTGGCCGATGATCGTGCTGCGCAGTCCCAAGGGGTGGACGGGGCCCAAGCGCGTCGACGGTCATCAGGTGGAAGGCTCGTGGCGCTCGCACCAGGTGCCCCTCTCGGCCCCGCACGATAATCCGGAACACCTGCGGATGCTGCAGGAGTGGCTGGAGAGCTACCGGCCCGGCGAGCTGTTCGATGACTCCGGAGCGCTGCGCGCTCATCTTGCCGCGCTCGCGCCGTCGGGCACCCGGAGGCTGGGTGCCAATCCGCACGCCAACGGTGGGCTGCTGCGACGCGACCTCAAGATGCCGGAGTTCGCGGACTACGCGGTCGAGGTGCCCGAGCCGGGTCGCACGACCGCCGAGGCTACCCGCGTCCTGGGCGGCTTCTTGCGCGACGTTATGGCCTCGAACATGGACCGCTTCCGGGTGTTTGGCCCCGACGAGACCGCCTCGAACCGGCTGGGTGACATCTATCAGGTGACCAAGAAGACCTGGCTCGCCGAGTACCAACCGGTCGACGCGGACGGCGGCGAACTCTCAGTCGACGGCCGAGTCATGGAGATGCTATCGGAGCACACGTGTCTGGGTTGGCTCGAGGGCTACGTTCTGACCGGTCGGCACGGCTTCTTCAACACCTACGAGGCGTTCGTCCACATCGTGGATTCGATGTTCAACCAGCACGCGAAGTGGCTGAACGTGAGCAAGAACGAGGTGCCCTGGCGTGCACCGATCGCCTCGGCGAACTACCTGTTGAGCTCACATGTGTGGCGGCAGGACCACAACGGGTTCTCGCACCAGGACCCTGGCTTCATCGACAGCGTCGTCAACAAGACGGGCGACGTGGTGCGCGTCTACCTGCCGCCGGACGCCAACACGCTGCTGTCGGTGGCCGACCACTGCCTGCGCAGCACGGACTACGTCAACGTCATCGTCGCGGGCAAGCAGCCGGCCCTGCAGTTCCTCGACATGAATGCCGCAGTGAAGCACTGCGCCGCCGGTATCGGCATCTGGGAGTGGGCGAGCAGTGACTCAGACGGCGAGCCCGACGTGGTCATGGCGTGTGCGGGCGACACGCCGACGCTCGAGACGCTCGCAGCGGTGGACCTGCTGCGGCAGCACTTCGCCGATCTGCGCATCCGTGTCATCAACGTGGTCGACCTGATGACTCTACAGCCTGCCGAGGAGCACCCGCACGGGCTCGACGACGAGGCATTCGACACTCTGTTCACTGTCGACAAGCCCATCATCTTCGCTTATCACGGCTACCCATGGCTCATTCACCGGCTCACCTACCGCCGGACGAATCACGACAACATCCACGTGCGCGGCTACAAAGAGGAGGGGACCACCACTACGCCCTTCGACATGGTGGTCCTCAACGACTTGGACCGGTTCCACTTGTTCGCCGACGTCGTGAAGCGCGTGCCGCGGCTCAGACCGCGACTGGCCTACGCCGAGGCGTACGTCCGCGATCGGTTGGGCGATCACCGCGAGTACATCAACGAGCACGGACAAGACATGCCGGAGATACGCGAGTGGGTCTGGCCTGGTGCGCACAGCGACGACGAAGACTGACAGGGTCACGGACGTTGCGGTCGATGACGGCGCGCAGCTGATGCGAAGACACGCTCGATGTGACACCGAGTGACTTGCGGGAGTGCGCACAGATCGCGAGGGTCGACACTCAGCAGCGTCTTTACGGATTACCCATGTCCGTCCCTGTGCCGCTGCCGTCCATCATGTCGCCGTCCGAGTCGCCCCCTGTGCCGCTGCCGTCCATCATGTCGCCGTTGTTGTTCGGGTTGTCATCTGAGTCATTGTCGGAAATCGAGCATCCAACGATTCCCACCAACACGAGCGCACTCAGCCAGACCGCAAGAACCATCGTCAGCGTGTGTCGCCGCATCGTTGCTCCTCTCGCCAGGAGGTTCGTACCCGCCGGCGGTGGTCACAAACCCAGGTAACCTCACGGTGCTCACCGACAAAGCGCTTCCGGCCGACGCGAAGAAGGTTCGCGATGGACGGAAGCGGCGGTGGCGCGCCTAGTGCCGCCCGCCGTGCCCGCGAGAGCCGAGCATCACCCACAGCAGCGGAAGCGCCGACGCGCCCATGAGCATGCGGCTGAAACCCGGGTCCGCAGCGTACAGGATGGCGCCCGCGACGAGTAGCGCCGCGAAGACGATCGCGCCTGACAGCTTGCAGACCGAGCGTTGCAGCCGCCGCACGCGGAAGTCGAGCATCGGCGTCTGCACCGTGAGCTCGCCTCGCTCGATGGTCGTCAGCACGCGATCCGCCCGCGCGGGCAGCCCCACGAGCACCTTGAGGATCTTCGAGCCCTCGTCGAGGAGCGTCTGCCACTGCGAGCCGCCCTCCTCGGACATGATGTCGTTCACGTACGGCGAGATCGACGTCCACAAGTTGAACTTCGGTTCGAGCCCGGAGCACATGCCCGAGAGGATCGCGACGGTCCGGCCGAGGAGCAGCAGGTTCTCGGGAAGCTGGAACGGCAGGTCGAGCATCAGCTCGCGGAACTGCAGGCCGAAGTTCATCATCTCGGCATGATCGATGCCGCGCAGGTCGGCGACACTCATGCCCGCGAAGCGGTCGAAGAGCTGCGCGCCGGCACGCTCGATGAGCGCCAGGTCCGCAGTCGGCAGCAGCACGTCGAGCGTCTTGAAGGCGCCCACGAGCCGCGCCGAGTCCTGCAGGCCGATCGCCAGCAGCGCGTCGACGAGACCGGTGCGCAGGTTCTCGGGCACTCGCCCGACCATGCCGAAGTCGACGAACGCTAGACGCCAGCGAGGTCTACCCTCGGCATCGATGCCGTCGAGCGGCTCCACGAACAGGTTGCCGGGATGCGGGTCTGCGTGAAAGAATCCGTCCTCGAGGATCTGTTGCATGTAGGTGTCGAGCAGTACGGCCGCCACCTCGGCGCGGTCGATTCCCGCAGCCGTGATGGCGTCGTAGTCGCTCAGCCGGATCGCCGAGACGTCCTCGAGCGTCAGCACGCGACGCGTCGTGAGGCCCCACACGACACCCGGGACACGGACGCGCGGGTCGGCGGCGAATGCCACGCCGAAGGACTCCGCGTTGGAGCCCTCGGCAAGGTAGTCGATCTCCTGCAACGTTGTGGACGCGAATTCCTCGATGAGCGCACGCACGTCGGCGCGTTTCGCGATGGGCTTGTAGCGCATCAGCCAGCTGCCGACGCGGCGAAGCGCCGCCAGGTCGACATCGACGATCTGCTCGATATACGGCCGCTGGACCTTGACGACGACCTCGGTATAGCCCTCCTCGGTGGCGTCCGATTCGCGAAGCCGCGCGCGGTGCACTTGGCCGAGTGAGGCGGCCGCCATCGGGACTTCATCGAAGAATGCGTACCGTTCCGAGAGCGGTGCACCAAGCTCCGCCTCGGCGCGCTCGCAGATCGCGGCGTACGTCTCAGCGGGGACTTCGTCCTGCAGGTCGGCGAGCTCGTCGGTGATCTCGGGCGGCAGGACATCAAGCCGTGCCGAGAGGAACTGGCCGACTTTGATCATCAGCCCGCCCATGCGTATCGCGAGCGCGCGGAAGCGTACCGCGGTCGCGCGGTTGCGAGCGGGGCGCGTTCGCCGGGCGAGGCCGGCCAGCCCCAGCCGCGGGAGAATGATCTCCCAGCCGATGAAGCGGGCGATCACGCCGGCAAAGAAGAAGACGATGCGCCGATAGCGGGCGCGCAGCTGTGACGCTTTCATGCGACCTCCGTGGTCGTCCTAGTCCTCCGAGAGGATGGCGTAGAGCCGCTTGCGCGTCTCGGTGAGTACCGTGATCGCACGCGTGATCTGGTCTTCCGAGCCGGTCTTGCCGACCTGCATCACCGCAGGCATCAGCCGACCGGCCGCCTCGCGGTAGCCCTGCGCACCGGTGTCGCTCTGAGCTACTTCTTCCCAGGGAGCGGGCGTCTCAGCGGTCTCGGCGACAGCTGCACGACCGGTCTCGGTCAGGCTGAAGACCTTCTTGCCGCCGGTTTCCTCGGCAACAACGAGGCCTTCGTCCGCGAGCAGCTGCAGGGTCGGGTAGACCGAACCCGGGCTCGGGTTCCACGCGCCGCCGCTGCGAGAGGACAGCTCCTGGATAACCTGGTAACCATGCATCGGCTGCTCGGAGAGTAGGCGTAGAACGGCAGCGCGCACGTCGCCACGGCGCATGCGCTGGGCGATCATGCTCGCGAACGCGCCGGGACCGTGACCCGCGCCGGCAAACGGGCCCTTGAAGCCATGCGGACCGAAGCCGCCGTGCGGGTGACCTGCGCGCCCGCGACCAAATGACTCTTCGTCATGGTGGTATCTGTGCATCGTGATTCCTTTCGTTGTGGTCAGTAGCGATATATCGCTATCTGTCGCGATGTACTAGCAGAAGGCGTGCCAGAACACGCACGACGGCCCCACATCGAGATGATGTAGGGCCGGTGGATTCCAGGTCGAGCGGTTGCGGCAGAGATCGGGTGGGTGTAGGGACGCGGCGGACTCGGTACTGGTTCCGGATGCGATCCTCACCTGTGTTGGGTAGATCGGCGCATGCGTCTACCAGACGCCGCCACTCTCGTGATCAGCGAGGTGCTTCAAGGTCCGTCGATGGAGTCACCGATGCCGATCGCGTACGAGGTCGGAGCGATTGCCTGGCCCCGTCGTCGCGCTACAACGCAGGTCACCGCCCCGCCACTCGTCACCGGACACCTGCCGCCGAACGGCCGCGCATGCTATTTTGGCAGGCATGGACACCGAAGTGACCGCAGAGGCCGTGCCCCCGGCACGTGCGGCTGTCGTCGGGCTGGCGCTGGTTGTCGGCCTGGTGGCGCTGTCGTGGATGGGTCGCACCAACTACCTCCTCTTCCACGCGCTGGTGGAGTCGTTCTCTCTCGTCGTCATGGCAGGCATCTTCGTCATCGCATGGAACACGCGCCGACTCGCCTCGAACCGCTACCTGCTGGTCCTTGGCGTCACGCACCTGTTCGTGGCGATCGTGGCCGCGCTGCACGCCTTCGCTTATAGAGGGATGGGCGTCTTCCCGCAGGGCGGGTCGAATCTGCCGACGCAGCTGTGGATCATCTCCCGTGTACTGGAGGCGCTCGGCTTCCTCGTCGCGGGCGTGTCGCTTCGCAGGGAGGTGCCGGTCCGGACCGTGTTCGGCGTTTTCGGCGGCCTGACGGTACTCACCCTGGCGAGCGTCTGGGTCGTGCCCGTTTTCCCCGCGATGTACGTCGACGGCGTTGGTCTGACGACCACGAAGATCGTCACCGAATACGTGGTGATGGCGGTGTTCGCGGGAGCTTTTGCGCTGCTGTGGCGAGATCGCGAACGTTTCGCACCAAATGTCGCCAGTCTGCTCCTGTGGGCGATCGGGCTGATGATCGCAGCGGGGATGTCATTCACACTCTACGTCGACGTCTATGGCTTCCTGAACTTCTTCGGACATTACCTGGCGCTGATCTCCTTCATCCTTATCTACCGCGCCCTCATACACACAGTGCTGCGCGAGCCCTACTCCCTGCTGTTCCGGGAACTGAAGCGACGCGAGGAGGCCGAGCATCGGATCGCCGAGACGTTGCAGGGTGCGATCCTGTCCGCACCGGATCGCGTCGATGGCATCGAGATCGACCATGCGCACGTCTCAGCGACCAAGGGCGTGCGCGTGGGCGGCGACTTCTGGGACGTGTTCTCGCCGGCGCCGGGACTCGTCGCATTCGTGTTGGGCGACATCTGTGGGAAGGGGATCGAAGCGGTGGCGTCCAACGTGATGGTTCGCGTCACGCTGCGCAGCTTCGCCTACCAGGACCCCGAGCCATCGACCGTGCTGCGGCGCACCAACCGCGTGGTCAGCCGACAGCTTGCCGACGACAAGTTCGCGACCGTTGTGTACGGGGTGATCAACGTCGAGACGGGGGAGGTCATCGTCGCGAGCGCCGGCCACCCGGATCCGATCCTCCACCTTGGAGACACAGCCGCCTCGGTGGAACTGCCGAGGAACCTGCCGCTCGGCGTCGCGGAGGGCCACGAGTTCCAAGCGGGTGCCTGCACTCTGGCCGCCGGAGGCGCGCTCGTGCTGTTCAGCGACGGCCTGATCGAAGCGGGTCCGAGGTCGGGGATGTTCGGAGTTGACCGCGTGCTGCGCCATTTGGTGTCCGACTCGCGGCGCGGGCCCGGCGTCTCGCGGGCGCTCCTGGAAAGCGCGCTCGCTCATGCGGGCGGGAGCATCGATGACGACGTCGCGGTGATGGTGCTGCGCTTCGCGCCTAAGGCCGTGTGAGCCGCTATGGACGGCGCAGCTCGTTACAAAACGGCTCAGGATAGTGGCCATTGGTGAGGAGCTGCAGGCAGCCGCCGTGTTCACCGATTCGTCGAGCGTCGCTTAGCGCCGCCTGAACGCGGCGACCGCTCCCAGCGCCGCGACGAGAATGCCGGCCAGCGCGAGGTAGCCCAGCCAGGTCTCGAGTGGGCCGAAGAGCGTCTCGGCGAACGTCGTAGCGCTTTCGTGTGATGCCGAGAACGTCGACTGCATCAGCGTCGCGACGCGGGCGGCCTCGGCGCGCGCCATCGTCCACGCGACTCCTCCGCCTGCCGACAGGGCAGCACCCGTTCCGAGTACTGCGCATGACGTTTTTTGAGCGGCAATCAGCGCCAGCAGGAGTGCAGAGGCCGCGATCCATGGCAGGTACGGGCGCGCCGTCTCGAGACTCCTGAGGAGGGGCAGTCGGTTCTCGACGAGCTCGGTGTCAAGCACCACGACCTGCATCGTCCGGACGGTATCGGGGACAAGCGCCATGATGAGACGCTGCGCGAAGGAGTTCTCGGCCTGCTCGGCAAGCAGATCGATGTAGGGGCCGAGCGTGACGCGCACAACCGTGCCGTCAGGAGCGTACTCGGCGTCCGAGGCCTTCACGGCGCCCACAAGCTTGACGTGCCATACGCGCATCTCGGTGAGCCAGAGGTCTTCGAACGTATCGGTGTTCACTGCGGAAGAGACGGTCTCGCCGACGAACGTCTCGAAGCCCGCGACGATCTCATCGGCGAGAGACGATTCGGCGCCCGCCAGCGCGGCGTCGGCAAGTCCTCGCACGTCGACCACATCGATCACGGCCGCGGTAATCGTGTCTGATGCTTCGTCCCGCACAGCGTCATCATCCACGATCGGTTCGACGGCCGCGACGAAGGTGTCGGTATCGAGCAAGACGGTGTCGACCCAGTATGAGAGCACCGCGGCGCACGCCGCGAGTACCGCCACGGTCACCAGCAACGCTGAAGCGACCGCGCGCAGGTAGCCGACAGGGGAGCGCGGGCCGGCGGGCGTCGGCTCCTGATCTTCGGTGCTCCCGGCACTGTCCGAGACGCTGGGGGTAGGCTCCAAGGGGCGGTGTCCTTCGATCGATGTTGTTTCTATCAGTCGGTTTCGTTACCGTCATGGCAGTCGGCGCACGTGTCCAGCCCGAAGTCCCGGTGGTTCTCGGGCAGCGTACTCCTTGATTCAACGTGATGGCAGTAGTCGCAATCCGCGAACACGCCGTCCGCTGCATGCGGTATCGAATCAGCAGGGCTCTTTGAGAGACCGGCGGCGGGGGGATCAGTTCCGGCGCTGTTTGAGTCGACCGGGTGGCACAGCAAACACTCGTCGGTCTCGTACAGCAGGTGGCTCTCAGGCACACCGAAATCACGTGCGGGCTCGCCGTGACAGAGAGGGCAGCGGCTGTTGCCCATTGCGATCGAGTGCGGGACGACGACAGCGTTGGACGAGACATGGCACGATCTGCAGGTCTTCAGGCTGAAGTAGCGGTGAGTCGCCGGAATGCTGTCCTGCTCGGCGGCATGACAGTCCCCGCATGTCTCGGTCTCGTTTGATGGCGGGTGAGGATTGGCTGGTGCGCCTGCTTCGGCGTTGGCCGGAGCAATGGATGAAGCCGTGCTGGCGAACAGCGCGATAGCGGCAACGAACAGCGCCAGGATACCCGTAACGACTGCTGTCACGACGCGATGATTCATAAGGCCTCCCTACACCATGTCAAAGCGCTCGGTGTGGATGCGGTCGGCTGGTACGCCGATCCCCGGCAGAACGTCTTCCATGGCGTCCATAAGCGGAGTTGGGCCGCAGATGAAGTACTGGAAGTACCGGTAGAGCGTTGGAGGGAGATGGCGCGTGAGGGTCTCCGCTGTGACGAAGCCACGCTCACCCTCCCAGGCGCCATCCGCGCGCAACAGGACTGGAACGAGTGTGAGCGAGGGCATGCGCTCAGCAGTCGCTGCGAGTTCTTCTCGGAAGGTCAGGTCGTCGGCGTCGTTGGCTGCATGGAAGACGAAGACAGGACGTGTGTCGGCGCGCGTCTCAAGGGCTTGCAGCATGGAGTAGAGCGGCGTGATGCCGACCCCACCGCCGATGAGGACATAGCCGGCCCCTTGCTCACGGTCGATTGTGAACACGCCGTGCGGGCCGTCCACCCAGGCGGTTGCCCCCACCTGGACATGGGGCACCACCTTTGCGGACCAATCACCAAGTTCCTTGATGGTGAAGGCGATCGCGCCGTCATGGCTGGGGATGTCGCCGTTGGAAGAGAATGAGATCGGGTGCTTGTCGGTGCTCAGCGGACCGCGGCCGAATCCGATCCAGGCGAACTGCCCGGGCTCGAACCGGAAACCCTCGTGACCGACCGGTCGCAGTATGAGCGTGTGCGACATACCGTGCTCCTTGCGGTTCTCCACGACTTCCCACGGCAGACCTCTCAGCGAGAGCGGCCTGATTACCCGGTAGCTCAGAAACATGCCGATGAAGAAGAGCAGGTAGACGATTAACAGCGTTCGCATGACGGGGAGCGAGGCGAAGCGTCCGATGCCCAGGATGTGCGCGGCGGCGAAGCCGATCAGCACGACGGACAAGATCCCGTGAGTCAGGTGCCACAGCTCGTACGAGACGTGCATGAGGCGGCGGTACACCGACAGCCCGACAACGAGCGCCGCTAGCACGAGGGCAGCGACACCGATGTTCACGGACCACGGGGAGGTTGTCGATGGCACCAGTAGCTTCATGGTGTACGCGCGGTCGGCCACGAGAAGAACCGGATGTGCCGAGGCGAACGCCATGGCCGCGATGCCGATCTGGCGGTGGAACTGAAGGAGTGAGTCTATCCCGAAGGCACCCGCGACCCCGCGCAGTCGTGACACGAGGGCGAGTTCGGTGGCCATGAGCGCCAGAGCAACGTAGCCCGTCGCTGCGGAGAGGTACACGAGCGGACTGGCGGCCTGTCTCGGATCGAAGAACACGACGCCCACTACGAGCGGCAGCAGGATGATCGTCAGGTACAACCCGAACCAGAACACACCACGCATGATGAGCCGCATATGGGTTTCCCTCGCGCCGTCAGCTGATCATGGGATTCTGCCGTCTTCTCGATCCCCTCTGCTGTGGAGTATAGCAATCGAGGTCGCGAGCAGCCCGAGACCAACATCACCATCGAGACGACCGGCACCCCGTAGCAAGCTGCATCGCATCAGTGAATCCGAACGGTTGTCTGCCCCCGAAACCGTTTAACGGGTATTCTCCGCTACGAGGGTTGAAGCTCCTCGCCCTCCGTCTGCACAACCTGGCGCCCGCTTTCCGTGCCAAGCATCGGCGCCATACCTGTCCGTCAGCCCATCGATGTTGTCACCGAGGAGTCCATCGTGATACGCACCAAATCCGCATACGAACCTGCATCTCCGGAGGATGGCTACAGAGTATTTATAGAGCCCGTGTGGCCCCGCGACCTGCCCAAAGGCAAGGCGCTGGGGGCTGACTGGAGGCGCGAGCTCTACCCGAGCCAGGCTCTCCGAGAGTGGATGCGCCTCAATCCCCGGAAGGGGGAGCTGTTCCGGGATCGCTATCTCCTGGAGTTGGCGCACAACGAGAAGGCCGTCGAGAAGGTTCGCTCGCTGCACGCGGGTCGCGGAACCCTGACGATCCTGACGGTCCCCGTGGAGGGCCCGTGGGACATCTACAAGACGCTTGCGGGCTACCTGCGTGTGATGTGCGAGTAGGTCCGAAGGAGCAGAAGCCGCATGGCGGATGAACACGCGAACGATCCACTCCACGGAGTCACTCTGGAGAAGATGCTGAGCCGCTTGGTGAACAAGTACGGCTGGGACGGACTTGCTAAGCGCGTCAGGATCAACTGCCTCAAGAGCGAACCCACGATCAAGTCGGTCCTGAACTTCTTGCGCAAGACGCCCTGGGCGCGCAAGAAGGTCGAGGAGCTCTACCTCAGCTCCAAGTTCTGGACGCGCGACTGACACGTGTCGCACTCGTACGCGGCTCTCCCGGTGCGCACGCACCGGGAGTCGAGAGACCGCCCAAACTCGCGTGGGGGGATGCGGGGTAAGAACAGACGAGTGGAGGTCGAGAGGAGCGCCCGTGGATGCTGCGGAGGGCACGCGTACCAGGAGAGTCATTATCGCGGGCGGTGGCTACGCCGGCGTTACCCTCGCCGTCCGACTGGCGAAGCGAATGCGCCCGACTGACAACCTCGAGATTTGCCTGGTGGAGCCTAACCCTTGCCAGCAGTCGCTCTCCGAGCTGGACCTCGTAGCCGTCGGGCCCGCACAGCCCGAGTTCTGCGAGCTGTGGCTTCCGTCGCTCTTCGAGAAGCTTCGCGTCTCGGTCCGCTACGACCGGGTGCACGGTGTCGTACCCGACGAGCACTACATCACCCTCGGCCCGCGCTCGGGACCCCACGAGAGAATGGACTACTGGCGTTTGGTGTTGGCTACAGGCGCCGTCGCGTTCGTGCCTCCGGTTGCAGGCCTTCGGGAACACGCGGTCACCATGTGGTCGGTGGCCGACGCCCGGGAACTGCAGCGCCGACTCGACACGCAGCTTCGCGCCGCAGTACGCCTTCGGGACCACGAAGAGCGGGTGAGAGCGCTTTCCGTGGCGGTCATAGGCGGCGGTGCTACCGGCATCGAAATAGTGGGAACGCTCGGCCAGGTGCTGCCCGCCCGGGCGCAGAGCCTCGGAATCGATCCCAGGGACATGCGCATACGCGTCATCGAGGGCAGGCCGGACATTCTTTACGACCTGCCGGAGGAGCAGCGGGGTCGGGCAAAGCAGCGGCTTAAGAGTCTGTGTGTCGGACTGATCACTGGCTCCATGGTCGAGCGTGTCGACGACCATGGCGTGTATCTTGTCGATGGAACCAGGGTGGACGCGAGCGTGGTCGTCTTCTGCGGCGGTGCGAAGCCAGATCCCGATGCGGTGTCCTGGGGCATGGCGACCGATTCGTCCGGCAGACTTGCGGTCGATCAGATGTGCAAGACCGCCTACCCCGACATCTACGCGATCGGCGATGTCGCCGCGTTCCGCAACCGGGAGACTAATAAGGTTCTGCCCATGCTCGCGCAGTTCGCGATCAGGGAGGGGCAACTGACTGGCGAGAACATCCTCCATGAGGCGCGGGATGAGGACATCGGCGAGTTCGTGCCGCACATGCATGGCGAGTTTGTCAGCGTCGGCCCGAGCTGGGGCTGCGGCTGGATGGGCCGGCTGAGTCTCTACGGCCTGCCCGCCATCCTCATGAAGCGGTTCACGTACATCATGTACTGGTGGTACGCCGGCGGCGTACGGCTCGTGATGCGCCGGGGCAAGGAACTGCTCATCATGCATCGGCACTTCGGCAAGGTCGAAGCGTGCCCGCCCGCCTCGGAGAACTCGTGAGAACTATGAAACGATTGCTACAATGTACGAGATGAGGGAATCCCCCGCAGGGTCGCCTTGCGCAATGCCGGACAGCGTGCTGGTGCTTCATACCGGAGGGACCATCGGCATGGTGGAGACTCCGGCAGGCAGTGCGCCGGCCCCCGCCGCTCTGGGTCCCTACCTTGACGCGATAGTCTCAAGCTCGGCCGGTGAGTTGCCGCCGATAGATCTCGTCGAGCTCGATCCCCTCATCGACTCATCGAACGCCACGCCGGACACCTGGTGCACGATCGCCAAGATCCTCGACTCGCATCGCGACGACTACGCTGGATTTGTGGTCCTGCACGGCACCGATACCATGGCGTACACATCCTCGGCGCTCTCGTTCCTCCTTCCCGCATTCGGACGGCCGGTGGTGGTGACCGGCTCGCAGATTCCCATAGCGCGAGCCAGGAGCGACGGCCGGCAGAACCTGGTGGGAGCCCTGCAGGTAGCGGCTCGGCCCGATGTTCCTGAAGTCAGTCTGCTCTTCGGCAAGCTCCTCCTCCGGGGGAATCGGGCGACCAAGATAGATGCGTCCGGCTTCGATGCCTTCGACTCGCCGAGGTGTGCGCCGCTCGCCCACATCGGTGTCGATATCGCGGTGAACCACGCGATCGTGCGAGCGCCGCAGGCCGAACCGGCGCTTCTAGCCGGGCGGCTGGCGAAGGTGGCGGCAGTCCGGCTCTTTCCCGGGTTCTCGGCCTCTATCCTCGCGAACCTGTGCAGGCCGCCGCTGCAGGGCCTGATCATCGAGGCCTACGGCGTGGGGAATGGCCCGTCGGATGACCGTGAGTTTCTGGCCGCGGTGGAAGCTGCGACGTCGGTCGGCATAGTGGTGGTCGTGGTCACGCAGTGCGTGCGCGGTTCGGTCCAACCCGGAGCATATGCAACGGGCTCGGCTCTGATGCGCGCGGGCGCCGTGCCCGGCTTTGACATGACGTCAGAAGCGGCCCTCACCAAGCTTGCTGTGACGCTGGGACAGGACCACGACACGGCGACGGTGGCCGAGTTGATGCAGCGCGACCTGGCCGGCGAACTGACTCGCTGACCCGTGCCTCCCTTGCCGTTCAGGTTCCGCGAGCGGTCCCTATCCGCCTCCGACTTCCTCGCCGTCGTATCCCGATATGCCGTATCCGGGACGGGACTCGCCGAGCACCAGATCCTCGGCTCCGGTCGGATCGCAGGGTTCAGCTTCCTCGCCTTCGGCGTCCAACTCGCAGTCCTGGCCGCCCACGCCTGAGGGGTTGGCGTACTCCGCTGGAGGCGGGCCTGTTGTGCCGAGACGGCGCGGGTCCTTCTCAATGGGGGTAGGGTCAGGATCCTTCGCGTTCATGCGGGGCCCCTTTCATGTGCCTTTCCGGTTCTGCCGCGAGGGCTCATGGAGACTAGATACCCTCCATCAGTTTGGCCAGTCTGCGCAGCGTGCCCAAGGTGCGAACGGAGCCCGCCGTGTACGTGCTCACGCCTGCATCCCCCGAACTCGAACCGCTACTCCGAAACGACCACATACTGATAGACTGATGCCCACGCGAAAGCGTGGAGACCTTCCGTGCGCCAACCATCCTGGTTTGGCACCTCAGGTGGAGGCGGCTTCATGCGTCACCCGCTGCATATCGAGCGGCCCGGGCAAAGGAGCATCATTGATCAAGCTCGTCGGCGTGAACAAGCACTTCGGCCCCCATCATGTGCTCAAGGACATCAACCTTGAGGTTCCCATGGGCCAGAAGCTCGTTGTCATCGGACCGTCGGGCGGCGGCAAGTCGACCCTCATCCGGTGTATCAATATGCTTGAACGCCCGAACTCCGGGCATGTGGTAGTCGACGGTGTCGACCTCATGGCGCACCGCGCACCGGTGGCCAAGATCAGGCAGTCAGTCTCGATGGTATTTCAGCAGTTCAACCTTTACCCGCATAAGACGGTGCTCGAGAACATCACGCTCGCCCCGATCGTGGTGCAGGGCCTGCCGAGGGAGAAGGCGACCGAATCGGCGCTCACGTACCTGGACCGCGTTGGTCTGCGCGATAAGGCCGACCAGTACCCGGCACAGCTCTCCGGTGGGCAGCAGCAGCGCGTGGCCATCGCGCGCGCGCTCAACATGCACCCCAAAGTAATGCTGTTCGACGAGCCGACCTCCGCGCTCGACCCGGAGATGATCCAGGAAGTACTCGACGTCATCATCGGGCTGGCCAACACCGGCATCACCATGATCGTGGTCACCCACGAGATGGGATTTGCCAAGGAGGCCGCGGACCGTGTCATCTTCCTCGATGACGGCAACATCATCGAGGACGGCACACCCGAGCACTTCTTCGAGAACCCGTCCCAGGATCGCACCAAGCTGTTCCTGAGCAAGATCCTGCGGTAGCACGCGCACGCCCCCACCCCGGCTGTTCGAGGCTGTTTCGGCCTCTTCTGCACTGTTAGTACCGTCAGCGTCATCGAGGATCCCGGGCGAGCCCGGGGAAAAGGAGGAAGGATGAAGAAGTCAGTACTGCTGTTGCTGGTGCTCACACTCGTCTTCAGTGCCTTCGCTCTCGTTGGGTGCGGCTCAGAAGAGCCGGCCGCGACCGAGACCGAGACTGAAACCGAGACCGAGACCACCGAGCCCCTGCCGGCTGGTGTGCAGGCCATCAAGGACGCCGGTGAACTGCGTGTGGGCGTTAAGGCCGACGTACCCAACTTCGGTCTGCAGGATGCCGCTACCGGCAAGTTCGAGGGCATGGAGATCGACCTCGCCTACGCTCTGGCCGAGCGCATCGGGCTCACCGCCGATGACGTCAAGTTCGAGGCTGTAACTGCCAAGACCCGCGGCCCGCTGCTCGACAACGGGCAGATCGACGTGGTCATCGCCACGTTCACCATCAAGCCCGAGCGCCTCGAGCAGTGGAACTTCTCCGATCCGTACTACCAGGACGAAGTCGGTCTGCTCGTGAAGAACGCGTCCGGGATCAAGGTTCTCGCCGACCTCGATGGCAAGGTCATCGGTGTCGCACAGGGTGCCACGTCGCGTGACGCGGTTCAGGTTGAAGCCGACAAGGCCGGGATCAAGGTGGAGTTCCTGGAGTTCGCCACCTACCCCGAGATCAACGCCGCGCTCGAGTCCGGTCGTGTCGACGCGTTCTCGGTCGACAAGTCTATCCTCTCGGGTTACGTCACCACCGACTCCACCATCCTTCCGGACGGCTTCTCGCCGCAGGACTACGGCGTTGCCAGCAAGTTGGGCACCGACGAGCTCCGCGACTTCATCAACGAGATGCTCGCCGAGATGGAAGAGAGCGGCGAGATGGCCGACCTGCTCGAGAAGTGGTCGCTGAACTGATCGCTCGCGATCAGGACACAGCCGAGCAATGACTGAGATCATCGAGAGCATAGGATTCCTGCAGTCGGGACCGTTTTCGATCCCTCGCTGGGAGGCGCTGTTCTCGAACATCGAAGTGCTCGGCCAAGGAGCACTTGTAACGCTGCTCGTAGCGTCCCTGGGGCTAGCGATGGCGCTAGCCCTGGGGACGATCATCGGCGTTATGTCCGCATCTCAGTGGCGGATTCCGCGGGCGTTTGCCCGTGTCTACGTCGAGTTCTTCCAGAACACGCCGCTGCTCATCCAGGTCTTTATGCTGTACAACGCGATACCGCTTGTTTATCCGGGGCTGTTCATCCCGGTCATCGTGATCGGTATCTTCGGCGTGGGCATGTACCACGGCGCTTACATTGCCGAGGTGGTCCGCGCCGGAATCCAGTCGATCGGTCGAGGGCAGCTCGAGGCGGCACTGGCTCAGGGGTTCACGTATGTGGGCGCGATGCGTTACATCATCATCCCGCAAGCGATGCGCATCGTCTTGCCGCCGCTCACCAACCAGGCGGTCAACCTCATCAAGAACACCTCGGTCATTGCGATCATCGCCGGCGGTGACCTCATGTATGCCGGCGACTCGTTCGCCGGCCGCTACGGCCACTACGGACCGACCTACGTTGTGGTGGGCCTCGGCTACTTCCTGATGTGCTTCCCGCTCGCCGTTCTCACGCGGCGTCTTGAAGAACGTACGAGGGCCGCCTGATGGACGCATTCATGGCCAGCCCCGTCATGACGATGCTCAGTGACCCGATCCTGTACATAGGACTCGGCCTTGGACTGCTGCTCACTCTCGAGATCGCGGGCCTATCCATCGTGCTGAGCTTTGTTTTCGGCACGATACTCGGCTCGATGCGCTACACCGGGCTTCCAGTGATCAGCCACATAGCCACGACCTACATCGAGGTCATCCGCAACCTTCCCACGCTACTGCTCATCTTGGTGAGCTACTTCGTGCTGGGTCTGCCGGCGATGTGGGCGGCTACGATCGGCCTGACCATCTACACCTCGGCGATCATTGCCGAGATCATCCGTGGCGGCCTGAACTCGGTTCCGGTGGGACAGTGGGAAGCGGCACGCTCGCAGGGCTTCACGTTCGTGCAGTCGATGCGCTACGTGGTGCTCCCGCCCTCGGTGGTCAAGATGATCCCGCCGATCGTCTCCCAGTTCGTCACGGTGATCAAAGACTCGTCGTTCGCCATGGCGATCGGTGCCTACGAGCTGATGTTCAAGGGGACGATTCTCGCGGCGAAGTACTGGAAACCAGCGCAGATCATCACGATCTACCTCGTGATCTCACTCGTCTACTTCGCCATCAACTTCACGATCTCCATGATCGCCCGTCGCCTGCAGACCAAGCTGTCTATCGGTCGCGGCGGTATCGGGGACTGAGTGGCGTCTGACGCGCATCGGCGGCCGTGACGTGAAATCGGACCCCCAGTAGGCTCGCGGTGCACGGATGCGGCGTCGGCAGCTTCAACCGCATACGCCTCGGGGAGTAGGCGATGCGATACCTCAGGTGCATGCGCGGTGCACGGCTGAAGGATAGTATCAACGCATGACTGAGACACCGTGCATACTCCCACTCACGCGCCGCCAGCTGCTGCACGACCTCATACTTGCCGTCGGACTCGCCGCACTGGCCTGCCTCCACCTGATGCTGCTGCCTGAGCTGTTCGAGAGCGGTCAACTCACATCAGTCAACGGCCTTCGCGTTGTCGGCACGCCGCCGCAGGCCGATCCGCTTGCCATCCCGCTCCTGCTGCTCGCCTTCCTGCCGCTGGCCGTTCGGCGTCTCTGGCCCCTGATGGTGCTTGCGGTGGCAGTTGCTGCATCGCTGGCCATGAACCTGCTGCTGCCGAGCGTCTCGAACGCGGCAAGTCTCGCGCCGCTGATCGCCATCTACACCGTGGGGACGCTGTACCCCCGGCGCACGCTCCTGGCGGTGGCAGCCGTAGTGGGGCTCCTCAGCGCTGCCACAGCCTCCGTGGGAGCACCAGCCGAGCGTCTTGTGCCCACGCTCATACAGCCCATCGCGGTCACCGCCATGGCGGCATCCATTGGCGACGCCACGCGCTCGCGGCGTGCGTACATAGCGGCGGTCGAGTTGAGGGCCCTCGAGGCCGAACGCACTCGCGAAGAAGAGGCGTTGCGGCGGGTGGAGGAGGAGCGGCTCCGCGTTGCGCGTGAGCTGCATGATGTGACAGGCCACGCACTCGCTATCATCGCCGTGCAGGCGGGCGGTGCGCAGCGCGTGCTCGATCGTGATCCGGATGCGGTGCGCCATGCACTCGAGGCGATTCGCACGACAAGTCGCGATGCACTCGATGAGCTTCGGGCCATGCTTGGCGTGCTCAGAGGTGCGGATGACGGGGTGCCGCTCGCCCCGATGGGGCGCCTGTCTCGCCTGACGGAACTTGCTGCAACCATCGAGTCGGCCGGCATCTCCACGACCGTGGAGATCGAGGGCACACTCGACGACCTGCCGGCGTACGTGGACCTTTCGGCCTATCGGATCATCCAGGAGGCGCTAACAAATATCGTTCGCCATGCGGGCGCTAGCAGCGCCACTGTTGTGCTTGTGCGCGCTGACGACTCGCTTTCGATCGAGGTGCGCGACAACGGTGCGGGCCCGGGCCCCGACTCTTTGGCTCCGGCCGGTCACGGGCTCACCGGTATGCGCGAGCGGGTCACCGCGCTCAGAGGCACGTTCGTGGCCGGCATGATGCCCGGCGGCGGCTACCGGGTGGCGGCGACGCTCCCGTTTGGCAAGGAGAGGTAGGCCATGAGCCCTACACGCGACCGGCAGCCGGGCGGTGCGCCCATACGCGTCCTCATCGCCGATGATGAGGCGTTGGTCCGAAGCGGATTTGCGATGCTGCTCGGCGCCTCGGATGACATCGAGGTGGTTGGCGACGCGTCGAACGGCGCAGAGGCGGTGGAGCTGGCGCTGGCGCTCAAGCCGGATGTGGTGCTCATGGACATACGCATGCCGGGCACTGACGGCATCGAGGCCACCCGCCGCATCGCGCAGGACCCGCTGCTTGTGGACACTCGAGTGCTCGTGCTCACGACCTTTGATCTGGACGAGTATGTCTTCGAGGCACTTCGCGTCGGTGCCAGCGGGTTCCTGCTCAAGGCGACCGACCCTGATGAGCTTATCGACGCGGTGCGGATCATCGCCGACGGTGAGTCGCTGCTGTCGCCCTCGATCACGCGGCGCATCATCGCCGAGTTTGCGCGGCGGCCGGTCCCGGCTCAGGCGGTGGGTACGGATGAGATCGCCGAGCTCACCGTGCGTGAGCGCGAGGTGCTGGCGCTCGTTGGCCGGGGCCTGTCGAACGCCGAGATCGCGGCGGAGTTGTTCATCAGCCCGACGACCGCCAAGACACACGTGAGTCACGTGCTGCTCAAGCTCGGCGCACGCGACCGCGCTCAGCTCGTTGTGACCGCATACGAGACCGGACTTATCGTCCCCCGCAGCGCCGGCGGTGCGCAGACCGCCTGAGACCTTCCGGTGCGCCCACGTACTCCCGCGCGCGTACGGCTGCCGAGAACTTCGCTACCCCAGGCCGATGAGCGACACCTGGCTGCGGCGTACGATCTGACTTACGCACGATTCCGGATGCAGGAGGACCTATGCCTTTTCACGCCCAAACCGAGTCACCAGGAGCCGCACGATGAGCGCTGAGGCGGCGCCCAGGACGGCGCGCAAACGCAAGAACCGCTGGGCAGCTGTCGCCCTTGTGGCTGTTGCGGTGCTGGTGGCGGCAGTCGCCCTCAGCGCTCTTCTGAAGCCAGAAGCCGCGCCCGGCGACGGCATGCAGACCGAGATCGTCTCGCGGCAAGAACTAGTTGAGAGCGCCTCGGCCGATGGCTCGATGCAGCTGGTGGAGCCGATCAACGTGTACCCGGCGGCATCGGGCACGGTCACGCACGTCTATGTGAAGGTCGGCGACCTGGTGCGCGTCGGTGACCGGCTGTTCTCAATCGATGGCGCCGACCTCGCGGACCAGTTGGCGCAGGCCACCGCGCAGCTCCGCTCGGCCGAGCAAGCTCAGGCCAATGCGGCGCAGCTGCTCGCGCAGGCCGAGCTCACGAGTCTTCAGGCACGGCAGCGGCTCACCGGTCTCGAGAGCATCCCCGCCACCACGACCGCAGCTAGCGAACAGCTCACTGTGGCCAGGGAGCAGGTGGATGTTGCCCGCAAGGGTGTGGCAACGGCCAAAGCGGGCGTGGCTGCTTCGGCCGCCAGCGCAGCGAGCGCGCAGCGTGCTCATGATAAGGCTGCCGCCAAGGCTGGTGCCCTGGATGTGATCGCGCCCGCGGATGGCACCGTGATCTCGCTCGGAGTTGATGAAGGTTCATCTGTCTCGTCCGCTTCAAGCGGTGTGAGCACATCAGGATCGGCTGCGGCTGCCTCCGTCGCTTCCGCAAGCTCGGCGGGCGCAGCTCCCGTGGTCATTGCTGACACGGGCAACCTTAAGGCCACGATCGCCGTCAACGAAGCGGACCTGTGGACGCTCGCGGTTGGCCAGTCGGCGCGGCTGACGTTTGATGCGATGCCCGATATCGAGACCACCGGCACCGTCTCGTGGATCGCACCCACCGGCACCTCGGCGCAGGGCGTGGTCACGTATGCGGTGGATATCACGCTCAGCGCGCGCAACGATGCACTGCACCCTGAGATGACCGTGAACGCGGACATCACCACCGCCACCGTCGCCGACGCGCTTGTGGCACCCCGGGCGACCATCAAGGTAGACGGCTCCACCAACTTTGTGGACGTGCTGGCTGCCGATGGGACCACCAGGCGCGTGCTGGTTACGCTCGGCATCACCACCGATACCCTCGCACAGATCCTCTCGGGTGTGGACGAGGGCGACATCGTCGTGGTGGGCGATGCGCCCGAGGAGGGGTCGGACTCCATTCTGAGCCCGCCGCCGGGAATGGGCGGGCGTTAGTGGCCACACTCCTGGAAGTGCGAGACGTCGTGAAGACCTATACGGCCGGCGATACCCAGACGCATGCGCTCGCCGGTGTATCGCTTGAGGTCCAGCAAGGCGAGTTCGTCGCGATCATGGGCCCCTCGGGCTCGGGCAAGTCGACGCTCATGAACATCCTCGGCCTGTTGGACACGCCCACTTCAGGCGCGTATCTCATCAACGGCGTTGACGTGTCCTCGCTCGACGATGATGAGCAAGCCGAGGCGCGCAGCCGCGAGATCGGATTCGTGTTCCAGTCGTTTAATCTTCTGCCCAGAGCGTCGGTGTTCCGCAACGTGAAGTTGCCGCTCACCTACTCAGACGTGCCGGGCAAGAGACGTGACGAGCGGGTGTACGCCGCGATGGAGGCCGCCGGTTTGGAGGAGCAGTTGTATTTTAAGAACTCCAACCAGCTGAGCGGTGGTCAGATGCAGCGCGTGGCTATCGCGCGCGCGCTGATCAACGACCCCGCGCTCATCCTCGCGGATGAACCGACCGGGAATCTTGACACCAAGACCGGCGACTTCATTCTCGCCACCTTCGAGCGGCTGCGTGACGACGGGCGCACGATAGTGCTCATCACGCACGAGCCGGACGTTGCCGCGCACGCTGACCGCACGATACAGATCCGAGACGGTCTGATCACCGCCGCCAGTGAGAGCGAGGTCTCGTGAAACTCGGTGACCTGAGTTCAGAGACGCTCCTTTCGCTTACGGCGAACAAGGCGCGATCTCTCTTGACTGTGCTTGGAATCGTGGTGGGGATCTCGTCGGTCATCGTCATGGTGGCAATCGGTAACGGGACCAAGGCCACGATCGAGTCGAGCATACAGAGCGTCGGATCCAACCTGATCATGGTGACGCCCTCGGGTGGCAGCGGGTTTGGCGGCGTGGCGGCCAACTCGCTAACGCTCGGCGATGCCGATGCGATCGCCGATACCGTTGCGGGCGCATCGGCGGTTGCTCCGCAGGTGGCCGGCGCGTATCAGGTTGTGGCGGGGTCGAACCGCGTCAACGTTCAGGTCACGGGAACCACGCCCGAGTACGCCTCGATCCGGAGTGTGTCCACAGTGCGCGGCTCGTGGTTCTCGCATGCCGATGACCTGGGCGCCGTTCGGGTCACCGTGCTGGGATCGACCACCTCAGACGATCTCTTCGGCCAGGGGTCCAATCCGGTGGGGCAGCGCATCCGGGTCAACGGAGAGCCGTTCACCGTCATCGGCGTGGCTGCGTCGAAGGGTTCTTCGGGAATGCAGAACACCGATGAAGCCGTGTACATCCCGCTGCGCACCATGCAGCGTTATCTTGCGGGCGGGGACGCGGTGAGCATGGTCTACATCGCGGCCTCATCCCAGGAGGTCATGGCCTCCGTTCAATCACAGACAACGAGCCTACTCCTGAACCGTCACGAGATCATCGACGCGGCAGATGCCGACTTCTCGGTTCTCTCGCAGCAGGATCTGTCCGATACCGCTTCAACCATCACCGGCCTGCTCACGGTGCTGCTCGGCTCTGTTGCCGGCATCTCCCTTCTCGTCGGTGGGATCGGGATCATGAACATGATGCTCACGACCGTCACCGAGCGGACCCGGGAGATCGGCCTGCGCAAGGCGATCGGCGCCACCCGGGGCGATATCGTCTCGCAGTTCCTTGCCGAAGCAGTCGTTCTGACAGTGACCGGCGGTATCATCGGGATACTGCTCGGCTGGGGGGTCTCCGTCGCGATCTCGACCTTCTCGACATTCGAGACGGCGGTCACGGCCTCATCGGTCCTGCTCGCCGTGAGTGTCTCCAGCGCCATCGGCGTGATCTTCGGCTGGTATCCGGCGCGACGTGCAGCCAAGCTCAACCCTATCGATGCGCTGCGTTACCAGTGACCTGAGGCCAATGGCGCGATTCATCTATCGAATTGACAGGATTTGCGAGTAACATGGCGGCAGTCCGGGCCTCGCGCCCAGGACCGCCGCCATGCGTGCGGGCCGCCCGGGGGAGGGAACGGCAGCATGTTCGATAGCAGCGTCTTCGCATCACCTCCGCCGGTTCCGGCGTATGAGGACTGCGCTTTCTACCACACCATGGAGATACCCGGACACGGCCTCGTAGAGGGGCAGTGGGATCTGCGCGGAGGCGAGAAAGCCTATCTCGGCGGCGTCGACTTCGCCGGAAAACGGGTCCTGGAGTTGGGCACGGCCGATGGCTTCCTGTGCTTTTACATGGAGGGCCAGGGTGCCGAGGTGGTCACGCACGATCTGTCCGACAAGGATTCGTGGGACCTCGTTCCCTACTCACGGCCAACGGCCGACACACCCTCATCCGAGGAGTGGAAGAGCTCGATCTCCAGGCTCAACAAGGGGTACTGGTTCGCGCACCACGCTCACGGTTCGAGGGCGCGTGCATGCTACAGCTCGATCTACGACATCCCGGTGGGGATCGGCCGCGTGGACATAGCGGTGTTCGGGTCGATCCTCCTGCACGTGCGCGACCCGTTCCTGGCACTGCACAACGCGCTTCGGCTGACCGGCGAGACCGCCATCATCGCGGACCTGCCTTGGCGGCCTGCCGCGATCCCGACGTCGGTCCACCGTGCAGCGTACGCCGTGAGGCGTCTCACATCACGGGGTCGCCGCCCGGCGATGACCCTGCTTCCGGACCACCGCACAGGGGAGCCATGGAACGCCTGGTGGCGCCTTCCTCCCGAGCTGATCATGGAGTTCCTCGGCATACTCGGCTTCGAGAAGTGCGAGATGACGTTCTCGCGGCAGATGTACGAGGGCAAGCCGAATGCCGTCTATACGATCGTCGCCCACCGGACGAGTGACCGCCACCTGATCGCGGATCGCGGCTGACGTCCCTACGGTTGAACACCGCGGCGCGCGATTGCCACGAGGCGCAACTCCCTGAGCCTACGCGCGTGGTGACGGGCCAACGGCATCGATGCTGCCCGGGCGAGTCGACGAAGAGCTGCTCTAAGCCCATCGCGATTACCCGGTGTCCCATGGGGAGCGCTGCCATGACCCGACGTGAGGTCCGGCGCAGGGTCGCGCACGCCGAAGTAGACGAGTGGGCCGAGGATCCTCAGCTGGGGCTCGGGCAGGCTCGCCACTTCGAGAACCTGGTACCCGCTTGCAGTGAGCAGTCGGGAGAGCGTGTCGGCGGTGAAGTGGAACAGGTGCTGTTCAGGGCGCAGGTCCGCCCAGTTCTCGCCGTTCACGCGAGACTGGATCGAGCCGAAGTTGGGCACCTCTATCAGGAGCACGCCGCCGGGGGCGAGCGCGGAGGCGACCTCCTCGCGAAGGTACCGATCGGGCTCCGGGATGTGCTCGAGCACGTGGTTCATCGTCACCGCATCAAAGGGCGTTGAGAAGCTTGCATCGCCGGGTGAACCGCAAAAGACATCGAGCCCGTGCTGCGCGGCCGCTAACCGTGCGGCATCGGCGGACAGCTCACATCCCGCCACCTCCCAACCTCGCTCGCGCGCGCTCAGCAAGAAGTTGCCCGTGGCGCAGCCGATGTCCAGCAGCCGACCATGGCGCGGAGCGTGCCGTTCGAGCAGGTCGAGCGAGTTGCTGAACCGGGCATGGTCGTAGACGCCGACCCGCGGGTCACCCACGTAATCCACACCGTGCTCCGACTGGCCGGTGAAGTAGTCCTCGCCGTAGATGCGGCGCAGCTCATCATCGCTCGGCTGCTCGACCGTTGATACGAGCCCGCATCCGGTGCACCTCACCACGTGAGCCCCCCGGACGGCGTACACGCTCTCAGTGCTCTGGCTCCCACACAGCATGCAGGGCATCCTTAGCTCTCCTCTGTCCGTCTGACCTGGCTGGCGAACACTTCGCGCAGACGCCCAGCCTCGTCGACCCGAAAGAGGCGGAGCAACCCGAAGTAGACCACGACTGAGACGATTACAGCTGCGGCAAGTCCGATGACGAGTGTTGTGAACGGTGTGTCGGCCGAGCCGGCGATCAGGGTGAAGAGTGCGACGGCGACCGCACCCGCCAGGCCGCTGGCGACCGTCACCCGCAGCGCGAGCGAGCCGAGTCGCCGCCAGTTGAACTCCTCGATACGACGTCCAATGTAGACAGCCATGAACCACAGAGCGGGAACGAACGCGAGAGACGAGGCGATCGCGATGCCGCTGACCCCGAACGGGCGGAAGAGCAAGAGATCGAATGCGAGATTCGCCACCATGGAGAGCGCTGACAGGCCGAGCAGCGCGCGCGTATCGCGCAGCGCGAAGAGCGTGTAGATGAACAGCAGCGTAAACGCCGTTGCCAGCTGCGCGGGGGCCATCAGCGCAAGCGCACTCGCTGCCTGGGCGGTATCAGCGCCCGTGAATGCACCATGCTCCAGTAGCACCCGGATTATCGGCTCGCGCATCACGGTCGTGACGATCACGGTCGGGATAGCCGAAAGCATCAGCAGGCGCGTGGTGAACGTGACCGTCCGTCCGAACAGGGCCGTATCTCCATCGGCGAGGTCGGCAGTCATCCGAGTGTAGGCGGGCGTGACCAGGCTGTAGGCGAGCACGTTCAGCAACACCGAGTGCACCTTGCCGGCGTAATCGAGAATCGCAACGGCGCCCGGGGCGAGCATGGATGCGAAGAACCGGTCGCTGACCACGTTGACCTGTCCGAACGCAAAGATGGCCCCGAATACGAACACGGGGGCGACGAAACCCCGGAGCGTATCCGCCTCGGCATGAAACGACGGGCGAAACCCGTGGGGGATGCGCAGACCACGGCCCGGCAGTTGGATAGCGATGAAGACGAGCGCGCCGGCGATGGCACCGAACACGAGTGCACGGATGCCGAGCGGTGTAACCAGGAGTACCAGGACCGCCAGCCACGTCAGCGACTGCCCCACCGATGCGATGCCCGGGAGCACGAAGGAGCCTCGTCCGTTGAGCACTCCCATCACGATGCTACCCACGGCCGACAGCGCCATGAATACCATGAGCCAGGCGAACAGGTCTGCGGTGAGTGCGAGCGTGTCAGGAGCGAAGCCGTACCCGAGCACCGACGTGATGGGAGCGGCAAAGAGCGCCGCGGGCACCGTCACCACCGCTACGAGCACGAGCAAGAAGGTCAGCGCTGTGTTGGTTGCCGAGAGCGCGCCGGAATCCGCCTCCCGGTCACTTCTCGCCAGAAGAGGCACGAGCAGTATCGTGGCGCCGCTGGCGTACAGGCCGGTCATGAGCTGAGGGATCGAGGAGGCTACCAGGTAAGCGTCAACCTCTGCCGATGTCCCGAACAGCGCGGCGACCGCGATCTGCAGCGCCGCGCCGAGCAGGCGTGAGACGACCAGCAGGATCACGAGCCACAGAGAGGATCTGACCAGATGACGGCGCGTGAGAGTCTCGCCGGTACGCGTGACCGGCAAGCCCCCTTCGCCCCGGAGCGTCATCCCGGCTCCTCACTCAGCACGACCGTGCCACGCAAACCAGCGGGCATCGTCCCCCTACATGCTCCCCGCGCCATGATATACACTCACGGCAGCGGGTGGTAGCAGGTGGGGGTATCACTCGCGGGGGAACATATCACCGTGCTTGGGGGGAACCATGAGGTTCTGGCATTACTTCCGCGTACTCAGGGCGCATCGCGTAGTCGCACTCAGCGTGGTGGTGTTCGCTACCGCTGTGGCCGCGGTCATCATGTACGTCTACCCGATTTACCCGACCTCTCGCTACGAGAGCGAGGCGCGCCTGCTCGTGACGCCGCCCGGGTACGAGGCCACCCAGCTGAGCGCCGAGCCACGGCCGTGGAACTACGGTGTGAATCAGGACGAGATATTCACGACCACCGTGGCCGAGATGCTCAAGAGCGAGTCCGTTCTGAACCTCGCCGCCGGCAGTCTCCCCGAAGGTGAGAAGCGTGCGCTGTCCCAAACGCTTGAGGTCGAGCCGATCAAGGCGCCCAAGCAGGGCGTCGAGTTGCTGACGCACGTCATCAAGATCCGCAGCCGCGCGCTGTCGCCAGAGCAGGCTCAGAGCAACACCGATGCCCTGCTCGCAGCATTCATCGAGTTTCACGGCGAGACGGCGCTGGCTCAGGCGAAGAAGGAGCGACAGCTTATCGCCACCGAGATGGAGACGGCTCGCGCTCGCTTTGTTGACGCGCGGGCGACCCTCGCTGCGTTCAAGACCGAGAGCGGGTTCATCGATCTGGAGCGCGATGCGGCGACGCTCACGAATCGGTATCTCCTGCTGCAAAACGATCTCATCGCGAGTGAGGCGGGCCTGTCGGATATGGGGTCCAGCAAGGAACGCGCTACCAGAAGCGTCATGGAGCAGACGATGGAGCTGATCCGCCAACTACCGGCCCAGGAAGCCCGGCTCGCCGAGCTCACGATCGCCGCCGACGTGGCGGACGATTCGTATCGGCTACTCAACACGAAACTTCTTGTGGCCGACGTCACGATGAGCATCAACACTGCGGCGGGCCAGGTGAGCATCATGGACGGCGCGAGCTTGGCCGAGCTGCCGGTCAGTTACTACGAGCCCGGCGGTGCGCTCGCGTTCATACCGCCGTTCGACTACCGCAAAGCACTCGTTCTGCTCGCGGTGGTAGTACTTTCCACGGCACTCGCCGCAACCTGGGTGCTCGTTACCGATGCGCTCGATGATCGAATCCGCAGCGGGCATGCGGCCGTGCGTCTGACGGGGCTTCCGCTGCTTGGCGATATCCCGGCACTCCGCACCGCTAACGGCCGCGCCGCTGCGGCGCGCGGAAGTAGCGCCTACCGCGAGTCGTACAGCGCTGCAGCGGCCAGGATAGTGAACTACCTCGTGGGCGGCGGCAAGCCTGTCATTGCCGTTGTCGGCGCCAAGACCCGGGAGGGGAGAACGACCGTTGTCTCCGAGCTCGCCCGGGCACTCGCCAATGCCGGCATGACGGTGGCCATGGTCGATGCGGACATGCGAAGTGGCGAGCTCAGCCGACAGTTCGGCGCGGAATCGGACAGCGGGCTCGAAGCAGCGGTGTTCGGCAGCACGGCAGCCTCGGCCACGCTTCTGGATACCGAGCACGAGGGAGTGCGCCTGGTTCCCGCCGGCTCGGTGGGCATGCCTCCGGTTACGATGGTGAACAGTGCGAGTTTCGGCGAGTACCTACGTCGGCTGACATCAGAGGTTGACGTTGTGCTCGTGGATACGCCTCCGGCGGTGGCTTTCGCCGATGCCACCTTCATCGTGCGTGCAGCGGATGCTGCCATCTTTGTGATCCGGGCCGGGGCGGCGCCGGCGCGGCATGTATACGAGGACACCCTCCAGCAGATGATGATGGTGAACCAGCACTTCCTGGGCGTGGTCCTGGTCGGCGTGGAACCGGAAGACTCCGAAAGCACCTACCACCTCGCGCGATACCAGACGCACCGACATGAACCCGAGGGCGCATGGCGTCCCGGTACCACGGTCGGCGACGAGCCGTCGCCGGAACACGCTCAGACTTAAGCGGGGGGACCGGGTGAAGACAGCGACCGGCGCGGTGAGTCGCCATCTTCCGGCCTACGGAGCCGCGCTGCTGCTCGTCCTCGGACTGGTGCTCATCGCCCCCGGACTCGAGGGCACGACCGAGATCGTGCTGTTCATCATCGCGGTTTTCGGTCTGGCCGCGCTCCCGCTGGTCCTCGCTGCGGGTAAGCGAAAGACCATCCTGCTCGGGGTGTTCGCTTTCGTCGCTCCGTTTGCGGGAGTCGACAAGTGGTTCTTGTACCGTCTGCACAACGGCGGTTCTCCTGGCATCCAGTTGAGCATCGCGGATCTGGTGATGGTGGTGCTGTACGCCGTCTGGCTGTGGGAGGCACTGTCCGCGAGGCGCGTTGCTCCCGAGCGGCGCATGCCTCTCAACGGTGCGCTGCTCGCGGGAGTCGGATTCGTCGCGCTCCTGTCCTTCTCCGCGTTTGGCGCGGCGGATCCGGAGCTTGCCGGTCTGGAGCTGCTGCAGACTGCGAAACTCGTCCTGTGGCTTGTCTACATCGGCTACAACGTGTGCACGGTGGAACATCTGCGCGCGCTGGGATCAGGTATCGCGTCAGCGGTTGTCGTGCACAGCGCGTTCGCTGTTGCCGAGAAGGTGGCGGGCCGCAGCCTGGGATTGGGAATCTTCGGCGAGCAGCAAGGCGTGACCGTGGGCCTGTTTGCGGGGGCGTACACGCGCGCCGGGGGGCTCATCGGCCATCCTGTATTGCTTGGCGCATTCTTCGCACTCACGGTGCCGTTCCTTCTGGCAATCGTCGTTGGCTCGAAAGCGACGTGGAGTCGATGGGCCGGTGCGGCAGCCATTCTCGTAGGTGCCGCCGCACTCGCACTCACGCTTTCGCGCGGCGCGATCATCGCGTGGGCGTTCTCGTTCGGACTCTTCATCGCGGGGGCGGCCCTGCGCGGACGACTCAGGGGGCACGGCCGAGACCTGGTCAGCGGCCTCGTGGCGGTGTTCCTCGTCGCTGCTATCGCCGCGTCCCCCGTGATCTACGAGCGGTTCCTGTTCAGCGATCCCGGCAGCGTTTCAGGACGTGAGCAGCTCAACGATCTCGCGCTGCGCGTGATAAGCGCGCACCCGGTGACGGGAGTCGGGCTCAACAACTGGCCGGTGGTCATGGCCGCATACGACACGACCGGCATCTCCCTTCTGGCCACCGACCCGGTTCACAATCTGTACCTGCTGCTGTGGGCGGAAACCGGCATCATCGGTCTGGCCGGCTTCGTCGGACTCGTGGCCGTTCTGCTCGTGACGGGCTTCCGCGCACTGCGTCGCTCACCTGTGCCCGAGGTGCAGCTAGCAGCGCTCGCCGCCGTGACCTCGCTTCTGGCCGTTCTGATCATGGGGCTGGCGTCGTGGGAACTCCGGCTGACGCCCGAGCATCAGTTGTTCTGGTGTGTCGCGGGCCTCGTTGTGGCCGTGCGCCGGATGTCAGTGGCGGGCGATGGTGGGTCTGGTCCCGGGACAACTGGAGCGGTGGTGTTTCGTGACTAATGCCGCAGGCAGTGAACGAGAAGAGCGGCGCGCACAGGGATGGGACGAGCGGCTTCCCGTCACGCCGCGACCACGCATCAGCCCATGGGTACCCATCGCACTGGCGCTCGGTGACGTAATAGCGATCGCGGCGGCATCCACCGCAGCCGTTGCCCTCCGTACGCAACTGCCGCTCTGGCGGGCGGTGCCTGAGTTCTGGAGTGCCTCCGGCCTGCTGATGATCGGTGTCTGGCTCGCCGTGCTCTGGCTGCTCGGTCTCTACTACCGGCGAATCGATCTGTCCGTGGTGTCCACCTGGCCGATGCTGGCGGTGGCAGCCAGCCTCTCCTCGATGCTCGTACTCCTGGTCAGTGTCGTGCTCGAACCCGTAGACGCCCTGCCTCGCCCGCTCACCTACGCGGCGGTCACCATGGCCTGGGCGCTGTCGCTGATCACTCTCCCGGCGGCGCGCGTGGCCGTGAGATACATTCAGAAGTCGGTGCGGCGCGGCGGGGTCTCCGAGAAGCGGACGTTGATCATCGGAGCCGGGCAGGTGGGAACTCTGCTTGCCGAGAAGATGCTCCGCAGCCCGGAACTCGGACTGCTGCCCGTCGCCTTCTGGGACAGCGAGGCGCCGGAGTCTGCCCGGAGGGACGCGCTCGGCCTGCCCGTGTACCGCAGGAGTACCGATCTGGATCAGACGATCATTGCCGAGCGGATCAACCATGTCATCGTTGCCTTCTCGGCGGTCTCGTTCCACGACATCGTGGGTGACATCGAGCGGTGCTGCAGCCACGCCGTCGAGATCACCGTCGTGCCGAGGCTCTTCGAGATAACGGCTGTGAATCCCCGCATGGATGAGATCGAGGGGATTCCCATCGCGCGTATCCACAGGCGGGGATTGAGCCCGGTCGGCAAGGTAGCCAAGCGCGCGTTCGACATCATCGTCACCGCGCCGATCCTGCTGCTGATCTCGCCGGTTCTCGCAGCGGTCGCCATTGCCATCCGTGCTGAGTCGGGATCCCCGGTCCTGTTCCGTCAGACACGCATCGGCCGGAACGGCGAGCCCTTTACGATGTACAAGTTCCGCTCGATGGTACCGACGGCGGAGAGTGAGAAGGCCGCGCTTCTCGCGAGCAACGAACTCGACGGCCCGCTGTTCAAGATCCGCAACGATCCGCGCGTCACCGGAGTAGGACAGTGGATACGCCGTTACAGCCTCGACGAACTTCCCCAACTATTCAACGTGCTCAAGGGCGACATGAGCCTCGTGGGTCCGCGTCCGCCGCTCCCCGAGGAGGTGGAGTGCTACAGCGACTGGCACTTCAGGCGGCTGTCGGTCACGCCGGGGATCACGGGTCTGTGGCAGATTCTCGGACGCACGACACTGTCGTTCGACGAGATGGTGTCGCTCGATCTCAACTACGCGTGGAACTGGTCGGTGTGGCTCGATTTCAGCATTCTGATGCGCACGCTTGGTGCGGTCGTGCACGGCAAAGGTGCAAGCTGATCGGTGAGAACGAAGTCGCGCTGCGGTACGGGGGGAGGGACGAGTTGCGGATCGGTATCGACGCACACGTGGTCGGTCGCGCCAAAGGAGGCGCTGAGACGTACTGCGAGAATCTCATATCCGCGCTCCGCGATCTGGACGGCGACCACGACTACACGGTCTTCGTATCCCCCGATGGCGTTGCACTTGCCGACCGGCTGCCGGCGCCCAACTTCACCTACGAGGTGGTGGACGCCGACTATCTCCTGCTGCAGCGGTTCGTGCGACTGCCGCAACGCAGCGCCCGACTCCGGCTCGACGTCCTTCATGTGCAGCGTGTGATCCCGCCCGTCCTGCGTGCCGCCCGCGTCGTGACGATCCATGATGTGGCGCACACCCTTCGGCCCGATCTCTTTGATTCGGCGGAGGGATTCGTCCTTCGTCGCCTGATCGCTGCGAGCGCGCGCCGCGCCGACCGCATCATCACCGACTCAGAGACGTCACGGAATGACATCTCGGTGTTGTTTGACGTTCCGGCCGATCGCATCACGGCGATTCCCCTCGGAGTGGACCACGGAGCATCCCCGGAACGAGAGGTCTCGCTCGACGAGCTGGGCGAACGGTTCGGCATTGGAGCGCCATATCTGCTCTGTGTGGGCGCCATCGAGACTCGCAAGAACCTTCCGTTGCTGATCGAGGCATATGCGCGGCTAACAGCCTCGCAGGCAGAACACGCACCGACCCTCGTGCTGGCCGGACCGACACGAACAGTGGGGCTGGAGGCTGAACTGCGACAGAGTGCGCGGCGGCTGGGGATCGAGGGCCACATCGTTTTTGTCGGACACGTTGACGGCGACACGCTCGCCTCTCTCTACCTCAACGCACACGCGTTCGTGTTTCCGTCGCTGCTGGAGGGCTTCGGCCTGCCACCGCTCGAAGCGCTCGCGCGCGGACTGCCGGTGGTGGCCTCGGACATCCCGGTGCACCGGGAGATGCTGGCCGAGGCGGCCGTCTATTTCGATCCCACGAGTGTCGAGGCGCTTGCAGGTGCGCTCCGCTCGGTGCTCGGTGATAGCGTGGTGCGCCGCACGCTCTCAGCACACGGCCCCGTGTGGGCTGCGCGCTACACATGGAAGCACACTGCGCAGCGAACGCTCGCCGCCTACCACGATGCCGTGGGCGCCCGGAGACGCGCGGTCGCTGCCCCTGGGAGGCGGTCCGCATAGCCAGAGTCGTGCTCTATTACCCGTGGATCTACCTACGTGGAGGAGGCGAGCGCCTCATCCACGAACTCGTGACGGCGAGCCGGCACGACTGGACGCTGCTGACCAACCACTATGATCCGGAGCGGACGTTTCCCGAGATGCGCGAGCTGGGCATCGTCGAGCTCAAACGCGTCTCCATCAAGCGCTCATTCGTCCCGCTGATGCGTGCGGCTCTCACGATCCGTACGCAGCGCCTGCCGATGGCCGAGCACGATGTGCTCGTTGTGGTGTGCGAGGGCTTCGGCGATCTCGTCACGTTCCGCGCGAGGCGTACGCCCACCGTCTGTGTCTGCTTCACCCCGCTCAAGATCATCCACGACGATGCCGCGATGGCTCGTTTGCATGCGGGCCACTCGCCGCTCATCCGGGCGGCATACCGTGGTCTTGCCCCACTCTATCGTCTCGTGGAGAAGGCCGCGTGGCGCCACTACCGGTCAGTGCTAGCCATCAGCGAAGAGGTCAAACGCCGCATCGTATCGGCCGGACTCGCCAGTCCGGACAGAGTCGTGGTCGCCTTCCCGGGCGTGCCGATGCCCGATTTTGCGCCGGTCACCTACGAGGACTTCTTCCTGATCACCGGCCGCATCATGTGGGAAAAGAACATCGAGCTCGGAATCGACGCGTTTCGGCTCTTCCGGGCCACGCCCGGGCGGGAACGATACGTTCTCACGATTGCCGGGCAGGTCGACGAGAAGAGCCGCAGCTACCTCGAGGCGCTCGCCATGCGGGCGGGCGACATGCCGGTCGAGTTCATTGACACGCCCTCGGCCGAGGAGATGCAAGACCTGTATGCGCGGTGTCTTTGCCAGCTGTTCACCGCCCCCAACGAGGAGTTCGGGATCGTGGTGCTCGAAGCGATGGCGCGTAAGAAACCCGTGATCGCGGTCGACCGGGGTGGTCCGGCCGAGATCATCCGACATGAAGTGGATGGTCTGCTCGTCTCACCGGAAGCGGAGGAGATGGCTCTGGCTATGGAGCGGATCGCCGCCTCGAGCGCCGATGCCGTCCGGATGGGTGAGAGCGGATACGAGCGGGCCGCCACGTTCACCTGGGCTCGCTTCGCCGCAGCGGTGGACTCGGGCATTGATGCGGCACTGATCCACGGTGAGACCGATGACTTCAGAAGGGTTCGGGAGAGATGAGCGAGATCCAGGGCATCATTCTTGCAGCGGGTGCGGCTTTGCGAATTCGCCCCCTGAGTGAGCACATTCCAAAGCCGTTGCTGCCGATCTGTAACGAGCCCATCGTCGTGCACCAACTGACGGCGCTGCGTGAGGCCGGCGTCGAGCGCGTGATCGTGGTCGTGGGCCAGATGCGCGAGCAGTTCGAGGAGCTACTGGGAGACGGCAGCGGCTTTGGCGTGGAGATCGAGTATGTGGATCAGCATCGTCCACTAGGCATCGCTCATGCGCTGGCTCAGGTGGCGCCGCTGATCCACGCGCCGTTCTTCGTGTGCCTCGGCGACATTTTCTCGTGCTTTGCTCCCGGAAGAGGACTCCGCGACCTCATCGCGATTCGCGAGCAGCACGGCTCGGCCGCGGTGCTCACAGTGAAGGAGGAACCCGACACCGAGGCGATCAGGCGCAACTTCGCCGTCGAGGAGAGCGGTGGGCGCGTCACCAGGGTCGTTGAGAAGCCCCGCGGAGAACTGCATACGGAGTTGCGTGGCTGCGGGCTCTACCTCTTCGATCCGGTCGCGCTCGAAGCAGTCATGCGTACGCCGCGGACGGCTCTTCGAAACGAGTACGAGATCACCGACTCGATTGCGATCCTTGTGGACTCGGGGGCCCCGGTACACTGCACATCCATCATCGACTGGGACGCGAACATCACCTATCCGGCCGATCTGCTCGCGTGCAACCTCCGACACATGCGCGCGCTCGGCTCCGAGACGCTGATTGCGGAAGGCGTGCATCTGCATCCGGACTGCCGCGTGTCGGGCTCCGTTATCGGTGACGGCGTTGCGGTGGAGGTCCCGACCACCATCGCGGGGTCGGTCGTGCTCGCCGGTACGCGCGTGGACTCCGCCGAGGACATCATCGACTCCGTGGTGGGTCCTGCGGGAGTGGTGAGATGCCTGCCTCGCTAGCCGGGCGGGACCGTGGAGTTTTCAGGCGCCGAGAAAACCATCTTCCCGGCCGCTCTCGCGGTCTCCCATGCGGCGGTTGCCCGTGTGCGTCGCGGCGCATCCTTCCGTACCGTCGATAGCGCAAGATGGGCGACAGCGCGGAGCGTGAACCCGATGGCCACGAGCACATCGAACACCCCGGTGGCCAGGCGTCCGTTGTCGTGCGCGAACAGCGTGTGGAGGCTGCGAAACCACATAGTCGAGCGAGCGCCATCGGGGAAGCTCGCCCCGCCGTGGTGTACCACGTCTGTGGGCAGCGAGTACACGTGCCATCCCGCGCGACCGACGCGCTGGCACAGATCGATGTCGGTGCCGTAGGTCACCAGGCTCTCCTGCATCCAGCCGACCTCATCGAGCGCCTCGCGCCGGAAGAGCGCGCACGCCGTTGAGACCCATCCGATGGGCTCGGGCTCGCCGAAGTCGCCCTCCACATGGAAGCCTCTCAGGACCCTGACTCCCGGGAATATGTTGGACAGCAGCAGAAGTTGGTTGAACGCGCTGCCGAGGGAAAGGGCCCTTCCGCGGGAGAGCCGCTGCAGGGAGCCGTCAGTGTTGTGAAGCTTCACGCCCACTGCGCCGACCCGGGGCCGAGCCCCCATGAAGGTCGAGAGCTCACACATCGCGCCGGGCGAGAGCACCGCGTCGCTGTTGAGCAGCAGGACGGAGGTTCCGTCGCTGGTCGCTATCCCCTGGTTGTTGGCGTGCGCATATCCGGCGTTATCGTCGTTGGCAATGAGTTGCACGCTTGGATACTCGGCACTGACCATCTCGATGCTGCCGTCACCCGACCCGTTGTCGACCACGATCACCTCGAAGTCCGGTGCGCCGACCTGGGCGGCCAGAGCGTCCAGGCACTCGCGCAGCAACTCCCGCGTGTCGCGGTTCACAATCACCACCGAGATGACGGAGCGATGCATGGCCATCAGCCGATTCCGAAGACGATTTGGACCAGCACGAACCACACGAAGCCAGGCACGAACGCGAGGAGTGGCAGCAGCGAGAGGCCGAAGCGCCGTGCACCTGTGACCTGGTGGAGCGCCAGCGTGGCGACCTCGCTGTCGAGCCGATGGGGGATGAGCAGCATGGCGCCATAGAGCGACGCCACAAGAGGGTAGAGGAACAGCCCGAGCGCCGACAGTGGCACCGGTCGCAAGATCAAGCCCTCCACCAGGAAGCCGTTCAGGCCCCCCAGGAAGAAGATATGAGATGCGGTGAAGCCGTAGCGGCGGGATAGCCACCACCACGCGGTGAACCAGCCCACATACCAGACGAGCGTCCGGAGCATGAACGCGGGAAGGCTGATGGTGGATGCGATGGCGAGGTAGAAGAACACCTCGGACAGGTATGCCGCAATGAGGCCCGCGAGCACGAACCGGCCGACGCCCGTGATGCGTGCGCGAGTCATCGCCTCCCGGAGCGGAGTCCGGAACCGCCAGACGGCGAGGGCGAGGGCTGCCACGGCAACCTCCGCAAGGATCGTGTACAGGTCGCGCGGTGCGCGCGTGTCCGCGTAGCCCACCAGTTGCAGTACCAGGGCCGCCGCAAGCCACGCAGCATACACTCGGCGGAGCGCCCGCGAACTGAGTCCGCCTCCGTCGGCGGAGTGCGCATCCGAAGCGTCAGCAGGTGTCTGCTCGTCACTGATGGTCTGCACGGTGCACCGTCCCCCACGGTCATCGGACCAGCCAAGTGTAGCCGCAGGCCGCATCGGGGTCACGCGCGGACGTTCCCGCAGCCGTCCTTGCGCGGGGTGGGCGCGTATGGGACGGTGGCAGCATGCGGATCGCCCTGTACACACTCGGTCTGGATCTGATGAGCGGCAAGGAGGCCGCCATCGGGGAACTCGTCCGGCGAAGTCGTCACGACTGGACGGTGATGACCAGCCGGTTCGAGCCTGCGGCCACGTTCCCTGAGCTGTCTGAACTCGATATTCTGGATCTGCGGCATCCTTGGTATGCGCGGCATGCCGGCAACGAGCGGGGACTCGTGGCCGACGCATGCCTGAACCTCCCTCGCACGCGGCTCCCGCTGGACGGATACGACGGGCTGTACGTCGTCTCGGCGGGTCTCGAGCATCTGGTGGGCCTGGCCCGCCGCAGGGTGCCTCAGGCGGCGATGTGCCTCACACCGCTTCGCCTCGCATACGATCCGGAGATGCAGGAGCACCGTGATGGTACACGTTTCGGGCCGGCCAAGAGAGTCGGAGCCGCAGCGTTTCGCGTGGCGGACGCGCGAGCATGGAACCGCTTCTCGGGCATCCTGTGCATCAGCAAGACCGTCCGCAAGCGGCTCCTGGCTCCCGGCGGCGTTGCGGCCGACAGGTCCTCTGTCGTGTACCCGGGCGTGGAGGCCGAGGGAGTCGTCCCGCAGTGGCGTGAGGGCCGGTACTTCCTGGTCCCCGGCAGGCTCAACTGGACCAAACGCATCGAGCATGCGATCGATGCCTACCGCCGGTATCTTGCGCTACTCGGTTCTGATCAGCGCATCGAGCTCGTGATCGCGGGAGCGGCGGGCGCCTCAGATGGCGCGTACATCGAGATGCTCAGAGCGCTCATTGCTGACGACGGGCGTATCCGGTTGATACTGTCTCCCTCCCGCGATGAACTGAGCGAGCTTTACGATGGCTGCCGGGCGGTGGTGTTCACAGCGGTGAACGAGGACTTCGGCATCGTTCCGCTGGAGGCGATGGCGCACGGCAAGCCGGCGGTCTGCGTAGATCGGGGCGGACCGACGGAGACCGTTCTGGATGGGATCACCGGCTACCTGCGAGCGGATGCGGATGGCCTTGCGGACGCTCTCTCGCAGCTTGCCGCGGACGCGGAGCTCGCCCGCACAATCGGCGCAGCGGCACGGGCGCATGCGCTCACCTTTGACTGGAAGCACTTCGCGGCAGCCACGGACGACCGGCTCGAGGACCTTCTCGGGCGGCGCTAGCCAAGCGGGATGTTCGACCTTCCGTCGGTATAGACGTCCGAAGGCACGCTGCTCATCAACACCGCGTTCAGGGCGATGATCGTGCGCTCACCTACATCCACCGGCCCGTAGATGGACGTCCCCGACCTCAGGATCACGCCGTCTCCGATAACTGGCATGCCGGTCTTGCCAAGGTTGCCGCCGAGGCTCATGTTGCCGCCCATCGCCACGCCGGCCCCCACGATCAGCTCGCCGCGTACGATGCTGCCGAAACACCCCGTGATCCTGAAGCGCGGACCGATCGAGATGCCTTGGACGATCTCGAAGCCGAACGTTGCCAGGTTCCACATGAACAGGATCCTCGCCAGCGGCGCGAGCTGCCTGGCGTGCAGGTGATTCTGGATGCGCATCACAGCCTGACCGGTACGTGCGAACGTGCGCGTGCCTGGTGTGGGGTTGGACTCGAGGTCCGGATCGCGCGGGCGACGCCAGGCCTCGCGATCCGAGCGGATCAGCGCACGGGTCTGTCGCCATGTGCCGGTGTCGCCCGCGGCCGCCATGGCCTGCGCGCCCTGTCGCTCGGGCTCTGGCCTCAGCGTGGCGGGATCGTCGAATCGGCCCCGGAGGGGCCGGGAGGTGGCGGGGGAGCCCACCACGAGTTCGGCTGAGCCGAACGACACGTCCACCACGGTGGCGGTCGAGCCGAGCAGCGTGTCGTTGCCCACGCGGGAGTCGCCGAGAATACACGAGCGATCCCCCAGGAACGTATGGCTCCCGATGATCGGGTAGCGAGCGCCTGCGTCGGGTCCGGCGGCCCTGCGATCGACTGATGAGTGCGGGCAGAGGAATACGCATTCGCCCATCCGCACCCCCCTGCCCACGGACGTGGAGAGCGAGTGCGACATGAACAGTCCGGGCCCGATGGTGGCCGCCGGGTGGATATCCGAGCCGTACAGCACAATGGAGTTCAGACGGATGAGGTAGGCCGCCCACCTCAGATGATGCTGCCAGCAGAAGTGGCTGATCCGATAGCCGAGCGTGACCAGTGCGGCCGGGGTCAGTGGCAACTCAAGTGCCACTCGACCCAGCGACTTGCGGTTGTCGGTAGCCCTTCGGCGCAGGTCGCTGCCAATCAGTGAGAGCGTCTGGCGCAGACTCACGCGCGGCTCATCCGGATAGCTCTCGGTCCCGGCGGGGCCCTGCTCTGCGGACTCGACCTGAAGCGGGCTGATGCCCGCTCCGGAGACCTCATGGAAGGCGGGGACACAGCCGTCGATCACGCAGTTGGCCCCCACGACGCACCCGGTGCCAACGTTACTTCCCGCGGCGATATAACTCCCCGGTTCCACCACCACGCCGTCGCCGATGACGGTGGGTGATGCGGGAGCGCTACGGGAGAGCTCACCGATGCTCACCACTTCAGAGAGCACCACATCTGCACCCAGGGTCGGAGCTCCGATGAGAACCACGCCCAGTGCCCGCCGGAGCAGCAGGCGCGGCCCTACTCGGGTGGCAGGGTCGATCTGGATCTTGAACAGGAGGTAGTCAAGCGCGGCCAGCAGGCGCGCGAGCCGCACCCAGCCGCGAGTGTGGCATCCCGTGCACAGTCGCAGCCCGACCGCGGCGCAGAATCCAGGATCGAAAAGCCAGCGCAGGCGGAGAAGGCCGCCGCTTCCCTCGATCTCGCGTCGCTTCGTCCAGTCAGAAGCGATCAGCGCCACGGTGCCAGAGGCCACGCGTGAACCGGGGAGGGGCGTGCCAGGTCGTGCCCGCGTGACGTGACCGTCGTCCATTGCACCTCCAGCTATTCTCCCGGCGCATCATGGTTCAACCACCCCATAACGCGGCCGCGCCCCCCGCGGCGTGGCTTTGCCGTTCGACGATCGTGCGGCGGCACCCTCACGGTAATCGTAGTTGTCGAAAGGACAGCGCGCCACCGGCATCACCCGAACGAAGCCGGCGGAGCGACCTCACTCGACGACGGCAACCGCGCCGGGGATGACGCGAGGAGGGGTAACGAGTAGTGTGGGCTTCATCTGACCGAGCCCCGCGCGGGCGCTCACCTGCCCCGCACGCGACAGGATCGGTCACTCCCGATTCGAGACACGACGAGAGGTGGGGCGTGGCAGCAGGACCATCGGACACACCGGTAGTGAGTCTTCGCAGCCTCGTGAAGGTCTATGACACAGGCGAGGTGCCGTTCACTGCGCTGAGGAGCATCGATCTCGACGTGTACTCGGGTGAGTTCGTCGGTCTCATCGGCAAGTCCGGAAGCGGCAAGACCACCCTCATCAACATGATCACCGGCATAGACCATCCCACATCGGGCGAGGTCATCGTGGGCGATACACCGGTTCACGCGCTGGGTGAGAACGCTCTGGCGAAGTGGCGGGGCCGGACCATCGGCGTGGTCTTCCAGTTCTTCCAACTGCTTCCCACTCTCACTGTTCTCGAGAACGTTCTCCTGCCGATGGACTTCTGCTCCACGTATCCGATGCGCGACCGCGTTCCCCGGGCAATGGACCTGCTCGAGCAGGTGGAGCTGGCCGACCAGGCCAATAAGCTGCCGGCGGCGCTCTCCGGCGGCCAGCAGCAGCGAGCGGCGATAGCCCGTGCGCTTGCCAACGACCCTCCGATCCTTGCCGCCGACGAGCCCACGGGCAACCTCGACTCGAAGACCGCGGAAGCGGTGTTCAGCCTCTTTGAGCGGCTCGTGGAGCAGCACAAGACGATCATCATGGTGACGCACGACAACGACCTGGCCGGTCGCGTGCGGCGAGCGTTGCACGTGGCCGATGGTGAGATCGTCGAGGAGCGCATCCATCGTGAGCGGCACACGGGGTAGACGATGAGTCCTCGCTGGCGCAAGGTGCTTCGGGACCTCTCCGCGCATCGCTTCCGCACGATGCTGGTGGTCCTCTCTATAGCCATCGGGATCTTTGCTGTCGGCGTGGTCCTCGGCACGCGCGAGGTCCTGATTCGCGAGTTTGCCGCCGATTACGCCTCGTCGGTGCCGCGTAACGCTTCCTATCGCACGGGAGACTTCGACGAAGACGTGGTTCGGTTCGCTGGAAGGCAGCCGGGTGTGGCTGCGGTACAGGCGCGCCGAACCATGCTGTTGAGGTACCGATGGGAGGGCTTTGCCGAAGAGAGGACGCTTTCGGTCGAGGCATTCGACGACTTCGCCAACATACGGGTGGAGAACGTGGTCCCCGTGGGCGAGGGCCACTGGCCGCCAAAGGCCGGTGAGGTGGTGCTTGAAGCCTCGGCGCTGCAGGTGGGGGAGTACGAGATCGGCGATGTGCTTGACGTGGAGCGCGCCGATGGCAAGACGGCCAGCCTCCGGGTGGCGGGGTTCGCGCACGACATCAATGCGGTGCCGGCGCAGTTCGTAGGTGCTGAGACCGGCTACGTGGCGTTCGACACTCTCCGTGATCTGGGTGAACCAGAGCGGTTCAACCAGTTGGCGGTAGCATTCTCAGACGAGGATATCTCGTGGACGGCGGCCACTCGCCTGGCCACGGTGGTGCGAGAAGAGGTCCTCGAGTCTCGCACCATCGCCGTGTACTACACCGATGTGCCTGAGCCAGGCAGCCACTTTCTCGGCGACATCTTCAAGGCGCTCTCGCTGCTGCTCCTGGCGCTCGGCGTGCTGTCACTCGGCCTCTCCGCGTTTTTGGTAGTCAACACGGTTTCCGCGCTGATGTCCCAGCAGGTGCGGCAGATCGGCATCATGAAGGCGATCGGTGGCAGTGCGGGACAGCTGGAGTGGCTCTACGTTGTCATCGTGGCCTCCTACGGTGTGCTCGCCACCGCGATCGGCCTCCCGGCAGTGGGGCTCGGCTCCCGCTTCTTCATCGACTTCGCCGCCGACATCCTCAACTTCCGGGTAGTGGACTACACGCCCCCTGCATGGGTCGTGGCGGTGGAGGTGAGCGTGGGACTGCTCGTTCCGTTGCTGGCTGCCGCTGGTCCCGTGCGGCGTGGCGCGCGCATGAGCGTGGTGCGGGCGCTCAACTCGTCGGGCATGACTGCCGCAAGTTTCGGACACGGACTCGCGGATCGGATCCTCGGGTCGATCCGCGGTCTGCCGCGCCCGGTGGCTCTTTCTCTGCGCAACACGTTTCTGCGCAAGGGTCGCCTGGCTCTCACGCTCTCGACGCTCACCCTCGCTTCGGCTGTGGTCATGTCGGTCTTCAGCGTGCAGGCATCGATCGAGAGCACGATCGCAGACCTGGTTTCGTGGTGGCGCTACGACGTTCAGATCGCGCTGGCCACTCCTCAGGATGGGACAGCGGTAGAGGCCGTCCTCGAGGAGGTAAGCGGCGTTGTTGCCGTGGAGAGCTGGCCCGCCTACGGGGCCGGGGTGATGCGACCCGACGGCACGGTGAACGAGTCCTTCATGGTCATCGGACTCGATCCAAAGACCGACTTCGTGGAGCCCATACTCGTGGAAGGCCGCTGGCTGGAGGCCGGTGACACCGATGCTATCGTCATCAACACGGATGCGCAGAATGCCGAAGACGCCATGCGCGTGGGGAACACGGTCGAGTTCGAGGTGCTCGGCCGGGAGGAGAGCTGGCGGGTCGTGGGCGTGATCCGCGGTCAGTTGAGCGGTCCCACCGCCTTTTGCGCGGAGGAGACGCTCGATGACGTGCTCGGCGGCGCGGGTGTGACCCGGGTGCTGGTGCGCGGCACGACGTCTGATGCAGCATCCGAGCAAGAACTCCTCGACGCGGTGGAGACTCGGCTCACCGACGCCGGCTACCAGGTTGCCAACGCTCGCACGCGCTTCGGCCTGGCCGAGCAGTTGCGCGAGCAGCTGGGCATACTGGTCGCGTTCCTGGTGATCATGGCCGTGCTGCTTGCATCTGTCGGCATCATCGGGCTCACGGGTACGATGACCATCAACGTGCTCGAGAGCACCCGCGAGATCGGTGTCATGCGTGCAACCGGGGCGCAGCACCGCGCGATCTACCAGATCTTCGTCACCGAGGGGGTGACCATCGGCGCGATCGCATGGGCCGGAGGCGCCCTGCTCGCCTACCCGCTTAGCCTGGGCCTCGTGCGCGCGCTTGCGGGAGCCATCGGGCTTCCCCTGAGCTATGCGTTCTCCTGGGCCGGCGTGGCCGCATGGCTTGCGCTGATGCTCGCGATCTCGGCGATGGCGAGCATCGCTCCGGCGTACCGCGCCTCTCAGGTCAGTGTCCGCGACGCGATCTCCTACGAGTAGAGAGGACAGAAGATGCCCTCATACGATGTTCTTGACACCGCTTTGGTCAATGCTTCGCCGGAGCGCGTATTTCGGGCGCTCGTTGATGAGTACGCAGGCGTTACGCACTGGTGGACTCAGGTTGAATCCGTTCAGGTTGGCGAGATCCCCTTCGGCCAGCCGGGCGCGATCTGTACGGTGACCGTACGCAACCACGGAACCGCGCGCTTCAGCTGGCGGACCGCCGAGATCCTCGAGAACCATTCCATCCGCTTCGAGTACCTCAAAGGCGGTCTGGTGGGATATGGCGACCTCACACTCGAGCCAGAAGGGGATCGGACACGCATCGGGTATCACTGGAGGGTGAAGACCCGCGGCACCGCTTCGATCGTGGGACCACTGCTGAACCTCGAGCGGCGCCACTCCGAGGTGATTCAGGCGGGCTTCCGCGCGCTCGCGGAGCAGGTTGCGCGCCCGGACGGCCTCCCGCCGGTAGAGCAGGCGCGGACACAGGACAACCGTCGAGGCGCCTAGGGGACACCCAGCGTCTGGGGATCCGAGTCCGGAGGGAAGAAGAGAGAAAGCCGCGTATGCGGCCACCCTGCGGCGACGGGACATCACTCATGCTTCACCCGCTCCGGCGAGTCTGGAATCCCGGTGCCTATCAGGGCGAGGGAGTGAGGCGTCGCTACTTCGAGGGCTGGTACTACAAGCAGGTCGACGCACAGGGGAGTCGGGCCCTGGCGGTGATTCCCGGTGTGTCCTATTCGGCGGATGGCACCTCCCGACATGCGTTCGTGCAGATAGTGCCTTCGGGCGGAGCGGCGCTCTACTTCGCCTATCCGATCGAAGAGTTCGGATTCGATCGGATGGACCCGTTCGGCGTGAGGGTCGGGGCTAACAGCTTCAGTCGCGATGGGATGACGCTTGCCCTCTCCGATGGCGAGCACGAGGTGCGCGGAGACCTGAGGTTTGGAACATGGGCGCCCTGGCCAGTGACAGCGCTGTCGCCGGGCATTATGGGCCCGTTTCGTTTCGTTCCGCGCATGCAGACCTACCACGGAGTGCTTTCGATGGACCACGCGGTGTCCGGGTCTGTCGTGCTCGATGGAGAACGAATCGATTTCAATGGAGGTCGGGGATACACGGAGAAGGACTGGGGCCACAGCTTTCCCAGTTCGTGGATCTGGGCGCAGTCGAACCATTTCGGAAGGGCAGGGACGTCGCTCATGCTCTCGGTGGCACGCATTCCCTGGATGGGCGGCGCCTTCGTGGGGATCATCGCCGGCCTGCTCCTTGAGGGCGAGTTGCACCGCTTTGCCACGTACACCGGCGCACGGCTCAGGTGCCTCGAGTCACGGGAGAACAGCGCGCACGTGATAATCGGCGGGCATCGTGAGCAGCTGGAGATCGAGCTCAACGGGGTCGAGACGCTCATGCTCAAAGCGCCCGTCCTCGGCGCGATGGAGGGTCGCGACGCCGAGTCCCTGGGCGGCACGCTCGAGGTCACGCTGCGCGCGCTCCGCGGCGGCCGAGGCGGCATCGTCTTCCAGGGAGTCGGGCAGCAGGCAGGCATCGAGATCATGAACGACCGGGGGGAACTCGACCGCGCCCTACGCCCCAGAAGTCCGTCAGCGGCCGACCCTCGGGGGCCGACGGCTGCTGGTGCCCCCTGTCCGCGCGACGCAGACGATCACGACGTCGTCGCGCAAGCGACCTCCTGAGAACTGCGTCACCTCGGCCAGCAGGTCTCCCGGGAGGTCGTCGACAGCTGCTCCGTTCAACCGCCCGAGTGTTTCAAGAACGCCGCTCTCTCCGAACATCGAGGAGCCGTTTCGCGCTTCAGTGACCCCGTCGGTGAGGAGTACCAGAACCTCGTCCATGCCGAGGGTGGTGTGTAGCGAGTCGAAATGGACCGCTTCAAAGGCGCCGAGTAGGCCCGTAGCCGGCTCGAGCATCCGGGGACGATCGGCGCCGATGACCACGGGAGGCGGATGGCCGGCCCCCGAGTAGTGAAGATCGCCGGTGTCGCGGTCGAGGATGCCGAGAAACGCCGTCGCAAACTTGTCCTCGGGCATGAACCGGTAGGCGAGGGCGTTGAGTCTCTCGAGTACCGAGGCGGGATCGGAGGCGATCTGCAGGTAGGCGCGAGCGCCGTCTCGCAGGAGGTTGGTGAGGCGTGCAGCCTCTATCCCCTTGCCCGACACGTCACCGATCATGATCGCGATGCGTCCGTCGCCACAGTCCTGCACATCGTAGAAGTCGCCCCCGACATCGGCCGCAGCCGATGCCGGCTGGTACAGTGCGGCCGTCTGAAAGCCCTCAACGGGATCCGGGATGGTGAGGATCGCCTGCTGCAGCGTTTCCGCGATGCGATGCTCTCGCTCGAAGAGGTGCGCGTTCTGAATGGCTACCGCCGCTTGGGATGCGATGCTCTCCACCATACGGACCTGCTCTGTGGAGAAGGCATGCCGGGAGCCGGGTTCGTCGAGCGAGATGTGACCGATGATGCGGCCCTGGCGTAGCAGCGGCACGAAGAGCACGAGTCGTGCCCGCTTCGCTCGCGCGATCTCACGATCGGCCTCGGGAGTTGACGGCAGATCGTAGTCCAGCACCGCGGTCGTTCGATCGGCGATGGCACCGCGTGCGGTCTCGCTGAGCTGTGCGAAGGGAATCGCCGGGCCAGCAGGTGCCAGGAGTCCTCCGGTGGCGACCTTGGGTGTGAGCAGCTGCAGCTCTGCATCGATCAGGTTGATGAAGACCCTGCCTATCCCGGTGGCCTCGAGCACGACTGCCGCGAGCCGTTCGAGCAGCTCGTCCTGGTCCGTTGTGCTCGCCAGTGCGTCGGAGGTCTTGAGCAGCATCTGTGTGCGGTGGAGCTCCAGCTGGAGTCGCCGCTCCGCTCGCTGCGCCCGGCGCACGGCTCTGTGCTCCGCGTCGAAGAGTCGCGTGTTCTCAAGAGCGAGCGCCACGGAGGCGGCCATTCGTCGGGCGAAATCAACCTCGGCCGGGGAGAACTCCCGGGGGGTCCGCATCCATGCGAACAGGCAGCCTGCCACTTCGCCACGAATGATCAACGGCACGGCCAGGGAAGCGCGCAGGTTGTGCGCGCGCGGGAAGCCCCGGTAGAAGTCGTCCGGCTCGGTGAGGTAGTCGGCAATGGTCACGGGCTCCCCGAGGGCGGCCACGCGTTCTGCCACCGGTGCCTCGGCCCTGCTCAGACGCTGCCCGACCGCGTCGGCGCCGAACCCGCGCTGGTACCGAACCACCCACTCGTCGTCCTTGCGCTGCTTCACATCACCGGCATCGGCGGCCAGTGCCTCAACGAAGCCGTTCAGCGCCGACTGTATGACCTCATCGAAACCGAGTTTCGCGTGGACGCGGATGTCGATGTCGTTGAGCGCGGTGCTCAGGCGGGTCCGCTCGCTCAGACTGCCCATGTGCACTCGCCCCCCTCGGATGGCGTCACGCGCTCGATCACCCACGTAGTGCGCCGTACAAGCAGGCGCTCGGAGACGATTCTACATCGACAGTGCTTCGGTCACCTGCGGCGAATGTATCGGGCCACCTATGCTGGCAACTTCAGCCACACCGCCGCGTAATACCCCGCGAGTGTCGTGAGCGTAGTGAGTGAGGTTCCCCAGAGCAGGTCGATGATAGTCAGACTCACAGGCCAGTCGCGCAACGTGGCGAGGTTGGTGAGGTCGTACGTGGCATACGCGAGGAATCCGAAGAGCGCACCGCGCCACAGAGCCTCGGTCAAAGAGCCGGCCTGGATACCGGGAATTACTGCCAGCGCGATGACCCCGACGACGTACAGTAGATAGAAGACGCCCGCTGCCGGCAGATTCGGCTTGTCAGCCAGGAGGCCGGAGAGCGCCGGGCGGTATATACGAGGCGTGGCGGTGGAAAGCCACACCACGTCTATCGCAAGAAAGGCCGTGAGCGTCATCACGTACAGGATGGCGAGCTTGGACAGTGGCATCGGGTCTCCTTTACGATTGCGATATGAGCCGTGACTGCACTGCAGCTTATGTTCCACGATGCGACCTGTATCTGACCGCGACTTGAAACGGGTGCGATCATGACCGTTCGGCTGCTCACAGACTCGGCAAGCTATCTTCCTGAGGATATCAGGATTCGGTACGGCATCGTGCAAGTTCCGATGTACATCCGCGAGGGCATCTCGATGGTGGCCGAGACCGAGATCGACCCGCTTGCCTTCTACCGGCGGCTCGCTGACGTGCAGCGGCTCCCGACCACTTCGCAGCCCTCGCCGCAGGACTTCGCGGACGCATTCGGCACGGCTGTCTCCGACGGCTCGGCCGTGCTCGCGGTGTTGATCTCCGGTGGGATGAGTGGAACGGTCTCATCCGCGGATGCGGGCGCGCGCATGGTGCGCGACGCAACGCCGGGCGCCGCGATCAGCGTTCTCGACTCCGGGGCGAACTGCATGCAGGAGGGGTTCGCCGTGATAGCTGCCGCTGAGGCAGCCGAGCAGGGGGGGACGCTCGAGGAGTGCGAGCACGCCGCGCGAGAGTCGATGCGGCGCAGCAGGTTCCTGTTCACCCCGATGACCCTCGAATACCTCAAGCGAGGCGGCCGCATCTCGGCGGCTGCCGCACTGCTCGGCAGCATCCTGCGCATCGCGCCGGTCCTCACGGCGGACAAGGGCGAGACGGGCATTGCCGGGAGGGCGCGCTCACACACGAGAGCACTTGAGTTGATAGCGCGCCTCATGCGCGCTGACGTCGAACGTCATGGCCTGAAGCACGCCGTCGTCCAGACGATCGCCGACGACGGACAAGGGCTAGCATTCAGCCAGACCTATATCGAGCCGATCGTTGGCGGGCCGGTGCCCGTGATTCCGATCGGGCCGGCGGTGGGCCTGCACGTGGGGCCTGCGGTAGGGGTGACCTACGAGACGATCGAGCCGCTTCGCTGACAGTCGCCGACGGCTCGATCTCGCGCCGCCTTTCAGGCCCGCCTAACGGGTCATGCGGGAAGAGCTGCCAAACGGGTACTCTCGTAACCAGAGATGGCGGTGCTTCCCGGCGGCTGGAGGATATGATGAGCGAATTCGTGGATGTACTGGACGCTACCGCGCTCGCCGAGGGCGCAATGGTTCAGGTGGAGGTTGCCGGCGAAAAACTGCTGGTGGCGAATGTCGGCGACAGGTACCTTGCAACACAGGGCCTCTGCCCGCACCTCCATGGCCGTCTGTCCGCCGGCACGCTCGAGGGCACTGTTGTGACGTGCCCGAGACACGGATCGCAGTTCGACCTTGTTGACGGTCGCGTGATCCGGTGGACCGATTGGACCGGAGTCGCCGAGGCCGTGGCCGAAGCATTCCGACACCCCCGCCCGCTTCGGACCTATGAAGTCAGGCTGGAAGGCGGCCGCGTCCTGGTGGGGCCGGAGATCACGCCGCTAGCCGAGTGAGTCCCACGAACCCTCAGGGCGGAGTTGTAGGCGAGTGAAGTCGGAATTTCACATCGTCCATGAGGGCGAGCGCATCTCGTTCGCCGTGGTGCGTACCGAGCGGCGGACGCTTGCGATCATGGTTCATCCGGACGCATCCGTTGTGGTTCGCGCGCCCCACCGCGTGCGAGATGCGGCCGTCATGCGTGCCGTCACCGAGCGAGCCTCCTGGATCGCGCGCAAACGCGCGGAGATGGCCGCGCGGCCCGCACCGCCGCCGCCGCCCACGCTCAGCAGGGACGAACTCGCATGTGCCAGCCGCATGTTCGAGGAGCGGCTTGACGCATGCTGGTCGGAGTTCGCTTCGTCCGGCGAGGCCCGCCCCCGCGTCCGAGTCCGTGCTATGCGTTCTAGGTGGGGGAGCCTGTCGCCTTCCGGGGCGATGTCGCTCAATGCACACCTGATGCGTACGCCGCTGCGCTGCATCGATTACGTGATCTTCCACGAGCTCTGCCACCTGCGCGTCCGGGGTCACGGTCCGGACTTCTACGCTCACCTCGTTCACTACGTGCCGCACTACAAGGTCCTACGGCGCGAGCTGAGCAGCATGCGACTGTAGAGTTGCAGCCCCGCAGCGCGCTTCATGGAGTACCCTTGTTCAGTTACGGACGCCTAATCGTTTGGACGTGAGATGGCAGGTCCCCTGAAGCGGTTGCTGCTCGGCAATCCGTTGCACAACCGCGAGGCGATGCATCAGCGCCTCAGCAACCCCGTGGCGCTAGCCGTTTTCTCTAGCGATGCGCTGTCATCGGTGGCCTACGCGCCCGGCGAGGTCATGCTGATGCTGGCGCTTGCCGGCACAGGAGCGTTGCGTCTCACGCTGCCGATCGCGCTCGCGATCGGCGTCTTGCTCGTGGTCGTGGTGATGTCGTACCGGCAGACCATCCGCGAGTACCCGGGCGGCGGTGGATCGTACATCGTGGCCAAAGAGAACCTCGGGACGATTCCCGGGCTGATCGCCGGCGCGTCGCTGCTGGTGGACTACATCCTCACGGTGGCGGTGTCCATCTCTGCGGCTGTTGCGGCTATCACATCTGCTCAGCCGCAGGTACTGGAGTACACCGTGCCGCTTGCAATAGGCTTTGTGGTGCTGCTGGCCGTCGCCAACCTGCGCGGCGTGAAGGAGTCGGGCGCGCTCTTCGCGGGTCCCACATTCCTGTTCATCGGCCTGCTCGGATTCACCGTGATCGTGGGTCTCGTGCGATTTGCCACCGGCAACCCCTTCACTGTCCCGGTGCCGGCCGAGCCGGTGGAGGCGATTCAGACGCTCGGCGTCTTCCTGGTGCTCAAGGCCTTCGCGTCGGGATGCACGGCGATGACCGGCGTTGAAGCGATCGCCAACGGTGTTCAGGCGTTTCGTGAGCCCGAGGACAAGAACGCCTCCAAGACCCTCACGTGGATGGCGGGCATCCTGCTGTTCCTGTTCGTAGGCGTCGCGCTGCTCGTGTCGCTCGCCGGTGTTCAGCCGGCACACACCGAGACGGTCATCAGCCAGCTCTCGCGAGAGATTTTCGGCACAGGGTGGCTGTACTATCTGATCTCGGCCTCGGTGGCGGCGATCCTGGTGCTCGCCGCCAACACTGCCTACGCCGACTTTCCCCGGCTGTCTTCGTTCGTTGCCGCCGATGACTTCCTTCCTCACCAACTTCGCGACCGTGGTCACCGGTTGGTCTTCAGCAACGGCATCATCCTGCTGACGATCGCCGCGATCGCCCTGCTCATCATGTTCCAGGGGGCTACGACGCGGCTGATCCCGCTGTACGCGGTGGGCGTGTTCACCTCCTTCACCCTGTCTCAGGCGGGGATGGTCATGCACCACCTGAGGGTGCGCGAGCCCAACTGGCAGCGCTCGCTGGCGATCAACGCGGCCGGAGCCGCTACCACGGCGCTCGTCACCGTTGTCATCGCGGTCGCCAAGTTCACGCATGGCGCCTGGGTCGTGATGATTCTCATCCCGCTGATCGTCGCCTACTTCCTGTGGGTGCGCCGGCAGTACGACCGGGTGCGCAGGGAGCTGGCGATTCGACCGGACGAGTTCGCCGATCTCGACTGGCAGTCGTACAACAGGATGCACAACCACGTGATCGTGCTGGTGAAGTCCATCGACCGGCGACTCATACGGGCGCTCAGATACGCACGCTCCCTGCAGGCCGAGAAGATACAGGCGGTCTACGTCGACATCGAGGGTTCAGGCGCCGCATTTCGAGCGGCGTGGGACAAGGCCGCGTTCGGCATCCGCCTCACCGTGGTGGACTCGCCATACCGTGAGATCCTGGCGCCCATAATGGAATTCATCCGCTCAGTGCCCCGGCCCACGTCCGATCACGTGGTCACTGTGATACTGCCCGAGTACGCTCCCGAGAATATGGGCGACGCGATGCTGCACGACCAGACGTCGTTCTTCCTCAAGCAGCAGCTCTTTGGGGAGCCCGGCGTGATCCTTACCGACGTGCCGTATCGCATCGATGAACCATGTACCCCCACCTCATGCGTTCTGCCGCCACGAGAACAGAAGGCGTGAGGGCCGTGCGCTTACTTCGGGGGCGCTGGTCGGCAGGGCTTCTCGATGCCGAGTGCCGAGAGCACCGCGGGTTCGTCGAGTTCACCGTGGGCCAGCAGCAGCAGCTGATCTCCCGCCTGTAGCACCGTATCTCCGCGCGCGGCACGTACGCCACCCTCGGTAGCCAGCACCGCCATGACCGTGATGTTGGCGGGCAGTGACACCTCGGCGAGTGTGAGCCCCACAGCGCATGCTGTTGCGGGCAGACGGATCTCCTCAACCACCACGTCGTCGGCGCGCAGGTCAAGGAGCGGGATCACGTCGCCGAGCACCAGGTCGCGGCCGATCAACCCGTAGAGCATGGCGGGCGATGACACGGCCACGTCCACGCCCCACTTCTTGTCGAAGAGCCACTCGTTACGGGGATGGTTCACTCGCGCATAGACGGTACCGCCTTCAAGCACCTTGGTGAGCATCGCCACTACCAGGTTGTCTTCGTCGTCTCCGGTTACGGCGATGACCATATCCGACTCGCCGGCCCCTGCCGATTCGAGAATCTCGGGCTCGCATGCGTCGCCCATGAGTATCTCCACATCAGGAAGGGCTGTGCGAAGGTACTCGGCACGCTCGCGACGCTGTTCTACCAGGGTGACCGCGTGCTCGTCGCGCAAGCGCTCGGCCAGGTACGCCCCGGTCTTGCCGCCGCCGACTATGATGATCCGCATCTGCGGCCTCCTATTCCAGGTCCAGGAGCTTCTTGAGCTCCGGGAGCGCGTCGCGGGTCACGGTGATGCTCAGGCGGTCGCCCTTGGCCAGTTCAGTGCGCGGCTCAGGGAGCATCGCCACGCCGCTGCGGACGATCGCCGTGATGTGGAACTTGCCCGGGTAGTCCACCTCGGTGATACGCCGTCCGGTGAGGTGTGTTGACGCATCGGCGGTGATCGTGACGACCTCGCCGCCGCCGTAGACGGTCGCGGTCTTCACGCCCGGTTCGAGAATCGTCGCCAACAGCATCGCGCTCGACCAGTTCACGGATGAGACGGTGGGAATGCCGAAGCGCTCGTAGATGATGGCACGTCGCGGATCGTAGATTCGCGCGACGACGCAGGGAACGTCGAAGCGCTCCCGGGCGATGCGGGCGCTCACGATGTTGCTGTTGTCACCGCTGGTCACTGCAGCATAGGCATCGGCGCGCTCGATGCCGGCTTTCTCGAGCGTGGCGCGGTCGAACACTTCGCCACTTATCCGGCGCCCGCGGATGTCAGGTCCGCGCCCGGCGAAGGCGGTCTTCGTGCGGTCGATCACCGCCACGGTGTGCCCACGCTCCTCGAGCATGGTCGCCAGGTAGCGTCCGACGCGTCCGTATCCACCGATCACCACATGCATGGACTCTCCAATGCCAAGGCAGGGAGATACGCCTGCCAGCCTAACGGTGTGTCCATGCTAGTACGTGTGGAGGAACAATAGCCAGAGCTCGGGCGCAGGAACGCGAACGGGAAGTGGGCGGCGGGAGGGTATGAACCCACAAAAGGAGTACGGCGGTCCCAACAGATTGGGGCGCCGCTGCCGGACGAGCCGACGCGAGGAGTACCTGTGCAAGCTACCGATGATCTCAGGCATGAACACCGAGCGGTGGAGAGGATGCTTGATGTAATCGAAAGCATGGCCCGCCGTCCGCCGGATGAGTCGGATATCCCGGCGCTCGCTGAAGCGCACGAATTCCTGAAGGTGTTCGTGGACGGCTGTCACCACCACAAAGAGGAGCAGTTCCTGTTCCCCGCGCTGAGGCGAGCCGGCATCGAGGCCGCAGTCGAGCCGATCACCCTGCTGCTCGAGGACCATGTTCGCGGCCGGTCGCTCACGCACTTGCTCGGGGCGCATGTTGAGCGGGCTTCTGCGGGCGAGGCGCTCGCGCTCGGCGGCGCCGGTGGCTTGCTTGGCGAGTACGCGCGACTTCTCCGAGCGCACATCGAGCGGGAAGAGTTCACGGTGTTCGCGCTCGCCGACGCATCTCTGTCGTCCGCCGTAAATGTCGATCTCGCCGAGGGGTATGACGCTGTCGAGCGCGAGGTGATAGGCGAAGGCCGCCATGAGGAGTTTCACGCTATGCTGGATCGCCTGGAGGCCGCGTACCTGCCCCGCTAGCACATGACGTGCAGACAACAGGGCCGCCCCCATGCCGGAGCGGCCCTGTTTCGATGTATGCGACGGGTTCTACCCGCCGAGGAGCAAGACCAGATACGCACCGTACACGGCGAGCATCACCGCGCCTGCGATGCGGCCGACCCGCCCTCGGAGCAGGAGGAGAGGAACAAGCGCGAGCGATGCCGCCAGCATCACCCAGACGTCGAAATGCGCCATCCGCGTGGCGACCTCGATCGGTCGCACCAGCGACGTCACGCCGATGATGCCGAGGATGTTGAAGATGTTGCTGCCCACAACGTTGCCCACCGCGACGTCGGCGTGTCCCCGAAACGCCGCGACGACACTCGTGGCTAGCTCGGGGAGAGAGGTGCCCACGGCAACGAGCGTGAGACCGATGATGGCCTCGGAGATGCCGAACTGCAGCGCTATCTCGGTGGCGCCCGTGATGAGCAGGCGCGAGCCCACTACCAGGGCAGCAAGTCCTGCAACGAAGTACGCCGCGCCTACCCACATGTGCTGTGGACCCGCGATCTCCTCCGCCTCATGGATGTGCAACTCGGCAGACGGTGCGGCCGAGGATCGTAGCTCGGAGCGGTACGACAGCACCACGTACGCGATGACTCCCACGAGCAGGAGGACGCCAGGGACGCGGCCGACGACACCGGTCAGAACCACCGCGATGAGCGCGACGGCCGAGCCGATCATGACTCCCGTGTCGCGGTAGAGTGCGCTCGGCTTGACGACGATCGGTGCAATGAGCGCGGATATGCCGACCACGCCGAGGATGTTGAAGATGTTGCTGCCTACGATGTTGCCCAGTGCGATCGCCGAGCTCCCCTTCAGCGCGGCGTCGAGACTCACCACGAGTTCCGGAGCCGAGGTGCACCACGCCACCACGGTCATCCCGATGAGCAAAGGGGAAAGCCCAAAGCGCCGTGAGACAGCCACCGCACCCCGGACCAGAAGCTCTCCGCCACCGAACAGCAGCACGAAGCCGCCAAGTGCATAGATGTACATCACCGGTATGCGGCTCTCTTCTGCGGCCTACACCGCCTCCTCGAACGCCTCCACGAACTGACTATTATACAGGTCCGCGTAGAACCCTCCAGCGGCCATGAGCCCTGTGTGCGTGCCCTGCTCGACGATGGCGCCCTCGTCCATCACGAGGATTAGATCGGCGTCGCGGATCGTGGAAAGACGGTGTGCTATCACGAAGCTTGTGCGGTTCTGCATGAGATTCGTCATCGCCGTCTGAATGAGCGCCTCGGTTCGTGTGTCCACAGAGCTCGTGGCCTCATCGAGAATGAGAATGGGCGGGTCCGCCAGGAAGGCGCGTGCAATTGTCAGCAACTGCCGCTGTCCCTGAGAGATGTTGGAGCTGTCGTCGTTGAGTTCGGTTTCGTAGCCATCGGGAAGTGTTCGCACGAAGTGATCGACATGCGCGGCCTGCGCCGCAGCCATGAGCTCGTCTTCAGTGGCATCCACGCGACCGTACGCGAGGTTCTCTCGGATGGTTCCCTTGAACAACCATGTGTCCTGCAGAACCATGCCGAAGGTGCGGCGCAGATCATCGCGGGTCATATCGCGGGTGTCGATGCCGTCGATCAGAATCGCCCCGGCTGAGATCTCGTAGAAGCGCATCAGTAGGTTCACGAGCGTGGTCTTCCCGGCGCCGGTAGGGCCGACAATGGCCACGGTCTGTCCTGGCAACGCCTCGAGGTTCAGCTCCCGGATGAGGGGCTTGTCCTCGGAGTAGGCGAATGTTACCTCGCGGAACTCCACGTGGCCCTGTGGTTCAGCGATCCGGACGGGCGCGGTGGTCTCCGGAATCTCTTCAGTCTCGTCGAGCAGCTCGAACACTCGCTCGGCGGATGCCGCAGCCGACTGCAGGATGTTGGCGATCGATGCGGTCTGAACGATCGGCTGGGTGAACTGGCGCGAATACTGGATGAACGCCTGCACATCGCCGAGTGAGAGTGTGCCGCTTGCCACTTTGAGACCGCCGATCACGGCGATGCCCACGTAGTTGAGGTTGTTGAGGAACCCGAGTGAGGGCTGGATGGTGCCCGAGATGAACTGCGCCCGGAAGCTTGCCTGGTACAGGCCGTCGTTCTCGCGGTCGAAGATCTCAACCGCCTCGGTCTGGCGTCCGAATACTTTCACGACGCTATGGCCGCTGAACATCTCCTCAACGTGACCGTTGAGTGTTCCCGTGCGTTCCCACTGCGCGGCGAACTGCTTCTGCGAGCGCTTGGCGATGAACATGGTGACCACCACGGAGAGCGGGATCACGAGCAGCGAGATCGCGGCCAGAAGCGGGCTGATCCAGAACATCATGCCCAGCACACCGATGATCGTGAGCAGCGCGGTGATCACCTGCGTGGCGCTTTGCTGCAGCGTCTGCGCGATGTTGTCTATGTCGTTGGTGACGCGCGAGAGCGTGTCGCCGCGGGCATTGTCATCGAAGTACTTCAGCGGCAGACGCGCGACCTTCTCGTCCACCTGTCTGCGCAGCCCGTAGACGGTCTGTTGCGTGACGCCAGCCATGATGTAGCCGGAAGCCCAGCTGAACAGCGCCGAGAGGAGATAGACTGCGGTGAGCAGGCCCAGGAGCCGCGCGATCACGCTGAAGTCCACGCCTTCTCCGACCGTGATCGTCATGCCCGAGATCATGTCGGCGAGCTGCTCGGTCTTTGCTGCCTCGCCATTCTGACCCGCGGCGCGCTGCTGCTCGGCGCCGCTGCGCAGGATCTCCACGGCCTGCTCCGAGGTGGTCCCGGCGGGCAGTTGCTCACCCATCATCTTGCCGATGACACCCTCGAAGAGCACGTTGGTGGCCTGGCCGAGGATACGCGGACCCGCCACGGACCCTGCCACGCTCACGATGGTCAGCACGACTACGAGCGCGATCATCGTCGAATGCGGTCGGAGGTAGCCACCAAGACGCTTGAGCGAGCCCTTGAGGTCCTTGACCTTCGCGCCGCCGCCGCCCATGAGGCCGTGACCACCGGGGCCCATCATCGGTCCGCCGCCTCCGGGGCCGCGTCCCGGTCCTGCCGGGGTGCGCTCGGGAGTGCCGCTGGCGGGAGTGCTCGGGGTGCGCTCGCTCATGCGACCTCCTCCTCGGTCAGCTGGGATCTGACGATCTCGCGGTACGTCTCGCACGTCTCCATCAACTCGGCATGCCCGCCGGACCCGACGATCGTGCCCTCGTTCAGAACGATGATCCGGTCGGCGTGCATGATGGTGCTCACGCGCTGGGCTACGATGATCACGGCAGCGTTGTGCGTGTCGTGTGCGAGCGCGTTCCTCAGCGCGGCATCGGTCTTGAAGTCGAGGGCTGAGAAGCTGTCGTCGAACACGTATACCCCGGGCCGCTTCACAAGCGCGCGGGCAATCGCAAGACGCTGGCGCTGGCCGCCGGACACGTTAGTCCCACCCTGTGCGATGGGAGACTCGAGCCCGTCGGGCATGGCCGATACGAACGCATGTCCTTGCGCCACCTTGAGCGCGTGCCAGAGCTCGTCTTCGGTGGCATCGGCGCGTCCGTAGCGTAGGTTGCTCGCCACGGTGCCGCTGAACAGGAATGCGTTCTGCGGGATGAAGCCTATGCGGCTCCACAACTCGGCCTGCGTCATGTCGCGCACGTCTACGCCGTCGATCAGCAGACGGCCGCCGGTCACGTCGTAGAAGCGGGGGATGAGGTTGATGAGCGTCGACTTGCCGCTGCCGGTGGAGCCGACGACCGCGGTGATCTCGCCGGGCAGTGCGGTGAACGAGATGCCACAGAGCACCGGCTCCTCGGCGCCCGGATACCGGAACTCGACGGCGCTGAACTCCACCACACCGCGCGTCTCGGCCGGCGTGACCGGCCAGGCGGGGTCGGCGATCTTCGGCTCGGTGTCGAGAACTTCGTTGATGCGCTCGGCAGAGGCGGCTGCGCGCGGCACCATGACGAACATCACGGTAGCCATCATCACCGACATGAGAATCTGCGCGATGTAGCTCAGGAAGGCGGTCAGGTTGCCGATCGGCATCGCGCCGCTCTCGATACGCAGGCCGCCGAACCACATCGTAGCCACCAGTGTGAGGTTGAATATCGCCATGACCGTGGGCATCATGAGCGCGAACAGTCGTCCCACCGAGAGCATGGTGTCTGACAGGTCGCTGTTGGCCGCGTCGAAGCGAGCCTCCTCATAGCCGCTGCGAACGAACGCGCGGATGACGCGGATGCCGGCGAGCTTTTCACGCATGACCTGGTTCACCCGATCGATGCGCGCCTGCATCGACTTGAACAGTGGCATTGCTCTGCGCATCATCAGCCCGAGGATCACGGCGAGCAGTGGGATGACCACTGCAATGAGGCCTGAGAGCGGCACGTCCTGGCGAAGCGCCATGATCACACCGCCGATGGCCATGAACGGTGCAAGCACCATCACGTTCAGGCCCATGACGATCACCATCTGAACCTGCTGCACATCGTTGGTGGTGCGGGTGATGAGCGAGGGCGCTCCAAACGTGTTGAGCTCGGCAAGCGAGAAGCGCTGGACGTGATGGAACACCGCGTGTCGCACGTCACGGCCGAACGCCATAGCCGTCTTCGAGCCCCAGTACACCGAGACGATCGAGACGACGCCCAGCACGAGCGTCACGGCGAGCATCAGCCCGCCGGAGCGCATGATGTAGTCGGTATCGCCCTTGGCCACGCCGTTGTTGATGATGTCAGCGTTGAGCTCGGGCAGGTACAGGTTGGAGATCGCCTGCACAAGAAGAAGCGCCATCACCAGTGAGAGCTGCTTCCAGTACGGCTTCAGGAATCGGAGGATCCTGGCCATCAGAGCACCTCCGTATCGGGTCCGTGCGGATGTCCGGACGCACTCACGCCGCGCTCGACGAGAGCCGCTTCGATCTTTGCGTTCATCACGTTCAGGAGGCGGGTCAGCTCACCGCGGTCTTCGGCCGTAAGCTGGCCGAGGCTTACATTGAGCATGTCGGCCAACACGGTCCGTGTGTGCTCATCGAGCCGTCGACCTTCACTGGTGAGATAGACGCGCGTCACCCGCGAGTCAGACGCGTCATCTCGCCGCTCGATCACGCCGGCACTCTCCATGCGTTGGAGCATCGTAGTGACCGTGGGGCGTGAAACGTGCAGCATCTCGGCCAGATCGCTCTGGCTCATGCCGTCATGGTGACTCAGGGCCTGGAGACAGCCTGCTTGTGCGGGATGCATCTCCTCGCCCGCGAATGATGCCATCATCAGGCGGCGATGAAGCATCATGGAGCGCTTGTATGCCCGGAACGCCTCCACCGATGACGGGTCGACGCCGGGCATATCGAAGTTGAAGACAGGAGGGTGGTGACTCACGGCTCACATCCTTGGGAGGTATCGTTAGGCAACGAAAGATTAGCATACTAATGATTAGATGACTAACCCAGATGTACCACAGAGTGCAGTGAGTCGCCCACCGCCCACGTGCGCTACACTCGAAGCCGGATCACAGGCGAGCAGGGAAGGCGATCCAGATGAACAAGGAGTACCTCGTCTCGGAGATAACGGCGGCCTTGAAGCTGCATGACAAGACGCGCGTCTCGATTCTCCGTCAGGTCAAGAACGAGATCGACATCAAGGAGAAGGACAGCGGGAGTGTGGTTGCCGATGCCGATGTCGTGGCGCTGCTGAAGAAGGTGCTCAAGCAGACCGGCGAGACGCTCGAGGGCTCTGTGAAGGCGGGGACCAACGAAGAGCGTACCGCGCTGCTGCGCGCGCAGGTCGACATCCTCACGGCGTACCTGCCACAGCAAGTGAGCGGAGATGCGCTCGCGACCATCATCGATCGCGTGCTCTCCGGGGGCGGTATCGCAGAGAAGCGCGACATGGGGCGCGCCATCGGTCTGGTCACAGCGGAGTGTGGGGGCAACTGCGACAAGGCCGAAGTAGCACGCATTGTCGGCGGCAAGCTGAGGTAGGGAGCGCACAGATGGATCTCACCCCTCACCATATCGGGATCATCGTGAGCGACCTCGAGCGCTCGAAGGCTTTCTACCGCGCGCTCGGATTCGAGCCCGCCGATGAGCACATCTCAGAGGAGAAGACGATCTCCTTCATGCGACTCGGCGCGCTTGAGGTGGAACTGTTCTCCTACAGCGAGCAGGTTCCGGCTGCAGCACCTGACGGGCGCGTCCTTGGGTTCCGCCACCTCGCGCTCGAGACGCAGGACATCGACGCAGCGCTCGATGAGCTGAAGGCCCGCGGTCTTGTGGGCACAGATGCGGCCGTAATGGAGCTCCCCGCGGGCTGGCGTTTGCTGTTCTTGAACGATCCGGACGGCGTCGAAATCGAGATCAAACAGGCGTAATGTACGCCGCATATGCACTCAGCGCGGGTGTCACCTCAGAGATCCTTACGCGGAACGGAGCTGCTATGACGTGGAAGCGCACGCTTGCGCTGGTTCTGACAACGGCCGTTGTGCTGGCGGGCATCGGTGGCTGCGCACCGGACCCGGCCACGCCGACTACCGATTCATCCGTGGAGGATGCTCCGATAGCCGACTCGGGCGGGCGTGTGATTGCCGACACGCTGCCTGCTGCGCCCGGCTACTCGTGGGATATCGCCACGTACACGGGCCCCGAGCCGCTGCCCGTGCAGTTCGGTGTCGCCGGCCCCTGGACCATCACGGCGTCAAGTGATTGGCCCGTGCGCACCACGGAGATCGTGGATCCTGCCGATGTCCCCGACATCGAAGCGTTCGGCGAGTTCGATTTCGTGCTCAAGGCCGCCGAAGGACCGACCGAGTACTACTATCCCCGGCAGATGACCGATGAGTGGATGCTGCAGCTTGGCAAGGTCGCGGCCACCGGTGACGCCGTTGCCGAGCCCTACAGCGAGCCGATGAGACTGTGGCCGCTGGACTTTGATATTGACGACTCATTCGTTGTCTTCGAGGGAACCAGTTTCCGCATTGACGCCACGGTTCTGGCCAAGGGCACGGCCGTGGTCCCCGCAGGGGAGATCGAAGACGCATACCTGCTCCGCTTCGAGTACACACCACTCACCGAAGGCGCGATCGAGGGGACGCACTACTACATCCTTGCGCCGGATGTGGGCTTCGTCGCGCAGTTCAGCCCGGCTTCCGGGGACGAAGCAACCGGGTTTACCGCGCTCGCTTCGGCACAAGTGCTGATGACGCTGCCTGAGAAGCGGTAGCATCCGCGGCAGCGCGGGTTAGCGGCTACCGGATGATCAGCGTCTCGAACCGCCCGCGCAGTGAGTCGGGGATGGTCAATGCGGCCGACGCGCCGAGTTCGCCCGCCCTGACGCCATCGGGCCGGTACGCCTGTAATGCCCAGACGCGAACGCCCTCGGCGACCAACTCATCGGCCATCTGCTCCAGGTCCGCAGGGCCGAGGAGATCGGGGTGAACGGTGGTGCGTGCCTCAAAAGGAGTGCCGCTGCTCACGAGCATCCGGAGGCTGGTGAGCGCACGCGGGCCCGAGCCGACTGTGCGTGTGATCCGGTCGTACTCCGAAAACGGAGCCTTCACATCAAAGCCGATCCAGTCAGCCAGTGGCAGGACGGCTGCGAGGCGGTCCGGGATCTGCCCTGCGGTGTGAAGGCCGGTGGCGAAGCCGAGGGAGCGCACCTCGCCCATTGCCACGGCGAGCTCCGCCTGCGCGGTTGGCTCGCCTCCTGAGAAGACCACCGCGTCGAGCAGGCCGCGCCGTGTCCCCAGGAACGCCAGCACCTCGCTCCAGGTGGAGGTGCCCCCGGAGGCGCCACCGGAGATGAGGTGCGGATTGTGACAGTACGGGCAGTTCCAGGGGCAACCGCGCGCAAAGACCGTCGCCGCGAGCTGGCCCGGCCAGTCGACGGTCGACAGCGGCACGAAGCCGCCTACAGCGAGGCTAGTTGGCGTCGTCACCGGGCACGTCGAAGTAGACGCGCTCGGCATACTCACCCTGCTTGCCTTTGTTAAACGACGAGACCGGACGGTGGTAGCCCATCACCCGGGTCCACACTTCGCACGGCTGGCGATCTTCGTTGGCGGCAGCGAGCTCCTGCAGTTCGGCCGGGTCGGTTATCAGGTTAGCCATGATGTCCCTCTTTCCTACGCGCAGCATGCCTCAGCACGCTTGCGGGCGACGAGATCCTCATCGCACTTCGGGCAGAATTCATGCTCACCATCGAGGTAGCCATGCTTGGGGCATACGGAGAAGGTGGGGGAGATGGTGATGTAGGGAAGCCTGAACCGCTCGAGCGAGCGGCGCACGAGCTTCTTACATGCCTCAACCGAGTCGACCCGCTCGCCCAGATACAGGTGCAGCACGGTGCCGCCGGTGTACTTGCCCTGCAGCTCCTCCTGGCGGGTGAGTGCGTCAAACGGATCGGCGGTGAAACCGGCGGGCAGCTGGCTCGAGTTGGTGTAGTAAGGGTTGGCATCGGTTCCGGCCTGCAGGATCCCGGGGTAGCGCTTGCGGTCTTCCCGCGCGAAGCGGTACGTGGTGCCCTCGGCCGGAGTGGCCTCAAGGTTGTACAGGTGCCCGGTCTGCTCCTGGAACTCCACCATGCGACCCCGCACGTGATCGAGCAGACGCACCGCCATCTGGTGACCTTCGGCGGCGGTGATGTCGTGCGCGTCGCCCGTGAAGTTGCGGATCATCTCGTTGATGCCGTTCACGCCGATGGTGGAGAAGTGGTTGCGCAACGTTCCGAGGTAGCGCTTGGTGTAGGGGAACAGCCCGCCATCGATGTGGCGCTGGATCACCTTGCGCTTGAGCTCGAGTGAGGTGCGCCCGTGCTCGAGAAGCGTGTCGAGGGCCGATAGAAGCGCCGCCTCATCACCGGCATAGAGGTGTCCGAGCCGCGCACAGTTCACGGTGACGACACCCAGCGAGCCGGTCTGTTCGGCCGAACCGAACAGACCGTTGCCGCGCTTGAGTAGCTCGGTCAGGTCGAGCTGGAGGCGGCAACACATCGAGCGCACCATATTAGGCGTGAGCTCGGAGTTAACGAAGTTCTGGAAGTAGGGGAGCCCGTACTTGGCGGTCATCGCGAACAGCAGGTCCGCATTGGGGGAGTCCCATTCGAAGTCGGGTGTGATGTTGTAGGTGGGAATCGGGAACGTGAAGACGCGGCCCTTAGCGTCGCCCGCGGTCATGACCTCGATGTACGCGCGGTTGATCATGTCCATCTCGCGCTGGAGTTCACCGTAGGTGAAGTCGCAGACCGTGCCTCCGATGATCGGGTACTCGCCGGCGAGGTCCTCCGGGCAGATCCAGTCGAAGGTGAGGTTCGTGAACGGGGTCTGCGTGCCCCATCGCGACGGAACGTTGAGGTTGTAGACGAGTTCCTGGATCGACTGGCGGACCTGATCGTAGGAGAGGTCGTCCAGGCGGATGAAGGGCGCCATGTAGGTGTCGAACGACGAGAACGCCTGCGCGCCCGCCCATTCGTTTTGTAGCGTGCCGAGGAAGTTCACGATCTGGCCAACCGCACTTGACAGGTGCTTCGGGGGCGCGGACTCGATCTTGCCGGGAACCCCATTGAGCCCCTCATTGAGCAGCGTACGCAACGACCAGCCAGCGCAGTAACCGGCGAGCATGTCGAGGTCGTGGATGTGGAGGTCGCCCTCGCGGTGAGCTCGGCCGACTTCGGCGGGATAGACGTGTGAAAGCCAGTAGTTAGCGATGACTTTGCCCGAGACGTTCAGTATGAGCCCGCCGAGCGAGTAGCCCTGGTTGGCGTTGGCGTTCACGCGCCAGTCCGCACGGTCGAGGTACTCGTTGACCGAAGTCTCAACTTCGACCACGGTCTTCTTGTCTTCGCGGAGACGCGCGCGCTGCTCGCGGTAGACGATGTATGCGCGAGCGGTGGCAAAGTGGTTCGCAGAGATCAGCACCTGCTCGACAACGTCCTGGATCTGTTCGATCTCAGGCGCGCCATCGGGAAACCGGTGATTGAGCACCTTGATGGCCTGTGCCGAGAGCAGGTGGGCCTCGACCGCATCAAACTCGCCGGACGCGATTCCGGCGCGCTCGATCGCCGAGCGGATCTTCTCGGGATCAAACGCAACGCGAACGCCGTCACGTTTGATCACTCCGGTAACGATGCTGCGGTGCAGATCCTCCATGGCTTCCCTCTCATCACGCCGGTCCGACCGACTCGACACGGACCGGGTGGCGGTGAGGCCGCCTGCAGGTGCGGGGCAACTCCGGCGTTATCGCGACTCGCTGTACCGAATTCCCTCGTAGCCCCAGATATTGTGGTCTGGAGAACCGTGATACAACATATGGTACGTACCGGCGCACCGGCAGTCAACATACGTATGAGACCTCATTGGTCTGACAGAGGCTACCCGGGGGGCGCTGACCTGGGCTGCTGCCGAGGCTGTCAGGCAGGGCCGCGCCTCGACCTTATGCGTGGGCCGGGTTCGGGTGCCGTTTGGTGTTGAGGAACGCCGCGTGCCAGAACACGCGGACGGCCAGCACGAGCGCGGTGCCCACCCCGATGTAGATCGCGCCGAGTATCCCCGCTCCGATCTGATCCGGACTCACGATCAGCCGGCGGAGGGTGATACCGCCGCCCATCATGAGCGCCACGAGCGCCCACGACCTGGCCGAGAAGAAGCCAAAGAACCAGGTGCGTCCCCGGCCACGGATGCGGTCAACGGCCTTCGTCGCTACTCGCTCAAGAATGAGCCGCGACTTGATAACGCCGAGTGTCAGGCCGATGGCAAGTACCCACGAGTGCCATGAACGGCCCTGGATGTAGCCGAGTCCGCGAACGAGGAGGATGGACGCGCCGATCATCCACATAGTGGCGCCCGCAATCATCTGCGCGCGCGTTCCGGCTCTCGGCCACCATCCGACGGTGCGAGACGGGGTGATCGCTGCGCTTACCGTTGTGTCAGTCATGGAGCGTAGTGTCCTCTTCCCGCTCGTCTGAGGCGAGCCGAATCCGTGTACGCGTGTTCTTTCATGCAATCCGCCTGCCACCTTATGCGACCCGTGGCATGATGTAGAGACGCGATCGTGATCCCGAGGAGGTCCGCCCATGACAATCACGCCCGGTGTGCACTCGGAGACCGGCAGACTCCGCAAGGTCCTGGTGCATCGCCCCGGCATTGGCCTGGACCGGCTGACGCCGGCCAATCGAGCCGACTTCCTCTTCGACGACGTCGTGTGGGTCGAGCGGGCCCAGCGCGAACACGACGCATTCGTCGACGTGCTGCGCTCGCGCGATGTGGAGGTCCTCTATCTGCAGACGATGCTCGCGGAGACGTTTGCGCACTCCGCAGACGCCTCGGCGGAGGCGATAGCAGGCGCCGTCTCTTCCTACTCGGTGGGCCTCTCACTCGTGAGCGACCTGCGCGCGTACCTGCACGCGCTCACGCCCGTCCGTCTGGCCGAGGTTCTCGTCGGCGGCCTGCTCGTGCGCGAGTTGGACGGCATCGATCTTGCGGCGCTGGGACGCCGTTCGCTCGGCGCCGTGCTTGCCTCGCCCGACAGCTTCGTGCTGCCTCCGCTCCCCAACACGCTGTTCACCCGTGACTCCAGCTCATGGCTGTATGGAGGCGTGGTTCTGCCTCCGCTGTTCTGGGCTGCGCGCCGCCTCGAGGTCGTCAACATGTCGATCATCTACCGGTATCATCCGCGATTTGCCGGAGCGGAGTTCCGGTTCTGGTATCCCGCCGAGGGTGATACCACGCGTTTCGCCGTGGAGGACTTCGGCCAGGGCTCCTCACTCGAGGGCGGGGACGTCATGCCCATCGGCAACCGCACCGTGCTGGTAGGGCTCGGAGAGCGCTCAACCGGCCGCATGGTGGAGCACGTGGCTTCGGCGCTGTTTGCCGATGGCGCCGCGGATCGCGTGATCGTCTGTCGGATGCCGCAGGAGCGTTCCTACATGCACCTCGATACGGTGCTGACGCTTGTGGATCGCGATGCTGTGACGCTCTATCCGCCTGTGGTGGACACCATGCGCGTGTATAGCGTGAGGCCCGGGAAGACGTCCGACTCCTTTCACATCACCGAGGAGGAAGGGCTGCTTCCTGCGCTCGCCGACGCGCTCGATGTCCCCCGGGTTCGCGCGATACCAACGGGCGGCGACGCCTTCGGGTCCGCGCGTGAGCAGTGGGACGACGCGAACAACGTCGTGGCGCTCGAGCCCGGGGTGGTGGTTGCGTACTCGAAGAACACGAACACCAATGCGCTGCTGCGCAAGGCCGGCATCGAGGTGCTCGAGATCGAGGGTTCCGAGCTCGGCAAGGGCAGGGGCGGTTCGCACTGCATGACCTGCCCGATCGTTCGAGACGGGCTGGAGTAGCCGATGAACATCACAGGCCCCGGGCCGCTCACCAACCCCACCCTGGAGATCATCCGCAACCGTCGCTCGACACGGACCTACGCTCCCACACTGATATCCGCCGAGGAGAAACAAGCCATCTTGCACGCTGCCCTGAGAGCCCCGACCGGCGGCAACATGGTTCTATACACCATCCTGGAGATCGAGGATCAGGCGCTGAAGGACCGGCTCGCCGTGACCTGCGATGGCCAGCCATTCATCGCGGCAGCGCCCTGGGTGCTCGTCTTTGTGGCGGACTGGCAGAAGTGGACCGACCTGTTCGAGGCAACGAACGCCTACGACGTGGACGGCACCGACACCCGACGCGCGCTCGGACCCGGCGATCTCATGCTCGCGTGTTCGGATGCGCTGATCGCAGCGCACAGTGCAGTCATCGCAGCCGAATCCCTCGGCATCGGCTCATGCTACATCGGTGACGTGCTTGAGAACGGGGAGGTCCACGCCGAGATGCTCGGGTTGCCCGAGCACACGCTGCCGGTTGCGATGCTGTGCCTCGGCCGACCGGTCGGTGCGCATGAGCCCATCGAGCATTGCGGTGCCCACCTCGTGCACGAGGACCGGTACGCGCGGCTCTCGTCCGACGAGTTGGCGGAGGTAACCTCGGATCTCGAGCGGATGCACTCCCCGCATGGGCTGCCACCCGGCACCACCAGTTATCCGCAGCACGTCTACCGCCGAAAGGTCGCCTCGGCGTTCATGCGTGAGATGAACCGTTCGGTGGCGTGGTGGCTGCAGCGATGGCAGGGACAGTAGCGCTGTCTACTCGACGATGATCGAACCCTCATCGCCCTCGCCGCCGCAGAGGATCCGGTAGGTTCCGGGCTCGAGGCCGGGCAGTGAGACCACGCCTCCCGCCGAGATGTCCTGCTTCACATCGAGCTCGGGCAGGATGATGCTCGTGCGGCACTCGGTCCCGGGCGCAAAGGTGAGTTCGAGCGGTATGCCAGCCTTGGCCTTGATCAGCGAAGGAACGAATCCGCCGTTATCCGCGATCGAGATTCTCTGTACGCTGCCGTCCCCGGCAACCTCGGCGGGCGTTGCATCGGCGGCGGTCAGCGGAGCGTATCCGGCGCTTGCAAGCTGGCGGCGGATGACGTCCGCGCTCGTCGTGCCGGAGTCGAATGTGACGGCGAGCGTGAGCTTCTCGGTATCGAGGGTTGCCACGCCGAGACCCGGGAGCATCTCGATGGCGTCGAAGATGTGTGCGGACTCGTGCGCCGCGTCGCCACCTTCAAGCAGGCGGATGGGCGTCACGACCGAGTCGTCGGTCTGCACTTTTGCGATGATCTGAGAGATCAGCGCGCCGTCCGTGGCGATGGCGCCCGGTGCGTTGGCGGTCATCGCCTGGGTGACGACGAACGCACCCGCGACAATGATGATCGCAATGATGAGCAGCATGTTCTTTGGTGTCAGTCTCACAGAGTCTCCTTGGCTCGAGGCGGGCACCCTAGTTGCGAGCACGATACAGCACCGCTTGTGCCAGCGCGAACCGCACAATTCCACGTTTGCTGGCCCGCCGGTTCGCTCGAGCCGTGGCTACGCGATCGAATCGGGAAGTGGTCGCTCATCAGCGAACCACTCGTAGGCGAAGTCCCCCTCGGCGATCTTGTCGATAGGAAGCCTCAGATAGCGGCCGCGTGCCTCTACCGCCACGCTGCCATCGGCGAGCAGGATCTCGCCGGTGCCCTCGAAGATGCGTCCCGAGTCCTTGGTGATGCGTCCGCGCGCGGCAATCTCGCCATCGAGCGGGACTGGCTTGCGGTAGCGCACGGTGAGCTCGATGGTGACGCCCCAGGCGTCCGGGTCGGTCAGGTTGATGGCTCGCCCGATGGTCTCGTCCAGAATCGTCGAGGCCAGTCCGCCATGAAGGCGACCGGGGTATCCCTGGTGTTCCTCGCGCGGGGTGAAGACTCCGGCGAGGTCGCCATCCTCAAGCTCGAAGAAGCGGGCATGCAGCCCCGCGGTATTATCGATACCGCACACCATGCACATGCGGCTCACATTTTGTGCGGCGCGCACCGGCGAGACCATACGAGGTCCTTTCTTCGGAGGACATCAGTGTACGGCACGCCCGCGCGCGAGCCGAGCGGGGACATACGGGACGACGGGTCACACCTGTCGACCGGTGCGCCGGGTAGACCTGCGGCGACTGAGGGGAAGGATTGCACGTGAGCCACGAGGAGCAACGAGAGATGGCCGAAGGGAAGCTCGAGGTCATTCGCGTTTGGACGGCCGGGCGCGGCACGGTGCCGCACTGATGGCCCCGTTCGAGGAGTTGCTGGCGTGCCCGGTCTGCCGCCGCGCGCTTGAGCGTGTCGACCAGACGCTCAGGTGCGACGCAGGACATGCGTTCGACGTGGCCCGACAGGGCTACGTGAACCTGCTTTCCGGCCGTGCGCACACCGGTACCGCTGATACCGCAGCCATGGTGGCGGCGCGCGAAGCGTTTCTCGCGACCGGCCACTATGCCCCGCTCGCGACCACGATCGCCCACGCTGTAGCACGGGCTACGGACGCGATAGAGGGGTGCATCATCGATGTGGGCGCGGGCACCGGGTGGTACCTCGCCGAGGTCTTGCGCGCGGCTCCGGGACGAACCGGATTGGCGCTGGACATCTCAAAGCACGCCGCGCGCAGAGCTGCCCGCGCTCATCCCGACATCGGCGCCGTGGTCTGCGATGCATGGGGAGGCCTGCCCGTGCGCGATGGTGTGGCCGCCGCTGTGCTGGACATCTTCGCGCCACGAAACGCTGCCGAGTTCGAGCGAGTCCTGGTTCCCGGAGGCGTGGTCGTTGTAGTCACGCCGACTCCCGCACACCTGAACGAGATCGTTGGTGCGCTCGGGATGGTCAGTGTCGATCCTCGCAAAGACGAGCGTCTCGAGACCGCGCTCGGAGAGCGGTTCACCCGGAGCGCCCCGGAGATCGTGGAGAGGATCGTTTCTCTCACACACGCCGACGCGCTTGCGGCCGTCCTCATGGGGCCGAGCGCACACCACCTGGGAGCCGATGAGCTGAATGCACGAGTCTGCGCTCTGCCGGAGCGCATGACCGCCACACTGTCCACAACGATCGGTATCTGGCGGCGAGCGGAGAGATGAGCGCAGTGGATGCTGTCACAGAGGCCGAGATCGCTGCAGTGAGCACTCACATGGCCCGGCTCACAGCGCACCCGGACCGCCATGTAGGCGGAGTAGGGAACCGCGCGGCAACCGGATACTTCGCCGAGGTGATGTCTGCGTTGGGCGTGCGGGTGAGCCGCCACGAATTGCCGTGTCTCGAATGGATTCCCGGCCGGGCGTGGCTGGAGGTGGCCGGGGAGCGAACGGTTCTTGAGGTGGGACCGTACTCGCTCGCATGCCACCTCGAGGCGCCTCTTGTGGCAGTGAGCACCGTGGAGCAGCTCGAGTCCCTCGCCACACGAGACGCCATCGTGCTGCTTCACGGCCCGCTTGCTTCCGGGCAGGTGATGCCCCGGAACTTCACGTTCTACAACCCGGAGTCACACCGTCGTATCTACCGGGCGCTCGACGCGTTCCCACCCGCGGGCATCGTGGCGGCCACCGGACGCGATCCCGAGATGGTGGGCAGCCAGTACCCGTTCCCCTTGTTCGAAGATGGCGATCTCGACATCCCGAACGCCTACACGACCGACGTCGTCGGCGAGCACCTCAGGTCCCGTGCAGGCGAGCAGGCGCTGCTCCATAGTGACTCGGCACGCCTTCCCGCCACGGCCGAACATGTGGTCGCCTCACTTCCCGGCACGGGACCGGGGCGGATCGTTATCTCGGCACACATCGACAGTCGACGGGGCTCTCCCGGCGCGCTCGACAACGCGAGTGGGGTAGCCACGCTGCTTGCGGTTGCCGCGCTGCTCAAGGGGTACGCGGGTGTGCCTACGATCGAGTTTGTACCGTTCAACGGCGAGGACGACTATGCCAACCCCGGCGAGATGCGCTGGGTGGAGGAGAACCGGGGACGCTTCGATGAGATCATCTGCGGCATCAACATCGATGATTCGGGACAGATCGGCGCGCCGAACCACGTATCGTTCTACGATTGTCCCGCCGGAATCGAGGATCCGGTTCGCGAGGTGATGGCGTCGTATCCCGGCATTGCCGAGGGTCCTCAGTGGTTCCAGGGCGATCACTCGATCCTCGGCCTGTACGGGCGCCCGGCGATCGCCATCGCCTCGGCTGAGATGGTCTCGTTCATGTCGCGCTACGCCCACACCGAGCGCGACACGGTGGACCTTGCAGATACCGCGCTGATCGCCGAGACAGTCCGGTTCGTCGCCACGGTGATCCGCCGTCTGTCGGAAGAACATGCCCGAGTGTGATGTGCGGCACCGCGGTTGCCGCGCGCACTCGCTTACCATGCTCGCACGTATCCTTCCGGCAAAGGAGAACGGCATGGCGGCATGTCCTCGGGCATCCACCTGCGTGTTGCACTGCGCGGTGGAGCCCAGCATCATCAAGCGGGTGAAGTTCGCATCGATCTACTCGTTCTGCCGCGGCGGTCAGCACGAGGGGTGCGCGGTCTGGGCAAAGCTGGTTAACGCGCTGCCCGTACCACCAAACCTCATGCCCGACGGCACAACCGGCGACTACCTCGACGCTGGGGCCGATGGCTCGTCGGCGCGGCGATTCCTCATCATCGAGGATTCGCCCGTGTTCGCCGCGCTCGCGTCATCCACGATCGCAGCGCACTTCACCGGCGCGGAGATAGTGCGTAGGCTCTCGTACGACACCGCGGTGGACGATCTCGTGCACACCGACTTCTCGGCAATCATCTGCGGCTTCGGACTGGGCGGCGATCGGACGGCGCATGACGTGCGGAGTCTGACCGGTGCACCCATCGTGGTGTTGACCGGCAGGCCCGATGGGGTCAAGGCGCCGCATGGCGCGCAGGTGGTCCAGAAGGGTGCCGGTCCCGAGGCGTTGACCAGCGCGATTCGGGCGTGTCTGGCCTAAGGCGAGGACGGGTGTCGTTGCCGCAAGAAACGAAGGGAGCGCCGCGACGTGCGGCGCTCCCTTGTGCTTGATGGTCGTGCGACCCTAGTGGCGACGACGTCCACGGCTGCGGCTCGAGCTGAACACGGTCCGTGCCTGGCGAGAAGCCGCACGCTCCGGATCCGGAACCAGGCGCTGCTGGGAGTAGTCGAAGCCCTCCGAGTCATGGCACTGAAGCACGGTGCCGATCTTGACCTCGATATCGCGCAGCGACTCGTGCTCTTCGGGCGCGAGAAGCGACACGGCGATGCCGGTCTTGCCGGCGCGGGCGGTCCTGCCGATGCGGTGGACGTAGTCCTCCGGTGAGTTCGGCAGGTCGTAGTTGACCACGTGGCTGACATCGTCCACGTCGATACCGCGGGCGACCACGTCTGTTGCCACGAGCACGCGGCAGCGTCCGGCCTTGAGGTTGTCCAGCGCGCTCTGGCGCTGTGACTGAGAGCGGTCGCCGTGGATGGCGGCGCTCTTGATGCCTGCCTGGTGCAGCACCTTGGCCACGCGATCAGCGCGATGCTTCGTGCGCGTGAAGACGATCACGCGCTCGGGGTTGTGCTTCTGGATCAGATGCACCAATAGCTGCGACTTCTGCATACCGCCCACGGGGTAGACTCGCTGGTCGATGAGCTCGATCGGCGTGTTGGCAGGGGCAACCTCGATGCGCACCGGATCGTGGAGCGTGGAGTTCACGATTCGCAGGATGTCTGTGGACATGGTTGCCGAGAACAGCAGGTTCTGCCGTTCGGGCGACACTGCGGCGATGATCTTGCGTACCTGCGGCCAGAAGCCCATATCGAGCATACGGTCGGCCTCATCTAGCACGAGGATCTCGACGTTGGAGAGGTTCGCGACCCTGCGCTCCATCAGGTCGAGCAGTCGACCGGGAGTGGCCACCAGCAGGTCGACTCCGCGCTTGAGGGCCTTGGTCTGCGGCTCGTAGCCAACGCCACCGTACACCACGGCCACGCGGTGCTTGGTGACCTTGGATACCTGCTCAGCCACTTCTTCGATCTGCTGCGCGAGTTCGCGCGTGGGGGTGATGACCAGGGCGCGCGGTCCGCCGGGCTTTGCCGAGATGCGCTGAAGCACGGGGAGCACAAACGCTGCGGTCTTGCCGGTGCCAGTCTGGGCGCAGCCCACAACGTCGCGGCCTTCAAGCACCAATGGAATGGCGTCACGCTGGATGGGGGTCGGGCTGGTGTAGCCCATGGAGGCCACCGCCTCGAGTAGGCGGGGATCAAGACCCAGGTTGTCGAAACTCAAAGTATGAACTCCTTCCTCGTGCGCCATGTCAGGTCGCACTGCGGGCAGACGCAGTCGTTCCGACACATCACGAGGAAAGCGAGGGACAACCAGGTCTTGGATTGCGCGCTCTCGTATGCGAGGCGCGTTGCTTGGAGCAGTATAGCGATGCACGGGCCAAATAGCGAACACGCATCGCGATTTGGCGCTTATGAGGCATGGCGGCGGGTATGAGCCATGTAGCAGGCGAGAGGAGGACAATGTCAGAAAAGACCGTCACAGTCCGGCTATTTGGCTGCCTGCACACCCTGCGTAGGGAGCGGGACTTGCCGACAACCACCGAGGCCGAAGTCCCGGATTCCGGGGTGACCGGCTTTGAGTTGGCCGAGGCCCTCGAGCTTCCCCTTGAGATGATCGAGGGTGTGTTCTGCAATCGGACCGTTCGGCCGCTCGGCTATGTGATCCTCCCCGGGGACAGGGTCGCGTTCGTTCCCAAGGGGACGCCGGGTCCGCATCGGCTCTTTCTGGGTCTGTATGCCGCGGGCAAGAAGGACCCAACAGGGGAATAATGGCAGGGTGGGCAGACACACGGCGAACGCTTTCCGGCCAGTCGGCGACGCCGTGTCAATCGAAGGGAGCGACACATGAGGGAGATCGTACGCGTTGATATGGGCACGGAAGCCATCACCAGAGAACCCCTTCCGGATGGATGGGCGCGTTACGGCGGCAGGGCGCTCACGTCCGCGCTCGTGTTCAAGGAGGTACCGGCCGAATCCGACCCGCTGGGGCCGGACAACAAGCTTGTCTTCGCGCCGGGCCTGTTCGGCGGTACATCGGCACCAAACGGTGGCCGGCTGTCCGTTGGTGCGAAGAGCCCTCTGACCGGTGGCCTCAAAGAGGCGAACGCCGGTGGTCAGGCCGCTCATGCGATGGGCAAGTTGGGCATCGCCGCCGTTGTGATCGAGGGCAAGCCCGCCGACCCGTCCGCCCGCTACATGCTGGTTATCGAGGCGGATGGCTCCACCAAGCTCGAGCGCGTGGATGCGTGGGCCGGCCTGGGCAACTATGCGGTTGCCGACGCCATCAAGGAGACACGACCCGCCGACGATCGCTACGCGACCATCACCAACGGTCCCGCAGGCGAGATGCTGCTCAAGGCAGCCGGTATCGCCGTTTCCGACCCCAAGAACTACCCGAACCGCTTCGCCGGCCGTGGTGGCCTCGGCGCGGTCATGGGCAGCAAGGGACTCAAGGCCATCGTCGTGTCAGACAAGGGCCTCGGCTACACCGAGCATGCCGACAAGGATGCGTTCAACGCTGCGGTGAAGCGGTTTGCCAACGCTCTCAATACGCACGCTGTCACCGGCCAGGCGCTGCCGACGTACGGCACCAACGTGCTCGCCAACATCATCAACGAGGCTGGCGGGTATCCTACTCGGAACTTCTCGGCAGGCCAGTTCGAAGGCGTGGAGAACATCTCCGGTGAGAAGATGCGGGAGGTCACTCTCGAGCGCGGTGGCAACGTGAAGCACGGCTGCCACACCGGCTGTGTGATCCAGTGCTCGCGCTACTGGGTGGACAAGGACGGTCACTACAAGACCAAGGGCTTGGAGTACGAGAACGCCTGGTCGCTCGGCGCAGACTGCGGCATCGACGATCTGGACGTCATCGGCGATCTAGACCGCGAGTGCAGCGATCTGGGTCTGGACGTCATCGAGATGGGCGCAACGCTCGCCGTCTATATGGCCTCGGGCAAGATGGCGTTCGGCGATGGAGCTGCCGCTCTTGCAGCGTTGAAGGAGATCTGGACGGGCACCGAGCTCGGCAAGACGTTGGCTAACGGTGCCGAGGCAACGGGACTCGCGTTCGGTGTGGCCAACATCCCCGTCGTGAAGCACCAGGCGCTTCCGGCGTACGACCCGCGCTCGATCCAGGGAATCGGCGTCACCTACGCCACATCCACCCAGGGTGCCGACCACACTGCCGGCTACTCGATCACCGCCAACGTGCTCGCAGTGGGCGGGACGGTCGATCCGCTGGGCACAGAGGGTCAGGCTGCCCTCTCCCAGGGACTGCAGATCGCGACGGGAATGCTAGACGCGCTCGGCCTGTGCATCTTCGTGGCATTCGCCGTTCTCGACATCCCCGAGGCGTTCAACGCCATCTACGAGATGGCCGAGGCCCACACCGGCGACAAGTGGGACGCCGATGCGCTGACGCAGCTTGGCAAAGAGACGCTCACCTACGAGCGCCTGTTCAACGAGCACGCCGGCTTCACGGCAGCCGATGATCGCCTGCCGATGTTCTTCCTCGAGGAGAAGCTTGCTCCGCACGATGTGGTCTTCACCGTCACAGATGAGGATCTCGACAGCGTTCACAGCTTCGTTCCCGAAACGGCTGCGGCGCTCGGTATCAGCTAAGGTTGTTTGCCATGTGTCCCGCGGCGTCGCCAGTCTGTGACGTCGCGGGACACATGTCGCATAGGGAAAGGGGCGCGCGCATGCACGTCGACGTGGTGCTGTTCGCACACCTGTCCACATTTCAACCCGATGGGCGCGGCGGTCGGCATTCACGCACGTTCGACCTGGCGGAGGGCACGAGCATCGCAGACGTCATCGCTCGGCTCGGTCTTCCTGATGAGCCTCGCGTCATATTCGTGAACAGCCGCCACGCCCCGGAGGATCATGTGCTGGTCGAAGGGGAGCGGCTTGCCATCTTCCCGCCGGTCGCGGGCGGATGATGAGCATGCAACCCGCGGATCTGCACCCGCACAGGCCGCACAACGTCACGGTCGAGATCCCGGACGTCCGACAGGACCCGGAGCTGCGCGCGTGCCTCTACTCCCAGACCGTGGTGATCGTCGGCTGTGGGGGACTCGGCAGCAACGTGGCCGAGATGCTGGTGCGCTCCAGCGTGGGCACGCTCGTGCTCATCGATCCGGATGCGGTTGAGCTCGACAACCTGAACCGGCAGTTCTACTTCGCCGATCAGGTGGGAACGCTCAAGGTGGTCGCACTGGCCGCCAACCTCCGGAGGATCCGTACCGACATATCGATTGTGCCAGTGGCCGAGCGCGTCACCTCGGCCAACCTCCTCGGCCTGCTTGCAGGGGCGGACGTGGTTGTGGAAGCGGTGGATGGCGCCGACACCAAGGCGATGATCATGAACGTTTGCCTTGAGGAGCTTCCCGGCACACCGCTTGTGACCGCTTCGGGTCTGGCGGGCTACGGCTCCACCAATGCGATAGTGACCGAGCGAATGGCCGAGAACCTGTACGTCATCGGGGACCTCACGAGTGATGTGCGCGCCGGCCACCCGTTGTTCGCCTCGCGGGTCATGGCTGCGGCCGCAGCTCAAGCACATGCTGTGGTGCGGGTCCTCCTGGGCTACCCGGAACCGTAGCGGGATCGAAGCCTAAGAGGGGGTGCCCAACCGGCGGCTTTCATGCGCGGGGCCGAACCGTCCCCGGGGAGACCGCCGTATCCAGATGCGCTTTCGTCAGCCGAGCTGGAGACCGAGCACGATTTGCGCTGCGGACTCGAGCGCTTCGATCCTGTCGGGATCGTCGGGATCAGTGGGTGTGACGAGCGAGATGATGAATCCCGCCTTCATGGCAATCGCTCCTCGCGTCTTGAACACATCGAGGTTATTGGACGTGATGTGTTCCTCGATGCGCTGCGCGTGGTCGTACAGTATGCCCACAGGTGCCCACCTCCGGTGATCGCTACTTCAGTACTCGGCAACTTGCGTGACTATGTTGAGCGCGAAGTAGCCCCTTGCTCGGAGAAGCGTGATGAATCTCACTCGAAAACCGTTTAGCGGGTATCCCCCGTTACGAGGGTTCGAATCCCTGCCTCTCCGCCAGAAGGACTTGCAGACGTGGATGCTTCCAACTGGCCTTCCAGAGTCGTAGGCTGAGCTCACAGGCTTCGGAGTACATCTGAAGCGCGGGCCGCTCGGTGGGGACGGACGATACGGCAGGGAGGATTGGTCATGCGCTCCAGGCTGGCGTGGTCGAAGCTAGTGGCAGTTTGGGTGGCATTCCTCGCGCTCCACTTCTCGTATGAGACGTTTCCAAATCTTCTCTTCAAGCTGATTGGAGAAGACGGCGAGACGACCTTCTTCCACATGAAGATGCTCTTCGTGGCATACGTACTCGTATCCCTTGTCGAGCTGGCCGTGCGCCGTTCGAGGATCGCTTCCTCGAGCGTGTTCATTTACTCTCGGGCGCTGGTTGCAGTCGCATACCCGTGGCTTACGATCACGATGTGGTTCACTGCTGAGGCACTCGGCGTCGCGATGCCGAACTTGGCAGTCGAGTTGGTCTACGCGAACGTCGCTACCATCCTCGGCATCTACCTGGCACTGCGAGTCGAGGAGTTGCTCGACGGCGTTGAGTTTCGTCCCGCGATGAAGGCGATGATAGTTCTGTTGTTTGTGTCCGCAGTGCTGAGCTACGTCTCGTTCTCTCTCAAGACACCGATGCCCTTCTTCACCACACCTCCAGGCTTCTGACGCCTCGCCGGTACGCAGCATCGCGTACGGCCGTGCGCCGGAACCCGGCTCGTGCTACGGTGCGCCCATGACCACCACCTATCGATATGCTGCCACCTGCCCGAAGGGTGTTGAGCGTCTGCTCGCCGATGAGTTGCGCGCACTCGGCGCCTCGGGCGTCCGCGAGACGCGCGCCGCGGTGACCTTCACCGGCGATCTATCGGCCGGGTATCGTGCCTGCCTGTGGTCGCGGATCGCCAGCCGCGTGCTCCTGAACCTCGCCGAGTTTCCGGCGGCCACCGCCGAAGAGTTGTATGCCGGTGTGGCTGCTATCCCCTGGGAGGAGCATCTCGCCTCCGATGGCACGCTGGCCGTTGATGTCGTGGGCACCACGACCGGCCTCACACACACACGCTTCGCGGCCCAGAAGGCGAAGGACGCGATCGTCGACCGGCTGCGCGAGCGCACCGGCACACGTCCTTCGGTCGAGTTCGACCGCCCGAACGTTCGCATCAGCCTCCGTCTCCACCGGGAGCGCGCGATCCTCTCCATCGACTTCGCGGGAGAGCCGCTGCACCAGCGCGGATACCGCACGCCCGGCGAGCAGGCCGAAGCGCCGCTCAAGGAGAACCTCGCCGCCGCAGTGCTTGTGCGCGCGGGATGGCCGGAAGTCGCCGCTCGGGGCGGCACGCTCGTGGACCCCATGTGCGGCTCGGGCACCCTTCTCGTGGAGGCGGCGCTGATGGCGGCCGACCAGGCTCCCGGCCTGCTGCGCGAGTACTGGGGGTTTGCCGGGTGGCTCGGCCACGATGAGGATGTCTGGCACGACCTGCTCGATGAGGCCGACGGGCGTGCGGAAGCGGGGCGCGAGGCCGTGCCGCTCATCCTCGGCCGCGACTCTGACTCCAACGCGCTCACGCTTGCCCGCGCGTGCGCTAAGCGTGCCGGGTTCGGCTCAGCCATCACGATCGAGTGGGGCGAGCTTGCCACGCTTGCGGCGCCGGAGGGTGCCGTGCGCGGGCTGGTCGTCACCAATCCGCCCTATGGCGTGCGCCTGGGCGAGAGCGAGGAGCTGGTCGGGCTATACGCGACGCTCGGCGAACGGTTGCTGGCGGGGTTCGATGGCTGGCAGGCGGGAATCCTCACCAGCGAGGAGACCTTGGCCAAAGCCACGGGGCTGCGCAGCTCGGCCGCGTTCACGCTCTACAACGGTGCGCTCGAGATCAAGCTGTATCGATTCGAGATAGCCCTCTCGCAGACGCGGGCCGAGGTGCTGCGTAGCGAGCCGGTGACACGCTCGGCGGGCGCCGAGATGCTGGTCAACCGTCTGCGCAAGAACGTTCGGCACCTTGGCAAGTGGGCGCGACGTGAGGGCGTCACGTGCTATCGCGTCTACGATGCCGACCTGCCCGAGTATGCGGTGGCTATCGATCTGTACCAGGGCGCTGGTGCTGATGCCGGTCGCAGGTTCGCGCACGTGGCGGAGTATGCGCCTCCCGCCGAGGTGGATCCGGTCGCCGCGGAGGCGCGCCTAGCCGAGGCCGTGGCCGCAGCCGCCGAGGTGCTCGAGGTTCCCGTCGACTCGGTGGCAGTCAAGGTGCGCCGACGCCAGCGCGGAACGTCGCAGTACGAGCGTCAGGCCGAGCGCGGCGAGCTGATCGAGGTGGCCGAGGGCGGCCTGAGGCTCTTGGTGAACCTGCACGACTATCTCGACACGGGTCTGTTTCTGGACCACCGCCCGGCACGGGCGATGGTGCGCGAGCTGTCCGCTGGCAAGCGGTTCTGCAACCTGTTCGCATACACGGGAGCGGCGAGCGTGTATGCGGCGGCCGGCGGCGCCACGGCGGTCCACACGATCGACCTCTCGGCGGTCTACCTCGACTGGGCCGGCCGGAACATGGAACTCAACGGTTTCGGCGATGCCGGTGGAGTGCGGTACTTCGCAACCGATGCGCTGCGCTGGATCGCGGAGGAGCGCCGCAGGGTGGAGGGCGGCTTTGCGGATCCCTACGGCGTGATCTTCTGCGACCCGCCAACCTTCTCGGCGAGCAAGAAGATGGGCGACCGGACGATCGATGTGCAGCGCGATCATGTATCGCTGGTGAACGACGTGGTGTCGCTGTTGGCCGCCGATGGCGTGCTCGTGTTCTCAACGAACCTGCGGACGTTCAAGCTCGACTACGAAGCGCTGGCACACCTGCAGATAGAGGACATCACCGCGGCCACCATCCCGCCGGACTTCTCCCGCAACGCACGCATCCACCAGTGCTTCCTGGTGCGCGCAAAGAGCGCCCGCTAGAACATAGGGGTCGTCTCTTCGAGCAGGCCCGATCCGATCACCTGTCTGAACGTCTCGGTGGGAATAGTCGTATCCCAGTTCCCGGTGAGCTTGGCGGCGCCCAGGATCCCGAACCAGACAATCACCACGAGCAGCGGCCAGACCCAGGGTGCGATGCGTTTGCGCCCCGCAACCCGCGCTTCGAGGCAACCATCCACCGGACAGACCCGCACGCAGTCCATGCAGCCGTCGCACTCCGGTGCGCGCACAGTCTTCGAATGCTGCACGTCCACGTAGGCGTGGCACACCTGCGTGCACCGGGAGCAGTCGATGCACGTCTCCTCATCCCGATTCACGGCGCACGGTGAGGCTATCCCCACGAGGGAGTACAGTGCGCCGAGCGGACAGGCGTACCGGCACCACACGGGGCCGAGGAGCATAGAAACCACGAACGCGAGCAGGATGACTACGAGGAAGACCGGCTGCCCGAAGCCCTCGATTATCTTGATGTCCGCGACCCACATATACGGAAGCTGCCGGAAGCCGACCGCCTCCTCAACGGAGACCACTGCAACGAACGCGAAAAAGCCGAACCCGATGACGTAGCGCAGGCCTCGTCCGGCGAGATCGAGCCATTTCGGCAGACGGATGTTCTTCCCGATAAGCTTTCGGCCGAGCGCAGCCGCCGCTTCCCACACGGTGCCCACGGGACAGATCCACCCGCAGAAGCCGCGCTTGAACAGGAGGGAGGTCGCCAGCGCCGCAAGGATGATGACCAGACCCGCAGGCAGGAGCGTGTCCCAGCCGCCGCCCTTGATCCACGCGAAGAAGCTGGTGAAGTGCCCGACCGGCAGTATGCCCGCCACGGCCTCGGGACGGCTCACGAACTCGCCCTCGCCGCGAGCCCACGATGCGAACGCGATCAGCCGCGCAGCCAGCCACACGAACAAGGCAAGGAATGCGCCCTTAACGAACCAACGGGAGTCGAATACGCGAAGTGCGCGGCGAAGTAGTCCTGACATCGTGTGCGGCCTTTCGATGCGGTTGGCGCAGGCAGGGATGCGCTCTCCGCTGCCGGACGGGACGCACGCGCACGGATTCTAGCAGTAAGCGTGCCTGAATCGCGTAACGGATTGACTACTAGCGTGCCGCTGTGCCGTCGTCTACACTTTTGTGAAGAGGGCCAGAGGCGGCTCTTTGGATCTGCGACGTGACACTCGCGATCTCGCGGGGGACGAGTCGCGTCGCAATTGTTTTGCCCTACGGGGCGAGAGGATGGGTCTGCATGGCACAGGGTACCGTTAAGTGGTTCAATCCGGACAAGGGCTACGGCTTCGTCTCGCGCGAGGATGGCGACGATCTGTTCGTCCATTTCTCCGAGATCCAGGGCGACGGCTTCAAGACCCTCGATGAGGGCGCGGCCGTCGAGTTCGACGTCACCGCCGGCCAGAACGGCAAGATGCAGGCGAGCAACGTTCGCAAGATCTAGCCTTCGGCTCAACACACAACTGAAACGGAGAGCGGTCCCGCCAGGGGCCGCTCTTCTGGTTGGGGCTCCGTCCGCTGGCGTGGTCCGACACACGCCGTGCGCTCTCTCGCTACCGATGCGGTGCTATGCTCGGGGTGAATCACGCACCACCCCTGGGAGGTCTTGTTGGCGCGCACACCCTACTCGCAGCTGCTCACCTACGCTCTTGCGACCCGCCAGGGCACCGCGGATCTCTGGCGGCAGGTGCGCAGACAGTTCCTGCCGGCGCTTCTCGTCGGAGCTCTTATCGGCGCGGCTGTGACGCTGATCGACGTCGTCGCCTACGAAGTCCTGTGGGGCAACGCCAGCCGAATGCTTACTCCGGTCATGATTCTGGTGCTGCCGACCGCCGGGCTGCTGCTTTCCGGTCTGCTCCTGCAAAAGACGACCGCCGACCCTTCGATCCAGGGGACCGAGGAGTACATAGCCGCGTATCACACACGCGGAGGCGTCTTCGCGTATCGCTCCGTTCCGGGCAAGATACTGGCGGCGCTCGCCGCCGTCGGTCTGGGCGGTAGTGTCGGCATGGAGGCGCCGAGCATCCATTTGGGTGGAGCCATAGGCGCATTCGTCACGGGGAAGCTCAAGCGCTTCGGCTACACCTCAGAAGACGTCAGGAATATGGCGGTTGCCGGTGCCGCGGCCGGCGTAGCCGCGATCTTCAAGGCGCCGCTGACCGGGGTGATCTTCGCGCTCGAAGTGCCGTACATGGACGACATGGCGCACGAGGCACTCGTCCCGGCGCTCGTTGGCTCGGTCTCGTCGTATCTGGTGCTGGTCCAGTTCATGGGCACCGAGCCACTCTTTACGGCGACTCAGCGCTACGTGCTGTCCGGGCCCGATCTTTGGTACGCCCTGCTGCTCGGCCTGATTGTGGGGTTGGTAGCACGGCTATTTGTGAAGTCACTCCACGCGGTGGAGGGGTTTGCGAGCCGGCTGGCGATCCCGCTCTGGCTGCGGACCGGTATCGGCGGCCTCGTGGTCGGCATTCTCGCGCTCGTGGGCCTCGCGATGTTCGGCCGACCGACCGTGCTGGGGACAGGGTACGAGGCGATCGGCGGCATGGTGTCGGGTAGCGCCGGCCCCCTGGAGTCGTTCGAGTTCCTCCTGCTGAAGGTGGGTGCGACGGTCGCGACAGTTGGCAGTGGCGCAGCTGGCGGCCTCTTCATTCCCATGATTGCGATGGGCGCTGCGGCCGGCTCCGCACTTCGGGGCGTGGTTCCCTCCGCCAGCGGACCGCTCTTCCCGGTCGTTGGCATGGCAGCCTTCCTCGCGGCTGGCTACAACACGCCCATCGCCGCAGCCGTATTCGTCGCCGAGTCGACCGGTGGTGCGGGCTACCTGATCCCCGGGCTTGTGGCCTCTGTGGTGGCCTACACGGTAGCGGGACGGGTCTCGGTTTCGAAGAACCAGCGCTGGCGTCGAGCGGACTGCGTCGACAGGCTCATGGGGCTAACGGTTCGGGAGATCATGACAGCGTCCGTCGTGACGGTGCCCACGACCGCATCGGTCAAGGAGTTTCTCGATGCGTACGTGCTCCAGCACAGAAGAAAGGGCTTCCCCGTCACCAATGCGGGCCGGCTCGAGGGCTTCCTCAGCCTCTCTGACGTCCGGGATCTGCCCGTGGAGAAGAGGGCGACTACTCAGGTGTCGGAGCTGATGGTCTTGCCGGTGGCCACGACGGGCTCGGACCGGTCTGTTGGGGAGGTCGTTGCGCTCATGGCCGAACGCGACCTGGATCGCATCCCGGTCGTCGACCCGACCGACCCGACGCGCATAGTCGGTATCATCTCTTCAACAGACGTGCTCGCCCTGGACAGACTGCTGCAGCGGCACGGTGAGTAGGCTGCTCAGCTGGACCAGACGCCCTGTCCCATATACGAAGGGGACTTGATGAGGATTGTCGAAGTGCTGACGGTGGTGGCGGGCGCCGGCATCGGGGGCGGGTTGCGTTACGCGCTCGGGGGCTGGATAGCTGATCGATGGGGAACCTCGTTCCCCTGGCACACGCTCGCAATCAACGTCAGCGGGGCGTTCCTGCTCGGAGTACTGATGGCGTTGTCGCTGGAACGCGGGATCGCGTCCGGCCCGTGGCGGCTCTTCATCGGTGTGGGCATCCTGGGCGGATACACGACGTTCTCGACACTCTCCTATGAGAGCATGGTTCTGTTCCAGCGCGGCCTGCCGCTCAGCGGCGTGGCGAACATGTTCGGGACGGGTCTGGCGGGACTCGTGGCCGTGCTGATCGGTATGGCCATCGGCAGGGCCCTGTAGTGAGGCATTCATGCACATCGAGGGACCCGGAAAGCGAGTCACCACACCCCCGCGAAGGTGGATCTGGAGTTGCTGAAGCTCGACGCTCGGTCGCTACTCCTGCCTCGCTGCGTTCGCCAGAATCGCGTCGTGCCAGTACCAGGCCATGCCCTCGCGGATCTTCTCGTACGTTGCCGTGAAGCGCGGGTCGGCGATGTACATCTCGGCCAGGTTCACGTGCATCTCATGCGAGCACGGGTAGAACCAGGTGTCGATCTGCAGACGCGCAGCCTCGGCGCGCGGTGCGACGGGCCGACTCCTTGTAGGCGTCGCTCTCACCCCAACGCTCCTTCACCTCGTCCTCGTACTTGGTCGGATCAAACTCGCCGAACACCTCGAATGTCTCTTCTGCTGTCATCCTCACACCTGTCCTCTCCGCGCTGATGGCCCTGTCGACCGAGACGATGAGCGCCTGAAGCCGGGCCGATCTCTGGCTCAGCATTTCGCGCTGCAGCTCGAGCGCCGCCCGGCGGTCGAACGCTCCACCCGCGAGCAGCACGGCGATGTCATTCAGCGGGATCTCCAGCTCCCGGACACTCACGCTTGCGAGTCGTGCGACCTCGCTCACCATGAGGGCTTTGGTTGCCGGGTCGTGCGTGTGTTCGTGTTGGTTCATTACCTCTCACCTCCGAGAGGGAGCATAGACCCTCACGTAGCGTGAGGGTCAAGCACCCCGGCTGATTTCCTCCGTCACCCGGCAGACGCGCTACGATGGGCACGGGCACGCATCGTCGGGGGAGGCACTCATGGCGGGAAGCGGATGGCGCACGAAACGGGGTCGCAAGGCGCTTGCGGCGGTGGTGTACGCGGTACTTGGCCGAGGGCTCGTGGCCTGCGCGAGGTTTGATCCCCGGGTACGGGAAGAGGTGCGTGCCTGGCCCGACGGCATCGTCGTAACCCTCAGGATCGCCCCGTTCGGCCCGCAGGTCTCGTGGCGCGCGGCGGATGGTGTGCTTTCGTATCTCGGCGGCGCCGAGGTGACGTCGAACCTTCTTGTGACCTTCAAGAGCGTGGACGATGCAATCCCGCTGCTGCTCGGCATGCAGGGTGTGCTCGCCGCGTTCGCGGAGCATCGCGCGACCGTCCGCGGCGACCTCGCCGTGGCGATGTCGCTCGTCCGCTGCCTCCACATCGTGGAGGGCTACCTGTTCCCGGACGTGATGACGCGCCGCATCCTGCCGCGTCCCGCCGAGCGGTACGTGAGCCATGTGACGGCCTACGTGTTCCTCGTCTTCCGTACCGCCTCTCTGGAAGGAGCCACCTCGTGATCCCCGACTACTACGAGTTCTGCAACTCGGCCAAGATCGTCTCGGGTACCAAGGCGATCGAACACATCGGTTACGAGCTGGCCGCGCTCGGCGCGAGCCGTCCGCTCGTGCTCACCAACAAGCAGCTGCTCGAGCTCAAGGTCGCCACCGTGGTGCTCGACGCGTTGAAGGACACCGAGGCCGAGGTGGTCGCCGTCTACGACGACGTTCCGGTGGATAGCTCGGTGGCGGTCGTGAACGACGTGGCGCGTGTCTACCGCGAGATGAACGCGGACGCGATCGTGGCCGTGGGCGGCGGCTCGGTGATCGATACCGCCAAGGGCGCGACCATCGTGCTCACGCACGGAGCCGAGGATCTCATGGAGTACCGCGGTGCCGAGAGTCTGATGGGCAGGCGTGCGATCGCGTTCATCGCGATCCCCACCACCGCCGGAACCGGCTCCGAGGTCACGTCGGCGGCGGTCATCAAGGATACCGAACGGCACGTGAAGATGGGCTTCACCTCGCTCTCGCTTCTGCCCGACGTGGCGATCCTCGACCCGCGCATGACGCAGAGTCTGCCGCTTCGGCTCACCGCCTCCACAGCCATGGACGCGCTCACGCACGCCGTGGAGTCATTCAGCTGCGTGCAGGCCAACCCTCTTTCCGACTGCTACGCCCGTGCGGCGATCGACCTCATCCGCGAGCACCTGCCGAACGTGATGACCGATCCGAAGGATATCGGGGGCCGGCTCGCGCTCGCGAACGCGGCGCTGCTCGCAGGGGCTGCGTTCAGTAACGCGATGGTGGGCATCGTGCACGCGATGGGCCATGCCACCGGCGGCGTCGCCGGCGTGCCGCACGGCGATGCGATGGCGATTCTCCTTCCGCACGGCATGGAGTACAACCTCGACGTAGCGGGGGAGCGGTACGGCGAGCTGCTGCTGAACCTCGGCGGTGCCGAGGTGTACTCATCCATGCCGGCGGCCGCGCGGCCGGTGGCGGCGATCGCGGCGGTCCGCGAGATGATGCGCGCGCTGCACGACCAGGCCGGGTTGCCGCTTTCGCTCACCGAGGCCGGTGTCCTGCCCGAGCAGATCTTCGATATCGCCACGGCCGCACTGAACGATGGCGCCATGTCGATGAACCCCCGGCAGCCCACACGCGATGAACTCGTCGAGATCCTGAAGGGCGCGTTGTGAGCGCGCCGGACACCTCCGGCGTCTTCGGCTGGACGGGTCGCGTGCTGCGGATCGACCTCACCTCACGCGAGGTAGTGGACTATCCGTGGAGTGCAGAAGACCGTCGCACCTGGCTCGGCGGCAAGTCGATGGCCGCACGTATACTCGCCGATGTGCTGCCCGAACACGTTGATCCGCTCGGTGCCGACAACGTCGTGGTCATCGCCACGGGGCCGCTCACCGGCACCGGCGCGCCCTCGAGCGCGCGCTTCGACATCTCAGCACGCTCGCCGATCACCGGGCTTGTGGCCTCGTCCAACAGCGGAGGTCCGTTCGGCACGTACCTCAAGCGGGCGGGCGTTGACGCGCTCGTGCTCACGGGTGCGGCATCCTCCCCGGTCTGGCTCGAGGTGAGCGAGGCGGGCGTCGTCTTCCACGACGCCGACGGCGTGTGGGGCATGCGCACCACCGAGGCACAGCAGACCATAGGTGGCGCCATCAGCGCACGGACCGGCGTGCTCGCGATCGGTCCGGCGGGCGAGAACCGTGTGCGCTACGCGTGCATCATGTCCGGCGAGCGGGCCGCCGGGCGCGCGGGCATGGGCGCGGTCCTCGGCAGCAAGAACGTCAAGGGCATCGCGGCGTGGGGCGAGCGCAAGGTCGCCGTCGCCTATCCCGAGAAGTACCGTGCACATCTCAAGAAGTGGACGGCCTCACTCAAGCGCCATCCGATCGCGGGTGGCTCGCTGCCGGAGCTGGGCACTGCCGGGTTCCTCGCCCCGATGCAGGAGCTCGGCATCGTGGCCACGCGCAACTTCCAGGCCGGGCGCTACGCGCACGCTGCCGAGATCGACGGGCGCGCGCTCGCAGCATCGCGGCTCGTCACCACCTCAGGCTGCCTTTCGTGCCCTATCCGCTGCGGGCGGGTGGTGGAACTCGACGGTCGCCAGGTCAAGGGTCCTGAACTCGAGACGCTGGTGCTTCTCGGCGCCAACATCGAGAACCCCGATCTCGGACGCATCATCGAGTGGAACGTGCTGCTCGACGAGCTCGGTCTCGACACGATGTCCACCGGCGTCACGCTCTCCTGGGCCATGGAGGCCGCCGAGAAGGGGCTGTGGGACAACGGGCTCGCGTTCGGACAGACTGACGGCCTTGCCGCGCTCTTCGAGGATATCGCCTACCGGCGCGGACTTGGCGCCGAACTCGCCGAGGGCTCGCGCGTGCTATCGCAGCGCTACGGCGGGGAAGGTTTTGCGATGAACGTGAAGGGGCTCGAGCTCGCTGCGTATGAGCCGCGAGGCGCGGTGGGCCAGGGGCTGGGGTATGCCGTGAGCAACCGTGGCGGCTGCCACCTGAACGCCGGGTACATGGTTGCGCTCGAGGGCCTCGCGCTTCGGATGGACGGTCGGTCGCCGAGGAGCAAGGCCGCGCTCACCGCGCTGTTCCAGGACCTCATGGAGGTCGTCTCCTCGTCCGGCGTCTGCCTGTTCACCACACTCGGCGTGTTGCCCGGTGCGCTCGTCGAGCACCCCGAGCGCGGCCTCGGCACGTTGGTGGCCCGTGTGCTCTCGTACACGAGCGGCGTGATGCGCATGCTGCGGATACTGCCGCGATGGGTGCTTGGGATCCCGATGCCGCTCATCCCGCACATCCGCGCGCTCGAGCTCGTCACGGGTGAGCGATATCGCTTGGGCGGCTTCTGGTCCGTAGGGGAACGGGGCTACAACCTCGAGCGAGTGCTCGGTCTGCGCTTCGGCAGCGGCGGCGCGCTCGGCGACACACTGCCGAAGCGGCTGCTCGAAGAGCCGCAGGACGTGGACGATCCCACGAGCGTGGTGCCGCTCGCTGCGCTCAAGGCCGACTACTACCGCCAGCGCGGCTGGTCGACCGATGGCGTGCCGGAGTCGAGACTGCTCGCGCGGCTGGGTGTGCCGGAGGCGTAGGGCCAGACCGCTTCCGTTGCTGCGGTATGCTGGGCGGTATGACCACGACCATCATCCTTGCGCTCTCCACCTCGGTACTCTTCGGCGTCGGTGACTTCCTCGGCGGCGTTGCCACGCGTCGCGATTCGTCGTTCGCCGTCACGGGCACGTCGCACATGTTCTCCATCGTGCTTCTTGCAGGCGCAGTGCTGCTGCTCCCGACAGCCACCCCGACAAGCTCGGACCTGATCTGGGGCGCGGTCTCGGGCCTGTGCGGTGTGATCGGTGTGAACGCGCTGTTTGGCGCACTTGCCGTTGGCAGGATGAGCATCGTTGCACCGCTGTCGGCCGCGATGTCGGCCGCGCTGCCGGCAACGTACGATCTCGCCAGCGGTACGACCCTCGGTTCGCTCACGATCACGGGCATCGCGCTCGCGCTCGTGGCCATCGTCATCGTGAGCATCGCCCCGGATGACCAGCTACATGAGCCGGTCCACGAGTACCGGCCGCGTCGCGCGTTCGGGCTCGCGCTTCTGTCGGGCGTCGGGTTCTCCGGCGCGTTCATCGCGTTTTCCTTCACCTCGGTTGAAAGTGGGCTCACGCCGGTGCTCGTCGCCCGCGTGGTCTCAATAGCGGTGGCAGTGGTACTCGCTTTGCGATTCGGTAACGGGTTCCCGGTCAAGCGCGCTGCGCTCGCTCCCACGCTGGGCACCGGGCTTACCGATGCGCTCGCCAACGTGACGATGCTTGCGGCCATCCGCCTGGGGCCACTCGCGATCGCATCCGTGCTCGGTTCGCTCTTCCCCGTGGTCGTCGTCGCGCTCGCGCGCGTGTTTCTACACGAACGACTCCACATGTGGCAGCGCGTGGGCGTGGTACTCGCGGTGGTGGCGGTGCTCCTCTCCGCGATGCCGTAGCCCTAAGCGCGGAGCCTCAGCTAGGCCGCGGTCTGTTCGGGTACGCTTATGCAGAGCGAGCGCGGTGAAGACGCGCCGGAATCAAGGGAGGTTCTCGTGCTCGAACTCGATATCCCCGGCTACGGAGCACTCGTGCTCGAGCACCTTGTATTGGATGTGAACGGCACGATCGCCGGCGCCCTTGGTGCCGCGCGCGCCGCACTCGACGCGGCCGATATCGTGGTTGGTAGCATCGGCGATGCTCTCCGACTTCTAGGAGATCCGCGCCGCCTGATGGCGACACTCCGCACATGAAGATGCCAGCGACACCTCCCTGCATCACCGTCGTCGGAGGCGCAAACGTGGACATCGTCGGCACGCCCGAGGGTCGCTTCGCGCTGCGTGACTCAAACCCCGGTCACGTCTGCTCGAGCGCGGGAGGCGTGGGCCGCAATATCGCGGAGAACCTCGCCCGGCTCGGCGCCGACGTGCGGCTGGTGACGGCCTTTGGAGACGATGCGCTTGCCGGGTGGCTGAAGGACCGCTGCATGGAGGCCGGTATCGACCTCACGTACTCGCTCGTGGCCGAAGGAGTCCCCGGTTCTCGCTACCTTGCGGTGCTCGACGGTGAGGGCGATCTTGCCGCGGCCGTCTCGGACATGCGCGCCATGCGCGCTCTCACGCCTGATGTCCTCGACCCGGCTGCATTCGCCGGGGCAGACGCGATCGTCCTGGACACCAACCTGCATGCCTCAACGATCGCGCGGGTGGCCCAGCTCGCGGGCGAGACCCCTCTCGTTCTTGATCCCGTGTCCACCGCCAAAGCACAGCTGGCGCGGCCGGTGCTCGGCCAGCTTGCGGTGCTCAAGGCGAACCTACGCGAAGCGGAGGAGCTCTCGGGAGCGGCAGGCGCGGAGGGTGCTGCCATGCGTCTGCGGGAGGCGGGCGTTCGAACCGTGTTCGTCTCGATGGGTGCGGACGGCGTGTGGTGCGCTTCGGGCAACGAGTCGTTCCGCATGCCGGCGATCACGGTGAACGTGGTGAATGCCACCGGAGCCGGGGATGCATTCACCGCAGGCGTTGCCTGGGGAGTCGCCCGGGGCACCGGGCTTAAGGAGACCGCCCGGCTGGCGAGCGCACTATCGGCGCTGGCCCTCGAAAGCGAACTTACTGTGAGCGACGACGTGAGCGCCGAGGCGCTCCACGCGAGGATGGAGGCTGGCAGCAGATGAGACCACACCTGAGGATCACCGATGAGGTGAAGGAGGCGCTCGATGCCGGGAGACCGGTCGTGGCGCTCGAATCGACCATTATCTCGCATGGATTCCCGTATCCCGCCAACGTCGAGTCCGCGCGCGAATGCGAGCGGATCGCGCGCGAGGAGGGCGTCATCCCGGCAACGATCGCCGTGATCGGCGGCCAGTTCGCGGTCGGGCTGTCAGATGACGAGATCGAGCACCTCGGATCAAACCGGGAGACCCCGAAGGCGAGCAGGCGCGACCTCCCGATGCTGGTTGCCCGCGGATCAGACGGGGCCACCACCGTGGCCGGCACGATGGCGGTGGCCGCGATGGCCGGCATCAGCATCTTCGCCACGGGCGGGATCGGTGGTGTGCACCGCGGAGCCGAGCGCTCGATGGACATCTCGGCCGACTTAGAGGAACTCGCCAGAACGAGCCTTGCGGTGGTCTGCGCCGGCGCGAAGTCCGTGCTCGACATCGGGCTCACGCTCGAGTATCTCGAGACGCGCGGCGTGCCTGTTCTCGGCTACCGCACGGATGCATTCCCGGCGTTTTACACCCGCGACAGCGGCTTCGGAGTGGATGCGCGGCTGGGTGAGCCCGATGAGGTCGCCTCTGTCCTCCAGGCCAAGTGGGAGACGGGCCTCACGGGCGGTGTACTCGTGGCAAACCCGATTCCCGAAGAGAGCGCGCTTGATGCGACCGAGATCGAGACGATCATCGCTCGTGCGCTCGCCGAGGCACGCGAGACCGGGGTGCGCGGCAAGTCGATCACCCCGTTTTTGCTCGCGCGCATCCACGAGTTGACGGGGGGCGCCAGCGAGGCAGCCAACAAGGCGCTCGTGTGGTCTAACGTGCGCCTCGCCGCGCAGATCTCCACAGCGCTGTCAGTCCGCACCCGCACCAGCCATCTCACCGGGAGACATCAGTGAACGACATACCCAACGGCCACCGCGCCTTCGATGATTCACTGCTTGAGATGGTACGCGGCACCGAGGCGGACTTTCTGTCCGGCAAGCGCGGGGGTCGCTACGGAAACGTCGAGGGAGCGGTACGCATCTTCCTGGAGTTCCTGCGCGGCTTCGAATTCATGCAGATCGACAGACCGTGCGTCACGGTCTTCGGCTCGGCGCGCTTCCGTGAGGGAGACCCACACTACGAAAAGGCCCGCGAGCTGGGCAGAGCACTCGGCGAGGCCGGCTTTGCCGTCATGACCGGAGGCGGCCCCGGGATCATGGAGGCGGCCAACCGCGGCTGCAAGGAGGCGGGCGGGCTGTCGATAGGTGCCAACATCCATCTACCGTACGAGCAGAAGCCCAATCCGTACGTGGATCAGTTCATGGAGTTCGAACACTTCTTCGTGCGCAAGGTGATGATGGTCAAGTACTCGTGTGCCTTTGTGGTGTGCCCGGGCGGGTTCGGCACGCTCGACGAGGTATTCGAGACGCTCACGCTCGTGCAGACGAAGAAGATCGACGACTTCCCGGTGATCGCGCTCGGCGCGGCATTCTGGGAGCCGATGATCGACTTCTTCCAGCGCTGCATGGTGGCCGAGGGTACGATCTCCGCGGGTGATGTGGATCTCATCCGCATCACCGACTCGATAGACGAGGCGATGGTGCATGTGGTGAGCAGCCCGTTCGGATGTGGCTCGCCGCTGTAAGGGGTGCACTAGCTCGCCGCGGTGGGTTGTGGAACCAAACGAAGGCTTATAGCTCGGTTGCGATGAACGTGTCCCAGTCGTCCAGGTTCCCTGAATCGAACCCCCGTCTGAACCATCTCATCCGCTGCTCGGACGTGCCGTGGGTGAAGCTGTCCGGCACGACGTAGCCCTGCGTTTCTCGCTGGATACGGTCGTCGCCAATGGCGTTGGCGGCCTTGAGCGCCTCCTCCAAGTCGCCCTCCTCCAGTAGTCCACGTCCCCGGGCATGGCTTGCCCAGACACCTGCCAGGTAGTCGGCCTGCAGTTCGAACCGCACGGAGTACTCGTTGTACTCCTCCTCGCTGAGTTGCTGCCGGAGTTCCTGCAGCCGGGCCGTCACACCGAGTTGCGTCTGGACGTGGTGCCCGACCTCGTGAGCCACCACATACGCCATCGCGAAATCTCCAGGAGCCTGAAATCTGTCTCGGAGTTCGCCGAAGAAGCTCAGGTCGATGTAGAGGTTGTTGTCGCCGGGGCAGTAGAACGGGCCGGTGGAGGAGCCGGCAACGCCGCACGCTGACTCGACACTGTCGGAGTACAGCACCAGGGTAGGTTCGGTGTACTCCATTCCCAGCTCGCTGAACGCCTCCGTCCAGACCGCCTCGGTGTCCGCAAGCACCACGGATACGAAGTCCGCGAGTTCCTTCTCCTCTGCCGTCTCCACGTACGGAGTGCCGTCGTTCGGGCCTGCGTTCCCTATGGTGTTAATGACGTCTTCGGGATTAGCGCCTAGCAGCACGGCCACGAGCATGATGATGATGGCTGCGCCGCCCCCGATGGCGACCTTGCCGCCCGCGCCCCGCCGGTCCTCCACGTTGGAGCTGCCGGGCATCCCACGCCACTTCACCGATCTCACTCCTCGGACGTTCGTCCATGGCCACGACAGTCGGGGCCATCAGCAGTACCTGCCGAGAAGTTCGTACCCCGCGCCGCCGCTTCCGAGCGTCGGCGCCGATCACAACTAGCGGCGCTTCAGGTCGCGTGACACCGCCATGGCAGCGCGGGCGCCCTCGCCGGCGGCGATGATGATCTGCTTGCCGGGCGTGTCGGTCACATCGCCCGCCGCGTAGATACCCGGCGCGGTGGTGGCGCCACGGTTGTCGATGACGATCTCGCCCTTAGCGTTTGTCTCCACCAATCCTGCGGTGTACTCGGACACGGCGATCGCACCGCTTTCGATGAACACACCGGAGACGGCGAGGGTCTCTTCGGCACCATCGCCTGGCGACTTCACCTTCACACCGGTCACACGCGCATCACCGAGGATCTCGGTCACCTTCAGTCCGGTCCGCACGGTGATGCTCGTCTCGGCCTCCACCCGCGCCACCATCGCTGCGGGCGCCTTGAGTGCCTGAAGCGAGATAAGGGTCACGCGCGCCCCGAGGGCTGCAAGTTCGAGCGCCGCGTCCGCGGCTGACTCGCCCGGACCGACAACCGCCACGTCGGCGCCCTTGAAGAACGCCGCATCGCAGGTGGCGCAGTACGAGACGCCTCGGCCCACGAACTCGGCCTCACCGGGAACCGCGAGGCGGTTGGGCGCTCGGCCGGTGGCGATGATGATGGCGCGAGTGGGCATGTGCGAGCCCTCACGGGTGTATACATCAAAGCCGTCGTCAGCCGGAACGATCGCGTTCACGAGCTGTCCCTCAAAGCACTCTACGTCGAACTGCGAGACGTGATCGCGGAAGTTGGCCACGAGTTCCTTCCCGGTCACGAGGCGCCAGCCGGGGTAGTTCTCAACCTCTCCAGCCCAGGCGGCCTGCCCGCCTACTTCACCGCCGATAATCGCGGTCTTCAGGCCCTGGCGGGAGGTGTACATACCGGCGGTGAGACCTGCGGGTCCGGCTCCGATAACAATTACATCGTAGCGTCCGGCTTCTTGCTCACTCACGGGTGCCCCTCTCGTTGATGCGCGGAACCGTGGCGCGCTATCGTGTCACAATGGCGGCGGAGACTGGAGGAAACGCATGGCCCACTCACGCGTCGCTGTCATCACGTGTGACTCATACGATACTCCTGCCGTTGACGCGGCGGTATCTCGCGGGCTAGCGCTCCTGGGGGGCGCCGGAGCGTTCGTGACCGCCGGGGAGCGCATCGTGTTGAAGCCCAACCTGCTGGTGGCCAGCACGAGCGAGAAGGCGGTCACCACCCACCCGGCGGTCTTCTCGGCCGTGGCTCGCGAGCTCGCTGCCGCAGGAGCGCAGCTCACCTGGGGTGACTCGCCGGGCTTCGGCAGCACGCTCTCCGCGGGACGTCGTGCCGGCATCGCGGCTGCGGCGGACGCACTCGGCATCCCGGTGGCCGACTTCGAGCACGGCCGCGCGGTGTCGTTTCCCGACGGTCAGCTCATCAAGCAGTTCACGATCGCCGAGGGCGTGACTGGCGCAGACGGCCTCGTTTCGCTGCCCAAGCTCAAGACCCACGCGCTCACGCGCATGACCGGCGCCGTGAAGAACCAGTTCGGCTGCATCCCCGGCATGCTCAAGGGCGAGTTTCACATGCGTATGCCCGACATCGACCGGTTCAGCCAGATGCTTGTCGATCTCAACCGACTGCTGCGGCCGCGGCTGTTCGTAATGGATGCGATCGTAGCGATGGAGGGCAACGGCCCACGCGGTGGAGATCCGCGCGAGGTGGGCGTGGTGCTCCTCTCGGATGACCCGGTTGCCATCGACGCTCTGGGGTGTCGCATCATGTCGCTTGACCCGGCGCTGGTGGGCACGGTGGTCTACGGGGAGCGATTCGGCCTTGGCAGTGCGAGTGAGATCGAGCTGCTCGGCGATGAGCTGCCGGTGATCGACGACTACGTGGTGAATCGCGCCACAGCGTCAACCACGGGCGGCGGTATCGGCAATCCGCTCGGTCGCCGCCTCCTTGCCCCGCGCCCGTTCATCGACCACGCGCGGTGCACGCGCTGCGGCACGTGCGTGAGGGTCTGCCCTGTCGAGCCGAAGGCCGTGGACTTCCCCGGAGGGGATACCGCTCTCATCCCCGAGCATGATTACGCTCTGTGCATCCGGTGCTACTGCTGCCAGGAGATGTGTCCCGAGCGCGCGATAGCGGTCAAAACGCCTCCGCTCGGGAGACTCATCAGGCGGTAGACAGACGGTACACTGCCAGCCTTCACCACAGGCGATACCAGCCGCCGCGCTCCTCCACTGCCACGGGGACGTTGTAAAGCGCGCTCAGTCCGTCTGTGGTGAGGAGTTCGGACTTCGGTCCATCACGGAACACCGCCCCATCCTTCAGCATCACCACGCGGCCCACCTCCGGGATGATGTCCGAGACGTGATGCGTGACGATCACGAGCGCCAGGCGCTCGGCCAGGCGCTCGAGCAGACTCAGGAAGTGGTAGGTACCTGCCGGGTCGAGGCCATGCGTGGGCTCGTCGAGCACCAGAAGCGCCGGGTCGTGCACCAGCGCCCGTCAGCGTGGACTTCCCGGCACCGTTCGGGCCGAGCACCGCCACGTGCTCGCCCTCGTGGAATGCCAGCGAATCCACGTGCAGGATCGTGTGTCGGTCGCGGACGACCTCGGCTGAGCGCAGCTCGATGAGTGGGGCGCGGTTCACCACACCCGCCCCGGTGGGCGGAGCTATAGGCAGAAGGCGGCCGCATGACCGATCACTCATCGACGGCTTCCTGTACGTCGACCGACTCGACCAGGTACGTCTCCGCGTACGTGTGACCTGAGCGCTCGACGCGCGTGCCCACGCCGATAACCGCGGTGAGACGGTCGGCCGAGTCTGCGGAGGCTGTCAGGAAGTAGACACCCTCCTCGCCAACGGTGACAACTGAAGTCGCGGGCATCCCGGAGAGCAGGGAGGTGAGTAGGGCGGCGTCGGCGCGCGCCGCAGGGGCACACAGGTCCTGCACCCTGGCATCGGCGCCGACCAGCAGTGCGCCCTCGAGCTCGGCGATCAGCGCGTCTTGCCGCGCACCCTCCTCCATGCTCGTGTACGCGGTGGGTGATTCCAGCGACGCGAGGAACGTGCTCACTCCGGCCGAAAGGTAGAAGACCGCCAGCAGGCAGCACCAGCATCCGATCGGTACGAGCACGAGGCAGATCCACCACCGGTTCCGGCCAAAGCCGAGCGGGGGAGGGTTCTGGGCGATATCGCGTTCGCGGACAACTACGCGATCGTCGGCGAGGCGTACCGCGCGCAGGCCGGTCATCCACATCCCCACGCTTGAGGAGCGTTGCCGGCGCAGCAGCAACCAGTAGTAGAGAGCCCACGCGAGCATGACCGAGAGCACCACCCACTGCCACAGCGGAATGGCGGGCACCGAGTCCAGTCCCGCCGCAGCCCGGGTCGCCGGGTCCCCGATCCAAGCCGATCCGATGCGCAGCGCAAGCAGCAGCCAAATCGGCTGGAAGCCTTCGGAAACAGCAGCTCCGGCAAAGCTTCCGGTGGCTCCGATGAACCCGATGACCGTGGGCACGATAACAAACGGACCGATGCCGATGACCATGTCGGTGGCCCAGGCGCTATACCGGCGGCCGAGTGAGGCCTGCGCCACGGCGCGCTCGCCTTCAGGGCGCAGGCGACGCTCAACGATCTGCGAGGCCACCTCGGCCGGATCGCCGAAGTCCGCGAGCACCGCCCCGGAATCGCCGCGCTCGCCGATCTCCTCCAGCAGATGGGTGCGAATCTCCGCGATCGTGTCGTCAACGTCCGTTTGCGCAAGCCCGCGCAGGCCGTGGCGCACCTCTGTCAGGTACCGCGTCACACCGGAAGCATCGGTCATGAGAAGTCCCTCCCCCCGAGGTCCCTCAACGCATCGGCGACGGTCTCCCACTCATGCCACGCGCGGTCGAGGAATGCCCGTCCTGCATCGGTGATGCGATAGTACTTCCGGGGACCGGCCGGCCCCTCGTCCGACCATGCGGCCGCCACCAGACCGTCGGCCTCCAGCCGGCGCAGGACCGGGTAGACCGTGCCCTCACCCGCGACCAGCCCGCCCCGTTCCTTCAACTCCCGCACGATGGCGTAGCCGTACAGCGCCTCGCGCTCCACGAGCCGAAGGATCATCAACTCGACGATGCCCTTGCGAAGCTGCGTCGACCAGGAAGCGAATCCATCGCCCGTGGGGGGTTCCGCTCGTCGTGGCATCCGTCCCCGTCCCCTAGATACTGTGCAATATACAGTAGACGTGCACGGGGGGCTGCGCAAGCGCGGCAGCGCCCGCCCGCGCTAGACTGTGGAGGTCGGCCGCACGCGAAACGGAGAACGATGACCGTCATCGATGCCCATGCACATGCGTTCCCCGACGCGATCGCCCACGCTGCCGTGGCGTCTTTGGTGGGCAGGCAGGGCGTGCGTGCCTACTACGACGGGACGATCGCGGGTCTCCTGCGCCTGATGACGGAGCGGGGGATCGATGGTTCGCTGGTCGCCCCGGTCGCTACCAAGTCATCGCAGGTGATCGGTATCAACGACTGGGTCACCGCCATCGAGGACCCGCGCATCATTCCCTTCGGCGCGATGCACCCCGACTTCCCGGATCCGGAGCGCGAGATCGCGCGGCTCGCATCTCTCGGCGTGCGTGGGATCAAGCTGCACTCCCAGAGCCAGGCTTTCTCGCCGGAGGAGAACCGCATGGCGCCGATCTACGAGGCTGTCATCGGGCACGACATGATCATTCTGTTTCACGCGGGCGGCTTCGTGGTGAACGAGGGGGTTGAGGCGCGTCCGCACGTGTTCGCGGCGATGCTCGACCGCTGGCCTGATCTTGTGTGTGTCCTCGCGCACATGGGCGGTTATCGCTACTGGGATGAGGTGCGTGAGCACCTGTGCGGTCGCGACGTCTACTTCGACACCGCATACGTGCCGGGAAATCTTCCCGATGACCAGCTGCTTTCACTCATCCGGGCGCACGGTGCTGACCGCGTGCTATTCGGCTCCGACGGGCCCTGGGCTGATGCGGGTGCCGAGGTCTCGCACATTGGCCAGCTCGGTCTATCCGGCAGAGAGCTCGAGGCGGTCCTGTTCAGGAATGCACAAACGCTCCTGTCCCTGCAGGCGCCCAAGCGGAAATCAACCGGCGACGAGCGGCACTGATGGCGACCATCGGCATATAGCTCGTTAAGGGATTCACAAATTAGCCGATGAGAGTATAGTGAAGACAGGTTAAGGGTAGGTTAGGGGCAGGGCGCTGCGTACCGGCGACCCCCACAGGCTTGGAAGTCCGAAGAAACCGACCGGCACGAATCGAGCGCTCCGGCACAGCGCGAGGTGGGCAGCCGCACGCTGCCTTGAGGAAGGAAGGAGGTGGTGGCTATGACCGAGGGCCCAACTGACAATCTCGCCAACGGCAAGGCCGTCACCCGCAAAAAGCCCCGATCCAAGAAGCGATGGGTGTGGCTGGGTGTTCTCGTTGCGTTCGTGGTGGTCGGTTTCGGCGTTTGGGAGTACACGTCGACGCCCGGCTTCTGCGCATCGTGTCACATCATCGAGCCGTCGGTAGAGGGGTGGAGGAACTCCGCTCACGCAGACGAGGCATCGTGCATGGACTGTCATGCGGATGAGGGCCTCGTCGGCGAGTTTGTCGCTCACATCGGGGGAGTGCAGGAAGTCTACATGCAGGTCACCGAGAACCCGGAGGCGAGCGACATCCATGGTTTCGTGCCCGTCGAGCGGTGCATGACCTGCCACGAGGATGACTGGGACAAACTTCCCGAAGACCATCCGACCGCCGAGGCGCCCTGTGGCGTGTGCCATCGCGATTCAGCACACACCAACGAGAAGCCGCTCTATGAGCCTGCGAAAGAGGGTGAGTAGCCGATGACCGGATACAACCGTTCGTCCCGACGTCTCACCGCTATCGCGTTGCTCGCCGCTCTTGCCGCGCTCGCCCTCATCACCGGCGGCTGTGCCGCCGAGCCGCTCGTGGCCGAAGATGGAGAGATGACGTGCATCGAGTGTCACACCGACCGTGACCTGCTCAATGCGGACCTCGAGGCTGATCCAAAGCCCGAGAAGGTCGTGGCAGAAAGCGAAGGCGAAGGTTGAGGTGGGTCGCTGCCTCCGTTGGAGGCTGACCTGGCCGCGCTCGTCGCGCCTGCTTTCTTCGATACCACGCACGGCAAGATGGACTGCCGCGACTGCCACGGCGGCGTGAAGTTCGCCAAGACGCGAGCGGAGGCCCATGTGGACATGGAGCCGCTGCCATCGTCAACGTACGCCGAGTCGGTGTGCGCGCCGTGTCACGAGGAGATCACCAGCACGTTTGCCACGACGCTCCACGCTGATACGCGCGGCGTGTCGAGCACGGAGAAGGCGCTCGTCTTGAAGCGCGCCAATCCGGACGCCATCGATGCCGTCAACCAGGGCCTGACAAACAACTGCGACACGTGTCACGTCTCCGGTTGCGGTGACTGCCACGTCTCTCGTCCGCAGTTCAACGACGGCGGGTTCGTTCAGGGCCACGTCTTCTACAAGAGTCCCAACTCCCTCAACAACTGCATGGGTTGCCATGGCAGCCGCATTCAGAAGGAGTACACGGGCCAGGGCACAAGCGAGAAGTCCACGCTCCACGCCGACGTGCACTGGAGCCCCAACGGCATGCAGTGCACCGAGTGCCACACTTCCGAGTGGATCCACGGCGGCGATGTGTACGACGCTCGCTATGACGCTCCGAAGGCACCGAAGTGCACCGACTGCCACGCACAGGGCGCTGAGTTTGCTGCCATCGAGATGCATGCCAAGCACGGTACCCCGGAATCGTCGGTCTACCTGCAGTGCCAGGTATGTCACTCGCAGGACTACAACAACTGCACGTCATGCCACGTTGCCCTCGACGACAACGATCTGCCGTTCTACGAGACGGAGTCGAGCAGTTTCGACTTCAACATCGGTCGCAACTACGACCAGTCGGACAGCAAGCCGTGGGACTACATCGTGGTGCGTCACGTCCCGGTCGACGACGGTACGTTCGACTTCTACGGCGAGAACGCTCTCACGAACATGGCCGCAGCTCCCACGTGGAAGTACGCGACCCCTCACACTATCGCCCGCACCACCCGCCAGACCGAAGGCGGATGCGTGAGTTGTCACGGTAACCGGGACGTCTTCCTCACCGGAGATGATATGACCGGACTCACCGCCGACGAGATCAAGGCGAACGACCCTGTGGTTGTCAACGAGATACCGTAACGGGTCTCATGAATAAAGGAGGAACGTGCACATGAGTTACAAGCGCTGGATGATCGCCCTTCTGGCCGGTGTCCTGGTGTTCGGCCTGGTGGCCGTACCCGGGTGCGCCGCAGAAGAGCCCGCAGTAGAGGAAGTGGCCACCGAAGAGGTAGCCGAGGAGCCCGCGTTCGACGCACAGGCTGCGATGATCGACGCCGCCAACGAGTACTTCAAGAATGCGCCTGTACCCACGATCGCGGCTGCCGACCTCTTCAACGTCGTGCAGGCCAAGGACGCCGGTTACCAGATCGTGGACATCCGTTCGGCCGAGCACTACGCCCTCGGCCACATCGAGGGTGCGATCAACATCCCGTTCAAGACGATCGCGGATGACGCGAGCCTCGCGATGCTCGATGACGCTAAGAAGATCGTCGTCGTGTGCTACACCGGCCACACCGCCTCGATGGCGAACATGGTCTGGAACATGCTCGGCTACGACGCCCTCTCGCTGAAGTTCGGCATGAGCGGCTGGGTTGCCGACAAGGCCATCGTGGGCCTGGACATCCCCGCCAAGGTCGGCGCGGGCTTCCCCACGGTAACCACTCCTGTCGAAGCGACCGGCGGCTTCACAGCCCCCGAGCTCGAGGGTGAGTACGCTGACGTTGCAGAGGCCATCCAGGAGCAGACCAAGGCGTACTTCGCCAAGGACCTCGCCCCCACGATCGCTGTTGCTGACGTGAACAACCTCGTGCTGGCCAAGGACGCAACCTACCAGATCGTCTCGGTGCGCAAGGCCGAGGACTATGCCAAGGGTCACGTGGATGGTGCCATCAACATCCTGTGGACCGATATTGCCGACAACCTCGACAAGATCGATCCGGACAAGAAGATCATCGTCTACTGCTACACCGGTCACACCGGTGGCGAGGCCGCGATGTTCCTGAACCTCATGGGCTACGAGACGTACAACATGAAGTTCGGCATGAGCGGCTGGAACACCGATCCGGCTGTTGGCGGATCTGCAGGCTACGATCCCGCAACCGTTCCCGGTTACGCGACTGTGAAGTAAGTCCGCGTTTCGTGTGCGGTGCGACCGGAAGGGCCTCGCGATCGTGCGGGGCCCTTCTCGGGTCCTCTCGGGATGACGCCTGGCTTCACCTACTAGTACAATCAGTGTGACCCACAACCGAGAGGGACTCGCCGTGAAGCGCATTCTGCTGGTCGAGGACAATCCGCAGAACCGATATCTCGTGACATACCTGCTGGAACGCCACGGGTACGAGTTGCAGGTTGCCGAAGATGGCGAGCAAGCGCTGGCCATGCTCGAGACCGACGCCCCTGATCTCATTCTCATGGATATGCAGCTGCCGAGGATAGACGGCTACGAAGCCACCCGGCGCATCAAGGCGGACGAGCGGTTCCGGCGCATTCCTCTGATAGCCCTCACCGCACACTCGATGCGCGGCGACGAGACCAGGGCGCGCGATGCAGGGTGCGACGAGTTCATCACCAAGCCGGTGGACACGGACGGACTGATCGACCTCATCGCACGCTTGCTGGACACCTGACGCACTCGCGCGGGTCGAGTCGACCCCCTATACTGAGATTCCACGCTCCGGCACTCAGGTCCGGGTCTCGGGTGGCGATATGTCGTGAACCTGGTCAGGTCCGGAAGGAAGCAGCCATAAGCGGCCTCTGTCGGGTACCCGGGGCTCGGTCCCGAGTGCCGGAGCGTATACGCGCAGGCGCACAGGCGTCCGGTCGCGTGCCCGTCGTTCGGTGTCTTTCGAGGAGCTAAGGCTTCATGGCGCACCTATCGTGGTATCGCAAGTACCGCCCCCAGTCCTTTGATGATGTGGTCGGACAGTCCCACATCGAGCGCACGCTGCGAAATGCGGTCGGCGAGGGCGCGGTGGCGCACGCGTATCTCTTCACGGGTCCGCGCGGGACCGGCAAGACCACGACCGCCCGCATCCTGGCAAAGGCGCTCAACTGCGAGCAGGGCCCCACGATCACGCCGGACGAGACGTGCGAGCAGTGCGTGGCCATCGCCGAGGGCACCCATCCCGACGTCCACGAACTCGATGCCGCATCGCGCACCGGTGTGGACGACGTGCGCGAACAGATCATCGGTCGCGTCAACTACGCACCCTCGCGTGGCACGTGGAAGATCTACATCATCGACGAGGTGCACATGCTGTCGCCCTCGGCATTCAACGCGCTGCTCAAGACGATCGAGGAGCCGCCACCAAATACCGTGTTCGTGCTGTGCACCACGCATCCGCACAAGGTTCCCGAGACGATCCAGTCACGCTGCCAGCGCTTCGATTTCCACCGCCTCTCGGTGGAGGACATCGTGAGCAGGCTGAGGACCATAGCCGACTCCGAAGGCGTGAGCGTGCCGGATAGCGCGCTCACCCTCATCGGCAAGCACGCGCTCGGCGGCATGCGGGATGCCATCACCACGCTCGAGCAGCTGGCCGCCTTTGGCAGCGGGACCATCGCGCTCGACGACGTGGAGGGCCTCCTCGGCGAAGTGGATGTCACGCTGCTCTTCCAGGCGGCCGAGCTGGTGCTTGACCGCGATGTGGCGGGTGCATTCCGGTTCGTTGCCGCTCTCGCGGAGACCGGCGTGGACATGAGCGAGTTTGTGAAGGGGCTGGTCCGCCACTTCCGCGACCTGTTCGTTATCGCGGCGGTTGGCGCTGACGGCGCTATCGACACGACGGCCGATGACCGGGGCCGACTGGAGAGCCAGGCCGCCCGGTTCGGCAGCGACCGGATCGCGCGCGTGCTCGAGTTGCTCTCCCGCCTCTCGACCGAGTTGCGCTACGCGACAGATCAGCGTCTGGCGGTTGAAGTTGCGCTCACCCGCATGGCTCGGCCTCAGGCGGACATCACGTTGGAGTCGCTCGCCGAGCGTCTTGATGCCCTTGAGGCGGGTTCGCCGCTTCGCGATGTGATGATGCCCGTGAGGCCGCCGGTCCCGGGCGAGTCAGAACCGGTGCCTGCCGCGGAAACCGCAGCGCCTGCGGGGGCGGAGAGCGCAAAGCCGCCCGTGAGCCCGGCCACATCAGGCGAAGGTGCACTCTCAAAGACCCCGGACCGACCTGCTGGCACAGGGCCCGCTGCCGCGCACTCGGACGGCCGGATCGCGCCCGGACCGGCTACGCCGCCATCAGCCGCACAGGGGCCGTTGGACGTGGCCACGCTCAAGCGTGCATGGCCTGCCATCCTGGCCGAGTTCAAGAAGCTCAAGCCCTCCCGGTCACACACGTTCAATGAAACTGAGGCCGAGGCGCAGGGTGATGTGCTGGTGGTGGAGTTCCCGGTCGACCAGCAGTTCATGATGGAACTCGCCGGTGACAGCGACACGATCTCGCTCCTCCGTCGCAGCGTGGCGGTCGTGCTCGGCGTGGAACCGCCGATCGAGTACCAGCTCGGTCGGGCAGGCGGGTCGCGCACGGCCGCGCCCAAGAGGGAGACAGCGTCGGCCGGACGTGCGCAGGCGCCGTCGAAGAAGACGCCGCCCTCGGACAGCGGTACTGCGGCCGGAGGCGCAACTGACGATCTCGAGGCTATGGTCATCGCGGAACTCGGCGCTGAGATCCTCGGGGATGTCATAGATTCAGAGTAGTCTCGTAACGAGAATGGAGTGCCGATGAAACCCAACATGCAGAACATGATGAAGCAGGCGCAGCGCATGCAGTCAGAGATGGCGCGCGTGCAAGAAGAGCTGAAGGACGAGCGCGTTGAGGCCTCCGTGGGTGGCGGAGCGGTGAAAGTCACGATGACGGGAGACATGCAGGTCTCCGCTGTGGCGATCGATCCCGCCGCCGTCGATATCAGCGATATCTCGATGCTGGAGGACATGGTTGCCGCCGCCCTCAACGAGGCGCTGCGGCAGGCCCAGGACCTGGCCGGTCGCAAGATGTCCGCGGTCACCGGCGGCCTCGGACTTCCGGGGGGGCCCTTCTAGCCATGGCTTTCTACGCGCCACCAATCGCTCGGCTGCTTGAGGAGCTAGAGCGACTTCCCGGCATCGGCCCGAAGTCGGCCCAGCGTCTCGCGTACCACATCCTTCGGGGTGACTCCGAGGCCGCAGCGCGGCTCGCCGAGGCGATCATCGAGGTGAAGCGGTCGATCCACTTCTGTCGTCGCTGCTTCAACTTCGCCCAGCGCGATGAGTGCGAGATATGCACTGATTCCCGCCGGGATACAACAGCGATCTGCGTGGTAGAAGAGCCCCGCGATGTGGTCGCGATAGAGCGCACGGGCGAGTTTCGTGGCACATATCACGTCTTGCAGGGGGCCATCTCGCCAATCGATGGAATCGGGCCCGAGCAGCTTCGTGTGCGCGAGCTCATCGACCGCCTCGGCCGCGAGACCATCTCTGAAGTGATCATCGCCACCGACCCGGATATCGAGGGCGAGACCACCGCCCTGTACATCGCCCGGCTCGTCAAGCCGCTTGGGATTCGCGTGACCCGCATCGCTTCGGGTCTGCCGGTGGGCGGCGATCTTGAGTATGCCGACGAGGTGACGCTCGGCCGGGCGCTTGAAGCCCGTCGGGACATGTAGACCGGCGTCGGCTGCACCCATATTCAGACAACTGGGGGAATATGGATGCCGTTCACCGATAACGTCGGGCCGCTCACCGTGGCGGCACCGCCGCTTGCCGCCGCTCCGCTCGTATCCTGGAAGAGTCAACTCGCATTTCGTCCGGCGAGTCCCGGTAACACATCCATGTCAGGGGCCGGCTCTTCTGATCCGGCACGAGGAAACAAGGAGAGGGGGAGTTCCATGCAGCAGCTGACGGAGATTCGCTGGCACGCTCGCGCGGGTCAGGGGGCCGTCACGGCCGCAAAGGTCGTAGCGGAGACAGCGCTTGCCGCAGAGCAGTACCTTCAGGCGATGCCGGAGTACGGACCCGAGCGCATGGGCGCGCCGATCAAGGCGTTCACCCGCATCAGCTCGGTGCCGATCGAGATCCACTGCAACATCGAGAACCCGGACGTGGTCGTGGTTCTGGATGACTCACTGCTCGATATCGTCGATGTGGGCGAGGGTCTCGTCGAGGGAGGCGTGATCATCGTCAACACGTGTACGCCGCCCGCGCAGGTACGCGCCGTTCTCAGCATTCCGGAGAGCGCCCGGGTTGCTTGCGTCGACGCCACCGGAATCGCGCTCGACACGATAAAGCGCGACATCCCCAACACGCCGATGGTGGGCGCGCTTATAAAGCTCACCGGAATCGTGGACATGGATTCGTTCAAGGGTCTGCTGGCCAAGAACCTGGGCAAGAAGTTCGGCCAGGAGATGATCGATGCCAACTGGGCGTCTGTCGACCGAGCGTTTCAGGAGGTGACCGTAGCGTGAAGTGGGATATCTCCGAGATGAATTCCTGGACGTACAAGCAGTTCCCGCCCGGTGCGGTGATTCTCGAGGCTGGCAACAGCCACGACTACATCACCGGTGGTTGGAGAAGCGACCGCCCGTGGCGCAACGACGAGAAGTGCACGCAGTGTCTGCTGTGCTGGATCGTGTGCCCGGACACCTCGATCAATGTCGCGGATGAAAAGGTCACGACCTTCGATCTCGACCACTGCAAAGGCTGCGGCATCTGCGCCCAGGTCTGCCCGGTGGATGCCATCGATATGGTGCCTGAGGGTTGCGACCTGCCGGAGGTGAAGTAGATGCCCACGCATAAGACACTAGCTGCCACGGGTAACACCGTCGTCGCCGAGGCGATGCGCCAGTGCAAGCCGGACGTGATGGCCGCGTATCCGATCACTCCGCAGACCACGATCGTCGAGGAATTCGCCGCGTTCGTCGCCAAAGGGCGCGTGCACACCGAGTACGTCACGGTCGAGTCCGAGCACTCCGCACTGAGCGCCTGCATCGGTGCCTCGGCGGCCGGCGCGCGCGTCATGACCGCGACATCGTCGCAGGGCCTCGCGTACATGTGGGAAGTGCTGCACATCGCGTCCGGAATGCGCACGCCGATCATCATGGCCAACGCGAACCGTGCGATCTCGGCGCCGATCAACATCCACTGCGACCACAGCGACATCATGGGCGCACGCGATACGGGCTGGGTCCAGCTGTTCGCCGAGACTGCCCAGGAGGCGTACGACAACACGATCATGGCCGTCCGCATCGCCGAGCACCCCGCCGTGATGTTGCCGGTCATGTCCGCGCTGGACGGTTTCATCACCACGCACTCCATCGACCGCGTGTCGGTCATGGACGACGAGTCGGTTGCCGCGTTCGTCGGCGACTATGAGCCCAAGAACTCGCTGCTCAACACCGATGGACCGGTTGCACACGGCGCCTTCTCCGGTCTCGGCGGTCCGTACTTCGAGTTCAAGAGGCAGCAGCGCGAAGCGATCGAAAACGCGCGTGTCGTGATCAAGGATGTCGGGGCCGAGTACTCGGCGCTCTCAGGTCGACCGTTTGATGTCATCGAGGGCTGGGGCATGGAGGATGCCGAGACGGCGATCGTCGTCCTCGGATCCACCGCCGGCAACGCTCGCCATGTAGCGCGGCAGCTGCGCGCCGACGGACAGAAGGTCGGCGTGCTCAAGATCCGCGTCTGGCGCCCGTTCCCACACGCCGAGCTTGCGGCGGCACTCGGCAACGTCAAGGCCGTTGCGGTCCTCGACCGCGCGGAGTCATTCGGTGCAGAAGGCGGCCCTGTGTTTCTTGAGGTCCGCAGCGCGCTGTACGACAGCGAGACGCGCATCCCCGTGGTCGGCTACATCTACGGTCTCGGTGGCAGTGATGTGAAGCTCGAGCTCATCGAGCGCGTGTACCAGGATCTTGCCGATGTAGCCGCTGGAAACGCGGAACCCGCCGGGCTCGTGTACCTCGGCGCACGAGAGGAGGCGTAAGCATGGCGAACCTCAAAGAGCTCACTCATCGCGAAGATCGTCTCGCCGGCGGCCACCGCCTCTGCGCGGGATGCGGCGCCTCGATCGCCGTCCGCCAGGTGCTGCTTGGCGCGGGCGAGGACCCGCTCGTGGTTGGATGCGCCACCGGTTGCCTGGAAGTGTCGACCACGATCTATCCGTACTCGTCGTGGAAGTCCTCGTTCATCCACAACGCGTTCGAGAACTCCGCGGCCACGGTCTCCGGCGTTGAGTCGGCGTTCAAGGGCCTGCAGCGTGCCGGCAAGATCCCGGCCGACAAGAAGATGAAGTTCGTGGCCTTCGGTGGCGACGGCGGCACCTATGACATCGGCCTGCAGTCGCTCTCGGGCGCAATGGAGCGCGGGCACGACATGGTCTACGTGTGCTACGACAACGGCGCGTATATGAATACCGGCATCCAGCGCTCCTCGGCAACACCGAAGGGTGCATGGGCCACCACCGCAGAGGTTGGCGTGGCGCAGCAGGGCAAGACGCAGCGGCGCAAGGACATCACCCAGATCATGGCGGCTCACGGGATCCCGTATGTGGCCCAGGCGTCCATCTCGCATTGGAAGGACCTCACCTCCAAAGCCGAGAAAGCGTTCGCGGTGGAGGGCCCGGCCTTCCTCAATGTGTTCGCTCCGTGCCCTCGCGGCTGGCGCATCCCGTCCAGCCAGTCGGTTGAGATCGCGAAGCTCGCGGTACAGACCGGCTTCTGGCCGCTGTACGAGGTCGAGGATGGGGTATTCCGCCAGACGGTGAAGGTGCACAACCGCAAGCCGGTTGCCGAGTTCCTCAAGCCGCAGGGCCGGTTCAAGCATCTGTTCGCCGCCGGCAACGAGGCTCTGCTCGCAGAGGTCCAGGCCGACGTTGACCGTGCGTACGACCAGGTACTGGGGCGCTGCTCGGCTGAGTAACGCGCACCATCGATTCACTCACGTCCTCCGAAGGGCCCCGGTGCGCGTTGCCGGGGCCCTCGATGCTAGAATGGCGCGTGGGCACATGAGATGTCTCGGCGCATGAGCCTCTCGTACACAGGAATCATGACCCCCGCGATGAGAGCAACACCTGTATGAAGTGGAACCCGTTCGGCACGCACATCCATAGCCAGATCGTCTGGCCACTGATGCTCGCATCCGTGGTTGTGGGCGTGGTTGCTTCGCTGGTTGCCGTGGGGATCATCGGGGGAGTCATCGACCAGTGGATCGAGAGTAGCGCGCACAACAGCGCCGAGGTCACGGTCGCCCGGGTGGAGGCGGTTCACGAGAACGCTTCGCGCAACCTCAGGCTGATACTCGGCTCGGGGGCGTTTTCTGCGGCCATCGAGGCGGGCGATCCGGATGCCATAGAGCGCGGGCTTATCACCGCAAGCCAGGAACTGGGCGCCGATGCGCTCGTCATGCTCGACGGTTCCGGGACGGTTGTTGCATCCGCCGGTCCGATGGCCTCACCGCGAGGCACGCAGGGTCTTGACGCCCGGGGTTCCGGGTGGTCCTCGGGGATAGAGTCACACCCCGGCATCACCGCTGTTGATGACGGCTACGCGCTGGCGGTGGTCGAGCCGGTCTTGGTTGCCGGGCGTGAGGGTTGGTCGCTTGCGACATGGTGGCTACTCGATGACGCGTTCCTCAAGGAAATCAACGCCGGCATGGATTCGAGCGTGCTGCTCATCGACCCCGGCGGCAGGGTGGAGGCAGCCGCATACGCCACGCAGATGCGCGGCGGGGCGCTGGAGGCTGTTGTGGTCTCGCCCACGGACCCGTTCCTGAACGCGATGGCACCACTGAGCGATGATCCGACCGGGAGCAGCCGTCTGCGACTGGATGGCGGGGAGTACCGCATCGCCCGCAGAGAGCTCACGCTGACCTCGCACAAGAACGGGCCGGAACTCTGGCTGGCAACTATCGTGGACGCCCGCGTGGCCGCGGATGCCCGCAGCGCTACAACGCGCCTCATCGCACTGTGGTCGCTCCTCGGCGTGCTCGTGCTGCTGGGGCTCAACTGGTGGGTTGCCCGCAGTGTGACCGAACCGCTCTCGGCGCTCTCCCGAAGCGCCGCTCGCGTGGCCGAGGGCGATTTTTCGGCGAAGGTCGATATGGTCGGCGCCAACGAGGTGACCGAACTCGCCCAGAACTTCAACCGCATGACCGACTCGCTGAGGGACAGAAGCGAGTCTCTCACCAAGAAGGTGCTCGAGCTCGCTACGCTCTACGAGATGAGTCGATCGCTCGGCTCCACACTCGAGCTCGAAACGTTGCTCGAGTCGGTGCTCGAGTCGGCTCTGCGCATCTTCGATGTGGAGATCGGCTACGTCACGATGGTGGATCGAGACACGGGCGCGCTCCAGTTGCGGGCGTGGAAGGGCACCGATCTGTCGCGCGCCGATGAGGGCACCGTCCGGAACTCGATGTCGGAGTGGGTCATTCGCGAGGGTCGTCCCCTTATCTTCAACCCGCAGACGGATATGGGCAGTCGGGGCCGAAGCGACGAGGTCTCAGGCGCGCTGGCAGCTCTGTGCGTACCCCTCCCATCGGCCGAAGGCACGATCGGTGCGATCACCGTGGGCAGCCGCGATGCAACTCAGCGGTTCACGAGTGATGACGTGCGACTGCTTGCCACCATCGCGAACCACGTCACCATCGCTGTTGGCAACATCGACCTGTTTTCGAGCGTTCAGGAAGCGTATCTCGCAACCGTGCGCGCACTTGCAGCGGCCGTGGATGCCAAGGACCCGTACACGCGAGGACACTCCGATGGCGTGGCCACCTATGCGCTGCGCATCGGCGAGGCGATGGGATTCACCCAGGAGCAGATGGTCGCCCTCGAGATGGCTGCCTACCTGCACGACATCGGCAAGATCGGCATCAGCGAGGACATCTTGCTCAAACCGGGCAAGCTCACCGACGCCGAGATGAGCCAGATGCGCCACCACCCGCTGATCGGCGCGAACATCCTCAAGCCTGTCGCATTCCCCTGGCCGATCGCCCCCATCGTGCGACATCACCACGAGCACTTTGACGGGGAGGGGTATCCGGCCGGTCTGAAGACAGAGGAGATACCGGTTCTCGCCCGCGTGCTCACCGTGGCGGACTCGTTCGAGGCGATGGTCGCGGATCGACCGTACCGTCGGGGGCGCTCCAAACAAGAGGCGATGCTCGAGTTGCGACGCTGTTCCGGCACACAGTTCGACCCACGCATCGTTGAGGCGTTCATCGATGTGCTCGAGACCAGTGAGGCGGAGTACATCGAGCTCTCGGACTCCGATGACGAGATCGGAGCCGACGAGGCACAGGCGGTCTACATCGCCATCTGCGACGGTATGTTCTCGGGATTCCGTCGACTGGGTGGCCCGCGCCTGGCCAACAACCTCGAGCATGCGATGAGCGAACGTCTGCGCACCTCCGGCGTTCCACTCGCTTTCGAGGCGGGTCGGCTGGTGGGCGCCGCGGGCGAAGTGGGCGATGAAGCGCTTGCGGATCATCTCGCCCGCGCCCTTGCGCTCATGGCCGAGAGTATCGAGGACGCGTCCGGTGCAGGGCTGGCTGATCACTTCCTCGCGGAGGCTCTTGGGGCCTTGCCGGAGCGCATGCGTACGCACGCCGAACGGCTCGGGTTCACGGCCTCGAGCTAAGGGTGCCGGGGCAGCCACGAGCGCCGTTGCTGCTACACTATCTGCCACCGCGTGGCGAGGCGCCACTTCCACGAAAGGTATCCATGGCCGTCATCGTGCAGAAATACGGGGGCAGTTCGGTCGGCACGCCCGAGCGTATGCGTGCGGTCGCCGAGCGCATAGTGGCCACCAAGGCCGGAGGCAACAGCGTGGTTGCGGTCGTCTCCGCCATGGGCGATGTCACCGACGAGTTGATGGCGCTTGCCGCACAGATCAACGTCGAGCCTCCCGAGCGAGAGATGGACATGCTGCTCGCCACTGGCGAGCAGGTCTCGATCGCACTGCTCGCTATGGCCATAGACTCCCTCGGCCATGAGGCGATCTCCTTCACCGGCCCGCAGGTGGGAATCGTCACAGATCGCGGACACACCAAGGCAAAGATTCAGGAAGTCCGCGCCGACCGTGTCCGGGAAGCGCTGGCAGATGGGCGCATCGTGATCGTGGCCGGGTTCCAGGGCATCACCGATGACGGTCAGATCACCACCCTGGGTCGCGGGGGCTCGGACACCACGGCGATCGCGGTAGCCGCCGGCATAGATGCCGACGTCTGCGAGATCTACAGCGACGTGGACGGTGTCTACACTGCCGACCCCCGCGTGGTTCCCGATGCCCGGCGAATCGCGGAAATCTCCTACGAGGAGATGCTCGAGATCTCCGCCAGCGGTGCCGGCGTGCTCAATCTACGTGCGGTTGAGTTCGCGAGGAACCATGGCGTGCTCATCTCGTGCCGCTCGAGCTTCACGGGTCTGGCGGGCACCATCGTCAAGGAGGCTGACGCATCGATGGAACAGGCGATAATCTCGGGTGTTGCATACGACACGTCCGAGGCGAAGATGACCATCCGCGACGTTCCCGACCGGCCTGGAGTGGCCGCCACGGTGTTCACGCGCATGGCCGAGGCCAACGTCAACGTGGACATGATCATCCAGAACGTGTCCGAGGCGGGCATGACCGACATCTCGTTCACCACGCCCGAGGCGGACCTCGTACGGGCACGCAAAGCCGTCGACTCCGTTGTGGCCGAGCTCGGCGCCCGCGAGTGGCTGGTTGACGAGTCGATTGCGAAGGTCTCGCTCGTGGGTGCGGGTATGAAGACGCACCCCGGTGTCGCTGCCCAGATGTTTCGCGCGCTCTCCGATGCGGGCGTCAACATAGACCTCATATCCACTTCGACCATACGCATCACGTGTGTGGTGGACGGCGATCAGGTCCAGCGCGCGGTGCGCGCGCTTCATGACAGTTTCGGTCTTGGGGAGGCCGACGTTCACATCGAGAGCGTGCCGGCCTGCGGGGAGGGTGAGTAGCGTGGCGTGGGATCACGTGGTGCCCGAGAGGCCTGTCGTTGCGGTGGCGGGAGCCACCGGGGCGGTCGGGCGAGAGATGCTGGCCGTGCTGGAGCAGCGACGGTTCCCCGCATCGCGTGTTGTAGCGCTGGCCTCGGCGCGCTCGGCGGGCAGGACACTGCCGTTCGGCGATGGTGAGATCATCGTCGAGGAGATGACGGAGCGGAGTTTTGCCGGCATCGACATCGCGCTATTCAGTGCGGGAGCGGGCATATCGCGTCAGTTCCGCGAGGCTGCCAGCACCGCCGGGTGTGTGATGATCGACAACTCCTCGGCATTCCGCATGGACAGCGACGTCCCCCTAGTGGTTCCTGAGGTCAACGCACAGGACCTTGACTGGCACAGCGGCGTCATCGCCAACCCGAACTGCTCGACTATCCAGATGGTGGTCGTGCTCGACGTGCTGCGCTCTCTCGCGCCGATCTCGCGGGTCGTAGTCTCCACGTACCAGGCGGCCTCCGGCGCGGGACAGGCGGCCATGGACGAGCTGTACGGGCAGACTGGCGACTTCCTGGCCGGTCGCGACCTGGTGCCCGAAGCCTTTGCCCACAGGATCGCGTTCAACTGCATTCCCCAGATCGACGTCTTCCTCGATGACGGCTCCACCAAAGAGGAGTGGAAGATGGTGGTCGAGACGAAGAAGATCCTGGGCGACGACGCCATAGAGGTAGCTGCAACGTGCGTGCGGGTCCCCGTGTTGCGGTGTCACTCAGAGGCGCTTGCGATCGAGTTTGCCGCACCGGTGTCCCTCGAGGCTGCCGCCAGCGCCCTGCGCTCGGCACCCGGCGTGACGCTGCTCGATGACCCGGCATCCAGCGCGTACCCGATGCCCGCGCTGCTCGAGGGCACGGACGACTGCTATGTGGGCCGCCTGCGCGTGGACACAAGCGTTGCATCGGGCCTGCAACTATGGATCGTCGCCGACCAGCTTCGCAAGGGTGCTGCGCTCAATACCGTGCAGATAGCCGAAGCGCTGCTGCGGCGTTAAGATTACGGAAGAGTCCGGCACCACCGGGCTCGCACGGTTGGGCCAACCTGACGGGGGGCTGATGGATGCCCGAGCAGATCATCCTCATAGTCGAAGACGATGCCACCATTGCACGCTTCGTCGAGCTTGAACTCGAACACGCAGGATTCGGCGTGCTTCGCGCTGGCGAAGGGCCCACGGCCATCGAGCTGCTGGAGGGCAACGACGTCGACCTCGTGCTCCTCGACTTGATGCTTCCCGGCATCGACGGCATCGACGTGGCACGGCACATCCGGAAGAAGGGGTCGGATGTCCCTATCCTGATGCTCACCGCACGCGCCGAGACGCAGGACGTGGTCTCCGGCTTTGACGCCGGGGCGGACGACTATCTGAGGAAGCCGTTCGAGATTCCCGAGCTGTTGTCCCGCATCCGCGCGCTTCTGAAGCGCTCATCGGCCATGCCCACGATGTCGGTATATGAGGCCTCCGGCGTGCGCATCGATCCGGAACGTCGCCTGGCAACGCTGGAGGGTGAAGCCCTCGATCTGACCGCCAAGGAGTTCGACCTGTTGGCGTACCTCGTGTCCAACGCCGGGCGCGTCATCACCCGTGATGAGATTCTGAGCGCCGTGTGGGGTGCGCCACGGACGAGCGATTCAAACGTCATCGAGGTCTTCGTCTGCCACATTCGCAACAAGATCGGCGATCGCGAGAACCGTGTTGTGCAGACCATCAGGGGAGTCGGCTACTTCTTCGCGAGGGGCTAGGGTCCGGTGCGGTTCACGTCTATCAGGGCGCGCGTCGCTCTCCTCTCCATCCTCTTCGCGGTGCTGCTCGTGGGTGGCCTCACCACGGCCACATACTTCTTCGTTGCCAGCGGCATGGCCGATGCGGCCGAGGACACGTCCACCCGTCTGGCGGCGGTCTCCACACGCGTGATCAACCGCACCGTGGACGAGGCGATCGCTGAAGCCGAGGGGCAGGGACTAACGGGCAGCACGGCAGATGAGTTCGTGGCCGATGCGGTGCTCGGGGGCGTTCCCGATGCAATCTCGCGGGGGCTTGTGTACGAGGGCGGCTTCACCATGTACGCGCGGACCGCGGGTGATTCGGCATGGCGCGTCGCCTGGTCCAGCGACCAGCCCGAACGCGAACTCTCGGCGCAGGTGCTGCTAGAGCGCGCTATCGATTCCCGCGAGAGTGTTCATGAGGCGACGGGCGAAGGGGCGCTACTCTCGGGCATGTACACGCCTGTGGATCTCGGTCACTTCGTTGTCTACACACCGATCGATGTTCCGGGCCTGCGCGCCGTGGTGCTCGCTTCAACGTACACGCCTGAACGCGAGGAGGCGATTCTCAACGCCACGCGGGCGCCGATGACGGCGGTGGCGCTCGTGTCCCTTGTTGCGGCACTGCTCATCACGGCAATGACCACGGGGTGGACGCTCTCTCTTGTGGACAACCTGCGCCGCACGGCCGACTCGGTGGATATCGGAAAGCTTGACGTCCATCTGCCCGAGGAGGGCGATAACGAGGTCGCGGAGCTCGCACGTTCGCTCAATCGTGTCATCGACAGCCTGCGCCGTCAGAACGAAGCGCAGTCACGGTTCATCGCCGACGCGTCGCACGAACTGGCAACGCCTGTTGCAGGGATTCGCGGATACGTGAACATCCTTCGCGCGTGGGGCGCCGAGGACCCTGCGCTGCGCGAGGAGGCCGTGAGTGCCATCGATCGCGAGTCACGGCGCATGGCGCGGCTGTGCAGCGAGTTGCTCTCGGTCATTCGCAACGAGGAAGTGGCGGAGTACCGCCAGCTGCGCTACGACGTCAACGCGGTCTCGCGCGAGGTGCTTGCCAACGCCGCCACGCGTTACATGGACAAGCACCTCGACTTCACGGGTCCGGATGAGGGACCGCTGTGGCTGTATGGTGATCCCGACCGGATCGAGGAAGCACTCGGGATCCTCGTGGACAATGCATGCAAGTACACGCCGGACGCCGGACAGGTCAGGATCGTCACGCGGCGGCACCGCGACCGCGTTGTGATCGAGGTGACCGATACCGGCGTGGGCATCCCCGCCAAAGACCTGCCGAACGTGTTTGACCGGTTCTACCGCAGCGATCTGTCGCGCTCCAAAGAGACCGGTGGCTTCGGGCTGGGGCTCGCGATCGCACGGCATGTCGTGGACGCCAGCGGCGGCACCATACGAGTCAGAAGCGCGATTGGGAAAGGGACAACCTTCGAGGTCACGTTGCCCAGACAAAAGACGAGGAGTCAATGAGACCGACAACGCGCACTGTTGCGCACGCGGGTGTCATAGCAGCTGTCTACGCGGCGCTCACCCTGGTGGTCATCCAGAATCCGCTCGGCTACGGGCCGGTGCAGTTCAGGCTCTCGGAGGCGATCACCGTGGTGGCGTGCGTCACCCCTGCGGCCATACTCGGTCTATGGATCGGCGCGGTGCTCGCCAACGCGTTCATGCTGACGCAGTTCGGCGTGCTTGCGCTTCTTGACGTTGTATTCGGGTCGGCCGCCACGCTACTCGGCGCCTGGTGGTCCTGGCGCCACAGGCGCCGTCCGGCGCTGGCGCTTGCCGGGCCGGTGGTTGCGAACGCGTTGATCGTCCCTGCATACCTGCCGGTGCTGCTCGGGGCCACGGGACTCGGTTTCTACAGCATTCCTGCTCTCGGCATCGACATGGCGGGGGCCTGGTGGAGTATGTACTTCTTCGGCGTAGTCACTGTTGGGTTTGGTCAAGCGCTGGTGATCTACGGGTTGGGGCTTCCGCTGCTTGGCGTTCTCAAGCGGCTGGGGCTGGATAGTGTCGGACCGGATCGAGCCTAAGGGACATCCGTGGAACAGGCGAGCGTGAAACGTGAGCCGCTGATAGCTCACAGCAACGATGCGTGCACCGCGTGTTGGGGGTGTGTGCGGTCGTGCCCGGTGAAGGCGATCCGACTTATCGGCGGCAGGTCGGAAGTTGTCCAGGAGAAGTGCGTGGCCTGCGGACTGTGCGTGAGCGAGTGTAGCCGGGGAGGTCACGCAGTCCGCGATGATACGCCGGCGGTCGTTGAGCTGCTGCATTCACGCCGTCCGGTCATCGCGCTGCTTGCAAGCGAGTTTGCGCCCGCGCTTCATCCCATGACCGTCACGCAGATCGAGCGCGGGCTCGAGACGCTGGGCTTCTGGACGATCGAGACTACGCTCCTCGGTGAAGAGATAGTTGCCGAGGCTTACGAGCAGCTTCACCTGCGGGAGGACACGCTTCTCAGCATCCGCTCCACCTGTCCGGTGGTAGTGGACTTCGTCCGCAAATACTACCCTGCGTTCGTGCCGGCACTCGCTCCAGTGGTGCCGCCCTACATCGCGCAGGCCCGCCTCATCAGGCAGGTGTACGAGACCGACTGCGCGATCGTCTATGTCAGTCCATGCTACGCCCGTAAGGACGAGTTCAGCGATCCTGAGTTCAAAGGCGCGGTGGATGCGGTCATCGACTTCCTTGAGCTCAAGCACCTGCTCTCCGGGATCGATGATGTCCCGGTGCGCGGTCGCGCAACCATGGCCTCACCGCAGCGGCCAGGCGTGTTGAAAGAAGTCTCGCTCACCGACGGATTTCCGCGCCAGACGCTCGTGGCCCGCGACCTCACCGATGCGACCGTGAGCGTCATCCGGGGTCTTGTTGACCTGGATCGGCTTCTGGGTGCGGTTGCAGCCGGCGAGACGGGCCCCGCAATCATCGACGCGCTCAACTGCGAGGGGTGCATCGACGGCCCGGCGGTGAGCCCCTGCATGTCTCTGTTCGCCAAGCGCAATCTCGAGGTGGCCGCCCGCCAGAGCCCGGGCATCACCCACGTCAGCACCCGGGCGATGCTGGCGGTGCTCCCGTCGGTAGACACGGTGCGCTCGATGAGCGCCGACCCCGTTCAGATTCGTGTGCCCACCCCCTCCGAGCTTGCCGAGGTCCTGGCCGCCGGGCGCATTTTGCCGGGCGAGGAGCCCGACTGCGGTGCGTGCGGGTGGCCGACGTGCGCCGAGCAGGCCACGGCGGTCTTCCGCGCCGAGTCCTCCTGGGACCTGTGTCTGCCGCTTCAGCGCAGGCGCTACGCGGAGCAGGGATCCGAACTTGCCGAGCAGCGAGCCGCGTTCGAGGAGGCGCTTACACTGGACCCGGCCACCGGGCTGTGGAACAGGCGCTCCTTCTCCGAGCGATTGGACGTGGAGGTGGCCCGGCATTTGAGGTATGGCTCAGCGCTCTCCGTGGTGCTGATCGACCTCGATGATCTGGGCGCAGTGAACACGATCGCGGGTCGCGACGGCGGGACAGCGCTCGTCAAGGCCGTCGCCGATCGGATCGCCGCCTCGCTCAGGGCCACCGATGTCGTCGCACGGTGGGTGGGTGACCAGTTCGCCGTCATCCTTCCGGGCGTTGGCAAGACCGAGGCCTTCGCCGCATCGGAGAAGCTTCGCATCGTGATCGGTGACGCGCCGTATCCGGTTGCAGTGAGCGGGTATACAAGGGATGTGGCCATGACAGCCTCGCTAGGAGTTGCGACGGCGTCTGCCAGGTTGCGCGAGAGTGGGGCGTTGATCGAGGCTGCGGATGTCGCACTTCACGGGGCGATGAGCACCGGGAGGGACCGAGTGCACCTCGCCCCCGGCTAGGAGGCCGGCGCGATGCACGAAGCGTTGCTCTGGGAGCGAGAAGGCGAGCGGATCCACTGCCTGCTGTGCCCGCACGACTGCAGGATCGCCGATGGTGCTCGCGGCATCTGTGGTGTTCGCGAGAACGCAAACGGAGTCCTGGTCGCACTTACCTACGGGCTGGTCTCATCGGTGGCGGTCGACCCGATCGAGAAGAAGCCCGTCTTCCACTACGCGCCGGGGACGCTGGCGCTGTCGCTCGGCAGCGTGGGCTGTTCGATGCGATGCGGTCATTGTCAGAACTGGCAGATCAGCCGAGCGGGGGTCGATGCGGACCTCCCGCTCGATCTGCTGTCCGCCGACGCGGTACCGGACCTCGCCCGAAGCCGGGGGTGTGCCGGGGTCGCGTTCACCTACAACGAGCCCGTGATCTGGGCCGAGTACGTGCTGGACACCGCGCGCGCGTGCAAACGGGCGGGTCTCTACACGGTGATGGTGACCAATGGCTACATCACACAGGCCGGACTGGATCTGATCGGACCATACATCGATGTCTGGCGGGTGGATCTCAAGGCTTTCGATGATCGGGTATACCGCGAGTTGTGTAAGGCGCGCTCGGTTCGCCCGGTGCTTGAAGCGGCGAAGCGTGCTCAGGAGCGGTGGTCGATGCACGTGGAGGTTGTCACCAACGTCATCCCCACCGTGAACGACGACGACGATACGCTTTCGGGTATCGCCGGGTGGATCGCCACCGAGCTCGGCGCTGACACACCGTGGCACGTGACGCGGTTCTTCCCCTACCTGGAGCTGTCGCATCTGGCCCCCACGCCGCTGGCAACGCTCGAGCGTGCCAGGCGAATCGGGCGGGAGGCGGGCCTGAGCTTCGTGTACGTAGGTAACGCACACATACCCGGCGGCGAGGACACGGTGTGCCCGGGTTGCGGAGCGCTTGCGATCTCTCGGGATGGCTTTGCGGTGACGGGACGCGCTTCGCGCGATGGCGCGTGCCCCGCGTGCGGTCGCTCGCTCGGCATCGTTGAGCTCGAATAGGCGTCCGCGACACGCGCTCGGGCTTCAAACGGCTAGAATGAACGGGTGTCCATTCCGGCAGGTGGACGATAGGACCACGAAGGGACGACCGTGCAACCGACCGTTATCATCCCCACGTTCTGGACGCGACGCCGCAGCCGCGGATCCGATCGCGCCCGATTCAACTACGATCACCCCACGCCGCTCGGCGAAGACGGAACGTTGCCCGCATGTCTGCGCTCGCTTGAGGGCGTGGACGGGCTCGGCAGAGTCGTCCTTATCGTTGCGGCCACCGAAGAGTCCATCGAGCACGCGGCCGAGGATCGGGTCCGCGAGATCCTGGACGACTTCCCGGGTATCGACTCGCTCGTCTGCGGCTCCGCCGAGATGGGCTCGCTCCATCGTCGCATGGAGCAACTGGAGTTCGCCGATGCGATCAGTGGCGTGAGCCTTGCAGGCTACGGCGGCGTCCGTAACGTCGGTCTCATCATCGGTTCGGTCCTCGGTAGCGAGACCCTGGTCTTTCTCGATGACGACCAGGTCATCACCGACGCATCATTTCTCATACGCGCCGGTGAGGGTATGGGACAGCAGGACAACAGCGGGCGTCCCGTGCTTGCCAAGACCGGCTACTACGTCGATGCCAAAGGTTCATATACTGCACCGGGTACCACCGCCTGGTACGATCGGTTCTGGCGCCAGAACGAGCTGTACAACCGGGCAATGGCGCAGGCGCTGAAGCCGCCGCGGATCAAGCCGGGTAATCTCGCATTTGGCGGATGCCTCGCCCTGCACCGGGACATGTACTGCAACGTGCCGTTCGACCCGTGGGCGGTGCGCGGTGAGGACATCGACTACGTCATCAACTCCCGCATGCACGGCGGTGATGTGTTCTTCGACACGGAGTGGGCAGTGGTACATCAGCCGCCGGCTGCGCCGAGCGAGGCTGGCCTGTTCAAGCAGGATGTCCGCCGATTCGTGTACACGCACAGGAAGCTCGAGTTCTCCAAGTCGCAGGTGGATCTGAGGCAGGTTTCGGCCGAGTCACTGTCGCCCTATCCGGGTCAACTGGTCGACTCCTCAATCCACTGGCGGGCAACGGCCACAGCGCTTCTTCGCGCCGTTGGCGGCGCCGAGCGCGGCGCGTACTTCTCGATCGCTCGCACCGCGGTTCCCGAGGCGCAGGCCTACGCGCGTGACAACTGCGAGCGCTACTTCGGCTTCCAGCGCCGCTGGCCGATGCTCATGGACCGGCTCTGGGAGGACATCGCGCTCAAGTCACTGTTCACCGGTGAACGCCGCGTGGACCGCGGGGCGCTCACGGGACGGTTCCCGGTCATCAGGGCCGACTGAGCCGATGGACTTCTCTTGGGTCCCCGCTGCAGTGGTGGGTTTTGCCACGGGCTTCCTATCCGGGCAGTTCGGCATCGGCGGCGGGATCATCACGACCCCTGCGATCCGGCTGGTGCTCGGGGGCTCGGAGTTGATCGCCGTCGGCACCTCGCTGCCAGTTGTGATTCCCACCGCCCTCACGGGGGTCATCGCCTACACGCGCCGGGGGCTCGTGGATCTTCGTGTGGGCCTCACCATCGGTGGCGTGGGGGCGATATTCTCGATCCTCGGCGCCTGGGCGACGTCGCTCGTGGGCGGCGACGTAGTTCTTATGGTCACCGCGGCGCTCATCTGCTGGATGGCGGTGGATATGGCGCTTCTGGCACTTGCTCCTGCGCGCACCGCCGATGAGCGTGAGAGGCATGGAGTGCGCGCCAGGTCATGGTTGTGGATGGGCGCCCTGGGAGTGATCACGGGGCTGTACTCCGGCTTCCTTGGCCTCGGCGGTGGCTTTGTAGTGGTCCCGGCGCTCGTGCGGTACTTTGGCTTCGATGCTAAGCGGGCGGTGGGAACCAGCCTGGTGGCTGTTCTCGCGCTCGCCGTTCCCGGCACGATCACGCACTACCTCCTCGGCCACATCGATTCCGGTATGGCGCTGTCCCTCTCACTCGGCGTGATCCCCGGAGCGCTGCTCGGCGCGCGGGTCACTGCGCTTTCGCGGGAGAAGACCGTGAGAATCGGGTTCGCAGTTCTGTTGTTGGTGGTGGGTGTGGCGCTCGGCGTCACCGAGATCAGGGGCATGTGATGGCGTCCGGGGCGTTTAGGCCTGCGAGTTCTGATGAGGTCAGCCGCCTCGAGCGTAGCCTGGTCGCCGCCAAGACGTTCGTCGACAGGGACGAGATGCGGGCAGTGCACCGCGCCGAGCCCTGGAGAATCCGGGTGAACGGCGCTGGAGACGTGCTGGTGGTGGAGCGATGGCGCGACCACCAGCCGTATCTCGCCATCGCCGCGCTCTGGTGCCCCCCTAGTACGGTGGCCGGAGCCGTAGGTCAGCTTCGTTCTGTCGCCACCGAGATGGGCTACACCGACGTGCTGAGCCCGCCTGTGCGCCTCGAGGAGGCATACGCATACGAGCGGGCGGGCATGCGGATTCACACCGTGGTCGCTGCACTCACCATCGACGACCTGCGCCCACGGCGCGCACGGCCAGCGCCGGAGGGAGTGTCGATCCGAGACGCCGAAGCCGGAGAGGTCGACGTGCTCCTCTCCGTCGATGCACGGTGTTTCATGCCGATGTGGCACTACGACCGTCGGCACCTCGTGCGGTTCTTCGCCACGGGACGGCTGGCGGTGGCGGTACGTGAGGGCTCGGCCGTCGGCTATACTCTCACCACCGTGGATGGTAGACACGGCATGCTCGGCCGACTGTGTGTGACCGGTCAGTGCCGGCGTCAGGGCATAGGAGCCGCACTGCTCGCCGAGGCCATGGAGTATGCGCACGTCAAGGGAGCGCGTCAGATGACGCTCTCGACGCAGACAGACAACCTGCCATCACAGGCGTTGTACTGGCAGGCGGGGTTTGCCGATGGTGGCCGCCGGTACGCCTTCCTGCGCTTCGGTGGCGACGAAGAGATAGCGTGAAGACGATGTCGACGATGCGCTCCAGGGTTATCGATGCGACGCTGCTGATGGCGACCGCGATCATCACGGTAGTCGTTCTTGCCGGGCTTGTGGTCGAGATTCCGCGCTCGGTCTTCGTTCTGGCGATTGCCGGGCTGGTCGCCGTGGCTCTTGGAATGGTGGGCGTTCGGATGGTCACACGGCCCGATCACCTCAAGGCGCTCCAGTCGCACCAGATTCTCGAGATCGCGGACCGGTCGCTTGCGTACCTACGGCGAGGGCTTGACCCCGAGACCGCACAGGAGGTCTGCCGGCTGGCACTCGAACAGAGCGATGCAGCTGCGGTGGCGATCACCGACACCAAGCGCGTGCTCGGATTCTCCGGTATCGGTGAGGACCATCACGAGGTAGGTGGACCGATCCTCACCCGCGCCACACGCGAGTCCATCGAGATGAACGAGCACCGTGTCCTGGCCTCCAAGGACGACATCGGCTGCCCGCGCCGCGGCTGCCTGCTTCGTGCCGCGATCGTTGTACCGCTCGAGGTGCGCAACGAGGCCGTCGGAACGCTCAAGTTCTACTACACCACGCCGCGTTTGTTGAACGAGACGCAGGTGACGATGGTCGAGGGTCTGGCCGGTCTGCTCTCTACGCAGCTCGAGCTCTCTGAGCTCGAACGCCAGACGGCGCTTGCATGTCGGATGGAGCTCAAGGCGCTGCAGGCTCAGATCAACCCGCACTTCCTGTTCAACACCATCAACACGATTGCGATGCTGATACGTACCGACCCGGCCACCGCCCGCGAGCTTCTGCGCGAATTCGCATCCTTTTACAGGCGCATGCTCGAAGACAACGAAGGCCTCATACCGCTGCGTCAGGAACTTGAGTACGCGCTCACCTACCTGCGCTTCGAGCAGGCTCGATTTGGCGACAGGCTTCTCGTGAGCGAACGATTTGACTCCGCCTCGCTTGAGGTGCCGGTGCCGGCGTTCATACTGCAGCCACTCGTGGAGAACTGCGTGCAGCACGGAGTGCGGGCCGACGCGCCGCTCACGATCACACTCACGGGTCATCGAGAAGGCCGCGTGATCAGGGTGCTCGTTGCTGATGATGGGACGGGCATCAGTCCCGAGGATCTCCCTCGTGTGATGGAGCCGGGATTTGGCAAGGGACTAGGCATCGCGCTTAAGAACGTGGACGATAGGCTCAAGGGTCACTTCGGGCTCGGGAGCGGGCTGGAAGTGACAAGCACGCCGGGTCGGGGTACCACCGTGACGATGACTGTTGTCCTGCCCCCCGTGGAAGCTGGCGGCGCGACCGATGCTTAAGGCCCTTCTCGTTGACGATGAAGTTCCCGCCCGCTCCGAGCTGCGGTTTCTGCTCGGCGAAGCTGGCGGTGTTGAAGTCGTGGGGGAGGCCGGCAGTGCCAACGAGGCGCTCCAGCTCATCAAGGCCATTCCCTACGACGTGGTCTTTCTCGACGTTAACATGCCGGGACTCTCCGGCATGGATCTGGCCGAGACGCTCGGCGCACTGGCGCATCCGCCCGCGATCGTATTCGTTACGGCGCACAGTGAGCATGCGGTTCAGGCCTTCGAGGTCGCCGCAGTGGACTACCTCGTGAAGCCCGTGGAGCTCCAGCGCTTGCGGACGGCCATCGAACGTCTCGTGCCATCCGTGGAGGCTCCCACGAGAGTCGACCGCATCCCGGTTGAGAAGGGTGGCCGCAAGCTGCTCCTTCAGGTGCCAGATATCTTCCACATCATGGCCAAGGACGACTACAGCTACATCTACACCGATGGCGAGCGGTACCTCTCAACGCTCTCTCTCGCCGATCTGGAACAGAAGCTCGAGGCTCAGAGCTTCTTTCGTGTGCACCGACGCTACCTCGTGAACCTCGCCCAGATCAGAGAGGTCGCGCCCATGTATGGCGGCACAATGGAGCTCACGCTTAAGGATGCCGCTGCCACGCGCGTGCCCGTGTCCCGCAGACGCGCCCCGGCGCTGAAGCGGTCGTTGGGGCTCTAACCATGCGTATCGGTGCCGTCTCAGACACGCACGGGACACTTGTTCCCTCAGCGGTCGATCGACTCGCAGGAGTCGAGAGGATTCTCCACGCCGGGGACGTTGGCGGTCCTGGCGTGCTGACAGAGCTTGAGACGGTTTCGCCTGTGGTGGCCGTCCGGGGCAACATGGACACCGGCGAGCTTGAGTGGCGGCTGGGTGATACCGCCGTGGTCAGGCTTGAGGGGTATCGGATCATGGTCGTCCACAATGCCGCCGAGCTCACCGCCGGCGGCGTCCCGGAAGGCGTGGACATCGTGGTGAGCGGGCACACGCATCGTGCCGGTGTGCGGCGTGCGGGTAGTGTGCTGTTCGTGAATCCCGGGAGCGCCGGTGGCTACAACCGCGACGGCCGCGGGCCGACCGCCGCGATCATCGACCTCGGCGCCAGACCGCCCGAGGCGAGCATCATCGACCTCTAGCCGCGCCTCTGTCGCGCTTGCGCTGTCGGTGAGCGGACGATTCGGCGTGGTGAGCGGGTGTCCGGCGCACCGAGCCCCTCCTCTCGACCATCCGCCGCCGCATTCCGCCCTTCCACCGACGCTTCACCGCCGCATGCGACAGCTTCGTTCCCGCGCTCCCCGCACGGTCGTAGCCTGATCGTGCGGGCGTGCATCTCGCCGCCCGATCTGAAGCCGGGAGGTGGAGCACATGAAGGTCTGCATCAACGGCGCAGCCGAGGACATCAAGCTCGGCGACATCGATGAGGTGTGCCTCGAGGTCAACCGCATTCTTCTGCCTACTGATGGGTCAGAACCCTCGGTGGCGGCCACGCAGTACGCGGTGATGCTGGCGAAGACGTTCGGCGCCGAAGTCAAGGCGATCTACGTGGATACCGGCCTCGACTCGCTCGAGTATCCGGAGGAAGCCATGTCCGAGGACGTCTACGAAGGCGTTCACCCCTCGATCCGGGGACTTGCACTCGCCAAAGCGCTCTGTGATCGCAACGGCGTGGCTTGCGAGGTAGCGGTCGTACAAGGAGGCGTGGCCAAGCGCATCGTCGCGGTGGCCGAGGAGTGGAACGCCGACATGATCGTGGTGGGCGATACCGGGCGCACCGGCCTCAAGCGGATCGCGCTCGGCAGCGTTGCCGAGACCGTGGTCAAAGGCTCTCCGATTCCCGTATTCGTAGTGAAGACCGACTGATCGCCGGACAACCGGCTCCGTTCAACCAAGAGGAGGTGCACACATGGGAGACGCAAAACTGCACGTTATCTCGACCGTGTCCGGCGATGCGCGGCATATCAGGCACGGTGATCACACCGACACCATCGAGAGTGTCGACACCGTGTTCCGCGCCCAGCGCAAGCTGAGCTTCACCTACGGCGCTGTCTTCTTCGCCGTGACGCTCGCGATTCCGGCATCATCGGTGTGGTGGGAGAGCTGGTACTCGGTGCCGATCTGGGGCGGTTTCACCGCCAACTACCTGTTCGTCTCGGTACTCTACTTCGTCTTCCTGTGGGTCATGGCCTGGACGTACTCCAAGCAGGCCGACCGGCTTGATGAGACGCTCATGGAGATGGCCGGCGCAATCACCGCTACGGAAATGAAGGGGGTCGAGGGACAGTGAACACCATCGCCATCGCTCTGGTCATCGTGCTGATCATCTTCACCATCGCGCTCTCGATCTTCTCCCGTCGCTTCACCCGCACCACCGCCGACTTCTATCTGGCGGGTCGCAAGGTCGGTTCGTTCTCCAACGCGTCGGCCATATCGGGTGACTACCTTTCGGCTGCCTCGTTCCTGGGAGTCGCGGGAGCCGTATACGCGTCCGGTCTGGACGGCGTGTGGTATGCGGCGGGCTTCGCCGGTGGATTCATGGTGGTCGTGCTGTTCATCGCCTCGGCACTGAGGCGCTTCGGTGAGTACACCGTCGCCGACTTCGCCTTCGGCCGCTTCGGATCCAACCGAATCCGCCTGATCACGGTGGTAGCGGTGCTGATCACGTCGCTCTTCTACATGGCGCCGCAGATGTTCGGTGCCGGCACCACGTGGCAGGTGCTCGTGGGCAAGGGCATCCTCGGGATGGACCCGTACACCTCGGGTGTCGTTGTGGTGGCTGGCATCATCGCCTTCTACGTCACCGTGGGTGGCATGAAGGGCACCACACTCAACCAGATCTTCCAGTTCTGGATGCTCATGTTCGCGATGCTGATGGTTGTCTTCTTCGCCTTCGGCAACGGCTTCAGCTACCCGGATGCGCTCGCTGACGCGTCCGCCGAGCCGATCGTGAACACCAAGCAGCTGACCGTGGCCGAGCTTACCGCAGTCAATCCGGACACCGGCAAGACGCCCTATGATGCAGCTGCGACGATCATGACAGCGGAGGAGCTTGCGGTTGTCGATGAGTTCATAGCGTCGGACGCCGAGGGCAAGGTTCCGGTGGCGCTTCCTTCGTCCAACAAACTTCACGAACTCAGGGATCAACTGTTCGCCGAGCCCGGCCACCGATACAACGCATTCGATCAGTTCTCGATGGTGCTGGCGCTCGTGCTCGGCACTGCGGGGTTGCCGCACATCCTCAACCGCTACTACACGAACCCGTCAGGTGCGGCCGCGCGGCGCTCCACATTCTGGGTACTCGTATTCATCGGCGTCTTCTACATCGCGGCGCCGATCGCCGGTCTGGCTGGCGTTGGGATCATCAAGGAGTACCTCGCCGGTGGCGGCACGCTCAACGCGGCCACCGTTCACGGGCTGCTCGTGAAGCCGGATCAGATCATGCCGACGCTGGCCGAGATCCTGGGCGGACAGTGGCTGATGGGTCTCGTCTCAGCCGGTGCCTTCGCCGCCATGTTCTCCACAGTTGGCGGCCTTCTGATCGCTGCCGCCTCCGCGCTGGGGCACGACGTCTACGAGAAGTACATCAACACCACTGCGAGCGAGGCGAAGCGGGTGGCGGTTGCCAAGATCTCGGTGCTGTCGTTCGCACTCGTGGCGATGCTGATCGGCCTGGGAATCCCGTACTTCGGTCTGGACCAGGCCTACCCGGCGCTCATCGCGATGATGGTGACGTGGGCCTTCTCGGTTGGTGCGAGTGCGTTCGTGCCCATGCTGCTGACCGGTATCTGGTGGAAGGGTACGACCGAGCGCGGCGCCACGGCCGGAATGCTCGTTGGCCTCATCGGCTCGATCACGATCATCTTCTTGAACATCCTTCAGCAGCTCGGCACCGTTGGTAAGGATGGCGTTCTCGGGTTCGTCGGCTCGCTCACGTACCCCGTGCTGTTCACGTTCCCGCTCGGCCTGCTCACCATCATCATCGTGAGCAAGCTCGACGGGCAGTTGCCCAAGAACGTCGATCACATCTGGATGCGCATCCATGGCACCGCAAGCGAGCGCCATGAGAAGCAGCACGGCCTCGACAAAGTCGGGACGATGTTCGCGAAGAAGGGCGAGTAGCGCTTCCCGGAGATCCTCCACCCCCAGGGAGGCTCTTCCGCAAAGCGGCGCGCCGGTTCCGTCCTTAAAGGACGGGACCGGCGTTGCTGTGTGTGCCGGACTTGGGATGAGCCCCGTGCAAGGAAGCTGTCGCCGGTATGGTGAGCTACCGGCGCTCTACCGCAGCGCGCAGGTCGGCCGCAAGTGCGGCGATCTCAGCCGCATCAGTGGATGGAAGGTCCAGCCTGATGACTCGCCGGTCGTGGCGGGCAAGGGTCACCAGATCACCCTCGGCCTGAGCGCGGTGCAGGGCGCCGAGGGTGTAACGCTTGCCGGGTATCGGCAGATCGCCACGGTCACGCGCGGTCACGAGCATGAACACCCCAGTGTTCGGACCGCCCTTATGCAGCTGACCGGTGGAGTGCAGGTAGCGCGGTCCGATCTCGAAGCACATCGCGGTGCGCATTTCGCGCGACACGGCCGAAGCGGCATCGCGCAGCGGGGCAAGACGCGTCTCGTCCTCGGGCGCGTACACGAGAAGGGCCAGGTAGTCCCCCTGGCGCACCGATGACAGCGCTGCGCGGATGGCGGACACGCGGTCGCCGGGAGCGGGCTGCGGTGTCGGGAGCCCGCCTGCGAACGTCACCCAGGTGCCGTCGACATCGGCCGTGGCGACCGGCACCTCGCCAGCGCCTCCGTCGAGTATCGCGTTCGTGGCGGTCTTGGCCTCGGTGACCGCCAGCTCGTCAAAGGGGTTGACGCCCATCAGCACACCCGTCAGGGCCACCGCGTGCTCCCAGCGCACAAACTCGCCACCGATATCGAACACGTCCGTGATCGTGAGCTCGAACAACGGGTGCGCCGCGGCTGTCTCCTGTGACCACGCAGCCAGAACGTCGTCGTCTGCGAACCGCATAACCACGATCGCCCGATCGGTGTCGTAGGTCGAAACAGGCGGCAGGTCGGGCTCGATGACCGGGACGATACCCTTGCCATCCTTGCCGAGCGACTCGGCCACCAGCTGCTCGATCCATAGGCCGAACGGCCGAAGCGCTTCGGAGGCGACCAACGTCAACTTGTCGTGACCGGCCTCCCACGACTCGGTCATCCATGCCGCGAGCAGCGCTGCGGGATTCTCCGTTGCGGGCAGACCGCATGCGTGCTCCATGGCCTGCGCGCGGGCAACGAGGCTGGGAACGTGTATGCCCATGAGCGCTGCCGGAGCGAGCCCGAACACCGAGAGTGCCGAGTACCGGCCGCCCACGGTTGCGGGTGCGGTCAGCGTCATACGCATCAGATCGCGTTGACGCAGCTTCTCGAGCGGTGAACCGGGATCGGTGATCACCATGCATCGCCGGCCGATTTCCGGCTTCGAAAGCCCCTGCTCCGCAAACCAGGCGTTCACGATCGCGTACAGGGACAGGGGCTCGATGGTGGATCCGGACTTGCTCGCGATGAGCACGTAGGTGCTCTTCGCCTCCAGGCCATTGAGCAGGTCTGCCACCTGGACGGGAGATGTGGTGTCGAGCACGTGCAGCCGTGGGAAGTCCGGCGCCCCGTCGATGATGCGCTCCATGACCAGCGGCGCAAGCGACGATCCGCCCATGCCGAGGAGCAGCAGGTCCGTGGCTCCCTCGGCGATGAGCGCCTCGGCGAGTCCGTCGAGCAGGGGCATGCGTCCGGGCGCCTTTTCGGCGAGGTCGGTCCAGCCCAGGCGCTGCATTATCGGTATACGACTGTCGACGTCGTCGCTGTAAAGCGTTACGTCGCGCTCTCTCAGGCGTCGAACCGCGTCGGTGTCTGTCAACCGTTCAAGAGCGCCCACGGTCGTGACCTCCCTAGGTGATCGGCGTGTCGAATGCGGGGGATGGAGCCTCGATTCCGACCGATGGTCCCATTCTAGCGACCAATGCTCCTCCAAGCACAACCATCGCTCCACCGGCCACGGTGGCAAGTGTGAGAGGCTCTCGGAGGAACAGCGCTGCGAATACCACCGCGCTCACCGGTTCAGCGTACATGAGTATGCTCGCATGGTCGGCGCGGACGACCCGCAGTCCCGAAAAGAAGATGAAGCCCGTGAGCGCGGTGTGCACTACGCCGAGGGTGATGAGGGCGGCGTACGAGCCCGCCGAGCCCGGGCCGGCGCCGGTTGCGTAGGCGTGAACCGTGAACGGTAGCAGCACCGCCGAGGCGACCGTGTACTCGCCCAGCATGAGGGCCCCGCTTGAGATGCCACGCAGCATCTTCTTCGAGCGAAGCAGCAGCGCGGCGTAGGTGAGCGCTGAGGCGGCTGCCATACCGGCGCCAAGCGTCTGCCGGGGTGTGCCGAGCGTCAGGCCGTGCTGCGCGAGTATGACGATGATGCCACCGAGCGCCAGTGCGAGCGGGAGGATGATCCGCACGTCGAAGCGATCGCCCAGGACGAGCGGGGTGAGCGCGGCAACGAGCACGGGTCCGGTGTAGCCGAGCAACTCTGCCGTGGCCACCGTGGTGAGGTCGAGCGCGGTCAGAAAGAGGAACCAGTTGACCGTGAGCAGCAGCCCCTGGGATATCACCTGCAGCCACTTGCTCCTGCCGAGCCCGACAAGCTCACGCCAGCGTCCGCCAAACAGCATCCAGATACCGACCACCACGGCGGCACAGAACACGCGGAAGAAGACCTTCACCGCCGGCGCGCCTTCGGCTGCCCGGAGCGCGAGCGGGATCGTCCCCCAGATCACGCCCGCGAGCGCAACGCGGATGAGCCCGGATAGCCGTTCGCCGGAGGAGGATGCAGCGTCGTGGGGCATGGGCGGCTAGCAGATCCGGGGCAGCTGCTCGCCCACGAGCATGTCCATGATGCGCGTGGCGCCGAACGACGTGCGTACGTACACCTTGCCCGCCGGAGACGCCGCCACTGTGCCGATGAGCGCGGCATCCTCTCCGTATGCGGATGCCCGCATCGCGGTCAGTGCGGCCTCGGCCTCCTCGGCGGGTACCACGGCTACCATCTTGCCTTCGTTGGCCACCTGGAAGACGTCGTAGCCGAGCATCTCGCACGCGCCACGCACCTGATCGTGCACGGGTACGGAGCTCTCCTCAACGGTGATCGAGACGCCGGAGGCGTGGGCGAGCTCGTTTAGTGTGCTCGAGAGTCCGCCACGCGTGGGGTCGCGGAAACAGCGCACGTTCGGTGCCGCAGCCAGGACCGCAGCCACCAGGTGATTGAGCGGCGCTGCATCGGTGCAGATGTCGGTGGAGAAGGAGAGACCTTCACGTGTGGAGATCACTGCGATGCCGTGATCGCCGAGCGTGCCGGAGAGCAGCACCACATCACCGGGACGGCAGTTTGACCCCGACAGGTCGATCCCTTCGGGGAGGGCACCCACGCCGGCGGTGTTGATGTAGACGCCATCGCCGTGCCCGCGTTCCACCACCTTGGTGTCGCCGGTGACGATGCGCACGCCTGCCTCGGCGGCCGCATCACGCATCGACGCGAGTATCCGCTTCAGCTCCTCGACCGGCATGCCCTCTTCCAGGATGAAGCCCACGGAAAGGTAGAGCGGCGTGGCTCCCGAGGTGGCAACGTCGTTGACGGTACCGCACACGGCTAGCCGACCGATGTCGCCACCGGGGAAGAACAGCGGGTGCACCACGTACGTGTCGGTGGAGAATGCGAGGCGAGCGCCACCAAAGGGGAGCGAGGCGGCGTCATCCATGCGCAGGAGGACTTCATCGCCGAACTCGGCCACGAAGAGGTCTTCGATGAGTTCCTTCATCATCGTGCCGCCGCTGCCATGTGCGAGCAGGATGCGGTCAGAACGCATGGGTGCCTCCGTTGGTTGCGGGCAGGGAAGCCCGGATCAGTCTCTGCCGTAGTCGGTGAAGCGGTAGTACGCGGCGCACGAGCCCTCGCTCGACACCATGCACGGGCCGATCGGGTGCTCGGGCGTGCAGCCGCGACCGAAGAGTCTGCACTCGAACGGCAGCATCACGCCGCGAAGCACATCGCCGCACTGGCACCCCTTGATCTCACGGGGCTCCGGGGGCGTGCAGGGTACGCGCACGCGGGCGTCGTACTGAGCAAACTCGGGCCGCAGCGTGAGGCCCGTGCCGGGGATCACGCCGATTCCGCGCCACTCGGCATCGGTGGCCTCGAACGCTGACTCGATGGCGGCCATCGCCGTGGGGTTGCCTTCGGCATGCACTCCCCGGCCGTAGGCGATCTCAACCTCGGCGCGCCCCTCGGCCAGCTGCTTCACGAGCATCCACACGCCCTGGAGCACGTCCACGGGCTCAAAACCGGTGATCACACTCGGCACGCCGTACTCACTCGCCAGGAACTCGTACGGTGCGGTGCCGATGATGGTGGAGACGTGCCCGGGCAGGATGAACCCGGTGATCTTCACCTCGGGGTCGTTCACAAGGGCGCGAAGCGCTCCGGGCACCGTCTTGTGGAGTGAGAGGGCCGACCAGTTGGGCAGATCGCGCCGCGCGGCCTCACGGATGGTGAGCGCCACGGTGGGCGCGGTGGTCTCAAAGCCCACGCCCAGGAACACCACGTGCTTATCGGGTTCGTTCTCGGCGATGGTGAGCGAGTCGAGCGGGGAGTAGACGATGCGCACGTCGCGCCCGTCGGCTTTCTCAGCCGAGAGCGATGAGTACGACCCCGGGACCTTCATCATGTCGCCGAACGTGGTGAGTACCACACCGGGCTGACGCGCGATCTCGATGGCCAGATCGATGTCGGGGTTGGCGGTGACGCACACCGGGCACCCGGGGCCTGACAGCAGCTTGATGGTACCCGGCATCAGGCCGCGCAGGCCGTGCTTGGCGATCGCCATCGTGTGCGTGCCACAGACCTCCATGAGCGTGCACGGCTCGAGCGCGGTGGCGTGGATGGCGTCCACGAGCCGGCGCGCAACCTCCGGGTCGCGGAATCCGTCGAGGATCCCACTCACGATGCCGCGACCTCTTCAGTGGCTTCAGCCTCTGCCTCGGCGGCGAGCTCGTCGGCCGCCTTGATCCCCATCTGACGCAGCAGGTCGAGACTCTCCTGGGCGAACTCCTCGTCGATAACGTCGATGGCGAAGCCAGCGTGCACGAGCACGTGATCGCCGAGCTTCGCCGCGGGAACCATCATGAGGCTCACATGACGCCTTACGCCGAGGATGTCGACCTCGGCCATCTGGTTGATATTGGGCTCGCAGACGATCTTGGCCGGGATTGCGAGGCACATGCGAAGGACCTCCGATTATTGGATGCGCGATGGCCGCTGTGCGGCACCCACCCACTATAGCGGGCGGCGGGAGGAGAGGGTAGCGAAACTACACCTCGTGCCGTCGCGCCCAGGCCACGACCGCCTGGCCGAACGCGATGCCGCCGTCGTTGGCCGGGAGACGCAGGTGGGTGAGGGGTACGAGGCCCGCGCTCCTGAGTCCAGCGACTGCCCCGCCGATGACCAGGCGGTTTGCGAACACACCACCGGCGAGCGCCACGTGCGTGATGCCGAGTGCCGGGGCGAGCCGAAGACACCCGTCGACCACCGCCGCTACCACAGAGCGGTGGAAGCGCGCCGAGATGGTCGGCGCAGGCACGCCGGCTGCGACATCGTCGAGCACGCCCTCGAGCACCGGACCGCTGTCCACGATGAGCATTCCGCCCGTATCCTCGGCAATCCCGAACGCATACGCGCCGTCTGCCGCAGGATCCGCGAGCGCTTCGAACTCGATGGCTGCCTGGCCTTCGTAGAAGGCGTCATCCCGCACGCCGGCAAGTGCGGCGACCGCGTCGAAGAGACGCCCCATCGAGCTCGTGCGCGGCGTGTTAAGGCCGTGGGAGATCATCGCGAGCAGCGTTGACTCCTCACCGGCTGCGAGTCGCCCACGCAGCGGCGCGGCCCCGGGGTGCTCGAGGAGGCCGCACTCGGCGAGGGCGCCGAGCGCCATGCGCGCGGGCCGCCTGATCGCGGCGGCTCCACCGGGCAGCGGTAGCTGCCGCAGATGGGCCACCCGCTCACAGCCCGCCCAGTCCGCGGCGAGCCACTCGCCGCCCCATATCGTTCCATCGGTGCCGTAGCCGGTGCCGTCAAGCGCCACGCCGAGCACCCGCTCGCTCACGCCATGCTCGGCGGTGACGCTCGCGATGTGCGCGTGATGATGCTGCACGCCGATCGAAGGCAGGCCGAGTGAGTGGGCGTACTTGGTGGAGAGGTACTCGGGATGCAGATCGTAGGCAACGATCGCGGGGGAGACGCGGAACAGTCGCCGGTACAGGGCAACGGACTGCTCGTAGCTCGCGAGCGTCTCGGCGTTCTCCATATCGCCGATGTGCTGCGAGACGAACGCGTGCGCGCCCGAGAGCAGGCAGAACGTGTTCTTCTGCTCCGGTCCGCACGCGAGTATGTCCACATCGCTCGGATGCGGTGCAGCGATCGGAAATGGCGCGTACCCGCGTGCGCGGCGGAAGAACTCGGTGCCAACGCCGGGGGTGTGTCGCACCACAGAGTCGTCGTAGCGCGAGTAGATGTCGCGGTCGTGCATGAGTACGCCGTCGGCGATGTCCCAGAGCCGGGCAAGCGCCTCCGCGTTGCCAGTGGCGATAGGCTCCTCGCTCCGGTTGCCCGAGGTCATGACGAGCGGTCCGCCAAACGCGGACAGCAGCAGGTGGTGAAGCGGCGTGTAGGGAAGCATCACGCCGAGCTCGCGAAGGCCGGGTGCGAGCGAGGGCGCCAGCGGGTGCGGGATGTTCGAACCGCCAGGCGGCGCCGCGGCTGCGCGTTTCAGCCGAAGCAGCACGATCGGGGCGCTCGGGCTTGCGAGCAGCGCCTCCTCTTCGTGGGTCACCTCGCAGTATGCGCTGACCTCTGCGATCGACGGCACCATCACTGCAAGCGGTTTGCCCCAGCGGTTCTTGCGCTCGCGCAGGCGGCGAACCGCGTCCTCGTCGGTGGCATCGCACGCCAGTTGGAAGCCGCCGAGTCCCTTGATCGCCACGATACCGCCGTCGCGAAGCAGCGCAATCGTCCGGTCGATGATCGCCTCGGCCCGTCCACGCTCGTCCGTGGCATCCCGGTGGGGGCGAGGCACTTCATCGCAGCCAGGCGTCCACGCGTACGTGCCCGCATCGGCAGGCTGCCCGGCGTCGGGCCGTATGAGATTCAGATAGAGCCGCGGCCCACACCGGAAACACGCGTTCGGTTGGGCGTGGAAGCGACGATCGGCCGGGTCTTTGTACTCGGCAGCGCACTCTTCACATAGCGGAAAATCGCGCATCGTGGTCATCGGCCGGTCGTACGGCACGTCCTCGATGATGGTGAACCGCGGGCCGCAGTTCGTGCAGTTGGTGAACGGGTAGCCGCTTCGGCGGTCATCCGGGTCGTCCATCTCACTGCGACACGCGTCGCACGTCGCGATATCCGGCGACACGAGGGTCATCGCGCCTTCAACGGCTTCCGAGGCGATGATGGTGAACGATGCGTGCCCCTCGGGGTCGACATCCTCGGCCACAACCGCGTCCACGACCGCCATGGGCGGCGCTTCCAAGCGTATCGCGGCGGTGAATGCCTCGAGAGTGGCGCTGTCACCCTCAACGAATGCGAAGACGCCGTCGGACGTGTTCTTCACCCAGCCTGTGACGCCGAGACGCCCCGCGAGGTTGTACACGAAGGGGCGGAAGCCCACGCCCTGGACAACGCCTGTGACGTGCAGCAGGACCGCTCGCATCGGCTCAGGCCTCGGGAAGGCCGTTGGCCACGAACCGGTTGTTCATGAGCACGAACAGCTGGTACGACTGGTCGAGCAGCTCCATCGCATCGTTGCCCATCGAGGGCTGGAGTGTCTCCTTCGCCCCGTTGAACGGTGAGTCGTGGATAAACGCGTTACGCGCTTCGCGCATCTGCCGCCAGCGGTAGGGGAAATCGCGATAGCCGAGCTCTGCGGCGGCCTCTTCAAACTCCTCGGCGGCGAGCGCCGGGAAGAGCTTGCCGATGCGGACACCGATAGCGCGCTGCGTGTCCATCACCATCCGCCGAAGGGGCAGGTCCGCGCCGTGTGCGTCCATGATGCGATCCAGGATGTCTTCGAGAACCGCTTCGAGGAGCGCCATCACCAGGATGATGACGATCTCATGATCGCCCTCGCGGTGGTAGGAGCGGATGCGCGCATCGAGGCGGCGGATACGCTCGGTGGGGTAGGCCCGGCGTTCGCCGTCGTGCGCGCTGCAAAACGGGCACGGGCTGCCGCCGTCCATGAACGTGGGGTCGCCCGTGATGTACCCGCAAGCGGGGCACTCCCAATACAACGGGGCCTCGCCGGTCTCGGGCGCGAACACCGTGCGATGCGGCGGACGACTGCTGAGGGGAGCGTGCTTCTTCTTGCTCATGCGCCGATTGTAGCAGGAGGCGAAGGGAGCGAACCGTGTCTGTCCGGGCGCCTCATTGGCGCGTCGCCCGGACCGCCCATGGCAGCTCGAGCCCATGCGCGTGCAGCAGAGCCTCATCGGTGAGGATCTCATCGCGCGTACCGAACGCCACGATCCTGCCGCCATCGAGCACCGCCGCATCCGCACAGAGCTCCCACGCCACATCCATATCATGCGTAGCGATGAGCGACGTGGTGCCGAGCGATGTCAGCAGGGCGACCATCTGGCGCCGGGAGCGCGGATCGAGATTCGCCGTGGGCTCGTCAAGCACCAGCACGGTCGGCTCCATCACGATCACCGTGGCCAGCGCGGCGCGCTTGCGTTGACCGAAGCTCAGGTGGTGCCCCGGTCGGCTGGCCGAGTCAGCCAACCCCACCTCGTGAAGGGCGGCATGCACCAGGGAATCGGCCTCGGCGGGGGAGAGGCCCATGTTGAGCGGACCGAACGCCACGTCTTCATAGAGTGTTGTCATGAACAGCTGGTCGTCAGGGTCCTGGAACACGAGGCCGACCTGTCGTCGGATGTCGCGCACGGTGCTGTCGCTCACGTCCAGGCCGCCCACGCACACGCTGCCGCTACTCGGGCGCAAGATGCCGTTCAGGTGAAGCAGCAGGGTGGACTTGCCCGCGCCATTGGGACCGAGGAGCGCGAGCGAGCGACCCTCGGCAACAGAGAGGTTGATACCGGTGAGTGCTTCGGTACCGTCGGGGTACCGGTAGACCACGTTCGTGAGCTCTATCAGCGGTTGTGCCGTGTCGTTCATGAACACACCTCTCAGTACAGTGCCAACGCCGAAGAAACGAGCAATGCGGACACAACGAGCAGCACCTCCGCGGCACCCACGCGGGATGTGCCCGCCGCGGGCAACTCCCCGGTGTAGCCGCGTGAGAGCATCGCGGCGTAGACGCGCTCGCCGCGCTCGTACGAGCGGACGAACAGGTTGCCCGAGATGCTGCCGAGCGCGCCGAGCAGTGCCCGACCGCGCAGCCGAGGTGCGCGGCTCGCCATCGCGATGCGCATCGAGTGCAGTTGCTCGGCCAGAACACTCACGTAGCGGGAGATGAAGGAGAGCAGCATAACGAAGACGGCCGGCATGCGCAGTTGACGCAGGCCTGCGAGTAGAGCGGCCGGACGGGTGGTGGCCGCCAGCAGCAGCATGCAGCATGCGGACAGCCACGCCTTGCTCATGATCCCCCAGGCTACTATCCAGCCGCTTCCCGACCAGGCGGCCGCCAGGCCGGCCGCGTTCCAGGAGCCGCCGCTATGCTGCAGCGGCGCAAGTACGGCGATAGTGGCTGCGATGGGCAGCACGGCTGCACTGCGCGCGAGCACGCGTCGCGCCGGCAGCCGGGCGAGGAGCATCACTGCGGCGAGCAGAGCGCAGATCCCCGAGAACTCTGCAGGGCGCAGCGGGGCCGTTGTGACCACGCCGAGGACAAGAACCACGGCGGCGATGATCTTGGCCCGGGCGTCCAGCGCGTGCACGGGGGAGATGGTGTAGGTGAGCGCCTCGAAGGAGGTCGCGTGCATATGCTGGTGGACCGGAAGCGCCGGATCCGTGCGATGGTGGTGCGCGTGCTCATGCGGCGCTGCGCCGTCATGCGCATGCGCATGCTCGTGGAACCCCCCCCGGTTCGAGCGTCCGCTCATCGCTCACCTTCGCGGGAGCCAGCGCCGCGTGCGGCACGGGCCGAAACCAGCGCAGCGACCACAAGAGCACCCGTGATCACCACGCCGACGATCCCCGCAAGGATGCCGGCCAGCGTCTCATTGGTGACGCCCGGCATCACGTAGTCGGGCATGGTGCCGCCGAGCACGGGGATCTCACGGAACGCCGAACCCACCTGTTCGTACGCATACTCCAGCCCGTCGGGGCTGCCCGAGGCCAGGAACGAGACGGTCACCGCAACCAGCGCTATGGCGCCAAACCCGAGCGCGACCTTCCGGATCGAAGACACATCCTCTCCGGCGCGCGGTCCGCTACTCAGCAGGTCCGGGCGTACAGCCAGCAGGTAGCTCACAAGCCCGGCTGTGATCGCCCCTTCTCCCAGGCCGATGAGTGCGTGCCAGAATCCCATGGCGCCCAGAGCGGGGCCGAGCGGCGCCCGACCCGACAGCCACAGCAGCACTCCCGCGCCGAGGGCGGATGCCACGCATGCCGCCCATGCAGCGATGAATGACGCCGCGAGCTTGCCTCTGCGCGAATCGCGAAGCCGATCCAGCACGCGGTAGAGCGCGTAACCGGCGAGCGGTCCGATCACCGCCATGGTCAGCAGGTTGGCGCCAAGCGTGGTGATACCACCGTCGGCGAAGAATACCGCCTGGACAGTCACCACCGCTGCCATCACGAGCATGGCGGGCCAGGGCCCGAGGATGATGGCGGCAGCCGCACCTCCCGCGAAATGGCCCGAGGTGCCGCCAGCCACCGGGAAGTTGAGCATCTGCAGTGCGAAGATGAGCGCGGCGAGCACCGCCATCATCACGATGGTGCTATCGGACATCTTCCTGCGAACCTCGCGCATCGCGTACGCGAGCGTACCGATCGATCCAAGCCACGCGGGGATCCATGTACGCGCTTCCAGCATGCCATCAGGTATGTGCACGAGAACCGTCCTTCGTTCGGCTGGTGTTCCATCTCGTGCGCACCCTTCGAAGGTACGCGTTCGCGGCCCTGCGCCGGGCCGATCGACACTTCGCGCCGACGTTGCGGTCGGCGAGGAGGAGCTAGAGGAGTTCGATGGTCACGTCATCGTCCGCCGCGGCCAGGTTATTCACGGCCGAGTCAAGCTTCTCGCGGGCCTCACCCAGCATCACGCTGACCTGTGCGAGCTCCGCGCTCGTGGCGACCCGTCGTCCCTGGTCCGCCAGGTGATGCAGTTGCTCCAGGTGCTGCTGAGACAGGGCGAGTGCGTCGTTGATCATGGCTACAGCCAACTTCATCTGGCCGGTGTTGATGCCGCCTTCACACATTGATTGCTCCTCATGATGGTGGATGTGGACTCTAGAGCGCGCTCAGCACCACGGTGTGATCGAGCAGCCGCACTTCCTTCAGTGTCGCTTCGACCGCCTTGTGTCCCCCGTACAGGTCGTAGAGCTTCAGCACGCCGTCTTCAGGCACGATCGTCGTCACGTCTTCGATCGTCTCGATCTCGGAGCCGTCAGGCCCCTCTATCACCACGCGGGCCTCACACATATGCCTGTACCTCCCTAGCCGAGTGCGGCGGCCACCAGTGAGATGGCCTCCTCGAGCAGATGGGGCAGCGGGTCCTTCGTGGTCCCAACCAGGTCGATCCTGGGATTCGTCAGAGGAAGCATGATCTTGCGCGCGCTGGAGAGCGACAGGGCTTCGGCAAGTGCCGGAGTGACCTCGCCCATCATGGAGTTCGGTATGAGCACCGACAGTGGACCGATGAGCATATCGGCATCACGAACGGTGATGCGAGCGGCGTTCTCACCGGTGGCGCCCCGGTTGGCGCCAGCCTTGAGCATCGCCGAGGTCGCGGTGGAGTTGGTGCCCACCGCGAGTATCTCGACCGATTCGCCGAACGTCGAACGGAGCCGCTGCACGATCTCCTGACCGATGCGGCCACCCATTCCGTCCACAACCATGATCCGAGAGGTCACGAGCGCTCCGTGTCCCTAGATCCAGGCAGAGAGCTCGTCGAGGAGGCGCTTCTTAGGCATCGCGCCAACGAGCTTCTTAACCACGTCGCCGCCCTTGAAGACGAGCAGCGTGGGGATGGACAGCACATCGAACTTCGTTGCCGTCACAGGATTCTCGTCAACGTTGAGCTTGGCAACAGTGAGGCCCGGAATCTCTTTGGCGATCTCCTCGAGCACGGGCTCCATCATGCGGCACGGGCCGCACCAGGGCGCCCAGAAGTCGAGAACGACGACCTCATCACTTCCCAGCACGTCGGCTTCAAAGCTCTCATCGGTCACGTGCTTGAGGGTCTCGCTCATCACGCGCTCCTTTCGGGCCCGCCGGGATCAGCCGATCGAGCACAGACGATCATCGATGTACCGTAGTGCCTCGAACGCGGCCGAGGCTCCGCCCGCCGCGGCCGTAATGACCTGCTTCAGATCCGAGACGGTCACATCGCCTGCGGCGTACAGCCCAGGGTACGACGTGAGTCCGTTGTGGTCTATCTTCACGTACCCCTTTTCGTCGAGATCGCACAGCCCACGCACAAGATCGCTCTTGGGCTCCACGCCCACGAAGATGAAGACGCCGTCCAGGGGAAGGAGCTCTTCGGGCTCACCGTTGGTGGTCCGCATCCGCAGGCCGGCCACCTTGCCGCCGTCGCCGGTGACCTCGATCGGCACACGGCTCCACTTCAGCTCGATCTTGTCGCTGTCGAAGCAGCGCTCCTGAATGCACTTGGTCGCGCGAAGTGCGTCGCGCCGGTGCACGATGTAGACCTTCGCGGCGAACTTGGTGAGGAAGAGCGCCTCTTCGACCGCTGCGTCGCCGCCGCCGATGACCGCTACCGTCTTGTCGCGGAAGAGCGCGCCGTCGCACGTGGCGCACCACGACACTCCGCGGCCGGTGAACTCAGCCTCGCCGGGAACGTCGAGCTTCCTCGGCACGGCGCCGGTGGCGAGGATGACCGCGCGCGCAACCACCTGCTCGCTTTCGGAATCAGTGAGCAGGAAGTCGAGGTCATGAGGCTCGATCGACTCGATCGAAGCGAACGTCCGAAACTCGGCTCCGAAGCGAGTAGCCTGCCGGTGCATCAGGTCGGCGAGCTCTGCGCCTGTTATCCCGTCGGGAAACGCGGGGTAGTTCTCCACATGGTCGGTCGTCACGATCTGACCACCGGGAAGCGCGGTCTCGAAGACGACGGTCTTGGCGCGTGCACGAGCCGCGTACAGCGCAGCGGTCAGGCCAGCCGGTCCGCCACCCACGATCGCGATATCGACGGTTTCCACTAGATCGTTCCTTCTGACAGGTACGACGGTCCGATGTCGAGGATCACGCCCGCCGTCTCGGCCTCCTGCTTGAGCTGCTGCAGGTTGGTGCGCGCGTCGGTGGCAACCAGCGGGTCGTGCGGGTCGGAAGATTCGGCAACGAGATCGATGGTCGTCATGAACTGCTGCGCCGCAGGCTCGTAGTCAGAACGGCCGCGCCAGTAGAAAACGCCGAGGTTGAAGTTGGCCTGGACGTGGCGAGGATCGGACTGGATCACCGAGGACGCTTCCTGAATCGCCCGGTCGGTCTCGCCGATGTAGAAGTAGAGCACCGCCATATCGGTGCGTACGTCGGCGTCGTCCGGCTCCAGCTGAAGGTACCGGCTGTAGTAATCGATGCCCTTCTGCGCGAAGGCGGCGCCTCTGGTCTGCTCATGGATCGCGTAGTAGGCGTTGGCGACCTGCTTCATCGCTTCGGGATCCGAGGGCCTGTTCTGCAATATCACGAGTCCGTCGAGCAGGTTACGTTGATCGGCCGAGAGAAGGTCCCGGAACTCGGTGGGTACGGCGACCGGACTGTTGTTACCGCCACCTGCCAGCTGCGAGGTGTAAAACGAGAGCGCCAGGACGCCCGCGAACACTGCCAACGCGATGGCGAGGATGGTGATCGGCGTCTTGTACCGCTGGAACCAGCGAATGGTGCGCTTGCCGAGACCAGCACCCACCTCTGCCCGGCGTTCGACCGCTATGCCGTAGGTCTGGGCCTTGAGCAGCATGTTGAGATCGTTCGTCACGAGCGTGACGTTCTCGCACTCCTCGCCGCACGCCTGGTAGGCCACCGCGAGGATGCGATCGTCCGCGTTGCGCGTGGAGAGACCCTCAGGAAGCGCGATGTCCGCATCGAGGGGAGCAACTCGAAGCAAGCCGCCCTCGGGCATCGCTATGCCGTCTATGAGGCTTCCGCTCTCGGAGAACTCGAAGAGGATACGGCTCACCTCGCGGCCGCGAAAGCGCAAATCGGGATCAACCCGGGAGACTTTGAGTTTGTCGATCTCACCCAGGACCGTCTCGGGGACTATCACACGTGCGTCCGGGTATGCGAGCAGCACGCTCGGATCGGAGAGCAGCACGTTGGTATCAAGGATGATCGTGCGCATTGGTCAGTCCTTTGGTCTGCGTATCGGCGCTTTTGGGGGCCTGGCGCCGCCCTCTAAGACTCTACGATAGTACCAGCATCGGAGAGCCTGACCCTGCGCCGTATGAAGATGAGAAGCCCGGCGAGCACGATCACTACCATGGCGACCGTCCCGAGGCGGTCGATGTACGATGCACGCACCGTGACCACAGCCTCCGACACGGTCACGTCGCCCGCGCGGACAGAGATGCTGAGCTCGTCGGAGAGAGCGTTGCCGAGGTCGACCGGCACCGTGTGGAAGCTCTGGGTGGGTTGCACGGAGAGCTCCTGCACCGGTATCTCGGACATCGTTGACGAGGTCGCGTGCAGCGTGAGCTGGATCTGTTTGCCGGTGTCATTGATGAGTGTGAGCGGCACATCTCCAGTGCTGCCCGAGAGCGTCACGTCTTTGGCATCAAGATGGACGAGCGCGAACTCGTTGCTCACAAAATCCAGCGCTTCGCGAGCGAGCGCCAGGCTACCGGGCGCATTGGACCATGTCGCATCCGGCTCCGAGAACAGCGAACTCTCGGCGACGAGCGCGGCACGCAGTGCAGCCGCGGCATCCGCATCCGCCGTACCAAGAGCGCCCGAGTAGGCGATGGCCGCCCGGCGCCCCTCCGCGATTGCTGCCCAATACCCCTCAGGGGCAGTGCTGGCGGGCAGCGGGGCGAGCTCCGCGGTCCGGAGATCTTCAGATTCGGAAAGTGAGTCGAGGGGCGCGATGTTCAGCCAGGGCGCCGCGTCTATCCAGTCGAGCGCATGCTGCAAATCGACCGTTCCTCCGGTGGAACCGGCGCCGACCGGCACCATGATCACTACCGGGCCGGTGCCAAAGCGATCGAAGAGGGCATCGTAAAACGCGTCCTGACCGAGCCGCAGACCGGAGGCCGCGTTCTCGTCGACAACCAGGATCCTCGCATCGGTTCCGGCGACTGCGTAACACCCCGGCGCTGCCGTCGCATCCTCGCTAAGGACGGCGGCAGGTCCGGCAAGCACACACGTGGCGCCGCGTGCGGCTGCTGATGCGATGCCCTCCCGGGTGAGGCTGGAGCCGAGGTAGGTAGCGCCGGGGCCGGGGGCTGACCGAAGCACGGAGGCGTTCACCATGTCGGTACTCGCCCAGTGAAGCTCCAGGTCGGTCTCGGCTCCCATAGCCGCCAGACCGCTTGCGTCCGGTAGCGCGTAGGGAACGTCGATCAGGCTGAGCGTGCCGGTGTCTATGACACTCTGAAGGTCCTCCAGGAGGTGAGCAAAGCGCTGCGGCGCCTCGGCCGACGCATCCACGCTCGCGCCTGAGGTGGTCTCATATCCCTCGGCAACGCGGGCGAACTGCTCGATGAGAACCGGCGGGATTGCGAGTGAGATCGGGAGCCCGTGGTCAGCGGCGAGTTGGGTGACGAGTGCGAGGTCCCCGCGCAGGCGGGAGGTGCCCGGCTCCTGCGAGAGCCTCCCGTCCATCGTCACCGCTGGTACGTCCAACGCGCTGATCACTACCGCCACCGGAATCGGTTCGGCGTCCGGATCGAGTACGAGCAGCCGGCTGGTGGCGGTCGTGGGCTCGGCATCAGTTGCGAGAACGCGCACGTCCAGCGGATACCGGCCCTGCTCGGCGCCGAGCGTCCCCAGGTCGCGCTTGAAATCGATGACCTGGGTGCCTGCAGGCGAGTTGGCCCGAATCTCGGTCTTCTGGTAGACGAGGCGCCCGGACGGGCTGCGCATCCGCAGGCGCACCTCGATGTACTCGGCCGGCGCTGACGTGGTCACCGCGACCGCCACCGTCATCTCGCCGTCAGCCGCCACTGCCGGGGGGCCGGTCGAAACGGAGACGGTGACCGACTGACCGCCTTCCGTGGTGCCTGGTAGCGGAGCCGCCTGCACCACCGAAACACCGAATGCCCGCCCCGGGAGCATGCCAAAGACCAGCGCTGCGGCGAGCAGTATTCGTATCGGCGAGCCTAGATAACGGTGCACCATTCGTGATCCGATCCGCTGTCCCCGCGCGAGGGAGCGGCAGGAGGCTTCGGTTACCATGGCGAAGTACTTGGGGAGATTATCACACGACGCGGTACGGGTTGGACGGAAGGACCAGGGCTGATGTCCGGTAAAGACGAACGTATGCAGATTCCCGAGGTCCTGCCGCTGATACCGCTGCGCGACCTGATCATCTTCCCGAACCTCGTGGTGCCGTTGTTCGTCGGCCGCGAGCGATCCATCAGCGCCCTCGAGCAGTCGATGCGCACCGATCATCTCGTTGCGCTGGTGACACAGCATGCGGCCGAGGTACAGGACCCGGGTCCCGACGAGATCTACGATGTCGGCTGCGTTGTCACCATCCTTCAGGAGTTGAAGCTCCCGGACGGCACCGCCAAGGCACTCGTCGAGGGCGTTCAGCGGGTTCGAATCCTGGAGTACACAGCCACCGAACCGTATCTGACGGTGAAGGTCGAGGTCATCGAGGAGCCCGAGCGGGCGGACGTTGAAGCCCAGGCACTCATGCGCAACCTGATCGCCGATTTTGAGAGTGCGTCAAATCTCGGCAAGCCCATCCCCCAGGAGGTACTCATGGCGGCATCCGCCATCGAGGAGCCCGGCAGGCTGGCCGATTTCGTCACCTTCCACCTCGCGCTCAAGGTGGAGGAGAAACAGCAGATCCTCGAGGCACTCGACCCCAAAGAGCGCCTTCGAAAGACGTCCGACTTCTTGCGCAAGGAGCTCGAGATCCTTGAACTCGGCTCCAAGATCCAGAACCGTGTGAAGGAGTCGATGTCCAAGAGCCAGCGAGAGTACTTCCTGCGCGAGCAGCTGAAGGCGATCCAGCAGGAGCTCGGTCAGTTCGACGAGATCCAGGCCGAGATCGACGAGTACAAGGACAAGATCGCGGCTGCCGAGATGCCGGAGGACGTGGCGCAGAAGGCCCTCAAGGAACTCGGCAGGCTTGAGAAGATGCCGCAAGCGGCGGCGGAGACCGCGGTCATCCGCACGTACCTCGACTGGCTCGTGGGGCTCCCCTGGCAAGTGGCCGATGATGAGAAGCTGGATCTCCTCGAGGCCCAGGAGATCCTGGACGAGGATCACTACGGGCTGGAGAAGGTCAAGGAGCGCGTGCTCGAGTATCTTGCCGTGCACAAACTCACCGATCACATGCGCGGTCCGATCCTGTGCTTCGTGGGACCTCCGGGAGTGGGCAAGACCTCTATCGGAAAGTCGATCGCCCGTGCGCTCAACCGCAAGTTCATCCGCATATCGCTCGGCGGCGTTCGTGACGAGGCTGAGATCCGGGGACACCGTCGGACCTATGTGGGTGCACTGCCCGGCCGCATCATCCAGTCCATCAGCCAGTCAGGGACGAACAACCCGGTCTTCATGATGGATGAGATAGACAAGGTGGGCATGGACTTCAGGGGTGACCCCACATCCGCTCTGCTCGAGGTACTCGACCCCGAGCAGAACAACGCCTTTCAGGACCACTACCTGGAGGCCCCGTTCGATCTGTCGGACGTCATGTTCATCACCACGGCCAACCTGCTCGATCCCATTCCGCCAGCACTCAAGGACCGCATGGAGGTCATCCATTTCCCTGGCTACACCGAGGACGAGAAGCTTCAGATCGCACGCAAGTACCTCGTGCCCAAGCAGCTCAGGGAGCACGGCCTAAAGTCCTCGATGATCGCTATCAGCGACAGTGCGCTCAAAGAGATCATACGTCGCTACACGCGTGAGGCCGGCGTGCGAAACCTCGAGCGGCAGATAGCCACGGTCTGCCGACAGGTGGCGCGCAAGGTGGTCGAGGGGAATGCAGGCAAGACATCCGTGACCGGCAAGACGATCCATGCGTACCTCGGTCCGGAGCGCTTCACCTTCGGTCTGGCCGAGAAGAAGAACGAGGTGGGTGTCTCCACGGGTCTCGTGTGGACCGAGGCGGGGGGCGATGTCATCTTCATCGAGGCCACAAAGATGAAGGGGAAGGGTGCGCTCACGCTCACCGGGCAGCTCGGCGACGTCATGCGTGAGTCTGCCCAGGCGGCCGTGAGCTGGATACGCTCGAATGCGGCGGAGCTCGGCATAGACCCGGGTTTCACCGATGAGTATGACCTGCACATCCACGTCCCCGCGGCGGCAATCCCCAAGGACGGGCCCTCCGCCGGAGTGACGATGGCTACCGCGCTGGCCTCCGTGCTGACCGGTGCAAAGGTGCGGCGTGAGGTGGCGATGACGGGTGAGATCACCTTGCGGGGTCGGGTGCTGCCGATCGGAGGCCTGAAGGAGAAGCTCCTCGCGGCCCATCGTGCTGGCATCAAGACCGTGCTCATCCCCAAGGACAACATGCGCGATCTTGAACTCGTCCCCGAACACGTGCGGACAAAGATGGAGATCGTCCCGGTGGAGCGGATGGACGAGATCCTCGACCGGGCGTTCGTGCGGGTGCGCACCTAGTCAAAACGCCGCACACGAACGGCCATGCCGTATCTCTTGGCGTCCAGGGACGCCACTTATCGTCCCCATCCGACCGCTTATCTGATGCATCTGTGATGGAGATTACAAGAAGCACGGCATGGGGAGATAATGTATGAGTTCATAAGCGAGTCCGCGAGTTCACAATTGAGCAAGGTTTGTGTACGGGAGACAAGGATACGTCGGACATATCCACGGTCACCGGAGTCTGACGAGGAGTCAATGGTGAGACCGGCCCAAACAAGGGCCGGTCTTGTTGTTTTCCGCGGCAGACATAACCGCTGTGAGGCGGCGAGGAGGTGCTCACGATGGCCACCAAGTATTGGAGCAGGGTACGAAAGGGCACGTCAGGAACGCGGATATTTTCTGCATATCTGGCGCTTGTTCTGGCAGTAGCGATGGTAGGCCCGGGATTGTCGGTATACGCGGCTGAAGGCGTTGAGATCGTTGCCGAGCCGATCGTAGAGCAGGTAGTGGACCCGGGGCCAGCGCCCGCAGACGCTCCTGAGGAGTCCCCAGCGAAGGAGGCTGACCTCCCTGCGAGCGAGCTGGCCGAGGCGCTGCCGGACCTTCCGGTAGCCGATGCGGTCATACCAGAACCCGAGCCATCGGTTGAGAAGCCGGTCACGGTCTCTTCCGTGGTCGCTCTGCCGATAGTCATCACCCCATCCTCACTGGTGACCCCGGTGCTGAGTGGCAATCACAACCCGCCGCTAACCGCTGGTGGCGTGAGGATTGAAGACCCGGGCGACGGTACCTACGGTCCGGACGATGTCGATGACAGCAAGCCAACGGTTCCTGCTGACTTCGAGATAGTGATCGAAACCTACGAGACCGGGGCGGGCTGGTTCTTCGACTGGAGTTCCAACTACCCCATCAGCAGCATTGTGGTTAAAGGCGGCTCCGCCGGTGCGTACATCTACACATACGGTGCCGGAGTGTATTCGGACACCGGGCTTCATGCGCCGGCGAACCCGAACGGGAAGTGGGCTGGCCTGAGCCACCTCGACTTCTACTTCGGCGAGGATGCTCAGCCCGAGACAGGCGATCTGGTCGTCTACAAGTTCTACGACACCAACGAGAACGGCGTGCACGATCCCGGCGAAGCGATGCTGGAGAACTGGGAGTTCACGGTCACCCGTGAAACCCCGCCCATCCTTGATATGGCTCCCGCCGCAATCGCGCTCATCGACTCCGGTTACACGGATGTCGACGGCGAACTGTCGTTCACGGGCCTCGACCCCGGCGAGTACGTCGTGACCGAGACACTGAAGCCCGGCTGGACGAACACCACCACGCTCGCCCGGACGGTCCAAGTCGTTGCCGGCGAGACCACCGCAGTGTGGTTCGGCAACATCGAGAACGAGCTTCCGCCCGAGACAGGCGATCTGGTCGTCTACAAGTTCTACGACACCAACGAGAACGGCGTGCACGATCCCGGCGAAGCGATGCTGGAGAACTGGGAGTTCACGGTCACCCGTGAAACCCCGCCCATCCTTGATATGGCTCCCGCCGCAATCGCGCTCATCGACTCCGGTTACACGGATGTCGACGGCGAACTGTCGTTCACGGGCCTCGACCCCGGCGAGTACGTCGTGACCGAGACACTGAAGCCCGGCTGGACGAACACCACCACGCTCGCCCGGACGGTCCAAGTCGTTGCCGGCGAGACCACCGCAGTGTGGTTCGGCAACATCGAGCAGTTCCTGCCATTCACGGAACTCGATCTGGCGATCCGTAAGCTGGCGAACAAGTCCATCGCCAGCCCCGGTGAGCTCATCACCTATACGTTGACCTACTGGAACAACGGCGAGCTTTCTGCCGAGAACTATACGATCGTCGATGACTACGACGAGCGTTACGTGACCGTCGTGAACGCCAACGGCGGCACCGTCTCCGGTGGCAAGATCTCCTGGGCATTCCCTGGTCCGCTTGCCAAGGCTGACGGTTCGAAGACGCTCACCTACACCGTGCGCGTAATCGCCGACATGCCTGACGGGACTACCAACGTCGACAACGTGGTTGTGATCGATCATCCGCTTGACAGTGACAAGACCAACAACACCGACAACGAGCGCGTCGTGGTTCGAGTGACGGACCCGTTCCTGCCGTTCACTGAGCCGTTCCTGCCATTCACTGGCGCGGAATCGCTGATGCTCGTTGTGCTTGCCGCACTAGCAACGACCCTCGGGTTCGCGCTGAGGCTGCGGAGTGGAGACACAGTGTAGCGAGTGCCATCCGGTCCGACAGGATCGTACTCGGCAACGCTGAGTTCGGGGAGGTGCACCAGCGAGAGTGGGTGCACCTCTCGCGTTTCCCCTGGCCGGGACGGCGCGGGAAAGCTCCGGGCATGACAAGACCCCGGGGAGGGGGCCGTCGGGGTCTTGTCCGATGGGTTGTGTCTAGATGCCTACTGCGGAGGAACGTTCTCGCCCCAGTCGATGACGCCGTTGTCGCGCCAGTCGATAACGTGCCAGATCTCGTGGCCGATGATGCGCTGCAGGCTGGCGGTGTGGCCCGTGCTGATCACGATGCGTCCCGACTGGTAGTACGAGATCGCCTGGTAGCCACGAGCATCGCCGAAGCTAATGGTCGTGCCGGCAAGGATCGGGTACTTGGCGATGTAGCCTGCGAGTATCGAGCGGGCTTCTGAGAGCTCATCGCCAGCGGGCGCCGCCGCAACCGCGTTCGAGCCGGTGTTCACCGTACGCGTGTTGGTGGAGGCGGTGCGGATGACGGGCGCAATCGCGGTGGCGGTTCTGGCGCGTGCTGCCCAAGCGCTGATCGGTGTTGCCGCAGTATCACTGGCAGAGACCCGGCTTGCAGTGACCTGGGCACTCAGCAGGCTCCTGAAGGTGACGGGGGAGGTGGTGGCTTCGGCAGCCACGCTGGCGGGAACGAATCCCGCTACCAGGGTGAACGTCACAGCGATGAGTACGCCGAGAGAAGCACTACGGAGGGTTCGTGCGCTGGTCTTCTTGCTCATTTCGGATGGCCCCTTGTCCGAGTCTTGCGCACATCGGCCCGACTCATCCCTAAAGGTTTGGATGGTGTCGGGCCGGTGGTACTCAGGGCTCGAACCTTCGGTAGTCCGGCTGTCGTAGGAAGTGATGTCTTCCGGTAGACCCGTGACTTTGCGAAGCCTGCCTTTCGGCGAGCTGTGCCTTTTCGGGAGCGTTCCGATGTTCGCTTTTCAATGCCTTACACTGTCTTTATCGGCAGCGACCCCGCAGGGCTTTATGCCTTTTGTGGGATTCATCACAACCTTTTTGTGCGGCGCATCACACCGCAAGCACGAATTCCGGAAGGGCAGCGCGCAGTGAAGCCTTCGGTGCGATGGAGACGGGCAGTTAGCAACGTGATGCTCGGCATCGCGCTCGGGCTGATCTCGTACTACGCGCTCACCACGGCGATGGGGCGGCTCGCGCAAGAGGAGCTGCGCGACCAGAGCGCCGGCGTGGACGCTTTTTCCAGTGAGACCCCGGAATCCCTCGTTGCCGCGGATGCCCCTGATATGGACTTCGGCGGATGGGAAGCCGAGGACGGTGCCTACTGGAATGCGCTTGCGGAGGGCGAGGTGTTCGGGCGCCTGGTGATTTCAGACATGGGGCTCGATACACTGGTTATCAAGGGAGTCTCCCCAACCGACCTGCGGCGAGGTCCCGGATGGATCGACTGGAGCACTCTGCCCGGACCCACCGGGACGGCGGGGATCTCGGGTCATCGCACCACCTACGGCGCACCCTTCCGGCGCCTCGATGAACTGGCCGAGGGTGATACCATCGACCTGTACTCGCCGTATCGCCGCTATCGGTATCGGGTCACACGTTCTTTGGTGGTAACGCCTGACCAGACCGAGGTTGTGGCGCCGACCGACAAGCCATCGCTGACCCTGACAGCGTGCCACCCCCCGTATAGCGCACGGTTTAGACTCGCGGTGCAGGCCGACCTCATCGAAGTGCAGAAGCTCAACGAGATCCAGGAGTAGGGGACACGATGCGCGTAGTAGTCACCGGGGGAGCCGGGTTCATCGGCGGTAGCCTCGTTCACTCACTGATCAGCGGTGGAGCCGAAGTCACCATTCTCGACAACCTGTCCACTGGCTCGATGGACAACGTGCACCCCGCAGCCGCATTCCGCCACATCGACGTGACCGGCCCGGACATCGGGGGAGCGATGCTGGCCGCGCGACCCGAGGTGGTCATCCACTTCGCGGCTCAGGTGAGCGTGCCCGCATCCATCGTGGACCCCGAGTTCGACCGGCGGGTCAACGTTGATGGCACGCGTGCCGTGGCCGAAGCAGCAGCCGCCGCCGGCGCGAGCCGCGTGCTGTTCGCATCCTCGGCGGCAGTGTACGGCGACCCGCAGGCGCTGCCCTTGACCGAGACTTCGCCAACTGCTCCCACCGTCCCCTACGGGCACTCCAAGTTAGCGGCCGAGGCCGTGCTCGCCGAGGTACTCCGACCGGCAGGCGTCGACTTCGCATGCCTGAGGTTCGCAAATGTGTATGGCCCACGCCAGAAAGCTGAAGGCGAAGGTGGTGTCGTGGCGCAGTTCGCCTCCCGTATGGCCACGGGTGGCACCCCGGTGATCTACGGGAGCGGAAAACAGACGCGAGACTTCATCTTTGTGGCCGATGTTGTGGGCGCGTGCGTTCTCGCCGCCGAGTTTGAAGGCGCGCTCGCGCTGCCCGGAGCCTGTGGGCCCGCGTACAACGTATCCACCGGTCGCGCCACGTCGGTGAACATGCTTGCCGAGGGTCTGCGGGTGGCCATGCGGTTTCCGGGGACCATCGAGCACGCCGAGCCTCGGCAGGGCGATGTGCAGGACAGCCTGCTCTCGCCCGAGAAGGCTGCCGAGGTCTTTGGCTGGCGAGCGGCGGTCGAGCTGCAGAATGGGCTTGCGGGCACAGCTGCCTGGTTTCTCCAGCGCTCGTGACCACCGAGCGTGACATCGGCGCCGAGGCCCGTCGTATCGATGCCGTGTACCGGAAGAAGGCAGCGGCGGAGATCTCGGCTGCCGACAGCCTGGTTGGCGCCTCGCTCACGGTGCATGGTCGGGGAGATGTGCTTGCCGATGTACTGCTGGTCAAAGGGGCACCCGGCCAGGCCGACGTTGCCTCAGGCAAGACCCTGGCGGGGGAGGACGGCGTGGCCATCGGCAAAGCGCTCGACGCGCTTGATGTGCCCAAGGCTCGTTATGCGTTCTGTTCCCGGGTGGGTGCAGGCGCCACCGATGACGGCGTTTCCCGCGTCCGCATGCTGGTCGAGGCGATCGATCCACTCACGGTGGTGCTGCTGGACGCGGAAGCTGCGAGTGACTTCGCACAGGCGTATGGGACGAAGCCGATCGGCGTCGGGGTCGCTCACCGGATCGCGGGCCGGACGGTCGTGGCCACCGACGGGTTCGAGGAGTCGCTCGGCGATGAACAGCGCAAGCGGCTCGTCTGGAACCAGCTGCAGGCGCTGAGACGTGAAACAGGCGCCCCTTAGGAGGCGCCTGTGGTGCGTGCTCTGTGGGCCTGAGCCTAGTCTTCTTCGATCTCGGTGATCGCGCCCATCGGACACTCCTCCATGCAGGTTCCGCATGCGGTGCAGTCGTCCTCGTTGACGGGCTGAGCGACATCATCCACGAGTTCGAGCACTCCCTCGGGGCATGCGTCCACGCAGATACCGCATCCAGAGCATTCGTCCTCGTTGATGATCGGGCGGGGCATGGGCGACTCCTTCGGCTCTCGCGCCACGTAGGCCGGTGGCGATGGGGTATCGCGGCGGATGATACCGACCATGCGCGTGCATGTAAAGCAACACCGGCCGCACGGTCCAGGGTCCGAGAACGCCCGAGGTTTCGGGCGCTCGATCGCGGGGCATAGTGAATGAGCGCAGTCAGATAACTTGACAATGAGGCACTCAGATTTTAGACTCGGTCAGCGACGGGTATCGTCTCTTATCGCCGCTACAACTTCGTGAATCGGGCCTCTCCGCGAATGCGGGGCGGATCTGAAAGGAGCACCAACCATGGGCAAGATCATCGGTATCGACCTGGGCACCACCAACTCGGCCGTAGCGGTTCTCGAGGGCGGCGAGCCCACGATCATCGTGAACGCCGAGGGCGACCGCACCACTCCCTCCGTGGTCGCATTCCGCAAGGACGGGGAGCGCATCGTGGGCAAGGCGGCCAAGAACCAGGCCATCACCAACCCGGAGAACACCATCACGTCGATCAAGCGCTTCGTCGGTCGCAAGTTTGGAGAGACAACCTCTGAGCGCGGCACCATCGCGTACAACGTCGAGAAGGGCAAGGACGGTCGCTCGATGGTGTCCATCGACGGCAAGCACTTCACCCCCGAGGAGATCTCGGCGATGGTTCTCCAGAAGCTCAAGGCCGACGCCGAGGCGTACCTCGGCCATCCAGTGACCGAGGCGGTCATCACGGTTCCGGCGTACTTCAACGACATGCAGCGCCAGGCCACCAAAGACGCCGGTAAGATCGCGGGTCTTGACGTCAAGCGCATCATCAACGAGCCGACAGCAGCCGCGCTCGCCTATGGCCTAGACAAGGGCGCGCACGACCAGACGATCCTCGTTTTCGACCTCGGTGGCGGCACGTTCGACGTGTCCGTGCTCGAGATCGGTGACGGCGTGTTCGAGGTCAAGAGCACCTCGGGCGACAACCACCTCGGTGGCGACGACTGGGACCAGCGCGTGATCGACTGGCTTGCAGAGAAGTTCCAGGGTGATCACGGAATCGATCTGCGTACCGACAAGATGGCCCTTCAGCGCCTGAAGGACGCGGCCGAAAAAGCCAAGGTGGAGCTGTCCACTACGCAGACGGCACAGATCAACCTGCCGTTCGTGACGGCGGATGCCTCCGGTCCCAAGCACCTCGACTACACGCTCACCCGCGCCGAGTTCCAGAAGATCACCGCCGACTTGCTCGAGCGGTGTCGCAAGCCGGTTCTCGCCGCGCTCAAGGATGCCGGCATCAAGACGGGCGACCTGGAGCACGCGATTCTCGTTGGTGGGTCAACGCGTATGCCGGCCGTGCAGGAGCTCGTCAAGGAGCTCACCGGCAAGGATCCGCACAAGGGCGTCAACCCGGATGAGGTTGTGGCCGTGGGTGCCGCGATCCAGGGTGGCGTGCTCGGCGGTGATGTGAAGGACATTCTGCTTCTCGACGTCACTCCGCTGGCGCTCGGCGTTGAAACGCTGGGTGGCGTGATGACCAAGATGATCGAGCGCAATACCACCATCCCCACGCGCAAGAGCGAGGTCTACACCACTGCGGCCGACGGCCAGACGAGCGTTGAGATCCACGTCCTTCAGGGTGAGCGTGAGATGGCGTCATACAACAAGACGCTCGGCAAGTTCCACCTGATGAACATCCCGCCCGCGCCGCGCGGTGTGCCGCAAGTCGAGGTCACCTTCGACATCGACGCCAACGGCATCGTGAACGTCTCGGCAAAGGATCGCGGTACTGGCCAGGAGCAGAAGATCACCATCAGCGGCTCCACGGCGCTATCTGACGAGGAAGTCGAGCGCATGGTGACCGATGCGGAGAGCCACGCTGACGAAGATAAGAAGCGCAAGGAAGAGGCGGAGGTCCGCAACCTTGCAGACAACTTGATCTACACCACAGAGAAGACGCTTGCCGATCTGGGCGAGAAGGTCCCGGAGGAGACCAAGACGGAGATCGAGGCTGCGGTTGCCGAGGTCAAGACGGCTATCGAGGGCGACGACACCGACGTCATCAGCACCGCCACGACCACGCTTCAGGAGAAGAGCTACAAGCTCGCGGAGATCGTGTACCAGCAGGTGCAGGACGAGGAAGCCTCTCCGGCCGAGGGTGAGCCGGAGGGAGATGAGGAAGTAGCGGATTACGAAGTCGTCGACGAGGACAACTAGCCATGGCAGATCCCAAGGACACCACACCGCTCGATCCCGAGCTGGAGGGCGACCTGGGCGCTGAGTTCGAGTTTCGGGGCGATGTGCTGGAAGACGAACTCGAGAGTGCGCGGCGGGAGGCCACTGCGCACCTCGAAACCGCCCAGCGACTGCAGGCCGACTTCGACAACTACCGCAAGCGCATGGCCCGCGAGCAGGAAGACGCGGTGCGCCGTGCGGGGCAGCGCGTGATCGCCGAGATGTTGCCGGCGCTTGACAACCTCGAGCGTGCCCTTGCGCATGTGGAGGCAGGTGGCGAGGGCGCCGAGCTCGTGGTCGGCGTCCGCATGGTCGTGCAGCAGGTGCTCGACGTGTTCGGCAAGGAGGGCGTGGAGCGCATCGATGCGGTTGGCGCGACGTTCGACCCCAACGAGCATCAGGCCGTAGGGCAGGTGGAGCGGCCGGACGTCTTTGAAGGCACGGTCGTCGAGGTGTATCAGGGCGGGTACCGGATGCATGGTCGTGTGCTCAGGCCGGCCACAGTGGTCGTCAGCACCGGAGGTCCTGCTCCAGAGGAGTAAGGCATGGCCGACAAGGACTACTACGACATACTCGGTGTGCCGCGTACGGCCACAGCCGACGAGATGAAGAAGGCGTTCCGCAAAGCGGCCCGCAAGCATCACCCTGACGCCGGAGGCTCCGAAGAGCGATTCAAGGAGCTGAACGAGGCGTACGAGGTGCTTTCGGACGATGAGAAGCGCAAGCAATACGACGAGTACGGCAGATACTTCGGTGGGAACATGCCGCCGGGTGGCGGTGGCGGCGCCGGTGCGGGGTGGCCGGGCGGGGGCTTCCCCGGCGGTGCGGGCGCCTATCAGAACGTGGACGCCGGCGACCTCGGGGATCTGTTCGGCAACCTGTTCAGCGGAGGTGCCGGTGGTTCACGGCGAGCCTCGGCTCACCGAGGCGCGGACATGCAGTACGACGTGACGTTGTCATTTGAAGAAGCATTCACGGGGACGTCGACCAAAGTCGACGTTCGGCGCACCGAGACATGCGCCACCTGCAAAGGCTCCGGCGCGAAGCCGGGCACCAGCCCTAGCACCTGCCCCACGTGTTCCGGCAGCGGGCACATCTCGCAGGGCCAGGGGCTCTTCGGTTTCTCGCGACCGTGTCCGCGCTGCGGTGGCACCGGCACGATAGTTAAAGACCCCTGCCAGACCTGCAAGGGGAAGGGCAAGGTCATCCGCATCAAGCCCCTCACGGTGAACATCCCACCCGGCGTGACCGACGGCGGCAAGCTACGCTTTGCCGGCAAGGGCGAATCGGGTAGTGGCGGGGCGCCGGCGGGCGATCTGTACGTAATCACCCACATTCGGCCGCACGCATACTTCATCCGCGATGGCGCCGATGTGTTGCTCGATCTGCCGGTGACCATCACCGAGGCAGCGCTTGGCGCCGAGGTCACCGTACCCACGCCGGACGGCGGCAAGGTGAAGCTCAAGGTGGCACCGGGCACCCAGGACGGCAAACTGCTGCGCATGCCCGGGAAGGGCGCACCGAAGCTCAAGGGCAAGGGCAGGGGCGATCTCAAGGTCCGCGTGAAGGTGACCGTGCCCGAGAAGCTCACCGTTGAGCAAAAGGAACTGTTGAAGCGGTTCGAGTCCGCTCGCGACGAGGACGTTCGTGCGCACATCGCGTAGGAGAGGTGGCCGGCCGTGGTGAGACAACAGCGTGGCAGCGGCAAGGATCGTCCGGTCTACATGATCAGCGTGGCGGCCGACTTGGCTGGCGTGCACCCGCAGACCCTGCGCATCTACGAGCGCAAGGCGCTCGTGCAGCCAACACGCTCGGCAGGCGGAACCCGGCTGTACTCGGAAACGGACATCGAGCGTCTGCGGTTGATACAGCAGCTCACGCAGGACGAGGGCGTCAACCTTGCGGGCGTGATGCGCATCATCGAGTTGCAGATCGAGAAGGAGCGCCTCGAGGCACAGCTGGCCGAGGCCGAGGCGGCCGCCACTCGCGCCGAGCGCCGGCTCGCGAGTGAGATCAACGAGTTCCGGCAGTCGCTGCGCGCGGATATCGTTCATGTGCCGCGCGGCGGCATCGTACGCAGGGACCCACGGTGAGCGGCGAGACGCACATCCCGCGCGTTCCGGAGCCTCAACCCGGCGACCGTCGCGGCGCCGCCGTGCGCTGGCTTGAGGCGCTGCGTGCGGGCGAGATCAAGGGAGGGCCCGGTTGAGTGGCGGCGGCCTGGGTGTGGTCACGCCTCTTCAAGAATCGAACGGCTCCGGCTTGAACGGTTTCGCGGCAGCCCGTGCGGCTGTGAGGACCCCGTGAATCGGGTGGCTGGTGAACGCGTAGGGAGTTGAGTGCGATGCGGTTGGACAAGCTGACAGTGAAGGCGCAGGAGGCACTTCAGGCAGCTCAAGGCCTCTCGGACGATGCCTCATCGCAGGTGATCGAGCCCGAGCATCTGCTCAAAGCGCTGCTCGACGCGGCCGAAGGCATCGTTCGGCCCATCGTCCAGAAGGTGGGTGCTGACGCCGATCTGGTGGAGGCGGAGGTCACCTCGGCGATCGAGGCCATGCCGCGCGTGAGCGGCGGCGGCGCGGGCGGGCCGGCGGGCCTGGGGCCTCGCGTGAACACCGTGCTCGGCGACGCATTCAAGCATGCCGAGAAGCTCAAAGACGCGTACGTCTCAACCGAGCACCTGCTGCTGGCGATCGCCGATGACAAGGGCGAAGCAGGCCGTATCCTGACGCGGGCCGGCGTGTCCTCCAAGCGGCTGCTTGAAGCGCTCGGTGAGCTGCGCGCCGGGGCGCGCGTCACCGACCAGAATCCCGAAGCGCAGTTCCAGGCGCTCGAGAGATTCAGCCGCAACCTCACACAGGCTGCCCGTGACGGCAAGCTCGACCCCGTCATCGGCCGGGTGGAGGAGATCCGGCGGGTCATCCAGGTGTTGTCGCGACGGACCAAGAACAATCCGGTGCTCATCGGGGAACCGGGAACCGGTAAGACCGCGATAGTGGAGGGGCTTGCCCAGCGCATCGTCGCGGGTGACGTTCCCTCAACGCTCCGCGACAAGGACGTGGTGTCGCTCGACCTCGGCTCGATGGTCGCCGGCGCCAAGTACCGGGGCGAGTTCGAGGACCGTCTGAAGGCCGTGCTTCGCGAGATCGAGCAGGCCGAAGGGCGCCTCATCCTGTTCATCGACGAGCTGCACACGCTCGTTGGCGCTGGTGCTGCCGAGGGTTCGATGGACGCCAGCAACATGCTCAAGCCGGCACTCGCGCGCGGCGAACTCCACGCTATCGGAGCCACGACGCTCGACGAGTATCGCGAGCACATCGAGAAGGATGCCGCACTCGAGCGGCGGTTCCAGCCGGTGTTCGTCGGCGAACCGTCCTTGGAGGAGACCATCGCCATCCTGCGCGGGCTCAAGGAGCGCTATGAGGTCCACCATGGCGTGCGCATCACCGATGGTGCCATCGTGGCCGCGGCAACGCTCTCGGACCGGTATATCGCCGACCGCTTCCTGCCGGACAAGGCGATCGATCTCATCGATGAAGCCGCGAGCCGGCTGCGGATCGAGATCGACTCGATGCCCACGGAGATCGATATGCTCGACCGCCAGGTCCGTCAACTCCAGATCGAGGAACAGGCGCTACAGAAGGAGAAGGACGAGGCGAGCAAGGAGCGGCTCGATGCGCTTCGCGGCGAGATGGCAGGCCTGACCGAGCAGCTCTCCGGACTCAAGGCGCGGTGGGAGGGCGAGAAGACCGTCATCACCGACGTGCAGCGGCTGAAGGCCGAACTCGATGAGGCGCGGCTGGATGGCGAACGCGCCGAGCGGGAGGGCGACTTGCAGCGTGCCGCGGAGATCCGCTACGGGCGCATCCCACAACTCGAGGCTGCGCTTGCCGCAGCCGATGTCCGCCTGAGGGACCTGCAGGCGGGCGAGGCGATGCTGCGTGAGGAGGTCACCGAGGCCGAGATCGCCGAGGTGGTGGGCGCGTGGACCGGAATCCCGGTCTCCAGGCTGCTTGAAGGCGAGCTCGCCAAGCTTGCGCATCTCGAGAAGCTTCTTCATCAGCGCGTAATCGGGCAGGACGAGGCCGTGGCCGCTGTAGCGGGCGCCATCCGACGCTCTCGGGCGGGTCTGTCGGATCCCGATCGACCCATCGGCTCGTTCATCTTCCTCGGCCCCACAGGCGTGGGGAAGACCGAACTTGCCCGGGCGCTTGCGGCGTATCTGTTCGATGACGAACGCAACATGGTGCGCATCGACATGAGCGAGTACATGGAGAAGTTCAGTGTGCAGCGCCTGATCGGAGCGCCTCCGGGTTACGTGGGCTACGAAGAGGGTGGCCAACTCACCGAGGCGGTGAGGCGTCGACCCTACTCGGTGGTGCTGCTCGATGAGATCGAGAAGGCGCACCCCGACGTGTTCAACGTGCTCCTGCAGGTGCTCGATGACGGGCGGCTCACCGACGGGCAGGGTAGGACGGTGAGCTTTCGCAACACGATCGTGATCATGACGAGCAACGTGGGCAGCCAGTTCGTGACCGAGCTTGCCCGCGGCGGGGGTGAGTACGATCAGATGAAGATGATGGTGGAGGAGGCGCTCCGCGCCACGTTCCGCCCCGAGTTCCTGAACCGTGTGGACGACACGGTGGTATTCCACGCACTCACCCTCGAAGACGTCACCTCGATCATGGAGATCCAGCTCGAGCTCGTACGGCATAGGCTCGTCGATCGCAAGATCGGTCTTGAGATCACGCCAGCGGCAGCCGAGCGGATCGCGCTGGAAGGTTTCGATCCCGTATACGGCGCGCGCCCGCTGAAGCGCGTGATCCAGCGAGAGGTGGTCGACAGGGTCGCCAAAGCGCTCATCGCCGGTGAGGTCATGGACGGCGACACGGTCACGATCGACCTGATCGACGACGAGCTGGATGTCCGCGGTGTCGGACGGACCGGCTAGGAGGTGACGGGCATGTCACGGACGAATCCTGCCATGGACGGTATCGGCTTTCTGCTGAACCATGCGTCGCGGAGTGTCGTCTCGCAGATGCGGGACAAGTTGCGTGCGGTCGGGCTCGACCACGATATGTGGACGATGATCCAGAACATGCGTATGGGCGGCGAAGCCGGCGCGGACCCCATGGAGTCCGCCGCCCGGCTTCGCATGCCACCCGGTGCGATGATCGATGCGACTGAGCGGCTTGTGCGGGACGGCTGGGCGAAAGCCATCCCCGGCCGCGCGGCGGATGCGAGGAAGTACGTTCTCACCCCGAAGGCGACCAAGGCGCTCCACGGGCTGGACTCGGAGGCGCGTCTTCTGATCGAGCACGCCACCAACGGCTTCACTCATGACGAGATCGAGGTGCTCGCGGGCTACCTCACGCGAATCATAGACAACATGGCGTGATGTGCGGTGGGTGCGCACCTCCCCTTCTTGGCATCGATATCGCTGCCGGCTTGCTCATGCGACACTGTGCGCTTACGCGGCACGACATCAAGACAACAGGCGATGCTGCCGATAACGCGTGTATCGGTGACGGATCTGGCGCAAGGCGAGTACCGGTCGCCGACGCGCTACAAGGGGCATGGTATCTGTGAGACGGCTCATCCATCTGCTGCTCGTGACGGGGCTCTTCGTCGCCCTTGTGTCCTCGTTCGCGTACGCCGCTCCCTCGGATGAACCTCCGCCAGCTGAATCGATCGGGTTCATCGTCAAAATGAAGGCGGGGACGACCCTTCCGGGAGAGTTGTCGATTGGCCGAGAGCGCCTGAGGGTGCGGCCGATGGTGGGCGGTTCTCGCACGTACCTGCTGCCGGATGGTGCCGATCCCCGGGTGACGCGCATGACCTTGCGCGCTGATCCCCGCGTGGAATGGGTCGAGCCGAACTACGTGAGGGAGCCGCTCGGTTTCACGTCCACACCCAACGACCCGGATTTCTCTGACCCCGCGGCCTATACCATCTCCGGGACCACCAGCCTCCAACATGCCCGGTCATGGTTCTTGCGTGGCCACGGCAGCATGGATGCAGCCGTAGTGTGGCCCTACCTCGAGTCGAGCGCGACCAAGTCGTACGGTGCGCGCGCGGATGCGGCCCATGCTCCGGTTGCGGTCATCGACACAGGGTTCTACATGGATCATCCCGAGCGGGGAGCCACCATCGTTGCGGGCAAGGATCTCTTTGAGTCGTACACGAAAGCCACTGATACGTGGGTGACCGACTACGATGTGACTCCCGCAAGCCCAACGGTGGGAGGGAACGACCCGGTCACCGCGTCTCACGGAACGTGCGTCGCGGGCCAGATAGCGGCGAGCACCGGCAACGGAATCGGGACGTCCGGCGTGGGGTATGACGCCATAGTCAGGGTCTACAAGGTGATGGGGGTGATCACCGACTACGACACCGCCATGTACCCGAACGGCATGGTCGTAATCCCCGACAGCGCGCTCATCGATGCGATAAAGCAGGCCGCGGATGACGGCTGCAAGGTCATCAATATGAGCCTCGGTGGCCCGGGTTCCTCGCAGGCGCTTCAAGACGCGGTCAACTACGCGCATGCGCGCGGGGCTGTTGTTGTGGCCGCTACCGGCAACGGCGGAGCCGAAGGGGCCTTGTATCCCGCTGCCTGCACGAACGTGGTAGGCGTCGGGTCGTACACGGTGGCGTCCAATGCCTCGCTGCCGGTGACGTACTCTCGCTCCACGTTCACCAACTATGGTCTCGGACTCGACGTCCTCGCTCCGGGCGTCATGGTGTGGGGACTAGCGCAGCCGGGATATGACGCTGACGGCCCCGGCACCGTCTACCGGCCCGGCTACTACTGGTGGCAGGGTACGAGCATGGCCTCTCCCAACTTCGCCGGAGGTGTGGCGACGCTCTGGCGCCTTGCGCCGTTCCTCACCAACGACGAGATCGCCGCTTACGCGATGCTGGCAGCGCACGATATGGGTGCGGTCGGCTACGACACAGCGACCGGGTACGGCGCGTTCAATATCGAGGCGGCACGGCAAGACCTCGTCGCCGACTACCCGGAACTTGCGGCTCCGGCGATCACCGTCCGGCCTGCCGAGTACACGCCGGTAAGCGCACCCACGATCCGCTGGTCTGCCGTGGCTGGCTATGCCGTCAGCTATGACGTCTCGGTGGACGGTGTGGTGACCACCACATCGGGCACCGAGATCACAACCAGCGCGCTCTCCGACGGTATCCACACCGTGAAGGTCACCGCCAAGAGCGCCCGCAACTGGTGGCATCCGGTTAACTCGGCAACAACCTTCTCGTTCACCGTGGACACTGTTGCCCCGACGGTGGCCACGGTATCGGCAACACAGTACACGGCTACCTGGACAACGACGGCCACTGACGTGAGCGCCGTGGAGGTGCGCGTTGATGCGGGCGCCACCACCACTCTCAGCGTTGCTGCCCGGTCTCACAACCTGATGGTGTATGCGCTCCCGGCCGGAGAGCACACGTTCGAGGTACGGCTGGTGGATCGGGCGGGAAACATCGGCGCCTGGAAACCGGCCGGCTTCGCGGTGTTGCCCAACGCGGCCCCCGTGGCGGAGTTCAGTGCTTCCAACTCCAGCGGACAGGCACCGCTCGCCGTGTCGTTCGACGGCTCGGGCTCGCACGACGATGACGGTCTCATCGACTCGTGGGCATGGTCGTTCGGCGATGGTGCCAGCGCCTCCGGCGTCATCGCAGCGCACGCCTATGTCAGCGCGGGTGACTACACCGTGCAGCTCACTGTCACCGATGATCGGGGTGCGACCGCCCAGAGAAGCGAGATCATACACGTCACGGCACCACCTCCGCCCCCGGCCGCACCGATGCCGGTGTACCGCTTCTACAACCTGACGAATAGCAGCCACTTCTATACCGCGTCGGCTGATGAGCGTGATGTGGTCAAGGCTAGATGGCCGGATGTATACGACTTCGAGGGTTCGTGCTACTCGGTCAACGCCACAAACCCCGCGAACGACACGCCGCTCTACCGCTTCTACAACCTCGCGAATGGGACGCACTTCTATACCGCGTCGTCCTCCGAGCGCGATGACGTGCTCGCGCGCCTGTGGCGGACCTACCAGTACGAGGGTCCCGTCTACAACGTCTCGGTGACTGCAAACGACTCCATGCCGATGTACCGCTTCTACAATCTGCGCAACGGCAGTCACTTCTACACGGTGTCGGCAGCTGAAAAGCAGATGGTGGCAGAGCAGTTGTCCGGCACGTACTCCTTCGAGGGCGCGGCATACTACATCGGTTACTAGTCCGAGCACGGACGCGCCGTTTGCCGAGTTGGAGGTGCCGCCCACCCACCAGGGGTAGGGACAACCGCAGCCCGCCCAGGCATACTAACCCCCGACCGTTCTTCGTGCTGTCTGGGGGCATGGGTATGACCGCTGTATCTCCCGCGCGTGGCTGGATCGTCACGCTTGCCGGCCTCGGCATCAATCTCGCGCTCGGCGTGCTCTACGCCTGGAGCGTCGTGGCCAAATCACTCACCGCCGACTGGGGCTGGAGTGCTGGCAAAGCGAGTCTGCCATATGCCATCGCCGTGGGCGTGTTCGCTCTCTCCATGGTCTTCGCCGGGCGGGCACAGGACAGGCTCGGGCCGAGGGTCGTGGCAACCCTCGGCGGTGCGCTGACCGGGCTCGGCATGATTACAGCCAGCTTTGGGAGCGCGAACAACGCTCTGCCGATCCTCCTCGGCTTCGGTGTCATGGCGGGGATGGGCATCGGTCTGGGCTATGCTGCCGCCACGCCGGCCGCGGTTAAGTGGTTTCCGCCTGCGCGTAAGGGGCTCATCACCGGTCTTGTGGTTTCCGGCTTCGGGCTCGCCAGCGTGTACATCGCCCCGCTGACCCAGGGGCTTCTCGGCGCGCACGGCGTTGCGTCGACCTTCCGGTCTCTCGGCATCGGCTTTCTCATTGCCACCGTGGGACTGGCTCAACTGCTGCGCAACCCCCCTGCGGGCTTCAGCGCGGTGGCGGCAACGCCCGCCCGGGCGAGTATGGGCGGTGTCGTGGTGGAGGACACACGCATACCGCGTGACTACGACTGGCGTGAGATGGTACGGACCCGGCAGTTTGCGCTTCTGTGGCTGATGTACGCGTTTGCCGCGTTTGCCGGGCTCATGATCATCGGGCACATGGCCAAGATCGCCGCGCTTCAGATGCCCGGCGCCGACGTGGGCTTCATGCTCGTTGCGGTGCTCGCGATCGGCAATGCTGCGGGCCGTGTTGTGGCCGGGATCGTGTCCGATCGCGTCGGCGGGATCAAGACGATGCTCGTGGTGTTCGTGCTGCAGGCGATCATGATGGCCCTGCTTGCCGCCGCAGACGCGCCGGCTCTGCTCGTGCCTGTAGCAGCACTCGTCGGCTTTGGTTACGGCGCGAACCTGTCGCTCTTCCCGTCAACCACGGCGGGCTACTTTGGCACGAAGAACCTCGGCGTGAACTATGGGCTCGTGTTCACCGCATGGGGAGTGGGCGGAGTTTTTGGCTCGATGGCTGCCGGCTCGATCGTGGACTCTACCGGCAGTTACGCGCTCGCATATGCGGTTGCGGCTGGTCTGTGTCTGTTCGCGGCCGCACTCACGTTTGCCACCAAGCCGCCCGCATTGGCAGACGCGGCCGCCGTCGATGTCGAGGAGCTGCTCGCGGCCTAAAGACCAGCTACCGGTTGAGCACTGCTACGGCAAGCGCTCCGACAGCCCACACCCACCACCTCTGCGTCTTCACGGTTATCCTCCTCGGTCGGTCGCGGGTATATGTTCCACCCCCGGAGGGGTGTTCACACGGCGATGTGCGCCGTTCGTCATCCACCCGGGGGCTTTCGTCACTTTGATGCCGCCTGTCAGAGAGCGTCTGTTGCCGTTGGGTATCTCTGCCGATAGGCACACTAGGCAGAGCAGATGACGCGCGGGGGTGATCGAGGCGGACGTACGAGGGTCAGAGGCCGGAGTGGGTCGCATCTTCGCGGACCCCGCGCGCGTGTCCGTCCTCCTCGAGGGCGCGTCATTTCCCGCCGCACTCTGGTCGGGAGCCGATCTCCGGTTCAGTTGGATCAACCGCGTCTTCCGCGACATGCTCGAAGACGTCAGGCCGCAGTGGGATCTTCTCGGGATGCCGGTTCGCGGGTTCCTATCCGACTCCCAGTCGGCTTCCCGATTCATCGATGTGGCCTACACCGGCCAGCCGATCACAGAACCCGCGTATGAGTTCCAGGCTTCGTGGGGCGAGGTGACGTACTGGCAGCTCTCCTATCTGCCGGTGCCAGGTCGCATCGGCGACCCGTTCGATGTCCTGCTGCTTGCCGTTGACGTGTCATCGGTCGTTGCCGATAAGGCACAGGCCGACGTGGCAGCAGCCGACCTGCGACGCGCAATCAACCTCATAGATGTCACCGTACTCTCGTCGCTCGATGCCGAGGACATTCTGCAGCGGGTCTTGGTGGAAGCAACCGAGGCGCTGGGCGCGGACTGGGGCTGGATCGCCGAGCGTGAGGACCGGGCATGGGTCTTCCGCAACGTGCACGGGTGGCCCGAGGAGATGCTCGGTCTGAAGTTCGGTGAGGATGAACTATCGCTTCCGGCGTTAGCGGCTCGTTCGGGTCGCGCGGTTGCCGTATCGCAGTCCGATGCCACCAAGCGCGAGCAGTTCGAACTCATGGTCAAGCACGACATCGGCGCGTTTGCGCTCGTGCCTTTGAAGAGCCGCGGGGACATCACCGGCGTGATGGGCTTCTGCTGGGATGCAGACACGGCGTTTGGAGATGCGGAGCGCGAGCTGCTGCGCAAGCTCGAACTGTCGCTTTCACTGGCACTGGAAAACGCACGTCAGTACGCAAACGAGCGGCAGATGACCCGACAACTGCGATGCGCGCTGTTCAGCGCCCCCCGCGCAGTCGCTGGTTTCGAGATGGGTCACCTATACCACGCGGCATCAGGGGTCACGTCTGTTGGGGGCGACTTTTACGACGTCATTCCGCTTAAAGGCCAGGTGGGAGTCCTCATCGGGGATGTCTCGGGGCACAGCGCCGAGGCGGCCGGGTTGACCTCGCTTGTGAAGAGCGCCATGCGGTCCGAGGTGCTGAGGCTGCCCTCACCGCAGTCGGTGATGGATCGGGCGAACGAGCTGGTTATTCATGGCGCCGAGCCGCATGAGTTCGTCTCAGCGTTCTACGGGCTTATCGACGGCGTATCTGGTCACATGGCGTACAGCCTGGCCGGTCATCCGCCGCCCGTGATCGTGAGAGCCGACGGAACGCCGGTCTTCCTCCCCGCTGATGGCGGCGTGCTTGGCGCCTTGGGTGACATGAGCTACTCGAACCATGACGCGTGCCTTGACGTAGGCGACATGCTCGTGATGTACACCGACGGCCTGATCGAGGCCCGCTCACCTCGCGGTGACCTCTACGGACCTGACCGCCTGCTGCGCGCCTGCTCAAAGGTCGCATCGGAGCCTGCGCAGACCGTTCCCGAGTCGCTGTTCCTCTCCGCATTCGGGTTCGCTGAGGGACGCATTGCCGACGACATCGCGATTGTTGCGCTGCGGCGCTGTGAGCCCGTTGGCGGTGGCCAGGGCCGCCTGGAGTTGGAGATCGCGGTCGCCTGAGTCAGGGCTGTGATCACGTTCTCAGCGGCTCGACGGGCTCCGCGCGGTGCCGACGAGCCGTCCCTACCCCTTTACATGTCGCCGCGCCGAACACTACAGTCATCACACGTAGGTCGACACGAGGGGGGTCCTCATGCGTTGCCCCAACTGCACCGCAGACGTTCGGGATGACGCCGCGTTCTGTCCGGCGTGCGGCGCACGCTTCGAGCAGGCACAGCTGGACCCCCAGCAGACACCCCCATACCCGCAGCAGGCACAGCTGGACCCCCAGCAGACACCCCCATACCCGCAGCAGGCACCCAAGAAGAGCAAGAAGGGCCTCATCGTGGGGATCATCGCGCTCGTGGTTGTGCTCCTGTGCGGCTGCGGCTGTGGAGCGATCTTCTTAGTTAGGTCGCTCGACTCCGAGGTGCTCGACCTTCCAGCCCTACTAGGGGACGAGCTCGACTCGGAACCCGGAACAGGAGCGGCGCCGGAAGCATCGGGTTACGATACCGCCGAGCAGGCTGTTCAGGCTCAACTCGCTGAAGAGGGCGCTTCTGACTGGGTGTATCTACTGCATGATGAGACCGACGCCTCCGCCACCTACTGGGCGGGACCGCCCTCAAGCGAGTACGTTGAGGAGATAGTGGTGGCCAGGAATGGTGACGGATCGTGGTCGGTGACGGCGGTGACGCCGATGCAGCTGGGTGGCGATGTGCCCTCCTCCTCGCTCGGCGCGGTCGATCAGGCTACCGGAGTGGTCGCCGACCACCTCTTCGCGATCATGGAGGACCGGGCCGGTGATGCTCAGGCGCTCACGGTGGACCCGTTCAGGTCCGACCCGGCCAGTGCGCAGTATGCCGACGGTCAGTTCGCGGGTTTTGAGATCACTGACGCGACCGAGCAGTCCGACGGTAGCGTGTGGGTGCGTACCGACCAGACCTGGTATGGCAACCTCGAGACCTACGAGTACCTGGTGAGGCCAACGCAGGAGGGCTACCGCATCGCGGATCTTCGCATACCCTAGCGGTCTACGGCTTCTCGAGTACCTGGCGTGCCTTGCTCATCCCGTACGTTGGGGCAGGGTGCAGGCTCTTGCTGTTCGCCCACAGCTGGATGTCCCGGTAGTACTCGTGCATTCCTGTGATGCCGAGCGCGAGGTATGCGCGCTCGAGTGCGGGCAGTGAGTCGATCAGGTGCTGCATGCACAGCAACGCGACTGTCTGCGCGTCGGTGTCCTCGGGGTCCTTTGGCTTGACGTCGGCGCACCTGTACTCGCCCGGTCCCACAAGCGAGAGCGTGGAGGACCACACGGCGCGCGGCTCTCCGTGCCCGGCGGCAACGGAGGTCCAGCCCTTGATCACCGTGACCGGTGCATCGGGTTCCGCCTCGGCGAGTGCGAGCACCGCCTTGTCCATCTGCTCTACAAGCTCATACGCCGCATCGCGGTAGCTCAAGAAGAACAGCAGGCGCGCATAGTACATCATGTAGTGGAGGATCGCGTGGTAGTTGGTCTCCTGGCGATCCCCCTCATCCACCCAGGCGGAAAGCGACATCTCGTTCGCGTTGAACAGCGAGACTTCCACGGTTGCTACCGGTGTTCTCTCGCGTTTGGTGAACAGGCCCATGTGATGCTCCCTCCGTTGGTCGTCAAAGCCTATCACGACAGACGCACCGGGGACGCTCACCTGTGGCACAATGGTTTGCGGCTGCGCGGCCTTTCGCGCAACCGGAGGGAGAGCGCGATGGAGATCAGGTTTCACAACCCCTACAGGCATGCGCTGCTCGGGCTGCTCTTCGAGCTTGGAGTGCTGGCGACGGTCCTCGGTCTGCTGGCGGCGCTCGCGCTTCTCGCCGCCCGGATCGCGTAGGCTCCCGGCATGTGGGTCGGCCTCCAGCAGCGTGACTTCCGCGTCATCGCTCACTACACCGGGCTGCTTGTGCTGAGCATCGCTGCCGCTATGCTCATTCCGCTGCTGACCGCGCTCGTGGCGGGCGAGTGGGATCCCGCGATGGATTACGCGCTCGGCGCCGGGGTGACTGTGGCAATCGGGGTCGGCCTCAGCAGTATGGCCCCCGGGGGGATCTTCCTCGACCGGCAGAACGCGTTGATCGTAACGGCCCTCGGCTGGCTCGCTGCCTCGTTGGTAGCCGCCATTCCACTGATGCTGTCCGGCAACTACGGCAGCTACCTAGACGCGTGGTTCGACATGATGTCGGGACTTACCACGTCAGGGCTGACGCTCGCCCGCGACCTCGACCACATGTCGCTTGCGCACAACATGTGGCGACACCTCACGCACCTGATCGGCGGGCAGGGCATCGTGGTTGCAGCGCTCACGCTTGCATTCGGGGTCAGGGGCGGCGGCGCCGTTTCGCTGTATATGGCCGAGGGTCGCGATGAGCGCATCATGCCCAACGTGATGCATACGGCCCGGTTCATCTGGTTCGTGACCTTTGTGTACATCGTGCTCGGCACGGTTGCGCTCACCGTGAACAACCTGCTGCTGGGCATGGAGGTCGGCCGTGGTGTACTGCACGCGTTCTGGCACACGATCGCCTGTTACGACACCGGCGGGTTCGCACCGCAGTCGCAAAACGCGCTCTACTACCACAGCCCGGTGTTCGAGGTGATCACCGTGATGCTCATGATCGCCGGAACCATAAACTTCAACCTTCATGCCGATATCTGGCGTGGAGATCGCTCGGAAATCTTCAAGAACATCGAGGCGCGCACTATGGCCGTGCATATCGCCTTGCTCACCCTCGCCGTGGGGTTCGGATTGGGCGCCACCGAACTGTTCTCCAGTAACTCTGAAGTCCTGCGTAAGGGCCTATACCACCTTCTGTCTGCTCACAGCGGCACCGGTCAACAGACGCTGTATGCTGCCCAGTGGACCCGGGGGTTTGGTGATCTCGCGCTCGTGGCGGTGATTCTCGCCATGGCCTTTGGCGGCATGGCGTCGTCGACCGCCGGCGGCATCAAGGCGCTCAGAATCGGCCTGATATTCAAGGGTATCCTGCTGCGCGTGCGGCAGGCGATCGCCCCGCAGTCCGCCGTGATCAGCGCCCGGTATCACCACCTGACTGACCAAAGAATCAGCCCTGAGATCCTCTCGGGAGCGCTGACGATCTTCGCCTTGTATGTGATCACTTACGTTACCGGGGCGCTAATCGGTTTGGCGTACGGCTATCCCGCCGTTGACGCGCTGTTCGAATCGATCTCCGCGACGGCCAATGTGGGCCTGTCGGCAGGCATCACGAATCCGGCGATGCCCGTGGGCCTAAAACTCACCTACATCGCCCAGATGTGGGTCGGTCGGCTTGAGTTCATCGCGGTCCTCGCGCTGGTGGCCAGCGCCGTGGCATCGATGCGCGGTCGGAAGACACGAGGCCGGGCATGATGCGGCACGTGAGCGTCTCCTTGCTTGTGCTCGCGCTCGTCGCCATGCCTGCGCGCGGTCTCGCGGCACAGCCACGCGCGGCAACCGACGGCACCGAACTGGCTTCAGCACAGAGCGGTCTCGATGGCTCCCTCGTGCATCTTGAGGGGGAGGTTGTGAGTGAGATGCTCGCGGGCGGCGAGGGTCACGTGTGGATCAACATCCTCTCCGGCGGTACAGCGATCGGTGTCTGGACCCCCATTGAGCTCACCGGTGATCTCGAGGTGTTCGGAGGGTGGGCACACACGGGAGACATCGTTGCGGTTGAGGGCGTGTTCAGCGAGGGGTGCGACGTCCATGGAGGGGATATGGACGTCCACGCATCCGCGATCACGCTGCTCGAGCGCGGCGCGAGGCGGGAGCACCCGGTGGCGTACTGGAAGTTGGGCGTAGGAATGGCGGGAGCTTTCTTCGCGCTTGTCACCGCTCGACGGGTCAGGAGACTTCGGGAGGGTGACGACGGGTGATGCAGGGACGCCGCGGATTTGCCAGTGACAACACCTCGGGCGTGCATCCCGAGGTACTCGCGGCGATGGCCGCAGCCAATGTGGGCCACGTGCATGCGTACGGCGACGATGAGTGGACTACCCGGGCCCGTGAGCTGGTGAAAGTCCACTTCGGCGAGCAGGCCGAGGTGTACTTCGTGTTCAATGGTACGGGCGCGAACGCCACGGCGCTTCAGGCGCTGATGCGTCCCTACGAGGCCGTCATCTGTGCGGCATCGGCTCACATCAACACCGACGAGTGCGGGGCTCCGGAGCGCTTCACGGGAGGCAAGCTCCTGGCAGTGGCCACCCCGGACGGCAAGCTCACGCCAACGCTGCTCGAGGGCGCGATCCGGGGCGTCGGGTTCGAGCATGCGAGTCAGCCGCGGGTGGTGTCGATCACCCAGGCCACGGAGTACGGCACCGTCTACAAGCGGGCCGAGATCGCATCGATCGTCACCGCCGCACATGCGCTCGGGCTTCGGGTCCACGTGGACGGTGCGCGGCTGGCAAACGCCGCGGCGAGCCTCGGGTGTGGTCTGGGCGAGGCGTGCGGCGGAGCCGACGTGGTCTCGTTCGGGGCAACAAAAAACGGCGCGATGCTCGCCGAAGCCGTGGTGTTCCTGAACCCCGAGTTTGCCCGGGATTTCAAGTACATCCGAAAGCAGAGCGCGCAGCTGGCGTCGAAGATGCGGTTCGTGGCCGCGCAGTTCATCGCGATGCTCGAGGGCGATCTCTGGCATCGGAATGCCGCGCACGCCAACGCGATGGCGCAGCTGCTCGCAGGTGCGGCGCGAAACGTGCCCAACATACGCCTGACGCGGCAGGTGGACGCGAACGAGGTCTTCGCCGTCCTTCCCCGGGAGGCGATCGCACCGCTTCAGGAGGAGTTCGACTTCTACACCTGGGATGAGCGCACCGGTGAGGTGCGGTGGGTCACGGGTTGGGACACCACCGAAGACGACATCGTGCGGTTCGTGAGCGCGCTCTCGGTCCGGCTGGGCTGAAGGCAAACCCTGCCGAGGCGTTCACGTGCAGCAGGTTGCCGATTCGCTGACCGTCTCCCGTACGCCCGGGGTCGCTACCGCGTCTGCCGCGCGGCCAGACTGCGGATTGCGGCGACCACGTCGCTGGCGTGCCCCTCAACCTTCACCTTGGGCCAGATGCGCGCGATCATACCGTCGGGCGAGATCAGGAAGGTCATTCGCTTGGCGGTCATGCCCAGCACTTCCCGAGCGCCGTAGGAGTAGATGATCGACTTGTCGGTATCCGAGATCATCGGGAAGGTCAGCTCGAACTTCTCGATGAAGCGCTGCTGTACCTCGGGCTTATCCGCGGAAACGCCCACGACCAGGGCGTTCAAAGACTTCAGCTCGGCGGCATGCGCCTGGAAGTCCTTGGCCTCATGCGTTCAACCGGGTGTGTTCGCCCTCGGGTAGAAGTACACTGCCACCCACTCGTTGCGGTGGTCTTCGAGCGAAAACGGGCCTTCACCGGTCGCGGTTGCCGCAATCGGCGGAGCAACCTGACCAACTTCAAGCACGACGGGGTCGGGCATCGTTCCTCCTGGTGCGAGAGCTGCCATGTCATCCGTGCGGCAGGGCTTCTCTTTCCGCGGGACCGGTACACGTCCAGTTTGAAGCGCGGCGCGCGGAGTCGCAAGGTGTAGCATGGCCGCATGCGATTCCTGGTGGACGGATACAACATCACAAAGCGTGACCCGGCCTCGGCGGCGCTCTCGCTCGAGGCTCAGCGCGAGGCACTGGTAGGGCGCCTGGCCGTGCGGGGAGCCGATCTTCTTGGCCGCGGAGAGATCGTGATCGTGTTCGATGGCGTGGCCGGCGGCGGTTCGGGGTCCAGGCGAGGTAGCGTGGATGTCCGCTACGCGCGCGATGAGAGCGCGGATGATGTGATAGCGCGCATGGTCACCGGCGCGAGCGACACAGTGATCACCTCGGACACGGGACTCGCGCAGCGTGCGCGTGTTCGGGGCGCGCGGGTGCTCGAGGCATCTACGTGTTTTGAGGGGCGGCATCCGCGGCGACGCGGTGGGCGCTACCCCGCCGGTACGGTAGGATTTCCGCGTGGTGCGAATGAGATCACCCGGGAACTCAAAGACCTCTGGCTGAACGACGAGGAGTGACATGCCCGGCATTGGCGTGATCGTGAACGTGGTCGCGGTGCTCGTTGGAACCGCCATCGGCCTGGTATTCGGCCGGCTGATCAGCGAGCGGTTTCGGTCGATCGCGTTTTCCGCGATCGGCCTCTCGGTCATCGTCATCGGCGCCATGATCGCGCTCGGCGGCATGGCCGATCTCGGCAAGACGCATCTCGGTGACTACTCGGCGCTCGTGCTGGTTGGGGCGCTCGTGGTGGGCTCGCTGCTCGGCGAGGCGATGCGCATCGAGTACTGGCTGGAGCGTTTCGGGCATTGGCTCCAGGGCAAGGCGTACAAGACGCCGATGCTGAGTCCTGGCAAGGCCGACCAACCGGGCGAGAAGGGGCACACGCTGGTTGAGGGCTTCGTCACGGCGAGCCTGTTGTACTGCACGGGGGCGATGACGGTGCTCGGCTCTCTGCAGGACGGACTCGGTGACCCCACGCTACTATTTCTGAAGTCGCTGCTCGACGGCATCGCATCGATCGCGCTCGCAACCACGCTCGGCGTTGGGGTGGGACTCTCGGTGATTCCGATCCTGTTGTTCCAGGGAGGCATCGCTCTCGGTGCGAGCGCGATCGAGCCGGCGATCACCCCGGCGGTGATCGCGGCGATCGAGGGCATCGGTGGCGCGCTGATCCTGGCAATCGGCCTGGACCTGGCCCACGTCAAGCGGCTGCCCGTGGGCAACATGCTGCCCGCCGTGTTCATAGCGGCCGCCGTGGCCCTCGTATTCGGCTAGGCCTGTTCGCGCCAGCCCTTCACCGTGTAGGCGCTCGGACACAACTCGGCCACCACGCACTGACCGCAGATGGGCCGCTTCGCGTCGCACACGGCGCGCCCGTGCTCGATCAGTCGGTAGGTGAGTGCCCCCCACTCCTCGCGAGGGAACAGCGCCATCAACTCGCGCTCCACCTTGGTGGTGTCGGCCTGCTGTGAGTAGCCGAGGCGGTGGGCGAGGCGGAACACGTGCGTGTCCACTGCTATCCCTTCCGCCTTGCCGAATGCGTTGTACAGCACGATGTTGGCGGTCTTGCGGGCCACGCCGGGGAGTGTGAGCAGCTCCTCCATCGTGTCCGGAACGCGCCCGCCGTACTCGGCCACGATCGTGCGTGCGGCGCCCATGATGTTCTTGGTCTTGTTCCTGAAGAAGCCGGTGGGGTGGATGATCTCCTCGACCTCGGCCGCGTCCGCGGCGGCGAGCGCCTCGGCGGTGGGGAAGCGGTCGAACAGCACCGGTGTCACCTTGTTCACACCTACGTCGGTGGTCTGCGCCGACAAGATCACCGCCACGAGAAGCTGGAAGTCGGTCTGGTACCCGAGCGCTATTGCGGCTGTGGGGTAGAGCTCCTTGAGCCGGGCATCGACCTCGGCGGCGCGTGTGACAGTCATGATCCCTCCAGCGTTGGCTGCGTCAATCGTACCCGACCGCTCGCGTGGTGCGCGCACCCACCCTGGCGAGCCGGCAGCGTCGTGGGGTGGTTTGACCCGCGGTCCCGCGCACCATAGACTGGCACGGTCGCCCGTCCCGGTACGCCGGATGCGGGCCCTTCGTGCTGTTCGAACCCAGGGAGTGCACCCGTGACGCTGCTTACCGAAGCCATCTTCCCGCCGCTCGGCGCCGAGCCGGCGCTGGCGCGTGCGCTTGAGAAGCTGCGCTCGGGCGATGACGTGACTCTTGCCGCGCCGGGGCTCATCAGGCCTGTGCTCACTGCACTGGTGGCGGCGTCGTACACCAAGCCGGTGCTCGTGGTGATGTCGGGCGCCGATGCCGCGGAGCGCTTTGCGCGGCAACTCGGCACCTACATCGCCCACGAGCGGGTGGTGCTCTTCCCCGACCGGCCCGATCTGCCATGGGACCGCACCGCCCCGGATCTCGAGCGCATCGGAGCCCGTGCCCGGGCGCTGCACTCGCTCGATAAGTGCCGGCCCGTGATCGTGGTGGCCAGCGGTCGATCCCTCCTGCGGGTGTTGCCGCCCCAGGGCTCGCACGTCTTCGACCCGCTGGTGCTTGAAGCGGGGCGTACGCTTGAGATGACCGAGGCAACAGCGCGGCTCGCGCGCATGGGCTACGAGCGGGTGGACACGGCCGAGGAGCGCGGGCAGTTTGCGCTTCGTGGTGGCATCCTCGATGTCTTCGGCTCCGACGCGCAGTATCCCGTTCGCGCCGAGCTCTTCGGCGACGAGATCGAGACCCTTCGCCGGTATCTGCCGTCCACACAGCAGCACATCGGCGATGCCGATATGACCGAGATCTACCCATGTCGCGAGGTTGCGCCGGGCTCTCGCGCCGGGCAAGGGGCGCGCAAGGCGCTCGGCGAGGCCGCACGCACCAACGATGACCTGGCGCGCGACCTCGAGTTGATCGAGCAGGGAATGACGTTCAACGGCATCGAGCAGTACCTGCCGCACTTCTACAAAGCTCCGGCATCTATGCTCGACTACGTCTCGCCGGGGTCGCTCATCGTGGTAGCCGAGCCCCGCGCCCTCTTCGACGATCTCGTTCGCGCGCGCGGAGAACTCGAGTCGCGCGCGAACAGCGTGATGCGCTCGCTCGACGGCCTGTACTTCGCGCCCGGCGAGATCGACCTCGGCGGGCGTCAGCGGCTCACGTTTCTCTCGCTGCTGCGCGCGGGTGGCGCCGCCGATGGCGAGATCACGGCGCGGCGGCCCGAGGTGAGCGGGCGTGAGGAGGCGTTCTCCGCAGGACTTCGCTCGCTTCTCGACACGGGCTACCGTGTGGTGGTCGCGGTGCGCGACCGTCAGGGACGGGAGCGCCTCACCGATGCGCTCGTGGGCGCAGGCTTGACCGTGGCCGCGCTGGAGGCAGGCGGTCCGGAGTCCGGTTCGGGCTTCGTCTCGATCGCGGTTGCCGATGTTCCCGCCGGCTACGTGGTGCCGGGCGCCCGCCTCGCGGTCATCTCGATCGACGACATCTTCCCGCGCGCGGCGGAGCGTCGCCGTCAGGCGGCGGACCCCACCAAGCTCACCTTCGCGTTCGCCCCCGGCGACTACGTGGTTCACGAGGTGCACGGTATCGCGCTCTTCCGCGAGGTGGTGCGCCAAAGCGCGCTCGGCGCCGAACGGGACTACCTGCTCCTCGAGTACGCGAAGGGCGACAAGCTCTACGTGCCGGTGGAGCAACTCGACCGCGTGACCCGCTATGTGGGTCCGGAGGGCTCCGCGCCGCGTGTGACGCGCCTCAACACCGCCGACTGGAGCAAGGCTACCGGCAAAGCTCGCAAGGCTGCCCGCAAGCTCGCGTTCGACCTGGTCGACCTTTACTCCCGCCGCGCTGCGGTGAGCGGGTTCTCGTACGGTGCCGACACTCCGTGGCAGCGCGAGATGGAGGCGGCGTTCCCCTTCACCGAGACGCCGGATCAGCTCTCCGCGATCGCCGACGTCAAGGCGGACATGGAAAGCGACCGCCCGATGGACCGCCTGGTCTGCGGCGACGTGGGTTATGGCAAAACGGAGGTGGCCATTCGGGCGGCATTCAAGGCCACCCAGAGCGGCAAGCAGGTGATCGTACTGTGCCCGACCACCATTCTCGCGCAGCAGCACTTCATCACGTTCTCGGAGCGCTTTGAGTCGTACCCTGTGCGCGTTGAGGTGCTGTCCCGGTTCCGCTCAAGGGCGCAGCAGGCCGAGGCGCTCGAGGGCTTCGCGGCCGGCAGCGTGGACATCCTCATCGGCACGCACCGCCTGCTCTCCAGAGACGTCGTGCCGAAGGATCTCGGCCTGGTGGTCGTGGATGAGGAGCAGCGCTTCGGCGTGGAACACAAGGAGCACCTGAAGAACCTGCGCGAGCAGGTGGATGTGCTGACGCTGACCGCCACGCCGATTCCTCGCACGCTCCAGATGTCGCTTTCCGGCGTGCGGGACTTCTCCGTGATCGACACGCCTCCGGCCGATCGATTCCCGGTCTCGGTCCACGTGGGCGAGTACGACGGCGATGTGGTCTCAGGCGCCATCCGACGCGAACTCGAGCGGGGCGGTCAGGTCTACTACATCTCGAACCGTGTGCGCGGGATCGAGCGCGTGGTGGAGCGGGTGCAGGCCGCCGTGCCCGAGGCGCGCATCGGTGTGGGCCACGGCCAGATGTCCGAGCACCAGCTCGAGCGCGTGATGGAGAGCTTCGTGGCCGGCAAGATCGACGTGCTGGTGGCCACCACCATCGTGGAGTCGGGCATCGACAACCCGCACACTAACACGCTCATCATCGACGACGCCCACCGCCTCGGCCTGGCGCAGCTCTACCAGCTCAAGGGGCGGGTCGGCCGTAGCCACGTGAAGGCACACGCATTCTTCCTCTTCCCGAGGGGTGCTGCGCTCACCGACCAGGCGTACGAACGCCTCACCGCGATCCAGGAGCATGCCGAGCTTGGCAGCGGCATCAAAGTGGCCATGCGCGATCTTGAGATCAGAGGTGCAGGCAGCCTCCTCGGCGCCGAGCAGAGTGGCAGCGTGAGCGCCGTTGGCTTCGACCTCTACGCGCAGATGCTGCGCGAGGCAGTCTCCGAGGTGCGTGGTGAGCCGATGCCGGCGCATCCCGAGGTGCGAGTCGACCTACCCGTTGCTGCATTCCTCCCCGAGGAGTACCTGCCAGAAGTAGATGAGCGCGTGCTCGCATACCGCCGGATCGCGGCGGCCTCGAGCCCCGAGGCCGTGGAAGGGATCGTGGCGGATCTTCAGGTCCGCTTCGGTGCCCTGCCGATGCCGGCTCGCGAGCTGCTGGCAATCGCTCGCATCAAGGTGATGGCAGCAGAGCTCGGTATCACCAGCATCTCAGTCGTCCGACACCGTGTCACGCTGTCGCCTGTTCGGCTCACCCCCGAGGAGCAGGGCAAGCTCGCGCCGGAAGGAGCGGTGTATGTTGCGCGCTCCACTTCTGTTCATTTTGTGGAGAGTGCGGGAGAGTCGCCCACGAGCGCTGCGATGCGGTCGCTCGGTGCTATACTCTCGACAGTCCGTGGCCCCGCGAAGGCGGCCGAATGAAACTCCATAGAGAAAGGTCCTGACTGTGCGTAGATTCCGCGGCATCGCCGCTCTCATCCTCGTCATCGCCCTCGTGGGCGCACTTGGCGGCTGCAAGAAGGTCGACGCAGTGGCGCGCGTCAACGGTGAGGACATCACCCGTGCCGAGTTCGATCGTATCTACCAGCAGGTCATCGATCAGATGGGTGGCGAGGTTGACGAGTCCACCGCTGCCGACTACAAGAAGCAGCTTCTCTCGATGATGATCGACTCCAAGATCATCACCCAGAAAGCCGAGGAGCTCGGCGCCGACCTCTCGCCCGAGGCCGTGGACGCTCAGATGCCCGATATGGTCGGCGGTGACCCCACCGATGAGGAGTTCATCGCTCAGGTGGAGGCGGCCGGTCTCACGATCGATGATCTTCGCACCAGTGTGAGAGATGAGATCGCTCGTCAGTATGTGAGCGAGCAGGCCTCTTCGGAGAGCAGCGTCACCGTTCTTCCCGAGACGTACTCGTTGCTCTCGCACATCCTTGTCGACGAGGAGTCGGTGGCCAAGGACCTTTACACCCAGATCGAGGCGGGCGGCGACTTTGCGGCCCTGGCCTCCGCCAACTCGACGGACACCGCGAGCGCGGTCGACGGGGGCAGCCTCGGCTGGTCGCCAACGAGCGCCTACGTCACCGAGTTTGCCGCCGCAGCCGACGCGCTTGCTGTTGGCGAGGTGAGCGAGCCGGTGAAGTCGAACTACGGCTGGCACATCATCAAGAAGCTCGACGAGATGAAGGAAGGCGACCTGATCGCCGACGCACCGGAAGAGCTGCAGGCGATCCTCTCCGCCGAGAGCAGCGATCTGGTTTTGCAGGAGTACGTTGGCAAGCTGCGGGAAGCCGCTGATATCGAGTATCTCGACGAGACCCTCGCGCCCACCGAGTAGGCCGGATTCGAGGGGGGGCGGCGTTGGGATCGATCGCGATCGTCGGGCTCGAGCAGGACGCGAGCGGGGCGCTGGATAAGCGTGCCGCCCGTCGCCTGCTCGAGGCCGACGTGGTGATAGTCCCTTCGGAGAAAAGCACCTCGGCGGCGCTTGTCCGCACTCTGGGCATTACCCCGATGACATTCAGCGAACTCGATCTTGATGAGCGCGCTTCGGTGGACCAGGTGGTAGAGGCGCTCATCGGTTGCTCGCGCGAACAGGATGTGGCGCTCGCCGCATTCGGGTATCCACTCGTGCGCGAGGGGCTCATCTCCGGAATCCTCACGCGTGCCCGAACCGGCGTGGACCTGTACCCTGTGGTCTCATCGCTGCAGGTGCTGCTCCTCGCGCTCGACGTGGATGCCACCGCCGATCTCGAGATCGTGGATGCGGGTAGCCTGTCGAACGCAGCCATGACGCGTGACGCGCACCTGATCATCACCGGCGTGGATAACACCATCCTCGCCCGGGCCGTGGCGAGCCACCTGCGGGGGCTCTACGACGCCGATCACACCATCGTGACAGCGGGATGCCTCGAAGGCGGCGGCTTCGACTTGAGTCCGCTTTCGGTCGACGAGCTTTCGCGCATCGACACCGTGTGCCGCGACACCGCCGTCTACGTGCCGCCCAATCGGCTGACCCCGCCCGGTGGCTTCGCCGAACTGGTCCGGATCATCCGCATACTGCGCGGGCCCGACGGGTGCCCCTGGGACCGCGAGCAGACGCACGCGAGTCTGGCGCCGCATCTCATCGAGGAGGCGTACGAGGCGGCGACGGCGATCGAGTCGGGTGACAGCGCCGCGATCGCCGACGAGCTGGGCGACGTGTTGCTCCAAGTCGTCCTCCATGCGCAGATCGGTGCGGAGGCGGGAACGTTTTCCATCGACGATGTCGTGGCCGGGATCATCACCAAGATCCGCCGACGACATCCGCACGTCTTCGGCTCGGTGGTGGCGGACACCTCCGCGCAGGTCACCCGCAACTGGGATGCGATCAAGCGGGTTGAAAAGCCCCTCACCGGTGCGCTCGGCGAGGTTCCCGAGGCACTTCCGGCGCTCATGCGCGCCCAGAAGATCTCGCGGCGCGCTGCAGGCGTGGGCTTTGAGTGGGAGAGCGTCGACGGCGTGTGGGCGAAAGTCCACGAGGAGATCGACGAGCTCAAGAGCGCGGGTCAGGGCACGCCCGAGGCTGAAGACGAACTCGGCGATGTGCTGTTCACGATGGTCAACGTTGCACGCAAGATGGGCATAGACGCCGAGGCGGCATTGCGTCGCACATGCGCGAGGTTCACCGGCAGGTTCGAGTCGATGGAAGCATCCGCGTCCGGCGCGGGTCGCGCGCTCGAGGACCTCCAGCCGCACGAGTGGGAGAGCTTGTGGGATCAGGCAAAAGTCCAGGAGACGGCCGCCGCCGGCGGTCCGACCGAGTAAAGGAGCCACAACCGCGATGAGCTACATCACCGACATCATGGCACGCGAGATCCTCGATTCACGCGGCAACCCGACCGTCGAGGTCGAGGTCGTGCTCGACGACGGCAGCTGGGGACGCGCGGCGGTGCCGAGCGGCGCCTCCACCGGCGCGTTCGAGGCCGTCGAGCTGCGCGACACGGATTCGGCGCGCTACCTCGGTAAGGGCGTGCTCACAGCGGTCAACAATGTGAACGACATCATCGCTCCCGAGATGCTCGGCATGGAGGCGACCGATCAGCGATCGATCGACGAGTTCCTGATCGAGCTCGACGGGACCGAGAACAAGAGCCGCCTTGGCGCCAACGCGATCCTCGGCGTGTCGCTTGCCGTGGCCAAGGCCGCCGCCGAGAGCTGCGAGCTCACGCTGTACAGCTACATCGGTGGCTGCAATGCGAGCCTGCTGCCCGTGCCGATGATGAACATCATGAACGGCGGCGCGCACGCTGATAACAACATAGACCTGCAGGAGTTCATGGTGATGCCGGTGGGCGCCACCACCTTCGCCGAGGGTCTGCGGATGTGCGCCGAGATCTACCACACGCTGAAGGGCGTGCTGAAAGAGCGCGGCCTGGGTACCGGCGTGGGCGACGAGGGCGGCTTTGCCCCCAACCTCGGGAGCAACGAAGAGGCGCTCGAGGTCATCTCGGATGCAGTGGCTAAGGCCGGCTACGAGCTTGGCGACCAGATCATGTTCGCGCTCGACCCCGCCGCTACCGAGTTCTATGACGCCGAGCGCGGCGTGTACATGCTTAAAGGCGAGGGCCGGGAGCTCGACAGCGCCGCGATGGTGGAGTTCTGGGCCGACCTGGCCGACCGCTACCCGATCATCTCGCTCGAGGACGGTATGGCTGAGGACGACTGGGATGGCTGGCGACTGCTCACCGAGCGCCTCGGCGACCGGTTGCAGCTCGTGGGCGACGACCTGTTCGTGACCAACACGCAGCGTCTGGCCCGGGGTGTCGACCTGGGCGTGGCCAACTCGATCCTCATCAAACTCAACCAGATAGGGACGCTTACCGAGACGCTGGAGTGCGTTCAGATGGCGCACCGTGCGGGTTACACCACGGTCATCTCGCACCGCTCGGGCGAAACGGAGGACACCACCATCGCGGACATCGCGGTTGCGGTGAACGCCGGACAGATCAAGACGGGCGCGCCGGCGCGTTCGGATCGCGTGGCCAAGTACAACCAGTTGCTGCGCATCGAAGACGAACTCGATGGCTCGGCGGTCTATCCGGGTATCTATGCATTCAACACCATCGACCGCTAAGTTCTCGGGGTGCACATGCGCCGTACGAAGCTCATAGCCACCCTCGGGCCCGCCAGTGACGGGCCCGAGGCGCTTGATGCACTTATGGCGGCGGGGCTCGACGTTGCCCGCCTCAACACGTCGCACTCTACCCGCGTGACGCTGGAGCGACAGCTTGCCGATGTGCGAGCCGCAGCGAATCGCGCCGACCGGCACGTTGCGGTGATGCTCGACTTGGGTGGCGCGAAGCTCCGGCTGGGTGATGTGGAGCCCGGAACGTGCCTCGTAGCGGGATCCACGTTCGAGCTATGGTGCGGCACCGGTGCGGCCGGCAACTCCCGCGGCGCTTCCGTATCGTATCGCGGTCTAGCCGGCGACCTTTCGGTGGGCGACCGGATGCTGCTCGACGATGGACGCATGGAGCTCGTGGTCACCGGCCTGGAACGCGATACGGTCCACACACTGGTGGAGACCGGCGGCGAGCTGTCGAGCCGCAAAGGTGTGAATGTTCCCGGGGTCCGGCTCAGCCTGGACAGCATCACCGAGCGTGATCTCAGCGACCTCGCGTGGGCGCTTGATGCCGGCATCGACTTGATCGCGCAGTCGTTCGTCCGCTCGGCCGATGATGTGCTCACGCTTCGGGCGGCGATGGGGGAGCGGGCGCTTCCGATAGTTGCCAAGATAGAGAAGCACGAGGCGGTCGCTGACCTCGAGGCGATCGTGGGGGCCGCAGACGCGGTGATGGTAGCCCGTGGTGATCTGGGCGTGGAACTGCCGCTCGAACAGGTGCCCGCTGTGCAGCGGCGCATCATCGAGGCGTGCAGGGCCGCTGGCAAGCCCGTGGTGGTGGCCACGCAGATGCTTGAGTCGATGACGCAGGCTCGCCGACCCACCCGCGCCGAGGCCTCGGACGTGGCGAACGCCATCTTTGACGCTGTTGATGCCGTGATGCTCTCGGGCGAGACGGCGGTGGGCCGTCACCCGGCGCACGTGCTCGCCACGATGGATCGCATCGTCCGCGCCTCCGAGGCTGTCACCGTCGAGCATCCGTGGGCGCTGCTTCCCGGTGCCTCCGACGATGTGGCAGCTGCGGTGAGCGGCGCGGTGTGCGAACTCGCGGAGAACCTCGATCTTGCCGCCATTGTGACGGCGACCCAGTCGGGTGCCACCGCACGCGCGGTGGCCGCACACCGGCCACATGCTGTGGTCCTCGCGGTGACTCCCGATGATGTGATCGCCCGTCGGCTGGCGCTCGTGTGGGGCGTGCGGCCTGCGGTGGTGGGTGCGTACACCACGATCGACGAGATGATCCACGCTGCTGCCGCTGCCGCGCGGGAGGCCGGACTTGCCGTTGCCGGTGATCTGATCGCGGTGACCGGTGGCGTTGCCGTGCATGTGACGGGATCGACCAACCTCATCCAGGTTCACCGCGTCTGAGGTCTCCGGCATATCAATCTCAGGTTGACCTCCAGAGTTTCTCTCCGTGAGGACGGGTGCTATCATCTCCTCAGGGGCAACCGCCTCCACATGTAAGCCTCGCTGGCCTTGTCACACCACTGATTGCGCACCCTATGGCTGCATCACGAACGCAGAAGAGGGCATCAGCGAACGCCGGGAAGACCGCTGCGGGCAAGCGGTCCACGTCCCGTGCGTCTGCCTCGTGTATCGCGAGAACCACGCAGTCGCCACGCTCCGTATCCTCCGCGCGCAAGCGCTCCGCAGCATCGTCCCGCAAACAGTCACCTGCACGCTCACGGGTGACCGCGGCTGTGGTGATCGCCACTGTCGTGCTCGCGGCGTGGACGATCTACCCGGTGTTCCGCCTCCAGTACCAGCATCAGCGCGAGGTGCAGTCGCTCGAGCAAGAGCTCGAGGGGCTCAAGTCGAGAAACGACGAGCTGCGCGAGCAGGTCGATGAGCTGAAGACGCCCGAGGGCGTGGAGGAGCTCGCCCGCGCGAGCCTTGGGCTCGTGAAGCCCGGCGAGCAGGCCTATGTGGTCACCGGCGGGACGATCGGGGAGACCTCGGCGACGGTGAGTCCCGCAGATGACGCACAACCCCTCTGGCAGCGTGCGCTCGACACGGTCTTCGGCTTCAACTGATGGATGCCCACTCCGCGGTGACCCGGCAGTTGGGTCGTGCTCCGCGCGGGCCGTGGCGCGTGAGTTCGTGGTGTTCGTTCGGCTACCCCATGACCATTGCAACCGCGCCGGTGACCGACGAGGGCGAGCCGTTTCCCACGCTCTACTACCTGACGTGTCCGCACCTGGTGGCGGCGGTCTCGCAGTTGGAGTCCGCCGGAGAGGTGGGGGTGTGGCGGGCGCGCCTGGCCGCCGAGCCCGTTCTTGCGCTGCGGATGCGCGCGGCTGACGTGGCGTATCGCGAGGCACGCGCGTTCGAGGCTGGCGGATGCGACCCGACGCCTGAGCTCGGTACGGCCGGGCAGCGGGATGCCCTGGCCACAAAGTGCCTGCATGCACACGTGGCGGCGTTCCTTGCCGGAATCGAGGACCCTGTGGGAGAGGCAGTCATTACGAGCGTGCAGCGAGAGTGCGAAGATTTTCGCTGCGAGGAGGTTGCATGATGGGCGCCGAACGCAGAGCGGCGATCGACATCGGCACCGTTACGGCCCGGATGCTGGTGGCCGACGTTGGGGACGGTGTCGTGAGAGAGGTGTCGCGGTTTCAGGCGATCACGCATCTCGGCGAGGGACTCACGGCCACAGGCGTGCTGAGCGCTGAGGGCCTCGAGCGGGTGAGCACCGCCGTGGCAGGATTCGCCGATTCTGCGCGCGCGCTTGGCGTGGAGCGAACGGTTGCGGTCGCCACCTCGGCCGCGAGAGATGCCGCCAACGGCAATGAGTTGCTTCGGCGGCTTGAGGCGATCGGGGTGACACCAGAGATCATCTCGGGTGACCGGGAGGGCTACCTCACGTTTCTGGGGGCGTCGTACGGGTTCTGCCGCGAGCGTGTCCTGGTGGTGGACATCGGCGGAGGCTCCACCGAACTCGTATTCGGCAGCGCGTGTGACGACGTTGCGGTTCACACGGTGGATGTGGAACTCGCGCGGTCCATCGACGTGGGTTCGCGTCGCGTGACCGAGCTGTACTTGCACTCGGACCCGCCCACCGCGCGCGAGCTTGACCTGGCGTCCGGATGGATAGCCCAGGAGCTGCGCACGTTCTTCTCGGGGCTCAAGGTGCGTCCTGACGAGATGGTCGCGGTGGCGGGCACCGCCACGAGTCTTGCGGCCATCGACCTCGTACTCGACCCGTATGATCCCGAGCGCATCCACGGCTGCCGGCTCGCCGGCCCATCGGTGCTCGACACGCTCGAACGCCTGTCGGCCATGACGCTCGATGAGCGGCGGCATGTGACCGGCCTGGAGCCGGATCGTGCGGGAGTGATCGTTGCCGGTGCGCTCATCCTGCAATCGGTGATGGCCTATGCAGGGCTTTCTTCGACGCTGGTGAGCGAACACGATATCCTCTACGGGATGCTGCTCGACCTCGATGGACCATCGGAGGCCGGGCGTTAAGGCGGTGTATCCGAACTGGTACAGGAGGGGGCCTTAAAAGCCTCTGGCCGCAAGGCCGTGTGGGTTCGAATCCCACCACCGCTACCAGTCAGTCAGCCCTGCGGCGGTGCTGCGGGTTCAGGTAGGTTAGTCTGTTCGTGCGGGGCCCCCACCCGGCTTCCGAAGCGATGAAACGAGGGCAGCGTGGCTGCCGAGGACGCGGCGCATCTGTATCAGGCGTTCGTCGACCAGGATCCGGCAACAGCCATCCAGGTCGTTGAAGCCGCGCGCGCATCCGGAATCGCGCAGGATGCGCTGTTCGACGCTCTGTATGCCCCTGCGATGGGCCTCCTCGGCGGAGCATGGGCTTCGGGTGCGATCGACGAGATCGCGTTCACGCAAGCGGCGGTGGTGGCCGAGCAAGTGGGGTCGTTCGTGATGCCGCCGGTGGCCCGTCGCGACACCGGCATCACCGTGGTCATCGGCACGATGCACCGGGATCGTCATTCGATCGGGCGCACCATAATCGCTGCAACGCTCAAAGAGGCCGGGTACCGTGTGAGCGATCTCGGCGTGGACGTGCGCCCCTCCGACTTCCTCGAGCGCATCGAGGAGACGGGCGCCAGGATCGTGATCGCGTGCGCCGAGATCATGCGTACTGCCCGCTCGGTGTCGGGCCTTCGCGATCTGCTTACCTCAAGCGGACTCGAAGACGTTGTGATCCTCGTGAGCGGAGGACCGTTCGCCGCAGGCGCCACGCTCGCTCGCGAGGTGGGCGCCAACGGTGTGATTCCTGGCGCGGAACGCGCGCTCAAGCTAGTGGCGCGCGTGGCCCGAGATCGTGCAGCTGCGGCGGGTGAGGCGTGATGGCTGCCCGCTCCACCGCACTGCTCACTGCCGAGGAACTGGCCCGAACCGGTGCCGTCGGCGCCGCCGTTGAGGCGTGCTACGAGGCGGTTGCCATCGGCGGGCGCGAACCGCGCGTTCATGCACTGCTCGCACACCTGATGCTGCAGGGGGACTTCTATGACCAGGCGATCGCCGAGGCCACCAACGCCATCGAGATCGACCCGGACTTCTCGGCAGCCTACCTTGCGCTCGGGCTGGCGTATGACCGTCGCGGGGGCATGTGGGACCAGTCGGTGCTCGTGTGGCACGAGCTTGCCGAGGTGGCGCCCGACCTTGTGACGGCTCACGTGCAACTCGGCGAGGCGTATGCTGCCGCAGCCTTCGAAGAGGAGGCGCTCGACAGCTGGAAGCGCGCGCTCGAGATCGATCCGAAAGAGGCCCGTGCCACCTATAATCTCGCGATCGCGAGCTTGAAGCGCGAGGGCATGGCGCTAGCGCTTCCGCTGTTCCGCCAGGCCGGCGAGCTCGATCCGAGCCAGGACGAGCTGTTCTTCACCCTGCTCGGCGTGGGCGACGCACCGGATGTGGCGATCGACCCGGCGCGCGTGAAGCCCACGCGCGAAGCGCGTCTCGGCGCCGCCGGTCTTGCCCTGCGCGGCGAGGACCTCTTTGCCGCAGCCGACCTCGTGCGTCTCACGCTCGACGAGAACCCTGATGACCCGGAGGCGCTCGCGCTTGCCGCATATGCGTACCTGAAGCAGGAGGCGGCGAACGAGGCGATGGCCTGCGCGCTCAGAGCCCTTTCGATCGACCCCGAGCTGCCAACGGCGCTCTACTGTCTCGGCGTGGTCTATGCGCGGCGCACCGGGCTCAATCGCCATGCGGCGCGCGTGTTCATCGCGCTTGCCAAGCGCGCGGGTATGCACGCGCTCGTGCACGTGCTTCTCGCCGAGTCACTCCTCGGCCTTCAGCGTTTCGAGGCGGCGAGCAAGGCGTACCGGCTTGCTGTGCGACTCGACCCGGCGTGTGTTCGCGCGCGCTTCGGGCTGGCAGCGTCGTACCTGACCGAAGGCCGCTACGCCGAGGCGCAGTGGGAGATCCGCCGAGCGGCCTACTACGACACCAAGCGCCAGGGACTGTTCTGGCGTCTGTACGACGAGTACGCCGAGGCGGGTGATGACCGATGAGCACGAGCGCATCAGGTAAGGCCGGTGAGGGCAAGGCGGAGGCCGGAGTGGCTACACCCGCAAGGGCGGCCGAACCCACAGGGCCGCTGCGTAACGCGCTCTTCCCGATAGGCGTGGACTACTACCCGCTCGACGAGGAACGCGCCTCGTACTCGGACTGGTACGACCGTGACTTCGAGGCCGAGTTCTCATCCATCGCCGAGGCGCGCATCAGTCTCGTTAGGATCTTCGTCTCCTGGAAGCTGTTCGAGCCACAGGTTGGCCAGTACGATGCCGATGCCGAGGACCGGCTCGGCGACATCCTCGCCGCCGCCCGCGCACACGACCTCCGCGTTATCGTGACCTTCTTCGCCGACGATCGTCTCGCCGAGATGAACGATGTCCCGTGGGGCAAGAAGCGCGATCTCCGAACCGATGACTACCTCATCCAGCGCGAGATATCGCTGGTGCAGCGCGTGGTGAACCGCTTCCGCAGCGAGACCGCGGTATGGGCATGGGAGCTCGGCAGTGAGGCGTTCTTCACGGGCTTTGCCACCGAAGAGGCGCTCGGGAAGTGGACCGGCGCGCTTCGCGACGCGATCCGGGAGGTGGACTCGGCCCGGGCGATCATTCTGGCTGCCGATCCCGAGACACTCGTGCGCGAAAGCGGCGTTGATGCGCGCGCGGCGATCGCCGAGTTCGAGTACGGCGTCAGCCACGTGACGGCACCGTACCGCGCGTACGCCGCCGAGGGGCCGCTCACCCACGGGCCCGCCACGTATCTCGACTCGTTTCTCCTGCGCACAGCGCTGCGCGACCTGCCGGTTCTCGCTGATGGCGTGGGCATCCCGGCGCTCGATGTCTCGCCCGCCGAGGAGGCCGCCTACGTTCGCACGGCGCTCTACTCGGCCCTGATGAACCGGGCGTCAGGCGTTGTGCTCCGCCGCTGGCGTGACCTCGAGGCCGAGAAGCGCGAGCCGTACTTCCGCGACCCCTTCGAGGTGCTCGTGGGTCTCACCGACATGTACGGCGACCCGAAGCCGGTACTGGCCGAGGTTCGCACGTTCGCCAGGGTGGCGGCGCGCCTTGACTTGCGCGTATATAAGCCAACGCCCGAACGTGCGGTCGTGATGATTCCTGCCGAGCGGTATGAGCCGCTGCCGTCACTGGCCGGACTCTACTCGCCGCGGTCGTGCCTGCAGGCGTACACGGCGGCCAAAGAGGCGCATCTGCCGGTGACGCTCGCCCGTGAAGGTGACGACCTGGACGACTATATGGCGATCTTCATCCCGTCAGCTGCCAAACTCTCGGCACCGATGTGGTCGAGCCTGGCTTCGTACGTGCAGTCGGGGGGCTCGGTGGTACTGTCCTATGGCGGCGGTGACGCTGATCCGGCGCTTCGCGAGATATTCGGCGTGGAGTTCCTCGGCGACCATGGCGTGCGTCCGGTGGTGAGTTGCCGTGTTGCGCAGCCGGGGCTGCTGGGCGACCTTGTGGCCTTTGACGTGAAGCTCGACCTGCCCCACTACGCGCTGGTGGGCAGTGGCAGTGCCACCGTGGTGGCCACCGACGCCACCGGCAGTCCGCTGCTCACGCTCAACCAGTACGGCCAGGGCAAGGCGGTGTTCCTGGCCGCTCCGCTCGAGCGCGCCATCGCCCAGAGCGATCCGTGGGCGGCGCCCGATGCGATCCGCACATTGCTTCGCACCGTGTACGGTTCGGTGGCGAGCGCCGCGGGCGCGGGGCCGATCATCGGGTGCGATGAACCGTCCGCCGAGATCGCGCTCTACTCGGGCGACTCCGATGACGTGGTCTTTGTCCTCAATCACAGTGCCGAGGCGATTTCGGCAACGCTGATGGTGGAGCGTGTGGTAGCCTCGGTCGCAGATATTCGCGGCGGAGCTTCCGTTCAGGTTGGAGCCAAGGCGTTCGCCGTGCCGCTTGGCGCGAATGCCGCTGTTGCACTGCGTCTCACATACGGGTAAGGAAGCGAGGAGTGCATGCACGAACACCATGGCAACCGGCCTTTCCTGCTCGAGTCGTGGCTTGAGTTCCACGACATCATCACCGAGCACCCCGAAGTTCGCCGCCTTCTGTTCGATCCAGTCACGGGGCTGCCCACAACGCCGCTTCTGTTCCCGCGCATCGAGTCTCTACTCGAGGAGCGCGGCGAGATATCCCTGCTGTGCCTGAACGTGGTGAAGTACTCCAAGATCGAGGAGATCTACGGCTGGGAAGTGTTCGACGACGTGATGCGCGAGGTGGCCTCCTCGCTCGAGCGCATCACCGGCATGGAGTTGCGCGACGCGGACATGGTTGCCGAGCTGATGATCGCCGGCAATGCGTTTGTGGTGCTCCTGTCGCCCCCCCGTACCAGCGACAGCATGGATGCCGTTAGTCTCAGGAAGCTGGCCTCGCGCGTGGAGGAGCGCGTGCGGCAGGACCTCGGCACCGTGCTCGATCCATCGATCTTCCCGAAGTTCGGCTGCTACGTGGGCGCGGCCACCGCGCATCGCGACCCGAAGATGCGTCTCGAGCGGCTCGTTCACCAGGCGCTCGAGGTGGCGCTCAGTGAGTCGGACTCGCGAGAGCTCTCAGAAGGGGATGCCCGAAAGACGCGCCTCGAGGAGATCATCTCCGCGGGAGACGTGCGAACGCTCGTTCATCCCATCTTCAGGCTCGCGGATCTCAGCGTCATCGGGTATGAGGCGCTGTCGCGAGGTCCGGAGGCGAGTGAGTTCGAGCGTCCCGACAAGCTCTTCAAGATCGCCTACGATGCCGACCTGGTGATGAAACTCGAGAGGCTCTGTCGCAAGCGGGCCTTCGAAGCTGCGGAGACGCTTCCGGAAGGAAGGCTCCTGTTCATCAACATCGAGCCCGAGGCGGTAGCCGACCCGGAACTCCGCGACATCATGTTCACCACGCTGCTGGCGCAATCCAATGTGAAGCCCGAGGACGTTGTCTTCGAGATCACCGAGCGCAGTGCGATCACCGACTTCGCATCCTTCCGGGCCACGCTCGAGTACCTGCGCACGCTTGGCTTCCGTGTGGCCGTGGACGACGGCGGCGCTGGCTACGGCTCGCTGCAGTGCCTCGCCGAGGTTCATCCCGAGTGGCTCAAGATCGACATCTCGCTCATCAGGGATATCGATACCGACGAGGTGCGTCACAGTCTTGTGGCAAGCATGGTGACGTTCGCCGAGCGGATGGGCGTGAAGCTTGTGGCCGAAGGTATCGAACGTCCGGAGCAGCTCGCCGTGCTTCGTGAGATGGGCATGGAGTTTGGGCAGGGATTCCTGTTCTGCCAGCCCGTTGCGCCGTACCCGGACGACGCGGCGGTCACCCCCCGGCTGTAGTCGGGTTCTGGGCACACGGTGCGTACGGCCGTCGCGCGGCGTGGCGGCGGTGTCCCTTACAGCGCCAGCCATCACCATGCGTTATGCTACGTATTGTGATTCTTACTACATCTACGGAGGCCTCGTGGAACAAGTGCGCCTGACACAGCTCTCGAGCAAGGCGGGTTGAGCAGCCAAGTGGGGTCCGGGAGACCTCGCGTCCGTGCTTGAGAAGATGACGCCCGGCCAGTCGGACGACCTGATGGTGGGCTTCGAGACCTCTGATGACGCAGCCGTCTACCTGCTCGGCGACCAGGCGGTGCTCCTCTCGGTCGACTTCTTCACGCCGATGGTGGATGACCCGTACGACTTCGGTCGGATCACCGCTGCCAACGCGCTTTCGGACATCTATGCCATGGGCGGGCGCCCGCTCACCGCGATGAACCTGCTCGCGATGCCGTGTTCGCTCCCGCCCGAGGTGGCTGCCGAGGTGTTGCGTGGCGGCGCGGACAAGGTGAGGGAGGCAGGGGCGGTTATCGTCGGCGGTCACACCATCGATGATAAGGAGCCCAAGTACGGCCTCTCGGTCATGGGTGTGACGAGTCCCGACGCGGTGGTGCGCAATATCGGAGCCATGCCCGGCGACGTGCTCGTCCTCACCAAGCGCATCGGGGTGGGCATCCTCAACACCGCGATCAAGCAGGGCCTCGAGACCGAAGAGAGCCAGCGCGAGGTGATCGAGAGCATGGCGCACCTCAACCGGGCCGCATGCGAGGCCATGCTCGAGGTGGGCGTTCATGCGGGCACCGACGTCACCGGCTTCGGCCTGGTGGGTCATGCGCGGGAGATGGCGCTCGGCAGCGGCTGCGCATGCGAGATCGAGCTGAGCCGAGTGCCGGTCTGGCCCGGCGTGGCGGCATACGCAGAAGCGATGGTACGCCCCGGGCGGACCGATGACGTGATCGCGTTTCTGGACCCGCATATCTCGTGGGGCGATGCGGATGCCACGTGGAAAGGCATTCTAGCCGACCCACAGACCTCGGGCGGCCTGCTGATGGCCGTGGAGCCCGACCGCGTCGAGGAGCTGCTCGGTGCGCTGGCCGTGCGAGGCGAGGAGGCTCACGTGGTTGGAAGGATGAGCGCGGGCGAGGCGGGGCACATCACCATCGTGTAGGGCGGGGCCGGTCCAACGGGGCCGTCACAGAGCCCGCAGGTCTGCTGGATCCTAGGGGAGGGGCGCCTGACATGAAGGTTCTGTTCGTGAACTCCGAGCGCATCGGGCACGGCAACGATGTGCTGGGTGCGAAACTTATGGGGAGCTTCTTCTACTCGCTCGTCCGCACCGAGGAGCGGCCTGACGTTTTGATCTTCATGAACAGCGGCATACGCCTGGCCTGCGAGGGTTCTGCTGCACTAGACGACATCCTGCTGCTCGAAGCCGACGGCATCAGGGTCTACTCGTGTGGAACCTGCCTCGACTTTCTCGGACTGAAAGACAAGCTCGCCGTCGGCGAGGTGGGCACGATGAACGATAGCGTCGCGATGATGATGTCGGCGTCGAGCGTGGTCTGCGTCGGCTAACGGCTACAATAGCTGCCATGGACACCAAGAATCTCCTGAGAACGCTTCCCAAGGTGGACGAATTGCTTAAGCGCCAGGACGTGCAGGCGCTCGTTGACGCGCACGGTCGGGAACTCGTGCTGGGCGCGCTTCGCGAGACGATCGACGCCACCCGGGCCCGTGTGCTCGCCGGTGATACCGCCGAGGTCGCGGTCGACGAAATCCTCTCAGAGGCGCGCGCGCGGCTCACCGCCGACGCGCGCCGGTCACTGCGCCGCGTGATCAACGCAACCGGCATCGTGGTGCACACCAACCTCGGCAGATCGCCTCTGGCGGAGGCGGCGGTTGCCGCGGTTGCCGAGGTTGCGCGCGGCTACTCCACGCTCGAGTACGACGTGGAAAGCGGCGAGCGGGGCAGCCGGCATGTGCATGTTGAGGAGCTCATCTGCCGCCTCACCGGTGCCGAGGCCGCCATGGCCGTGAACAACAACGCTTCGGCGGTCCTCCTCGGCCTGGCCGCGCTCTCGAGGCGCAAGGAAGCTATCGTCAGCCGTGGGCAGCTCGTGGAGATCGGCGGCAGCTTCCGCATCCCGGACATCATGCGCGAGAGCGGCGCGAAGATGGTCGAGGTGGGCACCACCAACAAGACGCATCTGCGCGACTACGAGGCTGCTATCACCCCGCGAACCGGGCTGCTGCTGAAGGTCCATTCGAGCAACTATCGCGTGGTGGGCTTCACGGAGGAAGTGCCGCTTCAGAAGCTCGTGGAGCTCGGAGCGGCCCACGGCGTTCCCGTGTTTGAGGACCAGGGCTCGGGCGTGCTCATCGATCTTGCGCGCTTCGGTCTGCCGGGCGAGCCCACCGTGGGCGCTGCGATAGCCGCCGGAGCCGACCTGGTAAGCGCATCGGGCGACAAGCTCCTGGGTGGACCGCAGGCGGGCATCCTTGCCGGCAAGTCCGCCACCATCGCGCGCCTCAAGAAGCACCCGCTCGCACGCTGCGTGCGTCTCGACAAGATGACGCTCGCGGCGCTCGAAGTGACACTGCGCCTGTATCTCGATGAGGACCGGCTGCTGGCCGAGGTCCCCACGTTGCGCATGCTCACGATGCCCGCCGATGAGGCAGCGCGTCGGGCCGAGGGGTTGGCGGCAGAGATCCGCCTCGCGTGCGGCGCACGCTGCGAGGTCGCCTGCGCCGCCGATGTGTCGCGCGCCGGTGGCGGGGCGCTGCCGATGGAGGACCTCCCCACCACTGTGGTGACGCTTGCATCCACCGCGGTGAGCGCGACCGCGCTCGAGGCACGCCTGCGACTCGGCGAGCCTGCCGTCATCGCCCGCATCAAAGACGGCCGCGTGCTGCTGGACCCACGCACGCTGCGCCTTGATGAGGAGCCAGAGGTCGTCTCGGCGATCGCCACAGCGATCCGGGGGGCGTAGGCGCGCATGCCATCGCTCGTTCTCGGTACCGCCGGGCATATCGACCACGGCAAGTCCACGCTCGTGAAGGCGCTCACCGGCACCGATCCCGACCGACTCGCCGAGGAGAAGGCGCGCGGCATCACCATCGAACTCGGCTTTGCCCAACTCGCGCTTCCGAGCGGCCGGACGATGGGCGTTGTGGACGTTCCGGGTCATGAGCGATTCGTCCGCCAGATGGTGGCGGGTGCCACCGGCATCGACGTGGTGCTCCTCGTGATCGCGGCCGATGACGGCATCATGCCGCAGACCCGCGAGCACCTGGCGATCATCGACCTGCTCGGCATCCCGCGCGGCGTAGTGGCCATCACCAAGGCCGACCTCGCCGAGCCCGAGTGGCTCGAGTTGGTTGCCGATGAGGTGGGCGCACTGCTTGCAGGCACGTCGATCGACGGCGCTCCGATCGTGCCGGTCTCGGCGCGCAGCGGTGCGGGCTTGCCCGAGCTGCTCACCACGCTCGATGAGGTGGCCTCCGAGGCCGAGTCGCGCCAGTCGAACCTGCCGCTGCGCCTTCCGGTGGACCGTGTGTTCACCATCGCCGGTGCGGGTACGGTGGTGACCGGCACGCTGTGGAGCGGTAGCGCGCGACGTGACGATGCGGTGGAGCTCATGCCCTCGGGCAAACGCGGACGTATCCGATCGGTCCAGATGCACGGTGAGCAGGCCGAAAAGGCGGTGGCCGGCAACCGGGTCGCGCTGAACATCGCAGGCCTGGACACGGGTGAGATCCACCGTGGTGACATCGTTGCTGAGCCGGGCACGCTCACCGTCACCGACCGATTCGACGCGCGATTCACCTACCTAGCAAGCGAGGAGAAGCCGTTTGAGAGCGGTGCCAGGGTGCACGTTCATCATGGAACGCGTGAGGTGCTCGGCCGCGTGCTCCTGATGGGTGCCGATCAGCTCGCCCCGGGTGCGAGCATGCTCGCGCAGGTGCGCCTCGAAGAGCCGCTCTCACCGCGCTATGATGACCGCTTCATCATCCGGTCGTACTCGCCGATGTGGACCATCGGCGGTGGGGTGGTGCTTGATGTACTGCCACCGAGGCGCACCACGCTCAAACCCCACGAGCGCGAGCTCTTAGACGCGCTCGTGGCCCACGACCTCTCGGGAGCCGCGCTCGGTCTGCTCGCAAGCCGCGCGATGCCCATGACATCCGCTCAGGTGGCCGCCGCCATCGGTGTGCCGAGGGCGCAGGTGGCCGACGACTTGAACAAGGCTTCGCTCGAGCGACTCAAGGCGGGAGGGGAGACCTACTTCGTCACCGCCGACGCGCAGGATGCCGCACTCGCGAGCATCGAGCGCGAACTCCTCGCATTTCACGACGCCAACCCGAAGGCCACCGGCATCGGCGTACCGGCTCTTCGCGATCGCATAGATCGCCGACTCGATGCCAAGGTCTTCGACGCGCTGCTCGAACTCGCCGCGGCCCGCGGATCGGTGGTGCTCGTCGCCGGCGAGGCGCGGCATCCCGGCGCGGCATCCACGGCGCTCGCTGCCGAGGCCGAGGCCGAGGAACGTCTGGTGGCGCTTCTCCGCGAGCAGGCGCTTGCCCCCGCCACTACCGCCGAACTGGCCACCACGGCCGGCGTTGATCAGGGCATTGCGCGCAAGGTGCTCGGCAGGCTTGCTACCGCGGGTGTTGTGGTGCGTCTCGGACCCGACCTGCACTTTGATGCCGCGGCAGTTGAGCGCGCGCGCGAGCAGGTGGTCGGCTACTTGAGAGAGCACGGGACGATCCTTGCGAAGGATGCGCGCGACATCACCGGATCGAGCCGCAAGTATATCGTGCCACTGCTCGAATACTTCGACGCGCAGGGCATCACCAAGCGAGACGGCGACACGCGGACCCTCGGCAAGGCAGGGTAGAGCGGGCAGCGAACGCGTCACGCCTGCACTCTTGGTTCGGCCTCGAGTGCGCGATGCGACCGTTCGGCCTGCCCGTCAGTCATCCTCCGGCGGGTTGCCGCCATGGCAGGTGCAGTTCACGGACGTGTAGCCGCTGGGGTGACACTGCGCGCACGGGAAGCTGCGGTATGTGTGTTCTTGGATCCCCGGGTGGGTGAAGGTGGCCGAGGACCACGCTCTGGACGGGGAGTGGCAGCTCGCACAGGTCGGGCCGTAATGGTTGGCGGGCGCGGCATGGCAGTTTGCGCATGCACTCGAGACGGGGTGCACGAAGGCCCACCCACCACCAACGCCGTGACAGCCGGAACATTGGCCGCCCGGGTGACCTCCCGGTCGCGCGTGGCAGTCGGCGCACGGAGCGCTCTGCCCCGGGTGCGTGAAGACCGCCGAGGCGAATGGTCTGCCGGGTGAGTGACAAGCGGAACAGGCACCGGAGTAGTGGTTGCCTGGCGGTCTGTGGCACCCCGCGCATGCCGTGGACGTGGGGTGAACGAACGCCCACGATGCTCCCGCACGGTGGCAACTCGCGCAGCCACCCGCGCTGTGACCGGACGGACGGGAGTGACAGTCAGGACATGAGGCATCCTGCCCCGGGTGCGTGAAGACTGCCGAGGCGAACGGGACTCCCGGTGCGTGGCACGCGGCGCACGACCCTGCGTAGTGATCTCGCGGAGGTGTGTGGCACGCGCCGCATTCAGGGGAAGCGGGATGGACGAAGTCCCAGGAGGATCCGCGTACGTGGCACAGCGAGCATTCGCCATCGCGGTGACCCGCGGGCCGGTCGTGGCACAGCACGCAGGTGGCGGCGGCGTCCGGGTGCACGAACTCCCACGTGTCGGGTGTGTGGCAGGTCAGACACGGCCGCTCGTAGTGCCTCCTTGGCGGCTCATGACAGGCCGCGCACAACGATGCTGGCATGTCGTGGCATTTCGAGCACCCTACGCTGACGTGACCCGGCTGCGGCGTTCCATTGCCCACAACGATCCCTCGCCGGGCGGCCCGCTGTGCCTGGACGTCGGCGTTGAGTATCCCGGCGGCCTCGAGGGCCGCAGCAGTGACTGCATGGCCGCTGGTGTCGTGGCACGTCTTGCACGTGCGACCGTTGCGGTGCTCCTCGTGGTCGAAATCAGCGATGCCCGGATCGATCTCGCCGTCATGGCAGTGCAGACAACGCTCGTTCGGCAGCTCGATAGTGGGCATCGGGAAGGTCGGATCACCGGTGAAGTGAACCCACACCTCCCTGAGTGCCACGAACTTGTGGGCGAAGTCCGCGAGCACGCCGGGGTCCACGTGACACTTGATGCATGCGACCTCGGCATGCGGGCCGGCTTGCCACGCGGTGTAGTAGGGGGTCATCTCATGACAGGAGTTGCAGAAGGCGGAGCGGCTTGTGTACAGCGACGTGGCTGCATACAGACCGACAAGCGCGACGAGGGCGATGCCCGCGATGATCAGGCGTTTGCGAACTCGCGAGTCGCGCGAGCGGGGCTCCGCATCCGCTGGTTCACTCAAAGCGTCGTGCAACTCAGGATCGTGCGCGAACTCATCTGAGTCAGCCACTGAGACCTCCGCTCACCACGGTGGCGCTCATGCGTGTATTGGGAGTTCCTTCCCATGCGCCAGCCAGCAGAATCGGGCGACTGCGGCTGCTCGGGCAATCTCCGAGCGTTGACACCCGTGGGTCGCGCCAGGAGAATGCCCCATGGAGGCGGATGGGGCCTGGTGGCTTCCGCGGTCTTCAAAACCGTAGTGGGGCGTGAAGAGCGTCCCGGGTGTGTTCGATTCGCACGCGCCTCCGCCATGAGCGTGCACCCTGCAAGGCGCAGGCGAGGAAGAAGCGGGACGGCCGGTGTCGTCCCGCTTCTCGTCTTCGGGAGACCGCACCGGCCTGTTCGCCCCCGCCAGAGTGATGCGATACACTCGCTTCGGCCGACTCTCGGGGAGTGCATCTGTGGACGAGTGCGAGCTTCGACGTCATGTGCGTGGTCTGGGGATCGCGTGTGATGAGGACGAGTGCATCCTCTGGACGCAGCTCGGTCCGGAGGGTGACGGTGCCCGCTCCCAGTGCGCCGTGCAGTACTTCGGTCTTCTCGGAGCGTCCGGCAAAGAGATGGCCGAGTGGCTGCTCAGCCTCAAGGATCGCACGGATATCGCTGAGATCCTCGGGCTCGATCGTGGGGCGCCGAAGGAGTAGCGCTGCGCCCGTCTGATCCGGTCAGGGGCGCCTAGCGGCGTCCGGCGCGAACTGCCCCGTACGCCGCGAGTGCACGGACTCTCGCCTCGGCATGATCCACGATCGGCCAGGGGTAGGTGACGCCGAGCCTCACGCCCGCCTCCGCAAGCACCGTCGCCGACGCCTCGTGTGGACGGTGCACCCAGCGATCCGGCAGCGTTGCCAGCTCCGGGACCCACGCGCGCACGTACGCGCCCGCTGAGTCGAACCGGGCGCCCTGCACGGCCGGGTTGAACACGCGGAAGTAGGGGGCGGCATCCGCGCCACTGCCCGCGACCCACTGCCAGCCGAAGATGTTGTTGGCGGTGTCGGCATCCACGAGGCGCTCTGCAAAGTATGCCGCGCCCGACTGCCACGGCAGCAGCAGGTCCTTCGTGAGCACGGATGCGGCGATCATCCGCACGCGGTTGTGCATCCAGCCGGTGGCCGCGAGCTCCCGCATCCCGGCATCCACGATCGGGAATCCGGTCATTCCGGAGCGCCACGCTGCGAGGCCCGCGGGGTCATTCGCCCATGGCATTGCCGCAAACTCGTTGCGCATCGGGCGTGTCACCGTGTGCGGGAAGTGGTGCAGCAGATGGGCAGCGAACTCGCGCCACAGAAGTTGACGCGTGTAGGCGGCGACACCCTGGACCGCATCGCTGCTCCGGGTGGCGGCATGCGCAGATGCGTGCAGCAGCTGGCGGGGACCGATCTCGCCAAATGCCAGATGCGGCGAGATGCGCGACGTGCCGAAGCACTCCGGCCGGTCGCGATCGGCAGGGTAGTGCGCGTGCGCTCCGGCGAAGAAGCGCTCCACCTTCGCACGCGCACCTGCCTCACCGGGCGTGAAGTACTCCACGAGTCTCGGAGGGCCGGTCGCGGTTCCGCCCACAGCCAGCGGCGCCACGCCGCGGGGTGCGCCGGGTGGGACGGGAAGCCGCGTTGGACCCGGCAGCGGCGGATCACCCGCGCCGAGTCGCAGACAGGCGTTGTAGTACGGGGTGAAGACCTTGTACGGCCCGCCGCCTGAGGTGAGCGGTCCACGCGGGTCGCGCAGCAACGAGCAGTTGAAGGCACGCGTCTCGATGCCTGCCGCGCTGAGCGCCAGACACGTGCGCGCATCGGCCGCCGCGGCTTCAGGCTCGAATCGCTCGTCGAAGCAGATCACACCCGCACCGCACTCGGCCGCAAGAGCGCCAAGCACGGCCTCGGGTGGTCCCTGGCGCACGACCAGGCCGGCGCCGAGCGGCGCGAGCGAGGCGTCAAAGGCCTCGAGCGATCGCGAGAGCCACGCGAGCGAGGCGGAGCCCGGGGCGGGGTCGAGGGGGCCGGTGCCGTGCACGTACACCGGCACCACCGTATCGGCGGCATCGAGCGCTGCGGTCAGCGCGGGATTGTCGGCGAGCCGGAGCGCTTTGCGCAGCCACACGATCGCCACCCTGTGCCTGGCCACCCGTTGCTCCTTCAGCCGCGATGTCCGCTCCGCGCCCCACTGCGCCATACTATGCGCAGATACTCCGCTCGCGTCCACGTGGAGCTGACTTGCCCGCAGGCGAGGAGGGAACGCCATGACCGAGGTGCTCACCGACCGGCCCCGCATCGGTGTCAGCGCGTGCATGTACGACTGCCCCGTGCGGTACAACGGCAAGCGGCTCGACACGATCGCCAGGATGGGGCGGGAGCGCGCCGACTTCGTCTTCACGCCGGTCTGCCCCGAGTGCATGGCCGGGCTCGGCGTACCGCGCGAGCCGATCCATCTCACCGGAGGGGGAGATGCGGTGCTCGCCGGCGAAGCGGCCGTCCGCGACCGCCACGGGCGCGACGTGACCGGGCAGTTGATCGCCGGAGCACGTGCGTGCGTTGACGCACTCGAGCGCGCCGGCGTGCGTGCGGTGATCCTCAAGGAGTCCTCGCCGAGTTGCGGCATGGCCAAGGCGCGCATCGGTAGTCACCGGCGCGAGAGCACGCTCGGCAGCGGCGTGTTCGCCGCTATGCTTCGCGAGACCGGCTGGTTCCTCGTGCCGGAGACGGCGTTTGACTCCGCGCTCACCTGGTGGGACTGGCGCCGACGGCTCCACGCGTGGCTGTGGCTCTCCGACCGGCCGATCGCCGGCAACGGCGATCTGACTTCGGCATGGCACGTGGTGAAGTTCATCCTTCAGGAGACCCGGCGCGCCGAGGCGGACCGGATCGGCCGCCAGCTGGCGGGGCTACCCGCTCATGCGCCCATCGCGACGCTGGAGGCACACCGGGCCGAGATCCTCGATGCGCTTCGTGTTCCCACCACGCGCCAGCGCGCTACCGGGGCGCTGTGGAAGACGTACACTCACTACGTGAAGAAGGGTCGTCTCGACGGCGTGGACCTCCACGATCTCACCGTGTCCTCGCCGGAGGTGCTCCGCAACGTGACGACGATCGCCGAAGAGCTCACCGGGCTCGAGCGGATCGGCTTCGAGAACGACCTGCTGTTCGGCACGAGCCCTGTGGTGTATCGGGATTCCCGTAGGGTGCGAGCTCGCGATGCCGCTGTGACCGAGGAGGACTGAGATGGACACACTCGAGGCGATACTCACGCGCCGAAGCATCCGGACGTACACCGAGGCGGCGGTTTCCGCCGAAGCGGTGGACACGATCCTGCGCGCGGCGATGGCCGCTCCCTCGGCGGGCAACCAGCAGCCGTGGCGCTTCGTGGTGACGCGTGACCGCGCGGTGCTCGATGCCATGGCCGGGTCCACGCCCTACGGCACGATGCTGCGCCAGGCGCCGCTGGGCATCACGGTATGCGCGGACACGCGCGATCTGCGGCATCCACAGATGTGGCAGCAGGACTGCTCGGCGGCCACACAAAACGCGCTGCTGGCCATCCATGCGCTCGATCTGGGCGCCGTGTGGCTCGGCTTCTGGCCGAAGATGGAGCGGGTCGAGCCACTCAGGGAGGCACTCGGTCTGCCCGAGGGCATCGAGCCGCTGTGCGTGCTCGCGGTCGGCCACCCGGCCGAGGGGCAGCCGCCTGTTGACAGGTTCAACCCGGCCGCCGTGCATACGGACCGCTGGTGAGCGATGCGCTTCTAGAGGCTCGCGGTCTGTCGATGCTGCGCGCGGGCGATGCCGGGCCGATCGCCGTGCTGAGCGGTGCCGACCTGGCGGTGGCGCGCGGCGAGGTGGTGGACGTGTCCGGCCCGTCGGGCACGGGCAAGACAACGCTGCTGCGTGCGCTCGCGCTCATGCTGCCCGGCGTGTCAGGTGAATTGCTGTTGGGCGGCGTGTCATCGCACGAGATCGGCTCGCGGGCGTGGCGCACGCGTGTGGCGCTGCTGCCGCAGCGGGCCACGGTATTCGGCGGCACCGTGCGCGACAATCTCCTCGTGCCGTGGAGCCTCAAGGTGCGGCTCGACGCCGCGACGCCTGATGACGAGGGACTTCGCACCGCGCTCGACTCGATCGGCCTCGATGACATTGCGCTTGACCGCGACGCCTCGCGTCTCTCGGTGGGTCAGGCGGCGCGCGTGGCGCTGCTGCGAGTGGCGCTCACCTGTCCCGAGGTGCTCTTGCTCGACGAACCCGACGCCAGCCTCGATGAGGAGTCGGCGGCGCAGGTTGCCGCGCGCATCCTGCTGTTTGCGGAAGCCGGGGGAGGCGTGGTGCGTGTGCGGCACCACCGCCCGGACGCGATCCCCGCGCGACGGGAGCGCCTTGTGGCCGGCAAGCTTCACGGGGTAGGTGACGGGCGATGACCACCGAGGTGGGTGGCGTGATCGCCATCGGCTGGCCCCAGCTTCTGCTGGCCGCGGGCTTCATGGTCTTCGTGGGCCTGGTCTCTGTGCGGCTTGCGCTCGGTATCGAAAAGGACCTCGCGATCGCCACGGTGCGCACGTATGTACAGCTATTCATCCTCGGCCTCGTGTTGCGCTGGGTGTTCGGCGTTGACAGCCCGTGGTTGGTGGTGGGACTGCTGCTGGTGATGACGGCCGCCGCCGCACGGATCATCGTGAAACGGGCACCGGATGCGCCGCGTGGCATCTTTGGCAGCTCTCTGCTCACCATGGCGCTCACCGGCTTCATCGTCACGTTCGCCGTCACCGGGCTCGTGGTGCAGGTGGAGCCGTGGTACCGCGCGCAGTACGTGATCCCGCTGGCCGGCATGGTGCTCGGCAACTCGATGACCGGCATCGCGCTGGCCCTTGAGCGCATATTCGCCGATATGGACGGGCGCTCGGAGGAGATGCTCGCCCTCGTGGCGCTGGGTGCGACGCCGTGGGAGGCAGCGGCGCCGAGCGTACGCAAGGCCGTGGGCGCCGCACTCATCCCCACTATCAACTCGATGGCGGCCGCTGGAATCGTGTTCATCCCCGGCATGATGACCGGGCAGATACTCGCCGGTGCCGACCCGCTCGCGGCGAGTGGCTATCAGATCGTGGTGATGCTGATGGTGTCGGCGGCAACCGCGCTCGGCTCGGTCCTGGCGGCGATGCTCACCTACCACCGTCGGTTCACCGCTGAAGGCGTGTACCTTGAGAAGGGGCTGCGTGATGCTGGATAACGCGTACGTTCGCATCACCAACAACTTCCTGCACGACATGGCCACCGGCACGTGGGCCGCGTGCCTGGCGGTGCTGCTCGTGCTGTCCTCAAGGCTCGCCGGTATGCCCCTTGAGGCGGCCCTCGCGCTCGGCGAAGCGATGAGCCTCGTCTTCTGGCTGCTCATCGGCGCGCTGGTGGTTGTGACGCTGACCGGCGTGCTGCGTCTTGCGTACTGGCGCCAAGAGAGCGCTCCCGAGGAACTGTTGGCCAAGAGGCGGGCCCTCATCATCAAGCACATCGCGTTTCTCGTGATCTACGGCGGCGGCACCGCCTGGGGCTGGTCGCTGCTGCCGTGAGCGAGGCCGGACGCGGCATGCCGGGTGCTGTTTACCAGGAGTGCGCGCCTGTGCGCCGTAGGTCTTAACGAGGCGGAAAACAACAAGGTTGCCCCGCCCCCCGAGGGACCATACACTATCGAGGACCGTGGACCGGCCACGGCCTACCGGGAGGGTCATGACCGCCTTCGAGCTCTATCTCAAGCGCAACGCCAAGAAGTTCGACGCGTATCTTGCGGAGTTCTTCAGCGATGGCTCTCACAGCGACATGCAGCGCTACCTCTACAATCTGCTGTCCGAGTACACCGCAAACGCCGGCAAGCGCCATCGCCCGCTCATCTGCGTGCTCGCCGCCGAGGCGGTTGGCGGCGACCCCAGGCGCGCATGGTCCTCGGCGGCAGCCATCGAGCACTTCCACACGGCGGCGCTCATTCACGATGACATCATGGACTCCTCGCTCACACGGCGGGGCGTGCCCTGTCTGCACGTGACCGAGGGAGACGCACTCGCGATCAACGCGGGCGACCTTGCGCTCTCGCTTGTCACCGGCACGGTCGTCAACGACGACGGCCTTTCGGCCGAGTGCCGACTGCGCGTGCTCAAGGAGCTCGTAGACATGACCGCGCGCACCATCGAGGGTCAGGCGCTCGACATCGGCTGGGCGCGGGATGACCGGTTCGACCTGAGCGTGGACGACTACCTCCTGATGGCCAACCACAAGACCGCGTTCTACTCCGGGGCCGTACCGCTCGCCGTAGGCGCCATCGTGGGCGAGGGTACCGAAGAGCAGATCGGCGCGCTCAGGTCCTTCGGGCAGGCCACCGGTCTTGCGTTCCAGATCCAGGACGACGTGCTGAACCTGGTCGGCACGCGTGAGGCCACCAAGAAGGACTTCCGAAGCGACATCGTCGAGGGCAAGCGCACGCTCGCCGCAGTACACGCGCTCGGCAACTCGCCGGACCGCGCCCGGCTGCTGGAGATCCTGGCGTCACGCGCCGGGGACCCGGCGTTGCTCGAGGAGGCCGTAGCGATCATGACTGCGAGCGGCAGTATCGCGTATGCGCGCATGTACTCTCGCGACCTCGTGCTCGACGCTAAGCGCGACCTTGCGAAGGCGCTGCCAAAGACCAAGGCGCGCGACCTGCTCCTGTCGATGGCCGACTTCTTCGTCGAGCGCGACAACTAGGGGGCTGTGGCGGGAGTGCCGGCGCGGGCCGCGTGCTGTTTCGGCACACGGCGTCATCGGTGAGGGAGTTATCGCTGTCCTCGGACCTCTCAGAGTCTCTGCGGCGTCCCCTGATGGGTATCAAGTACGGGTACGCCCGATCACAAGGAGGACGACTTCCATGCGAGCAATGAAGGCTACCGACAACATCTGGTGGGTCGGCGCGATCGACTGGAACCTGCGCGACTTCCACGGCTTTGAGACGCCCCGGGGGACGACCTACAACGCGTATCTCGTTATGGGCGAGAGCGGCATCGCGCTCATCGACACGGTGAAGGCCGCATTCGTGCCCGAACTCCTGGCGCGCATCGCCACCGTCACGCCGCTTGAGAGCATCACCCACATCGTGGTGAACCACGTGGAGCCAGACCACAACGGCGGGCTTCCCGATGTGATGGACGCCATCCCCGGTGCGCGCGTGGTCGCCTCACCGGCGGGCGTGCGTGCCGTGGCCGAGTACCACAACGGCCTCGCGCTCGAGACCGTGAAGGCCGACGAGGTGATCGACCTCGGCGGGCGCACGATCACGTTCATGCCGATGCCGATGGTGCACTGGCCCGACTCGATGTTCACCTACTGCCCCGAAGAGCGCGTGCTCATGCCGAACGATGCGTTCGGCCAGCATGTGGCGAGCGAGGAGCGCTTTGCCGACGAGCTGGGGCTGGACGAGTCGCTGACCGAACTCGGCATCTACTATGCCAACATCCTGCTGCCGCTCGGCACGGCGGTGGGTAAGGCGATCGACAAGGTGCTCGAGAAGGGATGGGCGCTTGATGTGGTGGCGCCGTCGCACGGCGTGATGTGGCGTGGCGACGACTTTGGGCACGTGGTGGAGCGCTATCGCAGGTGGGGATCGGGGCTGTTGCTCGACAAGGCCGTGGTGGCGTACTCCACGATGTGGGGTTCCACCGAGATGCTCGCCCAGAGCATCGCCGAGGGCATCTCCGCCGGAGGCGTGGAGGTGGCGATGCACGATCTGGCCGTGACGCCGCTCGCGCACATCACGCACGATCTGCTCGAAGCCAAGGCCTTCGTGCTCGGCTCGCCCGCGCTGCACCACGGCATGCTCTACCGCGTGGCGGGCTACCTCCAGTACCTGAGCGGTCTCAAGCCGGAGAATCGCATCGCCGGCATCTTTGGCAGCTACGGGTGGAGCAAGGGTGCCGAGAAGCAGATGCGCACACGGCTCGAGGAGATCGGCTTCGAGGTGCCGTTCGATGACTTCCTCGTGAAGTTCCGTCCCACCGAAGAGGACCGCAGCGCCGCCGAAGCGTGGGGCCGCGAGATTGCGGCAGGCGTGAAGGCTCACGGGTAACGGACAGCGTTCAGGGGCGCGTTTAGGTTCTGCTGCACCAGCGTTGATGACCACTCCCCATACTTCGGGCAAACCGTCCGAGGTGTGGGGAGTGCGCTGTTGTGAGAGAGCCGAATAGCCAGCCAAAGCTGCTGGATCAGATGCGCGACACGCTGCAGGCGCGCCACTACAGTGTGCGCACGCAGAAGGCGTACCTGCTGTGGGTGCGGCGCTTCATCGTGTTCCATGGGATGCGTCACCCCGCCGAGATGGGTGCCGACGAGATCAACGCGTTCGTTACAAGCCTTGCGGTCAAGGAGGCCGTGAGCGCGTCCACACAGACGCAGGCACTCTCGGCGATCCTGTTTCTGTACCGCTATGTCTTCGGGCTCGACATAGGCGAGCTGGAAGGGTTGGTGCGTGCGCGGCCTTCCCAGCACATACCGGTGGTGATGACGCGCGTCGAGGTGCGCTCGGTGCTGGCGCAATTGAGCGGCGAGCAGTGGCTCATGGCGTCGCTGCTTTACGGCGCCGGGCTGCGGCTCTCCGAGTGCCTGCGGCTGAGGGTGCAGGACATCGACTTTGGCGCCAATGAGATCCTCGTGCGCAGCGGCAAAGGCGCAAAGGACCGGGTGACGATGCTGCCAGGGTCGCTGCAGGGACCGTTGCGTGATCAGATGCAGCAGGCCAAGCGAGTCTGGGAGCGCGATCGCGGAGCCGGATGGGGAAGGGTGTTGCTGCCCGGCGCGCTCGACCGGAAGTACCCCAATGCCGCGACCGAGTGGCGCTGGCAGTGGGTGTTCCCGCAGGAGCGACGCTGGCGCAACCGGGAGACAGGGGAGGAGGGGAGGCATCACGTGCACCCCACCGTGCTGCAACGCGCCGTGAAGATGGCCGTGTTGCGCGCGGGGATCGAGAAGAACGCGGGATGCCACACGTTCCGGCACTCATTTGCGACGCACCTTCTCGAGAGCGGTTACGACATCCGGACGATCCAAGAGCTGCTCGGACACAAGGACGTGCGCACCACGATGATCTACACGCATGTGCTGAACAAAGGCGGGATGGGCGTGCGAAGCCCGCTCGATGGGATGTGAGGGGTCGTCGCGATGCGGGGGCTTACACAGACTGCAAAGAGGACGTCAGGAGAGCACCATGCAGGGAAGCGCTTGGTTACCAAGAACATGTCTATGTAAACTGTGGGGGAGAATGAGTCGGGATACTAACTGTTGGACGGAACTGGGCTGAACGTGCGCTACGCCCCAGCGTACAGCCTCTCGAAGGCCCGGATGCCTTCCGCTGTGAGCGGTCCCATTCGGTGCCGCGCCCTGTCCAGCTCATCTCGGGTCTTGCGATGAATGACGCTTTCCGGCAATCCCACCAACCGTCCACGGATTTCGTCAGCGGCAGCGATGAACTCGGGAGGTACGAGTTCGAGACTACAGGCATCCACAATCATCGGCAGGGCTAACGAGGCGTCTTGGGTACGGTCACGCGTTGGACTGACCGCCAAGTAGGAGGCCAAGAAGTCGGGACTCATGATTGGCGGTGCTTTGACCAGCCGCGCAAGCGGTCTATCCAACTTGTCAAGCACGGTGTATGCAACATGATCCAGCGTCAGCCACCAACTCGTGTACCCAATCTCACTACGCGACTCTGTACGGCGTCGTTGCACAACCCCGAGGTAGTTCTCCACGTCATGCTCAACAAGACGATGGATGGTATCTTGGTCGATGACGATTGCTGTGGTATTTGCGCGCCTATAGTCATGTGCTTCGAACCAAATCTCCTGAACCGCTATCCGAAGCTCGTCGGATACCTGCGCCATCTCGGCATCGAGAGGCACTGTTGTGATTGAGAACTCGTCACGCAGGTACTCAGACAAATCGTCCTCTGGGCAATAATCCCCTCGAAAGTTCTCGAGCCACGACGGAAATGCGGCCGTCGGTCTGCCTTCCAAGGTGTAGGCCGTCAGCAGGTAGGGCACTCTGCCTTCCCACCTGCCGGCATCGAAGCGAGCGCACGTTAGCGCACGATTCATGTGACGCTCGACTTCTTCAACGACGCCAGGAGTGACATGCAGGCTCAGGCCCGCCTCAATTGCAGTGGAGAGGAGATGTGTGACCCGGCGCTGGTCTTCCACGCGGGCGGTCTCTGCGAACAAGGGAAGCACAACAGTGGTGTCCAACCAGATGTCACCGGACTGAAAGAACTTCCGCACGACCTTCTGGATGTCGGGAGTTGCCCTGAGGAAGCTGAAGACCGTGTAAGTCTCAGCCAAGCTCCGAACGTAAGAGGCAACGGCCGGATTGTCTGACGTCAGGACATCCGATGCCGCGCTGGCACACAGCGCTGACAGCACGGCGCCGCGCTTGGTATCCCTGACGCCCTCGCCGCGGATTACCTGTACTGCTGTGCGTTCAAGCAGGTCGTCGTCTAGTGCGCGGAGTCGTTCCTCGATTACAGTCTCCGCGAAGACCTCACCGCGCTCCAGTAGTGCCCGTTCGAGTGTGCCTCGAACGTAATCGCACAGCGTATCTCGGTTGAAGCTGCCTAATACTTCGAGCGCTTCAACGCCTGCGGAATCAAGGTGCTTGTTGACGATGGTTCTAATCTCGTTGTCCAGCGACTTATCGCGGACTTCGAGCTGAAGGAGTTCACTGTCCAGCCGTAGCCTCTCGTCACGGGTCAGGCAGAACTCGTCCTGAGCACGCCAAGAGCGGATGAAGCGTTTGTCCAAGTCCGCAAGTGCGCGATCCACTCGTTGTGTGACCGCCAAGGCGGGATGATTGGACAGGAGTTCGACTGCCTGAGCGTGAATCTCGGTCCGCGGCATCCGGTGCTCAGAATCGGTGTCGCGAAGGATGCCCCTCGCAATAGCCTCGTACGCCAGCCGCGTTAGCCCCTTGCTGCGATTGTCGTCTTCGAGTTGCAGGCCAAGGTGCACGAGCGCGGTCTTATTCTCGATTGTTGTCAACGCCTTGGCTTTGCGTGGGATTATGCCGTCGGCCTCGAGCAGGGGATCTACGGTCAGGCGGCATATTCGCTCTGCCGCCAGCTCCCTCTCCGGCGTGGTGCTGACCCGCTCCGCGAACCAAGTGCCATCCCGAATGTCCAAGACAGCTCCGCGTTCAGTGCGAACCGTTCCTCGCAGTTGGTCAGCGGATGCACCTATCTTCTGATTAGTCACGTACGTCAGTACTTCCATGTCAGGGAAATGCTCTGGAACGCGGTTCAGCGTCTTCGTAATCTTCGGTTTCCACTCTTGGGCCAGCGAATACTGAAAGACTGTCTTTGAATCACCCTCTGCGGTGAAGAGATACCCATCTCTACCGCGGTCACCGGAGGAAGTCGCAGTTGTTCGCAGATTCGGGAACTCCGCCACCAGGAACTCGGCAGCCAGGCGTTCAAACTCGTACCATTGGTCGGGTCTCAATAGGCTCAGTGCCAACTCGAAACGATTGCGCTCCATGGTGTCCCCAAATGCTCGAATCGGCGACCGAAGCAGCTCGAACTGGGCTGATTCGGTTATTCCCCTGTGGCTGATTGTAGACTGGCACCGGGGTGATAGGCGAGCGCAGAGGTGGGTCCGTCCAACAAAGGGATCAACCTGACTCGCTTCGCTCGCAGGTTATCCCTAACACGTTAGACTCACATGCACAGTATTGGGGGATTCATGCGGGACATGATGCGGGACACGCTCGCGGTACTGGACCGGCACGGTTACTACCCGCCGTCGGTCACGGTGAGCAGCAGGGACTCGGGAGGGAGCGTCCAGGTAGGCTCAGAGTCCTTGGTCGAGTTTGGCTCGAACGACTACCTCGGACTCTCGCGCGACTCACGAGTTGTTGACGCTGCTCGATCTGCGCTGCTCGAGTGGGGCGTCGGATCCGGCGGATCCCGCCTGACTGCCGGCGAGGCCACGCCTCATCGACTGGCGGAACGACGGATTGCGCAGTTCAAGGGAACTGAGGATGCGATTCTGTTCTCGGCGGGATTCCTCGCCAATTCTGGCGTTCTTCCTGCCCTCCTATGCTCACAGGCGCGCTCGGCCGTGGCCGCGGTCTCGCCTGATGACGAGGGCATCTTCAAGGACACAGAGGTGTTCATCGACCAGCTCGTCCACGCAAGTATCCTCGACGGCCTCGCCGCGGCCACATCACGCATGTATGGCCGCGGCGCAGTTTCCTTCCATGTATTCCGTCACAGGGACGTCGACCATCTTGACCGGCTGCTGTCAAAGTCAACTGCGAGCAATCGCCTGGTCATCACCGACGGCATATTCTCTCTGCACGGTCGAGTCGCTCCACTTTCTGACTTAGCACAGGTCTGCGAGCGACGCGGCGCGCTGCTGTATGTCGACGATGCGCACGGCTTCGGCGTGTTCGGTCCGAACGGGCGCGGGGTTGCAGAGGCCGCCCATGTCGATGAAGCCGTGGACTTCCCTGTGGGGACACTTAGCAAGGCAGTCGGGGTCGCAGGGGGTTACCTCGCGGGAACTACGGAAACCTGCAGGTACATGCGCATTTGCGCACGCACGTACATGTACCAGACTGCGATGCCGGCTGCGATGGCAATGGCAGTGGTCGCCGCGATTGACGTGATGGCGGCTGAGCCACAGCGCAGGCAGCGAGTCCTCGAACTGAGCTCTCACGTCCGGGACAGCCTGACGAATCTAGGATTCGACATCTTTGGCTCGCAGTCGCAGATCATCCCGGTGAAGTTCCGCACGCATGAGAAGGCCACCGTTGCCACCGGGCGGCTGCGAGAACTCGGAATCCTTGCACCTGCATACTGGTATCCGGCTGTTGGGCGTGATGAGGCGATGATTCGCGTCAACATCACGTACTTGCACACAGATGCTCAGATAGCCGACATGTTGGATGCGCTCGCACAGGTTGGGCGTGAACTCGAAGTAGTTGGAGTCTAACAATGAGATCGAGCTGACTCGCTTCGCTCGCAGCTCATCTCAAACACGTTAGACGCACGAGGTGGTGCCAGTGGTTCGCCTATTCAGGTAGTGCCTTCGAAGGGGGCGACATGGGCTTCTTCAGACGATTGTTCGGTGGATCCGACGACAGCAACGATCAGGACACCAGCGGGGCCGAGACGACGCTTACATGTGATTGTTGCGGTTGCGAAGTCACATGGAGGAGGGGCAGTGCCCAGACTGCTACAACTCCGAGTACACAGGTTCCAAGTACTGTTGTGGCATGATCTACGAAGAGGGGGAATTCACCTGCATGAGTTGTGGTGAACCTCTTTAGTCGTTGAGGTCACCGCAACCCTTGTCTGTCTGGTTGGGATGAGCTGGAGATCTCGAAACGCTATGGCAGTTCTTGTTACCTCTGCCGTGGACAGATGGAAAATGGAGGAATGTCGATATGTTGCGACGCCGTTCGGCACGGGGTGATGCGTCTCCTGACGCGATAGTCAGGGCCATCCAATGGGTGTTTGGGCTCCCAAAGGGCTCGGTGAAGTTGCAGTATCCATCCGGCCGCAAAGCACGAGTAGATTCTTCCATCTTCAACGTTCGCAAGGCGTGGAAGAAGAAGTGAGCTGGCTGCGCCTGGGCCCGGCTCTCTGCGCGGCGCCTAACAAGCGCTTCAACCCGGCGCCTTGCGGCTTCGGCGCGCTTCGCGCGGCAAGCTGCGCGGGCGCGGGTTAAGCGCAACACGTTAGAGGGCCTACGGAAGCGAGAGCCATGAGGGTCTACCTGGACTCGAATGCTTGGGATGCTCTGTGTGATTGGTCCTCAACTCGTACTCCGAAGTCGCTGACGGGTCCGGAGTACCTCTTCTCGTCATGCGTTCTTGACGAAATCGGTCTCGCCACCCCCATGCGTGCTCAGGAACTCGCCGCATTCGCTTGGCGCATCTCAAACAGGAAGAAGCTGCTCGATCACCTTGAGCTCACAACGGAAGAGGTTGCTGCGTACCAATCCGGCCGCGAGGCCGCCATCTTCGACCAAGATCGCGGGTTCTTCATGGCGTGGGAGGCGATGCGAAAAGGCGGAACGCCGGAAGTCGTTCGTCAGGGTGTGGCTGCGGGCATGGAAACAACCAAGCGCTCTTATCGCGAGCATCTGCGAAGTGTTCGCTCGCTCTTCCATGAGCCGTTCCGCGTATTCGAAGAAGTCGGTCACTCCAGAGGATGGGACGGCCTCTTGGCCGAACTTGAAACTGGACCTGAGATTCCGGGGATGATCAGGGCTGCGGTCGACCAGTCGGGTCGCGCACGACGGATTCCTGACGTGGCGGCGGTCGCGAACCTGCAGTATGACGTGCTCCCTGGTACCGCCTGCTGGATTCAGTACTACATCGCGCTCAGCTACCTAGCCACATTTGGCAGCGGCAAGACGTCGAAACCCGACATGGGTGATCAGGTTGACTTCCGACATGCCGCCTACGCCGGCATCTGCGATGTGTTCGTTACTGGTGATCGGAAGATGCGGGAGGTACTGCAAGAGTACGTACCTGCCTGTCGGGCTAGGGTTCTCGCGCCCCATACCTATTTGGACGAAATGACTGGCGGGTAGCCCTCTAACCCCGGCTTCGAGCAGATGGGGCGAGCGCTACAATGACGCAAGGGCTTGACCACTGCTCAAGCCGAAACACGTTAGATTGAGTTCGGATTCAACCGAGTGAGGGGATGGCTAGTGTCTGACTCTGAGCTGACGCAGAAACGCAGGGCCGATTCTATGCACTGCAACGAGGACGTACTTGTCGGCGCCGGGTTTCGCAGACTCGGCAACTCGAGCATGTTCGCTAGTGCATCTGGTGCACGCGTCTTGTCTCCCGGAGTCGGCCCAGGCCGGAACGACGGATACTGGTTCGACATTCGAGAAGCGAACGTGAAACGAATTGAAGCCGACTCGAAGACTTGGCTGGTGCTTCGAGTAGTACCTTCGGGATTCGCGATCTTCTCGTTTGCTGAGTTCCGTGTGCTGCTGAATGAAAGCACCCAACGGCATGGAACGGATGGCGTAATCACGTATGGGTTCGGTTGCGAATTCGACGACGCGCGCCAAATGTTGAAGGTCGTCTCAAAGCGGGATCACTCTAGATGGCTCACCACCGACTTGCTTGACCGGGCTGGAGCCGCCAAAGCGATACTCGGTCTATCTCAGAGCTGAGTCGTGGGACAGCGCGCATCGCGGCAGCACCAATCTAACAAAGGCATCAACCAGTCAACCAGAAGGTAGACTGCGGAAGAGAAGCGCGTGCGTTGCTGGTTATGCCTAACACGTTAGGCATAGCTGGGGGCTGTGCACGGGGAGAAGTTCCAACACACTAGGGGGCACTGTGAACTACGATCCTGCAGCGATTCGGAAGATGGCGTCATTGCTCGGTTCGCTGGCGAACGTCGCCGTCTTCTTGTACGGGCTGGCGGCAGTTGGCACGTTCATCGGTACGGCCATCGCGGGCAAAGCGCTTGGTGGTGCCGGCGGAGGTTTTGCCGTTGGCGCGGGGCTCCTGTACGCGCTGCTGATCATGGGTGCGGGATATCTTCTGGCATTGGGCTTACGCGTCGGCGCGCAACTAATGCTCGCGGTCGTGCAGATTGAGGCCAACACCGCCGGAGTCTCTGCAGTGTCCACCGCAGCGGCCTCAAACCGGATCTCCGTCCCACCGATGGACTTGGAGTCGCCGCTGCCGACTGCATCTGAAGAGGTCGCGCCTGTCGCGGTGCCCGATGAAGTGAAGATTCTGTTCACCAATCTGCGAAGCGCCTACGACCGCTGGCTGGATACCAGCGCCGACGATGACACCTTCACCTACGACGAAGACGTTTCGGACGCGAGAGACTCGTTCCTCAGCTCACTCGCCGCGCTCAAAGACGGTTGCGCAGGGCAACCAGAGTCGGTCCGCACGGCAGCGGCGTCTGCGTGTCTGCGGCGCTTCAGCGAAATGCAGGGTGACGGCGAGTTCGACCGCATGGTCGTGGCCCTGGATGGGCGTGCCTAACAAAGGCATCAACCCGACAACCATGAGGTAATCTGCTGAAGAGAGGCGCCTGCGTTGCGGGTTATGCCTAACACGTTAGATGCACATACGGGGGTCAACCGAGGAGGGGTTTCATGGCGATCGCGGAATGTCCTGAGTGTGGTTCTGGGGTTTCATCAAAGGCAGCGTCGTGTCCGCAGTGTGGCAATCCACTTAACCCCGAGCGCGCTGCCTACTTGACCGCAATGGCGGCGACCATCGTGGCCGACGGCGCGGTGGATGCGGAGGAGATCAGGAAGCTCTACGGGATCCACGCGCTCCTCGGCACAGGGGACGCGGAGCGCGTTGGCCTGCTTCGTCGTGTTGTGCTCGACCCTGAGGGCCTTAGCGACTTCGAGCTCCCGCCGGAGATCCTGGACAACGAAGAGCTGCGGATGGCGCTCGCGAAGGATGCGCTCTTCATCGAGAAGACGCAGGATACGAACGCTACGCGCGAGGCCGTCCAACGCCTGCTCGCCCAGATTCGTCTGACGCCAGAGCAGCTGAAGGTCATGGAAGACTGGGTGACCTGGGAGAACGGCCTGCTGCGACAGATGGGTGCAGGGGATGAGCACATGGCGAATGCGCTTGATCCGCGAGAGATGGCGTCGCGCGCTGCAGCGGTCGGCGTTCCGCTCGGCGTACTCTACATGGCGGGAATCACGGGGTTCTCGGCGGTCGGCATCACCTCAGGTCTCGCGGCAATTGGGACGACTGCCGGCCTGGCTTCCAGCCTGGCCGTGCTGGGCTTGAATCCGATGACCGCCGGAATCGCGGGATTGATTATCGTCGGAATCACGGTCAAGAAGGTAAGCGACTTCGCGCTGCGCAAAGTCGGAGGGGACCCGGAGGAGTTGCATAAGCGCCTTCAGGAGTACCGCACCGTACAGCTACGTGCTGCGACCTGCCTCGCAGGTGACATACCTCGAGTTGAAGGCCTGTTCGCCCCGGAGCCATACGACCGCTCAGCGCAGGTTCTGAGTGCGATGCGTGCTGCTCTGAATGAACTCGAGGACATCGTGAAGTAGGCAGGAGGCCGTGCTGGTGTCGCGGCAGATGGCATCTAACAATGGCTTCCAGCAGACTCGCTTCGCTCGCAGCTGAAGCCTAACACGTTAGGCCGAACATCCGTCACGGAAGTGGCGCGGAGCCCGGGAGGTAGTCGTGGCAGTCTTCATCTCCTACTCGTGGGACGACGATTCCCACAAGGATTGGGTCGCGACGCTGGCGGAGCGGCTCCGCTTGGACGGTGTTGATGTAGTCCTCGACCGCTGGGGTGCGGTGCCGGGCGACCAGCTTCCGGAGTTCATGGAGCGTGCAATTCGGGAGAACGAGTACGTCGTGATCATCTGCACTCCTCGATACAAGCAGAAGTCGGATGCTCGCGAGGGTGGAGTTGGGTACGAGGGAGACATCATGACCGCGGAGGTCATGACGCAGCAGAATCACCGTAAGTTCATTCCGGCACTCCGCAACGGGTCATGGGCGGAATCGGCGCCGTCATGGCTCGCCGGCAAGTACTACGTTAACCTCTCGGGTGACCCCTATTCGGAGCGCGACTACGCGGACCTCGTTCGGACGTTGCTCAACATTCGCGAGTCAGCACCGCCTCTGGGCCAGCCAACGCAGAGTGTCCGCGCTCGCTCCACATCGGCTTCAGCGGCCACACCGCCGCCCCCGGATGAGTCCGACGAAATCCGTATCACACGTGTGATCGTTGAGGAAATCACCGAGCCCCGGAACGACGGCACGGCCGGGAGTGCGCTGTATTCGATTCCGTTTGCCCTCTCAAGGCGGCCACCCTCGGAATGGGCGGAGCTCTTCGTCGAGAACTGGAACCACCCGCCGCGGTACACAACAATGCATCGCCCTGGCATCGCACGCATCACCGGATCAACGGTTGTCCTGAGCGGAACGACTATTGACGAAGTCGAGCGCTACCACCGGGACACGCTCCAACTCGCGGTCGCCAAGACAAATCAGCAGTATCGGGAGTGGAAGCAGCGTCGCGATGCCCAGCTTGCGCGTGAGAATGCCCAGCGGGAGGAGCATCGCAAGCACTTGGACGACGCGGCAAAGCGGATCAATTTCGACTAGCAGCGTCGGCCTAACAAAGGCATCAACCTGACAACCAGAATGTAGACTGCGGAAGAGAAGCGCGTGCGTTGCAGGTTATGCCTAACACGTTGGGCGCAGTACCAGCGCCGGTTTCGAATTGCGGCTAGGGGCGAGGCCGCTCCTCCAGCGCATATCAAGTCAACTTGACACAAATGTAAAGTTGACATTACTATCTCACTCATGGAACTGCTCAACAAAGTCCGCTCATTGCGTGACGACGCGCGAATGACCCAAGGGGAACTCGCCGCAGCCGTCGGCGTCAGCCGGCAGACGATCATCGCGATGGAAAAGGGGAGCTACACGCCTTCAGCCCTCCTCGCCCTGAGGATCGCCAGAACTTTCAGCGTGTCGTTCGAGGACGTCTTCGACCTAGATCAGGGGGAGTTACGATGAGCTTCAGGCAGTGGCTGACTCGCAAACAAGATGAGCGCGAGCGTTTCTACTACGCACGTGCTGGTCTATTTTCGTTCGCGATAAGCGGACTCGTTGCGAGTTCGGTCGGACTTCTTCTGCTGCTCGCTGGGAGATTACCCGAGGCTCTGCTGATAATCGCACCGGGGTGCGTGGGCTCCGTTGTGTACGCCGCGCTTCTCGTCTACTGGAAAGTGCTCAACTAGTTCCGTCGTGGTCGAGGCGCGGGTTGGCGTGACGCGCCTAACAAAGGCATCGAGCAGACGGCGCAAGGTAGAATGTGGAAGTGAGGGTGTGGGCCGCTGCCCATGCCTGACACGTTCGACACAACCCTCTAGTCCGGATGACAGATCCTGTGCGGTACGCTATGCTGTACTTAGTACCGTATCTTCTCGGGAGGTCCTTGATGCCCACTTTGCGTCCCTCAACCGATGTCCGGCCGGTCACGGAATTCCGCGCCAACACTTCTGCCGTCATCGAGCAGGTGCATTCGAGCAAGCGACCAGTGATCCTCACTCAGCACGGTCGCAGTACCGCCGTACTGCTCGATGTCGACGTCTACGAGGGAATGGTCGACGAACTCGAATTCATGCGGAACCTGCAGACGGCTGAGGCACAGATCGCCGCCGGCCAGGTCATCCCGCATGAAGAAGTCGCACGGCGGATGCGTGAGAAGTATCTCGGATGAAGGTCCGCTGGACTGAGCTGGCCTCGATGCAACTCGATGAGGCGATGGCCTACATCGCCCGCGACCGTCCGTCGGTTGCTGCAAGTTGGCTGGAACATCTGCTCGAGAGCGCGGACTCGCTCTCCGAATTCCCCGACAAGGCTCCGCTCGCAGACGAGGGGAAGCGAGACGACATTCGCGAGTTGACCGTGAGTCCCTATCGAATCATCTATCGCCGCGACCCTGACGCCATCTACATCACGATGGTCCTGCATGAACGTCAGGATTTCGATGTTGCGGATCTCGCGTAGCGGCGGTGTGTCGAACAAAGAAATCGAGCGGACGGCGCAAGGTAGAATCGACCAGAGCGGTCTTGGCCGCCGCTCATTTCTAACACGTTCGACAGACCCCATGAAGGGAACACCCAGTGGAGCATCTCCGGGAGAACAAGCCAATATGGCATGCCATGATTTGGGTCGCGATTTATGTGGTCCTCGTCAATGTCGGCGACGCGCTGTCGTTTCCGCCCCCTGTCATAATCTCGGCGACCGGTGTCTTGCTCGCCGGTCTCTCGATCGTTCTGTTGCTCTATCTAAAGAAGACCGATCTTGGCAGCTTCTATGGATTGAGGCGCCCTGAGGCCGGAACCATGCGTCTTGCGCTGTATCTCGTGCCGCTGTTCGCAATCGCGTTCTTCCAGTACACGAAGGGCTTCGTTCCCGACACTAGCGCCCAGGCGCTTCTCTCTGCCTGTCTGCTTGTCGTCGGCGTCGGCTTCATCGAGGAACTACTGTTTCGCGGTTTCCTCTTCCAGGCGCTCCTCAAGAAGGGCAACCTCAACCGCGCGATCCTCGTCTCCGGCGTGACCTTTGGTATCGGCCACATCGTCAACCTTGCTCGCGGCTATACCGTCGTGGACCAGTTGATTCAGATAGTCGCAGCGGTGCTGATCGGAATTGCCCTCGGCTACTGCGTTGCCCTCACGAGAAGCATAGTTCCTGGGGTGATCTTTCATGCGCTGTTCAACCTCAGCGGGACACTCACTAATCATGACGTGGTGTCGGACATGTACATCATGGGCGCTATCGTCATCGTGCTGGTCCCTTACATTCTCTTCATGCGAAATCGACTAGCGCATATGCCGACGCAGCAAGCGGTTGTCCGTGCAAAAGGCGACAGCGCGTTTGTCGAAGGCAACGCCTAAGTCGCGTTCCTTCCCTTCTCCCGAGAGCGATGAACCCGTCGAGCCGCTGTCGGGGGCGGGGCATTGCCATGGACATGCGAGCGTGTCGTTGACGGATTCGGATAGTATCGTATACGATACCACCATGTCAGAACGCATCGTCATCGACACCAATGTCATCGTCTCCGGCCTTCGCAGCTCTCGCGGCGCGTCGTATCGGGTTCTGCGGTTGATCGGATCGAGGGACTTCACGATCGCCCTTTCCGTCCCGCTTGTGCTCGAGTATGAGGATGTCCTCGAGCGCGAGGGCGCCGCACTCGGACTCACAGACGATGATGTGAATCGGTTCGTGGAGTATCTGTGCGGCGTCGCCCATCTCCAAGAGATCCACTTCCTGTGGAGGCCGGCGCTGCGCGACCCGAAGGACGACCACGTTCTTGAGCTCGCCGTCGGGTCAGGCAGTAGGATCATCGTCACGCACAATATGCGGGACTTCGTGCAGGCGGGTACCTTCGGCGTCACTGCGATCAGGCCCGGGGAGTTTCTCAGAAGGATAGGAGCCACATCATGAGTACCATCAGCCTGCGTCTCCCGGAATCGCTTCACAAGAAGGCACGCGAACTTGCCAAGTCTGAAGACGTGTCAATCAACCAACTCATCACCACCGCGCTGGCTGAGAAGATGTCTGCGCTCATGACCGTCGACTTTCTGCGTGAGCGTGGCGCTCTCGGCAGTCGCGAAGCGTACGAAGCGGTTTTGGGGAAGGTGCGCGACGTGGAACCAGATGCCGGCGACGAGCTGGTCATGCCTAACAAAGAGATCGAGCCGACGGCGTGAACTTCTGCCGGATGAGAGCGATTGACCGCGGCTCATCTCTAACACGTTAGACGCAATCAATCTCGGACCGTGGAGGATTCGCCAAGATGGCATCTCAAGCAGCGGGTGGTCGACTGAGCACGACTGAGCGTATGGTTTCGCTCGTCCTTGCGGCACTCATGGTCGCGCAGTCACTACTTGGTCTGTTCATTTCGGACGCATACCGCGACATCGCCTGGATCAAGGCGACCTGGTTCGGCAACGACCTTATCACGCTGGTTGTCGCTGTGCCGCTCCTAGTCGGCTCGTTTCTGCTCGCGTCGCGCGGTTCGACGCGTGCACGACTTGTCTGGCTCGGGGCTCTCGGATATGGCGTCTACAACTACACGTACTACGTGCTTGGTGCCGCGCTCAACGCGTTCTTTGTGCTCTATGTGGTCGCCTTCGTGGTGTCAGTTGCGGGTCTAATCCTCGGCCTCGTGGGAACCGACGTGGCAGCTGTAGCTGAGAGCTTCTCGGGCCGCACCCCGGTGCGGTCAATCGGCGGCTACTACGTGTTCGTAGCGACTGGTCTGTCCGCAGTATGGCTCGGCGCTTGGGCGGCGTATGTGTTTGCTGGGCGTCCGACTCCGGTCGAGACGGAAGCATTCCATCTCGTGGCGGCCTTGGACATGACGCTCATGGTCCCTGCGCTGGTCACCGGCGGGCTACTCCTCTGGCGACGAGCGCCATGGGGCTACGTCATTGCAGCCACGGCCGGGGTCCAGGCAGTCCTGTATCTGTTGGTCCTCTCCCTCAACTCGGCTATTTCGATCGTTCGTGGTGTGGTGGCGGGGCCGGGCGAACTACCGATCTGGGGCACTCTCTTTGTGCTGACCCTAACGGCAACCGTCTGGCTGCTTGGTGCAGCGAAGCGGCCCGGTCGTGTCGCCGTGTAGCGATGCGCCTGAGTTCAAGTTTGAAGTGCAACGCTTCGCCTTCCTGAGCGACCTTCTACGATTGTGCATAGCATTCCTCCGGCGTCTTGTAGCCGAGCCGCTTCCTGGGTCGTGAGTTGAGCTTCGCCGCTACCGCGTCGAGATCGACTTGCGTGATGTGCGCCATGCTCTGACCCTTCGGCAGGTACTGACGGATCAGCCCGTTCGTGTTCTCGTTGGTGCCCCGCTCCCATGAGTGGTACGGGGTAGCGAAGTAGAACTCCACACCCGTGGCCGACTTGATGTCGCGATAGTTGTGGAACTCCGTGCCGTTGTCTGCGGTGATAGTGACGAACGCGTCGGGCCGCCTCCCGATGAGCTCGATGCAGCACTCTGCCGTATCGACGGCGCGATGTCTTTGGAGTTTGCCGATCTGCAAGAAGCCTGTCGCGCGCTCCACGATGGTCACCGCGCTGTGTCTGGCCTGGTCGTCACCCTTGACGGTGTCGATCTCCCAGTGGCCCAGTTCCTCGCGGCGCTCGATCTCCGGCGGTCGCTCTGAAATATGGCGTTTACCTGCAAGTCTTCCGCGCCAGTCGCGACCACCGTAGCGCTTGCGACATCTCTTGTTCGCCTGGCGCAGATGGCGCCGCAGATCACCTCCGGTGCGCTTGTCTGCCCACACGTGGAGGTAGATCGTCTCGTAGCTGATGCGCATGATGCCCTCGACGCGCAGGAAGCCGGAGACCTGCTCGGGGTCCCAGTCCATGCGCAGGTAGCGCTCGACGATCACCCAGTCCTCCGGCGTGAAATGTGCGTTGCGCCGCGATCGTGATCGTCGCCCACGTGTGCGGGAGTCAGCCTTCGACGCCCGGTAGCCGGCGTCGGCACACCGGTTGCGGCGCACCTCTCGCGAGATCGTGGAGGGGGAGCGTCCAAGGTCGCGGGCGATGACCGACAGCGAGTGCCCCTGTCTGCGAAGTGCCGCGATGGCGTATCTTTCACTCGAGGTGATCTGGCGATACTTCATGTCCGGTTCCCCTGTTCTTGGCGGAGTGGAGGAACCCGGAGTATCCCAGATTGCCTCACCCTCGCACTCGGGGGGCGTTGCACTTAGTATCTGAATTCGGCACTTCTAACCCGCGCATCGACCCGACTTCGCAAGTCCTCGGCTACCATGTCAGTCAACGGGCGCGGGTCATGCCCAACACGTTAGATTCCCTCCCGTTCTACACGATGTCGCAGTGCGCGGGTACAATCGCCGCATAGGACGATTCCGGTTGTTGAAGGGTAATCGAGATGACAGTCGACGAGATCATGCGGGAGGCACTGGCGCTCGACGTCGAGACACGCGCCTCGATAGCTCACGAGTTGCTCAGCAGTCTCGAGTCACTTACGGACATCGAGGTCGAACGCCTCTGGGTTGAGGAAGCTCGGCGACGCAGCGAAGATGTGAGGGCCGGTGTCGCCAAGACCATTCCGGCGGACGAGTCTCTGGCTCGCGCCCGCGCCCGTCGGTGAAGTTGGTCACTCTCCACATCCACGAGGATGCCGACCGCGAACTCCACGATGCGGCGGACTACTACGATGCAGAGAGCCTTGGGCTTGGCAGCGTCTTCCTCGACCAGATCGAGGAAAGCTACGACCGCGTCCGCCGCAACCCCCTCGCCGCGGAGGAGATCGATCCCGGAATCAGGAAGTTGGTCTTGGCCAAGTTCCCATACACTCTGATCTACGAATTCGAGGGCGATTCAGCACTAGTTCTGGCCGTCGCCCACCAGCGGCAGAGGCCTCACTACTGGCGTGGTCGGCGGGGAGCCGGAATCTAACAAAGAGATCGAGCCGACGGCGCAAGCGTCGTCCCAAGGCAGGCGCTTGACCGCGGCTCATCTCTAACGGTTAGCCACAGCAGGTTCTGTGGTATCATCAGTTGTACCGTAGGAGGTGCTACTGATGAGTACAGTTCCCGTGATCGTCCCCATTTCTGATCTTCGGCAGGATGCCGCCGGCCTCTTCAGGCGTGTGGTCGCATCGGACGAGCCGATGTTCGTGACGCAGCGCGGTCGCGCCTCCGTGGTCATTCAGAGCACTCATTCCTACGAGCGCGTCCACCACGAGAATGAGATCTTGAGGATGCTCGTTCAGGGCGATGTCGACATCGCCGCGGGTGCCGGCCGCGACGCAGAGGATGTCTTGACTGAGGCTCGTGCGCTACTGGCGAGTGGGTAAGCCTCATGCGAGTCCGGTTCACGCCCTCGGCGGACCGCCAGTACCTGGATGCCATCATTTATCTGCTTGAACGCAGCCCTGCGGCTGCCGCCGATCTCCAGAAACGTACTGAGGCCGTCATCGTACAGCTCCGGGAGTATCCGGAGTCCGGTCACGTGATTCCGGAGTTCCCCGAACTCCCGCATCGGGAGTTACCCGTCGAGCCGTATCGGTTCTTCCACCGCGTCGTCGCTGGCACTGTATGGATTGTCGCGGTATGGCATTCGCGTCAGCTTCCGGATCAGCCCGACGCGCCTGTGCGTGCCTGACTTCAAGTTTGAAGTGCAACGCCGGCTCTGACCCGGACGCTCCCGTCTACCCGACTTGTACATAGCATTCCTCCGGTGTCCTGTAGCCCAGTCGCTTCCTCGGTCTGTTGTTGAGCTTGGCCGCGATCGCGTCCAAGTCGGACTACGTGATGTGCGTCATGCTCGTCCTCTTCGGCAGGTACTGTCTGTGGGCCGGCCCCCAAGATGAGTACCGCCTGAAGTGTTAGGGTCTCCTCGAGAAGAAGGAGACCGCATTGAAGCAAGCCAGGTTCACCGAATCGCAGGTCGTCGACATACTCGCCCAAGCCACCAGAGGCGACATGACGGCGCGCGACGTTTGCAACATCAACGGCATCTCGGAGCAGACGTTCTATCGCTGGAAGCGCAAGTACGGCGACATGGGCACGTCCGAGGTCAAGCGCCTACGTGAGCTAGAGAGTGAGAACGCGCGACTGAAACGTCTGCTTGCCGAGTCGGTTCTTGAGATCGACGCGATCAGGGACGTCTTGCGGGGAAAATGACCGGCGCGCCGACACGACGGCAGGTCGTGCGCGCCTTGGTCGAACACGGGGTGTCTCAGACCCGCGCCTGCGCAGCCGTCGAGATCTCCCGATCAAGAAGCCCCGCTGGGGCTACAAGCGCATCTACCGAAAGCTCAGAGGCGAGGGGTTCGCGGTGAACCACAAGAGGATCGAACGCATCTGGCGCGAGTACGGCTTCACGCTGCCTGCTCGCCGCAAGCGCAAGAAGGTCAGGACCGGCCAAAGCGTGCCGGTGGCCGCCATGTCCCCGAACCATGTGTGGACCTACGATTTCATGTTCGACGCGACCTTCGGTGGGCGCCGCATGAAGGTGCTCACGGTGATCGACGAGTTCACGAGAGAGGCGCTGGCCGTGGTACCGGCCAGATCGATGACGGCGTCCGCGCTCAAAGGCGTGCTCGCCAAGTTGTTCGCCTCACGCGGCAAACCCAAGACGATCAGGAGCGACAACGGGCCGGGATTCATCGCGTTCGAGTTGACCGAGTGGCTGGAGGCGCAAGGCGCGACCACACATCACATCGAGCCGGAAAAGCCCTGGCAGAACGGCTTCGCAGGGTCGTTCAACAGCCGGGTACGTGACGAATGCCTGAACATGAACGAGTTTTGGAGCATCGAGCACGCTCGGGTAGTACTGGAGGATTGGCGGATCGAGTTCAACACAGAACATCCGCACAGCTCGCTCGGCTACCTGACCCCGGAGCAATTCGCGGCGTCATGGAGCGCAGCGTGAGAAGTCGGATACGATGAAGGGACATCGGAGGCCCTAACTCGCTGAGCGGTACTACGAATGGGGCCAGCCCAAGCTGAAGCGCTACACGTTCGATAGATGGGGGTCAGCATGCAGGATCGGGGGAGTCGGAGTACGCCAGATGCAAGCACTGGGCGGTTCGTGTCCGGTGGTTCGGCTGTCGGGTGTTCCCACTGTAGTGGTCAATGAATTCGAACTGGAGACCGCACAGCTGGCGATGCGAGCAACGGCACTAGGGTCCGCGAACGCCCCCGCCAGCATGCTCGTCTGCAGGGACTGTGGTCACGTGGAGTGGTTCGTTGGTGAGCCACAGCGCGCGTAAGCTATCGAACAAGCGCATCCTTAGTGTCACTCTGCCCCGGTGGGATGCTTGACGAAAGTCAGGTAGCCTCGGAATCGACGGCGGAGTCACCCAAAGCGCTTCTGTCGCCCGCGAGGGCTGACCGTCAGCTGTTATGTCCCCCGCCGCCGGATCCGAGGGGTCGCCGACGTGACCTGATAGGAGCCTGGCCTAGAGGCCCCAGCTAAGGCGTGTCCGCCGACGAGTCCCCCGATCGGAAGGGTTTCCGACGGAAGGGGACGACATGATCGTAGTCGGCATCGACCCGCATATGAAGACCCACACCGCGGCGGCTCTCGACGCTGCGACGGGGCGCAACCTCGGGACGAAGACGGTGACGAGTGACGGGCCTGGGCACGACGAGTTGCTCGCGTGGGTGCGGGGGCTCGGCCCAGACCGCTTCTTTGCCGTCGAGGACTGCCGACACGTTTCGGGAGGGCTGGAGCGGCACCTTCTCCCTCGTGGCGAGCGTGTGGTCCGCGTCCCGCCCAAGATGATGGCGGGTGCACGCTCATCTGCACGCACCTACGGCAAGTCCGACCCCATCGATGCGGCATGCGTCGCACGTGCGGGTCGCGACGTCAGCGCTTCATCCTCAGACTGGCGTCGGGGCAGACTCTGCTCGTCGCGCACAGCATCGATCGCGCCCCACGTGTGGACCCGCTCCCCGACGGGGCGAACGTGTTATTTGCCGGCGCGTATGAATGGAACGCGGAGGGCGGGGTGATCCGCTGGACTCACCACGATCCGGATGGCCAGCACGCAGCCGGGCTCGAGTGTAACGGCCTTCGCTACCAGTGACCCGCGCCGCTCACAACATGCCCGCGATTGGGGGTACGGTTCGGGCCAGGCAAGTCCGATATCTCGTAGTAGCGTGTCACCAGTTGTTCTGGGACCAAACGAGGGGAGTCGAAGTGGCCGGCAGGATACGTTCCATGATCGACACACTGATCGAGCGTCGAAGCCAGGGGGACCCGGTGGCTGCCGCCGGGGTGCGCGTGAGGCTCTTGCTGCGAGGGATCGACCGCGACGAGTGGGGTCCGACGAGTGAGGACGACCCCACGATCATCGCAAAGCTCGAGCTGATGATTTCCGAGACCGAGATGATGGGAGTCCGATAATGAGCGTTGCCACTGCCTACTCCACGAAGTCGGATGCAGCCGCAGCCGTAGCGGAGATCCGCACCGGCCTCGCGTCGGTGGATCCGGCTCTCGTTCTTGCGTTCGGTTCGTCGGCACTCGCGCCCGATGCGGTGGCCGCCGGTCTCGCCGAGGCGTTCCCCGGCGCCCGCATTGCCGGGTGCACCACCGCAGGTGAGATCGTGAGCGGCAAGATGCTCAAGGGCTCGCTCGTGGCGATGGCGTTCGACGCGGCGCACCTTCCCGACGTCGACGTGCAGATCGTGCGCGGTCTCTCCGGCGGCGTGGACCTCGGTCCCGCGTTCGACGGGTTCGCCAAGCACTTTGGCGGGCCGGTCTCCGGTATGGCGCTTGCCGAGTACGTGGGCATCGTGCTCGTGGACGGGCTCTCCGGTGCCGAGGAGCGCCTCATGGAGGCCATCGGCGATCGCACGAACGTGGTGTTCGTGGGTGGGTCAGCGGGCGACGACGTGAAGTTCGAGCAGACGCACGTCTACGCCGACGGCGAAGCGCTGAGCGACGCCGCCGTACTCGTGCTGATGAAGCCGGGCGTGGGCTTCAGCATCCTCAAGACCCAGAGCTTCGTTGCCACCGACGCCACGCTCGTAGCGACCAAGACCAACGAAGCGGCCCGCGAAGTCCTCGAGTTCAACGGACGTCCGGCCGTTGAGGCATACGCCGAGGCTGCCGGCCTTACTGCAGACAGCGCATCGGAGGGCTTCATGAGCCATCCGGTGGGGCTCATGATCGAGGGTGAGCCGTTCGTGCGGAGCCCCCAGCAGGTGCTGGACAACGGTGGCATCCGCTTCTACTGCAACATCATGCAGGACATGGAGCTCTCGGTACTCCGCGCCACCGACATGCTCGCCGACACTGCGGCCACGATCGCGGGTGCCGAGGCGGACATGGGCGGCCTCTCCGCACTCGTGAACTTCAACTGCATCCTTCGCACGCTCGAGCTCGACAGCAGGGGTATGAGCGGCGACTACGGCAAGCTGTTCGCCAGCGTGCCCACGGTGGGCTTCTCCACCTACGGCGAACAGTACTTCGGTCACATCAACCAGACGGCGACGATGCTCGCGTTCGCCAGCGAGTAGCAGCGTCCGAGGCCGTGGTCCCGGGACGCCCGCGCGGCGCCCGGGACCACCCGCGTCCGCGCGAGAGGGGTCATAAGGGCAGGAGTATCGCCGCAGCGCTCCGATACAGCAGACGTATCTGCACAGGTTCGACCACAGTCGCTATTCGGCGAGGCGCCTCTGGGCTTCAAGCACTCGAATCGCTTTGGTCACCCGCACTGCTACTGCTACGGTCATGGTGATGATTGGCAGTCCTAAGAACAGGACAGGCGCTAGGAACAGGCTATTCGTGCTGTCCGGTTCGACCGAGTTGGCCCAGAACCAGAAGAGGCCATAGGCGGCTGTCGCCAGCACAAATCCACCGATTGCAAGGACCAACCGTTCGCGTACGCTCTGGTATTGCGCGATGCGAGACTCGATGTCGGAGAATAGTTCGAAGGGCTCTTCGGTAGTCGCCTTGCGAAAGATGGCCCATCCACTGAACGCAGCAACAGTCTCGATGCCGGCGTCGGCCATGAATGCAAAGTACTGCTTGCCTGATGCTTTGGGCAGCATCCCGGATCGATACGTCCAGGCACCCGGCTCGCTGCGCTCGAATACATAGATATAGGGGAACCAACGAACCATGGCCAACCCTTTGGCGGCCATCTCGTTCAGCCAGCGGTCTTCTTTGTCGAAGTCCAAAAAGTTGTTGAAGACGATTTTGCGCTTCATCGCAGTTCCTCCTTGGTGACGCGTCGGCCGTTCTGCAGGAGCTCTTCGAGGCGTTCTAGTTCGCCGCATACTGTGCGGCGCCCGGCGTCGGTAATGACATACTCCTTCTTGCGATCACCTTCGACACCGGCTAGTGGAGTGATCCAGCCCTTGTCTGTCAGGGCGGTGAGTGCGCCGTACAGGGTGCCGGGGCCAAGGTTGATTCTGCCGCCGCTGATCTCATCCACAAGCTGCATGACGCCATAGCCGTGAAGCGGCGTGTAGAGGCCGAGCAGGACATAGTAGACGGTCTCAGTCAGTGGGCCATTCTTGGCTTCAGGAGGCATGGTCACCTTCTTCCTGGATGGCTGATGGTAATACATCGTGTCGCGATACAACTTAGCACGTTATATCGTGCGACGATATATCTGTCAATGGCTCAAAGCTCAAACGTTGCTCATCGAGCCTTCGCTGATCCAGCTGTTGCGGCGACAGAGTCAGTCCTCGTCGCTCAACGCGACGCCTTCTGTTCTTCCGGGTACAAGCCAGTGTAGGCGTCGTGCCAATCTAAGGAGGAGCTGTGGAGCAGAAGCATATGGGCATGGCTTGGGGTCGGTTCGCAGCTACGATCGCGACATCGACTGTCGTGATGTTCTTCTTCATGTACCAGTTGGTCTACTCGATCGACCACGTGACGTTCAGCGTGAGCCGGCTCATCTCCGCGCTTGTCATGGGAGCTGTCATGACAGTGGTGATGCTCGTATTCATGTGGTCGATGTTCGACGGGAAGCGCCTGAAGGTGGCGGTGCTCATAGTCGCGACCATTGCCACCGTGGGTCTCCTCGCCGTGAACCGGGGCCAGGCGCTGGTAAGCGATGTCTCGTTCATGAAATCGATGATCCCGCACCACTCCATAGCTATCAACAATGCCCGAAAAGCGAGTATCAGCGACCCTCGGGTACGCGAACTCGCTGATGAGATCATAGAGTCGCAGGTGCGCGAGATTGAAGAAATGGTGCTGCTCATAGAGGACATCGAGCGCAACGGCGAACGAGGCGAAGGGGAACTCGAACCCCGCTCGACCGCGGTGACCCCCGAAATGGAGGAGCAGATCAGAGCGGCAGTGGAGTGACGTTGGAGCGCGCGACACAATGGCGGTCGGCCTAACGTGGTCATCGCCCATGATGGGTCGATCTCCCAGACGCGGCCACCCGGAGACCCCTCTTACACGCTCTTTCCCTACTCCGATGCCGCGAACGAGGCTGCGGATGGGATCGAGTCCTCACGTTCGATCACGGAGTGAGCGGCGCGCCTGACCCGGCGCTGGACCGTGCCTTCAGCGACCGGGAGCGCTCGGCCGGTCCTCGTCCTGTACTTCCCATGCCCTGAGCCACTGGTCCATCGACGCGTCGACCATGCGGATGATGCGCTTCTTCGCATCTTCGGCTGAGATTGACTCGCCGACCGGGCCGAACATCCGTCCGGAGATGATGAGCGAGACCAGTCCATGGTTCATCGCCCATGACAAGCTGACGATCTCCTCGACCGACTCGGACGCTCGTAGCATGCCTTCCTCGGTCAGGCGCTTGACCGTCTCGAGATAGCGCATGTACGAGCGGCGTCGGGCTCCGGAGCGATCGGGGGAGTAGCCCTGGGGCCGCTCGAACATCAGCCGATACAGGTTCGGGTGTTCGATGCCCCACGTCACGTACCCTCGCGCGCGGGTCCTTAGGAGTTCGACGCCCGAGACCCCTGCTTCGGTCTGCTCCTGCGCGTCAGCGAACCAGTCGAACGCACGGTCGATTACGGCGTCGAGCAGCTCCCCTTTGTCCCTGTAGTAGAGGTAGATCGTCGTCGCGCTGATACCGAGTCTCTCGGCAACCTCGCGGAGCTTCAGACTCTCGAAGCCCTTCTCGTCGATGAGATCGGTTGTCACACGGAGTATGTCGATTGCCAGCGACGGATTCGCAGGACGTGCTGTCATGTTCATCACCTATCCCTAATTGCTTACGACAGTAACTTAATCGAGTTAGGTAATGCGCGTCAAGCAACAGAACTACCTTGCGCAGCCTCTTGACAGCCGCAAATAACGAACGTAAGTTAACGAGCGTCAGCGAACACGGTTAAGTTAAAGGCGTTTCGAACCATACAGGGAGGAGAGGGAAGATGCGAGTTATCAAGAACGTGTTTCGAAGGAAGATGAGGGCGTTTCTCACCATCTTTGGGATCACCATCGGCGTGCTTGCGCTCGTGGTGATGGGGGCGATGGCGGAGAAGATCACGCTGCTCGTCGACGGCGGGATCCAGTACTACGGGGACAAGGTGGTTGTCGAGGACGGCAGCGAGGCCGGGCGTGTATCGTTCGTGCCGATGTCGACCGAACTCATCCCCGAGCTCGAGCAGGTGGATGGCGTGAAGGCGGCGTTCCCGTCGCTGGCGATGCTGCTCGATGACGAACCCGGGGCCGTCACCATGGGCGTGCCGGCCACGATCGGCGCGACCGACCCGGGTGTTCTCGAGTACGAGACGACGATCGCCGGCATCGCCGAAGGCCGCAATCTGCGGGCCGGTGACGTGGGAGTGGCCGTAGTGGGCTGCGACCTGGTGACCAAGCTCGATGCGAAGGTCGGTGGCATGATCGAGCTGCGGGGCGAGACCTTCGAGGTTGTCGGTATCCGCGAGAAGACGCTCACCGCGCCTGACAATTCGGTTGCGGTTCCGCTCGCCGACGCCCAGCGCATGGTGCTCGAGACACTGCCGCCGCAACTTGCCGAGACCGTCGACGTCGACACCCTCGCGTCGCAGATCGTCGTGTTTCCCGAGGAGGGCTTTGACTCCGAGGACGTCGCGGCGAGCATCAACGCGGAGTTCGAAGCTCTGCGAGCCACGGGACCTGCGGCGTTCCAGGAGCAGGTCGTCTCGTCGACCCGGATGCTCTCGGCGGTCATCCTCGGCATCGCCACGGTCTCGCTGCTCGTAGGTGGTCTGTCGGTGGTGAACACCATGACGATGGCCGTTTCTGAGCGCACGCGGGAGATCGGTGTGCGCAAGGCGATCGGCGCATCGAACGGGGCGGTCATGCGGCAGTTCGTTGCGGAGTCCGGGGTCATCGGCATCGTAGGGGGCCTCACGGGTCTCGCGATCGGGTGGGCGATCGTCTACGCGCTCAACGCAGCGGGCAACGCCTCGGGCACGCAGCTGTTCTTGGTGACTGGCCGACTTGCTGCCGGTTCGGTGAGCTTCGCCCTCGTGCTCGGTGTGCTCTCGGGACTCTATCCGGCGTGGCACGCGGCACGCCTCAACCCTGTTCAGGCGTTGCGCTATGAGTGACCGCGCCCGTACAACCACGCTCATGACGGGTCGCCGTCGCAGCTATGCACACGACGACGGGTCCGCACGCGGCCCGCGAGAGGAGAGGAAGCACATGTCCGAGAGAATCATCGAGGTCCGTGACCTCACGAAGCGCTACACCCTCGGCAAGAGCAATCATGTCGACGCCCTGCGTGGAGCGTCGCTTCAGATCCGCGCTGGCGAGATGGTCGCCATCATGGGGCCGAGCGGGTCGGGCAAGTCGACCATGATGCACATCATCGGATGCCTTGATTCGCCGGACAGCGGCGAGGTGCTCGTTGGCGGGCGGCGGGTCGACGGCGTGCGGGGCAGGGAGCTGGCGACCCTGCGAGGACAGGAGATCGGCTTTATCTTCCAGGGGTTCAACCTGATTCCGACGCTCGACGCGGTCGAGAACGTAGCGCTCGCCGCCGAGTACGCCGGCGCGTCACGCAGGGAGTCGGTGCGCCGTGCCGAAGGGCTGCTCGACCTCGTCGGGCTCGGCGAACGCAAGCGCCACGTGCCGAGTGAGCTCTCCGGAGGTCAGCAGCAGCGGGTCGCGATCGCGCGCGCGCTGGTGAACCGCCCGAGCATCATCCTCGGCGACGAGCCGACGGGCGACCTCGACACCGCCACGAGTGCGGAGATCGTCGGCCTGATGAGGGATATCAACACGCGGACCGGCACCACGTTCGTGCTCGTCACGCACAACCCGGAGGTTGCCGACTCGTGCGATCGCACGATACTGATGCGCGACGGCGTGGTCGAGGACCACGGGGACCCGGTTTTCAGTGTGGTCGAGGCCGCCGAGGCGTGCCTGGCTTAACGGGACGCGGTTGGTCGGGCGACCGTGCCCGACCAACCGGACCGCACGATGAGCGAGCGTTTCGGACGCAGAGATCAGAACGGGGCTTTGGCGGGATCGTAATACCAGGTCTCGCGCTCGATCTTGCCCTTTGACACCTCAAGCGCCGTAACGCCGACGACCTGCGTGACTCTCTCGATGTCGGGCCGGATTCCGTCTGCGGTCCAGAACACGAGTGCCCAGTTGTCACCCACGAGTGTGCGCTCGATGGTGAGATCGAAGTCGGGGGTCGCCAGAAGCGCGTTCAGCGCGGCGTCGATCTCCACTGCTCCTGTGTGCGTCCTGTCAGTGGCCGTATCCTGCAGGACCGCGTCAGAGGCGTAGAGGGGGAGAAGACCTGGCACATCCTTCGTGGTGTCGAGTCCCTCGTACGCTGCCGCGTACGACTCGGTGACGGCCGCCACCGTTCGCTCGCCACTGTCAGCGAGCCACATCCCGGCGACGAGGGTCACGCCAAGAGCCACCAGAACTGCCACCAGCGCGAATAGCCACCTTCTGCCTCGAGGCTTGCGCACTTCGTTATCCATCGTCTCGACCTCCGTACGGGGGGAGTATCACACAGAGGACTATTCCCGCTCATCGCTGTGTAAGAAACGGAACCAACGACAGCGGTTCCTCGTGAAGACGCGGAGATGATCGCCTCTGCTGTGACCATGAGTGGCGGGCAGTAAGGGACTGACAGGCGTTTCGGCGGGCACGATGAGAGGGGATTTCCCAATGAACCCGGAGAAGGAAACCCGGAAGTCGGACGCAGAGGCCACTGAGATCAAGGAGAAGGCCGGCGGATTCTCGGCTGAAGAACGAGCCGCTGTGAAGGAGCGCGGCCAGGAGCTGCAGGCGGAATCTCGTCACGGTGCGCGCTCCAAGCACAGCGGAGAGAGCGACGTGCTTGCGAAGATCGCCGAGATGCCCGAACCGGACCGGCAGATGGCCGTGCGGCTGCACGAGATCATCACGGCCAGCGCACCTGCACTGTCGCCGAAGACCTGGTATGGGATGCCCTCCTACGCACTCAATGGCACAGTCGTGTGCTTCTTCCAAGCTGCGAGCAAGTTCGGCTCAAGGTATGCGACCTTCGGATTCAATGACACCGCGAACCTGGACGAGGGCGACATGTGGTCGACCTCGTTCGCGCTGAAGGAGCTGACGCCCACCGTGGAGGAGAGGATCGGCGCGCTCGTCAAGAGGGCCGTGAGCTGATCCCTGAGCCTGCGGGAGATATGCCATCACGTACGTTGCGGGCGGCACCTCCGCCCTGCATCCGGACTGATGAACGAGCGTGGCCTGCACGTGAGTGGGTCTGAACCGAGGGAGACCATAAGCTATGAACGCTGTCGTTCAGGCCGGTTACGGGACCGCGGATGTGCTGGAGCTCAGGAAGATCGAGAAGCCCGGACCGGGGGAGGGGGAGGTGCTCGTTCGCGTACTGGCGGCCTCCCTGTCCGCCGGCGACTACTTTGGCATGAGGGGCACGCCATTCCCGGCGCGGCTCACGGTCGGCTTTCCCAAGCCCAAGCAGGACCACGTCGTCGGGCTCGACTGTGCGGGAGTCGTTGAATCGGTCGGTGCGAATGTCACCCGTTTCCAGCCGGGCGACGAGGTGACCGCTGTTTGCAGCACGGGGAACGTGCAGATGGCCCGGTCTACGACCGGCGGTGATCTGGAGGTTCTGGGCGAGCTCATCGGGGCCGGCAAGGTCACTCCGGTCATCGATCGATCGTATCCGCTGAGCGAAACGCCACAGGCCTTCCGGTACCTGGATGAAGGCCACGCCCGCGGAAAGGTCGTCATCACTGTGGAGCATGAGCATGCGTAACGTCGGTGAGCTTAGAGTGCGGACCGGGGTTAGAATGACGTTTACACATCCGGGCGGCTGTCGGGTCGCCGCACGCATACAACAGGGAGCAGCATGAATCTTCGCAACGTACTTGCCCTTATCGATGAAGCCCAGGATGCCGGTGATCTCCAGAGCGCCAGCCCGGTGTTCGCGGTCGTTCGTAATACCGCCGCCGCCCTGGAGTCGCCCGAGGCGTGGCACGCTATCTCGATCGTGGATGTCGCGGTCGATTCGGCTCGCGGCATGGTGAGGCTCCTCACGGACGACGCACAGGACGCGCAGGACATCACGGTGGCGTCCTTGCGCGCCCGGGCCGCGAAGCTGTCTGCCGATGTTCGCGAGTACGACGTGCTCATCAGCGCGGCGTTCGGGGCCGATGACAGTTCCTCCGCCGACGGAATCCCGGTCGTCGAGGCGTACAGCGATGAGCACGGCCTCGGCCTGATGGCACGGTTCGAGGGTTACGACGGCTGGCTTCTCACCCAGAGTTAGGCTGCGGCGCCGGTCTTCGCGGCTGATCGGCGGGCGGCCCCGTGTATCGCGCGAAACGCAATGCCGCCGGATCGAGACACCTGGTGTGGCGCGAACAGGGATTATGCTGATAGTAACTCACTATGTGGTATCCTCAGAGAATGCACACGTCACCTGACAGATCCGCGCAGCTTGCCGAGTTGATGACTCAGGTGTCCTGGCGGCTGCGCAAGGGCAGCACGAAAGATCTTGCTGCACTCGGCATCACGTTCGGCCCCGCGCGTGCGCTCCGCCACATCGCGCGCGGTACTGAGCCCCTCCGCATGGGGGACCTTGCGGCACGCCTCGAGGTCGCCCCGCGCTCGGCCACCGCACTCGTCGACACGCTTGAAGCGGCGGGGCTGGTGGAACGAACGGCCGACCCGCAGGATCGGCGGTCGGTCCTGCTCGGCGCCACCGGGAGTGGGCTCGACCTTCTCAAGGCGATGGACCGCGAGAGGCGAGCCTCGGCTGACACCCTGTTCTCGGCGCTCTCCGCCGTTGAGTGCGAGCAGCTCCGTCGCCTGCTGGTGCGTCTGCTTGAGGCGGAAAGGGAGGGCGAGCGATGAACGCGTCTTCCGGCATCAGCGGCCGTGGCGGGGGCATCTCATCGCTGCGCCAGGACCCCTCGGTCAAGGATGCGAAGATCGCGCCGGGCACGACACGGCGCATCCTGGCATTGCTGCAACCCTACCGGAAGTACACGATCGGTTTCCTGCTCCTCGTGGGCGCCGACGCGGTGATCGGCGCGGTCGAACCGCTCATCTACCGGGAGATCATCAACCGCGGCATCCTCGCACAAGATGCACGAGTGGTCATCTCATTCGCCGTGCTGATCGCCGGCCTCGCGGTGGCAGACGCCGGCGTGCTTCTTGTGCAGCGCTGGCTCGGCCTGCGGATCGGCGAGGGCCTGATATACGACATGCGCACAAGCGTGTTTTCCCACGTGCAGCGCATGGGACTGGCGTTTTTCGTGCGCACGCAGACCGGCGCGCTCGTGAGCAGGCTCAACAACGATGTCCAGGGCGCCCAGACGGCGTTCACCAACGTGCTCTCCACGGTGATCGGCAACATCATGCGTGTCTCGCTGGTGCTGGTCGCGATGTTCGTGCTCTCGTGGAAGCTGACCCTCATCGCGCTCATCTTGCTGCCGCTGTTCGCGCTTCCGGCCCGCTGGCTCGGCCAGCGCATGCGGCTGATCACCCGTGAGGGATACGACCTGGCGGCGCAGATGAACACAACGATGGTCGAGCGCTTCAACGCCGCTGGCGCGCTTCTGGTGAAGCTCTTCGGACGTGCCGACGACGAGGATCGCGACTTCAGCGACAAGGCAGGGAGGGTGCGCGACATCGCGGTCACCCGCGGCCTCTACGGACGGCTGTTCTTCGTGGCGCTCACACTCACGGCGGCACTTGCAACCGCGCTCGTCTATGGATGGGGCGGCGTCATGGCCGTCGAAGGCCTGATCGACGTGGGCACTGTGGTCGCGCTGACCGCATACCTGAACCGCCTCTACGGCCCGCTCACCGCGCTTTCCAACGTGAACGTGGACATCATGACGGCGCTCGTCTCCTTCGAACGCGTCTTTGAGGTGCTCGATCTTCCACCGCTTGTCACGGAGAAGCCGGATGCCGTCGCGATCCCCCGGGGGCCGGCGCGTGTCGAGTTCGATGGGGTCGGGTTCTCCTACCCCGCGGCGAGCGAGGTCTCTCTGGCATCGCTGGAATCCATCGGAACCGCGGATGCTCCTGCTGCCCAACCGGTCCTCCGGGATGTGAGTTTCGTAGCCGAGCCCGGTCAGCTCATCGCGCTGGTGGGACCCTCGGGCGCAGGCAAGACGACGGTGAGCTACCTCATCCCGCGCCTGTATGACGTTCGCAGCGGTGCCGTCAGGATCAACGGCGTGGACGTGCGCGACGCCACGCTCGCCTCGCTCAGCGAGGTTGTGAGCATGGTCACGCAGGACCCTCACATGTTCCACGACACTGTGCGCGCGAATCTGCTATACGCAAAACCGCATGCAACCGAGGATGAGTTGTTCGCGGCGCTTGAGGGGGCGCAGGTGCGACAGCTCATAGACTCGCTCCCAGACGGTCTCGACACCATGGTGGGAGATCGCGGCTACCGCCTTTCGGGCGGCGAGAAGCAGCGGCTCGCGATCGCCCGGCTTCTGTTGAAGGCCCCCGATGTGGTGGTGCTCGACGAGGCAACCGCACACCTGGATTCGGAGTCCGAGGCGGCCGTTCAGCGCGCACTCGCCGCCGCACTTGCGGGCAGGACATCCATCGTCATCGCCCACCGGCTCTCGACCATCTGGGATGCGGACAGGATTCTCGTGGTTGACGACGGCCGGATTCTCGAGAGCGGACGACACGAGGAGCTGCTTGTTGCCGGTGGTCTGTACGCCGAGTTGTATCGCACGCAGTTCAGCCCTCACGCGCCAAACGAGGGTAGCGGGTCATGAAATCGCTCATCATCGGTCTCGGCCCGGTCCTTCTTTCGCTCTTCGGGACCTACGCCGCGCTGAGCGCGGTGGCATTCGTTGCATACGGTCTCGACAAGTCAGCCGCAGTGCGTGGCGGGCGCAGAACACCCGAGTTCGCGCTGCATCTCATCGCTCTGGCCGGCGGATGGCCGGGCGCCCTGGCCGGGCAGGTGGCGTTTCGGCACAAGACGAGGAAGCAGCCCTTTCGCGCGATCTTCTGGTGCACGGTCGCGGTCAACTGCGCAGCGCTCGTGTGGCTTCTTGGAGTTGTTGGCGCCTTCGGCTGATGTGCCCGGTGCGATTCCGGAATAGCGAACGCGGGTACTCAGACACCCCCCGATGCGATCCCGTCACCACACACGACTAGGAGACCGCAATGGCTGACACTGATAAGAAGCTGACGACCAACTTCGGAGCACCTGTTCCGGACAACCAGAACGTGATGACCGCGGGGCCGCGCGGGCCGTTCCCAGTAGCCAACGGACAGGTCCAGAGCATGACAAACAGACCTACTGCGTCCTCGATCGATGAGTACATCGCGGAGTTTCCGGCCGAGACCCGGGCTGTTTTGCAGGAGGTGCGTACGCTCATCTCCACCTCGGCGCCGAACGCCACCGAGACCATCAGCTACGCGATTCCCACGTTCGACATGAACGGCAGACATGTGGTGCACTTTGCCGGGTACGACACGCACGTGGGACTCTACCCCGCGCCGAGCGGGCTCGAGGCATTCGATGAGGAGCTCGGTGGCTACAAGCGCGGCAAGGGCTCGGTGCGATTCCCTCTGGGCGAGCCCCTGCCGACGGATCTCATCCGCCGGATCGTGGAGTTCCGGGTGGCCGAGGTGCTGAGGGCGGCAAAGAAGTAGTCGCCCGGCGTGCTCTCATGTCGCGGCGGGGGCGGTTCCCCGTGCCGAAACGGCGATCGGGCTCCGCTACACTACAGGTGGCCGGTCAGCGGATGGCATCGGCTGCTCTTGTCTACGCCGGAAGTGAGGCCCGATTGGCCGACGACACCTGGATTGCGCTGGATTTCGAGACCGCCACGCCTGATCGCGCGTCCGTGTGCGCCCTCGGTGTGGCGGTTGTGCAGGACGGCGCAGTGGTTCGCACGGACTCCTGGCTGATCAGGCCTCCCGCGAACCGCTATAGCGAGCGCACCATCGCCATCCATGGCATCACCCCACTCGACACGGCGAACGCCCCGTCGTTCGGCGAGATCTACCAAGATCTTCTCCCGTACCTCCAGGATCGTCACCTGATCGCTCACTCGGCAAGCTTCGACATCTCTGTGTTGCGCGCGTGCCTGGCGGCCTACCGCATGCCTGCGCCCGAGCTGCGCTACATCTGCTCGTGCACGATGGCCCGCCGCGCCTTTCCGGCGCTGCCCAACCACAGGCTCCCCACCGTGTGCGGTCACTGCGGAATCTCACTGCGCCATCACGACGCCGTATCGGATGCGCTCGCATGTGCGAACATCGCACTCGCCTGTAAGGTGGCGACGGACTCGGACACCATCCACGCGGCGGTGCGCGCCCTCGGCGTCCCCGTCCACCATATCTAGCCGGGATGCCCTCTGTACACTGCGAGTAGGGCTGCATATCAGTACGGGCGCTCTTGACCGCAGCCCGTCCTGTGGGAATCGGCATGAATGGAGCTGGGGGAAGCATGGTCACCGAGAGTGAGCGGCAAGCTATCGTCGATGAGGAGCACCTGCGGTTGCTCCCGGTCTTCTACTGGGTCCTCGGCGGCCTGGACATCTTCTTCTCGCTATACGGTTTGATCTACGTGGCGTACGGGGTGTTCTTTGCGCTCGTCCCGTGGGAGGAGACGGGCGCAGGCGTGGGGGCGGAGCAGTTCCCGCAGTTCATCGGCTGGTTCATGGGCGGCATCGGCCTCGCTATCACGCTCGCGTTTTGTGCCTCCGCTGCACTCAAGATCTTCGCAGGCTTCTGGATCAGGGCCCGGCGCAGGCGCACCGCATGCCTGGTTGCGGCCGGTATCAGCTGCCTGATGATCCCGTTCGGGACGATAGTCGGCGTCTTCACGTTCATCGTCTTGCTCAGGCCATCTGTGTTGGCGATGTTCGACGTGCGCTCGGACGCGGCTCCGCTAGAGAGCGTCTGACGCTGCGCCGGGCGCGGACTCCGGGCAGCTCTTCCAGCTCGTGAGCGCGTCAACCGCCTCGGCAACCGAGAGGGCCGGCGCGGGCGCTGTGGCATCGCGTTCGCGCAGTCGCGCGAAGAGCTCGGCTAGGATCGGTGGCTCTATGTTGCTTGAGGCAAGCGCGTCCGCCGAAGAGAAGAGATCCTCCGGCGTACCCGAGAGCGCGATGCGCCCTCCGGGCGCGAGGACGTACGCATAGTCGGCGAACTCGGGTACCGAGTTGATGTCATGCGTGGACATGACCACCGTCATCCCGCGTTCACGTGCCAGCGTGCTCAGCAAGTCGAGCAACGCCGTGCGCGAGGTGGGGTCGAGTCCCTCGAAGGGCTCGTCGAGCACGAGCAACTCCGGATCCATCACGAGGGCCCCGGCGAGAGCCACCTTGCGCTTCTCGCCACCCGATAGGTTGTGCGGCACCCGATCAGCAAGCTGTTCGATGCCGAGCAGGGCCAGGGCTTCGCGGGCCCGGCGCAAGGCCTCGGACTCAGGCAGTCCGTACTGGCGCGGCGAGAACGCCACGTCGTCGATCACGGTCGGTGCGAGCAGCTGCTCGTCAACGTTCTGGAGCACCACGCCGACGCGCCGCCGGATGGACGTCCACTGATCGGCGGGGGGGACGCCAAAGACCGAGACCTCGCCCTCCTGTGGCTTCAGCAGCCCGAGGATGTGGAAGAGCATCGTCGACTTGCCCGAGCCGTTGGGTCCGAGTACCGCTACCCGTGCGCCCTTGTGCGCGAGGAAGTCGAGACCGCACAGGTGCACGCTCGTGCCGTCTTCATAGGTGTGTCGCACACAGCTGATGCGTACGACCGGGTCGGCTCCGGCAAGTCGTCCGTGATCGTGGACGTGGTCGTTCATCGGTGTCTCCGTCCGATCGCAAGTCCAAAGGCAAGGTCGACGAGGCCGCCCGCGGTCACGAGCCAGGAATAACCGCCGAGGTTGAGCTGCCACACACGGAAGACGAGCACGACCGCGAGCACGAGCGCGGCGTAGGTGATTGCCGCGACGTCCGCGGCGGGTTCCCGGCTCGAGTGCGGCGTGACCTTCAAGCCGCGCTCGTAGCCGCGGAGTCTCAGGATGTCGTACTCCCGCTGCGAGAGGTCGAACGAGTAGAGCAGCAGCCCGCCGAGCGCGCGAATGGTCGCCCGCGCTGCGCGCACCGGCTGTCGTGCCGAGATCCCGGACCGGAGCCGTACCGCGCGGAGCAGGTCGCTGAACTTCTCGGCCAGCAGGAACAGCGAGCGGTATGTCATGAGCAGCGCGTCGCCGACGATCGTCGGCGTGATGCGCTGAATGGGCGCGAACACCTGCGGATATGGCGTGCAGAACATCAGCGTCACCGCGGCAAGCGCAGCCGTGACCGCTTTGAGCACCACAAGCGCGCCGGTGACCGGCCCCGGTGCGGCCGCAAACGCGAACACCAACGCGAACAGCGCCGGGTACAGAGCCAGCGGCAGCATCTGCCGAAGGGGCAGTCCGACCGCTGCACCGGCGCCGGCGAGCGAGAGCGCCAGACCCGCTGCCACCAGAGGGTCGGCCACCGCCACCACAGCCCCGAGCAGCAGCCCTGTTGCCACGAGCTTGCTTGCGGGCGAGGCGCGATGGAGTAGGGTGTCTCCGAGCACTGCGGAGCGATCCACGGCGGTGACGTCCACTAGTGCCTCCCGTGTTCGTCGCCATAGCGCGCATAGTGGTCATCGGACGGGGTGCCGAAGATGAGCGATGGTCGAACACGCGCCACGTACCCGAGGATGCCTGCGGTGACGAGCGCTTCAAGCAACCACCCGATCGGCCCGAGCGTGTAGACCACGGCCGCAAAGCGGCCTACAGACAAGCCGCCTTCACCCGCGTGCGCTTCATGTTCCTCCGCGGTCTCGTCCCCGTGTTCGCCGAGGAGGCTGATGGCGAATGCTCCGTCGGAGAACGGGTTTCTGAACTCGAGGGTCTCTGTGTCGAGCGCGCCGGTCTCGCGGGCCGTGGCGCCGGAGCCCGCGAGGGCCACGATACCGACCAGCATGGTGGTGGTTATCGCGAGCGTCACCACGGTTGCCACGGCGGACACCGCGCGGATGCGCTTGCGGCCGAGCATCCGGGATCCGGCCCGGACGAGCGCCCACCCGAGGCCCATCTCACTTGCGATCACGAGCGTGTTCACGCCGATCACCGTGATGCCGCCATGCCCGAGGAGCGCAAGGATGAGCACAACGATGAACGCCGAGATGGCACCCAACCACGGTCCGAGCAGTACGCCGGCGATCACCGTCAGGTTGATGTGATAGGCCAAAGGCACGATTTCGCTGCCCATCGATATGAGTACGAGTGCGGACACGGCGCCGATGAGCGGCACGGACCGCCGCGACTCACCGCGCTCTCCCTGGCGTGAGGCCACCACCAGCAGGGCGAGCGCGAGCACCCAACCGCCCAGCCACAGCCACCAGGGCATCACGCCATCGGGGATGTGGATATGCGACATCAGGTCCTCCCGTGCGCGGTTCGGCATGCGCAGCACTGTCCGTACAGCGTGATCTCGTGACGGGTCACGAGATGCCCGGCCCGCTCAGCGACCGCGAGCGTGGCGTCGCCAAGCGGGCAGTCGATTGCGATGACGCTCGCGCACGACAGGCATACGAGATGGTGGTGGTGGTCGCTCCGGTCGCATCGCGCGAGGAGCGCCGAGCCATCCCGGTTGCCTACCACGGTGATGCTTCCCGCGGCCTGCATCGCCGCAAGTGCGCGGTACGCGGTAGCGAGCCCCACGCCCGGGGAGGTGACGGTGACGGCGCGATGCAACTCCTCGGCCGTGAACGCCCCGGGCAGGCCGAGAACCGCATCGGCGATGACCGCCCGTTGCGCGCTCATCCGGCCGCTTCCGTAGAGCGCGTGCCGCTGGTCTTTCGGTGCCATGTCAGGGGCTCCCGGTGCTCACCAAAAAATGAGAACGCTTCTCACTTGGGAGAGTGTGCCACATATGTGGTAGCCGCAAACGAAGCCGACTGCGTTAGCATGGGCACCACCGCGTCTGATCATGGGAGGAGCGTTTGTGAACGTCAGTCAACTGAGGACCTTCATCAGCGTTGTGGATCACGGTTCCTTCTCCGAGGCTGCGCGTCTGCTCGGAATCTCCCAGCCGGCCGTGACGATGCAGATACAGGCCCTCGAGGCGGATATCTCAGCAACGCTGCTCGACCGCGGCTACCGCAAGGTCGAACTCACCGAAGCGGGTCACGTGCTCGCCCCCTACGCGCGGAGGGTTCTCGATGAGCTCGATCGCGCGAGGCAGTCGATCGAATCGCTTTCCACCACGGTCACCGGTCGGCTTGCGGTAGCCGCCAGCACCACGCCGGGCCAGTACCTTCTACCCCGCATTCTTGGAGGATTTCTCAAGCTCAATCCCGAAGTCGGCGTCACGCTCAGGGTCTACGACAGCGCTGACGTGGTGGCGCACGTGGAGGCAGGTGAGGCCGACCTGGGCATGACGGGTGCAGAAGTGCACGGTGCACGCGTCATCTACGAAGAGCTCGGCTGCGACGATCTCGCGCTCATCTGCCCGGCGAACCACCCGCTCGCCTCGCGAGTATCCGTGCCCTTCTCGGAACTCACCGACGAGCCGTTCATAGTCCGCGAACTGGGTAGCGGCACCAGGATAGCCGCCGAGGCCGTGATCGCGCGCAGTGGTGTGGATCCAGCCGAGCTTGACGTGGTGATGGAGCTCGGCACCAACGAGGCAATCGTGAGCGCGGTCGAGGGCGGCATGGGGCTCGGCATCGTGAGCATCCAGGTTGCGCGGAAAGCGATCGACCTAGGCACCGTTTCCCTCGTGAAAGGGTCGGGCTTCCCGGTACAGCGGCCGCTGTTCCTCGTGCTGCCCCGTCGCTCCATGACCCGGGCCGGCGAGGCGCTCGCGGATCATCTGCGTGGTGCGTTCTAGCTTATGGTTCAAGGTTCTTCGGGTTTGTTCTGCCCATCGGGCGTTGCGGTACACTGCCTGATAGCATCCCGCACTCGATGTGCGGGCCATATGCCTCCGAGCCCTGTGCGCCTACCGCGGAAGAGCGACCGCCACGGACGCAGGGCCGATAGGGTAGGACCGGAAACGATCCTGCCTCCCACTTCGGAAAGGAGCACACTTGATCGATCGCTTGAAGGGTGCCGTCATTTGGCGGCTAGTCGCTGTCGTTCTCGCTTTTGCGCTCGTGTTCTCGCTCGCGGGCTGCGCGGTCGAAGATGAGCCGGCGGATGAGCCGGTCGTCGAGGAGCCGATCGAGGCCACCGCGCTCGTTCTGGCCTCCACAACCTCCACTCAAGACTCAGGGCTGTTCGACGTGCTGATCCCGGCATTCGAAGAGGCCTACCCCGAGTACAAGGTGGAGGTCATCGCCGTAGGAACCGGTGAGGCGCTGGAGCTGGGCCAGAACAAGGACGCCGACGTGCTGCTCGTGCATGCCAAGGCCAAGGAAGAGACCTTCGTGACCGACGGCTTTGGCACAGAGCGCATGGATGTCATGTACAACGACTTCATCATCGTGGGTCCGGCTGCCGATCCTGCCGGCGTGAAAGGCATGACCGTTGTGGACGCCCTGAAGACGATCTCAACAGCAGGCGCCAGCTTCGTCTCGCGCGGCGACGAGTCAGGCACGCACACGGCCGAGAAGAACCTGTGGACCAAGGCTGCGATCACTCCCGCAGGGGCCTGGTACATGTCAGCGGGCAAGGGCATGGGCGATGTGCTCAAGATCGCGTCCGAGACCCCGGGCTACACGCTTACCGACCGCGCCACCTACCTGAACCTCGAGGACACGCTCGGTCTCGAGATCCTCGTTGAGGGCGATACGGTGCTGTACAACCAGTACGGCGTCATTCCCGTGACCGAGGCGAGCAACCAGGAGGGCGCCCAGGCGTTTGCTGACTGGATCGTCAGCGAAGAAGGTCAGGCCATCATCGCCGAGTATGGCGTTGAGGAGTTTGGCCAGCCGCTCTTCTTCCCCAACGCGCAGTAGCACCACCGTTACCGCTCATGGTGGGGCGTCGTCGTTGCCGCGGCGACGCCCCCTACGGAGCTAGGAGGCACCATGGACGTCTTCTGGAATGCGATCGCCGAAGGAGCAGGGCTGCTCACCTCCGGCGACCCCTACACCTTCGGGATCATCGGGCTCTCGCTTCAGGTCTCGGGGATCTCCCTGCTCATCGCCATGGCACTTGGCATCCCTGCCGGTTATCTCATCGGCTCGCAGCGCTTCACGGGGCGCGGCATCATCAACGCCATTGTGAACACAGGCATGGGACTCCCACCTGTCGTGGTGGGTCTCATCGTCTACATGCTCGTGTCGAGGAGCGGCCCGCTTTCGGAAGCCTGGACGGGTTGGATCGGCGGCATCATGCCGCGCATCCTGTACACCGTGCCGGCGATGATAATCGCGCAGGTCATCATCTCGCTGCCGATCATCATCGGAGTGACCCTGGCCGCCGTCGGATCGGTACCGATGGAGCTACGGCTGCAGGCCCGCTCGCTTGGGGCATCTCGCTGGCATGAGGCCGCACTCACTATCAAGGAGGCCCGCAGAGGGGTGATGGCGGCTGTCGCGGCCGGCTTTGGCGGGATCATCTCCGAGGTGGGAGCGGTGAGCATGGTCGGCGGCAACATCGAGGGCAGCACGCGCGTCATGACCACCGCCATCGTCCTCGAAACCAACAAGGGTAACTTCGGGAAGGCGCTCGCGCTCGGTTTCATACTGATCGCTATCGCGTTCGTCATCATGAACGGGATGACGTGGCTGCAGCGGTCAGGGGGCCGGTATGAGCGCTAGGCATCCGCGCTGCGGTAGCACCCCGATCATCACCGCCGAGAACATCGTCGTGCGCTACGGCAAGCGGCCGGTACTCAGCATCGGCCATTTCGAGTTGTGCGCCGGTGAGACTCACGCCATCCTCGGACCGTCGGGCTCGGGCAAGTCCACGCTGCTCCGCATCCTGGGCCTGCTCGAGACACCGTCCGAGGGGCGGGTGTTCCTCGACGGCAGTGAGGTCAAGGCGGGGAACCGCGATGCCCGCATGATGATGGCGGGAGTCTTCCAGAATCCGTACCTCTTCAAGGGTACGGTCGCGGAGAACGTCGCCTACGGTCTCGCGCTGCGTCATGTTCCGAGGGCCGAGCGCGCCGAGCGAGTAGCTGCGGCTCTCGAGCGTGTGGGTCTGAGTGGGACTGAGGCGCTCTCCGCGCTCCGACTCTCCGGCGGGGAGGCCCAGCGCGTCGCGCTTGCCCGGGCGCTCGTGCTCGAACCGCGCATCCTGCTGCTCGACGAGCCGCTCTCCTATCTCGACCCGCTCATCAAGCGCCGTCTCGTGGGCGACTTCTCGGAGATCCTCGCCGTAGAGGGCGTTACCGCGCTCTACGTCACGCACGACCAGGACGAGGCTATGGTCGTTGCGGACCGGGTCAGCATCATCCGCGAGGGGGTTGTGGTCCGCAGCGGCGGTGTGGACGAGGTGATGGGCGTCCCGACCGATGAGTGGGTTGCCGACTTCATCGGCATGGATGCCGCGCTCGGCGGTCGCATCGTGGGCACGCAGGAGGGCATCGCCGAGATCGCCGTCGGCGGGCAGGTCGTCTATGGTGCAACCGACCTGCCGGCGGGCAGCGACGTACTCGTGGGCATCCGGCCGGAAGACGTCACGCTCTTCGAGGCGGGTGCGGAGTTGCCTCTCTCCTCGGCACGCAACCAGATCCGCATGACGGTGGATGCGATCGAGCATCGCGGCAGCACCGACAGAGTCAGTTTGTCATCGCATGGACTACGCCTTGCTGCAACGCTGTCCCGCGCTTCGGTGAGGGAACTCGGACTTGCCGCCGGGAGCGACGTGCTCGCTCTGTTCAAGGCCACGGCTGTACGTGTGGCGGCAGCCGCAGACGTACCCCGAGGGGTATGATACGTTGGTTCCCGGGCGCACCAGCGTCCGGGTCGCGGACCGGCATTCGCGATGGAGGTACCAGTGTCTGACAGCGCGATTCGAATACCGGTAACGGCCGCGGTGCTCGCGGGCGGACGGTCCCAGCGCATGGGCGTCGATAAGACGCTCCTGCCCTTCGATGGCGAACCGCTCGTGCGGCGCGTGGCCGACATCGCGGCGCGGGTGTGCTCCGAGGTCATGGTGGTCACCAACCGTCCTGAGGCAATCGCCGACGCCGGCCTGCCGCCCGAGGTCCGCATTCTCACCGACGAGGTCGCCTACCAGGGGCCGCTCGGCGGGCTTGTCACGGCGCTCGAGGCTGCCAAGCATGATTGGGTGCTCGCGCTGGCGGCCGACATGCCGTGGCTCGAGCCCGCAGTTGTCCGAGCGCTGTGGGATGCGCGCAACGGCGCCCAGGTGGTGCTGCCCACCTCCGAGAAGGGGCCCGAGCCGCTGCTCGCTCTCTATCACAAGAACTGCCTGCCCGAGGCCCGGCGCGTCCTTGACTCCGGCAGGCGCCGCCTCGTGGCCATTCTGCCGGCGCTGAAGATCGTCGAGGTCTCGCTCGACACGCTGCGTAGCGTGGATCCGGGTCTCCGAAGCCTCGTTAACATCAATACCCCCGAGGAACTGCTCGAGGTGCGTGACGAGGCATCAGACACCGCCGGCCAGCCCGCCGCGCATCGCGTCTCGGTGATCGAGGTGGGCACGAGGCGTTCCCGGGGCATGCCCTCCGAGCGTCCGATCACGGTGTTTCTCAACGATGATGAAGTCGCCACCATGCAAGGAACGCCGGAGGACCTCGACGATCTCGGCGTGGGATTCCTTGTCTCGGAAGGCTTCATCACCGACCGGGACGCCCTCGAGGGTGTCGATGTCGATCAGAAGCGCGGTCTCGTGTACGTTCGCAGCCGCGAGCAGGCGCCAGCCGATGTGGCCGAGCGCAAGCGCTACGTCACCTCGGGATGTGGCAAGGGCGTGACCTTCGCGTCAGTGGGTCATGCGCGCGGCATCGAGCCGGTGGTATCCGATCGCACTGCGGGTTCCGATGAGATCTACGAACTCATGGGTCAGCTTGCGCGTGCCGCGGCGTCGTACCGGGACACCGGTGGCATGCACTCGTGCGGTCTTGGCGTTGACGGCGAGCTGAAGCTCATCCGCGAGGATGTGGGTCGCCACAACGCGCTCGACAAGCTGTTCGGTCGGGCATGGCTCGACCGGTTGCCCACGCGCGATGCCATCCTGCTCACCACCGGCCGCATCAGCTATGAGATGGCGGTCAAGGCGGCCAAGGCGCAGGTGCCGGTAGTGGCCTCACGCACCGCCGTCACCGACCTCGCGGCCGAGGTGGCCGATCGTGCCGAGATCACGCTCGTGGGCTACGCCCGTGGTGGCAAGCTCGTTGTCTACACGCACCCGCACCGCATCACATCCCACGAGGAGGACGCGTCGTGATCACAGTAGAAGAAGCTATCGAGCAGGTTCTGTCGCGCATCGCCCTGCTGCCCGCCGAGCGAGTGCCGCTTCTCGACGCGCTTGGCCGGGTGCTCGCCGAGGACGTGATCTCCGATATCGATGTGGCGCCGTTCGACAACTCGGCCATGGACGGGTACGCGCTGCGGTATGCCGACGTCGCCGGGGCAAGCGAGGATCATCCGGTAACGCTGAGCGTTGTCGAGCACATTCCTGCGGGTATGGCGCCCGAGCGCGCAGTCGGCCCCGGCCAGGCGTCGCGGATCATGACCGGCGCGCCTGTGCCTTCCGGTGCGGATGCGGTCGTGATGGTCGAGCGCACGCGTGCTGACGCCGGTGGCGGCACTGCGGGTGGCACGGTGGAGATTCTCACCACCGCCAAGCTCGGCGAGAACATCCGCGGACGTGCGGAAGAGGTGCGCGCGGGCGAGGTGGTACTGATCGCGGGCGAGACCATAGGCCCCGCCGCGATCGGCCTCGCGGCCTCGGTGGGACATGCCGAGCTCTCCGTTCGCCGTCGACCCCGGGTGGCCATCGTCTCGACCGGCGATGAACTCGTCGCCGTCACCGAGAAGCCGGGGCCCGGCAAGATCCGCAACTCCAACTCGCACTCGCTTGCGGCACAGGTCCTTGAGGCGGGCGGCGAACCGCACGTGCTCGGCGTGGCGCGCGACAACGAGCAGTCCACGCGCGCGCTGCTCTCGCGCTGTCCGGAGTTCGATCTGATGGTGACCACCGGCGGTGTGAGCATGGGCGACTTCGATGTGGTCAGGAAGGTGCTCGAGGAGATCGGCGAGCTCGACTTCTGGAAGGTCGCCATGCGCCCGGGTGCGCCGCAGACCTTCGGCACCATCGGCGGTACGCCGTTTTTCGGACTGCCGGGTAATCCCACGTCCACCATGGTCGGCTTTGAGATGTTCGTGCGACCGACCATTCGCAGGATGGCCGGCTTCATCTCGCTCACGCGGCCGCGGGTCGTGGCCACGCTCACCCATGATGTGAAGAAGAAGTCCGACCGTCGCTACTTCCTGCGTGCGCGTCTCACCAAGGGTGGCGAGCGGGGCTATACGGTCGCGATTGCCGGCAACCAGTCCTCGGCGCTCCTCACCGCCATGCACCGAGGCAACTGCCTGATGTCTCTGCCGGAGGGCGAGTCGTTCATCGCCGCCGGCACCGAGGTGATGTGCATCCGTCTCGATATGGAAGAAGGTACGGCATGAGTGGCGAGAACCAGAAGTTCACCGATCCGCGTTGGGCCGAGCAGGTCACGCCGGAGATGATGGAGGCCATCAAGGCCAAGGCTGACGCCAACAGCAAGGTCACCTGTCCCGTGCTACGTAAGTTCGCAGAAGACCAGGGCGTACCCTACAAGGTGGCAGGTGCCGCTGCCGATCAGGCCGGCGTCCGGGTGCACAACTGCGACCTCGGGTGCTTCTAGCGTGAGCCACGAGACCGGCATTCCCGTCGTCTCTATCGTGGGCAAGAGCGACTCGGGCAAGACCACACTCATGGAGCGCCTGATACGTGCACTCGCGGATCGTGGCTACAGGGTGGGCAGCGTGAAGCACCACGTGCACGATTTCGATATCGACATCCCGGGCAAGGACTCGTGGCGCCATGCGAAAGCGGGCGCGGCTGTCACACTCGTCAGCTCGCCCTCGAAGCTCGGTATGGTGCGCCAGATGGATCACGAGGCCACCATTGACGAGCTTCTTGCGCTCGCGCGCGACGTGGACGTCCTGCTCACCGAGGGATACCGGCGTTCGGGCGAGGTGCGCATCGAGGTCTCCCGGAAAGCCCGCTCGACTGAACTCGTCTGCGAGCCCGCCGAGCTCTTTGCGCTCGTCACTGACAATGAAGAGCTGACGGTCGGCGTGGTGCCGGTCTTCGGGCTCGACGACGTTGCGGGGCTGGCGGAGCTTGTCGACATCACATTCCTGAGAGGCGGCCACGATGGCCACTGACGCATTCGGGAGGCGTATCGACTATCTGCGCATCAGCGTCACCGATCGCTGCAACCTTCGGTGCATCTACTGCATGCCCCCCGAGGGCGTCGAGTGGAAGTCGCACGACTCGGTGCTCACGCTTGAGGAGATCGAGCGGTTTGCGGCCATCGCGGCAAGTGAGGGCATCAGCAAGATCAGGCTGACGGGCGGCGAGCCGCTCGTGCGCCTCGGCATCGTGGACCACGTGCGCAGGCTGCGTGAGACCACGGGTATCGAGGCCATCGCGCTCACCACCAACGCCACGCTCCTGACCAAGTACGCCGCCGATCTCGCGGGAGCCGGCCTCAAGCGCATCAACATCTCGCTCGACACGCTCGATCCGGATGTCTACGCCAAGGTCACGCGCGGCGGGAAGCTCTCAGATGTGCTCGCGGGCATCGAGGCGGCGTTCGAGCAGGGGATGGACCCCGTCAAACTCAATGTGGTCGTTGTGCGCTCACTTCACCAGGACCTTCTGGGATTCGCGAAGATGACGCTCGACCGACCGCTGCACGTGCGCTTCATCGAGTACATGCCGGTCGGCGAGGTGGGCGAACACAGTTGCACGAGCGCAGAGGCCGATGGCTGGACCGAGGCCGATCACGTTCCCACTGACGAGATCCTCAAGGAGATCGCGGATGGCGGCGCGGCCGCCGGTCTGGGAGAGCTCGCTCCCGTCAAAAGGGTCGATGCGCCGGGCGGTTGGGGTCCCGCGCGCTACTACCGGTTCCCCGGGGCGCACGGCACCATCGGCGTGATCTCTCCGCTGTCGCACCACTTCTGCAAGGAGTGCAATCGTCTGCGCCTCACGGCCGACGGTAAATTGCGGACGTGCCTGTTCTCGGACGAGGAGATCGATGTTCTCCCGGTGCTGCGCACGGGTACCGACAACGATGTCCGAGCGCTCATCACCGGTGCGCTCGCGGCTAAGCCGGAGAGCCACAACCAGCGACACGGCACGATTCGCAGCATGTCGCAGATCGGAGGCTGAGATGGATACACCGAGACTCACGCACCTCGACGAGCATGGCGCCGCCCATATGGTCGACGTCGCTGACAAGCCGGTGACGCATCGGCGTGCAGTGGCGGGTGCCACCGTGCACATGAAGCCGGAGACGCTCGCGATGATCGTCGAGGGCCGAGCGCCTAAGGGCGACGTATTCGCGGTTGCTCGCATCGCCGGGATCCAGGCCGCGAAACGCACCAGCGATCTCATTCCCCTCTGCCATCCGCTGCCGATCACCAAGGCGAGCGTGGAGCTGGAGCCGGGGGACGCCGAGGTCCGCATCACGGCGGTGGTGGAGACCGATGGCAAGACCGGCATCGAGATGGAAGCGCTCACGGCTGCGGCAGTCGCCGGCCTGGCGCTCTATGACATGTGCAAAGCGGTCGACCGGGCGATGGTCGTCTCGGATGTTCGTCTCATCGAGAAATCAGGTGGAGCCTCGGGGCACTACCTTCGAGAGGAGTCCTAAGATGGCGGCAGACGTGATCGTTCCGGGACCTGGCACGGTCACTTCGGTGAACCTGTCTGCGAAGAAGACCGTGCGTAAGACTCGGGGCACCGAAGGCGTGCTAATCGAGGATCGCGGGTTTGAGGGTGATGCGCATGCGGGCGACTGGCATCGTCAGGTCTCGCTGCTGGCGCAGGAGTCGATCGACTCGATGGTCGCCAAGGGTCTCGACGTGAAGGCCGGGGATTTCGCGGAGAACATCACCACAACAGGCATCGACTTGCTGGCGCTGCCTGTGGGCAGCATCGTGACCATCGGGGACGATGTGGTTCTCGAGATCAGCCAGATCGGCAAGGTCTGTCATAACAAGTGCGCGATCTACTATCAGGCCGGCGACTGCGTGATGCCTCGCGAGGGACTGTTCGCGGTGGTACGTCATGCGGGTCATGTGCGTGTGGGTGACCGAATCGTCACGGTCTCGCTGGGAGAGGGCACGTGCGACCGAACGCCTGAGGAGTCTGTCCGCGAGTTCGCGGAGGAGCGCGCAAAGGAGGCGGCGCTCATCGAGCGTGCGACCGCCATCGGCGTGGACGCAAGCGACGGGAAGTGAACCGGTGCCCCCTCTGAGAATCGGCATCCTCACCTGCTCGGATACGCGCACGACCGATGATGACACCTCCGGCGCCGCGCTCGCGTCGCTCAGCGCTGACCGGGGTTGGGATGTGGCGGCGTATGCGATCGTGGCCGATGAGGTTGAGGCCATATCCAGCGCCCTCGTCTCCATGGCCGACGAATCGTGCTGCGACGTGATACTCACCACCGGCGGCACAGGGTTGTCGCTTCGCGACGTCTGTCCCGAGGCCACCCTCGCGGTTGCCAGCCGCGAGGTCCCCGGCATCGCGGAGGCGATCCGCGCGGGTAGCCTTGCGGTCACCAGGCGTGCCATGCTGTCACGGGCGGTGGCCGCGCAACGCGACCGCACGCTCATCATCAACCTACCCGGCAGCGAGAAGGCCGCGCGGGAGAGCTTCGGATTTGTGGCGGATCAACTCGAGCATGCCGCCGAGATGATCGCCGGTGGAGGACACTGACACTCAGGTGAGCAGCAATCGTCCGATCAGGTACTTCGACCACGCCGCCACGTCCTGGCCAAAGCCGCCGGAGGTGCTCGACGCGGTCACGCGTGCGATGACCGAGGCGGGGGGCAACCCCGGTCGGGGCGCTCATCATCTTGCGCTTGCTGCGGCACGCACCGTTGCCGCTGCGCGAACTTCGGTAGCAGTACTTCTCGGCGTTCCCGATGAGCGCGACCTCATCTTTGTTCCCGGATGTACTGAGGCGCTCAACCTCGTGCTCAAAGGCACCCTACGCGCGGGCGATTCCGTCGTTGTGTCAGCGGTGGAGCACAACGCGGTGGTTCGCCCGCTTGTCGTGCTTGCCGCTGCTGGCGTCGAGGTGATCCGCGTCGCAGCGAGCAGCGCGGGGGTCATCGACCCTGATGATGTCGAGCGGGCGGTGATCGCCGCCCGGCCACGGGTCGTGGTGTGCCAACACGCATCCAACGTCACCGGCGCCATCCACCCGATCGGCGACATCGTCGATGTGGCGCACGCCCACGGCGCCGCTGTGGTGGTTGACGGCGCGCAGGGGGCGGGTCACCTGGCACTCGACCTGGGTGCGCTCGGTGCGGACGCGTACGCGTGTTCCGGACACAAAGGACTTCTCGGTCCTCAGGGTGTCGGCGTTCTCTACCTCGCGCCCGGCTTCGATCCGGACGAGCTCGTGCAAGGGGGGAGCGGTGGCCGGTCAGAGGACCCCGCGCAACCGCGCCTGCGCCCCGATCGCTATGAGGCGGGAACCGGCAACACCCCGGGCATCGCCGGTCTCGGCGCAGCAGCACGCCTATTGATCGAGCGTGGCGATGCGATTCGGGTCGATGAGCGCGCACTCACACGCCGTCTTCTTGAGGCGCTCGAGGATATCCCCGGTCTGCGTGTCCTGGGCCCGTCGGTGCACGAGGTGCGCGTACCGGTGGTCTCCGTGGTCCACAACCGGGTGAGTCCGGACGAGATCGCACACGCGCTTGAGCGGCGAGGCGGCATCGCGGTCCGGGCCGGCCTGCACTGCAGTCCGTGGGCGCACGAGGCGGCTGGAACCCTCGAGACGGGAGCCGTCCGTTTCGGTCTCGGCTACGGTCTCGAGGATGCGGACGTGGACGCCGCGATAGAGATCATGCGTGAGGTGTGTTCGTGAGCCACCGCAAGGAGCTGTTCACGGTCTTCGGGTTCGGCAGCACGCATGATGCCCTCCGGGCGGAGAGCGTCTTGCTCGAGCAGGACATCGGTGTGGCGCTGATACCCACGCCGCGCGCGCTCGGCACGCTGTGCGGCTTTGCGGTGCGTGTCCGTGCGACACAGTCCGATACGGCTCGGGCGGTCCTGGCGCGCTGCGGGATCGATGCCACTGGCTCGATCGAGGTCACCGACCGTGCCGTCACCTGACCTGCCCGGGGCTCGCCTGCCGTCAGCAAGCTGAGCGGATTCTCACTACCTCACGATGAAGACCGGAGTCCCCACTTCGACCCGTTCGTAGAGGTCCTCGATATCCCATCTGTGCATGCGCATGCACCCGTGTGACGCTGCAGTGCCGATGGATCCATCGGCACTCGTTCCATGGATCCGGATACCGGGCGAGTCGATGTTGAGCGCGCGGGTGCCGAGAGGGTTGCTCGGTCCGGGAGGAATGGATGCAGGCATATTCGCCGCCCACGCGGAGCCGGGATTGGACCACGTTGGCCGGTACCGCTTGAGGACGATCTTGAAATCGCCCTTGGGTGTGGGGTGCCCGGCCGTGCCCACGGCAACGCCGTACTCCTTTACGAGCTGGCCCTTGTCGTAGAGGTACAGGCGCCGTTCGGAGATGTCGACGAGGATCGTGGGGCCAAGATTCTCCTCTGTCACCGTCGGCTGTGTGTAGGCGATCACCACGTCAACGTCCTTCACGCCCCCGGTGAGCGCGGCTTCAAGGACTGCTGCGGTGGCCTCACGGTCCACGGTCTGCCCAACGCGCGATGGCACCACCACGAGGCCGCCGGTATCCGCGTTCATGGAAGCGTCCGCTGGCGTGGTGTCCACGGAGGCGGCAACCTCATCGAGCCAGGCGTCGAGTCGTGCGCGATCGAGGCTCAGCTCCACTTCGGCGTTGCCGCCGCTGGGCCGGCCTAGCACCCGGTCGACCACGCGGTCGGGGAGAGAAGCAGATGCCTTGGGCTCAAACGCTGCGTCGATCATCCCATCTACGTCCACGGCGATCATCGAGCCTGCGTCGAGCGTGAACGCCTGACCGGCGTGCGAAACGCTGACAGGCTCCGAGAGGGGATGGGCGACCTCGGTCTCGACGAGTGCATGCGCCTGGGCGCGCGTCATTCCCGAGATGTCGACGCCGCCCGCGGTGGCACCTGCCGGGAGGATTTCACGGGTGAGGTAGTCATCGGCAACTGCCAGTGCGCCGCCGCCAGCAAGAATGAACAGCGTGAGGGCGGCGAAGAGTGCGATGATACGTACAGGTAAGGACGCGCGATGCATAGTGACTCCAATGTGCAGACCCGCTGGACGCAGTTAGCACATTCTACTTACACGCGCGCAATCCGTGAAGTCCGACCGCCGGGGGGCCGGATGCAGGAACATCCCACAGAAGTCGGCAGCCGCGGGAATCTTCCCCGTTTGCTGGAGAAGGTTCGGAGTGAGCGGAGCCTCGACCTGGCACAGTATCGTCCCAGGTACGTGGAGCGTCGCGTCGCGGTGCGCCTCAACACCCTCGGCATACGCACCTATCAGCAGTATGCGTCGTACCTTGATAGTCATCCAGATGAGTACGCGTTGCTCTTGGACGCGCTCACGATCAATGTGACGCAGTTCTTTCGCGATCCCACGGTGTTCGCTGTCTTTCGCGATCAGGTCGTTCCCGAACTCCTGCAGACCAAGGCGGCGCGCAAGCAGCGGCTCATCCGCGTATGGTCGGCAGGGTGCGCCACCGGTGAGGAGCCGTACTCGCTCGCCATGCTGCTGTTGAACGGAATCAGAGCCGCTGGCGCTGAGAAGATGCTGCTCTCGGTTATCGGGACGGACATCGACCGCAAGGCGCTGGCGGTGGCAAAGGCCGGGGAGTATCCGATTCGGCTGCTCTCGCAGATTCCGGCATCTGACCGTAGCCGGTATGTGCGCGCTGAAGACGATGTGTTCCGCATAGGGCCGGAGGTAACGCGAGCATGTCGCTTCCAGTACTTGAATCTGTTCGAGGATGCGCCGATACACGGTATTGATGTGATCTTCTGCCGGAACGTCTTCATCTACTTCAACCGGCAAGAGCAGGACAGGATGCTCGAGCACTTCTGGGAGTCACTCTCACGCGGTGGCTACCTGGTGCTCGGGCGCTCGGAGCGGCTCGCGCCGTCGCTGGCAAAGAGGTTCTTGTTGATAGACGGTCGCGAGCGTGTGTACCGCAAGCCGATCGGACTGTCGTGAGCCGGTGGTTTTGCTAATGTAGGAGCACGTCGACGTTGCCGACGTACATCACCCGAGGAGGGACCCGGATGGCGCAGCAGTACCGATCGAGTCAGGTGAAGCGGGGACTCGCGTTCACGTTCACCCTACTCACGTGGTCTACCATCGGCCCGGCCGTTGCGGCCGGTCTGACCGTCACCGGCCTTTTCGCTCTCTTCGTGCTCAAGCTCGACCCGGGCGCGCTTGCCACCACCGCAGCCTTCGGCGCTGCGGCGATGCTCGTCTGCGCGGTCCCCGGCCAACTCGCATGGCGCGTTGCGTTCAAGCGACGCCTGCTCGAGCCGCTTCGTGACCTGGGCGCCGTGATGATCGAAGCCGGCAAGGGTGATCTGACCGTGCATGCGACTGCTCCGCACGACGACGAGATCGGTCTGCTTGTGAACGAGTGCAACTCGCTCATCTCCTCGCTGGCGGGCATCGCCTTCCAGGTGCGGCACTCCTCCGAGTCGGTCACCAATGCCGCAACACAGCTCTCAGCATCCTCACAGGAGATCAACGCTTCATCGATGGAGATATCCTCCTCGGTCCAGCAGATAGCTCATGGCGCCGAGCTCCAGTCCCGCAAAGTCGAAGAGACCTCCGCGGCGATGGAGTCCATCTCCGCCACCATAGCCGAGGTGGCCCACCGCGCGACGGAAGCGAGTGCTACGAGCGACGAGGCCGCCAAGGCTGCGGACCTTGGAGAGCAGGCCACGCACGAAGCCATCGCCAAGATCGGTCAGGTGCGTGACGCCATTCAGACGCTGGCAGGTTCAGTCGAGACGCTCGGACGTCGCTCCGCCGAGATCGGCAGCATCGTTGATGTGATCACGACCATCGCCGATCAGACGAACCTGCTGTCCTTGAACGCAGCGATCGAAGCAGCGCGCGCGGGCGAGTCAGGCCGCGGCTTCTCGGTGGTCGCCGAAGAGGTGCGTAAACTTGCCGAGGGCTCCGGCAAGGCGGCGGAGCAGATCGGCGAACTGATAAAGGACGTGCAGCAAGAGACCGCCAGAGCTCTCAAGTATATGGAGATCGGGACCACCGAGGTTAGTATCGGTGCCGAAGTCGTTGAGCGCAGTGGGGACTCCTTGCGCCAGATCAACGAGGCCGTCGCCCGCACCGCATCGCTTGCGCGTACAATTGCATCGGCTACCTCCGAGCAGGCCAAACGTACCTCGGAGGTCGATCGTGCGATGCACGATATCGCGGCCGTGGTCGAGGAGAACGCCGCAAGCGCGCAGGAGACCGCAGCGGCTGCGGAGCAACAGACGGCATGCATGGAAGAGATATCGTCTTCAGCTCAGGACCTTGCCGATATGGCACGTCGACTCGAGGAGTCAACGAGTCAGTTCCGCCTCGAAGAGGGGTCCGAGTGGACGACAGCGTAGCCACGAGTCACCGTCAGTACGTGCTCTTTCGCTTGTGCGACGAGGAGTACGGACTGCCGATAGTGAGCGTTCGTAGCATCATCCGGTACGAAGCGCCCACGCCGGTTCCTCGTGCGCCTGAGGGCATCGAGGGCGTGTTCAACCTGCGCGGTCAGGTGTTGCCATTGATCGATTTGGGCCGGAGGCTCCGGGGTGAGCCGATCACGCCCACCCCTGCTTCTCGCATCATCGTTGCTGACTGTGGGCTTGGCGCCGTCGGACTCTCCGTCGACCTGGTCCACGAGGTGGCCAACCTGCCGGTCGATGACATCCGGCCAGCTCCGCAGGCCGCGCTGGCGGGCGAGACTGCCGATGCCTTCGAGGGCGTGGCAACATACCGCGACAGGCTCGTGATACTGCTCGATCCCGATAAGGCGTTCCCAAAACCGGTCTTCGCGTCGGCGGGCATGGCACAGGAGGGTGATCCGGATGTCTAGGTCCGTACTCGTCGTGGACGACGCCGCATTCATGCGGATGATGATCAGGGACATTCTCACCCGCGAGGGATATGTCATCCATGAAGCCGTCAACGGACGTGACGCGGTCGAGAAGTACGCCGAGGTCCGCCCGGACCTGGTCACGATGGATATCACCATGCCGGAGATGAGCGGGCTCGAGGCGCTGCGGGCGATTCGGGACGGCGATCCCGCGGCCAGGGTGCTCATGGTAAGCGCGATGGGACAGCAGAAGATGATCGTTGAGGCGTTGGAGTACGGCGCGATGGACTTCCTCGTTAAGCCGTTCCAGCCGACCAAGGTCCTCGAGACTGTCAAGAAGTGCCTCCAGTCCGCGGCTCGCGCCTGATTGGGGGGCCATGCGGTCCACGATCAAGGTCCTTGTCGTTGACGACTCTGCGCTCATCAGGCAGATGCTCACTCGCGCCCTGTCGCTCGACCCCGCGGTCGAAGTCGTAGGCTCCGCAAAGACCGGGCTTGAAGCGATAGAGCGTGCGCACGATCTTCAGCCTGATGTGGTGACGCTTGACATCGAGATGCCGGAGTTGAGCGGGCTTGAGGCGCTGCCGCACATTATCAAGACCAGTCCGGCCCGCGTGGTCATGCTTTCCTCGCTCGGCGACGCCGACACCACGTATCAGGCGCTGGACCTTGGAGCCACCGACTTTCTGGTGAAGCCCACGGCCGGCGTTGCATCGTCGCTCGCAAGCCTCACCGAGGAACTGCTCAAGAAGATCAAGACCGCATATCGGATCTCGCCCGCTCATCGCAGAGTGACTCGCATTGCCGACAACGGCGGTGCCGGCACCCGTCGAGCGTCGGATCGGTTGGACATACCGATCAAGCGCCTGGTCGCCATCGCGGCGTCCACGGGAGGTCCACCTGCCCTCGAGCTGGTCTTCTCCGGCCTCACCGCGGAGCTTGCCGCCTCCTATCTCATCGTCCAGCACCTGCCTGCGGGGTTCAGCCGCTCGCTCGCACGCCGCCTCGCCCGGGTGACCGACATCGAGGTTGCGGAAGCCGAGGACGGCATGCGCGTAGAACAGGGAGCGGCCTACGTAGCTCCCCACGGTGTTCACATGCGGGTTGGGGGCGCCAACTCCCGGCGTCTCGTGCTCGACGATTCGCCATCGATGCACGGCGTGCGTCCCGCAGCCGATCCGCTGATGGAGAGTGTGGCCGCCAAGTGGGGAGACAGCGCAGTCGGCGTCGTCCTGACCGGCATGGGCACGGATGGCGCGCACGGACTCCAGCTCATCAAGGCGTCTGGCGGCGAGACCATCGCCCAGGATGAAGAGAGCAGCGTGGTGTGGGGCATGCCGGGCGCGGCCGTGCGGGCCGGCGCCGTGCAGCATATGGTGCCTCTCGGCGGAATCTCCGCCGAGATCAGACGTGCAGTGAGGGGGTGATCTTGCGTGAGTGACGACATGTCCGAGTATCGTGAGGTGTTCTTGAGCGAGAGCGCCGAGTATCTGCAGGCGATCACAGATGGCCTGCTCGTGTTAGAGGCCGATCCCAACGACCTCGAGCCGATCGAGACCGTCTTCCGCGGGGCACACTCGCTGAAGGGCATGGCCGCAGCGATGGGTTACGTTCGAACTCAGGAGCTCACGCACAAGATGGAGTCCTTGATGGAGACGGTGCGGTCGCGCAGGCAGATCGCCGACGCGTCGCTCATCGATCTCGTCTTGCGGGCCACTGATGTTGCGCGCGAGGTCATAGCAGATGAATCCTCCGGCGAGTCGAACGTGAGCACGGGTGCCATGATCGCGGCTTTGGTGGCGCGCACCGAGGCCGCTGACGCGCAAGCACCGGCCCTTGAACAACCCGCGGCGCCCGTCATCGTGGCGGTGCCGGGCGACGAGGCGCTCTTCCGCGTGCGCATCACTCTCGAAGCGGGATGCGTGCTCAAGGGCGTGCGCGCATACATGGCCATAAAGCGCCTGAGCCACATGGGCACGGTGGTGGAGACCGTACCGAGCGCACGAGAGATCGAGGACGAGCACTTCGATCTCTCGTTCGACATCGTACTGCGCACGAAATCGCCGGCCAGCTCGGTTCGCGACGCTGCCATGGCGGTCACGGAGATCGAAGATGTGATCGTTGAGGTACTAGAGCGCACGCAGACGAGTGCACCGATCGAGCCGGTGGCCTCGCCTATGAATGCCCAGAGGACGGGCGCTATTCCGAAGATCAACGAGACACAGACTGTGCGCATCTCGATCGGTCATCTCGATGCCATCGTGAACATGGTGGGAGAGCTCGTTATCGTTCGCTCCAGGCTCGATCGGATCGCCGAGGATGTGAATCGTCCTGAACTCTACGATGCGCTGGGAATCCTTCAACGGGTGAGCGCAGATCTCCAGCAGGAGGTCATGCAGACCCGCATGGTTCCGGTGGGCAATATCTTCAACCGCTTCCCGCGCATGGTTCGGGATCTTTCACGCGATCTCGGCAAGGAAGTGAGCCTGGAGATGGCAGGGCTCGACATCGAGCTCGATCGCACGGTCCTGGATGAGATCGGTGATCCGATCGTCCATCTCCTGCGCAACAGCGTCGATCACGGCATCGAGAGCGCGGAGGTGCGCGCGGCGGCCGGCAAGCCCGCGCGCGGGACTATCGTCCTTCAGGCTGAGCGTGAGCGCGAGCAGATCCGGATCACGGTCTCCGATGACGGCGCCGGCATGGATGTTGACAGGATCTGGGCCAAGGCTGTTGAGCGGGGGCTCGTCGATCGGGCGATGCGCGACTCCTACACGGACCAAGACGTCCTCATGCTCGCCTGTTCTCCCGGCTTCAGCACGATGGAACAGGCCACTCGCGTCTCCGGGCGTGGCGTCGGCATGGATGTGGTCAAGGGGAAGATCGAATACCTCGGCGGTACCGTCAGCCTGGACTCGGTTCCCGGCAAAGGCATGAGCGTGACGCTACGTCTGCCACTGACGCTTGCGATCATCCAGGCGCTGCTTGTCGGTAACGGGGACCAGGTCTACGCGTTGCCGCTCGGCGCGGTGGATGAGGTCCTTCCTCCGGATGAGGTGCGCTTCTCCACGGTGGATGGCCAGCACGTCGTGGTCCTTCGCGACGGATCCGCCGTGGTGCTGCAGCGTCTTGACGTCCTGTGCGGGGGGGCCACCGCCTGCAGCGAGCGCATGCGTGAATCCGACCACCTGGTACTGATGCGCACCGCCAACGAGGTTCGTGCGCTGGCTGTGGAGCGCCTGATCGGACGGCGCGAGATTGTGATCAAGCCGCTCTCCCCGCTGTTCCGCGGCCTTCGCGGATTCGGCGGGGCCACTGTGCTCGGTGACGGCCGCGTGGCGCTGATTCTCGACCCGCGCTCCCTGTTCTCTTTGGAGGCATGACATGGACCCTCGACACCTCACTGCCCTACAGATGGACGCCTTGGGCGAGGTTGGGAGCATCGGCGCGGGTCACGCGGCCACGGCGCTGTCCCAGCTTCTCGGTACGGCGGTCGGTATCGGCGTGCCGGAGATCCGTCTGCTGCCGGTGAGCGAAGTTCCCACGGTATTCGGCGGCCCCGAGAATCTCGTGGGTGCGGTGTACAGCCGCCTCCTTGGTGATCTCTCGGGAGCGCTGCTGTTCATCCTCCCGCGCCAGGACCTGCTCACGCTGGCTGATCTGCTGCGCTCTCGCGAGCCCGGTACCTCGAAATCGCTGGGTGCGGCTGAGGAAGGGCTCGTCATCCACGCGGCGTCCGTTCTTCAATCGGCGTATCTGGCGGCGATTGCCCGTCTGACCGAGTTGGCTGTCCTGCCCGGCCCGCCGCAGTTCGCGTTTGACATGATGGGCGCCATACTCGAGCACGTCACAGCGGAGATCGGCATGAAGGTGGATACGGCACTGCTCATCATGACCAGGTTCCTGTCAACGGAGACCGTAGTGGATGCCGCGCTCTTCTACCTGCCTGATCCTGACAGCCTCGACGTCCTGCTCGGCCGACTCGGAATCGTCTAGGCCGGTGACGAGCGTATCGGACATTGTCGGCCGCTGGGGCGAACCCGATGAGAACACCGTGCTTGTGGGCACGGGCGAGATCGCCGTGGCCGCGCACCCCCGGGTGCTCATCACGCCCGCCCTTGGCTCGTGCGTGGGCGTGACGCTGTGGGACGCATTCACTCGTCATGGCGGCATGGGACACATCATGCTACCGTCTCCTTCCGACACGCGTCTTGAAGGCCTTGTAGACCGCTTCGCCTCGATAGCGATCCCAAAGATGGCTGAGTTGCTCGCATCGGGGCTAAGCAGGCGTCGGTTGGTGGCCAAGATCGCCGGAGGCTCCACCATGTTCGGTGGGGATACCGGCGTGGCGGGGATAGGGGATAGGAACGTGCTTGAGGTCAAGCGGCAGTTGACCCTTTTACGTATACCGCTGGTTGCCGAAGATACAGGTGGGTCACATGCTCGAACGATGGAGTTGCATCTCGATACCGGACTTGTGGTCGTGCGAAGCTATCGGTATGGCATAAAGGACCTGTAGATGTCCCGCACCCTGGCGTCATAGGAGAGCATTGATGGACGAGCGGGTCGGATCGGCCGCAGTGGCGCCGGTCCGCAAAGGCCACATAAGCATCGCCATAGCGGGGGGTGGCCTACGGGCAACCTCCGTGCTACGGCTACTGAACGATGTCGACAACCTCTCGGTCGTTGCTGTCTACGACACCATCAGATCAGCGCCGGCGATCCGTCTCGCCGATGACCTTGGCATCTTTGCCACCTCCGAGCTCTCAGAGCTCTATCAGATCAGCGGGCTCGATCTTATCCTGGATCTGTCCGAAGACTCGGTCGTGCAAGACGCCCTTGCGGCGGAGCACCTGAGCGGCGTGGTCGTTGTGACTGGCAGCGGTGCGGAACTCGTCTGGGACCTGCTCATCGCCAAGAAGCGCAGTGAGGAGCAGGAGAAGATCTTCGTTGAGCTGCAGGTGGCGTACGACAAGATCCGCAGCCATGAGCGCCGTCTTCAGTCAAGCAAGGAAGCGCTCGAGAAGGCCAACGAAGAGCTGGAAAGCCGCCTCGCGGAGATCTTCTTCACGCACGAGTTCTTCAAGGCCCTCACTACCTTCAGCTCCATCGATGATGTCACAAGCCTTATCGTCGATGGAGCCAACGGCATCCTGGGGGCCGAGATATCCGCGGTCTACCTCTTCCAGCAAGACGATTGGACCCTGCGCCTGTGCGCCAGCCAGGGACGTCCCGAGGACAGCTTCCGCGCCACCCTGCCGGTCTCCGAGACTCTGGTAGGCGCGGCGTTTCGGGACGGGCTTGTGCAGCAGAGCGACGTGCCGCCGTCATCGGAACTGGCCAACTGGTCGAACCGGCCCGAGGAGATTCGCTCACAGGCCGCAACACCCTTACGCTCGGGCGACTCGGTCGTGGGCGTGCTGCTCATCGCATCGGCAACGTTCCGCGATCTCACGCATGCCGAACGCGACCGCCTGCAGGTAATAGCCAACCAGTCCTCGCTCGCGCTTCAGAATGCGCTGCTGCATGAGGAGCTGGAGCGACTATCTGTCACCGACCGGCTCACCGACCTCTACAACCATGGCTATCTTCACCAGCGGCTCGATGAGGAAGTGGAACGCTGCGCCCGGTTCGGACACCAGATGTCGCTGATAATGCTCGACATCGATGACTTCAAGCAGTTCAACGACCGTTACGGTCATCCAAAGGGTGACACCGTGCTCAAGGTCGTCAGCGGGATCATCAAAGAGAACCTACGTGAGATCGATGTGGCCGCGCGCTACGGCGGCGAGGAGTTTGTCATCATGCTGCCGGAGACGGACATGGCGGGGGCGGCGGCCGTTGCTGAGCGAATCCGGGCGAGCATGGCGCAATACGCCCATATTCTCGGCAGTCGCGGCGAGAGTGTTGTGCAGACGGTCTCGCTTGGTGTGGCCAACTACCCCACCAACGCTAGCACAGCGGCATCGCTTGTCGAGGCCGCTGACCAGGCGATGTACCGAGGGAAGCGGGCGGGTAAGAACCAGGTGGTTGTGGCCTCCTGACACCCGTGGGTAAGATGTGTCTGACGGGATGGCGAGTCAACGTAAGGGGCCGAAGCCGTGAGTCTCAGCCGGGCACTTACGAGGCTGTCGGATGACGAGCACACGGCGCACGTCTTGCGCGACGTGTTGACGTTGTTCGGGCATCACGAACGCGAATGGCTTACCGAAAGCGAGGTGCGCACCAAGACGGGCCGCTCGCAGTCAGACATCAGAGACGTGCTTCCCGTGCTCTCCGACTCCTTCGTGCTGGACTACGACCGTGCAGCTGACACGTACCGGTTCAGTGGCGATGTGGTACTGGGATTCGAGATCGACTCGTTCATGCGTCAAGTCGACTGCCATCAGAGCCATGTGCGCACCAACGTCGCACGGTTTCGTGAGCGGCACAGTTACTAGAACATTACTGGGCTACAGGGCCCCGGATCGGAGCGTGTGTGGTTCACCCAATCACTCAGGGCGACCGCGGACCGGCAGTCGAGGACGTTCAGAAGCGTCTGCTGACGCTCGGTTTCGATTTGGGACCGACCGGCGTTGACGGGGTCTTCTGGGGGGCGACACGTGCAGCTGTTCGCCAATTCCAGCGCGACAGCGGCCTGGTCGACGACGGCATAGTCGGCGATGAGACCTGGTCGACGCTGGTGGATGCCACGTTCCGATTCGGCGATCGCCTGCTCTACCTCAAGTTGCCGTACCTTCATGGAGCCGACGTGAAGACGCTGCAGGGTGCGCTGAACGTTCTCGGATTCGCCTGCGGTCAGCCCGACGGCATATTCGGCGCATTCACCGAGAGAGCGGTCGGCGAGTTCCAGGCGAACGTCGGGCTGCCGGTTGATGGCATCGCGGGTCCCGAGACTGTCCGTACCCTCGAGCAACTTCACCATGTCTGGCGAGGCAAGGACCCCGCTTCGCCGGCGGCGCTGTTCGTTGCCCCGGCGCGAGCAGCCGAGGTGCTTCGGCGCGCACAGATCGTACTGCGCTACGACGATGACTACGGGAAGACGATCGCCGAACGTATCTCCAATCTGGCGCAGGCGACTGAGCCGGATGCCCGGGTCATACTTGGTCAGCTCGGCGACACCGGTGACAGCGCGGTCGTGCTGCACCTCTCGCGGGCGAACGCCCCCGGGGAATCCATGAGGATACCTGTTATCTCGGTGACCCACGATGGGCGGTTCGAAGGACGATTCATCGCCGCATTCGAGGCCGCGGGCGATAGGCGCGAGGTGAGAGTAGAGATGCCGTCAGAAGTTGCCGCCGATGAGCACCTGGCGCAGAGCATCGCCGTGCGAATACTGGACGGGGTATGCGCCGTGTTGTCCGGCGAGGCACGTTCTGTGCTATCATAACCGCTCCTCGAGGACTGCCCCCGAACGCACGAGGAGGCGATTGAGCCTGAAGAAGCACATCTCGCGGGTCTTTGGCCCGCTACTCATCATCACCATGCTGATCGGTGCGACCCCTGCTTACGGCGTCCCGATCGACCAGAAGCGAGCCCAGGCCGTACAGATCAAGGCACAAGTCGACGAACTCGACGAACAACTCGAAATCGCTGCCGAGATCTATAACGAGGCCAAGGGCTCGTACGATGCCGTGACCGCTGAGGTCAAGAAGAGCGAGGCGCGCCAGGCCGAGCTCACTGCTCGTCAGGACGAACTCGCAGTGAACCTGGCGACCCGGGTGAACGGTATGTACCGTCAAGGACCGCTTGGTGCCCTCGAGGTCTTGTTTGGGACGTCTTCGTTCGAGGAGTTCGCCGCCACCTGGGACGTGCTTCAGGACATGAACGACAATGATGCGGTGAGAGTCGGCGAGCTCAAGGATATGCGCGCCGAGATCCAGGTGTTGCAGCAGCAACTCGCGTCGCAACAGGCAGAGGCCAAGGCGCACGCGGATACCATGCGGGCCAACCAGACGAGCATAGAGGCGCAGCTCAAGGAGCGCGAGAACCTGCTCTCCGGTATCGAGGCTGAGATCGCGCAGATCCAGCGCGAGCAGGAAGAAGAGGCCCGTCGCCGGGCCGCAGCGGCCGCAGCTGCGAGTGTCGTCAAGCGTCCTGTCACCGACTACGGCAATCCCACCAATGCGCCTCGGTCTGAGGTCGTCAACATCGCGCTTTCCAAACTAGGATCGCCGTACAAGTGGGCCGCCTCAGGGCCGAACTCGTTCGACTGCAGCGGGTTCACGATGTGGGTCTACGCTCGCGTGGGCGTCAGCCTGCCCCACAGCTCACGGGCTCAGATCAACGTCGGTCAGCGGGTCTCGCGAGACAATCTCGCGCCGGGCGATCTGGTCTTCTTCGGCAGGAGCACCATTCATCACGTCGGAATCTATATCGGCGGCGGGAACTATGTTCACTCGCCGAGCACGGGTGATGTAGTGAAGATTTCCAGCCTTAACAGTCGTGGCGACTACGTAGGCGCCTGCAGGCCGTAAGCGGTTGAGCGCCGGGGGGCGCCGCATCCGGTACGACGGGGGGAACGATGCTGGTTGGTCGCGCGCTGGACCCGCTGCGGTCGCCCGATTATCGGCGCCTGTGGTTCGCACAGCTCATCTCGGTCATCGGCGACAAAGTCGACCAGATAGCGCTGGGCATCCTGGTTTATGCCGTCACCGACTCCGAGCTGCAGATGGGCATCGTGCTCGCCATCTCCATGCTGCCCGCGGCGCTGTTCGGCATGGTGGCGGGTGCCTACGTCGATCGTCTCGATCGGCGGCGCACGATGATCGCATCCGATGTGCTGAGGGCGGGACTCGTGCTCGCGATTCCGTTCGCGGCCGAACACAGCATGGCCCTTGTCTACGGCATTGCGTTTCTTGTTGCCACGGTATCGTTGTTCTTCGAACCGGCGAAGCTCTCGCTCATCCCGGAGATCGTGCCTGACGAGCAGCTCATGGCGGCAAACTCGCTCGACAATGCCACAGTCTCAGCCGCCGAGCTCGTGGGGCTTGCGTTCGCAGCGGGACTGGTCGCCACCGTTGGCTACCGCACCGCCTTCTACCTGGATGCGGCCACCTTCCTGCTCTCGGCCATCTTCGTGGGCACTATTCGGCACCGGCACGCGCCTGAGACGTTGGTGGGGGAGCGGCCTGCCGGCGTCTTCCGGGACGTCGCTGAGGGCCTGCGGTACATCGCACACCACGAGGTACTTCGCGACCTGCTGCCGATCTACTCGGTAGCGATGGCAGGGGTCGCGGCATCGGTCACCTTCGTCTACGTTCTTGCGCTCGACCGCTTCGTCGCGGGGGCATCGGGCCTGGCGCTGCTCGATGGCGCGATCACCGTTGGCCTTCTGCTTGGCAGCGTGATCGTGGGCCGGGCCGGCACTGGCGGGGCAAGGCGCATGCTCCTGTGGGGGCTCTCCTCGTTCGCCGTTCTCCTCGCAGTGACGGTCCTGCTGCCGTCCGTGGCCTGGGCCGTACCGCTGTTCATCATGATGGGCATTGCCAACATGTTCTTCTACGTGCCGATGGTGACCATCCTCCAGACCGTCTCGACCGCTTCGATGCGGGGTCGGGCGTTCGCCGCCAAGCAGACACTGACTCGCATAATGTCGGTGATAGGCTTCATCGGCGCGGGCGCATTGTCCGAGGCTGTCGGATTCCCCGCATCGGTCCTCGTGGTGAGCACCCTTGTAGGACTCATGGCCCTTCTCGGATGGACCCGCCCGCTTTTGCGGGCCGCGTGAGCGCACTGACGTTCGCCGCGTGCTGGGGTAGACTGTCGGTTGGCAGCACTGCTCGTCGGGCGGTCGGAGCCAGAGCGCACAGCGGATGACAAAGGCGGACATCGATGGCCGAGATCGACGGACTATTGAAGATGATGGCCGACAATGGCAGCTCCGACCTGCACCTGAAGGTCGGTAGCCCGCCAGCGGTTCGGCTCAATGGCCGGCTCATCGTCATGCGTGAGCTGCCGATGCTCACACCGGAGATCACCCAGAGGCTCGCGATGTCGATGATGGACGATCGCCAGTGCACTACATTCGAGAATCATCGCGAACTCGACTTCGCCTATTCGTTGCCCGGCGTCGGGCGGTTCCGTGTGAACGTCTTCCGGCAGCGGGGAAGCATCGGCATGACGCTTCGGCGCGTCACCACCGAGCGTGCAGGTATCGAGAGCCTCGGCCTGCCCTCAGTGGTCCGGAGGTTGGCCGAGGAGCCGCGCGGGCTTGTGCTCGTCACCGGTACTGCGGGATCGGGCAAGACCACCACTCTGGCTGCGATGATCGACCATATCAACCACACACGCGAGGGTCACATCGTCACTATCGAGGATCCCATCGAGGTTCTGCACCAGGATGCCAAGTGCATCATCAACCAGCGTGAGATCGGTATCGACACAGAGAGCTACGCCGATGCGCTCAGGCATGTGGTCCGCCAGGACCCGGACGTCGTTCTCATCGGTGAGATGCGTGATCATGAGACGGTATCCGCAGCGCTCACCGCTGCAGAGATCGGTAACCTTGTGCTCTCTACGTTGCACACGATCGACGCCACTGAGACGATCAACCGCATTATCGACTTCTTCCCGCCCTACCAGCAGAAGCAGACCCGGCTGATGCTCGCCTCCACGCTCAAGGGCATCATCTCGATGCGGCTCATTCCCTCGATCAACGGCGGCCTTGTGCCGGCGGTCGAGGTCATGGTCATGACCGGCACGATCCGGGAGTGCGTCACTGATTCCGAGAAGACCTACATGATCCGCGACGCGATGGAAGAGGGCGAGTATTACGGCATGCAGACCTTCGATCAGAGTCTGCTTCGCCTCTATTCTGACGGCTTGATCACGCTCGATGACGCCACCGCGATGGCCGGCAACGCGCACGACTTCAAGATCAAGGTCCGCCACCTCGGTGTAACCGACGATCAGGCGGCGCAGACCGGCATCTACTGATCCCCGGCCTTCGCGTCAGGCTCGGCCGTCGATGCCGTTCGTGCGTGCCTGATGGCAAGTATGCCGAGCACAGCTGTAGCCGCCCCCGCTGTGTCCACGAGCCAGTCGATCACGTCGGGTACGCGTTGGGGCGTGAACGACTGGTGGAACTCGTCGGAGATTCCATAGAGCGATGCGAGAAAGATGGTCAGTGCGGCTGTCCGCCACACGCGGCCCCGCTCCGGTGCCGCCAGCATATAGAGTGCGCCGAGCACGGCGTACAGGACGAAATGTCCGAGCGTGCCGTAAGTGCCTGGGACGTTCGACCCGGGGATCTCCGAGAGTCGGAAGATGAGGATCATCCAGGCCACGGCCCCGATGGTGGCGAGTATGCGGGTCTTGTTCATGTGGATCGTCGGCACTCCCTGGTAGTCGTGTTGACCGCGACAAACGGCTCTGCCACCGTGATTCTACCGTCTTAGACCTGTGGGAGTAGTGCATGCACCGACGTGTGGCGTTCATCGCCGTCATCGCATCCTCGGCGTGTTTCGCCACGCTCGCGGTGCTAGCGCGACTTGCGTACAGCGAGGGTGGTCGTCCGCTGCCTATCCTCGCCTGGCGATTTGCCATCGCCGCCGCGCTGCTCGGTGGCTACCTCCTCGCGCGACGTCCGTCAGATCTTCGGGCGGGCCTCAAGGATCTCCCGCGCTATGCGGCGCTGTCGCTTTCGGGTTACGGAGCCGCGTCGCTGTGCTTCTTCTTTGCGCTCCAGCATGCGTCCGCCTCCGTGGTGACCGTGCTCCTGTACGCATATCCGGCCATTGTGACCTGCGCCGAGGCGGCCCTCAAGCGCGAGCGCGTCGGTACCCTGCGGTGGTTGGCCATAGCACTCACGTTTGCAGGCTGTGCACTTGCAGCAGGCCTTGTCGGCTCGGCGGTACGGACCAGTGCCACAGGGATAGCCCTCGGCCTGGGCGCTGCAGGAGGGTACGCCGTGTTCACGCTGCTCTCGGCCAGGCTAGCCGCGAGCAGACCACGGCTGGTCATGATGACGTACACGTTCGCGTTCTCGGCCGTCGCGATCGCGGCAGTGTCGCTCGGGGCTGGAGAGTCGCTCGCTCCCATCGGCTGGACCACCACACTGTGGGTGCTGCTGGGACTGATCGTGCTCCTGCCGACGTTTGCCGCGGTGCTGTTGTTCTTGCGCGGCGTTCGATCCCTCGGACCGGCGCGTGCGGCTCTTGCCTCAACCACCGAGCCGGTCTTCACGATCCTGCTGGCCGCAGCTTTTCTCGGCGAGCGCATGGCACTCGTCCAGCTGGTGGGTGCGGGTCTGGTGGTGGCCGGAATCGCGCTGTCCGAGTGGCCCGATAGGGCAATCGACGCTCCTGCGGTCGTCTAGATGCCCACGATCCACGCGAGAGCGGCACGCGCGAGCCAGCCGACGGTCATCACCGCCGCTTGACCGCCAAAGGCCCACCCCACCGCGGTACGTGCGTCGCGAGCAACCAGGCCACAGCCGAGAAGGCCGCGGCGCATGAGTAGCGCAGATGCTACGAGCGACACAAAACGCAGTTCCGGGGTGAGCCCGAAAGCGTACGGCACGAGCGAAGCCAGGAATGTCACGGAAAGGCGCGGTCGGTCGATGCTGCCGGGAGGCATCAGCAAGGCGACGATGACGAAGCGCATCGCCGCCCACAGGAGCTCGGTTGTCGCAGTGAACACTCCTGGCACCCAGGAGTTCGCAGCCGTTGCAGCGAGCGCCGATGCGATCAGAAGACCGAAGGCGAATGCGCGTCCACCGATCGCGGCGGCGGTGCGCGCCTGTTCCGGCATGGCTCCGCTCGCAAGATGCGGGTTCCTGTGATACGCAAGAGCCGCAGGCCACTGCGCGACCCAGCGAGATGCCATCCGAAGCGCCAAAGCGGCGAGCCATCGACCGGCGCGCGTCGCGGAGGTGCTGACTGCGGCCAGGAAGCGCCGCCAGGCAGCGAAAATCCCCGCGCCCATGCTGTTTACGACGTCGAGGATCTCGCGAACCGGGCCCGTCTGGGGGCCCTCACTGTCATTCATGCCTGCGGCACCCTTGGCTTGGCTGTGGATACGGTAGCCGTTTCAGTCTACTCGACCGTTCGCGGCCCGTCCGCATCGGCAGCAGGTTCCTAAGATGTGCTGAGGCGCGACTGCACGGCACGAAGGATCGCCGGGTAGGATACGGCCCCATCGTACACGGGCTCCCCGTCAACGACTGTGACCGGATACACGAGTCCCTTATCCTGGATGCGCGCAACCATCTCTTGATGCACAGCCTTCACCTCAGGCCTGCTGGTGTCGTGGTACACGATGCGTGCCGCGTCGCCGAAGCGCTGCTCGATCTCGGCGCGCACGATTGCTGTGATCTCCTCCGGAGACCAGGACGGACCTCAACCACCACTCCAGCATGCCGTGTCGGCGGGGTAGTCGAAGACCTCAACACTCACGATCGGCTCTGCCATCTCGTCTCCTATCCCACGCGCACGGCGCCGCCCGGGCAGTTCAGCGCGCAAACGGCGCAGCCCGTGCAACGTTCTTCAATGATGGTGTATCCATTGGCCCCTGGATAGGTGCCGCCGGAAAGCGGCACGATCGCTCCACGAGGACAGGCCCGACGCGCGGGACATCCCTGCGAACGGTCGCAACTGAGAGTGTCGATGCTTACCTTGCGCACGTGACGAATCCTTTCGATCTCCAACGAACTGCACGAATGATATACCCCAGAGGGTATACGATGCAACCCTCGCGTCTCACCGTAGGGGCGTCCTCGGCCGTCACGTCTGCGCCACCGAGTCTCGCGGACGCACAGACGGCGTGCCTGCGGTACGATTGTGCGGTACTGCGCACGACCCTCAACTCGTCGCGACCACAGGGAGCCGGAACGTGAAGAAGCCCACAGGTGCTGACCGTCAGCGCACGATGCTGGTGACCGCTGCTATCGGCGGGGCGGTGGGAGCGGTGTTCCCGCTGCTGGCCTCGCCACTGGTCGAAGCACGGAGTGGGCTTGCTCTGGCACTGTTCTGGGTGCTGTCGATAGCGGCAGGAGTGGGCGTGGGAACCGGTGCAGACGCATGGTCGCGCAGAGCCGTCGAGCGCTCACTTGCCGACATCCTCCGCACCGCCACGGCCACCCTTGGCTTCTCATCGTCCGGCATAGGTGGCGAGGCCGCCGTTTCCCAGGAGATCGAGCGCGTCTTCTCTGCGGCCTCGACGTTGCTTGGGCAGGTGCGTGCGGCAAACGACAACATACGCGCCGTTGGCGCTGAGGTGATGGCGGCCACCGAGCAGCAGGCGTCCGGTGCTGCCCAGCAGGCCGCAGCGGTTACCCAAACCTCGGCAACGGTTGAGGAGCTTGCGCAGACATCGAGCCAGATCGCCGACAACGCGAGTGCAGTGGTGCGCGTAGCCGAAGCGACCCTCGCGAGCGCCGAGGAGGGCATGTCCTCGGTTGCCACCACGGCCGCAGGCATCGAAGACATCCGCGAGAGCACGATGCAGTCATCGGACCGGATACTCGCGCTCGGAGAGCGCAGCCAGGAGATCGGGCGCGTGCTGTCGATCATCGACGAGATCGCCGAGCAGACTAAGATCCTGGCACTCAACGCAGCTATCGAAGCCGCGCGGGCCGGTGACGCCGGCAAGGGCTTCGCGGTCGTTGCCGAGGAAATCCGTAAACTGGCGGACTCGGTCACCGAATCCACCGGTGAGATCGGCAGGGTAGTGAGGGAGATCCAGGCGTCCGCATCGGCGCTCATCATGCAGACCGAGAAGGCGGCGAAGAAGGTTGCCGAGGGACAGGTGCTCGCGCGTCACACGCAGACGTCGCTAGAGCGGATCGTGACGCAGGTCGAGGAGACCACCGACGCGGCCAAGCAGATCTCCATTGCAACACAGCAGCAGCGCACCGCATCGGACCAGGTGGTGATATCGATGCGCGAGGTAGCGATGGTTTCTCAGCACGCCGCCGACGCGTCGCGCAAGATATCCTCGGCGATCACCGATCTCACGAACCTCGCTGACACGATGGCGCGGCGGTGAACGCAGAGGCGGTCATGGCCCGACTTGCGGCGGCGGGGCTCGAGCTGCCGGGAATCCCGACCGCCCTCGGCTCGTACCTGCCAGCGGTGCGAACGGGTAATCTGGTGTTCACGTCGGGTCAGCTTCCGATTCTCGGCGGTGAACTCCTTGGATCCGGACTCGTTGGCGAGCAGGTGGACGCCGAGCTGGCCGGGTTGTGCGCACGACAGTGCGCGCTCAACGCGCTGGCTGCTGCGGCAACCGTCTGTCATCTCGATTCGGTGGTGCGCGTTGTGAAGCTTTCCGGCTACGTGGCCTCGTCGTCGGGTTTTTCGGGCCAGCCCGGGGTCATCAATGCAGCGAGCGACGTGATGACTACGGCATTCGGGGATTTAGGGCGCCACGCCAGGGAAGCCGTGGGCGTTGCGGCCTTGCCGCTGGGCGCCCCGGTCGAGTTGTCCGTCGTGCTCGAGGTCGCCTGAGGCATAAGCGCTCACCTACACATCGCCCTGCCGCCCCGGTAGTGGTGGTTTCCCCGCTGGCGAGGCAGGATACGCACCAGCGACCCCGAATAACACGTGCATGGGGTCACTCTGTGTTCTCGACTTGTATTGTCCGTTCACAAAGGTTCGGCTATCGTTTTGCAGAAGGCGGCCGAGGGGGCTGGCCTCTGTGCTGTGCTGAAAGAGTTCCAGGACACGAGCGAGGAGAATGCGTATGGCGAAGAATCCGTTTACCGGGTTGGTGACCGGGTTCAAAGACCCGAGGAAGCGCCCGCGTTTCATTATCTGGACGGGCGTTGTCGTCATGTCGCTCGTGACCGTGGTCATCGCCGCTATCGGCGTGACATCCGGATACTGGTTCTGCGGCGGCTTCTGCCACTCGGTCCAGAAGGACGCGGTCAACGCGTACGACCAAGGGTCCCACAACATGGTGGCGTGCACGTCGTGCCACCTGCCCACCAATGCCGACCCCATCACGTTCCTGTATCACAAGGCTCACGCGGGTATCGTGGGCGGCTACCAGCTGGCAACCAAGTCATATGCTGTGCCGCTCAACGCTACCAGCCACCTTGCGCTTCACAAGGAGTACATGGCTGACACGCAGTGCACGCAGTGCCACAACCTCGAGAACCGCACGGTCACCCCGAGCGCGGGCATCATCATCAACCATAGCGCCCACACTGATCGCGAGATCATCTGCACGGCGTGCCACAACCGTGTGGCACACCCCGAGCAGGGCCTTGAGATTCTCACCAAGAATCCCGAGACCGGCGAGCGGGCAGCACTTCACGCGGACTTCATGACGATGACCGCGTGCTTCCGTTGCCACACGCTCACGGACGAGTCGCCTTCGGGCGAGGAGTTCAAGGCACCCGGCACGTGCTCCGTCTGCCACCCGGCCAGCTTCGAGTTGAAGCCGTCTAATCACAAGGAGGCTGGCTTCTACCCTGCCGGTCACGCTGACCTTGCGATGATGGAGGTGGATCACGCAACCGGTCGTCCCGCGGAGGACATCATCCGCCCGATCGCGCACGGCGAGCCGTACACGAGCGAGGAATCCACCGCAGCAGAGGGTGGCGAAGCAGGCGGAGAGGCCACGGATTCGGACTACGCGCCCGAGGCCGAGGACGAGAACGTCCTGCATGTGGTTGCGGTCGAGGAAGTCGACTACTGCGCAACCTGCCATGTCGAGCAGACGTTCTGTCTCGGCTGCCATGGCATGGAGATGCCGCACCCGGACGAGTTCAAGACCAAGTCTCACCCCGAGGTTGCTGCTACGGCCATCGATAAGTGCGAGATGTGTCATCAGCAGTCGACCACGGCCTTCTGTGCCAGCTGCCACCACGGCTCGAAGGTCGGCTGGACGTTCGACCCGGCCACTCCGTGGCAGAACCAGCACGCTCCCGCGGTTGTTGAGAAGGGCGTCGCCGGATGCCTCGGCGCATGCCACGAGCAGCAGTTCTGTGTGGATTGCCACACGAACCTGAAGCCGCTTCCCACCTCGCATAAGGCTGGTGACTGGCTGCACAGCGGACTGACGGTTACCGCATATCCCGACGCGCCAGCGGTTGCAACAGCCGCGCACGCGGTTTCGGCGCAGAAGTCGATCGACAGCTGTGATGTGTGCCACGGCCCCGGCGGCGTGAGCGCTGCGTTCTGCGCCAGTTGCCACGGGATCGAGATTCCGCACCCCGATCAGTTCAAGACCAACCACGTCTCGGGACGCAATACGCCGAAGGTGTGCGCCAACTGCCACCAGCAGGCAGAGCTGTGCTCCGACTGTCACCACAAGGGGGCCGTCAATGGCACCCCGTGGCAGACCCAGCACCCCGTGACCATCGCTGCTGACGGTGCGAATCCCTGCTTCGAGAAGTGCCACCAGGACAAGCAGTTCTGCGTGGACTGCCACACGAACCTGAATGCGGTCCCGACCTCCCACACCGTGGGTGACTGGACCCGCCGCGCTGCGCTGGATCAGCCGGCCAAGCACCAGGTCGCGTACAAGGCAGCCACCGATTCGTGTGACTACTGCCACGGCACCGGCGGCGTCACCGCCGCGTTCTGCCAGGGCTGCCACGGCCTCGAGATGCCTCACCCGGGCGGGTACGACGCCGCTCACAAGGCTGATTTCGATTCCGGCAAGGTCACCAAGCCTGTCTGCACCAACTGCCACACCCAGCTCTTCTGCGACAACTGCCACCACGTTGGTACGGTTGCCGAGCAGCCGTGGCGGACGTATCACCCGATCATCGTCAAGGACAAGGGCGCGCAGCCGTGCTTCAAATGCCACGAGCCCACCGACTGCTCCTACTGCCACGTGAGGCTCTAGCGGCTGTAGGAACGATGTTCGTGCACGAGGCTTAACAAAGGGGGCTCGACCGATGAGGTCGGGTCCCCTTTGCGTGCGTACAGCCTGACGTAGCGCGCCACATTCGGGTACCCACGAGCCGCTGCAGCCGTGCGCACATATTTTCTTTGCCCTCGTCGCGGCGACCATGTATCATTGCGCCTCGTCGGGATGTGGCTCAGCTTGGTAGAGCGCTGCGTTCGGGACGCAGAGGTCGTGGGTTCGAATCCCGCCATCCCGACCATCATCGCAACTTTTGACAGGCCGGCTTCCGGCCTGTCAGCGTATTCAGGGAGAGCTGTGCTGGACAGACTGTTCGAGATGATCGGCTATGGGCTGTGTCACCAGCTGCCCGACCGGTCGTTTTTCGCCGGAGGGTACCAGCTGCCTGTGTGCGCGCGCGACACGGGAATCTACCTTGGTTTCGCACTCGGCCTCATCGCGCTGTGGATACTCGCCCGAGGCACCAGACCCTCCGAGTTGCCCCGCTGGCCTGTGCTCGTCGTAATCGGGCTATTCGTTGCGGCGATGGGCGTCGATGGGGTGACTTCATACTCGGGGATGCGGGCGACGACCAACGAGATCCGCCTGATCACCGGGATCATCACCGGGTGGGCAATGTCCACGCTCACGTTTCCGATGATCAACTCGCAGATCTGGATCGCACCCGGTCAGGGGCGCGTTCCGGACGGGCGCTGGCAGGTTCTGCGTTGGCTGGCGATGCTTGCCGTGGCTTACGGGGTGGCACGGTGGGTGATGCCGCTGACCGGCGTGCTCTATCCGCTCGTGCTGAGTCTCTCGATTCTCGTCACGTTCTCGGCTATCAACCTGGTGTTCGTCGGCCTCATGCCGGTGTTCGAGCGCCGCGCCCGCCGGGCCCGCGATGCGTGGCTGCCGGCACTCATCGCCATCGTGATGACCCTCATCGAGCTTGCCGGAGCAGGCTGGCTCCGTACGTTCGCCGAGAGCCTGATCTAGCCGGGTCCGTGTCAGACCACCGCGGTACGCTTCTTGCGAACAGACGTTCGAAGGAGGCGCATCTAATGGTTCAGCTCACACTGCCCGGAACCGACGACCAGACCATACTCCGCGGGCACATCACGCGCCTTCGCAGCCGGTGGTCGTCTCGCGTTGGCGATGGGCCTCATATCGGAGAGGCTGCGCGGGTCACCGAGCAGAAGTTCGCACCATGGAGGCACCGCGCACTCACGCCTAGTGACAGAAGGCGGATATCGGCGTACTTCGGGGGCGTCGTGCGCCGGCGCATCCTGCACATGGGTGACGCGGCCACCGCTCGTGCCCGACGGCGTCTCGTGGCCGCGTCGATCGAGGCAGACCTTCGCTCAGCGGGATGGAATGCTAACGCAGCCGCAGAGGAGGCGCGCCGGGCCACGGGACTAGCGCACGGCGCGGCATAAGGGCGCGTGTCGCCCCGGGCGCTACCGCGTGGACTGCGCGGCCAACACGGCGCGCGTGTCGTACGAGAGGACCCACAGGCGGCGATAGGCAAGTTCGGTCGACCCCTCGCCCCAGCTCTCGAAGACGAGCCAGGCGGGCTCGCCCTCAAATGTCCCCAACTCGACTTGGTAGGGAACCGCCGCCAACTCGGCGGGAAACTCGGCTGTGAGCGTATCGGCCAGCGCCGCCGCCTCGGTGCCGTATCCCCTCAGGGCTGTGAGCGCGTCCTGTCGGACGTCGTAGGCATCTCCAACAGACACACCAGCCGAAGCACCCGGATCGGAGCTCTCGAGCGCAAGGGCCAGTTCTCCTGCGGTGTATGCATCACCCTCGGGTATATATTTGATGTTCGATGGCGAGCCACAGCCCGCGATTGCCAGCACGCAGCACAGCAACACCCCAGACACAAAACGGCGACCGCGCACTGCTGTACCCTCCCAAGTCCGTGGACTGAAACCATAGTAGACCATCGCGCAGCCAGCTTCAGAGAGGAGCGGACCATGCAGTCGATCATCTGCTTCACCTCGGACTTTGGCTGGGGCGATACATGGGTGGGTGTGTGCCACGCGGTCATCTACCGCTCGTGTCCCCAGGTTCGCATCGTCGACATGGCTCATGACATCCCGCCGTTTGATATCCGCAAGGCCTCCGCTGTGGCGGCTGCGGGTGTGTGGCAGGTTCCCGATGCCATTCACCTGGTGGTGGCGGATCCCGGAGTAGGAGGCAAGCGGGCCGACCTCGTTTTGGAAACACACGGGGGCAGCATCCTTGTCGGCCCTGATAACGGCGTGTTGATTCCCGCCGCCAGGCGCGCGGGCGGAATCTCGCGCGCCTACTCCATCGACCCGGAGTCTCTGGATTTTCAGGCACCGCTGGCCACATTCCATGCGCGCGACGTTCTCGCGCCCGCATCGGCCCTTCTTGCGTGTGGTGTGGATGTCGCGGCCCTCGGCCGTCCAATGGACCCTGGAGTGCTCGCGCCGGCGCCTTTCGATGAGGGGCATGCTGACGGTGATGTGTACGTGGCCGAGGTGATCGACTTCGACCGGTTCGGTTCCATTCGCCTCTCGGTGTCGGCCGAGGAGGTAGTTGCGCACAAGCTGAACATGGGACCTCTTGAAGTCATAATGGGTCACTCCCGCATCGAGGTCCCGTTCGGCACCACATTCTCCGATGTAGACGGAGGCGATCCCATCGCGCTTATCGATTCGTCCGGATGGCTCACCGTTGCGGTGAGGCTCGGAAGCGCAGCCGAACGGTATGCGATCGAGCCCGGGACCACCGCCCGGATCCGACCTCTCGGATAGCGACCGTCGCGGGTAGCCCCCGTCTCCTTCGTGTCAGACAGACGTCGTACGGTACCTGCAGAGGACGACGATCTGTGGAGGTGCGGGTATGGAGCGAAAGTTCATCATCACCCTTGAGCCCGGCGACCGCGTTGATGCGGCATTCGCGATCAGGGCCAAGGAGCTCCGGGCCGCGCGCACCGGCGAGGCATACCTGACGCTTGAACTCGGCGATCGCACCGGGCGTATCGGCGGGATCATGTTCAGGCCCGAGCGCGAAGCCATTGCTGTTCCGGTGGGCAGCATAGCCAGTGTTCGGGGCACAATCACCTCATATCGAGGTATGCCCCGGGTTTCCATCGAGAGTATTCGAGCGATCGCGGATTACGATGCCTCGGAGATACTCCCGGCGGGAACACGGGATCCGGAGGAGCTGCTCGGACAGCTGCGAGCACTGGTGGCGTCGGTGAAAAGCGCTCCGCTCGCCGCCGTGCTCCGCAAGGTGTTTGGTGACACGGACTTCATGAGCAGGTTCAAGTCCTGCCCGGCCTCACAGGGGCACCACCATGCGTACATAGGCGGATTACTTGAGCATACGGTCTGCGTTGCCCAACTGTGCCGCAGTCTCGCCGATCTCTACCCCCACGCGGATGTTGACCTGCTTGTTGCCGGTGCTCTGCTTCACGACATAGGCAAGGTAGACGAACTCGATTTCGTCACAGGAATCGAGTACACGGATGAAGGTCGGATGCTCGGGCACGTGCTGCTGGGAGAGCGCCGGGTTCACAGCGCCATGGCCGCCCTCGGCAGTCGGTTTCCGGGTGGGCTGGCGATGCAGCTCTCTCATGTACTGCTCGCGCATCACGGCGAGCTCGAGTGGGGGTCTCCAAAGCGACCCTGCACGCTTGAGGCGCTCGTGCTCCACCATGCAGACAACCTCGATGCCAAGACGGCGGGCTTCATCGCTGCCGCGGCGTCAGCCGAGTTCGTGGAGGAGCCCTGGACGGATGCCGGCAACCTCTTTCGTCGACCGCTGTGGGCACCCAGAGCCGCAGAGGATGACCGGCAGGGGATGCCAGCCGAGGATGACCAGTACGCCCGCACCGCGTGATTGCGTGCGCGCATCGGCTACAATCCTAACGGTAAGCCCGTAGACGCTCAGCGTACTGGGCAGCTGCCATTCCCGACCGCGAGGAGCGATCATGACGTACCCCACTGCAGAAATCGGCGTATTCGGCGGCAGCGGCTTCTACTCACTGCTCGATGAGCCGGTCGAGGTCAAGGTCGACACCCCGTACGGTGCTCCCTCCGCCTCGCTCACTGTTGGTGAGATCGGCGGACGACGGGTGGCGTTCCTGCCCCGGCATGGTGCAGAGCACACACTCCCGCCGCACATGATCAACTATCGTGCGAACGTTTGGGCCATGAAGCAGCTGGGCGTCACGCGCATCATCGGTCCCAACGCGTGCGGCTCGCTCCAGGCTGATGTGAAGCCGGGAGATTTCGTGATCTGCGACCAGTTCGTCGATCGCACATGGGGACGCAAAGACACCTACTACGACGGCCCCACGACCACGCATGTGTCGTCGGCCGACCCCTACTGCCCCACGATGAGGGCGGCTGCAATCGAGAAGGCGCGTGAGCTTGGCATCACCGTTCACGAGACTGGCACGGTCGTGGTCATACAGGGCCCACGGTTCTCGACGCGCTCGGAGTCGAGATGGTTCGCTTCGCAGGGCTGGGAGGTCATCAATATGACCCAGTACCCCGAGGCATATCTCGCTCGGGAGCTGGAGATCTGCTACTGCAACATCTCGCTGATCACCGATCACGATGCGGGTGCCGAGGGCGCGGAGCCCGTGACGAACGAAGAAGTGGTTCGGGTGTTTGCCGCCAACAACCAGCGTGTGAAGGACCTCCTGTTCGCAATGATCCCTGCCCTGCCGAAGGAACGCCCCTGCGTGTGCGCAACAGCACTCGAGGGGGCGGCCTTCTGAGGCTGGCTATAGCGGTGAGGTGAACCATGTTCGGACTACCTTCGGTGCGAATCGGCCGCCCGTTCGGCATCCCCCTCGAGGTGGATGCCAGCTGGCTCTTCATCTTCTTTCTCGTCGCGTTCACGCTTACGACGAGCTACTATCCCGCTGCGCTCCCTGATGGGGAGCCGGTGCTGTTCGTCGCGCTCGGGGTGGCCACAGCGCTGGCATTCTTCGGCTCACTCGTGCTTCACGAGCTCGCGCACTCGCTCGTGGCTCGCGCGGGCGGGCTTAAGATATCCAAAGTGACGCTCTTCATGTTCGGTGGCGTCTCGCAGATGGAAGAGGAGCCGCGAAGCCCTGGCCACGAGTTCTTGCTCGCGATCGCCGGACCCGCTACGAGTGTGCTGATCGGCCTGGCCGCTCTCGGGGTGCGCGCAGCTCTCGTGGCGGTCGACGCCCCTGACCCGGTGTGGCTGCCGTTCGAGTATCTCGGTCTCATCAACCTCTCACTCGCGGCATTCAATCTCCTTCCTGGTTTTCCGTTGGATGGGGGTCGAGTGCTCCGTGCGCTGCTGTGGGCCACCACCAAAGACATCCTGAAGGCCACCAGGTGGGCGAGCCGATCCGGTCAGGCCATCGGCATGTTCCTCATCTCGATCGCTGTCCTGGGGGTGCTGCGAGGGACGTTCGATCTGGTGTGGTTCGCGGTGATCGGTTGGTTCCTGGCCACTATGTCGGCCAGTGCGTATCAGCAGCAGGTGCTGCGTGCCACGCTCGATGCGGTCCCGGTCAGCCAGGTGATGTCCAGCCCCGCGGTGTTGGCTCCGGCGGACCTCACGCTCGAGGATATGGCGCACTCGTTCTTCCTGGGAGGGCGGCACACCAGGTACCCGGTTGTGGAAGACGGGCACGTGGTGGGGCTGATCGATCTTGCGCGCGTGAACGAGGTTCCTCGCGACAAGTGGGGGAGTACCATCGTGCGCGATGTCGCAGGAGTCGATCTTGCGGGCATCGTCGCACCTCCGAGCGCCTCGGTTGGCAGTGTCCTGGCGCGGCTCGAGCCCGGCGGGCCGGGAGCCGTGCTCGTGGTGGAGGAGCGGCGACTGGCCGGAATCGTCACCCGCGCTGACGTCATAAAGTTCATCATGGAGTCGTCGCGCGGATCGTGAGTTGCAGGCTTGTGCGACTTTGTAACGCCGCGTTACCATGTGTGAGAATGTCCGGTCGCGTGAAACCAAGGCGGAGAGCAGTTGACACAGCGCATACCCGAAGGCGTCATCGAGCGTCTTCCCGCGTATCTGAACGTGCTCATCCAACTCCGCACCGACGGTGAGGCGACAGTATCCTCGGCCCGCCTCGGGGAGCTCACTGCGGTGAACCCTGCACAGATTCGACGTGACCTCACTCACTTTGGATCGTTCGGCAAGCGCGGCGTTGGCTACGACATCCGTGTGCTCGTAGAGCGCATCCAGCGCATTCTCGGATCGGATCATGTTCATCAGCTCGCGCTCGTTGGCGCCGGCAATCTCGGATCCGCCATCGCCGGGTATGATGGTCTACGCCAGCACGGGTTCCTTGTCGGCGCGATCTTCGACAACGATCCGGAGAAGGTTGGCATCCGCATCGGCGAGATAGCCGTGCAGCCCATCTCGGAGCTCGAGACCACTCTGCGCGAGCACGGGATTCGCATCGGTGTTGTCGCGGTCCCGCCCGGCGCCGCCCAGGAAGTCACCGACCGACTGGCGGCGGCAGGGGTGCGCATCGTGCTCAATTACACCCCGGTAATCGTGCGCGTTCCCGAGGGCGTCACCCTGCACAATACGGACCCCGTGCACGAATTGCTGCACACGCTGTACTACCTCTCGCGCAGGGAAGGCGTGGCACGGGTGTAGCTATGGTGGTAATCTAGCGTTCGTTCACCAAGGTCTGGCGCCCGGTCGTGCCAGGCTTCAGCGATCGAGGAGGATACATGGCGGCTTTCGGTATTCCGGGCGGATGGGAGATCTGGGCCATCCTGGCAGTCGTTCTTCTGCTCTTCGGTCCCACGCAGCTCCCCAAACTCGCCAAGATGTTCGGCAAGTCGGCCAAAGCTCTCAAAGAGGGCATGGATGCCGGCATGAACGAAGCCGACGACGAGGTATCAGCCCCCAAGAGGGCCGAGTCGAGCGAGAAGTCGGGATCTGACGAATAGGGCGGGTTCATCCGATTCGTGCCCAAAGGGCGCCTCAGGGCGCCCTTTGGTTTTCTGCGCTTGTGTCACCCATGAGCCGCCGCTATACTCTCGTGAGCCATTCACGGGTGGTGCCCCGACGAGATCTGGGTGCCGTTCGCAGAGCCGAAGTACAGGAGTTGCACATGCTGAAAGAGATAGCGCTGACTGCTGAAGGACAGGTCCGGCTCGAGGAGGAGTTGTTGCATCTCGAGACCGTGCGACGTCGCGAGGTTGGCGAGCGCATTCGGGAGGCCAAGGACTTTGGCGACATTTCCGAGAACTCCGAGTATGACGATGCGAAGAACGAGCAGGGTCTACTCGAGAGCCGCATCTCCGAGATCAAGCAGATACTCTCTAACGCGACCATCATCGAGTCGCCCAAGAACCATAGCCGCGTGACCCTCGGTGCCCGCGTGCACATTAAGGATGTTGCTGCTGGCGAGACGTTCACCTACCAGCTCGTGGGCTCGGCCGAGGCTGACCCGACCCACAACCGCATCTCGAACGAGTCGCCGGTCGGCCAGGCCGTGATGGGTGCGAAGAAGGGCGATGTGGTTCGTGTGACCACCCCTCGCGGGGGCATCATCGAGTACGAGGTCACGTCCATCACCAAGTAGCGGGGGAGCATGACCGACGAACAGCGCACGGACGATCTGCCGGCTGAAGATGCCGCGGCCGTCCGCCGGTCCAAGATCCGGGATCTCCGGAGCCACGGGGTGCAGCCCTATCTTGATTCGTACACCCGTACCGCCACGGCGGAGTCAGTCGTCGCAGCGCATGGTTCGCTCGAGCCCGGAGTCGAGACTGCCGACGAAGTCGCTGTAGCCGGGCGGGTCATCGCAAAGCGGGACCAAGGCAAGGCTCTCTTTCTCGTGATTCGCGATTTCTCCGGAGATCTTCAGTTGTTCTGCCGCGTTAATGTTCTTGGCGAGGACGGGTTTGCTTTCGCTCGCGACCTCGACCTCGGCGACTGGATCGGTGCGACGGGAACCGTACTGCGCACCCGCCGCGGCGAACTTTCAGTGGCTCCGGTCGAAGTGACACTGCTTTCGAAGTCGGTTCGTCCGTTGCCCGAGAAGTACCACGGTCTCGCCGACACCGAGACCCGTTATCGGCAGCGCTACGTCGACCTCATCGCCAATCCCGAAGTCCGTGGCGTGTTCGAGGCCCGCTTCGCCATCATCTCGGCCATCAGGCGGTTCATGGAGGCACGCGGATTCCTCGAGGTTGAGACGCCGATGCTTCAGCCGATACCCGGCGGCGCCACGGCCCGCCCGTTCATCACCCACCACAACGCGCTCGACATGGATCTGTATCTCCGAATCGCGCCCGAACTCTACCTGAAGCGATTGCTTGTGGGAGGCTTCGAGCGGGTCTACGAGATCAATCGATCGTTCCGCAACGAGGGTATGTCTCCGCGACACAATCCGGAGTTCACGATGCTCGAGGCGTACCAGGCACTCGGCAACATGGAGTCGATGCGCGAGCTCACCGAGTCGCTCATCACCTCGGTCGCCTCCGAGGTGCTTGGGGGCCTCGACTTCGAGTATCAGGGAGTGCCCGTGTCGCTGGCGTCGCCGTGGAGGCAGGCACCCATAGCCGATCTAGTGAGCGCAGCCGTGGGAACCGCTGTAAGCGTTCATACGCCGCATGAGGAGATGCGCGCCCTGTGCGCCAGACTCGAGGTTCAGGTCGAGGCCGGGTGGGGCTCCGGCAAGATGCTCTCGGAACTCTTCGAGAAGGTCGTGGAGCACACGCTCATCGAGCCGACGTTCGTGACCATGTACCCCGCCGAGATATCGCCGCTCGCGCGGCGCAACGACAGCGACCCCGAGTTGACCGACCGCTTCGAGCTCATCATCACTGGCCGCGAGTTCGCGAATGCCTTTTCGGAGTTGATCGACCCGGTCGACCAACGCGAGCGATTCGAGGCGCAAGCCGCCGCGAAGGACGCCGGGGATGACGAGGCAATGTGGGTCGATGAGGACTACCTGCGCGCGCAGGAGTACGGCATGCCGCCTGCCGGCGGTCTCGGCATCGGGATCGACCGGCTGGTGATGTTGCTCACCGACAGCGCGTCGATCAGGGACGTGCTGCTGTTCCCGCACATGCGCCCCGAGTAGGAGCCGAGGCTCCCCTTCGTGACACCCTCCCCGCAGGGGTGCGAGGCTGGCACTGTCCGTGGCGGATGCCTGGCAAATCTGAGCGCGTCCGACTCATATCCTGTGGCATCGGGCTTGCTTGAACGCTGTATCCTTCGACCCATGTCGGTGCGCGGGGTAGAATGGACATGCGGAATCCGATGCGTCCTTCGAGGGCGTTGCAGATAGGAGTGGGTCGCGATGTTCGAACGCTTCACTGAGAAGGCCAGGCGCGTTGTGGTGTACGCGCAGGAAGAGGCCAAGAAGCTCAATCAGAACTACATCGGTACCGAGCATCTTTTGCTCGGCCTCATTCGTGAGCAGGACGGGATCGCCGCAAAGGCGCTCGAGAGTCTGGATATCTCGCTCGATGACGTGCGTGGCCAGGTCGGCGAACTCATCGGTCGTGGCACGTATGAGCCGGCGGGGCACATCCCGTTCACGCCGCGCGCCAAGAAGGTGCTCGAACTCTCACTTCGCGAGGCGCTCCAGCTCGGGCACAACTACATCGGCACCGAGCACATCTTGCTCGGCCTCATCCGCGAAGGGGAGGGCGTCGCAGCCCAGGTGCTCCTCAACCTCGGCGCCGACCTCGAAAAGGTGCGCTCCGCCGTACTCCAGTTGCTGTCCGGCTACTACGGGAAGCAGAGCGAACCGACCGAGGAGCGCCGCGGCCGCAGTGGCGAGAACGCGCTGCTCGATGAGTTCGGCCGCAATCTGACCTTGGCGTCGCTTGAGGGCAAGCTCGATCCTGTGGTGGGTCGTGAGCAGGAGATCGAGCGCGTGATGCAGATACTCTCGCGTCGTACCAAGAACAACCCGGTGCTCATAGGCGAGCCCGGCGTTGGAAAGACGGCGGTCGTCGAGGGCCTTGCGCAGCTCATCGCCGCGCATGAGGTTCCCGAGACCCTTCGCAACAAGCAGCTGTACACCCTCGACCTTGCGGCGCTTGTGGCGGGCAGCAAGTATCGCGGCGAGTTCGAGGAGCGACTCAAGAAGGTCATGAAGGAGATTCGCGAACGTGGCGATGTCATCCTGTTCGTCGATGAGATGCACACGCTTGTGGGAGCAGGCGCCGCTGAGGGCGCCATTGATGCGGCCAGCATCATCAAGCCCGCGCTCGCGCGCGGTGAGCTGCAGACCATCGGCGCCACCACGCTCGACGAGTACCGCAAGTATGTGGAGAAAGATCCCGCCCTCGAGCGCAGGTTCCAGCCGATTATGGTCGGCGAGCCCACAATCGAGGAGACCATCGGGATCCTGCACGGATTGCGCGATCGCTACGAGGCTCATCACAGAGTGTCGATCACCGATGAGGCGTTGGTGGCTGCAGCAACGCTGGCCGCCCGCTACATCTCGGATCGGTTCCTGCCCGACAAGGCGATCGACCTGATCGACGAAGCCGGTTCCAAGATGCGGATCAAGACGATGACCGCTCCGGCCGGTGTTCGTGAGGTTGACGAGCGGCTGAAGCAGGTGCGGCAGGAGAAGGAAGCCGCCATCGAAGCTCAGGAGTTTGAGAAAGCGGCCGCACTCCGCGACCGCGAGAAGCAGGTTCTCGCCGAGAAGCGGACGATGGAAGACGAGTGGCGCAAGCCCGAAGCCCAGCGCATCGTCGAGGTCACCGAGCGAGAGATAGCCGACGTCGTCTCGATGTGGACGGGTATCCCGGTGGCGAGTCTCACCGAAGAGGAAACCGAGAAGCTCCTCCGTATGGAGACAAGCATCCACGAGCGCATCGTCGGACAGGACGAGGCGGTCACCGCCATCTCAAAGGCGATTCGCCGTACGCGCGCCGGGCTGAAGGACCCCATGCGTCCCGCGGGATCATTCATCTTCCTCGGCCCGTCGGGCGTAGGCAAGACCGAGCTCGCCAAGGCACTGGCGTCGTTCCTGTTCGGGAGCGAAGACTCGCTTATCTCGCTCGACATGAGCGAATACATGGAGAAGCACACGGTTTCGCGGCTCGTGGGATCGCCTCCCGGATACGTCGGGTTCGATGAGGGCGGCCAACTCACGGAGGCCGTGAGGCGTCGGCCATACTCGGTCATCCTGTTCGACGAAATCGAGAAGGCGCACCCGGATGTGTTCAACGTGCTCCTGCAGATCTTCGAAGAGGGCAGGTTGACCGACGCACAGGGTCGTAAGGTCGACTTCAAGAGCGCGATCATCATCCTCACATCCAACCTCGGCGCGCGCGACATCGTGAAGGGTCAGACCCTTGGGTTTGCGATGCAGGAGAGCGGCGGGCTTGCGTACGACACGCTCAAAGAGCGCGTTACCGGTGAACTGAAGAAGGTGTTCCGTCCCGAGTTGCTCAACCGCGTTGATGAGGTGATCGTCTTCCACGACCTGAAGGAAGCCGAGATTGAAGCCATCGTAGATCTGTTGGTGGCCCGACTTCGCGACCAGCTCATCGCCCAAGGCGTGGGTATCAGGTTGTCCGGTGCGGCACGGACGCTGCTTGCACGCAGCGGCTTCGACCCGGCCTCCGGCGCCCGTCCGCTTCGCCGCGCCATCCAGCGCCTCATCGAGGACCCGCTCTCCGAGCAGTTGCTTGCAGGCGAGTGGCAGCCGGGCGACGTCGTCTTGGTTGACGCCGAGGACGGCACGATACTGTTCACCAAGGGAGAGGCCGACATCGTGAGCCACCCGACCGACGTCGCTCCCCGGGCTCCCAAAGCGACGATGGTATCGCGCGGGTCGCGGTCGCGACGCGGCTCCGGCGCGGCTGACGGCGCGGCCGGCGCCTGAGCCATGGCGAAACCCCGCAGCGCGTGGCTGTGTCAGCAATGCGGTCACTCGACCGCACGCTGGCTTGGCCGGTGTCCCGAGTGCGACGAGTTCGGCACGTTCGTCGAAGAGATCACGCCCGTGCATGTGCCGGGCAGCTCCCCTACGGCGAGCGCGCCGCGCCCCGTCACCGCGCTCTCAGCAGTGACCGTATCCCCCGACATGCGATTCGCCACGGGCATCGCAGAATTCGATAACGTGCTCGGCGGAGGACTCGTTCGAGGATCGGTCGTGCTAATCGGCGGCGAGCCGGGAATCGGCAAATCCACGCTGCTGCTGCAGGTTGCGGGCCGTCTCGGATCACGGGGCGTTCCGGTCCTCTACGTGTGCGGTGAGGAGTCGTTGCAGCAGGTGCGATCGCGCGCAGATCGCGTCGGGGCATCTGAAGGCATCTCCCTTCTGCCCGAGGTCGATGCTTCGGCCATCGAGGCGACCGTGCTGGCCGAGCGACCGCAGGTTGTGATAGTCGACTCGATCCAGACGCTGTTCGATCCCGGTCTCGATGGTGTCCCGGGAAGCGTTGGCCAGGTGCGTGCCACAGCCGCTCGTCTGGTGCGCATGGCCAAGACCCATGATGTGACCCTCATCGTCGTGGGGCACGTCACCAAGGACGGCACCATTGCGGGCCCGCGCGTGCTCGAGCACGTCGTTGACACGGTGCTGTACTTCGAGGGCGACTCTGACCATGCGTTTCGCGTTGTGCGAGCGGCCAAGAACCGGTTCGGGTCTGTGGCCGAGGTGGGCATCTTTGAGATGACCGAGGACGGTCTCGCCGAGGTGGCTCAGCCATCGAGTGCGCTTCTGGCCCAGCGGGCGTCCGGTGTTGCGGGCTCAGCCGTGATGGCCACCATGGAGGGAAGCAGGGCGTTGCTGGTGGAGGTACAGGCACTTGTCACGCCGAGCTACCTGCAGGTCCCCCGCCGTCTATCAGTGGGTGTCGACACCGCACGACTTCTCCAGGTGCTCGCCATACTCGAGCGCCGTGCGAATGTGGCGCTGGGAACCCACGACGTGTACGTGTCAGTTGCCGGCGGCGTGCGTGTCTCGGAGCCGGCCGTCGATCTGCCGCTCGCTCTCGCGCTGGCCTCTGCACGCAATGACAGGCCGCTTGCCCACGACGCCGTGGCGTTTGGAGAACTCGGTCTCACCGGCGATGTCCGGGCGGTCCCGCATAGCGCCGCACGGCTTCGCGAGGCTGCGCGGATGGGCTTCAAGCAAGGCTTCGGGCCGATGGGGGCAGCAGGCGCCGCAGGCGGGTTGGCGTGTACCGGCGTGCGCACACTCGCCGGGGCACTCGAGGTGACGCTCGGGTAGCGGTTCTGGTGGCGAGGCCGCCTTCGTGTCAGAATCAGACGGACGACTACAACCTCACGATCAGCGGAGGTGATCCGGCTCTTGACCCGCGAAGACGTAACGCTGACGGCACTGCAGTCCGTGGCCCCGGGAACCCCACTGCGCCTTGCGCTAGACCACGTCATCGCCGGACGGACCGGCGCTCTCATCGTGATCGGCGACGAAGCCGGTGTTGATGCGCTCAGCAACGGCGGATTCGAGATAGGCGCACAGTTCACTCCCCAGCGCCTCTTCGAACTCGCCAAGATGGACGGTGCCATCCTGCTCGATGCGGATGCCACGGTCATCCGCCGCGCAAACGTGCACCTCATGCCCGATCCGTCATTCTCCACATCCGAGACCGGTATGCGCCATCGCACCGCCGAGCGCGTCAGTAGGCAGACGGATGCGCTTGTGATCTCGGTGTCCCAACGCCGCGAAGTGGTCAGCCTCTACCTGAAGGGCGCCTTGCTGTCCCTCGAGGACATCGAGGTGGTGCTGGCTAAGGCGAACCAGGCCCTGCAGACCCTGGAGCGCTACCGCACACGGCTCGAAGAGGTGACCGCCCATCTGACCGCGCTGGAATTCGAGGACATCGTCACCTTCGGGGATGTGGCCGTTGTGGTTCAGCGCTTCGAGATGCTTCGTCGGGTTGCCCGCGAGGTTAACCGGTACATCGTCGAACTCGGCAACGAAGGTCGGCTCGTGAGGATGCAGGCCGATGAGCTCACCACCGGAGCCGACGATGAGTACTTCATGTTGGTGCGCGACTATCTGCCCGACACGGGTCCGCGCAAGGTACCGGCCGCACTTTCGAGAATCGGTGCGCTAACACCCGACCAGCTCCTTGACTCGACCGTGCTGACCGCCGCACTCGGATTCTCGGCCAAGACCGACCTCGAAGAGCAGCATATCCGTCCGCGCGGCTACCGGCTGCTCCACCGTATACCGCTCCTCCCGGGCACCGTCATCAACCGGATCGTCGACCGCTTCCAGACGCTCGGACCCCTGTTCGCCGCCAGCGTGCAGGAGCTGGACGACGTGGACGGTGTTGGCGCCAGGCGCGCACATGCCGTGAGCGACGGTCTGCGAAGGATGAGTGAGCGGGCTATCCTGTAACCCGTGCCGGAGCCCTGTGCTACCATCGCCACATTCACGCATACCATCATAGGTATCGTAGGCCGACCCGGTTGGGTCACGAGCACAGTGGAGGTGAAGGCGCTCGTCAGGAGCATGATCTGACGTTCGGGCGTCGAGAAACATGATCGTTCAGCTCGCTCGTGTCACGATGGTCACGGTGGGCGCTCTCGGCGGATTCGCGGTCTCGCAACAGATTGACTGGACGGCTCAGACGGGGTTCTCAGAAGGCTACGTCATCTTCGTTTTCATCATCCTGGGAGCTTTGATGGGCTACGTTCTCGGCGGAATAGTCGGCCGAGAGTCCACCACTGCATATCGCGGAATCCAGCAGCGCCTTTCCGAACTCGAGACTCCAGCGCTCGTATTGGGCGTGGTGGGGTTTGTCCTCGGCCTGCTTGCGGCTTTCCTGATTTCGTCCTCACTCCTCCGGTACATCGACCGGCCCCAGTGGCTAGGGCTGGCTGCCACCGTGTTGCTGTACGTGTTCGGTGCGTACGTGGGCGTCACGCTGTTCACGCTGCCCGGGCGCGAGATGGCGCTCCAGTGGGCGGTTGGCTCCTCATCGCCGGTGGATAGTCGACCTCCCAAATTGCTCGACACGAGCGCGATAATCGACGGCCGTTTCGCCGATCTCGCTCGCTCGGGGATCCTCGAGGGTCCTCTGAGAGTTCCACGATTCGTGCTGGTGGAGCTGCAGGTCCTGGCCGACTCCGCCGATGATACCCGCCGCGCGCGTGGGCGCCGAGGACTCGATCTGCTCACCACGCTGGCCAACGGTGAGCAGGGTGTGCTCGTGATGGAGTCCGACTTTCCCGACATCCCCACCGTGGACGCCAAGTTGGTGCGCCTCGCGCTCTCGAGCGGCGGTGTTGTGGTGACGGTCGACTTCAACCTGACCAAGGTTGCCCGCGTTGAAGGCGCCCGCGTACTCAACATCAATGAAGCGGCGGAAGCCCTGCGTCCGGTGTTCCTTCCCGGCGATTCGATGCGCATAGCGGTCACCAAGGAGGGCAAAGAGAGCGGACAAGGCGTCGGCTATCTCGGCGATGGAACGATGGTCGTCGTCACCGACGGATTTGAGGCGGTCGGCACCGACATCGACATAGAGGTCACATCAGTGCTGCAGACCTCGGCCGGACGAATGGTGTTTGCGCGGCGCAAGGCGCTGCCGTGAACACGGCGGTGATCGTCGCCGGCGGGAGCGGTGAGCGCCTCGGCGTCCCGGGTGGCAAACAGCTTGCGGTCGTTGCGGGTCGGCCGGTGCTGGCCCATACGCTCGCGGCATTCAGCCGGTGCGACGCCATCGATGAGATCGTGGTTGTGGTGCACCCCGATCGCATCGGCGAATACCGGACGAGTGCTATCGATCCAACCGACTCGCCGAAGATCCGCGCCGTTGTGGGCGGCGGTCTGACGCGCCAGGATTCCGTTGCGGCGGGCATCGCTGCTATAAGCACAGCCACGCGGGTGATCGTTGTACACGACGGCGCCCGTCCACTCGTGACTCCGGAGTTGATAACAGACGCCATCGAGGCACTCGGGACCGACCCGGCTCTCGGCGGCGTCGTGGTGGGGCACCCCTCGTACGACACGCTGAAATGGGTCGATGCCGACGGGCGGATAACCGGCACGCCGGATCGAGGCGTGCTCTGGGCCGCTCAGACACCGCAGGTGTTCCGGGCAGAGGTGTTACGCCAGGCGTATGCCACGGCAGCCGAAGGGGGCTACTCGGGAACGGATGACGCCTCACTCGTGGAGCATACAGGATGGCCGGTGCGCATGATTGCGGGACCGCGTGACAACATCAAAGTCACGGTTCCCGAGGACGTGCTGATCGTCGAGCGGGTGCTCGAGGCCAGGGGGTACAGATGAGTGATCTCAGAATCGGCGTCGGCTACGACGTCCACGCTTTCGTGCCGGACAGGCCGCTGGTGCTAGGTGGCGTAACGGTCCCACATGAGGCGGGGCTGCTCGGCCACTCGGATGCTGACGTTTTGGCCCACGCGATCATGGACGCCATCGTCGGTGCACTGCGCGAGGGCGACATCGGTCGCCTGTTCCCGGACACGGATCCTGCGTATGCCGGGATATCCAGCCTCGAGTTGCTCTCCCGGGTGGCTACGTTGATGCATGAGCGCGGCTTCCGTCTCGTTGATGCCGACACTGCGCTTGTGATGGAGGCGCCGAGGATCGCGCCGTACCGCGAGGAGATGCGTCGTCTTCTTGCAGCGGCGCTCGGCGTCGACATCGGATGCGTGGGGGTCAAGGCGACCACCACCGAAGGGCTTGGTTTCGAGGGTCGGGGCGAGGGTGTGGGCGCGCACGCAGTGGTGCTCCTGGAACGCGTGGTGTCGTGAGCACTCGAGTCCGTTTTGCGCCAAGTCCCACAGGAGGTCTGCACCTGGGGGGTGCGCGCACGGCCCTCTACAACTGGTTGGTCGCCCGTGGCAGCGGTGGCGCATTCGTCCTGCGCTTCGAGGACACCGATGCGGCCATGGTCGTCCCGGGCGCTGCCGAGTCGATCATGGAGGACCTTCGCTGGCTCGGCATCGACTGGGACGAGGGGCCGGATGTCGGAGGTGCCCTGGGTCCGTATCGCCAGAGCGAGCGGGGGGCGCACTACTCGGCGGTGTTCGAGCGTCTGCGCGCAGCGGGTGCTATGTACCCCTGCTTCTGCACGAGGGAGCAGCTTGCCGCCGATCGGGAGGTAGCCGCTGTCGGCGGGCTACCGCCGCGGTACTCGGGAGCGTGCCGACTCATCGCGCCCGCCGATGCGGCCGTTCGCATCGCCGCCGGAGAAGCTCACGTCTGGCGGTTCTCCGTCGCACACGAGGGACGCGCGGCGTGGGTAGACGAGGTATTCGGTCGCACAGAAGTCCAACGCTCGGACATCGGCGACTTCGTGTTAGTGCGGTCGGATGGTAGCGCAACGTACGACCTTGCGTGTGTCACCGACGATATCGAGATGCGAATCACGCTCGTGCTGCGTGGCGCCGATCATCTGACGAACACCGCACGGCAACTGCTCATCTACGAAGCGCTCGGGGTCGCCCCTCCGCGGTTTGGACATCTGTCCCTCGTCACCGGACCGGGAGGCGTGCCGCTGTCAAAGTCGGCGGGAGCCACGTCGATACATGATCTCGCGGCCGAAGGGCATCTTCCCTCGGCAGTTGTACAGCACGTGGCGCTGTTGGGCTGGTCCGACCCGGCTGACCGCCAGGTGCTCACAACCCCGGAACTCATCGAGGCATTCTCTCTGGCGCGGGTGTCCACGTCGTCAGCCGCGCACGACCCTGCGCGTCTCGCGGCGCTCACAACGCGGCACCTGCACGCTCTGCCTCCAGCCGCGCTGACCGATGCCGTGCGGTCTCATCTGGACGACGTGCCCGAATGGCTCGATTTGGCGGCATTCATCCCGGCGGTGGCGGGCGACCTTGCGCTTGCTACCGACATCCGGACGTACACAGATGCCGTGGCCGGTGTCGCCATGGCTGATACAGAGGCGCGTGAGCTGCTGGCATCGCCAGAGGCGTCGGATGTGCTTGCGCTTCTCATCGGGGCCGTCGGCAGCCTGGATGCCGCTGTCAGTGGTCAGGACGCCGAAGCGGCGGTTCGTGCCGCTGCCCGGGAAGCAGGGATGCCCCTTCGCCTTGCGCTCCCGGTGCTTCGCGCAGCTCTCACGGGACGCACGCACGGCCTGCCCGTCGCGCTCTTGCTCGGCACCATCCCGAGAGATGTGAGCCTGGAACGTTTGAGCCGCGCTGTCGGTTGCCACTCTCCGCACGCTGACGCGATATAGTAATGCGACCCGGAGCCGGAGTGAAGATGGGAGGTCGGACAGTATGCTGGCGCGTGTGAAGGCAGACATAGCGGCGGTCAGGGAGCGCGATCCGGCATGTCCTTCCTTGCTCTCGGCGCTCACCAACTACCCCGGTCTGTGGGCGGTCTGGTGGCATCGGATCACGCACCGCCTTCACCGGGCGGGACACACGTGGCTCGCCCGCTATCTGAGCCAGCGGGTCCGCAGGGTCACCGGCATCGAGATTCACCCGGGTGCATCGATCGGCGACCGCTTCTTCATCGATCACGGCATGGGCGTGGTGATCGGTGAGACCACGATCATCGGCAACGATGTCACGTTGTATCAAGGCGTCACGCTCGGTGGAACAGGCAAGGAGCATGGCAAGCGTCATCCCACGATCGAGGACTTCGTGGTTGTGGGTGTGGGCGCAACCGTGCTCGGCAACATCGTGATCGGGCGTGGCTCGCGCGTGGGTGCCGGCGCGGTCGTGATAGCCGACGTGCCTACGAGTTGCACCGTGGTGGGAATCCCCGGCCGCGTGGTCGTCCGCGAAGGACAGCGCGTCGATGCCGTCGACCTGCACCACGAGGACCTGCCCGACCCGGTTGTGGAGATGTATCGCTCCATGTCCCGCCGAATCGACCGTCTTGAGGTCCGGGTCGCCCGGGACGAAGACGTGACCGCCGAAGTGAGCGCGGCGTGTCCCGCCGGAGAACCCGCGCTACGAGAGGACGACGATGACGATTCGCCTCTATAACACGCTCAGCCGAAGCAAGGAGGAGTTCGTTCCTCGTGAGGCCGGGGTCGTGTCGATGTACGTGTGCGGCCCTACCGTCTACAACCATATCCATATCGGCAACGCGCGTACGTTCCTCACCTTCGATGTCATCCGCCGCTACCTCACATACTGCGGGTTCGATGTGCGGTTCGTGCAGAACATCACCGACGTTGACGACAAGATCATCGCGCGTGCCATCGAGGAGGACCGCGAGCCGGCCGAGGTGGCGAGCGAGTACACGCTGGCGTTTCGTCAGGCCATGGACGCGCTCGGCGTGAGTCGCCCGACCGTCTCGCCGAAGGCGACCGAGACCATCGACGGCATGATCGCGATGATCGAGCGCCTCATCGAACGGGGGAACGCGTACGTCGTCGACGGCGACGTGTACTTCTCGGTGCGCAGCTTTCCCGGCTATGGCAAGTTGTCCGGTCGCAACATCGACGACCTCGAGTCGGGTGCCAGGGTCGACGTGGACACCCGGAAAAACGACCCGCTGGACTTCGCTCTGTGGAAGACCGCCAAGCCGGACGAGCCACACTGGCCGAGCCCGTGGGGAGAGGGTCGGCCCGGCTGGCATCTCGAATGCTCGGTGATGTCCGAGAGGGAGCTCGGACTGACCTTTGACATTCATGGCGGAGCGAGCGATTTGATCTTCCCTCACCATGAAAACGAGATAGCGCAGTCCGAAGCGGCCACCGGCGTTCCGTTTGTGCGCTACTGGTTGCACGGAGGATTGCTGCAGGTCAACGCCGAGAAGATGAGCAAATCCCTCGGCAACTTCATGTTGTTGAAGGATGTCCTGGAGAAGCACTCTGCCGCTGTCGTCCGCGTACTGATGCTTCAGACCCACTACCGCAGCCCGCTTGATTTCTCGCCTGACCGTCTGGATGAGGCCTCACGCTCGTACGACCGGCTGGTGACTCCGCTGCGCAACCTCGAATGGGCCAAGCGTAACCGCGCCGCCGCAGCTCCGGGGGAAGCGACGCCATCGGCGCTCGAGGCACTCGAGCGGGCTCCCGAGACCGCTCGAGCGGCGTTCGCTGAGGCCATGGATGACGATTTCAACACCGCTGGCGCGCTCGCAGCGCTGTTCGACCTCGTGCGCGTTCTCAACGGCTTCCTCGAGCGGCACGGCATCGGGGGTAACGCTCGGTACGCCGCGCGCCTGGATGCGGCTGCAGGTGCGCTACGTGAGCTACTCGAGATCCTCGGCGTCTCGGTAGCAGGCTCCATCGCCTCCGACGAGTATCCGACCGACGTCCTTGCCCTCGCACGGGATCTTGCAGGGTACGACGGCAAGGACACGCGCGCAGCGGTCGATGCGCTCTTGGCAGCCCGCACCGTCGCCCGTAACGAACGCCACTGGGCCGCAGCCGACGCCGTGCGCGATGGCCTGGCCCACATCGGCCTCACCATCGAAGACACGTCGTCGGGCGCCCGCGTCATATTCCGGCCGGGATCGTAGGCGTCATGGCAGAGACGATCGAGGGCAGAAACGCGGTTCTTGAGGCGATGCGGTCGGGTCAGCGCATCGAACGGCTGCTGATTGGCGACGGGCTGCGCGCCAACTCCGCAATCGACGAGATTCTGCAGTTGACCGCCAGCGCGGGCATCCGGGTAGAGCGGGTCGCCAAGACCGCGCTGGACAACCACAGCGCCCGCGGCTCGCACCAGGGCGTGATCGCGTTTGCCGCACCGTTCACGTACACCGATATCGCCGAGGTGGCGCGCGCCGGCGGCGCGAAGGAGCGATCGCTGATCGTGGTGCTCGATCACGTCACCGACCCCGGCAACCTCGGCGCCATCGTCCGCTCGGTCGAGGTCGCGGGTGGCGATGCCGTGATCATCCCCAAGGATCGTTCGGCATCGATCGGCGCGATCGCGCACAAGGCCTCGGCAGGCGCGACCGCGTACCTTCCGGTCGTGCAGGTGACCAACGTCGCACAGGCACTGAGCACACTCAAGGACGCCGGGTACTGGGTTGCCGGGGCCGACGAGCGGGGCACGCAGAACCTCTGGGAAGCGCCGCTTGAGGGCAGGATGGTGCTCGTCTTAGGCGCGGAGGGCGCAGGTCTCGCCCGACTCACGCGCGAGCGTTGCGACTTCCTGGTATCGGTACCGGTGGCAGGGCGGGTGTCCTCTCTCAATGTCGCCCAGGCCGCCAGCGTGCTGGCGTTCGAATGGGTGAGGCGGGGAGCGTGAGTCGCGACCGCGTGATCGTGGACGGCTACAATCTCCTGCATGCGCACCCGGTTTATGCATCACGGGTGAAAGCGGACCTCGACGGTGCCAGAGCGCATCTTGTGGCGGATCTTGCGGGGTATGCCACGGGCGGCCCGAGAACCATCGTGGTGTTCGATGGTGGCGGCAATCCGGCATCGGATGGCACTCCACACCACCTCGGTCAGCTGACGGTGATCTTCTCGCCAGCCGGAACAAGTGCGGACACCGTTGTTGAGGGGCTTGCGGCGCGCTTTCGGGAGCGGGGCGAGGGCGCACTCGTGGTCACCTCCGATGTCGCCACCCGCGAGACCGTTCGGTCGGGGAGCGTGTCGGTTCTCTCCTCTGACGCGTTCGCGGCGGACCTGGTCGAGGAGGCGTCAGAACGGGCAGGCGAAGGTCGGCGTGATGGCACACGGGTGTCCGTCTCACAGCGCATCGCCCCCGAGGTTCGTGGCGTTCTTTTGCGGTGGGCGCAAGGGTCTGCACCCGGTGGGATCGTCAAGGATTAACGAACCATGCTCGCAAAGTCAGACTTGTTCAGGCTTGGCCGAACTCGTTGACACACCACCTTCTGATGCTATCGTCAGTGTTGCTTATCAAGTAACGCGATTCACAAGCGCCTCGACAGAGGCTACATTCCTCCCCCTGAAACCGGGGGGCTTCGTGGGAGGGAACAGAGAAGTTGCAAAGGACACTCGGGGACTCACGACGTAGACTCGACCGCTGCGATGAGCTCTCACTGATTGTTGCAGCACAGCGGGGGGATGAAGCCGCTAGTTCGGCGCTTGTATCGCGCTACAGGGGGTTCGTGCGCTGCAAGGCGCGATCGTACTTCCTCGCTGGCGCGGATCGCGATGATGTGGTCCAGGAGGGCATGATCGGCCTGTACAAGGCGATTCGCGATTACGACCCTTCTCGGCAGGCCAGCTTCAGGTCCTTCGCGGAGTTGTGCATCACCCGCCAGTTGATCACTGCGATCAAGTCGGCAACGCGCCAGAAGCACTCACCGCTCAACAGCTACGTCTCGCTCAGCCGTTCGGTCACCATGGAAGAAGAGGGCGATCGCGTGCTGGCCGACATCCTAGCGGCCCGCGAGGTCTGCGACCCGGCCGAGATCGTCATCTCCGCGTGGGAGACTGTCAGCATTCGCGATGGCTTCATGCAGGTGCTCTCGCCTTTCGAGACCGAGGTACTCCGGCTGTACGTTGAGGGCAAGTCGTATCAGGAAGTTGCTGAGCGTCTTGAGCGGGGCGTGAAGTCCGTGGACAACGCACTCCAGCGCATCAAGCGCAAGATCGAGTTTCAGATCGAGCTGTGCCGGGCCTGCTAGGTTCTGGTGCAGCTCTGATGCTCCGTTTACAATGGGCGCGCCGCCGGCGTGGCTCAATGGCAGAGCAATCGCCTTGTAAGCGATAGGTTGTGGGTTCGATTCCCTCCGCCGGCTCCATGCACTACCTACGGCCCGGGCACTCAGCCCGGGCCGTTTCACGAGACCCTGATCTCCTGTGCGGAAAGCCCGTCGCGCCAGAGCACCTCCACGACGGAGACCGCTTCGGCGATGTTCTTTAGTTTGAACTCGCCGTGGAGATGCAACTCCTTCGCTCCGGCCCCGAACGCAGAGGCCACCGGACCCGTTGTCATGATCCGGCCGCCGTCGGCAAGGTCCATCACCCGCGCAGCCAGGTTGAGGGCACCGCCCAGAAACGGGCTGCCGGATGCGTCGAGCACCACCTCGCCAGAGGCGATCCCGATCCTCACCGCGAGTTCGTGAGGAGAGCGGTCTGAGCCCGTGTAGCCCTGGAGAGCCTGCTGCATAGCCACCGCGGCCTCCAGCGCAGCGGCCGGGGTGGAAAACGCCGCCACGAGACCGTCGCCACCGGTGGGCGTGCCATGCCCGCCGTGCTGTTCGATCATAGGCAGGAGCAGGTCCCGGTGGCGTTGGACGATCTTTGCCGAGGCCACACTGCCGATCTCCTCGGTCATCGCCGAGAACGACTTCATGTCCGTGATCAACACCACAGCTTCGGCGGTGTGTCGCGAAGCGAGCTCGTCCTCCGCCGAGGCGATCGTGCGCAGTAGGTCATCAACATCGCGAGGAGCCGCCCCGGCGGCCACCGAGGCGGGTTTGGTGAAGGGGAAGACCCAGAGGGCAATCGAGACGCCCAGCAGCGCAAGCGGGAGCGAGAGTGCAGCGGCTGCAAGCACAGTGCCCGCGTCCACAGGCCCCGGGATGAGCGAGTTGAGCGCCAGGCTTCCCGCGGCGAGTGTGGCGACCCCCGCCGCAGAGCCCGCCAGGGAGAGCACGGCGGACCGTGCACCGCGGAACGCCGACCCGACAAACGCCCCTGCCGCCCAGACCAGCAGTTGCGAACCCACGAGCAGGGGCTGGTGGACACCCACAAGAGCTTCGAGCGCAGCGCTCGGGTCCGCCGCCCTGACAGCGGGCATGAGCCAGCCGAAAACGAGCGCATCGGCTGGCGCGCCGGAGAATGCGACGAGACCGGGCGCAGTGCCGCCGCTGATGATCGTGCCGATGGCCGGCACACCGAGTGCGATGCCCGCACCGATGACGGTCAGCGGGATACACACCGCGACCAGTGACCCACGCCCACGGCCGAGCAGGTATCCGGCGAGTACCGCCATGGCCCACTCCGCGTGCACAGGCACGAGCGCGATGCCTATCGCCACCAGGATGAAGCCGCCAGCCCGTTCCGCACTAAGGTACTGCGTTGCCAGAAGCGACATGATCAGGAACACAACACCCACGACGAAGTTGGCGGCGAGCACCGGAAGCGCGAGCACGGTCACGAATACGAGCGATGCCGATGCCGGCGAAGCCACCGTAAGCGAGCCGATGCCGATGGCAAGGACCAGCTCCACCCATCCCGGGTAGAACGGCATCGCGCGAAGCGCAAGCCAGGATACGAGTCCGAGTGAGACCCCGCTCAGTCCACGGAGAAGGGCGTCTCTCGTGCGAAGGGACGGACGCGGCATACTTCGCTCCTCTCAGCGTACGAGTCGAAGTGCAGTTACGAGTGCCCATGCAGCGCCGCACAGGGCCAGTCCGGTGCCAGCTGCGATGAAGTGTCGTGCTCGATGTGCCTGGCCGCCAAGCGCGGCGTAAGCAATTCGCGGAACGAAGAACACGGCGCCCAGGGCAGGGGCGGCCGGGAGCAGGAGCGCCGCAGCCACCGCGCCACCGCGCTCGGCGATTCCATACACACGAGTACCGTTGAGAGCGAGAATCGGATCGGGGCCCTGGGTGCGGTCTCGCCGGGCCATCTGCACTTCGAGGACGAGGATCGAGCCGGCGAACGCGGCCGTCACGACGGCGCCCACGGCAGCTTGCAGCTCGATCGACGTCGGCCACATGAGTATGACTGATTGGGAGCTCAGGCCCGGAATCAGCGCTATTGCCGCCATCGACACCACATGCATCATCTGATCGAGCACGAACAGCGCCAGCCCCGACCGGGTAGAGGCACGACGGGCCCGCACGCTCACCCACTCCACCGCGAGATGGGCGATGCCTGCCAGTACCACAGCGGGCCATGCCCGCCCGATGTCGCCTGCGAGGCTGGCGGCGGTGCATGTTGTGACGATCCCCGTGTGGAGCAGCACGGCGCGCGGAGATTGTCGCTTGGCCACCACCAGGCGTCCTGGCTGGAACACGAAGTCCCCCAGTATGTGGCCGAGGTACAGGCCCAAGAAGAGCGCCACCCGCGACTCCTGACTGCACACCCGAACAGCCGTCCGTGGTGCCATTGTGCAACATACGGGCAGGTGTGCCTATCTGCGCGCTTCACCGCGTGCTGCGGATGGTCTAGCATGAGGCAAGCGTTCTGTTCCGAGGAGGCAGTCATGACCAACGAGGAGTTCCTGTCCCGGGTACCGATCTTCGAGAGTTGTCTCCCTGCTGAGATCGCAAGCATCGTAGCGGTGGCCCAGGAGCACTCGTTCGCTCCCGGTCAGATCATCGTCACGCAGGGCACGCCGGGGCAGGCGTTCTACCTGATTACTGCAGGCCGTGTCGCCATCGAGCGAGACGGGCTCCCGCTTGGAGCTTTCGGGGCCGGCGACTTCTTCGGGGAGATGTCCTTGCTGGACAACGCACCCAGATCCGCAACCATCCGCGCCATCGACGAGACTCACTGTCTCATGTTGTCGAGCTGGGACTTCAAGTCGCTGCTCGAGCGCATGCCGGCCATAGCCATCAGGCTCCTGGAGGTTCTGAGCAGGCGACTCCGCGTGGCCGACGAGCGGCTCGCGCGCTAACAGGCAAGGGCGACGCCGCTGGCAGTTGCCGACCAACAAGGTGGGAGGGGGCGTAGGGATGCTCACGGGCACGCCCCTACTGCATGAGGTGGGCAAGCGGATACTCGGTCGCTATCTGGAGATCGGCGGGGCGGCCGAGGTGGCGGTCTCTCCCGCGATGCGTGTGGACGCGACCGGCGTTGACATTCGTTGGTCCAGCGCCGGAGAGCGGCAAACCGCCAAGGTGAAGATCGACTGCTACTGCGGCACCGATGCTGAGAAGATCGCCGACCGCGACTTCGCATTCTATCGGAGAGACACCGCAAGCTACGCGCTCGAGGCGATTGCTGATACCTCGACCAGGGCGCTCGGCTGGGTTCAGGCGTCAATGGCCGACGAACTGCACTACTACCGGGTGTGCATCGCCAGGCCCGAGGCCGAGATCGCCGCGCTGCTCGAGAGTCCCGACGGAGTCTTTTTCTCGGAGTTGGCCGTTGAGCGCGATGACCTGCGAATCATACCGATGCGCGAGCTTCGCGAGTGGTTTGTTGCGTCCAACGACCGATACACACCCCGGCCGGTGTTCGCCTCGGGACGTTCGGCTTGGTATCGCATCGTGCCGATGGCCGAACTGGAGGCCGAGGTGCGTGGCGTGAAGGTCGTTGGACCGATATACAAGACGACCGGAGCGAGGTGATGGCACGCGGGTGTGCGATACTGGATACGCCCGGCACCGTTGTAGTCGTTGACACTGCTTCTTGCGATGAAGTAGTATTCCACTCGCCTGTCGCCAGGCAAGCAACTTGAAAATGTGATAGAGCGCGGCTTTTTTATTGTGGGGGTGTGCCCGAGTGGCTAAAGGGGACGGGCTGTAAACCCGTTGGCTACGCCTACCCAGGTTCGAATCCTGGCGCCCCCACCACAGATATCCCATCCTGCGTCCCGGGATGATCCGCCCACATAGCTCAGTCGGTAGAGCACTTCCTTGGTAAGGAAGAGGTCACCGGTTCAAGTCCGGTTGTGGGCTCCACGTGTACAAACGTCGATTGGCAACGATCGGCGAGTCGGCGGCGTAGCTCAGTTGGTTAGAGCACACGGTTCATACCCGTGTTGTCACTGGTTCGAGTCCAGTCGCCGCTACCAGGCATCAAACGGAGGCGCGGTCCCGCGTCACGTGTATTCGATAAGCAAGCGCACGACACCGCAATTGGGACGGTGTCTTGGCGCAGGCCGGAGGCGGGGCCAGTTGCCCGCGACCGGCGCGGTCGCTTCAGGTCCTTTGAAGGAGGAGACTCATGGCGAAGAAGAAGTTCGAGCGCACCAAGCCGCACATGAACGTCGGTACCATCGGTCACGTTGACCACGGCAAGACCACGCTGACCGCCGCAATAACCAAGAACCAGGCGGCCAAGGGTCTCGCCGACTTCACCCCGTTCGACAAGATCGACAAGGCTCCCGAAGAGCGCGAGCGCGGTATCACCATCGCTATCGCCCACGTGGAGTACGAGACGGACAAGCGCCACTACGCGCACGTCGACTGCCCGGGCCACGCCGACTACGTGAAGAACATGATCACCGGTGCCGCGCAGATGGACGGCGCCATCCTCGTGATTGCCGCCACCGACGGTCCGATGGCCCAGACCCGTGAGCATATCCTGCTCGCCCGTCAGGTCGGCGTGCCGAACATCCTCGTCTACCTGAACAAGTGCGACATGGTCGATGACGAAGAGCTTCTCGAGCTCGTCGAGATGGAAGTCCGCGAGCTGCTCTCCGCGTATGATTTCGACGGCGACAACGTCCCCGTGATCCGCGGTTCGGCGCTCAAGGCGCTCGAGGGTGACGAGGCGTGGACCGGCTCGATCCAGGAGCTCATGGACGCGCTCGACAACTACTTCCCGGATCCGGTCCGCGAGACCGAGAAGCCGTTCCTCATGGCCATCGAGGACGTATTCACCATCACCGGCCGCGGCACCGTTGCCACTGGTCGTGTGGAGCGCGGCATGGTCAAGGTCGGCGACGAGGTCGAGATCGTGGGTATCCACGAGGAGACCCGCAAGAC